>Ga0209758_1000003_pt1 | contig 1398533 bp, 1281 predicted proteins | sample AraplaMF_Col_mMF_FD_184258 | JGI IMG/M metagenome (GOLD analysis project Ga0209758, IMG submission 184258) | Arabidopsis root microbial communities from the University of North Carolina, USA - plate scrape MF_Col_mMF (SPAdes) (version 2) | ecosystem: Host-associated > Plants > Roots >... | reverse complement strand
CCTCAGCGCCTTTCCCTTTTCGCACCCGACGTTTCCGTCGTAGCGAGCCGCCCATTATAGCGGACTTTTTCACTCCGTCAACACCTCGTTTCGAGGAGGTTGACGCCGCTTCAGACCCGAAGGTTTTTCCTGAAGCGAGCCCGCCATCATAGCGGACTTTTTCCTTTCGTCAACCCCTCGTTTCCGAGGGCTTGACCGCTTCTCCGTCCCGGCCCGAAGGCCTTTCGTTGAAGCGAGCCGCACATCTTAGCCGGCTTTTTGATTCCGTCAACTTCTTTCGAAGTCCGACTTCATCCGTCTTCGTTGGCGCCGAAGCGTTGTTCGTTGACGAGGTGGCGCAGTTTATAGATGCAGCGCGATACGTCAACGCCTTTCGCAATCACGCCGGACGTGCGATACGCGCGTGCGCCGCACGCGCGCGGTGCTTCTTGAAGCATGGATGTTGGAGCATGGATGCGTGGCAGCGGCGCCTCAGGGACTTGCGGCATTCGCGCGCGTTCGCCGCCACGCCACCGCCCATGCGCCGGCAAGCAGCAGCCCGGCCAGCAGCCATGGCGCACCCGGCAGATGCACGCTGCTGTCGGGCGCGATGAACCACGCGAACACGTTGGCATACAGCAGCGGGCCCAGCACGCCGGCCAGGCTGACCAGGCTCATCAGCGCGCCCTGGATCCGCCCCTGCACTTCCGCGCCTACCTGCCGGGTGATCAATGCCTGCGCGGCCGGGCCGGCCATCGCCCACAGCGCGCTGATCGGCACGCCGAGCAGGAACGCCCTGCCGGTGCCGGCGATGCCGTAAATGAGAAAGCCGACCACACCGCAGGCCAGCCCGGCCAGCAGTACGCGTCGTTCTCCGAAGCGGCGCACGACGCGACCGATCAGGAACACGTTGACCAGGATGTTGCATACGCCGACCAATGCCAGCACCCAGCTCACCTGCACCGGCCCCCACCCGTACCGATAACCGGCGAACAGCACGAAGATGCTCGGATAGACGTAGTGGGCAAGGTTGGCCAGGAACACCACCACGGCCAGCCCCAGCACCTGCCGGTAGCCGCGCAGCAGCTGCAGCGCGCCGAACGGATTGGCATGCGCCCAGTCGAAACGCGCACTTCGGCGCTCGCGCGGCAGCGATTCGGGCAGCACGAACCAGCCGTACAGGAAATTCGTCAGCGACAGGCAGGCGGCGAACCAGAACGGCCAGCGCAGACCGATGCTGCCCAGCCAGCCGCCGACCAGCGGCCCGGCGACGAAGCCGATACCGAACGCCGCGCCGATCATGCCGTAGGCCTGCGCGCGCTTCTCCGGCGCGGTGACATCGGCGATGTAGGCGTTGGCGGTCGAGAAGCTGGCCGAGAACACCCCGGAGACGACGCGCGCCAGCAGCAGCAATGGCAGGGTGTGGGCGATGGCCATCAGCAGGAAGTCGACGCCCAGGCCCAGGCAGGACAGCAGGATCACCAGGCGGCGGCCATGGCGGTCGGACAGTGAGCCCTGGATCGGCGAGCAGAAGAACTGGATCGCCGCGAACAGGAAGCCGAACCAGCCGATCCAGCGCGCGGCGTCGGCATAGTCGCCGCCGGTGAACTGGCGGACCAGTTCGGGCAGCACGGGAATCACCACGCCGAACGACAACACGTCGATCAGCACGGTGACGAAGATGAAGATCATCGCCGCGCGGCGGGTGCCGCCGGTGGAAGGGGAAGCGTCCATGTGTTTCCAGCCGGGCAGACGCGGCGAGTGTAGAGGACCGGCGTGCCGCCGGTCCGGCGGCTACAGCGGTCGCACGCTGATCAGCTGCCGCAGCACGTGGCGGGCGCCGGGGGCCAGCTCGATGACGTCCGGCCCGGCATTGGCCGCCTCCAGGCAGACGTAGTCGCGCCAGCCGGCACCCACGTCCTCCATCTTCGCCGCGCCGGCCTCGCCCGGGTTCCAGGCCACCAGGGTCCGGCTGCCTTCGGTGACCAGGTCGATGCGACGACGCAGCACCGGGTCGACCAGGCTGTAGCGCCCACCGGCGCCGGTGTAGATGCGGTCGCTGCGCCCCGGATCGCGCGGGTCGCGCAGGCTCCAGTCGCCGCGCTGGCGGTGGGCGGCGGCGTAGTTCTCGAACTTGTCGAGGTAGTCCAGGCCGTCCACGCCCTCGGCGCTGACCTGCAGGGCGTCACCGACGTGGAAGTAGTTGTGCAGGGCCTGGGTGAAGCGAACCGGGGACGAGCCGGTGTTCTCGGTTTCCAGGGACTGCTCCAGGGTGCGGCCGATGCGCAGGGTCATGCGCAGGCGCAGGGCGAGGTCTTCCAGCACCGGCGGCGCCAGCTGCAGCACGATGGTGCCGTCGTCCTCCTGGCGGGCGTCGACCAGCTGCCAGGGCAGCGTGCGCACGAAGCCATGCGCGGGGACGTCGTTGGTCTGGTCCTGCCGCCCGAAGTACGGCCAGCACACCGGCGTGCCGCCGCGGATCGGCGTCGGCAGCGGCTTGGCGGTTGGCGAGAGCCACATCACGTCCTGCCCGCCTTCCGGCACGAAGGACAGCAGCTGGCCGCCGAACAGGCTGATCGCGGCGGTGGAATGCGGCGTGCGCACCAGCAGCGAGGGGAAACCGTGGAAATCGCCTGTGCTCAGGCCGGGGACGTCTTTCATGTGCAGTTTCTTGTTGACGATGGGGGACTGGACGAATTCGCGGTACCGCGGCGGCAGGGTGAACGCCGTGCCCCTGGGGGCGGGAGCGACGCCGCCCGGGCCGCGCAGCGCGGCCAGGATCGCCTGGCCGGCGCGGCCGTCGGCCGGTTGCAGGCCCAGGCGCTGCTGTTCGGACTGGATCGCGCGCCGGGTCGCGGTGCCGGCCAGGCCGTCGGCCGCGCCGAGGTCGTAGCCGCGCGCGATCAGCAGGCGCTGCAGTTCGCGACGATGCGCGCGGTCCAGGCCGGGGTCGTCAGTCGGCCAGGCGGCGGCCAGCCCGGCGCCGCCGCGCAGGCGATCGGACAGCAGTGCGATCGCCAGCGCGTAGCTCTCGGCGGCGTTGTAGGCGTAGATCGCATCGTAGTTGGCGAAGGCGAGGAAGGCCGGACCCCCGCGGCCGGCGGGCAGCAGCAGGGCCGCCGGCGTGGCGCCGTCGAGCTGTTCCAACCGCGAAGGCCGGCCTTCGATGGCACCTACGCCACGCGCGCGCCACTCGGCGAGCGGACGCCGTTGGCCACGGCCGCTACGCGAGGTGTCCAGGCCCGCCGGCAGCACGACCTCCTCGCCCCAGGGCTGTCCGCTGCGCCAGCCGGCGCGGGCCAGGTAATTGGCGGTGGAGGCCAGCGCGTCGGGCACGCTGCGCACCAGGTCGCGGCGGCCGTCGCCATCGCCATCCACGGCGATGCGACGGTAGGTGGTGGGCATGAACTGGGTCTGCCCGAAGGCGCCGGCCCAGGAGCCGACCAGGCCATCGGCCTCGATCTCGCCAGCCTGCAGCAGCTTGAGCAGGGCCAGCAGTTCGCCGCGGAAGAACGGCTGCCGGCGCCCCTGGCAGGACAGCGTGGCCAGCGACACCAGCAACGGGCGCTTGCCGGTGACCCGGCCGTAATCGCTCTCCACGCCCCAGACCGCGACGACGGTCTCCGCGTCCACGCCGTACTGCGTGGCGATGCGGTCCAGTTCATCGCGATGCCGGGCCAGCATCGCCCGGCCGTCGGCTACGCGTTCGTCGTCGACCAGGCCGGCGAGGTAGTCCCAGATCGGGGTGGTGAACTCGGGCTGGGCATCGAGCAGGGCCAGCACGCCCGGATCGGGCTGCACGCCGTCGAGATGGCGATCGAAGGTGGCGGCGTCCACGCCCTGGGCGACGGCGCGCCCACGCAGGCCGTCCAGACAGCCGCGCCAGGCCGGATCGGCGGCGGCCGGCCCGGCCAGCAGCCCAGCCAGCAGGGCGACGCCGGCAAAACGACGCCGCTCAGGCCAGGTCGCGGAGCACCCCGTTGCGGCGGTGGACCTCATCGACCCCCTCCGCGCCAAGGCCGACCCGACGGCTCACCCCCGGTCCGCCCGGCGGGCGCCGGATCATCCACGCGGCCAGCAAGCCGGGCACGAGGAAGCCGAACACCACGATCAGGACCACCAGCCATTGCCACAGACTGAAGCTGCCCATCGCCGTCCCTTCGCCTTGCCGCGGCCGTACCTATCCCGGGGGCCAGCATAGCCATCGCGTGCGAACGCGGCGTGCAGACGATGACCACGGTAGCGGCGCTCACACCGCGTCCAGGTAGTACCAGCGGCCGTCCTCGCGGACGAAGCGGCTGTGCTCCTGCATGCGGACAGCGCTGCCACCACCAATGCGGTAGCGGGCCAGGAACACCACCTCGGCGCGGTCCGGGCCGGTGTCAGCGCTGCGCTTGACCTCCAGGCCGAGCCAGGTGGTGCGCGCGCCGGCGGGCTCCTCGAGCGACAGCGCGTCCGGGCGCGTGCCGGGGTGCCAAGTCCGCAGCAGGTAATCGCCGTCACCGCGGACGTAGGCGCTGTAGCGCGAGCGCATCAGCGATTCGGCATCCGGCGCCGGCGCGCCGGCGTGGTAGCGGCCGCAGCAGTCGGCGTAGGCGGCGGCGCGGCCGCAGGGACAGGGGTCTGCGGCGGGGCGCCGCGTCTGTGGCACGTTCATGGCCCGATTGTGCGGCCTGCGCGCCGGGGCTGCATCCCCAACCGGCACTTCCCGCGGCGCTGCCACCGCGTATGCTGGCGCGCCCCGCCGCGTGACCTGCCGTGCTGGAACTGCTCCCCGCCGAACTCCCCTGGCTGCTTGGCATCGCCTTCGCCGCCGGACTTGTCGATGCCGCGGTCGGTGGCGGCGGCTTGATCCAGCTGCCCGGCCTGTTCGCCACCCTGCCGCGCGAGGCGCCGGCGGTGCTGCTGGGCACCAACAAGTTCAGCTCGATGTTCGGCACCGGCATGGCCACCTGGCGCTATGCCCGGCACGTGCGCTTTCCCTGGCGCCCGGTGCTGTACGCGGCGGCGACCGCCTTCGCCTTCTCCTTCCTCGGCGCGACCGCGGTCAGCCTGCTCCCCAAGGACGCGGTACGGCCGCTGATCCTGGTCCTGCTGGTGGCGATGTTCGCCTACACGCTGCTCAAGCCCGATTTCGGCAGCCTGCACCGGCCGCGCCACATCGGCCGCCGCGAGCTGGCGATCGCGCTGGCGATGGGCGCGGCGATCGGCTTCTACGACGGCTTCTTCGGCCCCGGCACCGGCAGCTTCCTGATCTTCCTGTTCATCCGCTTCTTCGGGCTCGATTTCCTGCGCGCCTCGGCGGCCTCGAAGGTGGTCAACCTGGCCACCAACCTGGCCGCGCTGGCGTTCTTCGTGCCCAGCGGCAAGATCCTGTTCGCCGCCGCCGTGCCGATGGCCGCGGCCAACGTCGCCGGCGCGCTGACCGGCACGCGGCTGGCGCTGCGTGGCGGCACGCCGCTGATCCGGCGGCTGTTCCTGGCGCTGGTGGTCGTGCTGATCGCGCGCATGGGCTGGGACACCCTGCGCGGCTGAGCGGTCGGCTCACCCGCGCGGGAACAGCCAGATCACGCTGGCGCCACCGGCCACCAGCAGCACCAGGGTGGTCCACACCACGATGCGGAAGCGCGCGACGTACTGCCCGCCATCGATGTCGCGGTTGACCGCCCAGTAGCGGTACAGCGACCAGGCCAGCAGGCCCAGGCCGATCAGCACCATGCCCCAGCCGGCGTTGCCGGTATCGCGCAGCATCGCCGCGCGGCTCGGCGCCAGCTTCTCCTGCATCAGGTAGATGGCGAAGCGGTTGATGGTGATGCCGAAGCCGACCAGCGATACCGCCGTGCGCAGGTACGCCAGATGGGTGCGTTCGTTGGCCAGGTGCGTGCGCAGGTAGGCCAGTTCGGTGCGGTAGATCGCCAGCTGGTTGGAGGTCGACGCCAGGTCGTCCTGGTGCGACAGCTGCGCGGCGATGCGGTCCGGCAGGCCGGCAAGGGGATCGGGGGTCTGGCTGCTCATCGCGACGGCTCCGTGGGAGGCAGCGTCCGATTGTTCCGGCGCCGCCGCGTGCCGGCCAGCGTAGTTCTACCGAGGCGGGCCGCCAGCGGCGGCCCGCGGTTCAGGCAGGGTCGGCCTTGCTGCCGGCCTTTCTGGCCGGGACCGGCTTGCCGGCCTTGGCGCCGGCGGCCGCCTTGGCGCCGGCGGCCGCCTTGGCCGGCTTCGGCTTCGGCTGCTTCTTCGGCTTGGACGTGGCCTGTTTCGGTGCAGGCCTGGTCTTTGTGGCCGGGGCGGCCGGCTTGGCGCCGGCCTTCGGTGCGGCTTCCGACTTCTTCGGGCGCGCCGGCCTGGCAGGCCGGGAAGGCGCGGCGACGTCTGCCACGTCCGTGGAAGCCTCGGCCGCCGGGGTCGCAACCTGCGCCGCCGTCTCCCCACCCTGCCGGGCACGTTCGGGCAGCCGCAGCCGGCGCCCGTCCTCGTCGTATTCAACCAGCAGCACGCCGGAGGTATGCCGCCCGCTGATCTCCACGAAGCAGGCGCCACCGATGAACGGCTCCAGCGTCATCACCGACTTCAGCGGCGTGGCCACGACCATCTGGAAGCCGAAGTTCTCGAAGATGTTCATCGCCAGCGCGGTGAACTCGTTGTCGGCCTTGTCGAAGGCTTCGTCGAGCACGACCGCGCAGTAGCGCGGCAGCTCGCCGTCCTCGCCGCCGAGCTGGTAGCGCAGCGCCGCGGCCAGGCAGGTGGTGGCGAGCTTCTGCCGCTGGCCGCCGGACTTGCCGGCGCCGCTGCGGTAGATCTCGACCTGCTGGCGGCTCTGCGCGTCGAGCTCGACGCCGACGAACTCCACGTGCAGGCGCACGTCGAGCACCTGCTCGCGCCAGCGACGCTGCTCGGCGTCCTGCGCGCCCAGGCGGGCCACCAGCCCGCGCAGGGTGTCGAACTGCGCCTCGGCGAGCGCGCGGTCCTCGGTCTGCTGGTGGGCCAGCACCGAGCGCAGCTGCTGCTGGAACTCCTGCACCTCCGGCAGGCGCCGGTCGCTGACCTCGATGGTCAGCACGGTGCCGCGGTTGAACGGCACCTGCTCCAGGCTGGCATTGACCTCGTCCATGCGCTGGCGGATGCCCTTGTGGGCCTCGGCGGCGTGGCGCTGCAGGGCCAGCAGGTTGTTCTTGCTCTGGGTCTGCAGCAGTTCGAAGAAGCGGTTCTCGTGGCGCGGCAGGCCATCGCTCTCCAGGCGGTCCAGGCGGGCGAGGAAGTCGTCGGCGCTGGCGACGCTGACCGTGAAGTCGCCGCTGTCCTCGGGCCACTGCTGGCAGTACTTGCGGAAGCAGTCCAGCAGCTGCTGGCTGAGCCGGCTGTCGCGACCCTGGCTTTCGGCCAGCTGCTCGGCCAGGCCACGTTCGACGACGCGGAAGTGCGATTCGAGGTTGTCCAGGCTCAAGGCGGGCAGTTCGGCCAGGCGCTGCTGCAGGCCTTCCAGCTGGGTCGGAGTCAACGCGCCGCCGTGGCGACCGACGGTCGCCTGCTGCAGCTGCTCCAGGCGGGCGCGCTCGCGGGCCAGCTGGGCGCGCTCCAGGCGCACGTCCTCGTAGGTACGGCGGGCCTGGTCGCGCAGGCCGCGCGCGTGTTCCAGCGCCTGGCCAAGCGCGCGCAGGCCGCTGTCGCCCTCGCGCAGCTGGCGCAGCTGCTCGTCGATGTCCGACAGCCGCTGCAGCTTCGGCGCGACGTCTATCTCCTCCCAGTCGCGCTCGACCAGGGTATGCGCGGCCAGCGTGCGCTCCTGGCCGCGGTCGCGCTGCTGGCGCAGGGCGGCGACATCGGCCTCGCAGGCGGCGATACGCTGCGCCAGCTGCTGGCCCTCGCGCTCGAACACCTTGAGCTTGTCGCGGTTGTCGTAACCGAGCAGCCAGCGCTTGCGGTCGCCGACCGCATGCCGGTCGTCCTTCTCGTAGCGGTCGCCCGGATGCTTGACCTGGCCCTCGCGGGTGATCGCCTTGTCGGCCTTGCGCAGCGCGGTGGCGTTGTCGACGCAGTCGTAGTCGAAACGCCGCGCCAGCTCGTGGCGCAGCCAGTCGGCATGCGGATGGTCGCGCAGCTCGAGCTTGCCGGGCAGGCTGCGCGGATCCGGCTCGCGCACGTGCAGGGCGTCGTTGCGACGCACACGGAAGTACACCAGCCGGGTGCCCAGGTGGGTGCGGTTGACCCACTCGCCGACCTGCGCATGGTGGCGCTCGTCGACCAGCAGCGATTGCGCGAAGCCGTGCAGCACGCGCTCGATGGCGCCCCGCCAGGCGACCTGGTCCTCGCGCACCTGCACCAGCTCGCCGACGAACGGCAGCGCGGCCTCGTTCAGGCCCAGGTCCTCGCACAGGCGCGCGCGCAGCGCCTGCATCGGCGCGGGAATGCTGGACGGCGCCTTCTTCAGCGATTCGATTTCCACGCGGATGGCGGCGAAGCGGCGCTCGTCCTCGCGCCGTTCGGCCATGCGCTCGGCGATCGCCTCGTCGACCGAGCCGGCCTGCTCGCGGTTGCCCGACAGCAGGCCACGCGCGCGTTCGACCTGCTCGGCGTAACCCATCGCGCTGTCCGGCAGCGCGGTGCCGAGCTGGCGGCAGGCCTGTTCGATCTGCGCGCGACGGCGCGCGCGCTCGTCGCGCTCGCGCTCGATGCGGGTGCGCTCGCGCTCAAGCGCTTCGACCTGCTCGCCGCCCTGGGCGCGCTGCTCGCGCTCCAGGCTGGCCAGCTTCTCCTCGTGGTTGTCCAGCGCTTCGCGGCGCTGGCCTTCCTCGCCGGCCAGGCCACGGTCCTGGGTGTCGAGGTCGATCAGGCGCGCCTGCAGCAGTTCGCCACGCCGCTGCTCGCGATAGCCGTCCACGCCCAGCTGCAGCTCGCGCAGTTCGCCGACGCTGCGGCGCAGCGCCATCAGCGCGGCATGGTGCTCGCGCGCCGGCGACAGGGTCTCGACCTGGCGTCGCGCGGTGACCACGGCCTGGTGCGCGCCGTCCAGCTCGGCGAAGTCCTCCACAAGGCGGTCGGCGGCCTCGAAGGTACGCGGCTCGTCGAGCATGAAGCCGCGCAGGAAGGCGTTGAGGTCGCCAAGGTTCTTCGCCGACTGGGTCTTGTGCAGCAGCCGCAGCGCCATCTCGTTGCCGATGCCGAGCAGTTCGCGGAAGTGCTCGGCGTAGCCGGCGAAGCTGTCGAAGTGCTGGACGTCGTCGCCCAGCCGCGCGCGCAGGCGGCGCAGGTCCAGGTCGAAGCCGTCCAGCTCGGTGGCGATGTCGAACGGCCGGCGCGCGACCAGGTAGTGCCGGCGCACGTCGGCGGCGGCATTGCCGCTGCCGGCGATCCAGAACAGCCGCACCAGGCTGACCGCCTCGCCCAGGGCGTTGTGGTACTCCAGCGCCAGCGCCGACCACGTCGCGCCGGCGCGCAGGTACTGGGTGGCGATCTCGCCGGAGCTGCTGTCCTGCTGGTCGGCCCAGGCGCCGCGCACGTAGGAGACCAGGTTGCGGTCGCGGCCGCTGCGTTCGGCCTCGCGCGCGGCGGCGTTGAAGTCGACGATGCTCGGTGGCGTGAGCAGCGCCGACATCGCATCGAGCAGGGTCGACTTGCCCGAGCCGGAGCGGCCGACGAACAGGAAGCCGCGCTCGGCGATCGGCACCTCGGTCAGGCCGCTGAAGGTGCCCCAGTTGTGCACCTGCAGGCGGCGCATGCGGAACTGGCGCGCGCGTGCATCCTGGCCGGCATCGGTGAACAGGCCGGCCGGCTGCAGCGACGGCGAACGGGTGAGCTGGTTCATGGCGCGGGCATCCTGGGCGTCATTGTTCATCGACCGGCACGCTGGCGGTGCCTTCGCGCAGTTCGCGGTAGGCCTGCGACAGGGCCTGCACTTCCTCGGCGGAGAACAGCAGCTTGAGCACCGGCGAGACTTCGTAGCGATCCTCGCTGCCGCGCAGGCGCGCCAGCAGCTGGTGGTCGCGCATCTTGGCGATGGCGGTGAGCACGCGGCGGGCGTAGCCGGCGCGGTCGGTGGAGACGTGGCGCTCGTACACGCTCATCGCCTCGACCAGCTGCGCCTCCTCCACCACCGCGCGTTCGCCGCGGGTGTCGGCCTCGGCCAGGCGCTGGCGCAGGTGCAGCAGCAGCGCCGACTCGATGAAGGTCAGCGGCGCGCTGCGCAGCAGGGTGGGCGATTCCAGCTCGGCGGTATCGGCCTGGCGGGTGAAGGCGACGCCGCCTTCGCGGTCCAGCACCAGTTCCAGGAACAGCTCGCACAGCACGCGGCGGATGTCGTCCTCGTGGCGCAGTAGTGCCGGCCACAGCCCACCGTGGCGCTGCGAATCGATGCTCGGGCCGGCCAGCAGCTGGCACAGCGCGCGCCGCGCGGCGAACGGCAGGGTGCCGGTGTCGCCGAGGAAGAGCGGGCCGCCCCCGCCCAGGCGGGCATCGGCCATGTCCAGCGCCTGCTGCTGGTCGCGGTCGTCGTGGTCGTCGTGGCGGTCTTCAGACCAGTTCATCGCGTTTCTCCCGGGTGAAGCGCACCAGCGGGATGCGCGCGCGTCGCGCGCGGCCATCGCCGCCAAGCCATTCCACCGTTTCCCATTGGTCGTCGCTGACCACGCCATGGCGCGTGCCCAGCGACAGGTAGCCGATCACCGTGCCCAGGCCCTGCGCGGCCGGGCGCTGCTGCAGGGCCTGGCCGATGCTCAGGCGCTCGTGCGTGCCCAGCAGGTCGTGCAGGTCGCGGCGCAGGCCGCGCACGTCGATCTCCGACTGCGCCACCAGGTCGCCGACGCTCTCCAGCGAGATCGCCGCCAGCTCGGCGGCCTGGACCCGGCCATCCACGCGCGCGGCGCGCGGATCGTGCAGGCGCCACTGCGACAGCGAACGCAGGCGGCTGCCACTGAGCGCGAGGGTGTAACCGGTCTGTGCGGCGGCATGCACATCCTCGCGCAGCTGCAGGGCCTCGCCCTGGGCCTGGCGCAGCAGCTGGTGCAGGCGGCGCTGCTCGAGGTAGCCGCGGCTCTGCACGAAGCCGCGCAGGCTGCGGGCGAAGTGCTGCATCACCGCATGCACCTCGCCGCCGCGCTCCAGCAAGGTGGCGGTGAGCCCGCGCAGGAAGGCGCGCTCGCCCCGACCCAGGCGCCGGGCGAAGCCACGCGCCAGCAATGCCTCCAGTGCTTCGTCGAGCCGGCCGCTCTGCTCGTTGTCGTTGAGCAGGTTCCAGAAGGCCTGGAAACTGCGCCCGGCCTCGCTGTCGCCGATCACGTCCACGCCCTCGAACAGCCGCTCGAGGACCTCGCCGCGGGTGCCTTCGTCATCGATGATGCGTTCGCGGAATTCGCGGTTCAGCCGCTCGAAGTCGTCGCGAACGCGATGGAAGTCCTCGGCCAGCTCGTCGGTGAGGTGGATCAGGTCGCGGGTACGCTCCAGCGCGCGCTTGCCGTCCAGCGCGGCCAGCTGGCCGGCCTGCACGCGGGCGATTTCCTCGTCCAGGCGGGCGCGCTCGGCCTGCAGCGCGGCCAGGCGGGCGTCCGGATCGGATTCGGTCTGGCCGGCGAGCTGCACCAGCTGCTGGATCACCAGCGACAGCCGGCTTTCTGTGGCGCTGCCGGCACTGCCCTCGCCCAGCCCGGCGATGAAGCGGATCGCCTGGGTGGCCGCGCGCGAGAGTTCGTAGCTTTCCTCTTCCGCGCCCTCGGGCAGGCGCCGCTCCAGCCAGCCCTGCGCCAGCCAGTGGGCGACATAGGCCTGGGCGGTGCGCGGCAGCTCGCGCGAGAGTTCGTCCGCGCGCAGGGCATCGAGCTGGCGCTGCAGGCGCTCGTGCAGCACCGAGGCGGGCAACCGGCGCTCGCCGTCGAGCAGCAGGCCCTGCAGCAGGCCGATCAGTTCCGGCGCGTGGTCGGCCGCCAGCAGCTTCCACAGCGGGCGCTCGCGCAGCTGCCGATAGCCGGCGATCCGTTCACGATGCTTCATGCGCGCGACCCGACCGCGACGACCAGCGGATTCAGCGCTTGCCGCCCACTTCGATGAAGCGCAGGAATTCGGCGCGGGTGCGCGCGTCCTCGCGGAAGCTGCCGAGCATCTTCGAGGTAACCATGCTCACGCCGCGCTTGTGGATGCCGCGGGTGGTCATGCACTCGTGCGCGCCTTCGACCACCACGCCCACGCCGCGCGGCTGCAGCACGTCCTGGATGCACTGGGCGATCTGTGCGGTCATCTTCTCCTGCACCTGGAAGCGGCGGGCATAGGTCTCGACCACGCGCGCCAGCTTGCTGATGCCCACCACCTTGCCATCGGGCAGGTAACCGACGTGGACCTTGCCGATGATCGGCGCCATGTGGTGTTCGCAGTGGCTTTCGTATTCGATGTCGCGCAGCACGATCAGCTCGTCGTAGCCGGCCACTTCCTCGAAGGTGCGGGCCAGGTATTCGCGCGGGTCGTCACGGTAGCCGCTGAACCAGTCGCCATACGCTTCGGCGACGCGACGCGGGGTGTCGAGCAGGCCCTCGCGGGCCGGGTCCTCGCCCGCCCAGCGCAGCAGCGTGCGCACGGCCTCTTCGGCCTGGGCCTGGCTGACCGGCGAATCGGGGGTCTTTTTTGAGTCGGACATGAGGCAGACGCCCGGAACTTTGGGGGGTGAATCTTACCCGACGCCGGGCCCGGGCCGCTGGAAACCGGCCCGGCCCGTTGCCGGCGGCATTCAGCGGCCGCCGGTGCCGTGGCGGCGGTGCATTTCCTCGGCGTGGTCGAGCCAGTTCGAGCCCTTGTTGGTCAGGAAGAAGATGTACACGACCAGCGAGACGGCGATCACCGCGGTGCAGTAGGCGACGAATTCCGGCACGCGCTGCGGCTGCGAGTGCAGCGCGGCCTGGTACAGCAGCGGCGCGGTGCCGCCGAAGGCCGAATTGGCCAGCGCATAGCCCAGGCCCACGCCCAGCGCGCGGATATGGGTGGGGAACAGCTCGGCCTTGACCACCGCGTTGATCGAGGTATAGCCGGTCAGGATGACGAAGCCGATCGCCAGGATCGCGAAGGCCGCCGGCCAGTCGGTCTGGCGCGGCAGGTACAGCACCAGGAACCAGGTGTAGAGCACGCCGCCGATGCCGAAGAACACCAGCAGGGTCTTGCGGCCGACGATGTCCGACAGCCAGCCGCCGACCGGCTGCATGAGCATCAGCAGGGTCAGCGCGGCCAGGTTGATCCAGGTGCCGGCCATCACGTCGTCACCGGCGAAGGCGCTCTGGATCATCTTCGGCCCGGTGACCGAATAGGTGTAGAAGGCGATCGTGCCGCCGGCGGTGATCAGGAAGCACAGCAGCAGCGGGCGCCACTGGTTGACGAACAGCTCGCGCAGCGAGCCGGAGGCGCCGGCCTTGCCCTGGCGGGCCTTCTTGATCGATTCGGCGCCCAGCGACTCGTCCATGGTCCGGCGCAGCCAGAACACCACCAGCGCGCCGAAGCCGCCGATCGCGAAGGCCACCCGCCAGCCCCAGGCCGAGATGTGCTGGGTATCGACCAGGTGCAGCATCACCAGCAGCACGGTCTGGGCGATCACGTGGCCGCCGACCAGGGTGACGTAGTGGAACGAGGACAGGAAGCCGCGCCGGCCGGCGATCGCCGCCTCGGACATGTAGGTCGCGCTGGTGCCGTACTCGCCGCCGGTGGCGAAGCCCTGCACCAGCCGCGCCAGCAGCAGGATGGTGGCCGCCGCCGCGCCGATCGTGGCCACCGTGGGGGTCAGCGCGACCACGAACGAGCAGGTCGCCATCAGCGAGACCGAGACCGTCAGCGCCAGCCGGCGACCGTAGCGGTCGGCGAAGCGGCCGAAGTACCAGGCCCCGACCGGCCGCATGATGAAGGTCACCGCGAAGATCGCCCAGACATAGAGCGTGGCGTTCTTGTCCTCCTTGGAGAAGAACTGCGACTCGAAGTAGCTGGCGAAGACCGAGTAGACGTAGACGTCGTACCACTCGACCAGGTTGCCGGCCGAGCCCTTCAGCGTGTTGGAGATCGAACGCCGCAGGGCGTGGGGGTCGGCGCTGGCCGGGGACGTAGCACTCATGGGCGGTGAACCTTCTGCCGTGGATCCGGTCCGAGTATAGGTGGGCGCTCGTGTGGACCGCCCTCACCCGACGACATGCGATGCAGGTCACGGGCCGCGCCACGCAGGCGGCACGGGGCCGGGTCTGTCTTGCCGGGCGACACATGTCCGGCCCCGCCAGGCGTTACGATGCCGCACCCTTCCACGGCCGCCTTCTGCAGATCCCGGATGAAAGCCCGCCTCCTCGACGCCCCCTCGATCGCATGAGCACCGCGTCGACCCGCGCCACCCCCCGGGCCGAAAACCGGATCGAACGCCGCGAACCCTGGATCGCCGCGCTCGTCAGCCTGCTGCTGCACGTGGCGATGGTGCTGCTCATCCTGCATGCCGCCAAGCCGTCGGTGACCTCGCCGCAGGGCGCCGCCCACGGCAGCCGGATGAAGGTCGACTTCATCGGCGAGTCGCGCCAGGAAGAAGCCATCCCCAGCCCGCCGCCGCCCGCAGCGCCGGTGAGCTCACCGGTCCAGTCCACCCTGGTCGAGCGCGCCCCCGACCCGCTGCCGCCGCCGGATGTTGCCCGCCGCCCCAGTCCGCCCGACCGCGCCCCGCCGCGCCCGTCCGAGAAGCCCGCGGCCACCGCCAGCGCCGATCGCCTGCCGCAGACCTGGACCGGGCATCCGCCCGGCATGCAGGCCCAGGATGTCGCCGATTACGACGACGGCCTCGGCAGCAGCGCCGCCGAAGAAGGCAGCAGCAACGACGCCATGTCTGCCACCCCGACCATGGAAGTCGGCGGCTACCAGGTCATCTACGACCTGCGCAGCGAGACCCAGCTGCGCGCCTGGAAGGCGCAGGGCATGAAGGAAATCGCCGTACCCCTCCCCGGCACCCAGTACCGCATGGTCTGCCCGCTGGAGATCGCCCTGCGCCGCGGCTCGGGCAAATGCCGCCTGCTCTATCCCGACTCCCCGGAGATGACCGCCATCGGCGAAGGCCGCGAGGTCATCAACATGATCCAGGTCTTCAAGCGCGGCGAGCGCGTCTGGAACGGCCCGGGCCCCTACCGCTGACCCAACCCGGCCGCTGCGCGGCCACCGGACAAGCCACCGCCCTTCCCCTCGCATCTCGCTTCCCGCCTTTCGCTTCTCGCCTTCCCATCCGTCGCCAAAAATCGATCGGACCGGTGGGGCGTCGCCTTCCCGGGACCGTGGGGCGCCATGGATGGCGCCACCGAGCCCCCAGGGATGGGTTCACGGCGTGTCCCGGGAAGGCGACGCCCCGCCGGTCGCCCGCAACCCCAGGACAGCCGACCCACCTCGAAGGTCGCCACCCCACAGACACCCGCGAGCCAAAGAAAAGCGGCCGCCAGGCCGCAACCCCACTCCCCCTAAGTCGTTGACCAGAAGCGACAGCCGGTCCCTTGAGACGCCGTCGAATCGATTTGGCCTTTCAGCTTTTCGCTCCCGCTCTCCCTTCCGTCGCCACAGACCGTCAGACCGGTGGGGCGTCGCCTTCCCGGGACCGTGGGGCGCCATGGATGGCGCCACCGAGCCCCCAGGGATGGGTTCACGGCGTGTCCCGGGAAGGCGGCGCCCCGCCGGTCGCGCGCAACTCCAGGACAGCCGATCCACCTCGAAGGTCGCCACCCCACAGACACCCGCGAACCAAAGAAAAGCGGCCGCCAGGCCGCAACCCCACTCCCCTTGATCGCTGACCAGAAGCGAAAGCCAGCCCTTCGAGACGCCGTCGAAGCGATTTGGCCTTTCAGCTTTTCGCTTCAGCTCTCCCATCCGTCGCCACAGACACGTCGGACCGGTGGGGCGTCGCCTTCCCGGGACCGTGGGGGTGCCATGGATGGCGCCACCGAGCACCCAGGGATGGGTTCACGGCGTGTCCCGGGAAGGCGGCGCCCCACCGGTCGCGCGCAGTTCCAGGACAGCCGATCCACCTCGAAGGTCGCCACCCCACAGACACCCGCAAAGAAAAGCGGCCGCCAGGCCGCAACCCCACTCCCCCTAAGTCGTTGACCAGAAGCGACAGCCGGTCCCTTGAGACGCCGTCGAAGCGATTTGGCCTTTCAGCTTTTCGCTCCCGCTCTCCCTTCCGTCGCCACAGACCGTCGGACCGGTGGGGCGTCGCCTTCCCGGGACCGTGGGGCGCCATGGATGGCGCCACCGAGCCCCCAGGGATGGGTTCACGGCGTGTCCCGGGAAGGCGACGCCCCGCCGGTCGCGCGCAACACCAGGACAGCCGATCCACCTCGAAGGTCGCCACCCGACAGACACCCGCGAAACCAGAAAAAAAGCGGCCGCCAGGCCGCAACCCCACTCCCATCCCCAGGACCATCACAAAGGCCTCAGGCAAAAGCGGCTTACACCAGCCCGACGTGCAGCCGCGGCGAGACCCAGGCCGAATCCCCAGTGACAGTCTTCAGAACAACGACCCCTGCAACGGCGCCCCCTCCGCCGCGACAACAGGCGCCACTGGCGCACCCGGCGCAGCCAACCCGGCACCCAGCCGCCACGCCAGCCCCGAGATGCGCGCCGCATGCCGCGCCAGCCCCGCCCGCAGCACCCCCTCGCCCCCCGCCAGGTGCAGCACCCGCCGCGCCCGGGTCAGGCCGGTGTAGACCAGTTCGCGGCTGAGCACGCGCGCATCCCGCCCCGGCAGCTGCAGCCACACCTGATCGAATTCCGACCCCTGCGCCTTGTGCACCGTCATCGCGAACGCGCTTTCGTGCGCCGGCAGCGCCGCCGGATGGAAGCCACGGACTGGCGCGCCGGCCTCCCCGGCGAACCACGCCACCAGCGTGCCCTGCCCATCGCGCAGGCAGATCCCCACATCGCCGTTGAACAGGCCATGCCGGTAGCTGTTCTCGGTCACCAGCAGCAGGCGCCCCTGGAACCACGGCGAAGCCCCGCCCAGCCGGCGCGCGCCCGAACCACCTTCGGCCAGCAGCTGTTCGATGCGTGCGTTGAGCGTGCGCGCGCCCTGCGGCCCGCCGCGTACCGCGGTGAGCAGGCGCAGGCGGCTCGCCTGTCGCAGCGCATCGACCGGGTCGGCCGCCGCCGCCAGCGCGCGCCAGTGCGCCAGCAGCGCCTCGCCGTGGGATTGCAGCGGATCGTCGACGTTTTCATGGAAATGCACGCCGGCCAGCGTCCCGCCACGCAGCAGCGCCAGCGTGCCGTCGGCATCGCCACTGCGCACCGCATCGGCCAGCGGCGCCAGCGCGAAGCCTTCGGCCTGGCGGTAACCGCGCAGCAGGTGCACGCGGTGCCCGGCCAGGCCGCCCTGCGCGGGCGTGCCATCGGCCTGCGTGCCCAACAGCGGCATCAGCGCCTGTGCATCGGCGGCGGCGATGGCATCGCCGGGCCCGGTCGCCTGCAGGATCGCGGCGAGCACATCGCCGGCCTCCACCGACGGCAGCTGGTCGGCATCGCCGAGCAGGATGAGCTGGGCGCCATCGGCCACCGCCTCGACCAGCTTGCACATCAGCGGCAGGTCGACCATCGAGGCCTCGTCGACCACGACCAGGTCGTGGGGCAGCGGGTTGTCCGCGTCGTGGCGGAAGCGCGGCAGGCCGGGGATCACGCCCAGCAGGCGATGCAGCGTGCTGGCCCCGCCCGGCATGGCCTCGGCCAGGTCCGGATCGATCCCCGTCTCGACCGCCCGCGCCACCGCCGCGCGCAGGCTTTCGGCCATGCGCTCGGCCGCCCGCCCGGTCGGCGCGGCCAGCGCCACGCGCGGCGCGGCGGCCCCTGCGGCCCGGGCCTGGGCCAGCCGCAACAGCAGCAGCCGCGCGATCGTGGTGGTCTTGCCGGTCCCCGGCCCGCCGGTGACCAGCAGCAGCGCACGCCGCAATGCCAGGGCCGCGGCGCGGGCCTGGCGGTCGTCACCGCCCGACGCCTGCGGGAACAGGCGGGCGAACAGCGGAGCCAACTGCGCGGCATCGAAGGCGGGCATCGGCTGGGCCGCGATGCGGCGCAGGCCGGCAGCCAACCGGCGCTCGTACTCGCGATAGCGCCGCAGGTAGAGCAGCCCGCCTTCCAGTACCAGGGGACGATCCGCCGCGGCGACTTCCTCGGCGCCCGGTTGGGCGATCCAGCGCGATCCGGCCAGCTGTTCGCGCCAACGGTCCGGCGCGGGCAGGACCGGTGCCGGCCCTTCGCGCGGATCGACCAGCACCGCGGCCTGCGCCGGGTCGAAGCCGGCATGGCCACTGGCCACCGCCAGCGAAGCCAGTGCGGCGCCGGCCAGGACCGCCTCGTCGGTTTCCGGCGCCAGGCGCTGCAGGCTCTGCGCCAGCGACAGATCCAGCGCCCGCAGCACGCCGGCGCGATTGAGCGCATCGAGCAGGCTCATGCGGCAGCCTCCGGCAGGGCATGGCCGGCGAACAGCGCGTCGAGTGCCTCGACCAATGCCGGCTCGAAACGCCAGGCATGCACGCCCGGCGAGGGATCGGCAGCGGCATCCAGGCCGCGACAGAACAGATAGCGCACGCCGCCGAAATCGCGCTCGTAACGGTAGTCGGCGCCCAGCCGGAAGCGCAGCCAGCGGTGCAGCGCGAGGGTGTAGATCAGCGCCTGCAGTTCGTACTCGCTGTGGGCCATGGCCCGCGCCATCGCGCTGGCGTCGTAGGCCGGCAACCGGTTGGACTTGTAGTCGAGCACGTACCAGCGGCCCTCGTGCTGGTAGGTCAGGTCGATCAGGCCGGTCATCAGGCCTTCGAGACGCTGGCGGGTGCCGAAGGCCTGGCGCTCGGCCAGCAGGCCGTGCCGGTGCAGCAGCGCGAGCAGCGCCTCCACGCGGGTGGGACGCATCGCGAAGTGGAATTCCATCTCGTTGCGGCGGGCCGCTTCCGGCACATCGGCCAGGCGGCTGTTCTCGGGCAGGCGCACGGTCAGCGTCTGTCCGACCAGGGTGGTGAGCATGGCCAGGCCATCGGCGAGCGTGTCCTGGGCATAGCCGCCGCGCTGCAGGCAGGCCACGATCGCCTCGGCCTGCCCCGGCGGCGCCGGCTCGCCCGGCCGCCACGCCTGCCAGGCGGCGAAATCGCAGGCCTCCAGCACCTCATGCATCACCACGCCGAAGCGGTTGCCGGCAAAGCGCGCATCGAACGGCTCGGCTTCGGCCGGCAACGTCGCGCTCTCGGCAGTGGCCGGCTCGTCGCTGCCGCCGCCGGTCTCGACGGTGGCGCTGGCCATCGGATCGCTGCCGATCCCGGCGTCGGCATTGGCCAGCTGGGTGAAGCTGTAGACCCACCAGTCCGGCGCCACGTGTCGTTGCGGTTGGCGCGCGGCCGGCACCTGCCCCTCGGCGGCCGCGGCCAGGCGCGGCAGCGTCGGCGGTGGCAGGCGCGCGTCGACCGCGATGGCGCCGGCGCCGGCGGCCCGCAGCGCGGCGACATCGGCCACCATGCGGTGCAGCGCGGTGCGGTCGTGGCCGTGGAAGCAGCCGGTGGCGATCCACAGCGCGTGCTCGGCGCGGGTCAGGCCGACGTAGAGCAGGCGCGCATCCTCGGCGCGCTGTTCCTCGCGCCACGCGGCCTCGGCGGCGCTCCAGCCCGGGTCTTCCTTGCCGGTATTCCAGTGCAGCACGCGGCGGTCGCCCTCGACATGGGTCACGCAATGGCTGCCGGCACCGGCGGCACGCCGGCCGATGCCGACATAGGGCAGGAACACCAGCGGGTATTCCAGGCCCTTGCTCTTGTGCAGGGTGACGATCTGCACCCGGTGCGCATCCGATTCCAGGCGCAGCTGCTGGGTCTCATCGTCCTTGTCGGCATTGACGATGCGCCGCGCCAGCCAGTCGACCAGGCCGTGCGGACCGAGCGATCGCGCGTCGGCTTCCTGCAGCATCTCGGCCAGTTGCAGGTAGTTGGTCAACCGGCGCTCGCCGTCGACCAGCGCCAGCAGGCGCGGCGCCTGCTCGGCGCCCAGGTCGCCGAGCAGGGCCAGCGGGCCGCCACGGCGCCAGCGCTCGCGCCAATCCAGCGCGCGCTGCTGCCATTGGCGGTGGCGTTCGCCATCGTCCTCCAGCGCGGCGATCGCCGCCGCGTCCTGTCCCACCAGCACCGTGGCCAGCGCGGCGCGCAGGCGGGCGTCATCGCCCGGATCGAGCAGCGCCTGCAGAAGCGCCAGCAGTTCGCGGGCCTCGGCGGTGGCAAACAGGCTGGCCCGGCCGGCAGCGACGGCGGGAATGCCGGCCGCACCCAGCGCCTGCTGGATCCGCCCGGCCTGGCGGTGGTCGCGCACCAGCACGGCGATGTCGCCGGCCTGTACCGGCCGGCCGCCGATCGTCGCGCTGCCGGCGCGTCCGTCAGCGAGCCAGCCATGGATCGCCGCCACGCAGGCACTGGTGCACAGCTCGGCCGAGGGACCGGCGTTCATCGGCTTGGGCTTGCCCTTGGCGTCGAAGCTGGTCGGCGGCGGGGCCTGCCACACGGTCAATGCCGGCGCCGCGGTGCCGTCGCGCTGCAGGTCGGCATCGGCGCGCTGGGTGCCCGGCTGCACCGGATGGAAGGCGATGCCCTGGGTGAGGAAGGCCTCCGCATGGCCGGCCTGGGCGTACATCGCCTCGATCGCGGCCAGCACGCCCGGCCGCGAACGGAAGTTGTGGGCCAGCGGCGGCGCACGCTCGGCGGTGGCGGCAGCGACCAGGTAGGTGCGCACGTCGCCGCCGCGGAAGCCGTAGATGGCCTGCTTGGGATCGCCGATCAGCAGCAGCGCCGGCACCAGGCCGGCTGCGCGGGCCACCTCGCCTTCGCCGAACACGCTGGAGAAGATCGACCACTGGCGGTCGTCGGTGTCCTGGAACTCATCGACCAGGGCGATGGCGTACTGCGCGCGCAGGCGCCGGGCCAGGTCCCCGGCGTGCGGCCCCTGTAGCGCCTGGGCGAGTCCGTCGACCAGGTCGTCATAGGTCTGCACCCGGCGCTGGCGCTTGAGCAGGGCCAGTCGCGCGACGGCCTCCCCGCGCAGGGCGTGGAGCAGGCGCAGGCGGCGGCGGGCGCGCCATTGCTCCAGGTTGGCCAGCGCCACCAGGTAGCCGTCGACCTCGTGGCTCATCGGCGAGGCCGGGGTGCGGCCGACGGATTTCTTGTTGGTGCCGGCGGCCAGGTCGGTAGCGGTGAGCTTGCCCAGCTTGGCGTGCGGCGCCGGACGCGCGCCGGGCGGAGCGGCGGCGAATTCCTCGAACCAGTGCCATAGCGAGGTGAGCCAGTCAGCGCGGTAGCTGACCTTGCTCAGCACGCCGCCCTCGATGGCGGCGAAGACGGATTCGAAAAAGGCCGTGCCGTGCTGCCCGAACGCTGCCGCCAGGGCGATACCGGCATCGCGACCGGCCTGCTGCAGGCGCGTGCCCTCGTCCTCGGCTTCCGGCGGCGGAGCGGCCGGAAGCAGCTGCGGATGGCGCACCAGGTCGCGCAGGTCGCCGGCCAGGGCATCGGGGCCGCCCGGCCACAGCGATACCAGGTCCTCGGCCACGGCCGCATCCACGGCGCGCGCGCGCCACAGGTCGGCGGCGGCTTCGGCCAGCAGTTCGCGCTCGTTGGCCAGCAGTTCCGGTGCGGCCAGCGTCTGCCCGCTTTCCAGGGCGTGTTCGCGCAGCACGCGGGCGCAGAAGCCGTGGATGGTGAAGATCGCCGCCAGGTCGATTTCCTCCACCGCCTCGCGCAGCCGCCGGCGCAGGCTGGCGACCGATTCCCCGCCCTGCGCCAGGTGCGCCCGCAGCAGGTCGGCGGTCAGTTGCGCGTCCGGCGCGTCGATGGCCTCGCTGGCGTCGTGCCCGGCATCGTCCTCGCCGGGCACCAGCCGCAGCGCCAGCGCCAGGCGCTCGCGGATGCGGCGGCGCAGTTCCTGGGTGGCGGCTTCGGTGAAGGTCACGGCCAGCACCTGGCCGATGCGCAGCCGGCGTTCGACCACCAGCCGGGTGAACAGCGTGGCGACGGTGAAGGTCTTGCCGGTGCCGGCACTGGCCTCGATCAGGCGCACGCCTTCCAGCGGCAGTTCCAGGTAGGGATCGCGGGCGTTGGCGATGTTCATTCCGCGTCCTCCTGGGTTCCGCTCCATTGGCGCCAGCGCTCGGCCAGCAGCGTGGGGTCCGGCGGCGCGCCGCTGCCGCCGGTCTGCAGCAGCGAGTAGATGCGGTAACTGGCGTCGGCGAATTCCAGGAAGCTGTCCAGGTCGGCGAACGGATCGCGACCGCGCTGCACCAGTTCGATCGCCGCGGCGGCGGACTCGGCCCAGCCATTGCCACCGTGCCATTGCCCGGCGGCGTCGCGGATCGCCTTGTCCAGGTCCCCGGCACTGGCGGCCTGGTAGTACTTCCAGCTGCTGTAGGGCGCGAATGCCAGCGGCAGCTGCAGCCCGCGCCGATACAGCGCCAGCAGCTGCGCCAGCGCGGCCTGCGCCTGGACGGCCAGCAGGGGCTCGGCATCCATCGGATGCGGTCCGTGGCCGTCCTCAGACTCGAAAAAGCGCTGGAACGGCGCCTGCTCGCCCGCGGCGCGCAAAAGCAGCCATTCCAGGCCCTGCCGGATCGTCGCGCGACCGCCGGGGGCGCCGAGAAGAACCCGACCGACGCCGGCCGGATACCAGCCGTGGAGGCGCCCATGCACGCGCGTGTCCTCGACCTCGGCCTGCAGCTGGCGCGACTGCGCCGGCGCGCCGCCGTGCCATTGCGCATAGGCCTGTACAAAGGGCGCCAGCGCGTGCAGCTGCTGTTCCAGTTCGCGCCGCCCGAGCGGCCCGGAGGGCAGCAGCGCGCGTGCACGCAGGCGTTCGTACAGACCGGCGGATTCGCCGGCCAGCGCTGCGGCGAATACCGCCTGCTGCAGGGCGTACTGGTCCAGGCCGCCTCTGGCCGGCAGCAGCGGCTCCAGGTCGCGGTCGGTCTCGGCCGGGTCCGGCAGGCGCAGGCCCAGGCGATGGCGCAGGAACTGGCCGGCGGGATCGGCGAACAGGCGGCGCAGGTCATCGATGGAGACCGCGGTTGCGGCCGGCGCCGGCGTTGGCGACAGGTCGGCGTCGACCCACGGCGCCAGCTGCGCGCGCTGTCCGGCCAGGCTGTCCACCGCCGGCCGCCAGGCCGCCCGGTAGCTGAAACGGCGCGGATCCGGGGCGCTGCCATTGGCGGCGCCGAAGGCGGTGGCGGCGAATGGCTGCAGCGGCTGCTGCACCACCAGCGCGCGCGCGGCGGCAGCCGGGTCGGCATGACAGGCCGCGGCGGCGCCGAGCAGTTCACTGACCAGCACCGAGGGCTCGCGCACGCTGCCGTCGCGGGGATCGGCGCCCAGGTAACTCAGGTAGAACACGTCCTGCGCCGAAGCAAACAGCTGCAGGAACAGGAAGCGGTCGTCCTCGCGGGTGGAGCGGTCGCCGACGCGGCGGCGCTCGGTGCCCAGCTCGGCGGTCAGGCGGTTGAGGCCGGCAGCGGGGTCGCGCCGGGGGAAGTCGCCGTCGTTCATGCCGAGCAGGCAGATGGCCCGGAACGGCAGCAGGCGCATCGGCACCATGCGACCGAAGCTGATGCCGCCGGTCAGCAAGGGTGCGCGCGTGTCGGCCTCGCCAAGCACGGCGGCGAAATGCGCGCGCACCACTTCCGGGGCCATTGCCGCGGTGAAGCCGGCCCGCGCCGCGTCACGGGCGAACTCGTCGATCAACGCGCGCAGGCGCTCCAGCGCGCGCTGCGAGCGCGGCGCGGACGGATTGGCCGGTACCAGCGCGGTGAGCAGTTCCAGCAATCGCTCGCGCCAGGCCGCCGGGGGCAGCGGCTCGGCCAGCAGCTGCTGCTGGCGTTCGAGCACGCGCAGCAGGCGCAGCAGCGTGTCCAGTGCGTCGAGCGCGCTGCCCTCCAGTTCCGGCCACGGCGCCACGCCCTCGATGTCCTGCGTCTCGCCGGAGGCATGGCCGAGCAGCAGCCGGTCCAGGGCAAAGCGCCAGGTATAGGCCTCGTCGGCCGGGGCCTGGTGGCGCGCGCGATGGGCGGCATCGATGCCCCAGCGCGCGCCGGCGGCGTGCAGCCAGTCGCGCAGGCGGTCCAGCGCGGTCTCGTCCAGGGCCGCGGCCTCGGCGATCGGCGCGCTGGCCAGCAGGTCGAGGATCTCGTGCAGGCCAAAGCGCGAGACCGGCAGCGACAGCAGGGCGAGGAAGACCTCGGCCAGCGGCTCGCTGGCCAGCGGGCTGGTGTCGGCCAGGGCGAACGGCAGCGCGCCCTCCCCGGCATGGCCGCCGAACACGGCATCCAGGTAGGGCACGTAGGGATCGATGTCCGGGGCCAGCACGGCGATCTCGCGCGGCTGCAGCGGCGGGTCGAAGCGCGGGTCCTCGAGCAGCGCACGCAGCTGGTCCTGCAGCACCTGCAGTTCGCGCAGGCGAGTGTGGCAGGCATGCACCTGCAGGCTGGGATCGTGGCGATCGACCTCCGCGCGCACGGGCAGGCCCGGCCGGGCGCGGCGGTGGAACAGGTCTCCCTGGAGGCGGTGCAGCAGCGGAGGCTCGCCGGTGCTGGCCTGTTCGGGATCGGCATAGGCGCCGAAGTCGCCGGCCGGATGCACCACCTCGTAGCTGCCGAGCAGGGCGGCGAAGTCCCGCCCCGCCGCGCCCCAGGCCTGAAGCAGCGGGTTGTCGGCGCCCGCCGCGTCCACGCCGGCACGGCGCGCCTGGGCGCGGGTCTGCAGGTCTCCCCAGTAGGCCTGGGTGGGGCTGGGCATATAGAAGTGCAGCGTGCCGACCCGGGCCTGGCTGGCGAGCACGCGCAGCACGTCCGGGGAGATGTTGAGCGTGGCGAAGGCGAACAGCCGCGGCGGCAGGCCGCGGGGCAGCGCCGGGCCGTCGCTGTAGCGGCCCAGATAATCGTGGATGCGGCGGGCGCGGTAGGAGCGGCCTTCGGCAATGCGGCGCCACAGGATCGCCTGCGGGTCATCCGGGTCGGCGCCGGCTTCCCAGCGCAGCAGCCAGTCGCGACGCCAAGCCTGGTACTTCTCGAACACCTCGCCCAGCTCCCCGGCCAGCGCCCAGGCCTTGAGCGGGTCATCGCCGGCCAGGTAGGCGGCCAGGCCGCGCATCGCCGGCCGTGCCATCAGCCGGGCATCGCGCAGGGCCGCGTACAGGTGCCAGTGCAGGGTGTCGGCGTCGAGGTCGTCGGCGCCGCCCTCCACGTTGGCGGCCAGTGCGCGGGAAACGAATTCGCCCGGGGTGAGGAATTCCAGGTTGGCGGCGATGCCATGCTCGGCCGCCAGCGAGGCCTGCAGCCAGCGGCGCATCGCCACCTGCGGGATCAGTACCGGATCCGGGGCGAGCAGTGACTGCCCCGGCGCCGGTCGGCGCAGTTCGCCGGCGAGCAGCCCGGCCAGGACTTCCAGCGAATTGGAGTGATAGAGGCGGAAGTCGGGAGCGGAAGGCACGGCCTGCGTCATCCCGCCATCTTGCCCGACGCCCCCGGCGCGGACGAGCCCTGCCGCTCCCTGGCGGCGCGGCATCGCATCATCCCGCCAGGCGGGACATTTTGTTTCAGGGTTTCCGGACCCTCCGCCCCTGTGCCGGCACGCCCCGGGATGCGACAATACTGCACGGTCCAGTTCGGTTAAGTTCAGCTGCCGCGACCAATTCTTCCGGGTCATCCCCTTTTGTTAAAGAAATGTCGGTGAACGAGTCTCCCGTCGTCCAGTTGTCTGGTGTGCGCATCGACCGCGGCGGCCGGGCGATCCTGCGCGACGTTTCGCTCGCGGTGCCGCGCGGCAGCATCACCGCCGTGCTCGGCCCGTCGGGCAGCGGCAAGTCCACGCTGCTGGCGGCGCTGACCGGCGAGCTGCACCCGGTCGCCGGCGAGGTCCGCCTGTTCGGCGAGCCGGTACCACGCCGCTCGCGCGCGCTGCTGCAGATGCGCCGCAACGTCGGCGTGCTGCTGCAGGGCAACGGCCTGCTGACCGACCTCAGCGTTGCCGACAACGTCGCCCTGCCGCTGCGCACGCATACCCGCCTGCCCGGGCCGGTGCTGCAGCGCCTGGTGGAAATGAAGCTGCAGGCAGTCGGCCTGCTGGCCACTGCCGATGCCTGGCCGCGCGAGCTGTCCGGCGGCATGGCGCGCCGCGTCGCGTTGGCGCGCGCGCTGGCGCTGGATCCGCCGCTGATGATCTACGACGAGCCGCTGACCGGCCTGGATCCGATCGCCAGCGGGGTGATCATGAGCCTGATCCAGCGCCTCAACGAAAGCCTCGGCCTGACCAGCATCATCGTCAGCCACCACGTCCACGAGACGCTGCCGATCTGCGACCAGGCCGTGGTCATCGCCAATGGCGGCATCGTCTTCTCCGGCACGCCGGCGGCGCTGGAAGCCAGTGCCGATCCGCTGGTGCGGCAGTTCCTGCACGGCCAGCCGGACGGTCCCATTCCCTTCGATGCCGTCCCGCGCGCGCCGCGGCGGAGTGCCGCCTGATGCCGTTGGTGTCCTCGATCCAGTCGCTGGGCCGCGCCGGCCTGTTCTCGGTGAGCGTGCTGCGGCGCTCGGTGCCGACGGCCGACTTCTTCGCCGAGCTGACCCGCGAGATCTACAAGGTCGGCGCGCGCTCGCTGCCGATCATCGCCGTCGGCGGCGCCTTCGTCGGCCTGGTGCTGACCCTGCAGGGCTACCGCACGCTGACCACCTATGGCGCGGCCGACGCGCTGTCCACGCTGCTCGGCCTGTCGCTGTACCGCGAGCTGGCGCCGGTGCTGACCGCGCTGCTGTTCATCGGCCGCGCCGGCAGCTCGATCGCCGCCGAGCTGGGCCTGATGCGCGCCACCGACCAGATCAAGGCGCTGGAGCTGATGGCGATCGACCCGGTCGCCAAGGCAGTCGCGCCGCGCTTCTGGGCCGCGGTGCTGACCGTGCCGCTGCTGACCGGCGTGTTCTGTTCGCTGGCGATCGCCGGCGGGTACTTCGAGGCCGTGCACGTGCTCGGCATCGACAACGGCACCTTCTGGTCGGGCCTGCGCGGTAGCGTCGACCTGTGGGACGACTTCGGCGTGGCGATGCTGAAGTCGGCGATCTTCGGCGGCACTGCCGCGCTGGTCGCCGCCTACGTCGGCTTCCATGCCGAACCCACCATCGAGGGCACCTCGGTGGCGACCACCCGCGCGGTGGTGAACGCCTCGCTGCTGGTGCTGATGTTCAATTTCGTCCTCTCCGCGATGCTGTTCAACTGAGCATGCGGACCGAACCCGACCTGTCAGGAATGTAATGGCCATGCGTGGACCCAGACTCGAATTTTCCGTCGGCGCTTTCCTGCTGCTGACCTTGGCCTCGCTGCTGGTGCTGGCGGTGGCCTCGACCAACCAGCGCTGGGGCTTCGGCCACAGCGAATACCCGCTGGTGGCGCGCTTCACCCAGATCGGCCAGCTGCGCGCGCAGGCACCGGTACGCATCGGCGGCGTCAACGTCGGCCGCGTGTCGGACATCAGCCTGGACCCGAAGACCTTCGAGTCGGTGGTCACGCTGGCGCTGGATACCCGCTATGCCGACCTGCCGGCCGACACTTCGGCTGGCATCTTCACCAGCGGCCTGCTCGGCGAAAGCTACATCGGCCTGCAGCCGGGCGGTGACCCGGAAGTGCTGAAGGCCGGCGACGAGATCGCCTTCACCCAGCCCGCCGTCGACCTGCTGCAGCTGGTCGGCAAGTACATGTTCAGCGGCGGTGGCACCGGCGGTGGCGACAAGCCCGCCGATGCGTCCGCCGCCCCCTCCTCCACGGAACCGCAACCATGAAGATCCGTCTCCCCGCGACCGTCCTGGCCGCCGCCCTGCTCGCCGCGACCCCCGCGCTGGCGCTGGCCCAAGCTGCTCCGGCCGCCGCGGCGACCAGCAACGGCGTCGCCACCCGCACCGTCATCGACAGCAGCACGCGCATCCTCTCGACCCTGGAGCAGCGCCGCGCCGAGTTCCGCAAGAACCCGGCGGCGATGCGCCAGTTCATCGACGGCGAGCTCACCCAGGCCTTCGACCGCGAGTACGCCGCCCGCCTCGTGCTGGGCGTCCACGCCCGCGGCGCCTCGGATGCCGACGTGAAGCTGTTCGCCGATGCCATGGCCGACAACCTGATGCAGCGCTACGGCACCGCGCTGCTGGATTTCGAGGGCAAGCCGAGCTTCCGTGGCAAGTCCGAGACCGCGCTGCCGGGTGGCCGCGGGGTCAAGGTCTCCACCGAGCTGCTGCGCCCGGGCAACGATCCCACGCCGGTCGACTACCTGATGCGCAACGTCAACGGCCAGTGGAAGATCTTCGACGTGATGATCGAAGGCATCTCCTACGTGCAGACCTTCAAGACCCAGTTCGACGCCCCGCTGCGCCAGAAGGGCATCGCCGAGGTCGCCGCCGAGCTGCGCAACGGCAGCCTGCAGGCGGGCCAGCCGCCGGCCCCCAAGCGCAGTGGCCAGTAACGCCGCCCTGCGCCGCGAAGGTGACGCGCTGGTGCTGACCGGCGCGCTCGACCGTGCCGCGGTGATCGCGCTGTGGCCGGCGGCGAGCCAGGCGCTGGACGGCGTGGCTGCCCTGGATCTGCGCGGTGTCGAGCGGGTCGACAGCGCCGGGGTGGCATTCCTGGCCGAACTGGTCGCCCGCCTGCGCGCGCGCCGGTCCGCCGAACCGACCCTGCTGGGCTCGCCCGCCGGCCTGGCCGAACTGGCCTCGGCCTATCGCCTGACCTCGACGCTGGATTTCCAGGCGTCCCCCCCGTCTGTCGCGAACTGACATGAACCTCCATCGCCTCCCCCTGATCGCCAGTGTCGCCCTGCTGGCCGCATGCGCCAGCCAGGCGCCGCGCTCCCCCTCCGCGCCGCCGCCGGCCGCGCAGGCCGCCACCGTCGTTCCCGCCGCGGATCCAATGCCGGCAGCCGCGGGCGAGCCGGCCGTTGCCCCTGCCGAGGCCAGCGCATCGCCGCCGGCACCGGCCCCGGCGGCCGACACCGGCGCCGCGGCCAGCAGCGACGCCGGCCCTGCCGCGACCGGTGCCGCGGCACCGACCCAGGCCGAGGACGATTTCGCCGCGTTGTACGGCGGCCCGGCGCCGACGGCCGACCCGGGCAGCGCTGCCGCCGGCGCAGGGTCATCGGTCTACGATCCGTGGGAGCGCTACAACCGCGGCATGCACCGCTTCAACCTGGCGGTCGACCGCGCGATCGCGCGTCCGCTGGCCACCGCCTACGTCGCCGTGACCCCCCAGCCGATGCGGCTGGGCGTGACCAATTTCTTCGACAACCTGCGTTCGCCGGTGACCATGGTCAACCAGCTGCTGCAGGGCCACCCGGTGTTCGCGCTGCAGACCCTCGGCCGGTTCGTGCTGAACTCCACGCTGGGCATCGGCGGCCTGCTCGATCCGGCCAGCGCCGCCAAGGTACCGCGCAGGACCGAGGACTTCGGCCAGACCCTGGGCGCCTGGGGCTGGCGCAATTCGCGCTTCTTCGAGCTGCCGTTCTTCGGCCCGCGCACGGTGCGCGACACCTTCGGCCTGGCCGGCGACATCCCGCTCTCGCCGCTGCGGCAGATCGAAAGCGACAAGGTCCGCATCGGCCTGCAGGGCCTGCAGCTGGTCGATACCCGCGCCCAGCTGCTCTCGCTGGACGCGCTGCGCGACGAGGCCGTGGACGAGTACGCGCTGACCCGCGACGCATGGCTGCAGCGGCGCAACTACCAGATCACCCGCGACCTGCGCCGCCGCGGCAACCAAGACGAAGTGCCCGAGTACCTGCGCGACGAGAAGGACACCACGGTGCCGGTGGACGCGATGCCGATGCCGAACTTCGGGGACTGAAAGCCGCCCCGCTTCGCCGCAACGCAAAGGCCCGGGATTGCTCCCGGGCCTTTGTTTTTCCAGCATTGCCGCGTTGGCGCGATTCAGGCCGCCAGCGCGCGGTCGATCGCCGCCAGCAGGCCGGCGTCATCGGGCTTGGTGTTGGGCGCAAACCGCGCGATGACCTCGCCGTCGCGACCGATCAGGAACTTCTCGAAGTTCCACAGCACGCCCGGCGCGGGGTTCGGCTCGATGCCGTAGCCGACCAGCTGCTGGCGCATCGCCGCGTCGCCGACCGATTCCGGGCGCGCGGCCACCAGCGCGCGGTACAGCGGATGCACCTGCTCGCCGGTCACCGCGATCTTGGCGAACATCGGGAAGGTGACGTCGTAGTTGAGCTGGCAGAACTGCTGGATCTCCGCTTCGCTGCCCGGCTCCTGCCCCTTGAAGTCGTTGGCCGGGAAACCGAGCACTTCCAGGCCGGCCTCGCGCTTGTCACGGTAGAGCTTCTCCAGACCCTCGTACTGCGCGGTCAGGCCGCACTTGGAGGCGACGTTGACCACGAGCAGGACCTTGCCGCGGTGATCGCCCAGCCGGGCGGGCTGCCCGTCGATGGTGGTGAGGGGGATGTCGTAAAGCGCCGTGGCCATGGTGTGTTGCTCCTAGTTGCGGGTTGCCGCCAAGATGGAATCAGGTCGCGCCCACGGAGCGGTCGGCTGCGGGCGTACCCTGGCCCAGCAGGCCAGAGGGAATGTCGTGAATCAGTCGGAGTCGTCCTGGGTGGCGGCGTCCTCGTCCGGTCCGGCCAGCGTATCCAGCGAAGCGTCGTCCAGCAGCGTGCGCGCATCCTCGGCCGACAGCGACTCCACGCCGCGCAGGCGGCGCTCGATGGTGCGGGTCTTGCGGCTGGCCTCGCCCAGGCTCTTGCCGACCGTGTTGATCTGCTTCTCGGCCTTCTCCAGGATGCCGGCGAACTTGCCGAACTCGCCCTTCACCGCGCCCAGCAGGCTCCACACCTCGCTGGAGCGCTGTTCGATGGCCAGGGTGCGGAAGCCCATCTGCAGGCTGTTGAGCAGGGCAGTGACCGTGGTCGGGCCGGCCACCACGACGCGGTGCTCGCGCTGCAGCAGGTCGACCAGGCCGGGACGGCGGATGGTCTCGGCGTACAGGCCCTCGGTGGGCAGGAACATCACCGCGAAATCGGTGGTGTGCGGCGGCACGATGTACTTGTCGCCGATCGACTTGGCCTGGATGCGGATCGCCCGCTCCAGCTGCGCGCCGGTCGCCAGCACCGCCTCCTGGTCGCCCTGTTCCTGGGCGTCGAGCAGGCGTTCGTAGTCCTCGCGCGGGAACTTGGAGTCGATCGGCAGCCACACCGGCACATCGTCCTGGCCGCGGCCGGGCAGGCGCACGGCGAAGTCGACCGCCTCGCCGCTGTCCGGGCGCACGCGCACGCTGCGCGCGTACTGGTCCTGGGTCAGGGTCTGCTCGAGGATGTTGTCCAGCTGCACCTCGCCCCAGCCGCCGCGGGTCTTGACGTTGCTCAGCACGCGCTTGAGGTCGCCCACGCCGGTGGCCAGCTGCTGCATCTCGCCCAGGCCGCGCTGCACCTGCTCCAGCCGCTCGGACACCAGCTTGAACGAGGCGTCCAGGCGGGTGTTGAGGGTGGTCTGCAGCTTTTCGTCCACGGTGGTGCGCATCTGCTCGAGCTTGGCGGCGTTGTCGGCCTGCAGCGACTGCAGCTGCTGGGCGAGCGTGGCGCGCATGTCACCGATGCCCTGCTCGTTGCGCTGGACCAGTTCGGCCAGCCGCAGCCCCAGCTGTTCGGCGAAACGCTGCTGGGAACCGGCCGCTTCCTGGCGGCCATTGCGCGCGTCCTCGACCAGGGCCAGGCGCAGGGCCTGCAGCTGCGCGTCGGTGCGGGCGGTGAACTCGCCCAGCTGCTGGCCGAAGGCCAGGATCCGCGCTTCCTGCTGCTGGCCGAACTGCTCGAGCTGGCCGCGCAGCTCGGCCAGGCGCTGGGCCTGGGACTCGGCCGCGCGCTGCTGCGCCTGCGCGCCCTCCTCGCGCCCGCGGCGGGCGTCCTCGCCCAGCGCCTCGCGCAGCAGGTCCAGGCGCTGGTCGGTGCGGGTGGACAGGTCGCCGAGCTGGCGGGCGAAGGTTTCCAGCCGGGCGTCCTGCTGGCGGGCAGCGACTTCCAGCTGGTCGCGCAGCTCGGCGCGGCCCTGGCGCTGCTCCTCGCGCAGGACCTGTTCGAGGGCGCCATGGCCAGGACGACGCATCAGCGCCACGAGCTGGAGCACGATGGCCGCGCACAGCAGGCCGGCCAGGATCAGGGTTTCAGCGGACATGCGCACAGTGTATCCGCGCCGGTCTCATCCGCTGCGCCGGCTGGCATAAGCTGGACGTCGTTTCCCTTGCCGGGTCGGCCATGCTGGAACTGTTCGGACACGCCGCCTCGATCAACGTGCGCAAGGTCCTGTGGACGCTCGAGGAGGTGGGGCTCGCCTGTCGCCACCACGAGGTCGGCGGCCGCTTCGCGTCGCCCGACACGCCCGATTTCCGGGCGTTGAATCCGAACGCGCTGGTGCCCGTCCTGCGCGACGGGGATTTCGTGCTGTGGGAATCCAACACCATCTGCCGCTACCTGGCCGGCCGCGCGCAGCGCGCGGACCTGCTCCCGGTCGAGCCGCGCGCGCGGGCCAGCGTGGAGCAGTGGATGGACTGGCAGGCGACCGAACTCAACAGCGCCTGGCGCTACGTGTTCATGGCGCGGGTCCGGCAAAGCCCGGCGCATGCCGACCCGCAGGCGATCGCTGCCAGCGAGCAGGCCTGGAACCGCAGCATGCAGATCCTCGATGCCCAGCTGGCGCGCACGGGCGCCCATGTCGCCGGCGAGGCCTTCACCGTGGCCGACGTGGTGATCGGACTGTCGGTGCAGCGCTGGCTGCACACGCCGATGGCGCATCCCGCGCTGCCGGCTGTACTGGCCTACCGCGAGCGCCTGCGTGCGCGGCCGGCCTTCCTGCGCCATGGCGACAACGGCCTGCCCTGAACGTCGCGCCGGGCAGGCTGGCCGGCCGGCTCGCGTTGGCCCTGCCGCTGGCCGACAATGGCGCCCTTTCGGCGCAGGTGATCGCGACATGCCGTGGATGGGCATCCAGGACATCGGGACTTTCGTGGTGGCGGTGCTGGTCTTCCTGGCCCTGCCCGGCCCGGGCACGTTCACCCTGCTCACCGCCAGCGGCCGTAGCGGCATCCGCGGCGGCTATACCGCGCTGGCCGGGCTGCTGCTCGGCGACCAGATCCTGATGTGGCTGGCAGTGGCCGGCGTGGCCGCGCTGCTGCAGGCCAATCCGCTGCTGTTCCGCGCCGTGCAGTACCTGGGCGCGGCCTACGTGGTCTGGGTCGGGATCGGCCTGCTGCGCAGCCCGCGCGAAGGCGGCGGCAGTCCGGTGCGGCTGCACCCCGGGCACTATTTCCGCCAGGCGATCCTGATCTCGCTGCTCAACCCGAAGGCCATCATCTTCTACATGGCCTTCTTCCCGTTGTTCATCGACCCGCGCCACCACCACGGCCTGGCGACCTTCGCCACCATGGCCGCGCTGATCGCCCTGCTCAGCCTGGCCTACTGCTCGCTGCTGATCCTGATCGGCCACGGCCTGGCCCGGCGCCTGGCCCAGCGCCCCCGCGCCAGCCAATGGCTGCGCCGCATCGCCGGCGCCGGCCTGGTGATCTTCGGCATCCGCCTGGGCGTCGGCTGAGCCCAGCGCCGGGCCTCCCGGCCGGCTGAGGGAATTGTTGCGGCCTGACGGCCGCTTTATTTGGGTTCTTTGCCGGTGGCGGGTTTGGCTGGCCTTCGATATCGATCGGCTCGCTCGGGGTGTGCGCGCGCCTTGGGGAAACCGGAGGATCGGGACACGCCGTAAACCCTTCCATGGGGGCTCGATGGCGGCATCCATGCCGCCAACGGTCCCGCTCCCCCGGTTTCCCCAAGGCCTGACAGATCCGCAGGCGGTGGGGACAGGCCAAGGCAACAGCGAAAAGCCGAGGCAACGGCAAGAAGCAAGGGCGAATGAGATGGAGGGTGGGGTGGAAAGCGGGGCGCCTGCTGCGCGGCTTTGTCGGGGCCCGAAGTTTGCGCAGCAAACTTTGGGGGCGCAGCCCGCGCAGCGGGATGGGTCACGAAAGAATGGGGGGCCGCCCCCCACGAGCGGCCCCCCGGTTGGTCCGGCATGCACCGGACCATGACTGGCTGCAGCGAACTGCAGCGCCAATCACTTTATGCCCGGCTCGCCCCCGTAGATATGCGACTAATCCAACGAGTCGCCGATTCCGGCCGGGGCGGTCCGGCATACTCGCGGCATGCAGATCCTGCCCGGCCAGCTTGACCATCCCGCGGTCATCCACCTGCTGGAAGCGCACCTGCGCGACCTCGGCGCGATCACCCCGGCCGAAAGCATGCATGCGCTGGACCTGTCCGCGCTGCAGGCCGATGACATCTGCTTCTGGGCAGCGTGGATCGACGGCGAGGTGGTGGGCTGCGGCGCGCTGCGCGATCTCGGCGATGGCCATGGCGAACTGAAGTCGATGCGCACCGCCGATACGCACCGCGGCCAGGGCATTGGCCGGGCCCTGCTCGAGCACCTGCTCGCACAGGCGCGCGGCCGCGGTTTCCGCCAGCTGTGGCTGGAAACCGGCGCGACCGGGCACTTCGCCGCCGCCCACCGGCTGTACGCGCGCGCCGGCTTCGCCCCCTGCGGCCCATTCGCCGACTACGCCGAAGACCCGCACAGCGTGTACATGCAGCTGCGGCTCTGAGCCGGCGGCAGCAAAGTCGATACTTCCGGACGTGGCTTTGCTGCACCGCGTTCGGCGACACTCGCGGTTTCCTTTTCGACCCCGAGGTCGCGCATGCAGTCCTGGCTCCGTCGCAAGCCGCTGGACATGGTCACCGTCCATGAAGAAGGACGGCGGCTGGTTCCCACCCTGAGCTGGCCCCACCTGGTGGCGCTGGGCATCGGCGCCATCGTCGGCACGGGCATCTACACCCTGATCGGCGTGGGCGCGGACAAGGCCGGCCCGGCGGTCCTGCTGTCCTTCGTCGCCGCCGGCATCGTCTGCGCCTGCGCGGCGCTGGCCTACGCGGAAATGGCCACGATGATGCCGGCCGCCGGCAGCGCCTATACCTACAGCTACGCCGCGCTCGGCGAAACCATCGCCTGGGTGGTGGGCTGGAGCCTGATCCTGGAGTACTCGCTGGTGGTCAGCACGGTGGCGGTCGGCTGGTCGGGCTACTTCGTCGGCTTCCTGCAGTGGATGCAGCAGAACTGGGGGATCGACCTGACCCTGCCGGCGGCGTTGTCGGCCGGCCCGCATGCCGGCGGCATCATCAACCTGCCGGCCATCGTGATCACCTTCCTGGTCGCCGGCGCGCTGATCGCCGGCACCCGCGAGAGCGCCACGGTCAACGCGGTGCTGGTGGTGTTCAAGCTGATCGCGCTGGGGATCTTCGTCGCCGTGGCGCTGCCGGCGTTCAATGCGGAGAATCTGCACCCGTTCATGCCCTACGGTTTCTCCAAGTCGGTCGGTCCCGACGGCGTGGAGCGCGGCGTGATGGCCGCGGCGGCGATCATCTTCTTCGCCTTCTACGGCTTCGATGCGATCTCCACCGCCGCCGAGGAAACCAAGAACCCCGGCCGCGACCTGTCGATCGGCATCGTCGGCTCGATGATCGGCTGCACGCTGATCTATGTGCTCGTTGCGCTGGCCGCGGTGGGTGCGATGAGCTTCACGGTGTTCGGCAAGAGCGCCGAGCCGCTGGCGCTGATCATGCGCGAGCTCGGCCACGGCACCGCCGCGCTGGTGATCGGCATCGTCGCCATCATCGCCCTGCCGACCGTGCTGCTGGCGTTCTTCTACGGCCAGAGCCGCGTCTTCTTCGTGATGTCGCGCGATGGCCTGCTGCCGCGCAATCTCTCCAAGGTCAACCAGCGCACCGGCACGCCGGTGACGATTACCGTGTTCACCGCGGTGCTGGTCGCGGCGCTGGCGGGCGTGGCGCGCCTGGACGAAATCGCCGCGCTGGCCAACGCCGGCACGCTGGCCGCGTTCACCGCGGTGGCGGCCTGCCTGCTGGTACTGCGCAGGCGCGAGCCGGGCCGCGAGCGCAAGTTCCGCACCCCGCTGGCCTGGGTGGTCGGCCCGCTGGCGATCGCCGGCTGCCTGTACCTGTTCTGGAGCCTGCCGACCCGCACCCAGCTCTGGTTCGCGGCGTGGAACGTGTTCGGCCTGCTGGTCTACGTGGCCTACAGCCGTCGCCGCGCGGTGCTGGGCAGGCAGGGCTGAGCCCGCGGAAAAGGCCACCGGCGCATCGCCGGTGGCCGTAGCTTCAATGCGCGGCGGACTGCTTCGCCGCGTATTCCTCGGCCTGGCGCAGCACGCGCATCATGTTGCCGCCCCAGATGCCGGCGATCTGCTGCTCGCTGTAACCCCGGCGCAGCAGCCAGGCGGTGATCTTCGGCAGCTGGCTGACGTCCTCCATCCCCTGCACGCCGCCGCCGCCGTCCCAGTCCATGCCGATGCCGACATGCTCTGGCCCGGCAACATCGAGCAGGTGGCCGAGGTGGGCGAAGAAGTCGTCCAGCGTGGCCTGTTTCAGTGGCATCCGCGCGTCCAGTTCCTTCATCGCCTGGCCGTAAGCCTGGGCCTGGGCCATGCTCATCGCGTCGAAGTCGCCGAAGCGTTCCTCGATCGCCTTCTCCGCGGCGATGCGTTCGGGCGACTTCGGGATCGGGATCAGGTAGCCGCCGTAGGCATTGGCCTGGATGACCCCGCCCTTGGCGGCGAGCTTGCGCAGGCGCGCGTCGTCGATATTGCGCGGATGGTCGAACATCGCGCGCGAGGCACTGTGCGAGAGCACGAACGGCACCTTGCTGGCTTCGAGCAGGTCGTCGAACACCGCGTCGGAGGCATGCGACTGGTCGATCACGATGCCGAGCCGGTTGGCTTCGGCAACGAGCTTGCGCCCGGCCGGGCTCAGGCCATGCCACTCCGGGCCCTTGGGATCGGTGGCCGAGTCGCCGAATTCGTTGTTGAGGAAGTGCGCCACGCTCATCAGGCGCAGGCCGGCCTGGTGGTAGTAGCTGAGCAGGCTGGGGTCGGCGACCAGCGGGCTGGCGTTCTCCATGCTGATGAACACCACGCGGCGACCGGACGCCTTGATGCGCTGCGCCTCCTCGGGCGTGCGGGCCAGGCCGAAGCGGTCCGGATGCGCGGCGACCATCTCGCGGATTTCCAGCAGGCGCTGCAGGCCGGCGTCGCGATCGCGCAGGTGGGCGCCGTCGCTGCGGTCGCCCTGGCCGGTATAGATCGCCCAGAAGCCGCCGTCGAAGGCGCCGTCGACCATGCGCGGATAGTCGACCTCCGACACCGCGCTGCCGTCATGGCGCTGCAGGATGTCGAAGCCTTCGCGGGCCAGGTTGGCCGGCGTGTCGAGATGGGTGTCCAGGGTCAGCAGGCGCTGCTGCAGGGCCTTGGCGCGCGCCAGTTCGGCGGTGCTGAAATCGACCGCCGCCGCCGACAGCGGCAGGGCCAGGAACAGGGATGCCAGCAGCAGCGTCGGGCGTAGCGTCATCGGGTGCGGCCTCGAGGGAAAGACCGCACCCTAGCGCCCCGGCCGGGGCGCGAACAGTGACTTCAGTCCAGCACCCGGCAGAACACCGCCTTGAGATAGCGCGATTCCTGCACGTGGGCCATGAAGGGATGGTCCGGGCCGGCGCCGGCGACCTTGAGGATCTGGATCGTGCGGCCGGAGTAGAACGAGGCGCGGCGCAGCATGTCCAGGAACTCCTGCTCGGACACCAGGCCGGTGCACGAGAAGGTGGCGAACAGCCCCCCCGGCTTGACCACGCCCAGGGCCAGCTTGTTCATGTCCAGGTACTTCTTCAGCGCGGTGATGACCTGGTCGCGGTCGCGGGTCATCTTGGCCGGGTCCAGGATCACCACGTCGTACTGCTCGCCGCGGTTGGCGGCGTCGCGCAGCCACGGGAAGATGTCGGCCTGGACGAACTTCGGGCGCACGTTGTTGAGCTTGGCGTTGCCCTTGGCGATCTGGATCACGTCCTGGTCGATGTCCACGCCCAGCACTTCCTCCGCGCCGCGCGCGGCGGCGTACACCGCGAAGCCGCCGGTGTTGCAGCACAGGTCGAGCACGGTCTTGCCGGCGACATGCTCGCTCAGCCACTGGCGGTTCTCGCGCTGGTCGGCGAAGAAGCCGGTCTTGTGCGCACCGGCCGGGTCGGCGCGGAAACGGATGCCGTGCTCGGTGATCACCGCCGCCTCGGTGCCGCTGGTGTTGTGGAAGTCGAAGCTCTCCTGCTTCTGCACGTGCTCGTCGGCGAAGCTGTGGAAGCGGCAGCCCGGGAACTGCTCGCGCAACGCCTCGTAGATCCATTCGCGGTGGCGGAACATGCCGGCGGCGAAGAATTCCACCACCACCAGGTCGCCGTAGCGGTCCACCACCAGGCCGGACAGGCCGTCGCCCTCGCTGTGGACCACGCGCCAGGCATCGGAAACCTCGTCCAGCTTGAGCACCTGCCGGCGCAGCTCGACCGCCTCGGCGATCTTGCGCGAGAACCAGCCGGCATCGACCGGGACCTCCTGGCGGGTCTCCAGGATGCGCACGGCGATGCGCGAGTGGCCGTTGTAGAAACCACGGCCGATCCACTCCCCGTCCACCCCGACGACCTCGACGATGGTGCCCGGCTTGGGACGGGCGGTGGGCTTTTCCACCAGCTTCTGGAAGATCCACGGATGGCTGGAGCGCCAGGCGTTCTTGAGGCGTACGACGGGGTTGGGGGTATTCATTGGCGTATTGTACCGGCGGTTTGACGGGCTCCCCCGGCTGGCGGCAGAATGGCCGCCAAGAAGGGGAGTAGCTCCCGACGTTGTCGCCGTCAATTCGAGTCCAGGCCTAGCGGCCGCCGACTCCGGTGCAACGGCAGCCGGCCCAGCCGGCTGTGAGCGAGACCTTCGCCGCGATGGCGAAGGTCTGCATCCCCCGGAAAGATTCCGCGTGCTGCGCCTCGGCCATCCGGTCCGAGGCGTTTTCACTTTCAACGGGATCCCCATTCATGCAAACCATCGGCAACCCCTGGCTCTGGAGCGGCTTCGCGATCGTGGTGATCGTGGCCCTGCTGGCCGACCTCGTCCTCATGCGCCACGGCGGCCCGCACAAGGTCACCTTCAAGGAGGCGCTGTGGTGGAGCCTGGGCTGGATCGCCCTGGCCCTGGCCTTCAACGCCGGCCTGTGGTGGTACCTGCAGGAAACCGCCGGCAGCGTGCTGGCCAACCGCGTCGGCCTGGAATTCCTCACCGGCTACCTGGTGGAGAAGTCGCTGGCGGTCGACAACATCTTCGTCTTCCTGATGCTGATGACCTACTTCGCCGTGCCCGAGGAACAGCGCCAGCGGGTGCTGGTGATCGGCGTGCTCGGCGCGATCGTGCTGCGCGCGATCATGATCTTCGCCGGCGCGCTGCTGCTGGCGAAGTTCCACTGGCTGCTCTACGTGTTCGGCGCCTTCCTGCTGCTGACCGGCATCAAGATGTGGTTCTCCGCCGGCAAGGAGCCGGACCTGGAGGCCAACCCGGTGCTGCGCTTCATGCGCCGGCACCTGCGCATCAGCCCGCAGTACAACGGCAACCGCCTGCTGACCGCGCGCGATGGCGTGACCTTCTTCACTCCGCTGTTCGTGGTGCTGATCCTGATCGCGGTCACCGACGTGATCTTCGCGGTGGACAGCATCCCGGCGATCTTCGCCATCACCACCGACCCGTTCATCGTGCTGACCTCGAACGTGTTCGCGGTGCTCGGATTGCGCGCGATGTTCTTCCTGCTTGCCGGCATGGCCGACCGCTTCCACCTGCTGCCCTACGGCCTGGCGGTGGTGCTGGTCTTCATCGGCCTGAAGATGCTGGCGATCGACCTGGTCAAGCTGCCGGTGTGGATCTCGCTGGTGGCGGTGTTCGCGATCATCGGCACTACCGTGGCGCTGAGCCTGGCGCGACCGCCCAAGGCCAAGGCGTCCTGAGCCGGCGGTGCGGCGGGATTGTCCCGCCGCACCGGCCCATTCTCCCGCCGCCGGCCCCCTTGCAAACCCGGGGGCTGCCGCCATCCGTTCTGCATGGACATGCCGACCTCGCCCCGCCCCATCCTGCCGGCCACGCCGGAGCCCGACGCCCGCCAGCAGCGCGGTCGCGTGCTGCGCGCGTTCAACTTCAGCTTCGGCGCCGTGCTCGTGCTGCTGGCGGTGTTCGCCAGCCAGGCCGGCTTCGACTGGCGCCCGGCGGCGGTGCAGCCGCACGAATGGCACGGCCTGTGGGGCGTGCTGACCGCACCGCTGCTGCATGGTTCGCTGGAACACCTTGGCGCCAACGCCTTCGCCATCCTGATCCTGGGCACGCTGGCCGGCAGCGTGTATCCGCGTGCGACGTGCTGGTCGCTGCCGCTGATGTGGCTTGGCTCCGGGCTGGGCGCGTGGTGGCTGGGCGATATCGGCAGCTACCACCTGGGCGCCAGCGGCGTCACCCACGGGTTGATGTTCCTGCTGTTCGTGCTCGGGCTGATCCGCCGCGACCGCGCCGCGATCGCCACCAGCATGATCGCCTTCCTGTTCTATGGCGGCATGCTGCTGGCCATCCTGCCGCGCGAGCCGGGGATTTCCTGGCAGTCGCACATGGGCGGGGCGATCGCCGGGGTGATCGGCGCCCTGCTGTTCCGGCATCTGGACCCGCCGCTGGCGCGCAAGCGCTACAGCTGGGAGGACGAGGAAGAGGAGGTCGGCGAGGCGGTCGAGCCGGGCGCGGATGAGGACGGCCTGGAGCCGCCGCGGCCGCGCGAAGTGCCGGTCCTGTGGCAGCGCGAGCCGGGCAGCGATGCGGTGGTGGTCCGGCTGCGTCCCCGCCCGCGACCGGAGGAGTAGCCCGGCCGCGTTGCATCGGCGGCGCGACCGGCATAGAACGGGGACTCGGCGCCCCGGCGCGATCAAGGAACTGGTCATGAGCCCTGAATTCAGCGTCTTTGCCCATGTCTCCCGGCCGGTCGACGAGGTCTACGAGGCCATCGCCGATCCGGCGATCCTCTCGCGCTACTTCACCACCGGCGGCGCACGCGGCCGGCTGGAAAGCGGCGCGACCGTGTACTGGGATTTCCACGATTTTCCCGGCGAATTCCCGGTCGAGGTAGTGGAGGCCACGCGGCCGCACCGCATCGTGCTGCGCTGGGATTCCAACGAACCGGTACCCGAAGGCGAGCCGCACCGGCGCACCACCGTCACCTTCGATTTTTCCGCCACCGAGGACGGCCGCACGCGGGTGGAGATCGCCGAGGAAGGCTGGCGCGCGGACGAGGACGGCCTGCGCGCGTCCTACGGCAACTGCATGGGCTGGTCGCAGATGCTGTGCGCGCTCAAGGCCTGGCTCGAGCACGGGATCAACCTGCGCGAGGGGATGTACGTATAGCAGCGGCTACTTGCCGATGCAGAAGCTGAAATCTTCGCCGAAAGCCTTGTCGCGCTTAGCTATCTGCGGATGACCTTCGCGGCGTGGGCCCGTCTGTGGACCCACGCATGCATCATCCACGGTCCCCAGGTCTCGGCTGCCTACTGGCGACGTCTTAACGTCCAAGTGCTGCGGGGCTTCGGCGTCGTACGCCGTGCCGGGTGCCATTGAGCGAGCCATGTTCGCAACTAAAGCGTGGGTAGTTCGCTGCACCATGCCAGTTGGGCACCAGTGCCGCGCCCACAAAAACAGGTCGGGCGTTGGCTCTGCCATCTGCGCGACGCCTTTAGGTGACGGGATGGCCAACATCGAAGGCGATTGGCAAGATATGTGCCTTCACTACCGATGCAGACCGCAATGTCCTATGCCCGCGACGAAGCTATTAGGATTGTCGAATGGGTGCTGACTTCCATATCACTGGAAGAGAGCATATGTGTAGAGCTTCCCTTCCTAGATGCTCGAAGGAAAGCCGACATTGCGATCATGTCGCCGTCTCGCCTTTCCGTAATCGAGATAAAGGGGAGCAGAGATAACACTCAGTCACTTGAGCAGCAGATTACCGACTATCAAGCCATGTTTCTCGATGTAACCGTTGCGACAGTAGAAAAGCATCTTCAACGTGTCCGTGCGATCGTGCCTAGGGAAGTCGGCATCCTTCTACTCAATCCTGAGAACCCCCGCCTAGTACGGAAGCCAACGCGGCGCGCGCGCCTTGCGCCCTATGCAGCCGCAAGATGGCTCACCACTAGTGACCTGCGTTCATTGCTCGGCTCGAAGCTTGTTCGCGAACTAGGATCTACCGCCGCCCGCGAGTACGCAATACAGAGCATCAGGCCAGGCGAGCTATCGACATTCGCGCTTCACGCGGTTTGGCAAAGGAATAAAGAGAGGTACCACGCCTTTGTTCGAGAGCGCGGCACATCCGCAATGGACCTGGACGACCTTCAAATGCTCGCGCTACAGCAGAACATTCGGCGCTAAGCGATGCACCTGTCGCGTGATGTGGTAGTTCACGCGAGCTGCTATCCAGAATGAAGGGCTCCGTCCAGGCGGATTGCCTTGGGCGGCTTCAACCAGTACCTGATCCGCCCAGCACTTTAGCTTGACGTACTTCGGGTTTTGGAGCGCCATTCTAGCCGCCAGACTATAACCGCCATCGTCTCTGCGATACCGATGATAGTAGCCCTCCTGGTCTAACGGTATGTCTACACGCGGAACCCAGTTTGTCACCACACCATCGAAGTCGTTTGGGTGAATTAGCGCGTAATCACCATGCATAACGTCTGCACCTTGCAGACCGATGAGCTTCAGCTGCTCTGAAACCAAGACCTCTTCCAGACGAAACTCTCCATATCCGTCGCCACCACCGAAGTTCGGTATGGTGACGCTACTTGGGAAGCAGCTCGTCAACGGAGCAACAAGGTTTACCTTTCCAGCAAAGTGCTGCAAAACAGTCAAGCATCGCCCCAAGGATGCTGCCGCACCGTGTTGGTGCACGTAGCCATCATCCACTAGCAGCGCAACGAACCCTGGCATTCCGAGACGGGGGTGTAGTGCTCCGGCCAGTTGAGCAGCGTACGGATAGTCAGTTGGCACCCGCAGCGCAACTGCGCCTGCATAGTCGAACAGATCATTGATCTGCTCAACCACCTCATTCAGGTCGAAGGGATCACTCAGATGCACGACTGGAACGCAAGTTCTAGGCAGCCTCTGCCGTACGAATGCACGCCAATTGGCGAAGGAACCTGCGGGCTCGAGGAGCGCTGCGACTTCGGCGCTACCCTGAGAATCAAGTGATGTCACGTCAGCAATGAAAGGACGATCGCCCACAGCAGGAAGCAGGCGTTCAAGCGTCTTTTCAAGGCTACCCTCAGGATTTTTAGGGGACCTTCTCGATTTCGTTAGCTCGAAGACTGGCAGCAACGCGTCCTTAACCCCAGGAGTCAGCAGATCATAGCCCTTGAGTTCAGACTCTCTAGTCCTGAGAGCTGGTAGGTAAACACGTCCATGTAGCCGCTGCATTTAGCTCACCCTATAGCCCAGGTTCTGGAGCCTATATTTCATGGCCAAGCCCGATACGTTGTAACGTTCGGCCAAAGTGTTGACGTTCGTGATGCCGGCACCGACATCCTTGACTACATCGGCCTCGGGCATCAGAAGTTGAGCCGCGAACGAATCCGCTTGCCTTTCCATGTCGTCCCTTCCCAATGTGCGTCGAGTAAAGATGACGTCCCGGAAGTGCTCTTGCATCTTGCGATGCAGGACGAAATGGGCCACCTCATGCGCAATCGTGAAGCGCTGGCGAACACCGCTGTGGTGGGAGTTCACCCCAACAACCCATTCCTCACCGCGGCGTTCCAAGTAGCCAGACATTTCATCGGTCATCGGCTCATATTGAATTCGCAAACCCAGCGCGGATGCCACTCGACTCACATCGACAGGCACACCAGCGACGCCCGCTTGGCGCATCGCCTCTCTGGTGGATTGGATGTCCGACACCATGGCGACAAACGGCGCGGGTTCGGGGCGTTTCCTGACGACAGCCATAATTCACCTACTAGGACCGATTTTCAGGCGGCACATGTTCATTCGGGTTGTTGACCGCAAGGTCGGCCGGGACAAAGCCATCCTCCAAGCGTTCAAGCTTCGCTCGAACCTCTTCCATCTGACGATCTACAGCCTCTTTGACGACATTGGCTAGTCGGTCCCGGAAGTTGTCGTGATTTCCAAGAATGCGAGTTGCTTCACTCATCGCAGTTTCTTCGGCCTGCGCCTTCGTCACGACCTTTATGGTCCAGAACGCAAGTCCAGCGACCAACGCGAGCAAGCCAAGCAGCAGACTGATCACCGTTTCATAGAAGCCGGTGAGGGTGTCAAGCTCTCTGCCGAAGTCGGGTGCCGCGGCCTGTGGCGCAATGCCATCTCCCGTAGATGAGGCAGTCTTCCGGGCCTCCTCGGCTACGGCTCGCTCCCATCGCTGCTCTTGGGCGGAGTGAAAATGGGTGAAAAGGGGTTTAGAGCATCCAACCAACACCAACAGCAAGACGACGCCCCAGCCAAGCCATCTGAGCTTTCGTACTATCGTGGGGCAGAAACCTCGATCCGTGGCATCCATGCGGCTTTCCCACTCACCGTATATCCGGCAACTGTCGCATAGGTTAAGACGACAAGCGACCGTCAGAAAATGCTTCGCTGAGGAGTGCCTGTGCAACGAGGTCAAGTCTCAACCAAAGTTGAGACGCCATTCCCGGGGCTGAAGTCGCCTCGGCGGTGCTCTCGCAGATGGCCGGTGCGGAGATGGTCGGCTTGGGAAGTTGCTGGACTTCGCGAGGAAGTATGGTTCCGCAAGCTCATGAATTGCAAGGTATATCCGGATGGACTTGGGATCCTACGGGATCCTACGGGAACCTATCTCACTTGCCGATGCAGAAGCTGGAGAAGATCCGCCCGAGCAGTTCGTCGGCACTGATCCGCCCGGTGATATCGCCCAGCGCATCGTGGGCCAGGCGCAGTTCCTCGGCGGCCAGTTCCAGCTGCTCGTGCTCCAGCTGCGCGCTGGCCTGCTCCAGGTGCGCGGTGGTCAGCTGCAGGGCCTCGACGTGCCGGGCCCGGGCGGAAAATTCGCCTTCCACCGCTTCGCCGGCGATGCTGCCGGCGATCTGCGAGAGCCGTTCGTGCAGCTGCGCCAGGCCGCTGCCGGTGGCGGCCGAGACCGCGATGGCATCCTCGTCCAGCAGCGGCGGCACCGCCAGCAGGTCGGCCTTGTTGTGGATCCACAGCCGCAGCGGCACGCCGGCCACGTCGGTGGCCACCGCGGCCTGTCCGGCGGCCGGGTCGCGGGCGTCGATCACCACCAGCGCCAGGTCGGCGCGCTCCAGCTCGCTGCGCGCGCGGCGCATGCCTTCGCGTTCGATCGCATCACCGCTGTCGCGCAGGCCGGCGGTATCGACCAGCGTGAGTTCCAGTCCGTCGATGCGGATGGTCTCGCGCAGGACATCGCGGGTGGTGCCGGCGATGTCGGTGACGATGGCGCGGTCGCTGCCGGCCAGCGCGTTGAGCAGCGAACTCTTGCCGGCGTTCGGCGGACCGACGAGTACCGCGTGCATGCCGTCGCGCAGCTTGCGGCCGCGCTCGGCGTCGCGCAGCAGGCTGGCAAGCGCGCTGCGCGCTTCGGCCAGGCCGGCGCGCACCTGGTCGCCGCCGAGGGTTTCGATGGGTTCGTCGGCGAAGTCGATCGCTGCCTCGACATGGATGCGCAGCACGGTGAGCTGTTCGGCCAGTGCGTCGACGCGGCTCGACAGCGCACCGTCGAGCGAACGCCGCGCCGCGCGCGCGGCGCGGTCATCGCTGGCGGCGATCAGGTCGGCGATGGCCTCGGCCTGCGCCAGGTCGAGCTTGCCGTTGAGGAAGGCCCGCTCGCTGAACTCGCCCGGGCGGGCCTGGCGCGCGCCCAGCGCGATGCAGCGCGCAAGCAGCTGGCGCAGCACGACCGGGCTGCCATGGCCCTGCAGTTCCAGCACGTCCTCGCCGGTGAAGCTGTTCGGCCCGGGGAACCACAGCGCGATGCCGTCGTCGATCACGCTGCCGGCGCCATCGACAAAGCGCGCGTAGCGGGCGTGCCGCGGACGCGGGGACGGCACGCCCAGTCCGGCAGCGATCGCCGCCGCGTGCGGTCCGGACAGGCGGATCATGCCGACGCCACCAGCCCCGGCGGCGGTGGCGATCGCGGCAATGGTGTCGGTATGCGCCATGGTGGCTGGATTATCGCCCGGCACCGCACGGTGCCCAAAGGCAAGGCCCGCCGGGTGGCGGGCCTTGGGAATCGTTACTGGTTGTGCAGGTTGGACTGGACGATCTTGCTCGGCGACTCGCCGTGCTGGCGGATCATCCACCACTGGATCAGCAGGCCCAGGCCGCCGTTGACCACCCAGTACAGCACCAGGCCGGCCGGCATGAAGGCCATCATGACGCCGAACACCAGCGGCATGAACTGCATCATCTTGGCCTGCACCGGATCCATGCCCGGGGTCGGGGTCAGCTTCTGCGTCAGCCACATGATCGCCATGTTGATGACCGGCAGGATGAAGTACGGATCACGCGCGGTGAGGTCCTGGATCCAGCCCAGCCACGGCGCCTGGCGCAGTTCGACCGATTCGACCAGCACCCAGTACAGGGCGAAGAAGATCGGCATCTGGATGAGCATCGGCAGGCAGCCGCCCATCGGATTGATCTTCTCCTTCTTGTACAGCTCCATCATCGCCTGCTGGAACTTCTGCTTGTCCTCGCCGTAGCGCTCCTTGAGCTGCTGCAGGCGCGGCTGGAACTTGCGCATCTTGGCGCCGGACTTGTACTGCGCCGCCGACAGCGGGTACAGCACCAGGCGCAGCAGCACGACCAGGCCGATGATCGACCAGCCCCAGTTCTGCAGCAGGCCGTGCAGGTGACTCAGCACCCAGAACAGCCCCTGGCCGATGATGGCCATGAAGCCGAAGCGGCTGTAGTCGACCACGCGGTCCAGGCCCGGCACGCGTTCGGCGGCGATCTCGCGGACCAGCTTCGGGCCGACCCACAGGCGCGCCTCGGTGGTGGCCTTCTGGCCCGGGGCGACGGTGAAGCCGGGGCCGCGCAGTTCCAGCACGTCGGCGCCGTTGGCCTGGGAGAGCTTGAGCAGCGCGCTGTTGTCCGGCTGCGGGATCCAGCTGGTGAAGAACTGGTGCTGCAGCATCGCGATCCAGCCGCCCTGGATCACCTGGTCGACGCTGCCGTCCTTGAGGTAATCGGCGAAGGCGCGACGCTCGTATTCCTTCTCGGTGGTGAACCAGGTCGCGCCGTTGAAGCTCAGCGAGTCCGGATTCATCATGCTGCGGCTGAGGATCGTCGGCACGCGGCTGAGCTTGCGGTAGACGTAAGCGCTCCACGGCGCGGTGCCGGCGTTGGTCACCTCGTCACGGACCTCGATGGCGTAGCGGCCACGCTCCAGGGTGAAGGTGCGGCGGATGGTCACGCCCTGGGGGCTGGTCCATTCGAACGGCACGACCACCTTGTCCTGCCCCTTGGCCAGGGTGAACTCGCTGGCATCGCCGGCCAGGCGGAAGCCGTTGGTGCCGGGCACCGGGGCGCCCTTGTCGCTGGCCCAGCCACTGATCGCGTTATAGGGATGAGCCGGATCCTCGGTCAGCAGACGCACCGGCGGGGCGCCCGGCTGGCGGGTCTGCGGGAACTGCAGCAGCTCGGCGTCGAGCACGCTGCGGCCGTCGAGCTTCAGGCGCAGGACGTCGGTGGTGACGGTGACGACCGGGGCGGCGGCGGCAGTGGCGCTGGCAACCGGTTCGCTGCCCGGCGCGGCGGGCACGCCACCGGCCTGGGGGACCTCACCGGCCGCGGTCGGCACCGCCTGCGCGGCGGCGACCTCCTGCGGCGACGGCGCAGCCTTCTCGCGCCCCCACTCCATCCACAGGAACGCGGCCACCATCAGCCAGGCAAGCAACAGGAATACGCGGGTCTGGTTCATCAGGCAGCAACTCGGCTCAGTCGGAACGGCGTTCCGGCTCGGTCTGTGGAGAGGATGACGCGGGCGCGTCCGGGACCGGCGGCATTGTGCCGCTGGCCGCGGGCACGGGCAATGCGCCCGCGCGGCGCAGTACGCGCAGGAAAGTCGTGCGGATGTCTTCGTTGCTGGCGCGGGCGGCCGCCGAACGGGCGACCACGACGTAGTCACCGCCTGGCAGGGACGGCAACAGCTGGCGATAGGTTTCGCGCAGCACGCGCTTGATCCGGTTGCGTCCGACCGCGCGCTTGTCGACCTTGCGCGAGACCGCCATGCCCAGGCGGGCCGGCCCCTCGTGCTTGCGCAGGTGCAGGCTCATCAGCGGGTCGGCGCAGCGGCGGCTGTCATCGAAGACGACAGCGTATTCCGCACGCGTACGAACCCGCGCAGAGCGAGGGAATCGCCTGCGCGGGTCGGAATCGATCACGATCGGGATTGCCTGGGCCGCGTTCAGCGGCGAGGCAATCAAGCGCTCAGGCGCTTGCGGCCCTTGGCGCGGCGACGGGCCAGCACCTTGCGGCCGTCGGCCGTCTTCATGCGGGCACGGAAGCCGTGGTCGCGCTTGCGCTTGAGGTTGCTGGGCTGGTAGGTGCGCTTGGTGGCCATTGGGGGCCTCGTTAGGTAAGGGGTACGAAAGAACCGGAAATTCTAGGGGTGCAGCCCGGTGCCGGTCAAGTCCCGGCAGCTTCGCGGTCCCGGACGCCTGTGGACTTGCCTGTGAATAAATATGGGAAAACCCGGCCCCCGATGGTAGGCTGGCCCATCCGTTTTCCGCCTACCGTGCCGAAGCACGGCGCCTTTCTGCGCGCCGGCAGTGGCCAATGATGAATACACTTTGATGGATGCTTGGCCCCGTTGCCTGGAACGCCTCGAAGCGGAATTTCCGCCCGAAGACGTCCACACCTGGTTGAAACCCCTGCAGGCCGACGAGCGCGCCGACAGCCTCGTGCTGTACGCCCCGAACGCCTTCATCGTCGAACAGGTGCGCGAGCGCTACCTGTCGCGTATCCGCGAGCTGCTGGCCCACTACGCCGGCAACGGCGAGGTCGCCCTGGCCGTCGGCTCGCGGCCCAAGCCGGTCGAGGTGCCCGCCGCCGCGCCGGTGGCCAGCCCGGCCGCCCAGCCGGTGCCGCAGGCGGCGATGGTGCCGTTCGCCGGCAACCTGGATTCGCACTACACCTTCGCCAACTTCGTCGAGGGCCGCAGCAACCAGCTCGGCCTGGCCGCGGCCCACCAGGCCGCGCAGAAGCCCGGTGACCGCGCGCACAACCCGCTGCTGCTGTACGGGAGCACCGGCCTGGGCAAGACCCACCTGATGTTCGCCGCCGGCAATGCGATGCGCCAGGCCAACCCGCAGGCCAAGGTGATGTACCTGCGCTCGGAGCAGTTCTTCAGCGCCATGATCCGGGCGCTGCAGGACAAGGCGATGGACCAGTTCAAGCGCCAGTTCCAGCAGATCGACGCGCTGCTGATCGACGACATCCAGTTCTTCGCCGGCAAGGACCGCACCCAGGAGGAGTTCTTCCACACCTTCAACGCGCTGTTCGACGGCCGCCAGCAGATCATCCTGACCTGCGACCGCTACCCGCGCGAGGTCGAGGGCCTGGAGCCGCGGCTGAAGTCGCGCCTGGCCTGGGGCCTGTCGGTGGCGATCGACCCGCCGGACTTCGAGACCCGCGCGGCGATCGTGCTGGCCAAGGCCCGCGAGCGCGGCTGCGAGATCCCCGATGACGTGGCCTTCCTGATCGCCAAGAAGATGCGCTCGAACGTGCGCGACCTGGAAGGCGCGCTCAACACGCTGACCGCCCGCGCCAACTTCACCGGGCGCGCGATCACCGTCGAGTTCGCCCAGGAGACGCTGCGCGACCTGCTGCGCGCCCAGCAGCAGGCGATCGGAATCCCCAACATCCAGAAGACCGTGGCCGACTACTACGGCCTGCAGATGAAGGACCTGCTGTCCAAGCGCCGTACCCGCTCGCTGGCGCGCCCGCGCCAGGTGGCGATGGCGCTGGCCAAGGAACTGACCGAACACAGCCTGCCGGAAATCGGCGATGCCTTCGCCGGTCGCGACCACACCACCGTGCTGCACGCCTGCCGGCAGATCCGCACGCTGATGGAGACCGACGGCAAGCTGCGCGAGGACTGGGACAAGCTGATCCGCAAGCTCAGCGAGTGATGGATTCCGGCTGTCGCGCACAGCCGGGAAAATTCAGTGCATGATCTGCGCGCAAGGCCGGTAGAAACTGTGGATAAATTCCGTCGCCAGACGACGTCGAAAACTATCCACAGGTTTTACCACCGGCACCGGGGCAGTAATCCCAAGGGTTTCGATGCATTAAAACCCTTGAAAAACAAATAGTTAAGGTAGTTTTCCGCGAAAAACGCGCCTACCAGCACCACCAAGCTTTTGATTTATTCCACATCTTTAAAGCATAGGGGCACGGAACCACATGCGTTTCACACTGCAGCGCGAAGCCTTCCTCAAGCCGTTGGCCCAGGTGGTCAATGTGGTCGAACGCCGCCAGACACTGCCCGTGCTGGCCAACTTCCTCGTCCAGGTCCAGAACGGCCAGCTGTCGCTGACCGGTACCGACCTGGAGGTGGAGATGATTTCGCGCATCGCGGTGGACGATGCGCAGGACGGTGAAACCACGATCCCGGCCCGCAAGCTGTTCGAGATCGTGCGCGCCCTGCCCGACGGCAGCCGCGTGACCGTGTCGCAGTCCGGCGAGAAGGTCACCGTGCAGGCCGGCCGCAGCCGCTTCACCCTGGCCACCCTGCCCGCCAACGACTTCCCGTCCGTGGATGAAGTCGAAGCCACCGAGCGGGTCGCGGTGCCGGAAGCCGGCCTGAAGGAGCTGATCGAGCGCACCGCGTTCGCGATGGCCCAGCAGGACGTGCGCTACTACCTCAATGGCCTGCTGTTCGACCTGCGCGACTCGATCCTGCGCTGCGTGGCCACCGACGGCCATCGCCTGGCGCTGTGCGAGACCGAGCTGGAAGGCAGCAGCGGCACCAAGCGCCAGATCATCGTGCCGCGCAAGGGCGTGACCGAGCTGCAGCGCCTGCTCGAAGGCGGCGATCGTTCGCTGGAGCTGGAAGTGGGCCGCAGCCATGTGCGGGTCAAGCGCGACGATGTCACCTTCACCTCGAAGCTGATCGACGGCCGCTTCCCGGACTACGACGCGGTGATCCCGATCGGCGCCGACCGCGAGGTCAAGGTCGACCGCGAAGCCCTGCGTGCCTCGCTGCAGCGTGCGGCGATCCTGTCCAACGAGAAGTATCGCGGCGTGCGCGTCGAAGTCTCGCCGGGCCAGCTGAAGATCAGCGCGCACAACCCCGAGCAGGAAGAGGCGCAGGAAGAGGTCGAGGCCGACACCAAGGTGTCCGACCTGGCGATCGGCTTCAACGTTAACTACCTGCTGGATGCGCTGTCGGCGCTGCGCGACGAGCACATCGTGATCCAGCTGCGCGACGCCAACTCCTCGGCGCTGGTGCGCGAGGCCAGCAGCGAGAAATCGCGTCATGTGGTGATGCCGCTGCGCCTGTGACATTGGCGCCAGCGCTCGGTTCCACGTGGAACAGCAAACGCCCGGTACTCCCGGGCGTTTGCTTTTTCCACAGTTCGAACCGGTGCTTTACTGCTTTTCAGAAAGATATAAATCAAGAGCTTTGTGGTGCTTGGTAGGGCAGATTTCGCGGGAAAACCCCGTAAGTCAATGATTCAGAAGTAGATTGTGGTCGCGAAACCCCCGGGAAAACGGGGTGCCGGGCTGGGGATGCGCTGTGGACAAGTCGCCTTGCCGGTCACCGGGTTTGAGTTGTCCACAAGTTGCCCCCATCTGATACCCAGCAGCCCCTCTCCAGCCTGCTGCTGATCACCGGCACGTCTTCTCCCGTATCCTGCCCGTCCCGGGCCAGCCTGCTGCCCTCGCCTGTCGCCGAATGCTGATCAACCGACTCACGCTGCATCGCTTCCGTCGCTTCGATACGGTGGAGTGGCACCCGCAGCCGGGGCTCAACCTCGTGCTGGGCGACAATGGGGCCGGCAAGACCAGCCTGCTGGAAGCGCTGCACCTGATGGCTTACGGGCGCAGCTTTCGCGGACGCGTGCGTGACGGCTTGATCCGGCAGGGCGCGGAGGACCTGGAAGTCTTCGTCGAATGGCAGGAGGGCGAGGCCGGTCCGGCGGCCCGTCGTCGTCGCGCGGGCCTGCGGCATGCCGGCCAGACCTGGAAAGGACGACTGGACGGCGAGGATGTCGCCCAGCTCGGCAATCTGTGCGCGGCGCTTGCGGTGGTGACGTTTGAACCCGGCAGCCATGCGCTGATCAGCGGCGGCGGCGAATCGCGCCGCCGATTCATGGACTGGGCGCTGTTCCACGTGGAACCTGACTTCCTCGCGCTCTGGCGTCGCTATTCGCGCGCCCTGAAACAGCGCAATGCCCTGCTCAAGCAGGGCGGGGCCAACGCCACCCTGGATGCCTGGGACCGCGAGCTCGGCGAAGCCGGCGAACTGCTCACGGTCCGCCGCCGCGCCTACCTGGAACGGCTGCAGGAACGGGCCGTCCCACTGGCCGGGGCCATCTCCCCTGCCCTCGGAATGCAGGCCCTTGCTTTCCAGCCAGGCTGGCGGCGCCAGGAGATGCCGCTGGCCGATGCACTGTTGCTGGCCCGCGAGCGCGACCGGCAGTACGGCCACACCTCGGTCGGGCCGCACCGGGCCGACTGGCTCCCTGAATTCGCCACGTTGCCGGGGACCCAGGCGCTGTCGCGCGGCCAGGCCAAGCTCACCGCGCTGGCCTGCCTGCTGGCCCAGGCCGAGGATTTCGCCGAGCAGCGCGGGGAGTGGCCGGTCATCGCCCTGGATGACCTGGCCTCGGAACTGGACCGCCACCACCAGCAGCGGGTGCTGGAACGGCTGCTGGCGGTACGCGCGCAGGTGCTGATCAGCGCCACCGAAGCGCCCACCCTGATGGCGGACTGGGAAACCACCCGGTTCCACGTGGAACACGGCCAGATTCAGCCCCGGGCCTGAATGGGGCCAAGCCCATTGCCGCGGCCGGGTTCCAAGGCCCGGCTGCTATACTCGACACCATCCCCTATCTCCGGCGTGGCGCGGCATTGCCGTCGCCACCCGCGCAGTGGAGCCTACGGCAAAGCGCATGACCGAAGAACAGAACACCCCGGTAAACAAAGGCAATTACGACGCCAACAGCATCACCGCCCTGGAAGGCCTGGAGGCGGTACGCAAGCGTCCAGGCATGTACATCGGTGACGTCCACGATGGCACCGGCCTGCATCACATGGTGTTCGAGGTCGTCGACAACTCGATCGACGAAGCCCTGGCCGGCCATGCCGACAACGTCGTGGTGACCATCCATGCCGACGGTTCGGTGTCGGTCTCGGACAACGGCCGCGGCATCCCGGTCGGCAAGCACGAGCAGATGAGCGCCAAGCTCGGTCGCGAGGTTTCCGCCGCCGAGGTGGTCATGACCGTCCTGCACGCCGGCGGCAAGTTCGACGACAACAGCTACAAGGTTTCCGGCGGTCTGCACGGCGTCGGCGTCAGCGTGGTCAACGCGCTGTCGCAGAAGCTGCTGGTGGACGTGTTCCAGGGTGGCTTCCATTACCAGCAGGAATTCAGCAACGGCGCCGCGGTCGGTCCGCTGCAGAGGCTGGAAACCACCACCAAGCGCGGCACCACCGTGCGCTTCTGGCCCTCGACCGTGGCCTTCCACGACAACGTGGAATTCCACTACGACATCCTGGCCCGCCGCCTGCGCGAACTGTCGTTCCTCAATTCCGGCGTCAAGATCGTGCTGGCCGACGAGCGCGGCGAGGGCCGCCGCGACGACTTCCACTACGAAGGCGGCATCCGCAGCTTCGTGGAGCACCTGGCGCAGCTGAAGACCCCGCTGCACCCGAACGTCATCTCGGTCACCGGCGAGCACAACGGCATCACCGTGGAAGTGGCGCTGCAGTGGACCGACTCCTACCAGGAGACGATGTACTGCTTCACCAACAACATCCCGCAGAAGGACGGCGGCACCCACCTGGCCGGCTTCCGCGGCGCGCTGACCCGCGTGCTCAACAACTACATCGAGCAGAACGGCATCGCCAAGCAGGCCAAGATCAACTTCACCGGCGACGACATGCGCGAAGGCATGATCGCCGTGCTGTCGGTGAAGGTGCCGGACCCGAGCTTCTCCAGCCAGACCAAGGAAAAGCTGGTCAGCTCGGACGTGCGTCCGGCGGTGGAAAACGCCTTCGGCGCCCGCCTGGAAGAATTCCTGCAGGAAAACCCCAACGAAGCCAAGGCCATCGCCGGCAAGATCGTCGACGCCGCGCGTGCGCGCGAAGCCGCGCGCAAGGCCCGCGACCTGACCCGTCGCAAGGGCGCGCTGGACATCGCCGGCCTGCCGGGCAAGCTCGCCGACTGCCAGGAAAAGGACCCGGCGCTGTCGGAGCTGTTCATCGTCGAGGGTGACTCGGCAGGCGGCTCGGCCAAGCAGGGCCGCAACCGCAAGAACCAGGCGGTGCTGCCGCTGCGCGGCAAGATCCTCAACGTGGAACGCGCGCGCTTCGACCGCATGCTGGCCTCCGACCAGGTCGGCACGCTGATCACCGCGCTGGGCACCGGCATCGGCCGCGACGAGTACAACCCGGACAAGCTGCGCTACCACCGCATCATCATCATGACCGACGCCGACGTCGACGGCGCGCACATCCGCACCCTGCTGCTGACGTTCTTCTACCGGCAGATGCCGGAGCTGATCGAGCGCGGCCACGTCTACATCGGCCTGCCGCCGCTGTACAAGATCAAGCAGGGCAAGCAGGAGCTGTACCTGAAGGACGATCCGGCGCTGGATGCCTACCTGGCCAGCAGCGCGGTCGAGAACGCCTCGCTGGTGCCGGCCGCCGGCGAACCGCCGATCGAGGGCGTGGCGCTGGAGAAGCTGCTGCTGGCCTACGCCAACGCCAAGGAAGCGATCGCCCGCAACGCGCACCGCTATGACACGCGCGTGCTCGATGCGCTGATCGATTTCGTGCCGCTGGACCTGGAGCACCTGCGCACCGCCGCGCAGGGACAGGGCCTGGACGCGGTCGCCGCCAGCCTCAACCAGGCCAGCCTGGGCACCCCGCGCTATGCGATCACCCTGCAGGAGCCCGGCGAAAACCGTCCGGCCGCGCTGGAAATCGTGCGCCGCCACATGGGCGAGGAAGCGCGGATGTTCATCCCGCTGTCGGCCTTCGAAACCGGCGAGCTGCGTCCGCTGCGCGAGGCGGCCACGCTGCTCAACGGCCTGATCCGCGAAGGTGCGCAGATCGTCCGCGGCAGCAAGGCGCAGCCGATCGAGACCTTCTCCCAGGCTCGCGCCTGGTTGCTGGACGAGGCCAAGAAGGGTCGCCAGATCCAGCGCTTCAAGGGCCTGGGCGAAATGAACCCCGAGCAGCTGTGGGACACCACGGTCAATCCGGACACCCGGCGCATGCTGCAGGTGCGGATCGAGGACGCCGTGGCCGCCGACCAGATCTTCAGCACCCTGATGGGCGACGTGGTCGAGCCGCGCCGCGATTTCATCGAGGACAACGCGCTGAAGGTCGCCAACCTCGACATCTGACCGCTGCTACCTGCCGCCGCATCGCCAGGGCGATGCGGCGGTCCGTCCACCGCCGCGCAGGAACGCGATGAACGATTTCCCCGTTTCGCCCCCGCTGGCGGCCGCCTCGCCCGCCCCGGCGCTGCCGCACCCCCGCCCGGACCGGGCGCCGGTGCTGAACTTCTTCCTCGATGCGGTGATCGCGGTAGCGATCCTGCTGGTGGTGAGCATCGGCGCCGGCGTGGCCTGGGGCATCTTCCGCGGCTTCGCGCTGGTCATGGAGGCCAGGCAGCGCGGCCTGGCCCCGGACCCGGCGCAGATCACCCACCAGCTCGGCCAGCCCGGTGCGCTCGCCCAGCTGTTGATGGCGATGGTGAGCACCGGATCGGCCGCGCTCATCGTCTATTTCCTGCGCCGCCGTGCCAGCGCGCCCGAACGCCGGCAGGCATGGGCGGCGCTGCGCCTGCCCGCGACCTGGGGCTGGGCGGTGCTGGTGGCGCTGGGCGTATTCGCCTTCAGTACCGTGACCGGCCTGCTCGCCGACCGGCTCGGCATCAAGCCGGTGCCGACCAACCTGTCGCTGATGGACGAAGCGCTGGCGCACTGGCCGTGGCTGGCGGTCGCCTTCGCGGTGCTGATCGCCCCGGCCTACGAGGAACTGCTGTTCCGCCGCGTGCTGTTCGGACGCCTGCTCGCCGCCGGCAAGCCCTGGCTGGGCATGCTGCTGAGCAGCCTGGCCTTCGCCCTGCTGCACGAGATTCCCGGCCTCAGCGGCAACGGCGTGCTGGCGATCTGCCAGCTCTGGCTGGTCTATGGCGCCATGGGCGCGGCGTTCGCCTGGCTCTACTGGCGCACCGGTTCGCTGTGGGCGGCGATCATCGCCCATGGCCTGAACAACGCCATCGCGCTGGCCGCCCTGGCCTGGTTCGGCATGCAATGAAATCCGCTTGACGAAAAGTTAAGCCGCGCCTGCCAGAATTCCCCAAACCCCCGGGGGATCTCGATGAAGAAAGCCGCTCCACTGGCCCTGGCCGCCTCTCTCCTGCTCGCCGCCTGTGCGACCACCACCTCGCCGACCGGCCGCACGCAGATGATCGGCGGCGTATCGCAGCAGCAGCTCGACCAGCTCGGCGCGCAGGCGTTCGCCGAGACCAAGTCGAAGGAAAAGCTCAGCAGCAACGGCCAGCAGAACGCCTACGTGCGCTGCGTGGTCGATGCGCTGGTCGCGCAGCTGCCGCCGCAGTGGCGCGGCACGCCGTGGGAAGTGGCGGTATTCGTCGACGACGAAGCCAACGCCTTCGCCCTGCCCGGCGGCAAGGTCGGCGTCAACACCGGCATCTTCAAGGTCGCCAAGAACCAGGACCAGCTCGCCGCCGTGCTCGGGCACGAGATCGGCCACGTCATCTCGCGTCACCACGAAGAGCGCATCACCCGGCAGATGGGGGCGCAGACCGGGCTGTCCGTGCTCGGCGCGCTCGCCGGTGCGGCCTACGGCGGCAATGCCGCCAGCGCGGTGAACCAGCTTGGCGGCATGACCGCGCAGACCGCCTTCCTGCTGCCGGGTTCGCGCACCCAGGAGAGCGAGGCCGACATCGTCGGCCAGCGCCTGATGGCCGACGCCGGTTTCAATCCGTCACAGGCAGTGGATCTGTGGCAGAACATGATGGCTGCCAGTGGTGCCCGCCAGCCGCAGTGGCTGTCGACGCACCCGGATCCGGCCAACCGGATCCGCGAACTGCAACGCGACGCGCCCTCCCTCATGCCGGTCTATGAACAGGCCCGGCGCGAGGGACGCAATCCGCGATGCGGCTAGACGCCCCCGTATTGCTGCACCCCAGCATGGAAAGCGTTTTCTGTGCGTGAAATATTCTGCTAAGTTTGCCGGCTCGATTTTTTAGTACGGCAAGCGTTTCCTTCCAGTGCCGCTGCGGTGGCGCCCGACCGAGGTGATCATGAAACTGCCCAATCGCAACAAAGCCCTGCTGTCCCTGTTCGTCGCCGCTGCGCTGGGCGGCGCCGTGGTCACCGATGCGATGGCGCAGTCCGATTCCCCGCGCAGCCACAACTCGCGCAATGCCAAGCCGCAGGTGCTGTACCCGGATGCCACCCGCCAGGAGCCGAAGGAAAAGCCGTCGGCCAAGCTCGGCAAGCAGCTGCAGAAGCTGATCGACACCTTCAACAAGGGCGAGGACTTCGCCGGCGTGCGCAGCCAGGCCGACGAGATCCTGGCCAACAGCGCCGCCAACAACGCCGACAAGGCGCTGGCCGCCCAGCTGGCCGCGCAGGCCGCCTACAACCTCGATGACAGCGCCGCCGCCAAGCAGTACCTGAAGCAGGCGATCGACTTCAACGGCCTGGACAACAACGGCCACTTCCAGTCGATGAAGATGCTGGCCCAGCTGCAGCTGCAGGACAACCAGTATCCGGAAGGCATCGCCACGCTGGACAAGTACCTGGCCGAAACCAAGTCGACCAACCCGGAAGACCTGATCCTCAAGGGCCAGGCGCTGTACCAGGCCGAGCGCTACCAGGAGGCGATCCCGGTGCTGAAGCAGGCCATCGCCGCCTCGCCCGAGCCCAAGGACAGCTGGAACCAGCTGCTGATGGCCTCCTACGCCGAAGCCGGCCAGACCGGCGAGGCCGTCGCCGCCGCCGAGGCCCTGGCCGCCAAGACGCCGAACGACAAGAAAGCCCAGCTCAACCTGGCCAGCATGTACATGCAGGCCGACCAGATGGACAAGGCCGCCGCGGTGATGGACAAGCTGCGCGCCAGCGGCCAGCTCACCGAAGAGCGCGAGTACAAGCAGCTGTACTCGATCTACGCCAACACGGACAACAAGGAAAAGGACGTCATCGCGGTCATCAACGAGGGCGTGTCGAAGGGAATCCTGAAGCCGGATTACCAGACCTACCTGGCGCTGGCGCAGTCGTACTACTACAGCGACCAGCTCCCGCAGGCGATCGAGAACTGGCAGAAGGCGGCCCCGCTGTCCAAGGACGGCGAGACCTACCTGAACCTGGCCAAGGTCCTCAAGAACGAGGGGCGCACCGCCGAGGCCAAGCAGGCGGCCCAGCAGGCGCTGGCCAAGGGCGTGAAGAAGCCCGACGACGCGAAGAAAATCATTAATGGCAAGTAAGCGGTAAAAAAACGCCCGTCGCCCTGTGCATAAGTGTGCTACAGGGCCCGGGATTGGTATAAGCTTGGAGGTTCCTGCGGTGTCAGAGCCGCCCGCCCCGGGGATCACCCAGTGATCCAGGCCCCCACTGAAAGAGCCATTGGCGCATGACGGAACAATTTGTTGTCCACAGGTATGACACCGATACCGGGAACCAGGGTTTGAGCTGGCCCCGCATCGTCGGTATTGCCTTCGTAATCGCTTTGCATCTGGCCGCCCTGATGCTGCTGCTGATTCCCGCCGTCGCGCCGAAGGCCGTCGCCGAGAAGGAGCGCAACGTCATGGTGACGATCGTTGATGCTCCGCCGCCGCCGCCCCCGCCGCCGCCGCCGCCGCCGCCGGAAGACAAGCCGCCGCCGCCGGTGAAGAACCTGGCGCCGCCGCGTCCGACGCAGCTGCCGCCGCCGCCGGAGGCCCCGGTGGTCGATGTGCCGGAACCGCGCGCGAACGACATCGTCACCCCGCCGTCGCCGCCGGCTCCGCCGCAGCCGGTCAGTGACATCGGTGCCAGCGTCGATATCTCGTCCAAGAACATGAACCCGCCGAAGTACCCGCCGGCTGCTTTCCGTGCCGGTATCCAGGGCGAGGTCATCCTGATCGTGGACGTGGATGCGAACGGCAACGTGACCAACGTGTCGGTCGAGAAGTCCAGCCGCAACCGCGACCTGGACCGTGCGGCGATGGATGCCGCCAAGAAGTGGCGCTTCAACCCGTCCGTCGTGAACGGGCAGAAGGCCGCTGGTCGCGTCCGCGTCCCGGTCAACTTCGCGCTCAACTGATAGTGGGAGCCGGGACGGGATATCCCGGCCTTCCGCAGATTCTTAGCACCACCCTTCATCACCACACACAACAAAGGTAAGCGTCATGCTGCAGGATCTCTTCATCGCCGCTGCTGCCGGGGGCTCGAACCCGTCGGCTGCCCTCTCGCAGATGGGCTTCGAGCACCTGATCGGGGAAATGACCTCGCATCCGGGTGACTTCGCGGTTTCCTGGGTCGTTCTGGTGACCCTGATCGCCATGTCCGCCATGTCCTGGTACTGGACCGTGATCAACATCTTCCGTTCGGTTCGCCTGAAGAGCGCGGCCGATCGCGTGACCAGCCTGTTCTGGGAAGCCCCGAACGCGCAGGAAGCCATCCGTGCCATGGAAGAGCAGCCGGCTTCCGAGCCGTTCTCGAAGATCGCCCTGGACGCCGCCCAGGCCGCCGCCCACCACCAGCGCGCCGAAGGCAGCAACACCGGCCTGGGCGAGAACCTGAGCCGCTCGGAGTTCGTGGACCGCGCCCTGCGCCAGGCCGTGACCCGTGAGAGCACCCGCCTGCAGTCGGGCATGACCCTGCTGGCCACCGTCGGTGCGACCGCGCCGTTCGTCGGTCTGCTCGGCACCGTGTGGGGCATCTACGGCGCGCTGATCAAGATCGGTGCGACCGGTTCGGCCTCGATCGACGCCGTTGCCGGCCCGGTGGGTGAAGCGCTGATCATGACCGCGATCGGTCTGTTCGTCGCGATCCCGGCCGTGTTCGCCTTCAACTTCTTCTCGAAGGTCAACAGCTCGACCATCGCCAAGTTCGATTCGTTCGCCCACGACCTGCACGACTTCTTCGCCACCGGTTCGCGCGTCAAGTAAGACGCGCCCCCGGGCAACGAACAAGTCACCGCAACCGATTTAGACGGAGCCTGTTATGGCCTTCAGTAGTGGAAACAGCGGCGGCCCGATGGCCGACATCAACGTCACGCCCCTCGTGGACGTGATGCTGGTGCTGCTGATCATCTTCATCATCACGGCGCCGCTGATGTCCCACAAGGTCAAGGTGGAACTGCCTGAGGCGAACCTGATCAAGAAGCCGAACGAAGAGAACGAGCGCAAGGGCCCGATCACTTTGGCGGTCAAGGAAGACGGTTCGCTGTTCTGGAACGACGAGCCGATTTCCAAGGAAGCCCTGGAATCGCGCCTGTCGACCGCCGCCCAGCAGACCCCCCAGCCGCCGCTCAACCTGCGTGGTGACAAGACCACCAAGATGAGCACGATCAACGAGATCACCAAGATCGCGCAGGGTCAGGGCATGCTGGACATCGGCTTCGTCGCGACCAAAGAGAAGGGGCAGTAAGCCATGGCTTTTTCAAGTGGTGGTGGCCGCGGCCCGATGGCCGACATCAACGTGACGCCCCTCGTGGACGTCATGCTGGTGTTGCTGATCATCTTCATCGTCACCGCGCCGATCATGACCTATCCGATCGCCGTCGATCTTCCGCAGCGGGTGCTCAACCCCCCGCCGCAGACGGTCGAGCCGCCGGATCCGATCGAACTGCGCATCGATGCCAGCAACCAGGTGTACTGGAACAACAGCCCGGTTGCCGTTGGCGAGCTGGAACAGCGCATGCGCGAAGTGGTCGAGCGTGATCCGACCAACCAGCCGCAGCTGAAGATCGACGCCAATCCGGATTCGGAGTACGACGTGATGGCCAAGGTGCTGGCCGCCGCGAAGAACTCGGAAATGAAGAAGATCGGCTTCGTCCAGTAATACCGCAATACAACGCAACATCCAGTCATGACGCGACTGTGGACGCCACCGGGAACGGTGGCGTCTTTTTTTTTGCGCGCGCTTATGTGGGGGGGGGCGGGAAGCGGGGCACCCGCTGGCGCGGGTTGTGTTGGGGTTGTTTGAGGGCGCGCCTTGGTTTGCGGAGGCTTGGCTCTGGCTTGCGTTCGGGTGCGCCGCCCCGACGGGCAGGTACGCGTCGCGCGGCGCCAAACTCCATGATTGTCCTATCGGCTGTTCGTTCGGTCCTGCCGTGGGGACGGCATCGTTCCGAAGGAGCGGACCTCCATCGCGGCCCGGCACATCCGTGTGCCGCTCGCGTACCTGCCCGCCGGGACGTCACCCGGCGCCTTGGTTTCCCCATTCTTCAGGGGCGCGCTGGTGAGGTGGGAAAAGAAGAGCAAAGCAAAGCAAAGCAAAGCACGGCAGAGCTGCTGCCACACCCTGCTGGATCACTACGCAGGCGACTTCGCTGGGGACCGCACGAACGCCCATGTAGGAGCGGCTCCGGGTGGCCTCGGGCCATCAGCCGCGACCGCGACCCGCGCTCAGAGCAACGCCAGATACCGGCGCACGGTGGTGTCCAGGCCTTCGTAGAGCGCCTCGCCGATCAGCGCATGCCCGATCGACACCTCGAGTACATCCGGCACCGCGGTGAGGAAATCGCGCAGGTTCGCCTGCGACAGGTCGTGGCCGGCGTTGACGCCCAACCCGGCCGCCTGCGCACGCCGGGCGGCGTCGGCGAACAGTGCCAGGGCGGCCCGCGCATCGCCGCTGGCATGGGCTTCGGCGTACGGCCCGGTGTACAGCTCGATGCGATCGGCACCGACGGCGGCGGCCTGCGCCAGGTCGGGATTGCCTGCATCGACGAACAGGCTGACCCGGCAACCCATTTCGCGGAGCTCGGCCACCAGCGGGCGCAGGCGCTCGCCATCGCGGGCGAAATCGAAGCCGTGGTCGGAGGTCAGCTGGCCGTCGCTGTCAGGCACCAGGGTCGCCTGGGCTGGGCGGGTGTCGCGGCACAGCGCCAGCAGGCCGGGATAACCCTCGCGCGGCGGCGCGAAGGGGTTGCCCTCGATGTTGAACTCCACGCCTCGATCGCGCGTCAGCGCCGACAGCGCGTAGACGTCCTCGGCATGGATGTGGCGGCGGTCCGGGCGTGGATGCACGGTAATGCCATGCGCGCCGGCGTCCAGGCAGGCCTGCGCCGCACGCAGCACGTCGGGATCGTGGCCGCCACGCGAATTGCGCAGCACCGCGATCTTGTTCACGTTCACCGACAGCTGCGTCGCCACGGCCGGATCAGCCCTCGCCGTCCATCGGCGCCTGCTCGGCCCGTCGGGCCGCGGCCAGGGTGCGCAGGCGATGCAACTCGACCGGGTCGACGATCTGCGCGCCACTGTCGGCCTCGCCCATGCGCGCCAGGTACCAGCCGCGAGCCCAGACGGCCATCAGCAGCAGCGCGGCCAGCAGCGAGGTCATCAGCAGCCACAGATGCGGCGTGCTGAAAGCCAGGATCAGCGCGCCGAGCGCCAGGAGCAGGAACAGCCAGTGCATGAGCGGTCTCCCCGGAAGTGGGCGCAGTGTAGCGCCCCGGCCGCCGGCCGTTCCACGTGGCCGGTCACAGCAATGGCGAGGTCAGTCGCGCCACCGCCTCGGGCAGGCGCGAGCGCCACAGCGGCCGGTGGCGGTTGAACTGGACCTCGCGGGCGGTTTCCATCTCCCGTTCCACGTGCGCGGCCAGTCCGGCGGTCAGCGCCGCGTCGCGGAACATCATCGACAGCTCGAAGTTGAGCCGGAAGCTGCGGTTGTCGAAGTTGGCGCTGCCGACGATGCAGACCTCGTCGTCGGCGATGAAGGCCTTGGTGTGCAGCATCCGCGGCCCGTACTCGTAGATCTTCACGCCGGCCTCGAGCAGTTCGTCGAAGTACGATCGCGCCGCCCAGGTCACCAGGTGCGAGTCGCTCATCAGCGGCACCAGCAGGCGGGTATCCAGGCCCCCGAGCGCGGCCGAGGTCAGCGCCATGCGCGCGGCCTCGCCCGGGACGAAATAGGGCGTGACCAGCCAGACCCGCCGCCGGGCCTCGTGGATCGCCGCCACGTGCAGGCGGTGGATGGTTTCCCAGGACGAATCCGGCCCGGACACCAGCACCTGCGCGTCGATGCCGCCGGCGGCGCGGCTGGGCAGGTCGCCCGGCCACAGCACCTGGCCCTCGAAATCCGCGCGCCCCTGGCCGCTGGCGTAGATCCAGTCCTCGATGAAGACCAGCTGCAGGTGGCGCACCACGTGTCCCTCGATGCGCATGTGCAGGTCTCGATAGGCATGCGCGCCGAGCGCGTCGTTCTCCTCGTCGGTGACGTTGATGCCGCCGGTGAAGGCGACCCGGCCATCGACCACGACCAGCTTGCGGTGGGTGCGCATGTTCACCCACGGCCGCTTGAACGGCTTGAGCAGCTGCGCGGGATGGAACCAGGCGACCTCGCCGCCGGCCTCGAGCAGCGGCCGCAGGAAACGCCGGCGCACGCGCGAGGAACCGACCGCATCCAGCAGCAGCCGCACTCTGACCCCGGCACGTGCGCGCTCGACCAGGGCATCGCGCAGCGCCGTGCCGCTGAGGTCCGGGTTGAAGATGTAGTACTCCAGGTGCACGTGGTCGCGCGCGCCGGCGACCGCCTGCAGGATCGCCGCGTAGGTGGCCGCACCGTCCACCAGCCACTCCACCCCGGTCGCCGAGCCCGGCGCCATGCCGCTGGTGGCCTGGGCGATCCGTGACAGCTCGTCGCAGTCGCCATCCGGCGGACAGACGCTGCTGTAGTGCTCCATCCCGCTGCGCGAGCGGCCGCGGCGCAGGCGCTGGCGCTTCACCTTCTGCGGGCCGAGCAGGTAATAGATGGCCAGGCCGACATACGGCAGCGCCGCTAGCGACAGCACCCAGCTCAGCGTCGCCACCGGCTCGCGCTTCTGCAGCACGATCCAGGCCACGATCCACAGCAGGTAGGCGAAGTAACCGGCGGTCAGGTACGCCGAAAGATGGGGAATGCCGGCAATCCATTCCCAGGCGCTGTTCAGGGTGGCGAGCATGGCGCCGATTCTAAGCGTGGTTCATTGCACTGAACAAAGTCGCGGGCGCTGAGACGCGATCGCGCTAGCCTGCGCGGATGACGAAGGCGATCAAGGGCCGCGGCTCGCGCGTCCACCTCCCCGGCCGGTTCGAAGTCACCACCGCCGAAGCGGCGGACGATGGCTGGCATGCCGAAGAGGCCGAGGAGTTCGCCGGCCCGGCCCTGCGCACCACGGTCAACGAGGAAACCGCGCGCAGCATCATCAGCCGCAACCAGTCGCCGGACATCGGCTTCTCGCAGTCGGCCAACCCCTACCGCGGCTGCGAGCATGGCTGCAGCTACTGCTTCGCCCGGCCCAGCCACGCCTACCTCAACCTGTCGCCGGGGCTGGACTTCGAAACGCGGCTGTTCGCCAAGACCAACGCCGCCGAGCTGCTGCGGCGCGAGCTCTCCCGCCCGGCCTACCAGCCCTCGCCGATCGCCCTGGGCATCAACACCGACGCCTACCAGCCGATCGAGCGCGAGCGGCGGATCACCCGGCAGATGATCGAGGTGCTGTGGGAAACCCGCCACCCGTTCACGCTGATCACCAAGAACGCGCTGGTCGTGCGTGACCTCGACCTGCTGGCCGAGCTGGCGCGGGAAAACCTGGTCCGGGTGTACTTCTCCGTGACCACGCTGGATCCGCACCTGTCGGCGCGGCTGGAGCCGCGTGCGGCGGCCCCGCACGCGCGCCTGCGTGCCATGGCCCGCCTGCACGAAGCCGGTGTGCCGGTGGGGGTGATGGCCGCCCCGGTCATCCCCTGGATCAACGACCACGAGCTGGAAGCGATCCTGGAAGCGGCCGCCGCGGCCGGAGCGCGTTCGGCCGGCTACACGCTGCTGCGGCTGCCGCACGAGGTCGCGCCGCTGTTCCGCGACTGGCTGCAGGCACATCATCCCGACCGCGCCGCGCACGTGATGAGCACGATCCAGCAGCTGCGCGGCGGCAAGGACTACGACAGCCGCTTCGGCCAGCGCTTCAGCGGCCAGGGTGTCTACGCCGACCTGCTGGCCCGCCGCTTCCAGCTGGCCTGCCGGCGTGCCGGCTTCGATCCGCGCAGCGACGACCCGCCGCTGGACCTCCACCGCTTCCGTCGCCCTGCCCCGCCGCCGCCGGTGCGCGCGCCTTCGCCGCAGGGCGAGCTGTTCTGAGGCTTTCAGGCGCCGTAGAGCGCCTGCGCGGACTGGAACAGGATCCAGCTGGTGGCGATGAACTTGTCCCCGCCCTGCGGACGGTTGCCGCGATGGGTGTGGGTGAAGGCGGTCGGGGCGATCAGCAGGCTGCCGGCGCGGGGACGGATGGCGCGCTGCTGGAACAGGAACTCGGTTTCGCCGGCGTCGAATCCATCGTTGAGGTAGAGCGTCCACAGCAGGTGGCGATGCAGGCTTTCGCCGCCGGCGTCGCGCGGATACAGCTCGCAGTGCCAGTATGGATAGCCGCCTTCGCCGGCGCGGTACCACTGCAGGTTGATCGCGCCAGGGCGCAGGCAGGTGCGGGCCAGCTCGGCCAGCGCCGGGTCGGCCATGCCGGTAATGTCCGCGGCCGCGAGCCGGCGCGGTCGGCCTGCCTCGCCTTCGACCTGCAGCATCAGCGGCGCGATCAGCACCTGCGGGTAGCGCCGCAGGTAAGCCAGCAGGCCGCCCAGCACGGCCTGCTGCAGGCGGGCGTCGATGTCGGCCCAGTCCGCGCGCCCGCTGATGCGCAGGTCGCGGCTGTGCTTGAGCTCGGGATACACGCCGCCGCCGACCTGCCCGGCCTGCAGCTGGTCGCTGTCGCGCAGTCGCGCGACGATGGCCGCGCAGTCGGCGGCGGGCAGGACGTTGTCGTAGACCTCGATGAAATCCGGTGCGGAGTGGGCGGTCGTCATCGGGCCACGATAGCAATCCTGCGCCAGAGCAGGCGAGTTGCAGCGGCAGTGGCGATCCGGCGCTCGGCGGCATCTTGGAGGTGCGGTTCCTCGCGCTCGTGCGGGAGCGTGGGCTTGCGCCACCATGGAAGGCTCGTCGTTGCTGCGTGGAAAGCGGGGGTGGGTTGCGGCCTGGCGGCCGCTGGTTTCTCGTTCTTCACGGGGTTTCGGCTTGGTTGGCCTTCGGTGGGTCTGGTCGCGAAAGGCTGCGCGGGGTTCGGTTCGTCGCGGGCGGCGGGGCGCGAGGCCTGCTGCCGCTCATGTCCCCGGTTCAGGCGCTACGCGCGTGAACCTCCTCCTTTACTTCCCGTCAGCAGGCCTCGCACCCCACCACCTCGGGGCCAGCGGCCACGGAACGAAAAAGCAGAAGCGAAAGCAAAGAGCGAAGAAAAAAAGCGAAAAAGCAAAAGCGAGTGAAGTGTGGGGAGGGAAAAGCGGGTCGCCTGCTGCGCGGCTCGAGTACCTTGCCGCCCAAGGTGGTAGGCCAAAAGCCTCCGACAGCGCCGCAGGCGGCGCGCCTACATTCTCCAATCCTGACAACTCCTCTCCCACCTCTCTCCTCTCTCCTCTCACTTTCCGCTTTTCGCTTTTGCATCTCAGCTTCTGGCTTCTGGCTTTGGCCTTCCATTCGGTGGCCGCTGATCTTGCAGCGGTGTGGCGCGTTGCCTGCTGACGGGAAGTAAAGGAGGAGGTTCATGCCCGCAAAGCGGGCCTGAACCGGGGGACATGAGCGGCAGCAGGCAGCGCGCCGCGCCGCCCGCGGCTAACGAACCCCGCAAGGCCCTTCGCGACCAACTCCCCGAAGGCCAGCCAAGCCCACACCCTGCGAAGAACCAGAAGCCAGCGGCCGCCAGGCCGCAACACCCCCACCCCCTTCGCACACCAGCGAGAGCGGCAGCACTCAGCGCGCCGCGCCGCCGCGGCCAACGAACCCTGCAAGGCCTTCAGCGACCAACTCCCCGAAGGCCAGCCAAGCCCACGCCCTGCGAAGAACCAAAAGCCAGCGGCCGCCAGGCCGCAACACCCCCCACCTCCCTTCGCACGCCATCGAGAGCGGCAGCAGGCAGCGCGCCGTGCCGCCCGCGGCCAACGAACCCTGCAAGGCCTTCAGCGACCAACTCCCCGAAGGCCAGCCAAGCCCACACCCTGCAAAGAACCAGAAGCCAGCGGCCGCCAAGCTGCAACACCCCACCCTTCCCAAGCCGGCGAAGAACGAAAAGGCCACATGAGCGGCAGCAAGCAGCACGCCGCGCCGCCCGCGGCCAACGAATCCTGCAAGGCCTCAGCGACCAACTCCCCGAAGGCCAGCCAGGCCAAAACCCAGCGAAGAACCAAAAAAAAAGCGGCCGCCAGGCCGCAACCCCCCCACCTCTCTCCGCATGTCGGCGAAGACCAAAAAAAAAGCCCCGCCGAAGCGGGGCTCTTCCTCATGCATGACTGCCAGAAATCAGAACTTGTAGTTCATCGAGGCGGCCAGCACGTCGCCACCCACATCGTAGGTGCCGGTGATCACGCTGTTGGTCTGCGAGGTCGAACGGATGTTCGGGTCGCTGGTGAACAGGTGGGTGTAGCCGAAGCTGTACTCGGCATTCTGCGACGGCGCCCAGGTCAGGCCCAGCGACAGCCACTTGCGGGTGGTGTCCGGCACGCGGACGTCGCGGTGAGCGTCGGTGGTCGGGGTCTGGTCGTAGGCCAGGCCGCCACGCAGCGTCAGCGTGTCGCTCATGCGGTAGTCGGCACCGATCGAGGCGAAGGTCGTGTCGCGGTAGTGGAACGGCAGCACGCTGTCGGCCTGGTTGGAAGCGTAGTCGACGGTGATCTGGTCGAACTTGCTCCACGCCGTGCGCGACACGTCCGCCATCAGCGACCACTGGTCGTTGAACTTGTGGGTGAAGCTGGCGGTGGCGCTGGCCGGCAGGGTGATCGTCGCGCGGCCCTTGGTGTCGATGTACTGGCCCGGCGCGGCGACCGCCAGCACGGCGGCGGCGTTGCCCGGGACGGTGAAGTCGGCGGTGCCGTTGGTGATCTTGTGCTCGACCTCGGAGCGGTAGCTGAAGCCGATGTGGGTGTTCTCGTCGATCGAGAACAGGCCGCCCAGGGTGTAGCCCACGGCGGTGTTGTCACCCTTGATGCGCAGGCCGCCGTCGGCGTTGCCCGGCGCGAAGCCCGGGACACGCTGCGCGTACAGCGCGGTGCCGAAGTCGATGGCGTTGCTCAGGTCCACGTCCAGGCGCTCGCCGAACACCGACGCGCCGAACGACACGTACGGATTGACGTCGTAGGAGAACGCCAGGTTCAGGTCGATCGCCTGCAGCTCGGTCTTGATGCCGTTGTAGCGGCCGACCCAGTCGCGGTCGTACTGCGTCTTGAAGCCGAACGGCACGGTGACCGACGCACCGAAGTGCATGTTGTCGTTCTCGCCGAAGGGCAGGTGGTAGTACAGCGCCGGCACCGGGGCGATCATGCCGGCGTCGCCGCCGTTGCCGCCGGAGACCGGAGCGCCGGTGCCCGGGCCGGTCGGGCCGACGTAACGGGCGCTGCCGCTGAAATCGGCCGAGAAGCTGATAGCGCTGACGTCGGCCTGGAACTGCTGGCCTTCCAGCTGGCGCATGCCGGCCGGGTTGACCGCGATGATCGAAGCGTCGCCCTCGGCGCTGCCCGAGCCGGCGAAGGCGCGGCCAAGACCCTTGGCGCTGTTTTCCTTGAGCTGGAAGGCGGCGGCGTGGACCTGGCCGAAGGCAAGGACGCCGGCAATGCCGACCGCGAGCGCGGTGACGCGGCTGATGTTGGAAATGTTGGACATGGTTTGTTGCTCTCCGGAAAGACCTGTAATTGTCTGTAAAGCGCCTGCATCCGCGAAGACTTGACTTTGCGGACGCGCCGGAGACCCCTCCCGGACATACGACGCCGTATGCAGTATACCCATCGCGGTTAACCTAACAATAACGTCCCCGGGGGCAATTCCGGGGTCAGCAACTGGAATGGGTTCAGGCCGGTGAAAGCGTTATCTTGGCCGCCACCCGAGGCCCCCATGTTCATTTCCCTGCCCTCCCGCAAGAAACCCTCCCACCGCTGGGCCGTGCCCCTGCTGTTCGCGGTCATCTGGGCGGCCTTCCTGTGGTCGATCAGCCGGCCGGACGAGGCCCGCAACAGCCTGTGGCTGGACTGGGGCGCGCTGTCCAGCGGCCGGCTGGCGGCCTCGGACTGGTGGGCGGCGCTGGAAGACGGCAGCGTCCTGCGGCTGTTCACCGCGCTGTTCCTGCACGCGGACTGGTCGCACCTGCTCGGCAACCTGGTGTTCCTGCTGATCTTCGGCCTGCCCGCCGAACGCATCCTCGGACCCTGGCGGCTGCTGCTGCTGTTCCTGCTCGGCGGGGCGGCGTCCAACCTGGCGGCGATCTACACCCTGGGCCGTCCCGACCAGGTCATCATCGGCGCCTCCGGCGCGGTGTCGGCGCTGATCGGCACCTACCTGGCGCTGTTTCCCGGCGCCAAGCTGGGCGTGGTGATCCCGCTCGGGCTGTTCCTGGAGTTCGTGCGCGTGCCGGCGCCGCTGCTGATCGGTGCCTGGGCGCTGCTGCAGGTGGTGTTCGCGCACATCGGCCCGGCCTTCGGCATGGTGGCCTGGTCGGCGCACATCGCCGGCTTCCTGTTCGGCATCTGCTACGGCCTGTACGTGCGCGCGGCGATCGAGCGCCGGCTGCGCAAGCGCCACGGGTTCTGAGTCGTCCCGCCGCAGCGGTCCTATAATCGCTGCATGGCAAAGCCGCTTTACAAGGTCACCTTCCTCAACCACGGCAAGGTCTACGAGCTGTATGCACGGCACGTGGCCGGCAGCCACCTGTGGGGATTCAACGAGATCGGCGAGCTGGTGTTCGACGTCCACGACGGGCTGGTGATCGATCCCACCGAGGAACGCCTGCGCGAGGAGTTCGGCAACACGCGCAAGCTGCACCTGCCGATGCAGAGCATCGTGCGGATCGAGGAAGTCGACAGGAAGGGACAGTCGGCGATACGCGACGCGGCGACCGGCGAAAGCGTGGTGACCGCCTTCCCGTTGCCGAACAAGCCGCGCTGAGGCGCCCGGCCGTGCGCATCGTCATTCCCGAGGATTACCAGGGAGCGGTGCGCGGACTGGCCAGTTTCGCCCGGCTGGCCGGCCACGAGGTGCGGGTGATCGAGCAGCCGCTGCAGGGGCTGGAGGCCACCGCAGTGGCACTGGCCGGGGCCGAGGCACTGGTGCTGGTGCGCGAACGCACCCGCATCGATGCCGCCCTGCTGGGGCGGCTGCCGGGCCTGCGAATGATCAGCCAGACCGGCCGGCTGTCCTCGAACATCGACCTGGAAGCGTGCACCCGCCACGGTGTCGCCGTGGCCGAAGGCAGCGGCTCGCCGGTCGCGCCGGCCGAGCTGACCTGGGCGCTGGTGCTGGCCGCCAGCCGGCGTCTGCGCGAATACGGCGACGCGCTGCACGCCGGTCGCTGGCAGGCAATCGGCGATCCGGGTCTGGGGCGCAGCCTGCATGGGCGCACGCTGGGGATCTGGAGCTACGGCAAGATCGGTCGCCTGGTCGCCGGCTATGGCCGGGCCTTCGGCATGCAGGTGCGGGTCTGGGGCAGCGAGGCCTCGCGCGCACAGGCGCATGCCGACGGCTTCGATGCGTTCGCCAGCCAGGCGCAGCTGTTCGAGGACAGCGATGTGCTCTGCCTGCACCGTCGGCTGGTCGCGGCCACCGAGCACGCGGTCGGCCGCGAGGACCTGGCGCGGATGCGCCCGGACGCGCTGCTGGTCAATACCAGCCGCGCCGAACTGATCGCCCCCGGCGCGCTGCTGGCGGCGCTGGAAGCAGGCCGACCGGGCATGGCGGCGATCGACGTGTTCGAGCGCGAGCCGCTGCTCGATCCCGCCGATCCGTTGCTGCGCCATCCGCGCGTGCTGGCCACCCCGCACCTGGGCTACCTCGAGCGCGACAGCTACGAGCGCTACTTCGGCACCGCCTTCGACAACGTGCTGGCCTTCGCCGCAGGGAGGCCGATGAACATCGCCAACCCGCAGGTGCTGCGCAGGTCACTGTAGGCGCATTGCTGGATGGCCGCGGGCGATGGCCGCGCGCGATCCGCCGTGACGTGCGGGATCCAGCAGTCGCGGCTGAAGCCGCTCCTACATGGCTGCGTCGGCTTGTCCGGGCGGGCATGGGTGCCCGCATCCGCTGCGCAACTGGGCTTACGGCTTGTCAGGCTTCGGCGTGGCCGGCACGTCCGCCGGCAGGTCCGGCTTGGCGTCGGCCGGCTTGGCGGGCGCCTCCGGTTTGGCCGGGGGCAGCGGCTTGGGGGTCGACGCGGCGGCCGGCGCGGCCTTGGCGGCCGGCTTGGGCGCGGCCTTGGCCCTGGCCGCCGCGGCGGCGCGCGCCACCGAGCCGGGGTTCTTCAGTTCGGCCAGCGCCGAGGCAATCGGGCCGTCGCCGCCGAGCACGTCGCCGGCGGTGTAGCCATCGGCGCCTTCGTCGTCGCCGTGCAGGTGACCCGGCAGGGTGGCCTCGCTGTAGTCGGCCAGGCTGGCCGGGGCATCGGCGTCGGGTTCGCGTTCGGGCTGCAGGACCACGTCGGGCACGATGCCGCTGGCCTGGATCGAGCGGCCACTCGGGGTGTAGTAGCGCGCGGTGGTGAGCTTGACCGAATCGCCGTTGTCCAGCGGCAGCACGGTCTGCACCGAGCCCTTGCCGAAGGTGCGGCTGCCGATCACCTTGGCCCGCTGGTTGTCGCGCAGGGCGCCGGCCAGTACCTCCGAGGCGCTGGCCGAGCCGGCGTCCACCAGCACGATCACCGGCGCGCCGCCGAGGATGTCGCCCGGCGTGGCCTCGAACTTGGCGTCGCTGATCGAGATGCGGCCGCGGGTGCTGACGATCGTGCCCTTGTCGAGCAGGTCGTCGGCCACCTGCACCGCCGAGGTCAGCAGGCCGCCGGGATTGCTGCGCAGGTCGAGCACCAGCCCGCGCAGCTTGCCGCCGGCCTGCTTCTGCAGGGCTTGGACCTGCTTGTGGAAGTCGGTGCCGGTATCGGCCTGGAAGGTGCTGATGCGCACGTAGCCATAGCCCGGCTCGAGCATGCGCGAACGCACGCTGGTGACGCGGATCGTCTCGCGGGTGACGTTGATGTCGAACGGCTTGTCGCGGCCCTCGCGGATCACCGTCAGCGTGACCTTGGTGCCGGGCTTGCCGCGCAGCGGCTCCATCGCCTCGATGGTGGCGATCGGCTTGCCGTCGATGGCGATGATCACGTCGCCGGCGCGGATGCCGGCGCGCGCGGCCGGGGTGTCGTCGATCGGCGAGATCACCTTGAGCGTGTTGTCCTTCTGCTGCAGCAGCTCCACGCCGATGCCGTCGTAGGCGCCGGTCGCCTGTTCGTCGAAGGCCTCGGCGTCTTCCTTGTCGAAATAGGTGCTGTGCGGATCCAGGTCCAGCAGCAGGCCGCGGATCGCCGACTGCATCAGCTTCTTGTCGTCGACCGGATCGACGTAGGCCTGCTTGACCGCGTTGTACACCGCCACGTAGCGGCGGATCTCCTCCAGCGGCACCTTGGAGTCGGCCGACTCGCTGGCGTCAGCCGATTCGGCCACGGAGGCGTCTTCGGCGGCGGGAGGGGTTTCCTGCGACCAGGCGGCGGATGGCGCGAGCGCCAGGAGCAGGGCGGCGGACAGGGCGGCTACGCGCATGAAGCACTCCGTGTGGGGAACGCCGCCGGCAGGCGGTCGCTCCGGATTATGCGCGAAGCGGGGTCGATTTCCCGTCGCTGCGGCTGGCGCGCGCGACGCGATTCAGCGCCGTTGCAGCCAGCTGCCCGGGTCGACCGGCTGGCCGTTGCGACGCAGCTCGAAGTAGAGCGCCGGCGTGCCCTGCCCGCCCGAATTGCCGACCTTGGCAACCGCGTCGCCGCGCTTGACCGTGGCGCCGGCGTCGCGCAGCAGCGTGTCGTTGTGGGCGTACAGGCTCATGTAGCCGTTGCCGTGGTCGACGATCAGGATCATGCCGTAGCCGGTCATCCAGTCCGAGAACACGACGGTGCCGTCGGCCACCGCGGTGACCGTGGTGCCGGCCGGCGCGCCGATCAGCACGCCGGCGCTGGTGCGGCCGTCGGGCAGGCGCCCGCCATAGCGGGCGAGCAGGTTGCCCGACACCGGCCAGCCCAGGCCCCCGACCTTCGGCGCCGGCGCGTTGGCCACGACCTTGGGCGGCGCCTTGCCGGGGCGGCCGCCAGCCTTGGCCTGGGCGGCGGCTTCGGCGGCCGCGCGCTTGGCCGCCGCGCGGCGTTCGGCCTCGGCGCGGGCCGCGGCCGCGCGCAGGTTGGCCAGCAGCTGCTCCAGCGCCTTGGCGTCCTGGCCGAGTGCCTTCTCGCGGTCGGCGCGCTCCTGGTAGCGGTCCTCCAGCTGGGCGACCGTGGCCGCGCGGGCGCGTCGGTCCTCGCCGAGCGAGCGCGACTGCGCCTGCTGCTGCCGGCGCGCTTCGTCCAGCGCGGCCTGGCGTTGCTGGATCTGCCGCTCGACTTCGTCCAGCGCGGCCAGGTCGGTCGACAGTGCCTGGATCTTCTGCGCCCGCTCGCGCTGCACGTAGCGGTGGTAGGCCAGCAGGCGATTGGAATCGGCGACGCTGTCCTGGGAAAGCATCAGCTTCAGCGGCGCGTTGTCGCCGATCCGGTAGGCCGCGCGCAACAGCCCGGCCAGCTCGGCGCGCTGCCGCGCCATGCCCTGCTGCAGGGTGCTGCGGCGCGCCTGCAGGTCGGCCAGCGCCTGCGCCTGGTCGCGCATCGCCGCCTCGGTCTGGCTGAGCGCCCGCGCCGAACGGGCGACCTTCTCGTCGGCCTCACGCAGCTGCCGGGAAGCTTCGCCGCGCTGGCCTTCGAGCTTGCGCCGCTCCTGGCCGACGTCGCGCAGTTCCTGGCGCATCTGCTGCAGCTTGCGCTCGGCCTCGCGCTGGCTCTGCGCCAGGGCCGGCAGGCTGGCGCCAAGCATCAGCGCCACGGCCAGCAGCGCCGGCCCCGGGCGATAGCGCCCGCCGGTCGGCGGATTCGGTTTGGAGGACGGCGGCACGTTGGCCAAGCAGGAAGGTCCAGTGACTTCAGGCAGGTGCGGATTGTAGCCAAGCATGGTCCCATCACCACGACCATACTGGTGTGGCAACTGCAGCAGGAGGATTGCACATGCGCTATCCAATGTCGGCTCCCCTATTCCTCGGCCTGGCGCTGGCCCTGTCCGCCGGCGCGGCCTGCGCCCAGGAGGACATCAGCAAGGTCAACGGCCGGATCACCGCCGAGGCCGGCGGTACCTATGGCGACCTGGACACCGTCAACGGCGGGGTCACCATCGGCGATCGCGCCACCACCGGCGATGCCGAGTCCGTGAACGGCGGCATCACCGTCGGCAGCGGCGCGCGCACCGGCGGGCTGTCCACGGTCAACGGGCAGATCACCGTCGGCCAGAAGACCGTCGTCAACGGCGGCGTGGAAACGGTCAATGGCAGCGTTTTCATCGACCGCGGCAGCGAGGTCAGCGGCGGCGTGGAGACGGTGAACGGCAGCATCGGGCTGGTCGGCGCCAGCCTGGGCAAGGGCATCGAGACGGTCAACGGCGACATCACCGTCGGCGTGGGTTCGCACGTGGTCGGCGGGATCGAGGTGAAGAAGCCCAACTTCAGCCTCTCGTTCAAGCCCTCGCGCAAGCCGCGGATCATCATCGGCCCCAATGCGGTGGTCGAAGGCGCGCTGGACTTCGAGCGCGAAGTCACCCTGTACGTGCATCGCAGCGCGAAGATCGGCAACGTCCGCGGCGCAACCGCGCAGATCTTCGACACCGAGGTCGCCCCGAACACGCCCTGACCGCCGCGCGGCGGGCGCGCACAGCCCGCCGCGCAGGCCCTAGAATCGGACGCCTGCTCCTGACGAGGGTGTCCGATGTCCCGCAAGATCCTGTTGTGCCTGGCCGCCGCGACCGCCCTGGCGGCCTGCAAGCGCGAGCCCGAACCCGCGCCGCCCGCCGCCGCGCCCGCTGCCGAGGCCGCCGCTCCGGTGGCCGCCGCGCCCAAGGCCGGCGACCACGCCTTTGCCGCCGACATCAATGCCGCCGACTTCGGCGAGCTGGTCAAGACGCTGGCGTCGGACGATTTCGAGGGCCGTGGCCCCGGCACAGCCGGCGAGCAGAAGACCGTCGAATACATCCGCGACCAGATGCAGCGCATCGGCCTGCAGCCGGGCAACGGCGACAGCTGGTTCCAGGACGTGCCGATGGTGGAGACCACCGCCGACGAGAACACCGTGCCCAGGCTCGAATCCGGCGGCAAGACGCGCGAGCTGAAGTTCGGCACCGACATCGTGGTCGGCACCCGCACCGGGCAGAGCGAGGTGAAGCTGGACAACAGCGAACTGGTGTTCGTCGGCTACGGCGTCGACGCGCCGGAGCAGAAGTGGAACGACTACGGCGACCAGGACTGGAAGGGCAAGACGGTGGTCATGTTCGTCAACGACCCCGGCTTCCACACCGGCGATGCCAAGCTGTTCGACGGCAAGCGCATGACCTACTACGGGCGCTGGACGTACAAGTTCGAGGAAGCCGCGCGCAAGGGTGCGGCCGCCGCGCTGATCGTCCACGACACCCCCGGCGCCAGCTACGGCTGGGACGTGGTGCGCAACTCCTGGGCCGGCCCGCAGTACGACCTGCCGGCCAAGGACGATCCGGCCCCGCGCCTGCCGGTGCAGGGCTGGATCTCGGCCGAGACCGCCAAACAGCTGTTCGCCGATGCCGGGCTGGACCTGGCCAAGGCCTACAAGGACGCCAGCAAGCGCGGCTTCAAGCCGGTGCCGCTGAAGGCGAAGTGGTCGGTCGACCTGAAGAGCACGATCGAACAGAAGCAGTCGCGCAACGTGGTCGGCGTGCTGCCGGGCAGCAGCCGTCCCGACGAAGCCGTGCTGTACATGGCGCACTGGGACCACCTGGGCAAGCATGAAGGGGAATTGTCTGCCGAGAGCGGGGGCGACAACATCTACAACGGCGCGGTCGACAACGCCACCGGCGTGGCCGGCATCCTCGAGGTTGCCGAGGCCTTCGCTCACCAGAACCCGCCGCCGGCGCGCTCGGTCGTCTTCGTGGCGGTGACGCTGGAGGAATCGGGCCTGCTCGGCTCGCAGTACTACGTCGCCCATCCGACCTTCCCGCTGGACAAGATCGCCGGCGTGATCAACATCGATGCGATGTCGGTGGCCGGACGCGCCAAGGACATGACGGTGGTCGGTTACGGCAGTTCGGAACTGGAGGACATCCTCAAGCCGATCGCCGCCATGCAGGGGCGCACGCTGCATTCGGAAAGCTCGCCGCAGAGCGGCTTCTACTTCCGCTCGGACCACTTCAACTTCGCCAAGGCCGGCGTGCCGGCGCTGTACACCGATGGCGGCGAAGACCTGCGCGAAGGCGGCATCGAGGCCGGTCGCAAGGCCGCCGAGGACTACGGCGCCAACCGCTACCACGGCCCGAAGGACGAATACGACCCGGCGACCTGGAAGCTCGACGGCACCGTCGAGGACCTGCAGGCGCTGTACGGCGTCGGTCGGGAGCTGGCCGGCGGCGACCGCTGGCCGAACTGGTACGAAGGCAATCCGTTCAAGGCGGCGCGCGACGCGATGATGAAGCCGGAAGCCGCGCCGGCGCATTAGGCGCTGGGTATGTGATGCGACGAAGGCCTCCACTTTGGAGGCCTTCGTTTTTTTCGGAGCCGGAGACAACGCGGTGCGATTGCTCCGAGAACCTCACTGTAGGAGCGGCTTCAGCCGCGACGCGCAGTCCAGCGGTCGCGGCTGAAGCCGCTCCTAAGCGGGTCGATCAAGGCGCCTGGAAGTCAGTCCTTCTCGGCGGCGACGACCTTGCCGTCATCGGGATCGACTTGGACCTTGATGTCCTTGCCCGCGTCGTTTTCGGCATGGGCCTTCCACAGGCCATCATCGAACTTGACGTCGCGCACCTTGACATAGCCGGCCGCCGAGAGTGCGGCGCGCACGTCGGCCTCGCTCAGCCGCGAGGCCATCTTGTCGGGATAGACGCTGCCGGTCTTCGGATCGATCCGCAGGTCCACCGACTTGCCGTCGCCGCTGGTGGCGTCGGCGCGCCAGGCACCGTCCTTGAACTCGACGTCGTGCACGTCGCGATAGCCCTGCGCGCTCAGCATCGCGGTGATCTCGGTGGAGGTCAGCGCCTGCTGGGGTTCGCCACGGGCCGGCGGCTGCTTGGCAGCGGCGGTCGTCGCGGCAACGGCCAGGCCCAGGGCCAGGGCGGTACGGATAAGCGGCGAAGTCTGCATGGCGTGCTCCTGCTTGAGGGTGTGGCCATGCTGTTCGGCGGGCGATCTGCGCCGGGTGAAAACCGCCCCCCGCCAGCCGCAACGGTTCAGGCGCTGCTGGGGCGCGATTCAGCCGGGCCGCCCATACAGCAGCGGAGGCAGGACCACGGTGACGAAGACCATCGCGGCCACCATCAGCAATGCGGCCACCAGATAGTGCCTACCCGGACGCATGGCGCCCAGGCGGCGGCCGCGACGCAGGGCGCGCAGCTCCAGGTAGTTGCGCAGGCTGTCGTGGGCCAGCTGCCGTGTCTGGCGTTCGCGCGCGGACAAGGCCGGCTCGGCCAGGCGTTCGGCCAGCCGCGCCAGGTCCCCGCGCAGCTCGCGGGTCGGCGTGGCATCGCGGATGCGCCTCTCCAGCGCGACCTGCTGTTCGATCAGCGGCATCAACCCCTGTAGCGGGACCGGATCCGGCGTTGGATCGGCGGCGAAATCGGCGACGCTCGATTCAACCAGGGCGGCGATGCGCGCGCCCACCGCTGCATGCTCGGCCTCCAGCCGGGCCCTCGTGGATCGACTCATCGCGCATCCGTGCGCTGCGCGCCCCATTGGCACGCGCCCAATCTAGCACCCGCGCCGGCGGCGCGGCCCCCTCCCCAGGGGCCGCCCACCGGCCCGCGATCAGAGCATCCACACTTCCACGCGCTCGTTGCGCTGCCGCGCACGCGCATCGCCCTCGCCGACCAGCGGGCGGATCGCGCCGAGCCCGCGCGCGCGCTGTACCACGATGCCGTGCTGGCCCAGGTAGCCGGCGATGATGTCGGCGCGGTCGTTGCTGGCGATGGTGGGAAACAGCTTGTTGGCCGGGTCCGGGTTGGCGAAGCCGACCACCGCCAGCGTGCGGCCGCGGTTGGCCGGCTGCTGCATGTAGGCGATCAGCCGGTCCAGGTCCTGGTACGAGCCGCCCTCGAACATCGTCGTCAGCGAGCTCAGGTTGAAGTGCACGCTGATCGGCAGCCGCTGCGCGCCGGCGACCGCGTCGCGGTAGCTGGCCGGACCGGTTGCCGGCGGCGGTTCGGAGATCGCCGGCAGGCTCATCGCCACCAGGCCCTGCGCGGCGACGATGCGCTGCGCTGCCGGCGAGATCAGGTACAGCGCCAGGCTGCGACCGAGCGCGGACATCATCTGGCCGCCGTAGACGCTGTAGCGCTGCACCAGCGGGTAGTCCTCGCTGCGCACGTTGACCGGCGTCGGCGCCACCGCGATGCCGCCATCGGACATCGCCAGCGCGCGACTGCTTGCCGGCAGCGCGGTGTTGAGCTGGACCAGCGCCAGCGCCTGCGGATCGTCCACCACCGCGCGCGCGGCCTCGGCCAGGCTTCCGAAGCGACGCGTGCAGCCCTTGATCGGCTTGCCCTGGTTGACCCGCGCGACCAGGTAATCATTCAGGCCGCTGTCGGCGCCGCCGCACAGCAGCTTGACCTCGCCGCCGCGGCCACCGAGCTGGCTCCAGTCACGGATTTCGCCGGCGAGCACGCCGCGCAGCTGCGCCAGCGAGATCGCGCGCACCGGATTGGAGGCGGCGACCACCGCCTGCGCGCCGTTGAGCGCGACCACGAACTGCTGGTCGGGCGAGGTCAGCTCGCCGAGCTGCCAGCCGGCCGACTGTTCGGCCGCAGTCGGGGCGCGGTTGAGCATCGCCAGCTCGCTGTCGCCATGGATCAGCGCCTGCATGCCGGCCGCCGAGCCACGCCGGCCGAGCTCGATCACCAGCGGCAGGTCGTCGCGGACGCCGCGGATCTCGGTGCTGCTGCCGCCAACCTCGACCCGCCGCACCTGGCCGTAGCCGATCGACTTCAACCAGGCTTCCACCAGCGAAGGCATCAGCTGCTGGCCGAGGGTATTGGAGCCGTGCACGCGCAGCCGTTCGGCCTCTTCCTGTGCATGCAGCGACGACGAAAGGCACAGGCTGGCGGCCAGTGCCAGGCGGAACAGGTTGCGCGACATCGGATCCCCCACGGCTTCAAAGCGCGGGGAGTGTTGCTGCTGCGCATGACAGGGCGGTGACGGCCCTGCCGCGTCGCTCAGCCGGTGCGGCGTCCGGCGCGCAGCGCGGTGGCCTCGGCCCAGCGCCGCGCCACCACCGGCGTGGTGGTGCACACGGCGTGGTCGGTGACCGTGGTCACCGCACGCTCGAGCAGCTGGATGTCGGCCTCGTGCTGGCGGGCCACGTGCGGATCCTCGAAGAAGATCGCGCGCTGGCAGCGCTGCTGCAGGACCAGGTCGGCGATCTGCGCATCCCCGCCCATCGGGCCGCTTTCATAGCGGTGGACCCAGGCCTGGTCCTGCGGCCAGCCGCGGCTCCAGGCCAGTTCGTTGAGGCGCTGGCCGGTGGTGCCGGTGCCGACGCGATGGGCGAACCGCGACAGCAGGTCGAAGTGCTCGGCAGCGAAGGCCAGCATCTGCGGCTTCATCGCATCGTGGGCGATCAGCGCCAGCGTGTGGCGCTCGAAGTCGTGCAGGTCGCCGGCACCCGGATCGGGAGCGAATCCGGCATGCATGCGCTCGATCTCGATCCAGTCGCGCGCCGAGGCCACCGTCGACAGGAACGGCTTGCCATGGATCACGCACTGGCGCTTGAGCGCGATCGCCTCGGGGAAGATCGAGGAGGGGTCGACCGGGTCGATCAGGTAGATCGCGCCATCGAGCGTGCGCGCGCCGCCCTCCAGGCCGACCACCTCGGCGACCAGCTTCATCAGGCCGCCTTCGCGGCCGTAGGGATAGCGCTTGAGGCCGTCGAAACCGGCCAGCAGGCCGGCACGTTCGATCGCCTCGTGGGTACGCCCGACCGCATGCAGGCCCAGCCCCAGTTCGCGGATCCCCGCCTCGCAGGCGCGCAGCCAGCGGAACAGCGCGGCATCCTTTCCATGATGGTGCAAACGGTTCGCTGCCAGGCCAAGACGCATGCTCGGGTTTCCGGTGGAGACTGGCATCAAGTCTAAGCGTTGCGGCAGTGCCCGCGGAGGATGCTTGCATCCGCAACCCTCGCCCTGCGCGCACGCTCCCATGCAGGCGCGGGCGACGCGGCGGCGAGTTTAGGAGCGGCCTCAGCCGCGAACACCGGGCGGCAGGGCTCGTTCGGGGCTGAAGCCCCTCCCACAGCCGTTCCGCAGCGCGCGCTTACCGCTGCGTGGCCTGCGCGGCATGCTTGACCAGGATCGCGGTCTGCGGCGGCTCGCTGCCGTCCTTGCCGGGTTGCACGGTGAAGGCGTAGTCCGGTTTCCACCAGCTGCCGGCCGCCCAGTAGGTCCAGCCCAGCCAGACATCGCTGTTCTGCTCGATGAAGGCGAGCATGCCGTCCAGCGCCTGCAGGCAGGTGTCGTTGGTGCCGGCACCGAATTCGCCGAGGAAGCCGCGCTTGCCCTGCTGGCGCAGCCACTCGGTGAAGGCGCGCAGCTTGTCCGCGCCGATGGTCGGGCTGACGCATTCGCCGCTGGTGCCGCTGTAGTCCTTGTCCAGGTACTGGTGCACCTCGATGGCCAGGTTGTTGGCCGGATCGTTGACCGTCGCCAGCGCCTTGGCGTTGGGCGTTCCGTAGGCGCTGCTCAACCAGCTGTGCGCGCCGGTGTAGGCGGTGCCGGGCACCAGCACCAGGTTGCGTGCGCCGGTGGCGCGGATCGTGTCAATTGCGGCCTGGGCGATCGGGGTCCACTGGCTGGCGTCGATCGCGTTGGGCTCGTTCATCAGCCCGAAGATCACCGCGTCGTCGTCCTTGAACTCGGTGGCCAGGCGGCCCCACAGGTCGGCGAGCAGGCTGCCCGGCGTGGTCTCGCCGCCCAGGCGCACGCCCTGGTACTTGGCGTAGTTGTGCACGTCCAGGATCACGTGCATGCCCTGCGCCTTGGCCTGGTCGACCGCCTTGTGGATGAGCTGCAGCTGCGCCGGATCCAGTTCGCCGTTCGCCTGGGGCTGCAGGCGTTCCCACAGGAACGGCAGGCGGATGATGTTCATGCCCTTGTCGGCGAAGTAGGCATAGTCGCTGGCCGCCGGATAGGTGTAGTCCTTGAACAGCACGCCGGGGCGCTTGCCGGAATTGAATTCCGCGCCGGCCAGGTTCACGCCCGCATAGCGCAACGCACGCTCCTGCGCCTGGGCCGGGTGGGTCGGCAACACCGACAGCAGCATGGCAGTGCCGAGCAGCCACGAGGGGCAGCGGGAAAGCAGGGACATGGCATGGACTCCGGAGGTGGGGGCACCGGCATGCGTGCCGGGCACGCATGAGAGCAATCACCCTATCTGCTTAACTGTTAGGGCGGCATACACATCCGGCCATGGAATCGTTGGGCTGTGCACGCGATCGCATTCACCACGCGTCGCGGTGCACGGATTGCCGCCGCTGCCGCGCCGGGCGTGCACGACCCCGCGACATGCGCGATCGCTGCCGGTGCACTACCCTGTGCGCCCTGCTGTCGATCCACGGCCCGCGTCGCGGCGCTCGACGCTTCCGGAGATGCCGATGCCCAACACCCACGCCCCCGCACCTGCTTCACCCACGCATGCGATCGCGACCGCCGGCCTGGTTCGTCCAGGGGACGCGGCATGAGCATCGAAGCGGTCATCTGGCACAACCCGCGCTGCGGCACGTCGCGCAACGTGCTGGCGCTGCTGCGCCACGCCGGCATCGAGCCGCAGGTGGTCGAATACCTGCGCGATCCGCCGGACCGGGCGACGCTGCGCGCGATGATCCAGGCGGCCGGCCTGGGCGTGCGCGAGGCGATCCGCGCCAAGGAAGCGGCCTACCGCGAGCGCGGCCTGGACGATCCCTCGCTCGACGACGATGCCCTGCTGGATGCCATGCTGGCGGAACCGGTGCTGATCAACCGCCCGTTCGTCCGCACCGCGCTGGGCACCCGGCTGTGCCGGCCCTCGGAGGTCGCGCTGGAGATCCTGCCGCCACTGGCGACCCCGTTTTTCAAGGAAGACGGCGAGCGGATCGGCTGAGGCCGATGGCCTGACCTGCATTGGGGATGTTCTTGTGGGAGGGGCTGAAGCCCCTCCCACAATTTTGCTTTCACGCCGCCGATGCGCGCGGCACCGCCTCGACGCCCAGCCATTGAACGATGCTCGCCGCCGCGTCGCGGCCCTCGGCCACCGCGGTGACCACCAGGTCGGCGCCGCGCACCGCGTCGCCGCCGGCGAACACCTTGGCGTTGCTGGTCTGGTACGGCAGGCGCGGGCCACCGACGACGATGCGGCCGTTGTCGCTGGCCTGTACGCCCTGCGCGGACAGCCATTCGGGCAGCTCCGGCGAGAAGCCGAAGGCGATGATCACCACGTCCGCTTCCAGCAGCGATTCACTGCCCTCGATCGGCACCGCGTTGCGGCGACCGCGCGCGTCCGGCGCCCCGAGCATGGTCTCGACCACGGTCACCCCGATCACTTCATCGTCCGCGCCGGCCTCGATCGACAGCGGCTGGCGGTTGAACAGGAAGCGCACGCCCTCTTCGCGGGCATTGGCCACCTCTCGTGCCGAGCCGGGCATGTTGGCCTCGTCGCGGCGATAGGCGCAGGTCACCTTGGCCGCGCCCAGGCGCACCGCGCTGCGCACGCAGTCCATGCCGGTATCGCCGCCGCCGAGTACGACCACGCGCTTGCCGTTGAGGTCGGGCAGCTTGATCGTGTCTTCCCAGCCGGCGATCGGCCGGCCCGCGCCGCTGGCCAGCAGCGGATCGTTGCCGCTGACAATGCGGCTGTTCTGCACCAGGAACGGCAGCGCCGGCAGCACGTTCTTCAGGTCCTGGCCGGGCAGGCCGCCGTCGGTGTAGCGGTAGGCGCCGGTGCCCAGGAATACCGCGTCGAACTCCTCCAGCAGCTGCTCCATGGTGACCTTCCCGCCGATCTCCACGCCCAGCCGGAACTCCACGCCCATGCCTTCGAGCACTTCGCGGCGCTTGCTGATCACCGACTTGTCGAGCTTGAAGCTGGGAATGCCGAACTGCAGCAGGCCGCCGATCTGCTCGTAGCGGTCGAACACTACCGGATGCACGCCGGCACGCGCCAGCCGGTCGGAGCAGGCCAGGCCGGCCGGACCGGCGCCGACGATCGCCACGCGCCTGCCGCTGGGCTGCACGTCGCCCAGGTCCGGGCGCCAGCCGGCGGCAAAGGCGGTATCGACGATGTACTTCTCCACCGCGCCGATGGTGACCGCGCCGAATTCCTCCAGCGTGCAGCTGCCCTCGCACAGGCGGTCCTGCGGACACACCCGGCCGCAGACTTCCGGCAGCGGGTTGGTCGAGTGGCACAGCGCGGCGGCTTCCTCGATGCGGTTCTCCTGCACCAGCTGCAGCCATTGCGGAATGGCGTTGTGCACCGGGCACTTCCAGCTGCAATACGGATTGCCGCAGTCCAGGCAGCGACCGGCCTGGTACTGCGCCTCGGCCTTGTCGAATTTGCCGTACAGCTCGCCCCAGTCGCCGGAGGTGCGCAGCTCCACCGGGATGCGCTGCGGCATCGTGCGGGGCAGGTCGAGGAACTGGAAGGCTTGCTTGCGGCTCATGGTGGCTCTCGGCTGTATTCGGTACTGCTGTTTGCGGAGGTCTCCACGTTGTAGGAGCGGCTTCAGCCGCGACCGTGCGGTGTCGGCAAAGCGGTCGCGGCTGAAGCCGCTCCTACAGGAGGGATATGCCGCCGTTACGCTGCGCGGCGCAGCGATTCGGTCAGCGATTCGATGCTGGCGGCCTTGGGTTTGACCAGCCAGAACTTGCCGACGTAATCGCGGAACTCGTCGAGGATCTGCTGCGCCCAGATGCTGCCGGTCAGCTCGCGGTGGCGGCTGACCAGCTTGTGCAGGTGCTGGCGATGGTTCTCGAAGCCCTCGGCCGAGATGCGGTGGATGTCGATCAGCTCGTGGTTGTAGCGGTCCACGAAGTCGCGCTCGATGTCCAGCACGTAGGCCAGGCCACCGGTGAAGCCGGCGCCGAAATTCAGGCCGACCCGGCCCAGCACCAGCACGATGCCGTCGGTCATGTATTCGCAGCAGTGGTCGCCGGCGCCCTCGATCACCGCCAGCGCGCCGGAGTTGCGCACGCCGAAGCGCTCGCCGGCACGACCGGCCGCGAACAGCTCGCCGCCGGTGGCGCCGTACAGGCAGGTGTTGCCGAGGATCGGCGTGCTGCGCGCCTCGAAGCGCGCCCCGCGCGGCGGGCGGATCACGATGCGGCCGCCGGCCATGCCCTTGCCGACGTAGTCGTTGGCCTCGCCCTCCAGCTCCAGCTGCAGGCCACCGGCGTTGAACGCGCCGAAGCTCTGCCCGGCGGTGCCGCGGAAGCGCAGGTTCAGCGGCGCATCGCTCATGCCGTGGTTGCCGTGCACGCGTGCGATCGCGCCGGACAGGCGCGCGCCGATCGAGCGGTCGGTGTTGTGGATCAGGAAGCGGTGCTCGCCGCCGGACTTCTCGGCAATTGCCTTCGCCAGCAGGCCGTCCATCTGCGTGGCCAGCGAGTCGGGCGACTCGTACAGGCGCTGCGCGGCGCAGTGGCTGCCTTCGTAATGCGCCGGCTTGAGCAGGCGCGACAGGTCCACCCGCACGCCCTCGCGCGGCGCCACCTCCAGCTGTTCGAGCAGGTCGGTGCGGCCGACGATCTCATCCAGCGAACGCACGCCCAGGTAGGACAGCCACTGGCGCACTTCCTCGGCCAGCAGGCGGAAGAAGTTCTCCACGCGCTCGGGCAGGCCGGTGAAGTAGTTCGCGCGCAGGCGCTCGTCCTGGGTCGCCACGCCGGTGGCGCAGTTGTTGAGATGGCAGATGCGCAGGTACTTGCAGCCCAGCACGATCATCGGCGCGGTGCCGAAGCCGAAGCTGTCCGCGCCCAGCAGCGCGGCCTTGACCACGTCCAGGCCGGTCTTCAGGCCGCCGTCGGTCTGCAGCAGGGTGCGCGCGCGCAGGTCGTTGCCGACCAGCGCCTGGTGCGACTCGGCCACGCCCAGTTCCCAGGGCACGCCGGCATAGCGGATCGAGCTGACCGGCGAGGCGCCGGTGCCGCCGTCATGGCCGGAGACGGTGATCAGGTCGGCGCCGGCCTTGACCACGCCGGCGGCGATCGTGCCCACGCCCGCGTGCGAAACCAGCTTCACCGACACCAGCGCTTCCGGATTGACCTGCTTGAGGTCGTAGATCAGCTGCGCCAGGTCCTCGATCGAGTAGATGTCGTGGTGCGGCGGCGGCGAGATCAGGCCGATGCCGGGCTTGGCGTAGCGCAGACGCGCGATCAGCTCGTTGACCTTGTGGCCCGGCAGCTGCCCGCCCTCGCCCGGCTTGGCGCCCTGGGCGACCTTGATCTGCAGCACCTCGGCGTTGACCAGGTATTCCGGGGTCACGCCGAAGCGACCGGAGGCCACCTGCTTGATCTTCGAACGCTTCTCGGTGCCGTAGCGTGCCGGATCCTCGCCGCCCTCGCCGGAGTTGCTGCGACCACCGAGGCGGTTCATCGCGATCGCCAGCGCCTCGTGGGCCTCCGGCGACAGCGCGCCCAGGCTGATGGCGGCGGTGTCGAAGCGGCGCAGCACGTCCCCGGCCGGTGCGACTTCGTCGATCGGCGTCGGCGTGTCGGCGCGCTTGAGCTGCAGCAGGTCGCGCAGCGCCGACGGCGGGCGCGAATGCACCGCGTCCATGTAGCGCTGCCAGTCCTGCGCATCACCGGTGCGGGTGGCGCGCTGCAGGGTCAGCACCACGTCCGGGTTGTACATGTGGTACTCGCCGCCGTGCACGTACTTCAGCAGGCCGCCGACCTCCGGCTTGAGCAGGTCGTTCCAGGCCCGCGCGGTGAGGTCGCGGGCCTCGTGGTCCAGCCGCGCCAGTCCGACGCCGCCGATGCGCGCCGGGGTTTCCGGGAAGCACAGTTCGACCACGTCCGGATCCAGGCCGACAATCTCGAACAGCTGCGCGCCGCGATAGCTGGCGATCGTGCAGATGCCCATCTTGGAGATGATCTTCGACAGGCCCTTGTACACACCCTTGCGGTAGCTGCGGCCGATCTGCGACTGCTCGCCGCCCTTCTTCAGCTGCAGGATGCCGCGCCGGCCCAGGTCGAACAGGGTCTGGTAGGCCAGGTACGGATACACCGCGGTGGCACCGAAGCCGAGCAGGCAGGCCATGTGGTGCGGGTCGCGCGCGGTGCCGGTCTCGATGATGAGGTTGACGTCGCAGCGCAGGCCCAGGTTGGACAGGTGGTGGTGGACCGCGCCGGTGGCCATCAGCGCGTGCACCATCGGCCGGTCGGCGACCGGATAGCGGTCGCTGAGCAGCAGCATCACCGCACCCTCGCGCGCGGCCTGCTCGGTTTCGCGGCAGATCCGCTCGATGCCGGCCTTCAGGCCTTCCTCGACCGAGTACGACAGGTCGATCAGGCGGTTGCGGTCGGCGTACTGCGGCATCTTCAGCAGCTGGCGCAGCTTGCGCTGGCTGAGCACCGGCGAGTTGAGGATGACGTGGTTGACCGTTTCCGGTCCGGCGTGGAAGACGTTGGTCTCCTTGCCGAGCTGGGTGGTCAACGACATCACGCAGGTCTCGCGCAGCGGGTCGATCGGCGGGTTGGTGACCTGCGCGAAGGCCTGGCGGAAGTAGTCGTACAGCGGCCGGGTGTGCTGGCTGAGCACCGCCATCGGGGTGTCGTCGCCCATCGAGCCGGTGGCTTCCTGCTCGGTCTCGGCGAGCGGGCGCAGCACCTGCTCCACCTCCTCGGTGCTGAGCTGGAACAGCTTGTGGTAGCTGCGCAGGGTCTGCTCGGAGAACGGCTCCTCGACCAGCGAGGGGTCGATCAGCTCGGTCTGCAGGTAGGTCACGCCCTGGTGCAGCCACTGCTTGTACGGGGCGCGGGCGCGGTTGATGCGGTCGATCGCATCCGAATCGAGCAGGTCGCCGCGCTTGAGGTCGATGGCCATCATCTCGCCCGGGCCGAGCTTGCCCTTGCGGGTGATGCGCTCGGGCGGCAGTTCCCACACGCCCGCTTCGGAGGCGACCAGGAAGTGACGGTCGGAGGTCAGCATCCAGCGCGCCGGGCGCAGGCCGTTGCGGTCGAGCATGGCCGCCGCGTAGCGACCATCGCAGGCGACGATACCGGCCGGGCCGTCCCACGGCTCGGTGTTCAGGCCATGGAACTCGTAGAAGGCGGCCAGGTCGGCATCCTTGAATTCCAGCGACTGGGTCGCCGGCGGCACAAGGATGCGCAGCGCCTGCAGCAGGTCCATGCCCCCGGCGATCAGCAGCTCGAGCATGTTGTCCAGGCTCTGCGAGTCCGAACCCTTCATCGAGATCACCGGGTCGAATTCGGCGATGTCGAAGCGCGGGGTCTTCCACACCTTGCTGCGCGCCTGCGCCCAGCGGCGGTTGCCCTCGATGGTGTTGATCTCGCCGTTGTGCGCCAGCATCCGGAACGGATGCGCCAGCGGCCAGCGCGGCAGGGTGTTGGTCGAGAAGCGCTGGTGGAACACGATCGCGCTGGAGGACAGGTCGCTGCGCTGCAGGTCCGGATAGAACGTGGACAGCTTGTCCGGCAGCACCATGCCCTTGTAGCTGATCGCGCTGGGGGTCAGCGTGGTGACGTAGAAGTCGGCGACTTCGCGCAGCGCCTGCTCGGCGCGGCGCCGGGCCAGGAACAGCGCCAGGGTGAAGGCGTCCTCGTCCTGGCCGGCACCGGCGTCGACGAAGACCTGCTCGATCCGCGGCAGCGTGTCGCGCGCCAGCTGGCCGCAGACGCTGTCGTCGGTGGGCACCAGGCGCCAGCCGCGCGGGGCGGTACCGACGCGTTCGAGCTCGGCTTCCAGCGCCTGGCGGCAGCGCGCCGCCTCGGCCTCGTCATGCGGCAGGAAGACCACGCCGGCGGCATAGCGCGCGCCGATCGGAATGCCGGCGTCGCGGGCCAGGGCGCGCAGGAAGGGATCGGGTTTGCGGATCAGCAGGCCGCAGCCATCGCCGGTCAGCCCGTCGGCGGCGACGCCGCCGCGGTGGGTCATGCGCGAAAGCGCGGCGATGGCGGTATCGACGATGGCACGCGAGGGCTGGTCGTCCAGCTGCGCGATCATGCCGAAACCACAGGCGTCGCGCTCATCGCGCGCGTCGTAAAGACCAGGTTGGTCGAGCCCTTGGCGAGTGCGGGGGGCCATGTCTGCCTCGTTGCGATCTGGAAAGCGGCGACAACCGTGCCCGCTCCATCCCAGCAGCGCGTTTCGAGGTCACCGGACGATCGACTAGATCACACTTGCTGCGGTGCCGCAACTCACCGTTACAGTTGCAACGAGAAACGGCCGAAACCCTTGTCCCGTCAGGCTTCGCGCGGCCCGGGCGGGAGCCGCGCGAGGCATCGGTTTCAGCCGCAGCGCACGGCGGTGACGTGCTGCTTGTCGTCCACTTCCAGGTTCAGCCGTTCGCCGTTGAATTCCATTGTCACCATCTGGCCCGGCTTGAGCACGCGCACCTGCCTGGCGTTGGCATCGAGCTGGGCCTGCGCACTCAACGCGTCGGTCAGCGGCTGGCCGACCAGGCCCTGCAGCTGGCTGGCATCGCAGCTGCCGATCGGCGGCGGCTGGGGCGCGTTTTCCGGCGAGGGCGCCGCGTCGGCGACGGCTTCCTGCTGCGCCTGCGCGGTTGCCGCTTCCTGCTCGTCCGGCGGCGGCGACTGGCAGCCGGCCAGCGTCGCGACGGCCATCGCCAGCAGGAGGGGTCGGGATGCACGGTGAAGGGCAACGAAGGGGAGCATGGGGACCTCCGGTTCTGAATGGGTCAGCCAAGCATAAGCACAAGCGGCGGTGACCGGCAGCCGCCCGGCCCCGGCAGCCTCACCCGGCGTGGATCTGGCCTTGACGCGTTCTCGCCGCGGCGCCACCGAAGATCCCGGCGTGCCCCGTCGAAACAGTCCTCCCGCGCCACTGCCCGCCATTGCCCGCCACGCCGGGCTGGTGCACGTGAGCGACCAGGCCCCCGGCATCCGCCGCCGCCGCGCCGGCAAGGGCTTCGCCTATCGCGACCCCGAGGGCCGTCCGGTCCGCGATCCAGAGGTGCTGCAGCGGATCCGCTCCCTGGCCATTCCCCCGGCCTACACCGACGTCTGGATCTGCCCGCTGCCCGACGGTCACCTGCAGGCCACCGGCCGCGATGCCCGTCGCCGCAAGCAGTACCGCTATCACCCGGACTGGGCGCAGGTGCGCGGCGACGGCAAGTTCGAGCGCCTGGTCGCCTTCGCCAAGGCGCTGCCGCAGCTGCGGCGCCGGCTGCGCACCGACCTGGCGCGGCCGGGCTTCCCGCGCGAGAAGGTGCTGGCGATCGTGGTGGCGGTGATGGCGCGGACGCTGGAGCGTGTCGGCAATGTGGAATATGCGCGCAGCAACCGCTCCTACGGCCTGACCACGCTGCGCAACCACCACCTCGAATTCCTGCGCGGCGGCCGCGCGCGGCTGAAGTTCCGCGGCAAGAGCGGGCTGGAACGCGACGTGGAGATCGACGACCAGCGCCTGGCCCGGCTGGTGCGTGCCTGCCGGCAGCTGCCCGGGCAGGCGCTGTTCCAGTACCGCGACGACGACGGCGCGCTGCAGCCGGTCGGGTCGGCACAGGTCAACGACTACCTGCGCGACGCCATGGGCGCCGAGTTCACCGCCAAGGATTTCCGCACCTGGGGCGGCACCCTGGTCGCGCTGCAGCGGCTGGCCCGCACGCCGCTGCCGGAACGCCGCAGCGAGCGCGCGCTGGCGCAGTTGGAGAAGGAGATGCTGGCCGAGGTCGCCGCCACCCTGGGCAATACCCCGGCCGTGTGCCGCAAGGCCTACGTCGACCCCTGCGTGGTCGCCGCCTGGCGCGAGGAACGCCTGCTGCCCGCCGCCAACGTGCGCGGGCCGCGGCAGTGGGAGGAATTCGCCCTGCGCCTGCTCCGGCGCGAGCACGCCCGCGCGACGCCGGCCCCGGCGCGCAAGGCAGGCGCCAGGCCGGTCAGCCGCAGTAGATCGCGGTGATGTTGTTGGTCGGGCCGTGCTCGATGGTCAGCCGGTCGCCGCCGCTTTCGCCGGCGCCCTGCGCCGGATCGGCCTGGCCGCTGCTGGTGGCACCGCTGCTGTCGCGGCTGCCGCGCACTACCTGCACGCGCAGGCTGTCGCTGTCCACGCGCGCGCGCTCCACGGTCTGCGCCGAGGCCGCGAGCCCCACCGCGCCGGCCACCATGCTGGTATGGCACTGGCCAGAGATCACCCCGTCAATCGGCTGTACCGCGATCACCTGGCTCGGTGCACACGCCGACAGCGCGAGCACGGCGCAGGGCAACAGGACGAGGGAGAGGCGGTTCATGCGGGCGGCTCCGTGGGTGAATGCGCACAGCCTGAGCGCGCCGCCGTATGCATGGCATGAAGACGAATGCGCCGATCATCACCTGCGATAAGCCTTCGCCACGGCAGAGTCGGACGCCCCGAGCGCTGGAGCACGCCGATGGCGACCTGCGACGTCTGCGGCAACGAGTACGACAAGGCCTTTACCCTGCAGCAGGGCGAGCGCCGCGGCACGTTCGATTCCTTCGAGTGCGCCATCCACGCCTTCGCGCCCACCTGCGCGCACTGCCAGTGCCGGATCATCGGCCACGGCGTCGAGGCCGACGGCAGGCAGTTCTGCTGCGCCAATTGCGCGCGCCATGCTGGCGTCACCGGCGTGGCCGATCGCGCCTGACCACAGGAGACCCCATGGCTACCCGCAAGACCGCGAAGAAGACGACTGGCCGTTCAACCAAGCCGGCCTCCACCAAGCCGGCGTCCACCAGGTCAAGCGCCACCCGGTCGTCCGCCGCCAAGCCCGCCGCCGCCGAGGGCACTGCCCGGCGCCAGCGCGACCTGCAGGCGAAGATCGACCAGCGCGACGCCGCCAAGCCGGCGAAGAAGCCTGCCAAGAAGGCCACCCAGGCCGGCACGCGCCGCCAGCCGGAAAATCCCCTGCCCGCGCAGCACCAGCGCAAGCCCGGTGCCGAGCACAAGCTCAAGCCGGAGCCGCGCTACCTCGCCCCCGACTACCAGGGCAGCGACAAGCTCAAGGGCATGAGCGCGATCATCACCGGTGGCGACTCGGGCATCGGCCGTGCCGTGGCGGTGCTGTTCGCCCGCGAAGGTGCCGACGTCGCCGTGCTGTATCTCGACGAGCACGAGGATGCACGCACCACCGCCGACCAGGTCGAGGCCGAGGGCCGGCGCTGCCTGCTGATCGCCGGCGACGTCCGCGACAGCGCCTTCTGCGACGCTGCCGTGGCCGAGGTCGTCGAGGCCTTCGGCGGCGTCGACATCCTGGTCAACAACGCTGCCTTCCAGCTGCACGCCGAGAAGATCGAGGACCTCAGCGACGAGCACCTGGAAGAGACCCTGATGACCAACATCGGCGGCTACATCCACATGGCGCGCGCGGTGGTGCCGCACATGGGCCAGGGCGCGAGCATCATCAACACCGGCTCGGAGACCGGCCTGTTCGGCAGCAAGGCGCTGCTTGACTACTCGGCGACCAAGGGCGCCATCCATGCCTTCACCATGTCGCTGGCCAGCCAGCTGCAGCCGCGCGGCATCCGCGTCAACGCGGTCGCCCCGGGACCGGTATGGACGCCGCTCAACCCGGCCGACAAGCAGGCGCCGGACGTGGCGAAGTTCGGCCAGGACAGCGCGATGGGCCGACCCGCCCAGCCTGAGGAGCTCTCGCCGGCCTATGTGTTCCTGGCCTCGCCGATCACCGCCAGCTACATCAGCGGGGCGATCCTGCCGGTGATGGGCGGGCCGAAGGGCTGAGCGTAGGCGGCTGCGGCGGCAGGCGATAATCTCCCACGACGCCGCGGGAGAATCTCATGCAGGAAGCAGCACAGCGTTGCCGGGTACTGGTACTCGGCGGCTACGGGCATTTCGGCGCGCGCATCGCCCGCGCGCTGGCGCTGGACGATGCGATCGAGGTGATCGTCGCCGGCCGTTCGGCCACCCGCCAGGGCGCCGCCGCCTTCGCCGGCCTGCCGCAGGCCGACCGCCTGGCCTATGTGGACCTCGATACCGCAGCGCCCGATTTCCCCGCTCGCCTGGCCGGGCAGCAAGTCGACCTGGTGATCCACACCGCCGGTCCGTTCCAGGGGCAGGATCTGGCCGTCGTCCGCGCCTCCCTGCAGGCCGGCAGCCATTATGTGGACCTCGCCGACGGCCGCGATTTCGTGCGCGAATTCCCCGCGCAGATGGACGCCCTCGCCCGCAGTACCGGCCGCGCCGCGATCACCGGCGCCAGCACGCTGCCGGCGATCTCCAGCGCCGTGGTCGATGCCCTGCGCGAACGCTTCGATGCGCTGCATGAGATCGACATCGTGATCGCCCCGGCCCAACGCACGCCGCTGGGCCTGGCCACGGTACGCGCCGTGCTTTCCTATTGCGGCGTGCCGTTCCGCTGCTGGCGTGACGGCGAATGGCAGGAAGTCGTCGGCTGGCGCGCGCCCGAGCGCGTGTCTTTCGCACACCTGCCGCCGCGCCTGGCCTCGCCTTGTGATGTGCCCGACCACGACCTGCTGGTCAGTCGCTACCCCGGCGTACGCAGCGTGCGCTTCCGCGCCGCGCTCGAACTGCCGCTGCTGCAACGTGCGCTGGCGCTGATTGCCACGCTGCGCCAATGGCGCGTGCCGGTGCCGATGGCCGCGCTGGCGCCGCTGTTCTCGCGCGCCGCGCGCTGTTTCGATGGCTTCGGCGGCGACCTCGGCGGCATGTACGTGGAACTGCGCGGCGAGCGCGACGGCCAACCGCATACCGTGCGCTGGGATCTCACCGCGCCGGACCTGAACGGCCCGGAGATTCCCTGCCTGGCGGCGGTGTTGCTGGCGAAGCGGCTAGCCAACGGCGGTGGGCTGCCGGTGGGTGCGCGGGCGTGTGTGGGGGTGCTGACGCTGGGGGATTTCGAGGGGACGTTTGCGGGGTGGGGGATTGGGAGCTGCACGCTCTCAAGCAACGACAAGAGTTCAGCCTAGCACTGCTTAACGCGCTACCTTCGGCAGCGCGCATCAGCGCATTGAAGGTGGCCGGGTTGTCGCGTTCCTTGACGCCGGCATCTTCGATCGCCTTCCGCAGGACTGGCGCCAGCTGCTGGCTTAGTGCGGCGCCGGCTGCGCCACCCAGCACATTGCCGCCCCCCAGCGCCGCGACGGCGGCACCCACCGCCGCATGCAGCGCCACTTTCTCCTTGCTGCCTTCGGCCCAGCCGTACTTCTCGGCCAGCGTGCCGGCGGTCTGGAAGCCCATCTCGCCGGCGACGCGCTGGATCTCCAGCTGCTCGCCGACCTTGCGCGCGTCGAAGATTTCCTTCAGACCATCCTGCTGCAGTTCTTTCACCCCGCGGGCGATGCCCTGTCCGCTGCCGTCCCGGACAATGAGCGTGCCGTCGGCAATGCCGGCCTTGGTGATGCTGGTGGCGCTGTCGCCCTTCTGCTGGAAACTGCCGGTGCCGCTCCCGCCGCTGGAGCCGCCGCCACCGCTCACGCTGGCCTGGGTCGCCTTGTACTCGGCCTCGTTGACGATGTCCTTCCACTGCAGGCTACCGGTGCGGAAGTAATTCAGGCCCGGGTCGGCCGTGCTGGCAATCGCCGCGCCATCGAGTGAGGTCTTGCCAGCGACAGTAATGTGATAACCACCGTCGCCGGCCTGGATCCCGGTCTGCTCGCGTACGCTTTTGTAGGTGCTGTCCACCTTGCTGGCGTTGACATAGCCGCTGACCGAGCCGCCACCGGTGACTACTATCACGTTGAGCCAGGCCGCTACATCATTGCGAAAGGAGCTGCCTGCCATCTCGCGACGACGATGCTCGTTGGGAGAGTTGCGCGATCATGGCGCACCACATTTGGGTTGAGCCATGCTAATCGCGTTATCGCACCGACCGATGTACGTATACCCATGTTGAAGCATGCATCGCTGTATCCCATAGTAAACCTTGCGGGCGGCCGAAAAGGCGGATCCCTCAGTCTCAAATCCAACGCGGTAGCCGCCATCCTCATGTCCACCACATGCAACCCAGTCCAGTTGTCTCGCAGCGGAGCTGGCATCCGACTTCTCCCACTCGTCTCTCAATGGTGTTGGATGCAGAAGCCTCTGCTCCGCTTCCGCATCACAGTACGCAAGAGCTGTCTGCGGGCCGCATATTCGGCCATTTCCAATTACGCAGCCAGTCAGAGTGATTGCTGAGATCAGTAGCAAGGTCGCGTATACATGTGCAGGAATCATGGGGAAGCCCTCAGGAGCACGGTGATTGCTTGCCACACTTCTGGGGGCAATGCTTTGGCCATTGCAAATGGCGCAGCGAGTGGAATGGCTGCAACAGTCCATGAATCGTGGAACTTCTTGGTCAAGGACGACCGCTCGCGTAGCGCGTTTCCGTGGTTGTCATAGAGCCCGGCAAGTTGCCCGCCGATCATGTCGTGGGGGCCGGCAAAGTACTCGATTATCCGATCCTGCAGACTGCCTGGTTCGTATTGAAGACCAGCAAGCGTTCCGGGAAGGCCTTGAACTCCGCCCGTAAGGCCGAACATCTTTCTTCCATCCTTCGTCGCTATAAATTCATTGAGCGACATATTCAAGCCCTCGGCGTCGAACTGGGCCCTTCCATCGGCGGTGACACTTAAGCTTCCATCCGGGTTCCGAAGACAGCGCTCATGCGATGAACCACAAAGAAGATCCAAATCAATCCTCGTCCCCCCAAGCTTGATCCCGTCACCATCCACGCCGACGCTCTCACCGGAGATGTTGCTGAAAGTGGTTTCTCCATCGGTCACGCCGGGGAATGCCTGCGAGCTCTCGATCATCTTCCTGCGCATCCAGTCGGCTGCCACGGCCAGGCTTTCCTGGGTCACTGCCGCTCCCGCATTGCCGGTAGCCGCTCCTACCAGGATGTTCAGCATTCGCTGCTGGGTCTTGAGCTCGTCCAGCTCGCCTTGGATCGCCTGCCGTTCCTCGGACGATGCGGTTTTTCCCCTCCGCTCCAACTCCGCCTGCCGAGCCCCCATGTAATCGGCCACGGCGGCGTGGGCCATCTCGCTCGCGACCTGATTGAAGGCGACGGTCTCCGCCACCTTCCTTTGGTCGAAGATCTCCTTGAGCCCGTCCTTCTGCAATGCGGTAACTCCGCGCGTGAGGTCCATTCCGCTACCGTCGTCAACGATCAGGGTCCCGTTGGCGATACCGGCCTGCGTCGTGCTGGTGGCGTGGCCGCTGTCTCTGCCCGAGCTGACCGTGCCGCCTCGACTGGAGGAGTTGGTACCGCCGCTCGCACTCACGCTGACAGCTCTGTACTCGGCCTCATTGACGATGTCCTTCCACTGCAGGCTACCGGTGCGGAAGTAGTTCAGGCTCGGGTCGGCCGTGCTGGCAACCGCCGCGCCATCGAGTGAGGTCTTGCCAGCGACAGTAATGTGATAGCCCCCGTCGCCGGCCTGGATCCCGGTCTGCTCGCGTACGCTCTTGTACGTGCTGTCGACTTTGCTGGCGTTGACATACCCGCTGGCCGAGCCGCCACCGGTGCCGATGGCGGCGTCGATCCCGGCGGCCACGTCCTTGCGGTGATACTCGTTGGTGTCCTGCCGGCTGCCCATCAGCAGGTCGCCGCGCACGTCGCCGATGACCTGGTGACCGACGACCTGCGCGCCGCCCATGACCGTGTTCTTCCCGCTCATGAAGGTGGTGGTGCCGCGCATGCCGCCGACAATGGTTTCCTGGTGGCTGACGCCATTGCCACTGCCCCGGCCGTTGGCGCCGGACGCACTGACGTACACGCCCAGTCCCGCCTCCGAGCCGGCGGTGAAGCCGACCTCGCCGCTGCGGGAGCGATTCTTCTCGCGGTGCTCGCTGAACTCCTGGGCACTGCCCAGCAACAGGTGGCGGGCAGCGGCCACGGTGGTGTTCACCCCCTCGACCGCGCTGCCCGCAATTGCCAGGTCGCCTTCGCGCGCGACCACCACGACATCGCCGTTGGCGCTATAGACGCGACTGCCGTGGCTGCTCGTGCGGTGGCCCTCGGCCTGGTTGCTGCTCGAGCTGCCGCCGACGCCGATGCGCAGGCTCATGCCGCTGCCGTTGGCCTTCTCCGTGCCATTGACCACGTCCTTGGCATTACCGTATTGGTTCTGGATCGCGGTGCCGTTGACGTTGGATGCGGCATTGACGGCCTTCACCGCATACAGCGCCTTGAGCCGGCCGTCCTCGGCCTGGCCGGCGGCTTTTGCGCCGTGGTAGGCGGCCGCAGCCTGGTCGGCGGCGCCGCCCTTGAGGCTGACATGGATGCCGCCGCTGCTGGTCTTCTGCTTGTCGAGGTAACGCGCCTCGTCCACGGCGTGCTCGATTGCCACGGTGGCGCCGCTGATGCCCACGCCATCGCCGCCGATCACATCTGAGGCGGTGACCTGGACATGCTTGCCGGCGTAGATCGTGGTCTTGCCGCTGACGCTGCCGACCACCGAACCGGTATGACTGCTCTCCGTCGCCTCGCTGCTGTTGGCCAGCTTCTGCGAGCCGATGCTGAAGCCCACGCCGCCGTCGCTGAACACGCCGCTCTTCTTCACCTGCCTGCGATGGTCGGTCGTGAGGGTGTTCTTCCCTGCGAGGATGGAGACGTTCTCCTCCGCCTTCAGAACCGTGCCGTTGTCCGAGATAACGTTGCTGCTGTCCACGGTGATGTTCTTGGCCACCATCACCACCTTGTCCCCACCCCAGCTGCTGCCCTGCACCGTGCTCTGGGTGACGTGGTCGTAGGTGTCGGTCTTCTTGCTGCCGAAGGTGCGCTTCTTGTTTGTGTGCGTGCTCGACTCGTACTCGTCGATGGCCGTGCCGTGGGTGACGGTGATGTTGCCGTCGGCTTCCGCGTACAGCGTGCCCTTGGCACTGTTGACGGTGGAGGCGATCGAGGTGATGTTGCCGCCCGCCTGCAGGGTGACGTCACCCTGGCCGACGACCACCGAGCCGGCGTCGGCTTCGTGGAACTCGCGATGGCTGTCGCGACCGGCGCGGGACTGCTCGCGGCTGCCCACGCGCACGGTGCCCAGGCGGATGTCGCCATCGGCGATGATCGCGGTCTGGCCGCCCTCGCCCTCGTTGCGCACCTGCCCGGCCTGCGAGTTGTAGTTGCCGCCGGCCTTGAGCAGCACGGTGGCATTGGGGCCGGTGACGGTCATCGTGGCCAGGCGGTCCACGCGGGTGCGCGTGTTGCCGCCGCTGCCATCGGTGCGGGTGGTGCTGACCTGGTTGATGTCGTTGCCGGCGAAGGCCACCAGGCCGTGCTTGGCGGTCACCGTGCCGGCGATGTTGTTGATGTCGTGCTCGGCCTCCAGCAGCACCAGGTCGCCCTTGATGTCGCCGCCGATGTTGTTGAGGTTGTTGGCCTTCAGGTCGACCAGCTGGCGGCCGTGGACGGTGCCGGTGTTGAGCAGGTCGCCGACCAGGTCGGCCTTGACCACGTCGGCGGTGAGCAGCGCGCCGCCGGACTGCAGGTCGCCGGGCCGCAGGCGCATGTACACGCGCGGCACCAGCGCGATGGTGGTGCTGCCGTCGGGCAGGGTCACGGTCTGCTCGACCAGCCAGACGATGTCGCTGGTCAGCGCGGCCATCTGCTCGGCGGTCAGGGCCAGGCCCGGGCGCAGGTTGAACTGGCGGGCGAAGGTGGCGCCGTTCTCGAGCAGGGTGCGGAACTGCGCCTCGTCGCTGGCGTGGCCGTCGAGGAAGCGGCGGCCGCTGAGCTGGATGATCTGGTCGCGGACCAGGCCCTGCTCGTAGAAGCCATCGCCCAGGCGCTTGTGCAGGTCGGCCGGGTTGTAGCCCAGCCCCAGCAGCTGCGACTCGCTGGACAGCCAGTCATGACCGCCGCTGAACTGCGGATCGGTCTGGACCAGCCAGCCGCTGCCGGGCGCGGCCGGCTGGAACAGGCTGGCGGTGGGCAGGCGCGCATCCAGATTGGCGGTGGCGACGCGGTCGGCCGAACCATCGGCGGCGGCGACGACGGTCGGTGCATTGAGCGCGCCGGGTGCGATATCGCGGGGAACATCGTTGCCCTGCAGGGTCCGGCCGGGGCCGGGATGCGGCAGGTTGCTGGCGGCCAGGTCGGTGACGACGTTCGGTGCGTCGCGGCCATGGTCGAGGTTGCGCAGGCCGTCGCCCTCGATCTGCAGCCGGCGCCCGCCGCCCATCAGCGCGCCGATGGCGCCGATCTGCTCGGAGACCGGCTCCCGGGGATCGGCCTTGCCGGTGCTGCCGTCGTAGCGGTGGTGGGTGACGTCGAAGCTCCAGGTGCGGTAAAGCTTGGTGCCCTGGTTGTCGATCAGCGGCACGCCGCCGTCCAGGCCCTCGATCTTCTGCTCCCCTCCGGCGATCACCCGCCCGTGCAGGTTGGTGAGCCGACCGACCTTCAAGTGCATGTCGCCGCCGCTCTGCAACACGGCATCGGGGCCGGCGCTGACCAGCACGTCTTCCATGACCTGGCGCCGCGCGGTGCGGTACTGCTCGTTGCCCGAGAGCTTCTTGTTGCCCGCGCCCTTGGGGTTGATCAGCACCTTTTCCGGATCGGTGTACTGGTATTGGGTACTGAGCTGCACGCAGCCGGTGCGGCAGGTGCCGTAGTCGCCCGACCACTCCGGGGCTTGGTCGAGGTACTCGAAGCTCGGCGGCTTCTCGCCGGACGGGGTATTGAACGTGGTCAGGTGGGCGAAGGGGTCGCGCCGGCCGGGGTCGATCTGGTCGGGGTTGTCCTGGCCGTCCTGGCGGACCAGGTAGTAGATCGTGACGGTGCCCTCGCGCGCGGGCAGGCGGTCGCGCGCGCCCAGCGCCGCGTGCAGGCCGCCGCGCTCGAAGAAGAAGGCGCTGGTGCGCGGGGTCAGCCGCACCACCGCACGGCCGATGCGCTGGCCGTCCGGAGTGTAATAGGGCGCATCCTCGAGGATGTCGGCCGGGTCGAGGTAATAGACCTCCCAGGCCTCGTAGTTGCTGGTGCGGCGGATGTCGCGCGTGGCGTTCTTGCCGTTGTGCCGCCAGGACGGCTGGTCCAGGCGCACCTCCGGCTCGGCGCTGGCGTGGAGGGAGGTCTCAACGTTCTGGCGCTCGTTATGCACCTCGCGTGCCTGCAGATCCAGCTCGCCGGCGATGTCGATGGTGGCGCCGGTGTTCTCGACCCGGCTCGCGATGCCGGTGGCGGTGCGGGCCTCATCCAGCGCGCCACCGATGCCGGCGTCGCCTGCGCTGTAGATCAGCGCCTGGCCACTGTTGTGCAGGGTCGCCACGCCCAGGTCGAGGCGGCGACGCGCGGCGATGGTGGCCGACTGCTGGCGCCCGTCGATCGTCTCGTCGAGGTTGCGCAGCGTGGTGGCGCTGATCGCCACGTGGTCGCCGTAGAGGCGGCCACTGCCGAGATTGTCGATGGCCGGCGCTTCCAGGTGGGTGGTGCCGCCGTCGATGAGGCCGCGGTTGCGGATCTGGCGCTCGGCCTTGAGGTGGGTAAGGCCCAGGCTGGTGATCCGCCCGCTGGCGGTGTTGTCGATCGCCTGCGCCTGCACGTCCACCGCGCCGCCGCCGAGCTGGCCGCGCTGGGTGAGCTGGCCGTCGGCCAGCAGCGTGAGCTGGCCATTGGCGGTCATGGTGCCGGTGTGGTCGAGGTCGCCGCGCACGTGGACGCGGGCATCGCCGCGCGATTCGAGGCTGCCGGTGCCGTTGAGTTCGCGCACGCCGATGTCCTGCCGCACGCCGGCATGCAGCAGGCCGGCTTGGTTGTTCAGCACATCTGCCGACACCGCCAGGGTGTCGGCGGCGGAAACCACGCCGCCGGCATTCTCCAGCGCGCCGCCGAGGGTGATGTGGGCATCGGCGCTGGCCGGTGCGGAGCCGTCGCGGGAATCGTCCGGCGCGGCGCCGGCCTCGGCCGGCTCGGCTTCCTCCCCGGCAACCGGCGGACGCGAGACCACGATCAGGCCGGTGCGGTTGTCCAGCGTCTCGCCGCGCAGCTGCAGCGTGCCGGCCTGCAGGCCGAGCGCGGTGTCCGGCTGGTGGGTATCGCGGTTGTCGATGCGCGCGGCCTGCAGGTCGAGCAGGCCGGCGCTGGCGACCAGGCCGGCGCGGTTGTCGAGGTCGCCGCTCAGCTGCAGTCGCGCCTCACCGCTGCTCTGCAGCTTGCCGCCGCTGTTGCGTACTGCCGCGGCGCGCAGTGACAACGCCTGCTCGGCACTGAGCAGGCCGCCGTCGCGGTTGTCGAGGTCGCTGGCTTCCACGGCAGCGCGGGTGGCGGAAATGACGCCGCCGCGATTGTCCAGTTCGCCGCTGCGGAGCGTGAGTGCTTCGGCCGCGCGCAGGCCGCCTGCCTCGCCGGCATTGCGATTACGCAGGGCCTGGCCCCGGGTATCGATCGACAGTGCCGCGGCCGACTGCACGCGCCCGCCTTCGCTGTTGTCGAAGGCGCCGCTGTCGACCCTGAGCTCGCCGGTGGTGGTGCCGAGCAGGCCCTGGCGGTTGTCGACCTGGTCGGCATCGAGCGCCAGGCTGGCGCCGACGATGCGACCGCGGCGGTTGTCCAGCGTCGTGGCGGGGTCGGCATCTGGCAGCGTGTCGGGCGGCGCCGTCGCGGGATCCACGCTCGCCTCGCCAGTATTGGCGGCAGCGCGCGGGGCGATCGTGACCGCAGGCTGGCGCTCGTTCTCCGCGACCAGGCGCGCGCCGGCAGACGACGCGATGCTGCGGGGGCTCGGCGTGGCCTCGGGCGCGGCATCGCCGCGGACGGCGGCGTCGCGGCCGGCGAGCCGGATATCCGTGCCAGCCAACGGCACCGGTCTGTCGCGTAGGCCGCCGCCAAGCGTGCTCGCCAGCAGCGCACGGTCGCGGGAGACGCCACCCCAGCGCTGGCCGGCGCCGATGGTCAGCGCGTCGGTGGCCTGGATGGTGCCGTCGCGGTTGTCGATGGCACGGCTTTCGATGGCGGCATCGGTAGCCGCGGCCAAGGTGCCTTCGCGGTTGTCGAGCTTCTGTGCGCGCAGGCTCAGCAGGCCGGTCGAGGTCACCGTTCCGGCGCGGTTGACCAATCCGTTGCCGATGGCGAGGGAGAGCGCGCTCTGCTGTGGCGCGATCGGCGCCTCGCCCTCGGCGGCGACCGGGTCGAACGTGGCCAGCAGGCCGCCGCTGTTGTCCATCGTGCCGGCCGTGACCGCCAGCGCGCCGGCGGCAAGCAGGCGACCTTCGCGGTTGTCGAGCAGGCCTGCGACCTGCAGCCGATGCGGATCGCGCGAGAGCCACTGGATCGTCCCGCCCTGGTTGCCGAGCTGGCCGGCCTGCAGCGAAAGCGTACCGTTGCCGGCAATGCTGCCGCCGTCATTGGCCAGTTGCCCGCGTACCGTCAGTCGCGCGGCGCCCTCGCCCAGCTGGGTGAGCTGGCCGCCGCGGTTGTCGAGCGAATCGGCGGCCAGGTCGAGCCGCTCGGCGAAGGTCTGCGCCTGCTGAAGTCCGATCGCCCCGCCGCGCAGCTGCAACGTCCCCTGGCTGGCCAGCCGACCCTGCACGCCGTCGAGCGTATCGGCCCGGATCGACAGCGTGCCGGTACCGGCATGCTCGACCGCGCCACCGCGGTTGTCGAAGCGGCCCGCCGACAGCGACAGTTCGCCATTGCCGGCGACCAGGCCCTTGTCGCGGTTGTCGAGCGTCTGGGTGACCTGCAGGGTACTGGCCCGCACCCCGCTGGCCTGCAGCCTGCCGCCGCGGTTGTCGAAACTGCCGGCCTGCACGTCGAACTGCTTGCCGCCGAGCTCCGCGCCGCGATGGTCGACCTGGCCGGCGCGCAGCGCCACCGTGCCATTGCCGCCGATGCGGCCGCCCTGGCCCAGCAGTTCGGCAGCGTCCAGCGACAGCGTGCCGCTGCCGGCATGGACGACATCGCCGCCGGTATTGACCAGCCGCGCGGCGGACAACGCCAGCCCGCCGGCATTGCTGGCCAGCCAGCCGTGGTCGTTGTCGAACAGGCCATCGACCTGCAGGCGCGCGTCGGCGCTGCCGGCATGGTTGAAGCGTCCGCCGCGGTTGAGGAATTCCCGGGCCCGCAGGGCCAGCGTGGCGGCGAACATCAGCTCGCCGCCGGTGTTGTCGATGCGGGCCACGTCGAGCTGGCTGTCGCCGGCGATGCGCAGCGTGCCGCCGGCATTGCGCAGCTCGCCGCGCGACAGCCGCAGCGATTCCAGCGCCAGGTGACCGCCGCTGTTATCCAGGCTGTCGCCGTCCAGCGCCAGCCCGAAGCGCGCCGCCTCGATCGCACCGCCGTCGTTGTCGAGCAGGCCGCCGACGCGCAGCGTGCCGGCGGGCAGCGCCGCGGCGGGGGCTTCCGCGGTGGCCTCCGGCGTCGCCGGCGGCTGCGCGGCCAGCGGGCTGTCCGCCGGCGCCGGGGCGGCGGCATCGCCGCTGGCGACGGGACTGCCGGCATCGGCCGGGCCTTCCTGTACTTCGGGCGCCTGGACTTCGGGCGGCGGCGGCGCACCGATGCGGCCGCCATCGCGATTGGACAGCTGGCCGGCGGCCAGTGCCAGCGTGCGCTGCCCGGTCTGGACGATCTGTCCGTCGCCGTTGCGCAGGGCGCCGGCGTCCAGGTCCAGCCGCGGAGCCTCGATGCGGCCGTCGCGGTTGTCCAGCGTGCCGGGCGTGCGTACGGCCACGCCCTCGGTGGCGGTGATGGCGCCGGCGTTGCGCAGCGTGCCCGCCGACAGCCGCACCTCGCCGACGGCCTGTACGGTGCCGTGGTTGGCCAGCTCGCCGCTGGCGTCGAGCGCGGCCTGGTCGCCGCGCGCATTGACCAACCCGTCGTTGCGCAGCGTGGCGCCGCGCATCCGGACCGCGCCGCTGGCCTGCACCGTGCCGGTGTTTTCCAGCGCCCCGCGGCTGGCCAGGCTGGCACCGGCGCCGGCTTGCCCGGCACCGGCCAGGATCGTGCCGCTGTTGTGGATCGAGGCGCCTTCCATCCGCACCTCGCTGGCGGCCTGTACCAGGCCGGCGTTCTCGATGCGCCCGTCGAGCGTCACCACCACCTCGCCGGCCTGCGCGCCGATCACGCCGGCGTTGCGCATGCCCAGGCCGTGCTGGCTGCCGACCAGGCGGATCTTGTTGGCGTACATGCCGCCGAGCGCGCCGACATCGAGCGCGAACGCCGGCGCGCCGGCGTCGCCGGCCGTGGACGGGGACGCTCTGCCGTCTGCGGCGACCTCGCCATCGCCCAGCGCGAGGGTGGCCTGGTCGGCATGCAGCGCGGCATTGAGGGCGACGGCGCGGGCGATGAGCTGCGCATGGCCGCTGCCGACCGCGTTCAGGCCCTGCCCGGCCACTTCCACCGCGCCGCCGCCGACCCGGTACGCGGCCAGGCTGCCGTCGCCGGCGAACTGCGCACGCCCGCTGGTCAGGGTGACGCCGTTGGCGTTGATGAAGCCGGCGCCGTCGGCCTGGATGCCGGCCGGATTGGCGATCACCACCTGGGCGCGATCGCCGGCCACTTCGACCAGGCCATGCAGGCGGCTTGGCTCGCTGGCGTTGACCTCGTTGAGGATCACCCGTGCGCTGCCGCCGGCCAGCCAGGGATTGCCCGGCAGCCAGCCGCCGATCTCGCTGCGCACGCGGGTGCGCGCGTTGTTGAGGATGGCGCCGCGGGCATCGACATCGAAGCGCGAGTAGGCGTTGCGTGACACACCGGCGGCGCTCGGCGTGGTGATGTTGATCGCCGGCGTGCCATTGGGCGCGGCCAGCACGGTGGGGCGGTGTTCGCGCGGCGCGCTGCGGTCGCCGGCGATGCCCGGTGGCGCGGCGCCGGCGGGCAGCGCGCACAGCGCCAGGACCAGTGCGGCCGATAGCGCGCCGGGAACGCCGCTGCGCGGACGACCGGTGTCGGCACGACCGCTGCCGCGCATCGCGCGGGCGATCTCGGCCACGGCCTGCAGCACGCCGAGCGCGCGGTTGAAGACCAGTCGATACAGATGCTTGTTCATGACGAAATCCTTCTCGTGACGTGACTCAGAACGCGGCGCTGACGCTGAAGCCGGTGGTGACCGGCGGGGTAGGGAAATGCGGCGGCTTGCTGACCGGGGCGGCGACGAAGCCGTCCCAGGCCAGCGCGCGCCAGCGGCCGCGCAGGCCGATCGCCGCGCCGGCCAAGTGGTCGCCGGGCTGCCACTGCGCGGCGATGCCGCCGGCGACGTGGCCGTAGTCCAGGCCGAGGTAGAACGACTGCCCGCCGCCGAGCGCGAGCTCGGCCTCGTTGCGCAGCAGCCAGCCGCGGTCGCCGCTCAGCGAGACCTCGCCGTCGAAGCCGCGCACGCTGTAGCGGCCGCCGATGGCGAAGCGGTCCTGCGGTACGAGCGCGGTGTGGTTCCGTTGCGCGCGCCAGCTGCCGAGGTAGCGCAGCGACTGCCGGCCGAGCCGGAACGGCACGCTCAGCCGCGCGTCGGCGGCCAGCACGCGCAGGCGCGAGGTGCCCTCGCCAAAGGCTTCTTCCGGGGCATGCAGGGCGTGGAAGGCGCCGGTGCCGCGACGGTAGTCCAGGCCCGCTTCGAGGCTGGCCTTGCCGATGAACTGCCGCCAGTCCAGGCCCAGCGCCCAGCCGCCGGTGGCGCGGCGCTGGATCCGCACCTCGGTGTCGTCGATGTAGTTGCGGCTGGCGCGGCGCCAGCCGTAGGCATGCAGGTTCAGCCGGCTGGTGGCGTTGCGCAGCAGCAGCACGCCGGCGCGCAGCTCGGCGTTGTCGCTGCGACCGCGATAGGCGTAGTCCTCGAAGGCGCCGGCCACGGTCTGGCGGTAGTCGTAGCCGCCGGCGGTGGCGCCGAACAGCCAGCGCCGGTAGGGCACGTCGTAGTGCGCGGTCCAGTTGCGGCTGTCGCCGCCGCTGCCGTTGAACACGCTACGGCCGGCGTTGAGGTAGAACAGGTCGTGCCAGCCCAGCGGGTTGTCGCGTGCCAGCGTGGCGTTGGCCTGCAGCCTGCCGGTGGCCCGGCTGCCGGCATCGTCGAGCGAGAGGCTGCCGCGCCACGGCCGCGCCTGCGTCCAGGCCACCACCAGGTCGCTGTCGCCCGGACCGGCATCCGCGCCGGTGGCCGGTTCGATGCCGATGTCGGCGCTGGCGCTGGGCACGCGCTGCAGGTTCTCCAGGCCCTGCTCGATGTCGCGCAGGTTGAGCAGGCGGCCGGGCGTGGCGGGCACGGCGTTGCGCAGGCTGGCGCGGCGCGGCTGCGGGTCGGCGAAGCGCACGGCATGGACGCGGCCGGGCACCACGGTCAGGACCAGGGTGCCGCTGGCGAGATCCTGCGCGCCGGCGAGCACGCGCGTGGTGACGTAGCCGCGCGCGATGACCGCGTCCTGCACACGCGCCAGCACGATGTTGATGCCCTGCGTGCCCAGGCAGCGGCCGGTGGCGCGGTCGCGGCGCGGATCGGCGGCCTTCAGCGCCCAGCCAAAGCGCGCCGCGTCCTCGCCGGCGAGCACGATGCGGTCGATGCGGAAGCAGGGCGACTCCGGTGTCGCCGGCAGGCGGACCCGGCCGCGCGCGGGAGCCGCCTGGCGGCGGACATTGGCCGGCCCTTCGAGCTGCTCGCGCAGCTGGCGCTCGCGTGCATCCTGCTGGCGTTGCAGCTGGGCGTCCGGTTCGGCCGGCTGGGCGTGCAGGCCGCACGCGGCGACGGCCAATGCCGTGGCGGCCGCCGCGGCGGAAAGCCATCGTGCCCGCCGACGGCGGGGCAAGGTCGCGGAATCCATGCTTGCACTACTCCTGGGGAAGCGACCGGTCGGTTGGTCGCATCCATCAGGCTAGGAAGCTGGGGCGTGCCTGGAAATTAGATAAATCGCAGGATTTGAGGGGTTCCGGGCGCTTTCGCCGGCGCCAGGAATGACACGAGGGGCGGAGGACGCGCCTACGTCGGCGCGGCGTCCGATTCGGCCGCCTCGGCCTCGACCAGCCGCAGCATCAGCTGGGCCAGCGTCACCACGTCCTGGTGGTTGTGCGCCAGCACGCGGCGCAGGTCGATGGCGTCGCCGCCGCGCAGGTAGTGCAGCCAGGCGGCCGGCGCCTGCGAACCGGGCAGGTCGTCCTCGCGCACGATGCGCAGCAGCTGGCGCTCGATGGTCGCCAGCCGGCAGTTTTCCCAGGTGCCGCGATAACGGCGGCGGGTCGGGAACAGCAGGTCGACATGGTCGAGCGCCGACAGCGGCTCGTGCCGGCGCGCCAGCCGGTAGCGGGTCTTCAGCAGCGGGGCGTCGTAGCAGCGGCCGTTGTAGCTGGACAGCACGGTGCCCGGCGCCAGCCAGCCGGCGAAGGTGTCGAGCATCGCGCTCTCGGCGGCCATGGTTGCCATCAGCAGCTGGCGGATGCGCAGGCCTGGCCCGCGCTGGGCGTCCTCGTACCAGTCGGCGGCGCCGATCATGAAGGCACGGGTGCCGGTGCCGCCGGCCAGGCCGGTGGTCTCGGTGTCGAAGAACAGCAGGTCGCGCGGGGCGACGCTGTCCCCGCGCCTGGCGAAAGCCAGCGACAGCGGCTGCGGGGGAATCGGCTGCGGCAGGAAGGCTTCGACCAGGTGCAGGCCGGGGGCGATCTCCTCGCCGGGCACATGGCGGTCGCGCGCGAGGGGATGTCGCACGGCCGGTGTGCTGGCAGGCACGGCGCGTTCGCGCAGGCCGATCAGCCGGCGCAGCGCGTCGATGTCGGTGCCGCGCGCGCGTGGTGGCGCCGGTGCCATGGGCGGCGCCGGCAAGGCGACCGCCTCGCCGATCGGCTTGTGGCGCACCTCGCGCTCGATCCAGGCGAATACCGGTTCGTTGGCGGACGGCTGGGCTGCGGGCGCGGCAGGCGCGGGCGAGGCCGGCGCCGCAGGGGGTGTTGCCGCATGCGCCGGCTGGGTCGCCGGCGAACGGGCGGACTGGTGGCGCAGCAGGCGCAGGCGTTCGGCATTGATGGTCTGGCGCGCGGGCGTCGCGGCCGGCTTCGCTTCCGGGCCGCTCGGCGGCACCGCGACCTCGGCCACGGGCGCCGGCGCCGGATCGGGCACGGCGGTCCCGGCCTGGCGGCGCAGCAGGCGCAGCTTGTCGGCGCTTACGCCCACGGCGCCTCCAGCGCGGCGGGGGCATCGTCGTCCAGCGCCGGCTGCGCGGCGCCGTCGAGCTGCGCCAGCAGGGCCAGCACCTTCAGCGCCAGGGTCTTCGGCGTGGCGCCGTCGCCCTGCTCGTGCGCGGCCAGCACCGGGCCCACGCAGGCCGGGCAGCCGGCCTTGCAGTCGCAGCGCTGCACCAGTTCGCCGGCGCGCAGGACCAGCTCGGCCTGGCGCTGCCACAGCGGCTCGCTCAGGCCGACGCCGCCGGGGAAGTTGTCGTACAGGTAGACGGTCGGCACGAAGGCCTGCTGCAGCTCGACGTGGCCGGGCTCGCCATCGGCGCCACGCAGCTGGCCGCGCCCGCCCTGGTCGGCGACCGCGAACCAGGCGCCGTCGCCGTTGCCGACCGCCTTCTGCAGGTCGCGCGCATCGGCCATGACCGCCACCGTGGCGACCACGTGCAGCGCGTAGGCCGCGCCGAGGAAACCGTCGAGCGCGTCCTGGCGCGAGGCGAAGGCCTTGCCCAGCGTGGCCTGTGGCAGTTGCCACCAGGCCGCGGTGGTATGCAGTTCCTGGTCGGGCAGGTTGACCGGGCCGTAGCCGATGTTCTCGTGGGTGTAGTAGCGGATCTTCTTGTAGCCGGCGACGCGGCGCACGACATGCACCTCGCCGTGGTGGCAGTCGCCGCGGCCGGCCGGTCCGCCGTCGAAGCGGTCGAGCACCTTGAGCTTCGTGTAGTCGATGCTGTCGGTGTAGTAGTCCACGTGGGTGCGGGTGACGTAGGCCTTGCGGCCCTCCCAGTCCAGCCGTTCGACCTGGTAGGGCGTGCTCTGCACCATGTGGATGGCGCCTTCGTACAGCGTGAGCGCGGCGGCCGAGTAGTCGACCTCGGCGATGATCTGCTGCTTGCCGTCGCTGCGGTCGACCACCACGAAGTTGCCGTCGGCGACCGAGCGCAGGCTGACCGCGTTGGCCGGGTAGCTGTCGGCGATCCACTCCCAGCGCTCGCCTTCGCGATGGACCACGCCGCTTTCGGCCAGTGCCTCCAGGAACACCAGCGGATCGACCGGGCCGAACGGCTCGCCACCCTGGAACGGCAATTCGAAGGCCGCGCAGCGGATGTGGTCGAACAGGATCAGCGCCTGGTCCGGGGCGATGCGCGCGTGCTCGGGCGAGGCATCGGCGAAGAAGTCCGGGTGCCGCACCACGTACTGGTCCAGCGGCTGCGAGCTGGCGACCAGCACGCCCAGGGCCGGCTGCTGGCGGCGTCCGGCGCGGCCAAAGCGCTGCCAGGTCGCCGCCACGCTGCCGGGATAGCCGTTGAGCACGACCACGTCGAGCGCGCCGATGTCCACGCCCAGCTCCAGCGCCGAGGTGGAGACGATTCCGTCGATGTCGCCGGCGCGCATCGCCTTCTCGACCTCGCGGCGCTCGGTCGGCAGGTAGCCGCCGCGGTAGGCGCGGATGCGCGGGGGCTTGCGCGGATCGTGGTCGAAGATGTCCTTGAGGTACTTGGTCAGCACCTCGACCATCAGCCGGCTCTGCGCGAACACCAGCGTCTTCAGGCCGGACTTGATCGCGATGCGGGCGATGCGGTTGCTCTGCGAACGCGCCGAGGCGCGCAGGCCCAGGTCCGGGTTGACCACCGGCGGGTTCCACAGCAGCACGTGCTTGTCGCCGGCCGGCGCGCCGGATTCGGTGATCGCGTGGACGCGGTCCTCGACCAGCGCCTCGGCATGCGCATGCGGGTTGCCGATCGTCGCCGAGCACAGGATGAACTGCGGGCTGACGCCGTAGAAGGCGCAGATCCGCTTGAGCCGGCGCAGCACGTTGGCGACGTGGCTGCCGAACACGCCGCGGTAGGTGTGCACCTCGTCGATCACCACGTACTGCAGGTTCTCGAAGAACTGCGCCCACTTGGTGTGGTGCGGCAGGATGCCCTGGTGGAGCATGTCCGGGTTGGAGACCACGATGTCGCCGTGCAGGCGGATCGCCTGGCGCGCGTCGCCGGGGGTGTCGCCGTCGAAGGTGAACGCCTTCACCCCGAGGTCGCCGGCGCGGTTGAGCTCCAGCAGCTCGGCGACCTGGTCCTGCGCCAGCGCCTTGGTCGGGAACAGGTACAGCGCCTTGGCCCGGCGGGTCATCGCCGCGGCCACCACCGGCAGCGTGTAGCACAGCGACTTGCCGCTGGCGGTAGGGGTGACCACGGCCACGTGCTGGCCGGCGCGGGTTGCTTCCCAGGCTTCGGCCTGGTGGCTGTAGAGCTGCTCGATGCCGCGCGCGCGCAGCGCCTGCGCCAGCGCGGGCGGCAGGTCGTCGGGCAGCGGCGCGTAGCGGCCTTCGCGGCCGGGGATGGTGAAGCTGCCGGTAACGCGGTCGTGGTAGCGCCGCGCCAGGCGGTCGCCCAGCAGCGCGCCGTCGCGGGTGGGTGCGCCATCGACGGTGGACAGCGCGCGTTCGGCGTCCTCGGTGCGGCGGGCGAGGGCGTGGGCCATGTCGAGGGATTCCCCAAAAACCATATCTGAGCGGCCTATTGTCTCAATCCCTGCGACTGCTGCGTTCATGATCCTGAGGGCCGCGCGGGGACGCAGCGCTCACGCACGCCATTGCAGGCTGTCGACTCCCCCGCAACCCAGGAGGTTCCCCATGAGCCAGCGCATTCCCGAAGGCACCGTCGTGGTCGTCGCCGATGGCGGTTCGGCGCGGGTGTTCACCAACGTGGGCAGCGACCATACGCTGCAGCTGGCCCAGCAGCAGCGCATCGAGGTCGAGAACGTCGACGACGATGGCCCCGCCGGCGCCGTGCCCAAGGACATGAGCGAGTCGCAGCTGGACGAGGCGACCTTCGCCAAGCAGCTGGCCGCCCAGCTCAATGAGGGCGCGCTGAACAACCGCTACGCGCACCTGCTGCTGGTGGCCGACCCGACCACGCTGGGGCGGATCCGCCCCCTGCTGCACAAGGAAACCCAGTCGCGGCTGATCGGCGACCTGGCCAAGGACCTGACCAACGCCCCGCTGGCGGACATCCAGCGCGCGCTGGGCTGAGCGACCGTGGCCTTCGCGCGCGACTACCTGGCCCAGTCCCCCACGCCGGCCGACGTGGTGTCCCGGCAGGGGCGGCTGGCGCTGGAGTTCGGCGCGCCCTGGTGCGGCCATTGCCAGGCCGCGCAGCCGGCGCTGGCCGCCGCGCTCGACGCCCGCCCCGATGCCCACCACCTCAAGATCGAGGATGGCAAGGGCCAGCCGCTGGGGCGTGCCTACGGGGTCAAGCTGTGGCCGACCCTGGTCCTGCTGCGCGATGGCCAGGAGGTAGCGCGCGTGGTGCGGCCGCGCGCGGCGGCCGATCTGGCCGCCGCGCTGGCGCGCTGGGATGCCGAGGCCGCCGGCGATGGCGCCGATTGAGGGCCGTCGACGCTAGGGCGCCGGCGCTTCCGGATACGGCATCCCGCGCCCGCGCTCGAGGTAGTGCTTGAGGCTGCTGCCGAGGAAGAACGCCCAGCCGCGTTCGCAGGTCATCCTGCACGGTGCGTCCGGGTAGTCGAGGTGGCTGAATTCCAGGCGCGTGCCGTCGGCGGTGGGATGCAGTTCAAAGCACATCGACGAACCGGTCCAGGCATCGCTGTCGAGCAGGTTCGAGCGGGTGCAGTACCAGACCACGCGGCGGCGCTCGGGCTCGTGCAGCACGTCCAGTTCGACCTGCCAGCCGTGCGCGCTCCAGTCGAGCCTGACGTGGCCGCCGGCGCCCTCGGCCTCGCGCGTCCACCAGCGCGCCATGTGCGCCGGATCGGTCAGCGCGGTGGCGATCACTTCCGGCGCGGCGGCGATCTGGAACTGGTGGTGGATCGACGGGCTCATCGGCGGCTCCCGGCAGGTGGACGGCGCGGCGACCGGAATGATCGCCCAACGCGCCGGTCATCGCCCGTTGCAGCGCACGATCCACGCACCCGTACCATGGCCGCATGACCACGCCTCCCCCGCTGCCCGTCCCCGTTCCCGTCCACCCCCCGCTGGACGCCGCCGCCCTGGCCGAGCTGGCGCAGGCGCGCGAGCGGCTGGAGAACCCCGGCTGGGCGGCACGCGCGGCCAACGTGATGGGCATGCCGGTCGAGGCGCTGGTCGGCGAATACCTGCCCAGGCGCCTGACCCGCGGGCTGGATGCGATCACCCGCCGCGCGCTGTCGGTGGCGCTGAAATCGGCGCTGCGCACCCTGCGCGGACCGGCGGCGCCGGCGCGTCCGCGCCTGCACCGGCTGGCGGTCTCGGTGACCGGCGCCGGCGGCGGCTTCTTCGGCGTCGCCGGGCTGGCGGTGGAGCTGCCGCTGACCACGACCGTGATCCTGCGTTCGATCGCCGACATCGCGCGCGCCGAAGGCGAGGACCTGGCCGACCCGGCCACCGCCATGGCCTGTCTGGAAGTGCTTGCCCACGGTGGCCGCAGTATGTCCGACGACGGCAGCGAATCCGGCTATTTCGCCGTGCGCGCGGCGATGGCCCAGCAGGTCAACGCCGCCGCCCGCCACGTCGCCCAGCACGGCCTGGCCCACCAGGGCGCGCCGGTGCTGGTGCAGCTGCTGGCACGCGTGGCGGCGAAGTTCTCCGTCAGCGTCAGCGAGAAGCTGGCCGCGCAGGCGGTGCCGGTGGTCGGCGCGATCGGCGGCGCGACGCTCAACAACGTGTTCATCGGCCACTTCCAGCAGATGGCGCGTGGCCACTTCACCGTGCGCCGGCTCGAACGCACCCATGGCGAAGCCGCCGTGCGCGCGGCCTACCGGTCGCTGGGGTCGTCTTCCCCGCGCTGACGCTTGGGCGCATCCTCGCGCGTGCCGCTGCGGTCCTCGACCCGGCGCAGCAGCCACAGCACCAGCACGCACAGCAGCGATGCGCCGACGGCGATGGCGTAGCGGCCGATGCCCGAGGCGATCCCGATCGCGGCGGCCATCACCAGCGAGCTGGCGGTGGTCAGGCCGCTGACATGTGCGTTGCGCTCGCTGCGCAGGATGGTGCCGGCGGCGACGAAGCCGACGCTGGCCACCACCGCCTCGATCAGCCGGGTCGGGTCGATCCGCAGCAGGCCGGGATGGAACTGGTTCTGGAAGTGGTCGGCGATGCCGTCGCCCAGGCCGACGATCAGGGCCGCCGCGCCGGCGATCAGCATGTGCGTGCGCAGGCCGGCCGGATGGCGGCCGAGTTCGCGCTCCAGGCCGAGCACGCCGCCCAGCAGCATGGCTGCGGCGATCCGCAGCAGGTAGTAGAGGTCCTGTTGCAGTGCGTCCACCAGGAGTCTCCCGGCGCCGGAGTACCGGCGGACACCATCGCAACCCGGAAGCGTGGCGGGGGTGAAGGTTCTATCCTCACCGGATGAAACCGCACTCCGCCCCCGCCGAACGCAACCGCGAGCCCATTCTTGCCGTCCTGCGGCAGTACTTCGGCGATCGCCGCCAGGTGCTGGAGATCGGCAGCGGCACCGGCCAGCACGCCGTGCATTTCGCCGCGGCGATGCCCTGGCTGCAATGGCAGGCCAGCGACCATGCCGATGCGCTGGCAGGCATTGAGGCCTGGCGCGCCGAGGCCGCGCTGGCGAACCTGCCGCCGCCGATCGAACTGCAGGCGATCCCCGGCCACGGCCTGCAGCCGCCGCCGCGGCTGCCGCTCGGCGCGCAGGGTGGCGCCGGCTTCGATGCGGTATTCAGCGCCAACACGCTGCACATCATGGGCTGGCCGCAGGTGCGCGCGCTGTTCGCCGCGCTGCCGGCGATCACCGGCGACGACGCGCTGCTGGTGGTCTACGGCCCGTTCAAGGTCGCCGGCCAATACACCAGCGAGAGCAACCGCGCCTTCGACGACTGGCTGGCGGCGAACTACCCCGAAGGCGGCCAGCGCGACATCGAAGCCGTGCAGGCGCTGGCGGCCGAAGCCGGCTTCCGCGAGATCGCCGTGTTCGCGATGCCGGCCAACAACCAGTGCCGGGTGTGGAGACGCGGCCCGGCCATGGTCGGATGACGCGGTTGTAGGAGCGGCTTCAGCCGCGACCTGTCGGACCGCGCGTCGCGGCTGATGGCCCGAGGCCACCCAGAGCCGCTCCCACAGCGAGACATCGATGTGCTGGCGGACAATGTCGGGCCCTATGTTGGGATCCATTTGAAAGCGCAGCGAGAGGAGCAGCCGGCATCGCCAACGCCTTCGCGATCACCGCGCCCGCCGCCGCTCCAGCCAGGCGCACAGCCCAAACAGGACGATGAAGGCCCACCATGCCGGCCAGCGCGAACCCGCCTGCCCGGGCGCCGCGCTCGCAACCGCGTCTCCGGGCGTGCGGACCAGCGCGCCGGTGGCCTCGGCGGTGAGCTGGCGATGCCAGGCGCGCGCCTGGTCCGGGTCGCGCACGAAGAACGCGCGCGCCTGCCCTGCCGCGAGCAGCACGTGCCAGCCCGGCTGCGTCGGCCAGTATCCCGCGCAGGCCTGCGCACCGGTTGCCGGATCGCGCAACAGCGCATGCGCCCGGCCCTGCGGATCGCGCACCTGGGCGTCGTCGCCCAGCCCGCACAGCGCGGTGCGCTCGCCGGCCCAAACCAGCGCCGGCAGCTCAATCGCACTGCCGTGGTCATCCCGCGCACGCGCCAGCGCCGAGACCTGCGTGCTCCACAGCCGCGCGTGCGCGCCCGCGGCGCCGCCGAGCACCAGCCGATAGCTGTCGACCAGCGCGGTCACGCCGATCCTTCCCTGGCCGACCGCGCGCCACCACGCGTAAGACGCGCCGCCGGCGTCGGCGGCGAGCACCGGCAGCGATTCGGTGGGGGTGGCGTCGCGACGACTCGGCGCCGCTGCGGCGTCGCCCTGCCCGGGTGGCCAGGCCAGCGGCGCGCTGGCATCGCCGCCGCGCATCGGCAGGCCGAGCTGCGCCAGCGCCTGGCGGGCGCCGGCATCCAGCGGCCCGCCCAGGCGGACCAATACACCCAGCCCGCGACGCGCGGCCTCGACGATGGCCTGGCGCTGCCCGCGCGAGAGCCCGGCCAGCGCGCGATCGTCCAGCCACAGCACGTCGAAGCCATCGAGCGTGGTGGCATCGAAGGGCAGCGGTGCATCGCCCAGCTGCAGGCCGGCGCCGGTGGCGATCTGGGTGTGCAGCGACAGGCCGGCATCGGCGGCCCAGCGGCGCAGGTACTTCCACTCCGGCTGTGGCGCACCGGCGAGGATCCACAGCTTCAGCGGCTTGGGCGTGACGACATGCAGCGGCAGCGGCTGGCGATCGCGCTCGCGGCCCTGGGCATCGAGCACGCGCACCGCCGCCAGCACGTCGCCAGCCACGCCGGCGGGGCCGGACAGGGAAAAGCGTCCGGCGGCATCGACCGTGGTGGCGTCCATGCGCTGGCCGGCCGGATCGAGCAGCTCGACCCGCGCGCCGGGCAGCGCGGCGACGCGGCCCTGCACCGTGAAGCCGTTGCCGGGCGCGACCGGCGCCGGCGTGGCGAGGTGGACGATGCCGGGCAGCACTACCGCCGGCTGGAACGACAGCGCGCGGCTACCGACGGCGTCACGGTCGCGGGCCGGCAGTCCGCTGCCGACGATGCGCAGCGCCGTGGTCGCCGGCCGCTGCCGCAGCGCGGTGGCCAGATCGGGGACGAGGCTCGCTCCGGCATGCGGCGGCGCTTCGGGCAGGGCGACGATCGCCTCGCCCGGCGCGGCGACCACGGCGGGCGCATCGGCCGTCAGCACGACCAGGGTGTCCGCCGGCGCGCGCTGCAGCGGCGGATACAGCAGCAGGTACAGCGCCAGCGCGCAGGCCGGCTGCAGGAGCAGCAGCAGGCCGCGTCGCCAGCGCGGGCCGGTGCTGGCCTGGCGCCAGCTGCGTGCCAGCGAGGCGGCGACGGCCAGAGCGAGCACAGCGGCGGTGGCGATCTGCCAGGGCGTCATCGGCTGGGCTCCGCGGACAGGACGTCGAGATAGCGCCGGCCGGCGGCATCGGGCGCGGTGCGTGGCGCCGGCTGCGCCGGCGGTGCGGCCAGCGCCGACCACAGGCGTGCGCGCAGTTGTTCGCGGCACGCCGTGCAGGCGGGTTCGGCGCGGTACTGCTCGAGCGCGGCGGCCAGGTCCAGTGGCGCGCGCAGGCGGCTTTCCTGCGCGGCCAGCCAATGCGCGAAGGCATCCAGCCGCGCCGCCGGGACCGGCCCGGCGCCGGGTGCCAGCGCGTTCCACAGCGCCAGCGCGTCGGCGTCGCGCTCGTCGCGCCAGGGCTGCAGCGCATCGTCGCGACGGGCCAGGCCCTCGCGCTTCCCGGTGAGGCGGCGGGCCAGGTCGATCGGCGGCAGCTCCGGGCCCAGCCGCGCCAGATAGATGCGCTCGGCCTGCTGGACCTGCTTGATGTAGCCCAGCGCCTTGTAGGCGAACGGCAGCGCGGCGTCGGGCCGGCCCTGGCGCAGCTCACCTTCGGCCTGCCACATCTGGTCGAGCGCGGCCTTGAGCGTGGCGCGGGTCTGCGGATCGAGCAGCGTGGCGGCTTCGGCGTGGTCGTGGGTATGGCCGAACTCGGCCAGCACGTCGCCGGCGGCACCAAAGCTGCCGCTGTCGCTGCCGTGCCCGTGATCGTGATCGTGGGCGTCGAGCGCCGCGGCGCCCTCGCCGGCCTGCGCCGGCGCGTCGGCGGTCGGGATGTCGCCAGTGGGGGCATCGCTGGTCGGCAGGTCGTCGTGCGCGTCGGGACGCTTCGGCGCGCCCTCGCTTTCCTCGCCGAGGAACTGGCCGTAGCGCAGGCGCAGGATGCGCTGGTCCACGCCGATCGCGTCGGAACGCTTGAGGAAGCTGTCCGCGTCCAACTGGCGGCGCGACTTCAGCAGGGCTTCGGCGTCGATGATGATCTGCCGCTGGCTGCGGAAGTAGGCCGGCAGCGTGCGCCGCACCGTGGCTTCGAGTTCGACCCCGGCCTGCTGCTGCGGCGAGGGCCAGCGCAGGATCACGCTGCCGCTGCGGGCGGCCTGCGGCTGCGGCTGGCGGTTGTCGCGCACCTCCAGCTGGGCGATCAGGTCATCGCCCGGCTGCATGCCGAGCGCGGCCGGGTCGACGGCGTACTCGAAGCGGCGCAGCGTCGCGCTGCCCTGGCCGGCCAGGCCCACGGCATGCTCGCTGAAGCGGATGTTCTCGCCGCTACCCTGGGCTAGGGTCAGGCGCAGGGTGGCGTTGGCGGCCAGTCCGTAATCGTCACTGGCCTCGAAGCGCAGCCGCCAGCGCCCGCGCGCCGGCTGCCATTCGACCAGCGAGGCTTCCGGTTCGACCACGCGCAGCTGCGGCGCGCGGTCGATGATCGGCTCGAGCCGGTGCAGGGCCAGTGGTTGGCCGTCGAGCACGATGCGATACAGCACCGGGCGCTCGAGCACGAGGCTGGCGCTGGCCTGGTCGCCGTCCAGCTGCAGCGGCAGGACGCGACCGTCGGTGAAGCGCAGCGCCGCCGCGTGGGGCGGATGGTCGAAGCGCAGCGTCCATGCCAGTCGCGTGCCCTGCGGCTGGCGCGCGTCCAGCGTCGGCAGCGTGCTGCGGGCCTGGCCGGTATAGGACGGCGGCGTCGCGACCAGGCGTGCCTCGCGCAGGCGGACCTGTTCGCGCGCACGGGCGGCCTGGTCCAGCGGTGCAACGGGGCGGTCGGCAGCGGCCGGTCGCGAGGGCCAGGCGATGATGCCGGCGAGCAGCAGCACGCCAGCCAGCAGGAGGGCCAGGCCGGCGCGCCACGGCCACGGCTCGCGCAGGTCGCGGGTGGCCGCCGGCAGGCGCGCGATGATCCGCTCGCGCTGCAGCGACTGCAGCGGGCCGAGTGCGGCTGGCACGGCGAAGAGCAGGTCGGCACTGTCCTCCAGCGTCGGGTCGGCGTCGAGGCGGCGGCGCAGCCAGGCGCTGTCGAGCCGGCGCGACCACAGCACCGCAGCTGCGGCCAGCCCCAGCCCACCGGCGAGCAGGGCCGGCAGCAGCGCCGGTCCCGCCTGCAGGCGCCAGGCGATGGCGGCTGGCAGCAGGGCCCACGGCCAGCCGAAGGCGAGCGCGCTCCAGTGCCGCCGGCGGCGTGCGGCGCGCCAGGCCTTGTCGAGCAGGGCCAGGCTCATGTGCCGGCTCCGCGGCGCGGCGAGGTCGCCATCCAGCGCTCCAGCGCGAAGACCAGTGCGATCAGCAGGGCCAGGCCCGGCAGCAGGCCCGGCGCCGGTCGCGGCCAGGAACGCGCGGCGCGGCCCGGGGCAAAGTCGCCTGCCAGCACGCGCGTGGGTGCAGGCGCCGGTCGCAGGTGCGCGGCGAGTTCGTGCGGGAAGCCGGGATCAAGCAGGCGCGGCATGCTGGCCGGATCCAGCGCGGCCGGCCACTGCCAGAGCTGGCCACGTCCCTGCGCCGCCGACAGCAGCAGCGCATCGCCGTGCGCATCGCGCCAGCGCGGCTGCGCGACCACGTCGGCAGGCCAGGCGGCTGGGCGAACCAGCAGCAGCTCGCCGCCGCGCTGCACCCACTCCCGCCAGGCCGGCGGGGGCGGTGTCGCGCTGCCCCAGGCCACCAGCGTGCCGCTTACCGGCAGTTCGGCCTGCGGTCCGCTGATCGCGGCCACTGGCAGTGCCGGCGAGGCCGGCTGCCATGCCGCGCTCAAGGCGCGCAGGGTCCGCAAGGCGACACTGTGCGCTTCGAACCCGACCGCGATCAGCCGCAAGGGCACGGCCGGTGTGGCAGCGGCGGTGGGCGACCGCCCGGGCAGAACCTGCCAGTCCACCGCGCGCGAAAGCACGGGTCGCTGCGCATCTACCGTGCCCCAGCCGGCCGGCACCACCACGCGCAAGGCGGCGGAGGCGGGCAGCTGCGCATCGAACTCGCGCAGCAGGCTGGCGACCGGCTGCGGCGTGGCCGGCATCGGGGTATCGAAGTCAGGAAACCCTTCGGCCAGCCACTGCACGCGGGCGCCCTTGGCCGGCGCCAGCGCGCGTAGCGCGGCCGCGTCGATGCCCGGCGACACCAGCACCCGCGGGCGGCGGTCCTCGCCGGCCTGCCAGGCCAGGCCGGCCAGCAGCAGGGCGATCAGGGCGAGCAACAGCAGCCGCACCAGCAGCAACGGCCATTCGTCGAAGCGGATGCGCTGGCGCGGCTTGGGCCGGGCGCGCAGCCAGCGCAGCGCGGCGAATTCGGTCAGCCGCGATTCCTGCCGCCGCGCCAGGTGCAGCAGCAGCGGCAGCAGCCACGCGCCCAGCGCGGCCAGGCCGAGCGGGAACAACAGGCTCAGGCCCACGCCGCCTCCCGGCCGAACAGGCGCTGCAGGCCGGCATCGAGCGGCTCGTCCAGGTATTGGGTGGCATGGCGGATGCCAGCGGCCTGCCAGCGGGCCTGGCGTTCACGCGTGGCTTCGGCGAACCGGCGCAGGTAGTCCTCGCGCAGGCCGGCGCCGTCGCCGAGCAGTTCTTCCCCGGTTTCCGGGTCACGGAAACGATGCCCGCCGCGGAACGGGAAGTCGCGTTCGTCGGCGGTGAGCAGCTGCAGCTGCACGACTTCGCGGCGCGCTGCGGCCAGTCGTTCGCCCAGCGCGATGCCGGCCTCGTCGAAGCCATCGCCGAGCATCAGCACCAGGTCGTCGGGCGCGCTGCGTTCCCAGGCCACGCGCTGCTGCGTGGCATCGGGCCAGCCGCCGGCCGCGCGCAGCGCGTGCAGCGCCAGCAGCACGCGGTCGCGCTGGCGCGGACCGACGCCGGCCGGCACCAGCTGCACGCGATCGCCGCCGAACACGACCAGGCCGAAGCGATCGCCCTGGCGCAGCGCCACTTCCGCCGCGCAGGCGGCGATGCCGCGCAGGGCGTCGAGCCGGGTGTAGCCGGGGCGGGCCTGGTCCTGCTGCCCGGCCGAGGCGCTGGCGTCGAGCAGCAGCCACAGCGTCAGCGGACTCTCGCGCTCGGCTTCGCGGACAAAGAAGCGGTCCGAGCGCGCGTAGAGCTTCCAGTCGATCTGGCGCAGCTCATCGCCCGGCTCGTACGCCCGGTACTGCGCGAATTCCAGCCCGGCGCCGCGGCTGCGGCTGGCGTGCAGGCCCACGCCCTGCTGGCCGGCGGTGCGGCGCGCGCGCAGCTGCAGGCCGCGCAGGCGACTGCGCACCTCGACGGGAATCAGCCCCGGGCCGGTCGTGTCCATCGACGGGCCGTCAGCTGCCGAACGGCACCGCGGCCAGCAGCGCCTCGATCACGTCGTCGCTGCGCTTGAGCTCGGCCTCGGCGGCGAACGAGAGCAGGATGCGGTGGCGCATGACCGGCGCGGCGAGCGCGGCCACGTCCTCGCGGGTGGCGGCGAAGCGGCCCTGCAGCAGCGCACGTGCCTTGGCCGCGAGCACCAGCGACTGCCCGGCGCGCGGACCGGCGCCCCATTTCACCCACTGCCGCACCGCCTCCGGCGCCTCCGGTCCCGGCCGGCTGGCGCGCACCAGGCGGTTGATCCAGGTCAGCACGTCCTCGCCCACGTGCACCTCGCGCACGTGCTGCTGCAGGGCGGTTACGTCGGCCGCGTCCATCACCCTGGGCACCGCGCCGGCCTGGGTGCCGGTGGTGTGCAGCAGGATGTCGCGTTCCTCGGCCTCGCTGGGGTAGTCCACCCGCACGTGCAGCAGGAAGCGGTCGAGCTGGGCCTCGGGCAGCGGATACGTGCCGGCCTGTTCGATCGGGTTCTGCGTGGCCAGCACGAAGAACGGCGCCGGCAGCGAATAGGTGGTGCCGGCGTAGCTCACCGTGCGCTCCTGCATCGCCTCCAGCAGCGCCGCCTGGGTCTTGGGCGGGGTGCGGTTGAGTTCGTCGGCCAGCAGCAGGTTGGTGAAGATCGGACCGGGCTGGAAACGGAAATGCCGGTGGCCGGTGCCGTGGTCCTCCTCCAGCAGCTCGGTGCCGAGGATGTCGCTGGGCATCAGGTCCGGGGTGAACTGCACGCGGCGGAACTGCAGCTCCAGCGCCTGTCCCAGCGAGCGCACCAGCAGCGTCTTGCCCAGGCCGGGCGCGCCCTCGAGCAGGCAGTGGCCGCCGGCGAGCAGGCCGATCAACAGCTGTTCGACCACGGCCTGCTGGCCGACCACGGCCTGGGCCAGGGCGGCGCGCAGTTCGCCGAGGCGGGCGATGCGTTGCTGGAGGAGGGAGGTGTCGGTCATGGGGATCTCGGGGAATTCAGAGCGGGATCTTCATTCAGCTGTTCAATGCATACATCACGATGTTGACCGCGAACCTGGTGTTGTCCTCGGCCAGGAAACGCTTGTTGCGCCAGTCGTAGTCCCACTCGCAGCCGTAGTCCTTGTTGCTGTAGAGCAGGCCCAGGCGGCCGTCGATCTCGATGCCCTTGAGGTAGTCGTGGACCAGGTCGTCGCCCCAGCCATTGAGCTCGAAGCTGGTGGCCGGAGGCCCTTCGGGGAACTTGAAGAAGCTGCTGTAGATCGGATGCCGGTTCGGCAGCTTCTTCAGCGCCGCCTTGCCGAAGATGGAGGCCATCTGCGCCTCGAACGAACGCGCGAACAGCCCGTCGATGTCGTGGTTGCAGTCATCGACCAGCACGAAGCCGCCGTTGCGCACGTAGCGCTCGAAGTTGCCGCGCTCGGCGGCATTGAACTCGACCAGCTTGTGCCCGGCCAGGTACAGGAACGGTGCCTGCAGGATGCGCGGATCGGCCAGCGGCAGCACGTGCTCGACCGGATCCACGCGCAGGTGCGTGTAGTCGATCAGCGAGGTGATCAGGTTGGACGGCATGCGCGCGTCCACGTCCCAGTCGCCCGAGTCGTACTTCAGCCGCGTGAACCAGAAGTCGTAGACCGGCGCCGCCGCCCGCACCGCCGGCAGCGCAAGCGCCGCCGCGCCAGCCAGCAGCAACCGGAGAAACTCCGCACGCGTTAGAGAACGACTGGACAAGCAAAGCCTCAGGTGGAGAGCCCCCCTTTGGTAAAGGGGGGCGCGCCGAAGGCGCGGGGGAATCGGAAGGCCCGAAGCGCGGGGCCCAAGGTTTCGCGCGGCGAAACCTTGGGGGAGCAAGCCCGCGTAGCGGTCTTGCTACACCGCGTCCGAAAGCGAAGTGAACGTAAAGTCGCGCAGGCGCATCGGCGGGATCATCATCACGAAGTCCGACTCGTCGCCGGCAACGCGCACCGGCTTGCCGAGCTCGTCGATGTTGTTGAGCATGATCACCGGCGACTCGTTGAAGCGGAAGTTCTTCACCGGGTGCTTGATCTGGCCGTTCTCGATGTAGAAGGTGCCGTCGCGGGTCAGGCCGGTCAGCAGCACGGTCTGCGGATCGACCATGCGGATGTACCAGGTGCGGGTGACCAGGATGCCCTTCTCGGTGCCGCGCACCAGGTCGGCGATCGACTTGTCGCCGCCGGCCATCAGCAGGTTGCCGGGCTCGCCGACCGCGCGCTTGCCGTTCTTCTGCGCCCAGTAGCGCGAATAGTTGAGGTTGGCGACCTTGCCGTTCTCCACGATGGCCATCTTCTCGCGCGGCAGGCCCTCCTGATCCCACGGCATCACCGGGGCGACGGGATGCCACGGATCGGCGGTGATGTTCACCCGCGGGTCGTACACCTGCTCGCCGAGCTTGTTGCCGCCGCCCTTCTTGGACAGGAACGAGCGGCCCTCGTCGGCCATGCGCGCGTCGAAGAAATTCATCATGAAGGAGATCAGGCCCGCCGCGGCGGCCGGCTCCAGGATCACCGTGTACTTGCCCGGCTCCAGCGCCTTGGCCTCGGAGGACTCGCTGGCCTTGCGCTTGGCGATGGCGATGTCGCGCTCGGCGCTGAACTCGGCGGCATCCTTGAGGTTGCGGCCGACCCAGCCCGAGCCGCGGCCATCCTCGGTGCGCACCGTGCAGGTGTAGTCGAGCCGCGTGCCGCGCTGGTAGCCGAAGTTGCCGTTGGAGTTGGCGAAGGCGGTGAAGCTCTGGCCGTCCTCCAGGAAGCCGGCGGCGACCAGGCCGTGGCCCTTGCACGGGGCGATCGAGTCGGCGGCGACCTGGGCGCGGAACTCCGGGGTGATCGCCGCGGTGGACTCGCTGAAGGTGGGGCTGGCCTGGTAGGTCTGCTTCTGCACGGCCGGTACGAACTCGGGGTTCTCCGGCGCGAGCCTGGCCAGGTCCTCGGCGCGGCGCACCACGCGCTCCAGCGAGGCGTCGTCAAACTCGTTGATCGTCGCCACGCCCGTGCGCTTGCCGAAGGCCACCTGCACGGCCAGTTCGGTGTTGTCGACGATGCCGGAGGTGGAGACGTTGTTGAGGGCGAAACGGATGTTGCCGTCGATCGAGCCGGACAGCTGCGCGGTGCACTCGTCCGCCTTGGACAGCTTGACGACCTTGTCCAGGATGGCCTTGGCCTGTGCTTCGGTGAGGATGCTCATGAGGTAAGGCTCCGGATCAGCCCAGCGAACGGGCGGTGTTGATGACGTTGATGCCGTTGAAGCGGGCGGTGGACGAGCCGTGCGAGACCGCCGAGACCTGGCCCGGCTGGCCCTTGCCGTCGAAGAACGAACCGCCCAGGCGGTAGTCGCTTTCGTCGGCCACGGCGACGCAGGCGTTCCAGAATTCCGGCGTGCGGATCTGGTAGGCCACGTCCTCGAGCATGCGGGTGATCTGGCCATTCTTGATCTCGTAGAACAGCTGGCCGCCGAACTGGGCGTTGTAGCGCTGCTGGTCGATCGAGAACGAGCCGTCGCCGATGATGTAGATGCCGTTCTCGACATCCTTGATCATGTCGGCCACCTTCAGCGGGGTCTTGCCCGGCGCCATCGACACGTTGGCCATGCGCTGGAACTGCACGCTGGACCAGGAATCGGCGTAGCAGCAGCCGTCGGACTCGGTCTTGCCGAGGATGTGGGCCTGGTCGCGGATGGCCTGGTAGTCCACCAGCGTGCCGTCCTTGATCAGGTCCCAGCGTTTGGTCTTGACACCCTCGTCGTCGTAGCCCACCGCGCCGAGGCTGCCGACCTGCTGCTTGTCGGCGAAGATGTTGACCTTGTCGCTGCCGTACTGGAAGCGCGACTTCAGCTTGTCCAGGGTGGCGAAGCTGGTGCCGGCGTAGTTGGCCTCGTAGCCGAGCACGCGGTCCAGCTCCAGCGGGTGGCCGACCGACTCGTGGATGGTCAGCCAGGTGTGCGAAGGGTCCAGGACCAGGTCGTACTTACCCGGCTTGACCGACGGCGCCTTGAGCTTTTCCTGCGCCTGCTTCGCCGCGGCGATCGCATCCTCGCGCATGTCGTAGGACAGGCCGTAGTTGACCACGCCGTTGGGGCTGACCACCTTGCCCGACGAGGCGCCGTCGAGATACTCGTAGCCCATGCCCATCGGCGCGGACAGGCCATCGCGGGTGCGGAACTTGCCGCTGGCCTTGTCGATCGCGGTCACCGTCATCGGCGCCCAGATGCGGTGCACGTCCTGGTCGATATAGGAGCCGTCGGTGCTGGCGAAGTACTTCTGCTCGTTGACCAGGAACAGCATCGAGTTGACGAAGCTGGCGCCGGCGCCCATCGCCGCGGCGTTGACGCCGAGCAGCAGGTCGACCTTGTCCTTGAGCGGGACTTCCATCGCATTCTTCTTGATCGGCGTCTTCCACGACACCTCGCCGTAGCCCGGCGCCTTGGCCAGCTGCACCGGCGCGGTCTGCACCTTCGCATTGGCCTTGGCGATCGCCGCGGCCTGCTGCGCGGCACGGGCCACGCCCTGCTCGGTCAGCTCGTTGGTCGCCGCGAAGCCCCAGGCGCCGTTGGCGATCACACGGATGCCCACGCCGGTGGACTCGGTGTTCACCACGTTCTGGACCTTGTCCTCGCGGGTGATTACGAACTGGCGCAGGTAACGGCCGATGCGCACGTCGCTGTAGCTGGCACCGGCCGCGCGGGCGGCGTTGAGCGCGGTGTCGGCCAGGCGCTTCTTGTGTGCCGGGTCGAGCACGGTCAGCAGCTGCTCGGCCGCGATGGCCTTGCCAAAGAACGACGGCACCAGCAGGCCGCCCGCAGTCAGCCCGCTCAGGGCCAGGAAATCACGTCGATGCACGGCGATACTCCCCGAAAGTCCCGCGCCGGGCGCGGAAGGTTGGTTGATGGCGGCCCCACTGCCCGCACTCCCTCGATTCTTGCGGTTCCGGGCAGGATCCGTCATGTGACTTTCGACAGGGGCAACCGTGAGCTTGCCTCGGGGGAAAGCGGCGCGCCCGCTTGCGCGGGCTGTGTTGGGGGTTTATGAGGGCGCGCCTCGGGGTGCGGAGGCTTGGTCCTGACTGACGTTGCGGTGTGCCGCCCCGACGGGCAGGGGCGCGTCGGCTTCGGCAGACGTCCATGTCGTGACGAAACCGAAGGTTGCACATCATGTGCAACTCGCGCCGATCCCCGCCGGGACGGCACCCGGCGCTTTGGTTTCCCCATTCTTTTGGAGCGCGCCGGGAGGGTGGGAAGAGAAGAGCAGAAGCATGCGTTCCCGATTGGCAATTGCACTGTAGGAGCGGCTTCAGCCGCGACCGCGGGATCCGGCGGTCGCGGCTGAAGCCGCTCCTACAGGGGGCATGGCATCGCTGTTGAAGTTGCGATCCGTCAGATCACGACAGAAACAAGGACGCCGCCCCGCCCTTCTCTCATCACCCGGCGTGCTTCATCGGGTTACAGGGAGAACATGCAATCGCAGGCGAAGTCGCGGGGCCGGCGCGCTCGCAGGGTCGGGGAGCTGCTCTTCTCTCCCCTCTCCCTGCGCGCCCCAAAAGAATGGGGAAATCAAGGCGCCGGGTGACGCCCCGGCGGGTATGTGCGCGAGTGGGCCATGGATGGCCCACGTTCGGTTTCGTCACGACACGGACGTCTGCCGAAACCGACGCGCACATACCCGTCGGGGCGGCGCTCCACAACGCAAGTCAGGGCCAACCCTCCGCACCACGAGGCGCGCCCTCAATAAATCCCAATACAGCCCGCGAACGCGGGCGCCCCGCTTCCCCAAAATACCCATCAAGGTCAAAAAACCGACCGAGCCCTACCCCAGCGACCGAGCGGTATTGATCACATTCACCCCATCGAACCGCGTCGTCGCCGAGCCATGCGACACCGCCGACACCTGCCCCGGCTGCCCCTTGCCGTCGAAGAAGGAACCGCCCAGGCGGAAATCGCGCTCGTCGCAGATGGCCGTGACCGAGTTCCAGAATTCCGGCGTGCGGATCTGGTAGGCGCCGTCCTCGACCAGTCGGGTGACCTTGCCGCGCTCGATCTCGTAGATCAGCTGGCCGCCGAACTGCGCGTTGTAGCGCTGCTGGTCGATCGAGTACGAGCCGCGGCCGTGGATGTACAGGCCCTTGTCCACGCCGGCGATCATCTTCGCCACGTCCAGCGGTGCCTTGCCGGCCGCCAGCGAGACATTGGGCATGCGCTGGAACTGCACGCTGGACCAGGCGTCGGCATAGCTGCAGCCGTCCGACTCGGTCTTGCCGAGGATGTGCGCCTGGTCGCGCGTGCACTGGTAATCGACCAGGATGCCGTCGCGCACCAGGTCCCACTGCCTGGTCTTGACGCCCTCGTCGTCGTAGCCGACCGCGCCCAGGCTGCCCGGACGGGTCTTGTCGGCGACGAAGTTGACCAGCCCGCTGCCCCAGCGGAAGCCGGCGTCGCGCTTGTCCACGGTGGCGAAGCTGGTGCCGGCGTAGTTGGCCTCGTAGCCGAGCACGCGGTCCAGCTCCAGCGGATGACCGACCGACTCGTGGATGGTCAGGAACAGGTTGCTGGGATCGATGACCAGGTCGTACTTGCCCGGCTTCACCGACGGCGCGGTGAGCTTGGCGCGCGCCTGCTTCGCCGCCGCCACCGCATCCTCGCGCGCGTCGTAGGACAGGCCGTAGGCGACCAGGCCGCCCGGCAGGTGGTGCTTCTGCGCCGGATCGCCTTCGAGGTATTCGTAGCCCATGCCCACCGGCGCGCCGAGGCCGTCGCGGGTGCGGAACTTGCCGGTGGCCTTGTCCACCGCAGTCACGGTGAACGGCAGCCACAGTCGATGGACGTCCTGGTCGATCCACGAGCCGTCGGAGCTGGCGAAGTACTTCTGCTCGTTGATGGCGAACAGCCGCGAGGCGGCGAAGTCGGCGCCGGCGTTGAGCGCGGCGGCGTTGACGTCCATCAGCAGCGCGACCTTCTCTGCCACCGGCACTTCCATCGCGTTGCGGCGGATCGGCGTGCGCCAGCTGGTGGTGCCGGCCGGCGTCACCGGTGCCAGCTCGACCGGCCGGTCGATCACGCGGGCATTGGCGCGGGCGATGCCCACTGCCTGGCGCGTGGCCGCGGCCACGCCGTCGCTGCTCAGGGTGTTGGTCGCGGCGAAGCCCCAGGCGCCGTTGGCGATCACCCGCACGCCCACGCCGATCGACTCGGCGTTGACCACGTTCTCGACCTTCGCCTCGCGGGTGACCACGTACTGGCGCAGGTAGCGCCCCACGCGCACGTCGCAGTAGCTGGCACCGGCGGCCTTGGCCGCGGCCAGGGCGGCATCGGCCAGGCGCCGGTTGCGGGCGGTGTCGTTGGGCGCGAGCAGCTGCTCGGCGGCGATCAGGCGGCTGCCGGGCAGCAGCAGGCCGCCGGCGCCAAGCGCGGACAGCTGCAGGAAGGTGCGACGATCCAAGCGGAGCTTCTCCAAGGCGCGCGCGCGAAATCCCTCGCCTTGCGCAAACCCCGAGCGTGGCCGCTGCGTGGAAACACGGTCAAGTGACCGTGGTCATGGTGGCGCGAACCGGGTCACATCGCCGCGCCGGGCAGGCACAGGTACGCGGCACCGTACGCGCCGAACAGCACCAACAGCAGGAAGAAGACGATGGCGTTGACCATCGGCCGCAGTCCGAAATAAAGCCCGCGCGCCATCGGGGGCCGGCGCAGTTCCTGGCGCAGCATCCAGACCACCACCAGGTTGGACAGGCGCACGACCAGCATCAGGGTCACCAGTACCCCGAGCAGGAACGGCGCCACGGTCGGAGGCTCCGCCGCTGCACGCCAGGCGAACACCACCGCATAGGCGGTCGCGAACACCAGCACCGACACCTTTCGGGTGGGCAGCAGGCGCTCATGGGATAGCGAGGCGACCCAACGTCGATAGCGCGAGCCCCAGTAGTCTTCAGGCGCGCCGCTCATCCGGCCAGTGCGTCCAGCAACACCTTCGCCACCGCCTGAGGAGGTTTGCGCAGCAAGGTCGCATTGATCTGCAGCAGGGTATTGCCGCCCGGCGGCGGCGCCCCCACGCGCACGCCGTGCTGGCCGGCGCGGCGCGCCCAGGCGTCGGCATCGACGCCGGCCGGCAGGGTCAGCGCCACGCTGCTGGTACCCTCGGGCAGGCGCTGCACGGTCAGCCGGCCATCGGCCTTGAGCAGGAAGAACAGCTGCTCGGCGGAGTGCCAGGCACGGGCGTACTGCTGCTCGTAGTCGCCGAGGTACTGCAGCGCCGGGGCCGCCAGCGGCCAGGCGTGCGGCAGGCCGCCGCCGAACATGCGCCGCTGTGGGCGCAGCGGTTCGATCAAGGTCGCCTCGCCGGCCAGGATCGCGCCGGACGCGGCGTTGAAGTGCTTCCACAACGAGACATAGACCGTGTCGAACAGCGCGGCATACTCGCGCACGTCATGGCCGGTGTGTTGCGGCAGGTTGAACAGGCGCGCGCCGTCCAGGTGCAGGCCGATGCCCTGCCCGCGCGCATAGTCGCACAGCGCGCGCACGTCGTCCCACGGTACGAAGCGGTGGCCGAGCCGGCGCACCGGGCTTTCCAGCGAGATCGCGCCGATCTTCAGCGGCACACGGCCATCGCCGGCATGCTCGACGTCGGCACGCACCGCGTCCAGCGGCAATGCGGCGGTCTGGCCCTTCAATGGCACCAGGTTGAGCCCGCTCAGCTGCGTGGCACAGTCGCCGCTGTCGTTGTAGAGGTGACTGTCGGCCTGCACCAGCACGCGGCGGTGCTCGCCGGCGAGCGCCCGCACCGCCATGTGATTGGCCAGCGTGCCGGTCGGCAGCCAGATCGCCGCCGGCTTGCCGAGGCGTTGGGCGAAGGCCTGCTCGATGTCCTCGATCACCCCACCCAGGCTGTAGTAGTCGGCATCCAAGTCGGTGCCTGCGGTGATCTTCGCCAGCGCGGCTGCGTATTCGGCAGGGCCCAGGCCCAGGCCGTCGCTGAGGAAGTTGACCGGTCTGCTTGCCGGCGCGGCGAGCGGTGCGGCGCCGGCGGGCAATGCCGCGGCCAGTGCGGGCAACGTGGCGGCCAGGCCGCCGGTGGCGAGGAAACGACGACGATCCATGCACGGTCCCTGTGTCGAGGGCGCCCTCCCCGATGGCAGCGCCGGTCCCGAGCATAGCCGGGCGCGCCCGCTCAGCCGAAGAACCGGCTTGGCGCCTGGCCGAAATGCCGACGGAACATCCGGGTGAAGGCGCTGGCGTTCTCGTAGCCGAGCGCGGCGGCCACGTCGATTACCTTCTCGCCGCCGGCCAGGCGCTCCAGCGCGCGCAGCAGGCGGGCCTGGGCGCGCCACTGCGCGAAGCTCATGCCGAGTTCGCGACGGCACAGGCGCTGGATGGTGCGTGCGTCGATCTCCAGCGCCTGGCCCCAGTCGGCCAGCGGCGCGTTGTCGTCCGGATGCACCTCGAAGTGCCGCGCGATGCGACGCAGGCGCGGGTCGGTCGGTTCGGGCAGGTGCAGCGGCAGCACCGGCATCGTGCGCAGTTCGTCCAGCAGCAGGCGCATCAGGTGGCCGTCGCGCGAGTCGGCGGCATAGGGCTGGGCGACGCGCACCGCGCTTTCGATCAGCTCGCGCAGCAGCGGCTGGATGTCCACCGCCGCGGCCGCGCGCTCGGGCAGGTGGGCGACCGCCTCCGGACGGATGTACAGGCTGCGCATGTGCACCTCGCCGATGCAGCGCACGCTGTGCTCCCAGCCGGCCGGCATCCACAGGGCGCGCGTGCTCGGCACCACCCAGCGACCCTGCTGCGAAGTGACCACCATCAGCCCGCGCACGGCATGGATCAGCTGGTGCTTGGCGTGGCGGTGCGGTGGGATCAGTCGCCCGGCCGGGTAGTCCACCGCCCGGCAGAAGACGTCCGAAGGGCTGGCGTCGATCTCGCGCAGGTGGGCCGGTGGGTAAGGCCAGGGCGGAATGTCCGTTTCGGCATGGGGCATGACCGGATCGCACGAGTACGACAAGGGGCGCCAGCCTACCATGCGCCGTCCCGCTCCCCCGTATGGTTGCCATGTCCAGCACAGCTTCCGCCGTTCCCGCGTCCGCGGCATCGCCCGCACCGGCCAGCGCCGCGACCCGCCCGGTCGCCACCGGCATCCTGGCCGCGATCACCTCCTCGCACCTGATCAACGACATGATGCAGTCGCTGATCCTGGCGATCTATCCGATCCTCAAGGGGCAGTTCTCGCTGAGCTTCACCCAGATCGGCCTGATCACCCTGACCTACCAGCTGACCGCCTCGCTGTTCCAGCCGCTGATCGGCCTGCGCACCGACCGCCGCCCGGCGCCGTATTCGCTGCCGATGGGCATGGGCTCGACCCTGGTCGGCCTGCTGCTGCTGGGCTATGCGCCGAACTACGCGATGGTGCTGGTGGCCGCCGCGCTGGTCGGGGTCGGCTCGGCGGTGTTCCATCCGGAATCCTCGCGCATCGCGCGGCTGGCCTCGGGCGGGCGCCACGGGCTGGCGCAGTCGGTGTTCCAGGTCGGCGGCAATACCGGCACCGCGATCGGCCCGCTGATCGCCGCGGCGATCATCTCGCCCTACGGCCAGCATGCGGTGGCCTGGTTTGCCGGCGCGGCGCTGGTCGGCATCGGCCTGCTGTCCTACGTCGGCCGCTGGTATGCGCTGCACCTGGGCGCCAACCCGGTCAAGCGCAAGGCCGGGCCGGCGGAGTCGGCGCTGCCGGCGCGCACGGTGGCGTGGGTGATCGGCATCCTGCTGGTGCTGATCTTCTCCAAATACTTCTACATTGCCGGGTTGAGCAGCTATTACACGTTCTACCTGATCCACAAGTTCGGCGTGTCGGTGGAGAGCGCGCAGCTGCACCTGTTCGGCTTCCTGCTGGCTTCGGCGGCCGGCACGCTGATCGGTGGGCCGGTGGGCGACCGGATCGGCCGCAAGCCGGTGATCTGGGCCTCGATCCTGGGCGTGGCGCCGTTCGCGCTGGCACTGCCGCACGTAGGCCTGGGCGCGACCACGGTGCTGACGCTGGTGATCGGTTTCGTGCTGTCCTCGGCGTTCTCGGCGATCCTGGTCTATGCGCAGGAACTGATGCCGCACCGCATCGGTACGGTGTCGGGTCTGTTCTTCGGCTTCGCCTTCGGCATGGGCGGCCTGGGCGCGGCGGTGCTGGGCGTGCTGGCCGATCGCACCAGCATCGAATACGTGTACGTGCTGATCTCGTTCCTGCCGCTGCTGGGTGCGGTGGCGGCGTTTCTGCCTTCTCGGCGGGTGGGGTGACGTTTTTTGGTTTCGCGCGGGAAGCGGGGGCGCCCGCGTTCGCGGGCTGTATCGGGGTTTATTGAGGGTGCGCCTTGATTGGCGGAGGCTTGGCCCTGACTTGCGTTGTGGAGCGCCGCCCCGACGGGTATGTGTGCGTCGGTTTCGGCAGACGTCCGTGTCGTGACGAAACCGAACGTTGCACATCCCTGTGCCACTCGCGCGCATACCCACCGGGACGTCACCCGGCGCTTTTATTTCCCCATTCTTTTGGGGCGCGCCGGGAGGGGGGGAAGAGAAGAGCAGCTCCCCGACCCTGCGAGCGCGCCGAGCTCGCGACTTCGCTCGCGATCGCAAGACCCCCTTGTAGGAGCGGCTTCAGCCGCGACCGCAATATCCAGCAGTCGCGGCTGAAGCCGCTCCTACAGTGCAATTGCAGCCGAAGCCGCGAGCTCGCCGATCGCTGCACGCTCTTGCTCTTCTCTTCCCACCTCCCCTGCGCGCCTTTGAAGAATGGGACCAACAAAAGCGCCGAGCCCCGTCCCGGCGGGGGTGGGGTCGAGCGGCACAGGGATGTGCCGCGCTCGGGGTGTCGGACAGGACGTCCGTTGCCCCGACGACCCCACCCCCGGCGGGTCGGGGCCCCAACCGTAAGACAGAGCCAACCCTCCGCACCCCGAGGCGCGCCCTCATAAATCCCCAATACAGCCCGCGAAAGCGGGCGCCCCGCTTCCGACGCCAAGCCAAACGACCACCGCCACGCGCAGAGCACCAAGATCCCCACGTGCATGCTGCACCGCGCTTCCCGCATAGTCGCCACTTTCCGACATGAGAGTGGACCGATGCGCCGCTGGAGCCTGGCCCTGCCCCTGCTGTCCCTCGCCGCCGCCGCGCTCGCCGCACCGGCAGCCGACGTCACCGTGCTCGACGCCGCGCGCATCTACACCTCCAACCCGCAGCAGCCGCAGGTCCAGGCCATCGCCTGGGACCAGGATGGCCGCGTGCTCGCCACCGGCGATCTCGCCACCCTCGCTGGCCGCTATCCGCAGGCGCATCGCGTCTCCCTGCCCAAGGCCACCCTGCTGCCCGGCCTGATCGACGCGCACGGCCACGTCATGGGCCTGGGCTGGTCGCTGCTGCAGGCCAACCTGGTCGGCTCGCGCAGCAAGCCCGAAGTGCTCGAGCGCCTGCAGGCCTTCGAAAAGACCCTCGCCCCCGGCGCCTGGCTGACCGGCAGCGGCTGGGACCAGAACGACTGGCCGGAGAAGACCTTCCCGACCGCCGCCGACCTCGATGCCGCCTTCCCCGACCGCCCCGTCTGGCTGGAGCGCATCGACGGCCACGCCGGCTGGGCGAACTCGGCAGCGCTGAAACTGGCGGCGGCCAGGGAGCCGCGCCTGCTGCAGGCCGGGTGGCAGCCCGATGGCGGCCGCATCGAGCGCCAGGCCGGCAAGGCCTCGGGCGTGTTCGTCGATGGCGCCATGCCGCTGGTCTATTCGGTGATGCCCGCCCCCGACGAGGCCACCCGCGAGCGCGCGCTGCAGCTGGCGCTCGACACCGCCGTGCGCAATGGCCTGACCGGCGTGCATGACATGGGTACCTCGCGCGAGGACCTGGCGCTGATGCGCCGCTTCGCCGACCAGGGTCGCCTGCCGCTGCGCCTGGACACCTACGCCGACGGCGACGGCAACGCGCTGGCCGATCTCTGCGCCCACGGCCCGTACACCCATCCCGGCGGACGCCTGAAGATGGGTGGGGTGAAGCTGTACATGGACGGCGCGCTCGGCAGCCGCGGCGCGGCGCTGCTGTCGGACTACAGCGACGACCACGGCAACCGCGGCCTGCTGGTCACCGATCCGGTCGCCTACGAGAAGGCCGTTGCGAAGGCGAAATCCTGCGGCGTGCAGGTCGCCACCCACGCCATCGGCGATCGCGGCAACCGCCTGGTGCTCGATACCTACCAGAAGGTGCTCGGCGCTGATGCCGGCAGCGACCATCGCTGGCGCATCGAGCACGCGCAGATCCTCAGCCCCGAAGACATCCCGCGCTTCGCTCCGCTCGGGGTGATCGCCTCGATGCAGCCGACCCATGCCACCTCCGACATGCCCTGGGCCGAAGATCGTCTCGGCCCGCAGCGCATCCTCGGCGCCTACGCCTGGCAGCGCCTGCTGCACGACGGCGCGCGCCTGGCGCTGGGTTCGGATTTCCCGGTCGAATCCCCCGACCCACGCCTGGGCCTGTACGCGGCGGTGACCCGCCAGGATCGCAGCGGCCAGCCGCCCGGTGGCTGGCAGCCGGACCAGAAGCTCAGCCTGGCCGAGGCCGTGCGCGGCTTCACTGCCGACGCGGCCTATGCCGGGTTCGACGAAGCCCAGGTCGGCCAGCTCAAGGCCGGCCTGCATGCCGATTTCGTCGTGCTCGACCAGGATCCGTTCGCGGTGGCCGAATCGCAGCTCGACGACCTGCGCCTGCGCGCGACCTGGGTCGACGGCAGGGCGGTGTACGAAAACCGCGACTGAGGCTCAGGCCACGTAGCGCGCCACCTCCAGCTGCTCCCAGGGCGGTGGCGTGCCCAGTGCCTCGACCAGGTAATCGACGAAGGCGCGCACGCGCGGCGGTTGCTGTGATCGCGCCGGCATCACCGCGTTGATCTGTGAGCTCGGCGGCGGCCAGTCCGGCAGCAGCACCTTCAACAGGCCGGCGCGCAGGTCCTCGGCGACGTGCCACAGCGAATGCAGGGCGATGCCCTGGCCGGCGACGGCGGCATCGCGCAGCAGCTGGCCATGGTTGCTCTCGAAGCGGCTGCGCATGCGCACGCGCAGCGGCGTGCCGTCGGGCGCGACCAGCGTCCAGGTGTCCTGGCGGCCATCGCGGCCGGTCAGCAGCACGCCGTCATGCCCGGCCAGTTCATCCGGATGCAATGGCGTGCCGCGCCGCGCCAGGTAGTCCGGCGATGCCACCAGCACGCGGCGGTTGTCGGCGATGCGGCGCGCGACCAGGCCCGAGTCGGCCAGCGGGCCGATCCGGATCGCCAGGTCGAAACCCTCCCTGACCAGGTCGACCAGGCCGTCGCTCAGGTGCGCGCTGACCGCGACATGCGGGTACCGCGCATGGAAGCCGGGCAGCAGCGGCGAAACATGCTGCAGGCCGAACGAGGCCGGCAGCGTTACCCGCAGCGTGCCGGCCACGGTCTGGGCGCTTTCGCGCAGGCCGTCGGCCAGCGCTTCCAGATCCTGCACCAGCACCCGGCCGCGGTCGGCCAGCGCTTGGCCCTCGGGGGTCGGGTGCAGGCGCCGGGTCGAGCGGTGCAGCAAGCGCACGCCCAGCTCGCGCTCCAGCCGCTGCAGGCGCTGGCTGGCCACCGCCACAGACAGGTCCAGGCTGCGCGCGGCCGCGGTGATCGAACCCAGGTCGAGCACCCGCAGGAACAGGGAGATGTCGCCGAGCCGGTCCATTCGATTATCAAGCTTTCCTTGAGGATGATTCAGGGTATCAGGGGTTTTCAGCGAAAACCCGGCGGCGCAGCCTAGGCGGCCTCGTCATCCGGAACGCCCTGCATGTCCGCCCCCGCTGCACCCAGCCTCACCGATCCACGCCCGGTCCGGGTCCGCACCCCGATGGCGCTGTACGCGCTGACCGTCGGCGCCTTCGGCATCGGCACCACCGAGTTCGTGATCATGGGCCTGCTGCAGCAGGTCGCCAGCGACCTACAGGTGTCGATCACCGCCGCCGGCCTGCTGATCAGCGGCTATGCGCTGGGCGTGTTCGTCGGCGCGCCGGTGCTGACCCTGCTCAGCGCGCGGCTGCCGCGCAAGGCGGTGCTGGTGGGGCTGATGGTCATCTTCACCCTCGGCAACCTCGCCTGCGCGCTGGCCCCGGGCTATGCCAGCCTGATGGCCGCGCGCGTGCTGACCTCGCTGGCGCATGGCACCTTCTTCGGCGTCGGTGCGGTGGTCGCGACCTCGCTGGTGGCGCCGGAGCGGCGCGCCTCGGCGATCTCGCTGATGTTCGCCGGCCTTACCGTGGCCACCCTGCTCGGCGTGCCCGCCGGTGCCTGGCTGGGCCTGCACCTGGGCTGGCGGGCGACGTTTTGGGCGGTAGCGGCGATCGGCGTGCTCGCCTCGCTGGCGGTGGCGCTGTGGGTGCCGGCCGCGCTGCGCGGCGGCGCGCCGGGCCCGTGGCGCGCGGAAGTGGCCGTGCTGGCGCGGCCACAGGTGCTGCTGGCGCTGCTGATGACCGTGGTCGGCTTCGCCGGCGTGTTCGCGGTATTCACCTATATCCAGCCGCTGCTGGTGGAAGTCACCGGCTTCAGCCAGGCGGCGGTGTCGCCTGTGCTGCTGGTGTTCGGCGCCGGGATGATCGCCGGCAACCTGCTCGGCGGACGCCTGGCCGATCGCCGGCCCGTCGCCACACTGCTGGGCACGCTGGCGGTGCTGGCGATCGTGCTGGCGGCGATGGGCCTGGTGCTGCACTCGCGGCCGGCCATGGTGGTGTTCGCCGGCCTGCTCGGCGTCGCTGCCTTCGCCACCGTCGCCCCGCTGCAGCTGCGCGTGCTGGAGCAGGCGCGCGGTGCCGGGCAGAACCTTGCCTCCAGCCTCAACATCGCCGCCTTCAACCTCGGCAACGCGATCGGCGCCTGGCTGGGCGGCGTGGTGGTCGCCAGCCGTGCCGGCCTGGTCGCCACGCCCTGGGTCGCCGCCGCGATCACCTTCGCCGGCCTGCTGGTCGCTGCCTGGAGCGTGCGCCTGCAGCGCTGCGAGGCCGTTTCCTCCCCCTGTCCCCAGTCCCCGTAAGGAGTACTCCATGGAAACCCGCCTGCTTGGCCGTTCCGGCTTCAAGGTCCCCGTGCTCGGCTTTGGTGCCGGCACCTTCGGCGGCAAGGGGCCGCTGTTCTCCGCCTGGGGCAACGCCGGCGTCGAGGAGGCAAGGCGCTTGATCGACCTGTGCCTGGAAGCCGGGGTCAACCTGTTCGATACCGCCGACGTGTATTCCGATGGTGCCTCGGAGGAAATCCTCGGCGCCGCGCTGCAGGGCCGGCGCGACCAGGTGATCCTGTCGACCAAGACCGGCCTGCGCCTGGGCGACGGACCGAACGATGTCGGCGCCTCGCGCTGGCGCCTGCTGCGCGCGGTTGACGCCTCGCTCAAGCGCCTGCGTACCGATTACATCGACCTGCTGCAGCTGCATGCCTTCGACGCGCTCACGCCGCTGGAGGAAACCCTGTCCACGCTCGACGACCTGGTCCGCGCCGGCAAGGTGCGCTATCTCGGCGCCTCCAACTTCGCCGGCTGGCAGCTGATGAAGGCGCTGTCGATCAGCGATGCGCGCGGGCTGGGCCGCTTCGTCGCCAACCAGGCCTACTACTCGCTGGCCGGCCGCGACTACGAGTGGGAGCTGATGCCGCTGGGCATCGACCAGGGCGTGGGTGCGGTGGTGTGGAGCCCGCTGGGCTGGGGCCGGCTCACCGGCAAGCTGCGTCGCGGCCAGCCGCTGCCCGAGGGCAGCCGCCTGCACGACACCGCCTCCGTCGGCCCGGCGATCGACGACGCACGCCTGTTCGACATCCTCGATGTGCTTGAGGCCATCGCCGCCGAAACCGGCCGCAGCGTGCCGCAGATCGCGATCAACTGGCTGCTCACCCGCCCGACCGTGAGCACCGTGCTGATCGGCGCCCGCAACGAGGAACAGCTGCGGCAGAACCTGGGTGCGGTGGGCTGGTCGCTGGATGCCGACCAGCTCGCGCGGTTGGACGCGGTCAGCCGGGTCGAAGCGCCCTATCCGTACTACCCCTACTGGCGCGGCCAGTTCGCCGAGCGCGCGCCGCTGGCGGTGTGAGGGCGCTGCGGATGCCATGAGGGTCGTAGGAGCGGCTTCAGCCGCGACCTGCTGGATCAGGCGGTCGCGGCTGATGGCCCGAGGCCACCCAGAGCCGCTCCTACAGTGCAATTGCAGCCGCGAGCTTGCCGATGGCAATGCTCACTGGGAGTGCACGCTCCTGCTCTTCTCTTCCCCCCTCCCGGCGCGCTTCTGAAGAATGGGGAAATCAAAGCGCCGGGTGACGTCCCGGCGGGTAGGGGCGCGAGTTGCACATGGATGTGCAACGTTCGGTTTCGTCACGACATGGACGTCTGCCGAAACCGACGCGCCCCTGCCCGTCGGGGCGGCGCTCCCAAACGCAAGTCAGAGCCAAGCCTCCGCAAAACAAGGCGCGCCCCCATAAAACCCCAACACAGCCCGCGAACGCGGGCGCCCCGCTTTCCCCGGAAAACCCAAAGAAAACGGGGAACCAGACGAAACCTCAAGCCTCGTCGAACGCCAGGTGGTACTTCACCGCCTCGGTCACCTCGTGCTTCGACCCCAGAAACACCGGCACCCGCTGGTGCAGCCCCTGCGGCTGGATGCCCAGGATCGGCGTGCGCCCCGTGCTCGCCAGCCCACCGGCCTGCTCCACCAGCATGCCCATCGGATTGGCCTCGTACATCAGCCGCAGCTTGCCGGCCTTCGACGGATCCTTGCGGTCCCACGGGTAGATGAAGATGCCGCCGCGGGTCAGGATGCGATGCACGTCAGCCACCATGCTGGCGATCCAGCGCATGTTGAAATCCTTGCCGCGCGGACCCTCGCGCCCCGCCAGCAGGTCCGCCACGTAGGCCTGCATCGGCGCCTCCCAGTGGCGCTGGTTGGACATGTTGATCGCGAATTCCTTCGTGTCCTCCGGAATGCGCATGTCCGCCTGGGTCAGCAGGAACGAACCTTCCTCGCGCTCCAGGGTAAAGGCGTGCGTGCCGTGGCCCAGGGTCAGCACCAGCATCGTGCTCGGCCCGTAGATGCAGTAGCCGGCGGCAACTTGCTCGCGCCCCGGCTGCAGGAAATGCTCGTCCCCCGGCTGCTCCACCCCCGGCGGGCAGCGCAGCACCGAGAAGATCGTGCCGACCGAGACATTGACGTCGATGTTGGAGCTGCCGTCGAGCGGATCGAACAGCAGCAGGAAGTCGCCGCGCGGGTACTGCGAGGGCACCGGCTGGCTGTGCTCCATTTCTTCCGACGCGCTGGCCGCCAGGTGGCCGCCCCAGGCGTTGGCCTCGATCAGGATGTCGTTGCTGAGCACGTCCAGTTTCTTCTGCGCCTCGCCCTGGATGTTGCCGGTGCCGGCATCGCCGAGCACATCGCCCAGCGCGCCCTTGCCCACGGCGATGGAGATGCGCTTGCAGGCGCGCGAGACAATCGTGATCAGCTGGCGCAGTTCGGGGCCGATGCGGCCGGCCTGTTGTTCTTCGATGAGGAAACGGGTCAGCGAGGTGCGCGACATGGAGCGGACTGCCTTGCGTAGGAAGTGAACGCGCATTGTCTCATCGCGCCATGCCGCAACGACACCGCATGGACAGGATGGAATCGCTTACGGCCATGCCATGGGCATCGCGGCGTTCATGCTGGCCGCCATCGGCCACCACGGGCAGAATGCGGACACCCGCGATCGAACGTCGCATTGGAGAGGTGAAGGAATGGAGAGGTTGCCGGTTCGCGGTGGTGCGACGGGTTTGCTGGTGGCATGCGCGGCGATGCTGCATGGGGGTCCGCTGCACGCGCAGGAGGCCGCGCCAGCGGCGACGGTGGAGGCCGGTCCGGTCGTGCGCTCGCTGCACGTGGAGATTCCCTCCGGCAGCGCGATGACCAATGCCTTGATGATCCCGGCGCTGGGCAGCAGCCCGGCGGTCAAGCAGCTCGAGCAGGTCATGGCGCTGGGCGAGACCGCCGAGCTGGAGGTCGTGGTGTTCAGCGGCAGCGACAAGCTCGCGCTCAAGGCCGCCGAAGCGGCGCTGAAATCCTTCCAGGGCAAGCGCCTGCCGCACCTCACCCTGGGCGTGGTTGCCGACGCCGGCAAGGTCGAGGCATTGCGCCCGCTGGCCGAACCGATGGGCGTGAAGCTGGTGGCCAGCCCGTCGCTGCAGCGCTGATGCCTTTTGTAGGAGCGGCTTCAGCCGCGACCCCGCGTCCCCAGGGTCGCGGCTGAAGCCGCTCCTACAGTTTGCGGGACGATGGACGACCCGACAAAAAAGCCGGCGGTTTCCCGCCGGCTTCTTGCAGTCTGGCGATCGCGAACAATCAGCCCTTGGCGACCGTCGCCACCGCGTTTGCCACGTAGTCCAGGTTCTTCTGGCTCAGCGCGGCCACGCAGATGCGGCCGGTGCCCACCGCGTAGATCGCGAACTCGTCGCGCAGGCGGTCGACCTGCGCCTTGCTCAGGCCCGAGTACGAGAACATGCCGGCCTGGCGCTCGATGAAGGAGAAATCGCCCGCGCCCAGCGCGTTGAGCTTGCCGACCAGGCCGGCACGCAGCGCGTGGATGCGCTCGCGCATCTCGGTCAGTTCCTGCTCCCAGGTCGCCCGCAGCTCGGGGCTGTTGAGCACGCCGGCCACCAGGGCGGCGCCGTGGGTCGAGGGACTGGAGTAGATGGTGCGGATGATGCGCTTGACCTGCGACTGCACCGCCTTGGCCTGGGTCGCGTTGGCCGACACCACCGACAGCGCACCGACGCGTTCGCCGTACAGCGAGAACGACTTGGAGTACGAGCTGGCGACGACGAAGTCCATGTCCATGCCGGCCAGCAGGCGGATCGCGTAGGCGTCTTCATCGATGCCCTTGTCGAAGCCCTGGTAGGCGATGTCGATGAACGGGAACAGGCCGCGTTCCTTCAGCAGCTCGGCAACCACGCGCCACTGCTCGTGGCTCAGGTCCGCGCCGGTCGGGTTGTGGCAGCAGGCGTGCAGCAGCACGACGCTGCCCGGCTCCAGCCTGCGCAGGTCGGCCAGCATGCCTTCGAAGTCCAGGCCGTGGCTGGCGGCGTCGAAGTAGGTGTAGTCGACGACATCGAAGCCCGCCGCGCCGAACACCGCGCGATGGTTCTCCCAGCTCGGGTTGCTGATCGCCACGGTGCGGGTCTTCAGCAGCTTGATCAGCAGGTCCGCGCCCACGCGCAGCGCGCCGCTGCCGCCGATGGTCTGCGAAGTGCTGACGCGACCGGCCTCCAGCAGCGCCGAGTCGGCGCCGAACAGCAGTTTCTGCGTCGCCTGGTCGTAGGCGGCCAGGCCGTCGATCGGCAGGTAACCGCGCGGCTTGGCGTCCAGCGCCAGCTGCTGCTCGATCTGGTAGACGGCGCGCAGCAGCGGGATGCGGCCGTTCTCGTCGTAGTAGATGCCCACGCCAAGGTTGACCTTGTTCGGGCGGGCGTCGGCGTTGTAGGCCTCGGTCAGGCCCAGGATCGGATCGCCTGGAACCTGTTCGACATTTGCAAAGAAGGACACGGCGGTACTCGCAGAGGACGGATAAGGGGGCTGTGCGGATGGCCCGTGCAGCGGCTGGCCAAACCCCGTCATCGTAACAAAGCACCGCCCCGCGCGGGGGGCGTGCGCCGCCGGGATGCGGCCGTCATCGCGGCTGCGCCACAATCCCCGCATGCCACCATCGTGTCGCCTGAAACCATCGGCCGTCGTCGCCGCCCTGATGCCCCTGCTTGGCGTACGCGCGGCCCTTGCCGCCGAGGTGGCGACGCTGCCCGCCGTGCAGGTCGATGCGGCGCGCGTGCGCGGCGTGGATCCGTTCGACCTGCCCGCCTCGTTCAGCATTGTCGATGCGGACGTCGCCGCCAATCGCCGCGGCGCGCTCGCCTCCGAGCTGCTCGACGGCCTGCCCGGCGTAGTAGCGCGCGACCGGCAGAATTTCGCCCAGGACACCCAGCTGTCGATCCGCGGCTTCGGCGCCCGCTCGAGCTTCGGCGTGCGCGGCGTGCGCCTGCTCGCCGATGGCGTGCCGGCGACGATGCCCGACGGCCAGGGCCAGCTGTCGCATTTCAACGTGATGGGGGTGGAGCGGGTCGAGGTGCTGCGCGGACCGTTCTCGGCTTTGTACGGCAACGCCTCCGGCGGCGTGGTGCAGTGGTGGAGCGGCCAGGGCGCCGCCGGCGATCCCTGGCGGTTGCGTGCCAGCTGGGGCAGCGATGCGGCCTTTGCCGCCGGCGCGCAGCTGCGCGGGGCCGGGGGGCCGTTCGACTACAACGTCGCCGCCAGCCATTTCCAGACCGACGGCTGGCGCGAGCACAGCCGGACCCGGCGCGAGTCGGCCAACGGCGTGTTCGGCTGGGACCTGGATGACGGGCGCCGGCTGCAACTGGTGGTCAATTACCTGTACGCGCCCGATGCCCAGGACCCGCTCGGCCTGACCCGCGCCCAGTTCGACGCCGATCCGCGCCAGGCCACCTCGGTGGCGGAGATCTACGACACCCGCAAGTCGGTGCGGCAGTCGCAGGCCGGGCTGGTCTACCGCCAGCCGGCGGCGGGCGGCACGCTGCAGCTGATGGCCTATGCCGGCAACCGCGCCGTCGAGCAGTACCTGGCCGTGCCGAAGACCGCGCAAGCCAATCCGCTGCATGCCGGCGGCGTGGTCGACCTGGCCGGCGGGTACGGCGGTGCCGACGCGCGCTGGAGCTGGCAGGGACAGCTGCTGGGCCAGCCTTTCGACTTCGCCGTCGGCGCCAACGGCGATGGCCAGCGCCAGCATCGGCGCGGCTACGAGAACTTCGTCGGCGACACGCTGGGAGTGAAGGGCGCGCTGCGCCGCGACCAGCGCGATCGCGTCGGTGATTTCGACCAGTTCGCCCAGGCCTGGTGGCAATGGCATCCGCGCTGGTCGGCGTTGCTGGGCGTGCGCCACAGCCAGGTGCGCTTCCGCTCCGACGACGACTACATCACCGCACGCAATCCCGACGACAGCGGCCGCACCGACTATGCCGCCACCACGCCGGTGGCCGGGCTGGTGTTCGATCCCGGCGACGCGGTGCGCCTGCACGTCTCACTGGGCCGTGGCTTCGAGACGCCCACCTTCAACGAGCTGGGCTACCGCGCCGACGGCGGCGCCGGAATGGCGCTGGACCTGCGTCCGGCGACCAGCCGCAATTACGAGTTCGGTGCCCGCTGGCGCGGCCGCGCCAGCGCCACCGCGGCGCTGGCGCTGTTCCGTGCAGATACCGACGACGAACTGGCGGTAGCCAGCAACACCAACGGCCGCAGCACCTACCGCAACATCGGCCGCACCCGCCGCCAGGGCGTGGAGGCCAACGCCATCCTGCCGCTGGGCGACCAGGCCGGACTGGAGCTGGCCTATACCTGGCTGCAGGCGGAAGTGCGCCAGGCCTATCGCGCCTGCGCGGGCAGCGGCTGCGCCACGCCCGACACGCGGATAGCCGCGGGCACGCCCCTGCCAGGCGTGCCACGCCAGCTGCTCGCCGCCCGTGGCTACTGGTCGCCGGGACCTTGGCGCTTTGCGCTGGCGGTCGATGCCGCCGACGCCACGCCGGTCAACGACGCCGGAAGCGAGTCGGCGCCCGGCTACGGGCTGGTGGCGCTGGAAGCTTCGCGGGAATGGGCGCTGGGCAACGGCGACCTGCGCGCCTTCGCGCGCGTCGACAACCTGTTTGACCGCGCCTACGTCGGCTCGGTGGTCGTCAATGACGGCAATGGCCGCTATTACGAGCCCGGGCCAGGCCGCAGCGCGCTGCTCGGGCTGGAGTGGCGTTTCCAGCGCTGAGTCAGCTTTGTCTGCGCAGGATCAAGGCGCCCATCACGCAGCGCATTGCATGCTCCTTGTACCCCACGAGGAGGCGATGCCGTGAACAGGACGATGAAGGCTGCGGTGGTGCGGGCGTTCGGCCAGCCGCTGGTGATCGAGGAAGTCGTCGTGCCGCGACCGGGGCCCGGCGAAGTGCTGGTCAAGATAGAAGCCTGCGGCGTCTGCCATACCGACCTGCACGCGGCCGGGGGCGACTGGCCGGTCAAGCCGAACCCGCCCTTCATCCCCGGCCATGAAGGCGTCGGCCATGTGGTGGCGGTGGGCGCGGGCGTGGATTTCGTCAGGGAAGGCGACCGCGTCGGCATCCCGTGGCTGTACTCGGCCTGCGGCCACTGCGAGCATTGCCTGGGCGGCTGGGAAACGCTGTGCGAGCAGCAGCGAAATACCGGCTATTCGGTCAACGGCGGCTTCGCCGAATATGCGCTGGCCGACGCCAACTACGTCGGCCACCTGCCGAAGAACATTGGTTTCGTGGAGATCGCGCCGGTGCTGTGCGCGGGCGTGACCGTCTACAAGGGCCTGAAGGTCACCGACACGCGTCCCGGCGAATGGGTGGTGATCTCCGGCGTCGGTGGCTTGGGCCACATGGCGGTGCAGTACGCCCGGGCGATGGGTCTGAACGTAGCGGCGGTGGATATCGACGACGACAAGCTCGAGTTCGCCCGCCAGCTCGGCGCGACGGTCACGGTGAACGCGGTCACGCAGGATCCGGCGGCCTACCTGAAGAAGGAGATCGGCGGCGCGCATGGCGTGCTGGTCACCGCGGTCTCGCCCAAGGCGTTCGAGCAGGCGCTGGGCATGGTGCGCCGCGGTGGCACGGTCTCGCTCAACGGCCTGCCGCCGGGCAATTTCCCGCTCGACATCTTCGGCATGGTGCTCAACGGCATCACCGTGCGCGGCTCGATCGTCGGCACGCGGCTGGATCTGCAGGAGTCGCTGGACTTCGCCGAGCAGGGCAAGGTGGCGGCAACGGTGCAGACGGAACGGCTGGAGAACATCAACGACGTGTTCGCGCGGATGCATGCGGGGAAGATCGAGGGGCGGGTGGTTCTGGACATGGCCGGCTGAGGTCTGGGTTTCCTGGGGCTGGCTCGCGTTTGCGTCGCTGCGGGGAAAAGCGGGGCGCCCGCTTTCGCGGGCTGTATTGGGGTGTATTGAGAGCGCGCCTCGGTGGTGCGGAGGGTTGGCTCTGACTTGCGTTGTGGGCCCCATCCCACCGGGGGTGGGGTCGTCGGGGCAACGGACGTCCTGTCCGACACCCCGAGCGCAGCACATCCATGTGCTGCTCGACCCCACCCCCGCCGGGACGGGGCTTGGCGCTTTTGTTGTTCCCATTCTTCAAAAGCGCGCCGGAGGGGTGGGAAGAGAAGAGCAGGAGCAAGAGCGCGCGTTGCCAACAGCCACAGCGATCGTCGGGCTCGCGGCTTCGACGGCAATTGCACTGTAGGAGCGGCTTCAGCCGCGACAGCAAGATTCGGCAGGTCGCGGCTGAAGCCGCTCCTACAAGGGGGATCTTGCGATCACGGGCGAAGTCGCGAGGTCGGCGCGCTCGCAGGGTCGGGGAGCTGCTCTTCTCTTCCCACCCTCCCGGCGCGCTTTTGAAGAATGGGGAAACAAAAGCGCCGGGTGACGTCCCGGCGGGTGTGTGCGCGAGTGGCACATGGATGTGCCACGTTCGGTTTCGTCACGACACGGACGTCTGCCGAAACCGACGCGCACACACCCGTCGGGGCGGCGCACCAAAACGCAAGTCAGAGCCAAGCCTCCGCCAACCAAGGCGCGCCCTCAACAAACCCCAATACAGCCCGCGAACGCGGGCGCCCCGCTTCCGCGACAGACCCAATCCGGCAACTTATCCCGCAGCGCCGAGAAACCCGAACAACGTCCGCAACAACAAGCCGAAAGAGCCCTCACCCCGGCGGCTGCCCGGGCAATCGCGCCGGCGACTCCGCATCACCCGGGATCAGCTCATCCGGCCGCTCGCCGGCGCCGCGGTCCTCCATCTCCTGGCTGTCGTGCTTGCCGCGCTGTTCGCCCGGCACGGGCGGGGACTTCTCTCGCAGGGGATCTCGGGTCATGGCCGGGTCCGCTCGAAACGGGGGGAACCCAAGTTCAACGCGGAAACCGTGAAGATCCTGCCAAACGCATCCCTGCCACGCACCGCTCACGTCTGCCTAACGGCCCCGGCGTTACTGCTGGCGACCCCTCCCACCGATGCCGGAGCCGCGCCATGCGCCCGCGCCCCTTCGAACGTCGACCCGACCGCCGCCTGTTCGCCGCGCCGCTGGATCCCCAGTTGCCGGCCATGCTGCCGCCGCTGGAAAGCGGCGTGGCCCAGGACTACCGCCACTACAGCCTGGTCGACTACCAGCGTCGTCGCCGGCGCGGCGGCCCTACCTGGCGCGACCTCTATCCCGCCTACGAATTCGCCCGCCGCACCCACGCCGCCGACTGGCCGCGCAGCGCCGACATCGACGACGCGCTGGCCGCGCAGTGGGAACAGATGCGCGGCGCCTCTCGGCTGAGCTGGCGCCGCGCGCGCGGCGTCATCGAGGATGCCTGGCAGGCGCTGGACCACATGCCCGAAGCCGCCGTGCACGGAGTGCGGCACTGATGGCCGGCCGTCCCATCTGGTCGGGCACGCTGTCGTTCGGCCTGCTCAACGTGCCGGTCGCGCTGATGTCGGGCGAGCGCCGTACCGACCTGCACTTCCGCATGCTCGATTCGCGCGACAAGAAGCCGATCCGTTTCGAACGGGTCAACGCCGACACCGGCGAGGAGGTGCCCTGGAAGGAGATCGTCAAGGCCTACGAATACGATAAGGGCAGCTATGTCGTGCTCGAGGAATCGGACATCCGCTCGGCCGCGCCGGAGACCCACGAGACGGTCGAGGTGGAAACCTTTGTCGACGCCGCCGACATCGATCCGCGCTATTTCGAGAAGCCCTACATCCTCGTGCCGGGCAAGAAGGCCGAGAAGGGCTACGTGCTGCTGCGCGAGACCCTGCGCGACACCGGCAAAGTCGGCATCGCGCGGGTGGTGATCCGCACCCGCGAGTACCTCTCTGCGGTGATGCCCGAGGGCGATGCCCTGGTCCTGCTGCTGCTGCGCTATCACCAGGAACTGGTCGATCCGGAGGAATACAACCTGCCTGGCGGCGCGTTGAAGGATTACCGCATCAGCCCCAAGGAACAGGAAATGGCCAGGCAGCTGATCGAGTCGATGGCCGGCACCTGGAAGCCGGGCGACTACCACGACGAATTCCGCGCCCGCCTCGAGGCCGTCCTGCAGAAGCGCATCAAGGCCAAGGGCGGCAAGACCCGCATCGAGGAAGCGCCGTCGAGCCACGGCGAGGAAACCACCAACGTGGTCGACTTCATGTCGCTGCTGGAGAAGAGCCTGGCCGCCAACAAGCGCACCCCGGCCAAGAAGGCGGCCAAGAAGGCCCCGGCGCGCAAGACAGCGAAGAAGGCCACCAAGACCGCCAAGGCGGCCAAGAAGGCGCCGGCCCGGCGCAAGGCGGGTTGAGCGGTGGCGCGGCGCGCGGCGGCATCCGCCGGCGAGGTCGAGATCACCCATCCCGAACGCGTGGTCTATCCCGCGTTGGGACTGAGCAAACGCGACGTCGCCGACTACTACCGCGCGGCAGCACGCTGGCTGCTGCCGGAAGTCGCGCGCCGGCCGCTGTCGCTGCTGCGCTGCCCGGACGGCGCTGCCGGCGAATGCTTCTTCCAGAAGCACGGTGGCCGCGGGCTGGGCGCGCAGGTCCACGAACTGCCCCTGCGCCAGCAGAGCGGCATCGAGGACTACGTCTACATCGATGACCTCGCCGGCCTGCTGCAGCTTGTGCAGATGAATACGCTTGAGCTGCACCCCTGGGGCGCGACGATCGACGACCCCGAGCATCCCGACCAGCTGGTGTTCGATCTCGATCCCGGCCCCGGTGTGAGCTGGCGCGAGATCCGCCAGGGGGCGCGGCAGATCCGCGCCGCGCTGCGCGAGGACGGCCTGCAGAGCTTCGTGCGTCTGTCCGGCGGCAAGGGCCTGCACGTGGTGGCGCCGCTGCGGCCACGGCCGGACTGGGAGCGTGCCCGCCGCTACGCCGACCAGCTGGCGCATCGCCTGGCCGAGCGCCATCCGGACCGCTACGTTGCCACCATGAGCAAGGCGCGCCGCGACGGCGTCATCTTCATCGACTGGCTGCGCAATGCCCGCGGCGCCACCAGCGTCTGCTCCTGGTCGCTGCGCGCCCGCGAGGGGGCCGGCGTGGCGATGCCGGTGCGCTGGGAAGATCTGCCGCGGATCGCCTCGCCGCAGGCCTTCCCGCTGCCACGGGCGCGCCAGCGCGTGGCGCGCCTGAAGGTCCATCCGTGGGGCGACTGGCACCGGATCGAGCAGGCCCTGCCCGAAGACTGAACCCGGAATCGACGGACGCCTTGGCCGCAGCGTGTAAAATGGCGTTCTTTTGACCGGTGAAATGGCGGAAAGCACGACCAGGGCGCTGATCTCGGCCCCGCCATTCATCCGCGTGCTCGCCGGCCTGGCCGACGCCGACCTCGGCGGATCGGCCCCGGTGCTGTCCGACCGCCTGGGCCAGTGGATCGACTGGAACCGCGCGGTCAGCCTCTCGCGCGCGCTGGACCAGCCACCCCCGCCTGCCCCGGAAAGTCCCGACGTCCCTGCCGGCGAAGCCGATTGCGCGCAGGCGCGGGCCACGCTGGCGCAGGCCATCGCCGACGAACCGCTGCTGGCCCCGGTCGGCACCGGTACGCCTGCCCCCGTGGACTTTTCCCCCTACCGCGAGCGTTGCCTGGGCCTGCAGCGGGCAATGAACGCCGCCACCGGCCGCCTGCGTGGCGCGTTGCGCGACCGTCTCGCCGCCGGCGCCGCGCCGCTGGCCCGGCTGGCCGAGGTGGACGCGCTGATGGAGCAGGTCCTGGCCCCGCGCGAACAGCGCTGGCTGGCCAGCGTGCCGGCGCTGCTGGGCGAGCGCTTCGAAAGCCTGCGTCCGGCCCCGGTCGAACCGGCGACCTCCCCCCTGCCCGGCGAGTGGCTCGACGCATTCCGACAGGACATGCGCCAGGTCCTGCTCGCCGAACTCGATTTCCGTTTCCAACCGCTCGAGGCGCTGCTGGCAGCGCTGCGCGCCGGATGAACCCCATGCACAAGAATCCGCTCTACCCCGCAGTCTTCCTCGTCGGCCTGGTCGCCATCGGCTGGATCGGCGCCGGCTATCTCACCACCAACCCGGTCGCGGCGCTGGTCGCGGCAGTGATCGGCGCCTGCTACATCGCCGGCGCGGTCGAACTATGGCGTTACCGCCAGGCCACGGCCGCATTGCAGGCGGCCGTGGCCGATGCCGACGGCGCGCGCGAAGACCTCGCGCCCTGGCTGGCGCGCCTGCCGGCCGCGCTGCGCCAGCCGGTGCGCCTGCGCATCGAGGGCGAGCGCGTGGCCCTGCCAGTGCCGACGCTGTCGTCCTACCTGGTCGGCCTGCTGGTCCTGCTCGGCATGCTCGGCACCCTGCTGGGCATGATGGCGACCCTGCGCGGCACCGGCCTGGCGCTGGAAAGCGCCACCGACCTGCAGGCCATCCGCGGCTCGCTGGCCGCGCCGATGAAGGGCCTTGGCTTCGCCTTCGGTACCTCGATCGCCGGTGTGGCCAGTTCGGCGATGCTCGGCCTGCTCGCCGCGCTGTGCCGGCGCGAGCGCCTGCAGGCCGTGCAGCAGCTCGATGCACTGATCGCCGGCCCGCTGCGCGGCCACTCGCACGCACATGAGCGCCACGAAACCTTCCGCCTGCTGCAGCAGCAGGCCGCGCTGATGCCGGCGCTGGTCGATCGCCTGCAAGCGTTGGCCGGGGGCATCGAACAGCGTGCCGTGGCCGATGCGGAACGCCAGCTGGCGCGCCAGGACGCCTTCCACCGCCAGGCAGAGGCCGCGCACACCGCGCTGGCAACGACGCTGGAAGGTGCGCTGCGCGAGGGGATGGCAGAGAGCACGCGGGCGATCGGTGCCGGCCTGCAGCCGGTCCTGGAAACCACGCTGGCCGCGCTGGCCAGCGAGAGCGCCGCCAGCCAGCAGGCGGTCGCCGACGCCGCGCAGCAGCACCTGGCCGCACTGACGAATGGTTTCGATGCGGCCAGCCGCTCCGCCGCATCGGCCTGGACCGGCGCGATCGAGGAACAGCGCCGCGCCAACGACACGCTGGCCACCTCGCTGGCGGCCACGCTGGCCCGTTTCAACGAGGACTTCGCCCAGCGCAGCGGCGCGGTCGTCGATGGCGTGGCGACGCGCCTGGAGACCGCCACCACCGGCATGGCCGCCGCCTGGGAGCAGGCACTGGCGCAGCAGCAGTCCGCGCAGGCCGCCATCGCCGATGGCCATGCGCGGGCGCTCGAAGTCGCGGCGCAAACGCTTGAACGCCAGGCCGAGTCCTGGGTTGCCTCGGCCGGCCAGGCGCACACGCAGCTGCAGGCCGCATTGGCCGCCGGCGACGAACAGCGCCTGACCGCGTGGCGCGACACCCTGGCCGAGGCCGGCAGCGCGCTGCGCGAGGACTGGCTGGCCGCCGGTGCCGAGGCCAGCCAGCGCCAGCGCGACGCCTGCGAGGCGCTGCAGCGCACCGGCGAGGCGCTGGCCGAGGCGACCCGCGCCCAGGCCGGCGCGACGATCGAGGAAGTCGCGCGCCTGGTGCAGAGCGCCGCCGCCGCCCCGCAGGCCGCCGCCGAAGTGATCGCCGGCCTGCGCCAGACGCTGTCCGAAAGCATGGCCCGCGACAACGACATGCTGGCCGAGCGCAACCAGATGCTGGCGACCCTGGACACCCTGCTGGCCGCGGTCAATCACGCCTCCACCGAACAGCGCAGCGCCATCGACGCGCTGGTGGCGACCTCGGCCGACCTGCTCGACCGCGTCGGCAGCCGCTTCGCCGAGCGCGTCGAGGCCGAGGGCGGCCGGCTCGATGCCGCCACCGCGCAGGTCGCCGCCGGCGCCGCCGAGGTCGCCAGCCTCGGCGAGGCCTTCGGCGGCACGCTGCAGTCATTCGCCAGCGTCAACGAAGCGCTTGCCGAGCGCCTGCAGGGCATCGAACAGGTGCTGGTGCAGTCGCTGGCACGCAGCGACGAGCAGCTGGCCTACTACGTCGCCCAGGCGCGCGAGGTGGTGGACCTGAGCATGCTGGCGCAGCGCCAGATCATCGAGGAACTGCGCCAGGCCAACGGCGCGGGCCACGCATGAGCGAGTTCGAGGCCGAGGAGGGTGGCACCGCGCCGGTCTGGGCCGCCTTCGGCGACCTGATGTCGGTACTGCTGGGCGCCTTCGTGTTGATCCTGGTCGGGGTGATCGCGGTGCAGCTGCAGCTGTCGAGCCGGCTCGACCAGGAGATGCGCCAGCACCAGCGCGAGGCCCGACAAAGGCAGGCGCTGGAGCAGGCTCTGGCGGCGCCGCTGGCCGCGGGCCGGGTGACCCTGGTCGATGGCCGCATCGGCATCGGCGGCAACGTGCTGTTCGCGCTCAATTCCGACCAGCTGCAGCCGGAAGGGCGCGAACTGCTGCGCAGCCTGGCCGGCCCGTTGAAGACCTACCTGCAGGGCCGCGGCGAGATCCTGATGGTCAGCGGCTTCACCGACGATGCCCAGGTGCACGAAGGCAACCGGCGCTTCGCCGACAACTGGGCGCTGTCGGCCGAACGCGCGCTGACGGTGACGCGCGCGCTAATCGAGGAAGGCGTGCCGGCCTCATCGGTGTTCGCCGCCGCCTTCGGCGCCGAGCAGCCGGTGGACAGCAACGCCAGTGCCGAAGGCCGGGCGCGCAATCGCCGCGTGGAACTGGCGCCGGTACCGCGCCAGGGCAAGCCGGCGGCGAGCGCCGATGCGCGCTGAGGCAAACGCGTTGCGGGAGCAGCTGGCGACCTGGCGCGCTGCCGGCGACGATCGCCTGGATCCGCCGCGCTTCCGTTTCCTCGAAGCGCTGGCCGCGCGCATGGAGGACCAGTCCGAAGCCGCGCGCGAACTGCTGCGGGCGCGGCTGGCCACGCTGGTTCAGCGCTATGCCGACGACCTGGCCGCCGCACGCGCCGCCGCCGCCGCTGAGCCTGACGTGAGACTGCAGGCGGCCGTGGGCGGTGCATTCTCGCCGCTGCTGGCGCAGCTGGCCGCCGGCCGACGTCGCCAGGGCCATGCCGAGGCCACTGGCCCGGCGCAGCTGCCGGCGCTGGCCGGGTTCCGCCAGCTGTGGAGCGACCTGCTGGGCGAGCGTCGCCTGCGCCAGTCGCTGGCGCCGGTGCCGGCCGATGCCGGTCCGCTCAACTCGGTGGTGCTGGTGCACCGGGCGATCGCCCTGATGCGCGAGGCCAGTCCGGACTACCTGCGCCATTTCCTCGCCTATGCCGACCACCTGTGCTGGCTCGAGCGCCTGCATGACGCGCGCGGAACCACCACCACGACGGCGAGCAACCCGCGCCGCGCCACGACGCGCAAGCCGCGCAAGCGCCGCGAATGAGCCGCGCCGCCGCCGCGCTCAAGGCGCCGGCGTGCCCCAGTCGCGCTGCTTGCTGGTCTGGCCGATGCCGGGATTGAAGCCGTTGCACGGATCCAGCGCGCGGTAGTGCGCGGCCAGCGCCGGCTTGGCGCGGTACAGGTGGCCGACGTTGTGCTCGGCCGGATACTCGGCGCCACGGCGGTCCAGCCCGGCCCACATCGCATGCTCGATCGCCAGCGGATCGTGGCCCTTGCGCACGATGTAGTCCTGGTGGAAGACGTGGCAGAGGAAGTGCCCGTAGTACAGCCGGTGCAGCAGCGTGGCCTCGATGTCCGGCGGCAGGACCTCGACCCAGTCGCGGTCGTCGCGGCGCAGCGCGATGTCCAGCGCGACGATGTCCTCCACCGTGTCGCGGTGCGCCTGGCGGTAGCGCACTGCCGCGCCGGCAACCGCGAAGCGGTGCAGGAACGCCTTGCGGGCCTCCTCCTCGTTGCAGCGGAAGAACGCGCCGGTCGGGCTGGCGTTGAAATGGTCCTTGAGGAAGATCTCCACCTGCGAGGCGTCGGCGCGCGCCACCCGGAGCAGCAGGTGATGCGCGTAGCGGTCGCGGTACTCGTACATCCGCCGCGGCAGGTGGCGCGGCAGCAGCGCGGTCAGCGCCTGGATCACGCGGTCGGCCAGGCCCGGCAGGCCGAGCGCCTCGCACCAGCCGTCGACGCGGCTCTTCAGCGCGAACGCCCCGGGCACCCGCGCCGTGCCCAGGTGCTCGATCAGCAGGAAGCTGTCCTTGCCATATTTTTCGCCGATGTCGAAGGCGTCGCGGTGCAGGTACTCGCCGGCGATCGGCAGTGAATCGAGCTGGGTCAGCAGGTAGCGACGCACCGCGGTGAGGTCGTCAGGCGCGTTGCTGCCGATGTAGAACACCGTGCTGTCCTCGCGCGGGAAGGTGTCCAGCCGCACCGCGAACACCGCCAGCCGCCCGGCCGAGCCGGAGGCTTCGAACAGACGCGCCGGGTCGGCGTTGAAGCGCGCCGGCGTGGGCGCATCGACTTCGCGCACATGCCGCGCGTAATGCGGGTCGGACGCGGCGCGGGCCGGATCGTCGGCGATGTCGCGCTCGTCGTAATCGCCGGCCTGCAGGCGCTGCAGCACCTGCTCGGGATCTTCGCCCAGCGCGATGCCCAGGTGGTTCACCAGCCTCAGCACGCCGTCCTCCCCGAGCTGCGCGTACAGCGCCAGCTCGGTATAGGCCGGGCCGCGACGCACCAGCGCGCCGCCGGAATTGTTGCAGATCCCGCCCAGCACCGAAGCTCCGATGCACGAGGAGCCGATCACCGAATGCGGCTCGCGGCCGAGCGGCGCCAGCGCCTGTTCGAGCTGGTCGAGCGTGGCGCCGGGCATGCAGACCACCTGGCGGCCATCGCGCACCAGGCGGATGCCGGCCAGTCGCTGCGTGCTGACCAGCACCACCGGGCGGTCGTAGTCGCTGCCATCGGGCGTCGAGCCGCCGGTGAGCCCGGTATTGGCCGCCTGCAGGATCACGATGCAGTCGGCCGCCACGCAGGCCTGCAGCACGCGCCACATTTCCACCAGGCTGCCGGGCCGCGCCACCGCCAGCACCGGTCCGTCGCCGAAGCGGTAGCCCTTGCGGTAGCGGCGGGTGGCGCGCTCGTCGGTGAGCACGTGGGCGGCGCCGATCAGTTCGCGCAGGCGGGTCGTCAGCGCGCTGGCGTCCGGACCATCCACGTCAGGCCCCGCGCACCAGCAGGCGGCGGTCGATATCGGCGATCGACCTGGCGCCGGTGAGGATCATCGCCACTCGCATCTCCTTTTCGATCAGCTCCAGCAGGTGGGAAACGCCCTGTTCGCCCGCCGCGGCCAGCGCGTAGACGAAGGCGCGCCCGAGCAGTACCGCGTCGGCGCCCAGCGCCAGCATGCGCACCACGTCCAGGCCGTTGCGGATACCCGAATCAGCGAGGATGCGCACATCGCCCTGGACCGCATCGGCGATCGCCGGCAGCGCATGCGCGGTGGAGGGTACGCCATCGAGCTGGCGGCCGCCGTGATTGGACACGACGATGCCGTCGGCACCGAAGCGCACCGCCTCGCGGGCGTCCTCGGGATCGAGGATGCCCTTGATCAGCATCGGCCCATTCCAGAATTCACGGATCCACGCCAGGTCCTTCCAGGAGATGGAGTGGTCGAAGTTGGCGGCCAGCCAGCCGATGTAGTCGGCCAGCCCGGTCGGATGGCCGCGATAGGCGGAGATGTTGCCCAGGTCGTGCGGGCGCCCGCGCAGGCCCACGTCCCAGGCCCAGCGCGGATGCGTGGCGGCCTGCAGCAGGCGGCGCAGCGGCGCGTTGGGCCCGCTCATGCCCGAGTGCGCGTCGCGGTAGCGCGCGCCCGGCGTGGGCATGTCGACGGTGAACACCAGGGTGGTCACGCCGGCGGCCTGCGCGCGCTCGAGCGCATTGCGCATGAAGCCGCGGTCGCGCAGCACGTAGAGCTGGAACCACAGCGGCCGCGTCATCGCCGGGGCGACCTCCTCGATCGGGCACACCGATACCGTCGACAGGGTGAACGGCACGCCCTTGCGCGAGGCCGCGCGCGCGGCCTGCACCTCGCCGCGGCGCGCGTACATGCCGGTCAGGCCGACCGGCGCCAGCGCCACCGGCAGCGCCAGCCGCTCGCCGAACAGCTCGGTTTCCAGGCTCACCCCGCTCATGTCCTGCAGCACGCGCTGGCGCAGCGCGATGTCGGCCAGGTCCTCGACGTTGCGGCGCAGCGTGCGTTCGGCGTAGGCGCCGCCGTCGATGTAGTGGAACAGGAAGGGCGGCAGGCGCGACTGCGCCGCCGCGCGGAAATCGGTTGAGGCGGAGATGATCATGGCGATGGAGGGAGATCGGCGGGAAGGCGGGAGGCGCGCTCGCGGCGGGCGGCATCCTCGTCCAGCGCGCGCAGGGCGTCGTGGACGAAGCGCAGGTGATCCTCGGCGGCGGCGCGGGCGGCGGCCGGGTCGCCGGCCATCACCGCATCGCGCAGCGCCTGGTGCTGCCGGGCCAGCGCCGGGCCGGTGCGCGGATCCAGGTACAGCGCCTGGCGGCTCTGCGAGATGTTGGTGCGCAGCAGGTCGAACAGGCCGCGCATCAGCTGGACCAGCACCAGGTTGTGCGAGGCCTCGGCGATGGCCAGGTGGAAGCGCGCATCGGCAGCGGCTTCGGCGGCGGCATCGTTGTCGGCGTGGGCCCGGGCGATCGCCGCGAACGCCTCGTCGATGCGCGCGCGGTCGGCGTCGGTGGCGCGCAGCGCGGCGTGCCAGGCGGTGGCGCCTTCCAGGGCGTGGCGGGTTTCCAGCACGTCGTAGCGGTATTCCGGATCGGCGCGCAGCTGCGGCTGGAACGGCTGCAGCGGTTCGACCGGGCCCGTGCCCACGGTGGTGGCCCGCACATAGCTGCCGCCACCGCCGCGCGTGGCCAGCAGGCCCTGGCTGGCGAGCTGCTGGATCGCCTCGCGCAGCACCGTGCGCGAGACCCCGAGCCGGGCCGCCAGCGGACGTTCGGCGGGCAGCCGGTCGCCGGGCTGCAGCGCCTGTTCGAGGATGAGCCGGCGCAGCGCGGCGGCGGTCCGGTCGGAGAGGCGCTCGGCCGCCGGTTCGACTGGTAGGACCGGATGGGAGGGCTTGGTAGCCATGGGCGCCATTAGGCGCGCAGGGCAGCGATCGATCAACGGCACCGCCGGCCACGCGGCGTTTCGCTGCCTGCCATTGGTCAGACCAGTCGGGTGGGGAGCAGACGTCCGGTACGCGCGGCGTAGGCTGGCCAGGCCAGCGGGAAGGCGTCGCGCAGCACCGCTTCCTCGACCTCGATCCGGCGCAGGAAGGCCCAGGCCACCGGCAGCATCAGCACCGGCATGGCCAGCCAGTTGCCCAGGCCGATCCCCAGCCCGAGGAAGCACATCAGCGCGCCGGTGTAGGACGGATGCCGGACCCAGCGGTACGGCCCGCGTTGTACCAGCTCATGGCCGGCCTGCACGCTGACGTCGACGGTGAAGAAGCGCGCCAGGATGTGGATCGACCACAGCCGCAGGGCCAGGCCGGCGGCGATCAGCGCGCAGCCGGCCCAGCGCGCCGGCGCCAGCCAGCCGACCGGCAGGCGGCCGTGGCCGGACACGGTGACCACTACCGCAGCGGCGATCGCCAGCAGCAGCACCCGCCACAGCAGGCCGAGCGTGCCGGCATCGCGGCGGCTGCCGGCGGCGGCGCGGCGGCGCAGGCCCAGCCAGGCTTCGCAGCCGCCCCAGGCCAGGCCGAGCAGGGGAAACAACGACTGCGGCTGCAGGACGAAGGTGGCGATCATCGGCGTTCTCCTGTTGGTACGAGGTGGCGTGGATCCAGTGTCGGCCAGCAGGCCGCGGCGGTGACGGGCCGATCGTCACCGATCCGCCCTGCCGGAAGTCACTTTCTTGGCCGCCCCCATTGCCGGGCCCGGCGTCGACCTGACAGCATCGCTCCATGCCCGGCTTCCTGCGCAACCTGCTCAATCCGCTCAGCCTCGCCGGCCTGGTGACGCTGGCGGCGATCGGCTTGTCGTTCGGGCTCACCCATTCGCCTTACGGGCCGTGGCGCTGGGTCGCGTGGGGCGCGTTCGTGATCGGCTTCATCGCCCAGGGCGAGACGCCGCGCCGCAGCGACCACGCCGTGCTGCTGGTGCAGGCAGTGCTCGCGGTGCTGCTGGTCTGGATGGAAGTGCGTACCGGCACCACGCCGGTGCTGACGGTGATCGTGGTGGCGCTGGCGGCGCGGCGCTGGCCGGTGCGCGCGGTGTGGGCGCTGGCGATCGCCATGGACGTGGCGATGTACCTGATCCTCGCGCGCAACGGTGGCTTCGGCCAGCCCTGGCTGGTGGTGTCGCTGTACGGCGGCTTCCAGGCCTTCGCCGCGCTGACCACCCACTACGCGACGCAGGCCGGCCAGGCGCGCGATGCGCTGATGCACGTCAATGCCGACCTGCTCGCCACCCGCGCGCTGCTCGCCGAGAGCGCGCGCGATGCCGAACGCCTGCGGCTGGCCCGCGAGCTGCACGACGTCGCTGGCCACAAGCTGACCGCGATGCGGCTCAACCTGCGCCGCCTCGCCGCCGATCCCGCGCTCGCCGGGCATGCGCCGCTGGCGCTGGCCGAACAGCTGTCGGCCGAACTGCTGGGCGACATCCGCAACGTGGTGCGTGCGATGCGCGACGATCCGGGCGTGGACCTGGCCACCGCCCTGCGCGCGCTGGCCGCGCCGTTCCCGCGCCCGGCGCTGTCGGTTGATATCGATCCGCAGGTACGGGTGCGCGACACCCGGATCGCCGAAACCGTGCTGCGGCTGGCGCAGGAAGCGCTGACCAACGCCGCGCGCCACGCCGACGCCGATCATGTGCGCCTGCGCCTGTCCGAACGCGACGGCCTGCTGTGCATCGACATCGAGGACGACGGCGCCGCGCCGTTGCAGCTGTGCGAAGGCAATGGCATCGCAGGCATGCGCGAGCGCGTGGCGGCGCTGGATGGACAACTGGAACTGGGCCGCGGCGCGCGCGGCGGCCTGCGACTCACCGCGAGGCTGCCCGCATGAACCCGACCCCCCTGCGCATCGCCCTGGCCGACGACCAGGTGCTGGTCCGCGCCGGCCTGCGCGCGTTGCTGCAGGACCAGGGCCTGGAGGTGGCGATCGAGGCCGACGACGGCCAGGCGCTGCTGGACCAGCTGCAGGCTGGCGCGGTCGACGTGGTCCTGAGCGACATCCGCATGCCCGGGCTGGACGGTATCGAGGCGCTGCGCCAGCTGCGCGCGCGCAACGACCACACGCCGGTGCTGCTGCTGACCACCTTCGACGAAGCCGACCTGCTGCTGCGCGCGCGCGAAGCGGGGGCGCAGGGCTTCCTGCTCAAGGACGCGGCGCCGGAGGAACTGCGCGAGGCGATCACCCGTCTGGCGGCAGGTGAGACGCTGCTGCAGCCGGTCAGCACCGACCCGGTACGCGCGCGCTACCGCTATCGCGACGAGGCGCCGCCAACCGATAGCTTCGGCGAACGCGAGGTGGCGATCCTGCGCCTGCTGGCCGGTGGTTATTCCAACAAGGAGATCGCCCGCACGTTGTTCCTGGCCGAGGGGACGGTGAAGAACTACGTCTCCAACATCCTGGACAAGCTGGGCACGCGCGATCGCACGCGTGCGGTGCTGAAGGCGATCACGCTGCGGGTGATCTGAGTCTGGCGGACGCGTGCAGGTTTGCCGCGCGAAAGCCCGGGCGTGTGCCGCGTGCCTTTTCCTTGCTGCTGATTGCCTGGTTGCTCTTGCTTTCGCGGGAAAAGCGGGGCGCCCGCTTTGCGGGATGTATTGGGGTTTATTGAGGGCGCGCCTTGGTTTGCGGAGGCTTGGCTCTGACTTGCGATGGGGGCCCCGACCCACCGGGGGTGGGGTCGTCGGGGCAACGGACGTCCTGTCCGACACCCCGAGCGCAGCACATCCATGTGCTGCTCGACCCCACCCCCGCCGGGTCGGGGCTTGGCGCTTTTGTTGGTTCCATTCTTTTGGGGCGCGCTAGGGAGGGGGAGGAGAAGAGCAAGAGCAAAAACGGCGTCCCGATTCTTGTCGTTGACCTCATGCATCTCCGCTTCGCCGGGGCTCTCCTTGTAGGAGCGGCTTCAGCCGCGACCTGCTGGACCTCGCGTCGCGGCTGAAGCCGCTCCCACATTGCAATCGCCAGCGGAGCTGCGAACTCGCTCGTAGCAGCGCGCCGCAGGGAACGCACGCTCTGGTCTTGCTCTTCTCTTCCCCCCTCCCCGGCGCGCCCTGAAGAATGGGGAAATAAAAGCGCCGGGTGACGCCCCGGCGGGTATGTGCGCGAGTGGCACATGGATGTGCCGGGCCGCGATAGCGCCGCCGTGCTCTTGGAAACGATGCCGTCCCCACGGCAGGACGAAACGAACAGCCGATAACACCACCCTGCAGTCAGACGACGCACGACGCGCACATACCCGTCGGGGCGGCGCACCCAAACGCAAGTCAGGGCCAACTCTCCGCCCCCCGAGGCGCGCCCTCATAAACCCCCAATACAGCCCGCGAATGCGGGCGCCCCGCTTTCAGCAAGAACCCCCAGCCCCCAAGCAACAGCCCCAACTAGCGCCGCACGTCAAACCGCCCCTCGCCAATCAGCGCCTCCACCTCGCCCACCGACACCGGATTGAAGTCCCCCGGAATCGTGTGCTTCAGGCAGGCCGCCGCCAGGCCGAAGCGCACCGTCGCTTCCGCGTCGAGCCCGGCGATCAGCCCGTGCAGCACGCCCGCCGCGAACGCATCGCCGCCGCCGATGCGGTCGATGATGCCGGTCACCGACTCCGCCGGCGCCAGTGCCTCGGTGCCGTCGCTGCCCAGCAGCATCGCGCCCAGGCTGTGATGGTCCACGCTCAGCGTCGCGCGTTGAGTGCAGGCCATCCAGCGCAGCTGTGGGAACGCCGCGAATGCCTGTGCTGCCGCAGCCCGCACGCGCTCACGGACGTCCTCGTGCGGGAACTCACCGCCGAGCACCACGCCGATGTCGCGGTAGTCGGCGAACACGATGTCCGCGCAGGCGAACAGCTCGCGCAGGATCGCGGTGGCATCGCCGCCCCAGCGCTGCCACAGCTTGGGCCGGAAATTGCCGTCGAACGACACTCGCGTGCCCTGCGCGCGCGCCGCGCGGGCGGCGTCGAGCGTGGCCTGCGCGGCGTCCGGACCGAGGGCCGGGCTGACACCCGACAGGTGCAGCCAGTCGGCACCGGCCAGCAGCGCCGGCCAGTCGTAGTCCTGCGGGCGCGCCAGCTCGAACGCCGACTGCGCGCGGTCGTAGACCACCTCGCTGGCGCGATGGCCGGCGCCGGTGGTGAGGAAATACAGCCCCATGCGGCCCGGCACGGCGCGCACGCGCGAGGTGTCCACGCCGTGCCGGCGCAGTTCGCCGGTGGCCGCCGCGCCGAGCGGGTTGTCGGCGACGGTGCCGAGCATCGCCACCTCGTGGCCGAAGTGCGCCAGCGACACCCCCACGTTGGCCTCCGCGCCGCCGATGTGTACCTCCAGGCGCGGGGTCTGCAGCAGCAGCTCGCGGCCGGGCGCGCCGAGACGCAGCAGGAGTTCTCCGAAACAGGCAACGCGGGTACGGCGCATGCGGTTTTCCTTGGAATGGCGAGCGAAGAGCGACAGTGTGAAACTGACCAGCGGTGTCATTCTAGAGGGCGGGCCGATCCGGCAATAGTCAGCCGATGCCTGGAGTTCTTTGACGACAATCCCGGCAACAATCTCGGCCCGGCCGGCCAGATTCGCCACAAAAGTGGTGAAACCCTTGCTGCGCTGCAAGATGGCACAAGGTTAAACAGCTGCTAACGTCTTTTTGACCAGCGGTGTCATCCGTTGGGACACCACCTGGAAAACAACGTAGTTCATGTACCCTTGGGAGGGGAGGACATGCAATCTCGTACCAATATCCGGAAGACACCGGTTACCTTGCTCGCGCTTTCGATCGGCATGGCCCTGCATGCAGGCGCCGCCATTGCCCAGGAGGCCGGCCAGCCCGTCCCCACCGGCCACCAGGCCCAGGACGCGGCGCAGGCCGAACAGGCCCAGGGGGCGGTTGACCTGGATACCGTGACTGTCACCGGCTACCGCGCCTCGGTCGAGAAGGCGCTGGACATCAAGCGCGGCGAGACCGGCATGGTCGACGCCATCGTGGCCGAGGACATCGCCAACTTCCCGGACAACAACCTGGCCGAATCGCTGCAGCGCATCCCCGGCGTGGTCATCACCCGCGATGCCGGCGAAGGCCGCAACATCTCCGTCCGCGGCCTGGGCCCGGATTTCACCCGGGTGCGCATCAACGGCATGGAGGCGCTGACCACCGTCGGCGGCTCGGACCAGGCCGGCGGCTCCAACCGTTCGCGCGGCTTTGACTTCAACGTCTTCGCCTCGGACCTGTTCACCCAGCTGATCGTGCGCAAGACCGCCTCGGCCGATGTCGAGGAAGGCTCGCTCGGCGCCACCGTCGACCTGCGCACCGCGCATCCGTTCGACTATGACGGCTTCACCCTGGCCGCAAGCGGGCAGGCCACCTACAACGACATGGCGCAGAAAGCCGACCCGCGCATCGCCGGACTGATCGCCAACACCTGGGCCGACGGCACCTTCGGCGCGCTGTTCTCCTTCGCCTATTCCGAGCGGCAGTTGCTGGAAGAGGGCAGCAATTCCGGTCGCTGGGCCGGCGGTACCGCCAACAACGGCTTCAGCAAGGCCTCGCCGTTCGCCGCCGCCAACCGCGCCGACGTGTGGAGCCCGCGTTTCCCGCGCTACACGCTGATGGAGCACGAGCAGAAGCGCACCGGCCTGACCGGCGCGCTGCAGTGGAAGCCGAGCGACAGCACGCAGTTCACCCTGGACGGCATGTACTCCAAGATCGATGCCAAGCGCACCGAGAAGTACATCGAGGCGATCTCGTTCTCGCGTGGCGCCTCGCAGGGCGGCAAGCCGGAGATGGTGGTAAACGACGGCTACATCGACCCGGCCACCGGCGCGCTGCTGTATGGTGAGTTCGACAACACCGACATCCGCGCCGAGCACCGCTACGACGAGTGGAACACCGTCTTCAAGCAGATCTCGCTGGCGGGCGAGCACAAGTTCAGCGACATCTTCAAGATCAACGGCCAGATCGGCACCTCGAGCTCCAAGCACGAGAATCCGATCCAGACCACGATCATCATGGACAAGCTCAACGTCGACGGCTACAGCTACGACTATCGTGGCGACAGCCGCTTCCCGGTGTTCAACTACGGCATCGACCCGACCGATCCGAACGGCTGGACCCTGGCCGAGATCCGCCTGCGTCCGCAGTACGTCGAGAACGACTACGACATCGGCAACCTCGACTTCACCTGGAACATGGCCTCGGCTTTCACCCTGAAGGGCGGCGTCCAGTACAAGGACTACACCTTCAAGACCCGCGAACTTCGCCGTGCCTCGGAAACCGCGGTGCCGAATTTCGCCACCGGCAACAAGATCGTGCCGGCCGACTACACCGAACTGGCCCGCCTGGGCGGCATCACCGGCTATCCGAACAGCTGGGTGATCCCGAACCTGGACGCGATCGCCAACGCCCTGGACATCTACAGCAACAGCGGCACCTTCGCCGTCTCCGAGCGGGCGGTGAACACCCGCAGCGTGGAGGAGAAGGACACCGGCTTCTGGTTGATGGGCGATTTCGGCTTCGACATCGGCAACGTGCCCTTCAGCGGCAACATCGGCGGTCGCTACGTCAAGACCAAGCAGTCCTCGACCGGCTACGCCACTGTCTCGGGCACGCCGATCCAGACCACCGTCGACCGCGAGTACAACGACTTCCTGCCGTCGATGAACCTGGTCGCCAACATCACGCCGGACTTCCTGGTGCGCTTCGGCGCGGCCAAGGTGATGTCGCGTCCGGGCCTGGGCTCGCTGACCCCGGGCGTGACGGTCAACGTCGCCGGTGGCGCCCGCACCATCAGCGGCGGCAACCCGGCGCTGGATCCGATCCGTGCCAAGACCGCCGACCTGGGCTTCGAGTGGTATTTCGACGAAGGCTCCATGCTCGGCCTGGCGCTGTTCTACAAGGACATCGACACCTTCGTGCAGACCACCCGCACGGTGGTGCCGTATGCCTCCACCGGCCTGCCGCTGAGCCTGCTCGATGGCACCGGTGCCGGCCCGAACGACGACTTCACCCTGAGCGTGCCGCTCAACACCCCCGGTGGCGACCTGACCGGTGCCGAGTTCAACTACGTGCAGCCGTTCACCTTCCTGCCGGGCAAGTGGGCCAACTTCGGCATCCAGCTGAACTACACCTACGTCGACTCGCAGATCCAGTACCTGAAGGCCGACGGCAGCGATTCGTACAAGACCGACCTGACCGGCCTGTCGAAGAACTCGTACAACGGCACGCTGTTCTACGAAGGGACCAAGTTCAGCGGCCGCGTCTCGTACACCCACCGCGACGACTACCTGACCCAGGTGCCGGCCACCGAAGCGGGCTTCGACGTGCACGGGATGACCGCGGTGAACACGGTCGATGCGTCCTTCAGCTACAAGATCGACGATCACCTGGAGATCAGCCTGGAAGGCATCAACCTGACCAACGAGTCCTCGGACGAGTGGGTCGGTTCGGCCTGGCAGCTGCCGCTGCAGTACAGCGAGACCGGCCGCCAGTACTCGATCGGCGTGCGCTACAAGTTCTGAGTCGTGACAACGCATCCCCGGCCTGGCCGGGGATGCGCTTTTTGCCGATGCGCCCGCGGCTCCGTCCGCGATCGTGCATCCTGATGGTGCGGTGCAGGATGTCGCCTGGTGGCGGGATCGTTAGCTTGGCCCGCCTGTCGTGGCCGTTGGTCGCGGCGGCGCGGGAACCGCGCCGGCCGGGCTCCCCTGGAGCGCGGCACCGATCCACTGTCCCGGGGATAGCGTTTGATGTCTTTCCAGCACCTGTTCCATGCCTGCCTGTCGGCGCCGCGCGCCACGCTGCTGGCCTGCCTGGCCGCCTGCACGCTCTCCCCGCTGGCCCACGCCACGCCCGATTCCGCGCAGCTGCTGTTCCGGGTCTCGGCCGATGCGGGCTTTGATGCGGACGTCGCCGCCGGTGATCCGGTGCCGAACTTCCGCGACAAGGTCGCACGCGTACCCACCGGGGTGAGGGGCGATGCGATCGAATGGGCCGATGACGGCGTGCTGTCGTGGAATGCTCCGGGCAACATCCATGCCGAGCGAGGCACGCTGTCGTTCTTCTGGCGTTCGCGCTACCCGGTCGGCGAAGCGCCGTTCGTGATCTTCCGCGTCGGCTATGCCGACCACAGCAGCTGGGACATGGCCTGGCTGCGCATCGACTGGAACGGCCACGGCTTCGATGCCTTCGTCACCGACGCAAACCTCGCGCGCACGCGGGTGTCTTTCAGGATGCCGCAGCCACCGGCTGCCAGCGACTGGACCCACGTGGCCTTCAGCTGGGACGAAACCCGGGGCGTGCGGCTGTATGTCAACGGACGCGAAGTCGAACGCGTGGAGACCACGGCCGACTACGACGCGGCCCTGGACCAGTTCGGCCTGGCCGGCCGGGTGATGTCGCCGCACCAGGTGCAGAGCCGCTACAACTTCCTGCGCGGCAGCGATTTCGACGAGATCCGCGTCTACGACCGCATGCTGGATGCCGCCGGCATCGCCGCACTCGCCGCCCAGCGCGAGTCATCCACCGCGCCGGTGGCAGATGATGCCGGCGCGCGCGAGCGCGCCTGGCTGCACCGCTACGGCTTCGACCGCGCGTCCCCGCCCGTGCTCGACACCCCGGTCACCCGCATCCGCAAGGTCGAGTTCGCCGATGCGCGCGACATGAAGGCCTGGATGTGGAAGGCCACCGACGGCATCGCCGAGACCACCTGGCCCGGCGTCTACAACCGCTCGCGCCTGCCCGGTCGCAACGACTACTTCCAGCTGCCGGACTGGAACGTCTACGTCGAAGGTGGCAAGGCGCTGACGCTGACGCTGCCGGACGAGCCCTTCAACCGCATCGAGATCCGCGGCGCCGCGTTCGGCCAGGCCGAATATGCCGCTGCCGGCCAGCCGGCGCAGCCGCTGTTCGCGCGCGAGCGCGGAGTGGTGCGCAGCGTCGACGGCTTCGCCGAACGCCGCGGCGGCACGCTGACCTTCCGCAATACCGAGCAGGAAACGCCGATCCAGGAGATCTGGGCCTACGACGTTGGCGCCGGAGAGGTGCCGGCCGGCAGCGCCACCTTGCGCTACACGGTGCGCAGCGACATCGCCCCGGACTACGACAACCTCGCCCCCCTGCGCGACTACATCGCCGGCCGCCATCCCGCCGCCGAACGCGAGACGGTGGTCTCCCTGCCGGCCAAGGCGCCCGCGCGCAAGCGCAGCGATGCCGCGCCGGCCGGCCGCCGCCCGATCGTGCACGTGCTGGTGCCGGCCACGCTGGGCCAGCCGCCGGCCGACCAGCCGCTGATGCGCAGCTGGGCCTATGGCTGGGAGAACATGCACGACGGCCTGGACGGCATCGCCATCGACCTGCCGGCGCTGGACCTGCCCGGCAACGCGCAGGGCCTGATCCCGCTCAACATCCGCGTCAAGGATCCGATCTGGCCGGCGCGCGACCTGATCGACGTCTCGGTCTCGGTGCGGCCGAAACAGGCACGCACGCTATGGCTGGACCTGCGCGACCGCATGCTTACCGCCGACAGCCTGATGATCGACATCGCCGCCGGCGTGCCGCAGTTCGACGGCAAGGCCCTGGACGGTACCCAGTTGCGCCTGGTGTTCAAGCCGCGCGAGGCGGCCAAGGCCGAGCATGTCGCCGATCGCTTCAACCAAGTCAAGGACAACTGGGGTTTCCTGGTCGAGGAGCACACCACCTCGCAGCGCCAGCTGCTGTACCGCCGCCTGCATCGTGACGTGAGCGACCTGCTGCGGATCGATCCGGACCACGCGCTCGGCCGCGAGTACTGGAACGACATGAGCTATGGCAACCAGTCGCCACTGCCGGTGCAGCTGCCCGCGGTGCCCAAAGGCGTGCCGGCCTGGGCGTTCTGGCAGCTGGAAAACCTGAAGACCACGCGCCGCTACATCCACTGGTGGATCGACCAGCGCCAGGTGCCGTATGGCGACTTCGGCGGCGGAATCTCCGACGACACCGACCTGACCCAGCAGTGGCCGGGCATGGCGCTGATGGGCGTGGACCCGGACCGGCTCAATGCCTCGATGACCGCGCTCTCCGATGCCAACTACCGCAACGGCATGTTCACCGACGGCCTGTCCACGATCGAGACCGACGAGCTGCACAGCTACGAGGAAGGCATCAACCTCAACAGCCAGATGCTCTACCTCAACTGGGGCGACCCGCTGACGGTCGAACGGCTGATGACCACGGTCAAGGCATTCGAGCGCATCATCCAGGTCAACCCGCAGGGCCACCTGCTGTTCGCCAGCAACTGGTTCGGCGGCCGCAAGGTCTATCGCGAACCGAACTGGCAGTGGCAGAAGCCGTACTCGTTCCCGATCCTGCATCCGGCCATGCTGCTGGGCATGTACAACGCCGATCCGAACAGCAGCCGCATCATCACCGGCCTGGCCGACGGCTACCTGGCGCACGCCTACACCAACGCCAAGGGCCAGTGGGCGCTGCCCAACGAGATCCAGTGGTCAACCGGCAAGACCCGCGGTGGCGAGCTGTTCGACGGCAGCGGCGGCGCAGACCTGATGCACACGTTCTGGGCCGCATGGCGACTGTCCGGCGGCCAGGACCGCTACCTCAAGCCGCTGGACTACCGCGTGCAGCGGGCCGGTCCGGACGGGCTGTCGCTGCTCAACGAGAACTTCCTCGATGCGCTCGGCAAGCGCGACACCTGGGGTGCCGAGCTGGTCCGCGCCGCCGACCAGCCCGATACCGTGCCGGACTTCGCCCATCACGTGGCCTGGGAGGCCAGTGGCGACAAGCGCTACCTGGAAACCCTCTACCGCAGCGAGACGCGCGACAAGCTGCAGAACTTCTACATGAACACCGAAGGCCACTGGTGGTCGGACCGGGTGGAGTCGCCGACGGTGAACCTGCAGCGCGCGCGCCTGGGCGGCGTGGCCCTGAAGCGCAACCAGACCTGGCCGGGCAACACCGTCAGCTGGCGTTTCGACGACGCCGAGGGCGCGGTGCAGGTCGCCCTGCTGCTGCCGCAGCCGCGCCCGGACCGCTTCAAGGTGATCGCCTACAACACCGGCAGCCGTGTGCAGAAGGCGCGCATGAGCACCTGGAACGTCACCGCCGGCCAGTGGCGGCTGCGCAGCGGCGTGGACCGCGACGGCGATGACCTGATCGATGGCAGGGTCCAGGAACGCACGCTGGCGCTGTCGCGCAGTGCCTCCACCGAGGTCGCGTTCGCGCCGGGCACGACCACCGTGCTCGAGTTCGAGCTGGTGCAGGCGGGCGATCCGGTGGAACTGCGCGCCGATGTCGGCATCGGCCGTGGCGACCTGCGCGTGATCGGCGATGCGGTGGAGGTGACGGTGCACAGCCTCGGCCACGCCGACGCGCCGGCGGGCGTGGTGGTGCTCGAGGACGCCCGCGGCCGCGAGCTGGGTCGCGCACGCTTCGATCCCTTGCCGGCGCCGCGCGACCTGCAGCCGCATACGCAGGTGCTGCGGCTGGCGCGGCCCGCCGGCGCGGATCTGCATGGGGCGCGGGTGCGCCTGCAGCTCGACGGGGACGCCGGCGAGGTCACGCTGCTCAACAATGTCGCCGTGCTGCCGGCGTTGCAGTGAGATCCCGGATCCGCCGTGGGCACGGGCTCACGGCGGATCCACCTGCTGGATATCCGGCTCGGTCAGCAGCAGCCCGCGCAGGACCAGGTCCAGATGGGCCAGTGCGGCATCGGCGGCTGCGCGATCCAGCCAGTAGGCCAGCCAGGACGGTTCCATTGCCGCGTGGCAATGCCACAGGCGCGCGACGCGGGCCAGCGGCGTCGCATGAGCACCGTGCGACGCGTCGTCGTCGGGTTCGTCATCCACGCTGCCGCATCCGATCCACAGCAGGTGCGGGCGCTGCCGGGCGATCACGCACCAGCCCCAGTCCTCCTGGCGCACCTGCGCGTGGGGATAGCCGCGCCCGGCCAGGCCGTCACGCAGCCAGTGCGCGAACTGCCGCCCGTAAACGCCGGGACAGACCGGGCGGTCCTCGCCCGGCTCGATGCGGAAACGCTGCGTGCGGAACCAGTAACCCTGCATGGCCATCTCCTTCATCCACCAGCGGCCATCGTGCGCGGTGCGCCGCGTGGCCGCCCAGCCGATGCAGGCGTGACGCCGGGTCAGAAAGTGCCGCGCTGCATAAAGGGAACACGGCCATACAGGCGGCGCTCGCCACCGCGCGGATCATCCTCCTGCCGGCTGACCTCGTCGAAGCGCAGGGTCTGCCTGCGCGCCAGCCCGTAGGGCTCCCACGTCGCCAGGCCGGCATGGTTCGGGTCGCCGTGGCGGGCGAAGGCGAGCAGGGTCTCGGCCATCAGCGCGGCCATGCGGCGGGCGCCTTCGCCCTCGCCAGTGCGCGCGCCGGCCTGGCCGGTGTTGTCGAACACCAGCGGGATATCGAGCGTGTGGTACGCGCCCAGCGCCGGTTCCAGCGGCGAGTGCCAGTCGAGCTGGTAGGCCCAGGTCGGCGCACCCTGGCGGGCGCGCGCTTCCAGTTCCTCGATGGCACCGCGCCAGGAGCGGCCGGCGGTGGTGGCGGCGAAGAACACGTCCGAAGGCGAATAGTGCGGATACAACCGCCGGTACTCGGCGATCACCACGGAGGGCGACAGGTCCACGTACTGCTGCTTTTCCAGCCTGGCCGGCAGGTCGTCCCAGCCGAGGCGGAAGTTGGCCGGATCATGGCCGAGGAAGGCGCGGGTCTCGTCGTGGGTGTTGCCGATCACCATCGGGATCGACGCCGACTGCGCCGGCGCCTCGGGCCAGAACGGATGCGCTGGCAGCGAGCGTGAATCGAGCACCGGACCCAGGTAGAGCGAGGTGTCCTCGGCGCGCGAGGGATCGCGCACCTGGGCGGCGGCGATCAACTGCTGCGCGGGTACGCTGCGCAGCGCATCGACCTGGTCCGGGCGCAGCTTGAGCGCGTCCAGCACCAGCGCCGCGCGTTGCGCCGCCGCGCGCGGGCCGGCGGCGGTGACCTGCTGGCCGCTCATCGTCCAGGCGCGGTGGAACAGGCCGCGCGCGGCCGGCATCGCCATCAGCGTGGCGATCTTCGCGCCGCCGCCGGACTGCCCGAACACGGTCACGTTGCCGGCATCGCCACCGAACTCTTGCGCGTGCTCGCGCACCCACTGCAGCGCCTGCACCAGGTCGAGCTGGCCGACATTGCCCGAATCGGCGAGCGAGGCATCGCCGAACGGCGCCAGGTACAGGTAGCCGAAGGCGTTGAGCCGATGGTTGACGGTGACCACCACCACGTCGCCGCGGCGGCACAGGTTGACGCCGTCATACAGCGGGCTGCTGCCCGAGCCGTTGTTGTAGGCGCCGCCATGGATGTAGAACAGGATCGGCCGGCGCCCGCCATCGCGCAGCGCCGGCGTCCACAGGTTCAGGCGCAGGCAGTCCTCGCTGGTCGCTTCGTCGGCCTTGGGTTGCGGCGAGGCCGGGCCGTAAACGGTGGCCTCGCGCACGCCGCGCCACGGCGTTTCGACGCGCGGTGGCTGGAAGCGGTAGGCGGCAGTATCGGCGCCGTAGGGGACGCCCTTGAACACCGCGATCCCGCGGTCGCGGTAACCGCTGACGCGGCCGCCGCGCACGCGCGCCAGCGGTGTGTCGGCGACGCTGCCGGCGCGGGCGAGCGGGGCGCCAAGGCCCGCGGCCAGCCCGGCCAGCGTGGCATCGCGCAGGAAGCGGCGGCGCCGGGAATCGATCGGGGGAAGCGTGGTCATGGCGTGCTCGCTCCGGGCAGGGAATGGATCCAGTCCAGCGCCAGCCGCGGCCACGCCGCAACGGTCAGCCCGGCGGTGCCGCGGATGCCGAATCCGTGCCCGCCGCGCGGGAACAGGTGCAGCTCGGCCGGCACGCCGGCCTGGCGCAGCGCGGCATGGAACAACAGGCTGTTCTCGACCGGCACCACCTCATCGTCCTGTGCATGCAGCAGGAAGGTCGGCGGCGTGCGCGCATCGACGTGCAGCTGCGGGGAGTAGCGCCGCGCGCGGCCGGCGTCGGGATGTTCGCCCAGCAGCTGCTGGCGTGATCCGGCATGCGCGGCCGCGCCGGTCATGTCGATCACCGGATAGATCAGCAGCTGGAAGTCCGGCCGCGCCGACTGCCGGTCGATCGCGTCGGTGGCCGGATGAACCTGTTCGTCGTAACGCGTGCCCAGGCTGGCGGCGACATGGCCGCCGGCGGAAAACCCCATCACCCCGATGCGGTGCGGATCCACGCCCCATTCGCCGGCGTGGGCGCGGATCAGCCGCAGCGCGCGCTGCGCGTCCACCAGCGGCGCGTCCGCCCCGTCGGCATGGCCTTCGCCGGGCAGCCGGTAGCGCAGCACGTACAGGGTCGCGCCGCCCTGCTCGACGAAGGCCGGCTGCAGCGCCGTGCCTTCCTTGTCCAGCACGATGCGCGCATATCCGCCGCCGGGTATCACCAGCAGGGCGGTGCCGTCGGGATGGGCCGGCCGCTGGACCACCAGGTAGGGCCGGCTGACGTGGTCGACGTACCGGTCCGGCAGGGCCGGATCATGGCTGCGTTCGAGCACGCGCTGCGCCGCGGCAAGCGCGGTATCGCCCGGGGCGAGGCCGTCGCCGGGCCACAGCGGCAGGCGGGCGGCGGTTTCCGCGGTGGTCTCGGCGGCAGGCCAGGCACCTTCCTGGGCCACGGCGGCCAGTGCCGGCAAGCCGGCAGTCCCGGCGAGGAGCAGGCGCAGCGCCAGGCGCCGGCCCTTGGAATTGCTTGGCTTCATTACCCCTCCCAGGGCCTGGCGGGCTGGCTGGCGCATTTATGCCGCACTGCACATTGCCCATGACACCGGTTTACCATATACATCGTCCAATGCCACTGTCGATGGGCAGTGCAACATCGACCCACCCCGGAGGTACCCCTTGAGCCAACAAGCCGGACAGCAGGATTCGCCCGCGTTGTCAGCGATCGCCCAGTCCTTTGTCGAGGCCCGCCAGCAGGGCCGGTCGCTGCCCGACTTTCCGGGGGAAATCCCGGCCGACCTGGTCACCGCCTACCGCGTCCAGGACCTGGCGATCGCGCGCTGGCCGGACCAGGTGGCGGGCTGGAAGGTCGGCTACATCGCCACCGAGCGCCGCGACGGATCCGGGGACGAGCGCCTGCTGGGCCCGATTTTCTCGCGTGCGCTTTGGAATGCCACCGGTAGCATCAACGAGTTCCCGATCTTCGTCGGCGGCTTCGGCGCGGTCGAGGCCGAATACGTCCTGCAGCTGGAAGCCGATGCCCCGGTCGACAAGCTGGACTGGACCCCGGCCGAGGCCGAGGCCCTGCCGGCCCGCCTGTTCATCGGCGTGGAGATCGCCAGCAGCCCGCTGGCGACGATCAACCAGCTGGGTCCGCGCGTGGTCATTTCCGACTTCGGCAACAACAACGGCCTGATCCTCGGACCGGAAGTCAGCGACTGGCGCGCGCGCGAAGAATCCAGCCTGCGCGCCGAGACGCTGATCGAGGGCCAGCGCGTCGGCAGCGGCGGCGCGACCCTGCTGCCCGGCGGCCTGCGCGCGGCCTACGCCTTCGCGCTGGCGCGCTCGGCGCGGCGCGGCCGGCCGCTCAAGCGCGGCGACCTGATCGCCACCGGCAACGCCACCGGCATCCACGACATCGCCGTGGGCCAGCAGGCGATCATCCGTTTCGACGGCATCGGCGAGATTGCCTGCAGGGCCATCGCCGCCGGTTGAATCCACCCACCCCACAGTGGACTGAGCGCGGGAGGGCGCGAATGATCACACGTAGAGGTTTCATCGGCGTCGGTCTCGGCGCCGCGCTGGGCGCGCCGGCCGGCATGGCGCGCGCGATCACCCGCGCTCCGGCCGGGCAGATCCTGACCGCCACCGATGTGCACGTGTCGGACTATCCCACCGTCGAGGCGGTGCGCTGGATCGGCCAGCAGCTGGAGCAGGAAACCGGCGGGCGGCTGAAGCTGCGCCTGTACCACTCCGGCCAGCTCGGCCGCGAGGCGGAGGCGATCGACATGGCACGCTTCGGCGCCATCGACATCACCCGCGTGTACTCGGGCGCGCTCAACAATGCCTTCCCGCTGACCCAGGCGCTCTCGCTGCCCTACGTGTTCGACTCGGTGGCGCACCAGCGCCGTGCGCTCGATGGCGATGTCGGCGACACCATCCTGCGCGGCTTCGAATCGCGCGGCCTGGTCGGCCTGGCGATCTACGACTCCGGTGCGCGCTGCTTCTACAACACCAAGCACCCGATCGTCGAGCCGCGCGACCTGCACGGGCTGAAGATCCGCGTCGCCAACTCGGACATCGCCATCCAGCTGATGCGCCTGCTCGGCGCCAACCCCACGCCGATGTCGCTGGGCGAAACCTTCTCGGCCATGGAGACGCGGATGATCGACGGCGCCGAGAACAACATGCGCAGCTTCCAGTCCAGCCGCCATTTCGAGGCTGCCCGCTACTGGTCGCAGAGCGAACATTCCTATGCGCCGGACATCCTGGTGATGTCGCGCAACAGCTTTGAGTCGCTGGCACCGGCGGACCGCGAACGCATCGTGCGCCTGTCGCGCGCTTCGGTGCCGGTGATGCGACAGCTGTGGGACACCTCCGAAGCCGCCGCGCGCGAGGACGTCAAGGCGCATGGCATCCACTTCAACGACGTGGACATGGACGCGTTCCGCAAGGCCGCCGCGCCGCTGCTGGCGCAATACCACCAGCGCCCCGAAATCGAAGCGCTGTACCGCCGCATCCGCGCATTGGCCTGAGGCAACGATGACCGACGATACCTACACCCGCAGTCTCCCGCCCGGCCAGCGCCTGCTCGACCGCCTCGCCGATGTGGCCATCTACACCGCCGCCGCCGCCCTGCTCGGCCTGGTGGTGGTGCAGGGCTGGCAGGTCTTCACCCGCTATGTGCTCAACGATTCCCCTAGCTGGACCGAACCGGTGACGCTGCTGCTGCTGAGCACGGCGATGAGCCTGGGCGCGGCTTCCGGCGTGCATACCAACCGCCACTTCGGCTTCTTCCTGCTGGCCGAGAAACTGCCGCCGCACGGCCGCCGCGCGATGGAGGTCCTGCGCGCGCTGGTCATGGCCGCCATCGGCGTGGTGCTGGCCGGATGGAGCGGCGTGCTGCTGCTCGACGGCCTGGACATCAAGATCGCAGGCGCCTCGATGCCGCAGAGCATCAACTACCTGCCGCTGGCGATCGGCGGCGCGCTGATGTGCGTGTTCGCGCTGTATCGCGCCTGGCGCGCGCTGTTCCCGTTGTCCGAAGCCGCCGCGCACACCGCCGGACCGCATGCTGCCGAAGGAGAAGCCTGAGCCATGGCAATGACCATCCTTCTGGGCCTTTTCATCCTGCTCATGGTCCTGGGCGTGCCCGTGGCCTATGCGCTGGCGGTCGCCTCGCTGGCGACGCTGCTATACCTGGACCTGCCCAGCATCGTGCTGGTGCAGCAGGTCTCGGCTGGCGCCGGGTCCGCGTCGCTGATCGCCATCCCGCTGTTCATCTTCGCCGGCGAGCTGATGCTGCGCGGCGGCATCTCCGAGCGGCTGATCGCGCTGGCCGCATCCCTGGTCGGTCGCCTGCGCGGCGGCCTGGGCCAGGTCAGCGTGCTGTCCTCGCTGTTCTTCGGCGGCGTGTCCGGCTCGGCGATCGCCGACGTGTCGGCGGTCGGCGGCACGATGATTCCGCAGATGGTCAAGCGTGGCTACGACCGCGACTACGCGGTCAACGTCAGCATCACCGCCGCGCTGGTGGCGCTGCTGGTGCCGCCCTCGCACAACCTGATCCTGTTCTCGGCCGCAGCTGGTGGCGGCATCTCGATCGCCGACCTGTTCGCCGCCGGCATCGTCCCGGCGCTGCTGATGACCGTGGCGATGATGGTCGCCGGCTATGCGGTCGCCCGCCATCGCGGCTACGGCACCGAGCCTTTCCCGGGCTGGCGTGCGGTGCTGCTGCGCCTGGTCGGCGCGCTGCCCGGCCTGGGCCTGGTGCTGCTGATCTTCGTCGGCATCCGCGCCGGCATCTTCACCGCGGTGGAGAGCGCGGCCATTGCGGTGGTCTATGCGCTGCTGGTGACCGCGATCCTCTACCGCCAGCTGAAGTGGGCCGAGTTTTTCGCCGCGGTCACCCACGCCGCGCGCACCACCGGCGTGATCCTGTTCGTGATCGCCACCGCCGCGGTGTTCGGCTGGCTGCTGGCCTACCTGCAGGTGCCGGCGGCCGCCGTGGATTTCCTGCAGTCCTTCGCGCACAGCCAGCGCACCGTGCTGCTGATGATCGTGGTGATCCTGCTGGTCCTGGGCATGTTCATGGACCTGGCGCCGAAGATCCTGATCTGCACGCCGATCTTCCTGCCGGTGGTGAAGGCCTACGGCGTGGACCCGATCCACTTCGCGCTGGTGATGGTGCTGGCCGGTGGCATCGGCCTGGTCACCCCGCCGGTGGGCTCGGTGCTGTTCATCGGCACGGCGATCGGCAAGATCAGCGTCACCGACTCGATGAGGACGATCTGGCCGTTCTGGCTGTCGGCGCTGGGCGTGCTGCTGATCGTGGCGTTCTTCCCGCAGCTGTCGTTGTGGCTGCCGGCGGTGCTGCGGGCGGGGTAATCGAGAGAGTCGCGTTGTGGGAGGGGCTTCAGCCCCGACGGGGCCTTACCCGGTATCCGGCAGTCGGGGCTGAAGCCCCTCCCACAGTGCAGTCACAGGCAACGAGAGCGGGAGCAGGATGATGCGGAAAGGCATGTGGTGGCTGTTGGCGGGCGTACTGGCGTGCACGGGCGCGCAGGCGGCGGAGTGGAAGCGCGGGATCGAGCACCAGCGCATCGCCGACCAGGGCGATGGCACCTATCTCAATCCGGTGCTGGCGGGCGACCATCCCGATCCGTCCGTGCTCAAGGACGGTGACGACTACTACCTGACCCTGTCCTCGTTCGATGCCTATCCGGGCCTGCCCCTGTGGCATTCGCGTGACCTGGTCAACTGGCAGCCGATCGGCCACGCGATCACCACCAACGTCGGGGCGATCTGGGCGCCGGACCTGGTCAAGCACAAGGGCCGCTACTACATCTACTTTCCGGCCCGCCGCGGCGAGAACGGCACGCGCAGCAACTTCGTGGTCTGGGCCGACCGCATCACCGGGCCGTGGAGCGAGCCGATCGACATCGGCCTGGGCAAGTACATCGATCCGGGCCACGCGGTCGGCGAGGACGGCAAGCGCTACCTGTTCCTGTCCGGCGGCGACTACGTACAGCTGTCCGACGACGGCCTGAAGGTGGTCGGCACGCCCAAGCACGTCTACGACGGCTGGAAGTATCCGGAAAGCTGGGACGTGGAGGCCTACGCGCAGGAAGGCCCGAAGATCACCCGCCACGGCGGCTGGTACTACATGACCACCGCGGTCGGCGGCACCGCCGGCCCGCCGACCGGGCACATGGTGATCACCGCGCGCTCGCGCTCGATCCACGGGCCGTGGGAGAACGCGCCGGGCAATCCGATCACGCGCACCAAGTCGGCCAGCGAGCCCTGGTGGTCGCGCGGTCATGCGACCCTGGTCGAAGGCACCGATGGGCGCTGGTGGATGCTCTACCACGGCTACGAGAACGGCTACTGGACGCTGGGCCGGCAGGCCTTGCTGGACCCGATCGAATGGACCGCCGATGGCTGGTTCGTCGCCAGGGGCGGCGACCTCGGCCAGCCACTGCGCAAGCCCAGCGGGCAAGCCCTGCCGCATGGCCTGGCGATGTCCGATGCGTTCGACGGCGAGCGGCTCGGTCCGCAGTGGTCCTTCTACAATCCGGCCGCCAACGAGTTCGAGCGCCTGTCCTTCGGCGAGGGCGGCATGACCGTCCGCGGCAAGGGCCAGGCCCCGCGCGACAGCTCGCCGCTGACCGCCATCGCCACCGACCCGGCCTACGAGTTCCAGGTGCGCATGCAGATCGGCCCCGGCGCCATCGGCGGTGCCCTGCTGTTCTACAGCGACCGCCTGTACGCCGGCGTGGGCAGCAACGGCCGGGACTTCATCCTGCACCGCTATGGCGAGGAGCGGCCGAAGCAGCTGGCGCCCGGTCCCGGCGGCGAGCTGTGGATCCGGGTGCGCAACGACCGCCACATCGTCACCATCCACACCAGCCCCGACGGCCAGGCCTGGACCAAGTACCCGGTGCAGATGGAAGTGTCCGGCTACCACCATAACGTCGCCGGCAAGTTCCTGGCGCTCAAGCCGGCGATCTATGCCGCCGGCGACGGCGAGGTGAAGTTCCTGGATTTCCGCTACCGCGCGCTGGATGCCGCCGGGGCGGCGCCTGCGGCCCCCTAGCCCCGGCCGGCCGGACGCCGGCCCCGCGGCGGGGTCGCGGAACTCCCGGCCGCCGGCGCGGTCCGATCCCCGCGCCGGCGCAGCATCCCGGCGCAAACGCTAGAATCCACCTACTTCCTACGATCCGTCGCCATGCCGCGCAAGAATGCAGAAGAGGCCGTCGTCGGCCTGCCCAAGGGCAAGGCCGCGACCATCAACGACATCGCCCGCCTGTCCGGGGTCTCCAAGAAGACCGTGTCGCGGATCATCAACAACTCGCCGCTGGTGCGGCAGGACACCCGCGAGAAGGTCGAGGCGCTGATGCGCGAGGTCGGCTACGCGCCGGACCCGCTGGCACGCGGGCTGGCCTTCCGCCGCTCGTTCCTGATCGGCATGGTCTACGACAACCCGACCGCGCAGTACATCGTCGACATGCAGTACGGCGCCCTGGACGCGCTGCGTGGCTCGAGCTTCGAGCTGGTCGTGCACCCCTGCGATACCCGCAGCCCCGGCTACATCGACGGCGTGCGGCGTTTCGTCCAGCAGCAGAAGCTGCACGGGGTGATCCTGGTGCCGCGCGCCTCCGAGGACCAGGCCCTGGCCGACATGCTGGCCGAGATCGGCTGCCGCTACACCCGCATTGCCTCGGTCGCGCTGGACCGCACCTCGCAGACGGTCATCACCCACGACGCCGAAGGCGCCGCCGAAGCCGCGGACTACCTGATGTCGCTGGGTCATCGCGACATCGCCCTGGTCACCGGTCCGAGCAACTACCGCTCCTCGATCGAGCGCACCAGCGGCTTCCTCGACGCGCTGCGGCGCCGCGGCATCGACCTGCCGCCGGAGCGGGTGGTGGAGGCGGGCTACACCTTCGAATCCGGCGTGGCCGCGGCCGAGAAGCTGCTGCTGTCCAAACAGCGTCCGACCGCGATCTTCACCGGCAACGACGAAATGGCCGCCGGCATCTACAAGGTCGCCCTGCGCGCCGGCATCAGCATTCCGCGCCAGCTGTCGGTCATCGGCTACGACGACAGCTCGCTGGCCTCGCGGCTGTGGCCCTCGCTGACCTCGGTGCGCCGGCATACCCGCGACACCGGCCGCACCGCCGCGGCGATGCTGATCCAGCCCGAAGGCCAGCCGACGCTGCCGACGGCGAGCGTGCGGCCGCATCTGATCGTTCGCGATTCCTGCCAACCCCCGGAGGACTGACGTCCTCCGGGGGTTGGCAGGCGTTCGCCGCTGCGCGGCTCACCCCCAAAGTTTGCGCAGCAAACTTCGGGGCCCCGCCTCCGCCCTTGCCTATCCCCCGCGCCTTCGGCGCGCCCCCCTTAACAAAGGGGGGCTTTCCTCCAGATGCGGCGATGCATGCGATCGCACTGTGCGATTTCACTGTAGGAGCGGCTTCAGCCGCGACCCGCTGGACCTCGCGTCGCGGCTGAAGCCGCTACATCTTCATCGCTTCTCGCTTCTCGCCCTTTGTTTCCCTCACAAGGGGGGCTTTCCCCCGGATGCGGCGATGCATGCGATTGCACTGTGGGAGCGGCTTCAGCCGCGATCTGCTGGACCTCGCGTCGCGGCTGAAGCCGCTCCTACAGCCATGGCCTTTTGCTCTCCCTTGCGCACGCGGAAATGATCAGCCGATCCATGGGAGGCTGTCCGGCACCAGATCTCGTGCTCCTGCTTTGCCCAGCGGCTGCCACGCCGCAACCCCATCCTGCCTCATCTTGCACTGCAGAATGACACCGGTGGTCATGATGGCCTAGAATCGCCCCCGCACACATCGACGCGGGGCCATGACGCCCTGCCCGCCATCGGAGACGCCATGTACGCCAAGACCGTTTATGCCACCCACCCGCAGGCCATCCAGGGCGTCAGCAACGACGAACTGCGCGACCTGTACCTGCTGGACGGCCTGTTCGCCGACGACGCGGTCACCCTGAAGTACACCCACTACGAGCGCTTCGTGATCGGCGGCGCCGCCCCGGTGAAGGGCCCGGTGTCGCTGCCGAAGCAGACCGAACCGGCTTCGGCCGCCGGGCATGCGTTCCTGGAGCGCCGCGAGCTGGGCGTGATCAATGTCGGCGCCGGCACCGGCACCGTCACCGTCGACGGCACCGTGTTCACCCTGGCGCCGAAGGACGGCCTGTACGTGCCGATGGGCAGCGCCGAGGTCAGCTTTGCGTCCAATGACGCCGCCAACCCGGCGAAGTTCTACCTCGCCTCGACCCCGGCCCATGCCCGCTTCGAGGCCAAGCACATCTCGATCAAGGACGCGGTGCCGCTGGAGCGCGGTGCGCTGGAAACCAGCAACGAGCGCACCATCTACCAGTACATCGTGCCGGCGACCTGCCCGTCCTCGCAGCTGCTGCTGGGCCTGACCATCCTCAAGCCGGGCAGCGTCTGGAACACCATGCCGCCCCACCTGCACGACCGCCGCAGCGAGGTCTATTTCTACTTCGACCTCGGCGAGAAGGACCGCGTCTACCACTTCATGGGCGAGCCGGAAGCGCAGCGCCACATCGTCATCAAGAACGACGAGGCCGTGGTGTCGCCGCCGTGGTCGATCCACATGGGCGCCGGCACCAGCAACTACGCCTTCATCTGGGCGATGGGCGGCGAAAACCTGGACTACACCGACATGCACGTGCTGGACATCTGCCAGCTCAAGTAACCGCGGTATCGACGATCGAATCCACGAGGGGAATGCAATGAGCCACAACCCGTTCAGCCTGGAAGGCAAGGTCGCGCTGGTCACCGGCGCCAACACCGGCCTGGGCCAGGGCATCGCGCTGGCGCTGGCCGCCGCCGGTGCCGACATCGCCGGCGCCGGCATCGTGCCGGCCAGCGAAACCGAGGAGAAGGTCAAGGCGCTGGGCCGCCGCTTCGTCAACATCGAGGCCAACCTGATCACCGTCGAACCGGTGCAGCGGGCGCTCGACGAGGCGCTCGCCGGCCTGGGCCGCGTCGACATCCTGGTCAACAACGCCGGCCTGATCCGCCGCGCCGATGCGGTGGATTTCAGCGAGAAGGACTGGGACGACGTGATGAACGTCAACATCAAGTCGGCGTTCTTCATGAGCCAGGCGGTCGGTCGCCACTTCATCGCCAACGGCGGCGGCAAGATCATCAACATCGCCTCGATGCTGTCGTTCCAGGGTGGCATCCGCGTGCCGTCCTACACCGCCAGCAAGAGCGGCATCGCCGGCATCACCCGCCTGCTGGCCAACGAGTGGGCCAGCCGCAACATCAACGTCAACGCGATCGCCCCGGGCTACATGGCGACCGACAACACCGCCCAGCTGCGCGCCGACGAGGACCGCAGCAAGGCCATCCTCGACCGCATCCCGGCCGCGCGCTGGGGCACCCCGGGCGACCTGGGCGGCGCGGCGGTGTTCCTGGCGTCATCTGCGTCGGACTACGTCAACGGCGCGATCCTGCCCGTCGACGGCGGCTGGCTCGCACGCTGAGCCGGCACTCCGCCACGCGTCGCCCGGTGCGAGGCGTGGCGGAAATCTTCACCCGGTGCCGCGGCGGTGCTTCTCTCCCGCCGCCTCGCGGTGCCGGTTTATCCCGGATCCCGGAGCCTGTCGTGATGCCTGCCGCCACCGCGTCCATCCCGTCGCGCCTGCGCGCACTGCTGGCTGTCCTGCTCATGTGCGGGCCGGCGGCGGCCGTCGCCGCGACCAAGCCGGCACAGGCGCCGCACCGCATCTTCATCGCCGGCGACTCCACCGCTGCCGAGTACGGTACCGAGCGCGCGCCGCAGGCCGGCTGGGGACAGATGCTGCAGGGCTGGTTCGATCCGGCGCAGTGGGAAGTGCGCAACCATGCCAAGGGTGGCCGCAGCGCGCGCAGCTTCATCGAGGAAGGCCGGCTGGAGGCGATCGACCGCGAGATCGGGCGCGGTGACGTGCTGCTGGTGCAGTTCGGCCACAACGATGCCAAGCGCGAGGATCCGACCCGCTACGACGACCCCGCCGCTGATTACCCGCGCTACCTCGCCCGTTACCTGGACGTGGCGCAGCGGCATGGCGCCACGCCGATCCTGGTCACGCCGGCGGCGCGGCTGCTCTATGACTTCGGTGCGCTACTCGATACGCATGGCCTGTACACCCAGGCGATGAAGCAGCTGGCGGCCGAGCGCCAGGTCGCGCTGATCGACCTCAACGCCAGCAGCAGCGACTGGATCCGCGCGCTGGGCGAACAGGCGGCCCGGCCTTATTTCCTCTTCGTGCCGGCGCAGGGCAAGGCCGACGGCACCCACTTCAGCCGCGCCGGCGCCAATGCGGTGGCCTGCCTGGTGGTGCGCGACTGGGCCGCGCTCGATCCGGCACTCAAGCCGCAGCTCAAGCGCGATATCGATTGTGGCGCCCCGGCCAGCGCCAAGGCCGACCGCCAGGCGCAGCCGCATCCCTCGCTGGTCGTGCACGAACGCGACATCGGTCGCGAGCAGCCCGGCCCGCATGGCGGCGCCGGTCCGACCACCGCCTATTCGTTCTTCGCCGACCAGCCCGACCTGAAGTTCGTGCTGCGCAAGCGCGTGCTGCATCCCGGTGCCGGGATCGGCCTGCACCAGCACCACAAGGACGAGATCTACTACGTGGTCAGCGGGCGGGGGCTGTATGCACTGGACGGCGTGCAGCAGGAGGTCGGCCCGGGCGACGCACTGCTGACCCGCGCCGGCAGCACGCACGCGATCCAGCAGGACGGCGCCGAACCGCTGGTGATCCTGCTGTCCTATCCGACCGGCGAGTGAGCCCGGCTCGCCGGCGCGAGTTGCCGGCGCAGGTAGGGGGCGGTCCGGCTGTCGCGGCTGCGGGCCACCTGTTCCGGCGTGCCTTCGGCCACGATCCGGCCACCGGCCGCGCCGGCGCCCGGGCCGATGTCGATCACCCAGTCGCAGTCGGCGACCACGCGCATCTCGTGTTCCACCACGATGACCGTATGGCCGGCATCGACCAGGCCATGGAACTGCCGCATCAGCCTGTCCACGTCCAGCGGGTGCAGGCCGGTGGTGGGCTCGTCCAGCACGTAGAGCGTGTCGCCGCGCTGGTTGCGCTGCAGTTCGGTCGCCAGCTTGATGCGCTGTGCCTCGCCGCCCGAAAGCTCGGTCGCCGGCTGGCCCAGGCGCAGGTAGCCCAGGCCGATGTCGCGCAGCAGCGCCAGCGGCCGGGCGATGGCGGATTCGTCGGCGAAGAAGTCCAGCGCTTCGTCAACGGTCTGCGCGAGCACCTCGGCGATGTTGCGATCGCGCCAGGTCACCTCCAGCGTCCTGGCCTTGTAGCGCTGGCCGCGGCAGGTCGGGCAGGGTGCGTAGACGCTGGGCATGAACAGCAGCTCCACCTGCACGAAGCCCTCGCCCTCGCAGGTCTCGCAGCGGCCGCTGGCGACGTTGAAGGAGAACCGGCCGGGGCCGTAGCGGCGGGCGCGGGCCATGCGCGTGGCGGCGAACAGCTTGCGGATCGGATCGAACAGTCCGGTGTACGTCGCCAGGTTGGAGCGTGGCGTGCGGCCGATCGGCTTCTGGTCCACGGTCACCATGCGTCGTACCGCGTTGGCGCCGGCGGCCAGCCGCCCCTCGCTGCGCGGCAGCGGCGAGGGTGGCAGGTCGCCTTCCGGCTCCTCGGGCAAGGGCACATGGCCCAGCCGTTCGCCCAGCAGCTCGACCAGTGCCTGGCTGACCAGGCTGGACTTGCCGGAACCGGACACGCCGGTCACCGCGGTCAGCACGCCAAGCGGGAAGCGCACATCCAGGCCGTGCAGGTTGTTGCGGCGCACGCCCGCCAGTTGCAGCCAGTCGCGGGGGGAGCGGCGCGTGCGCACAGGGCGGTCGGTCGTCCCGAACAGGTAGGGCGCGGTGCGCGATGCCTGCACGCCGCGCAGCCCGGCGGGCGCACCGCTGTAGACCACCTTGCCGCCGTGCTGGCCGGCATCGGGTCCCACGTCCACCAGCCAGTCCGCGTGCCGCATGATCTCCAGGTCATGCTCGACCACGAACACGCTGTTGCCGGCGTCCCTGAGCTGGACGAGGGTGGCGAGCAGGGCCTCGCCATCGGCCGGATGCAGGCCGGCGGAGGGCTCGTCGAGCACATACACCACGCCGAACAGCCGCGAGTGCAGCTGGGTGGCCAGTCGCAACCGCTGCAGCTCGCCGGGTGAGAGCGTGGGCGTGGCCCGGTCCAGCGCCAGGTAGCCCAGGCCCAGTGCCTGCAGCGCGCCGATCCGCGCGCACACGTCGGTGGCGATCCGCTGCGCGGCCAGGCGCTTTTCCTCCGACAGGTCCGGCGTCGCGCGCACGTCCGAGCCGCCGCTGTGCGCCAGACCGCCGGCGGCGACGCGCCGTTCGATGTCGCGCCGGCCCGCGGCCCGGGCCCGACCGCGACCGGGCGCCGCCGGCGCGAAGCGGCCGGCGGCAGCGTCACCCAGCACCTGCGCGAGCTGGTCCAGCGACAGCGCCGAGAGCTCGGCGATGTCGCGTCCGGCGAACTTTACCGACAGTGCCTCGCGACGCAGCCGGCGTCCCTTGCACACCGGGCACAGCGCGCCGCTCATGAAGCGCGCGACGCGCTTCTTCATCATCGCGCTATGGGTGGTGGCGAAGGTATGCAGGACGTAGCGACGCGCACCGGTGTAGGTGCCCATGTAGGACGGCTCGGTTCGGCGTCGCAGCGCCGCGCGCGTCTCGGCCGGCGTGAAGCCCGCATACACCGGCACCGTTGGCTGTTCCTCGGTGAACAGGATCCAGTCGCGGTCCTTCTTCGGCAGCTCGCGCCACGGACGATCGATGTCGTAGCCCAGGGTCACCAGGATGTCGCGCAGGTTCTGCCCATGCCAGGCCGGGGGCCAGGAGGCGATCGCACGCTCGCGGATGCTCAGCGACGGGTCGGGCACCATCGCCCGTTCGGTGACCTCGTAGACCAGACCCAGGCCATGGCACTCCGGGCAGGCGCCCTGCGGCGTGTTCGGCGAGAAGTCCTCGGCGAACAGCATGGGCTGCCGGGGCGGATAGGTGCCGGCGCGCGAGTAGAGCATGCGCAGCAGGCTGGAGATCGTGGTCAGGCTGCCGACCGATGATCGTGCCCCCGGCGTGCCGCGCTGCTGCTGCAGCGCCACGGCCGGTGGCAGGCCTTCGATCTCATCCACGTCAGGCACGCCGACCTGGTTGATCAGCCGGCGCGCGTAGGGCGACAGCGACTCCAGGTAGCGCCGCTGGGCCTCGGCGTAGAGCGTGCCGAAGGCGAGCGAGGACTTGCCGGAACCGGAGATGCCGGAAAACACCACCAGCGCATCGCGCGGGATGTCGACATCGACGTTGCGCAGGTTGTGTTCGCGCGCGCCGCGCACGCGAACCATCGCGTCGGCTACTGCGGCAGGGGCGGTGCGTCGCTTGCGGGGGCTCATAGCAGGCGCCGGCATGGGGACCGTCATCCGAACAGAGCCCGCGTGCACGCGGAGTGACTCGGGAGGCGGAGACATTCGCCGCGGACTAACATCAGCCACGCACAATCGCGCCATGCCCGAAGGTCCATCGCTCGTCATCCTGCGCGAAGCCGCCGCGAGATTCCGCGGCAAGACCGTGCGCGAAGTCTCCGGCAACAGCAAACTCGACCTGGCGCGGATGCAGGGTCGCCGCGTGGTGGCGCTGCGGACCTGGGGCAAGCACTTCCTGATCGAATTCCGCGGCTTCAGCCTGCGCGTGCACATGCTGATGTTCGGCAGCTACACTATCGACGAGCGCAAGGACCGCCCAGCCCAGATGTCGCTGCGATTCGACAACGGCGAGCTGAACTTCTATTCCTCGTCGCTGCGCTGGATCGAGCAGCCGCTGGACGAAGTTTACGACTGGCGCGCCGATGTCATGAACGACGCCTGGGACCCGAAACTGGCAAGGCGCAAGCTCAAGGCCATGCCCGAGACGGCGGTGACTGACGCGCTGCTGGACCAGGACGTCTTCGCCGGGGTCGGCAACATCATCAAGAACGAGGTGCTGTTCCGCATCGGCGTGCATCCGCTGAGCGAGGTGGGCGCGCTGCCGCCGCGCAAGCTGGGCGAGATGATCCGCCAGGCCCGCCAGTACAGCTTCGAGTTCCTGGAATGGAAGAAGCAGTTCGTGCTGCGCAAGCACTGGCTGGTGCATACGCGCGGGCAGTGTCCGCGCTGCGGCGGCAAGATCACCCGCGCCTACCTGGGCCGGACCAATCGGCGCACGTTCTTCTGCCCGCACTGCCAGGTCCGCTACTGATGGCCCGGCGCGGCGCCACCGGCAAGCTGCGCATCGGCGTTGCCGGCTGGTCGATCCCGCGTTCGTGCAGCGACCGCTTCGATGCCGGCGACAGCGTACTGGCCCGCTACGCGACCCGGCTGTCGGCGGTGGAGGTCAACTCCTCCTTCTACCGGCCGCACCGGCGCGAGACCTGGGCGCGCTGGGCCGGTACCGTGCCGGCCGGCTTCCGCTTCTCGGTGAAGATGCCAGGCACCCTCTCGCACGAACTGGGGCTGCGCGGCGCCGGCCCGGCGCTGGACCGGTTCCTTGGCGAAGTGGACGGCCTGGGCCGCAAGCTCGGCGGCCTGCTGCTGCAGCTCCCGCCCGGACTGACCTATGACGGCCGGACCGCGGCGACCTTCTTCGCCCTGCTGCGTCGACGCACCGACGTGGCGGTCACCTGCGAGCCGCGGCATGCGTCCTGGTTCGGCCCGGCTGCCGATGCACTGCTGCGCCGGCACCGGATCAGCCGCGCGGCCGCCGACCCCGCCCGGCTGCCGGCCGCCGCGGTACCGGGGGCGGATCCGGGGTGGGCCTACTACCGCTGGCACGGTTCGCCGCGGATGTACTACAGCGCCTATGACGACGCGGCGCTGGCCGCGCTGGCCGCCCAGGTGCGGGCCAGCGCGACCGGCCGGCGGCCGGTATGGGTCATCTTTGACAACACCGCCCACGGCGCCGCGGTCGACGACGCCCTGCGCCTGCAGGCCCTGCTAGGGGCCGACTGAGTTCCCGCCCCTCCAGGGGGCCGCCGCCTGCGCCTTCACCGGCACCCCTGTTCCGCGCAAAACGGCGCTGACATCGGTGGCCAGCCGGGCGGTATCGGGCGAAACCAAACCGCGCTGGTAACGCTTACATCTTTGTGTCGAAAAGATGCTTTCAGAAGACATAAAAATTTTGTTGCAGCGCACGGTGACAAGCGCTGTCATGCATGGTTTCTTAACGTCCGTTCAGTGATAGCGCTACCACTTTCCGCTGCCTCCGGGCACGGATCGCGGCTCCAGAAACCGCAGTTCGGCATCACGCTCCACCGGTATCGAAACGCCGGGGAAATCACTCGGCAACCGGCACCTGCAGTAGACGGGCTCCCTCACCGGAGTCCGGATTGAACGTACGCGGGCCGTGGCCCGCGCATGCCCTGGGGGGGCGAAAACCATAGATCGTAGGGGGCTACATGAGAGGTTGCAGGACGCAGTACATGACAAATGGGAGGGCCACGGCGGCATGCGCGTCATTCGCCGGAACCGTCGTCGCAGGCCGTTCGCTTTCTGACTTGAGGACACACTGATGAGTCGCAGCTTGAAGAAGTTCAAGTCCCGGGCCATGTTCACCTTCGTTGGTGGCGTCCTGGTGATCAACCCGGCGTTCGCCCAGGACGCGCAGACCCAGACCCCGCAGGCGCAGAGCGCTGCCCAGACCGATGCCACCACGCTGGACACGGTCACCGTTACCGGCATCCGCAACAGCCTCGAGCAGTCGATGAACATCCGCCGCGATTCGGCGGGCGTGGTCGACGCGATCAGCGCCGAGGATATCGGCAAGTTCCCGGACACCAACCTGGCCGAATCGCTGCAGCGCATCACCGGCATCTCGATCGAGCGCCGCGATGGTGAAGGCGCCCAGGTGACCGCGCGTGGCTTCGGCCCGCAGTTCAACGTCGTGACCCTCAACGGTCGCCAGATCCCGGGCGCCGACGCGTTCGGCGCGCCCGGCCAGACCCCGATCGGCGGCGTCGACGTGGGTACCCGCGCGTTCAACTTCGCCCAGCTGTCCTCCGATGCGATCAGCGGCATCGAGGTGTTCAAGACCTCGCGCGCCAACGCTCCCAGCGGCGGCATCGGCGCCACCATCAACATCCAGACCGCGCGCCCGTTCGACCATGCCGAAGGCATCGTCGCCAGCGCCGGTGCCAAGGCGGTGTCGGATTCCTCGCAGCCGTTCGGCAACAGCATCACGCCGGAAGTCTCGGGCATCTTCAGCTACACCAGCAAGGACAAGGTCTGGGGCATCGGCCTGAGCGCCAGCTACCAGGAGCGCCACGGTGGTTCGGTGCAGGCCACCGAGAACACCTGGAACATCCAGCGCTGGACCGGTACCGATCCGGGCCTGCGTTCGGACGCGGTGGTCACCAACGCGCCGGAAATCGGCCAGCTGTATGGCATGCCGAACGACCTGCGCTATGCCTTCGCCGATTTCAAGCGCGAGCGCACCAATGGCCAGGCGGTGCTGCAGTTCGCGCCGATGGACGCGTTGACCCTGACCCTGGACTACACCTACTCGCAGAACGAGATCGACGAGCGTCGTGGCGAGCAGGGCATCTGGCTGCAGCGCGCCAACTCGATCACCGACATCACCTTCGACACCGGACAGACGGTGGCGACCCCGATCTACCTGCGTGACGTGCCGACCGGTGCCAAGGACTTCGGCATGGAGCAGCAGCGCAACATGCAGAAGTACAAGCTCAGCTCGCTGGGCTTCAATGCCGACTGGCAGGCCGCCGACAACTTCCGCCTGACCTTCGACGCGCACGACTCCAAGACCCAGTCGCTGCCGAATGATCCGCTGACCGGTGGCAGCGCCACCTACTCCAGCATCGCCGGCACCAACAACTGCGCCAGCGGCCCGAGCTGCGGCGGCCAGTGGGGCCAGGAGCTGTACTTCAACACCGGCCTGCCGATCGGTGCGCGCAGCTGGTTCCCGACTGCCGCCGATTCGTACGCCAACACCAACGGCGTGCTGAACCCGGACTTCCAGGCCAACAACATCGGCACCCAGGTCCTGCGCATCTACTACCAGAAGCAGGTCACCGAGATCAAGGAAGGCCGCGTCGACGGCACCTGGGACTTCGACAACGGCCGCTTCCAGTTCGGCGTCGATTCGTCCAAGACCACGATGCAGCGCCAGCAGAGCGACACCTACGCCGCGCTGGGCGACTGGGGCGTCAACGATGCAGGCACCGCGCCGGGCCTGATGGACCTGCTGCGTCCGGTCAGCATCACCGGCATGTTCAACGACTGGAGCGCCAACGGCGCCGCTCGCGGCGCGTGGCGCGGCGATGCCGACCAGCTGGCGCAATGGGCGTCGGACGTCTACGGCGTGGGTACCGACCGCAACCAGAACCTGAGCTCGAACAACGAGATTGAGGAAAAGACCAACGCGGCGTACATGCAGCTGGAACTGCAGGGCAGCATCAACGGCATGCCGACCAACACCCGGTTCGGCGTGCGCTATGAGAAGACCGACCTCACCTCGGTCTCGCAGGTCGCCACTCCGACCGCACTGCAGTGGCAGTCGAACAACGACTTCCAGCTGATCCGGTCCACCGACCAGCAGCCCTTCTCCGAGAAGCACAGCTACAGCTACGTGCTGCCCAACGTCGACTTCGACATCAGCTTCACCGACCAGTTGAAGGGTCGTGCGTCGGTTGGCCAGACCATCGCCCGCGCGCCGTACAACAACCTGATCGCCGGCCCGACCCCGGGCACGCCGACCGGTTCGATCCTGATCAACCCGTCGACCCGCGCGGCCGGCAACGCGCAGAACCCGCAGCTGGATCCGCTGGAATCGGACAACCTCGACCTGGCGCTGGAGTGGTACTTCGCCGAGTCCAGCTTCGTCTCGGTCACCTTCTGGAACAAGCAGGTCAACAACTTCATCGGCAACACGGTCTCGCGCGAGACCATGTACGGCCTGCGCGACCCCACCTCCGGTCCGGATGCGCAGGCGGCGCTGGCGTTCCTGCAGAGCGCGCAGTGCGTGGCGCAGGTCACCGCGTCCGGCAACGACCCGGCGGCGTGCTCGGCCAACGACACCTCGCTGTTCGCCGCCACCGCCATGCTGCGCAACGCCGCCACCACCGGTGGCCTGGCTGCCTACAACGGCAGCTCGGCGCAGAGCCTGGCGCTGGAAAGCCAGTACGACCTGTACGGCGAGGCCGATGACCCGCTGTACGAGTTCGACGTCAACAAGCCGATCAACCAGAACAAGGCCAAGATCCACGGCTGGGAACTGGGTGGCCAGTACTTCTTCGGCCAGACCGGCTTCGGCGTGCTCGCCAACTACACCATCGTCCAGGGCGATGTCGGCTTCGACAACAGCGTGATCGACCGCGACCAGTTCGCGCTGCTCGGCCTCAGCGACACCGCCAACATCGTGGCGATGTTCGAGAAGTACGGCTGGTCGGCCCGCCTGGCGTGGAACTGGCGCGACAAGTACCTGATCGCGGCGAACATGGACGGCTCCAACCGCAACCCGTACTACGTGGCGCCGTACCACCAGCTCGACCTGAGCGTGGGCTACTCGTTCAACGACCATTGGTCGGTGGGCTTCGAGGCGATCAACCTGACCGGCGAGGATGTGCGCTGGTACGGCCGCTCCGAGAAGCAGATGATCAAGCTGATCGACCAGGATCCGCGCTACACGCTGGGCGTTCGTTACAACTTCTGACCCGGGCGGCGCGCATCGTGCGCGCCCGTCCACCAGGGGATCGCCGCTCCGGCGGCGGTCCCCTTGTCTGCTGCGGCAGCAGCGTTCGCGCCACCGGCCGATCGTCTTGCCGCCTGCATGGATTTCTGCAATGGTCGCGTGGCCGGGCTGCAGGGGGTACGCCCAGGCAATCCCGCCCAGACCCCGCTGTTGGATTGAAATGGCCCGATACGAACTTCTGAACAACGTCGCGCACAAGGACCTGCGCGTGGTGCTGCGCCCCGGCGCGGAATTCGGCGACGAGGTCGGCGTGGTGCCGGCATTCCCGACCGAGTACGCCGAGCTGCAGCGCGAGTACCCGCTGTTCCTGCGCAAGGATCCTGAATCCGGCGAATACCACTCGGTGGCCCTGCTGGGCTTCGAGAACAACGAAAACCTGTTCCTGCAGGACGGCCGCTGGACCAGCGCCTACCTGCCCGGCATCGTCGCCAAGGGGCCGTTCCTGATCGGCTTCCAGGAGCAGGACATCGACGGCCAGCGCGTGCAGGCCCCCGTGATCCACGTCGACCTGGACCACCCGCGGGTGAGCTTCAGCGAAGGCGAACCCGTATTCCTGCCCCAGGGCGGCAACAGCCCCTACCTGGAGCACGTCATCACCGTCCTGCGCGGCATCCGCGATGGCGCCGAGGGCGGCAAGGCGATGTTCGCCGCCTTCGATGCCGCCGGGCTGATCCAGCCGTTGCGCATCGACGTTCAGTTCGACGAAAAGAACGCCGTCAACCTGGTCGGCCTGCATGGCATCGACCGTGAAAAACTGGCCGCGCTCGACGCCGAGGCGCTGCACGCCCTGCATCGTTCCGGTTACCTGGAAGGCGCCTACCTGCTGCTGTCCTCGCAGCACAACATGCGCCGCCTGCTGGCCGAGAAGCAGCGCCGCCTGCGCCTGGCCGAAGCGGCTGCCGACGAGGCCGGCGCGGCAGCCTGACCGGCATGGAAGGCCTGGCACCCATCCGCGAGCACGTCGGCACGATCGCCGGCGTGCTGCCGCTGGAGGAGCTGCTCGCCGCCGACGAGCCGGTGGTGCTGCGCGGCATCGCCGCCGACTGGCCGCTGGTCCAGGCCGCGGCGGAGGGTGACCAAGCGGCGATGGCCCATCTGCGCCGCCACGATGCCGGCCGCCAGGTGCCGTACTCGTATGGCGCGCCGGAGATCGAGGGCCGGCCGTTCTACAACGACGACTACACCGAACTGAACTTCAAGGTGCGCCGCGGCAGCGTCTCGCAGGTACTGGACGAGATCCACGCGCACCGCGACGACCTGCGGCCGCCCACCTGGTACATGGCCTCCCTGCTGGTCGACGACGGCCTGCCCGGCTTCCGCGCCGGCAATGACCTGGACTTCGCCGCGCACGGCCTGCAGCCGCGCACCAGCATCTGGCTCGGCAACCGGGTCACTGCCAGCTGTCACCACGACGTGCCCAACAACATCGCCGTATGCGCGGTGGGGCGGCGTCGCTTCACCCTGTTCCCGCCCGGACAGGTCGCCAACCTGTATCCGGGACCGCTGCAGCCCACGCCGGGTGGGCAGACGGTGAGCCTGGTCGATTTCGCCGCGCCGGACCTGCAGCGCCACCCGCGCTTCGCACAGGCGCGCGAGCACGGTCTCACCACCGTGCTCGAACCGGGCGATGCGCTGTTCATCCCCAGCATGTGGTGGCACCACGTGCAGGGGCTGGCGCCGTTCAACGTGCTGGTCAACTACTGGTGGGGCAGCATGCCGGCCTGGGTGCCGCCGCCGGTCAACGCGCTGTACCACGCGATGTGGACGATCCGCGACCGCCCGGAAGCCGAGAAGCGCGCCTGGCGCGCGATGTTCGATTACTACGTGTTCGGCGATGCCGGGCGCGCCGCCGGGCACCTGCCGCCACAGGCGCGGCAGGCGCTGGCACCGATCGACGAGACCATGGCGCGGCAGCTGCGCGCCATGCTGCTCGCCGCGCTCAACCGCTGAAGCGGCGCCGCCGCCCAGCACATTCCAGTCACGTCGGGGGAAACGCAGTGGAAAACAGTCGGATTCGCAGGGTGGTCATCGCCGGTGGCGGCACCGCGGGCTGGATCGCCGGATGCGCGCTGTCGCAGCAGTTCGGCAAGGAACTGGACATCACGCTGGTGGAGTCCGAGCAGATCGGTACCGTCGGCGTCGGCGAATCGACCGTACCGACGATCCGCACCTTCCACCAGTTCCTCGGCATCGACGAGCAGGAGTTCCTGCGCACGGTCGCGGGTACGTTCAAGCTCTCGATCTCCTTCGAGAACTGGCGCCACCATGGTGACCGCTTCATCCATCCGTTCGGCATGACCGGGCAGAACACCCTGGTCACCCACTTTCACCATTACTGGATGGACAGCCTGCGCCGCGGCATGCAGTCCGAACTGGGCGACTACTGCCTGGAGACGGTGGCCTCGCGCGATGACCGCTTCGGCCTTGGGACCCAGCCGGCGGTCAACTACGCCTACCACTTCGACGCCGCGCTGTATGCGCGCTTCCTGCGCGCGCGCGCCGAGCGCCAGGGACTCAAGCGCGTCGAGGGCAAGATCCAGCAGGTGATCCAGGACCCGCACAGCGGCGACATCGCCGCCCTGGTGCTGGAGGACGGCCAGCGCATCGAGGGCGACCTGTTCATCGACTGCACCGGCTTCCGCGGCCTGCTCACCGAGCAGACCCTGCATACGGGCTACGAGGACTGGAACCAGTGGCTGCCCAGTGATCGCGCGGTGGCGGTGCAGACCGAGTCGGTCGGCCCGCCGGTGCCCTACACCCGCGCCATCGCCCACGAGGCCGGCTGGCGCTGGAGCATTGCCCTGCAGCATCGCGTCGGCTGCGGCCTGGTGTTCTCCAGCAAGCACATGTCCGACGACGAGGCGCGCGCCAAGCTGCTGCGGGATGTCGGCGCGCCGCCGATCAAGGACCCGTGGCTGGTGCCGTTCCGCTCCGGTCGCCGGCTCAAGGCCTGGAACCAGAACGTGGTCACCCTTGGCCTGGCCAGTGGCTTCATCGAGCCGCTGGAATCGACCAGCATCCACCTGACCATCTCGGCGGTGGTGCGGCTGCTGCAGCTGTTCCCGGTCGATGGCAGGGAGGATTCGCTGCGCGAGCTCTACAACGAGGCCAGCCGCAGGGAGATGGAGCACGTGCGTGACTTCATCATCCTGCATTACCACGCCACCGAGCGTCCGGAGCCGATGTGGAAGGCCGCCCGCGAAATGGAGCTTCCGGAGTCGCTGGCGATCCGCCTGCGCGCCTGGCGCGAGCGCGCGCATGCCTGGCAGGGGCCGGAGGAGCTGTTCCGGGTCGACTCCTGGACCCACGTGCTGCTCGGCCAGGGCATCCAGCCCGGCGCGCCGCACCCGCTGGCGCGGGCGATCTCCGATGCCGACCTGGCCCGGCTGCTCGCCGCCGTACGTCAGCCGATCGACCGCGCGGTCGCGCAGATGCCATCGCAGCAGGGCTTCATCGAGCAGTACTGCAAGGCCGGCCCCGAGGTCTGGGGCTCGCGTCCGCGTTCGGTCGTGGCCTGAGGCGCCGTCGATGCTGCTGAGCCTGCATCCGCAGGTCCGCGTCACCGCCTCGCGCATCGGCAACGAGGGCGCCCCGCTGCTGGTCATCGACCAGCTGGTGGCCGATCCGGAGCGGCTGGTGCGCAAGGCCGCCCGGCATGACTTCACGCCGCAGGGCGCGATGTTCCCCGGCGTGCGCGCCCGCGCGCCGCTGGGCTACGAGCATTTCCTGGAGAGCGTGCTCAAGCCGTACCTGACCTCATTCTTCGGTCTGCCCCAGGGCGGTTTCCGCTTCCCGATGTGCCACTACTCGCTGGTCGCCACGCCGCCGGCGCAGCTGGCGTTCCTGCAGCGCGTGCCACACGTGGATTCGGTGCGCGGCGACGGCCTGGCGACCGTGCACTACCTGTTCCGCGGCGACTGGGGCGGCACCGCGTTCTACCGCCACCGGCATACCGGCTACGAAGTGATCGACGAGTCGCGCCGTGAGCCGTACTTCCGCCGCCTGGAGGAGGAAAGCCGCGGCGCCGACGCTCCCGGCGCCGGCTATATCGGCGATGACACCGCGTTGTTCGAACGGATCGGCGTGGTCGATGGCGTGTTCAACCGCATGGTGGTCTACCGCCGCAACTCCCTGCATTCTGGCAGCATCGACAACGCGCGCATTCCGCCGCCGGATCCGCTCAACGGCCGGCTGTCGATCAATACCTTCATCGACGTGGTGCCCTGAAGCGCGCGCGACCGGTGTGTGCGGCATTGCCCGATCACGATCTAACCACTAGATTGCCCCTCTTTGCCACGGCACCCCCCATGCCCGATACGACCCGTCGTTCCCTGTTCAAGGCGCTTGCCGCCGGTGCCGTCGCCACGCCACTGGCTGCCGTGGCCTCGCCGGCGAAGAACCAGGCCGGGGCGCTGCCGGCACCGGCAGCGGTCGGCGCGGGCGCCGCCGCCGCACCACGCTGGGGTCGCGGCATCGAGGGGCAGCGCAAGGCCGATCGCGGCGACGGCACCTATCTCAATCCGATCATCGGCGGCGACCATCCGGATCCTTCCGTCCTCAAGGACGGCGACGACTACTACCTGACCTATTCGTCGTTCCAGTCCTATCCGGGCATCGTGATCTGGCATTCCACCGACCTGGTCAACTGGGCGCCGGTCGGTCCGGCCCTGCACACCCCGCTGGGGGTGATCTGGGCGGTGGACCTGTGCAAGGTCGGCAACCGCTACTACATCTACCTGCCGGCCAATCCCGCCGACAGCGGCTGGGGCATCCACGTGATCTGGGCCGACGACATCCGCGGGCCCTGGAGCGAGCCGATCGACCTGAAGATCGACGGCTGCATCGACCCGGGCCATGTGGTCGGCGAGGATGGCCGGCGCTACCTGTTCGTCAATGGCATCCGCAAGATCCGACTCAGCGAGGACGGCCTGGCCACCGACGGCCAGCTCGAGCCGGCCTACCAGCCGTGGCGCTATCCGGAAGACTGGGTGACCGAGAACTTCGCGCCCGAAGGCCCCAAGCTGCTGCGCCGCGGCGAGTGGTTCTACCTGGTGACCGCGGTGGGCGGTACCGCCGGCCCGGTTACCGGCCACATGGTGATCGCCGCGCGCTCGCGCTCGGTGCACGGGCCGTGGGAACACTGCCCGCACAACCCGCTGGTGCGCACGCAGTCGGTGGATGAGCCGTGGTGGTCCCGCGGCCATGCCACGCTGGTCGACGGGCCTGCCGGCGACTGGTGGGTGATCTACCACGGCTACGAGAACGGCATGCGCACGCTGGGTCGGCAGACGCTGCTGGAGCCGATCGAGTGGACCGACGATGGCTGGTTCCGCGCCCGCGGCGGCGACCTCTCGCATCCGCTGCCCAAGCCGGCCGGCGGTCGCGCCGGGCCGAGCGGCTATGCGCTTTCCGATGACTTCTCACACGACCGCATGGGCGTGCAGTGGGGTTTCCACGATCCCAGCCCCGGCGACGAGGCGCGCCTGCAGCGGCGCGATCGCGCCCTGTACCTGCGCGGCGCCGGCACCTCCCCGATCGACAGCGCGCCGCTGACCTGTGGCGTGCCCGATCGCAGCTACGAGGTCGAAGTGACGCTGCAGCCGCCGCCGGGCGGCGAGGCCGGCCTGCTGCTGTTCTACAACCACAAGGCCTTCGTCGGCCTGGGCTTCACCGCCGATACGATCCGCAACTACCAGTACGCCGAGGAACTGGCCTGGGCGCGCGCGCCGCGTCCGGCTGGGCCGGTGCGCGTGCGCCTGCGCAACGAGGAGAACGTGGTGACGTTCCACTACTCCTTCGATGGCGGGCGCAGCTGGCGCCTGCACGGTACGCGGATGGAGGTATCCGGACTGCACCACAACGTGTTCGGTGGCTTCCTCAGCCTGAAGGTCGGCCTGTTCGCCGCCGGCGAGGGAGCAGCGATGTTCAGCGATTTCCGTTATCGCGCGCTGCCGGCCTGAGGCACGGGCCTCAGACGTCGCCGTCGGTCGCCCAGCCTTCGCCGCTGCCGCGCTGGAACACGCGGTCGCCGGGCAGGACCTCGCCGGCGGCGTGCTGCGGCGCCTCCCGCAGCCCGGCATAGATCGGGGTGAAGTCCGGCGCGGTGGCCTGCATCAGCTGCTCGAAGCCATCGATGACGAAATAGGTCTTCTGGAAGGTGTCGATGCGATAGCGGGTCTGCATGATCCGCGCCAGGTCGAAGCCGATGCGGTTGGGCGCGGCCGACTCCAGCGAATGCAGCGACTCGCCGCTGGAAGACACGATGCCCGCGCCGTAGATGCGCAGCCCGGCGGGGGTATCGATCAGGCCGAACTCCACCGTGTACCAGTACAGCCGGGTCAGGTTCTGCAGCGCCTCCGGGCCGATCGCATGTGCCTTGACCCCGCCGCGGCCGTAGGCCTGCATGTAGTCGGCGAACACCGGGTTCATCAGCAGCGGCACGTGGCCGAACAGGTCGTGGAACAGGTCCGGCTCGGCGATGTAGTCGATCTGGTCCGGACGGCGGATCCACCAGGTCACCGGGAAGCGGCGATTGGCCAGGTGGTCGAAGAAGTCCAGTTCCGGCAGCAGGCCTTCCACGCCCACCAGGGTCCAGCCGGTGGCCGCGCCGAGTACTTCATTGAGCTGGTCGAAGCGCGGGATCTGGTGATCGCCCATGCCCATCTCGTCCTGCGCGTGCAGGAACTCGTCGCAGGCACGGCCCACCAGCAGCTCGCGCTGGCGGCGGTAGAGCGTGCCCCAGGTCGCATGGTCGTCGGCGCTGTAGGTATCCCACGGCTGCTCGATCACGGCGGTGGTGTAGACCGGCACGTAGCCCTTGTCGGTCTGCTGGTGTTCGACGCGGCGGGCGGGAGTCGTGGCAACGGACATGGTGGTCACGGCACAGGCAACGGAGAAGCCCCAATCCTATCGGCCGGGCCGCGCAACAGGCTTGCGAAGTTGCGTGGAACCGCCGGTCTGGCGCAATCTTGTTGCGTCAATCAATGTTGCAGGGCAACAAATGGCCGAATCCATCGAGCTTGACCGCACGGACCTGCGCCTGCTGGCGCTGCTGCAGCAGCAGGGGCGACTGCCCAATTCCGAACTGGCCACGCAGGTAAACCTGTCGGCCTCGGCCTGCCTGCGGCGGGTGCAGCGGCTGGAATCGGCCGGCGTCATCACCGGCTATGGCGCCCGCCTGGATCCGCGCGCGCTGGGCCTGGGCCTGCAGGCCTTCGTGCGCGTGCAGCTGCTCAAGCACGGGCAGGAGAGCGTGGCCCACTTCGCCGACAGCGTGCAGGGCTGGGACGAAGTGGTCACCTGCCACGCGCTGACCGGCGACATGGACTACCTGCTGCACGTGATCGTCCGCGACCTGGAGCATTTCTCCAACTTCCTGCTGGACCGCCTGCTCAACGCCACCGGCGTGGCCGACGTGAATTCCAGCTTCGTGCTGCGCACGGTCAAGGAACGCCACGGCCTGCCACTGCGCTGAGCCGGTCCGGCATTTGAACCGGATTTGCGAATCATTTACATTTACGCCCCTCCGATGCCCTGACCGGCATCGCGCCAGCCGCCCCGGCCAGCCCTTCTTCCGCCGGAAAGCTGGCCCATCCGCCCGATACCTCGCACGCCGCTGGCGCGCCGACGGCCGGTGTGCGGCTTTCCGGATCGACCCTTCCCGATCCGAGGCTGCCCATGTCCGCGTTCCGCCCGTCTTCCTTCCCGTCGCGCCGCCCGCTCGCGCGCGCGCTTGCCGGCCTGCTTGGCGTGGCCGTCCTGCAGGCCCATGCAGCCGGGGTGGCCGCCGATGCCGCCACCGATGCCAAGACCCTGGACAAGGTCACGGTCAGCGGCCAGCGCCAGGCGCGCGAGCCTTCCACCACCACGCGCCTGCCGATCAGCGTGCGTGAGACGCCACAGTCGATCAGCGTGGTCGGCGTGCAGCAGCTGCAGGAAATGTCCTGGTTCGATATCGACGAGGTGCTGCGCAATACCGTCGGCGTCAACGTGTCCTTCTACGATACCCAGCGCCCGCTCTACTACGCGCGCGGCTTCCAGATCACCGACTTCCAGATTGACGGGCTGCCCACCTACAGCGGCAGCACCAACCAGGAATACGACACCGCCTTCTACGACCGCATCGAGGTGATCCGCGGCGCCAATGGCCTGCTCAGCGGCACCGGCGTGCCGTCGGCGACGGTGAACATGTTGCGCAAGCGTCCCGGCAAGGACTTCGACGCCTCGTTCTCGGCCAGCGTCGGCCGCTGGGACTTCCGCCGCATGCAGGCCGACGTCAACGCGCCGCTCACCGCCGACGGCCGCTTCCGCGCGCGCGCCGTGGCCGCCTACGAGGACCGCGACTACTACTACGACCGCTACCACGAGCAGAAATCGGCGGCGATGGCGGTGCTGGAGGGCGACCTGACCGACAGCACGACCGTGACCGTGGGTTACCAGATGCAGGACAACAACCCGGTCGGCTCGACCTGGGGCACGGTGCCGTTCTTCCACAGCGACGGCAGCGATGCCGACCTGCCGCGTTCGACCAACATGGCGCCGGATTGGGCGCGCTGGCAGCGCGATACGCGTACCCGTTACCTGCAGCTGGAGCAGGGCATCGGCGAACACTGGAACCTGAAGCTCAACGCCGCCCGCACCGAAGGCGATGTCACCAGCGTGCGCGTGTACGGCACCGGCTATCCCGACCGCCAGGACGGCAGCGGCATCTACCTGCGTGGCAGCATCGGCCAGACCCACGACACGCGCGATGCGGTCGACGCCTATCTCACCGGCAGTTTCTTCCTGTTTGGACGCGAACACGCCGCCGTGCTCGGCGCCAGCTGGCAGGACCTGGAGACGCTCACGCCGAACCTCGCCATCAGCTTCCCCAGCGCCTGGCTGCCGTGCACGGCGGGCCCGTGCTACTACATCCCCGACCTGTACGCCTGGGATGGCGACATCCCCGCGCCCACCTACGCGCGCACCGGCGCGTGGCGGCAGGCCCGCACCACCCAGAGCGGCATCTACGCCTCCACCCGGCTGCGCCTGGCCGATCCGCTGTCGCTGATCGCCGGCGCGCGCCTGAGCCGCTGGAGCACGCGCACCCATGCCTACAACGCCAGCGGCGCCTACACCGGCACGTCGGGTGCCTACAAGGTCAAGGACGAGCTCACGCCCTACGTGGGCCTGATGTACGACATCGTGCCGGACGTGTCGGTCTATGCCAGCTACACCGAAATCTTCAATCCGCAGAACTTCAGGGACAAGGACAACAACCTGCTCGACCCGGTGCAGGGCAGCAACCGCGAGATCGGCCTGAAGGCGGCTTTCCTCGACGGGCGCATCACCACCAATGCCGCGCTCTTCGAAGCGCGCCAGGACAACTACGCCATGCTGGACACCAGCGTGCCGCAGGGATCGCTGCCGGATGGCAACTCGGCCTACATAGGGATGGACGGTACCCGCAGCCGTGGCTGGGAAGCGGAAATCGGCGCCGAGGTGCTGGCGGGCTGGCGCATCAGCGCCGGCTACACCCGCGTGCGCGTCACCCGCGCCGCCACCGACCTGATCTACGCCAACCTGCCCGAGCACACCGTGCAGTTCGCCACCCAGTACACCTTGCCGGGCGCCTGGGAGCGCCTGAGCCTCGGCGCGACGGTGATGTGGCAGAGCGAGGTGCAGGGCTACAACATCGTCAACCCGGTGCATGGCCCGGTGACGGTGACCCAGGACGCCTACGCCCTGGTCGGCTTCAACGCGAATTACCGCATCAGCGAGCAGTGGACCGCGACGCTGGCGGTGCGCAATGCCTTCGACGAGAAGTACTGGGCGAACCTGGACTACAACAACTACGGCGAGCCGCGCTTCACCTCGCTGACGCTGCGCTGGCGGTACTGATCGCGCGGCGCCGGCCGATCACTTCCCCGATGCCGGGCAGCCACTCTCGTCGCCGCGCAGCTTCGCCCAGCGCGAGCGGTTCTCCAGGCAGGCCTGGCGCGCGGATGCCGCGTTGCGGGCGGCCTGCTGCGCGGACTGCTGTTCGGCTGCATGCACCGCGTCGCTGCGCTGCTGCTGCAGCTGGGCGACCTTGGCGCGGATCTGCGGCATCACCGCCATCGCCGCGCGCTCGCCCTCGAGGATGGCGGCGTTGCGCTGGTTGAAGTCGGCCGCGCCGATGTCGTTGACCTTCGGGCGGATGACCACGTCGGCGCGCTTGAGTTCGGCCTCGCCCAGGCGCTGGCCCATGATCGAGATCGACTGGTTCACCGTGCCGAGCAGATCGCCGGGATTCCTGCCGCTGGCCTTGGAGGATATGTCCACGGCGATCACGAATTCAGCGCCGAGCTGGCGCGCGGCGTCCACCGGCACCGGACTGACCACACCGCCGTCCACGTAGTGGTACTGGCCGATGGTCACCGGCTCGAATACCCCGGGGATGCTGCTGGAGGCACGCACCGCCTGGCCGGCGTTGCCGCGCACGAACACCGTGCGCTCGCCATCCTCCAGCCGCGTGGCTACCGCCGCGAACGGCTTGGCCAGGCGTTCGATCGGCTTGTTGCCCAGCTGCTGGTTCACGTAATCCTGCAGCGCCTGGCCCTGCACCAGCCCGCCGGAGAACAGGCGCACGTCGCGGATGCTGGTCTGGTCCAGCGCCACGGCCGTTTCCTGCATGCGGAAGGCATCCATGCCGCTGGCGTAGAGCGCGCCGACCACGCTGCCGGCGCTCGTGCCGGACACCACCACCGGCGCGAAGCCGTTGGCCTCCAGCATCTTGATCACGCCGATATGCGCGAAGCCCTTGGCCGCACCGCCGCCCAGCGCCACGCCGATCCGCACCGGCTTGGCCTGCGCCGTCGTCGCCACAGGCGCTGGCGTGGCCGCCGCCGGCGGTTCCGGCCGTACATTGCCGCCGCACGCGGCGAGCAGGGTGATCACGAGGGAAGCGGGCAGCAGGCGCAGCGGTTTCATCGAAGCCAGGGTTCCGGCGTAGGAGGGTGGGGGAAAGCGCGGCAGCATACCCGCAACCGCGGCCCATGGAGCGCCCTCAGCCTGCCGCGCGGCCCGGCAATCGCGGCTGAAGCCGCTGCCGAGGGCGCTCGCCTTGTCCGGAAGCAGGCCCTCGGGAACAGCGTGGCGAGCGCCCGATTGCTTGATTCCCCGTTGTAGGAGCGGCTTCAGCCGCGACCGCAGCATTCCTCCGTCGCGGCTGAAGCCGCTCCTACAAGGCGACCGCATGCATCGCCGATCTGGAGGCAAGCCCCCTCTGTTGAGGGGGCGCGCCGACAGGCGCGGGGAGAGGAGGGAACGGCGGGCGGCCGCAGGCCGACGGGCGCGGCGAAGCCGCGGGGGAGAGGTAGGTCATGTCGAGCCGGTGCCTGCGCAGCAGGTGCCGGTCACGGCCCGCGACGCGGGCCGTGCGACAACAACTTCGTCAGAAGTTGTTGTCCCCATCCAGGATCCGCATGCATCGCGCCATCTGGAGGCAAGCCCCCCTCTGTTGAGGGGGGCGCGGCGAAGCCGCGGGGGAGAGGCAGGTCGAGAACGGGGCCCACGGTTTTGCGTAGCACAACCGTGGGAGGCGCAGCCTGCGAAGCGGGATGCGTCGTTCCCGACAACAACTTCGTCAGAAGTTGTTGTCCCCATCCAGAATCCGCCCCAGCCCGCCCAGCACCGAGCCCTCGCCACGCGCCTGCCCGCCGGCCTGGGGCGCGGCCTGCAGCATGCGCCCGGCCAGGCGCGAGAACGGCAGCGACTGCAGCCAGACCTTGCCCGGCCCGGTCAGCGTCGCCAGGAACATCCCTTCGCCACCGAAGAACATGCTCTTGATGCCGGTGATGCGGCGCACGTCCATGTCCACGCTGCCGTGGTAGGCGACCACGCAGCCGGTATCCACGTCCAGGCGCTCGCCGGCGGCCAGTTCGCGCTCGACCACCGTGCCGCCGGCGTGCACGAACACCCAGCCGTCGCCTTCGAGTTTCTGCATGATGAAACCCTCGCCGCCGAACAGGCCGGTGAGGATCTTGCGCTGGAAGGCGATGCCCAGCGATACGCCGCGGGCGCCGGCCAGGAAGCTGTCCTTCTGGCAGATCAGCCGGCCGCCGTGGTCGGACAGCTTCATCGCCAGCACCGTGCCGGGGAAGGGCGCGGCGAAGGCGACCCGCGCCTTGCCGGTGCCGGCGTGGGTATAGACCGTGGTGAACAGGCTTTCGCCGGTGACCACGCGCTTGCCGGCCGACAGCAGCTTGTCCATGAAGCCGCCGCCGGACTGTCCAGCGGCGGCCGAGCCGTCGCCGAACACGGTATCCATCTGCACCGCGGCGTCCTTGTACATCAGCGCGCCGGCCTCGGCGATCGCGCTCTCGCCCGGGTCCAGCTCGACCTCGACGAACTGCATGTCGTTGCCGACGATGCGGAAGTCGATGTCGTCGCTGCGCCGCCCACCCGGCAGCGGCGGCGGCGGCGCGAAGCCGGTCCCGGCGTCGGCCAGTTCGGCCACCGCGGCGACCGGCTGCCAGCCGTGGAGTCCCTCGCGCCAGGCCACCGCGCCGGGATGGGTGCGCGCGTGCAGGCGGGCGGCTGCGTCATCGAGCGGGCCGACCCGGTCAGCACGACCGGGAATATGGAAATACCACTGCGCCATGGGGATTCCTCCTGGAGATGGGCGAGTCTATGCCGGGCGCGGTCGCGCCGGCCCCGTGCCGCTGGTCATGCACCTGCGCCGGGCAGGCGTCCGCGTTCAGGCCGGTGCCGCCGACGGCCATGCGATGCGGCCCTTTGCGACAGGGCGTGCTGTATTGCAACATGGCCGGGCCAGGCGGCCTGTCGCCGCTGGCCAACCACCCAGAGAGCCTTCGCCATGTCCTTGAACCGCGCTGTTCGCGGCCGCCTGCCGGCCGTGCATCCGCTTGTCCTCGCCCTCGCCAGCCTGTTGCCGCTCGCCGCCGCCGCGCAGGAGCCCGCCACGACCGAAGGCGCCAAGGCGCCCGCCGTGCTGGACACGCTGCAGGTCACCGCGCAGCGCCGCGTCGAGAACGCCAAGGACGTGCCGGTCTCCATCACCACGATCAGCGGCGAGAAGCTGGACGTGCTCGGTTCGGCCGGCGACGACATCCGCTTCCTGTCCTCGCGCCTGCCCAGCCTCAACATCGAGTCTTCGTACGGCCGTGCCTTCCCGCGCTTCTACATCCGCGGCCTGGGCAATACCGACTTCGACCTCAACGCCTCCCAGCCGGTCTCGCTGGTGTACGACGACGTGGTGCAGGAAAGCCCGCTGCTGAAGGGCTTCCCGATCTTCGACCTGGCCCAGATCGAGATGCTGCGCGGCCCGCAGGGCACGCTGTTCGGTCGCAATACCCCGGCCGGCGTGGTCAAGTTCGAATCCGCGCGTCCCTCGCAGGATGCCGACGGCTACGTCAGGCTGTCCTACGGCACCTACGACACCTGGAACTTCCAGGGCGCCTACGGCGGCCCGCTGACCGACCGCTGGTCGGCGCGCGTGTCGGCGCTGTACCAGCGTCGCGACGACTGGGTGACCAATACCCATGACGGCCCGAATGACGGCTTCGAAGGCTACGACGAGGCCGCCGGTCGCGTGCAGTTCCTCTACGAGGGCGACGATTTCGAGGCGCTGTTCAACCTGCACAAGCGCAAGCTCAACGGCACCGCCCGCCTGTTCCGCGCCAACATCATCCAGAAGGGCAGCAACGCGCTGGTGCCGGGCTTCGATCGCGACGAGGTCAGCAACGACGGCGTCAACTTCTCCGACCTGGAAACCTGGGGCGGCAGCGCGCGCCTGAAGTGGAACCTCGGGCAGGTGACGCTGTTCTCGATCACTGGCTACGAGACCGCCGAATCGCTCAACCGGGGCGACATCGACGGCGGCTACGGCGCGGCGTTCCTGGGCCCGGACAATTCCGGCCCCGGCGTGATTCCGTTCGCCTCCGAGTCGGCCGACGGCCTGCCGGACCACCGCCAGTGGACGCAGGAATTCCGCGTCGAATCCAACGAATGGGGCCGCTTCGACTGGCAGGCCGGCCTGTTCTACTTCGACGAAGACGTCACCATCGACAGCTTCAACTACGACTCGCTGGCCCCGGGCAACCCGCAGGCCGGCCATGCCGTCCAGCAGCAGCGCAACAAGGCGTGGGCGGCGTTCGTCTCCGGCGACTACGACGTCACCGACCGCTTCAAGCTGCGCGGCGGCCTGCGCTACACCCAGGACAAGAAGGACTTCAGCGCCAGCGTGCTGGAAGCGGCGCCGTTCGGCGCGCCGGTGGGCGGGCCCTACGTGGTCAATACCGACGTCAACGACGTCAGCTGGGACCTGAGCGGCACCTACGCGGTGACCCCGGACGTGAACCTGTATGGCCGCGTCGCCAAGGGCTTCCGCGCGCCGTCGGTGCAGGGCCGCCTGCTGTTCGCCGCGGCCACCGCGCCCAATGGTGGCGTTTCGACCGCTGATTCGGAGAAGGTCATTTCCTACGAGATCGGCGTCAAGGCCGACCTGTGGGACAAGCGCGCGCGCCTGGGCTTCGACATTTTCCGCTACGACGTCGACGGCCAGCAGCTGATCGCGGTCGGCGGCGCTGCCAACACGGCCACCCTGCTCAATGCCGACAAGACCATCGGCCAGGGCGCGGAGCTGGACTTCGAGGCCTACGTCACCGACAACCTGCTCGTCACCCTGGGCAGCAGCTACAACGACACCGAGATCAAGGACCCGAACCTGGCAGTGGCGATCTGCGGCGGCGGCTGCACCATCACCGACCCGACCACCGTCATCAACGGCGGCACCTACGCCCTGGTCAACGGCAACCCGCTGCCGCAGGCGCCGAAGTGGATCCACAACCTCACCGCGCGGCTGAGTTTCCCGGTCACCGACGGCAATGAGATCTACGTCTATACCGACTGGGCGTACCGCAGCCCGGTGAACTTCTTCCTGTACGAGTCGCCGGAATTCCGCAGCCGCTCCTCGCTGGAGGGGGGCCTGCGCGTGGGTTACAACTGGTCCTACGGCTTGTACGACGTGGCGGTGTTCGGTCGCAACCTCACCGACCAGACCCGCGTGGTCGGCGCGATCGACTTCAACAACCTGACCGGCTTCCTCAACGAGCCGCGGACCTTCGGCGTCGAGTTCTCGGCGAAGTTCTGAACCCCGTCACGGGGGGCCAGATGGCCCCCCGTCGTGGAGCGCCAGCGCGCAAGGGCCTGAACCCGCGCGTCATGCGATTTTTCGAATATCGATAGGGGCGCCGGCTCTCGACAATGCCGGCCACTGCCCACGGCTGCGCGGACCTCCCGCGTCCGCACCGACGGGCCAGCCGGGATCCCCCATGTCGAAATCCTCCGTTCTTGCCTGCACCGGCCTGCTGCTGCTCGGCGCGCTGCTGCTGTGGTCGGCCGAGCGCGTCGCCCGGCCGGCCGCGGTCGCCGCGCTGGCGGCAACCTCGCCGGGCGCGTTGCCCAGCCCGCAGCTGATCCGGCCGGCCCGCTTCGAGGAGGTCTGGCGCGAATACCCGCAGCTGGACGGCGAGCGCCTGGCCGATGGCCGCGCCTATGTGCGGGTCGGGCTGGCCGACTTCGCCCAGTTGGCCAGCGGTGACGTGTTCGGCGTGCCGGTCGCCAGCAGCGGGCGCGAGGTGCGTGCGGTGGTCTCGCGGGTGCGCGATGACGGCAAGGTCCGCGTGATCAGCGGCACCCTGGTCGCAGCCGGCGATGCCCGCGGCCACTTCGAGCTGCGGGTGGAGAGCCAGCTGGGCGAACTGGAGGGCGAACTGGTGGTGGCCGGCGCCCGCTATCTCCTGTCCAGCCGCCATGGACTGGGCTGGATCCGCGCGCTGGCCTGAGCGGGCCCGGACGGCCTCAGTGCCCCGCGCCGCGGCCCTGCACCAGCACGTCGAGCAGTTCCTCGTCGCGATCCTGGCGATATTCCCAGTACATCAGCCCGCCCAGGCCCTTGCGGCGGGCATAGTCGAGCTTGGCCCGCAGCGAAGCCGGGTCGTCGTAGGTGATGAACTGCCGGGTACCGGCATTCCACAGGCTCGGGGCCATGGCCGCGGCGTCCCAAGATCGGCGCCAGCCGGCCTGGCCCAGCGTCGTCGTGGCGATGTCCCGCCAGGAAATGAAGCCGCCATCGCTGCCGAATGGCTGCAGCAGCCCGTTGCGTTCCGGCGCAACGTCGCCGAAACGGCGACCATAGAACGCCACGCCGAGATGGAGCTTGGACGCCGGCACGCCGGCGGCCAGGTATTCGTCCACGGCGGCCTGCGCGTTGCGCGCACCGGCCGGTGCGCCGGGGGTCGGCGCCAGTCCGGCGTGATGGCCGGTGGTCGGAGTCAGGCTGCCGTAGAAGTCGTAGGTCATCAGGTTGATCCAGTCCAGTGACCGGGCGATGCGCGGCAGTTCCAGGCCGGCGGCGAATTCGCCTTCGGCGGCGGCGATCGTCAGCAGGTAGTGCCGACCGCCGCGTGCCTGGCCTTCGGCCTGCAGGCGCTGGCGCAGGTTTTCCAGCAGCGCGGTGAAGTTCTGCCGATCCGCCGGCTGGTGGCTGATGCCCGGGCCGGGCAGGGTCGGGTATTCCCAGTCGATGTCCAGCCCGTCCAGGTCATACTCGCGCAGCAGCGCCATGGCGCTGTCGGCGAAGGCATCGCGTGCGGTCGGATCGGCTGCCGCTTCGGAGAAGTGGCCCGCTCCCCAGCCGCCGATCGACAGTACGACGCGCAGTGACGGCTGGCGCGCACGCAGGGCGACGAGCTGGCGGAGATTGGCCGGGGCCGTGGACCCCGGCAGGAACACGTGGTGCGCCTCGTCCACCTGGGCGAAGGCGAAATTGATCACGTCAAGCTTGCCCGGGGTGATCGCCGGAACCTGCGCACCGTCCACCACGTAGCCGACGATGCGCAGCGGCGCGGCTGCCGCCGCGGATGCGCTGCCGGGGCCAACGAGCAAGGCGATCGCGATGCCCGCGAGCAGGCCGGCGCGCCGGATCACAACGCGCTCTCCGGATGCACCTTGAGGACCTGTGCCTGCGCCTGGCAGTCCGCGTCCGGCTTGAGCCCGGCGGCGCGGGCGGCGGCGATCTCGCCGCGCGCGGCGGCCAGGTCGGCGCGGAAATCGGCGTTGTCGTGCAGCCGGGCCACCGCGGCCGCGCCCATGTGGCGTCCCTCCACGATATCGCTGTGCCAGTGCACGTTGCAGACCAGCCGGCTCTCGGCGTAATTGCGGCCGCGCTCAAGCAGGGCATCGGTGCGCGAGGGATCGGCCTCGACCAGGATCAGTGCCCAGGTCCAGCCGATGGCGCTGTGGCCGGAGGGATAGGAGCCATTGCCGCGCAGGTCCGCCTCGTCTTCCGGCGTGCAGGTCGGTTCGCCGTTGAGCATGAACGGGCGCGGCCGCCGGTAGTGGTTCTTGGCGGCCTTGGTCGCGGCGCTGGCGTCGATGCGGCTGCGCTCGAGCAGGCGGTACAGGTGCGGCGTGCGGGTGCTGTCGACCGGAATGCCCAGCGCACAGGCGAACTGGCTGGCGCCGGCGGGAAAGGACAGGTCGGCATCGCGGGTGGCCTGGGCGAAGCGCGGGGAATCGCGCAGGGCCAGTGCCTGCCGCGACACGGCTTCGTCCAGCGCCATCCCCGGCGAACCGGCGGCCGGCGGCGGAGGGACCAGCGCCAGGCTGTCCGGGGCCTGGGCGCGGTCGAGGTAGCCGACCGCCTTGACCGGCGTTCCGGCTTCGGCCGCGGGCGGTTTGCCGGGACTGGCGCAGGCGGCCAGGGCCAGGCCGAGGACGATCACGCCGGCGCGGCGTGCGGCGACAACACCCAGGGACATCAGGACCTCGTTGTGCGGATACGGCGGCGCAAGAGTGTAAACGCCGCCGGCGCCGGGCGGTCAGCCGACCAGCGCGGTATAGCGCTCGCCGTCGCGCTGCACGCGCACCGGTCCATCGAACACGGCCGAGAGCGTGTCGTCGCGCAGCATCGCCTCGCGCGAGCCGTCGGCGAAGATGCGCCCGGCCCGCAGCAGGACCACCCGGTCGATCTCCGGCACGATCTCCTCGATGTGGTGGGTCACCAGCACCAGGGTGATGCCCTGGCGGGCGAGGCCGCGCATCGTTTCGACCAGGTGCTGGCGGGCGATCACGTCCAGGCCGGTGGAGGGTTCGTCCAGCAGCAGCGCCTGCGGCCGGTTGACCAGCGCGCGGGCGATCAGCACGCGACGGGTTTCGCCAGCCGACAGCTCCGCATAGGGCCGCTCCAGCAGCGGCAGTGCCCGCGCCAGCGAGAGCGCCTCGCGGGCGCGTTCGCGCATGGCGTCGGTCACCTCGCGGTGCGGCGGCACCACATAGCTGGCGAAGAAGCCCGACAGCACCGCGCTTTCCACGCTCAGGCCCGGCATCCCCGACAGGTTGCCGCTGAGGTCGCCGGTGACGATGCCCAGCTGCGAGCGCAGCCGGTCGACCTGCCAGCGGGTCTGCCCGAGCACCTTCACCGGCGCGTCGCCGCCGGCGCGCGCCAGCGGATAGAGCTCGCGGGTGATCAACTTGATGAAGGACGACTTGCCGCAGCCGTTCGGTCCCAGGATCGCGGTGTGCTGGCCGAGCGCGATGCGCAGCTCCAGCTCATGCAGCACGCGGACCTGGCCGCGGGTCACGCTGGCGCGGTCCAGTTCGATCAGGGGAATGTTGGAAGCCAGGGTTTCGGCTGCTGCGGACATGAATGGGCGGGACCTGCGGGCAGGGGGAGGGACTGAACAACATACGGCGCCGACGGGTGAAGTTTGCCGCGATCGGCCCCATGATGTCTGCAACCCAATGCACGTTGCCGCGACCCGGCCGGAGTCACCCGCATGTCTGCCCAATCGATCATGGATCTGCTGACCGGCGGGATCACCGGCCTGGGCTGGTGGGAGATGGGCCTGGTCCTGCTGGTCTTCACCCAGCTGACGATCTTCTCGGTGACCTTGTACCTGCACCGCAGCCAGGCCCACCGCGGCGTGGACTTCCACCCGGTGCTGGCCCACTTCTTCCGCTTCTGGACCTGGCTGACGACCTCGATGATCACCCGCGAGTGGGTGGCCATCCATCGCAAGCACCACGCCAAGGTGGAAACCGAGGAAGACCCGCACAGCCCGCAGGTCAAGGGCATCGGCATGGTGTTCTGGCGTGGCGTGGAGCTCTATCGCGAGGCGCGCGCGCTGCGCGGCGACATCGAGCAGTACGGTCGCGGCGCCCCCGACGACTGGATCGAACGCCGCCTGTACACCGCGCACGCGAACTGGGGCCCGATCGTCCTGTTCTTCGTCAACACGCTGCTGTTCGGCCTGCCCGGCGTGGCGCTGTGGGCGATCCAGATGGCCTGGATCCCGTTCTGGGCCGCCGGCGTGGTCAACGGCCTGGGCCACTGGTGGGGATATCGCAACTTCGAGTCCGCCGATACCTCGACCAACCTGACCCCGTGGGCGTTCTGGATCGGCGGCGAGGAACTGCACAACAACCACCATGCCTTCCCGAGCTCGGCGCGCTTCTCCATGCGCCGCTGGGAGTTCGACATCGGCTGGCAGGTGATCCGCGCGCTGGAAAGCGTGGGCCTGGCCAAGGTGCTGCGGGTGGCGCCCAAGCTGGACATCCGCCCCAACATCAGCGTCCCCGACGCCGACACGCTGCGCGCGCTGCTGTCGCACCGCTTCCAGGCGATGACCGACTACCAGCGCAACGTGTTCAAGCCGGCGCTGCGCGAAGAGGCCGCCGCCGCCGGCGCGCGCGTGCGCGAACTGCTGCCCCGGCGCCTGCGTCGCGGGCTGGTCGACGACGGGCGCTGGCTCAAGCCCGATGCGCGCCAGCAGCTGCGCGACTGGGTCGCGCAGCGGCCGCGCATCCGCACGCTGGTCGAGCACCGCGCGCGTTTGGCCAACCTGCTCGAGGCGCGCAGCCATGACGCCGCCGAGCGGCTGAAACAGCTGCAGGCCTGGTGCCACGAAGCCGAGGCCAGCGGCATCGCCGGGCTGCAGGCCTACGCCGCGCGCCTGAAGGGCTACGCCCTGGCGGGGGCATGAGCGACGCGCCCAGCACGCTGCCGCTTCGATCCGGACGCCGCCTCGCGCGGCGTTCGTCTTGTCGGGTTCTGTGCGCGGTAGCGCTGCTGGCGCTGGCCGGCGCGGCGGTCGCGCAAGTCACCGAAAGCACGGATTACCTCTCGCGGATGGACAGCGACGGCGACGGCCGCGTCAGCCTCCAGGAATACCTGGCCTGGATGAGCTACGCCTTCGACCAGCGCGACCTCGATGGCGACGGCGTGCTGAGCGCCAATGAACTCCCGGGCGGGCGCGGCAAGCCGGTCACCCGGGCCCAGCACATCGCCACCCTCACCGACCGCTTCCGCAAGCAGGACGCCAACGGCGACGGCTACCTCAGCGCGAAGGAGCTGCTGGCCCCGCCGCGCTGAGCGCCACGCCGGCAGGCGCGGCGCACGCTCCCTATCCACGCCCGGGACAGGCTGAAGCGCAGCCCCGGACGCGCGGCAACAAGGACCTCAGGCCACCTGCACGATGTGCAGCGCCTTCGGGTTGCGCCACTGCGCCAGCAAGGCCGCTTCGCGCGCCTTGGCTTCTTGCAGGTGGGCTTCCTTGACGTGGCCGTAGCCGCGGATGTGTTCGGGGATCGAGGCGATTTCCGCGGCCAGGCCGACGTTGCCCGCGTCCAGCTTCTCCAGCAGGGTGTCGACGGTCTGGAAGTACTCGACGATCAGCTGGCGTTCGCCGCGACGCTCGGCGGTGCGGCCGAACACGTCGAAGAAGCCGCCGCGCAGGAAACGCAGCTTCGCCAGCACGCCGAAGGCCTTGAACATCCAGGGGCCGTACTCGCGCTTGAGCAGGTGCCCCTGCGCGTCCTTCTTCGCCAGCAGCGGCGGCGCCAGGTGGAAACGGATCTGGAAGTCGCCCTCGAACTGCTGCTCCACCCTGCGCTTGAACTCACCGCTGGTGTACAGGCGCGCGACCTCGTATTCGTCCTTGTAGGCCATCAGCTTGAAGCCGTAGCGCGCAACGGCCTCGGTGAGCGCGGTGGAGCCGGGCGCGCGCGCGTGCTCGGTGGCGCGGACGCGGTCGACCAGGTCGCGGTAGCGGCGCGCATAGGCGGCGTCCTGGTAACCGGTCAGGAAGGCCTGGCGACGGGTGATCAGTTCGTCCAGCGAGCGCGACAGCCGGGCGTCGTCCAGCGGCAGGAACGACAGCGCGTCGCCGGCATCGGCCGGCAGGCCGCGCACCGATGGCTCATCGCCGGTGTCGCGCGGGGCGGCGGTCGCGCCAGCCTCGTTGCCTTCCCAGTCCAGCGGCGGCAGCGCCTGCAGGTGGTGCGGCATGCGCTCCTGCGCGGTGGCGCGGTTGTGCACAAGGCCGGCGGCCTGCTGCACGGCCTGCGGGTCGATCGCGGCCAGGCGGCCCCAGGCGAAGGCCTGCTGGTTCATCTGCACGGCGGCGCCGTTGAGCTCGATCGCCCGCATCAGCGCTTCGAACGAGACCGGCACCAGGCCCTGCTGCCAGGCATGGCCAAGCATGAACAGGTTGCTGGCGATGGCATCGCCCAGCAGCGCGGTGGCCAGCTGGGTGGCGTCGAGCAGCTGCGGCTCGCGACCGCCCAGCGCCACGCGCACGCCGGCGATGATCTCCGCCGCCGGGAACTGCAGGTCGGGACGGGTGGTGAAGCTGCCCGGCATCGCCTCGTAGGTGTTGAGCACGACTTCGGACCGTTCCGGACGCACCTTCGACAGCGCCCAGTAGTCATTGACCACGACCATGTCGCAACCCAGCACCAGGTCCGCTTCGCCGGCGGCGATGCGCACGGCGTGGATCTCGTCGGGCGTGCGCGCGATGCGCACGTGGGTAGTCACCGCGCCACCCTTCTGCGCCAGGCCGGTCTGGTCGAGCACGCTCGCGCCCTTGCCTTCCAGATGGCCGGCCATGCCGAGCAGGGCGCCGATGGTCACCACGCCGGTGCCGCCGACGCCGGTGATCAGGATGTTCCAGGGCTGCGCCAGGTCGGTGCGCAGGACTGGCGGGGGCAGGCTGTCGAGCAGGTGCGTGGCGTCGCTGCGGCGACCTTTGCGTGGCGTGCCGCCATGCACGGTGACGAAGCTCGGGCAGAAGCCCGACACGCAGGAATAGTCCTTGTTGCAGTTGGACTGGTCGATCTCGCGCTTGCGGCCGAACTCGGTTTCCTTCGGCAGCACCGAGACACAGAAGCTCTTCTCGCCGCAGTCGCCGCAGCCCTCGCAGACCAGCGAATTGACCAGCACGCGCTTGGCCGGGTCCGGCAGCTTGCCGCGCTTGCGGCGGCGGCGCTTCTCGGTGGCGCAGGTCTGGTCGTAGATCAGGATGCTGACGCCCTTGACCTGGCGCAGCTGCTTCTGCACTTCATCCAGTTCGGCGCGGTCGTGGAACTCGACGTCGGCCGGGAACAGGTCGCGGCGGCGCGTCCACTTCCCGATCTCGTCGCTGACCACCACGATCGCGTGGATGCCCTCGGCGCGCATCTGGTGGGCGATGTCGGGCACGGTGAGCGTGCCATCCACCGGCTGCCCGCCGGTCATGGCGACCGCGTCGTTGTAGAGGATCTTGTAGGTGATGTTGACGCCGGTCGCCACCGACTGGCGGATCGCCAGCGTGCCGCTGTGGAAGTAGGTGCCGTCGCCGAGGTTCTGGAACACGTGCGGGGTATCGGTGAACGGCGCCTGGCCCGACCACGTCACGCCTTCGCCGCCCATGTGGGTGAAGGTGTCGGTGGCGCGGTCCATCCAGGTCACCATGTAGTGGCAACCGATGCCGCCCATCGCGCGCGAGCCTTCCGGCACGACGGTGGAGGTGTTGTGCGGGCAGCCGGAGCAATAGTGCGGCACGCGCGGGAACTGCGCGCGCGGCAGCGCCATCTCCGCTTCCTTGGCGTCCATCCAGCGCAGCCGCTGCTCGATCGACTCGGTGCTGAAGAAGCGCTGGATGCGGCGCCCGATCACCGCGGCGATCGTGGCCGGGGTCAGCTCGCCGGTCGAGGGCAGGATCCACTCGCCGGCCTCGTCGTACTTGCCGACGATGCTCGGGCGCGGACCGGCTCCGGCCGGCCAGTTGTAGAACAGCTCCTTCATCTGCCGCTCGATGAAGGCGCGCTTCTCCTCCACCACGATGATGTCTTCCAGGCCCTGCGCGAAGCGGGTGATGCCGACCGGTTCCAGCGGCCAGGTCATGCCGACCTTGTAGACGCGGATGCCGATGTCCGCGCAGGCGCGCTCGTCCAGGCCCAGGTATTCGAGGGCCTGCAGCACGTCGAGGTAGCTCTTGCCGGTGGTGACGATGCCCAGGCGCGCCTTCGGCGAATCCATCACCACCTTGTCCAGGCCGTTGGCGCGGGCGAAGGCCTGCGCGGCGCGGACCGCATAGCGGTGCAGGCGCATTTCCTGGTCCAGCGGCGGATCCGGCCAGCGGATGCCGAGGCCGGCCGGCGGCATCTCGAAATCCTCCGGCATCACGATCGTGCGGGCGAAAGGATCGACCTGCACCGAGGCGGAGGATTCCACGGTCTCGGCGATCGTCTTGAAGCCGACCCAGCGCCCGGTATAGCGGCTCATTGCCCAGCCGACCAGGCCCATGTCCAGGATGTCCTGCACGCCGGCCGGGTTGAGGATCGGCATCATCGCGCTGACGAATTCGTCCTCGCTGCCGTGCGGCAGGGTCGAGCTGCGGCAGGCGTGGTCGTCGGCGGCCAGCGCCAGCACGCCACCGTTGCGCCAGGTGCCGGCGGCGTTGGCGTGCTTGAAAACATCGCCGGTGCGGTCCACGCCCGGACCCTTGCCGTACCACATGCCGAACACGCCATCGACCTTGGCGCCGGGGAACAGGTGGGTCTGCTGGGTGCCCCAGACCATCGTCGCGGCCAGGTCCTCGTTGAGGCCGGGGGTGAACTTCACCTTGGCCGCTTCCAGGTGCCGGCGTGCACGCCACAGTTCCAGGTCGAAGCCACCGAGCGGGCTGCCGCGATAGCCGCTGATGAAGCCGGCGGTGTCCAGGCCGGCAGCCTGGTCGCGCAGGCGCTGCATCAACGGCAGCCGCACCAGCGCCTGCACGCCGGACAGGTAGATGCGGCCATCGTTGCGCGTGTAACGATGTTCGAGCGTGTAGTCGCGGTCCAGGAGGCCGATCGCCGGCGTGTTGGCGGAAGACGGCGAGGTGAGTTCGGCGGTGCTGGTCATGGCTGGCCCGGCGGGGTTGGCAGGTCGGCTTCCGCGCGGACGCGGGACGGTCGGCGATTGTAACAGCGGCGCCAAGTGTGACCCGGAGCACTCGTCCCCTGTGCGCTGGTGCGGTTAGGATGCATGTCGGGAGGAGGGTTGTTCCGGGTTTAGGGGAAATCGAACGTGAAGACGACGCATGCGTGGCGCATGGCCGTGTTGCTGGCCGTGCTGGGAATGTATGGAAACGCGTGGGCACAGACCGTGCCCGCACCAAAGGAGTTCTACTTCGACGAAGATCGCACCACGGCGCGCAGCATCGTGGTGGTGCCCGGCCAGGGCGATGCGGTGCTGGACAAGCTCGCCGTGATCGTCCAGCGCGATCCGCGCGCGGCCGATGCACGCGCGCAGCTCGGCACGCTGGCGATCGCCGGCGGACGCCGCGACCTGGGCGACCAGCTGTACAAGGCAGCGCTCGCATCGCTGGTCTCAGGCAGCCAGCAGTACCGGACGATCGCCTGGAACTACGGCTGGGCGCTGTACCGGGCCGGTGACGCCGAACAGGCGCTGCACCAGTGGCTCGCGCTTGCCGCCGGCCGGCCGTCCACGCCGGACTGGCTGCCGCCGACCCTGGCGCTGACCCTGTGGAAGCTGGGCCGCAAGGACGAGGCCGTGGCCTGGTACGCGGCCTCGGCCCGCACCTGGCCGGACAAATGGTCCGATCCGGCCGCGCTGGCGGCGAACCTGCCGGACTGGAGCGATGACGAACGCGCCGTCATGGGCGAAGTCCAGGCGGCCTGGCAGGCGCATCCGCCGGCCTGGCCCTGACCGCTGGGCGGCCGTGGGCCGGCGCTCCGGCGCCGGTCCGGCCGCCTGGACGGGATCGGGGCACATTTCGTCGCCTGTCTTGCCGCTCGGTGTGGTGCGCCTCACCATGAGGCGCTGCCGAACGCCTGGCTGCCGAACCGGCGCCGGGCCCTTGACGATCCCATGACCCACGCCAGCCGCCTGCCCCTGATTCCAGCTGCCACGAGCGCGATTACCGTCGGTGACAACGGAAGCGTGGGGATGGGCCTGTCGCCCATGCCGGTCGGTGCCGTGGGCTTTGCGCGGCCTGGCCGGGCCGTGGCGCGCTGAGGGCGCCCGCGCATGGCCTGGGATGCATTCGCGCTGATCCTGCTGACCCTCGGCCTTGGCCTGCTGTTCGCACGCCTGCGGGTGCTGCCCGACAACAGCGCCGACGTGCTCAACCGCGTCGTGCTCTACCTTTGCCTGCCGGCAGCGGTGCTGACCTACGTGCCGCGCCTGCAACTGGATCGCTCGCTGCTGGGCCTGATGGCCACGCCCTGGCTGCTGGCCGCCGCGTCGGTGCTGCTGGTGGGCCTGTGCACGCGCGCGCTGAAGCTGCGCCGCGAGGAGCATGCAGCCCTGCTGGTCTGCGTGGCGCTGAGCAACTCCAGCTTCATCGGCTACCCGATGGTACGCGCGCTGCTGGGCGACCACGCGCTGCCCTACGCGGTGGTCTACGACCAGTTCGGCACCTTCGTGCTGCTGTCGACGTTCGGCCTGTACGTGCTGGCGCGATACAGCGGCGACACGCCCCCCGCCACCGCGCAGGTCCTGGCGCGGATCGCCCGCTTCCCGCCGCTGTGGGCGCTGCTGTTCGCGTTGACCCTGATGCCAGCGCAGCCGCCGGCGTGGATCGGCGCGGCGCTCAAGAGCCTGTCCGACGCGATGCTGCCGCTGGTGATGCTGGCGGTGGGCTTGTCGCTGCAGCTGCGCCTGCCGGCCGCCGAGCTGCGTCCGCTCGCGGCCGGACTGGTGCTCAAGCTGCTGGTGATGCCCGCGCTGGCGTGGCCGCTGTCGCTGGCGCTGGGCCTGCGCGGGGAGATGCTGCAGGCCAACGTGCTGGAGAGCGCGATGCCGACCATGATCACCGCCGCCGCGCTGGTGATCGCGCATCGGCTGGCGCCGCGGCTGGCCGCGGCCATGGTCGGTTACAGCATCCTGCTGTCGCTGCTCACGCTGCCGGCCTGGGCCTGGCTGCTGGCACGCTGGGGTTGAGCGGCCGGCGCGCTCACTCCGCCGGCACCGTGCGCTCGGCGGCCCATTCGCGCAGCGCCTGGACCTGTTCGGCCATCAGTACCGACAGCGGGCGGGTGGCGCGGATTTCCTGCATCAGCAGCGTGTCGTCGAGCCGGCGCTGCTCGGCGTGGGCGGCATACAGCCCGGAGACTATCGCCTGCTCGATCTCGGCACCGGAAAAGCCCTGGCTGGCCGCGGCCAGCGCCGGCAGGGCGAACTCGTCCGCATCCAGCCCGCGCCGGCCCAGGTGCAGGCGCAGCAGCTCGACCCGGGTGTCCGGCGAAGGCAGGTCGACGAAGAAGATCTCGTCGAAACGACCCTTGCGCAGCAGTTCGGCCGGCAGTTCCTGGACCTGGTTGGCGGTGGCGACGATGAACACCTGGCTGCGACGCTCGGCCATCCAGGTCAGCAGGTAGCCGAGCATGCGGCGCGACACGCCGCCGTCCTCGCCGCCGCTGGCCACGCCCTTCTCGATCTCGTCGATCCACAGCACGCACGGCGCCAGCTGTTCGGCCGAGGCCAGTGCCTCGCGCAGGTTCTTCTCGGTCTCGCCATGGTACTTGTTGTACAGGCTGCCGAAATCCAGCCGCAGCAGCGGCACGCCAAAGCCCGCCGCGGTCGCCTTGGCCAGCATCGACTTGCCGCAGCCCTGCACGCCGAGCAGCAGCACGCCCTTGGGCGGCTCCAAGCCGGGCGGCGCATTGGTGGACACGAACACCTCCCGGCGCTGGTTGATCCAGCGCTTGAGCCGGCTGGCGCCAGCGACGTCGGCGAAGCGCGCGCTGTCATGCTCGAACTGCAGGTGGCCGCTGCGGTTGAGCAGCTCGAACTTCAGCTTCGCCAGCTGCGGCAGGTCCTCCTGGCCCAGCACGCCGTCGTTGAAGATCAGCTGGCGGGCGATGCGGCGCGCATCGGGCAGGCCCAGGCCGCGCAGGTTGCGCAGGATCTGCTGGGCCACCTCGGTATCCACCTCCACGCGGCGCCCGCCGTTCTCGCGTGCGTAGTCGGCTACTTCCTCGCGCAGCATCTTCAGCAGCGCGGCGGCATCGGGCAGGCGCGGGCTGAAACGCACCGCCAGCGCATCCAGTTCGGCGGGCAGCTCGACCTTGGCGCCGATCATCACCAGCACGTGCGGCTGGCAGTGCCGGCGTTCGAGGATGTCGCGCAGCAGGCGCTGGTGCGAGGCGTAGCCCAGGTACGGGTGCAGGTCCAGCAGCAGGTAGACGCCGCGCTGGTCGGCCTGGCGGATCATCTGCAGCACGGCGCTGGCGTCGGGCGGACCCTGCGCGGGGTCCTCGCGGTCCATGTCGATGCGGCGCAGGCCCTCGGTTATCGTCCAGCGGTACAGCGCCCGCCAGACCTGCATCAGGCTCTGCCGGAACAGCTCGACGATGCGCTGCTCCTCCTGGGTCTCGATGACGATCAACGGCGTACCGGCGCGGATCAGCGCGGTCAGGTCCTGCAGCTCGCTCATGTGCCTTCCTTTGCCAAGGGAACGCACGATAGCAGGCCCGGGTGGTTCTGCTCTTCTTGGAATCCCAGGCTTCCCGGGAAAGCGGGGCGCCCGCTGGCGCGGGCTGTATTGGAGGTTTATGGGGGCGCGCCTTGGTTGCGGAGGCTTGGCTCTGACTTGCGTTTGGGAGCGCCGCCCCGACGGGCAGGGTCGCGTCGGTTTCGGCAGACGTCCATGTCGTGACGAAACCGAACGTTGCACATCCATGTGCAACTCGCGCCCCTACCCGCCGGGACGTCACCCGGCGCTTTAGTTTCCCCATTCTTCGTGGGCGCGCCGGGGAGGGGGAGGAGAAGAGCAGAAGCATGCACTCCCGATTGGCAACGGCGTCCGCCAGTTCGCGGCTTCGCTGGCGATTGCACTGTAGGAGCGGCTTCAGCCGCGACCTGCCGGATCTCGCGGTCGCGGCTGAAGCCGCTCCTACAGTGCAATCGCTCGCATCGCTCCATCTGGGGGAAAGCCCCCTCTGTTGAGGGGGCGGGCCGACAGGCCGGGGGAGAGGCAAGGCGGGAGTCAGGGTCCGCGGTTTGCGCAGCAAACCGTGGAGGCGGAGCCCGCGCAGCGGGATGCGTCACGAGCCGACAGGCCGGGGGAGGCAAGGCGGAAGTCAGGGTCCGCGGTTTGCGCAGCAAACCGTGGAGGCGGAGCCCGCGCAGCGGGATGCGTCACGAGCCGACAGGCCGGGGGAGAGGCAAGCCGGGAGTCAGGGTCCGCGGCTTGCGCAGCAAACCGTGGAGGCACAGCCCGCGCAGCGGGATGCGTCACGAGCCGACAGGCCGGGGGAGAGGCAAGGTGGAAGTCAGGGTCCGCGGTTTGCGCAGCAAACCGTGGAGGCGAAGCCCGCGCAGCGGGATGGGCCACGCGCGCTTCAGCTGGCGACCTGGCTTGGAGCAGCACTGTGGGAGGGGGCTTCAGCCCCGACGCCTTACCGGCGCAGGCGATTCAAAGGCATCCAGACCCACGGTCGCGGCTGAAGCCGCTCCCACAGGTGCAATCGCTCGCATCGCTCCATCTGGAGGAAAGCCCCCTCTGTTGAGGGGGCAGGCCGACAGGCCGGGGGAGAGGCAAGGTGGAAGTCAGGGTCCGCGGTTTGCGCAGCAAACCGTGGAGGCGGAGCCCGCGCAGCGGGATGCGTCACGAGCCGACAGGCCGGGGGAGAGGCAAGGCAGAAGTCGGGGCCCGAAGTTTGCGCAGCAAACTTTGGGGAGGCGCAGCCCGCGCAGCGGGTGCGCCTCACTACTACCTCGTCACCGTGCCCCGGTGTACGCTCGGGGCTGGATCCCCGACAGCGAGGCGTGCATGAAGACGTTCCTGGTGGCCGGCTCGAAGGGAGGGGTCGGCAAGACCACGATCGCCACCAACCTGGCCGCCCATGCCGCCCTGCAGGGCCGGCGCACGGTGCTGGCCGACGCCGATCCACAACAATCCTCCACCCGCTGGGCCGAACGCCGGGCCAGCCTGGACAGCGCGGTCCTGCCGATCGACGCCACCCGGCGCCGGCACTGGGACGCGCAGCTGCCCGAGGACACCGAACAACTGATCATCGACGCCCCGGCCGGGGCGATGGCCGAGGACCTGATGCCGTTCCTGGAGCGCGCCGACGCCGTCGTCGTGCCGGTGCTGGCCTCGGCCCTGGACATCGAGGCGGTGGTCGGCTTCCTCAACACGCTGGCCAAGGTGCCCCGCGTGCACCAGCGCAAGCTGCCGGTGGGCCTGGTGCTCAACCGCAGCAAGCCCTGGACCCAGACCGCCCAGCAGGCGGTGGAAATGATCGCCGGATGGCCCTATCCGCTGGTCGCCCAGCTGCGCGACACCCAGGCCTACGTGGTGCTGGCCGGCCTGGGACGCAGCCTGTTCGACTACCGCTCCGCCCAGGTGCGCGAGCACCAGCAGGACTGGGAACCCCTGCTGAAATGGCTCAAGGCCTGACCTTTCCCGACCGGACTGCCCATGCGCGAACTGATCCTGTTGCGACACGCCCACGCCGAGCCGGCCGATACCGGGCAGGCCGACTTCGATCGCCCGCTGTCCCCGCACGGCCTGGCCGAGGCCGAGGCCGCCGGCCAGTGGCTGCGCGACCAGCGCCTGGTGCCCGACCGGGTGCTGTGCTCGCCGGCCCGCCGTGCGCGCGAAACCCTGGAGGCCGTGCTCGGCCTGACCGGTTACATCGAGCAGCGCCTGGAAGATCGCATCTACGAGGCCACCCCCGGCGCCCTGGCGGCGCTGGTGGATGACCACCGCGAATGCGAGCGCCTGCTGCTGGTTGGCCACAACCCCGGCCTGGAACGCCTGGTGGCGCTGATGCACAGCGGCCAGTCCGGCGACTACCGCGGCATGCCGACCGCTTCCATCGCGCTGCTGGCGCTACCGCTGGAGGCCGCGATCGAGCCGGGCATCGCCCGACTGACTGCCTTCTGGTGGCCCTGAACCCGGCGCGCGCGGCGTGCCTGGGGCTGGCGCTGCTCTGGGCGCGGCCCGCGCATGCCCAGGCGCCGCCGCCGGCGGCGCCCGCGGTCACGCCGGCGGTCGAGCGGCGCGAAGCGCTGGACGTGAACCGCTCGCGCTGCGGGTTCGAGATCCGTACCCGCTTCGGGCAGAAGATCGAAGGCGTGTTCCCGCGTTTCGAGGGCGAGCTGCTGCGGCTGGCCGACGGGCGACACCAGGTGCGCCTGCGCATGGACGCACGCCAGGTCGAGATCCCGGACAAGCCCCGCTACACCGCCTGGATGCGCGGGGAGGATTTCTTCGATGTCGAGCACCATCCGCTGGTCCAGTTCGACTCCGAACCCTACGCCGGCGACATCACCGTGCGCGGGGGCAGCATCGTCGGCCAGCTCAGCATCCGCGGCATCAGCCATACCGAGACGCTGACGGTCATGCCCGCCGAGTGCCCGAGGGCCGGGTATGATTGCGATGTGATCAGTCGCGGCACGGTCCTGCGTGGACGATATGGAATGGACAGCTGGCAGGTGGCCCTGGGTGACAGGGTGACCTTCATACTCCGCGCCCGCCTGGCGGAGGCGCCAGCCCCGTGAACCGCCTCTGGAGGTGCCTGCTGCCGCTGGCCCTGTGCCTGGCGGTGGTCGGATGCAGTGGGCTGTCGCACAGCCAGCGCGACCGCGCGGCGGCAATTGCCGCGGCCGCGCGCGATACCCGCGTGGACTGCGACCGTGCCGACCGCTGCGCCCAGCCCTCCCCGCTGCGCGCGCTCGGCGGGCAGGCGATGGCCGAATCGACCGCCGCCCAGCCGCGCCACTACGCCACCATCCTGGACCATGGCGAGGAAGCCCTGGTCGCGCGGCTGAACCTGATCCAGGGCGCCACCCGCAGCATCGACCTGCAGACCTACATCTTCGACAAGGACGACAGCGCCCGGCTGGTGATGGACGCCCTGCTCGATGCCGCGCGGCGCGGGGTCAAGGTCCGCCTGCTGATCGACCAGCTGTCGGCGATCTCCGACCTGCAGATCCTCGGCGCCCTGGCCGGCTCGCACGAGAATTTCGAACTGCGCATCTACAACCCGACCTTCGGCAAGGCCAAGCTGAACTACCTGGACTATGCGGGCAGCGTGCTGTGCTGCTTCCGCCGCTTCAACCAGCGCATGCACAACAAGCTGCTGGTGATCGACAACGTGGTCGGCGTGGTCGGCGGGCGCAACTACCAGGACGACTATTACGACTGGGACGCCGAGTACAACTTCCGCGACCGCGACGTGATCATCGCCGGCCCCGAGGCGCGCCACATGGCCGAGAACTTCCAGGCCTTCTGGATGGCCCAGCGCAGCATCCCGGCCGAACGCCTCAACGACGTCGGGCGCACCCTGCTGCGCGGCGGCGTGCCGCCGATGCCGCCGGCCCAGCTGCTGCGGCCGGAACGGATCGCGCGGGTGCGCGAGGAGGCCGGTGACGAAGCCTTCATCCGCGAGCGATTCGTCGCCACGGCGCTGCCGGTACGCAAGGTCCAGTACGTGGCCGACCTGCCGCAGAAGCACCGCAAGGAACATCCGCGGCAGGCCGTATCCACCGCGCCGGAGCTGGACGGGCTCATCGCCGGGGCGCGGAAGGAAGTGCTGCTGCAGACCCCCTACCTGGTCCTGTCCGATCCCGCGCAGGCGATCTTCCGCGACCTGCGCAAGCACGCCGAGCCCCCGCGCGTGGTCGTGTCCACCAACAGCCTGGCCGCCACCGACAATCCGATCGTCTACGCGCTGTCCTACAAGTACAAGCGCCGCAACCTGCGCGAGCTGGGCTTCAACATCTACGAGTACAAGCCGTTTCCGCTGGATGCGCCGGTCGACTACGAGAACCTGGTGCGCGCGCCGCTGGGACCGTACGGCCAGGGCCAGCGCGACAACCGCGTGGTCGGCGGCAGCGCGATCGGCAACGCGGTGCGCGGCAGCAGCGGCGCGCCCGGCGGCGGCAAGCCGGGGCGGCAGGCCGAGGAGGAGGACGACGAGCGCAGGAGCGGCAGCGAGATCGATCGCCGGCTGCAGCGCACCGAGACCCGGCCCTCGTTCCTGAGCACCAGGCCGGGTACCCGCCCGGTACCGGTGACCCGCGAGGGCGCGCGCATGGGCCTGCACGCCAAGTCGCTGGTCGTCGATCGCCGGGTCGGGGTGATCGGCACCCACAACTTCGACCCGCGCAGCGAGAACTACAACACCGAAGGCGCTGTGATCATCGACGACCCGGCCTTCGCCGAGGCGCTGGCGCAGAGCATCGAGCGCGACATGGAGCCGGGCAACGCCTGGGTCGTGGCCCCGCGCGGCAAGCCGCCGGTGCTGTCCGGGCTGAACTACAGCGTCGGCAAGGCGTTCGAGGCGCTGCCGATCCTCGACCTGTGGCCCTGGCGCTACGCCACCAACTATGAATTCAAGCCCGGGCCGGACTGCCCCTGGCCGCTGCGCCGGCAGGATCCGCAGTTCCTGCAGTGCTACGAGCCGGTCGGCGACTTCCCCGAGGTGAACATCGGACCGAAGCGGCTGTGGGTGCGCATGCTCACCGCCTTCGGCGCCGGGCTGGTGCCGATCCTGTGATCCTTCCCCCGTTCCACGCCCCCAGGAGAGCGCGATGGTCTTCCGCGAACCGGTCTCGATAGACGCCCTGAACGCGCTGAGCCGCGGCAACATGCTCGAACACCTGGGCATCGTGTTCACCCAGGCCGGCGATGACTGGCTCAGCGCCACGATGCCGGTGGACGAACGCACCCGCCAGCCCTACGGCCTGCTGCACGGCGGCGCTTCGGTGGTGCTGGCCGAAACCCTGGGCAGCAGCGCCGGCAACCTGTGCGTGGATCCGGCCAGCCACATGTGCGTGGGGGTGGAGATCAACGCCAACCACATCCGTGCGGTCACCGCCGGCGTGGTCACCGGCACGGCGAAGGCGCTGCACGTGGGCCGCAGCCTGCAGGTCTGGGAGATCGGCATCGTCGACGAGCAGGGGCGGCGGGTCTGCGCCTCGCGGCTGACCCTGGCCGTGGTGCCGCGCCCGGCGGGCGCCTGAGCGGGCCGGGCGCGTGGCTGGAACACGCCTGTCCAGCCATGTGACTGCGCACGGCGGCCAGTGCTGCCACAATAGGGGCGTTCCTTCCCCACAGCTTTCCGGTACCTTGCCCGAATGAGCGAGTCTTCCCTGCCCGCCACGCGCGACGCTGGCGGCACGCTGCGTTGGTTTCGTTACCTGTACCGCGTGCCCCTGCTGGTCCTGCACATCGTGCTCGGCCTGCCGCCGACCATGGCGTGCATCGTGATCTCCCCGCTGGCGCGCATCCGCACCGGGGCGGACGACACGCTGGAGCAGTGGATGATCCGCTGGTGGCAGGGCAACCTGATGCGGATCTTCGGCTTCCGGCTGCGCCGCTTCGGGACCCCGCTGGGCGGCCCGACGCTGTTCGTGGCCAACCACGTGTGCTGGATCGACATCTGCGTGCTGCACAGCCAGCGCGTGATGGGCTTCGTCGCCAAGCGCGAGATCGCCGGCTGGCCGCTGGTCGGCTGGCTGGCCGCGCGCGGTCAGACCATCTTCCACCAGCGCGGCAGCACCGAGTCGCTCGGCGGCGTGTTGCAGCTGATGGTCGAGCGCCTGCGCGGCGGGCGTTCGGTGGGCGTGTTCCCGGAAGGGCGCACGCGCGGCGGCGAGGAAGTAGGCCCGTTCCACGCGCGCATCTTCCAGGCCGCGGTCGAGGCCGAGGTGCCGGTGCAACCGGTGGCCCTGCGCTACGGCGAGCACGGCAACGCGCAGACGATCGTCGCCTTCGGTGCGCGCGAGAGCTTCTTCGCCAACTTCCTGCGCCTGCTGGGCGAACCGTCGCGGGTGGCCGAGGTGCACTTCCTGGCGCCGATCGCCGCCCACGACATCGAGGGCCGCCGGCGCATGGCCGACACCTCGCGCGCGCGCATCGTCGCGTCCATGGAGTCCTGAGCCGGCATGGCCGCGCAGGCGCCAGGCCGCACCGTTGCCGCGGAGCACGCGGCGCCGAGCGCCGAGCAGTACCGGCCGCCGCGCTGGCTGCGCAATCCGCACGTGCAGTCGGTGCTCGGCTCGAGCCTGCTGCGCCGTCGCCGCGGCCAGCAGCTGCTGGCCGCCAGCGGCGCGGTGAGTACCTCGCACATCCTCGACGGCGGCGACGGCGTGCGCCTGCAGGGTTGGCTGGACGTACCGCAGGGCGTGGCCCCGCGCGCCACCGTGCTGCTGCTGCACGGCTGGGAGGGCAGCGCCGATTCCAGCTACATGCGGATGACTTCCGCGCGCCTGCTGGCGCTGGGCTACCAGGTGTTCCGGCTGAACTTCCGCGACCACGGCGGCACCCACCACCTCAACGTCGACCTGTTCCACTCCGACCGCATCGACGAAGTGCTCAACGCCGCGGCCGACCTGTGGCAGCGCTTTCCGACGCCGCGACTGCTGGCGGCCGGCTATTCGCTCGGCGGCAATCATGTGCTGCGCCTGGCCCTGCGGGCACCGCACAGCGGGCTGCCGCTGGAACGCGTGGCGGCGGTCTGCCCGTTGCTGGACCCGGCCACGACGATGGAGAGCATCGCCCACGGCCCGCAGATCTACGACTGGTACTTCCGCCGCAAGTGGCGCGACTCGCTGCTGCGCAAGCGCGCGCTGTTTCCCGAGCAGCATCACTACGACGACAAGACCCTGGCGCTGGACATGCGCGGGCTGATGGCCTGGCTGGCTGAGCGGCATACCCGCCACGGCTCGCTGCAGGCGTATTTCGACAGCTACTCCATCGCCGGCGACCGCCTGGCCGGGCTGCAGGTGCCATCGGACATCCTGATGGCAGAGGACGACCCGGTGATTCCCTTCGCCGATTTCCGCCAGTGGCAGCCCTCCGCGGCCACGCACCTGGAGATCGCCCACTGGGGCGGGCACTGCGGGTTCCTGGAAAATGCCCGCGGCGACGGCTTCGCCGAACGCTGGGTGGCGGGCCGGCTGGGGCCGCGCGACTAGCCCCCCGGCAGGGCGACCGCAGGGGCTTCGGCCGGCGCCGCTACAATAGCGGTTTGCCCCCGAGCCGACGCCATGCAAGACAAGATCATCCAAGCCCTGCGCCGCAATGCGGCCGATGAAGCCGTGGCCCTGGCGCGGCAGTGGATCGCCGAGGATGGCGAAACCGCGCCGTCGCTGCGCTGGCTGGCCCTGGCGCTGCAGCAGCAGGAGCAGTACGAGGAGGCCCAGGCCACGCTGCGCCAGGCCATCGCGCTGGCGCCGGAAGATGCCGAACTGCACCTGCAGCAGGCCGGCCTGCTGCTGGCCGAACGCGAACTGGCCGCGGCCGGCGCCGCGCTGGCGCGCACCACCGCGCTGGACCCCAACCAGTTCGACGCCTACGTCATGCAGGCGCACCTGGCGATCGGCCGGGGCGATCTCGACGAGGCCGAACGCATCGCCCGCCTGGCCGCGCGCGTGGCCGACGGGCATCCGCAGCTGGATTCGATCGAAGGCGTGATCGCGCTGCGCCGCGGCGACGCCGATCGCGCCCTGGTCCTGCTGAGCCGGGCCAGCGAGCGGCTCCCGGACAACCCCCAGGTGCTGTTCGCGCTCGGCTTCGCCTACCTGGGCAAGGGCCATTTCGCCTTCGCCGAACGCGCCTTCGACCGGGTCATCGCCCTGCAGCCGCCCGGCACCGCGCTGCGCGCGCTGAAGGCCCAGCTGGCCGCGCGCCAGGGACAGACCGCCGATGCGCTGGTGGCCATCGACGATGCGCTGGCCCAGGTCGATGGCGATACGCCCGCCATGCATCGCCTGGCCGGCGAGCTGTACCTGCAGGCCGGGCGACCGGCCGACGCGGTCGGCCACCTGCGCCAGGCGCTGTCGGCCGGGCTGGTCGAGCGCCGCGTGCTCGGCGCGCTGCTGACGGCCTGGCGCCAGCTCGGTGCCGAGGACGAGGCGCGCGACGTGCTCGATGGCGCGCTGGAGCGCCAGCCGCGTTCGCTGGAGCTGTGGCCGGCGCGACTGTCGCTGGAGGCGCCGGCGTCGGCCGAGGCGCTGGACGTGGCCGAGCGCTGGACCCTGGCGATGCCCGAGCACCTGCCGGCGCTGGAAACCCTGATGCAGCTGCACGACCTGCAGGGCCGCCCGGACGAGGCCGAGGCACTGGCCCGCCAGATCGTGGCGATCGAGCCCGGCCGCATCAGCGGCGAGCAGCGCATCGTCCAGGCGCTGCTGCAGCGCGATCCGCCGGCCGCGATCGCCTGCGTGCAGGGCCTGATCGAAGGCATGCCCGAGCAGCAGCGCACCGTGCTGCGGCCGTGGCTGGGACGCGTGCAGGACCATGCCGGCGAGCACGCCGCGGCACTGGCCACGTGGATGGAGTTCCAGGGCGAACAGGCCCAGCACCGGCTGCCGCTGCCGCCGCACGCCTCGCCGCAGCCGACCCGCTGGCCGGCGCTGGCCGAGGTCGACGCCTCGGTGGCCGCGCGGCCGCTGCTGCTGTGGGGCGCGCCGGGGTCGCATGTCGAGCGCGTGGCCATGCTGATGGGCGCCAACAGCCCGGTGCTGCGCAACGACCGCTTCGGCGCGCAGCCGCCCACCGACTCGCTGCAGAACTACAACACCCCGGCCGCACTGGCCGGCGGCACGCTGGCCCCGGCGCAGGTGGTCGCCAGCTGGAAGGCCGCGCTGCCGGCGCGCGGGATCAACGACGGCAATGTCATCGACTGGCTGCTGTGGTGGGACAACAGCCTGCTGCTGGCGCTGCGAGCGCACCTGCCCGAAGGTCGCCTGGTGATTCCGCTGCGCGACCCGCGCGACATGCTGCTGGACTGGATCGCCACCGGCGCGGCGATGCCGCTGGCGCTGCACTCCACCGCCGAGGCCGCGCGCTGGCTGGCCACCAGCCTGGAGCAGGTCGCGTTGCTGCACGAGCAGGACCTGTATCCGCACAAGCTGCTGCGACTGGATGGGCACGAAGCCGATCCGCAGGCCATGGCCGCGCTGCTGACCGAAGCCTTCGGCGTGCCGTTCCCGGTGTTGCCGTCGCTGGGCGCGCCGCGCTTTGCCAGCGGCCATTGGCGCGCCTACGCCACGCTGCTGGCCGATGAACTGGCCCTGCTGACGCCGCTCGCCGTGCGCCTGGGCTACGCTGCCGAATGACCGATCCGGAGATCTCACCATGCACCTGACCACCAACAGCTTCCCGTCGGGACAGCCGATCCCCGGCGAGTTCGCCATGGGCCTGCCGGACGGCTTCGGCGGCAACCGCAACCCGCAGCTGGCCTGGAGCGATGCCCCGGCAGGCACGCGTTCGTTCGCCCTGCTGTGCATCGATCCGGACGTGCCGACCGTGGCCGAGCTGGTCGGGCGCGAGGACGTCGAGGTGCCGCTGGACCAGCCGCGCACCGAATTCGTGCACTGGGCGATGGCCGACATCCCGGCCGACCTGCGCGAGATCGCCGCCGGCAGCTGCAGCGACGGCATCACCGCCGGCGGCAAGGCGAACCCGGCCGGGCCGGCCGGCGCGCGCCAGGGCCTGAACAGCTATACGCAGTGGTTCGCCGGCGATGACCGGATGGGCGGCGACTATTTCGGCTACGACGGCCCGTACCCGCCGTTCAACGACCAGCGCGTGCACCGCTACTTCTTCCGCCTGTTCGCGCTGGACGTGCCGACCCTGGCGCTGCCGGCGCGCTTCAGCGCCGGCGACGTGCTCAATGCCATGCAGGGGCACGTGCTGGCCGAGGCCAGCGTGTGGGGCACCTATACGCTCAACCCGAAGCTGCGCGGGTAGCCGGCGCGGAGCCTGCGGCCCCTGGAACCGAAGTCCCAGGGCCGCGACTGCGCTGGCAATGTACTGTAGGAGCGGCTTCAGCCGCGACTGCCCGACCCTGCAGTCGCGGCTGAAGCCGCTCCCACAGTGCAGTCGCGCGCATTGCTCCAGCGCGGGACAGGCACGGCCTAAGTCGGGAGCACGGCCCGCGCAGCGGCTCGTTACCCCTGCGCCTCCTACCGCTGCTTCTCCGACTCCACCACCATATCCAGCACGTAGACATTGGCCGACGCGTCGGCCGGCGGGTTGGGCCGGGTATAGCGCTTGACCCGCACCACGTTGCGGATGCCCGGCTCGTGCCGGTATCCCTCGATCTCATCGTAGAAGTTCTGCCACGGACCCGGCTCGCCCTGGCGCAGGCCCTTGTCGTCGAAGCGCACCTCGCGCACCTGCAGGCACTGCTTGTCCTTGATCAGCGGATGCGGACACGGCTTGGTCTGCGCGGCGACTTCCATGAACACCGTCTCGCCCTGGCCGTAGCGGCTCTCGGCGGTCTCCTCGCCCTGGAACAGCAGGCGGGTGCCGTCCTTGCCGGTCAGCGCCAGCGTGGGCGGTTGCGCGTCGGCGGCCAGCGCGGCGGTGTACTCGCCGGCCAGCAGCGCGGCGGCGGCGCGTTCCTGCGCGGCCTTGGCCGGATCGGTGCAGGCCATCAACGTCGAGGCCAGGCGGCCGAAGGCCAGCTTGTCGCCCTGCAGGGTGAAGCCGCCGCCCATCCGGTTGCACAGGTTGCCGACGCTGACGCGGCCGTCGGCGAAATCGAGCTGGAGCGGCTCGGAGCCGGCGAACAGCGCGGCGATCTTCTGGCCACTGCCATCGGTGGCCCCGGACAGGCGCCAGTGGAAGCGTGGCAGCTGGGCGCCCAGGTCGGAGGCGGCGGGAGCGGTCGCCGGGGTGGCCGGTGCCGGTGCCGGTGCCGGTGCCGGTGACGCCGGTGCGGCCGGCGTCGCATCGGCGGCCGCGGTATCCGCCGGGGGCGGGGTGGCGGGCTGGCAGGCGCTCAGCACCAAGGTGCACAGCAGCAGCGGGAAGATCGCTTTCATCGTTCGGGGCTCCGGCCGGTCATCGGGAATCAATAACCGGCCGGGCATTCAGCGGCGATGATGACCGCTCAGGCGGCCGCCGGCAGCCACAGCAGCAGGGCCACGCCCAGGGCGATGCGGTAGATCGCGAACACCGTGAACCGGTGGGCCTTGATGTAGCCCAGCAGCCACTTCACCACCACGAAGCCGGTCACCACCGCCGCGGCGAAGGCGACGCCGACGTCCAGCCAGTTCTCGCCACCCAGCTGGCCGTGCCTGACCAGTTCCAGGAACGCGTAGCCGCTGGCGGCGAACATGGTCGGGATGCCGACCAGGAACACGAACTCGGTCGCGGCCGAGCGACGGCTGAGTCCGGCCAGCATCGCGATGAAGATCGCCGCGGCCGAGCGCGAGGTACCCGGGAACACGCCGGCCACCACCTGCGCCAGGCCGACCAGGATGGCGACCTTCCAGGTCACCTCGTCGCGTTCTGGCAGGCGCGAGGCCCAGCCCTCGGCCAGGATCATCCACACGCCGCCCAGCACCAGCGCCCAGGCCACCGGCACCACCGATTCGGGCAGTTCCCAGCCGGCCAGGCGCACCGGCAGGCCGACCAGCGCGGTGACCAGGAAGGCCACGCCCAGCTTCATCACGTAGTCGCGGTTCTCGCGCTGGCCCAGGCCGGTGGCCAGCGACCACAGCCGCTGCCGGAACACCAGGGTGATGGCGAGGATCGCGCCGGCCTGGATGACGATGTTGAAGAAGTCCGAGCGGCGACCCAGCCAGTGTTCGGCGATCAGCAGGTGCCCGGTGCTGGAGACCGGCAGGAATTCGGTGAGACCTTCGAGGATGCCCAGCAGCAGGGCGGAAAACAGGTCGGACATCGGCACGGGACCACGTGTGAGGGTGCGCCAGCATAGTGCATCGTGGCATCGCACCATCATGGTGCTATGCGTAGCCTTGGCACCGAAATAGTGCATTCGCCTGCACCGCGTTGGCGCCAAGTCCCAATGAAATCAAGGATTTGTGACGATTCCGAAGTTGGCACGCCGTTTGCTGTCACAGGACCATCACAGTCCAACACCCTCGAGGTTGCTTCCGATGTCCCTGCAAAACGTTGAAAAGCTGATCAAGGACAACAAGGTCGAATTCGTCGACCTGCGTTTCGTCGACATGCGCGGCGTGGAGCACCACGTCACCTTCCCGGTGAGCATCGTCGAGCCGGCGCTGTTCGAGGAAGGCAAGATGTTCGACGGCAGCTCGATCGCCGGCTGGAAGGGCATCAACGAATCGGACATGGTGCTGCTGCCGGATGCCGACACCGCCTACCTGGATCCGTTCTACGCCGATCCGACCTTGGTGCTGAACTGCGACATCCTCGACCCGGCCACCATGCAGGGCTACTCGCGCGACCCGCGCGGCATCGCCAAGCGCGCCGAGGCCTACCTCAAGTCCAGCGGCATCGCCGAACAGGCGTTCTTCGGTCCGGAGCCGGAATTCTTCATCTTCGACTCGGTGCGCTTCGGCAACGAGATGGGCCACACCTTCTTCAAGATCGACTCCGAAGAGGCCGCCTGGAACACCGGCGCCAAGTTCGAAGGCGGCAACAGCGGCTATCGCCCGGCGGTGAAGGGCGGCTACTTCCCGGTCCCGCCGACCGACCAGCTGCACGACCTGCGCGCCGAGATGGTCAAGACCCTCGAGCAGGTCGGCATCGAGACCGAAGTGCACCACCACGAGGTGGCCAACGCCGGCCAGTGCGAGATCGGCACCAAGTTCAGCTCGCTGGTGAAGAAGGCCGACGAACTGCTGCGCACCAAGTACGTGATCAAGAACGTCGCCTACCGCAACGGCAAGACCGCGACCTTCATGCCCAAGCCGATCGTCGGCGACAACGGCTCGGGCATGCACGTGCACCAGTCGCTGGCCAAGGGCGGCGTCAACCTGTTCTCCGGCGACGGCTACGGCGGCCTGTCGCAGATGGCGCTGTGGTACATCGGCGGCATCTTCAAGCACGCCAAGGCGATCAACGCCTTCGCCAACTCCGGCACCAACAGCTACAAGCGCCTGGTCCCGGGCTTCGAAGCGCCGGTGATGCTGGCCTACTCGGCCCGCAACCGCTCGGCCTCGTGCCGCATCCCGTGGGTGTCCAACCCGAAGGCGCGCCGCATCGAGATGCGCTTCCCCGATCCGATCCAGTCCGGCTACCTGACCTTCACCGCGCTGATGATGGCCGGCCTGGACGGCATCAAGAACCAGATCGACCCGGGCGCGCCGAGCGACAAGGATCTGTACGACCTGCCGCCGGAAGAAGAGAAGCTGATTCCGCAGGTCTGCTCCTCGCTGGACCAGGCGCTGGAAGCGCTGGACAAGGACCGAGAGTTCCTCAAGGCCGGTGGCGTGATGAGCGACGACTTCATCGACGGCTACATCGCGCTGAAGATGCAGGAAGTCACCAAGTTCCGCGCCGCGACCCATCCCTTGGAGTACCAGCTGTACTACGCGATCTGAGGATCGCCGGCCGCGCGCTCGGATGAGAAGCGCGGGCCGCTAAATCCGGTGACGGCGAAGGCTCCCCCTCCCTCCTTCGTCGTCACCACCCTATTCCGCGGCTGGGGAGCCGCGGCGGCGGGATCGCTTTGCCGGGAGAGATGCAACACCAGCCAGGGGCAAGAGAGACCGGAACGGTCGCGGGCCTTCGCCCTCTCCCACGATGGTGATGCCGGCGCTTGCAGGCCGGTGTCTTCCGGGGGCCCGCCGTCCGTACCGCGCCAGTGGATGCCGAGCGGCATCCGGATGCAGTCATCGCCGGCCTGCCGTTGGGGCCGGTTCCCTCCACCATCGGGGTATGCGCATGAAACTGATCACCGCCATCATCCGGCCGTTCAAGCTCGACGAGGTGCGCGAAGCACTCTCGCAGGCAGGCGTGTCGGGCATCACCGTGACCGAAGTCAAGGGCTTCGGCCGGCAGAAGGGCCACACCGAGTTGTATCGCGGTGCCGAGTACGTCGTCGATTTCCTGCCCAAGATCAAGATAGAAACCGTGGTCACCGACGAACGCCTGGACGCGGTGGTGGAAGCCATCCAGTCCGCGGCCGGCACCGGCAAGATCGGCGACGGCAAGATCTTCGTCACCCCGGTAGAACAGGTGGTGCGCATCCGCACCGGCGAAATCGGCGCTGACGCGCTCTAACCCCGGAGGCCCTCATGAAGACCCAGCTCGCCACCGGGTGGAAGACCCGGTTCTATGCCGTTTGCCTGATGATGGTGCTCAGCGCCTTCGCCAGCACTGCCTTCTCCGCCCACGCGCAGGACACTGCCGCGCCGACCACCGAAACCAGCGCCGCGCCGACCGAGGAGGTCAGGACCGAACCGCTCGACGCCGCAGCCGCGACCGCACCGGCCGCCGAGGCGCCGGCCGCCGCCGAACCGGCGCCGACCGTGGACAAGGGTGACGTCGCCTGGATGCTGACCTCCACGCTGCTGGTACTGTTGATGGTGGTGCCGGGCCTGGCGCTGTTCTACGGCGGCATGGTCCGCGCCAAGAACGTCCTGTCGGTGGTCATCCAGATCTCCGTGGTGTTCTCGCTGATCAGCGTCCTGTGGGTGTTCTACGGTTACAGCCTGGCGTTCTCCGGCGAAAGCCCGTGGATCGGCAACCTCGACAAGGCCCTGCTGCGGGGCGTGGACATCACCACGCTGGCGGCCACCTTCACCAAGGGCGTGGCGCTGCCGGAATTCGTCTTCGTGGCATTCCAGTGCACCTTCGCCGGCATTACCGGCGCGCTGATCGTCGGTGCCTTCGCCGAGCGTGCGCGCTTCGCGGCGGTCGTGCTGTTCTCGGTGCTGTGGTTCACCTTCGGCTACCTGCCGATGGCGCACATGGTCTGGGCGACCGGCGGCTTCCTGTTCGAGAAGGGCGCGCTGGACTTCGCCGGCGGCACCGTCGTGCACATCAACGCCGGCATCGCCGGCCTGGTGGGCGCCTACTTCGTCGGCAAGCGCACCGGCTTCGGGCGCGAGGCGATCAAGCCGCACAACGTGACCCTGACCTTCGTCGGCGCGGCGCTGCTGTGGGTGGGCTGGTTCGGCTTCAACGCCGGCTCCAACCTGGAAGCCAACGCCGGCGCGGCACTGGCCTTCCTCAACACGCTGCTGGCGACCGCCGCGGCGATCCTGGGCTGGTCGCTCACCGAGAAGGTCATCAAGGGCAAGTCCTCGGCGCTGGGCGTGGCCTCGGGCATGGTGGCCGGGCTGGTCGGCATCACCCCGGCCTGCGGCACGGTCGGTCCCTTCGGCGCGATCGTGATTGGTCTTGCCGCCGGCGTGCTGTGCGTGTGGGGCGTCACCGGCCTGAAGAAGCTGCTGGGTGCCGACGACAGCCTGGACGTGTTCGGCGTGCATGGCCTGGGCGGCATCATCGGCGCAATCCTGACCGGCGTGTTCTCCGCCGCCTCGCTGGGCGGTCAGAAGGGCGACGGCTACAGCATCGCCAGCCAGGTCTGGATCCAGACCGAGGGCGTGCTGATCACCCTGGTGTGGATCGGCGTGGTCTCGGCGGTGTCGTTCCTGATCGCCAAGGCCGTGTTCGGGCTGCGCGTGAGCGAGGAATCCGAGCGCGAGGGCCTGGACATCACCTCGCACGGCGAATCGGCCTACGAGTCCTGAGCAAACCGCCGGCCCGCGCGATGGCGCGGGCCGGCAGCCGTACCGGCGAGCGCGTTCCGGGGGGCGGAGCGTCCGTGCACCATGCTGCGAGGTCGTGACATGTTCGAAAGCCCCTGCCAGGCGATTCCCGTTTCCGTGCCTTGCCGCTTGCAATGCCGGCCTGCTGCCGCTGCAATGGGCCATGGCCGCCCCTCGCATGCTGTTCCGCTACATCCCGCTGCTGTGCGCGCTGCTGCTGTCGGCATGCGCCACCCAGGTGCCGCGCAATCCGCTGGCGCAATGGGTGCCCTCGCCGAACCACAACGAACGCCAGCCGATCCTGATCGTCATCCACCACACCGAGCAGGACTCGGTGCAGCAGAGCCTGGATACGCTGCGCACCCGCAACAGCGGCGGCCAGGTGAGCGCGCACTATCTCGTCGGCAAGGACGGCTCGCTGTACCAGCTCGTCGCCGAGCCGCGTCGCGCATGGCACGCCGGTGCCGGGCGCTGGGGCACGATCACCGACGTCAATTCGGCATCGATCGGCATCGAGCTGGACAACAATGGTGAATCGCCTTTCCCGCCCGCGCAGGTCGCCACCCTGCTGCGCCTGCTCGATGACCTGTGCGCCCGCCTGCGCATCCCGCGCACCCAGGTCATCGGCCATGCCGACCTGGCGCCGGCACGCAAGGTCGACCCGAGCCGGTGGTTCCCCTGGGACCAGCTCGCCGCGGCCGGTTTCGGCGAATGGCCCGACCCGGCCGACGGCCCGGCCCCGGCCGGCTTCGACAGCGGCCTGGCGCTGCGCGCCCTGGGGTATCCGGTCGACGACCGCGACCCGGCCGCGGCCATCCGCGCCTTCCACCGGCATTTCCGCGGGCGCGAGGACGGCACCGGAGTGGATGTCGCCCTCGATGACGAGGATGCCCGGATCCTGCATTCGCTCCTGCGCCAGCGCGACCGCCGCGACCGCGGTACGCCCTGAAACCGCCGCCGGACGCGATCCGGCGCGTCGGCACCGACTTTGCACTACATTGGTGCAATGTCGATGAGCGCGACCCTGCCCCTGCTGGAAAGCCTGGCCACCCCGGTCGTCTGGGCCGGCCCCGACGGCCGCGTGCTCGGCAGCAACGCCGCCTTCGCCCGCTGGCTGGGCATCAGCACCCGGCGCCTGCTCGACCAGCCGCTGGCGGCGCTGGAGATCGAGGGCGACGCGCTGGCCCGCTTCATCGCCAACGACGAGCGCGACGTCCTGCGCCTGCACCGCATGGCGATCGGCGTGCCGGGCGACGCGCCGCGCTTCGCCGAAGGCTGGTTGTCGCGGCTGGACGATGGCGGCTGGGTGCTGGAAGCGCACCCGGTCGACGAATTCCCCTCGCCGGACCCGACCCACGCCCTGCCCAACGCCCTCAGCGCCGCGCTCAAGGGCCTGGCGCACGAGCTGCGCAATCCGCTGGCCGGACTGAAGGGCGCCGCGCAGCTGCTGGCGCGCCGCGCCACCCATCGCGACGAGGACGAGCGCGAGCTGATCGAGCTGATCGGCGCGGAGATCGAGCGCCTCAACACGCTGCTCGAACGCCTGCTCTCGCCCGCGCCGGCGCGCCCGCATGACGCGCTGAACATCCACGCCGTGCTCGAGCGCGTGCTGCGCCTTGCCGAGAGCGAAGCCGGCTGGTCGGTGCGGATGCAGCGCGACTACGACCCCAGCATCCCGGAGATCCTCGGCGACGCCGACCGCCTGACCCAGGCGGTATGGAACCTGGTGCGCAACGCGATCCAGGCCGGCGCCACCACCGTCACCCTGCGCACGCGCGTGGAGCACGGGCAGCGGATCCGCGACCACGTGCATGCGATGGCGCTGCGCCTGGAGATCGTCGACGACGGCCGTGGCGTGCCCGACGAGCTGGCCGAGCACCTGTTCCTGCCGCTGGTCAGCGGCCGCGCCGATGGCAGCGGCCTGGGCCTGGCCCTGGCCCAGCAGGTCGCGCGCGAACACCACGGCACGCTGACCTACCGCTCGCGGCCGGGCCACACCGTATTCACCTTGTTGTTGCCGCAGCCGGCGCTGGAAGCCGGCAAGGAGCCTGGTCATGCCTGATCCCTCGTCGCAACGGATCTGGGTCGTCGACGACGACCGCTCGGTGCGTTTCGTGCTGTCGACCGCGCTGCGTGACGCCGGCTACTCGGTGGATGGCTTCGAAAGCGCCGGCGCCGCCCTGGCCGCGCTGCGCCAGCGACCGGCACCGGACCTGCTGTTCACCGACGTGCGCATGCCCGGCGACGACGGCCTGGTGCTGCTGGAGAAGCTCAAGGCCGCGCACCCGCAGCTGCCGGTCATCGTGATGTCGGCCTATACCGATGTCGCCAGCACCGCCGGCGCGTTCCGTGGCGGCGCGCACGAGTTCCTGTCCAAGCCGTTCGACCTGGACGATGCAGTCGCCCTGGCCGCGCGCGCGCTGCCGGACGAGACCGTCGCCCCGATCGCGCCGGTGAGCGCGCCCAGCTCCTCGCAGCTGATCGGCGACACCCCGGCCATGCGCGCGCTGTTCCGCGCGATCGGCCGGCTGGCGCAGGCGCCGCTGGCGGTGCTCATCAACGGCGAGACCGGCACCGGCAAGGAGCTGGTGGCGCGCGCGCTGCACCAGGAATCGCCGCGATCGCGCGAGCCCTTCGTCGCCCTCAACACTGCGGCCATTCCCGCCGAACTGCTGGAGAGCGAGCTGTTCGGCCACGAGGCTGGCGCCTTCACCGGCGCCAGCAAACGCCACATCGGCCGCTTCGAACAAGCCAACGGCGGCACGTTGTTCCTCGACGAGATCGGCGACATGCCGCTGCCGCTGCAGACCCGCCTGCTGCGCGTGCTGGCCGAGAACGAATTCTTCCGCGTCGGCGGACGCGAGCTGATCCGCGTCGACGTGCGGGTGATCGCCGCCACCCACCAGGACCTGGAGGCGCTGGTCGAACAGGGCCGCTTCCGCGCCGACCTGCTGCATCGCCTGGACGTGGTGCGCCTGCACCTGCCCCCGCTGCGCGAGCGCAGCGAGGACATCGCGCAGCTGGCGGAGAACTTCCTGGCCATGGCCGCGCGCAAGCTCGATACCCCGCCCAAGCGCCTCTCGGTCGCCGCGCTGGAGGCCCTGCGCGCGCACGACTGGCCGGGCAATGTGCGTGAACTGGAGAACACCTGCTGGCGACTGGCCGCGCTGGCCGCCGGCGACAGCATCAGCGCGGCCGATGTGCACTCGGCGCTGACCCGCGGCACGCGCAGGACCCGCGCCGCCGGCACTGCGTCCGAGCCCGGCGCCGAGGACTGGGACGTGCGGCTGTCCGAATGGGCGCGGCAGCGCCTGGAGGCAGGTGCCGAGGGCCTGCATGGCGAGGCGCGCGAACGCTTCGACCGCGCGCTGCTGAAAGTCGCGCTGCAGTTCACACAGGGCCGCCGCGCCGAGGCTGCCGCCCGGCTGGGGGTGGGTCGCAACACCGTCACCCGTAAACTGGGACCTGGACGCCGGCGTCGCTGAGCGGGCCAGCGCGCGGGCCGTCCCTGCCGTTCATGGCCCCTGCACGCCGACGCGCATAGCGTGCCGACAGTCGAAGGGAGCCCCGATGTCCGTGAAACAACTGGTCCTGCCCGCCTTGGCGACCCTGGTCCTGGCCGCGTGCGGCAGCGCGCCGGCGCCCAAGCCGGCACCGCCGCTGCCGCCGGTGCCGCAGGGCAACATCAAACAGGCCGAGGCCGCGCTGGCATCGGCCTCCGGCAGCCTGGTGAGCGGGCGCGTGGTGCTGCTGCCGGTGGCCCAGGGCGTGCGCGTGACCGGGACCGTCGGCGGGCTGCGCGCCGGCGGCAGCTTCGGCTTCCACGTGCATGAGCGCGGCGACTGCAGCGCCGCTGACGCCAGCAGCGCCGGCGGCCACTTCAATCCCACCGCCAGCGCCCACGGCCGCGCCGGCGCCGGTGCGCACCATCTCGGCGACAGCGACAACCTGGTCGCCGATGGCGAGGGCGTGGTGCACCTGGACCGTGTCCTCGGCGGCGTGAGCCTGGGGACCGGCATCGGCAACGACATCCTCGGCAAGGCGCTCGTCGTGCATGCCGATCCGGACGATTACCACAGTCAGCCCAGCGGCAATGCCGGCGCACGCCTCGCGTGCGGCGTCATCCGCGCCAGTCGCTGACTCCCGCCGGGACATCCGGCATTGCTGCCCGCTGGGCAAGAGGAGGAACACCATGCGCATGATCCCGACCACGCTGTTCATCGCCACCGCGCTGGCCCTGGGCGCCTGCAAGCGCGAGGCGCCGGCGACCGACACCGCCGCCGAAGCTCCGGCCGACCACGCCGGCCACGACGCAGCCGCGCCACAGGCCCCGACGGCCCCGGAAGCGCCAGCCGCCGCCGTGACCAGCGCCACCGCCGAGATCAAGCCGACCCAGGGCAATGACGTGAAGGGCAGCGTGACCTTCAAGGTCGTCGATGGCGCCCTGCGCGTCAGCGGCCAGCTGAGCGGGCTCAAGCCCAATTCACAGCACGGCTTCCACATCCACGAGAAGGGCGACTGCAGCGCGCCGGACGGCAGCAGTGCCGGCGGCCACTTCAACCCGGCCCAGAGCGAGCACGGCAACGTCAGCGCCGACCCGCACCACGGCGGCGACATGCCCAACATCCAGGCCGATGCCCAGGGCAACGCGACCATCGACGGCCCGGTGTCGAGCAACGTCAACATCGGCAAGGGCGATGCCTTCGACATCGCCGGCCACGCGGTGATCGTCCATGCCGATCCGGACGACTACAAGACCCAGCCCACCGGCAATGCCGGCGGCCGCCTGGCCTGCGGCGTGATCACCACCGAGCCGGCGCCGGCTCAGTAATTGGCCCACAGGCCCGGCGTGGCCAGCTCCAGCAGGTGCTGGTCGGGATCGCGGAAGTACAGGCTGTGGCCGCCGCGCGGCCACGCCATTGTTGCCTCGATCGCCACGCCGAGCTCGCCAAGCCGGTCTTCCCATCGCCGCAGGTCATCGCCGGCGACGGCGAAGGCGACGTGCAGCCGACCGGTGCCATCATGCGGCGGGATGCTGCCGCCCGGCAGCGTCACCGTCGCGTCCGAGGCGCCGCGCAGGAACAGCAGCAGGACCTGCGCGGGCGCCACGGCGAAGGCGACCAGCCGCGCGTCCTCGTGCATCGGCACGAGGGCGAACACCCGCGCGTAGAAGTCGCGCGCACGGCCGAGGTCATCGACATACAGCGCGGTTTCCAGCACGCCCCCCAGCGGGGGCGGCGAAGTGGATGCGGCCATGGCCGTCTCCTGCCACGCGCGATGCGCGGGCGCCCAGCCTAGCGTCCGGGGACTGCCCGTGGGGTGAAGCCGCTCAGGCTTCCAGTGCGGCGCGTGCGTCCTGGCCCGGCTCCACGTGCACGTAGAGTACGGGGATGCCATGGGCATCGAGCACCGCGGCCATCTGCCGCTGACGGGCGAGATACTGTTCGTAGATCGGCTTGAGGCGGTCGCAGTCGGCGCGATCCTGCTGGTAGTGCGCGCACCAGCCGGCCGGATCGAACAGCGCCATGCGTACCTCCCCGCCGGTGTAGCGCAGCAGCGGCTCGGGTGACTCGACCAGCCATTCGGACGCCTGCGGCGCCAGCAACGCGGTTTCCAGCAGCGGCCACAGCGACGCCAGGCCCTGGTTGTCGTACTGCATCGACATCATCGCCGCCAGGTCATGCACGGTGAGGTAGCGCGCATGTTCGATCTGCGCGCCGAACGCGTCCTGGGCCAGCAGTGCCGTATCGGCTTGGGCCATGCCCTGCGCAAGCAGGACTTCCTCCAGCGCCTCGGCGACTTCGGCGACCACCTCCGGCGCACCCGACAGCAGGAACGGCAGCACCCGCAGGCTGCCGCCCGCCAGGCTGGCGTCGGCCTGGAACGGCAGCGGCACTTCGCCTTGGGCATCGGCGCCGAACGCCAGCAGGCGCGGGCCTTCGTCGCGACCAGGCGCACGTGCGCGCAATTCATCCAGGCGACGATGCAGCGGCCAACCCGGGCGCAGCACTTCGGCCGGATCGAAATGCGCCGCCGCCAGGCTCAGTTCCAGCTCCCGCACCCGCGGCACCCATTGGGCCAGGTCGCGACCGACGCGTTCGGCCAGCGCACCGGCCTGCTCGGGCGGCAGGGCCGCGTTTGCCGGCGCGGTGCCGCCAGCCAGTTCCAGTGCCAGGACGCCGAGGGCGGTCGTGCCGTGTTCGGTATTGCTCATGGGATCGCGGTTGGCCCGTCACCGGGCGGCAGCTACACTGCGCACATTATGCCTGCCCGTCCTGTGCAGGCCATGTCCCCGAGTCCCCTCATGCCAGGTCTACCGATGCCCGTCGCCCGTCCCGTCGCCATCCTCGGCGGCGTCCGTATCCCGTTCTGCCGCCAGAACACCGCCTACGCCGACGTGGGCAACCTCGGCATGTCGGTGCGTACGCTGGGCGCGCTGGTGGAACGGTTCGGCCTGCACGGGCAGCAGCTCGGCGAAGTGGCGATGGGCGCGGTGATCAAGCATCCCGGCGACTGGAACCTGGCGCGCGAAGCGGCGCTGTCCTCGGGCCTGTCGCCGCTGACGCCGGGCATCACGCTGCAGCGTGCCTGCGGCACCTCGCTGGATACCATCGTCCACATCGGCAACAAGATCGCGCTGGGCCAGATCGAATCGGGCATCGGCGGCGGCTCGGACACCACCTCCGACGTGCCGATCGTCTACGGCAAGAAGCTGCGCGCGCGCCTGCTGGCGGCCAACCGCGCCAAGACCACCGGAGACAAGCTCAAGGCGCTGGTCAGCGGCTTCCGCTTCAGCGAGCTCAAGCCCGAGTTCCCCGGCGTGGCCGAGCCGCGTACCGGCAAGAGCATGGGCGACCACTGCGAGGACATGGCCAAGGAGTGGAACATCTCGCGTGACTCCCAGGACGAATGGGCGGTGTCCTCGCACCGCAAGCTGGCCGCGGCCTACGAGCGCGGCTTCTTCGACGGGCTGATCGCGCCGTTCCGCGGCGTCACCCGCGACAACATCCTGCGCCCGGACACCTCGCTGGAAAAGCTGGCCACGCTGAAGCCGGCTTTCGACAAGATCTCCGGCCGCGGCACCCTGACCGCTGCCAACTCGACGCCGTTGACCGACGGTGCCGCCGCGGTGCTGCTGGCGAGCGAGGAATGGGCGCGCGCGCGCGGCCACGAGCCGCTGGCCTACCTGCGCGACGCGCAGGTCGCCGCGGTCGATTTCGTCCATGGCGAAGGCCTGCTGATGGCCCCGACCATCGCGGTGCCGGAAATGCTCAAGCGCCACGGCCTGACCCTGCAGGATTTCGACATCTACGAGATCCACGAAGCCTTCGCCGCCCAGGTGCTGTGTACGCTGCGTGCCTGGGAGAGCGAGGACTACTGCCGCAACCGGCTCGGCCTGGACGCGGCGATGGGCCGCATCGATCCGGCCAAGATCAACCCGCTCGGCTCCTCGCTCGCCACCGGCCATCCGTTCGCCGCCACCGGTGCGCGCATCGTCGCCACCGTGGCCAAGGAGCTGAAGGAACGCGGCGGCGGTCGCGCGCTGGTTTCGATCTGCACCGCCGGTGGCATGGGCGTGGTGGCGATCATCGAGCGGTAGGCCGAGCCCGCTGCGCGGGCGGGTCGCTTCGCGACCAGAACCCTGGCCCGCCTATCCCCACGGCTTCGCCGCGCCCCCTTAACAAAGGGGGCTCTCCTCCAGATGGATTGCGCCCTCGCTGCGCGGGCTTTGCCTCGCCGATTTGCTGCGCAAAACCTTGGCAGGCTGCCTTGCCTATCCCGGCGGCTTCTCTACGCCTCATAACACAAGAGGTCTTCTTCCAGATGGTGCGATGCGCGTGATTGCACTGTGGGAGCGGCTTCAGCCGCGACGCGATCTCCAACAGGTCGCGGCTGAAGCCGCTCCCACAGTGCAGTGTGGGCGGTCGGTCGGTTCGCGCTCGACGGGACGGGTGTCATGCGCGCTGCCGGCGATGATGCCCATCGCCGGAAGGCTTACTCGCGCAATCTCGGAACCCCATGTTCGTCGCGGTCCTCGGCGACGGCCTGGTCGTGGATCTGCCCGCGCAGGTCGCGGCGGTCGGACAGTGCCTCCACCGCATGTCCGCGCGGTGCATGCAGCGCGTTGCGGTAGCACTGCGCGGCCAGCGTTGGTTCGCCCGCGGCGGCGAAGCCTTCGCCGAGTTCCTCCCAGGCCGCGGTGCCGGCGCCCTGGGCGATGGCGCGATGCAGGAACTCTTCAGCCTGCGGCCATTGCTGTTGGCGGCGCGCCAGCCGCGCCAGGGTCAGCAGCAGGCCGGGACTGGCGGCATGCGCGGACAGCCAGCGCTGCGCGCTGGCCCGGCGCGAGTCGAACTTCTCGACCGGCAGCTCGCCGTAGAGCAGCACAAGGTCTTCATCCCAGCGCGCATCCAGGGCCTGTTCCAGGCTGCGCAGCGCGGCATCGTCCCAGTGCAGGGCCGCGGCGCGGCGGGCGTAGGCAGCGACCACCGGCGGCTCGGCGCGCAGCGACTTGGACAGCCCCTCCCAGCGCTCGGCCAGCACATTGGCGTCGCCAGCCTGTTCCAGCGACTGGGCGGCCAGGCGTTGTTCCAGCGCGGTCCAGGCGTCGGCGCCCAGGACCTGCTGCTGGCGCAGCGCGCCCAGCTGGCCATAGGCCTCGCCGGCACGTCCGATCAGCGGCAGCGCTTCGGTGCGCAGCAGCAGCCCGCGGGGCGGCAGCGGCTGCGCGGCAGGCGCGTCCAGGGCGTTGATGGCATCGACCGGGCGTGCCTGTGCCAGCAGCCGCTCGGCTTCCAGCAGGGCGTGTCCGACCGGGTCGCGTGCAGCCAGTTCGCGGCCCAGCGCACGCGCGCCTTCCTCGTCGCCGCGCAGTTCGGCCAGCCGGATCGCCGGCGGCAGGGCCACCGGCGCGACCTCCTTGTCGTCGGCGGCGGCGACCAGCGCCTTGCCGGCCTTGTTCCACTGGCCCAGTTCGTAGGCACGCAGGCCTTCGATGAGGCGCGCGCGGCCGCGCTTGCGGCGGTAGCGGCCCCAGGCCCGGAACGGCAGGCTGAGCAGGCTCCACAGCAGCCACAGCAGCATGGCCGCGATGATCAGCGCCAGCACCGCCTGGGGCATCGGCGCGATGTAGTCGTTGCCACCGGCGCGCACCACCACCTCGCCGAGGTCGTAGCGCTGCTGTTGCGACAGCCATTGCGCGGCGAGCACGCCCAGGGCAAGCACGACCAGCAGGATCAGCAGGTTACGCAGCGGTTTCATCGGGCTTGCCTCCCTTCACGCATGGCCTGCAGTTGTCGCAGGGTGGACCCGAGTTCGGGCATGTCCGGCTGCAGCGGCGCGCGGCCGAGGCGAGCCAGTTCGGCGCGCTGGGCGCGCAGTTCGGGGGAATCGGGCCACAGCCGCGTCATGCCGTCCTCGATGCGGCGCAGGGCGCGGGCGAAACCCTCGGCATCGCCGCGTTCAAGCGCGGCGCGCGCCAGGCTGGCTTCGATCTGCAGGGCATCCTCGGCGGCGCGACGCTCCGAGGCGGCGATCAGCGTGCCGCGCGAAGGGCGGATCTGCACCAGCGGCGACAGCGCGCGCTGCCACCAGCTGTCGGCGCCGCCGCTGTCCTGGTGGACCTCGCGCGGCAGTTCCGGCAGGCGGGCAAGGGCGGCGTCGAACTGGCGCGCAAGCAGCACCCGCGGGCCCGGACCGAGCGCATCGAGCGCGTTGCGCTCCTGCACCAGGGCCTGGCGCAGGTTGAGGTAGCCCGGATCGTCCACGCCCTGCAGCACCCCGGCGGCGAGCGCATAGGCGCGGCGGGCGCCGTCCAGGTCGCCGGCGATGGCCAGCCGCTGCTGGCCCTGGTCGAGCAGCAGCTCCACCTCGTCCAGGCGCAGCGCCTGGGCGCCATGGCGATCCGGATCGGACAGGCGTTCGACGGTCTCCTCCAGCAAGGCGCCGCGCTGGCTCAGGCCGAGCATCTCGTCGCGCAGGATGCGATTGGTCGCAGCGGCGTCCTGAAGGCGCTGGTTGGTCGCGCGCTGGTCACGGCGCAGGGCTTCGACGTTCTGTTCCAGCCCGGCCCAGCGCTGCGAAAGCGCATCCTCGGCCAGCTGCCGCGCGGCCAGCTGCGACTGCCACTGGCGCCAGCCGAAACCCACGCCGATCCCGATCACGACCAGGACCAGCACGGCGATCCAGGGCAGCACGCGTCGGCGCGGGGCGGCGGTTTCGTTCATCTACAGCTTCCTCGGGAATGCCGTCGGGGGCGCGGCATGACACGGTTCACAGCATGGCGTGGCGCGCGCTGCCGCGGCAAGAGCGCGCAGGCACGGCTTCACCCGCCGGGCCCGGTGTCGACCACCGCGGCCAGCAGCTGCGCCGGACGCGGGCCATCGGCCTGGCGGACCTGGTCGAAACCCTGCGCCCGCGCCAGCCCGGCCAGGCGCGCGCTGGGCACGACGATCGGCCAGTGCCGCCAGCGCGACAGCAGCCCGGCCGGCAGCTGTGGCAGCACGAGTTCGAGCGCCTCGGCGCTGCTGGCCACCAGCACGGCGGGGCCGGACAAAGCCTGCAAGCGCGCCAGCAGCGGAGCCGGCAGCGCGCGTGGCACGCGTTCGTAGACGTCGGCGCGCAGGACCTGGCTGCCGCGCGCTTCCAGCGCCGGCGTCAGCATGCCGCGACCGCCGGGGGCGGTGACCAGCCCGACCCGCGGCGCGGAGGCCAGCGCGGGCATCGCCAGCAGGCCCTCGCTGTCCATTCGTTCGGGCTGTTCGACTCGGTCGACCCCGGCGCGACGCAGTGCGCGCGCGCTGCCGGCGCCGACGGCCAGCCAGCGGGCCGCCGGTGGCCGTCGCAGCGGCAGCAGGCGGGCGGCGGCGCGCACCGCGGGGGGGCTGGTGAACACCACCACCGGTGCGGCCAGCGCGCTGGCCAGCCGCTCGCGCAAGCCGGCGTCGTCGCGCTCGCGCAGCTGCCAGGGCGAGACCGCCAGCAACGCCATGCCATGGCGCGCGGCGGCCCGGCGCAGGCCGCCGTGCTGGCCGGTCGGGCGAAGGGAAACCACGGTGGTGGGCGCGTGTGCAGGGTCGGCCATTGCAGGCATTATGCGAGCCCTTCGCCCTTCCGTGAGCCGGCATGACGCTGCCCCCGCCCTCCCCAGACGACCTGCGCGCCCTGCAGGCCCAGATCGCCGGCATGCCGCCGGTGGCGGCGCTGGGAATCGGGGTCGAGCGCTACGCCGACGAGGTCCTGTACCTGCACGCCCCGCTGGCGGCCAACGTCAATGACAAGGCCAACGCCTTCGGCGGCAGCCTCGCCTCGCTGATGACCCTGGCCGGCTGGGGCTGGGTCAACCTGCAGTTGTGGCGGGCCGGCATCGCCGCCGATGTCTATGTCGCCGACAGCCAGCTGCGCTATCTGGTCCCGGTCTACGAGGACCTCCGCGCCGAGGCCGCGCCCGAGCCCGGTGCCGACGCCGGCGTATTCATCGATACGCTGCGCCAGCGTGGCAAGGCGCGCCTGCAGCTGGCGGCGCGGGTCCGGCTGGCCGACGGCACGCTGGCGGCGACGCTGTCCGGGCGTTTCGTCGCCATCGCGAAAGGTTAGGATGGGACTTCGCAGCAGGGGAAACGAGCGAATGCAACAGGGGATCCGGATCGCCGCGGGCGTGCTGCTCGCGCTGGCGATGACCACGGCGACGGCGTCCAGCCGCGCCCAGCGCAGCTTCAACGACATGCAGGCCGCCTACGTGGCCGCGATCCGCTGGAGCGACTTCGACAGCGCCTGGGAGATGGTCGACCCGGCCTGGCGCGAGGCGCACCCGCAGACCGACCTGGAGCGCGAGCGCTACGAACAGGTGCAGATTTCCGGCTACCGGGAGTTGCGCGCCGCGTCCCCGGCCGAGGGCGAGATCGTGCGCGACGTCGAGCTGCGGGTCATCAACAAGAACACCCAGGCCGAACGCGTGGTGCGGGTCCGCGAGACCTGGCACTGGGACCCGGAGGGCAGGCGCTGGTGGCTGACCTCCGGCCTGCCGGACCTGTGGCGCGGCGAGTGATCCGCCGCCGCCGCCCTTGCCTTGCCCCCTGCCGGCCTGTGCGACAATCGCCGCCCGCTAATCGAACCGTGACGCCGTGAATTTCCAAGAACTGCTGGCCTTTGCCGGGCGTAACCCGTTCCTGTCGACGATTTTCGTCGGCCTGACGATCGCCATCGTCTACACCGAGATCGCGCGCCTGTTCCGCGGCTACAAGTCGCTCAAGCCGGCCGAGCTGACCCGCCTGATGAACAACGAAGGCGCGGTGGTGGTCGACCTGTCGGCAAGCAGCGACTTCGAGAAGGGCCACATCGCCGGCAGCCGCAACGTCCAGCCGGCGCAGTTCGGCCCCGAGCACAAGCTGGTGGCGGCCGCCCGGCAGACGCCGGTCGTGCTGGTCTGCCGCAACGGCACCGCCTCGGCGGCCGCGGCCCGCCAGCTGAAGAAGGCCGGCTTCGAGAAGGTCTACTGGCTCGATGGCGGCATCCCCGCCTGGCAGCAGGCCGAACTGCCGCTGGTGAAGGGCCGCGCCTGACCCCATTGCTGCCTGTGCGCCGCCACGCGGCGGCCCCCGCGACAGGCATGTGATAATCCGAATCAACACGAATCCGCTTTTTTCTGGAGCAAGAAATGTCCGACGAAACCACCAACGGCGCCGTTGCGCCGGCCGAAGCCGCCGCCGGCCCCGCCTTCACCATCGAGAAGATCTACGTCAAGGACGTTTCCTTCGAGTCCCCGAATGCCCCGGCCGTGTTCAATGAAGCCGTGCAGCCGGAGCTGCAGCTGAACCTGAACCAGAAGGTGCAGCGTCTCAACGAGAACGCCTTCGAGGTCGTGCTGGCGATCACCCTGACCTGCAGCGCCGGCGGCAAGACCGCCTACGTGGCCGAAGTGCAGCAGGCTGGCGTGTTCGGCCTGATCGGCCTGGAGCCGCAGGCGATCGACGTCCTGCTCGGCACCCAGTGCCCGAACATCCTGTTCCCGTACGTGCGCAGCCTGATCAGCGACCTGATCCAGGCCGGTGGCTTCCCGCCGTTCTACCTGCAGCCGATCAACTTCGAGGCGCTGTACGCCGAGAGCCTGCGCCAGCGCGCGCAGCAGGGCGAAGGCACCTCGCTGGCCGACTCGGAGCCGGCCGGCAACGCCTGAGCGCGCCGGTCGACCCTGCCGATGAGCGAGCGCAATCAGAAAATCGCGGTGCTCGGCGCCGGTTCCTGGGGCACCGCGCTCGCCGCGCTGGTGTCCCGGCACGGTCATCCGACCGTGCTGTGGGGTCGCGATGCCGCGGTGATCGAGGCGATCGACCGGCAGCATGAGAACCCGCGCTACCTGCCGGGCATCGCGCTGCCGGAAGCGCTGCGCGCCACCACCGACCTGGCCGACGCCGTCGCCGGCGCCGGCGCCGACTGGATCCTGGTCGTGGTGCCCTCGCACGCCTTCACCGAAACCGTGCGGCTGCTGGCGCCGCTGCGTCCGGCCGCTGCCGGCGTGGCCTGGGCGACCAAGGGCTTCGAGCCAGGCTCGGGGCGCTTCCTGCACGAGGTGGCCGGGGAAATCCTCGGCGACACGGTGCCGCTGGCGGTGGTGACCGGGCCTTCCTTCGCCAAGGAAGTGACCCTGGGACTGCCGACGGCCATCACCGTGCATGGCGATGACGCGCAGTTCGCCCAGCAGGTCGCCGATGCGATGCATGGTCCGACCTTCCGCGCCTATACGGGCGACGACATGGTCGGCGCCGAGCTGGGCGGGGCAATGAAGAACGTGCTGGCGGTGGCCACCGGCGTGGCCGATGGCATGCAGCTGGGCCTCAACGCCCGCGCCGGCCTGATCACCCGCGGCCTCAACGAGATGCTGCGGCTGGCAGCGGTGATCGGCGCCCGCCCGGAAACCCTGATGGGCCTGGCCGGCCTGGGCGACCTGGTGCTGACCTGCACCGGCGATCTGTCGCGCAACCGGCGGCTGGGGCTGGCGCTGGGCCGCGGGCAGACCCTGCCCGATGCCGTGCGCGAGATCGGCCAGGTGGTCGAGTCGGTGCAGACGGCCGACGAGGTCATGCGCCAGGCCGAGCACCATGGCATCGAACTGCCGATCTCCAACGCGGTGCGTTCCGTGCTGCATGGCGAGATCACGCCCGAGGCCGGCCTGCGCGAGTTGCTGGCGCGCGAGCAGAAGCCCGAGTATCCGGCGGCGCTGTTCCAGGCGTAGCCCGCTGCGCGGGCTGCGCCCCCAAAGTTTGCTGCGCAAACTTCGGGCCCCGACTTCCGCCTTGCCTATCCCCGCGCCTTCGGCGCGCCCCTTAACAAAGGGGCTCTCCTCCAGATGGATCGAGCGGCGCTGGTCGCGACGGTATGCCGCGATGGCGCATAAAAAAAACCCGGCCGATGAGGCCGGGTTTTCGGGTTGCGGCACGGGAGAGAGTCGTGCCGCGCCTTCCCTGTCGGTCGCGCTTACCAGCTGAAGCGCGGGCCGACCGACCACTGGACGTCGCCATTGTCGGTGTACATCTTGACGTCGCCGCTCACGGCCCAGTTCTTGTTGAAGTTGAACTGGCCACCCAGGCGACCGTAGAACTCGCCATCCACATCCACGCCGCCACGCTTGGCATAGTCTTCATAACCAGCCAGCAGGTAGGTCGAGAAGCGCGGGCCGAACGAGTTGTTGATGCCGACCTCGGCGCTCCAGCCGTTCAGGTCCTTGCGCAGGGTGTCCGCGTCGAAGTTCTGGTAGGCCACGCGGGCCAGCAGGTCGGTGCTCGGGGCGATCTCGTAGTTGTAGCCGACACCGACGTTCCACTGCTCCATGTCGATGTTGGTGTGGTCGAAGGTCTGCTTGGAGTAACCGCCGAAGGCATGGAAGTTCGGCGCGAAGGCGTAGGAACCCTTGATGCCCCAGCCGTCGGCGTTGTCGCCGCGACCACTCGGATCGGTCTTGATGTAGTCGCCTTCGACGTAGTTGTAGGAGATGTTCTCGGCGGCAGAGGCAGCGAACGGGAGAGCGGCCATCAGGCCAAGGGCAAGCAAGGAAGTCTTCATTTCGGAGTTACCTTTTATTGTCTTGGTGATCGACGCTGAGGCGCGATGCCGTTCGCAGTCGATATGTAAATTCTCCGTTATTCGTCTCAATCAACACTGAACTGAAGCATGAGCGCCTGATTAATCGCGTGTGCGGTTCAGCCTGCAAACCTTGTGCTTTTCGTCGATACGGCGCACGCACGCGCGATCGCATCACCCGCGTGAGAAAGCGATGATCGACAGCAGGACGATGTCAGGTGCGCGATGCGGCGAAACGTCGCGGCGCCGGCGGCGGAAGTACTCAGCGCGGCGCGCTGGCGAAGCGCGCGAAGTCCTGCAGGAAGGTGGCCAGGCGCCGGCGCGTGGTGTCGTCGGCCAGCTGGCCCTGCGCGTCGATCAGCTGCGCCGCGTGCGAGACCAGCAGGCGGCCGCCGGACCAGTGGCGCGTGCCGAGCGTGCGCAGGATCGGCAGCCAGGCGGTCTGCGACAGCAGGGTGCCGAAGCCGCCGGGCGAAGCGCCGATCACCGCGAACGGGCGGTCGCCGAACACCCGGGCGATGTCACTGGAAGGTCGCGAGAGCCAGTCGATCGCGTTCTTGAACACCCCGGGCACGCCGTTGTTGTATTCGGGGGTGACCAACAGCACGCCGTCGCTGTCGACGATCTTCTCCTTCAACGCGATGACCGCCGGCGGCAGGCCCTCGCGCAGTTCGACGTCGGCGTCGTAGAGCGGGATGCCGTGCAGCGTGGCCGGTGTCAGCGTGATCCCTTCGCCGGCCACCTCGACCGCGGCGTGCAGCAGCGCGGTGTTGAACGAGCCCGAGCGCAGGCTGCCGGAGATGCCGAGGATGCGGGCCATGGCGCTGGGTCCTTCAGGGGTGGGAGGCCAATTATGCGCGGCGGCCGGCCGGGTCACTGCCCGCCGGCGAACCCCAGTTGGCGCCAGGCCTCGAACACCACCACGGCCACGCTGTTGGAGAGGTTGAGGCTGCGGTTGTCCGGCCGCATCGGCAGGCGCAGGCGCTGGGCGGCGGGTACCGATTCAAGCACTTCCGGCGGCAGGCCGCGGGTTTCGGCGCCGAACAGGAAGGCATCGCCGCTCGCGTAGGCAGGGGTGTCGTAACGGACCTGGCCGCGCGTGCTCAGGGCGAACAGCCGCTTGGGCGCGATGGCGGCCAGGGCGCTGGCGAGGTCGGCATGGACCTGCAGGGACGCGTACTCGTGGTAGTCCAGGCCGGCGCGCTTGAGCTGGCGATCGCTCAGGTCGAAACCGAGCGGTTCGATCAGGTGCAGCCGCGCGCCGGTGTTGGCGCAAAGGCGGATCACGTTGCCCGTGTTGGGCGGAATCTCGGGCTGGTACAGCACGACATCGAAAAAGGGCGGCTCGCTCATCGGCGAATTCTAGCCGCCGCCGGCCGGCCCGCGGGGTGCGGCCGGTGGGGCTCAGAACTGCACGTTGGCGCTCACGGCCTGGCGGACCAGCGCTTCCAGGTTCACCGGGGTCGAGCGCAGGTGCGGCACCGGCAGGTTGACCACGACCTGGCCGATCAGCGTGGCGATCGCCGAGCTGGTCTCGGTGTCGGCGCTGGCAACCGCGGTGGCGTTGTCGTTCTGCTCGGCAAGCTGGTCGGCGCTCGGGCGGACCTCGACGGCGGCCAGGGTCACGACGCGCTGCTGGGCAGCCTGCTCGGCGCGCTGTTCCAGGATCTGGCCGACAGTGGGGCGAACCTGCACGGCAGCCAGGGTCGGGATGTCGCTGTGCAGTTCGAACTGCTGCTGCGCAACCTGGTCGGCCGACGGACGGACCTGCACGGTGTCCAGGTTGGTGATGCTGGTGGCGTGGGCACTCATCGAACCGAAGACCGAACCGGCGGCGAGGGCGATGGCGACGCTCAGAGACTTGGTGTTCATGACGGTACCTGTTGGAGTGTTGGTGAGCGGTGGTGTGGTAGTAAGGTAGTACACCTAATCAGACGGGTCAAGCGGAATTTCAGATTTCTCTAATCGGTTAAGCAATCAGTCAGCTTTGTTCCGATCGCCATCCCCTGCGCCAGAAGTGGAGCAGGACGCGTGCCAAGCCCAAATGACTGATTTCTAATGGGATTCCGGGCGAGCTATGTGTCCGCTGTCCGGACACCGGGCATGCCGAACACTGTCCGGACGCTGTACGGCGACCGGCAGAAGGAGAGAGCTAGGGGCTCGCCTTGGCGGATGGCCGGCTCAGCGGGGCATCGGCGCATGGCAACGCACGCGGCAGCTTTGCCTTGCCAAATCAGAATGCTGCGGCACAATCCTTTCTTCCTTTCTGATGATTGCCGCCATGCGCTTCCTGCTTGCCGCCGCCCTGGTCGCCGCCGTTGCCACCGCCTGCACCTGGGTGCCGATCGAGTCGTCCGGCAAGACGGTCCGCGTGCTGCCGCCTGGCCAGGTCTCTGTCGACTGCCAGCAGCGGGGCGAGGTGGTGGTGTCGGTGAAGAGCAAGGTCGGCTTCTACAACCGCAACCCCTTGCGCGTGCAGGAAGAGCTGGAAACCCTGGCCCGCAACGAGGCCCCCAGCGCCGGCGCCAATGCCGTCCAGGCCCAGGGCCAGCCGGCCGACGGCAGCCAGCGCTTCACCGCCTGGCAGTGCAGCGGACGCTGAACGGTTCTGCCGGCGGGGGCGCCCGGAGCTTGTAAAGATGCGGTGAAGGCTGGCAGGGGCTAGAATGGCGATCCCCTCGCCTGAAGCCATGGCGCTACCTCGATGCTCTTCAAGAACGTCTCCATCGCGGGACTGGCGCACGTCGATGCGCCGCATACGCTGACGTCCCAGGAAATCAACGCGCGCCTGCAGCCGACCTACGACCGGCTGGGGATCAAGACCGACGTCCTGGGCGACATCGCGGGCATCCATGCCCGTCGCCTGTGGGATGCCGATGTCCAGGCTTCCGATGCCGCCACCGCGGCCGCCCGCAAGGCGATGGACGACGCCGGCATCACCGCCGACAAGATCGGCCTGCTGGTCAACACCTCGGTCAGCCGCGACTACCTGGAACCGTCGACGGCGAGCATCGTCTCCGGCAACCTCGGCGTCGGCGACGAGTGCATGACCTTCGACGTCGCCAATGCCTGCCTGGCCTTCATCAACGGCATGGACATCGCCGCCCGCATGCTCGAGCGCGGTGAGATCGACTATGCCCTGGTCGTCGATGGCGAGACCGCGAACCTGGTCTATGAGAAGACCCTGGAGCGCATGACCTCGCCCAACGTCACCGAACAGGAGTTCCGCGACGAACTGGCCGCCCTGACCCTGGGCTGCGGCGCCGCGGCGATGGTGATGGCGCGCAGCGAACTGGTGCCCGACGCACCCAGGTACCGCGGCGGCGTCACCCGTTCGGCCACCGAGTTCAACAAGCTGTGCCGCGGCAACCTGGACCGCATGGTCACCGACACCCGCATGCTGCTGATCGAGGGCATCAAGCTGGCGCAGAAGACCTTCGTCGCTGCCAAGCAGGCGCTGGGCTGGGCGGTGGACGAGCTGGACCAGTTCGTCATCCACCAGGTCAGCCGCCCGCACACCGCCGCCTTCGTGAAGTCCTTCGGCATCGACCCGGCCAAGGTCATGACGATCTTCGGCGAGCACGGCAACATCGGCCCGGCCTCGGTGCCGATCGTGCTGAGCAAGCTCAAGGAGCTGGGCCGCCTGAAGAAGGGCGACCGCATCGCCCTGCTCGGCATCGGGTCGGGCCTGAACTGCTCGATGGCCGAAGTGGTGTGGTGAGCCCTCGCGCGCCGCTCGCCGGCGCGCCTGGCCGCTGACCGCACCGCAAGACGAACGCCCGCGCCGCAAGCCGCGGGCGTTCCTTTGTCCGCAAGAGGATTCCGATGACCGTCCCGACCGCCCTGCCCGGCTATCCCGCCCATCCCAAACGCTTCGAGGTCCGTCCGGGCCTGCAGATGTCGTACCTGGACGAAGGCCCGCGCGACGGCGAGGTGGTGGTGATGCTGCACGGCAATCCGTCGTGGAGCTACCTGTGGCGCAAGCTGGTCGGCGGGCTGTCCGATCGCTATCGCTGCATCGTGCCCGATCACATCGGCATGGGCCTGTCCGACAAGCCCGCCGACGACGCCTACGCCTACACGCTGCAGTCGCGCGTGGACGACCTGGCCGCGCTGCTCGAGCACCTGGGCATCACCGGCCCGGTCACCCTGGCCGTGCACGACTGGGGCGGCATGATCGGCTTCGGCTGGGCGCTGTCGCATGCCGCGCAGGTCAAGCGTCTGGTGATCACCAACACCGCCGCCTTCCCGATGCCGGCCGCCAAGCGGATGCCGTGGCAGATCGGCCTGGGCAGGGACTGGAAGATCGGCGAATGGCTGGTACGCGGCTTCAACGCGTTCTCCGCCGGTGCGTCCTGGCTGGGCGTGGAGCGGCGCATGCCGGCCGATGTCCGTCGCGCTTACGTGGCGCCGTACGACAGCTGGGCCAGCCGGATCTCCACGATCCGCTTCATGCAGGACATCCCGCTGTCGCCGGCCGATCGCGCCTGGCCGCTGCTGGAGGCCGCCGGCAAGGCGCTGCCTGGCTACGCCGACCGTCCGGCCTTCATCGGCTGGGGTCTGAAGGATTTCGTGTTCGACCGGCACTTCCTCGACGGCTTCCGCGCCGCGCTGCCGCGGGCCGAAGTCACCACCTTCGAAGATGCCGGGCACTACGTGCTCGAGGACAAGGCGGCGGTGCTGGTGCCGGCGATCCGCGACTTCCTGGACCGCAACCCGATCTGAGCCGGGGCTACAGCTCCGGCAGCGGATTGCGCTCGGTGTCGCCCACCCCGGTCCAGTCCGCCTCGACCAGCAGCGGCAGGCCATGGGCCAGCCGCGCCTTGTCGCACTGCGCGCTGCGCTCGCCAAACTCCAGCGAGGCCGGCACCAGCGCGCAGACCGACGGACGGCGGTCGTGGATGGTGCAGCGGCTGTAGGTACCGATGTCGGCATCCAGCGCGATGCAGCGCGGGTTCGACTGCGAGGTGCCGCGCATGACCCGTTCATGCGTGCGCAGCGATTCGGTCAGTTCGATGGGCACCGTGCCGCCCAGTGCCGGATCGGCCTCGCTCCAGTGGAAGCTGACGCGGAAGAAGGCGCAGCAGGCGCCGCAGGTGAGGCAGGGGTGCGCCATGGCAGGTGCGGCTTGGGCGGGGAGCGCATTCTAGCCTCCGGGTGGGTGGTTCGCTTGCTGCCGGGTAAAGCAGGGCACCCGCGTACGCGGGTTTTATTGGGGGTTATTGAGGCACAGGCGACGGAAAGGCCACCGGACACACAGTCGCGGCTGAAGCCGCTCCCACAAGTGCATTTGCGGGCATTAAGCAGCCTTGATCCAGTCCCATTGCCAAAGCCGTGGCGAGGCCCGCGATCGCACTGTGGGAGGGGCTTCAGCCCCGACGCTTTCCGTGCGCAGGCGACGCAACGGCACCCAGACCCACAGTCGCGGCTGAAGCCGCTCCTACAGTGCAATCGCCTGCATCGCCTCATCTGGAGGAGAGCCCCCTTTGTTAAGGGGGCGGGCCGACAGGCCGGGGGATAGGCAAGGCAGAAGTCGGGGCCCAAGGTTTGCGCAGCAAAACCTTGGGGGCCCTGGTCGCGTAGCGGTCAGGGCCACGCGATAATCCCCCGATGACCCCACCGTGCAATATCGCCGCCAGGCTGCCGGAACTGGCGCGCAGCCAACCCGAACAGATCGCCATCCGCTGTCCCGGTCGCCGTGGCGGCGATGGCATGGCGCGCTACGACGTCACCCTCAGCTACGCCGAGCTGGACCGTCGCAGCGATGCCATCGCAGCCGGCCTGGCCGCCTATGGCATTGGTCGCGGCACCCGCACGGTGGTGATGGTGCGACCGTCACCGGAGTTCTTCCTGCTGATGTTCGCGCTGTTCAAGGCCGGCGCGGTGCCGGTGCTGGTCGATCCGGGCATCGACCGCCGCGCGCTGCGGCAATGCCTGGACGAGGCGCAGCCGCAGGCCTTCATCGGCATCCCCCTCGCGCAGCTGGCGCGCCGCCTGCTGGGCTGGGCGCGCGGTGCCGGGCGCATCGTCACGGTGGGGCGGCGCTGGGCCTGGCGCGGAACCACCCTGGCCCGCGTCGAGCAGGCCGGCGCCGGTGCCGGCAGCCAGCTCGCCGACACCGCGCCGGACGAAGTCGCCGCGATCCTGTTCACCAGCGGCTCTACCGGCGTGCCCAAGGGCGTGGTGTACCGCCATCGGCACTTCGTCGGCCAGGTCGACCTGCTGCGCAGCGCCTTCGGCATGCAGCCCGGTGGCATCGACCTGCCGACCTTCCCGCCATTCGCGCTGTTCGACCCGGCGCTGGGCCTGACCTCGGTGATCCCGGACATGGACCCGACCCGGCCGGCCCAGGCCGATCCGCGCCGCCTGCACGATGCGATCGACCGCTTCGGGGTCACCCAGCTGTTCGGTTCGCCGGCGCTGATGCGCGTGCTGGCCGATTACGGGCGTGCGTTGCCGACAATCCGCCGGGTGACCTCCGCCGGCGCGCCGGTGCCGCCGGACGTGGTGGCGAAGATGCGCCGGCTGCTGCCGGAGGACGCGCAGTTCTGGACTCCCTACGGCGCCACCGAATGCCTGCCGGTGGCGGTGATCGAGGCCCGCGAACTGGAACGCACGCGCGCCGCCACCGAGGCGGGCGCCGGCACCTGCGTCGGCCGCGTGGTCGAACCCAACATGGTGCGCGTGATCGCCATCGATGATGCGGCGATCGCCGACTGGACCGGCGTGCGCGAACTGCCGGCCGGAGAGGTCGGCGAGATCACCGTCGCCGGACCCACCGCGACGGACGCCTATTACAACCGCGAGGCAGCCACGCGCATCGCCAAGATCCGCGAAGTGCTGCACGAGGGTGGCGAGCGGATCGTGCATCGCATGGGCGATGTCGGCTATTTCGATGCCGACGGCCGGCTGTGGTTCTGCGGTCGCAAGACCCAGCGCGTGGAAACCGCCGCCGGACCGCTTTATACCGAGCAGGTCGAACCGGTGTTCAACACGCTCGACGGGATCCGCCGCAGCGCGCTGGTCGGCGTCGGTCCGGCCGGCGCGCAGTTGCCGGTGCTGTGCTACGAACTGCTGCCGGGCGCCGACGCAACCGGCATTGCCGCGCGCCTGCGCGAGACCGCCGTGGCGCATCCGCATACGCAGGCGATCACCCATTTCCTCCCGCATGCCGCCTTCCCGGTGGACATCCGCCACAACGCCAAGATCGGCCGCGAGAAGCTCGCGCGCTGGGCCACGACGCAACTGGAGCGCAACCCATGAAGATCCTGGTCACCGGTGGTGGCGGCTTCCTCGGCCAGGCGCTGTGCCGCGGGCTGGTCGAGCGCGGCCACCAGGTGCTGAGCTTCAACCGCGGCCATTACCCCGAGCTGCAGGCCCTGGGCGTGGGCCAGATCCGCGGCGACCTGGCCGATGCCGACGCGGTGCGCCACGCCGTCAACGGCGTCGAGGCGGTATTTCACAACGCCGCCAAGGCGGGGGCCTGGGGCAGCTACGAGAGCTACCACCTGGCCAACGTGGTCGGCACCGAAAACGTGCTGGCGGCCTGCCGCGAACATGGCGTCGGCCGGCTCGTGTACACCTCCACGCCCAGCGTCACCCACCGCGCCACCCATCCGGTCGAAGGCCTGGCGGCGAGCCAGGTGCCGTATGGCGAGGACTTCCAGGCGCCCTACGCGGCGACCAAGGCCATCGCCGAACGCGCCGTACTGGCGGCCAACAGCGCCACGCTGGCCACCGTCGCGCTGCGCCCGCGCCTGATCTGGGGCCCGGGCGACAACCAGATCGTGCCGCGCCTGGCCGAACGCGCCCGCGCCGGGCGCCTGCGGCTGGTCGGCACCGGCGAAAACCGCGTGGACACCACCTACATCGACAACGCCGCGCAGGCGCATTTCGATGCCTTCGAGCACCTGGCCGTCGGCGCGGCCTGCGCCGGCAAGGCTTACTTCATTTCCAACGGCGAGCCGCTGCCGATGCGCGAGCTCATCAACCGCCTGCTTGCCGCCGCCGGCGCGCCGCCAGTGACGAAATCGATTTCCTTCAAGACCGCCTACCGCATCGGCCGTGCCTGCGAAATCCTGTGGCCGCTGCTGCGCCTGAAGGGCGAGCCGCCGATGACGCGCTTCCTGGCCGAGCAGCTGTGCACCGCGCACTGGTACGACATGGGGCCGGCGCGGCGCGATTTCGGCTACGTTCCCAAGGTCAGCATTGACGAGGGAATCACAAGGCTGAAGTCCTCATACAGCGGTGACGCAGCCATCACCGGTTGAAGACCGGGGGCTGGCCGATGATGTCCCCGCGCCGATCCGGCCCGACACCATCAGCAGGAACGCTAATGCTGCACTACGCCATCGTCTTCTTCGTCATCGCCATCATCGCCGCGGTGCTCGGCTTCAGCGGTATCGCCGGTGCCGCGACCAACATCGCCTGGATCCTGTTCGTCGTCTTCCTGATCCTGGCGATCATCTCGATGTTCCGCCGCGGCCGAGTGTAGTCGTCGCGCCGCATGCCGGTGCGCCCGCCATGGGCGCACCGGTGGCAGTCGGTCACCCGACCGAGCTGCGCAGCGCCGCATCGGCACGGTGCCGCTCGATCGCCAGTTCCACCAACCGGGTAACCAGCGCGCGGTACGACAGCCCACTGGCCTGCCACAACTTCGGGTACATGCTGATGCGGGTGAAGCCCGGCAGCGTGTTGACTTCGTTGACCACGATCTTCCCGGCCTCGGTGAGGAAGACATCCACCCGCGCCAGCCCGGCACATTCCAGCGCGGCGTAGGCCGCCAGCGCGACCTCCCGGATGCGTTGATCGACATCCGCGTCGATCGCCGCCGGTACCACCACCTCGGCACCGCTCTCGCTGATGTACTTGGTGCCGTACGAGTAGAACTCGTCGTGCACCACCACCTCGCCGCAGACGCTGGCTTCGGGCCGCTCGTTGCCCAGCACCGCGCACTCGATCTCGCGCCCGGTGATCGCCGATTCCACCAGCACCTTGTGGTCGAACGAGAACGCCAGCGCCAGTGCCTGGGCGAAAGCGGCCGCATCGCGCACCTTGCTCACGCCTACCGAGGAACCCTGGTTGGCCGGCTTGACGAATAGTGGCAGGCCCAGGCGCGCGGTGATCGCGGCGAAGTCGGGCCTGTCATGGCGACGCAGGGTGACGAATGGGGCGACCTCCAGTCCGGCATCGCGCAGCAGCCGCTTGGCCACATCCTTGTCCATCGACACCGCCGAGCCGAGCACGCCGGAGCCGACAAAGGCCAGGTTGGCCATGCGCAGCAGGCCCTGCAGCGAGCCGTCCTCGCCGAGCGTGCCGTGCACGATCGGGAACACCACGTCGATCTGCTCCAGCGCCGCGGCCGGCTGCAGCGCCTGCAGCTGGGCGTGTTCGCGCCCGGGCAGCAGCGCAACGCCGTGGCCGGAACGATGCAGGGCGATGCGGGCCGGGTCATCGGCGTCGAGCAGGTAGGCATCCACGTCGTTCACGTGCCACTGGCCGGCCTTGTCGATGCCGATCAGGGTGACGTCAAAACGGTCCGGATCGAGCGCGTCAACGATATTGCGGGCCGATTGCAGCGACACCTCGTGTTCGGCCGACCGCCCACCGAAAATGAGGCCAACCCGGATCCTGCCCATCGCAACGCACCTGCGGGAATGATGTGGCCAATAGGATGCGGGATTTCCCTTGGGGTGGCGATTGCCATAAAGCGGGGCACCCGCTGGCGCGGGTTTCATTGGGGGTTGTCGAGGGCGCGCCTGGCTTCGACAAGTCCGCGTGAGGGCGCCGCTGGCTATTCGACCAGTTCTGCCGTGGCGACGGCATCATTGCCCTGGTCGCGGCACGTCTACAGGAGCGCGGCCCCGCTCCGCCGGGGGTGGGCCGTCGCTTTCGGCAGACGTCCTTGTCGTGACGAAAGCGAGCGCCGCATGTCCATGTGCGGCTCGCCCCCACCCCGGCGAAACGGGGCATGACCTTTCAGTTGCCAGATCCTCGTTTGGGGCGCGTTGGGGAGGGGAGAGAAGCGCGTGCACTCTCTGACCCTCGGCGAGCTTCCGGCTCGCCGCTTCGCCTGCGATCTCGCTGTAGGAGCGGCTTCAGCCGCGACCGCCTATCTCCCGGTCGCGGCTGAAGCCGCTCCTACAGGGAGTTCGTGCCATCGCGGGCGAAATGGCATGGGCGGCGCTCCGCAACGTTCGCCACTACCAGGTCTCTGCACACGCGAGGATGCCCTCCACAACCCCTTGCAGCCCGCGAACGCGGGTGCCCGGCTTCCCCAGCAAAGCAAAGCCAGGAAAGGGCAGGAACGAGCCAAAGCGTGGCGCCGGGAGCCACGGGTAGAATGGCGCCATGCCTGCCCTCCCCCTGCCCAATCTCAAACCGCTGGCCGGCCGCGCGCTGGAAGTGGCGCTCAACCGCGCGCTGGCGCTGGACCCGGACACCCGCGCCGCGATCTCCGGCCTCGATGGCCAGCGCATCGCGCTGACCCTGGAGGCGCCGGCGCTGGCGCTGCAGATCCGCGTCGACGGCGACCACCTGCGGGTGGGCCCGGTCGATCCGGCCGGCGAGCCGGACCTGGCCGTGCGCAGCACCCTGGGCGGTCTGCTGGCCCAGCTGCCGCTGCTGGCCAAGGCACAGCGTGGCCCCGCACCGGGCGGACGTCTGCGTGTATCCGGTGACGCCGAGCTGGCCCGCCGCCTGCAGCAGCTCGCCGGCCGCTTCGATCCGGACTGGCAGCTGCCGTTCGTTCGGGTCTTTGGCGAGGTGCTCGGCGTGCAGGTGGCCAATACCATCCGCGGTGCCCTGCACCAGGCGCGCACGCTGGCCGGTGGCCTGGCTCGCGATGCCGCCGGCTACGTGACCGAGGAATCGCGCGACGTGGTGCCGCGGGCCGAGCTGGACGCCTTCCACGACGACGTCGACCATCTGCGCGACGACGCCGAGCGCCTGGCCGCGCGGGTCGCCCGGCTGCGCAGCGGGGGTGGCGCATGAAGGCCTTCTTCCGCGCCAGCCGGATCGGCCGGGTCGTCCTGCGCTATCGGCTCGACGACCTGCTCGAAGGCACGCCCGCCGAACGTTGGCTGCGCCTGGCCAAGCCGTTCGTGCCACGCGCCCCGGCGGCGATCGCCACGCAGTCGCGCGGCGCCCGCCTGCGCCTGGCGCTGCAGGAACTGGGGCCGATCTTCGTCAAGTTCGGGCAGATCCTCTCGACCCGCCGCGACCTGGTGCCGCCGGATGTGGCCGAAGAGCTGACCCTGCTGCAGGACCGCGTGCAGCCGTTCGACGGCCAGACCGCGCGGCGCATCGTCGAGCAGGCGCTGGGGCGGCCGATCGAGGCCGCCTTCGCCAGCTTCGACACCACGCCGCTGGCCTCGGCCTCGATCGCCCAGGTCCACGCCGCGACGCTGGAGGATGGCCGCCAGGTCGTGGTCAAAGTGCTGCGCCCGACCATCGAGCAGCAGATCGATGCCGACATCGCCCTGCTGAAGTCGCTGGCCGCGCTGGTCGACCGTACCCACCCGCGTGCCGACAAGATCCGCCCGCGCGAAGTGGTTGCCGAGATCGAAAGCACGCTGGCCGCCGAGCTCGACCTGCAGCGCGAGGGCGCCAACGCCAGCGTGCTGCGGCGCTTCTGGCTCGATTCCGACGACCTCTACGTGCCCGAGGTGATCTGGAGCCATACCGCCGAGCGCGCGCTGACCCTGGAGCGCGTCTACGGCATTCCCTCCGACGACATCGCCGCGCTCGATGCCGCCGGCATCGACCGCAAGGTGCTCGCCGCCAAGGGCGTGCGGGTGTTCTACACCCAGGTGTTCCGCGACAACTTCTTCCACGCCGACGCGCACGCCGGCAACATCTGGGTCGACATCGACCCGGCGCGTCGCGCCAACCCGCGCTTCATCGCGCTGGACTTCGGCATCATGGGCCAGCTGTCGCAGGAAGATCAGTACTACCTGGCCGAGAACTTCATGGCCATCTTCAACCGCGACTACCGCCGCATCGCCGAGCTGCACGTGGAGGCGGGCTGGATGCCCTCCAACGTGCGCATCGACGAACTCGAGGCAGCCGCACGTTCGGTCTGCGAGCCGTACTTCACCCGTCCGCTATCGCAGATCTCGCTGGCCGAGGTGCTGTTGAAGCTGTTCCGGGTCGCCCAGCGCTACCAGCTCACGCTGCAGCCGCAGCTGATCCTGCTGCAGAAAACCCTGCTCAACATCGAGGGCGTCGGCCGCCAGCTCGATCCGCAGCTGGACATCTGGGCGGTCGCCCGCCCGGTGCTCGAACGCATCCTGCTGGAGCGCTACAGCCCGCGCCGGGCGCTGAAGGAACTACGCAAGCGCCTGCCCGAGCTGATGACCCATGCCCCGGACATGCCGCGACTGGTCCACGCCTGGCTGCGCCAGCAGGTCGAGGGCCAGCACCGCGTCGACGTGCGTTCGGTCGAGCTGCGCGCGCTCGACCGCAGCGTGCGCCAGCTGCAGCGCCGCGCGGTGATGGCGGTGACCGGCGTCGGCCTGCTGCTGGTCGCCGCGGTCCTGCACGGCCTGCAGGCCGATGCCAGCCATGGTGCGTCGCTGTGGACCTGGCTCAGCGGCGTCGGCGGCGCGGTGTCGCTGGCGGCGGCCTGGTTGAAGCGCTGATGCCGGGCCTGCCCGAAGCCGAACCGGCGGCGCCCGCACCGCAGATCCCGGTGCTGTTCCAGGACGAATACCTCGCCGTGGTCGACAAGCCGGCCGGGTTGATGGTCCACGACAGCAAGCTGGCGCGGGGCGAGGACGACTTCCTCGCCGACCGGCTGCGCGAGCAGTTCGGCCGCCCGGTGTTCCTGGTCCACCGCCTGGACCGGGCCACCAGCGGCTGCCTGCTGCTGGCCTTCGACCGCGACAGCGCCAGCGCCCTGGGCAAGGCCCTGATGGCCGGCGAAGTGGAGAAGGACTATCTGGCGATCTGCCGCGGCTGGCCGGCCGAGGCGGCCTTCACCGTCGACCATCCGCTCGACGGCGGCCCCGGCAAGCCGTTGAAGAAGGACGCGATCACCCGCTTCGAGCGCCTCGCCACCGGCGAGCTGGACGTGCCTTCGACCGGCTTTCCGACCTCGCGCTACGCCCTGCTGCGGGCGCAGCCGCAGACCGGGCGCTTCCGGCAGATCCGCCGCCATCTCAAGCACGTGTTCCACCACCTGATCGGCGATACCAGCCACGGTGACGGGCGCCACAACCGCACCTTCCGCATGCTCGGCGTGCATCGCATGCTGCTGCACGCCGAGCGGCTGTCGTTCCCGCACCCGCTCGATGGCCGCCGGATCAGCGTGGTCGCGCCGGCAGAGGGCGAGTTCGCCAAGGCGATGGCATTGCTGGGCTGGAGCCGGCCGGACTGAGCTTCGCCCGGCGATGCCAACATGCAGGCATCGTCGGGGATCGCGCCGTCGATCACGCCATGGCGCGCCTGCACGGCCCGCAACCGGCGCGGGCCCGATTACAATCCGAACCATGCCCGCCGAACCGCTCCAGGTCAGTCCCCAGCTGGTGATCCCGCCCGACGAGATCGTCGAGCGCTTCGTGCGCGCCAGCGGGGCCGGCGGGCAGAATGTCAACAAGGTGTCCACCGCGGTAGAGCTGCGCTTCGACCTGGCCAATTCGCCGTCGTTGCCCGAACCGGTGCGCGCGCGCCTGCTGTCGCGCCGCGACCGCCGCATCACTGCCGAGGGCGTGCTGGTGATCGATGCCCAGCGCTTCCGCACCCAGGACCGCAACCGCGAAGACGCGCGTGCGCGCCTGGCCGAATTCATCGCCGGCGGATTGTCGGTGCCCAAGCGAAGGATCGCGACCAAACCCACCCGCGGTTCGCAGCTGCGCCGACTCGACGCCAAGCGCGAGCGTTCGCAGGTCAAGCGCGGGCGTTCCACCTCGCACTGGGAGTAAGTCTTGAGTCAGACCGATCTGCTGTCGCAGCCCACGCCGCCGCTGATGCCCGATGGCGGCCATTCGGCCTTCCTGCGCTGGGTGGCGCGCACCCTGCTGCGCACCACCGGCTGGAAGCTGGTGGGCACCCTGCCGAACGTGCCCAAGGCGGTGATGATCGTGGCCCCGCATTCGTCCAACTGGGATGGCCTGTGGGGCTTCGCGGCCAAGATCGCGCTGAATTTCGAAGTGCGCGTGCTGGGCAAGGCGCAGCTGTTCTGGTGGCCGCTGGGGCCGGTGCTGAAGAAGCTCGGTGCCATTCCGCTGGACCGCAGCTCGCCGCAGGGCACCATCGGACAGGCGGTGCGGCTGATCAAGCGCTCCGAGCGGATGTGGTACGTGATCACCCCGGAGGGCACGCGCAAGCGCGTGGAGCACTGGAAGAACGGCTTCTGGAAGATCGCCCGCGATGCCGGGGTGCCGATCATCCCGGCGTACTTCGACTATCCGAGCAAGACCATCGGCCTGGGCGAGCTGTTCTGGCCGACCGAGGACCTGCAGGCCGACATGGCTGCGATCCGCACCTGGTACCGGCCGTGGCACGGCAAGAACCGGGACACGCTGTGAGGGCGCCGCTGAAGCGGGCCGTCGCCGCCTTGGTGCTGGCGCTCTGTGCGATGCCGGCCCTGGCCGCCAGCCCGGTGCTGGTGATCCACGGCGGCGCCGGGGTGGAGAAATCCGGCCTGAGCGCCGACGAGCAGGCCGCCGCGCGCGCGGCGATGGCGCAGGCGCTGCGCGCCGGCCATGCGGTGCTGGAGCAGGGCGGCAGCGCGGTCGATGCCGTCGCCGCCACCATCACCGTGCTCGAGGATGCCCCGCAGTTCAACGCCGGCCGCGGCGCGGTATTCACCCATGACGGCCGCAACGAGCTGGACGCGGCGATCATGGACGGGGCGACCGGCCAGGCCGGGGCGATCGCCGGCGTGCACCGGGTGCGCAATCCGATCCAGCTGGCACGCGCGGTCATGCAGCATTCGCCGCACGTGATGATGGTCGGCGACGGTGCCGAGGCCTTCGCCAGGGAACAGGGCATCGCCCTGGTCGATCCGGCGTACTTCCGTACCGACAAGCGCTGGCAACAGCTGCAGAAGGCGCTGAAGGAGGAGGCGGCCGGCCAGGCCCATGCCGATCTGGAGACCGCCAGGCATTTCGGCACGGTCGGCGCGCTCGCGCTGGATGCGCAGGGTCGGCTGGCCGCGGGCACCTCGACCGGCGGCATGACCAACAAGCGCTACGGCCGGGTCGGCGACTCGCCGGTGATCGGCGCGGGCACCTATGCCAACCGGCAATGCGCCGTCTCCGGCACCGGCTGGGGCGAGTACTACTTGCGCGCGGTGGCTGCCCACGACATCTGCGCGCGCATGAAGTACGCCGGGCAGAGCCTGTCGGAGGCCGCCGGGACGGTCATCAACGGGGAGATTCCGGCGGCCGGCGGCAACGGCGGAGCGATCGCGCTCGATGACCGCGGCCACATGGCGTTCCCGTTCAACACCCAGGGCATGTACCGCGGCTGGATCGGCGCCGACGGCGTGCCCCATGTGGCGATTTTCAGCGACGAGACGCCCTGATCGCGCCATGCCCCCAATGGCATTGGCGGCCGTGCCCGGACTGCGCTAGGGTGCGGCCACTTGCCGTTCGTTCCCCTTTCCGCACTCCCAGGAGCTTCCTCCATGACGCGTACCGTCGTTCTGGCCGCCGCCATCAGCCTGGCGCTGGCCGCCTGTTCCGGTAAAGAAGAGTCCACCGCCGTGACCGAGCCCGCCGCCAACACCGCCGCCGCCCCCGCGCCGGCCACCACCAACGTGCTGCTCAGCGCCAGCCCGCTGCCGTTCCAGGCGCCGCAGTTCGACAAGATCCAGGACAGCGACTTCGCGCCGGCCTTCGAGGAAGGCATGAAGCAGCACCTGGCCGAAGTGCGCAAGATCGCCGACAGCACCGAGGCGCCGACCTTCGACAACACCTTCGTGCCGCTGGAGAAGAGTGGCGAGACGCTCAAGCGCGTCGCGCTGACCTTCTTCGGCGTGGTCCAGGCCGATACCAACGACGCGCGCCAGAAGATCCAGGAAGAGGTCGCGCCGAAGCTGGCCGCCCACCAGGACGAGATCAACCTGGACCCGAAGCTGTTCGCCCGCATCAAGACCATCTACGACGCGCGCGACACGCTGAACTTCGATGCCGAGCAGAAGCGCCTGGTCGAGCGCACCTATGACCAGTTCGTGCGCGCCGGCGCGCAGCTGTCCGACGCCGACAAGGCGACCCTGCGCAAGCTCAACGTCGAGGAGACCACGCTCTCCACCCAGTTCCACACCAAGCTGGTTGCCGCCACCGCCGGCGCTGCCGTGGTGGTGGATGACAAGGCGCGCCTGGACGGCCTGTCCGACGCCGACATCGCCGCCGCCGCCGAAGCCGCCAAGGGCAAGAAGCTGGATGGCAAGTTCGTGCTCGCGCTGCAGAACACCACCCAGCAGCCGGTGCTCGCCTCGCTGAAGAACCGCGACCTGCGCACCGAGGTGCTCAAGGCCTCGGAGACCCGCACCGAGCGCGGCGACGGCAACGACACCCGCCAGACCATCCAGCGCCTGGCCCAGCTGCGCGCGCAGAAGGCCAAGCTGCTCGGCTTCGACAGCTACGCCGCCTACAGCCTGGGCGACCAGATGGCGCAGACCCCGCAGGCCGCGCTGAAGCTGCTGACCGACACCGTGCCGGCGGCCACCAACAAGGCCCGCGGCGAGCTGGCCGAGATCCAGAAGGTGATCGACGCGCAGAAGGGTGGTTTCAAGGCCACCGCCTCGGACTGGGACTTCTATGCCGAGCAGGTGCGCAAGGCCAAGTACGACCTGGACGAGTCGCAGATCAAGCCGTACTTCGAGCTGGACAACGTGCTGCAGAACGGCGTGTTCTTCGCCGCCAACCAGCTGTACGGCCTGACTTTCAAGGAGCGCAAGGACATCCCGGTCTACAACCCGGACGTGCGCGTGTTCGAGGTGTTCGACAAGGACGGCAGCTCGCTGGCCCTGTTCTACACCGACTACTACAAGCGTGACAGCAAGTCCGGCGGCGCCTGGATGGGCAACTTCGTCGACCAGGACGGCCTGGCCGGCACCAAGCCGGTGGTCTACAACGTCGCCAACTTCACCAAGCCGGCGGCTGGCCAGCCGGCGCTGCTGAGCTTCGACGACGTCACCACCATGTTCCACGAGTTCGGCCATGCGCTGCACGGCATGTTCTCGGCCAGCAAGTACCCGTCGATCGGCGGCACCAGCACCTCGCGCGACTTCGTCGAGTTCCCCTCGCAGTTCAACGAGCACTGGGCGACCGACCCGAAGGTGTTCGCCAACTACGCCAAGCACTACCAGTCCGGCGAGCCGATGCCGCAGGCGCTGGTGGACAAGATCCAGAAGGCCAAGACCTTCAACCAGGGCTACGCGACCACCGAATACCTGGCCGCCGCGCTGCTCGACCTGGGCTGGCACACCCTGCCGGCCGATGCGCCGCTGCAGGACGTGACCAAGTACGAGGCCGACACGCTGAAGAAGTACAAGGTCGACCTGGCCGAAGTGCCGCCGCGCTACCGCACCACCTATTTCGACCACATCTGGGGCGGCGGCTATTCGGCTGGCTATTACGCCTACTTCTGGTCGGAAGTGCTGGACCATGACGCGTTCGAGTGGTTCGTCGAGAACGGTGGCCTGACCCGCGCCAACGGCGACACCTTCCGCGCCAAGATCCTCTCGCGTGGCAACACCATCGACCTGGCGACCCTGTACCGCGACTTCCGCGGCAAGGACCCGAGCGTCGAGCCGCTGCTGAAGAACCGCGGCCTGAAGTAAGCGATCGCATCGCGGTCGATCGACGGCGGGAGGGCGCGCGCGCTCTCCCGCCGTTTTTCGTTTGGCGCGTCTGAAAGGCGGCACTTGGGCGGGCTTGCGGATCCGCAGGTGATCACACTGTGGGAGCGGCTTCAGCCGCGGCGCGCGGGCCGGCAGTCGCGGCTGAAGCCGCTCCCACAATGCAGTGCGGGCGCCCTCAGCGCTCCGACTGCCCGCTGTCCTCATAGCTGCGCGGGGCGAACAGGTCCGGCTGGATCAGCTCGATGAAGGCCCGCGCCTGCGGCGAGAGGTACTTGCCCTTGCGCACCACCACGCCGTAGCTGCGGGTCGGGAACCAGTCCTTCAGCGAGCGCATCGCCAGCTTGTCGCGGTCGGCCTCGGCCAGGCAGATCGAGGTGACGATGGAAATCCCCATGCCCATGCCGACGTACTGCTTGATCACCTCCCAGCCACCCACTTCCAGCGCCACCGTGTACGGCACGCGCGCCTGCTGGAACACCAGGTCGACCAGGCGCCAGGTCACCTGGCGTCGCGGCGGCAGGATCAGCGGGTAAGGCGACAGGTCCTCCAGCGTGAGCCGCGGCTTGCTCGCCAGCGGGTGGTCGCGCGGGGTGATCAGCAGCTGTTCGAAGCGGTAGACCGGGGCGTAGCTGAGATCGGCGGGCACATCGAGCATCGAGCCGACCGCCAGGTCGACCGCGTCCTCGCGCAGCAGGTCGGTGCCGTCGGCGCTGATGGCGTTGTGCAGGGTCAGCCGCACGTCCGGGTGCCGCGCGCGGAAGGCCTCCACGATCTTCGGCAGCAGGTACAGGATGGTCGAGCTGTTGGCCGCCACGTGCAGCTCGCCGGCGTCCAGGCCGCGCACCTTGTCGCGGAAGCTGCCTTCCAGGCCGTCGATGCTCGCGACCAGCGGCTGTGCCATCTCGTACAGCAGCTGGCCCTCGCGGCTGGGTGACAGGCGCCGCCCGCTGCGCTCGAACAGCACCACGCCCAGCTCCCGCTCCAGTGCCTGCAGCTGCTGGGTCACCGCCGGCTGGCTGATGAACAAGGCTTCCGCGGCCCGCGATACCGAACCCAGGCGCACCGTCTGGCAGAACGCCCGCAGTGGCTTGAGCCGATCGGATTTGTAGGAAAATCGCGGACTTACGGGATTTGACGTACTCATGGCGTGATAGATATAAGTACAGCTTATTTATTGCATTGCAAAAACTGCTTTGTCAAATAGCTGGCGCGCGGGGCACCTTGGAATCCAGCCCGGAACCCAGGAATGCCCGATGTCCGCCCAATTCGCCGCAGTCGATACCCGCCCCGACCCGGTCCAGCGCGCCACCCCCGGCATCGCCCTGACCGCCAACCTGGCAGGCCAGTCGGAGCTGCTGCCGCCGCCGGTGCTGGCGCTGCTGGTCTCGCTGCACCGTGCGATCGAACCCGGCCGGCAGCAACGCCTGGCCGCCCGCCGCGAACGCCAGGCGTTCTTCGACCAGGGCGGCCTGCCCGATTTCCGCGCCGATACCGCGGTGATCCGCGAGGGCGACTGGCAGGTCGCGCCGATCCCGGCCGCGCTGCAGGACCGCCGAGTCGAAATCACTGGCCCGACCGACCCGAAGATGGTCATCAACGCGCTGAACTCCGGCGCCAAGGTCTTCATGGCCGACTTCGAGGATTCCACCTCGCCGACCTGGCGCAACCTGCTGGCCGGCCAGCGCGCCCTGATCGGCGCGGTGCGCGGCGACCTCAGCTTCGACACGCCGGAAAAGCACTACGCGCTCAAGCCGCTGGAGCAGCAGGCCGTGCTGATCGTGCGCCCGCGCGGCTGGCACCTGGACGAGAAGCACGTGCTGATCGACGGCCAGCCGATCGCCGGCGGCCTGTTCGACGCGGCGCTGTTCGCTTTCCACAACGCGCGCAGCCTGGTCCAGCGCGATCGCGGCCCCTACCTGTACCTGCCCAAGCTGCAGTCGATGGAAGAGGCTGCGCTGTGGGAGAGCGCGCTGTCGCATATCGAGGCGATGCTCGGCCTGCCGCATGGGCAGATCAAGGTCACCGTGCTGATCGAAACGCTGCCGGCGGTGTTCGAGATGGATGAGATCCTGCATGCGCTGCGCGATCGCATCGTCGGGCTGAACTGCGGGCGCTGGGATTACATCTTCTCCTACCTGAAGACCTTCCGCTGCCACGCTGATCGCATCCTGCCCGAGCGCGGCCAGGTGACGATGACCCGGCCGTTCCTCAAGGCCTATTCGGAACTGCTGATCCGCACCTGCCACCGTCGTGGCGCGCATGCGATGGGCGGGATGGCCGCGCAGATTCCGATCAAGGGCGACGAAGCCGCCAACGAGCAGGCGATGGCCCGTGTGCGCGCCGACAAGCTGCGCGAAGTCACCGCCGGTCACGACGGCACCTGGGTCGCGCACCCGGCGCTGGTGCCGGTGGCCATGGCGATCTTCGACGAACACATGCCGGGGGCGAACCAGCACGCGGTGCTGCGCCAGGACGTGCAGGTTGGGCGCGATGAACTGATCGCCCCATCGAAGGGCACCATCACCCGCGCCGGTTTCGAAGGCAATGTCGAGGTCTGCGTGCGTTACCTGGCGGCCTGGCTCGATGGCAACGGCTGCGTGCCGATCCACCACCTGATGGAAGACGCGGCCACCGCCGAGATCAGCCGCGCGCAGCTGTGGCAGTGGCTGCATCACCCCGGACAGCGTCTGGACGATGGCACCGCGATCGAGTTCGGGCTGCTGGAAACCACGCTGCGCAACCTGCCGGCGCGGTTGGGCACTACCGACAGCCTGCCCGGCGGCGCACGCATCGGCGAAGCCATCGCCCTGCTCGACAGCCTGAGTCGCGCCGACGAACTGGCCTACTTCCTCACCTTGCCGGCCTACCAGCGCAGCGACTGATCCGCCCCACGCCGTTACCCCTGCTTCGCAGCACCCCTCATCCGTCCACCGGGGCGGAGCGGTTCCCCATCGACGTTCCACCCCTCACCGGAGTCAAGTCATGAGCAAGCTGCCGACCGCCGAACAGATCCAGAAAGACTGGGACACCAACCCCCGCTGGCAGGGCATCACCCGCGGCTACAGCGCCGAAGACGTCGTGCGCCTGCGCGGCACCGTCCACGTCGAACATTCGCTGGCCCGGCTGGGCGCCGAGAAGCTGTGGAAGTCGCTGCATGAGCAGGACTTCGTCAACGCGCTCGGTGCGCTGACCGGCAACCAGGCCATGCAGCAGGTCAAGGCCGGCCTGAAGGCGATCTACCTGTCGGGCTGGCAGGTCGCCGCCGACGCCAACCTTGCCGGGCAGATGTATCCGGACCAGTCGCTGTATCCGGCCGATTCGGTGCCGGCCGTGGTCAGGCGCATCAACAACACCCTGCTGCGCGCCGACCAGCTGCACCATGCCGAAGGCAAGGACGACATCGACTTCCTGCAGCCGATCGTCGCCGACGCCGAGGCCGGCTTCGGCGGCGTGCTCAACGCCTTCGAGCTGATGAAGGCGATGATCGAAGCCGGCGCCGCCGGCGTGCACTTCGAGGACCAGCTGGCCTCGGTGAAGAAGTGCGGCCACATGGGCGGCAAGGTGCTGGTGCCGACCCGCGAGGCGATCGAGAAGCTAAACGCCGCGCGCCTGGCCAGCGATGTGATGGGCGTGCCGACCCTGCTGGTCGCGCGCACCGATGCCGAAGCCGCCGACCTGCTGACTTCCGACGTCGATCCCAACGACCGGCCGTTCACCACCGGCGAGCGCACGGTCGAAGGCTTCTACAAGACCAACAAGGGCCTGGAGCAGGCGATCAGCCGCGGCCTGGCCTACGCGCCGTATGCCGACCTGATCTGGTGCGAGACCGGCAAGCCGGACCTGGAGTTTGCGCGCCGCTTCGCCGAGGCGATCCACGCCAAGTTCCCCGGCAAGCTGCTGGCCTACAACTGCTCGCCGAGCTTCAACTGGAAGAAGAACCTGGGCGACGCCACGATCGCCCGCTTCCAGAAGGAGATCGCCGCCTATGGCTACAAGTTCCAGTTCATCACCCTGGCCGGCTTCCACTCGCTGAACTACTCGATGTTCAACCTGGCCCACGGTTACGCCCGCCGCCAGATGAGCGCCTTCGTCGAGCTGCAGGAGGCCGAGTTCGAAGCGGCCGAGCGCGGGTTCACCGCGGTCAAGCACCAGCGCGAGGTCGGCACCGGGTACTTCGATGCGGTGACCCAGGCCATCCAGCAGGGCCAATCCTCGACCACCGCGCTGACCGGTTCCACCGAGGAAGAACAGTTCCATGGCGAGAAGGCCGCCTGACCTGCAGCCAGGCGGTCGTTGATCGGCCCTCGGGAGGGGCCGGGCCCGGGGCAACCCGGGCCTCTTTTTGTGCCAGGGCGCGTGATTATTGCCAACCGTGCCACACAAAGTTGCCCATTAAGCCGCATGGAAGTGCATGAATCACAAGGCATCTCACGATCTGTGAGATTTCATGTGATATGACGATGAACGGTTTCTTAAGGTGATAAGATCGCTGGTCTACCGGCGTGGGACGCCGGCCGAAGGAAGCTGGGATGAGCTGCGTGAGCGCCGGGCCAGGAATGCCCGAATCCAAAGTGCCTGCACACCTGCCGGATGCCATGCATGCGGTGCTTGCGCCTGCCGAACAGGCGCTGTTCGCACGCTTCGGTCGCGCCCGCAGGCTGGCACCCGGCCAGACGCTGTTCCGCCGCGGCGACATCGGCACGCAGATGTTCGTCATCATCAGCGGCACCATCGACCTGGATTTCGGCGAGGACCTGGTGGTCAAGCACCTGGGCGGCGGTGAATTCTTCGGCGAACTCGGCCTGCTGATCGGCGACCACGCCCGCAGCGCGGACGCCGTGGCCGCCTCGGACTGCGAGCTGGTCGAGCTGGACCATGCCGACTTCCAGAAGCTGGTCGACCACGATCCGGCGCTGACCGCGCACTTCCTGCGCCGCACCATCGTACGCGTGGTCAACAACGAACAACTGCTGATCCGCCAGCTGCGCCGCCGCAACCACGACCTCGAAGAAGCGCTGGACAACCTTTACGCCACCTCGCACCAGCTCAACCAGACCGAAGAGCTGATCCGCACCGACGAGCTGACCGGCCTGTACAACCGCCGTGGCCTGACCCTGCACCTGCAGGAATGCCGTCGCGGTGGCCGCACGCCGGGCACTGGCCTGCTGCTGATCGACTGCGACCGCTTCAAGCGCGTCAACGACGAACACGGCCACCTGGCCGGCGACCGCGTGCTGCAGAACGTCTCGCATATCCTGCGCTCGCTGCTGGTCGGCGACGACCTGGCCTGCCGCCTGGGCGGCGACGAGTTCTGCGTGTTCGTCGCCAGCACCGGCGGCGACGGCCTGCGCCAGCTGGCCGAGCGGATCCTGCACGAGGTGCGCGCCCAGCTGCCCGAGCCGGGCGCGGCGCCGCAGATCTGCCCGGTGAGCATCGGCATCACCCTGCTCGAACCCGGCGGCAGCTGGAACGACTGGTACGCGCGCGCCGACAGCGCGCTGTACGAAGCCAAGCGGCTGGGCGGCAACCGCCTGCACGGCCTGGAAGCCACGCCCAGCGCGGCGTGACCCCACGGCCTTCCGGAGATCGCCTCATGAACGATGTCCCGCAACCCCAGTTCGATGTCCCGCAGCTGCGCACCCTGCTGCTGACCGACCTGTGCGATTCCACCGAGCTGGTCGAGAAACTCGGAGACGCCGCCTCGGCCGAACTGTTCCGCGAGCATGACACCCTGGTACTGCAACTGCAGCAGCAGTGGCGCGGCCGCCTGATCGACCGCTCCGATGGACTGCTGCTGTTGTTCGAGCGCCCGATCGATGGACTGGGCTTCGCGTTGGACTACCAGCAGGGCCTGCGCGACCTGGGCAAGGCACGCGGCCTGCGCCTGCTGGCCCGTGCCGGCCTGCATGTCGGCGAGGTGCTGACCTGGCGCAACAGCGAGGAGGCCGTGCAGATCGGCGCAAAGCCGCTGGAGGTCGAAGGACTGGCCAAGCCGGTCGCCGCGCGGCTGATGTCGCTGGCGCGTCCCGGGCAGATCCTGCTGTCGGCGGTGGCCGAGTCGTTGACCCATCGCGCCGCGCGCGAGCTCGGCGAGCGTGGCGAGCGCCTGCTGTGGAAGTCGCACGGCCGCTGGCGCTTCAAGGGCATGCCTACGGCAATGGAGATCTACGAGGTAGGCGAGATCGGGCTGACGCCGCTGCGGATGCCCAGGAGTTCGGCCAAGGCCTGGCGTGATATCCCCCTGTGGCGTCGCCCTTCGGCGTTGGTGGCCGAGGCCGTGCTGCTGGCGATGATTGCCGTGGGTGGCTGGCTGTTCACGCGTCCCGAGCCGGCGCTGGCATTCGCCGAGCGCGATTGGGTTGTGGTGGGCGACATGCGCAACCTCACCGGCGACACGCTGCTCGACGATTCGCTGCAGCAGGCGTTTCGAATCAGTCTGGAGCAGTCGCGTTACGTCAACGTATTGAGTGACGTCAAGGTGCGCCAGACCCTGTCTTTGATGAAGCGTGACCCGGACAGCACCGTGCTCGACAGAACCGTGGCGACCGAGGTTGCGTTGAGGGATGCAGCGCGCCTGGTGATCATGCCCAGCGTCGCCGAGGTGGGCGGGAAGCTGCAGATCAACGTGGAGGTGGTGGATCCGCACTCGCAATCCACGCTCTATGCGACCAGTGCCGCCGGGAACGGAATGGGAAGCCTGCTGGGGTCGATTGATGCGGTGACATCTGATCTTCGCGGCTCGCTGGGCGAGGCCCTGCACGAGGTGCACGCGGATTCAGCGCCGTTGCCCCAGGTCGCCACGTCCAACATGGATGCACTTCGTGCATACGGCTTGGCGCTCGAGTACTACGTGCGCCGTGACTTCGAGCAGGCACGTGCCTATTTCCAGCAGGCTGCCTCGCTCGATCCGGACTTCTCGCTGGCGTATCTCGGCGTAATGCGTACATATCTTTCGTCGGGCGACAGCGTCACCGCGCGGCAATGGTTGGACAAGGCCCGCGAGTCGCGGAGCCACCTGGCGCCGCGTGAGGCCCTTTACCTTGATGCGTGGTCGACCGAGTTCGATTCGAATTCGACCGCCAAGGCGCGTCAGAAATGGGACATGCTGTTCAGGATGTACCCGGACTACTACGCAGGCAGCGCACAGTCCGCGTGGCTGGACTTTCTCGGGGGAGATTTTGCATCGGCTGCCGCCAAGACCCGGCTCTACGACGTGCCGCAGTGCCCGCAACGAGATGTTGCCGTTGAGCTGCGTGCCCGCACCGATCTGGCCCGCGAAGATTATGCATTGGCGATCTCCAATTTCCGGACCGCTGAGCAGATGGGTGGCTATGGCCCGACCCGCCGGCGCGTCGCCGCCCTGGCCGCGGCAGGACGTTTCGATGAGGCCGAATCGATAATGGACAGCCTGACGCTGGCCAGCGGCATCACGAACGGCTTCGAGATGTTGTCGTTGCCGGTAGACCGGCAGCTCGGGGAAGTCGCGGTTGCGTCTGCCAAGCACGTGCTGGACGTGGCCGACGGCCAGGCGCCGGTTCCCAGGTATGCACTGCAGGTCTCCGCGAACAACGTTCTGGCGCTGAACGGCGATGCCGCCTCCTCGGGCAACTATTCACTGATCGCGAAGGCCGCCTTGAAGGACGCCGGACGTGGCGATGTCGAGGACCTGACAATGATCGCGATGGCCGCCGTTCGCTCGCAGCAACGCTTCGGCAACGGGGTCGACGACGAAGTCGTGGAATCGCTCGTCGATCAGGCCAGCATCACCGGTGCGCCCGTGCTGGAAAGGATGGCAACGGTCCTGCGGGCCGAACAACTGCGCACGCGCAACCAGCCGGAGAAGGCCATGAAGCTGTTGCGGGAGATGATGGCGCGGCCAGGGCCCGATTTGTTCCAGGCGCATGTGGCGCTGCGCGATACGCTCCTGGACCTGGGGCGGCACACGGAGGCGGCAGCGGAGCAGTCGTGGATCGCGAAGCGGCGGGGACTGGCTTACATCGAGCCGTACGGCGGACAGGTGCTCCAGGTGATGAACGTCGCCGACGCACGCGCGGCAGCGTCCGCGACAGGGCTGGCGGCCGTGTATCCAAGGCCGCCAGCTGGCCTGACAGCGATACGCTGACGGTTACTTCAACGCCAGCTTGCTTTGGACCTCACCGGCTTCCAGGGCAAAGACCACGTTATAGGCGTTCTGGCTGGTCAGGTAGCTCTGCAGCAGTTCGCGCGAATTCTGGAGTTCTTCCTTGCTGGCGAGCTGAGTTACGGTCAGGCAGCTTCCATCCGTATCCGCAGATGACTTGGCGATGGTTTCTTCTGCGCCAAGACCGCGCAGGGCGGTAGCCGGGTCGCGTGCAAATGACGCGCGGAAGGCGTCATCAGTGGAAAGCAGTTCGATCAACTTGCTGGCGGTCGCAGCATCGAGCTTCTGTTTCGACATGGGCTGTCTTCTGGTGATGGGTGTCGAAGGTATATCGGCCGAACAAAGGCACGCTTGAGTGCCTACTGCCGGCCGATATTAGCAGTGCAAAAGGCCGCTAGAATGGCCTGGCCACGGGCTTGCGTGCATGGCGCCAGCGCGTGCGCGGATTGGGGATGACCTGGTTGTGCCTGACCGACCTCACGCTGCGGGGCCGAGGGTAAGCTTTTCGGTCAACCATCCTTGGGATAACCCGACGTCCGTTGCCGCAAGCCCCCATGGAGACTGCATGAAGACAGCGTATCCACCGGATCAGGTCCGCCGTTGCGAGATACTTTTCATCGAGCCCAAGGAATCCATCGAATTCGACCTCCAAAGCCTGCTGGTAGGTGGTGACGGTCTGCGAAGGACGCTCCGGTGGCATGCACTGGCGCCCCACTTGGATGCGCCCGTCGAGGTCGACGCCGAGCAGCGGGAACTGCTAGGTCTCGTCAGTCCGTCTTGTTGGATGCCGATCGAGGCGCTGGCTGCTGACCGGAAAGTCATACAGACCCTGCTTGCCGCGGGGTTGCTGGTAGCCAAGGCGGATCGCATGCACGACGACCAGCGTGCACGGGAGGAGCGCATGCGTGCTGCATACTGGCATCCCATCGGGGCGCTGCTGCACGCCTTCACCCGTTGGGATGAGGTGGATGCGGTGAAGAACATGAGGGACTGCGGCACCGAGACCGCGCTGGAGATGCGCCAGGTGCTGGGCGCGCCGCCGGTGGAAGCGAAGCGGCTGGTCGCCGAAGATGCCTCCCTCATCCGCCTGCCGGAGGTGCCGCACAGCGCCTTCGACGACCTGATGCATCGGCGCGTGACGTGCCGAAACTTCGATGCATCGCGGCCGGTGCCGCTGGCGGCTTTCTCCAAGATCATCGAGCGTGCGCTGGCCGCGCAGGGGCGGGTCGACGTCACCGGGGACATGGTTTTCCTGAAGAAGAACGTGCCCTCCGGCGGCGGCCTGCATCCGATTGAGGCCTACTTCGTCGTGCAGAACGTCGAAGGCCTGGCGCCTGGGTTGTACCACTATCGCGCCGACGTGCACGCGCTGGAGGCGCTGCCGGGACCGCAGGGCGAGCTGTCGAACTTCGTGATGGAGGCGGTGGCACAGCAGCATTGGTTTCGCGATGCGCACGTGCTGATCGTGCTGGCGCCGCGCTTCGACCGCACGTTCTGGAAGTACCGCCAGCATGCCAAGGGCTACCGCGTGGTGGCAATGGAAGCCGGACACATCTCACAGACGCTTTACCTTTCGGCGACCGATCTGGGACTGGGGGCTTTCATCACCGGAGCGATCAACGAGAAGCATCTGGAGCGTGCCTTCGGCCTCGATCCCGCGACGCAGGGCGCCCTGGCGATCTGCGGCTTCGGCTGGCGTGCGCAGGCGATGGCGACGGTCGAACTGGACCCGGGTAGCAGGATCTGGGCCTGAGGTTGGGCCCAGATCCACTCGTATCGTTGAGGCTCAGGCTGCTTCTGTTTCGCTCCAGGCGTTGGTAGCCAATGTCAGCCTCTGGTCGATGTTCCCGCTTGCAAACGTGTAAACGACGGTATGCGCAGCGGCACTGGTCAGGTATCCGCACAGGGTATCGTGTGCGCGCCTGATTTCTTCCTTGCTGGCCAGCTTCTGGACGCGCATGCAGCTTGGTCCTATGAGTGCCTGGGCTGCTTCACTGGCATCCAGCCCGACATCGCGGAGTGCCCGGGCAGGGTCGTGTACGAAAAGCGCACGAAAATCGTCATCTGTTGAAAGCCGGTCAAGGAGACATTCGGCAGCGTGTGGGGACAGCGGCGGGTGTGCTGTGCTCATGCTATGTTCCTATGAAAGGTGGCATCTGATGTAAGAAACTCCGCTTGCGGCATGCGGAGGACGAGCGGCATTAGCCCGCATCCTGCCTTGCATCGAAGCGGATCGCGCGGATCGTGTTCGCCGCATCGTGGCCTGATAATGCACAAAATCGTCAGTCGTAGACAGCTGCTCAGGCTGGCGATCGGTCAACTGGTGGGGATGCAGAGTAGTAGCGACGCCGGCACGCATGGAATCTCCTTCCCTCTATGTGGAATGGGACTTCGTGGGACATACACTTGGGGCAGGCCGAGCCGGGTCTGAGCTCCCTGCGATCGGCCGTTGCCCACACGACTTAGCAGGCAGAATGGATGCGCATCAGACGTTGTGCCGTTGTAATGCTGGAGCCCCGTTCTTCCGTCACGCTGGACCTCGGCTCCCTGTGGAAGGGTGGCGACGGGCTGCGCAGGGAGCAGCGTTGGGTAGCCTTGGCCGCGCATCTGGACCAGGAGATATACCTCAACGAGGATCAATGCCTGGCCTTGGGGAAGATTCCCTCCGATGACTGGGTTGAGGCCGCCGACTTGGAAGTGGCGGACACAGTGCTTGCACATCTTCTTGAATGCGGCCTTTGCCTTGAAGAGCAGGAGTCCGGTCTAGACCTGGGAGCGGCGGATGACGCGATCCGTGCCAGCCACTGGTGGCCGCTAGGCGCGGTGGCACATCGACATTCGCGGTGGGAAGGGTTGGACAGCGTGGCTGCGATGGAGGCGAGCGGACTCGTCACGGCGGCTTCAATGCGCGCGCGGCTGGGGATGCCGCCCCCGGAGGTCGCCGCTCGGGCAACCGCCGATGCGCGCCTGCCCTTGCCAAGAAGGGATGACGACGTGCTGGACCAGCACTGGCAGCGGCGCGCTACGTGCAGGAACTTCGCTGCGGACGTTGCACTGCCACGAGAGGCGCTGGGCCTGATGCTGCAACGGGTGCTGATGGCAAATGCGCAGCTTCCCGCAGATGAGGGACTGGTATTCCTGAAGAAGAACGTGCCGTCGGGCGGCGGTCTGCACCCGACGGCTGCCTATCTGCTGGTGCAACGCGTGGAGGGTATTTCCTCGGGTTTCTATCACTATCATCCCGTGGATCACGCGCTGGAGCCGTTGGCCACGCCGGCTTGTGATTCACTGCCGACTCTTTCCCGCAAGCTGCTCGCAGGACAGTATTGGTTCTCCGACGCACCGGTGCTGGTGTTTCTGGTAGCTCGCTTCAGTCGCAGCTTCTGGAAGTACCGCAATCACGCCAAGGGCTACAGGGCGTTGTTGCTGGATGCCGGCCATATCTCGCAAGCGCTCTACTTAAGCGCGCTGGACCTTGGCCTCGGCGCATTCGTTACTGCCGCGGTCAATGAAGTCGACATCGAGAGGGTGCTTGGGCTGGATCCGTTACGTGAGGGCGTACTGGCCGTTTGCGGGTTCGGCGCGCGTGCGCACGAACAGTCCAGTGCAGAACTGGACCCACTAGGTAGAGTGTGGAAGTCGGAAGACGCCTAGTTGCGTCACCTGACGCCCTCTGGACACGGGCCAGTGCATGGCAGTTGAGCATGGCGGAAGTGTTGATCGGGCGGGCCAAGCGGGTCTATCTAGGCCCGAGGCCGAACGGGTCCGGCGGAGCGCTTACGCCAGGTTGAAGACGTCAGCTTGTCAAGCTGTGCCGGGCGACTGCCGAGGCCGGATCGAGCACAAGAAACTCTTGAGATGCATCATCCTTCTTGGAGCATCGCCAGCGTATCTGCTGCCTTGGGCGCAAGGTGGCAGGGGTGATGGCATGCGCCAGTGGTTCCATGAAACGAGCTGGCGTGGTGCAGGTTACGGGTTGCCGTAAATGGGCACGGCATCAACTGCATCCACCTAGCATCGGCTCATCCCGGTTCGAGGCGCACGTCGTGCCTCTATAGAGAGGTACGCACCTCGAAATCCACCAGCACCGCCCCCTCCGCCACCAGTTCCCCCTGCGCGACCCGATACCCCTTCAGCACGCCGTCGGCCGGGGCGTTGAGGCTGTGCTCCATCTTCATGGCTTCGAGCACCACCAGCGGCTGGCCGCGGCTCACGCGGGAGCCGGGCACCACGGGCAGGGCGACCACCCGGCCGGGCATCGGCGCGCTCAGGCCGCCGGCTTCGACGGGAGGCGTGTCGGCTTCGGCGATGGCGTCGTGGATCACCAGGACCGGGCTGCCCTCCAGCCCGAACAGATGCAGGCGCGCGCCATCACGCCATGGGCGCGGGGACCACTGGCGGTCGTCGATCTCCACGCGGGTCGACTCGCCTTCGCCGTGTACGAGCGCGTGCCTGTCGTGTCCATCGACGGTGAGTGTCCAGCCATCGCCGGCCCGGCGCAGGTCGACCTCGCGCCGATGGCCGCCATGCTCGAGCGTGATCCGCCTGCGGGCCGCCTCACCCAGTCGCCAGCCGCTGCCATCGGACCAGGGCGAATGCGGATCGGCCGGGTCGTTGACGCGCACGCCGGCGTGATCGGCGGCCAGCACCGCGGCGATCAGCCAACGTGGATCGTCGGGCGATTCGGCCGGCTGCAGCGCGGCCTGCTCTCGCTCTATCAACGCGGTATCCAGGTTCGCGCTGGCGAATGATTCGGTGGCCACCAGTTGCGACAGGAATGCCGCATTGGTGGTGACCCCGCCCACCTGGCACTCGGCCAGCGCCTGGCGCATGCGTCGCAGGGCGGCATCGCGGTCCACGTCCCAGACGATCAGCTTGGCGATCATCGGATCGTAGTACGGCGTGATTGCATCGCCCTGGCTGACGCCGGCATCCACGCGCACATGCGGGCCGGGCGTGGGCAGCTGCAGGCGCTTGAGCGTGCCGATCGATGGCAGGAAGCCGCGATCGGCGTCCTCGGCATACAGCCGCGCCTCAATCGCGTGGCCGCGGATGCGCAGCGCGTCCTGTCGCATCGGCAGCGCTTCGCCGCCGGCCACGCGCAGCTGGCATTCGACCAGGTCTGTGCCGGTGATGAACTCGGTGACCGGATGCTCGACCTGCAGCCGGGTGTTCATTTCCATGAAATAGAAGTCACCAGCCTGGCTGGCGATGAACTCCACCGTGCCCGCGCCGACGTAGCCGACCGCGCGTGCGGCCTCGACCGCGGCGGCGCCCATCGCCGCGCGCCGTTCGGCAGTCATGCCCGGCGCCGGGGCTTCCTCAAGCACCTTCTGGTGGCGGCGTTGCACCGAGCAGTCGCGCTCGAACAGGTGCACCACGTTGCCCAAGCTGTCGCCGAACACCTGGATCTCGATATGCCGCGGCCGCTCGACGTATTTCTCCACCAGCACGTGGTCGTTGCCGAAGGCCGAACGCGCCTCGCGCTGGCAGCTGGCCAGGGCCGCTTCGAAGTCCTCGCTGCGCTCGACCTTGCGCATGCCCTTGCCGCCACCGCCGGCGCTGGCCTTGATCAGCACCGGATAGCCGATGGCGTCGGCCTGCGCGCGCAGGAAGTCCGGCTCCTGCCGATCACCGTGGTAACCCGGCGTCAGCGGCACGCCGGCCGCCTGCATCAATGCCTTGGCCGCGCTCTTGTCGCCCATGGCACGGATCGCCGGGGCGGGCGGGCCGATGAAGACGACACCCGCCGCCGCGCAGTCCTCGGCGAAGGCGGCGTTCTCTGACAGGAAGCCATAGCCGGGGTGGATCGCCTGCGCGCCGGTCGCCTGCGCGGCGGCAAGGATGGCTTCGCCGCGCAGGTAGCTTTCCGCGGCCGGCGCGGGACCGATATGCACGGCCTCGTCGGCCAGCCGCACATGCAGCGCGTCACGGTCGGCATCGGAGTACACCGCCACGGTGGCGACGCCCAGCCGGCGGCAGGTGGCGATGACGCGGCAGGCGATCTCGCCGCGGTTGGCGATCAGGATCTTGTCGAACATGCGCAGGTCTCCTGGCCGCTCACATGCGGAACACGCCGAAGCGGGTCGCTTCGGCCGGTGCGTTGAGGCTGGCCGACAGCGCCAGCGACAGCACGCGTCGGGTATCGGCCGGGTCGATCACGCCGTCGTCCCACAGCCGGGCGCTGGCGTAATACGGATGGCCCTGGCGCTCGAACTGCTCGCGGATCGGCGCCTTGAAGGCTTCCTCCTCCTCGCCCGGCCACTGCCCGCCCTTGGCCTCGATGCCGTCGCGGCGCACCGTCGCCAGCACGCTGGCGGCCTGCTCGCCGCCCATCACGCCGATGCGCGCGTTCGGCCACATCCACAGGAGGTTCGGCGAGTAGGCGCGGCCGCACATGCCGTAGTTGCCGGCGCCGAACGAGCCGCCGATCACCACGGTGAACTTCGGCACGCGCGCGTTGGCCACCGCCATCACCAGCTTGGCGCCGTCCTTGGCGATGCCGCCGTGCTCGTATTTGCGGCCGACCATGAAGCCGGTGATGTTCTGCAGGAACACCAGTGGGATGTTGCGCTGGCAGCACAGCTCGATGAAATGCGCGCCCTTGAGCGCGGACTCGGAGAACAGGATGCCGTTGTTGGCGATGATGCCGACCGGATAGCCGTGCAGGTGGGCGAAACCGGCCACCAGCGTACTGCCGTAGCGCGGCTTGAACTCGTCCAGCCGCGAGCCGTCGACGATGCGCGCGATCACCTCGCGCACGTCGTAGGGCTTGCGGGTATCGGCCGGGATCACCCCGTACAGTTCTTCAGCCGGATGCAACGGCGCTTCCGGCTCGCGCAGCAGCAGCGGGGCGGGCGGCTTGCGCCAATTGAGCTGGGCGACGATCGCGCGCACCCGCGCCAGCGCGTGCAGGTCGTTGTCGGCGTAGTGGTCGGCCACGCCGGAGATGCGCGTGTGCACGTCGGCACCGCCCAGTTCCTCGGCACTGACCACCTCGCCGGTGGCGGCTTTCACCAGCGGCGGGCCGCCGAGAAAGATCGTGCCCTGTTCGCGCACGATCACCGTTTCATCGCTCATCGCCGGCACGTAGGCGCCGCCGGCGGTGCACGAGCCCATCACGCAGGCGATCTGCGCGATGCCCTGCGCGGAGAGATTGGCCTGGTTGTAGAAGATCCGGCCGAAGTGGTCACGATCGGGAAAGACTTCGTCCTGCAGCGGCAGGAAGGCGCCGCCCGAATCGACCAGGTAGATGCAGGGCAGCCGGTTCTGCTGGGCGATCTCCTGCGCGCGCAGGTGTTTCTTCACCGTGACCGGGTAATAGGTGCCGCCCTTGACGGTGGCGTCGTTGGCGACGATCACGCATTCCACGCCGCTGACCCGGCCGATCCCGGCAACCACGCCGGCGCAGGGCACCTCGTTGTCGTACATGCCGTGCGCGGCGAGCGGGGCGATCTCCAGGAACGGGCTGCCGGGATCGAGCAGGGCGTCGATGCGCTCGCGCACCAGCAGCTTGCCGCGGGCGACATGCCTGGCGCGCGCGGCTTCGCTGCCGCCCAGCGCGGTGCGCGCCAGGGTGGCGCGCAGGTCATCGACCTGGGCGCGCAGCGCGGCGGCATTGGCCTGGAAGGTCTCGCTGTTGGTCTGCAGCTGGGAGGTCAGGACGGTCACGGTGTGCAGATCCTTGTGGGAGGGGCTTCAGCCCCGACGCTTTGCGGCGCGCCGGCAGTCGGGGCTGAAGCCCCTCCCACAGGTTGGCACCGGTCAGCGGCGTATCATTTGGTTCTTTCAAACAGTTCGCGGCCGATCAGCATGCGGCGGATCTCCGAGGTGCCGGCGCCGATCTCGTACAGCTTGGCGTCGCGCCACAGGCGTCCGGTCGGATACTCGTTGATGTAGCCGTTGCCGCCCAGTATCTGGATCGCCTGCCCGGTCGCCCAGGTCGCCTTCTCGGCCGCGTACAGGATCGCGCCGGCCGCGTCCTGGCGCGTGGTGCGGCCCTGGTCGCAGGCGCGCGCCACCGCATAGACATAGGCGCGGCAGGCATTGAGACCGACATACATGTCCGCGACCTTGGCCTGGATCAGCTGGAATGTGCCGATCGGCTCGCCGAACTGCCGGCGCTCGTGCACGTAGGGCAGGACCACGTCGAGCGCGGCGGACATCAGCCCCAGCGGGCCGCCGGCCAGCACCACGCGCTCGTAGTCCAGGCCGGACATCAGCACGCGCACGCCATGGCCGACTTCGCCGAGCACGTTTTCCTTCGGCACCCGGCAGTCGATGAACACCAGCTCGCAGGTGTTGGAGCCGCGCATGCCGAGCTTGTCCAGCTTCTGCGCGGTGGAAAAGCCCGGCATGCCCTTCTCTATCAGGAAGGCGGTGATGCCGCGCGCGCCGGCGCCGGGGTCGGTCTTGGCGTAGACGATCAGCACATCGGCGTCCGGGCCGTTGGTGATCCACATCTTGTTGCCGTTGAGGACGAAGTCGTCACCGTCGCGCTCGGCACGCAGCTTCATCGACACCACGTCCGAGCCGGCGCCCGGCTCGCTCATCGCCAGCGCGCCGACGTGTTCGCCGCTGCACAGCTTCGGCAGGTATCTGCGCTTCTGCGCCTGACTGCCATTCTTGCGCAGCTGGTTGAGGCAGAGGTTGGAATGGGCGCCGTAGGAGAGGCCGATCGCGCCGGAAGCACGCGAAATCTCCTCCATCGCCACGACATGGGCGAGATATCCCATGCCGCTGCCGCCATACTCTTCCTCGACGGTCAGGCCGAGCAGGCCCTGCTCGCCAAGCTGGCGCCACAGGCCGGCGGGGAAGGCATTGTCGTGATCGACCTGGCCGGCGATCGGGGCGATCTCCCGCGCGGCGAAGGCGGCGACGCTTTCGCGCAGGAGGTCGATTTCCTCGCCCAGGTCGAAGTTCAGCGATGGCACGTGCATGGTCGGGCTCCGCGGTAGGGGCAGCACCGGCGAGGCGGGCCAGGGAGGCCGACAGGGCGGGGCGCAGCCCTAGCCTAGCGGTTCCCGAGGATGAAGTGAATCAGAATTCATAAATTGAACCAATAATCACAACATGGCCTACAAACGCTCCGCCCTGATGGAAGAACGGCTCGCCGGCAATCGCCAGCGCATCCTCCAGGCCGCGCGCCGCCTGGTCGCCGAAGGTGGCTACCGGAACGCCCCGATCACCGCGGTCGCCGCGGCGGCCGGCGTTTCCACGGGACAGATTTATCGTCATTTCCCTTCCAAAGCCGACCTGTTCGTGGAAGTTCTCAATGCGGCGGTGGAGAACGAGATCGCCATCCTGCGCGCCATCGCCGGCGAACCGGTACCGGCCGCGCGGCGCCTGCGGCGGGCGGTGGAAACCTTCGTGCGGCGCGCGCTGGCCGGCCCGGGGCTGGCCTGGGCGTTCATCGCCGAACCGGTAGAGGCCGAAGTGGATGCCGAACGCATCCGCGCCCGCCGCCTGCTGGGCGAGGTGTTCCGCGAGCTGCTCGCCGAGGGCATTGCCAATGGTGAGCTGCCCGAGCAGGACCTGGACGCGTCGGCGGCCTGCCTGGTCGGCGCCTATACCGAGGCGCTGGTGGGCCCGATCGCGCCGACCCGGGCCAGCCCCCGCGATGGCGAACGGCTGGTCGAGGCGATCTGCGGGTTCTGCCTGCGCGCGGTGGGCGCGCAACCGGGCTAGCCGAGCAGCAGCCACAGCGCGCCGGCCACCAGCGGCGCGCTCCATGCCAGCGGGGCGATCAGCCGTGGCCGGTAGGGCAGCAGGCCGAGCACCAGCAGCAGCGCCGAGACGGTCAGCGTGCCGAGCCACAGCACCGCGCCGATGGCCGCCCCGCGCGCCTGCGCGCACAGGACGAACGACACGGTAATCAGCACCCAGCCGGCGATGCGTGCCAGGGCGCGCTGGCGTTCGGCCAGCGGCGGCCGGCCCGGCGGGACATGCGCCGGATGCGCCATCGAGCGCCACAGCGCGGTGAAGCCGGAGAAGCCCAGCGCGATCGCCAGCCACACACTCATGCGTGTTCGCCCGCCGTGGTGTCCACCGGCGCGGCGACGACGACCGGTGCGCGGGCCCGCCGCTGCGCGGCCGGCAGCGGCGGCTGCCAGCGCTGCACGCGCCGCGCCGCGACCGCCAGCGCCAGGCCGAGCCCCAGGCAGACCAGGTCCACCCCGGCCAGCGACCACAGGCCAGCGGGAATCGTCACCCCGAGATGGATGCCGGTGGTCAGCGCGTTGAGCAGCGGGATGCCGGCGAACAGCAGCGCGCCGGCGTAAAGCTGCCAGGCCCACATCGCCCGCTTCGGCCAGATGAAGGCGGCAATGACCGCAACGCCCCAGGCCAGGAAGAAAACGTGGGCCTCCATGTCGGAGCGGCCGGCCATGCCTACCGGCAGCAGGCGGTTGCCCCAGAAGTACGCGGCGAAGGCGATCGGCAGGCCGGCGATGGCGCCGATGTTGAGCGCATCCACCAGCCGCAGGCCGAAGCCGATACGGCCGGCCTTCTGGTGCTTGGGCCGTTCCTTGGTCGCCCACAGCACCGCGCCGCTGGCGACCATCAGGCAGCCGAGCAGGCCGCAGGCGAAGAACAGCAGCCGCAGCGCCGGATCGGCGAAGTGGGCCAGGTGCAGGCCCATCAGCACGCCGTAGGTCCTGCTCGCACCGCCGGGTTCGCCGCTGCGTTCCAGCAACTGGCCGCTGACCGCATCGAAGCGCAGCGAAGGCACGGTATCGGAAACGCCGGTCGCGCGGGCACTGAACACCACCCCGGCGTGGGCGTCGCCCGGATGGGTCACCGCGACCGTGCCGATCTCGGTGCCCGGCCACTGCGCCTGGGCCTGCGCCAGCAGCCGGGCCAGCGGCAGCATTGCCGCGGGCGTGCCGGCAGCTTCGCGGGTATCGGCGATGCGGTTGGCGGCCTCGTCGTAGTAGCGCATTTCGTTGCCGGGATAGCGCGCGCCGATGCCCCAGGGCAGGTACATGAACACCAGGGTGACGATGCCGGTGTAGGTGATCATGGCGTGGTAGGGCAGCGCCAGCACCGCGCTGGCGTTGTGGAAGTCCAGCCACGAGCGCTGGCCCTTGCCCGGGCGGAAGGTGAAGAAGTCCTTGAAGATCTTCTTGTGGGTGATGATCCCGCTGATGATCGCCACCAGCATGAACATCGCGCAGAAGCCGACGATGTAGCGCGCCCACACCACCGGCAGGTAGTGCAGGTCGAAGTGCAGGCGGTAGAGGAATTCACCGCCCGTGGTCTCGCGCGCGGCCACTGCCTCGCCGCTGCGCGGGTCGACCGTGGCGATGCCGTAGGGCGGCCGTGCCGGCGCGCCTTCCGGGGCCGGGGCGTTCATCCAGTACATCTCGATCACCCGCGCACGGTCATCGGGCAGGGTGATGTTCCAGCTCAGCGCATCAGCGGCGTTGTGCTGCAGGAAGCGCTCGGCCGAGGCGATCGCGGTGGCGGCGTCGACCTGGGTGATCGGCAGCTCCGGGCGCATCCAGCGGCTGATTTCCTGCTTGTAGTAGCTGGCCGTGCCGCCCATGAAGATCAGCAGCAGCAACCAGCCGACCAGCAGGCCGGTCCAGGTGTGCAGCCACGCCATCGATTGCCGGAATCCCTGCTTCATGCGGCGTGCCATGGCAGTTGCGCCAGCGCCAACATCAGCGCGGAGGGAAGCGCGATCCCGGCCCACGCACGCCACGCGGTGGCGGTGGCGAAGGCCCACAGCGCCGCGCCCGCGCCCAGCAGGATCCCGACCATCATCCCGGTCATCACCGCCTGGCTGGGCGTGGGCAGGGCGACCGCCAGCAGCAGCGCGCCGGCGCTGGCCAGCGCGTAGCCGCCGAAGATCGCCGCGCAGCTGCGCGAGAGCACGCCCAGCCAGGGACGCCTGGACCAGGGCAGCGGCGCGTGGGGGGCGCTGACGGTCGGCATCGCCGGCTTATTCGGCCGCGAAGGTCAGCGTGGCGATGTGGTACATCGTCTCGACCCGCTTGCCGGCGATCTGCCTGTCCACCGGCTCCTTGTGGCTGACCACGACCAGGTGCCGGCCATCGGCGAGCCTGGGCAGGCTGACGCGACCGGTGGCGTCGGCGGTGAGCTTGGTTTCCTTGCGCGCCGGGTCGAACACGCTGACCTCGGCCCCGGCCACCGGCTTGTCGCGGAACACGACCTTGAGCGTGTCGCCGTTGGCGCGTTCGGGCACCAGCTCCAGCCCCAGCCGGGGCGAGGTGCTGCTGCGGCCTGCGCGGGCGTAGTAGGTCACCGCCTCGTAGCGCTTGTCCTCGCCCTGCCACGGTTCGAAAACCTGGTCGTCGAACAGCCAGGCATCGCCTTCGGCCTGCAACGGCGCGACCAGGTGATCACCCTGCCGGACCGCCTTGCCGGCCTTGCCGGTGGTGCCGGTGAGCTGGAAATGCTGCAGGCGGCCGAGTTCGTCTTCCTCTTCCGCGCCGGCAGCGGCGGCCGGCTCGCCGAAATAGACCCGCACCGGGCCGCGGCCGGCATCGCGTTCGATCCAGATCTCGTGCGCCTGGGCGGACAGGCTCAGGCCGGACAGGGCCAGGCAGGCGAGCAGCAGGGATTTCATCGGACGACCTCGGGGACGGGTTGAAGTTGGGAATGATACTCAATTACGCGGTGATGGCGCAGGGGGCATGCCGCGACGCCGCAAAAGCGTCATCGCCCACGGTCCGGGCGTGCCGCGTTTGCCGCGGAATTGCGCATCACGTCGCCATCACGGCCGCGGCGCCGGCCACCCCCTCTTCAGTGAATGCGGACTGGCCCTATACTCCGGCGCGTAGCGAAGGTCCCCGAACCACAGCCAGAGGTGAGTGCGTGCGGAATTACGATCTTGAGTTCCTGAAGAAGTTCTCCATGGTGATCGGCCTGCTGGTGCTGATCACCCTGGGCCTGATCATCTTTGCCGGCATCCTGCAGCGGCAGATCCCCGACGAAGTCTCGCCCTCGGCAGCCAGGCGCACCGCGCAGCGCATCGCCCCGGCCGGCGCGGTCTATGCCGGCAGTACCGGTGCCGCGGCCCAGGCCGCCGCGCACGCCGCCGCGCTGGCACGCGCCGCCTCGCAGGTCGCCTACGGCGGCACCACCGACGGCAAGGTGATCTTCGACAACCTCTGCACCGCCTGCCACACCAACGGGGTGGGCAACGCGCCGACGCTGGACCACTCGCACTGGGACAAGCGCATCGCCCAGGGCAAGGAAACCCTCTACAAGCACGCCACCGAGGGCTTCACCGGTCCCGACGGCGGGATCATGCCGCCCAAGGGCGGCAACCCGGCGCTCACCGAGGAGCAGGTCAAGGCCACCGTGGACTGGATGATCGGCAACCTGAAATAGTCCGGGTGTATCTTGCACGCCCCCGCGCCGCCTTCCGGGCGGCGCTTTCGTTTCTGCAGACCCTGGAGTTTCCGTCGATGCCGCTCTTCCTGGCTTCCGTACCGCCGCGCTGGCGGCTGGCCACCCTGACCCTGGCGCTGTGCGCCGCGCTGCCTGCCGCCGCCAGGCCGGCGCCGGGGGTGCTGCCGATCGGCGTGGTGCAGGGCAGCGACGCACGCAGCGCGATGGAAGGCAGGGCGGTGACCGTGGAAGGCGTGGTGACCGCCGACCTGCGCGCCGGCCTGGGCGGCTTCTTCCTGCAGGATGCCGGTGATGGCAACGACGCGACCTCCGATGCGATCTTCGTGCAGCCGCCCACCGGCGCTGCCGCCATCGCGGTGGGCGACCGCGTGCGCGTGCACGGGCAGGTGCGCGAGGCGTCGGCTGGCAGCTCGGCCTCGCTGACGACGCTGCAGGCCGAACGCATCGAACGCCTCGCCGGCAACCAGCCGCTGCCGCTGCGCGAGCTGACCGCCGCGCCGGCCGACTGGCGCGCGCTGGAAGGCGAGCGCGTGCGCATCACCGCGCCGCTCACCCTGTCCGGCACAGATGGCCTGGCGCGTTTCGGCGAACTGGTAGTCGCCTTCGACGGCCGGCTGTGGCAGCCCAGCGAAGTCGCCGTGCCCGGCAGCGAGGCGTTCGCCGCGGTCGAGCGCGACAACGCCCGCCGGCGCCTGGTGCTGGACGATGGCAGCAGCGAGCGCGGTCCCAGGCAGGTCGCCTACCTGCCGGCCGATGCACTGCTGCGGACCGGCTCGCCGATCGGCACGGTCGAGGGCATCGTCGACCGCCGCGTCGATGGCAGCTGGCGCCTGCAGCTGACCGCGCCGCTGGCGGTGCCGGCCGCCGAGCGCCCGGCGCCGCCGCAGGTACCCGGCCAGCTGCGCGTGGCCGCGTTCAACCTGGAGAACTTCTTCAACGGCGATGGCCATGGCGGCGGCTTCCCGACGTTGCGCGGGGCGCGCACCCAGGCCGAGTTCCAGGCCCAGCTGGCCAAGCTGGTGGCCACCATCCGCCCGCTGCAGGCCGATGTCGCCGCGTTGATGGAACTGGAGAATGACGGCTATGGGCCGGATTCGGCGATCGCGACCCTGGTGGCGGCATTGAACGAAGGGCAGGGCAGGGCCGGCGACTGGCGCTACGTCGATGCCGGGCAGGGCCCGGGCAGCAACCCGATCCGGGTCGGGTTGATCTATCGCGCCTCCAAGGTGAAGCCGATCGGCCGCTGGGCTGCCACCGCAGGCGGGCCGTTCGCCGACCACAGCCGCTCACCGCTGGCGCAGGCCTTCCGCAGCAAGGCGGGCGGCAAGCCGTTCATCGTCGTCGCCAACCACTTCAAGTCCAAGGGCTGCAGCGAAGCGACCGGCGCCGACGCCGACCAGCACGACGGCCAGGCCTGCTGGAACGCCACCCGCGTGGAGACCGCGCGCCGGCTCGACGAATGGCTGCGCACCGATCCGACCGGCACCGGCGCCACGCGGAGCGTGCTGCTCGGCGACTTCAACGCCTATGCGCAGGAAGCCCCGCTGCGCGAACTGCGCCAGCGCGGCTGGCAGGACGCCTTCGTCGTCGCCGGTGTCGATCATCCCTACAGCTACGTCTACAACGGCCAGACCGGGCGCCTGGACCACGCGCTGTTGAGCCCGGACTTCGCGCCGGCGCTGCGCGGTGCGGTCGAATGGCACATCAATGCCGACGAGCAGGACGCGCAGGGCTACCGCGAGCGCAATGTCGAAGGGCCGTGGCGCAGCTCCGACCACGACCCGCTGCTGCTCGGCTTCGATCCCTGAGTCACCTCAGTGCCGGTGGCCGCGGTGCAGGTTGAGCAGGTGCGTGGCCACCAGCGCCAGGCTGCCGGCCACGGTCACCGGCGTCTCCCATCGCGCCCGCGGCCAGCCCAGCGCGCCGGCGGCCAGCAGCAGCAGTCCCAGCGCGCCCATCAGCCACAGGCTCGCCGGCAGCGGCGAGCGCGCATGCGCGCGCCACAGCGCGCCCAGGCTCAGCGGCACGGCGAGCAGCACGAACACGGCATGCACCCACTCGGCCTGGCTCCAGGCGCCCAGCACTGGCAGCAGTGACGCCAGCACCGGCAACGCGAGGCAGTGCAGCAGGCACAGCCCGGAAAGCGCGGCGGCGGACAGGTCGGCCCAGGAGGCCGCGGCGGGGAAGGGTTTCATAGGGTAGGTTCCGGCATGAATGTTATACAGTAACATTGGCGTCAACCCCTCCCCTTTCGGGAGTGTGCATTGGCGTGCTCAGGCCTACGGGGCGAAGGCGATCAGCGCGATCGCCAGCACCGCCAGCAGCAGGCCGACGCGGTTCCAGGCGCTGGTGCGCTCGCCGAAGGCGACCACGCCGACCAGCGTGCCCAGCGCCACCACGCCGATGTTCATCGTGGCGAAGACCACCGCCGGGCTGTCCGGCAGGGCCTGGTGGGCGCGCACGTAGAGCAGGATGTTGCCGAAGTTCAGCATGCCCAGCAGCAGGCCGGCCAGCAGGCTGCGACTGTCGAAATGGGCCAGGCCGCGCAGCCACCGGTACAGCTGCAGCAGCAGCATCAGTGCGAAGGCCAGTGCGAAGCACACCGTCAGCGAGCTGAGCGAGGACACGCCGGCCAGGGCGATCCGCTTGAGCAGGACGTCGATCAGGGCAAAGCCGATCCACACCGCCAGCAGCCAGGGCCAGGCGCGTCCGCGCGGCGCGTCGGCGGGCGCGCCGGGTCGATGCAGGATCGCCGCGATCGCCACCAGCCCGGTGGCCAGGCCAACCAGCCGGGTCGTTTCGGCCTGTTCGCCGAACCACAGGAACGCCGCCGCCAGCGACAGCAGCAGCGACAGCCGCTGCGCCACGTCGCTGCGCACGATGCCGGCCACGCGCACCGAGCGCGCCAGCACCAGGAAGATCGAGGGCAGCGCGACCGCCAGCAGCAGCAACGCCGGCCAGGGCGTGTGTGGCGACCGCAGCGCGCCCAGCGTTGGATCCAGCAGCCAGGCTGCCAGCAGCGCGGCGACCGCGTAGTTCCAGGTGATCGCCTGGGCGATGTCGAGCCGGCGACGCGGGGCCAGCTTCAGCAGCACCGAAACCAGGACGCTGCAGAGCACGCTGAGCAGGAGGAAGGGCATTGGCGGGACGCTGCGATGTGCCGGCGCGCATCGGGCCGGCGGACGGGGCGGGTATTATGACGGCATGTCCGAAGTCTCCTTCCCCCTCGAATCCGGCAGCGTGCTGCTGGACGGCCCGGCCGGCCCGCTCGAAGTGGCCGTCGACCTGCCCGAGGCCGGCGTCGCGCCGCTGCCGGTGGTGGCGATCGTCTGCCATCCGCTCTCCACCGAGGGCGGCACCATGCACAACAAGGTGGTCACGATGACCGCGCGCGCGCTGCGCGAGCTCGGCGTCACCGTGGTGCGGTTCAATTTCCGCGGCGTCGGCGCCTCCGGCGGCCAGTTCGACCATGGCCAAGGCGAGCAGGACGACCTGCGCGCAGTTGCCGCGTGGGTGCGTGCGCAACGACCGGCAGCCGCGCTGTGGCTGGCCGGTTTCAGCTTCGGCGCGTTCGTGTCGCTGCGGCTGGCCGGCGAGCTGCAGCCGCAGGCGCTGGTCTCCATCGCCACCCCGATCGACCGCGACTGGGACTTCGCCGGCGTCGCGCCACCGGCGCGGTGGCTGGTGATCCAGGGCGATGCCGACGAGATCGTCGACGCGCAAGCCGTGTACCGCTGGCTGGATACGCTCGATGCGCCGCACGAGCTCGTGCGCATGCCCGACACCAGCCACTTCTTCCATCGCAAGCTGATCGACCTGCGCGGCGCGATCCAGCACGGCGTGCGGCGTTGGCTGCCCGCCGCCGGCGGCTGAGGCGGGCGCGACCACATGACGGATCTGACGCCGTCGCAGCACTACGCCGAGGGCGTGGCGCGGGGCGACTGGAACGACGACCCGGCCCAGCACGCCGCGCTGGCCGAGCTGGACCGCATCCACCTGGCCTTGGTCGACAGCGCGCAGGACGGCTGGCTCGATCGCCTCTCGGCGTTCTGGAAGAAGCCCGAGCCGGTGCGTGGCCTGTATTTCTGGGGCGGCGTGGGCCGCGGCAAGACCTTCCTGGTCGACCTGTTCTACGACGGCCTGCCGATCAAGCAGAAGTACCGCACGCACTTCCATCGTTTCATGCGCGGCGTCCATGAGCGCCTGCGCGAACACGCCGGCCAGAGCGACCCTTTGGCGAAGATCGCCCAGGAATGGCGCGAGAACCTGCGCGTGCTGGTGCTGGACGAATTCTTCGTCACCGACATCGGCGACGCGATGCTGCTGGCACGCCTGCTGGAGCGCCTGTTCGCCGAGGGCGTGACCCTGGTGACCACCTCCAACACCGCGCCGGAGAACCTCTACGCCAACGGCCTGCAGCGCGAGAGTTTCCTGCCGGCGATCGCGCTGCTGCAGAAGTTCTGCGTCGAGCTGTACGCCGAGGGCACCGAGGACTACCGCATGCGTGCGCTGACCCGCTCGCCGGTCTACCGCGCGCCGCTGGACGCCGGTTCGGACGGCTGGCTGGCGCAACGCTGGGGCGAACTCAGCGGCGGCAGTTCGCCGCATGCCGGCAACATCCAGATCGAGGGTCGCAAGATCCCGGTGCGCGCACGCGGCAAGAGCATCGCCTGGTTCGACTTCGCCGCGTTGTGCGAAGGCCCGCGCGGCACCGCCGACTACATCGAGATCGCGCGAGAGTTCAACACCGTGCTGGTCGGCGGCATTCCGCACTTCGACCGCATGAACGAAGACGCGGCCCGTCGTTTCGTCAACCTGATCGACGAGTTCTACGACCGCCACGTCAACCTGGTCTGCACCGCGAATGACGCCCCGCCGCTCCTGTATAGCGGGCAACGCCTGGCCGGCGCGTTCGAGCGCACCGCTTCGCGCCTGATCGAGATGCAGAGCACCGAATACCTGTCGACGGGGCATCGGGCTTAGCCGCTTTGCGGCTGCGCCCCCAAAGTTTGCGCGGCAAACTTTGGGCCCCGCTTCCTGCCTTGCCTATCCCCGCGGCCGTCGCCGCGCCCCCTTAACAAAGGGGGCGTGACCATCCCGCTGCGCGGGCTGTGCCCCCAAAGTTTGCTGCGCAAACTTCGGGCCCCGACTTCTGCCTTGCCTATCCCCGCGGCTTCGCCGCGCCCCCTTAACAAAGGGGGCTTTCCTCCACATAGCGCCATGTTGGCGGTTGCACTGTGGGAGCGGCTTCAGCCGCGATCGTGGGTCTGGGTGCCATTGCATCGCCTGCATGCGGAAAGTGTCGGGGCTGAAGCCCCTCCCACAGGGCAATTGCCGGCGAAGCCGCGGCGCAGGCTCGCGGGGTTCGGTGCTGCTCTGCTCTTCCCTCTCCCCTTCTCTGCGCGCCCCTGAAGAATGGGACAACAAAAGCGCCCGGTGCCGCCCCGGCGGGTATGTGCGCGAGCGGCATATGGATGTGCTGCGTTCGCTTTCGTCACGACACGGACGTCTGCCGACAGCGACGCGCACATAGCCGTCGGGGCGGCGCACCCAAACGTAAGTCAGGGCCAAGCCTCCGCACCACCGAGGCGCGCCCTCAAGCCCCCAATACAGCCCGCGAACGCGGGCGCCCCGCTTTCCCACAACGCCCAACCATGAACAGTAGCCATCACGCTGCCACGTAAGCTTGCTATTCAATAGCGCACTATGTAAATTACGCACCCATGGACAAGTGGCCCGCCATCGACGCCTCCGCGCTGCTCAAGCTGGACAACCAGCTGTGCTTCTCGCTGTATTCGACCCAGCTGGCCATGAACAAGCTCTACCGCAAGCTGCTCAAGCCGCTCCAGCTCACCTATCCGCAATACCTGGTGATGCTGGTGCTGTGGGAGCAGGACCAGCAGACGGTCTCGGAGATCGGCCAACGCCTCGCGCTGGATTCGGCCACGCTGACGCCGCTGCTCAAGCGGCTGGAAGCGGCAGGGCTGGTGTCGCGGCGACGCGATGCGGCCGACGAGCGCCAGGTGGTGATCGGCCTCACTGACGCCGGGCAGGCCCTGCGTGGGCAGGCGGCCGGGATCCCGACCCAGGTCGGCTGCGCCGTCGCCTGCAGCCTCGAGGAAGTCCGTGCCCTGCGGCAGCAGCTCGACAGCCTGCGCAGCCATCTCAACGCCGCCACAGATTGACCGGTCCGACCCGAACAATTCCGCTCGAAAAATCGCGCGCGATTTAATCGTCAACTACCAACCACAGGAGCAACCCATGGCATCGCCTACCACCGTCCTCTACACCGCCCATGCCACCGCCACCGGCGGTCGTGAAGGCCGCGCCGTTTCCTCCGACAACGCCCTGGACGTCAAGCTGTCCACCCCGCGCGAACTCGGCGGCGCCGGCGGCGACGGCACCAACCCGGAACAGATGTTCGCCGCCGGCTACTCGGCCTGCTTCATCGGTGCGATGAAGGCGGTTTCGGCCCGCGAGAAGATCAAGCTGCCGGCCGAACCGACCATCGAGGGCAGCGTCGGCATCGGCCAGATCCCGGGCGGCTTCGGCCTGGCCGTGGAGCTGAAGATCTCCGTTCCCGGCATGGCGCGCGAGGAACTGCAGTCGCTGGTCGAGCAGGCCCACCAGGTCTGCCCGTACTCCAACGCCACCCGCGGCAACATCGACGTCACCCTGACGCTGGCCTGAGCCGGCATCGGCCGCGCCTCCGGGCGCGGCCGCCACTTCCGGCCCGCCCGCGCCATGCCGCGGCTGCTGCAGCAAGGCCTTTGGCCGCGACGAGGTAGCCCTGGTCGCGGCTGATGGTCCCAGGCCACCCGGAGCCCCTCCTGCACCAGGCGTGGCGATCCGGGCGCTGGAATGGTGAAGCGGCGGGCTGCTGCCGCATCCGACAGGCTTCCGACACCGCGCCATCGAACATGCCCGCTCCAGGCTGCCTGGGAGCAGGCATGAAGATCGGTCAGCTGGCCCGCGCCGTGGGCTGCAACGCGCAGAGCATCCGCCATTACGAATCCCTTGGCCTGCTGCCACCTTCGCGACGCACGCCGACCGGGCATCGCAGGTATGGGCCCGAAGACCTCGACCGCCTGCTGCGGCTGCGCCAGGCACGCGGGCAGGGGCTGTCGCTGCCGCAGATCCGCGTCCTGCTGCAGGACGCAGAGATCGCGCCGCCCGAAGACCGCCAGAGCTGATCATGGACGGGTGGAGGGCCGGGCCGCGACAATCGCGGCCATGGCTTCCTTCTCCGTGAAATCCGGCGCATGAGCGCCACACCCCCGTCCGGCGACCTGCTCCTGCTGCCCGGCCTGCTCAATGACGAAGCGCTCTGGTCGGCGCAGATCCAGGCCCTTTCCGGCGAGGTCCGCTGCCATGTGGGCGACCTCACCACCGCCGACACCCTCGAGGCGCTCGCCGCCGATGTGCTCGCGCAGGCGCCGCCGCGTTTCGCCCTGGCCGGTTTCTCGCTCGGCGGCTACGTCGCCCAGCAGATCCTGCGGATCGCGCCGGAGCGCGTGGAGCGGTTGGCGCTGCTGGATACCTCGATCCGAGCCGATACGCCGCAGCGCAGCGCCCAGCGCGAGGCGCTGGCGCGCGGGGCGCGCGTGCCCGGCACCTTCCACGGCTTCGGCGAGAAGCTGATGCGCAGCTATGTCGCACCGTCGCGCCTGGACGACCATGCCCTGCTGGAAGACATCCGAGCGATGACCTCGCGCCAGGGCGCGCAGGTCTTCGCCCGCCAGAGCCTGCTCGAACGCCGCGACGGCAGCGACGTCCTGCGGGCTTGGGACTCGCGGCCCCTGCTGCTGCTGTGCGGTGCCGACGACGCGATCACCCCGCCGGCGCTGCTGCGCGAAATGCTCGCGCTGGTGCCGGCGGCGCGCTACGTGGAGATCCCGGACTGCGGCCACCTGTCGCCGCTGGAGCAGCCGGAGAGGGTCAGTGCCGCGCTGCGCGAGTGGCTGGCGGCCTGATCAGGGCTGCGCTTCCGGCGCGCGGGCGACCTGGCGGTCGACGGTCTGCGCCGGGTCATCGCCGTCGCCATCGTGCGGCGATGGCACCAGCAGCTGCAGCGGCTCGCCCCGGTAACGCAGGTCGAGCTGCTGCTGCAGCGCATGCAGTGCGGTGACCTGGCCACACAAGGATCGCGCGCGCTGCTCCAGCTGCTGGCCGCGCGCTTCCATGCGGGCATCCATGTCCTTCTCCATGGCTTCGCTGCGGCGTTCCATCTCGTCCGCGCGACCGGTGAACACCGTCCACAGCACGCCCCGGGTCAGGCTGCTGGCCATGTCGTCGGCGGCACGCTCGACGTTGGCCTCGAATTCGGCATCGAAGCGCCGCTGGTCCCAGTGGCCCTTGCCGAGCGAGTCGTCGATCTGCGCCAGCGCCTGGCGGCGGTAGCGTTCGACGTCACGGGCCTTGGCCTTGCTGCCGCTCATGACATGCACGACGCCGGCGAGCGCGTCGAAGGCGATGTCAACCGCGTCGCGCGCGATGCCGGCCACCGCCGGCACCAGGTCGCGCGTCATCGCTTCGATGCGGCGCAAGCGCTGGGCGTCGTCGCGGCTGACGGCCTGGGCCTGGTCATCGATGCTGATGGCCCCGTCGTGGATGTGCACCTGGCGCGGCTGGGCGTCAGTGCGCTGCAGCCACACCCCGTCGTCGGCGATGCGCAGGTCGTAGGGCGTGCTGAAGTCGCACTGGCGCGAGGAGAGGCGGGGCTTGGCGGGGTCGGCCTGGGCCGTGCCGCAGGCCAGCAGGACCAGGATGATCAGCAGGCCCGGCCACTTCGGGGACAGACGTTGCATGTCGGCGCGCTCACTGGGAAGGCCAGCCGAGCTTCGTCCCCGTCCGGCCTGCGCGCATGTGTGGGAAGTCACCGTGTCGCTGTTCATCGGCGCGCCGGCGATGCGTCCTGGGTCATTGCCTTGCCGGCAAGCCGACGTCGGCATCACCGGCCGCTAACGCGCGGCTGGGGCAATATGTTGCAAAGCAACATTGACAGGTATCGAGATGTTCGACCCCCGCGTGCAACAGGTCGATGCGGCGCTCGGCGCCCTGGCAGGCGAGGCCGAGGCCCAGGCGGCGTTGTGGGACTGGGCGTGCCGGGAAATGCTCCACGAAACCCAGGCCGGCATGCACCAGCTGTCGTGCGTGGCCGGCATCGCCGAGTCGGTCGCCGACGCCTGGCGGGCCCCGGTGGACGTGATCGAGCCGGCCCGGCCGTTCCTGCCGCGGGCGGTGTTCGCCGATGCGCGCCTGCCGCAGGTCCTCGACGGGCTCGATGGCACCGACGATTCCGGTTCGCGGGCGACGCTGTGGCGGGCCCGCTACGCGGCGATGATTGCCGCCACCCTGCAGGGCATGCGCGCGCTCGCCGGCAAGCACCGGATCCCTACCGACGCGCCGGTCAGCTGACCGGCGCGCGAAAACCTCAGTCCCAGGCCGGGGCGATGCCTTCCGGGTTGGCCAGGCGATGGCCGCGGTCCAGCGTGGCGATCTGCGCCATGTCGGCGTCGTCGAGCTGCAGCGTGAGCGCCCCGAGGTTGCTTTCCAGGTTGGCGTGCCGGGTCGAGGACGGGATCACCGAATAGCCCAGCTTCAGCGCCCAGGCCAGCGCGACCTGCGCCGCCGTGGCGCCGTGCTTGTCGGCGATCGCGGCGATCACCGGATCCTTGAGTACCTCGCCATAGGCCAGCGTCATGTACGAGGTCGCGTGGATGCCCTGCTCGCGCAGGTAGCCGGCGAGCTTGCGGTTCTGCAGGTAGGGGCTGATCTCGATCTGGTTGGTGGCGATGGCGCCGGCGCCGCCGAGGTGGCCGATCGCCTGGCGGACCAGGTCGATGGTGAAATTCGATACGCCGATCGCACCGGTCAGGCCCTGCGCCTTGGCCTCGGCCAGGGCCCCGAGGTACTCGGCCATCGGCACCTCGTCGTGGGGCGAGGGCCAGTGGATCAGGGTGAGGTCGACGTGGTCGGTGCGCAGCTTGCGCAGGCTTTCGCGCAGGCTGGCCAGCAGGTCGTCGTGGCGGAAGTTGGCGATCCAGATCTTGGTGGTCAGGTAGACCTGCTCGCGCGGCACGCCGGACTCGGCGATGGCCTGGCCGATCTCGGCTTCGTTGCCGTAGATCTGCGCGGTGTCGATGGCGCGGTAGCCCAGCGACAGCGCGTCGCGCACCGAGTCGATCACGGTCTGGCCCTTGAGGCGGAAGGTGCCAAGGCCAAAGGCGGGGACGTTCATGGGGGAACTCCTGGGAAGTCGGGGAAGGGTAGGCCGCGCCCTGTGAGCGCGGCGCAGGTGTTCAGTGCGCCGGTGCCGCGACGGTCGCGGCATCGTCGATGCCGTCGCGGCGATCCAGCCGCCCGCCAAGCACGGTCAGGCCGAAGGCGCCCAGCACCACCAGCGCGCCGATCCACGGCGTATGCCGCAGGCCGATGTGTTCGACCACCAGTCCGCCCAGCGAGGAGCCCAGCGCGATGCCGAGGTTGAACGCGGCGATGTTCAGGCCAGAGGCGACGTCGACCGCCCGCGGGCTGAAGCGCTGCGCCTGCTTGACCACGTAGACCTGCAGGCCGGGCACGTTGCCGAAGGCCACCGCGCCCCAGGCCAGCACGGTCAGCAGCACCAGCCAGTGGTGGTCGAGGGTGAAGGTCAGCACCAGCATCACCAGTGCCAGCAGCGCGAAGACGACCTTCAGTGCCGGCACCGGCCCCAGTCGGTCGGCCAGGCGGCCGCCCCACAGGTTGCCGACTGCCACCGACACGCCGTACAGCAGCAGCACCCCGCCGACCGCGTTGGCTGACCAGCCGCTGAGCTCCTGCAGGATCGGCGCCAGGTAGGTGAAGGCCAGGAACGAGCCGCCATAGCCGAGCGCGGTCATCGCGTAGACCAGCAGCAGGCGCGGCTGGGCGAGCACGCCCAGCTGCTGGCGGAAGGTCGCCGGCTCGCTGTGGTGGACGTCGCGCGGCACGAACAGCGCAGCGCCGGCCAGGGCGATCACGCCCAGCCCGGCCACCGCCAGGAAGGTCGCGCGCCAGCCCAGGTGCTGGCCGATGAAGGTGCCCAGCGGCACGCCGGTGACCAGCGCCACGGTCAGGCCGGTGAACATGATCGCGATCGCGCTGGCGGCCTTCTCCTTCGGCACCACCGACGTGGCGATGATCGAGCCGATCGAGAAGAACACGCCGTGCGCCAGGCCGGTCAGCACCCGCGCCACGATCAGCGAGCCGTAGCCGGGCGCCAGCCAGGCCACCAGGTTGCCGACGGTGAACAGCGCCATCAGGCCGATCAGCAATGCCTTGCGCGGCACGCGCCCGGTCAGGGCGGTCAGCACCGGCGCGCCGACCGCCACGCCCAGGGCATAGAGGCTGACCAGCAGGCCGGCCGAGGGCAGGCTGACCTGCAGGTCGGCGGCGATGGTGGGGATCAGCCCGACGATCACGAACTCGGTCGTGCCGATGGCGAAGGCGCCCAGCGTGAGCGCCAGCAGGGCCAGGGGGATGCCACGGGACATGGCGGGATTCCGGTTGGAGGGAAGGGCGGGCAGTCTGCGCCGCGAACTGTTTCCCAAAAAGCCGGTTATCGTCGAAATACTCTTTCCGGAAGCGCAATAATCCCGCCATGAAGACCACCCTGGACGAGATGCAGGCTTTCCTGGCCGTGATCGACACCGGTTCGATCACCGGTGCCGCCGAGGCGCTGGGCCAGACGGTGTCGGCCGTGAGTCGCGCGCTGGGCCGGCTGGAGGAGAAGCTCGGCGTCACCCTGCTGACCCGCACCACCCGCCGCCTGCGCCTGACCGAGGAGGGCGAGGCGTTCCTGGTCCAGGCGCGGTCGATCGTGGCGGCGGTGGAGACGGCCGAGGAGCAGATGGCGGCGCGTCGCGAGCGCCCGGCCGGGCGCCTGCGCATCGATGCGGCGACCTCCTTCCTGCTCCACGTCATCGTGCCGCGCGTGGCGGGCTATCGGGAGCGCTATCCGGAAGTGCTGCTCGAGCTCAACGGCAACGAGCGCAACATCGACCTGGTCGAACGCCGCACCGACCTGGCCTTCCGCATCGGACCGCTCGGCGACTCCTCGCTGCACGCGCGGCCGATCGGCCGCAGCCGGCTGCGGGTGCTGGCCAGCCCCGGCTACCTGGCCCGTCACGGCACCCCTCGCGACGTGGCGGCGCTGCGCGGCCACGTGCTGATCGGCTTCCAGCAACCCGAGCCGCTGAAGCGCTGGCCGCTGCCGGGCGAGGACGGCGAGCCGCTGTGGGTGGAACCGGCTGTGGCCGCAGCCAGCGGCGAGACCCTGCTGCACCTGGCGCGCGCCGGCGCCGGCATCACCTGCCTGTCGGACTTCATGACCGCGACCGATCGCGCCGCCGGCACGCTGGTCGAAGTGCTGCCGGAACTGGCGCTGGACCTGCGCCAGCCGGTCAACGCGGTGTACTACCGCAACACGGCGGTATCGGCGCGGATCACCTCGTTCCTGGATTACCTGGTGGAGTCGCTGGGGCCTGCGCCGTTCGAAGCCTGAGTCCGGGTTTGTTGCCGGGTGCTGCCTGCTTCTTGCTTGGCTGGGGAAGCGGGGCGCCCGCTTTCAGCGCCAACGCCCAGGCAAACCGGAACCTAAGCCACCTCTTCCGAGCTGGCAGCATCCAGCTGCGCGATGTCTCCGGCCGACAACGACAACCGTGCCGCGGCGAGCAGGTCGTGCAGCTGTTCGACGCTGGTCGCGCTGGCGATCGGCGCGACCACGCCCGGCTGTGCGAGCAGCCACGCCAGCGACACCTGGGTCGGCGTGGAGGAGTGCTTGGCCGCGATGTCGTCCAGCGCAGCCAGGATGCGCAGGCCGCGTGCATTGAGGTACTGCTTCACCACCGCCTGGCCGCGCGCGCTGCTCTTGCCCGCATCGGCCGGCGTGCGGTACTTGCCGGTGAGGAAGCCGCTGGCCAGCGAGTAGTAGCCGATCACCCCGAGCCCATGCTCGGCCACCACCGGCGCCAGCTCGCGCTCGTAGCCGGCGCGATCGTAGAGGTTGTATTCCGGCTGCAGCGTCTCGTAGCGCGGCAGTCCGTACTGTGCCGAGACCTGCAGCGCGTCGCGCAGGCGCGTGGCGCTGTAGTTGGAGGCGCCGATCGAGCGCACCTTGCCCTGCTCGATCAGGCGGCCGAACGCCGCCAGCGTGGCCTCCAGCGGCGTGGCATCGTCGTCCTCGTGCGCCTGGTAGAGGTCGATCACCTCGGTCTGCAGGCGGCGCAGCGAATCCTCCACCGCCGCGGCGATGTTCTCCGGCGACAGGCCCGGGCGCTCCTTCCACTTGCCGACCTTGGTGGCGATCAGCAGCTGGTCACGCTTGCCACTTTGCCTGATCCATCGGCCGAGGATCGTCTCCGACTCGCCGCCGCTGTTGCCCGGCACCCAGGCCGAGTAGGCATCGGCGGTATCGACCAGGTTGAAGCCGGCCTCGACGAAGGCATCGAGCAGCGCGAACGAGGCGCGCTCGTCGGCGCTCCAGCCGAATACGTTTCCGCCGAAAGCAATCGGCTGGGCCTGCAGGCCGGAACGGCCGAGGGGGCGCGATGGGATCATGGGCGGCGGCTCCGCTGGACGTGGGCGGTACAGGATAGACGCCCTCGTCGCCCCACGGTGTGACACCCGCACGCCTGCCGCGCTGCGGACCGCAAACGTCGTTGCCGCGTCCGGGGGTGCAGGCACGCCGTGCTAGGCTCGCGACCACCTGGGAACGGAGTATCCGCATGTCTGCTCATAAGCTCATGACCGCTTGTGCTGTCGCCCTTTCGCTCGCGCTGGCCGTGCCCGCCGCGCAGGCGTTCAAGCCGGCCGATACGGCGACCCTGCCGGCGCCCGACGCGCAGCTGCAGGCCGCGCTCAACGGCAGCTGGCGTACCCCCGCCTACGTCAAGCGCGACGTCTGGCGCCACCCCGGCCAGACTCTGGCGTTCTTCGGCATCAAGCCGAACCAGACGGTGATCGAGATCACCCCCGGCGGCGGCTGGTATTCGGAAATCCTCGCCCCGTACCTGTACGCCGATGGGCAGTACGTCGCCGCCGTGGTCGATCCGTCGAAGGTCGCCGAAGGCCCGGGGCGCGATTACCAGCAGCGCAACCGCGACACGCTCACGCAGAAGTTCGCCGCCAGCCCGTCGCAGTACGGCCACGCCAAGCTGGTCGCCTACGACCCGGCCGCGCCGGTGCTCGGCCCGGCCAGTTCGGCCGACATGGTCGTGACCTTCCGCAACGTGCACAACTGGCGCAGCGCCGGCCAGGCCGAAGGCATGTTCAAGGCGTTCCACGCCGTCCTCAAGCCGGGCGGCGTGCTGGGCGTGGTCGAGCATCGCGCCAAGGGCGACGTGCCGGCGGACGACAAGAGCGGCTATGTCGGCGAGGCGCAGGTGATCGCGCTGGCCGAGGCGGCCGGCTTCAAGCTGGCCGGCAAGAGCGCGCTCAACGCCAACCCGCGCGACACCAAGGACTACCCCAACGGCGTGTGGACGTTGCCGCCGACCAACCAGCACGCCGCCGCCGACGATGCGAAGTACCAGGCCATCGGCGAGAGCGATCGGATGACGCTGCGCTTCGTGAAGCAGTAACGGCCGCACACGCTCGCGGGCCCACGCCGGCCCGCGGGCACAGGCGCGATAATGGGGCCCCCTACACGGCTGCCGGCGCGTGCTGATCGCCTTCAACAAACCGTTCAACGTGCTGTGCCAGTTCACCGACCGCAGCGACCCGCCACGGCGCACGCTGGCCGGCTTCGGCCTGCCGCCGGACGTCTACGCGGCCGGCCGACTGGACTACGATAGCGAGGGCCTGCTGCTGCTGACCGACGATGGTCGGTTGGCGCAGCAGCTGACCGACCCGCGGCACAAGGAAGCCAAGACCTACTGGGTACAGGTCGAGGGCACGCCCACCGAGGCGCAGCTGCGGCAGTTGCGCGAAGGGTTACAGCTCAACGACGGCCCCACGCTGCCGGCCGGCGCCGAACTGCTGGCCACGCCACCTGCGCTGTGGGAACGCGAGCCGCCGGTGCGCTTCCGCAAGACCGTCCCCGATGCTTGGCTGGCGATCACCCTGCGCGAGGGCCGCAACCGCCAGGTCCGCCGCATGACCGCGGCGGTCGGCCTGCCGACGCTGCGGCTGGTGCGCGTGCGCATGGGCACGCATGCACTGGACGGGCTGGCGCCGGGCCATTGGCGGGTGATCGATGCGACCCCGGCGCGGCGGGATGCGCATACTGGAAGGCTTCGCCGCTGATTTTCCGCCGTGTCGTGCGGGGGGCTGCGGAACGCGTGCGCCGCGTGCGCACGGGCTGCCGCGTTGAGTACGCGCGTTCTGGCGATGGTGTCATCGTCTGGTCATCCCGTCCGTCGCGGCGAGGGCATCAGCGCGCCTTCGCCAAGGCTTCGATTTTCCGATTCATCGCCGCTGATCGCCCGACGTCCCGGTAGGAGCAATCAATCCCCCTGGAGGAAAGCCCCCTTTGTTAAGGGGGCGGGCCGACAGGCCCGGGGATAGGCAGGGCGGACAACAGGGTCCAAGTTTGCGAAGCAAACTTGGAGGCGCGAGCCGCGCAGCGGAACGTGCCACTGTTGCTATTGGTGGAATTTGCCCCGGCCGCCGATTACGCTTCGGCGATGCGAACCAAGCCCAATGCCCAGCCCAACCAGAGCCTGATCGACGGTATCGCGACCCTGCAGGCGCTGGCGTCCTCGCCCGAGCCGGTTGGCTGCCGCGAGCTGGCCCGGCAGCTGGGGGCCAATCCGACCCGGGTCAACCGCCTGCTCAAGACCCTGGCCTACCTGGGCATCGCCCGCCAGACCGCCGATCGCAAGTACACCCCGGGCCCGGGCATGCACGTGCTGGCGGCGCAGAGCCTGTTCGCCTCCGGCCTGATCCGCCGGGCGATGCCGGTGCTGGAGAGCCTGCGGCGCTTTGGCCACACGGTGGCGATGGGCGTGCTGTGGAACGACAGCGTCAGCTACCTGTTCCACGCCCCGCCGGGCATCGAGGCCGCGCGCGGCCTGGGCCGCATCGGCCTGCTGCCGGCAACCACCAGCGGCATCGGCATCGTCCTGCTGTCGCAGCTGGCCGACGAGGAGGTGCGCGACCTGTACGCCGACAAGCCGATCCCGATGTTCCCGGAGGGCATCGAGCAGCTGCTGGCCGCGCTGGCCCGCACCCGCGAACAGGGCTATGCCCGCGTCCACGTCGCCGACGAACGCGACCACCACGTGGTGGCGATTGCGATGGGCGACCCCGTGCATGCCGGCATCGCCATGTCCGGCTGGATCCCCGACACCGCGACCGCCGAGCTGGTCGCTGCCCTGCGCCAGGCGGCTGCCGAGATCGGCTGAGGCTTTGCCGCAGTGCGGTTTGACATGTTGCTACAATAGCAATAGGTTGCGGGCCTTCGACGGGGAGGCGGTGACGATGGCCAAGCGGGTATGCGGGTGAGCGGCGGTTCCGGTCGCACGAAGTGGGTGCTGCTGGCCCTGCTGTTCTGCTCGACGGTCATCAACTACCTGGACCGGCAGGCGCTGTCGATCCTGGCGACCACGATCCAGGCCGACCTGGGCATGAGCGACATCGAGTACGCGCGGGTGGTGCAGGTGTTCCTGCTCGCCTATGCGGCGGCCTATGTGATGGCCGGGCGCATCACCGACTGGCTGGGTGCGCGGGTGGCGCTGATCCTGTTCGTCGGCTGGTGGTCGCTGGCCAACATCGCCACCGGCTTCGTGCGCAGCAGCTTCCAGCTCGGCGCGGCGCGCTTTGCGCTGGGCCTGGGCGAGCCGGGCAACTACACCGTCGGCACCAAGGTCGTCTCCGAGCAGTTCCCGCCGCGCCAGCGTGGCCTGGCGCTGGGGCTGTACACCGCCGGGGCGATGATCGGCGCGACGCTGGCGCCGCCGCTGATCGGCGGCATCGCCCTGCATTACGGCTGGCGCAGCGCGTTCTGGATCACCGGCGTGGCGGGGCTGCTGTGGCTCATCGCCTGGTGGTGGGCGTATCCGCGCAGGCAGGCGCAGGCGCAGGACGCTGGCGGCGCGCCGGCGCCGTCGATGAAGGGCGTATGGGGCAAGCTCGCGCGTGATCCGGCGGTGTGGTCGCTGGTGGCCTCGCGGATGGTGGCCGACCCGGTCTGGTACTTCTACCTGTTCTGGTTTCCCAAGTACCTCGGCGATGCGCGCGGCCTGAGCCTGGCCGCGGTCGCCTCGCTGGCCTGGGTGGTCTACGTGGCCGCCGACATCGGCAGCGTGGGCGGCGGGGCGATCTCCGGCGCGCTGGTCCGCCGCGGCGTGAACCCGGTGCGCAGCCGCTTGGTGACGATGACCGGCGCGGCGATGCTGGCGCCGGTCGGCATCCTGATCACCCTGCATCCGCCGATGACCCTGCTGCTCACCCTGGCCTGCGTGGTGACGTTTGCCCACCTGGTCTACCAGATCAACCTCACCACGATGGTGGTGGACATCTTCCCGTCGCGCTACATCGCCTCGGTGGCCGGGCTGATCGGCTGCGGAAGCGCGCTGGGCGGGATGCTGTCGGCGCAAGTGGTGGGCATGCTGGTGGCGGGCGGTTCGTTCGACCGCACCTTCGTGCTGATGGCCTTCCTGCATCCGCTTGCGGTGGCGCTGGCCTGGACAGCGCTGCGGCTGGCCAGGCGTTCACCGATGACCTTGCTCGGCCCGGCTCAGGCCACCGCTTCGGCGTGATCCCAGAAGCGGGCGCCGGGAATGGCGCCCAGGCCTGGCCCGCTGGGCAGGTGATAGTGGCCGTCGCGGTAGGCCATGTCGGTATCGAGCATCTCCAGCGAGCGCGAGAAGATCGAGTGCTGCCACTCGTGGCGCCACAGGCCCGGCACCACGCTGGCCGCGTGCAGGCTGGCGGCCATGAACAACCCGCCGCCGATGGTCGCGTGGGGGGCGATCTGCACGCCAGCGGCCTGCGCCAGCCGGGCGATGCGCAGGAACTGGGTGATGCCGGTGTGGCCCATTTCCGGCTGGATGTAGGCCAGTGACCCGCCGGCCAGGCGCAGGCGCGCCTCGTAGTCGGTATGCCATTCCTCGCCGGCGGCGATCGGCACCGGGCTTTCGCGGCCCAGCCGCACCAGGCCGTCGATGTCCTCGGGCTTGAGCGGGGCCTCGATGAACTTCAGGCCGTAGGGCGCCAGCCGCGTGGCCATCGCCATCGCCTGCTCGAAATCGAACTTCCAGTGCAGGTCGACCATCAGTTCGGGCCCGGGGCCGAGCACCTCGCGCAGGCCGGCGACCTCCTCCTCGATGCCCTCGTGGCTGACCACGGCGTGGATCTTGAAGGCGTCGTGGCCCTGGGCGGCGAACTCACGCGCCATCTCCAGCTTGCCCGGCAGCGTCGGCGCGGGCAGGCCGGACAGATAGCCGGGGACGGTGTCGCGCTGGCGCTCGCCCAGCAGCGACCACAGCGGCACGCCGCGGGCGCGGGCACGCAGGTCCCAGAGCGCGATGTCGAGCGCGGCGATGGTGTCGACGTGGAAGCCGCCGAAGCAGCCGCGCACGCGCATCAGCCCGTACAGGTCATCCCAGATCGCCTCGACGTCCTCCGGCTCGCGCCCGACCAGTTCCGGCGCCAGCAGGTCGTTGATGATCTCGCACACCGCGCGCGGGGCGCAGATGCCGTAGGTTTCGCCCCAACCGACCGCGCCATCGGCGGTGGTCACGCGCACGACCACCGAGCGGTCGGTGGTCGGGTAGATGGTGCCGTTGCCCTTGCGCACCAGGTAGCCGCGGCTGTTGACGCGCTCGCCCGGGCCCAGCGGCCCCAGGTAGGGCGTGGTGCGCGGAATGGTGAGGATGAAGGTATCGACCTGGGTGACCTGGCTCACGCGGAAATCCTCTGCACCTGGCCGGGCACGCGGTCGAGCGGCAGCAGGTCGGCGATGCGGTCCAGCAGGATATCCAGTTCGCGCTGGTCGAAGGCATCCAGGGCGGGGCCGGGGGCGCGGGTGTGGTCGCTGGCGATCAGGCCGCGGCGCAGCAGGATCGCCTTGGTCAGGCGCCAGCGAAACACCGCCTGCATGCTGAGCAGCGGCAGGGTGCGCTCGAACAGTTCGCGCGCGCGCGCCTGGTCGCCGGCCGCCCAGGCGTCGAGCATGGCGACGTGGACCTCGGTGATCTCGCAGGCCGGCATGGTGCCGACCGCGCCGCGGCCGAGCTCGTCGAGCACGTAGCGTGCGCCGGCGCCGCCGAACACCGCGCGCACGTGCGCGCCGGCGCGCTGGGACAGCGCGGTGATGCGATGGCCCGACGGCATCGTCTCCTCCTTGACGTAGGTGATGCCGTCCACGCGGCTGGCCAGGGCCACCAACTCATCCACGCCCAGGCCGACGCCCATCGGCGCCGGCGCGTTCTGCAGCATCACCTCGACGCCGGACTCGGCATGCAGGCGCTCGAAGAACGCCGCCATCGCCCCGGGATCACCGGCATGGGCGTGCGGCGTGAGCACCATCGCCGCGCGGGCGCCGGCCTGGCCGCCGGCACGCGCGAAGGCGATCGCGTCCTCCACCTGCCCGGCGCTGGCGCCGACGATCAGCGGCACCCGCCCGCGGTTCCATTCGCCCAGCCGCGCGGTCAGGTGCAGCCGCTCCTCCCCGGTCAGCTGGTCGTACTCGCTGGCCAGGCCGGGAAACACCACGCCCGCCGCGCCGGCACCGATCAGGTACTCGAACACGTTCGCCATGCCGGCTTCGTCGATCTTGCCGTCGGCGTGGAAGATGGTCGGGAGGATGGGGAAGACGCCTTGCAGGTCGGCCATGTCGCCGGGGTCCTTTTGGTTGAATGTGCCTGTCTAAGCAACATTTTGAATGGGAAGTGGGAGGTGGGATATCGCCTGTGCCACTTTTTACGTTGCGCTGCAGCGTGCGCGTCGAAATGATATTGCTATATTAGCTACACGCTGCCAAGTCGCAGCGCAGCAGTACCGACGAAGTCACGCTGGATCGAGGCGGATGGACCACGGGGCAGGCAGGGGGAGGGCGCGCATCGATGCCGCCCGTGCCACCACCGGCGGCCGGCGCTTCGATTCCCACCTTGGGAGAGGGCCCAACGCATGCATGGTTTTCGACGTTCCACCTTGTTCACCGCCCTGGGCGCCTGCCTGCTGGCGCCGCTGACGGTTCATGCCCAGGCCGCGGCCGATCCGGCCACGCCGCCCGCCGCGACGAGCGCTCAGGGCCAGTCCCAGGCCACCACGCTGGACGCGGTCACCGTGACCGGCATCCGCGGCAGCCTGGAAGCCTCGCGCGACATCAAGCGCGATTCGCCGCAGATCGTCGACGCCATCGTCGCCGACGACATCGGCAAGCTGCCCGACAGCAACGTCGCCGAATCGCTCTCGCGCGTGGCCGGCGTGCAGCTGGAGCGCGGCATGGGCGAGGGCAGCGACATCCTGGTGCGCGGCATGAAGGAGAACGTGCTGCTGTACAACGGCCGCCAGATCGTCGATGCCACCGGCCGCGGCGGCAACGGCCTGGACCAGCTGTCCACCTCGACCTACGGCCTGCTGTCGCTGGTGCCGTCGGAACTGATCTCGCGCCTGACCGTGACCAAGCTGGCCGGCGCCGACCAGATCGCCGGCGGCCTGGGCGGCATCGTCGACATCCAGACCCGCCAGCCGCTGTACGGCGACGGCGAGCAGAACGTGGTCAGCCTGGCCGGCACCTACGACGAGCTGTCCGATTCCTGGGGCCAGAACGCCTTCGCGCTGCTGTCCACGCGGACCGACGATCGCCGCTTCGGCGCGCTGGTGTCGGCCACCTACAGCAAGCGCGAAGTGGTCCAGCAGGGCCTGGATACCTTCTCGGGGTACTCGCGCTTCACCGATCCGGCCAGCCCCGGCGTCACCCGCTTCGGCAGTACCGACATGCGCGCGCAGAACATCGACGACGACCGCGACAAGGTCGGCGCCAGCGTGGTGCTGCAGTGGCGCCCGGTCGATGGCGTGGAGATCACCTCCGACACCTTCTACTCGCGCCAGGAAGCCAAGCGCGACCGCTACTGGATTGCCTTCAACCCCTCCGCCGGACTGAGCAACGCGGTCTACTCCGACCACGACATCCTGCTGGCCGGCCGCTCCACCGGCACGGTGCTGCTCAACAGCGAGGTGGCCGACATCGACTCGGACATCTTCTCCACCGCGCTGCGGGCGAAGTTCCGCGTCGGCGAGCAGCTCGACGGCTCGGTCGAGGCCGACTACGGCAAGTCGACCGCGCGCTACGACCAGCACTACATGCGCCTGGCGCCTATGGCCGGCATCACCTCGGTGACCGACTTCGACCTGCGCAGCGGCAACTTCGGCAGCTTCAACGTCAGCGGCGTGGATGTGACCGATCCGGCGCAGTGGCGCATGACCATCATGTTCGACAACGACTGGCGCGCCGAGACCGACAACAAGGCCCTGCGCACCGACTGGAACTGGGCGTTCAACGACGGCCCGCTCAGCTCGCTGGACTTCGGCGCGCGCTTCAACCGCCTGGAAAGCCTGCAGAACCCGCTGCGCGCCGACATCCGCCCCACCGGTGGCATCCCGGTCACCCGCATGGGCGAGCACATCCGCCTGTACAGCAACTTCGACTTCCTGCCGGGCGAATTCGCCGGCTTGCCGCGCGAATACCTGGGCGCCTACCGGGGCGGCTTCGGTGGCTGCGACAGCTTCACCGACATCCCGGAGATCTCGCAGAACCCGCAGTGCCTCAATCCGGGCAGCAGCACCCTGACCTACGGCTCCACCTTCAGCGTGGACGAGGACTTCACCGAGGCCTACGCCAAGCTCAACTGGGACAGCGAAGTCGGCGGGATGGGGCTGACCGGCAACGTCGGGCTGCGCTTCCTGCGCCGCGACCTGGAGTCGCGCGGCAACGTGCTCGGTGGCAATGGCAGCGTGACGCCGTCGGTGTTCACCCGGCGCGATGACGAGGTCCTGCCCTCGGCCGTGGCCAAGCTGCAGATCACCGACGAGCTGGTGCTGCGCGGCGGCGCCGCCAAGGTGGTGGCGTTCCCGAACACCGAGGACCTCAACAACGGCGTGACGCTCAACAACAACGCCGTGTTCGATGCCAACGGGGTGCAGACCTCCTACGGCACCGGCACCGGCGGCGCGCCCGACCTGGATCCGTTCAAGGCCAACCAGTTCGACCTGTCGCTGGAGTGGTACTACGGTGGCCAGGGCCTGCTTTCGGCCGGCCTGTTCTACAAGGACGTGTCGACCTTCATCGTCCAGCAGCAGAGCGCTGAGGTCTACAACAACGTCAACTACCTCGTGCTGCGCAAGATCAACGGCGACAAGGCCAAGGTGAAGGGCCTGGAGCTGCTCGCGCAGGTGCCGTTCACCGGCATGCTCGACGGCTTCGGCGTGGTGACCACGTATACCTACATCGACTCGGAGACGCCGATCACCGACATCAACGGCAGCGCGATGACCTTCCCGGGCCTGTCGAAGAACAACGTCAACCTGATCGGCTACTTCGAGCGCGGGCCGTTCGGCATGCGCGTGGCCTACAACTGGCGCGACAGGTACTTGGTCGGCCTGTCCAGCGCGGCCACCGGCATCTACAACGACGACTACAAGGACCTGTCGGCCACGCTGAGCTACGATTTCAGCGACCGGTTGTCGCTCAAGCTGGAAGGCAACAACCTGCTGGACAGCGAACAGCGCACGTTCGACGGCTACGACGAGGGCCTGCGGACCAACGTGGTGTTCGGCCGTTCCTACAAGGCCAGCCTGACCTACCGGTTCTGAGCATGGCGATGACCACGACGACACAGACGGGAAGCGGGCGGCGATGAGCGAGGCGGCAATGGCGGGACGGGTGGTGCTGGTCAGCGGTGCGGCCAGCGGCATCGGCGCGGCGGTGGCGCGGCGCCTTCGCGGCGCCGGCGCGCAGGTGGCGGCGATCGACCGCCTGCCGGTCGAGGGCGCCGATGCGGCGGCCGTGGCCGACCTGCGCTCGGGCGAAGAAGTGCTCGCCGCGGTGCGCGCGCTGGAAGGCACGCTCGGTCCGGCGTATGGCCTGGTCCACTGCGCGGGCATCTGCCCGTCCGGTGGGACGCTCGACGACGACGATGCCCTGTGGCGCGAGGTCAACGAGGTCAACGTGCTCGGCGCGCTGCGCGTGCTGCGCGCGGTGGCCCCGGGCATGCGCGCGCGCGGCGAGGGCGCGGTCGTGCTGGTGTCCTCGATCAACGCCCGCTACGCCACGCCCGGCCTGGCGGCGTATGCCGCCTCCAAGGCCGCGCTGGAATCGCTGGCACGAACCGCCGCGCTGGAGTTCGCCGCCGACGGCGTGCGCGTCAACGTGATCGCCCCGGCCTCGGTCGACACGCCGATGCTGCAGGCCTCGTTCGATCGCGCCGAGGATCCCGCCGCGGCGCGCGCGCGCAACGTGCTGCGCCATCCGCTCGGCCGGCTCGGGACCCCGGAGGACGCGGCCGAGCTGGCGCTGTTCCTGGTGTCGCCGGCCAGCGGCTGGGTCACCGGGGCGACGTTCCCGCTCGACGGCGGCGCCGGAGTGACGCGCCGATGAGCCATGCCATGGATCGCGACATCATCGGCATCAACTGGGGCAGCACCAATTTCCGCGCCTTCCTGATCGCCGCCGACGGACAGGTGCGCGATGCGATCGAGCAACCGCGTGGCATCGCCGGCCTGGACCGGGCACAGATGCAGGCGCTGGTCGCCGAGATCGCCGCGCGCTGGCCGGACGCCGCGCGCATCTATGCCAGCGGCATGATCGGCTCGAACATCGGCTGGAGCGATGCCGGCTACGCCGATTGCCCGACCACGCTGCCACAGCTGGCCGCGCGCCTGCACCATGTGCATATCGGCGAGGTGCCGGTCGCCATCGTGCCGGGCCTGGCCTGCCGCCGGGCCGCCGACGATGCACCGGACATCATGCGCGGTGAGGAAACCGAGCTGCTCGGCCTGATCGCCAGCGGCGCGGTGCCCGCTACCGGACTGGTCGCGCTGCCCGGCACGCACAGCAAATGGGTGCGCCTGCGCGATGGCGCGGTGGTGGAATTCATGACCGCGATGTCGGGCGAGATCTTCGACCGGCTGACCGCCGCCGGCCTGCTGGCCTCGGTGGTCGATGGGCCGGCCGAGCCCGGCGCCGCCTTCGAGGCCGGCTTGCGCGCCGGACATGCCAGCGGGCTGGGCCTGGGCACCGCGCTGTTCGGCGCGCGGGCGCGGGTGATCCGCGGCGAACTGGCGCGGCGCGACGGCGCTTCCTACCTGCGTGGACTGCTGATCGGCGCCGAGCTGGCGGATGTGCGCAAGCTCTGGACGGACGCCTTCGCCGCGCCGGTCCCGCTGGTCGGCGCCGCACCGGTCTGCGCGCTGTATGCGGCCGCGCTGGCCGCGCTCGGCGGTGGCGGCCGGCAGATTCCCTCGCACGATGCCTCCACACGCGGTTTCCAGGCGCTGGACGCCGCCGGGCGGTCGGCATGATCGGAGCACGGATCCAGGCGCTGGATGCAGCGCTGGCGCAGGCGCCGCTGGTGGCCATCCTGCGCGGGCTCAATGGCGCTGAAGCGATCGAGGTCGTCCAGGCGCTGTATGAGGCCGGCGTGCGCGTGGCCGAGGTGCCGCTCAATTCACCCGACCCGCTGCCGACGATTGCAGCGCTGGCCGCGCACTTCGAAGGACGCATGCTGATCGGTGCCGGTACCGTGCTGGCGGTCGGGCAGGTAGCCGCGCTCGCTGCCACAGGCTGCGCGTTCTGCGTTGCGCCCAACAGCGATGCGGCGGTCATTCGTGCCGCGATCGCGCACGGCATGGTGCCGATGCCGGGTTTCTCCACGCCCTCGGAGGCGTTCGCCGCGATCGCTGCCGGCGCGCGCCACCTCAAGGCCTTTCCGGCGCACGGCGCCGCACCGCGACTGGCGGCGCTTTCGGCGGTGCTGCCGGCGGGCGTGCAGCTGATCGCGGTCGGCGGCGTCGCCCCGCAGGACCTGCCGGCGTTGTGGCAGGCCGGGGTCGGCGCCATCGGCGTGGGATCGGATCTGTATAAGCCGGGCCGCACTGCCGCGCAGGTCGGCGAACGTGGGCGGCGCTGGCTGCAGGCGCTCGCGGACCGGCCCAGTCCGGCGACACTGGCATGCAATCCACAGGCGCTGGTGGGTGAATCACCGCTGGCGCTGGACTCGCGGCTGCTGTGGCTGGAGCCGACCGCCCCGGCACTGCTGTGCTGGGACGGCCAGGCATGCACGCGCACGCCACTGGCTGAACCGGTATGGGCGATGGCGTTGCGCGACGGTGAACTGGTCGGCAACGGCGAGACGCACTTCCTGCGGATGACGCCCGGCGGCGAGCTCGAGTCGGGGCCGGAGATCGAGGTGGGGCCGGGCTGCCGGCTCAACGACATGGTCGTGGACGCGCGCGGCGGCCTGTGGGCCGGCTCGATGCATCGCGGCCTGCTGGGCGGACGCGGGGCGATCTTCCATGCGCCCGATCCCTCGCAGCCGGCGCGTCGCGTCGCCGAAGGCCTGGGCGTGGCGAACGGGATGGCGTTCTCGCCCGATGGCGGCACGCTCTACGTGATCGACACGTTGGCACGCACGCTGCTGGCCTATCCGGCGGACATCGATGCCGGCACGCTGGGCGAACCGAAGGTGGTGACCGATTTCCTCGGCGTCCCCGGCAAGCCCGACGGCCTGGCGATGTCGCCGCAGGGGCGGCTGTGGGTCGCGATGTGGGGCGGCCAGGCCGTGGTGGAACTGGCGGAGAACGGCGCGGTGCTGCGCTCGGTCCCGGTTGCGGCGCCGCACGTGGGCAGCCTGTGCTTCGCGCCCGACGGGCGCCTGTTCATCACCACCGCACGAGCACGGCTGGCGCCGCAGGCGCTGGCCGACTTCCCCGGTTCCGGTGGCCTGTTCGTGACCCGGCCCTGAAACACGAACGCCGCGCCCGGGGCGCGGCGTTCGTGCGCAAACCAGCAGGCGATCAGGCCCCGGCTTCGTCGCTCGAATCGACCTCGCGGCCGCGGTAGCGCTGCTGCGCGGCACGGCGCGCATTGGCATTGCCCTGCGCCTCCAGGCGTTCGGCACTGCCTTCGATCGTCCCGTCCAGGCGGGCCTTCTTCTTCTTGCGATAGAGCGCGTAGGCGATCAGGCCGACGCCGGCCGCCGCGGCGGCGATGGTGACGGCCGGGTTGCGGCGGGCGAACTTGCCTGCCGCGCGGCCGCCGGTCTTCACCGCGCCGATCGCCGCGCCGGTCTTGATCCAGTCCACCGCATGCGGCGCGACCTGGTGCCGCAGGTTGCTCCCGGCCGAGCGCAGGCCGTCGCCGGCGCTGGAAGCCAGGTCGAGCGCGCGTTCCAGCGCACGGTCGGTGATCACGGTGAGTCTGCTCATGGCGGTGGTGTCCTCGGTCTGGCTGTCTTCGGAGGGCCAGTGTCGGGCCGGCGCCGTATAGATCTTGTCAGCGCAGCGTGCGCGGCGGCCGGCCGGATACCGGCGCTTCAGGTTCCGCGCGGCTTGGCGCGGTGGGTCGCGGCGGCGCTCCATGGGTCATCGGGCCACGGATGCCTGGGGTAACGGCCCTTCATCTCCTTGCGCACCTCCGGATAGGTGTTGCTCCAGAAGCTGCGCAGGTCCTGGGTGACCTGCAGCGGGCGGCCGCCGGGCGAGAGCAGGTGCAGGGTCAGCGGCACCCGGCCGTCGGCGATGCGCGGGGTGTCGGCCAGGCCGAACAGCTCCTGCAGCTTCACCGCCAGCACCGGCGGCAGCGGCGCGCCGTCGTGGTCGAGCGCGTACTCGATGCGGCGTTCCATCCCGGAAGGCACGCTGATGCGGGTCGGCGCATGCCGATCGACCTGCTGGCGCAGCGACCAGGGCAGCGGTGACTTCAGCGCCTCGCCCAGTTCCTCCTCGCTGAGCGCGTCCAGCCGCCGCTTGCCGGCGAAGGCCGGCTTGAGCCAGGTATCCAGCGTCGCCAGCAGGGCCGGATCGGCGAGGTCGGGCAGGTCGAGCTCGGGCATCCACTGCCGCAGCGACTGCGCGCGTGCCTGCCATTGGCGCAGGCCCTCGGTCCATGGCAGCGCGTCCAGCCCCAGTTCGCGCACCGCGTCGGTCAAGGCGCTGGCGGCGCGGGCCGGATCGACGCTGCCGGCCGGGCGGCTGTCGAGCACGATGCGATCGAAGCGGGTCTCGCGCAGCGGCACCAGCGCACGCCGCGCCGCATCCCAGCGCACCACGTCCTCCTGGATGAAGCGATCCGGGAATTCGCCGCGCAGCCATTGCTCGTCCACCGGCGCGGCGCGCAGCAGCAGCGCGTCCTTGGCTTCGAAGCGCAGCTCGCTGGCGACCAGCCAGGGTTCGCCGCGCAGGTCGCTGTGCTCGAACAGCCGCGCGCTGCGGCCGTTGGCCAGCAGGTAGCGCAGCGGGTCGGCGGGATGGCGCGTGGCGATGCGGTCGGGGAAGGCGTGGGCGAGCAGGTCGCCCAGCTCGTGCGCCTCGATGTCGCCGGGCGGCATGGCGTCGCAGCGCAGGCGGCGGCGCCACTGCCTGGCCGCCGCGTCGATGGCGGCCAGCGCGCCGCGATTGGCTTCCGGCGGCACGCGGCCATTGCGCAAGGCAGCAAGCGCGCGCCAGCGGCTGGCCAGCGCATCGCCACCCTGACGCAGCGGATCGCGCGCCTCGAGCAGCGCGGCCAGGTCGCAGGCCAGCGCCACGGCGCGGTCGCCGCGTGCCTGCAGCAGCATCGCGGCCAGCCGCGGATGGGTGCCGATGGCCAGCATACGGCGGCCGAGCGCAGTCACCGTGCCGTCCGCGCTGAGGGCGCCCAGCCGCTGCAGCAGCTCGCGCGCGGCGGCCAGCGCGCCGACCGGCGGCGGGTCGACGAAGCGCAGCGCATCGCTGCCCCAGGCCGCAAGCTCCAGCGCCAGCGAGGCCAGCTCGACCTGGGCGATCTCCGCGCGCCGCTGCGCCTCCAGGCGCTGAGACTGCGGCCACAGCCGATAGGCCCAGCCCTCGGCGACGCGGCCGGCGCGTCCGGCGCGCTGGTCGGCCGATGCCTGCGAGATGGCGCTGGTCTCCAGTCGCGAGAAGCCGCTGTTGGGGTCGTAGTTCGGTTCACGGGCCAGGCCGGCGTCGACCACCACGCGCACGCCCGGCAGGGTGACCGAGGATTCGGCGACGTTGGTGGCCAGCACCACGCGGCGCTGGCCGGCCGGGTCGGGCTGGAGGACGCGCGACTGCTGTTCGACCGGCAGCTCGCCATGTAGCGGCAGCACCTGTACGGCGGGATCGATCGCGCCCTCGAGCGCGGCCTGCACGCGGGCGATCTCGCGCTGGCCGGGCAGGAAGGCGAGCACGTCGCCCGGATGACTGGCCAGCGCATGCTCGATCGCACGTCGCAGCTGCGGCTCCAGCGCCTCGTCGCGGCGCGCGGGGAAATGCGCGATCGCCACCGGGTAGCTGCGGCCCTCGCTGCTCAGCCGCGGCGCATCGAGAAAGCGCGCCAGGCGCTCGCCGTCCAGCGTGGCCGACATCACCACGATGCGAAGGTCCTCGCGCAGCTGCGACTGCACGTCCAGCGCCAGCGCCAGGCCGAGGTCGCCGGCCAGGTGGCGCTCGTGGAACTCGTCGAACACGATCGCGCCGATCCCCTCCAGCAGCGGGTCGTCCTGGATCATCCGGGTCAGGATGCCCTCGGTGACTACTTCCACGCGGGTGCGCGCGCTGGTGCGGTTCTCGAAGCGGATGCGGTAGCCGACGCTGCCGCCGACTTCCTCGCCGAGCTGGCGCGCCATGAAGGTCGCCGCGCTGCGGGCGGCCACGCGCCGGGGCTCGAGCATGATGATGCGGCGATCCTGCAGCCAGGGTGCATCCAGCAGGGCCAGCGGCACCTGGGTGGTCTTGCCGGCGCCGGGCGGCGCTTCCAGCACCAGGCGCGGATGCGTGGCCAGGCTGTCGGCGATGCGCGGCAACAGGGCGGAGATGGGAAAATCGGGGCTTGCCATCCGTACAAGGATAAGCGCTCCGGCCACGCCGCCCGCCGCTGCGGCGCCCGTTGGGCGGCCGTTGCCGGGCAGGCCGCCGGCGCCCGGTACAATCGCCGCCTTTGCCACCTGCCACGACCATGCAACTGATCGACATCGGCGCCAACCTCACCCACGACTCCTTCGACCGCGATCGCGATGCCGTGCTGCAGCGCGCCCGCGACGCCGGCGTGGCGCGGATGGTGGTGACCGGTGCCAGCCGCGAGCATTCGCCGCTGGCGCTGCAGCTGGCCCGGCAGCATCCCGGCTTCCTGTACGCCACCGCCGGCGTGCATCCGCATCACGCGGTCGAGTACACCGACGAGTGCGACGCGGAAATGCGCGCGCTGCACGCGCATCCGGAAGTGGTCGCGGTGGGCGAATGCGGGCTGGATTACTTCCGCGATTTCTCGCCGCGCCCGGCGCAGCGCCGCGCCTTCGAGCGCCAGCTGCAGATCGCCCGGGAGACCGGCAAGCCGCTGTTCCTGCACCAGCGCGATGCGCACGCAGACTTCCTGGCGATGATGAAGGACTTCGATGGCCGGCTTGGGCCCGCGGTCGTTCACTGCTTCACCGGCAGGCGCGAGGAGCTGTTCGACTACCTCGACCGCGACTGGCATATCGGCATCACCGGCTGGCTGTGCGACGAACGCCGCGGCGCGCACCTGCGCGAGCTGGTCAGGCACATCCCGGCCAACCGGCTGATGATCGAGACCGATGCGCCCTACCTGTTGCCGCGCACGCTCAAGCCGATGCCCAAGGACCGCCGCAACGAGCCGATGTTCCTGGCGCATATCGTCGAGGAGCTGGCGCGCGACCGCGGCGAGGACGTGGCGACCACCGCGGCGCTCACCACCGCGACCGCCAGGGCGTTCTTCCGGTTGGCGGATTGAGGCAGGGACCCGCGGGTTTCGCGTAATCCACGATTTCCCTGTAGGAGCGGCTTCAGCCGCGACCGCGGGACCCGTCAGGTCGCGGCTGAAGCCGCTCCTACAGCGGCGCGCAACAGCGCGGCTCAGGCCGCAATCAACTCCCAGCCCTCCGCGTCGCGCAGCCGCAGCCCCGGCTGTCGCCCGCTCACCGTCAACCGCAGCCCGCGCGCCCACGGCAGCTGGCGCCGCTCCGGAAACCAGCGGCGCCGGCGTTCGACCACGATCAGCAGGCCGTGGTGGTCGCCGAGCGGGGCGAATTCGTCCGAGGCCGGCGCCAGCGGCCGCGCATCGAAATGATTGCCGAGGCTGCGCGTGACCGTGGCGACGTCCGCGCTGGGCAGGCCCACTTCGCTCAGGCACTGGATTTCCGCGCCGCTGAAGGCGCCGGTGTGGCGAGGCGTCTCACCCAGCGGGCGGCGCGCGATCAGCTCCAGCACCGCGCCATCGGGACCGGCGAAGTACACCGATTCGGACTGCCACGGGCCATCGAGGCGGAAGCGCGCCGCGCCCAGCGGGTCACGCAGCAGCGGCACGCGCGCGGCCAGCCAGTCCGTGGCAGCCTCGAAGCGCGCATGCGGCACGTTGAAGGCCAGGTGCACGCAGCCCACGGCGTCGGCGGCGGGCGTCAGTTCGATCTCGCTCCAGCCGGCGCGCACGCGATGTCCGTTGACCGGCAGGTCGAGCACGTCACGGTAGAAGGCCGCGCTGGCGGCCGGATCCAGGCTGGGCAGCAGCAGGTGCAGCAGGCGCATGGCGGTGTCGGTCCTTCGAAGGGACACCCATTGCACAACCTCAACCCAGGTCGAGGTCAAGGCCCCGCCAGGACCCCCTGCGCCAGCGACCACAGGTGGGCGACCACCGGCGCGGCCTGCAGCGTATCCGGGGGCGTGGCCAGGGCCAGCCGTGCCATGGGCACGCGGCCTTCGATCCGCAGGTAGCGCACCCCCGGCAGCTGTACCTGCGCGGTGGAGGAGGGCACCACCGACACGCCCAGCTCGGCGGCGACCAGGTTGACGATCGAGGACATCTGCGGCGCTTCCTGGGTGATCTGCAGGCTGAAGCCGGATTCGCGGCAGACCGCGAGGATCTCGTCGTAGAGGCTGCTGCCGAAGCTGCGCGGGAACAGGATGAACGGCTCGCCGGCCAGCGCCGCCAGCGGGGCGCTGTCGCGCGTGGCCAGCGGATGCGCGGCGGGGACGGCGATCAGCATCGGTTCGTCGGGGAAGCGCAGCAGTTCCAGGCCCGACGGCGGGGCGGTCGGCGCGTAGCGGATGAAGGCAGCGTCCAGCCGCCCGCCGGCGAGCGCATCGAGCAGGCCGGCGGTGTTGGTTTCCTCCAGCACCAGCTGTACGCGCGGCCACCGCCGGCGGAAGTCGCGGATCAGGTGCGGCACCACCGGATTGAAGGCCGCCGAGGCGGTGAAACCCAACCGCAGCCGTCCGGCCTCGCCGCGGGCGATGCGCCGGGCCGTGTCGGCGGCGCGTTCCACGTCGGCCAGCACGCGCCGGACCTCGACCAGGAACGCCGCCCCGGCCTCGGTCAGCTCGGCGCCGGCGTGGGTGCGGCGGAACAAGGCTGTGCCCAGTTCGCGCTCCAGGGCCTGGATCTGCTGGCTCAGCGGCGGCTGGCCGATACCCAGCCGGGCGGCGGCGCGGGTGAAGTTCGCTTCCTCGGCCACGGCGAGGAAATAGCGCAGGTGCCGCAGCTCCATCATATTTTCCAGATATGGATACTGCGTGGATCATATATTGGACAGGGGGGCGGGGCGGGCGAACAATGTCCGCCTGCCCCCACCTGCCTCCCGTCGTGACATCCCCCGCCCCCACCGCGGCCGTGCCTGGCGACATCGATAACGCGGCCCTGCTGCGCATCCGCCTGGCGCTGTTCCTGGCCGGCTTCGCCACCTTCTCGCTGCTCTACAGCGTGCAGCCGCTGCTGCCTGAATTCGCGCGTGAATTCGGCGTCGGGGCGGCGGCCAGTTCGCTGCCGCTGTCGCTGGCCACCGGTGCGCTGGCGCTGGCGATCTTCTGCGCCGGCGCGGTGTCGGAAAACCTGGGCCGGCGCGGCCTGATGTTCTGGTCGATCGCCCTGGCCGCCCTGCTCAACCTGGGCGCGGCCTGGTTGCCGCACTGGGGCACCCTGGTCGTCGTGCGCATGCTTTCCGGGCTGGCGCTGGGCGGCGTGCCGGCCGTGGCGATGGTCTACCTGGCCGAGGAACTGCCTGCCGGGCGGCTGGGCGCGGCGACCGGCCTGTACGTGGCGGGCAATGCCTTCGGCGGCATGACCGGCCGCATCGCGATGAGCGTGCTCACCGAGCATTTCGGCTGGCGCAGCGCGTTGAGCGCGCTGAGCGTGTTCGACCTGTTGTGCGCCATCGGCTTCGTGCTGCTGCTGCCGCCGTCGCGCCACTTCGTGCGTCGCCATGGCGCCAACCTCCGCTTCCACCTGCGCGCCTGGGGCGGCCACCTGCGCGACCGCCACCTGCCGTGGCTGTTCGCCATCCCGTTCCTGTTGATGGGCTGCTTCGTCAGCGTCTACAACTACGCCGGGTTCCGCCTCGGCGGGCCGGAATTCGGCCTGAGCCAGAGCCAGATCGGCCTGGTCTTCGCCGCCTATGTGTTCGGCATCGTCAGCTCCTCGGTGGCCGGCTCGGCCTCGGACCGCTTCGGCCGCGGTCCGGTCGTGATGGCCGGCGTGGTGTGCACGATCGCCGGGCTGCTGCTCACGCTCGCGCATGCGCTGCTGCCGGTGGTCGCCGGGATCGTGCTGCTGACGATCGGCTTCTTCGTCGCGCACTCGGCCGCCAGCGCCTGGGTCGGACGGCTTGGCGGCGCGCACCGCAGCCATGCCGCCTCGCTGTACCTGCTGGCCTACTACGTCGGCTCCAGCCTGATCGGCTCGATCAGCGGCAGCTTCTGGCAGGCCGGCGGCTGGAACGCGCTGGCCGCGTTCTGCTTCGTCCTGCTGCTGGTGGCGCTGGTCGCCGCGCAGGTGCTGCGCCGCGGCGCCGACGATCCGCGGCCGGCACGCGTGGCGGCCCCTCCGCGCGAGGGGTCCAGCGCCACGGCGGCCGCTCGCGCGCTGCGGCGCTGAACGCGCGGCTGCGCTTGCAAGCGCAGCATCCGCCTCCATCATGCAGGGCATGAGCACGCCTGCCGCCCTGCGCGAATTCATCCAGCGCCACCCCCGCCTGTTCGTGCTGACCGGCGCCGGCTGCAGCACCGCCTCGGGCATCCCCGACTATCGCGATGCCGACGGCGAGTGGAAGCGCGCGCAGCCGGTCACCTACCAGGCCTTCATGGGCGAGGCGGCCACGCGCCGGCGCTACTGGGCGCGCAGCCTGGTGGGCTGGCGGCACTTCGGACAGGCGCGGCCCAACGGCACTCACCGTGCGCTGGCCGCGCTGGAGCAACGTGGCGGCATCGAGATGCTGCTGACCCAGAACGTCGACGGGCTGCACCAGGCGGCCGGCAGCGTGGCGGTGGTCGACCTGCACGGCCGGCTCGACCAGGTCCGCTGCATGGGCTGCGAAGCGCGCCTGCCGCGGGCCGGTTTCCAGCAGGCGCTGGAGGCGGAGAATCCGGGCTGGGCCGACCTGCAGGCCGGGATCGCCCCGGATGGCGACGCCGACCTGGAGGCGAGCTCCTTCGAGGGCTTCGTCGTGCCGGACTGCCCGCATTGCGGGGGCCTGCTCAAACCCGACGTGGTGTTCTTCGGCGAGAACGTGCCGCGCCCGCGCGTGGAGCAGGCCCAGGCCGCGCTGGCGCGCGCCGACGCGATGCTGGTGGTCGGCTCCTCGCTGATGGTCTATTCCGGCTTCCGCTTCGTGCAGGCCGCCGCGCGCGCCGGCCTGCCGGTGGCGGCGCTGAACCGCGGGCGCACGCGCGCCGATGACCTGCTGTCGCTGAAGATCGAGCACGACTGCGCCGAGGCGCTGGCGTTCCTCGACGCGCCCGTGCCGGCCTGAACATCCCGCCGCGCAGGCGCTGCGAACGCAGTGATCCAGCAGCGCGGTTGATCCCGGCCGCGCGCGGCGCTGCAATGGTGACCCGCACGCCGCGCCATCGTGGCCCTTCAACGGAATTCCCTTGAGCAAGCTCTTCTCACCGCTGGCGCTGGGTCCGCTCAGCCTGGCCAACCGCATCGTCATCGCGCCGATGTGCCAGTACTCGGCACAGGACGGCCAGGCCAACGACTGGCATCGGATCCACCTCGGCACGCTGTCGCAGTCCGGCGCCGGCCTGCTGATCCTGGAGGCCGCGGCGGTCGAGCCGCGCGGGCGCATCACCTATGCCGATCTTGGCCTGTACGACGACGCCACCGAGCAGGCCCTGGCCGAGGTGCTGGCGTCGGTGCGGCGCTGGTCGCCGATGCCGCTGGGGATCCAGCTGGCGCACGCCGGGCGCAAGGCTTCCACGCACAAGCCCTGGGATGGCGGCGGCGCGATCCCGGCCGACCAGCCCGGTGGCTGGACCACGGTGTCGGCCTCGGCGCTGTCGTTCGCCGATCACCCCGCGCCCGAGGCGCTGGATGCCGAGGGCATCGCGGCCGTGGTCGAGGCGTTCGTGGCCTCGGCCCGGCGGGCCGCCCGCCTGGGCCTGGACGTGATCGAGCTGCACGCCGCCCACGGCTACCTGCTGCACCAGTTCCTCTCGCCGCTGTCCAACGATCGGCAGGATGACTACGGCGGTTCGCTGGACAACCGCATGCGACTGACGCTGCAGGTGCTGGATGCGGTCCGCGCCGCGGTGCCGGCGCATGTCGCCGTGGGCGTGCGCATCTCGGCCACCGACTGGGTCGAAGGCGGCTGGGACCTGGCGCAGAGCATCGCCCTGTCGCGCGAGCTGCAGGCGCATGGCGCGGCCTACGTGCATGTGTCCAGCGGCGGGCTGGATCCGCGCCAGCACATCCCGCTGGGGCCGGGCTACCAGGTACCGCAGGCCGAGGCGATCCGCGCGCAGGTCTCGATCCCGGTGATCGGCGTGGGCCTGATCACCGAACCGGCGCAGGCCGAAGCGATCCTCGCCGAAGGACGCGCCGACGCCATCGCACTGGCCCGCGGCATCCTCTACGACCCGCGCTGGCCCTGGCATGCCGCCGCGGCACTGGGCGCGCAGGTCACGCCGGCGCCGCAGTACCTGCGCTGCGAGCCGCGCCAGGCGCGTGGCCTGTTCGCGCCGCCGGCTGCGTGATCGGTACGTTGAACTGAGCAAACGGAACAGGGGCCGACAAGTGGCGATCGGATTCATCGGACTGGGCACCATGGGCACGCCCATGGCCCGCAACCTGCTGCGCGCCGGTCACCGGGTGCGGCTGTGGAATCGCAACCCGCAGCGGGCGCATGCGCTGGCCGAGCTGCATGACAACGCGCTGGTGGTCGCCGAACCGGCGCAGGCCGCGCACGGCCAGGTGCTGTTCTCGATGCTGGCCGACGACGTGGCGGTCAGGCAGGTGCTGCTTGAGCAGGGCGTGCTCGAGGCGCTGCCGGCCGGCAGCGTGCACGTCAACATGGCGACCGTCTCGGTGGCATTGGCACGCGAGCTGGCCGTGCTGCATGCCGAGCGCGGCGTGGCCTATGTCGCCGCGCCGGTGCTGGGCCGCGAGGACGTGGCCGAGCGCGCGCAGCTGAACATCCTGGCGGCCGGCGATCCAGCCGCGTTGGAGCGCGTACAGCCGCTGCTGGAGGTGCTCGGGCAGCGCACCTGGCCGTTCGGCGCCGAGGCCGCGCAGGCGAACGCGGCCAAGCTGGCAGCCAATTTCTGCATCGCCAGCGCGATCGGCACGATGGCCGAAGCGGCCGCGCTGGCGCAGGGCCACGGCATCGCGCCGCCGCAATTGCTGGAACTGCTCTCGAACACGCTGTTCGCCGCGCCGGTCTACCAGGTCTATGGTCGCCTGATCGCCGAACGCCGCTACGAGCCGGCAGGCTTCACCGCCACGCTTGGCCGCAAGGATGTCGACCTCGCCCTGCAGGCCGCGCAGGCGCGGCAGGTGCCGATGCCGCTGGCCGAAGTCCTGCGCAGCGCGCTGGACGAGGCGATCGCCGGGGGCGAGGGCGGGCACGACTGGTCGGTGCTGGCCGAGGTGGCGTCGCGACGGGCGGCACGCGCGGCGGGCTAAGTTGCCACTGCAAGTGTCGCGCGTCGCCGGGCTGGCTCGCTATGATCCGGGCGATGCGCGCCGACTACATCCTCACCCTGTCCTGCCCCGACCGAACCGGCATCGTCTATCGGGTCAGCGGCCTGCTGTTCGAGTTGGGCTGCAATATCCTCGATGCCCAGCAGTTCGGTGACGAGGACAGCGGTCGGTTCTTCCTGCGCGTGCACTTCGACGCCGACGCCGCGCTGGCGCCGCAACGCCTGCGCGAGGCGATCGGCACGCTCGCCGCCGACTTCGCGATGGACTGGCAACTGCATGACGCGCGTCGTCGCGCGCGCCTGCTGGTGCTGGTGAGCCGCCAGGGCCATTGCCTCAACGACCTGCTGTTCCGCGTGCACAGCCGCCAGCTGCCGGTGGAGATCGCCGCGGTCGCCTCCAACCACGACGACTTCGCCCCGCTGGCGGCCTCCTACGGCGTGCCGTTCCACCACCTGCCCGTGCACGCCGGCAACCGCATCGAACAGGAAGCCGCGCTGCAGGCGCTGGCGGTGGCGGCCGGCGCCGACCTGGTCGTGCTCGCGCGCTACATGCAGATCCTCTCGCCGGCGCTGTGCCTGGCCTGGGCGGGACGGGCGATCAACATCCACCACAGCTTCCTGCCCAGCTTCAAGGGTGCCCATCCCTACCACCAGGCGCACGCGCGCGGGGTCAAGATCATCGGCGCCACCGCGCACTACGTGACCCCGGACCTGGACGAAGGCCCGATCATCGAGCAGGACGTCGCGCGGGTGGACCATGCGATGACGCCGCGCGAGCTGGTGCGCCTGGGCAGCGACGTCGAATCGCTGGTGCTGGCGCGGGCGGTGCGGCGCCATGTCGAGCACCGCATCCTGCTCAACGGCCACCGCACCGTGGTGTTCCGCTGATCCAGGCTAGGCGGCGTCCACTGCGATGCCGGCGTCGGCCAGGGCGGCGCGCGTGGCCGCGTCGTTGCCCGGATCGACCGGGCGGGTAAGGTCCCACAGGAAGCGCACGCGCAGGCCGGCTGCGGCGGCATCCTGCGCGCTCCACAGCACGCAGTAGTCGCGGGCCAGCCCGCACACGTGCACCTCGGCGATGCCGCGCTCGCGCAGCCAGCCGGCCAGGCCGGTGGGCGGGCGCTGGCCGCCGGGGCCATGGTTCTCGCGGAACGCGCTGTACGAATCCACTTCCACCCGCGTGCCCTTGCGCAGGACCAGGTCGGCCGCCCGCCAGTCCACGCCCGGATGCAGCGCCGCCCCCGCCGTGCCCTGCACGCAGTGGTCGGGCCACAGCGTCTGCGGATGGCCGTGCAGGGTGATCTGCCCGAAGGCGGCGTGCCCGGCATGCTGGCTGGCGAAGGAGGCATGGGTGGGCGGGTGCCAGTCCTGGGTGGCCACCACGGTGGCGTAGTCGCGCGATCGCAGCAGCGCGTCGATCGGCGCGACCAGCGCATCGCCGTCGGCGCAGGGCAGGGCGCCCCCGGGCATGAAATCCGGTTGCAGGTCGATCACCAGCAGGGCGGTATCGGCGGGGTATCGGGACATGGGGCCACCAGCGGACGCGGGAGGCACAGCCTACGCCAGCTCAGCCGGATTTCGGTGCGCGTTCGTCATCGTCCTGCAGGCGCGACAGGTCGCCCCGCAGCGTGTTTTCGTCGCGCTCGACCTGCGCCTCGTCGTCCTGCAGGGCTTCCTCCCTGCACGGCGAACGCTCGCCATCCTCGCCGGTGCGCGACTTCAGCGTCCTGGCCTTGCTCGCCAGCGCCTCGTAGCGGGTGCGGATGCGCTCGAGTTGCTCCTCGTCGAGTTCCTCCATGTCCAGCAGCAGGTTGTCGGCGGCATGGGTGGCGCGGATCAGCTCGTCGAGCTTGAGGTGCAGGGCGGCGGTATCGGCGTTCTGGGTGTGCTGGATCAGGAACACCATCAGGAAGGTGATGATGGTGGTGCCGGTGTTGATCACCAGCTGCCACGTGTCGTTGAAGCCGAATACCGGCCCGGTCAGTGCCCACACCAGCACGATGCCCACCGCGCTGGCGAAAACCCACGGTGAGCCGGCGGCCGTGGAGCATTTCTTGGCCAGGGTGTTGAACAGCTTGCGGATCTGCATGGCGCACGCGGTCCGGAACTTCGATGCCGGCACTGTGGGCGCAGCTGCATCCAGACCGCGTCAACGCCGCATCGCGCCGTTCAGCTGCGGGCGTTCGGGCTGCGCGTCTTGATATAGGGCGTGCGCCGAAGTCGCAGCGCCGACCAGTCGGCGTCGATGGCCACCATGCGCACCGGTTCCAGGCCAAGCTCGCCGGCAACGTCCCAGCCGCTGTCGCGGTTGAACTCGCAGCGGTAGCGGCGCGAGCCCTGCTTCGGATAGGCGATCCAGATCACCGCGTCGCCGGGGCAATGCGCGGCCAGTTCATGCAGTCGCGCATCCAGTTCGGCCCGGGTAATGGCGAAGGCGAGCCCGAAGCCGGCTTCGCCGACAGCGCGTTCGCGCGGCGCCGGCGCCGGCCAGGGCGCGAACAGTGGACGCAGCGCCGCCGGTGCCCCCAGCCACAGCGCCGGCGTGCCGGCGCGCAGGTTGAGCTTGCGCAGCAGCGGCGCCAGGGTGTCGCTGCCGTCGTCCGGATCGGGCACGGCAGGGGCCACTTCAGCCGTCCAGCAGCGCGCGGTCGCGCACCGCGCCCTTGTCGGCGCTGGTCGCCAGCAGCGCATAGGCCTTCAGCGCGGTGGTGACCTTGCGTTCGCGCGGCGCCGCCGGTTTCCAGCCCAGCCGGTCCTGTTCGAGGCGGCGCGCGGCCAGCGTGGTTTCGTCGACCAGCAGGTTGATCGCGCGGTTGGGAATGTCGATCAGGATGTGGTCGCCGTCGCGGACCAGCCCGATCGCGCCGCCGGCCGCCGCTTCCGGCGAGGCGTGGCCGATCGACAGGCCCGAGGTGCCGCCGGAGAAGCGACCATCGGTGAGCAGGGCGCACTGCTTGCCCAGGCCCTTGGACTTCAGGTAGCTGGTCGGGTACAGCATTTCCTGCATGCCCGGACCACCCTTCGGACCTTCGTAGCGGATCACCACCACGTCGCCGGCGACCACTTCGTCGGCGAGGATGCCCTTCACCGCCGCATCCTGGCTCTCGTACACGCGCGCGCGGCCTTCGAAGACGTGGATCGACTCGTCCACACCCGCTGTCTTCACCACGCAGCCGTCCACGGCGAGGTTGCCATACAGCACCGCCAGACCGCCGTCCTTCGAGTAGGCGTTGGGCACGTCGCGGATGCAGCCCTGCGCACGGTCCAGGTCCAGCGACGGCCAGCGCGTGGCCTGGCTGAAGGCGACCTGGGTCGGGATGCCGGCCGGACCGGCGCGATAGAACGTGTGCAATGCCTCGTCGTCGCGATCGCTGATGCTCCACTGCGCGATCGCCTCGCCCAGCGTCCTGGCGTGGACCGTGGAGACGTCGGTATGCAGCAGGCCACCGCGTGCCAGCTCGGCCAGGATCGCCATGATCCCGCCGGCGCGGTGCACGTCCTCGATGTGGTACTTCTGCGTGTTCGGCGCCACCTTGCACAGCTGCGGCACGCGGCGCGAGAGCCGGTCGATGTCGCGCATGGTGAAGGGCACCTCGGCCTCCTGCGCGGCGGCCAGCAGGTGCAGGATGGTGTTGGTCGAACCGCCCATGGCGATGTCCAGCGTCATCGCGTTCTCGAACGCCTCGAAGCTGGCGATGCCGCGCGGCAGCACGCTGGCGTCCTCGCCGCCGTACCAGCGATGGCACAGTTCCACGGCCAGGCGGCCGGCGCGCTTGAACAGCTGCTCGCGGTCGGCATGGGTGGCCAGCGTGGTGCCGTTGCCGGGCAGCGACAGGCCCAGTGCCTCGGTCAGGCAGTTCATCGAGTTGGCGGTGAACATGCCCGAGCACGAACCGCAGGTCGGGCAGGCGCTGCGTTCCACCGCGGCGACCTGCTCGTCGCTGGCCGCCGGATCGGCGGCCATCACCATCGCATCGATCAGGTCGAGCTTGTGGTCGGCCAGGCGGGTCTTGCCGGCTTCCATCGGGCCGCCGGAGACGAACACCACCGGGATGTTCAGGCGCAGCGCGGCCATCAGCATGCCGGGGGTGATCTTGTCGCAGTTGGAGATGCACACCAGCGCGTCGGCGCAGTGCGCGTTGACCATGTACTCGACCGCGTCGGCGATGATCTCGCGGCTCGGCAGCGAGTACAGCATGCCGTCGTGGCCCATCGCGATGCCGTCGTCCACGGCGATCGTGTTGAACTCCTTGGCGACGCCGCCGACCTGCTCGATCTCGCGCGCGACCAGCTGGCCAAGGTCCTTCAGATGGACGTGGCCGGGCACGAACTGGGTGAACGAGTTGGCGATGGCGACGATCGGCTTGTGGAAGTCGTCGTCCTTCATGCCGGTGGCGCGCCACAGCGCGCGGGCGCCGGCCATGTTGCGACCGGCGGTGGAGGTGCGGGAGCGGTATTCGGGCATGCGGGCAGGGGAACTGGCGTGGTGCGGATTGCCCATCTGTTATACGGGATTTACTTGGTTGCCTCTGCAACCGTGGTGCGCGACCCGCTGTGCGGGTCGTGCCTTGCCGCGGTTGCGCGGAGCGAACCCCGGGGCCTGCGCTTTCGTCCTGCCCAGCCGCCGCGGGCCTGGCCGCTGCCTCCTTGAACGAAGGGGGCCGTGCTCCAACGCGCGCAATGCGGCGACTGCATCGTGGGAGCGGCTCCGGGGTGCCCCGGCCCCTCAGCCGCGACAGCCCGCGCACGGGCAGCCGACGGGTCAGCGGGCGTACTGCTGCGCCTTGAACCGGGCGACGTCCTCGTCGTCGGGCCCTACGGGCCCCTGGTCGCTGCCGTCGGGCGCGAAAAGCCAGAACCAGTCATAGCTGCCACCAGCCAGCCAGTAGCGGTGCTGGTTGACGACGAGGTCGCCGGCATATTCGCCCGCGGGCATGACGTCCACGCTGTTGCCGGGGACGACGAATCGTTCGCGACCGTCCGCCAGGTCCACCGCATGCACGGCTTCCGACGTGGCCCAGGCGGTACTGAGGAAGTACACGGTGCCGCCATCCGGCGAGAACACGGGAGAGCCCAGGCCGGCCAATACCCGTCGGGGATCGGCTTCGGCATGGGCGTCCACCAGCAGGCGGGGTGCCGCGCCGCCGGCATCCACCAGCCAGAGCTGGTTGGATTCTGCTGCGCCGGGGCCGGCATCCACCGGGGCGGCGGTGCCGCGCCGGATGAAGGCGACGTGCCGTCCGTCCGGCGACAGTACCGGTGCCGCATCCGTGCCGCCCGAGGTAAGCGAGCGGGCGTTGCCGGCATCGTCGACAAGCACGAGGTTGCCGGCCTCGGCATGCACCGACATCGCCGCGGCTGCCGGCACGATGAACAGCGCCATCGCCAGCGTGAACAGCTTCATGGCTTCCTTCACCGGCATCCCCCGTTTTCGGCGAAACTGCGCCGATCCTATCGCGCGCCCGCCTGCCATGCTTTGCCGAAACCGGTGCGGCGCCTGCTGCATCGCGCCCTCGATCACCTCGCCCCTGCCTGGCATGCCGCATGGCAAGCCGGCCGGCGTGCCGTGCGTGCAACTGGATGCGGAGATGCGCTGCCGGGCCTTCGGCACGCCGGAACGGCCGGGCTTCTGCGCCAGCCTGAAGCCGGGGCCGGACATGTGCGGCGCCTCGCGCGGGGAGGCGCTGGCGCTGCTGGCCGCGCTGGAGCGGGCTACCGCGCCCTGAGGCCCAGCCGGCTCAGCCGGCCAGGTACTTGTCCTTCAACCGCACGTAGTGCGCGGCGGAGTATTCCAGGCTCTCGATTTCCTTGTCGCTCAGCCTGCGCGCGAACCGTGCCGGATTGCCCAGCCACAGCTCGGCCTCGCCGACCTGCTTGCCCGGACCGACCACCGCGCCCGCACCGACGAAGCCGTAACGTCCGACCGAGGCGCCATCGAGGATGCACGCGCCCATGCCGATCAGGCTGAAGTCGCCGATCGTGCAGGCATGGATGATGGTGCCGTGGCCGACCGTCACGCCCTCGCCGATCAGGGTCGGGTAGCCGCCCTTGTTGTATGGGCTGTGGTGGCTGACATGGATGATCGTGCCGTCCTGGAGGTTGCTGCGCGCGCCGATGCGCACGTAGTTGACGTCGCCGCGGATGACCGTGCCCGGCCACACCGAGACATCGTCGCCCAGTTCGACGTCGCCGATCACGGTGCTGGCCGGATCGACATAGACGCGCGCGCCGAGCACCGGCAGCTTGCCGTCGAAGGGGCGCAGCGGCGTGCTCATGCCGCGCTCGCGCGGCGGGCGCGCTCCAGGTGGACCAGCAGCAGAGAGATCGCCGCCGGGGTCATGCCGGGGATGCGCTGGGCCTGGCCGATCGTGGCCGGCTGCACGCGCTCGAGTTTCTGGGTGACCTCGGCCGACAGGCCGCGTACGCCGGCGTAGTCGAAGCCGGCCGGGATGGCGGTGTGCTCGTGACGCTGCTGGCGCTCGATCTCCTCGCGCTGGCGGTCGAGGTAACCGGCGTACTTCACCCCGATCTCGACCTGTTCGGCGACCTGCCCATCGGCCACGCCCGGGCCCAGCGAGGGCACCTGCATGAGCTTGCGGTAGTCCAGCTCGGGACGCTTGATCAGGTCGAGCACGTTGGTCTCGCGGCTCACCGCCACGCCCAGCGCCTGCTCCACCTCGCGACCGAGCGCGTTGCCCGGCGTGGCCCACAGCGCGGCAAGGCGCTGGCGTTCGCGTTCGACCGCCTCCTGCTTGGCGTTGAAGCGCGACCAGCGCGCCTCGTCGACCAGGCCCATCTCGCGGCCAACCGGGGTCAGCCGCGCGTCGGCATTGTCCTCGCGCAGCTGCAGGCGGTACTCGGCGCGACTGGTGAACATGCGGTAGGGCTCGTTGGTGCCGTGGGTGATGAGGTCGTCGACCAGCACGCCGAGGTAGGCCTCGTCGCGACGCGGCGACCATGCCGGCAGCTGGCGCACGTGGCGCGCGGCGTTGAGACCGGCGAGCAGACCCTGTGCGGCCGCCTCCTCGTAGCCGGTGGTGCCGTTGATCTGGCCGGCGAAGAACAGCCCGGAGACCAGCTTGGTTTCCAGCGACGGCTTCAGTCCGCGCGGATCGAAGAAGTCGTATTCGATCGCATAGCCAGGCCGGGTGATGTGCGCCTGCTCGAAACCGCGGATCGAACGCACCAGCGCCAGCTGCACGTCGAACGGCAGCGAGGTCGAGATGCCGTTGGGGTAGATCTCGGTGACGTCCAGGCCCTCGGGCTCGACGAAGATCTGGTGGCTGTCCTTCTCGGCGAAGCGCACCACCTTGTCCTCTATCGAGGGGCAGTAACGCGGGCCGATGCCCTCGATCTGCCCGCTGTACAGCGGCGAGCGGTGCAGCGCGGCGCGGATGATCTCGTGGGTCTGCGCGGTGGTGTGGGTGATCCAGCAGCTGACCTGGCGCGGATGCTCCGCGACCGAGCCGATGAACGACATCACCGGCCGCGGCTCGTCGCCGGGCTGCTCCTGCATCACCGCATAGTCGAGCGTGCGCCCGTCGATGCGCGGCGGCGTGCCGGTCTTCAGGCGGTCGATCGCGAACGGGCGTTCGCGCAGGCGCGCGGCCAGCGTGGTCGCCGGCGGGTCGCCCATGCGGCCGGCGGCGTACTGGGTCGGGCCGACGTGGATCTTGCCGGCCAGGAAGGTGCCGGCGGTGAGGACCACCGCTTCGGCCTCGAAGCGCAGGCCGGTCTGGGTGATCGCACCGCGCACCGCATCGCCGTCGATGATCAGGTCGTCGACCGCGGCCTGGAACACGATCAGGTTGTCCTGCGCCTCGACGATGCGGCGGATCGCGCTGCGGTAGAGCGAGCGGTCGGCCTGGCAGCGCGTGGCGCGCACGGCCGGGCCCTTGGAGGCATTGAGGGTGCGCCACTGGATGCCGGCCTGGTCGGCCGCGCGCGCCATGGCGCCGCCCAGCGCATCGATCTCCTTGACCAGGTGGCCCTTGCCGATGCCGCCGATGGCCGGATTGCAGCTCATCGCGCCGACCGTCTCGATGTTGTGGGTGAGCAGCAGGGTGCGCGCGCCGGTGCGGGCCGAGGCCAGTGCGGCTTCGGTGCCGGCATGGCCGCCGCCGATCACGATGACGTCGTAGCGATGGAAGGAATCAGTCATGGCAAGGGGGCCGTCACGTGGGGCGGGGATGCGGCAGGACGCAGCCGGCATCGGGAGGCAGTGTCGCGGGTCCGCCGGCCGGGCGGACAGGCGGATCTGCTGGCCAGGTCACATTTTACGAAACCCGGCCTCAAGTTGGCACGCTTCCTGCGGATAACCCGATAGCACCCAATCGTGGCAATGCGACACAGGGGCGCAAGGCTGGAATTGGAACAGGGGCCAGCCAGGCGCACGTTGGGGAAGCTCGGGGCCGGTAGTCGGGGGACTGCCGGCCCCATTTTTATGGGCGCCGCTGACCGTGCCGGTACCGCCTGCGGAAAAGAAAAGCCCCGGTTCGCACCGGGGCTTTCCGCGTTTGGGCGCCGACGTCCGACAGGGCCGGAACAGGGGGGATCCAGATTTCCCTGTCGGACATCGACATTGAAGCGGCAGGTGCCGAAGCTTGCGTCAGAAAGCGACGCAATGGGTCACCCGTGGGCCTAGCTTGCGGCCAAGCCCGGCCGTGCGCAAGCCCCCTCGACCGGCAACTGTGGCGCCGGTCGCAGACTGCTTGCGCCGGCCCGGCGCTCAGGGTTCGACCTGGCGCACGCGGGGGCCGCCGGGCCTGGGCTGCCGGCTGCCCTGGCTCGGTGCCGGCCGGCTGACTTCCGGCCGCGGCGGGCGGGCCATCGGCGGTCGATCCGGCGGGCGGCCGTTCTGCGGCGGACGTCCTCCCTGGGGCGGGCGTCCCCCCTGCGGGGGACGGCCTCCCTGCCAGTTGGGCGGGCGCCCGTCCGGCGGCCGTCCGTGGTTCGGCGGCGGCGGACGATGGCCCGGCCGGTAGGCCGGCGGATAGGGGCGGTAGCCACCGCCGCCGTAGTAGTAGGGGTAGCCGTAGCCGTACACGCCGATGCCACCGCCGTAGTACGGATAGCCATAGTCGTAGTAGCCCGACGGATAACGGTACTGGACGCTCGGCGTGCCCCGGTAGTAGCCGCCGGCGCTGCCGCCGGAGTAGCTGTAGGTGGCACATCCGGCCAGCCCCGCCAACGCGACCGCGGCGATCAACAGGCGGAGTCTCATCATCGTTCTCGTCATGGTGGATGAGCTTACTCTCCCCGTCCCGCTTTGAATCCGTCCTTAATTGCTCCGGTATTGCCGCGCGCCGTTGTGGCAACGGCAAGCCGCCGTGGCGAGGTGTCGCACGGATGCACGGATTGCCGCTCAGGAAGGATCAGTTAACCTTTGCCGATGAGCTTCCAAAGACCGGTCGTGTTCGACGACGTCCTGCAGGCGGCCGTCCGCATCGCCCCCCACGCCCAGCCGACGCCGGTGCTGCGTTCGCGGGTACTCGACGCCCTGACCGGAGCGCGGCTGCACTTCAAGGCCGAGCACCTGCAGCGCGGCGGCGCCTTCAAGTTCCGCGGCGCGTGCAACGCGGTGTGGGCCCTGGACGCGGCCAGCGCCGCGCGCGGCGTGGTGACCCATTCCTCCGGCAACCATGGCGCCGCGCTGGCGCTGGCCGCGCGTACCCGCGGCATCCCCTGCCACGTCGTGGTGCCCGAAAGGGCCGTGGCCGCCAAGCTGGCCAACATCGCCCGCCATGGCGCCACGCTGTGGCGCTGCGCGGCGACCACCGCCGCCCGCGAGGCCATGTGCGCCGAGGTCCAGGCCCAGACCGGCGCGGTGCTGGTGCATCCCTATGCCGACATGCAGGTGATCGCCGGGCAGGGCACGGCGGCGATGGAACTGCTGGGCGCCGCCGGGCCGCTCGATGTCGTGGTCGTCCCGGTCGGCGGCGGCGGGCTGGGCGCGGGCACCGCGCTGGCGCTGCAGGGCCTGGCGCCGGACTGCGGGTTGATCCTCGCCGAGCCTGCCGGTGCCGCCGACACGGCGCGTTCGCTGGCCAGTGGGCAGCGCGATGTGGATTTCGTCCCGGACACGATCTGCGACGGCCTGCGCGCGGCGCTCGGCGTACCGAACTTCGACCTGCTGCGCGCCGCCGGTGCCCGCGTGATCACCGTCGACGACAGCCAGGTGATCGACGCGATGCGGCTGGCCTGGCAGGTCCTCAAGCAGGTGATCGAGCCTTCCTCGGCCACCGTGCTGGCCGCGGTGCTGGCGCAGCCGGCGCGCTTCGCCGGACGCCGGGTGGGGCTGGTGCTGTCGGGCGGCAATGTCGACCTGGATGCCCTGCCATGGGGGTAAGGCGTGGCTGGGGCGCCTGGGGCTGGGCGTGGCGCCTGTGCTGCCTGCTGCTGGCCTGGCTGCTGGGCGTGGCCGGCTGGATCATCTGGGTGGGCGACCGCGACCAGGCCGCGCCTTCGGACGTCATCATCGTGCTGGGCGCGGCGGCCTATGACGCCAAGCCTTCGCCGGTGTTCGAGGAACGCATCCGCCACGGCCTGGCGCTGTACCGCGCAGGCCTGGCGCCGAAGCTGATCTTCACCGGCGGCTTCGGCGGCAGCGGCGCGCGTTTTTCGGAGTCGCAGGTCGCACGGCGTTACGCGCTGCGCCACGGCGTGCCCGAGGACGCCGTGCTGATCGAGACCTACTCGCGCACCACCCGGCAGAACCTGGTGCAGGCGCGGGTGATCATGCAGCGCGAAGGCATGCAGCGGGCGATCGTGGTCAGCGACCCGCTGCACATGGCACGCGCGCTGCGGCTGTGTCGCGAGCTGGGCATCGATGCGCTGGCTTCCTCGACGCCGAGCACGCGCTTCCGCAGCTTCCACACCAGCTGGCGCTTCCTGCTGCAGGAAGTCTATTTCTTTCACCGGGACCTGATCCTCGGCGCAACCTGAGATTGTCGGCCCGGTGAAAGCAGGGCTTGTTGCGGAGGCGACGATGCGGGCGATTGCATTGCACGAGCGGCTTCAGCCGCGAGCTGCCGGATGGTGCGGTCGCGGCTGAAGCCGCTCCTACAAAGGGGACCGCAGCTTGGCCGTCACGTGGTTGCAAGATCCACGAGCCCCGCGCGTCCTATCATGCAAGTCCCCCACTCCCGGACAGGACCATGAGCCAGGCCGCTTCCATCGAGCTGATCCAGCGCTACTACGACGCCTTCAACCTCGGCGACTGGGAAGGGATGCTTGACTGCCTGTCCGAAGACGTCGCCCACGACCTCAACCAGGGAGCGCGCCAAACCGGGCGCGCGGCCTTCGCCGCCTTCCTGGCGCGCATGGAGGCCAGCTACCGCGAGCAGCTGCGCGACATCGTGGTCATGGCCAGCGCCGACGGCCGCCATGCCGCGGCCGAGTACGTGGTGCACGGCCAATACCACCATGACGACGAGGGCCTGCCCAAGGCCAACGGCCAGCGCTACGTGCTGCCGGGTGCGGCGTTCTTCGAGGTCGCCGGCGGGCGGATCACCCGTGTGAGCAACTACTACAACCTGCAGGACTGGATCCGCCAGGTCGGCGGTTGAGCCGCGCTAGGCGGGAAGTGCATGAAAGAAGGCCCGCCAGCGCGGGCCTTCCTTTTCAGAGCAGGATCACCCCGACCACGACCAGGGCGAAGATGCCCCACTTCAGGGTCTGGTACAGCGGGTTGTTGCGCTCCTTCAGTGCCTTGGCCTTCAGGCGCACGGCGTAGAAGTAGCGGAACAGCTTGTTGATCCCGCCGGTCTTGTCGCCTTCCTGGTTGGGCGAGGCGCCGGCGGCCAGCAGGCTGGTGCCGACGAAGCGGTTCAGCGCCGCCGCCCAGCGCCAGCGCATCGGCCGTTCGATGTCGCAGAACAGGATGATGCGGTCCTTGTCGGTGTCGTTGCGGGCGTAGTGGATGTAAGTCTCGTCGAACATAGTCCACTCGCCGTCGCGCCAGCTGTGGCGCTGGCCGTCGACATCGATGAAGCAGGCGTCGTCGTTCGGCGTGGCCAGGCCCAGGTGCAGGCGCATGGAGCCGGCGAACGGGTCGCGGTGCGGGCGCAGTTCCGAGCCCGGCGGCAGCTCGGCGAACATCGCCGCCTTGATCGTCGGGATCGACTTCAGCAGCGCGGTGGTCTGCGGGCACAGCTCGGCGGCGGACGGGTGCGCGGTGCCGTACCACTTCAGGTAGAAGCGCTTCCAGCCGCGACGGAAGAACGAGTTGAAGCCGACGTCGGTATAGCCATCGGCGGCGCGGATCTTCTGCATCTGCTGCAGCGCCACGGCTTCATCGCGGATCGCCGGCCACTGCGCGCGCAGCGGCGCCAGCTCGGGGAACTCCTGGCCCGGGTCGACGAACGGCGTGGTCGGCACGCGCGAGCACAGGTACATCAGCGCGTTGATCGGCGCCATGAAGGTCGAGTGGTCGAGCAGCTGGCGGCTGAGGCGATGGCGCACGCGGCCGCGGTAATGGATGTAGAGCGCCGATGCGATGAACAGCGTGATGAGTAGCCACTTCAGCATGTGGAAGGCCGGGGGAGGGAGAGATGAATGCGGCGGCAATTCTACCGCCGCCAGCGGGACGGGGCGGACCTGGACGTTCAGTGGCGGATGAATCTCCGGCAAAAGCCGGCATGTCCTGCGATCTGCCGGCAATTACAGAGCGCGGGCCGGCCAGCAAGCATCAATCGCCTTCCCCGGAACGCGGGCGGCGGCGGATCGGGATCTGCGCCACCGGCACGGCGGCGATGTCATGCCCGCGCTCGCGGATCGGCGCGCCGGGGTCGGGGGCCCAGGCATGGGCGTAGATCACCTCCCAGCTGCTGGGAAGCCTGCCGTCGGCCTGGCGCATCGGCTCGTAGGCTGCGGCCGCGGCGCTGAAGCGCTGGCGGCCGGTGAGCGTATGGCGGCGCGTGCTCAGGGCGTTGGTGGCGCCCATCGCGCGCAGCTCGCGCATCAGCGCCGGCAGGTCGGGATAGGTCAGGGTGAACAGGTCGCGGTCGAGCACCGGGTCGCGGAAGCCGGCCATCATCAGCGCATCGCCGAACTGGGCGATCTGCGCGAAGCGGCTCACGTGCGGTACCGCGTCGGCCGCGGCGAAGGCCTCGCGCAGCTCGATCAGGGTTTCCGGGCCGAAGGTCGAGCACAGCAGCAATCCGCCGGGCTTGAGCGCGCGGCGGAAACCGGCGAACACCGCCGGCAGGTCCTCGATCCACTGCAGGCACAGGTTGCTGAAGATGACATCGACGCTGCCGTCGGCCACCGGCAGGGCGCGGGCATCGCCGGCCACGCGCTGGAACGGTCGCCACCAGCCCGCCTGCTTCTTTGCTTCGCGCAGCATCGGCACGGCCTGGTCGAGCGCGATGACCTGCGCCTTGGGCCAGCGCTTCTTGATCGCCGCGCTGGCGTGGCCGGTGCCGGCGCCGATGTCGAGCACGACCTGGGGCTGGCGGTCGTCCAGGTAGTCGAGGGATTCCATCAGGCGCTTGCCGACCTCGTGCTGGAGGGCGGCGGCGGCGTCGTAGCTGCCGGCCGCGCGCGAGAAGGCGCGGCGGACGTGGCGGGGATCGAAAGTCGGATTCATTGCCTGCGTATTGTCGCCGCCCGTGGCGACGGATGGGAGTGCGGCGTGTTCAGCTGCGATCAGAAGGTGCCGGGATAGGCGCCGCCGTCGATCAGCAGGTTCTGCCCGGTGATGTAACCGGCATGCGCGCTGCACAGGAAGGCGCAGGCCGCGCCGAATTCCTCCGGCGTGCCGAACCGGCCCGAGGGCTGCGCGCGCCGGCGCTGTTCGGTGACCTCGGCCACGTCGCGGCCCTGCGCCTGGGCGGCGATGGCGAAGTTGCCGCGCAGGCGGTCGGTGTAGAACGAGCCCGGCAGCAGGTTGTTGATGGTCACGTTGTCGATGACTGTGCTGCGGGCGATGCCGGCGACGAAGCCGGTCAGGCCCGAGCGTGCACCGTTGGACAGGCCGAGCACGTCGATCGGCGCCTTCACCGCGCTGGAGGTGATGTTGACGATGCGGCCGAAGCGGCGCGCGCGCATGCCGTCCACGGTGGCCTTGATCAGCTCGATCGGGGTGAGCATGTTGGCGTCGAGCGCGCGGATCCAGTCCTCGCGTTCCCAGTCATGGAAATCTCCCGGCGGCGGCCCGCCGGCGTTGTTGACCAGGATGTCGACCTGCGGGCAGGCGGCCAGCGCGGCCTGGCGGCCTTCCGGCGTGGTGATGTCGGCAACGACCGCGCGTACCTCGCCGGCGCCGGGCAGCGCGCGCAGTCGCTCGGCGGCCGATTCCAGGTCCTCGCGCCCGCGGGCGACGATGACCGCGCTCACGCCCTCGCGCACCAGCGCCTGGGCGCAGCCCTGTCCGAGTCCCTTGCTGGCGCCGCAGACCAGCGCCCAACGTCCTTCGATGCCCAGATCCATTGCGTGCTCCCGTGCCGATGCAGGCCGCCATGATCGGCCATGCCGGCGCGGATGGGTCAGTCCAGCGCGGAGACGAAGCGTTCCAGCTGCCCGGCGACCTCGTCGGCGTGGCCGAGGAAGGGCGCGTGGCCGCCGCCGGCGACCGTATGGGCCGCGGCGTGCGGCGACAGTGCGGCGGCCGCGTGCATGCCGGCGGCCGGGACCAGCCGGTCGCGCTGCCCGGCCAGCCACAGGCTGGGTCTGTCGAGCGCGGCCAGGGCGCGGCGCAGGTCGCTGCGGCGCAGAAGCTCCAGCCCTTCCTGCAGCGCCCGCGGCGCCGGTTCGCCGCGCGCGACCAGGGCCTGCTTGAGCGTGCGCAGCTCGCTGCGCGCATGTTCCGAGCCGATCGTGTCCAGGGCGAGGAAGCGCTCGAGCGTGCCGCGGTAGTCCGCGGCCAGGTCGCGGCCGAACTGGGCGAAGACCTCGGCGTCGACCGCCTGCGGCCAATCGGCGCCGATCACGAAGCGCGGCGTGGCGGCGACCATCGCCAGCGCGCGCACCTGCGGCAGCGTCGCCGCCGCGTGCAGCGCGAACAGGCCGCCCAGCGACCAGCCCAGCCATACCGCTGGCGGCGTGGCCGCGGCGATCGCATGGACGACATGCGGCAGCGCCAGCGGGGTGTCGTCCTCACGGCTGTGGCCGTGGCCCGGCAGGTCGACCAGGTGCAGGCGGAAGCGCGCGGACAGGCGTTCGGCCAATGGCGCGAACACGCCGCCATGCAGGGCCCAGCCATGGACCAGGACGATGTCCGGCCCCTGGCCGACGGTATCGATATGCATGCGTATTCCGGGATTGCGGCAGGTCAGGCGCGCAGCGCGGCGACCTGTTGCTGGCGCTGCACGATGTCGCGCGCGCGGGCGGTGGCCTCGACCAGCTCGATGACCTGCTGCGGGGTGTGCAGGGCCGACAGCGTGACCCGCAGCCGTGCCTTGCCTTCGGGCACGGTCGGCGGACGGATCGCGCTGACCAGGAAGCCGGCGTTTTCCAGCGAGGCGGACATCGCCATCACGGTCGATTCATCGCCGCACAGCAGCGGCTGGATCGGCGTCTCCGATGCCATCAGTTCCAGGCCGTGGCGGCGCGCGCCCTCGCGGAACTGGGCGACCAGGCTGGCCAGCTTCTCGCGGCGCCATTCGTCGCGGCGCGCCAGCTTGACCGCGGCCAGCGCGGCGGCGGCCTGCGCGGCCGGCAGCGCGGTGGTGTAGATGTAGGGACGGGCGGTTTCGGCCAGGTGCTGGATCAGCGCCTCGTCGCCGACCACCACCGCGCCGTGGCCGCCGAGCGCCTTGCCCAGGGTGACCAGCTGCAGCGGCACTTCGCCGGCGCCCAGGCCCGCATCGGCCGCGCAGCCGCGACCCTGCGGACCGACCACGCCGACGCCGTGGGCATCGTCCACGTACAGCAGCGCTTCCTGCATGCGCGCCACCAGGCTCAGCGAGCGCAGCGGGGCGATGTCGCCGTCCATGCTGAAGACGCCGTCGGTGACCAGCATCGCCGCACCTTCCGGTGCGCTCTTGAACTGGCGCATCGCGCCTTCGGCGTCCAGATGCGGATAGCGGCGCAGGCGGCAACCGGCCAGGCGGGTGGCGTCGAGCAGGCTGGCGTGGTTGAGCCGGTCCTGCACGCACAGGTCGTCTTCCTCGGACAGCAGCGCCTGCTGCACGGCGAGGTTGGCGATGAAGCCGCTGCCGAACAGCAGGCCGCGCGGATAGCCCAGCCATTCGGCGACTTCGCGCTCCAGGGCTTCGTGCAGCGCATGGTGGCCGCAGATCAGGTGCGAGGCGCCGGCGCCGGCGCCTTCGCGCGAGGCGGCATCCTGCATCGCGGCGACCACCTCGAACTGCTGCGACAGGCCCAGGTAGTCGTTGCTGCAGAAGCCGGTCAGCCAGCGCCCGTCGACCTCCACGCGCACGCCGTCGCGACGCGTCACGGTCCGCCGGACGCGGACGCGCCCCTGCGCGCCGCGCAGCTTGCGCAGCGACTGGATGCGTTCATGCAGGTCGGGTCGGGCCATGGTCGTCGTCCCTTCGCAGTCCTAGTCCGGGTGGGCTAGGGTAACCGCAGGCCGGGCCGGCGGGGGCGATGGCCGACGACCGGCGCCCCCGGGGGCTCAGGCGGCTTGCTCGCAGCCGGCAGGGCAGGTGATGTCGGCGTGGACGGTGCCGGGGTGGTCGTGGTCGGCGGCATCGACCTCGATCGCCATCGGCCGCAGACCCAGGCGGGCGAACAGGGCCTGGTCGCGCTCGGTATCCGGGTTGCCGGTGGTCAGCAGCTTCTCGCCGTAGAAGATCGAGTTGGCGCCGGCCATGAAGCACAGCGCCTGCAGCTCGTCGGACATCGCCTCGCGGCCGGCCGACAGCCGCACCATCGAGCGCGGCATGGTGATCCGGGCCACCGCGATCATCCGCACGAACTCGAACGGGTCCAGCTGCGCGGTGCCGTGCAGCGGGGTGCCGGCGACCTGCACCAGGCGGTTGATCGGCACCGAGTCCGGATGCGCCGGCAGATTGGCCAGCGCCAGCAGCAGGCCGACCCGGTGGTCGCGGGTCTCGCCCATGCCGACGATGCCGCCGCAGCAGGTCTTCAGGCCCGCATCGCGCACGTGGCCCAGGGTATCCAGGCGGTCCTGGTACTGGCGGGTGTGGATGATCGAATCGTAGAAGTCAGGCGAGGTATCGAGGTTGTGGTTGTAGTAGTCCAGCCCCGCGTCCTTGAGCGCGCGGGCCTGGCCTGCGTCGAGCATGCCGAGGGTGGCGCAGGTCTCCAGGCCGAGCGCCTTCACCTCGGCGATCATGGCGGCGACCTTGGGGATGTCGCGGTCCTTGGGCGAGCGCCAGGCCGCGCCCATGCAGAAGCGCGAGGCGCCGGCCGCCTTGGCCTGGCGGGCCTTGGCGACCACCGCCTCGGTCTCCATCAGTTTCTGCGCCGACACCCCGGTGTCGTAGCGCTGCGCCTGCGGGCAGTAGGCGCAGTCCTCCGGGCAGCCGCCGGTCTTCACCGACAGCAGGGTGGAGACCTGGACCTGCGCCGGATCGAAGTGTTCGCGGTGCACGCCGGCGGCGCGGTGGAGCAGTTCCGGGAACGGCAACGCGAACAGCGCCTGCAGCTCCTCGGCGCGCCAGTCATGGCGGATCACGGCGGACATGGGCTTTCCTGACGTAACGGCTGGGAAGCGGCGCAGTCTGGTGATCGCTGGCGGGCCTGTCAACTTCCAGGCCGCCAGTTTGGTTTACGGTCGCCGATGGCTAGCAGGCGCGTGGCAGCAGGTTGGCCGTCACCAGGAATACCGCCACGATCAGCGCCACGCCCGGCACCAGCCGCATCGCGAAGGCGCGGCCGCCCCTGAGTGAGGCGCACGCATTTCGTCAGGGAATTGCTCGCCAGGGCCGCGGTGATAGCAGTCATTGCCAGCCCCGGAGGAACCTGGCCGGTGGCGACCAGCTGCGCGCCCGAGGCGGTCGCGGCGTGGACGTCGGCCAGCCCCGAAGCCGCCAGCACCCACGGCAGGCTGCCGTCGCCCAGCCAGGCACGCATCAGCGCCGAGACCAGCATCACGCTGGCCAGCAGGGCGACGAAGCCGAGCACCTGGCGCAGCTGGAAGGGCCGCTTGCCACCCAGGTCAAGGTCGCCCGGCACGCTCGCCAGTGCCCGCCAGCCGAAGCCGATGGCGGCCAGCACGGCGGTGGCGCCGGCGGCCGCCAGCGGGACTGCCGCGCAACGCAACAGGGGCGGGCAGACCGCGCCGATCACCACCGCCATCTGCACGATCGTGGCGACATTGGAGATCAGCCCGGCGGCGGCGTAGGCCGGCGTCAGCGCGGGGGTCTCGCGTGCCTTGTCGGCCATCGAGGCGATGGTGGCGGTGCTGGACACGAAGCCACCGGCCAGTCCTGCCAGCGCCAGTCCCAACCGGGGCCCGAGCAGGCGCAGCGCGAGGTAGCCGGCCGCGCTCACCGCCAGCACCGCGACCACCAGCACCCATAGCCGATGCGGATTGAGCGCGTCCCACGGATCGATCGTGCGGTCCGGCAGCATCGGCAGCACGACGAAGGCCGCCGCGACCAGGACCAGGCCGTCGTGGAGTTCGCGCTCGGTCAGGTGGTCGCGGACGAAATGATGCATCGGCAGTTTCGCCGCCAGCAGTCCGGCGACCACCACGCCGATGCCGGCCGCCAGCGCGGGCGAACCCATCGCCAGCAGGCCGAGCAGCCAGGTCACCAGCATCGCCAGTTCGGTGGTCAGCCCCGGGTCGTGGGCGGCGGTACGGCGATAGCTGGCCAGCGCCAGCAGGGTGACGCACAGGCCGGAGACCGCAACTCCGAGCGGGCCGATCACCTGCGCGATCGCCCCGGTCAAGCCGAGCAGGGTGAAGGTGCGGATACCCGCCGCGGCCCGCTGCGGGCCTTCGCCCTTCCGACGCTCGCGCTCGATGCCGATCAACAGCCCCAGGCCGCCGGCGGTGGCCAGGCCCCAGGGCGTCCAGGCGGCATCCTGCGCGATCTCGAACATTCCCGCAGTGTGCGCGTCGCTGCAGGGGCGCGCAATTTCGTGCCCTCAGCGAAGTCGCGGCAACTTCCCACCCGCCCCGACCGCCCGAACCTGACGGTCGATGACCGCACCGGGTCGCAGACTCGAAGGCATGTCCAGCCCACGCCCCGTCCTCACCACGTTGTTGCGAAGTGCCGCCCGCCTGCACTGGCGACTGCTGCCGGCCCGCTGTCTGGTCTGCGGCGAACCGGGGCAGCCGGGCCGTGACCTGTGCGCCGCCTGCGAGGCGCAACTGCCCGACGCCGGGCCGGCCTGCGCGCGCTGTGCGCTGCCGCTGGCCGCGGCGGACGCGCGCTGCGAATGCCCTCGCACCGCCCTGGATGCGGTGCAGTCGGCCTTCCTCTATCGCTGGCCGGTCGATGACCTGCTGCGACGGCTGAAATTCCACCAGGACCTGGCGGCCGGTCGCCTGCTCGCCGATCTGATGATCCAGCGGCTTGCCGCCTTGCCGGGTCCGGCAGGCAGCGTGCTGGTACCGATACCCCTGCATCCGCGCCGGCTGCGCCAGCGCGGGCATGACCAGGCCGCCGAGCTGGCAAGACCGCTGGGGCGCGCGCTGGGCCTGCCGTGTCGCCGGGTGCTGCGCCGGCGCATCGCCACCGCGCCGCAATCGGAGCTGGACGCCGCCGCCCGCCGCCGCAACCTGCGCAATGCCTTCGAATGCGTCGCGCCGGCCCCGGAGCACGTCGTACTCGTCGACGACGTGATGACCACCGGCGCGACGTTGCGGGCAGCGGCTACCGCGCTGCGGCGTGCGGGGGCGCGCCACATCGAGGCGCGGGTCTGTGCCCGCGTGCCATGAAGACGGGGTGAAGGCGAGGGCCCTGGCGCGGCGTAGCATCGCCGCCGAGGTCATCCCGGGCCGCACGGGCCCACCGGTCAAGGAGAGCGGTTCGATGAACACACAGGACTCGCAGGAACGCTTCGGCGTGGTGGGTGGGGTCTGGTCGGCGCTGGGGCGCAGCTGGTGGGTGCTGCTGCTGTACGGCGTGCTGGGCGTGATGTTCGGGCTGATCGCGATGACGCGCCCGGTCGCCGCTGCCGCCGCGCTGGCCTGGGCACTCGGGGTCATGGCGCTGGCCGAGGGCATCGTCAGCCTGCTGGCCCTGTTCGACAAGCAGGTCCGCATCTCCAAGATCTGGCTGGCGCTGTATGCGCTGGTCTCGATCGTCTTCGGCCTGCTGACCGTGTTCAACCCGATGGCGACCGCCGGCATCCTGCTGCTGTTCCTGGCGGCGTGGCTGATCGTGGCAGGCGTGTACCGGATCGTGTTCGCGATCCGCGTGCGCAAGGAGATCCAGGGCGAGTGGCTGATCGCGCTGAGCGGCGTGCTGGCGATCGTGCTCGGCGTGCTTTACGTGCTCAATCCCTACGTCGGCCTGAAGGTGACCACGATCTGGATCGGCGCGTTCGCGCTCGTCTACGGCGTGCTGCAGATCGTGGCCGCGTTCAAGGTGCGCCGGCTGAAAGCGCCCTGAGGCCGGCCAGCCGCCGCGATCACGGCGGCGATCGCGGTTCAGCCGTGGCGCAATGCCAGGTCGCCGGCGATGCCGGCGAACACCGCCAGCCCGACCCAGTTGTTGTGCATGAAGGCGCGGAAGCACGGGCCGCGCTCGCGACGCCGGGCCATGAAGAACTCCTGCACCACCAGCAGCGCGCCCACGCCCAGCCCGACCCAGTACACCGGGCCCAGCGCCGCGCGAGCGCCGACCAGGGCCAGGGCGCCGAAGGTCAGGGTGTAGAGCACGCCCTGCGCCACCAGGTCGAGGTCGCCGAACAGGATGGCGGTGGAATGCGAGCCCATCCGCAGGTCGTCCTCGCGGTCGACCATTGCGTACCAGGTGTCATAGGCGGTCGACCACAGGATGTTGGCCAGGTACAGCACCCAGCCGATGGTCGGCACTTCCCCCTGCACCGCGGCGAAGGCCATCGGGATCCCCCAGCCGAACGCCATGCCCAGGTAGACCTGCGGCAGGTGGGTGTAACGCTTGAGATAGGGATAGGTCGCGGCCAGCAACAGGCCGACCACGCTCAGGCCGATGGTCAGCCAGTTCAAGGTGAGCACCAGCGCGAAGGCGACCAGCATCAGCACCGCGAACACCGCCAGCGCCTCACGCCCGGACACCGCGCCGGTAGCCAGGGGACGCTGTCGGGTACGCTCGACATGCGGATCCAGCCAGCGGTCGGCGTAGTCGTTGATCACGCAGCCGGCCGAGCGGGTCAGCCAGACGCCGGCGGTGAACACCAGCAGCGTCCACAGCGGCGGCACGCCACCGGCGGCCAGCCACAGCGCCCACCATGTCGGCCACAGCAGCAGCAGCGAGCCGATCGGCCGGTCGCCGCGCACCAGCTTCCAGTACTGGCCGAGGCGTTCGCGCCAGCGCGGTGGCGTCGGCTGCACGATGTCGTAGCGTTCGTAACCCATGCCGGCAGTTTACCGCGACGGCGCGGCGGTGCGGCGCCGTCCGACCGCGGGCCTCAGCGTTCGTTCGAGGCGTATTCGTAGCAGCCGTAGCTGTAGTAGCCGGTGGCGCGCTGCTCCACCGCGTTGAAGATCGCACCCTTGACCTGCACGCCGTTGTGCTCGAAGCGCCGCACCTGGCGGCGGTTGGGCCGGCACATGCCGGCGCCACGCGGTGACGCATGCCGGGGCCCGGGTCCATAATCGTCGCCCGCCTCCACCAGGATTGCCCATGACCGTCTCCATCCAGATCGATGACCGCGTCCGCGTCGCCAACGACGCTCCCTTCGTCCTGTTCGGCGGCCTGAACGTCCTGGAGGACCTGGACTCCACCCTGCATGCCGTCGAGCATTTCAAGGAAGTCACGACGAAGCTGGGCATCCCATACGTGTTCAAGGCCTCGTTCGACAAGGCCAACCGCTCCTCGATCCACTCCTACCGCGGCGTCGGCCTGCAGGAAGGCCTGCGGATCTTCGAGGAGGTCAAGCGCCGCTTCGAGGTGCCGCTGATCACCGACGTGCACGAGATCGAGCAGGCCGCGCCGGTGGCGCAGGTCGTCGACGTGCTGCAGATCCCGGCGTTCCTGGCCCGGCAGACCGACCTGGTGGTGGCGATCGCGCGCACCGGCGCGGCGGTCAACATCAAGAAGCCGCAGTTCCTCAGCCCGACGCAGATGCAGCACATCGTGCGCAAGATCCGCGAGGCCGGCAACGAACGCATCATCCTGTGCGAGCGCGGCACCCAGTTCGGCTACGACAACCTGGTCGTGGACATGCTTGGCTTCCGCGAGATGATCGAGTCGACCGGCGGGCTGCCGGCGATCTTCGATGTCACCCACAGCCTGCAGCGTCGCGAGGCCGGTGGCGAGGCCTCCGGCGGCCGTCGGCGCCAGGTGCTGGAACTGGCGCGCGCGGGCATCGCGGTGGGCCTGGCCGGCCTGTTCCTGGAAGCCCATCGCGATCCGGACCATGCCCGCTGCGATGGTCCCAGCGCGCTGCCGCTGGCGGCGCTGGAGCCCTTCCTCGCCCAGATCAAGGCGATCGACGACCTGGTCAAGGGCTTCGCCCCGCTGGATATCCGCTGAGTTTCGCCGCAGGAGTGAAGCGGGCGTGCGCCATGTGAGGCGTCTGCCCGCCGCGGACCGGCCGCCGCGTGCAGCCGGCTGCGACAGGTGCAGGGCAGCACCTGGATTCACCGCCCGCGAACCCAGGCACTGCCACGCTGCGAGGGCATTCCCCACCGCATCTGGAGACCTCCATGAAGGCAGTGCGCTACATCGCGACCGGCAAGCCCCCCGAGATCGTCGACGTTCCCAAGCCCGAGCCGGGCCCCGGGCAGATCCGTATCCGCGTGGCCGGAGCGGGCGTCTGTCATTCCGACCTGCATGTGCTGGACGACGGCATCGGCATCCCCGGGCCGTTCACCCTCGGCCACGAGAACACCGGCTGGATCGACGCGCTCGGCCAGGGCGTGGAAGGCTGGAAGGAGGGCGACCCGGTCGCGGTCTACGGTCCCTGGGGCTGCGGTCGCTGCCACACCTGCCAGCAGTCGGCGGAGAACTACTGCGAGAACCACGCCAGCATCCCCACCTATGGCGGCGGCCTGGGCTCGGATGGCGGCATGGCCGAATACATGATCGTGCCTTCGTCGCGGCTGCTGGTGCCGCTTGGCGATCTGGACCCGGTCGCCGCCGCGCCGTTGAGCGATGCCGCGCTCACCCCCTACCACGCGATCAAGGCCGCGTTGCCGCTGCTCACGCCGGAAGCCAGCGTGGTGGTGCTCGGCATCGGTGGCCTCGGCCACATGGCGGTGCAGCTGCTGCAGGCGCTGACGCCGGCGCGGCTGATCGCCGGCGACATCGATGACGGCAAGCTGGCGCATGCACGCGAGCTCGGGGTCAGGCACACGGTCAATACGCGCGATGGCAAGGCCGCGGCCGAGGAGATCGCCTCCTTCACTGGTGCGCGCGGGGCGACCGTCGCCCTGGACTTCGTTGGCGCGCAGGCGACCATGGACCTGTGCAGGCAGGTCGTCGGCCGTGCCAGCCGGCTGACCGTGGTCGGCCTCGGCGGCGGCACGCTTGCCTACTCGGCGAACAATCCGCCGTACGGCTGCGAGGTCAGCATTCCCTACTGGGGTTCGCGCACCGAACTGATTGAAGTGATCGCGCTGGCCCAGGCCGGACGCATCCGCGCCGATGTCGAGGTGTTCCCGCTCGAACAGGCGGTCGAGGTGTACGACCGCCTGCGCCAGGGCAGGATCCGCGGCCGCGCGGTGCTCAAGCCCTGATCCTGCTGCAGGGTCACCGCGATCGCCCGCGAAGCCGGCGGCTCTGGCATAATGGCCGGCCACGCGCCCGTAGCTCAGCCGGATAGAGTAGTGGCTTCCGAAGCCATTGGTCGGGGGTTCGAATCCCTCCGGGCGCGCCAATACGTAGATCAGGTCCGCATGCGGGCCAGCACAGACCCCGGCCTCGGCCGGGGTTTCTGCTTTCCGGGGCCGGTGGTGACACGGGCTCGCCGTACGATCCCGCCGACGGCACACGTGCAGATGCAAGTGCGACCAATCCGCAAGGGCGAATAAGAATGGTTTTCATGTAGAATGCGCGTTCAGGGCGTCGCCGGGCGGCGATGCCCAGTCCCCACGCATCGGAATTCCACATGTTCGCTCCCCGCCGCCGCTCCGCCGGCCTGCCGCGCCTGTCCCTGCTTGCCCTGGGCCTGATGGCCGCCGTCCACGCCCACGCCGCCGAGGCCGATGCCGCCCCGGCGCTGGAGGCCAAGCAGCTGGACCAGGTGATGGTCGTCGCCCAGCGCGCCGAGCGGGTCAGCAACGGCGCCACCAACCTGGACCTGGCGATCAAGGACACGCCGCAGTCCATCAGCGAGGTGACCAGCGAGCAGATGACCAACTTCGGCGCCACCAGCGTCAACGACGCCCTGCGCCTGGCCACCGGCATCCAGGTCGACGAGTGGGAAACCAACCGCACCACCTATACCTCGCGCGGCTTCGACATCCAGAACACGCAGATCGACGGCGTCGGCCTGCCGAACGGCTGGGGCATCGCCACCAGCGCCACGGACAGCTACGGCTACGAGAAGCTGGAAGTGATCCGCGGCGCCAACGGCCTGCTGACCGGCGTCGGCAATGCCGCCGGCACCATCAACTACGTGCGCAAGCGGCCGACCAACGAACAGGAAGGCGAGGTCGGCGTCAGCTACGGCTCGTGGGGCACCACGCGCGTGCAGGCCGATTATTCCACCCCCTTCACCGACGACGGCCGCTGGGCCGGCCGCGTGGTGGCCGCCCACCAGGACGGCGACTCGTGGCTGCGCGACAAGCAGGACAAGCGCGATTTCTTCTACGGCGTGGTCGACGGCCAGATCGGCGAGAGCGGCACGCTGACCGCCGGCTATTCGTGGCAGAAGGCCCGCACCACCGGCAACATGTGGGGCGCGCTGGCCTTCATGTACAGCGACGGCACCCAGGCCGAATGGAGTCGCAGCGCCTCGACCACCCAGGACTGGACGATGTGGGACACCACCACCCAGACCGGCTTCCTCGAGTATGCGCACCAGCTGGCCGAGCGCTGGCAGCTGAAGGTCTCCTACAACTACCGCCGCACCGACAACGACAGCAAGCTGTTCTACGGCACCGACCTGATGGGCACCGGCCTGCAGCCGGGCACCAACCTGGGCCTGTACGGCTACCCGTGGGGCGGCAAGGACCGCACCACCGCGCATATCGGCGACGCGCAGGTGAACGGACACTTCGACCTGTTCGGTCGCGACCAGGAGCTTGTATTCGGCGTCAGCTATGCCACCAGCGAGGCCGACAACCGCGAGTACGCGCAGGCCCAGTGTGGCGACATCGCCTGCGGCTACATCGAGATGCCCGGCTTCCCCTGGGCGGGCAACGTGATTCCCGAGCCGGTATGGGGCGACCTGTCGACCTACAGCACGCTCAACCAACGCATCAAGCGTGCCTACGGCGTGACCCGCCTGGCGTTCACCGACCGCTTCAAGGCGGTGCTTGGCTTCAACTTCACCCAGTATCACCGCGACGGCGTCAACTATGGTGTGGTGTTCGACCAGACCGAGAGCAACACCAGCCCGTATGCCGGCCTGACCTTCGACTTCAACGAGCACGTGCTCGGCTACGTCAGCTACTCGGATATCTACCAGCCGCAGGACCAGAGCGACGCCGATGGCCGCTACCTGGATCCGACCAAGGGCAGCAACTACGAGGTCGGCATCAAGGCCGACTGGCTGGACAAGCGCCTGCTGACCACGCTGGCGCTGTTCAAGGCACGCCAGGACGGCCTGGCCACCGGCATGGGCTACAACGACGACGGCCAGTTCTACTACGGCGGCGTGGACGTGGAATCCAAGGGCGTGGAGTTCGAGGCCACCGGCAAGCTGACGGACAACCTCGAACTGGTGTTCGGCTACACCGCGCTCAAGCTGACCGGCGAGGACGGCGACGATACCTATCGCTGGGTGCCGCGCCGCACCGCCAACCTGATGCTGAGTGCCCGCCTGCCCAGCTACACCCCGTTGTCGTTCGGCATCGGCAGTCGCTGGCAGAGCGACATCTCGAACGTGGAGAGCAATGGCTTCACCGTGCGCCAGGGCAGCTATGCGGTGGTGAACGGTTTCGTGGGATGGGACTTCCTGCCCAATGCGACGGTGCGCTTCAACGTGCAGAACCTCTTCGACGAGAAGTACATCAACACCCTGCGCTACAGCGGCTACTACGGTGCGCCGCGCAACTACACGCTGAGCCTGGACTGGCGGTTCTGAGGGGCGCCTTTCGCGGCGCGGGCAGGCGGCCTTGTCGCCAGTGCGTCCGGCTTGCCGGCGGGTCTGGTTTCGGCGCGAACAGGCATTTGCGCCGGATGGTGCAGCGTGCGCTGCAGGGGTCGGTCCGGGCAGCCTGGGGAGCTGGGCTCGATGGCGGCATCCATTCTGGTTCTTCTTCGATGTGCGGGGACCGCTACTTCTTTCTCCGGCAAGCGGGAGAAGCTGCCCCGAAGATGCGGATGAGGGCGCAATTTGCGGCCGCCCGTGCCTGCGATCCGCAGCGGAAAGCGGGGGATGGGGAGGGGGGGCGGCCTGGCGGCCGCTTTGGTCCTGGTTCCTTGTCGGTTGTGCATCGGTTGGCCTTCGATGTGGATCGGCTTGTTTGGGTCTCCTGCATGGTCCTTGGGCTACCGGCTTGTCGGGACACGCCGTAAACCCTTCCATGGGGGCTCGGTGGCGCCATCCGTGGCGCCACACGGTCCCGACAAGCCGGTAGCCCAAGGACCCGACAGATCCCTGGCCGCGGACGGGAAAAGCCAAAGCGAAAAGCGAAAGCAAAAAGCGAAAGCAAAAAGCAGAAGCGAAAACCAGAAGCGAAAAGCAGAAGCGAAAAGCAGAAGCGAAAAGCAGAAGCGAAAAGCAGAAGCGAAAAGCGGGTAAATGGGGGGGAGAGAGAAGCCGGGCGCCTGCTGCGCGGCTTCAAGCGCCGGGTCATGCCCGCCATGGCGTGAAATCCCCCGAGCCAACGAGTCTCAGCCCATCGCGCACCTGCTGGATCCCCGGTCTGCAAAGCCGCGCAGCAGGCGTCCCGCTTTTCATCCCCCACCCCCACCTCATTCGCTCTTGCTCTTGCTTCTTGCTTTGGCCCTGGCTGTTGCCTCGGTTTTCCCCACCGCCGTCCGTATCTGTCGGGCCTTGGGGAGACCGGTGGAGCGGGACCGTTGGCGGCATGGATGCCGCCATCGAGCCCCCATGGATGGGTTTACGGCGTGTCCCGATCCGCCGGTCTCCCCAAGGCGCACGCACAGCCCAAGCGAGCCGATCCACATCGAAGGCCACCCAAACCCACAACTGGCAAAGAACCAAAACCAAAGCGGCCGCCAGGCCGCAACAAAGCCCCTCCCCCCTCTTTCCCCGCAGATCGCGGCAACGCCGCAACCCGGGGCACTGGTGGCAATCCCGCGAGCTGCGACAGTTCGCGGCTGAAGCCGCTCCCACAGGTGCCAGTCAAACGTGGCAACGAGCATCGCCCGTGCCAGGAACGGGCCATCCGAGCGCCCCGCAAGCGGATGACGAACCAAAAAAAAAGGCGGCGGACCCTGGGAGTGTCCGCCGCCGGTACTGACACCCGAAGGGTCAGAAGGTGAAGGCCAGGCTCAGCTTGTAGGACCGGCCGTAGCGGTAGTAGCTGTTCAGCAGCAGCGGGTTGCCGTTGATGCTGGTGGTCTGCTCGTCGTCGAGCAGGTTGTCGCCTTCCAGGGTGACGCTGAAGTGGTCGTTGACGTTGTAGGACACGTGCGCAGTCACCCAGGTGAGCGGGTCGGACTCCTCGTTGTAGCCCTGGCCCAGCACGTTGGTCGCGGTCACGAAGCCGTCGGTGTGGTCGGCGCTGGCGCCGATCGACCAGCCATGCTTCTCGTACATCAGGCCCAGCGAGTACACCGACGGCGCGATGCCTTCCAGCGGACGCTCTTCACCATCGACATAGCTGTTGGACCAGTTGCGGGTGTACTGCGCGCGGAAGCCCAGGCCGTTGTCCCAGAAATGCTGCAGGCCGGCCTCGATGCCGTGCACCTTGGCGTAGTCGCCGTTGATCGGGCGCATGATGTTGAACAGGTAGCCCGGCACGCCGATGTCCTGTTGCGGCTCCCAACTGGTGGTGATCTGGTTCTCGATGCGCTTGTAGAACGTGGCGACGTTGAAGATCGAGTTCTCCGCGAAATACCACTCCAGCGACAGGTCGGCCTGCTTGGCCTCGTACGGCTTGAGGTTGACGTTGCCGCCGAAGACCTGGGTGAACTCGCCCCACGACACGCTCGCCGTGGTGCTGGTCGGCGCCAGCTGCTCCACCGACGGCCGCGCCATGGTCTTGGCCGCGCCGAAGCGCAGCTGCAGGTCATCGGTGAAGTGCCAGATGAAGTTCAGCGACGGCAGGAAGAAGCTGTAGTCGTTGTCCTCGCGGATCGGCGTCGGCTCGCCGTAGGTCGCCGTGTAGTTGAACGCGCCGTTCTCGGTGATGCTGGTGATCTTCGCGTCCCAGGCCTGCGAGGTGGTCTTGGTGCGGCCGAAGCGCACGCCCACGTTGCCGTCCCAGCTCTCGCCGGAGAAGTCCGCCTGGACGTACAGCGCCGTGGTCTTCTCGGTAACGCGGTAGCTTTCCAGCGGGTTCCATTCCGGCGCGGCGTTGCTGAAGTCGTAGGTCGTGCCGTCGGGGCGCGGATTGCCGTCGTAGGCCTGCAGGGCGGCCAGGTAGGCCGGCACGTCGAAGCCCAGGAACGAGCGCGGGAACGTCCCGTTCACGCCGCTCATGAAGTTCTTCAGCGAGTAGGTGCGGTTGATGACGTCCGCGCCGAGGTCGCCGACGTTGATCGCGTTGTCGCCGGAGTAGTAGTCCGCGCCGCCGTTGACGGTGTTGTTGATCAGGTCGCGCGACTTGCGCCGGTCGGTGAGCGTGGCGCCGAAACGCAGCTTGTCGACGTGCCACTTGCCCACGAACAGCTCGCCGGCCAGGGTGCCGCCATTGATGCGGTCCTGGATGTTGTCGCCGGCCAGTTCCATGTAGTGGGTGTTGAAATCGGTCTCGCCGAACGCGTCGCTGGCCAGGCCGCTGATCAGCTCGCGGCCGTCGGTGAAGTACGAGTTGACGCTGGGCACGCCGCCGGGATTGAGGTCGATGCGGGTCACGTTGGGCTGGTTCATGCGCAGCACGACGTAGGTGTCCTGGCCGCCGGAATAGCGCTTGGAGGTCGACCGGTACAGGTCGCCGATCAGCTTGAAGTCCTCGGTCACCTGCCACTGCGCGTTGGCACCGTACAGATCGGTGTCGACCACGCGGTGCTCGGTCTGGTTGAGCAGTTCCGGATTCATCCGCAGCTCCGGATCCGGATTGTCCAGGGTCAGGCCGGTCACGATGCCGTTGCGGACGGTGACGTCGGACCAGCGGCCCGGCGAGAACAGCGGATAGTAGGACTGCTGGTAGGAAACCTGCGGCGAATCCAGGCGGGTCTTCAGGCCGTCCACGGTCAGGCGGAAGTCGTCGTTGGGCCGCCACTCGAACTTGCCGGTGTACGCCGTGCGCTTCTTGTTCTCCATGATCGAGCCGACCCGGAACTGGCCGGGCGCGATCAGGCCGTACTCGTCGGGGTCCAGCTCGCCGTTGCCGTTGAGGTCGATGTTGCCGCCCCAGGCGTTGCCGCCCCAGCTCGGGTCGGCCGGATCCGGGTTGCGGGTCCAGCCGCCATCGTTGCCGGCCACGTCGGTACGATCGCGGCGGCTGGCGTAGACGCCGCCGACCAGGATGCCGATGGTGTCGTCGGCGAAGGTGTCGCTGAACACCGCCGAGACCTTGCCGCCGTCCAGGCCGGACATCTGGTTGTGGTCGCCTTCCACGCGGAAGGCGCCGTGCTGGCCCCTGTTGTCGAACGGGCTGGCCGAGCGCAGGTTGACCAGGCCGCCGATCGCGCCCTCGGTATTCTGCGCCTCGGCACCCTTGATGACGTCCGCGCCGCTGATCACGTCGGCGGGCAGCACGTCGAAGGCGAAGTCGCGGCCGGGGCCGTCGGTGGCCAGGATGCGGCCGTTGAAGGTGGTCAGCGTGTATTCCGGGCCCAGGCCGCGGACGCTGACCTTCTGGCCCTCGCCGCCGGCGGTGCGCGAGATGGCCACGCCGGTGATGTGGCTGAGCGAGTCGGCGACGTTGTCATCGGGGAACTTGCCCAGTTCCAGCGCGGTGATCGAGTCCTGCACGGTGGCCGAATCCCGTTTCAGCTCGACCGACCGCGCCAGGCTGGCGCGCACGCCGGTGACGGTGACGGTGTCGAGGGTGACGGCCTCCTGGCTGCTGGCCGGAGCGGCGTCCTGCGCCGGTGCCGTGGCCTGCTCCTGTGCCTGGGCGGACATGGAGAACAGCAGGGCCACGGCGATACCATGACAGAGCGGATTGCGAAGCGGACTTACAACGTTCACGGGTCTCTCCTCCCAAAGAAACAACGATTCGGTATATCAAACGAAACCGAGGCTAGTCTAAGTTTCGTTTTATATCAATAGCGAAAGCTAACGAAATACGGCATACTGCCTGCCCCTAAAGGAATAGCCATGTCAGTCACCCGCGACACCAGCCACCGCCGCCTCCAGATCAGCGAACTCGTGCGCCAGCACGGCAGCGTGCAGGTGGCGGCCCTGGCCCAGCGCTTCGGGGTGAGCATGCAGACGGTGCGCAAGGACCTGCGCTACCTGGCCGAGCGCGGGGTGATGGCGCGGGCCTACGGCGGGGCGATCGACAGCAGCGTGGTCGGCAGCAACCCGCCGGCCAGCGAGCCGCACTACGAGGCCAAGCGCACCGTGCGCCTGGACGAGAAGCGCCGGATCGGCCAGCGCGCCGCCGCGCTGGTCAAGCCCGGCGACACCATCGCGATCGATTCGGGCACCACCGCGATCCAGCTGGCCGAGGCCCTGCCGAACATCGAGGTCACCGTGGTGACCAACGACTTCGGCGTGCTGGGCGCGCTGACGCCCAAGAGCAACATCCGCATCGTGATGCTGGGCGGCGAGCTGCGCCGCAAGAACATGGCCTTCTACGGCGGCCTGACCGTCGAGGCGCTCGATGCCCTGCACGTGGACATGCTGTTCCTCGGCGTGGACGGCATGGACCTGGAGCGCGGCATCACCACCCACTACGAGCCCGAGGCGATGCTCAACCGCAAGATGGTCGAAGCCGCCCGCGTGGTCGTCGCGATCACCGACAGCTCCAAGTTCGGCCGCATCTGCCTGCACCGGATCATCCCGATCGGCGAGCTGGACAAGCTGATCACCGATACCGACGCGCCGGAGGACATCCGCCAGGCCAGCCAGCAGCTCGGCTTCGAGCTGCTGCTGGCCTGAGCCCTCAGCGCCTGGCGGTGCCGAACACACGCACGGCGTTCGCGTAGTAGATCTTGTCGATCACCGTCTTCGGCAGGGCCAGGCCGGGCACGTCGGCGTGGATCATCTCCACCCGCTGGGTGTCGCCGGTGGCCAGGTACTGCCAGTCCGAAGTCCAGAAATCATGGGCTTCGCGGCGGAATTCCTCCGGTTTGCTGTCCGGCTGGAAGGTCAGGTCGGTGCCGTAGATCAGCCGGTCCTGGTACTTGATGAAGAAGTCGCGCACCTTGGCGTAATCACGTACCGACTGGTACTGCACCTGGCTCATGCGCGCGGCCAGGTCGACCGTGGCGTTGGGGTAGCGGTCCAGGAAGGCTGCCAGCACTTCGACGTCGTACTCCAGGCTGGCCATGTGCGCGCCGACCACCGACAACCCCGGATGCGCGGCGACGAAACGGTCGCGCGCGGCCATCAGGTCGGCGTGGGTGGGCATCTCCGGGTGGAGGTACATGTGGTACTCGGGATGGTGGGCGAAGTACTCGCGGTCGTTGTCCGTGCTCATCTGGTCCAGCGGCAGCCAGCAGTTGTACGGCTCGGCCTGGTGGGCGATGAGCGGCACGCCGAGCTTCTGGATCTGGTCGGCCACCGGCGACAGCCGGGGATCGTCGAGGAACACCCGCTTGCCGGCGGGGTCGAGTTCGACCATGCCGATGTTCTTCCATACCTTGACCGCGTGTGCGCCTTCACCGACGTGGCGAGCCAGTTCGGCGTTGGTGCGCTCGGTCCAGCCTGGCGTACCGAAGCCCTTCATGGTGAAGGTGGTGGCCCAATGCACGCGTGCCGGATCGGCGTGAACCTGCGCCAGGGCGGCGGCATGTTGCGTGTCCAAGCTCGGGAAAGCCGGGTAGTCGACATTGATGGTGAGCAGTTCGAAGCCGTCGCTGCGTGCCAGCTGCAGGAAGGTCGGGTCCTTCGCGTTGATGTGCACGTGCGCGTCGAACTTGCGGACCTTGGCGTAGTCGGCCATCGAATAGGTATCCGCCGCGCGCGGCGAAGCCGCCTGGCAGGAAAGCGCGGCCAGCAGGCCGAGGGCCAGCACGCCGCGGCGGGCCGGGAGGGGAAGGGCGGATTGCTTCATTCGGGGGCCTCGGTAACGTAACGAAACTTAGATACAACATATCGCAACAAAAGTGTTGCATCAAATTGGCGCCTGCACCAGAATCGGTCGCACTTCCATCGCAGGAACAGTCGAATGCACCCGATTGGCCGTCGCTCCGTCCTCAAGCTGTTTTCCGGCAGCGTCGCTGCCGCCGCGTTGCCGACGCCAGTGCTGGCAGTCACGCGCGCGGCCGGGCCGGACGCCAGCGCGGTGCTGGACGACGGCGTGCTGGCCATTGCCTTCGATTCGCAGCTGCGCACCCGGGTGAGCGCCGCCGGCCGGGCGCTGACGCCGTTCCAGCCCAGCGAGTCGCTGCTGCTGGCCGGAAACGCGCTGGACAGGTTCGACTTCCGCGGCCAGCGCAGCGAAAGCGTGCGCGACCGTTTGCATGGCAAGGGCCGCCGCCTGGTGGTGACCGGTACCGCCGAGGGCGTGGAGAAGGAGGTCGCGCTGACCTTCTTCGAGCGTTACCCGGGCCTGGCGGTGCAGACGGTGAGCTACCGCAATGTCGGCGCGGTGCCGCTGGACGTGCAGGGCTGGCGCAGCCATCGGCATGAACTGGCCGAGGCGCCGGGCGGGTTCTGGAGTTTCTCCGGCGCCACCCACGAGGATCGCCGCGACTGGGTGCAGCCGCTGAAGGAGGGTTTCGACCAGCGCAATACCCTGGGCATGGACGCGGCCGATTACGGCGGCGGCACGCCGGTGGCGAACATCTGGCGGCGCGACGTCGGCCTGGCGGTCGGCCATCTCGAACCCAAGCCGCGCCTGCTCGACCTGCCGGTGCGCCGCACCGCCGGGGGCGCCAGCATCGCCATCGAATCGGCGCAACCGGTGACGCTGGCCCCGGGCCAGTCGCTGACTACCGACCGCACCTTCGTCTGCGCGCACGTGGGCGACCACTTCACCCCGCTCAGCCACTATCGCCGCTACATGCAGGACGAGGGCATCCGCGCACCGCAGCCGCCGGAGTCGGCGTTCGCGCCGATCTGGTGCGCCTGGGGCTACGAACGTGCGTTCAACACGCCGCAGGTGCTGGCCACGCTGCCGAAGGTGCGCGAGCTCGGCTTCGAATGGGCGGTGCTCGACGACGGCTGGCAGACCAACGAGGGCGACTGGCAGATCGAACGCAGGCGCTTTCCGCGCGGCGAGCAGGACATGAAGGACTTCGTCACGGCGATCCGCGCGCAGGGCCTGCGCCCGCGGCTGTGGATCGCGCCGCTGGCCTGCGACCCGGGCAGCGACGTGCTGCATGACCACCCCGACATGCTGCTGCTGGACAAGGAGGGTTCGGTCCAGAAGATCAGCTGGTGGAATGCCTTCACCCAGTGCCCGGCCTACCAGCCGACGATCGACTTCTACGTCGACCTGGTAAAGAAGGCGATCGGCGAATGGGGCTTCGAGGGCCTGAAGCTCGACGGCCAGCACCTCAACGCCGTCGCCCCCTGCTACAACCCGCTGCACCACCATGCCGACCCGAAGGAATCTTTCGAGAAGCTCGGCGACTTCTGGATGGCGATCCACAAGGCCGCGCGCGAGGCCAATCCCGAAGCGGTGGTCGAGCTGTGCCCGTGCGGCACCGCGTTCGCTTTCCACAACCTGCCGGCGACCGATCAGTATCCGGCGTCGGATCCGACCTCCTCCTGGCAGGTGCGCAGCAAGGGCAAGAGCGTCAAGGCGCTGTTCGGCCATGGCGGCAGCTATGCCGGCGACCATGTCGAGCTGAGCGACCACGGTGACGACTTCGCCTCTTCGGTCGGCCTGGGGGCGGTGATCTCCACCAAGTTCACCTGGCCGCACGATGCCGATCCGCCGCCGCCGCAGATGCCGCCGGGCGGCTACGTGCTCACCGCGGAGAAGGAAGCGCTGTGGCGCAAGTGGGTGAACCTGTACAAGACGCACATGCTGCCCAAGGGCGAGTACATGGGCGAGCTGTACGACATCGGCTTCGACCGGCCGGAGGCGCATGCCATCGCCAAGGACGGGGCGATGTACTACACGTTCTACGCCGATCAGCATGACGGCCCGATCGAACTGCGCGGTCTCGGCAAGGGTCGTTACCGTGTGCGCGACCTGTTCAACGAGGTCGACCTGGGCGTGGTCGACGCCAGCGCCAACCGACTGGACGCCCCGTTCAAGCGTTTCCTCCTGCTGCAGGCCACGCCTGTCGAGGCCACCGCATGAGCCTGTCCGCTTCCGCTCCGGCCACCCGCGCGCCGCGCGCATGGCTGCTCTACGCCGTCGTCACCGTTGTCCTGTGGGGCGTCTGGGGCGCGCTGTCGGGCCTCTCGGCCCAGCATGGCTTCCCTGACACCCTGGTCTACGTGGTCTGGGCGCTGACGATGATCCCGCCGGCCCTGGTGATCCTGTGGCGCAACGGCTGGAAGCTGGAGCGGCATCCGCGTGCGGTGGTCTACGGCCTGCTGATCGGCCTGCTCGGCGCCGGTGGACAGATGCTGCTGTTCAAGACGCTCACCATCGGCCCGGCGTACTTCATCTTCCCGATCATCTCGCTGTCGCCGGTCATCACCATCGTGCTGTCCTTCATGCTGCTGCGCGAACGCACCGGCAGGCTGGGCGCGCTGGGGATCGTGCTGGCGCTCGTCTCGCTGCCGCTGTTCGACCTGTCGCTGGGCGCAGGCGGCGGCGCCCAGGGGATGGGCTGGTTCGCCATGTCGCTGCTGATCATGCTGGCCTGGGGCCTGCAGGCCTACTTCATGAAGCTGGCCAACAACTCGGTCAGCGCCGAGAGCATCTTCTTCTACATGACGGTCGGCGCGCTGCTGCTCGCCCCGGTGGCCTGGGCCATGACCGACTTCAGCCAGCCGATCAACACCGGCCTGGACGGTCCGTGGATGACCGCCGCGATCCAGCTGCTCAACGCGATCGGCGCGTTGACCCTGGTGCATGCCTTCCGCCACGGCAAGGCGATCGTGGTCGCGCCGATGACCAACGCCGGTGCGCCGCTGGTGACCGCCGTGCTGTCGCTGATTTTCGCCGGCGTGGTGCCGGGCCCGCTGAAGATCGTGGGCCTGGTGCTGGCGCTGGTCGCCTCGCTGCTGCTGGCGCTCGAGCCGGAGCCCGGGGCCGCCCCCGACTCCCCCTGACCTGGAATTCCCATGCAAGCAATGCTCGACCTGATCGCCAGACACCGGCAGGGGCAGCCCGCCGGCGTGACCTCGGTCTGCTCGGCCCATCCGATCGTGATCGAGGCCGCGCTGCGCCACGCGCTGGCGCATGACGACGAACTGGTGCTGTTCGAGGCGACCTGCAACCAGGTCAACCAGGATGGCGGCTACACCGGCATGCAGCCGCGCGACTTCGTCGCCTTCGTGCACGGCATTGCCGCGCGCGTCGGCTTCCCGGTGGCGCGCATCGCACTGGGCGGCGACCACCTCGGCCCGAACCCGTGGACCGCGCTCGATGCCGGCGCGGCGATGGACAAGGCCGAGGTGATGGTCGCCGCCTACGTCGCCGCCGGTTTCCGCAAGATCCACCTGGACTGCTCGATGGCCTGCGAGGGCGACCCGGTGCCCCTGCCGGAGGCGGAGATCGTGCGCCGCGCCGTGCGCCTGTGCCGCGCCGCGGAAGCCGCGCACGCCAGCGCCGGCGGCGAGCCCCCGGTGTACGTGATCGGCACCGAGGTGCCGGTTCCGGGCGGTGCCACCGAGGACATCGAAGGGCTGGCGGTCACCACGCCGGAAGCGGCACTGGCGACGATCCAGGCGCATCGTGACGCCTTCCAGGCCGCCGGACTCGGCGCGGCCTGGCAACGCGTGATCGCCTCGGTCGTGCAGCCGGGCGTGGAGTTCGACCACCACCAGGTACTCGATTATGTGCCGGCCAAGGCGCAGGCGCTGAGCGAGGCCATCACCCGCGTCCCGGGCATGGTCTTCGAGGCGCATTCCACCGATTACCAGACCCGCGAGGCCCTGCGCGCGCTGGTCAGCGACCACTTCGCCATCCTCAAGGTCGGCCCGGGCCTGACCTTCGCCCTGCGCGAGGCGCTGTGGGCGCTGGATGCGATCGAGGCCGAGTGGATCGCGCCGGACCAGCGCGCCCACCTGCGCCGCACCGTGGTCGAACGCATGCGTGCCGAGCCGGGGTACTGGAAGCGCTATTACCACGGCGAAGGCCGCGCGCTGGCGACCGACCTGGAGTACAGCCTGAGCGACCGCATCCGCTATTACTGGCCTGACCCGGCGATCGAGCAGGCCCGCGAACGCCTGTTCGCGAACCTGCGCGCCGACCCGCCGCCGCTGCCGCTGCTCGGCCAGTACCTGCCACACGCCCTGCTGGCCCTGCGCCACGGTCGCGCCACCCAAGATCCGCATTCGCTGGCGATGGCCCATGTCAGCGCGGTCCTCGATGACTACCACCAAGCCTGCCTCCCCCATGCAAACCTCTGAAATCCTGGGCATCGCCGAATCCGAACTGGTCCGCGCCGGGGCACTGGCCACCGCACGCGAGATCGCCCAGCAGCCGCGCATGCTCAAGCGCACGCACGAACTGCTGGCCACGCTGCATGCGCAGCTGGAAGCCTTCGCCAGCCCGATCGTGCACGACCCGCGCGCGCGGGTGATCCTCACCGGCGCCGGTACCTCGGCCTACATCGGCCAGTGCCTGGCGCCGCTGCTGGACCGCCAGCTCGGCGCGCGCGTGGACGCGGTCGCCACCACCGACCTGGTCAGCAGTCCGCGGCTGTACCTGGATCCGCAGCAGTCGCTGCTGCTGGTGTCGTTCGGTCGCTCGGGCAACAGCCCCGAGAGCCTGGCCGCGGTCGAACTGGTCGAGTCGATCGTCGGCGACGTGCGCCACCTGGTGGTTACCTGCAACGCCGCCGGCGCGCTCAACCGCATCGCGGTGCGCCAGGCCATGACGGTGCTGTTGCCGGAGGAGACCCATGACGCCAGCTTCGCGATGACCTCCAGCTTCAGCTGCATGCTCTACGCCACGCTGGCCGCGCTGGGGCCGGCGCATGTGCTGGACGCGCGCATCGGGCCGGTCGCTTCGGCGACCGCCAACGTGCTCGAGACCGTGCGCGCGCCGCTGGCCGCGCTGGCCGCCGCCGCGCATCACCGCGTCGTCTACCTCGGCAGCGGCCTGCTGCAGGGCCTGGCGCGCGAAGCCGCACTGAAGCTCGGTGAGCTGACCAACGGCGACGTCGCGACATGCTTCGACACGCCGCTGGGTTTCCGCCACGGCCCCAAGACCTTCATCGATGCGAAGACCCTAGTGGTGGTGTTCGTCTCCAACGATCCGCTGACCCGCCGTTACGACCACGATCTGATCGACGAGCTGCGTCGCGACGGTCGCGCCGACCGGGTGATCGAGGTCAGCGCCCATCCGCGCGCCGAGGCCGCCGCCGACACGCTGCCGGTGTTCGAGGTCGGCAATGCCCCGGACATCGACCTGTGCTGGCCGTACGTCGCTGTCGCGCAGACCTACGCCTTCCATGCCTCGCTGCACCGCGGGCTGTCGCCGGACAACCCGAACAAGGAAGGCATGGTCAACCGCGTGGTCCAGGGCGTGCGCATCCACGCCAGCGCCGCATGAGCATCGGCGGCGTCTACCTCGGGGTCGATGGCGGCGGTACCAAGACCCGCTTCGCGCTGGTCGATGCCGGCGAACGGCTGCTGGCCGAAGCGCAGCACGGCACCACCTACCATCCGGAGATCGGCCTGGACGGCGTGCGCGCGATACTCGCCGCAGGCATCGCCGAAGTGGTGGCGGCCGCCGGCACCGACATGTCGCGGATCGGGCATGCGTTTTTCGGACTGCCCGCCTACGGCGAGGACAGCGAGGTCACGCCGCTGCTGCGTGCGATCCCGCGCGCCATCCTCGGCCACGGCCGCTACGACTGCGACAACGACATGGTCTGCGGCTGGGCCGGCTCGCTGGGTTGCGTGGACGGCATCAACATCGTCGCCGGTACCGGCTCGATCGGCTATGGCCAGCGCAAAGGCATGGCCGTGCGCGGCGGCGGCTGGGGAGAAGCGTTCTCCGATGAAGGCTCGGCACACTGGATCGCGATCCAGGGGCTCAACGCCTATTCGAGGATGAGTGACGGGCGCCTGCCGAAAGGCCCGCTGCATGCGCTGTTCAACGAGGCCATGCAGCTCGAGCACGACCTGGACATCTGCGCGCGGGTCTACGGCGATCATGCCTATACGCGTGGCGAACTGGCGCAGCTGTCCCGGCTGGTGGCGCGCGCCGCCGCGGCAGGCGACGTGGCCGCGCGCGGAATCTACGCGCATGCGGGGATCGAGCTGGCGGGCATCGTCGATGCGATCCGGCGCCAGCTCGGCTTCGAGGTGGGCGAGGCCGTGCCGCTGTCCTATTCGGGCGGCGCCTTCAGCGCCGGCGACCTGCTGCTGGACCCGTTCCGCGCCGCACTGGCCGAAGCCTGGCCGGGCTACGACCTGCGCGAACCCCTGCATGAGCCGCACTATGGCGCGGCGCTGTATGCCGCCCGCCTGGCTGGCGTCAGGCCGGCCTGAACCGGCGCGGCACCCTACCAGGCCCAGCGCACACCGATCCGGCCGGTGAGGATCTCCTGCTTGCCGCCGTCCAGGTCGGTCGTGTAGTCCACCGTGGTGTAGAGCTGGGCGCTCTGGCTGATCGCCGCGCTGAGGCCGAAGCCGAACTGCAGCGCGGTCGCGCCGCGTTCGCTGTCGACGACGATGTCGCCGTTGAACACGGTGCGGTCGCTGCCGTCGGGCACGTGAATGACGTTCAGGCGCAGGAATGGCCGGTAGTGCGAGCCGAGCGAATCGTCGAAGTCGCCGACCAAGCGCACGCCCAGGCGATAGGTGAAGCTGTCGGTGTTGTCGTAATGGGTCGGGCCGAACACGTCGTTGAAGTCGTCCAGGCGCACCGCGCTCCAGATGACCTGCGCCTGCGGCTCCAGCTGCCAGCGCTCGCCCACCTGCCACGGGTATCCGGCTTCCACCGAGCCGGTCAACACATGGCCGTCGGTATGGGCATTGATGCCGGTGATCGCGTGCATGTCCATGTCCAGCCAGGTGTACTGCGCGACCACGTCCAGGTAGGCCCGGGCCGGCCAGACGTGCGTCCACTGCAGGCTGGCGCTGGTGGCCTGGGTGTCGAGCTTGCCGGCGTGGCGGTTGTCGGTGGCGAGGACGTCGCCGGACACATCGCCCAGCAGCTGGCTGTAGCCGGCGGCAATGCCGATGCGGTCCTGGTGCTCGCTCTGGCGGTCGCTCGACCATAGCGGCGCGCCAACCTGGATGCCGGTCTTGTTGCCATCGATGGAAGGATCGACCGGGCCGCCGGCCTCCTGCTGGTAGGGACCGCCGAAGATCCGCATCCAGGCGTTGTGCCCGGCCTGCTGGCTGGCGACCCATTCCTGTTCGCCCTCGCGCTCGTGGAAGGTACCGAGCAGGTCGCCGGCCATCGCGCGCGCCACCATCGGGGCGATCACGTAATCGGGCACCTCGGGCCGGAAGATCGCGATGGGCATCGGATCGGGCGTCTCCAGATCGCCGATCGGCGGCAATACCGGCGGCACGGTGACTGGTGGGGGCACGGTGACCGGTGGCGGTGGCGGCGGCGGGGGAACAACCACCGGCGGCACGGTCGGCGGCACCACGGGCGGTGGCGGTACGGTGGGCGGCGGTGGCGGAGGAGGCACGGTCGGCGGGACCGTTGGCGGGACAGTAGGAGGCACGGTCGGCGGGACCGTTGGCGGGACAGTGGGAGGCACGGTCGGCGGGACCGTCGGCGGGACAGTGGGAGGTACGGTCGGCGGCACGGTCGGTGGGACCGTCGTGATGTTGTTGCGCAGGTACCAGTTCTCGGTGGAGGCATCGCCACCGCGGAACAGCAGGTACTCGTAAGGTCCGACCACCACGCGGCTGTTGAGGCTGAAGGCGGTGGTGGCGGTGGTGCCGCCATTGGTCGCCTCGACCACGAGGATCCCATCGCCGGTGGTCAGCCCACCCTGGCCATTGGCGTTGACGATGCCGATCCGGGTTGCGCCGGTGGCGCTGCCGCCGGAGATCACCAGCTTGTCCGAGGGCGGCTGGCCGGCGTCGAGCACGGTGTTGAGGTTGAGCAGACCGTTGTTGCCGACATAGTTGCCGACCACGGTCAGGCTGTCGGTGGTCGAGTTGCCACCGTTGGTGAGGTCGATGGTGCCGGCATTGGAGACCAGCACCGTGTCGCTGGCCAGGAACGGGCGGATCGAATAATTGCCCTGGCCGGCCAGCAGGCGGCTGCTCTCATCCAGCGCGAAGGTGCCGCCGCCGCTGGCGCTGTCGCCGAGCACCAGGTCCGGGCCCATCGTCAGCTGGGAGTTGTTGCGCAGGTCGATGAGTTCCCAGTTGACCAGGCGGTCGGGTCGCGTGCCCTGCGTGTTGAGCCAGTAGAGCTGGTCCTCGCCGAGCCCGCCATCGATGGTGATCGCGCGCATCTGGGTGTCGGTGAGGTTGCGGAAGTCAGCGCGGTCGTTCTCCGTGCCCATGTCGATGGCGTTGACCAGCCCGTCGGTCCAGACCAGGTAGTCGGCTCCGGCCTCGGCCAGGATGGACGCGTTGATCTGGCCGCCGGCCAGCGAGAACCAGTCGTCGCCGGTGCCCTGGTGGATGTCGCGATTGACCTCGCCGCCGTTCATCGCGAACGAATCGCCGCCATCGCCCTGCAGCACCTCGCTGTTGATCGTGCCGCCCGGCTGGTTGGTCACGCTGTCGTTGCCCGAGCCGGTGGTGATCGAGCCGTTCTGGATGCGCCCGCTGTTGGTGATCAGCGTCTGGCCGGTACCGACGACGACCACGCCGCCGTTCATGGTGGCCTCGCCGCCACCGGTGGTGGACAGGTTCTGGATGACGGTCACGCCGGTGCCGTTGAACTCCACGGTGGGGTTGAGCGTGCCGTAGTTGTAGATGGTGTTGTTGCCGTCGCCCTCGAGCACGATCGGCCCGTTGAAGCGACCGCCGACCAGGTAGTTGAGCAGGAAGTGGTTGCCGCCGCCGGAGATGGTGAAGGTGCCGTTGATGTTGCCGTTGTTGAGGAACACCCCGTTGGGCACGTTGATCATCGCCACCGACTGCAGGTTGCCGCCGGTGGTGGTCGCGGTGCCGTTGCTGACGCTGAGCACGTCGACATTGGAGACCTGGAAGGGCCCGTTGAAGCTGGTGTTCTGCTCGATGTTGACGGTGAGCTGGCTGCCGCCGTCGACCACATAGGCGGGCACGACATTGCTGCAGGTGACCGTGCCACTGCCATCGTCCACGCAGTCGGCCCAGGCGGCGCCGGCGTACAGCGCCAGCGTCATCGCGGTGGCCAGCTGGCTGGGCCGGGTGGCGGCGCGCGCGGCGGCGCGATGGGAAGACCTACGGCACTTCACATGGGGCGTGCGCATGGCAGGGCGTCCACAGCGGGTTGACCTGACGCTAACAATCACTTCGTGAAGCCGGATTTCACGAAAACCCGGCGTTCAGGCGCTTGCCTGGTCACGATGAGGCGAAGCCAATGCCCCCGCAAAGGGGGCATGCACGCCCGCTCGCAACAGTCCGTCTTTTCGCAGGGGGCAGCCGTAAGCCGGCGCCCGGGTTAACCTCCACTGATCCGCAAACCAGGGAGGAGAAGGCATGATCCGGGTCATCCTGCTGCAGGGGCAAAACCGCCATCGCGTCGAACAGCGCGACGACGCGCCGGACCTGCTGGACTACGACGGCGTGTGCTATTCGCTGCGTGCCGGCCCACGCACGCCGCTGCCCACCGACCATGCCTGGGACCCGGTCGCCGTGTATGCCCCGGACGAGTACAACGAGGAGGAATTCCAGGACATGTACGAAGCCGCCCGGCACCAGGTCGAGGAACTCGGCCTGAAGTACTGAGCGTCGCCGCTCAGGCTGGCTTCTTCAACGCCTCCAGCACCGCCGCCGGGGTGATCGGGAGGTGGCGCAGCCGGGCGCCGACGGCGGCGAAGATCGCATTGCCGATCGCCGGGCCGACCACCGTGGTGGTCGGCTCGCCCAGGCCCACCGCCGCTTCGGTGCTGGGGATGAATTCGATCTGCAGCTCGGGCACGTCGGCGATGCGCAGCGGCGTGTAGGTATCCAGGTTGGTATCGCGGACCTGTCCGTGTTCGAACACCGTGCCTTCGTGCAGCGCCATGCTCAGCCCCCACAGGGCGGCACCCTCGGTCTGCGCCAGCGCACCGTCCGGATGCACCACCGTGCCGCAGTCGGTGACCAGGAACAGCTTCTCGACCTTGACCTGGCCGCTGACGCGGTCGACGTGCACGCGCGCCACGCAGGTCACCCAGGTCGGCATGTCGCGTTCCTGGCCGAACGAGGTGGCGATGCCAAGGCCGGTATCGGCCGGCAGGCGCTCGCCCCAGCCGGCCAGCTCGGCGACGCGACGCAGCACGCCAGCCTGGCGATGCGCCCCGCCGACCGCGTTGGGGGCGCTGCCGGCGTTGTCGCCGCTGCCATCGAGCAGCGACAGGCGGAATTCCAGCGGATCCATGCCGCGATGGTGGGCGGCCTCGTCCATGAAGCTTTCCAGCGCCCAGTTGGTCCAGCCGGGACCGACCGAGCGCAGCCAGCCGGGGCGGAAGGCGCGGTTGGCCAGGTCGTTGGAAATCGCGCGCACGCGATGGGCGCCGACGTTGTACCAGTGGTCGGCGCCGGAAATGGCGAACGGATCGTAAGGCTGCCCGTTGCCCTTGGCCTTGCCGAGCAGGGCGCCGGCCATCACCTGGGTCGGCCAGCCGGCGCAGGCATCGTGCTGCATCGCCACGACCTTGCCGTTGGCATCGAAACCCATCGAGAGCTTCTGCAGCGACGGCGAGCGGAACGAATCGAAGCGCGCATCATCGGCGCGCGACAGGGTGAGCTTGACCGGTTTGCCGATCGCCTTGGCGGCCAGTGCGGCGGGCACCGCGTAGTCGCCGTTGAGGCGCCGGCCGAAGCCGCCGCCGAGCAGGTACGTGCGCAGCACCACCTTGTCCTCGGCCACGCCCAGCGCCTTGGCCAGGGTCGGCAGGATCAGCGACTGCCACTGGTTGCCGGTGTGGATCTCCCACACCCCGTCCTTCTGCAGTGCCAGCGCGTTGACCGGCTCGAGCTGGAAGTGCAGCACGCTGGCGGTGGTGTACTGCGCCTCCACGAGCGAGGCCGCGCCGGCAAATGCGTCCTCGACGCGGCCCTCGACGATGCGCGCGCCGGCATTGGCATCGGCGATCAGCTTGGCGGCGTGGTCGAGCACATCCTGCTCGGAAACACTGGCGGTGTCGTCATTGCTCCAGCTGACCTTGAGCCGCAGCGCCGCCTGCATCGCCGCCCAGGTCGAGTCGGCGAAGGCGACCACCCAGCCCGGCACGGTGCCGGACGGGTCATCCAGCACCGCATGGCCCTGGTAGCCCTTCACCTGCCTGGCCAGCGATTCGTCGACCGCGCTGACCCTGGAGCCATTGCGCGTCGGCGGAATCACCGGCGCGGCGTACACCATGCCATCGACATGCGCGTCGATGCCGTACCGGCCCTTGCCGTCGGTCTTGCCGGGAATGTCCAGGGCGTGGGTATCGATACCGACCAGCCGCCGCTCCGCCGGCGGCTTGACCGGCATCGCCTTGAGCTGCTCCTCGGTCCACGCCCGGCTGAGGTCGCCGCGCTGCACGATCTCGCCGTAGCTGATCGAGCGCCCGCCACCGCTGACCACGCCGTTGCGCGCCTGCAGCGAGGCCGCCGGCACGCCCAGCAGCTTGGCCGCTTCCTCGATCAGCGCGCTGCGGCCGGCGGCACCGGCCTGGCTGAGCAGCGGAAAGCTCTGCCATACCGACCAGCTGCCGCCGGTGACCATCAGCCCCCACTTCGGATCGCTGTCGACATGCTCCACGCGCACCTTCGACCAGTCCGCCTCCAGTTCGTCGGCGAGGATGCGCGCCAGGGCGGTGCCCACGTGCTGGCCCATCTCGGCACGGATCACGTGCACGGTGACCACGCCATCGGTGTCGATGTGGAACCACAGGTTCGGGTCGAAGCCTCGCTTGGCGATCACCTCGGCCGCCTGCTCGGGCAGGATCATCGAGGCGCGGGCGAACGCCATCACGACGCCGGCGCCGGCTGCGCCGATCAGGAAGCCGCGCCGGCTCAGGCGCAGGCCGCGGGGCGAGGTGGGTTCATTCATGGTCGTTCCCGTCCGGCGTGGCGACGGCGTCCTGGGCGGCGGGCGCGCGCATCGCCGTGGCCGCCAGCTTGATCGCCTTGCGGATGCGCACGTAGGCCATGCATCGGCACAGGCTGCCGGCCATCACCGCTTCGATCTCGGCATCGGACGGATCGGGGAAGTCGGCCAGCAGCGTCGCCGCCTGCATGATCTGCCCGGGCTGGCAGTAGCCGCACTGCGGCGCCTGCGCGGCGATCCAGGCCTGCTGCAGAGGATGCTGGCCGTCGGGCGAGAGGCCCTCGATGGTGGTCACCTGCTGGCCGGCGATGGCACCGACCGGGGTGATGCACGAGCGGATCGCGCGGCCGTTGAGGTGCACGGTGCAGGCCCCACACATGCCGATCCCGCAGCCGAACTTGGTGCCGGTGAGCCGCAGCTCGTCGCGGATCACCCACAGCAGCGGGGTGTCGTCGTCGGCCCGGACCTGGACCGGTTGGCCGTTGAGTAGGAACTGGCTCATCGCTGGGCTCCGGTCTGCCGGGTCTGGGTGCTGGACGCGGGTTCGCCGCGCAGCTTGGCCACCTGTTGTTCCAGGTCCGGCCAGGGCGGCCGGTCGGTGCGCGTGCGGCGCAGCCAGGCGGCAAGCTCGGCAACCTGGGCATTGCTGAAGGAGTGCCCGAAGCCAGGCATCATCACGCCTGGCAGTCCCTCGTCCACGCCGATGCCGTGCAGGATGATCTGGATCAGCGAGGACGGGTCGTCGGCGGTCAGCGCGCTGTTGAGGCCGAGTTCGGGCCGGACCAGCAGTGGCATCGGGCCGTTGTTGTAATGGCAGGAGGCGCAGGCGGCGTTGTAGAGGTTGGCGCCGCGGTCGACCTGCTGCGTGGTGCCGATCTGGTGCGCCTGCATGGCGCGGGCGACGGCGTTGTCCGGCGCTGCCGGCGCCTTGCCGCGGGTGCCGAAGCGGTCGGCGAAATAGGCGGCGATCGCGCGCACGTCATCGTCGGACAGCTTGGCCAGGCCGTCATGGATGACCGGCGACATCGGTCCGGCGGCCACGCCGTGCAGCGCGGTGCCGCCATGGCGCAGGTAGGCGAACAGCTCGTCCTCGCTCCAGGCTACCGGCGCCGGGTTGCCCTCGCGCAGGGGTGGGGCGTACCACTGGTCGATCGGCGCGCCGGCATAGCGCGCCTGCCCGGTCTTCTCGGCGCCGAGCCGGTTGCGCGGGCTGTGGCAGGCCGAGCAGTGGCCCAGGCCTTCGGCCAGGTAGGCGCCGCGGTTCCACTGCGCATCCTTGCCGGTGACCGGGCCGAACTGCCCCTCGCGCACGAACAGCAGCTTCCAGCCCGCCTGCAGGGCGCGCCAGTTGAGCGGGAAGGGCACGTCCGGCGGCAGCTGCGCCTGGCGCACCGGCGGCTGGCTCATGAGGTAGGCATAGATCGCGCGCAGGTCCTCGTCGCTGACCAGGTCGAAATGCTGGTAAGGGAAGGCCGGGAACAGGTGGGAGCCGTCGCGCGCCACGCCCTTGCGCATCGCCCGTACGAAGGCCGCTTCGGACCATCGGCCGATGCCGGTCTCCGGGTCCGGGGTGATGTTGCTGGAGAAGATCGTCCCGAAGTCGGTCTGCATCGGGTAATTGCCGGCGTAGCGCGCGCCGCCCTTGGCGGTGTGGCAGGTCGCGCAGTAGCCGGCGGCGGCAAGCACCTCGCCGCGCCTGACCTGCTCGGCGGGGAAGTTGGCAGCCGCGGGCGGGGTGATCGGCGCGATCGCCGGTCGCCATGCCAGCACGACGATGCCGACGAGGCCGACCAGGACCAGGATGAGCAGGCACAGCAGGAAGCGTTTCAAGTGGCGACCCTCCGCTCCAGCATGCGGGCCGCCCGGCCAGCCGCGCTGGCCGCGGCGGGCGGCAGCTGGCCGCGGCAGATGGAGCATACGACGGTGCGGCCTGCGCTCTTTCACGCCGTCGTGATCCGGGTTCCACGCCGGCGACAGGTCGCGGTTGGCGAGGGTGGCTTACTATTTCCGCACGCGCGGCCTGCCGCACACACTTTCCGACCCGTGCCCCGATATCGCAATTTCCTGTCCGTCTTCCGCCTGTTCTGGCTGCTCTGCGCCCTGGCCCTGTCCGGCGCCGCCTGGGCCCAGGCGACGCCCGATACCACCATCAGCGACGCGCAGAAGCTGCTCGACCGCGCCGAGGACCAGCTGGCCCAGGTCAACCGGCAGCTGCCGGCGGCGGTGGAGCCGGTCGACTTCCTGCATCTGAACGAGCAGCTGGCCAAGGTGCAGGGCGACGCGCTCGCCGCCGGCCAGCTGGTCGATGCGCCGCTGGCGGACGTGAAGTCGCGCCTGGAGCAGCTCGGTCCGGCGCCGGCGGCGGGGACGGTCGAGTCGCGCGACATCATCGCCCAGCGGCGCGACCTCACCGCGCGCCAGGGCAAGCTGGACGACATCCGCAAGCGCGCCGACCTGCTCGGGCTCGACGCGCGCCAGGCCGCGACGCGGATCGAGCAGGCACGCACGGAGAAGTTCAACCGCAGGCTGACCACGCGCAGCGCCTCGCCGTTGTCGCCGGGGCTGTGGCGCAACCTGGCGCGGCAGTGGCCCACCGATGCCGGCAAGCTGTCGGCGGTCGGCAACGACATGCGCGAGGCGCTGGGCAAGGCGGTAGCCAGCAACGGCTACGCCGGCCTGGTTGTCGCGCTGGCCATCGCGCTGCTGCTGGCCTTCCCGGTGCGCCTGTTCCTGCGGGCTCTGGGACGCCGGCTGATCACCTCGCGCGGCCCGGGCGGGCGCCTGCGCCGCTCCGCGCTGGCGGTGTGGCTGCTGCTGGTCGGCACGCTGTCGATCGGCCTGGCGGCCACCGTGGTGGAAGGTGCGCTGCAGTCGATCGACGCGATCCCCGATGCGCTGCAGCCGCTGGCCGAGGCCTTTGTCCTGGTCAGCTACATCGCCGCCTTCATCAGTGCGCTGAGCGGCGCGCTGATGTCGCGCGGGCAGGCTTCCTGGCGGCTGTTCACGCTCGACGACGCGACTGCCCAGCGGCTGCTGTGGCACTGCCACGCGGCCGCATGGCTGGCCTGGGTGCTGGTCATGGTCGTGCAGGTGCTCAAGCTCGCTGGCACCAGCGAGACCCTGGGCCAGGTCGTCGACGGCTTCAGCTCGCTGCTGTACGTGGCGCTGATCCTGTCGGTGCTGGCCGGCCTGACCCGCTCGCTGCGCACCACCGAGCATGATCCGGCCACCGCGCACGGCGCCGCGGCCACCGATCCGAAGCCCGACCCGAAGGCGGTCACAAGCGCGGCGAAGCCGCCGCAGCGCGCGCTGACCACGCGCGGCGGTGGCGTGGTGGCGCTGGCCCGCATCCTGGGCTATCTCGCGGTATCGCTGGCGCTGCTGGCGACCCTGCTGGGCTACCTCAATTTCGCCCTGTTCATCACCCAGCAGATCATCTGGATGGCGCTGATCTGGGGGGCGATCACCCTGCTGATGGCGTTCGTGGACGACCTGTGCAGCTGGCTGGTGCGGCCGGACAACCGCCTCAGCCGCGCGCTGGTCGGTATCGGCGTGCGCCCCAGCCTGCTGGCGCAGGCCGGCGCGCTGGTATCGGCGGTGCTGCGGGTCTCGCTGCTGGTGATCGGCCTGGGCGCGCTGCTGATGCCGTACGGCTCGAACCTGTCGCTGTTCGGCAACCTGTTCGAGACCTTGTCGACCGGTTTGCAGCTGGGCCACGTGGCCTTCGCCCCGACCGAGATCCTCGGCGCGGTGGTCACCTTCGCCATCGGCTGGGGCATCCTGCAGGGCGCGCAGCACTGGCTCAACCACACCTACCTTCCCAAGACCGACCTGGACGTGGGCGCGCGCGCCTCGATCAGCACGGTGGTGCGCTATCTCGGCCTGCTGGTCGTACTGCTGTGGGCGTTGGCCGCGCTGGGAATCACCACCGCCAACCTGGCGCTGGTCGCCAGCGCGCTGTCGGTGGGCATCGGCTTCGGCCTGCAGGCGATCACCCAGAACTTCATCTCCGGGCTGATCCTGATGGCCGAGCGTCCGGTGCGGGTGGGCGACTGGGTGCGCCTGGGCGATGCGGAGGGTGACATCAAGCGCATCAGCGTGCGCGCGACCGAGATCCAGATCGGCGACCGCTCCACGCTGATCGTGCCCAACTCCGAGCTGATCACCAAGAGCGTGCGCAACATGACCCTGGCCAACCCGCTGGGTCGCGTGCAGCTGCAGTTCTCGGTGCCGCTGGGCACGGATGTGGCGCGCGTGCGCGACCTGCTGCTGGCGCTGTACCGCGAGCACCCCAAGACCCTGCCCACTCCGGCGCCCAGCGTCTACATCGACTCGCTGGTGGGCGGCGTGGCGAACATCAACAGCTTCGTCTTCGTCGGCAGCCCGCGCGACGCCTACGGCGTGCGCAGCGACCTGTTCTTCGCGCTGCTGGCGAAGATGGCCGCCGAAGGCATCGCGATGTCCTCACCGCAGGATATCCGCGTGGTGCCGATGCCGGGCGCGACACCCGAGGCAGCGCACAAGGCGCCGGAGGATGACGGCCAGGCGTCATAGCCGCCTGATCCCTGGCGAGGCGGGTTGTAGTGGGTGTGGAGGCCTGCGGAGGCCTGCGGGTGCACTGTGGGAGGGTTCGTCGGCACCGACGCTTCTGCGTGCATCACGCCATGCAGGAGCGCCCGAACCCACGGTCGCGGCTGAGGCCGCTCCTCCAAGGGAACATCGCGCGCCTCCGCTGCAGGAGCGGTTTCAGCCGCGATCCTGGGTCAGGCGCCCTTGCATCGCCTGTGCGCGCAGCAGCGTCCGGGCTGATGCCTCTCCCACAGCGCAATCAAGACCGTCCCCGCCGCACCGGCGAACTGCGCACCAGCGCCAGGTCGTCGACGGAAATGTCCTCGGCCTCGGTGTAGTCGAGCCAGGCGCGGATCTCCAGGTCGTCGACCTCGTGGTCCAGGCCCAGCGGCATGCGCACGCGGCCATCGGCATCGGGCTGCACCCATTGCTGGGCAAGCACCACGTTGCGGCCGGAGGCCACCGCCTCCATCCAGAACGCGCGCTGCGGCAGCCGCCTGGCGTACAGCTGCAGCATGTATTCGCCGGGTTGGGTGCGCCGTGGGTCGCGGGTCATCATGATCGGCTGGCGGACGCGCGGCCGCGGGCCCTGCACCGGCGCCGACAGCGGTGCGTCGATGGCGATGCCGCGCTTGAGCTGCGCATCGCCGTACAGCTGCATGCCATGGCCGCGGTTGACCAGCAGCGCGCACCAGTCGCCGTCGGCCGAGCCGTCCTCGAAGGCGGTGCAGCGGTCCACGTAGGCCAGGGTGTTCTTGGCGTTGGCGCGGTCGAACTGCCTGGAGGTGTTCTCCAGGTACATCGCCTTGAGGTTCCACCTGCGGTCGTACTCGAGCAGTACCGGTGGCTTGATCGGCTGCACGCCGACCAGCACCTGGCCATCGTCCACGCGCAGCATACGGGTACTGCGACCGGTCCACAGCGTGCGCGAGAACGCCAGGTAGCGCCGGTAGGCGCGCGGGTCGCGGGTGGCGACCGCGCTGGCGCTGGGCGCATCGGCACCGGCCAGCAGCGAGCGGCCGAAGCCCAGCTTGCGGATGTTCGGCTGCAGCAGCTGCAGCAGCGTGGCACCGGAATCCAGGGTGCTGCCGGCGCTGGCCTGCACCTGCCTTGGGCTGATGCCCGGGCCGAGGAACAGCAGCAGGTTCTCGCGCTGCTCGCGGGCGAGCACGTCGCTGAGGTCATTGGGCATGGCCAGGTGGTCGGAGGCGATCACCACCAGCGTGTCCTTGCCGAAGCGGCTGGCGCGGATGCGGTCGACCAGCTCGCCGATCAGGCGATCGCTGCACTTGAGCGCGTCGAGCATGCCCACGCGTCCCAGCGCGCTGTCGTAATGCTGATCCTTGCAGCGCAGCGGCAGGTGACCGGCCGGATGGTGGGTGTCCATGGTCAGCGCGGTGAGCATGAAGGGCTGGCCGGCCTCGGACAGCGCCAGGAAGCTGTTCCACGCGTCCTCCAGCATCACGTCGTCATGCACGCCCCAGGCCGAGAAGCGCTTTGGCGCCACCCCGGCCTGGCGGAAGTAGCCGACGTCGCGCACTTCGTCGTAACCGTGGCTGGCGAGGAAGCGGCCCTTGCCGGCGAAGTCGGCGTTGGCGCCGCCGACGAAATGGTTCGAATAGCCCTGGGTGCGCAGGTAGTCGCCCAGGCACTGCGCCTCGGGCAGGAAGCGGCCCATGCGGTCCATGCTGTTCTCGTCGCCCGGCGCGGTGGTCAGCGGGACGCCGCACTGCGAGGCGACCAGGCCGGCGATGGTCCAGCCACTGCCTTCCGGCGAGCCGATGCCGCGGAAGTCCAGGCCTTCGCCGGCGAGGCGGGCGAGGTTGGGCATCAGCCCGGGGAAGGTCTTCTGGTCGAAATAGGTCCGTTCCAGGCTTTCGCCATAGATCCAGACGATGTTGCGCCGCTTGTGCAGCGGCTGCACCGGGACCTGGTACTCGGGCACCACGCGGGCGTAATCGACCGGACGCAGCTGCTGCCACAGGCGCTGGCCGTCGGCGTACAGGGGACTGGCGGCGACCGCCACGCACCACGCCAGGCCGAAGCCGAGCAGGCTGCGCATGCCGATGCCCGGCCGGTGCAGTCGCCGCACGCGCACCAGCCACAGCGGCAGCAGCGAGGCCAGCGCCATCACGACGAACAGCGCGATCGTGCCGCGGAAATCGCTGACGCCGGCGCCGTCCATGTCCGCGTGCAGGTGATAGAGCGTGGCCGCGTTGAGGCCGTCGCCGCTGAGGCGGTCGATCAGCACCCAGGTACTGCACAGCAACAGCAGCAGCGACAGCAGGCCGGCCTTGAGCCAGGCGCGGTAAGGCGAAACCAGCAGCAGGACAAGCAGACACAGCAGGGACAGCAACAGCAGGATTCCGTGCATGACTCGGCTTCCATGATGAATGTGGAAGGCAAGCCCGCATCGGAAGCATCACTCGCCAGCAGGGGTTTTGCCACGGATCAGACCGATGTGACAAGCCCATGACCGGATCATGCACGGCCGAAGCTGACTGGAATGTTGAGATGAATGGCTGGGGTGGTGACGCGTGGTTCAACGATGCCCGCGTTCCTCGCGCGCCCGCGCGCGGCGATCGAACAGCAGCGCGCTGGCGACGATGCCCAGCCCCAGGAACACCGCCAGCAGGAACAGCACCAGCGCGATGGCCGGATAGCCCCACAGCTTGAACGGCGTGTCGATCCGCATCAGCTGCGAGGAGGCCAGGATCAGCGCGGCGGTGACGATGCCGGCGGCGACGCGGTTGGCGATCTTCTGCAGGTTCTCCATCAGGTGCGACTCTTCCAGGCCGGTCACCTTCATCTGCATGCGGTTTTCCGAAAGCAGCGAAAGGATGTCCGATACCCGGCGCGGGCCCTCGCGAAGCAGCGACTGCACCTCCATCGCCTCGCTGGCCAGGTTGGCCGCGGACATCGACTTGCGCAGGCGCGCGCGCATCACGCTCTGCAGGTGTCGTTCGACCACGCGCCGGATGTCCAGTTCCGGCGACAGCGTGCGGCAGACCGCCTCCAGGTTGAGCAGGGTCTTGCCGAGCAGGCTCAGCTCCGGCGGCGTGCGCAGGCCGGTGGCGGTGGCGATGCGCACCAGCTCCAGCACCACCTGGCCCTCGGTGGTGGTCTCGTGGGCGGCATAGCGCGCGATCATCTGCCCGACCTCGCGCAGGTAACGCTCCTCGTCGTAGTCCTCCAGCCGCGTGCTCAGCGCGATGGTCTCGTCGGCGACTTCCTCGCCACGCCCGTCCACGGCGGCGAACAGCAGCTTGAGCAGGCGCTCGCGCAGGCGCGGCGGCACGTGCGCGACCATGCCCAGGTCGAAGATCGCCAGGCGCTGGTCGTCGGTGACGCGCAGGTTGCCCGGGTGCGGGTCGGCGTGGATTTCCCCATGCACGAACATCTGGTCCAGGTAGCCGCGGATCAGCGCACTGGCGAGCGGCTTCATCGACTGTTCGGTGCGCCGCACCGGTGGGATGGCGTCCACGCGCACGCCGTGCACCATCTGCATGGTCAGGACCCGGCGGCTGGTGAAGTCCCACAGCGGCTGCGGCACCCACAGCTCGGGGAAGGGCGCCAGGTGGCGGCCGAAACGGACCAGGTTCTCCGCCTCGGTCTCGTAGTCCAGTTCTATGATCAGGGTCTTGGCGAATTCGTTGAGCCAGTCGGCGAAGCGCACGCGTCGGCCCAGGCCGGTCAGCCGGTCGGCCGCGTTGGCGAAGCTGCGCAGCACCTCCAGGTCCGAGCGGACCTGGGCGGCGACCTCGGGCTTCTGCACCTTCACCGCGACCTCACCACCCTCGCGCAGCACCGCGCGGTGCACCTGCGCCAGGGAGGCGCAGCCCAGCGGTTCGTCATCGAAGTAGGCAAACGCCCTGGACACGGATACGCCGATTTCCTGCTCGAAGATCTCGCGCACGCGTTGCGCCGGGATCGCCCCGGTGTTCTCCTGCATGCGTTCCAGCGCGGTGGCGAACTCCGGCGGCACCAGGTCCGGGCGGGTGGACAGCATCTGGCCGAGCTTGATGAAGGTCGGGCCCAGCGCCTCCAGGTCGCGCACGAACTGCTCGGGATTGCCGTCGGCGGCGACGTCGGCGCCCACGGTCGGGTCCAGGTTCAGGCCGGAGAAAACCCCGGAATTGCGGTAGCGCAGCAGCAGCCGCAGGATCTGCGTGCGGCGGCTCATGCCGCCGACGAGGGCCGGATCGGCGGTACGCGTGGCAACCGGGGCGCCGGTCGGCGCCGGGGGGAGCGGTGGGGCGTCGCTTTGGCCGGACAAGGGCGGGTCTCCTGCTGGACTGCGTCGCAGTGTCGCCAGTGACCGGTCGCGGACGGGTGAATCCGCGCCATGGCACCGCACGCATGGCCCGATCCGCAGGGAATCGGCGAGAATCGGCGCTCACTCCCGCTGAATGGAATCCGCATGGCCGGCGCCAGCCTGTTAACCCTGCTCGACGATATCGCCACCCTGCTCGACGACGTCTCGGTGCTGACCAAGGTCGCCGCCAAGAAGACCGCCGGCGTGCTGGGCGACGACCTGGCGCTCAATGCCCAGCAGGTGACCGGGGTGCGTGCCGAGCGCGAGCTGCCGGTGGTCTGGGCGGTGGCCCGGGGCTCGTTCGTCAACAAGGCGATCCTGGTGCCGGCCGCACTGGCGATCAGTGCGCTGGAGGCATGGCTGAAGTCGCGCGGCCTGCCCATCCCGCTGGTGGTGCCGCTGATGATGGTCGGCGGCGCGTTCCTGTGTTTCGAGGGCGTGGAGAAGCTCGCGCACAAGTTCCTGCACAAGGACGAGGCCGCGGCGGAGGCCGCCGCGCATGCCGAGCAGCTGCGCGGGCTGGCCGACGCGAACGTCGACGTGGTGGCGATGGAACGCGACAAGGTCAAGGGAGCGGTGCGTACCGATTTCATCCTGTCGGCCGAGATCATCGTGCTGACCTTGGGCGTGGTCAGCGGCCAGCCTTTCCTGCAGCAGGTCCTGTCGCTGGTGGTGGTGGCGATCGCGATGACGGTCGGCGTGTACGGCCTGGTGGCGGCGATCGTGAAGCTGGACGACGTCGGCCTGTATCTCACCGGCAAGGGCCAGGCCCTGGCCGCGCTCGGCCGCGGCATCCTGCGCGCGGCGCCCTGGTTGATGAAGACCCTGGCGGTGGTCGGTACGCTGGCGATGTTCCTGGTCGGCGGCGGCATCCTGGTGCACAACGTGCCGGCGCTGCATCACTTCGTCAGCGGCCTGGGACCGTCGCAGGGCGCGCTCGGCGCACTGGTGTCGGCGCTGGGCAACGTGGTGGTCGGCGTGATCGCCGGTGCCATCGTGCTGGCCGCGGTCACCGCCTGGCAGAAACTGCGCGCCGGCCGCGCCGCAGGCTGAGGGCGAGGCCGGCAGGCTTCCGGGATCAGTCGGCGTCGAGCACGCGGTTCTTGCCGGCCTGCTTGGCGGCGTACATCGCGCGGTCGGCGCGGCGCAGGACCTCGTCGGCGCCTTCGTCCCCACGGCAGGCGGCCACGCCGGCACTGAAGGTGACGAACACGCGCAGGTCCTCGTGCAGGAACGCGCGCTGGGCCAGGGCGCGCTGCAGGCGCACCACCGCCGCATGGGCCTCGAACAGCGTCGCGTCGGGCAGCAGCAGGACGAACTCCTCGCCGCCGAAGCGGGCGATCGCATCGCTGCCGCGCAGCACCGTACCGGCGGTGGCCACCAGGTGGCGTAGCGCGGCGTCGCCGCCGGCGTGGCCATGGGTCTGGTTGAGCAGGCGGAAATCGTCCAGGTCGAGCATCGCCACGCACAGCGGATGGCCGCCGCGCAGCGTACGCGCGCGCTCGCGCTCGAACAGCTCGTCGAAGCCGCGACGGTTCAGCGCGCCGGTCAGCTGGTCCTCGCGCACCAGTCCGGAGACGTCGCGCAGCTCCTGCTCCAGGGCCTGGATGCGTTGTTCGGCATCCTCGACCTGGCGCCGCGCGGCGATCAGTTCGTCGCGCGCCTGCAGGGCCTGCGCCTGCACTCCGGCGGTATCGGCCAGGATGTCCTGCAGCAGGCGGCCGAGCCCTGAGATGCTGCGGGTCTGCGCGATCTCCCGGGCGATCGCCTGCGAATAGCCAGCCACCCGGTCGTGGTACTGGCCGGTGCTGGCGGCCATGCCGTCGAGGCGGTCGACGAAGGCGACCATCATCCCGCGCATCGCGTCCTTGGACTCGGCGATGCCCTGCTTGAGCAGGCCCTGCTTGTAGATGACCTCGCGCAGGCTGCCGCGCGCCTGCTCCAGCGTGCCGGGATCGAGCGGGCCGGCGATCAGCCGGCGGATGTCGCCGATCTGGCCCTGCAGCCAGCTGCGGTCGTCGAGCAGCTCGCCGACGTTCTCCAGCAGCAGGTCGAACAACCCGAGCAGCAGGTTCTGCTGTTCGTGCGCGTCCTCGGCGCGCAGGCCGACCTGGTGGCACAACTCGCGGATGCGCTGCTCGAATACCGTTACCGGCAGGCCCGGCCGCCATCCCTTGAGGGCGTTGGCCAGCGACTGCGCCTCGGCGGTCAGCCCGCGATCGCGCTGCAGTGCGGTGGCCAGGGCATTGCCGAGCGCGTGCCGCAGCAGGTCGCGCCATTGCTCGGCCTCGCTGCGACCGTCCCCGGGCGCCTCCAGGTCGATGGTGCGGATGTACTTGTCGAGCAGCTGGCGCAAGGCGCGCCCGTACGCCACCCAGTCGCCGGCTTCGTAGGCGTTGCGCAGGCGCACACCCATGTCGGCGAGTTCGCCATGCAGGCCGGCCATGCCCTCGGCGAAGGCCCACAGCAATGCGGGCGGTTGCCGTGCGGGCGCGAACAGCCGCTGCAGCTCGGCGGTGGCGGCGGCCGGGTCGCGCGCGGCCACGACGCGAGCGGGCCCCGGCAGCAGCCTCGGCACATCCGCCTGCTCCAGTCGCAACGGCGCTGCCGAGGAAGCGCCATCGCCCCGCGGCCACCAGCGGCGTAGCGCGCTGGGTCGGGAGGGCGGAGGGTCGCGGTGCTCGGACATGGGGCGCCCGGGGATCCAGTGATTTCGATGCCGGGTTATCGGCGCGGGCGCGGCGGGCTTGAGGCGTCCCGGGCCGCCTGCGACACAACGGCACCGCCTCGTGACGGTGCATCTGCACCTTCGCGGTTCGCTGAACGGATCAGCTGATGCCTGTACGTCATGAGACCGGCACCTGTGCTTCACGCACTTTTTATCGGCACAAACCGACTATCACCGCATGTCGTCGTGGGGCCCTCGCGACGGCCGTGTCACCCCCAGCTTCTCCGTTGGACGCCTGCCGGCAAGGCAGGCGGTATTGCTGTTTTTCCGCTTTTTCCGTCTTCCCCCCACGCGACGGACGCCGTGATGACCGCCTTGATGACGTTGGATCCCCTCGTTGCCCCCGCCGGTGACGAGATGTTTTCCGTTTCCCCCGAATCGCTGTACGAGCCCGCGCCGACGCGCGCGCCGCGACATCGCGATGCCCGCGGGCGCTTCGTCCGCCATCACGAGTGGGCGGCCGAGCTGCCGGCCCCGGGCGACAGTGCCTTGTTCGTGGTGCCCGAGATGGCCGATTTCATCAAGGCTGGTGGCCTGGGTGACGTGGCCGCCGCGCTGCCGCGTGCCCTGCGCCGGCGCTACGACGTGCGCGTGCTGATCCCCGGCTACCGCGACGTGCTGGCCCGCGCCGGCGCGATCGAGCGGGTCGGCCGGGTACCCGCGCACGCGGCCTTGCCGGCCTGCGACATCGGCCGCATCGAGCAGGCCGACGGCCTGCCGGTCTACGTGCTGTGCTGCCCGGCGCTGTTCGAACGCGAAGGCACGCCCTACGTGGACGCCGAGGGACGCGAATGGCCGGACAACGCGCTGCGTTTCGCGACCCTGGCGCACGCGGCGGCCGAGATCGCCGCCGGCCGGGCCGGGATGGCCTGGCGCCCGCAGCTGCTGCACCTGAATGACTGGCCCAGCGCGTTGGCCGCGGCCTACGTGCACTGGTCCGGTGGCGACACGCCCTGCCTGCTCACCATCCACAACCTGGCCTACCAGGGCCTGTTCCCGCGCGAACTGGCGGCGGCGCTGGGCGTGCCCGACGAGCACATGGACGAGCTGGAGTTCCACGGCCAGCTGTCGTTCCTGCGCGGAGGCATCGTCCACGCGCAGCAGGTGAACACGGTCAGCGAGAGCTATGCCAGCCAGATCGTCGGCCCGGTCGATGGCTGCGGGCTGGACTCGCTGCTGGCGCGGCTGGCCGAGCGCGGGACGCTGAGCGGCATCGTTAACGGCATCGACCCGAGCTGGGACCCGCGCACCGACGCACACCTGCCGGCGCGCTTCGGCATCGGCCACTGGGAGGGGCGCGCGGACAACGCCCGCCACGTGCGCCAGGCCTTCGGTCTGCCGCACAGCGAGGGGCCGCTGTTCGCGGTGGTCTCGCGGCTGGTCCACCAGAAGGGCCTGGACCTGACCTGCGAGGTCGCCCCGCAGATCGTCGCCGCTGGCGGCCAGATCGTGGTGATCGGCGGCGGCGAGCCGCAGATCGAACAGCAGGTCGAGGCGCTGGCGCGGCGCTACCCCGGCCATGTCGGTGCGTACATCGGCTTCGACGAGGCGCTGGCCCGGGCGATGTTCGCCGGCGCCGATTTCCTGCTCATGCCTTCGCGCTTCGAGCCCTGCGGGCTCAGCCAGATGTATGCGCAGCGCTTCGGCTGCCTGCCGGTCGCCCATGCCACCGGCGGCTTGATCGATACCGTGGACGATGGCGTCACCGGCTTCCTGTTCCAGGGTGCCAGCGCCGACGCGCTGCGGCGCTGCCTGCAGCGGGTGTTCCGCACCTTCCGCCTGCCCGGCCTGCTGGCGGCGATGCGGCGCGCGGCGATGCTGCGGCCCGGCGGCTGGGAAGCGGCCGGCGATGCCTATCTCGCGCTGTACCGGCGCACGGCGATGGCGCTGTCATGAGCGAGCGGGTGGACGGACGCAACGAAGCAGCGACGATCGACACAGGCCTCTTCGAGCCGGACCCAGCGGATGGCCGTGAGCATGCCCTGGGCGCGCTGGCGCGCGCCGAGCCCGCCGATGCCTTCGCCTGGCTGGGCCCGCACCGCATGGCCGATGGCCGGCATCGCGTGCGTGCGCTGCTGCCCGGCGCGCGCGCGGTCGCGCTGATAGATGCCCGCGGCGATCGGCTTGCCGCGATGCAGCCGCTGGGCGATGGCCTGTTCGAGGCGGTGCTGCCGCAACCGGTGGCCTATCGCCTGCAGGTCGAGTGGCCGCAGGCGTGGCAGGAGGTCGAGGACGCCTACAGCTTCGGCCCGCAGCTCGACGAGTCGCTGCTGCAGCGCCTGCACGAAGGCGACGGCCAGGCCCTGCGCGAAGCGCTGGGCGCGCATCCGCTGACCTGCATGGGCGTGCCGGGCGTGCGCTTCGCGGTGTGGGCGCCGAACGCGCTCCGGGTGGCGGTGGTCGGCGACTTCAACGGCTGGGACGGCCGTCGCCATCCGATGCGGCTGCGGCATACCGCCGGGGTATGGGAGATCTTCGTCCCGCGCGTGGAGACCGGCGCGCGCTACAAGTTCGAGATCACCGCCGCCGACGGCCAGCGCCTGCCACACAAGGCCGATCCGCTGGCGCGCTGGACCGAACTGCCGCCGGCCACCGCCTCGCGCGTGCCTCCGGTAAGCGACCACGACTGGCAGGACGCGGCCTGGATCGCGCGTCGCCGCGAGGCTGCGCCGGCACCGCTGTCGATCTACGAACTGCACGCAGGTTCCTGGCGCCGTGATGCCCAGGGCCAGCCACTGGACTGGGACGCGCTGGCGGCCGAACTGATTCCCTACGTGGCCGCGCTGGGCTTCACGCATGTCGAGCTGCTGCCGGTCACCGAGCATCCGTTCGGCGGATCGTGGGGCTACCAGCCGCTGGGCATGTATGCCCCGACCGCGCGGCATGGCGATCCGCAGGCGTTCGCGCGTTTCGTCGATGCCTGCCATGGCGCCGGCATCGGCGTCATCCTGGACTGGGTCAGCGGCCACTTCCCCGGCGACGAGCACGGCCTGCAGCGCTTCGACGGCACCGCGCTGTACGAGCACGCCGATCCGCGCGAGGGATTCCATCGCGACTGGCACACGCTCATCTACAACTACGGGCGGCACGAGGTGTCGGCCTACCTGGTCGGCAGCGCGCTGGAATGGCTGGAGCGTTTCCACATCGATGGCCTGCGCGTGGATGCAGTGGCCTCGATGCTGTACCGCGACTACAGCCGCGGCGAGGGCCAATGGATTCCCAATGCCCATGGTGGGCGCGAGAACCTGGAGGCGATCGCCTTCCTGCGCCGGCTCAACCAGGAAGTCGCCACGCGCTTCCCGGGCGTGATGATGATGGCCGAGGAATCCACCGCCTGGCCGGGCGTCACCGCGCCGGTCGCCGAGGGCGGGCTCGGCTTCAGCCACAAGTGGAACATGGGCTGGATGCACGACACGCTGTCCTACATGCAGCGCGAGCCGGTCCACCGCACGCACCACCACAGCGAGATGAGCTTCGGGCTGGTCTATGCGTTCTCCGAGCGCTTCATCCTGCCGCTCTCGCATGACGAGGTCGTGCACGGCAAGCGCTCCCTGCTCGGGCGCATGCCCGGCGACGACGCGCAGCGGTTCGCCAACCTGCGCGCCTACCTCGGCTTCATGTGGGCGCACCCGGGGGCCAAGCTGCTGTTCATGGGTGGGGAGTTCGGCCAGCGCGGCGAATGGGACCACGATGCCACGCCGGAGTGGGCGCAGGCCGGCGCGCCACCGCATGCCGGCGTGCAGCGCCTGGTCGGCGATCTCAACCGGCTGCTGCGCGCGCAGCCGGCCCTGTGGCGCGGCGACCGGGTGCCGGCGGGTTTCGAGTGGAGCATCGGCGACGATCGCGACAACAGCGTGTTCGCCTTCGTGCGCCACGATCCGGCCGGCGCGGCGCCGCCGCTGCTGGTGGTCAGCAACTTCACCCCGGTCCCGCGCCACGGCTACCGGGTCGGCGTGCCGACCGCCGGCCGCTGGCACGAACGGCTCAATACCGACAGCGGCCATTACGCAGGCGGCAATCTCGGCAACGCCGGTGGCCGCGACACCGAGCCGACGCCGATGCACGGCCATGCGGAATCGTTGGCACTGACCCTGCCGCCACTATCCACGCTGTACCTGCAGGCGGACGCATGAGTGCACCGCCCGCGCGCCCGCCGACCGGCCCCCTCGGCGCCTGGGAGCAGGCGCCGGGCGTAGTGGGTTTCCGGATCTGGGCGCCGGCGGCGACGACGGTGGACCTGCTGCTGGACGGGCGCGTGCTGCCGATGGCCCGCGAACCCGACGGCTGTTTCGCCGTCGAAGCCGATGCCGCCGACGGCGCGCGCTACCGCTACCGCATCGATGGTGGCGAGGCGGTGCCCGACCAGGCCTCGCGCTGGCAGCCCGACGGCGTGCACGGCGCCAGCGCGGTGCTCGGCACGGCCTATCCGTGGCGTTGCACCGCCTGGACCGGCCGTCCCTGGGCCGAAGCGGTGATCTACGAGGTCCATGTCGGCACCTGCGGCGGCTATGCCGGCGTGCGCGCGCAATTGCCGCGGCTGGCGGCGCTGGGCATCACCGCGCTGGAACTGATGCCGGTGGCCGAGTTCCCCGGCCGGCGCAACTGGGGCTACGACGGCACCTTTCCGTACGCGCCGGCCTCGGCCTATGGCGATCCGCGCGAACTCAAGGCGCTGGTCGACGAGGCTCACGCGCACGGACTGATGGTGCTGCTGGACGTGGTCTACAACCATTTCGGCCCGGACGGAAACCACCTCGGCCGCTATGCGCCGGCCTTCTTCCGCACCGACCTTCCCACGCCGTGGGGGGCGGCGATCGATTTCACCCAGCCGGCGGTGCAGCGCTACTTCATCGACAACGCGCTGATGTGGCTGCGCGAGTACCGTTTCGACGGCCTGCGCCTGGACGCCGTGCATGCGATCGCCCCGACCGCCTTCCTCGCCCAGCTGCGCGAGGCGATCGTCGCCGCGCTCCCCCCCGGGCGCCAGGTGCACCTGGTGCTGGAAAACGAGCGCAACCAGGCCACGCTGCTGCGGGAGGGCTATACCGCACAGTGGAACGACGACTTCCACAACGCGCTGCACGTGCTGCTGACCGGCGAGCGGGAAGGCTACTACGCCGCCTTCGCCGATGATCCGACCGCGCACCTGGCGCGCGTGCTGACCGAAGGCTTCGCATTCCAGGGCCAGGCTGATGCGCGCGGCCACCTGCGCGGCGAGCCGAGCGGCGACCTGTCGCCGGCGCGGTTCGTCGTGTTCGCGCAGAACCACGACCAGATCGGCAACCGCGCTTTCGGCGAGCGCCTGGGCGCGCTGGTCGACGAGCCGCGCCTGCGCAGCGCGATGGCGCTGACCGCGCTGACGCCGATGATCCCCTTGTTCTTCATGGGCGAGCCCTGGGGCGCGCGCCAGCCGTTCCTGTTCTTCACCGATTTCGCGCCGCCGCTGGATGCCGCCGTGCGCGAGGGCCGGCGCCGCGAGTTCGCGCATTTCGCCGCATTCGCCGACGAAGCGCGGCGCGCACGCATTCCCGACCCGAACGACGAGGCCACTTTCCTGGCATCGCGGGCGCCGCCCGAAGACGCCGCCCGCGGCGCCGGCGCGCGCTGGGGCGACCTGTTCACCGGCCTGCTGGCGCTGCGCCGGCAGTGGCTGGTTCCCGGCCTGGCGCAGGCCCGCGCGCTGCCGCTACGGCGGCTCGGCGATGGTGCGCTGGCGGCGGGCTGGCAGCTGCCCGCGGGCGACTGGCACGTCGCCTTCAACTTCGGACCGGTACCGGTACCGATGCCGGCGGGCGCCGATTGCCTGCTGTGGGCGGAGAACCTCGCCACCGGTCGCGCCGAGCTGCCGGTCGACGGCTTCATCGCCTGGCGCGGGAGGCAGCCGTGAGCACGGCGCTGCACGCACTGGCCGAGTCGGCCGGGCTGATGGTCGACTGGGTCGATGTCGCCGGCGAGGCGCGCCAGGTCCCGGTGCCGACGCTGCATGCACTGCTGGAGGCCCTGGGCCTGCGCGCGGGCAGCGAGCAACAGTGTCGCGAGGGTCTGCGCGCACTGGGCCAGGCACGGCCGCCGCCGCCGCTGCTGACCGCGCGCACCGGCGAACGGCTGGCGCTGCGTGGCGAGCCAGGCCAGCGTTGCCGCTGGTTCGACGAACACGAGGTCGGCCATGAAGCGCGCCGCGACGAGGACGGCTGTCTGCACGCACCGGCGAGCGCGGGCTACTGGCGGCTGGAGTCGGCCAGCGGCATGCAGGCGTACGCGATCGCCCCGCCGCGCTGCTGGAGCGTGGCCGAGGCCTGCGCCCGGCACGATCCGCGCGCCTGGGGCATGGCCCTGCAGGTCTACTCTGCCTGCAGCGAGAACGACGCCGGCATCGGCGATGCGGCCGGCAGCGCCGCCTGGCTGCGCCATGTCGCCCATGCCGGCGGTGACGCGCTGGCCCTGAGCCCGGTGCATGCGCCGCGACCGATTCGCGCGCAATACAGCCCGTACTCGCCGAGCGACCGCCGCTTCCTCGACCCCCTGCACGCCGCGCCGACCCATGTGCTCGGCACCGCCGCCCTGCAGGCGCTGGACGCGCCGCCGTTCCTGCGCGAGCGCTGCCGCGCGCTGCAGGCGCAGCCGCTGGTCGACTGGCCGGCGGCGGCGCAGGCGAAGTGGCAGTGGCTGCGCGCGCTGCATGATCGTTTCGATGGCGCCGACGCCGCCCTGCACGCCGACTACCTGCGCTTCCGTGCCGAAGGCGGCGCCGCGCTGGAGGCCTATGCGCGTTTCGCCGCGCGCGACCATGGCGAGGAGGACCCCGGGCTGCAGCTGTTCGGCCAATGGCTGGCGCAGCGCAGCTGGTCCGGCCTGCAGCGCGAGGCGCGCGAGCGCGGCATGGGCGTGGGCCTGGTCGCCGACCTGGCGGTCGGCTTCGATCCGGCCGGCGCCGAGGCGGCGGCCTGGCCGCGGGCGGTGCTGCCCGGGCTGGTGCTCGGCGCGCCGCCGGATGCGTTCAATCCCCAGGGCCAGGCCTGGGGCATTGGCGGCTACTCGCCGCAGGGGCTGGTCGACAGCGGCTACGCGCCGTTCCTGGCGCTGCTGCGTGCGGTGCTGCGCGATCGTGGCGGGATCCGCATCGACCACGTGCTGGGCCTGCTGCGGCTATGGCTGGTGCCGGCCGGCGCGGGACCGGGCGAGGGCGGCTACCTGCGTTACCCGCTGCGCGACCTGCTCAACCTGGTGGTGCTGGAATCCTGGCGCCATCGCGCCATCGTCATCGGCGAGGACCTCGGGGTGGTGCCGCCGGGTTTCCGCGAACAGCTGGCCGCGCGCGGAATACTCGGCACCGACGTGCTGCTGTTCTGCCGCGACGAGGACGGCAACTTCCTGCCGCCTTCGACCTGGCGACGCGATGCGGTCGCCACCACCACCACCCACGACCTGCCGACGCTGTGCGGCTGGCGCGCCGCGCGCGACCTGGACTGGCGCGAGCGGCTGGGCCAGGGCAGCGCCGCGCAGCTGCGCCAGGAGCGCCTGGCCCGTCGCCACGCGCAGCTGCAGCTGCAGGCGGCGTGCGAGGGCGAGGGCATCGCCGAGGGCGATCCCTGGCTGGATGCGCTGCGCTACGCCGCACGCGCGCCGGCACCGCTGGCGCTGCTGCCGGTCGAGGATGCGCTGGCGTTGACCGAACAGCCCAACCTGCCGGGCACCGTCGGCACGCACCCGAACTGGCGTCGGCGCCTGCCGCAGCCGCTCCCTGCGCAGCCACTGCATGCCGCGCTGGCGACCTTCGCCGGCGCCCGCCACGCCGCCAGCGCGCCATGACGCCCCTGCGCGCCACCGTGCGGCTGCAGCTGCATGCCGGCTTCGACCTGGCCGCGGCGGCCGCGCAGCTGCCGTACTTCGCCGCGCTCGGCGTCAGCCATCTCTACCTGTCGCCGGTCGCCGCCGCCGTGCCGGGTTCGCCGCATGGTTACGACGGCATCGACCCGACCCGGGTCAGCCCGGAACTCGGCGGCGAGGCGGCCCTGATCGCGCTGTCGCAACGCGCCCGTGCGCTCGGCATCGGGCTGATCCTGGACCTGGTTCCCAACCACCTCGCCACGCATCCGGCCAACGCCTGGTGGTGGGACGTGCTGCGCCATGGCCGACGCAGCCGGCACGCGGCCTGGTTCGACCTGGACTGGCGCGCGCCGGGGCACGATGGCCAGCTGTGGCTGCCGGTACTCGACCGGCCGTGCGCGCAGGCGGTGGCCGACGGCGTGCTGGTGATCGAGCTCGACCCGGCCGGCCAGCCGCAGCTGCGCCACCATGGCACGCCGTTCCCGTTGCGACCGCAGCACATCCCGGCGCTGTCGCCGGCGGCGCTGCGCGGCTGGATCGAGGAGCTCAATCGCGAAGCACGCCGGGGCGATCCGCGCCTGCTCAAGCTCATCGAGCGGCAGGCCTACCGGCTGGCGTGGTGGCGGGTCGGCAACGACATGGTCAACTACCGGCGCTTCTTCGACATCACCAGCCTGGTCGCGCTGCGCGTCGAGCTGCCGGCGGTGTTCGACGTCGTCCACGCGCTGCCGCTGCGGCTGGCCGCCGAGGGCCACATCGACGGCGTGCGCATCGACCATATCGACGGCCTGGCTGATCCGGCCGGCTACCTGCGGCGGCTGCGCGCGCGGCTGGACCAGGCCGGCCGCCAGCGCGGCCTGCCCGCCGGCGCGCTGGCGCTGTACGTGGAGAAGATCCTGGCGCCGGGCGAAAGCCTGCCGGCGGACTGGGCCTGCGACGGCACCACCGGCTACGACTTCATGGACCAGGTCGGCGCCGTGCTGCACGCGCGCGGCGGACGCGCACCGCTGGGGCGGCTGTGGCGCTCGCTGAGCGGCCGCGGCGCGGACTTCGGCCAGGAACAGCGCCAGGCGCGCGAGGAAGTCCTGCGCGGACCGCTGCAGGCCGAGTTCATCCGCACGGTGCGCGCCCAGGTCGCGCTGGCGCGGCTGGATCCGGCCACCCGCGAGTTCAGCCCGCAGATGCTGGCGCGCGCGCTGGCCTGCCTGCTGCGCGAATACCCGGTCTACCGCAGCTACGCCGGCAGCAACGGACTGGCCGCGGTCGACCTCGCGCACCTGGAGGGTGCCCTGGGGCGCGCGCGCGCCGGCCAGTCGCAGGCCAGCGTCGCCGCCCTGGAGGCGATGGCGCGCTGGCTGCGCGACGACCTCGGCGCCGGACGCGCCCAGGCCATGCTCAGGCGCGTGCTGCGGCGGCGGTTCGAGCAGCTGTCGGCACCGTTGAACGCCAAGGCGGTGGAGGACACCGCGTTCTACCGCTACGGCGTGCTGCTGTCGCGCAACGAGGTCGGCAGCGACCCGGACCACTTCGCGCTGACCGCCGCGCAGTTCCACGCCGCCAGTCGCGCACGCCTGCACCGGCATCCGCAGGCGCTGCTCGCCACCGCCACCCACGACCACAAGCGCGGCGAGGATGTACGCGCACGGCTGGCGGTGCTGTCCGAGTGGCCGGCGTGGTGGCGCGACCAGGTGCGCGGATTCGATGCGATTGCCGCCGGCCTGGCCGTGCCGCCACCGGTGCCGGCCGATGCGGCGCTGCTGTGGCAGACGGTGGTCGCGGCCTGGCCCTGCGCGCTGGCGGCCGACGACCAGCCGGCGCTGCGCGACTATGCCGCGCGGATCGGCCAGTGGCAGGTCAAGGCCCTGCGCGAAGCCAAGCTGCGCAGCAGCTGGCTGGATCCGCAGCTCGACTACGAGGCCCGGGCGACCGCCTTCAGCGAGGCCGTGCTGTGCAGCGCGCGGGGTTTGCCGCTGCGGCGCGCGCTGCAGCGGGCGATGCGGCGGCTGGCGCTGCCCGGCGCCCGTAACGGCCTGGCCCAGGCCTGCCTGCGCATGACCGTGCCCGGCGTGCCCGATCTGTATCAGGGTTGCGAAGGTTGGGACCTGTCGCTGGTCGATCCGGACAACCGACGCGAAGTGGATTACCCGCAGCGGCGACGCTGGCTCGACGATCCGCGCGACTGGCCGGCGCTGCTGCGCGACTGGCCCGATGGCGTGGCCAAGGCGCGGTTGATCGCGCGGCTGCTGGCCCTGCGCGGCGCGTATCCGGACCTGTTCGCGCGCGGCGATTACCGCCCGCTCGAAGGCGGCGGCGAGCGCGTGCTGGCTTTCCGGCGCACCCTGGGCGAACAACAGCTGCTGGTCGCGGTCACCCGGCTGGCCGCCGATGCGGGCGGCAATGCGCTGGCGCTGCCATCGCGCAGCTGGGGCCAGGCGGCGCTGGACTGCACGCCAGGGCACTACCGCAACGTGCTGGAAGACATCCACGTGGTGCAGCGCGCCCGTCGCGTGGCGCTGTCCACGCTGCTTGCACGCAGTCCGGTGGCAGTCTGGATATCGGAGTGAGAGCAGGCCCATGAACGACAGCGAACGACTCGCGCGCGTGCGCGAACTGGCACGGGAAATCTGGGAGGCCGAAGGCCGCCCCGACGGTGCCGAGCTGCGCCACTGGTCGATGGCCGAGCGGCTGGTCGACGCCGAGATCCGCTCGGCGGACGAGGATGACGGCATCCAGGGCACGGCGCCCTGATGTCCGGTAAGAAAGAGGAGCAAGCATGCCGCCACGCAAAATGACCCAGCGCTCGCGGATCCGCGAGGGCCGGCCGTTCCCGCTCGGTGCGACCTGGGACGGCCTGGGCGTGAATTTCTCGCTGTATTCGGTCAATGCCACCAAGGTCGAGCTGTGCCTGTTCGACGAGCGCAACCGCGAAACCGAACGCATCGTGCTGCCCGAGTACACCGACGAGGTCTGGCACGGCTACCTGCCCGACGCGCGGCCCGGGCAGCGCTACGCCTACCGCGTGCACGGCCCGTACGCGCCCGACGCCGGCCACCGCTTCAACCCGAACAAGCTGCTGCTGGACCCGTACGCCAAGCAGATCGTCGGCCAGCTGAAGTGGGCGCCGCAGCTGTTCGGATACACGATCGGGCACAAGGACAAGGACCTGAGCTTCGACCGTCGCGACAGCGCCGCCTTCATGCCCCGCTGCGCGGTGGTCGACCCGGCCTTCACCTGGGGCCAGGACCGGCGCCCGCAGGTGCCGTGGCAGCACACGGTGATCTACGAGGCCCACGTGCGCGGGCTCAGCATGCGCCATCCCGACGTGCCCGAGGCCGACCGCGGCACCTTCTCGGCGCTGCGCAGCGACGCGCTGGTCGAGCACATCCGCGGCCTGGGCGTTACCGCGGTGGAGCTGCTGCCGGTGCACGCCTTCGTCGACGACGCCCAGCTGCTCGAGCGCGGCCTTCGCAACTACTGGGGCTACAACACGATCGGCTTCTTCGCCCCACATCCGCGCTACATGGCCACGCGGACCGTGGCCGAGTTCAAGCAGATGGTCACCCGCCTGCATGACGCCGGGCTGGAGGTGATCCTGGACGTGGTCTACAACCACACCGCCGAGGGCAACGAGCTCGGGCCCACGCTCTCGTTCAAGGGGATCGACAACGCCAGCTACTACCGGCTGGCCGACGACCGCCGCTTCTACATCAACGACACCGGTACCGGTAACACCTTCGACCTGACCAACGCCGGCGCGCTGCGCATGGTGCTGGACTCGCTGCGCTACTGGGTGCTGGAAATGCACGTGGACGGCTTCCGTTTCGACCTGGCGACGATCCTGGGCCGCGAGCGCTACGGCTTCGATCCCAGCGGCAGCTTCCTCGACGCCGTGCGCCAGGATCCGGTCCTGAGCCAGACCAAGCTGATCGCCGAGCCGTGGGACATCGGGCCGGGCGGGTACCAGGTCGGCGGCTTCCCGCCCGGCTGGGCCGAATGGAACGACCGTTTCCGCGACAACGTGCGCGCCTTCTGGCGCGGCGACCAGGGCCAGCTGGCGGAACTGGCCACGCGCCTGACCGGCTCGGCCGACCTGTTCCGGCACAACGGCCGCCGTCCGCACGCCACGGTCAACTTCATCACCGCCCATGACGGGTTCACGCTCAACGACCTGGTCAGCTACGACCACAAGCACAACGAGGCCAACGGCGAGGACAACCACGACGGCAGCGACAACAACATCTCTGCCAACTACGGCGCCGAGGGCCCGAGCGACGACGCGGAGATCAACGGCACGCGGCGCCGGCAGATGCGCAACCTGCTGGCGACGCTGCTGCTGTCGCAGGGCACCCCGATGCTGCTGGCCGGCGACGAGTTCGGGCACAGCCAGGGCGGCAACAACAACGCCTACTGCCAGGACAACGAGACCACCTGGATCGACTGGGCCGCTGCCACGCTCGCGCCGGCCGCCGACCAGGCGCGCTTCGTGCGCCGCGTGCTTGCCCTGCGGCGGCGCTACCCGCTGCTGCATCGCAGCCGTTTCTTCGACGGCAGCTTCGACGAAAGCCTGGGCTTCCGCGACGTCACCTGGCTGGCGCCGGATGGCAGCGAGATGACCGACGCGCAGTGGCACGATCCCGGCGCGCACGCGTTGATGATGCGCCTGGACGGGCGCGCGCCGGCCACCGGACTGCGCCAGGTCGCTGCCAACGTGACCCTGCTGATGCTGCTCAACGCCGATCCGGTCAACACGATCGACTTCCAGCTGCCGGCAATGCACGACGAGCACTGGCGCGTGCTGATCGATACCGCGCGCCACGGTGGACGCGCCACGCCGGGTGACTGCGCCTGGTCGGCGCCGCCACGTTCGCTGGCGCTGCTGGCGGTCGAGCGTGACCGCGTGGCCAGCACGGCGAAGGTGGCCCCGGACGGGGGACAGGGCACGCACTGATCGGCGCCCTCACCCGGCCTTGACGCCGGCCCGGCAAGCTGGCCGGGCCAGCGCGCTGGCGGCCGCGGGTGCCCGGCCTTCGGCATCGAACGGGGAAGGCCATGGACCAGGGATTGATCTACCTGCTGCTGATCTGCGGGCTGATGATCGTGCCGCGGGGCCTGCAGCGCTTCCGCATCCCGGCGCCGCTGACCTGCTTCGTGATCGGCATGCTGCTGTTGCTCCTGCTGCCCGGCCGCCACAGCAGCGCGGTGCACCTTTCGGCGGTGCTCGGCATCACCGCGCTGTTCCTGTACGCCGGCCTGGAGGTCGACCTGCGCGCCCTGCTGGCCCAGCGCGGCCCGCTGCTGCGCTACCTGGTCGTGCGCCTGTTGGCAGTGGCCTGCTTCGCCGCCCTGGCGATGTACGCGCTCGACCTGCGCTGGCAGGCTGCCACGCTGCTGACCCTGGCGGTGCTGACGTCCTCCACCGGCTTCATCATCGACTCGCTGGACCGCTTCGACATGGATGCGCAGGAGCGCTTCTGGGTCACCAACCAGGCCATCGCCGGCGAGCTGCTCGCGCTGGGACTGATGTTCGTCGTACTGCAGGCGGACAGCCCGCAGGCGCTGGCGACCTCCACCGGCATCCTGCTCGTGCTGGCGCTCGCCACCCCGCTGGCGTACTTCGCGTTGGCGCGCTGGATCCTGCCGCACGCGCCCGGCTCGGAGTTCTCGCTGCTGGTGACCGTGGCGCTGGTGGCGGCCTTCGTCACCAACCGGCTGGGCGTGGAGTACCTGCTCGGCGCCTTCCTCGCCGGCATGGTCGCGCACCTGCTTTCGCGCAGGCTGCCCGGCCTGGCCTCCGAACACAACATGCACGCGGTCAAGCTGTTCTCGAATTTCTTCCTGCCGTTCTACTTCTTCCGCCAGGGCACGCAGGTCCCGTCCGGCGCGTTCGGCTGGGAGGCGCTGGCGATCGGGCTGGGCCTGTGCCTGCTGATCCCGCTACGGCTGTGGGGCGCCTACCGCCAGCGCCGCCGCCAGGGCGATCCGCCGGTGCGCGCGGGGAAGATCGCGCTGTCGCTGTCGCCTACCTTGATCTTCACCCTGGTGCTGGCGGAGATCCTCTCCGAACGCTTCCAGCTGCCCGATGCCTGGTTCGGTGGCCTGCTGGTATACGCCGGCATCAACACGCTGCTGCCGTCGCTGGTGCTGAAGGGCACGTTCGATCCGGCGGCGGGGCCGGCGCTAGAATCGCCGGATCCGCGCCGATAGCAGGACAGCGATGTTGAAGATCTGGGGTCGCCACAATTCGAGCAACGTGCGCAAGGTGCTGTGGTGTGCCGAGGAGATCGGCCTGGCCTACGAGTCTATCGAGGCCGGCGGTGCGTTCGGCAGGGTCGATTCGGCCGAGTACCGTGCGCTCAACCCCAACGGGCTGGTGCCGATGATCGAGGACCACGGCCTGCCGTTGTGGGAATCCAACACCATCGTGCGCTACCTCAGCGCCCGCTACGCACTGGACACGTTGTACCCGGCCGACCCGGCCGAACGCGCGGTCGGAGAGAAGTGGATGGACTGGACCACCTCCAGCTTCGCCGCGCCGTTCCGCGACGTGTTCTGGGGCATCGTGCGGACCGCGCCGGAAGCCCGTGATCCCGCTCGCATCGACGCCGGTCTCAAGCGCTGCGGCGAGCTGCTGGCGATGGCCGACGCGGCGCTGGCGCAGGCGCCGTGGTTGTCGGGCCGGCGTTTCGCGATGGGCGACATCCCGCTCGGTGCCTTCGCCTATGCGTGGTTCGAGATGCCCATCGCGCGCCCGGACCTGCCGCACCTGCAGGCCTGGTATGCGCGGCTGTGCGAACGGCCGGCGTACCGCAAAGCGGTCATGACCGCGCTGACCTGATCCCGTAGCCGCCCGAGCCACTATGCTTGCGGTTTCCTCCCATGGAGCGTCCCCCATGCGCATCCTGCTCGCCGGCGCGACCGGCCTGGTCGGCAACCTCGTCCTGCAACTTCTGCTGGCCGATGCGTGCTGCGGCACGCTGGTCGCGCCCACGCGGCGAGCGTTGACGATCTCCCATCGCAAGCTCGACAACCCGGTGCTGGATTTCGACGACCTGCGCACTGCCGCCGCCGCCTGGCAGGTGGATGCGGCGATCTGCGCGCTGGGCACGACGATCAAGCTTGCCGGCTCGCAGGAGGGGTTCCGCCGCGTCGACCATGACTATCCGCTGTGGCTGGCGCAGGCCCTGCGCGAAGGCGGCACGGGCGCGTTCGTGTTGAATTCCTCGACCGGCGCCGACCCGGCCTCGCGGGTGTTCTACCTGCGCGTGAAGGGTGAACTGGAGCGCGACCTGCGCGCGCTGGGCTTCGATGCGCTGACCCTGGTCCGTCCCGGATTCATCGGCGGCGAACGCGCCGTGCCGCGTCCGGCCGAACGCGTCACCCTGGCGGCGCTGCGCGTGCTGGGACCGGTACTGCCACGCCGCTGGCGGGTCAACCCGGCGCCGGTGATCGCCCGCGCGATGACCGAGGCGGCCTTCCAGCACCGCCCCGGCGTGCACGTCATCGAATCGGCCGAGCTGGCCGGCTGAGCGGGTCAGCCGGCGGCGCCACGCTCGCTGGTGATCCGCGCGCCTTCGCGCATCACCAGTGTCACCGGCGTCTTCTCCACCACATCCAGCAGGCGTTGCCACTGCGCGTCGTCGAGCGGGCCGGTGGCATGCAGGACCCGATGCACGTGCAGCTTGCCGTCCGCGTCGCGACTGGAGTGCAGTTCGGCGCTGAATTCGCCCAGCTCCCAGCCCTTCTTCTCGGCGTACATGCGCAGCGTGATGGCCGTGCAGGCCGACAGCGAGGCCAGGTACAGGTCGAACGGCGCCATGCCGGCGTCCTGGCCGCCGAGGGCCGGCGGTTCATCGGCAAGCAGTTCGTGGCGACCGCTGCTGATGCGATGGGCGTAGTGCGGACCGAGGGAGACGACTTTCGCGTGGGCCATGGGGAATTCCTGGACAGGGGAAGGGATCAGGCGCCCAGCGCCTGGCCGCCGTCCACCGCCAGCACCTGGCCGGTGATCCAGCGCGCCTGCGGCGAGGACAGGAAAAGCGCGGCGGCGGCGACATCCTCCACGCGGCCAAAGCCGCCGAAGGGGATGCCGTCGCGCACCTTCGCATACAGGTCGGGCTCCTCGCTGCGGCGGCGGTCCCACAGACCACCGGGGAACTCGATCGAACCCGGGGCGATGGCATTGACGCGGATCTTCTCGCGCGCCAGTTCGGTGGCCAGGGTGACGGTGTAGTAGTTGAGCGCCGCCTTGGCGGTGGAATAGGCCGCCGCGCGCGGGGTCGGGCGCAGGGCATTGATCGAGCTGATGTTGAGGATGCTGGCGCCCGCGCTGCGGCGCAGCCACGGCAGCGCGGCGCGGTTGCAGCGCACCGCCGCCATCAGGTCGATGTCGAAGCCGGCCTGCCAGCTGGCGTCGTCGACCCCGTTGCCATAGCCGGAAGCGTTGTTGACCACGATGTCGATGCCGCCCATGGCCTCGACGGCGGCCTCGATCCAGCCCTCGATCTGCGCCGGATCGGCGAGGTCGCAGGCCTGGCAGTGCACGCGGCCGCCATGGCGCAGCAGGGTTTCGCCGGCGTCGGCCAGCACCTTGCGGTCGCGGCCGCACAGCGACAGTGCCGCGCCGGCCGCGGCGAAGGCTTCGGCGATGGCCAGGCCGATGCCGCGGCTGCCGCCGGCGATGAGGACGCGCGCATCGCGCAGGGAGGGTTCGGTCATCGCCGGGCTCCGGAAAGGGTGCAGGCATTATCGACCAGCCACGCCGCGGCGGGGTGTGGCCGAAGACCCGTCGCGACTGGCTCATCGCGATTGCTCATCACCTCATGCCCGCGCGTCGGCGCAGATCTAACCCTTCCTTTACACCTGTCACACGTCAACCGGGCACAACAGGCGCGGACTTTCCGCGGGAGGCAGGCATGGGCAAGCACATCACCCTCATCGGCGCCGGGTTCTGCGGCGCCGCGCTGGTCAGGGAGCTGGCCTATCGCGCCGACGCCGCCACGCGCATCACCCTGGTCGGCATCGCCGACAGCTTCGGCAGCGGCATCGCCTATGGCGCCGCGCGCCCGGAGCACCTGCTCAACGTGCGCGCGCGCGACCTGGGCATCGATCCGGACGAACCGGCGGGCTTCGCCGACGCCCTGCACCTGGGCGAGTCGGGACGCCAGGCCTTCCTCCCGCGGCTGGCCTTTGCCGATTACCTGCGTGGCGAGCTCAGTGCGGCGATGGCCTCGGCCGCGGCGCATATCGTCTGCAAGCCGCACGAGGCGATCGCCGCCGAACGCACCCAGCGCGGCTACCGGATCTTCCTGGCCAATGGCGAGGCCTTCGACAGCGACCAGCTGGTGCTGGCGGTCGGGGCGCTGGCGCCGCAGGCGCTGGCCGGCATCGGGCCGAGGTTGAGCGTGCATCCGCGCTATATCGGCTGGCCGTGGCAGCCTGGTGCGCTCGATGGCATCGCCGCGGACGCGCGCGTGCTGATCGTCGGCACCGGGCTCACCATGGTCGATGTGGCGCTGTCGCTGCGCAGCCGGGGGCATCGTGGCGCGCTGCATGCGATCTCGCGGCGGGGACTGGCCCCCCAGGCGCATGCGGTCGAGCCGGGCCCGCCGGTCGAACTACCCGCCGACGTGCGCCTCGCCCTGCGCGACGGGCGCCTGCGCGAGGTCGTGCGCGGCGTGCGCCGCTGGATCGCCGAAGGCACGCCCTGGCGCGCCGCGATCGACGCGCTGCGTCCTTACCTGCAACCGCTGTGGCGTCGACTCGACGCGCGCCGGCGCGCGCGCTTCCTGCGCCACCTGCGCCCATACTGGGAAGCGGCCCGGCACCGCGTGGCGCCGGCGGCGGCCGAGGTGCTGGCGGAACTGCGTGGGCAGGGGCAGCTGACGCTGGAGGCCGCGCGCCTGCTGCGCGCGCGCTGGACGCCGGAGGGCCTGGAGGCGGTGCTGCGCCGGCGCGGAGAGGAGCAGGCCCGCACCGAGCGCTACGACGTGCTGATCCGTGCGACCGGGCTGGACACCGACATCGACCGTACCAGCGACCCGCTGATCGCCGGCATGCGCGAGGCCGGGCTGCTCCAGCCCGACCCGCTGGGGCTGGGCGTGGTCGTGGACGACGACTTCCGCGTCCGCGACGCGGCCGGCCGCGCGCAGCCCGGCCTGTACTGCATCGGCCCGCTGCTGCGCGGTGCGCTGTGGGAGATCACCGCGGTGCCGGAACTACGGGTAGCCGCGCGCCGGCTGGCCCGGCACCTGCTGTCGCCGGTGGAGGTGGCGTCATCGCCGCGCGCGGCGCTGCGCGTGGTCGGCTGAGCGCTGGCTTCTACTCGGGCGGAGCGATCCGCGCGACTGCATCCGTGGCAGCCCTCAACACGGCCGTCGCGGGCTAGGCCTCGGGCCCGGGGTCATCGCCGGGTTCGAAAGCCAGCAGATCGCCGGGCTGGCACTGCAGGTACTCGCAGATCTTCGACAGCGTCTCGAAGCGGATGCCGCGCACGCGGCCGGACTTCAGCAGCGAGAGGTTCGATTCGGTGATGCCCACGTGCTGGGCGAGCTCGCGCGAGCGCACCTTGCGCAGGGCAAGCATCACGTCGAGGCGGACGATGATCGTCATCGGCAGCCCTCAGACGATCGAGCGCTGGTCTTCCTCGAGCCGGGCGGCGGCGTCGAGGAGGCGGGCGACCAGCGCCAGCGCGGCGGCGACCAGGATGGCGACCAGGTCGGCAGTGTCCAGGTCGATCGACAGGCCCCCGGCGTGCGGCGCTAGCCAGGCCAGCAGCAGGGCCGACAGCGGCCCGTGCACGAGCACGGCGACCAGCAGCAGGACGGCGAAGCGACCGAAATGCCGGCCCGCGCGCGGCGGGAACAACTGATCGATGCGGATCTGCCCCAGCATCCGGGTCAGCTCGAAGATCGCCGCGGCAACCAGCAGGGCCTGCAGCGCCGCCAGCAAGCCGGCCCACCGCATTGGCAGGCCACCGGTGTGCAGGCTCACGCCGACCGGTTCGATGCCCTGCCACGCCGCGACCAGTGCCTTGGCGGTCGCGGCCAGCGTCAGCGCGCTTGCCGCCCACAGCGTGCCACGCAGCCAGCGGGCGGCGCGGACAAGACGGGTTGATTTGTCTGTTTCAAACATATTATTTTCTGTTTTACAGAAAGTATTTTTCCTGGATCAGGATACCGCCGAATGCGCCGCGACTCCATGCTGCTGTTCCCGTCCGCCCTCGTCTTCGTCCTCGGCCTGGCGCTGGTCGCCGGTCCGGCCCGTGCCGGTGTGGACCGGGCCGCGCGCCTGGCACTGGAGGCCGCGGCCGATGGCGACATCGCCGGCCTGCGCGCGGCCCTGCCGGGGCTTTCCGGGGATTGGGCCATGCTGGCCCGGGCCAGACTGGCCGCCAGTGCGCTGGAGGAGGATCGTGCGATCGCGCAGGCCCAGGCCTTCCTCGCCGCACGCCCCACGACTGACTGCGACGCCGCGCTGGCGCAGTCGGTCATTGGCGACGCCGCCTTCGCCGCGGGCCGTTATGCGCGTGCCGCGGAGGCGGCCAAGGCGCGCGGGGCCGTGCTCGAACGCTGCCAGGGCAGCGCGGACGAGATCGAGGGCGCCACCACGATGGCGACCCTGGCCGTGCCCCTGGCGGCCGCGCCGGCCCAGCGCACGACAGCCTTCAGGCCGCTGGCCGTGGCCTGGGCGCGCGACAAGGTCGGCCTGCCGCGCGCGCAGGCCACGATCAACGGCCATGCCCAGCAGGCCGTGCTCGATACCGGCGCCAACCTGTCGGTGGTATCGGCGAGCACGGCGGCCCGGCTGGGGCTGCGAATGCTGGGCGAGGCGGGCGTGGGGACCTCCAGCCGGCAGGTGCTGGCGACCCGGGTTGCCGTGGCCGACCGGCTCGAACTGGCCGGGTTGGTGCTGGAGAACGTCGCCTTCCTGGTGCTGGACGACGACCAGCTGGAAATGCCGGTGCCGGGCGGTTACCGGATCGAGGCCATCATCGGCTTCCCGGTCTTCCGCGCGATGGGGCGGGTAAGTTTCGGTCATGACGGGCAGCTGGTGCCGGGGCCGGGGCAGGGCGATGCCGGCATGCCGTCCAACCTCGCACTGGCGGGCAGCGACCTGTTCGTCGAGGCGCGCGTGGGTGGCATCGAGGTGCCGCTGCACCTGGACAGCGGCGGCAGTGCCTCGTCGCTGTCGCCGCGTTTCGCGCAGGCGCATCCGCAGGTGCTGCAGGGACTGGCGCAGTCGCGCCAGCGCCTGGCCGGCGCCGGCGGCGCGACCGAGCGGGCGATCGCGAACTGGCCGCAGGCGAAGATCGAAATCGGCGGCCGCGCCACCGTCCTGCCGGCGCTGCCGGTAGCACTGCGTGACTCCGACGACGTGCGCGTGCGCACCCAGGGCGTGCTGGGCTGGGACGTGCTCGGTGCGTTTGACGCGTGGACGGTGGATTTCCAGCACATGCGGCTGGAGCTGGGCGCGCCTTTGTAAGCGTGGCTGTCCACAACGGCGCACTCTCGACAGCATCCAACACGGCCCGCGCCAGCGGGTGCGTCGCTTCCCGGCAAGGTGCCGCAGCCGCACCGATCACGCGGTACCGATCACGCCGTACCCCAGGGCATTTCATGGCGGTGCACCCAACTGCGCATCCCGCCAACGCGAACGGCTGCGCGAAAAAAGAAGGGCCCGGGCATTCTCTCCTATGCCCGGACCCTTCCGACGAGGACCGTCGGAGGCTTACTGGGGAAGCGCGAGGTCGTCGATCAGCGCACGCAGGAAGCGCGCGGCTTCGCCGCCGGTGGCGGCGCGGTGGTCGAAGGTGACCGACAGCGGGATGACCTTGTGCGTCTCGATGCCGCCCATCACCGGCACGACCTGGTGGCGCGCGCGCCCGGCGGCGACGATCGCCACGCACGGCGGCACCACCACCGGAGTGGCGTAGCGACCGGCGAACATGCCGAAGTTCGACAGCGAGATCGTGTAGCCGCTCAGCTCCGAGGCCGGCAGGCTGCGTGCCTCGACCTGCTGGCGCAGGCGGTTGACGCCCTCGCGGATGCCGCGCGCGTCGAGCATGTCGGCGTTGCGCAGGGCCGGCACGAACAGGCCTTCCTCGGTATCCACGGCGATGCCGATGTCCACGTGCGGATGCAGGGTGCGGGTCAGGGCATCGCCGTCGAACCAGGCGTTGAGCGCCGGCACCGCCTTGCAGGCGAGGGCGATCGCGCGCACCAGGCGCACGGTGACATCGTTGCCCGGCGCCCAGGCGTGGACGTCGGCGTCGTCGTTGAGCGTGGTCGGCACGACCTTGGCGTGTGCGTCGGCCATGACGCGCGCCATGTTGCGGCGTACGCCCTTGAGCTGTTCCGGCTGGCCGCTGGCGGCCACGCCCGGCGGCTGGGTACGCATCGGCTTGCCGGCGGCGGACAGCGGGGTACGGGCCGCAGTGGGCACGATCGCCGGTGCGGGTGCGGCATCGGCGGCCACCCGGGGGGCCGCCACGGCCGGGGCGGCCCCGGCGGTTGCGCTGCCATCGGCCGCGGCCTGCTTCACGTCGGCCATGCTCACCGTGCCGTCGGCGCCGCTGGCGCGCACGCGCGACAGGTCCACGCCGAGCTTCCTGGCCAATGCCCGCACCGCCGGCATCGCGCGCACGCCGCCGACCGCGACAGCCTGCTCGCTGTGCACCGCATCGGAACTCTGCATCGCGCCGACCACGGTGCCGGCATCGGCGCGCTCGGCCTTGGACGGCAGCTCGCCGCCTTCATCGGAGGCCACGACCTTGTCGGCCCTGGCCGGCGCGGCCTCGCCGGTGGACGCCGCATGGCCGTGCGAATGACCGGTGTCCTGCGCCTCGGCACGCTGCGGCAGGTTCGGGTCGGGCTGGAACTGCGCCAGCACGCTGCCGGTGACGATGACGTCGCCCGGGGCTCCGGCGAGCTTGAGCACCTTGCCGGAGACCGGCGAGGGCACCTCGACCACGGCCTTGGCGGTCTCCATCGAGACCAGTGGCTCGTCCAGGCGGATCACGTCGCCTTCCTTGACGAACCACTCGACGATGGTCGCGTCCGGCAGGCCTTCGCCCAGGTCGGGCAGGTGGAAATTCTTGGTATCGCTCATTGGCTCTCTTCCAGCAGTTCGAGATCGGCGGCCGGCAGCCAGCCCTTGGCGCCGTCGGCGCGTTCGGACCACCACCAGCCACCATGTTCATGATGCAGCGTCACCGCGTCGCCGCGATCGGCTTCCAGCTCGCGCGCGTCATAGTCGCGCAGGGCTTCGGCCCGACCGTCGCCGAGCGGGCGCAGCCAGTCCACTGGCGCCCAGCCGGCCTGGCCGCCCTCGACGCTGACCCAGGCGAACGCCGGCCATTCCTCGTCGCGTACTCCCAGCGCGACCACCTGGCCGGGCTGGAGGCGGATCGGGTTGGCGTAGGGCGTCCGGTAGTCGCAGAGCAGGCGCGCCCGCATGTCAGCCCGCGGCCACGGCCTTCTTTGCCGCGGCGACGATCCGCTCCACGCTGGGCAGGTACTTCATTTCCAGGCGGAACAGCGGGATGTGGGTGTCATAGCCGGTGACGCGCTGGACCGGGGCGAGCAGGTCGTACATCGACTCCTCGGCCAGGCGCGCGGCGATCTCCGCGCCAAAGCCCGCGGTCTTGGGAGCCTCCTGCACGATCACGCAGCGGCCGGTCTTGGCAACCGACTCGGCGATGGTGGCGAAATCCAGCGGGCGCAGCGTGGCCACGTCGATGACCTCGGCGCTGATGCCCTCGCCAGCAAGCTTGTCGGCTGCTTCCAGCGCTTCCTTCACCTGCGCGCCCCAGGCGACCAGGGTGACGTCGGTGCCGTCGCGCAGCACGAAGCACACATCCAGCGGCAGCGCCTCGCCGTCGTCCACCACCACTTCCTTGTACTGGCGGTAGATGCGCTTGGGCTCCATGTAGATCACCGGATCCGGATCGCGTATCGCCGCCAGCAGCAGGCCGTAGGCACGCTGCGGCGAGGACGGCAGGACCACGCGCAGGCCCGGCACGTTGGTGAAGATCGCCTCGTTGGCCTCGCTGTGGTGTTCCGGCGCGCGGATGCCGCCACCCCACGGCACGCGCAGCACCATCGGGCAGTGCAGGCGGCCACGGGTACGGGTGCGCAGGCGCGCGGCGTGGCAGATGATGTGGTCGACCATCGGGTAGACGAAGCCGTCGAACTGCGCTTCGGCCACCGGCTTCATGCCCTGCGCGGCCAGGCCGACGGTGAGGCCGGCGATGGTGGTTTCGTCCAGAGGCGTGTCGAGCACGCGCTCGCTGCCGAACTTCTGCTGCAGGCCGGCGGTGGCGCGGAACACGCCGCCGTTCACGCCGACGTCCTCGCCCAGCACCAGCACCGACGGGTCGTTCGCCAGTTCCCACGCCAGCGCCTGGGTGACGGCTTCGATCAGGGTGATGGGCGTGCTGGTCATGGCGGCGGTTCCTGGCGCGGCGGCGTGTTGGGCGGCGGCGTCGTGGGAGGCGGTGCCGGAGGTTCGGGCGTTGAGCTTGATCTCATCCATGGCGCTGCTCCAGGGACAGGGCCTGCGCGCGCTGTGCCAGCAGGTCCGGTGGCGGGTCGGCATAGAGGTAGTCGAACATGGCTTCGACCGGCTGCACCGGCGTGTTGAGGTAGGCATTGACCTCCTCGTCCACGCGCGCGGCGCATTCCTGCTTCCAGGCTTCCTCGTGGCCATCGCCCCACAGGCCCAGGCCGACCAGGTACTTGCGCAGGCGCAGCATCGGCTCGCGGCCCCAGGCGTCCTTGACCTCTTCCTCGCCGCGGTAGCGGCGCGCATCGTCGGCGGTGGTGTGGTCGGACAGGCGGTAGGTCATGAATTCCAGCACCGTGCCGCCTTCGCCGGCGAGCGCGCGCTCGCGCGCCTGGCGCATGGCCTCGAGCACGGCGACCAGGTCGTTGCCGTCCACCTGCAGGCAGAACAGTCCGCCGGCCAGGCCCTTCTGGGCCAGGGTCTCGGCGCCGGTCTGGGCCGAGCGCGGCACCGAGATCGCCCAGCCGTTGTTCACCACGCACAGGATCAGCGGCAGCTTGTAGGCGCCGGCGGAATTGAGCGCGGCGTAGAAGTCGGTCTTGGAACTGCCGCCATCGCCGCAGCTGGACACCGCCACGTGCTGCTCGCCGCGCAGCTTGAACGCCAGCGCAGCGCCGGCGGCGTGCAGGCACTGGGTGGAGATCGGCACGCAGAAGGGGAAGTCGATCGCCGCGTCGGCATCGCGCGGATAGTCGTTGCCGCGCTCGTCGCCGCCCCAGTACAGCAGCACGTCGCGCGGACGCACGCCACGCATGAACATCGCGCCATACTCGCGGTAGCTCGGCGCGAACACGTCGCCGCTGGCCATCGAGGCGCCGATGCCGACATGCGTGGCCTCGTGGCCCAGGCAGGAGGCATAGGTGCCCAGCTTGCCGGTGCGCTGCAGGGCCACCGCCTTGGTGTCGAAGGTGCGCACGTAGAGCATCTGCTTGAACAGCGCCAGCAGGGTCTGCGGGTCGCAGGAAGCAGGCAGGTCGCGCACGGGCTTGCCGTCCGCGTCCAGGTACTGGAGGTATTCGATCTCGAACTGGGCGGCAACGGTCATGCGGACTGCACCTTCGACGGAAGTTTCAAATGATACGAAGCCCTATGGTAAGTAAGGCGTGACCGGAGCCCTTCCTGCGGCGCAGCAAGAAACCGTGCTGCGGGCGCAGCAAATATGCCTGTTCATTCCGCCCAGGTGCTTGCCGGCGATGGATCGCAGCGTTGCTGCGGTGCAAGGCAGCTGCTGCGGATGAATACGATCGGTCGCCGCGCGTTTTCCGTTGGGTTCCGCTTCAGCCGGCCTGACACGACCGGCGGGCCGGGGCGGGCGCCGGCTGGGTTACCCTTGCCGCCCCCCTCCTACCGTACCGCCCATGTCCGTCGACAAGAACCAGCGCGACCTGGAAGCCGGCATCCACACCGACCTGGAAGGCCGCCTCACCTATGGCGGCTACCTGCGGCTGGACCAGCTGCTGTCGGCGCAGCAGCCGCTGTCCGATCCGCCGCACCACGACGAGATGCTCTTCATCATCCAGCACCAGACCTCGGAGCTGTGGCTGAAGCTGCTGGCCCACGAACTGCGCGCGGCGATCGTCCACCTGCAGCGCGACGAAGTCTGGCAGTGCCGCAAGGTGCTGGCGCGCAGCAAGCAGGTACTGCGCCAGCTCACCGAGCAGTGGTCGGTGCTGGAAACGCTGACCCCATCCGAGTACATGGGCTTCCGCGACGTGCTCGGCCCGGCTTCGGGCTTCCAGTCACTGCAGTACCGCTACATCGAGTTCCTGCTCGGCAACAAGAACCCGCAGATGCTGCAGGTCTTCGCCCACGACCCGGAAGGACAGGCACGCCTGCGGGAAACGCTGGAGGCGCCGAGCCTGTACGAGGAATTCCTGCGCTACCTGGCGCGCTTCGGCCATGCCATCCCGCCGCAGTACCTGCAGCGCGACTGGACCGTCTCGCATGTCGCCGACGCCGCGTTGCGGCCGGTGTTCGAGCGCATCTACGAAAACACCGACGTCTACTGGCGCGAGTACTCGCTGTGCGAGGACCTGGTCGACCTGGAGACCCAGTTCCAGCTCTGGCGCTTCCGCCACATGCGTACCGTCATGCGGGTGATCGGCTTCAAGCGCGGCACCGGCGGCTCCAGCGGCGTCGGCTTCCTGCAGCAGGCCTTGGCCCTGACCTTCTTCCCGGAGCTGTTCGACGTCAGAACCTCGATCGGCGTAAGCGGCGCCTGAGCGCCTTCGCGGCTGAAGCCGCTCCCACAATGCAATCGCGCGCATGGCGCAGTCTGGAGGAGAGCCCCCTTTGTTAAGGGGGCGGCGGCGCCAGCCGCGGGGATAGGAGGCGCCGGGACGACCGGTCGCCGCAGGCGGCCGGTGCCGCGGCCGCGAAGCGGCCAAGGCGTCACGTCAACGACACGCCGCTGTGCGGCGTGACGTTGACGTGAATGCGCGCAGTCGGTAATCCTCGGCCGGCCCGCCCCCTTCCGGCGGGGCATCCGCCTGCCGTAAACCCATGAATATCAAGGGAAAGCCTTATGAGCGTTGACGCCGTCGCGCCGAATTCCGCCTCAAACCCGCCGCCGCCGTCCGCGCCCGCTCCCGAATTCCCCAGCCTGATGGGCCATCCCAGGCCGCTGTGGATGCTGTTCATGACCGAGTTCTGGGAACGCTTCGCGTTCTACGGCATCCGCTGGGCGCTGGTGCTGTACATCGTGCAGCAGTTCTACCAGGGCAGCGGCGCCGGTGAGCAGCCGGCCAACCAGCTCTACGGCGCCTACCTGGCGCTGGTCTATGCGGCGGCGATCTTCGGCGGCTACGTCGCCGACCGGGTGATCGGCTACCAGCGCTCGATCCTGCTCGGCGCGGCAATCATGTCCGCCGGCCTGTTCCTGATCGCCACTTCCAGCCAGGAACTCTTCAAGCTGGGCCTGGCCACGATCATCGCCGGCAACGGCCTGTTCAAGCCGAACATCTCCACGATGGTGGGCAAGCTCTACAAGGTCGGCGACGAGCGCCGCGATTCGGGCTTCACCATCTTCTACATGGGCATCAACCTCGGCGCGATGATCTCGCCGGTGCTCACCGGTGCGCTGGCCAACAAGATCTTCGGCTCCGAGGCGATGCCGGACTACAAGGTGGTCTTCATCGCTTCCGGCATCGGCATGCTGTTCAGCCTGGTGTGGTTCTGGTTCGGCCGTCGCCAGCTGGCCGGCTTGGGCCGTCCGCAGGCCGGCGGCGAGAGCCGCGCGCGCGTGCTGTACACGCTGGTCGGCGCGCTCATCGCCATCCCGGCTGTCTACTTCCTGCTCACCATCGAAGCCTCGACGCTGAACTGGTGGGTGCTGACCCCGATGTTCCTGCTGCTGTGCGCGCTGATCGTCGCCGAGGGCATCCGCGAAGGGGCCGTGCAGCGCGACCGCGCGCTGGCGATGCTGGTGATCTTCGTCTTCAACATCCTGTTCTGGATGTTCTTCGAGCAGGCCGGCAGTTCGTTCACCTTCCTGGCCGAGAAGATCGTCAACCGCCAGTTCGGCGACTGGACGTTCCCGGTGGCCTGGTTCCAGTCGGTCAATTCACTGGCGATCATCACCATCGCGCCGCTGCTGGCCTGGCTGTGGATCAAGATGGGCCGCAACAATCCGTCGATCCCGCGCAAGTTCGGCCTGGGGCTGATCTTCAACGGCCTGGCCTTCCTGCTGCTGATGTTCGCGCTGTCCTCGCTGGTCAGCGATATCGGCAAGATCCCGTTCTGGACGCTGTTCATGGTCTACGTCATCCAGTCGGTCGGCGAGCTGTGCCTGTCGCCGATCGGCCTGTCGATGGTGACCAAGCTGGCGCCGATGCGCCTGGTCGGTTTCGGCATGGGCGGCTGGTTCCTGTCGACCGGCATCGGCAACAACCTGTCGGGCATCTTCGCCGGCCACGTCAGTGGCGAGGGCGGCATGACCGTGCAATCCTCGCTCGCAGGCTATACCTTCGGGTTCTGGCTGCTGCTCGGCGCCGGCGTGCTGCTGTTCCTGCTGGCACCGCTGATCAACAAGCTGATGCACGGCGTCAAATAAGGATCGATCGATGAATAAGCTGCTGTCCACCACCCTGTTCGCGTTCGTGCTGGCCGGTTGTGGGCAGCAGCCCGAGCAGGCGCAGGCGCCCAAGCCGCTGGATACCTCCGAGCAGAAGCCGCCGGTGGCCGATCCGACCCAGCCGGTGTCCTCCGGCAACACGCCGGCGGCCGCCGACATCGCCGCGGTGGCCGCGCTCAACGCTGGCTTCGACCCGGCACGCGATCCCTTCGCCGACCTGGAGACCGCCAAGGTCGAGGCCAAGCGCGGTGGCAAGCGCGTGCTGCTGGATGTCGGCGGCGAGTGGTGCTCGTGGTGCCACATCCTCGATGAGTTCATCGGCGGCGACGCGGAGATCCGCAGCTTCCGCGATGCCAACTTCGTCTGGGTGAAGGTCAACTTCAGCCCCGAGAACGAGAACCAGGCGTTCCTGGCGCAGTACCCGGAGATCAAGGGCTACCCGCACCTGTTCGTGCTCGATAACGACGGCAAGCTGCTGCATTCGCAGTTCACCGGCGAGCTGGAGAAGGGCAAGGGCTACGACCGGAAGAAGTTCTTCGAATTCCTCAAGGCCTGGGCGCCGCAGCAGCCCTGATGGCGCGGCTCTTGTAGGAGCGGTTTCAGCCGCGACGCAGATCATCGGCCCCGGCGGCAAGGCCGCAGGCTGACAGTGTCGCGGCTGAAGCCGCTCCTACAGCCGGCCAGCCCGCACCCAGCTGTCATCGCTCCGCAAAGTCTGCCGGGCAGACTGTACGTTGGGTGCTTCCGTCCCGCATTTCCCCTGCCGATGCCGCATGTCCCCGGCGGGGGACGCCCCCTGCGACCGGCTCAGCGCTCGACCGGCGCGCCGTTCTGCATGCTGTCCAGGCCGACGTCGGCGAGCTTGTCGATCAGCCGGTCCAAGGTGGAGCGCTCTTCCTCGGTCAGCGGCGCCATCAGTCGGGTTTCGCAGTCGATCACCATCGGCGCGATGATCTCGTAGGCCTCGAAACCGCTCTCCGACAATGCCAGCACCGAGCGGCGGCGGTCGTCGCCATGCATCTCGCGCTTGATGAAGCCACGCTCCAGCAGGCGGGCCACCGCCCGGCTCACCGCGACCTTGTCCATCGCCGTGCGGTCGGAGACCTCGCTGGCCGACGAACCGGGGTACAGCGCCAGCACGGTCATCACCCGCCACTCCGGGATCACCAGGCCGTAACGGTCGCCGTAGACCTTGGCGATGTTGGCGCTGACCCGGTTGGACAGCACGCTCAGTCGGTAGGGCAGGAACTTCTCCAGGTCCAGCAGCGCGCGGTTGGCCCGCTGGCTGCCGGCTGGCCTGTCCTGGTGGGATTCGGGTGGGCTCATGTTGCAGTGCACCTTGATGGTTGTTTCATGTGAAACTATAAGGGTTGAGTCCAGACCCGCACATTCTCGCGGGTCTTCCGTCCGCCCGCACCTGTCACGGCGCGGGTGCATCGAATTGCCGGAGGTACGCCATGAACGCCCAAGCCCATTCCTCGTCCGCGCCCAACCTGGGCATGCAGGTCACCACGTTCGAGAACCCCATGGGGATCGACGGTTTCGAGTTCGTCGAATTCGCCGCCCCGGCCGGCAGCGTCGACCTGCACGACTACTTCCGCAAGATGGGCTTCACCGCGGTGATGAAGCACCGGACCCGGCCGATTACGCTTTACCGGCAGGGCGGCGTCAACTTCCTCGTCAACGAGGACCCGGATTCGTTCGCCGCCGACTTCGCAGCCGCCCACGGCCCGTGCGCCTGCGGCTTCGCGATCCGCTTCCGCAAGCCGGCCGGCGAGGTGTTCGAGCAGGTGCTGGCCAACGGCGGCGCCGCGGTTGACCACAAGGCCGACAGCCGCGCCGTGCAGGCACCGGTGGTCAAGGGCATCGGCGACTGCATGCTGTACCTGGTGGACCGCTACGGCGGGAACGGCAGCATCTACGAGGGCGACTTCGAGCCGATCGCCGGCGCCGACCAGAACCCGGCCGGCTTCGGCCTGACCTTCATCGACCACCTGACCCACAACCTGTACTTCGGCAACATGCAGCAGTGGTCGGACTACTACGAGCGCCTGTTCAACTTCCGCGAGATCCGCTACTTCGACATCAAGGGCGCCAAGACCGGGCTGGTGTCCAAGGCGATGACCGCCCCGGACGGCATCGTGCGCATCCCGCTCAATGAATCCTCCGACCCGAAGAGCCAGATCAACGAATACCTGGACGCCTACAAGGGCGAGGGCATCCAGCACATCGCCTGCTTCACCGACAACATCTACGACACCGTCGAGGCGATGCGCGCGCAGGGGGTGGAGTTCCTGGATACCCCGGACACCTATTTCGACGTGGTCGACCTGCGCATCCCGGACAACGGCGAGGACGTGCCGCGCCTGCGCCGCAACAAGATCCTGATCGACGCCGATCCGGAAACCAAGCAACGCAAGCTGCTGCAGATCTTCACCCAGAACTGCATCGGGCCGATCTTCTTCGAGATCATCCAGCGCAAGGGCAACGAGGGCTTCGGCGAAGGCAACTTCCAGGCGCTTTTCGAGTCGATCGAGCGCGACCAGATCAAGCGCGGCGTGCTGTAATCGATCCATCGCAGCGCCTGCGCGCAGGTTCCAAGGAGGCCGTCATGAACATGCTCGATACCGCCCGTGGCTACCAGACCGGGTTCGGCAACGAATTCGCCAGCGAGGCGGTGCCCGGCGCGCTCCCGGTCGGCCAGAACTCGCCGCAGCGCGTCGCCCACGGCCTGTACGCCGAGCAGCTCTCCGGCACCGCCTTCACCGCACCGCGCGGGCAGAACCGCCGCAGCTGGCTGTACCGCCTGCGGCCGGCGGCGATGCATGGCGGTTTCAGCCAGTACGCGCAGCCGCGGCTGCACAACGACTTCGACCAGGGCGCGGTATCGCCGGACCAGCTGCGCTGGAGCCCGCTGCCGCTGCCGGAAACGCCGACCGACTTTGTCGATGGCCTGTACACCATGTGCGGCAACGGCGGGCCGGGGGCGCACGATGGCGTCGGCATCCACCTGTACGCGGCCAATGCCGACATGGCCGGCCGCTATTTCTACGATGCCGACGGCGAGCTGCTGATCGTGCCGCAGCTGGGCCGCCTGCGCCTGCTCACCGAGCTGGGCGTGCTCGAGGTGGCGCCGCTGCAGATCGCGGTGATTCCGCGCGGCGTGCGCTTCCGCGTCGAGCTGCCGGATGGCGAAGCGCGCGGCTACATCTGCGAGAACTTCGGCACCGCGATGCGGCTGCCGGACCTGGGGCCGATCGGCGCCAACGGCCTGGCCAACCCGCGCGATTTCGAGACCCCGCACGCCGCCTACGAGGATGTCGAAGGCCGGTTCGAGCTGATCGGCAAGTTCCAGGGCCTGCTGTGGCGCGCGGATATCGGCCACTCGCCGCTGGACGTGGTCGCCTGGCACGGCAACTACGCGCCGTACCGCTATGACCTGCGCCGCTTCAACACGATCGGCTCGATCAGCTTCGACCATCCGGACCCGAGCATCTTCACCGTGCTCACCGCACCGAGCGCGTTGCCGGGCACGGCGAACATGGACTTCGCGATCTTCCCGCCGCGCTGGCTGGTCGCCCAGCACACCTTCCGGCCGCCGTGGTTCCACCGCAACATCGCCAGCGAGTTCATGGGCCTGGTGACCGGCGTCTACGATGCCAAGGCCGAAGGCTTCGCGCCGGGCGGCGCCTCGCTGCACAACTGCATGAGCGGGCACGGACCGGACGCGGCGACCTTCGAGAAGGCCTCCGCCGCCGATCTGTCCAAGCCCGACGTGATCGCCGACACCATGGCCTTCATGTTCGAGACCCGCGGCGTGCTGCGGCCGACCGCCCAGGCCATGGACGCCGCGCACCGCCAGCGCGACTACCAGCACTGCTGGGCGGGCCTGCGCAAGCACTTCGTCGCGCCCTGAGCGCCGCCGGCCCGGCGACGGGCCGGGGCCAGGCCGTGGCGACGTCGCGTTCACGACCGCAGCGGCTAGCCTGTCCGCCTATCGCGGCGTGGACGCCGCACCGGGGAAGCCGATGATCCGCCCATTGCCGCTGCTCGCCTGCCTGCTGCTCTCCCTGGCCGCCTGCCAGCGGACGGCCGAGCCCGTGGCGCCGGCGGGGGACCAGGCCGCCGCGCAGGCCGAGGCCATCGACGGCGGTGCCGACGCGGCGAGCGACCAGCCCGGCGACGATGTGCCGCCGGCCACCGCGCCGCCGGGCACCCTGCCGCCGCGCCTGCAGCAGGGCGGCCAGGCGCTCGCGCGCTGGGATGGCTACGGCGACGTCCACCTCGGCATGAGCGCCGACGAAGTGCGCGAGCATTGGGGCGGGCGCCTGGTCGGCGGGCCTGACCAGAGCGCCGGCGCCGATGCCGACGCCTGCCATTACCTGCGGCCGGTCTGGGCGGTCGACGATCGCAGCTTCGGCTTCATGATCGAGGCCGGCAAGCTGGTGCGCTATGACAGCGTCAATGCCAAGGAGCTGGCGCCGGGGGGCGGGCGGGTCGGGATGACGCGCGATGAGATCCGTCGCCTCTACCCGGACCATCTCGAGGTCCAGCCCCACAAGTACGAGCAAGGCGCCGAGTACCTGCGCGTCACCCAGCCCGGCCAGGCCGGCGTGCTGCTGTTCGAAACCGACCCGCAGGGCATCGTGACCCGGTGGCGGGTCGGGGTGCCGCCGGCGGTGGATTACGTCGAAGGCTGTTCCTGAGACGAGGTGCGCTGGCGCGCGGCGCCGTCATGGGGCGAGAATCGCCCACCCAGGGAGGCAGGTCATGCAGATGGCGACGACGGCGGCGTTTGGAAGTTTCCTGCTTGGCCTGCTGCTGCTGGCATTGGGCGGCGATTCGATCGTCAAGGCGGCCTCCGGGCTGGCCGTCCGCCTGGGCGCTTCGCCGTTCCTGGCTGGCCTGCTGCTGGTGGCTTTCGGTACCTCGCTGCCGGAACTGGCCTTCAACCTTCGCGCGGTAGCTGCCGGGTACGCCGAAATGGCGCTGGGCAACGCGGTCGGCAGCAACATCGCCAACATCGGCCTGACCCTGGGCGTGGCGGCGATGGCCGCGCCGCTGGCGGTGCGCATGCGGCTGCTGTCGCCGCTGCTGTTGCTCCTGCTGCTGGCCACGGTCGTGGTGATCGGATTCGGCCTGGACGGTGCGATCGACCGGCTGGAGGGAGCGATCCTGCTGCTGGTCTTCGTCGTGCTGCTGTTCCTGCTGCCCGGGCGCGGCAAGCGCGAGGATCCGGTGGTGCAGGCCGGCGTGGCCGCCTTCGCGCAGACCCGCACCGAGCTGCGGCTCAACCTGCTGCGCCTGGTCGTGGCGCTGGCGCTGCTGTACTTCGGTGCCGGCCTGCTGGTGCGCTCGGCGCCGGCGCTGGGGCAGGCCTGGGGCCTTTCGCCGCTGCTGGTCGGCCTGCTGCCGGTCGCCATTGCCACCGCGCTGCCCGAGGCGGTCGCTGCGATCGTGGCCGCGCGCCGCGGCCAGGGCGACATGGTCGCCGGGCACGTCATCGGTTCGAGCCTGTTCAACCTGCTGGTGATCATCGGCGGCATGGCGCTGTGGCGGCCGATGCCGCTGCCGGCCTCGTTCGTGCGCCTCGAGCTGCCGGCAGCGATCGCCTTCGCCCTGGTGCTGTACCCGATGCTGCGCGGCGACCTGAAGATCAGCCGCACCGAGGGCGCGATCCTGTTCGGCGCCTTCCTCGGCTGGGTGGTACTGGAACTGCTGCTGGTCGGCTAGCCGCGCGGGGCCTCGTCCGTCCTGCCGTCAACGCGGTCCGGCACGCCGGCGTCCGGGCGCGGCAGGCCTTCCTCGCGCGCGCTGCCACCGTCGGGCAGGCGCGGACGCGACTCCATCATCAGCGACAGCGCCGCCTTGGCCATCAGGTGCGCGCTGATCGGTGCGGTGATGAACAGGAACGCGGTGATCAGCAGTTCGCGCGGCTGCGGATCCTCGCCCAGGAAGACGTGGTAGCCCACCGAGGCTGCCAGCACGCAGCCCACGCCCAGCGTGCTGGCCTTGGTCGGCGCGTGCAGGCGCTTGAAGAAGTCCGACAGCTTCACCAGCCCGAACGCGCCGATCAGGATGAAGAACGTGCCGACGATCAGCAGCGCGCCCAGCAGGTATTCGGTGAGCGCGATCATTCGACGATGTCCCGGCGCAGCACGTACTTGCTCAGCACCACGGTGCTGCCGAAGCCGAGCATGGCGATCACCAGCGCCGCCTCGAAGTAGATCGGCGAGTCCAGGTGCATGCCGAACAGCATCAGTTCGGCGATGGCGGTAACCGACAGCGTGTCCAGGGCGAGGATGCGATCGGGCACGGTGGGGCCGCGCAGCAGCCGCCACAGCGCCAGCAGCATCGCCAGGCCCACCGCATGCATGCAGATCACGATGGTGGTTTCGATGAAGATGTGGCCGGTCACGGGAAGATCTCCATGAGGGGCTTTTCGTAGCGCGCCTTGATCTCGGCGATCAGGGCGTCGGGATCGTCCAGGTGCAGGACGTGCACCAGCAGGTAGCGGCGGTCGTCCGACAGCGCCGCCGAGACGGTGCCCGGGGTGAGCGTGATCATGCTGGTCAGCGCGGCGATGCCGTGGATGTTGGCGATGTCCAGCGGCACCCAGATGAAGCCGGGGTGGATCCGCGATTCCGGCCCCAGCACCTGCATCGCCACGCGCACGTTGGAACGCAGGATGTCCCAGAACGCCACCCACAGCATCTTCGGGATCGCCTTCAGCGAACCGATGCGGGCGAACTCGCGGTCCAGCCGCGCGGCGAACGGCGGCACCACGGTGGCCATCAGCAGGCCCATCACGCAGGCGCCGGCGCCGAGGCTGTCGGTGAGCATCAGCCAGAACGCGAAGATCACCACGCTCAGCGCGGGCGAGGGATAGACGCGGCGCCAGCCGCGGCGGGGAGCCGGCGTATTCATGGTTGCCTCATCACGGGAGTGGCGCCATGCAGCACCTCGACATAATCACCCGGCTGGCGCAGCTGGAGGGCGATCGCATTGGCCTGCTGCATCAGCGGGCCGGCCGCGGCGGTCATCCCCAGCACATAGGCCAGCAGCAGGATGGTCGCAGCGGCCTCCAGCGGGCGCAGCCGCGCCCTGCGCGGCAGTGGCTGCGGCGCCGATTCCGGCACGCGCCAGAACAGCCGCACGCCGGCGCGCGCCAGGCCGATCATGCCCAGCAGGCTGCCGCCGAGTACCGCGGTCCAGACCGGCGCCAGCCACGCGGCGGGCACGTGCGCCAGCAGCGCCGCCTTGGCCAGGAAGCCGGACAGCGGCGGCAGTCCGGCGATCGCGATCGCCCCGACCAGGTACAGCGTGCCGGGCACCGCGCGGCCGGGCAGCGGCGCGACGATCTCCTTGCGATCGCTGGCCTCGCCGCGCCGACGCCGGACCAGGTCGGCGACCAGGAACAGCGCCGCGGCGGCGAAACAGCTGTGCGGCAGGTAGTAGATGCCGGCTGCGATCGCGCCGATGTCGTCAAGCGAGAAGGCGATGAACAGCGTTGCCGCCGACACCACTACCAGATACGCGACCATTACCCGCAGCCGGGTGGCGGCCATCGCGCCGAGCGCGGCCAGCACCAGGGTGACGATACCGGCCCACACCAGCGCCTCGCGGCCGAAGCCCGCCAGCGCGCCAGCGCCGAACCACAGCGTGCCGACCCGCAGCAGCGCGTAGAGGCCGACCTTGGTCATCACGGCGAACAACGCGGCCACCGCTGCCGGCGCGCGCGAATAGGTTTCCGGCAGCCACAGGTACAGCGGCACCAGCGCCGCCTTGCTGCAGAACACCAGCAACAGCAGTCCCAGCGCGGCGCGGGCCAGCGGCAGGTCCTCCGCCGGCAGGGCGGCGATGCGCTGCGACAGCTCGGCCATGTTGAGCGATCCCAGCAGGGCGTAGAGCAGGCCGAGTGCGATCAGGAACAGGGTCGAGGCGGTGATGTTGAACACCACGTAGTGCAGGCCTACGCGCAGGCGCAGCTGGCGGCCGCCGCTGACCAGCAGGCCGTAGGAGGCGATCAGCATCACCTCGAAGAATACGAACAGGTTGAAGATGTCGCCGGTGAGGAAGGCGCCGTTCAGGCCCATCAGCTGGAACTGGAACAGCGCATGGAAGTGCGGCGCGCGCCGGTCCCAGCCAGCGCACGCGTGCAGCAGCGCGGCGATCGACAGCAGCAGCGTGGTCGCCAGCATCCATGCCGACAGCCGGTCGGCCACCAGCGCGATGCCCAGCCGCGAAGGCCAGTCGCCGAGCAGGTAGACCAGGACCGGGCCTTGCGCCGTGCGTGCGAACAGCGCGGCCACGGCGACGCCCAGCAGCAGCATGCTGGCCCAGGCCACGCCGCGCTGCACGCGCGCGCCGATGCGCCGGTGCTCGACGAACAGCGAGACGATCGCCCCCAGCATCGGGATCAGGATCGGCAGGACCGCCAGGTGGTTCAAGGGGCGTCCTCCCGCACGTCGCGGCCGGCGGCGGGCGGCGGCGGATCTTCCTCGTGTCCGTCGACGTGGTCGCTGCCGTTGTCGGCGCGGCTGCGGATCGCCAGCACCAGGGCGATGGCGGTCATCGCGAAGGCGATCACGATCGCGGTCAGCACCAGTGCCTGGGGCAGCGGGTCGGTATGCCGCGCCAGGGTCGGCGCGATGCCCTCGCGCAGCACGGGCGCCTGGCCCTCGCGCAGGCGGCCGCCGGCGAAGATCACCAGGTTGGTGGCATAGGAGAGCAGGGTCAGCCCGAGCACCACGTCGAAGCTGCGCGCGCGCAGCAGCAGGTAGATGCCGCAGGCGGCGAGCACGCCGATGGCGCTGGCCAAAGCGAGTTCCATCAGCGCATGCCTCCGGTCAGCGGCGAGCGTTGCGCCGGGTCGATCTGCCCGCGCAACGAGTCACGCGTGCGCGAGGGCTTGACGGTGCCCATCATCGACAGCATCAGCATCACCGCGCCGAACACGGTCAGGTAGACGCCGGTGTCGAAGATCATCGCGCTGGCCAGCTCCAGTTCGCCGATCAGCGGCAGGTCCAGCTCCACGTGGCCGCTGGTGAGGAAGGGCAGGCCGAACAGCCACGAGCCCGCGCCGCCGGCCAGCGCGATCGCCAGGCCCAGGCCGACACAGCGCACGTAGTCGAAGCCGAAGCGCGACTCCACCGACTCGGCACCCTGGATCACGTACTGCATGAGCAGCGGCACCGCCAGCACCAGGCCGGCGACGAAGCCACCGCCGGGCGCGTTGTGGCCGCGCAGGAACAGGAAGATCGACACGGTGAGGATGAGCGGGAACATGATCTGCGCCAGGTCGGCCGGCACCGGCAGCTTGATCGGCGGCCCCGGCATGATCTTCTCCGGCGCCATCCGCGCGCGGCGCAGCAGCGCATGCACGACCAGGCCGGCGATGGCGAAGACGGTGATCTCGCCGAAGGTGTCGAAGCCGCGGAAGTCGACCAGGATCACGTTGACCACGTTGTGGCCGTAGGCTTCCGGCAGCGATCGCGCCAGCAGCTCACCGGCCATGGTGCGGCTGGGGCGGGTCATCAGCGTGTAGGACAGCGCCGCCAGCCCGGCGCCGGCGGCGATCGCCACGCCCGCATCGCGCCAGCGGCGCCAGCGCGAGCGCTCCGGCGGCGAGGAGCTGGGCAGGTAGTTCATGGCCAGCAGCATCAGGGTGAGGGTGACCATCTCGACCAGCAACTGGGTCAGCGCCAGGTCGGGCGCGGACAGGAACACGAAGGTCAGGCTGACCGCCAGGCCGGTGCCGCCCAGCACCAGCACCGCCAGCAGGCGTTGCCGATGCAGGAATACCCCGGCCAGGGCACAGCTGACCATCACCAGCCACAGGGCCCAGCCGAGCAGGGGGATCGGCTGCGGTGCCGGCCAGGCCGGCAATCGTCCCGCCCCGAGGAACGGCGCCGCGCCGATCGCCAGCGCGGCCAGCACCAGCAGCAGCAACATCCGCTGCAGGCGGCCGTCGACGATGAGCGTGGTGAAGCGCAGGGCGATGGCCTGCAGGGCGTCGAGCTGCCAGCGGAACAACTGCCGGCCCTGCGAGCGCACGACCACCGCGTGCAGGTCGAGCAGGTGGCGCAGGCCGAAGTACAGCGCCAGTCCGCCGACGGTGCCGGCCAGGCTCATCGCCAGCGGCAGGTTGAAGCCGTGCCAGATCGCCAGGCTGTAGTCGGGCAGGGACGGGCCCAGGATCGCACCGGCCGCCGCTCGCAGCACCGGAGCCACGGTCAGCGCCGGGGCCACGCCGACCAGCACGCAGACGGCCACCAGGACCGCCACCGGGATACGCATCCACACCGGCGCCTCATGCGGCGGCTGCTCCAACTCGCGCGGGCCCTCGCCGAAGAACGTGTCGTGCACGAAGCGCAGGCTGTAGGCCACGCCGAGCACGCCGGCCAGCAGGGCGGCGATGGAGGTGGCGATGCGCATCGGCGTCGGTGACTCGGTTTCCAGCGCCACGGCGAAGAACATCTCCTTGGACAGGAAGCCGTTGAGCAGCGGGATACCGGCCATCGCCAGCGATGCGACGATCGCCAGCGCGCTGGTCCAGGGCAGGTAGCGGCGCAGGTTGCCGAGCCGGCGCATGTCGCGGGTGCCGGTCTCGTGGTCGATGATGCCCGCGGCCATGAACAGCGAAGCCTTGAACACGGCGTGGTTGAGGATATGGAACACCCCGGCGACCACCGCCATCGGCGTGGACAGGCCGAACAGCATCGTGATCAGGCCCAGGTGCGAGATCGTCGAATAGGCCAGCAGGCCCTTGAGGTCATGCTGGAAGATCGCGAACCAGGCCCCCAGCACCAGGGTGACCGCGCCGATGCCGGTCACCGTGTAGAAGAACAGCTCGCTGCCGGACAGCGCCGGATGCAGCCGTGCGAGCAGGAACACGCCGGCCTTCACCATCGTCGCCGAATGCAGGTAGGCCGATACCGGGGTCGGCGCGGCCATTGCCTGCGGGAGCCAGAACTGGAACGGGAACTGCGCGCTCTTGGTGAACACGCCGCCGAGGACCAGCATCAGCATCGCCGGATACAGCGGGCTGGCGCGCAGCGCCTCGCCGGAAGCCAGCACCGCATCGAGGTCGTAGCTGCCGACCACGCGCCCGATCAGCAGCACGCCGCCGAGCAGCGCCAGGCCGCCGCCGCCGGTTACCAGCAGGGCCATGCGCGCGCCCTCGCGGGCGTCGCGGCGATGGGTCCAGAACCCGATCAGCAGGAACGAACTGAGGCTGGTCAGCTCCCAGAACACCACCATCAACAGCAGGTTGCCGGACAGCACCAGGCCGAGCATCGCGCCCATGAACAGCAGCAGGAAGCCGTGGAAGCGCGCGGCGCTGTCCCCGCTGTCGAGGTAGTAGCGCGCGTACATGACCACCAGCGCGCCGATTGCCAGCACCAGCAGCGCGAACATCCAGGCCAGGCCATCGAGCCGCAGCGCGAACGCCAGGCCGATCTGCGGCAGCCAGGCGTGCTCGCCACGCACCACGTGGCCGGCGAATACCGCCGGCGCCAGCCACGCCAGCAGCAACAGCCCGAGCAGCGGTGCCGAAGCAGCCACCCAGGCCAGTCTTCCGCGCGGCCATGCGCGCAGCGCCGCCACCGCGGCGGCGGCCAGGAACGGCAGCGCCAGCAGGATTTCGAGGAACGGGATCATGCAGGGATCGGACCTTGCGACGGGCGATTCACGAGCAGTGCCCCGAGTCTAGCAGGGCATTCAGGATCGCATCGGGCGATCATGAACACGTCGTTCGGGTTGCGGGACGGGGGCGCGGCTCAACCCTGCGCCACGTCGTCGCGCGCCTGCGCCGGCTCGCGGACCTCATCGCGCACGCCATCCCTGACAAACAGCGTGTCGGTCTGCACGCTGGCCAGGATGCGGCCGGCGACATCGCCGAGCAGCAGCCCTGACAGCGCGCTGCGGCCATGGCCGCCGACCACCGCCAGTTCGGTGTCGTGGTCGCGGACGTAATCGCGCAACAGCCGCGAAGGCTCGGCTTCGCCCACGGCCAGCTCCACCCGGCCGCGCAGCGCGGTCGGCAGGCCGAGCGCGTCGATGCTGTCCTTGAGCGCGTCGAGCGCCTTCCCGCGTTCCTGCGCCAGGGCGGCGGCGGCGTGTGTGTCGCGCAGGCCCAGTCGCGGCACCTGCAGGCCGTGCACGGCGGTCAGGCTCAGCGGGTCGCCGAACAGCGCCAGCGCCGTGCGCAGCGCCCGTGCCGAGGTGGTGGACATGTCGCTGGCCCAGGCCATGCTGCGGTAGGGCCCCTGCACGCGGCGGTGCACCACCAGCAGCGGCAGCGTGGTATGGCGCGACAGCCACATCACCGACGAGCCCAGCGTGGGCTGGGTGAACAGGGCATTGCGGGCGATGCCGGCGACGACCAGGCCACAGCCGCGCGCCTGCGCCACGCGCAGCAAGGCCGGCCCGACCGCGCCGCTCTCCACGTGTACTTCCAGTTCGACGTCGGCGGCCTGCAGGTCGCGGCGCAGGCGCCGCTCCACCAGTTCCGACAGCAGGGCCGGGCGCTGCCACGGTGGGGTGCCGAGGATCGGGTCGTGGAAGTCGAGCTCCTGCGTGGACGGCAGCACCGTGACCACGACCAAGCGTGCGTGCCATAGCCTGGCCAGCAGCACGGCGCGATCGAAGGCGCGGTCGCCGCGCGCACTCAGGTCGGTGGCGAGCAGCAGTGACGAGGGCGGGACGGCGGGGACGTCGGACATCTCATCACTCCGTGGGGCGCGATGAGTCCAGTCTACGCCCGCGGGTGTGATGCCCCGATTATCATGGGCGTCCGGGCTCCCGACGTCCCCACAAGCCACCCCACATGCCCCCACATGTCGCCTTGCCGCCGCTCCCTCCAGTTTCTCGTGCCTGGCTTTTCGGTGGCAGCGGCCAGATAGGCGAACGCGTGCTGGCGCGGTTGCGCGAGGGCGGCTGCGAGGTCACCGCCTGGTCCCGGCAGCGGCGCGACGACCTGCCCGGCGTGCGCTGGCAGCAGGGCGGGTTGGACGAGGCCGGGCCGCTGCCGGAGGGCGTGGACGCGGTGATCAGCTGCGGCCCGCTGGACCATTTCGCGCACTGGTACCACCGCCACCCGGGCGCTCCGGCGCGCGTGCTGGCGTTTGGTTCGACCAGCGTCGGAGTCAAGGCCGGATCGGCCGATGCCGGTGAGCGCGACGTGGCCCGCCGCCTGGCGGAAGCCGAAGCGATGTTGTTCGCGCTCGCCGCCGATCGCGGCGCCGCTGCCACCGTGCTGCGCCCGACCCTGGTCTACGGAGCCGGACGCGATGCCACCTTGAGCGTGATCGCGGCCATGGCACGCCGCCGCGGCTTCTTCGTGCTGCCGCGCGACAGCACCGGACTGCGCCAGCCGGTGCACGTGGACGACCTGGCCGACGCGGCGCTGGCAGCGATGGCCAGTGCGGCCACTGCGCAGCGCGCCTACGCGGTGGGCGGCGGCGAGGTGCTGCCGTACCACGCGATGGTGTCGCGGGTGCTGGCCGCGCTGTCGCCGCCGGCGCGGTTGCTGCGGGTACCCACGCCCCTGTTCGCCGCCGCGCTGTCGGTTGCCCACGCCACCGGCAGGTTGCGCGGCCTCAATGGCGAGGCCCTGCGGCGGATGCGCGATGACCTGGTGTTCGACCTGGCGCCGGCGCAACGCGATTTCGGTTATGCGCCGCGCCGCTTTGCACCTACCGCCGCGGAGCTGGGGTCGTGAAGACGCAGGTTCAGTAGCGCCAGCCCATGCGACGGTAGAACTTGGCCAGCACCCAGGCCGGACCGATCAGCAGGTAGACCAGGTCGGTCAGGAAGCTCGGCTTGCGGCCTTCGAACTTGTGGCCGATGAACTGCGCGATCCACGCCACCACGAACACGCCCACGGCCAGCCACAGCAGGTTGCCCAGGCCGATCCGCGCCTCCAGCAGCCGGCACAGGCAGGCGCAGAAGAAGAACACCGCGAGCATGCCCAGGCCCATGCGGCGGGAAAGGCGGTTGTAGAACATCCAGGCGGTGAACATCGCCAGCGCGGCCCAGATGCCGCTGCGCAGCAGCGTGCCGCCGACGGGGATGCACCACAGCAGCGCCACCACCGACCACAGGATGGCCGGCACCGCGACCACATGGATGCGCTGGTTGAGCGGATTGCGGTGGTCGTCGGAATAGCTGGCGAAGAATCGGTCGATCGGGCGTGCTGCAGGGGTGGCCATGTTTCCTCCCGGTGATGGCCTGAGGATACCGTGTTGCCGGGAGGGGGGCTTGGATGCACCTGTAGGAGCGGCTTCAGCCGCGACCGGAAATCCTCGGCCCCGGTGGAGTGCCGCGAGCCGAGACAGTTCGCGGCTGAAGCCGCTCCTACAGGGGGCTTTCCTCAATCGACGCAGATGCCCGCCAGCTTCTGCAGCGCCTCGGCGTACTTGGCGCGGGTGCGGTCGATGACCTCGGCCGGCAGCTTCGGGCCGGGCGCGGTCTTGTTCCAGTCCAGCGTTTCCAGGTAGTCGCGCACGAACTGCTTGTCGTAGCTCGGCGGGCTGGTGCCGACCTCGTACTGGTCGGCCGGCCAGTAGCGCGAGGAATCCGGCGTCAGCATCTCGTCCATGATGTACAGGCGGCCGTCGGCGTCGGTACCGAACTCGAACTTGGTGTCGGCCAGCAGGATTCCGCGCTCGGCGGCGAAGTCGGCGGCGAAGCGGTAGATGCGCAGGGTCGCGTCGCGCACGCGCTCGGCCAGTTCGGCGCCAACGGTCTTGACCATGGCGTCGAAGTCGATGTTCTCGTCGTGGTCGCCGACGGCGGCCTTGGTCGACGGGGTGAAGATCGGCTCGTCGAGCTTCTCGGCCTGGCGCAGGCCGTCGCGCAGCTCGATGCCGCTGACCTTGCCGGTGCGCTGGTAGTCCTTCCAGCCGCTGCCGATCAGGTAGCCGCGGGCGATGGCTTCCACCGGCACCGGCTTGAGCTTGCGGGTGACCACCGCGCGCTTGGCGTACAGGGCCTTGTCCACGCCTTCGGGCAGCACGCTGGCCACGTCGATGCCGGTGAGGTGGTTGGGCATCAGGTGCTCGGTCTTCCTGAACCAGAAGTTCGACACCTGGCACAGCATCTCGCCCTTGCCGGGGATCGGGTCGGGCAGGACCACGTCGAACGCGGAAAGCCGGTCGGTGGCGACCATCAGCAGGTAGTCGCCCGGAGGCGCATCGGCGGGCAGGCGATCGCGGGGGATATCGAACACATCGCGGACCTTGCCACGGTGACGCAGGGGCAGGCCGGGGAGATCGGATTGCAACAGCGTGGTCGACACAGGCACTCCTAAGGACTTCGCGTTTGGCGCTGTCCCCGGGACCCGTCGGGCCCGCGGCGACGACAGCGGGCCGCGTAGTGTACGGCGCTTGCGGGCCGGATGCGCGCCCGCCGGCCGGCTTTGTCGGGCCGGGCCGCCGGCCGGGGCGGGGGCGTCCCCGCTGGCGTAGAATTGCGGGCCCTGTCCCCCCCCTACGCCGCCCCATGCGCTGGTACGGAAAACTGCTGGGTTTCATCGCCGGTGCCCTGTTGTTCCGGCTCAACCCGCTGTTCGGCGCGGTGATCGGCCTGGTCCTGGGCCATGCCTACGACATCGGCTGGTTCAGCAAGGAACGCGACGACCCCTACCGGGAGCTCGGGCTGACCGCCGACGCCACCGCCGCCGAGGTCGACCTGGCCTACCGCCGGCTGATGTCGCGCTACCACCCCGACAAGGTCGCCGCGGCCAGCCCAGAGCAGCGCCGCGAGGCCGAGCGCCGGGCCAGCCAGATCAACGCCGCCTACGACCGCATCCAGCGCCGCCGCCGGCGCTGATCCCAACGGAGACCGCCATGTCCGACTGCATCATCGCCCCGTCCATCCTCTCGGCCGATTTCGCACGGCTGGGCGAGGAGGTCGACAACGTGCTCGCCGCCGGCGCCGACTGGGTCCATTTCGACGTGATGGACAACCACTACGTGCCCAACCTGACCATCGGCCCGATGGTCTGCCAGGCGCTGCGCAAGCATGGCGTGACCGCGCCGATCGACGTCCACCTGATGGTCGAGCCGGTGGACCGGATCGTGCCGGACTTCGCCCAGGCCGGGGCCACATACATCAGCTTCCATCCCGAGGCCAGCCGCCACGTGCACCGCACGATCCAGCTGATCAAGTCCCACGGCTGCAAGGCCGGCGTGGTGCTGAACCCGGCCACCCCGGTGGATTTCCTCGACTGGATCCTGGAAGACCTCGACCTGGTCCTGCTGATGTCGGTCAACCCGGGCTTCGGCGGCCAGGCCTTCATTCCCTCGGCGCTGGACAAGCTGCGCGCGGTGAGGAAGAAGATCGACGCGCTCGGCAAGCCGATCCGGCTGGAGATCGACGGCGGGGTGAAGGCCGACAACATCGGCCAGATCGCCGCCGCCGGCGCGGACACCTTCGTCGCCGGTTCGGCGATCTTCAACGCGCCCGACTACGCCGGCGTGATCGCGCAGATGCGCGCGGCCGTGGCTGCGGCGCGATGAGCGCGGGCGCCCCGTCCATCCGCCCGGCCACGCCGGGGGATGCGCCGCTGCTGCACGAGCTGGTCACCGCGCTGGCGGTCTACGAGCGCGAGCCCGATGCGGTGAAGGCGACGGTCGAAGACCTGCGCGCCAGCCTGTTCGGCCCCGGCGCCACCGCGCATGCGCTGGTCTGCGAACAGGACGGGCAGGCGGTCGGTTTCGCGGTGTACTTCTTCAATTATTCGACCTGGCTGGGCCGCAACGGCCTGTACCTGGAAGACCTGTTCGTGCGCCCGGAGCATCGCGGCCGTGGCGCGGGGCTGGCGCTGCTGCGCCACCTGGCCGGGATCGCGGTGGACCGTGGCTGCGGCCGCTTCGAGTGGGCGGTGCTGGACTGGAACCAGCCGGCCATCGATTTCTACCGCGCTGCCGGGGCGCGCCCGATGGACGAGTGGACGGTGTACCGGATGGACGGCCAGGCGCTGCTGGATTTTGCCGCCGGCAGGCGCTGAATCGCCTGGGATCCAGCGTTCGCCGCGTCGACCGGTGCCTGCCGGGGGAGGGGCCGAAGGCCCGGTCGACGCGAACGCGCGCCAGCTTGCGAAGCGGGAACCGTCCGTGGGGCGGTTCCGGAAGATTGGAGGCTGATCCTGCCTCCGCCCGTCGTCCCTGCTATGGCCTTCCACGTTAGGGGCGGGCGATGACACGCCGATGACAGCAGCGTCCAGTCGCTGGTGCGCGCTTGAATGCATTCACGAAGCGCCGTCGACACCCCTGCTAGCGTGCACCGCTCCGTCCCTGGAATCCGCATGCAGCGACCGCGCTGGCGATTGATCCTCAACGGCAAGTCGGCCGGCGACGATGCGGTGCGGGCCGCGGTCGGCCACTGGCGCGACCAGGGCATCGCGCTGGACGTGCGGGTGACCTGGGAAGGTGGCGATGCCGAGCGCTACGTCGCCGAGGCGATCGCCGATGGCGTGGACACGGTCATCGCCGGTGGCGGCGATGGCACGCTGAGCGAGGTCGCCACCACGCTGGCGCACCGCGACGAGCCGGCCGGCGCCCTGCCCACGCTGGGGCTGGTGCCGCTGGGAACCGCCAATGATTTCGCCAGCGCGGCCGGCATCGATACCGATCCGACGGTGACGCTGCGTTGCGTGGCCGAATCGCCGGCCGTGCCGCTGGACCTGATGCGCATCCAGGCCAACGACGCGATCCACTGGTGCGCCAATGTCGCCAGCGGTGGCTTCGGCACCCAGGTGACCGTGGAGACGGACGAGGGCCTGAAGGACCTGCTCGGCGGCCTGGCCTACCTGGTCACGGGGCTGGCCCGGGCGGGGCGCATCGATCCGGTCCATGCGCGCGTGGCCGGCCCGGGCTTCGAATGGGAGGGCGAGTTCATCGCGCTCGGGGTGGGGAACGGCCGCCAGGCCGGCGGTGGCCACGTCCTGTGCCCGCATGCGTGCATCGACGACGGCTTGCTGGAGCTGACCGTGGTGCCGCCGCTGCGCGGCGAGATGGTGGCGACCCTGGGCAAGCTGGTCAGCGGCGGGCGGCGCGCGGCGCTGGAGCACCTGGCCACCACGGCGCGGCTGCCGTGGCTGGAGATCGAGGCACCGGAGCCGCTGACGCTCAACCTCGATGGCGAGCCGGTCCAGGCCCGGCGCTTCCACATCGAATGCGTGCCGGCCCGCCTGCGCATGCACCTGCCGCCGGACTGCCCGCTGAGGGCTGCGGCAGGCGCCTGATCGTTTCCGTCGATACCACGGCTACACGGTCGCAGCGTTTGCGGTAAAGTGACCCCGTGTTCACTCAGACGACCCCGCGTTCCTTCTCTTCCGCTCGCCGCTGGTGGCGATGGTGGCCCGTTGCCGTCGTCCGTCCCCATACCGCAGCCTCCCGGAAGGAAAGTCGTCTTGATCACTGCCGAGCAGTTCCAGCGCCAGGCCGCTGAAGGCCATACCCGCATCCCCGTTGTCCGCGAAGTGCTGTCCGACCTGGACACGCCGCTCTCGGTCTACCTGAAGCTCGCCGACGGCCCGCATACCTATCTGTTCGAGTCGGTCGAAGGCGGCGAGCGCTTCGGTCGTTACTCCATCATCGGCCTGCCGGCGCGCCGGGTGTACAGCTTCCGCGGCCACACGCTGGAAGTGAGCGAGCTGGGCGAGGTGGTGGAAACCCGGCAGGTCGCCGATCCGCTGGCCGAGGTCGACCTGCTGCGCGCCGAGCACTCGGTGCCGCAGCTCGAAGGCCTGCCCGGTTTCACCGGGGGCCTGGTCGGCTGGTTCGGCTTCGAGTGCATCCAGTACATCGAGCCGCGGCTGGTCGCCGACAAGCCCGACGAGCTGGGCACGCCGGACATCCTGCTGATGCTCTCCGAGGAGCTGGCGGTATTCGACAACCTCAAGGGCCGCCTGTACCTGATCGTGCATGCCGACCCGCGCCAGCCGCAGGCGCTGGCGCGCGCCAACCGGCGCCTGGACGAGCTGGCCCACCGCCTGCGCCAGGCCGGCGCGGGCTATCCGCAGGCGCAGGTGTCCGATGCGATCGACGAGCAGGATTTCCGCTCCTCGTTCACCCGCGAGCAGTACCACGACGTGGTGCGCAAGGCCCAGGAATACGTGCGGGCCGGCGACATCTTCCAGGTCGTGCCCTCGCAGCGCCTGCGCGTGCCGTTCCGCGCCCGCCCGATCGACGTCTACCGCGCGCTGCGCGCGCTGAACCCGTCGCCATACATGTACTACATCGACGTCGGCGCCACCCAGGTGGTCGGCTCCTCGCCGGAGATCCTGGCCCGCCTGCGCGACGGCGTGGTCACCGTGCGCCCGATCGCAGGCACCCGCCCGCGCGGCGCCACGCCCGAGCAGGACGCCGCGCTGGAAGCCGAGCTGCTGGCCGATCCGAAGGAGCGCGCCGAGCACGTGATGCTGATCGACCTGGGCCGCAACGACGTCGGCCGCGTCGCCGAGGCCGGTAGCGTCGAGGTCGGCGAGCAGTTCGTGATCGAGCGCTACAGCCACGTCATGCACATCGTCAGCGAGGTCACCGGCAAGCTGAAGCCGGGCCTGAACTACAGCGACGTGCTACGCGCGACCTTCCCGGCCGGCACCGTCAGCGGCGCGCCGAAGATCCGCGCGCTGGAGATCATCCGCGAGCTGGAACCGGTGCGCCGCAACGTCTACTCCGGCGCGGTGGGCTATATCGGCTGGCACGGCGACGCCGACACCGCCATCGCGATCCGCACCGCGGTGATCCAGGACGGCCACCTCTACGTGCAGGCCGGCGGCGGCGTGGTCTACGACTCCGATCCCGACGCCGAATGGCAGGAAACCATGAACAAGGGCCGCGCGCTGTTCCGCGCCGTCGCCCAGGCGGCCAAGGGCCTGTGATGGACGCGACCGCCCGCATCGGTTTCCGCAACGACTACAGCGAAGGCGCGCACCCGCGCCTGCTGCAGGCCCTGGCCAGCGCCAGCACCGAGCAGAACGCCGGCTATGGCCTGGACCGCCACAGCCTGCGCGCCGCCGAGCTGATCCGCGCGGCCTGCGCGGCACCGGACGCGCAGGTCCACCTGCTGTCCGGCGGCACCCAGACCAACCTCACCGCGATCGGCGCGTTCCTGCGCCCGCACCAGGCAGTGATCGCCGCCGACACCGGCCACATCGCCGTGCACGAGACCGGCGCGATCGAGCTGACCGGGCACAAGGTGCTGACCGCCGCGCACACCGACGGCAAGCTCACCGTGGCCGCGATCGAAGCCCTGCTCGCATCGCACGACAACGAACACCTGGTGCAGCCGCGGCTGGTGTACGTGTCCAATACCACCGAGCTGGGCACGATCTACCGCAGGGCCGAGCTGGAGGCGATCTCGCGCCTGTGCCGCGCGCGTGGGCTGCTGCTGTTGCTCGACGGTGCGCGCCTGGGCGCCGCGCTGACCGCCGAAGGCAATGACCTGACGCTGGCCGACATCGCCACGCTCACCGATGCCTTCTACATCGGCGGCACCAAGAACGGCGCCCTGCTCGGAGAGGCGCTGGTGATCGCCAACCCGGTCCTGCAGGCGGATTTCCGCTACCTGCTCAAGCAGCGTGGCGCGCTGCTGGCCAAGGGCATGGTGCTGGGAACGCAGTTCGCCGCGTTGTTCGAGGACGGGCTGTTCTTCGCCCTGGCCGAACACGCCAACCGCATGGCGCGGCGCCTGCGCAGCGGGCTGGAAGCGGCCGGCGCGCGCTTCGTGGTGGATTCGCCGACCAACCAGCAGTTCATCATCGTCACCCCGGCGCAGCTGCAGGCGCTGGCGCAGCGCTACGACTTCGAGCGCTGGGAGACCCGCGCCGACGGCGAGGTGGTGATCCGCTTCGTCACCTCGTGGGCGACCACCGCCGCGATGGTGGACACGCTGTGCGGCGATTACGCCGCGCTGTCCTGACCCATGACACAAGGAACCGTCCGCATGCGTCGTCTCATCACCCTCGTCCTCTCGGCCTGCCTGCTGGTACCCGCGCTGGCCGCCGCGCAGGCCAACAGCATTCCCAGCCAACCGCACCTGGTGGTGCGCGGCAAGGGCGAACGCGTGGTGATGCCCGACCGGTTCCGCCTCTCCGTGGTCCTGTCACAGACCGACATGAGCCCGGACGCGGCGCGCAGCCGCGTGCAGGCCGATGCGACCGCGGTGCTGGGCCTGCTGAAAGCCAACGCGCCGGTGGCCGGCTCGGTGCAGGCCTCCACGCTGACAATCTCACCGGAGATGCGCTACGTCGATGGTCGCAGCGTGTTCTCCGGCACCCAGGTCCAGCGCTCGATCTCGGCCACGTTCCCGAAGATCGAATCGGTCCGCGCCGTGTTGGCCGGTTTGAAGGCCAACGAGCATGTGCAGGTTTCCGGCGTGACCACCGCCTACAGCGATGAAACCAGGCTGCGCGGGGAGCTAAAGCGTGAAGCCGTCGAGCAGACCCGCAGCAATGCCCAAAGCCTGGCGAATTCCTATGGCGTGCGCCTCGGCGATCTCTACACCATTTCCGAGGTGGCGCCGGACTTCGCCTACGGCATCCGTGCCGGCAGCTGGGGCGATGGCGCGCGCGAGGGCGGCTTCGCGCCGCCACCGGCGCCGATGGCCGATACCGCCGCCGTCACCGCCGAAAAGCTGCGCGCCGAAGCCGAGTCCCTGGAAGCCGGCAGCATCACCCTTACCGAGTACGTCTACGCGGTCTTCCTGATCGCCTCCTGAGATTCCGCCATGCTGCTGATGCTCGACAACTACGACAGCTTCACCTACAACCTCGTGCAGTACCTGCAGGCGCTGGGCGCCGAGGTGAAGGTGGTGCGCAACGACGCGATGACGGTCGATGGGATCACTTCGCTCCAGCCCGAACGCATCGTCATCTCGCCCGGCCCGTGCACGCCGAACGAGGCCGGCATCTCGCTGGCGCTGATCGAACGCCTGGGGCCGACCACGCCGATCCTGGGCGTGTGCCTTGGCCACCAGAGCATCGGCCAGGTCTACGGCGGCGACGTGATCCGCGCCGGCAACATCATGCATGGCAAGACCTCGCCGATCCGCCATGAGGGCAAGGGGGTGTTCGCCGGCCTGCCGGATGGCTACGAGGCCACCCGCTATCACTCGCTGGTGGTGGACAAGCGCACCCTGCCCGAGGCGCTGGAGATCACCGCCTGGACCGAGAACCCTGACGGTTCGATGGAGGAGATCATGGGCCTGCGCCACCGCCAGTACCCGGTGGAGGGCGTGCAGTTCCATCCAGAGTCCATCCTCACCGAGCATGGCCATGCCCTGCTGAAGAACTTCCTCTCGCGCTGAGGCGCGACACCGCTTTTCGTCACCTGCTGGAACTGCCGTTGGACAACCCGATGCCGATCACCCCCCAGGAAGCCCTGCAGCGCACCATCGAACATCGCGAGATCTTCCATGACGAGATGGTCGGGCTGATGCGCCAGATCATGCGCGGAGAGGTCTCCGATGCGATGACCGCGGCCATCCTCACCGGCCTGCGGGTCAAGAAGGAGACCGTGGGCGAGATTGCCGGCGCCGCGCAGGTGATGCGGGAGTTCTCGCGCACCGTCGAGGTGGCCGACCGCACCCACCTGGTCGACATCGTCGGCACCGGCGGCGATGGCTCGCACACCTTCAACATCTCCACCTGCACGATGTTCGTTGCCGCCGCCGCCGGCGCGCGCGTGGCCAAGCACGGCAACCGCAGCGTTTCGTCGAAGTCGGGCAGCGCCGATGCGCTGGAGGCACTGGGCGCGGTGATCGAGCTGCAGCCCGAACAGGTCGCGCGCGCGATCGAGCGCAGCGGCATCGGCTTCATGTTCGCCCCCGTGCACCATCCGGCGATGAAGGTGGTCGCGCCGGTGCGCCGCGAGATGGGCGTGAGGACGATCTTCAACATCCTCGGGCCGCTGACCAACCCGGCCGGCGCGCCCAGCATCCTGATGGGTGTGTTCCATCCCGACCTGGTCGGCATCCAGGCGCGCGTGATGCACGAACTCGGCGCCGAACGCGCGCTGGTGGTGTGGGGTCGCGACGGCATGGACGAGCTCTCGCTGGGCGCCGGCACCCTGGTCGGCGAACTGCGCGATGGCCGCGTGCGCGAATACGAGGTGCACCCGGAGGATTTCGGCATCGCCATGTCGCACAGCCGCAACCTCAAGGTGGCCGATCCGGACGAATCCAAGGCCATGCTGCTGGGTGTGCTCGACAACCGCCCCGGCCCGGCGCTGGATATCGTCGCCCTCAACGCCGGCGCGGCACTGTACGTGGCCGGCGTGGCCGACGACATCGCCGATGGCATCGACCGGGCGCGCGCGGCGATCGCCGATGGCAGCGCCCGCGCCCGGCTGCATGACTACGTCGCCCTGACCCGGGTACTCGCCGCCGAATGAGGCGGTAATCCCGCATTGGCCGGCCATGCCGGCTTTGGCCGATAATGCCTGTCCTCCCGGATTTCCTGCGATGAGCGATATCCTCAACACCATCCTGGCCCGCAAGGCCGAAGAAGTCGCCGCGCGCAGCGCCGCGGTGCCGCTGGCCGAGCTGAAGGCGCGCCTGGACGAGGCCCCGCCGGTGCGTGGTTTCGCCAACGCGCTCAAGGCCAGCATCGCCGATGGCGAGCCGGCGGTGATCGCCGAGGTGAAGAAGGCCAGTCCCTCGCGCGGGGTGATCCGCCCGGATTTCCGCCCGGCCGACATCGCCGTCAGCTACGAGCTCGGCGGCGCCAGCTGCCTGTCGGTGCTGACCGACATCGACTTCTTCCAGGGCGCCGACGACTACCTGCGCCAGGCCCGCGAGGCCTGCACGCTGCCGGTGCTGCGCAAGGACTTCACCATCGATCCCTACCAGGTCTACGAGGCGCGCGTGCTGGGCGCCGACTGCATCCTGCTGATCGTCTCGGCGCTGGACGATGCCCAGCTGGCCGACCTGTCCGGGCTGGCGCTGGCGCTGGGCATGGACGTGCTGGTGGAAGTGCACGACATCGACGAGCTCGAGCGCGCGATCCAGGTGCCGGTGCCGCTGGTCGGCATCAACAACCGCAACCTTCGTACTTTCCAGGTGAGCCTGGACACCACGCTGTCGATGCGCGCGGCGGTGCCGCGCGACCGCCTGCTGGTAACCGAGAGTGGCATCCTCACCCCGGACGACGTGGCGCTGATGCGCGGCCACGGCGTGAACGGCTTCCTGGTCGGCGAGGCCTTCATGCGCGCCGAGGAGCCGGGCGAGGCGCTGCGCGAGCTGTTCTTCGCATGAGCGCTGCGCCCACGCCCGTCGCCACCGCGCCGCTGGTGGTGTTCGACTTCGACCACACCCTCTACGACGGCGACTCGGGCAGCCACCTGTTCGCCTGGCTGATCCGGCGCAATCCCCTGCGCGTGCTGGCTGCGCTGCTGCTCACGCCGCTGCTGGGGCCGCTGGTGGCGTTCCTGCCGACCCGCCGGCACGGCATTTCCGGCTATGTCTGGATCGCCACCTTCGGGCTGAGGGGCGCGCGCCAGTTCAACCGGGTGATCGACGCCTACGTGCTGGCCCACGAGGCCGAGCTGCGCGCCAGGCTGCTGCCGCATGCGCTGGAGGTCTTCGCCGGGCATCGCCGCGCCGGCGACCGGGTGGTCGTGGCCACCGGCGCGCCGCCGGAGCTGGCGCGGGCGATCCTGGCGTTCGTCGCCCACCAGGACGTGCCGGTGATCGGCAGCCTGGTCGGGCCGCGGCTGGGCGCGATCACCGCCCGCCGGCACTGCCACAACGAGGAAAAGATGCGGATGCTGCGCGAACAGGGCTATGGCGACATCGATATCGCCTACTCCGACAGCACCGCCGACCTGCCGCTGCTCCTTGCCGCCCGTGCGCCGGTGGTGGTGAATCCCAAGCCCAAGCGGGTGGCTTACTTCCGCCAGGTCCTGCCGCCGGGCACGCCGATCCTCAACTGGGGCTGCCTGGATCGCGGCGGCGAGCCGTTGCCGGGGCCCTGAAACGACTGTCCCCCGGCGAGCGGGGGACAGGAAAGCGGTTCGGGCAGGGCGCCTCAGCGGGTGCCGTACAGGACCACCGTCTTGCCGCGGGCGTGCAGCAGGCCGTCGGCCTGGAGCTTCTTCAGCACGCGCCCGGCCATTTCACGCGAGCAGCCGACCAGGCGGGCCAGTTCCTGCCGCGATACGCGCAGCTGGGTGCCCTGGGGATGGCTCATGGCCTCCGGCTCCCGTGCCAGGTCGTGCAGGGTACGCACGATGCGGTCGGTGACGTCCAGGAAGGCCAGGCGGCTGGCCTTGCGCGTGGTGTCGAGCAGTCGTTTCGAAAGCTGAACGCCGATCGCGTAAAGCAGGCGGGGCGCGTCCCCGGCCAGCGTGGTCTGCAGCAGCTGGTGCAGCCGTTCGTAGCTGATCTCGGCCAGCTCGCACTGGCTGCGCGTGCGCAGGATCACCTCGCGGGTGTCCGATTCGATGAACAGGCCCATTTCCCCGACGAATTCGCCGGCGCCGAAGTAGCCCAGGACGAGTTCGCGGTCGTCCTCTTCCTCGGCGATTATGCTGATCGAGCCGCTGATGACGTAGTACAGCGTTCCGGCCGGATCGCCGGGGCGGAACACGTCGGTGCGGGTCGGGTAGCGGCGGCGGTGGCTGTGGGCGAGGAAGCGCTCGATGGTGGCCGCGTCCAGGGTCAGCGGCGCAGTCGCTGGGCGTACTGAAGTCATACCCGTGATGGTCCCAAGGCTCATGGCGGATCCGCGGCTCAATTTCCGAAGCTTAACGGGATGACTCGCCCAAGGTAAACCGTTGTCTGGGCCGGCGGCGTTCCGCTGCCGGGCGCTTTGGCCCATAATCGCCCCCTTCCCATTCCCCCTAGAGGATCGACCGCCGTGGTCAAGCCGTTGCCTCGCCTGAGGTTGCAGGGTTTCAACAACCTCACCAAGGCGCTGAGCTTCAACATCTACGACGTCTGCTACGCCCGCACGGAAGAAGAGCGCCAGCGTTACATCGAATACATCGACGAGCAGTACGACGCCGACCGCCTGACCCAGATCCTGACGGATGTGGCCGAGATCATTGGCGCCAACATCCTCAACATCGCGCGCCAGGATTACGATCCGCAGGGTGCGTCGGTGACGATCCTGATCTCCGAGGAACCGGTGATCGACAAGAAGCAGGCCGGCAAGGAGCTGATCCCGGATGCGGTGGTGGCGCACATGGACAAGAGCCATATCACCGTCCACACGTATCCGGAGACTCATCCGCAGGAAGGCATCGCCACCTTCCGCGCCGACATCGACGTCGCCACGTGCGGCGTGATTTCGCCGCTGAAGGCGCTGAACTACCTGATCGAGAGCCTCGAGTCGGACATCGTGATCATGGACTACCGGGTGCGTGGCTTCACCCGCGACGTGAAGGGCAAGAAGCACTTCATCGACCACAAGATCAACTCGATCCAGAACTTCCTGGCCAAGAACATCAAGTCGCGCTACGAGATGTTCGACGTCAACGTCTACCAGGAAAACATCTTCCACACGAAGATGCACCTGAAGGACTTCGACCTGGACCAGTACCTGTTCGAGGAGAAGGCCAAGAACCTCTCGTTCAAGGAGCGCATGAAGATCGAAGCGCTGCTCAAGCGCGAGATCGAGGAACTGTTCCACGGCCGCAACCTGGCCGAGTAAGGGTTACATGCGGTTCGGGTGCCATCGCGTAGGATGGCCCCACTGAAAACCAAGGCGGGACGGCCCGCCACGCGGCCCAGGCCGCGACCAGAGCCGACGGCGGCCCGGTGCGAAAGCACCGGGTCGTTTTTTTTGCCTGAACGATTTGCCTGAATGAAAGGAGAATCCCCATGCCCTGGATCTATCTGCTGCTGGCCGGCCTGTTCGAGATCGGCTTCGCAATGGGCCTGAAGTACAGCCACGGCTTCACCCGCCTGTGGCCGAGCCTGGCCACGGCGATCGCCGCGGCTATCAGCCTGTGGCTGCTGACCCAGGCCCTGCGGACGATCCCGGTCGGTACCGGCTATGCGATCTGGACCGGCGTCGGTGCCCTCGGCGTGGCGGTGCTGGGCATCTTCCTGTTCGGCGACAGCGCCTCCTGGCCGCGACTGGCCTGCATCGGGTTGATCGTGGCGGGCGTGGCGGGGCTGAAGCTGGTGTCGTGATGCAGTCCGCTGCGCGGACTGCATCCCCAAAGTTTCGCGTGGCAAAACTTCGGGCCCCCGACTCCCGCCTTGCCTATCCCCCGCGGCTTCGCCGCGCCCCCCTTAACAAAGGGGGGCGTGACCCATCCCGCTGCGCGGGCTGTGCCTCCACGATTTGCTGCGCAAACCGCGGACCCTGACTCCGTGGCTTCCTATCCCCGCGGCTTCGCCGCGCCCCCTTAACAAAGGGGGGCGTGACCCATCCCGCTGCGCGGGCTGTGCCTCCACGGTTTTCTGCGCAAACCGCGGACCCTGACTCCGTGGCCTCCTATCCCCGCGGCTTCGCCGCGCCCCTTAACAAAGGGGGCTCTCCTCCAGCCGGCGCGATGAGGGTGATTGCGATGTGGGAGCGGCTTCAGCCGCGACTGCTGGCGGGCTACAGCCGATAGGCGACGGCCTTCATCAGCCTGGAGGCCAGGGCCATGGCGGTGGGGATCGGCTGGGGCAGGATGCGGGCGCCGGCGTGCTCGGCATGGTCGGCATGGCGGGCCTCGTCGACCTTCATCACGCGCAGGATCTCGCGGCTGCGCAGGTCGGCGGGAGGGAGTTCCTCGAGGTGCTCGTCGATATGGGCTTCGACCTGGCGCTCGGTTTCCACCACGAAGCCCAGGCTCCAGTCGTCGCCGCGCAGGGCCGCGACCGCGCCCAGGGCGTAGCTGCCGGCGTACCAGAGCGGGTTGAACAGGCTGGGGCGGCTGTCGAGTTCGCGCAGGCGGTCGGCGCACCAGGACAGGTGGTCGGTCTCTTCCTGGGCGGCTTCGAGCAGGTGGGCCCGCGTGCGGGCGTCGCGGGCGACCGCGGCCTGGCCGAAGTACAGGCCCTGGGCACAGACCTCGCCGACGTGGTTGATCCGCATCAGGCCGGCCGAATGGCGCCGCTCGGCGTCATCCAGCGGCACTTCCGGGGTCTTGCCGGCGGGATTGGGCCGCAGCGCGGCCGGGTCGCCGAACACGGTTTCCAGGGCCCGCTGGGTTTCCAGCAGCAGGGAATCGAGCGGGCCGGGGCGGCGCAGGTCGGCGTGGGCATGATCGTTCATGGGTCGATTCTCGCCGGCCGGCCGCCCCCTGCCAACCGCCGGGCGGGGCGGCGGGGGAGGGTGGCAGTTGCGCCGGGGCTGGACAGCCGGTACAATCCCGCACTTCGTTTTACCTCCAAAACGCGTGGCAAAGTTCCGGCCCGCCGGAATCCGCCCGACCACACCAACCCAGAGTTCTCTCATGACTACGTTCACCGCCAAGTCCGAGACCGTCCAGCGCGACTGGTACCTCGTTGACGCTTCCGGCAAGACGCTCGGCCGTCTCGCTTCCGAACTGGCCCGCCGTCTGCGTGGCAAGCACAAGCCCGTCTACACCCCGCACGTCGATACCGGCGACTACCTCGTCGTGATCAACGCCGAGAAGATCGCGGTGACCGGCAAGAAGCTGCAGGACAAGATGTACCACCGTTTCACCGGCTACATCGGCAACCTGAAGAGCGAATCGCTCGCCCAGGCGCTGGAGCGCCATCCGGAGCGCGTGATCGAAATCGCCGTCAAGGGCATGCTGCCGAAGGGCCCGCTGGGCCGCGACATGTATCGCAAGCTCAAGGTCTACGCCGGCCCGAACCATCCGCACGCCGCCCAGCAGCCGCAGGTCCTGGACATCTAATCATGGCTATCACTCAGAACTACGGCACTGGCCGTCGCAAGTCCTCCACCGCCCGCGTGTTCCTGCGCAAGGGCACCGGCAAGATCACCGTCAACGACCGTCCGCTGGACGAGTTCTTCGGCCGTGAGACCGCGCGCATGATCGTGCGCCAGCCGCTGGAGCTGACCAAGAACACCGAAAGCTTCGACATCTTCGTCACCGCCGCCGGCGGCGGCACCACCGGCCAGGCCGGTGCGATCCGCCTGGGCATCGCCCGCGCGCTGGTCGAGTACGACGAAACCCTGAAGTCCGAGCTGCGCAAGGCCGGCTTCATGACCCGCGACGCCCGCGAGGTCGAGCGCAAGAAGGTCGGTCTGCACAAGGCCCGCCGCGCCACCCAGTTCTCCAAGCGCTGATCCACCGCGCCTGGGCCGGGATCCTCCGGGATCCCGCTGGGAAAGCAAAAGCCCGGCTTCGGCCGGGCTTTTGTCGTTCATGGGTCGGCATTGCCGGATGGTGGTCGGTACTAACCGTGCCGGTATCCCTTCTGGAGGGGAGCCCCCCTTGTTGTTCAAGGGGCGCGCCGACAGGCGCGGGCATGAGGTGGAATGCGTGACCAGATAAAGCAAAAGGCCTGATCTTTCGATCAGGCCTTTTGCTTTATTTGGCTGCCCCGGATGGATTCGAACCACCGAATGCCTGAGTCAGAGTCAGGTGCCTTACCGCTTGGCGACGGGGCAATAAAACTTGTCTGGTCCGTGATTATCGCACGTGTTGCAGGTGCTGAAAACCATGGTGGCTATGGGTGGACTCGAACCACCGACCCCAGCATTATGAGTGCTGTGCTCTAACCGGCTGAGCTACATAGCCTAGGGAGCCGGCAATTCTCGGCACTTCACCCGGATCTGTCAATCCCTTTCTCCTTGGCTTGTCGCCCGGCGGCGGCCATGGCAGAGTCCAAGCCAGTAGATTTTTCAGGAGTCCGCATCGTGATCGATCCGGACGGCTATCGACCGAATGTCGGCATCGTGCTGATGCGGCAGGACGGCCAGGTGTTCTGGGCACGCAGGGTGCGCCGGGATGGCTGGCAGTTCCCGCAGGGCGGCATGAATACCGACGAAACCCCGGTCGAGGCCATGTATCGCGAACTGAGGGAAGAAACCGGCCTGCTGCCCGAGCACGTCGAGCTGCTCGGCGCCACGCCGGGGTGGCTGCGCTACCGCCTGCCCAGCCGGGCGGTGCGGCGCAACGAGCGGCAGGTCTGCATCGGCCAGAAGCAGGTGTGGTTCCTGCTGCGACTGACCGGGGACGAATCCCATGTCTGTCTTGACCACACCGAGACGCCCGAATTCGACCATTGGCGCTGGGTGGATTTCTGGTATCCGGTCGAGCATGTCGTGGTGTTCAAGCGTGGGGTCTACGCCCGAGCGCTGCGCCACCTGGCACCGCTGGCCCAGGGAATCGCCGGGGCGGCGGTCGGCAGCATGCCCGCCCAGGCCCAGGAGGCCTGGTTGCCGGGCAGCAGCGCCGGCCATGACCGGCCCCGCAAACGGTCGCGCAAGCGGGGTGGGGGGATGCGGCGGTCGCGGGTGAACAGCGATTAATCGAATCGAATTGACAACAATTCGCATTTGCGATGGAATGCATAGGCCCCGACTTGGGGTGTTCCCCGCCTGAATGCCCGTGTACGTCTGCATCTGCAACGGTGTCACCGACCACCAGATCCTCGAAGCCGCCGCCAACGGCTGCTCGAGCGTGTCCGACCTGACCATGCGGACCGGCTGCGGCAGCAACTGCGGCTCGTGCCTGGACATGGCTGCCGGGCTGCTGGAACAGGCCCGCGTCACCCGCGAGCTGCCGCTGCCGGTTCTCGGCCTGGCCGTCGCCGCCTGACGCCCTGCCCCGGCGTGCGCCGCGAGGGCAACTGATCACGATTCGCGTTCCTTCGCGCCGGCGCCGAAGGCGGTAGAGTGCGGCGGCTCAACCAGGGAGAAGCGGCATGAAGGGCGACAGCAAGGTCATCGAGTTCCTCAACAAGGCGCTCTACAACGAACTGACCGCCATCAACCAGTATTTCCTGCATGCCAAGATGCTGAAGAACTGGGGCCTGAAGGAACTCGCCGAGCACGAGTACAAGGAATCCATCGACGAGATGAAGCATGCCGACAAGCTGTCGGACCGCATCCTCTTCCTCGAGGGACTGCCCAACTTCCAGGCGCTGGGCAAACTGCGCATCGGCGAGAACCCGACCGAGATGTTCCGCTGCGACCTGGCGCTGGAGATGGAAGCGGTGGTACTGCTGCGCGAGGCGATCGCCTACGCCGAGTCGATCAGCGACTACGTCAGCCGCCAGCTGTTCGCCGACATCCTCGAGTCCGAGGAAGAGCACATCGACTGGCTGGAAACCCAGCTGGACCTGGTGGCGCGCATCGGCGAGCCGAACTACCTGCTGACCAAGCTCGAGGACTGAGCCTTCAGCCGCCCGCGGCGAGCGGGCGCTGCAGCCGCGCGACCTGCCCACTGAGGGCCAGGCGCGCGCGCGCATATTCGGCGATCACCAGCGCCACCATCACCGCCGGGCGTTCGATCGGGCCGGCGCGCGCGGCCAGCTCGATGCGCCGCGCCGCGTTGGCCAGGGCGATCGCGCCGACATTGGCGCTCGATGATTTCAGGGTATGGCTGGCCTCGCGCAGCGCTTCGGTGTCGCGGGTGCCCGAGGCATTCTCCAGGCGCGCGATCAGGACCGGCGCGTCCTCCAGGAACAGCCGGATGATGCCGGCGGTCTCGGTGCCGGCCACTTCATGCAGTTCGTCCAGCACGCTGGTATCGAGGATCGGCAGCGCCGAGGACTGCAGCGCCGGGGTGACCATCTCCGCCTGTGGCGGCGCGTCCGGCGCGGTCGCCGGTGCGGCCTGGCCGCCCTGGGCCGGCAGCCAGCGCTTGAGGCAGCTCTCCAGCTGCTCGCGCGAGACCGGCTTGGGCAGGTAGTCGTCCATGCCGGCCTCCAGGCAGCGCTCGCGGTCGCCGGCCATCGCGTTGGCGGTCATCGCCACGATCGGCAGGCGCGCCGCGCCGGCCTCGGCCTCCAGCGCCCGCCAGCGGCGCGTGGCCTGGTAGCCGTCCAGCACGGGCATCTGGCAATCCATGAAGACCAGGTCGTGGCGATGCTGGCGCAGGCAATCCAGCGCGGCTTCGCCGTGGGTGGCGATCTCGGCCTGGTAACCGAGCGTGGCCAGCATCTTCTGCGCGACCAGCAGGTTCACCGCGTTGTCCTCGACCAGCAGGATCCGCGGATCGTGCCGCACAGCGTCGGCAGGCGCGGCGGCCGGCGGCGGAGGGATCGCGCTGCCGGGGTCTTCGTTCCCGCGCAGCGGCTGCCGCTCGCCGCCGACCAGCGCCGAGCGCAGGTCGGCGTCGCTGGCCTGGCGCGGCAGGCGGTCCAGGTGGTCGGCCATTTCCTCGGGCAGCGGCTCGTCGCCATACAGCCAGATCAGCCGGGTGCCGCCGAGTTCGGGAGTGCGCACGACGCCGCGATGCAGGGCACGGGCGCTGTAGCGCAGCTGCTCGTGATCGGCGATGACGACGTTGAAGCCGCCGGTACCCGCCGCGCTGCCGGCGCGCAGGCGTTCGAGCGCCTCCTGCGTGCTGTCCACGCAGTGCAGGACGATGCCCCAGTTGCGCAGCAGCAGCTGCAGCCGCTGGCGCAGGCGGTCGTCGCTGGAAACCAGCAGCACGCGCATCTCCTCGCGCAGTCCGCCGGCGTGCTGCAGGTCGCCGATCACCTTGAGCAGCGGGATCTCGAACCAGAAGGTCGCGCCCGCACCGGGCTCGGACTCGACGCCGATGCGCCCGCCCATCAGGTCGATGATGCGCTTGCAGATCACCAGGCCCAGCCCGGTACCGCCGTACAGCCGGGTGGTCGAGGCGTCGGCCTGGGTGAAGGCGCGGAACAGCCGTGCCTGCTGCTCCGGCGCGATGCCGATGCCGGTGTCGCGGACCTGGAAACGCAGCAGATGCTGGGCCTTGGTCTCGCCGAGGCGGCGCACGCTGACGTCGATGCCGCCGCGTTCGGTGAACTTGAGCGCGTTGCCGACCAGGTTGCCCAGCACCTGGCGCAGCCGCACCGGATCGCCGCGCACGGACAGGCGCACCGCCGGATCGAGCTGGCAGGACAGCCGCAGGTGCTTGTCCTCGGCGGCGCGCTGCATCAGCTGCACGACGCCGTCCATCAACTCGCGAAGGTTGAAGGTGGTGATCTCCAGCTCGAGCCGGTTGGCCTCCAGCTTGGAGTAATCGAGGATGTCGTCGACGATGCGCAGCAGCTGCAGCGAACTGGCCGTCGCGGTCTGCAGCATCTCGCGCTGGTCCGGCGCCAGCGCGCCGCGCGAAACCAGGTCGAGCATCGGGATGATGCCGTTGAGCGGGGTGCGGATCTCGTGGCTCATGGTGGCGAGGAACTCGCCCTTGGCCAGCACTGCGGCTTCGGCGGCCTGCTTGGCCTGGGTCAGCTGCTGCTCGAGCTGGTCGTGCTGCTGCAGGTCGCGGCGCAGGAAGTCGATTTCCCCGCGTGCGGTCTCCAGGCGATCGCGCAGGCGCTCGCCGGACTGCCGTGCGCCGCGCAGGCGCAGGCCCAGCCACAGCGCCAGCACGAACGCGGCCGCGGCAAGCCCGACCGCCAGCCAAAGCGTCGTGCCATGGCCGGCAAGGGCCTGCACGGCTAGAGCACCGCGCTCTGGAAGTCGAAATCCAGTTCCTTGCCGACCGACTGCACCAGGTTGCCCTGGATGAAATCCACGCCGCCCATCCACATCGCCGCGGCGGCCTGCGCATCCTCGATCTGCTGGCCGATGATCAGCAGGCCATGGCGGTGGGCCAGGTTGATCGCCTCGCGCAGCTGGTCACGCAGCGTCGCGTCGGCATGGCTGCCGGCGTAGCGGCTGGCCATGCGCACGTAGCTCAGCGGGAGCTGGGTCAGCAACGCGTTGGCCTCGTCGCCCGGCTCGAACTGGCTCAGGCAGAACTGCACGCCCAGCGCCATCAGCCGGTTGCAGAACTGCTGGACGGTAACGGTATGGATCAGCGCGTCGTCCAGTCGCAGGTCGATCACCAGCGAGCTGCCGGCAATGCCGCGCTGCGCCAGCGAGGCCAGCAGCCATTCGCCGAAGGCTTCGCGCGCCAGCGTGCGTGCCGACTGCGAAACGAACAGCCGCAGCGGCGGCGCGGCGTGCTGGTAGTGCTGCAGCAGGCCCAGGGCATGGTCGAGCACCTGCTGGTCGAGGTCGGCGATGCGTCCGGCCGCCTCGGCGGCTGGGATCACCTGGCCGGCCTGCAGCAGCGTGCCGTCGGCGCGGCGCAGGCGCAGCAGGACCTGGTACTGCGCCTGGTCGCTGCCGGCGACGGCGACGATCGGCTGGTAGGCCAGTTCGAGCTGGCCGTCGACCAGGTCAAGGTGCGGTGCGTTCTCCTCGGCCACGGCCGGGCTGTAGGCCAGCACGCCCTGCGGTTCCAGGCGCGCCTGCAGTGCGGTGCGCTCGGCCGCCTCCAGGGCGCTGCCGGCATCGGCGAAACCCTGGTCGAGCATCGCCAGGCCGATCGCGCAGCGCAGGTGCACCGATTCGCCTTCGCGCACCTCGAAGGCCTGGGTGGCCAGGTCGCGGCGCATGTCCGCGGCCAGTGCCGCCAGCGCGGCGGCGTCGGTGGCCTCGGCCAGCAGCAGGAAGCTGTTGTCGTTGAGGCGCCCCAGCGAAGCGGGGCGCGCCGTGTGCGCCAGCCGGTGCGCGGCCTGGGTCATCAACCGCTCGAACGCGGCGTAGCCATAGCGCTCGCGCAGGCCCAGCGCGCTGGCGATCTCGATGAAGGCGATGCCGGCGTCGCCGTGGCCGAGCGCCACGCCGAGCCGCTGCATCAGGCTGGCGCGGGTCGGCAGGCCGGTTTCGGGATTGTTCTGCCCCGGCTCCTCGCCGCCGCTCAGCTGCGCCTGCTGGCGCGCGCGGCGGATGCGATTGGAGACCGCGGCGATCAGGTGGCGCGGGCGGATCGGCTTGTTGAGGAAGTCGTCGGCGCCGCTGTCGAGCACTTCGAACTGGCGCTCCGGATCCGGGTCGCCGGTGAGGAACACGATCGGCAGCAGCTGGTGCTGCGGATGCTGGCGGATCATCGTGGTCAGCCGGATGCCATCCAGGTCCGGCATGTGCAGGTCCATCAGGATGAGGTCGGGCCGGTAGTCGGCGATCGCCTGCGGCACCGCGGCGGCGGTCATCTCCACCTGCGCGTGCATGCCGGCGCCGTGCAGCACGCTCTGCGCGAACAGCGCCTGCGATCGGTCGTCCTCGACGATCAGGATGCGGTAAGGGCTGGCGCTGGCCTGCAGCAGCGCGGCATCGCCGTTGTCAGCAGATGGCGTGCCGGTGGGCGCGGCGGCGGGCGCAGCGACCGGCGGGGGTGCAGGCGTGGGAGCCTCCGCGGCGCTGGCGGCCGGCGTCGCTGCCGTGGCGTCGCGCGGCCTTACCGCGCCCAGCTGTTCGGGGATGTCGCTCCAGCGCCGCCAATAGTCGGCGGGCGGGGTCTCGGCGCGCGCGCCGCGGCCGCGGTTGTCGTCGCGGACGATGGATGCTGCCGGGTCTCGAGCGGCCATGGAAACTCCCCTGTAAGCGCGGAGCGATTATGCGATGAACTTCACGGCAGCGGCGAGTCCTGGCCCGGCCGGCCGGCGATCGGTACCCGCATGGGGGCCACCAGCCGCTTCATTCCCCGCCACAGCGTGCGCCATACCCACCACACCAGCAATGCCCCGACCAGGCTGGCGCCGACCACCACCAGCAGGGCCAGCCAGGGATGGGCCAGGGCGATGGCCAGGGTGGCGGTGACCACGGTGTCCTCGGCGACCGAGGCGACCCAGTTGCTGGCCGGTTCGGGCGAGGTGTTCAACAGCGCCCGCGAGCCCGCCTTGAGGGTATGGCTGGTCAGGGCGATGCCCGCGCCGGCGGCCAGGGCGCCGGCACCGAGCTGGCCGTCCGGCGACAGCGTGGCCGCGGCCAGGAAGGCGCCGGCGGGAACCCGTGCCAGCGTCTGCAGCAGGTCCCAGGCCGAATCGACCCCGGGAATCTTGTCGGCGAAGAACTCCGCCAGCGCCAGCGTGCCGGACGTGCCCAGCACCCACCACGACTGCGTGGCCTGCAGCGCCGGCGGCAGGTCGACCCAGCCCAGCACCCCGGCCAGGCCGACGCCGAACACGGTCAGGTAGACCCGGATGCCGGCCAGCCAGGCCAGCAGGATGCCGATGACGAAGATGTGGGCCTCGCTCATTGCCGCCGCTCCGCAGGGACCAGCGGGCACTATCGGCGATGGCGTGCGCTCATGCCAGCGCCGGCCTTCCCCGGCCGGCGTCATCTGGCACACTAGCCTGCCGTCCCTTCAGGATCCCAGCGTCGGCCAGGGCCGGCGACGCGCACACCATGAATCGACCGGTTCCCCGCGTCCAGATCGTCCACCACGGTGCCTCGTCCGGCGGCGCCGGCGGCCGCGCCCCGCGCCTGGCCTGGATCATCGTCATCGTGCTGTGGCTGCTGTCCCTCGGCGCCACCTGGTGGATCGCCAGCCGGATGGCCGCACCGCAGCTGGCCAGTGTCGAGGGCCGGCTGCGGGCCAGCCAGCAGCAGGTCGCCGCCCAGCAGAAGCAGATCGAGGCGCTGAACCAGCGCCAGGTCAACCTGGCGGTGTCCGACCAGATCAGTCGCGCGGCCAACAACGAAGTCCAGGGTTCGCTGGCCGAACGCGACGAGCAGATCGCCGCGCTGCGTGCCGATGTCGCGTTCTACGAGCGCCTGGTCGGCGCCACCAGCCAGCGCAAGGGCCTGAATGCCCACTCGATCGAATTCGCTCCCGAGGCCGGCGGCACCTGGAGCTACACCGTGGTGCTCACCCAGAACCTCAACCGCGGCGCGATCAGCGAAGGCCAGATGCGCTTCGCCGTGGAGGGCGTGCGGGCCGGGAAGCTGACCACGGTCAGCTGGAACGAGCTGCACCAGAAGCCGGATGCCCCCGGCCAGGCTTATTCGTTCAGATATTTCCAGCAATTGAACGGCAGCGTGATCTTGCCCAAGGATTTCACCCCGCAACGTGTGCGAATCTCCTTGAGCGGCGGTGGGGCGCCCGTGAACCAGACTTTCGATTGGAAAAGTGCCGGCAACAACGGCGCAGGGGAGTAGACATGTTCGGCAACAAATCCAGCCGCGGGGAGCAGACCGTGGTCGATACGCTGATCGGCGCGCAGGTGGTGATCCGCGGCGACCTCGTATTCAGCGGCGGCCTGTACATCGAGGGCCAGGTGCACGGCAAGGTGATCGCCGAGGACGGCAGCCCGGCCATGGTCACGCTGGCCGAGCAGGGCGGCATCCATGGCGAGGTCCGCGCGCCGGTGGTGATCATCAACGGCCAGCTGAACGGCGACGTCCATGCCGGCGAGCGGGTCGAGCTGGCCTCCAAGGCGCGGGTCCGCGGCAACGTCCATTACCAGGTCGTGGAGATGAGCGCCGGCGCCCAGCTGACCGGTCGCCTGATCCACGCCGCCGGTGCCGCGCAGGCGGCTGGTGAGGACGAGCCGGCGGTCCCGCTGATGAGCCTGGCCGCGGTCAGCGGCTGAACCGCGCGCGGCGGCGCGGCGCATCGAACGCTGCGTCCGGCGCAACGGCTTGAATCGGCGCCCGCGCGGCCCCATCCTGCGCGCATGACTACGCTTGTTTCCCTGCCTGGCGCGGCTGCGGCCCCCGATTACCAGTCGCTGGACCGTCCGCTGAACTTCACCGGCGCCGCCGCTGCCAAGGTGCGCGAGCTGATCCAGGACGAAGGCAATGGCGATCTGGCCCTGCGCGTCTACATCCAGGGTGGCGGCTGCTCGGGCTTCCAGTACGGCTTCGAGTTCGACGAGAACCGCGCCGAGGACGACCTGGCGGTGGATACCGACGGGGTGACCCTGCTGGTCGATCCGCTCAGCCTGCAGTACCTGATGGGCGCGGAAGTCGACTACACCGAGAGCCTGACCGGCGCGCAGTTCGTCATCCGCAATCCGAACGCCAAGACCACCTGCGGCTGCGGCAGCAGCTTCAGCGTCTGAGCGGCGCGCATCCCCGTGTTTGACCGAAGCCGCCTCCGGGCGGCTTCGTGGTTTTTGCCTGACCGAAGCCGGGGCGGGTCCGGGACTCTCGCTGATCGCCGTGGCGCGTTGGCCCCGGGCAGGCAGGGTTCGGGCGCGACCTGTCGGCGGCCCAGTCGCCGCTGCAGCGGCTCCCACATGCGATCGGCCGCATCGAGCGGTGGCACCGGCGGGCAGCGCCGCAGGCAGACGCGACGACCTTGCGGCTTGCGGTGCAACACGATTATCGGCAGGCTTCCGGCGATGCCGACCCCAACTCCCGAATTTTCCGGATACGCCTTCGTCCAGCAGCCGATCGATCGCGCCGACCACCTGCGCGACGACCATGAGGCCCTGTCGCGGCTGTGGCCGCAGGCGCGCGTGCTGGTGCTCGACAACGACGGCCTGGCCCATGCCGATGCCGATGGCCAGCCGCAGGTCCTGACCGGCGAGGCACTCGGTGCCGGGCCAGGCACGGCGATCTTCCTCGGCCTGCGCGACGGGCAGGCCTGGTTCTGCGTCGACGCCGGCCTGGTGACGGCCAGCGCAGCGGGAAGCATCGACCTGCGCCGTGCCGCGGTGGAATGGGAGGCCGGGCTGTCCAGCCTGTTCGCCTACGCGCGCGGCATGTCGTACTGGCAGGCGCGTACGCGCTTCTGCGGGGTCTGCGGCGGGGCGATCGAATTCCGCCGCGGCGGCTTCATCGGCCACTGCGCGCAGTGTGGCAACGAACACTATCCGCGCGTGGACCCGGCGGTGATCGTCGCCGTCAGCGACGGCGCACGCCTGCTGCTGGGCCGCCAGGCCAGCTGGGCGCCGCGGCGCTACTCGGTGCTGGCCGGCTTCGTCGAGCCCGGCGAGTCGCTCGAGCAGACCGTCGTGCGCGAGGTATTCGAGGAAACCCAGGTCCGCGTCGACGCCTGCCAGTACCTGGGGGCGCAGCCCTGGCCGTTCCCCGGTGCGCTGATGCTCGGCTTCCGCGCCCGTGCCGATGGCGCCCAGGTGCCGCAGGTGGACGGCGAGCTGGAGGACGCGCGCTGGTTTACCCGCGAGGAGATCGGCGCCGCGCTGGCGCGCGACCACCACGACGACGGCGGGGACCTGCTGCTGTCGCCGCCGATCTCCATTGCCCGTGCACTGATCGAAGATTGGTACCGCCAAGGCTGACGGCATGGGCCGGCTTGCCGCATGATCGACCGGGCGGTCCCGCGCCGCCGGCTAGAATCGCCCCAGGAGGCATCGTCCATGTTCACTGCTCTGGTCGCCGTGATCGTCGCGCTGGCGCTGGGCCATATCGCGCCGCGGCAGGTCGCCCGGCTGCGCCGGTTCGGCTGGTTCGCGCGCTGGATCGAGTGGCTTGATGCGCAGTCGCACGGCGAGGGCGCCTGGCATGGCCGCTACGGCATGCTGCTGGCGTTGCTGCCGCCGCTGTTGCCGCTGCTGCTGGTCCAATGGCTGCTGCACGGGCACTGGTACGGGCTGCTGTCGCTGTTGCTGGGCGTGCTGGTGCTGGCCTGGACCTGGGGCCCGCGCGACCTGGACCGCGATGTGGAGGCGGTGATCGACGCCGATGATCCGGCCACCCGGCGCGCCGCGGTGGCGCACCTGCAGTCGGCAGGGGGGAGCCTGCACGAGGACGCGCCGTCGCTGGTCGAAGCCGTCTTCATCAACGGCCTGCGCCGCTGGTTCGCGGTGCTGTTCTGGTTCCTGCTGCTGGGCCCGTTGGGCGCGCTGGTGTACCGCCTGCTGGTGCTGATGGTCGAAGGCCCGCTGGCCGCGCGCCTGCCGCCGGCCAACGAACGTGGCGCGCATGCCGTGCTGGCCGCGCTGGAATGGCCGGTGGCGCAGCTGATGGTGCTGTCGATGGCGCTGGTGGGCAACTTCGACACCGTCTACCGCGCCTGGCGCGAGGCCCACGGCAACCGCTGGATGCTCGAACCCGATTTCCTTGGCGCCGTTGCCCGCGCCAGCGTGCGCGCCGAGCTGCGCGAGGAAGCGCACGACTACACCGAGTCGGGCATGGTGCCGGTGTGGCGCCGCCTGCCGGAGGTGCGCGATGCGATGAGCCTGGTCTGGCGCGTGCTGCTGTTGTGGATGGTGGTGCTGGCGTTGCTGGTCATTGCCGGCTGGGTCGGCTGAGACTCAGCCCGGCGCCAGCGCGGTGAACGGAAACCAGGGCAGGTTGCGCGCGATCCAGTAGGCCGGGATCAGCACCAGCCAGAAGTTCGGTTGCGAGACCACCGACACGACCGGCGCGAACCAGCGCGCCCGCCAGCCGGCCTGCCACGCGAGCAGGCCCGGAACCAGCGCCAGTCCGGAAATCACCAGCGGATTCATCCGGAAGGCCTGTGCAAGGTCGAGATGGACCAGCGCATGCAGTGCGCGGGTCATGCCGCAGCCGGGGCAGTAGAACCCGGTCAATGCGCGGAACAGGCAGGGCAGGAAGGGACTTCCGGCCACGTTCGGATCGAAGCGGTACAGCCACCAGGTGCCGGCGATGGCCGCGGGTGCGGCCATCGCGAGCACGATCCAGTGCCAGCGCCGCAGTGCGGTCACGACATCTGCTGCATCTGCTGCACGTAGTCCATGTAGCTCTGCATGCCGCCGGTGGCCAGCATGATGATGTTCAGGACCAGGCCCAGGATCGCCAGGCCCGTGGTCACCCAGCACCAGGTCTTGGCATTGGCCGAGGCGCGGCGGGCACCGTCCAGGTCGCCCTGCGCCAGCAGCGAGTTGACCTTGCTCGAGAACACGATGGCGACGATGCCGGTGATCAGCGCCGGGCAGCACAGGCAGAACCCGAGGACGGTCGCGATGATCGACCAGGCCAGGTAGTTCGGGATCGGCTGCGCCGGGGGCGGGGCGGACGGGGAAATGGGCGGGACGACGCTCATGGGGACGGCTCCTTCGGGTGGTGGTGATCCAGCGGCGGGTGGCAGCCGGCGGACACGAAGTCCCCCCGGGCACCAGGCGGGTTCCAGGCGGCCCGCGAAGACGGGTGGCACGGGAGTCCCCTGAAACGGCTTCCTTTCCACGTCCCCGCGGGGACGTGCACGGACGCAAGCGTAGCCCCGCCACACGCGCTTGGAAAGCGCGGGTGGCGGCTTGCGTCCTCAGGCCAGCGGCCCGCGCAGCGCGCGCACCTGCGCCTCCAGCGCCGGCGCGTCGACGCCCAGCGGATCCAGCGGCGCGGATGCGGCCACCTGCACATGGGCGCGGAAGCGCCGCGGCACGCGCATGCGTCCCAGCCGTGAATCGCGCCGGCTCCACATGCTGCTCCACATCCCGCGCAGCGCCATCGGTACCACCGGCACCGGCCGCCGTTCGAGGATCTTCTCCACCCCGGACTTGAACGGTGCGATCTCGCCATCGCGGGTCAGCGCGCCCTCGGGGAAGATGCACACCAGCTCGCCGTCGGCCAGCGCCGCATCGATCTCGTCGAAGGCGCGCTGCATCAGCGCCGGATCCTCGCGCGCGCCGGCGATCGGGATTGCCTTGGCGGTGCGGAAGATCCAGCTCAGCACCGGGATGTTGAAGATCTTGTAGTACATGACGAAGCGCACCGGCCGCGGCACGGTGGCGGCCAGGATCAGCGCGTCCATGTAGCTGACGTGGTTGCACACGATCAGCGCGGCGCCCTCGTCGGGCACGTCCTTCTCGATGCCGTGCAGCTCGAGCCGGTACAGCGTGCGCACCAGCAGCCAGCTGAGGAAGCGCATCAGGAATTCGGGCACGATGGTGAAGATGTAGATCGCCACCACCGTGTTGGCGATCGCCAGGGCGAGGAACACCTGCGGGATCGACCAGCCCAGCCAGCGCTGCAGCGCGATCCCGACCACCGCGGCGACCACGATGAACAGCGAGTTCTGGATGTTGAGGCCGGCGATCACCCGCGACAGCTCCTCGCGCGGCGTGCGGCTCTGGATCAAGGCGAACAGCGGCACGACGAAGAAGCCGGTGAACAGGCCGATGCCGAGCAGGTCGAAGATGATCCGCGTGCTGCCCGGCTGGTGCACGAACTCCAGTACGCCCAGCCCGGCGGCCAGCGCCTGGCCGGGCCTGGCGAAGTACAGGTCCAGCATGAAGGCGCTGATGCCGAACGCACCCAGCGGCACCAGGCCGATCTCCACCGTGCGCCCGGACAGCTTCTCGCACAGCAGCGAGCCGGTGCCGGTGCCGATCGAGAACAGCGCCAGGGCGAATACGTACAGCACCGGCTGTCCACCGAGGTTGATCTCCGCATAGCCGGGCAGCTGCGCGGTGATCACCGTGCCGACGAACCAGAACCAGGACACGCCGAGGATGGCGTTGCGCACCGCCAGGGTGCGCCGGGTCAGGCGCATGATCGCCAGCGATTCGGGAATCGGGTTCCAGTTGATCTTCAGGTCCGGCGCGCCGGCCTCCACCCGTGGCACGCGCCGCGCCACCAGGTTGCCGGTAACCGCCAGCGCGATCACCGCTATCGCCGCCACCACCGTGCCGTGCGCGCCGGCGACGGTGAAGATCAGCCCGCCGAAGATCATCCCGCACAGGATCGAGATCGAGGTGCCCATCTCGACCAGGCCGTTGCCGCCGGTCAGCTCCTCGGGCTTGAGCACCGAGGGCAGGATCGAATATTTCACCGGTCCGAACAGCGTCGACTGCAGGCCGGTGCAGAACAGCGCCACCAGCAGGATGACCATGTTCTGGGTCAGGAAGCCGACCGCGGCCAGCGACATGACGATGATCTCCATCGTCGTGGTGATCACGATCAGGCGCTGTTTCTCCAGCTTCTCTGCGATCTGGCCGGCGATGGCCGAGAACAGGAAGTAGGGCAGGATGAACAGTGCCGGGGCCAGGTTGGTATAGATCAACCGTTCCGACTGCGCGACCGCGAGATAGCCCAGCAGGCCGATGATCGCCTGGCGGTAGACGTTGTCGTTGAACGCCCCCAGCGACTGCACGGCGAAGAAGGGCAGGAAGCGTCGCTGCTTCAACAGCGCGAACTGGCTGTGGCCTGATGACATGCACGGCTCCTTGGCGTCTGGCGCGCAGCCTAGCAGGGTGATGTGTCGATCCGGAACCTCGTGGACGGGCCCATTGCATGGTGCGGGATGGGGAGGCCCTGCAGGGGCGGCTTCAGCCGCGACCGGGGAATTCCCGGGTCGCGGCTGAAGCCGCCCCTGCAACGCGGACGAGGTCCCGAAGTCCCACAACCGGAAGCCGGATCCCGCCGGGGCATAATGTCCATCCCCCGCGTCCCGTCTACCGATGTCCACCGAATCCTCCTATCCCCGCATCAAGCAGAGCCTGGTGCTGCTCATGGCCGTGGCCACCGGCCTGGCGGTGGCAAGCAACTACTATGCGCAGCCGCTGCTGCAGACCCTGGCCGACACCTTCGGGGTGGACGTGCGCAGCGCCGGCCTGGTGGTCACCGTGGCGCAGCTTTCCTATGCCGCCGGCCTGATGCTGCTGGTGCCGCTGGGCGATCGGCTGGAGCGGCGCGGGCTGATCGTCGGCCTGTACGTCGCCTGCGCCGCCGGCTTGCTGGTAAGCGCGCTGTCGGGAAGCTTCGGCATGCTGCTGCTGGGCACCTTGGTGACCGGGCTGTGTTCGGTGTCCGCGCAGGTGCTGGTGCCCTACGCCGCCACGCTGGCCGCACCGCACGAGCGGGGCCGCGTGGTCGGCACGGTCATGAGCGGCCTGCTGCTGGGCATCCTGCTGGCGCGCACGATCTCCGGCCTGCTTGCCGGCGCCGGCGGATGGCATACGGTGTATTGGGTCGCCGCCGGGTTGATGCTGTGCGTGGCGGTCCTGCTGCACCGCGGTCTGCCGCGCCACCATGGCGATCGGACGCTGTCATATCCGCGGCTGATCGGCTCGGTGCTGACCCTGCTGCGCGACGAGCCGGTACTGCGCGCGCGCTCGGTGCTCGGCGGGTTGATCTTCGCCGGCTTCAGCGTGTTCTGGACCACGCTGGCGTTCCTGCTGGCAGGGCCGGACTACGGATACGGCACCAGCGTGATCGGCCTGTTCGGCCTGATCGGCGCCGCCGGTGCGCTGGCCGCCAACCTGTCGGGCAAGCTGTCCGATCGCGGCCACGGCACGCTTGCCAGCTGGGGTGGGCTGGTGATGCTGCTGGTGTCCTGGCTGCTGATGTGGGACGCGGCGCATGCGCTGTGGCTGCTGGTGGTCGGCGTGATCCTGCTGGACGTCGCCGTGCAGGGCGTGCACATCAACAACCAGAGCGTGATCTACCAGCTCGACGCGGCGGCACGCAACCGCATCACCTCGGCCTACATGACCTGCTATTTCATCGGCGGTGCGCTGGGTTCGATCGCTGGCACCGCCGCCTACGCGCAGGCGGGCTGGCACGGCGTGGTGGTGGTCGGTGCGGCATTGGCGGTGCTGGCGCTGGGATGGATGGCACTGACCGCGCGCCACGTTCCCCGCCGCGGCGGCTGATCGGCTCAGTCGCTGGCGGTGGTCGGGCCGCCGCTGGCCGCGGTCGCCGGCTCGCGCGCCGGCGCGCTCACCACCTCCTGCGCCGCGCCGCGCAGCCGCGGCAGCAGTTGCAGAATCAATGCCAGCTGGGTGCGCAGCAGCCGCTGCCTGGGCTCGGCGTCGTCGGCGATCTGCTCCAGGGCCTCGGCCATGCCGACCTCGCGGCTTTCGTCGGCCACCGGCAGCGACCGGCGTTGCGACAGCGCCTCGGCGATGCCGCCCAGCGCCTGCTGCACATAGGCCCCGGCCTCGCGGGTGGCTTCGTCGAGTTGCAGCCGGGCGCGATGCGCGCCGAGCGCGGACAGGTATCCCAGCAGCACGTGCGACAGGGCCAGGAAGCGGAAACCGGCATCCAGGTTGCGGCGGACGTAGGCGGGGTCGCGCAGCATGTTCGACAGGGCGGTGGACAGCGCCGCATCGGCGTTGTGCATGTCGCGCCGGGCGATCCGGTAGGGCAGGTCGTCGCGCTGGCCCTGGTCGTACTGCAGCAGCACCTGGCCCAGGTAGCGGGCGGCGCTGGCCAGCACGTTGGCGATCACCTCGTGCAGCCGGCGACCCTGCCAGTCCGGCAGGATCAGGAACGAGGCCAGGGCGGCGATCACGCAGCCGATCACGGTGTCGACCAGGCGCGGCCACAGCAGCAGGAAGCCATCGCCGAGCAGGTTGAAGCACAGCAGCGCCATCACGGTGATCGACGCGGTGGCGAACACGTAGCGGTCGGTGCGCGTCACGAAGAAGGCCAGTGCGCCCAGCCCGGCCAGCAGCAGCTGGACCTCGGTGCCGGTGAACAGCTGCATCAGCGCCCAGGTCACGCCCAGGCCCACCAGCGTGCCGGCGATGCGCTGCACCAGCCGCAGCCGCGTGGCGCCGTAATTGGGCCGGCAGACGAAGGCGGTGGTGAGCAGGATCCAGAAGCCGTTGTGCGCGTGCATCAGCTGCATGGCCAGGTAGCCGGCGAGCAGCGCCACCGCCATCCGCAGCCCGTGCCGGAACAGCACCGAGCCCGGCGTGAGCTGCTGCAGCAGGCGCCGGCCCATTTCGCGCAGCGTGTGCGGCGAGGAGTCGCGCAGGCGGGTATCGATCTCCTCGACCGGGGTATCGGAGAGGGAGGACTCCGACAATCGCCGCTCGATGTTCTGCAGGTTGTTGGCCAGCAGTTCCAGTGAGCCCACCAGCCGGGCATGGCCGGGTTCGGCGCGCGCATGCAGGTACGCCAGCGACTGGCGCAGGTCGCCGGTGGCCAGCCGGCTGGCATCGCCGTAGTGGAACGGCTGCCGCAGCCGGATCGCTTCGCCCAGCGCGGCGCAGGCGCGGCCCTGCAGCGACAGCAGGCGCTGGCAGCGGTACAGCACGTCGCTGTGGAAGAACGCCTCGGTCAGCGCTTCGTAGGGATAGTGCGAGGAGCTGGCGCGCTCGTGGAAATCCTGCGCCATGTAGTACAGGCGGAAGTACAGGCCCGACTGCACGCCCGGCCGGCCGGAGCGGCCGAAGCGGCTGAGGATCGCCGTCTTGGCGGCATTGAGCGCCTCGACCACGCGCACGTTCTGTTCGGCCAGCGCCAGCCGGCGCGCCTGCAGGTCACCCTCGCGCACCGGTTCGAACAGGTCAGCCTTGCGCTGCAGGTAGTCGCCGAGCACCTCGAACAGCTGCGCCAGGCGCTCGCGCACGGGCCGGTTGGCGAACAGTGCCGACCACAGGATCGACAGCGCGCCGTACCAGCTGGCGCCGAGCAGCAGCAGGACGGTGCCGTGCCACGTCCGGGCCGGGTCGCCACCGCTGCCGGCGTGCTGGTCCAGCCCGATCATCGTGTAGATCGACATCGCCACGGTGGCCTGGGCGATCGACGCATAGCGCTCGCCGAGTGCGCCGAGCAGGGTCAGCGCGAAGGTCGACAGCGCCAGCCCGACCATGAAGGCCCACGGATGCGGGAACAGCCATACCACCGAGGCCGAGCTGACCGCGAAGCACAGCAGCGAGAGCAGCACCGACTTGGTCCGGCCGAACCAGTTGTCGTCGGTCTCGGCGATGGCGCTGGCGATGATGCCCAGGAAGATCGCCGGCAGCGCGGCGATCTGGCCGGCATACCAGCAGCCGCCCATCGCCACGCCGAGCGCGATCAGTACCCGCAGGCCGTAGCTGGCCTTCTCATGGGCCCATAGCCGGCCCAGGCGGGATTCGATCGAGGTCTTCGGCACGGCGGCGTCGTGGCGGCAGGTGCCCCATTATGGCCGCCGCGCCGTGATCGTGGCGGTGGAAGGTGTCGGGGCTGAAGCCCCTTCCTACAGGTGCGGGAGGGGCCTGTGCTCCCGCGGGGGTAGGCTCAACGGCCTTCTTCGCGTGCGATCGCGCGCCAGCCGATGTCGCTGCGGTGGAACTCATGGGCCCAGTGGATGCCGGCCACCGCCGCGTACGCGCGCTGCTGCGCGTCGCGCACGCTGTCGCCCAGCGCGGCCACGCACAGGACCCGGCCGCCGGCGCTGAGCACGTGGCCGGTGTGATCGAGCACGGTGCCCGCGTGGAAGACCTTGGCGTCTTCCGGCACCGTCTCCAGGCCCTCGATGACATCGCCGGTGACCGGCGTCTCCGGGTAGGGGCGCGCGGCCATCACCACGCCCAGCGACGGGCGCGGGTCCCACTGCGCCTGGACGGCGTCCAGGCGTCCGTCGATCGCCGCCTCGACCAGCTCGACCAGGTCCGACTGCAGGCGCAGCATGACCGGCTGGGTTTCCGGGTCGCCGAAGCGCACGTTGAACTCGATCACCTTCGGCGCGCCGCTGGCGTCGATCATCAGGCCCGCATAGAGGAAGCCGGTGAACGGAATGCCGTCGGCGGCCATGCCGCGCACGGTCGGCTCGACCACCTCGCGCATTACCCGTGCATGGACCTCCGGCGTCACCACCGGTGCCGGCGAGTAGGCGCCCATGCCGCCGGTGTTCGGGCCGGTGTCGCCATCGCCGACGCGCTTGTGGTCCTGGCTGGTCGCCATCGGCAGCGCGGTAACGCCATCGACCATCGAGATGAAGCTGGCTTCCTCGCCGTCGAGGAACTCCTCGATCACCACGCGCGCGCCGGCATCGCCGAAGGCGTTGCCCGAGAGCATGTCGCGCACGGCCGCCTCGGCTTCATCCAGCGTCATCGCCACGATCACGCCCTTGCCGGCGGCCAGGCCGTCGGCCTTGACCACGATCGGCGCGCCCTTGTCGCGCAGGTAGGCCAGCGCGGCGTCCAGGTCATGGTGGACGGCGTAGTACGCGGTGGGGATGCCGTGGCGGGCGAGGAAGTCCTTGGCGTAGGCCTTGCTGCCCTCCAGCTGCGCGGCCGCCGCGGTGGGCCCGAAGATGCGCAGGCCGGCTTCGCGGAAGCGGTCGACCACGCCGGCCACCAGCGGCACCTCCGGCCCGACCACGGTCAGCGCGACCTGTTCGTCCTGCGCCAGCTGCAGCAGGCCGTCGATGTCGGTGACCTTGAGCGCGACGTTGCGGCATTTCGCTTCGCCAGCGGTACCGGCATTGCCCGGCGCGACCAGGACTTCGGCGACGCGGCCGGACTGGGCGATCTTCCAGGCCAGCGCGTGCTCGCGACCACCGGAACCAATGACGAGGATCTTCATGTCGGACCGAACTCCTGCGCGCCGCGGCGGCTACGCGATGAAAAAAGCGGGAGGGTAGTGGACCTGCGCGTGCGGGACGTCACCGTCGCCGACCAGCAGGGCCTGGAAGTATTCCGCCGGCGCGCCCTCGAAGCGCAGCGCTGGCAGGGCACGGAAACCAAAACGCGCATACCAGGCCGGATCGCCCAGCACGACGCAGCCACGTGCGCCCAGCGCCGGCAGCTCGGCCAGCGCCGCGCGTACCAGCGCGCTGCCGACGCCGCGGCCCTGGTCGGCCGGATCCACCGCCACCGGGCCCAGCCCGAACCAGCCTTCGCTGCCATCGTCCAGGCCCACCGGCGGCAGCGCCACGTAGCCGGCGATGCGACCATCGATGTCGGCAACCTTGGATACGCGCAGCGCATCGCTGGCGCGCAGCGCGTCGATGATGCGTGCCTCGGTGCCGCTGGAATGGGCGGCGGCGGCGAAGGCGGCCTCGACCACGCGGGTTATCGCCTCATGGTCTGCGCTGGTTTCGTTGCGTATCCACATGGCGGGCCTCGCGGTCGGGTCGATCGATCAGTGGCGGAAGTGGCGCACGCCGGTGAACACCATCGCCAGGCCGTGCTCGTCGGCGGCGGCGATGACCTCGGCGTCGCGCATCGAACCGCCCGGCTGGATCACCGCGGCGATGCCGGCCTCGGCGGCGGCGTCGATGCCGTCGCGGAAGGGGAAGAACGCATCGGACGCCATCACCGAGCCCGGCACCACCAGGTGCGCGTCGGCGGCCTTGATGCCGGCGATGCGCGCCGAGTACACCCGGCTCATCTGGCCGGCACCCACGCCGATGGTGCGGTTGTCCCTGGCATAGACGATCGCGTTGGACTTGACGTACTTGGCCACGCGCCAGGCGAACAGCAGGTCGCGCAGCTGGGCTTCGGTCGGGGCAACCCGGGTGACGACCTTCAGTTCGTCGGCGGCCATGCCGCGGTTGTCGGCCGACTGCAGCAGCAGGCCCGAGCCGATGCGCTTGCTGTCGTAGTTGTTGCGGCCCTCGCCCTGCGGGATCTGCAGCACGCGCACGTTGGCCTTCCTGGTGGCGTAATCCAGCGCACCGGGCTCGTAGTCAGGGGCGATCAGCACCTCGACGAACTGGCGGTCCAGGATCGCCTTGGCGGTGGCCGCGTCCAGGGTGCGGTTGAAGGCGATGATGCCGCCGAAGGCGCTGGTCGGGTCGGTCGCGTAGGCGAGTTCGTAGGCGTCGCCGCAGGCCACGCCCACCGCCACGCCGCACGGATTGGCGTGCTTGACGATCACGCAGGCCGGCGCATCGAACTGGCGCACGCATTCCCATGCCGCGTCGGCATCGGCCAGGTTGTTGTAGCTCAGCTCCTTGCCCTGCAGCTGGCGGAAGGTCGCCAGGGTGCCTGGTACGGGGTACAGGTCGCGGTAGAACGCACCGCTCTGGTGCGGGTTCTCGCCGTAGCGCAGGTCCATCACCTTGACGAAGGTCGAGTTCATCTGCGCCGGGTACTCGGCGCGCTGCGGCACGGCCGCGCCGGCGTCGCCCACGGCCGAAAGATAGTTGCTGATCGCCGCGTCGTACTGCGCCACGCGGTTGAACGCGGCCACCGACAGCGCGAAGCGCTGCGCGGCCGAAAGCGCGCCGTCGTTGGCTTGCAGCTCGGCCACCAGGCCGGCGTACTGCGACGGGTCGGTCGCCACCGCGACGCGGGCGAAATTCTTCGCTGCCGAGCGCAGCATGGCCGGGCCGCCGATGTCGATGTTCTCCACCGCCTCGGCCAGCGTGCAGTCCGCACGCGCGGTGACCGACTCGAACGGATACAGGTTCAGTACCAGCAGGTCGATCGGCGCGATGCCGTGCTCGGCCATCACCGCGTCATCGGTGCCGGCGCGGCCGAGCAGGCCGCCGTGGACCATCGGGTGCAGGGTCTTGACGCGCCCGTCCATCATTTCCGGGAAGCCGGTGACGTCGGAGACATCCTTGACCGGCAGTCCCGCATCGCGGATTGCCTTGGCGGTGCCGCCGGTGGACAGCAGTTCCACGCCGCGATCGGCCAGGGCGCGGGCCAGCTCGATCAGGCCGGTCTTGTCGGATACGGAAAGCAGGGCCCGGCGGACGGGCAGGAAATCGGAGGACATGGGGGCGGGGGACGGAAGCGGGGCCGATATTGTACCGGCTTGGCGCCGCCCCACCGAGGCGGACCGGGCGGGCCGCCCGAGGGCGGCTCCGCGGGCCTTACGACAGCCCGTATTCCTTGAGCTTCTTGCGCAGCGTGGCGCGATGGATGCCCAGCATCGCCGCGGCGCGGCTCTGGTTGCCCTCGCAGTGGTTGAGCACTTCCACGAACAGCGGGATCTCCATCTCGCGCAGCACGATCTCGTACATGTCGTCGGCGTCACTGCCATCCAGGTCGCGCAGGTAGCGGCGCACGGACTGGGCCACGTGCTCGCGCAGCGGCGACTTGGGAGCACCGCGACTGGTATCGGGACGGGTGGTGGCAGCGTTCAAGGGGGTTCCCGGATGACGAAACCGGCAGGAAACCCGGCCGGCGAGGGGGAGTGAGTCTAGCGCGTGCGCCCGGCCGCTGCCATCGCGGGCGACCTCGCCGGCGCCGGTTCAGTGGAAGTCGAAGGTGAACGCCGCCGTGCCCGCGGCCGGCTCGCGCACGCGGAAGTCGACCCGCGCGCTCTGGCCCGGCGCGAGCAGTTCCTGCGCACCGGGCGGGTGGCCGAGGTACTCGGCCGGCGCGAACACCCGGCTGCCGATGACCCGGCCATCGGCATCGGACAGCGACAGCTGCAGCCAGGGCCAGGCCTGGCTCCAGCGGGCGTCGTTGCGGAAGCTGGCCTGGATCCGCAGCGCGCCGCTGCCGTCGGTCACCGGGCGCACGTCGCGGTCCTGCATGGTGAACGCGGACGGCTCGTGCCAGGTGGGCAGTTCGCAGCGCAGCGCGCCGCAGAGTCCGGAAAGCAGCGGCCGCCACTGGGCATCGGCGGCCAGGCGGGCGCGATCGGCCAGCAGGATCTGCAGTATCAGCAGCAGGGCCAGCACCAGAAGGGCCAGCCATTGCCAGGCGGGCGTGCGTGGCGCCGGGGCGCGCGTGCGCGGGCGCGCGAAAGTGGGCGCGGCGATGGGCGCGGCGGAAACCGGCAGGCGTGCGGCTTGCCACGCGGCTGCGTCCGCGGCGGGGAGCGACTCCGATGCGCGGTGGGGTTCGACTGCCTCGCCGACGGTGGCGAGGTCATCGCGAAGTTCCGCCGCGCCCGGCGCTTGCGGCAATGCCGGGGCCACGGCATCCGTGTCTGCGTCTGCGTCTGCGTCCGCGTGCATCGCTGAGGCCTGGGCCGCGGTCGTCGGTGCGCCTTCGGTGCCGGGCGTCGCGTCGGCCGGGGCTGCCCCGGCGGGCACGGCCGGATCGGCGCCATCGGGCCTGGCTGCATCGGCGGTGCCGTTCTCGCGCGCGGGCGTGCGGCGCAGGAAGGTGGCCAGGGCGCGGCGCGGCGGCGGAGTCTCGGTCATCGCGATGGTGGCAGGGCGGAGTGGCCTGTATTCAAGCACGCCGGCGGCGCGGTCGGAACCGCTGCCGTTTCGCGCTTGCCTGGCACGCGCCGACGCGGAAGCATGCCTGTCATGAAACCCATGCCAAGCGAAACTGGCGCGGCGGTGGATGACACCGCCCGTCCATGCCTTCCCGGATGCAGCGCCATGCCGCGCTCAGCGGCGGCGCGCGGTCGGATCCTGGATCAGTTCGATCAGCCCGGAACGCTGGCGCGGCCGCAGCTGCTCGAAACCGGCCAGCAACGCCTTCTGCTGGTCGCTCAGCGGGTGGTAGCTGGGCTCTTCCTCGGTGACCAGTTCCGGCGGACCGAAAACCGCCTCGCCACGGCCGGTGGCGAGATATTCGAACGCCAGTCCACTGCGCTTGGCCAAGGCGATCAAGTGTTCTACCGAGGGCGCCGTGCCATCGGCCATTTCCCACTGCGCCACGGCACTGCGCGAGATGCCCAGCTCCGCCGCCAGCATGCCCTGGGTCAGCCCGGTAAGGCTCCGGGCATGGCGAATCCTTTCATAAAGCTTGCTCACTTCCTTTCCATCCCACTTGTACGTCAGGGGGCACGTATATCGCCTGCGGCGGGCCTGCCGGTTCGAGGGTCTTCGGGCGATTTTTGTGCCAGCCATTCTGACCTTTGCGGAAAGCTGCAGTACAGCTCAGGAGTGCATCGATGAGGCATTCGCACGAATCGGCGTGGGTCCGTCTGACCGAGGCCAGACGCCTGCAGGTGCATGGCCGGCGGCGCTACCGGGTGTGGTGGCTGGGCCACGGCGCGCGCGCGGTGTGCTGGCGCGGCAGCGGCCTGCCGGCCGGTGCGGGCAGGCGCTACCGGCGCTGGCGTCGCGGTGGCGCAATCGCGCTCGCATGCGCGTTCGGTGCTGCGTGCGTCGATCCACGCGCACTGGCGGTGTCGCTGGTGATGGCGCTGCTCGTGGCGGCGCTGGCCTGGCTGGATGCTCCACGCCGCCGCGAGCGCGCGCTGCGGCGCGGCGGTGCGCGGCCGGGCCCGTGGGTGTGGGCGATCGACGCGACCTCGGCGATCCAGACCGCCGAGATCGCCGTCGGCGTCGGGGCGGTGCGCGATCAGGTGCGGCGAACGCCCTCGATGCGCATCCAGTCGCCGTCCTGCTCGCATTCGAGCTGGTCGAACCAGGCCTGGTAGCGCATCAGCAACTCGTCCTCCTGCCCGTGCAGGATGCCGGACAGGGCGATGCGCCCGCCGGGGGCGACCCGCGCGGCCAGGATCGGGGCGAGCAGGTCCAGCGCCGAGGCCAGGATGTTGGCCACCACGACCGGGTAGGTCGCCGCCGGTTCGTCCTCGGGCAGGTGCACGTCGAAGCGGTCGGCGACGCCGTTGCGCTCGGCGTTGTCGTGGCTGGCGAGCAGCGCCTGCGGATCGTTGTCCACGCCGGTGGCATGGGCGGCGCCGAGCTTGAGCGCCGCCAGCGCGAGAATGCCCGAACCGCAGCCGAAATCGAGCACCCGGACCCCCTGCAGCCGGCCCTCGGCGCCGAGGCGGTCGAGCCAGCGCAGGCACAGCGCGGTGGTCGGATGGGTGCCCGAACCGAAGGCCAGGCCCGGGTCCAGCCGGATCACCGCGGCATCGGCGGTGCGCGCGGCTTCGGGCAGCTCATGGTTCCACGGCACGATGAAGGTGCGTTCGCCGAACTGCATCGGCTGGAACTGGTCCAGCCAGGCGCGCTCCCAGTCCTCGTCCTCGACCCGCTGGAAGCTGGCCTGGCTCCAGTCCAGGCCGGGATCGAACGCCTCCAGCGCCGCCAGCAGCACCAGCGCGTCGCTGTCCTCGGGAAACAGCGCGGTCAGCACCAGGCTGTTCCACAGCGGGGTCTGGCCCACGCCCGGCTCGAGGATGGCGCGCTCGTTGGAGGTATCGGCGTCGGCGTCGAGCAGGGTCACCGCCAGCGCACCGACGTCCTCCAGGGCGTTCTCGAAGCGGGGCTGGGTGGATTCGGTACAGCGCAGGGTGAGTTCCAGGAACGGCATGGGGGTGATTCTGGGAAGGTCAGGGCGGGCATCGTAGACCACCCTCGCCCGGGATGCTCCCGGGGCCGAGGCCGATGGCTTGCGATAGAATCGCCCCGCGCCGTGCTTTCCGCCGTGCGGCCCGGATCCCATGCCCCTGACCCGTTCCCGCCAACTGCTGCTGCTGTTCGCGCCCGTGCTGCTGCTGGCAGCCGCGTGGTGGCACCGTGGGCTGGCACCTGCGGCTGCGGGTAGGGACCACGACGCGGCAGGGGCGGAAATGGCTCCGGTGGTTGCGGTGGTCGTGCCGCCGCCACGGCGCATGCTGGCCGAACGCGCCGCTCCGGTCCTGCCGGGCCTGCCGCTGAACCGGCGCGCCGGCTTCGAGGCCGAGCCGGACCTGTACCGCTATGCCCAGCAGCTGGCGGTGGCGGCCCGCGATGGCGATGCCGAGGCGAACTGGATGCTCAGTCGCGTCTACGATTACTGCGCGGCCTATGCGCAGGATCCGGCCGGCTTCGCCGCCGACAACACCGCCCTGACCGCGCAGGCGTCGCCGGGCGTGGTGTCGATGCTGGATGCCCGCCAGCGGCTGCAATCGCGCTGTGCCGGTTTCGTCGCCCGCGACGGGTTGAGCGCGGCGACGATCCTGGCCCAGCGCACCCAGGCTGCGCAGGCCGGCAACCTGGCCGCGGAAGCGGCGCTGCTGGCGCTGGGTCGGCCGTTGCAGAACACCCTGGCCTACAAGCGCGGCCTGGTCGAGCGCGTGCTCGCCTCGCGCGACCCGGAGGCCTACCTGTCGCTGTCCACGGCGATGGGTGCCAGCGCACGCGGCGATGCGGCCTTCGACGGCTACATCGCCGGCGACCAGTTCTCGCAGCTGGCCTGGCAGCTGGCGGCGTGCCAGCTCGGCCTGGCCTGCGGGCCGCAGAGCAACCTGATGACGAGTTACTGCGCAAACGGGGGCATCTGTTCGACGGATGCCTCCCAGGATTTTCCTTCGTTCGTACTGGATGCCGCCGTGCCGCGGCAGGGTGCCAAGAAAATGGATGAGATGGTGAGTACGCTGGTGGCCGGTTCCGGGGTGTCGTCATGAACCTGCGGCGTTGGTTGATCGGGGCCAGGTTCTGGTTCTGGGTGGTGGCATTCGTCGCCTATTCGGCGGCGGCGGTCGGCATCGTGCTGATCGATACCGCCGACAGCCGCTACGCGGGGTTGTCGCAGGTGCGGGTGACTTCGGTGAAGTCCGAGGAGCAGGTACGGCGCACCGGGGCATCCCAGGTCGCGGCGCTGTATCGCGCGCAGAGCGGGCTGCCATTCGCCAGCCTGCCGCCGGGAGCGACGTTCCAGGTGGTCTGGCCGGATGGTTCGACCGAAACGGTCACCGTGGTCGATCCGGCCTCGAGCACCGGCAACACGCTGCAGGCAGGCAGCCAGCAGGCGGCGCCGGCGCAGGCCCGCGCGCAGTAGTTCGCGGGCGTCCTGCGGTGGGCGAGAAGGCGGGCATTGCCCGCCTTTTTCGTGGCTGGCTGGCGGCTGGCCTGGCTTGCTTTTCAGACGTATCGAGGAAAAGCGGGGCGCCCGCTTTCGCGGGCTGTATTGGGGGCTGTTGTGGGCGCGCCGTGTTGCGGAGGCTTGGCTCTGACTTGCGTTTGGGAGCGCCGCCCCGACGGGCATGTGCGCGTCGGTTTCGGCAGACGTCCATGTCGTGACGAAACCGAACGTTGCACATCCATGTGCAACTCGCGCACATACCCGCCGAGGCGGCACCCGGCGCCGTGGTTTCCCCATTCTTTTGGGGCGCGCCGGGAGGGTGGGAAGAGAAGAGCGGTTCCCCGACTCTGCGAGCGCGTCGACCTCGCGACTTCGCTCCCGCGACTGCACGGTCTCTTTGTAGGAGCGGCTTCAGCCGCGACCTGCCGGATCTTGCGGTCGCGGCTGAAGCCGCTCCTACAGAGCAATTGCAGCCGACGCCGCGAGTTCGCCGATCGCTGTGACCGCTGGTAATGCGCGCTCTTGCTCTTGCTCTTCCTCTTCCTCTTGCTCTTCCTCTTGCTCTTCTCTTCCCACCCTCCGGCGCGCTCCAAAAGAATGGGAACAACAAAAGCGCCAAGCCCCGTCCCGGCGGGGGTGGGGTCGAGCGGCACAGGGATGTGCCGCGCTCGGGGTGTCGGACAGGACGTCCGTTGCCCCGACGACCCCACCCCCGGCGGGTCGGGGCCCGGAACGTAAGTCAGAGCCAAGTCTCCGCACCCCGAGGCGCGCCCTCAATAAACCCCAATACAGCCCGCGAACGCGGGCGCCCCGCTTCCCAAGCAACGCCCAAACGCCCACAAAAAAAGGGCGACCACCAAGGCCGCCCTTTTCCAGAACCTGCCTGACGCCTCAAACCAGCGCGATCGACTGGTTCTTGCGCTCGGCCAGGCGCTTCTCGAGGTAGTGGATGTTCTGCCCACCGGCCTGGAAGCCCTTGTCGCGCATGATGCGCTGCTGCAGCGGGATGTTGGTCTTGATGCCGTCCACGACCATCTCGCTCAGCGCCACGCGCATGCGCGCGATCGCGGTCTCGCGATCCGGGCCATGCACGATCAGCTTGCCGATCATCGAGTCGTAGTTCGGCGGGACCTTGTAGCCGCTGTAGATGTGCGTATCCACGCGCACGCCCGGGCCGCCCGGCGGATGGAAGGCGGTGATCAGGCCCGGATTCGGCATGAACGTCTCCGGATCCTCGGCATTGATGCGGCACTCGATCGCATGCCCGCGCAGCACGATGTCGCTCTGCTTGATCGTCAGCTTCTGGCCAGCGGCGATGCGCAGCTGCTCGCACACCAGGTCGATGCCGGTGATGCGCTCGGTCACCGGATGCTCCACCTGGATGCGGGTGTTCATCTCGATGAAGTAGAAGCGGCCGTTCTCGAACAGGAACTCGAAGGTGCCCGCGCCGCGGTAGCCGATGCGCAGGCAGGCTTCCACGCAGACCTTGCCGATCTCGTTGCGCAGTTCCTCGGTGATGCCCGGCGCCGGCGCTTCCTCGACCACCTTCTGGTGGCGGCGCTGCATCGAGCAGTCGCGCTCGCCGAGGTGGATCGCATTGCCCTGGCCGTCGGCCAGCACCTGGATCTCGATGTGGCGCGGGTTCTCCAGGAACTTCTCCATGTAGACCTGGTCGTTGGAGAACGCCGCCTTGGCCTCGGACTTGGTGGTCTCGATGGCGGCCTTCAGCGCGCCCTCGGCATGCACCACGCGCATGCCGCGGCCACCACCGCCACCGGCGGCCTTGATGATCACCGGGAAGCCGATCTCGCGCGCGATGCGCGTGTTGGCCACGATGTCATCGCCCAGCGGGCCGCCCGAGCCGGGCACGCACGGCACGCCGGCGGCCTTCATCGCGCGGATCGCCTCGACCTTGTCGCCCATCAGGCGGATGGTGTCGGCCTTGGGCCCGATGAAGATGAAGCCGGACTGCTCCACCCGCTCGGCGAAGTTTGCGTTCTCCGACAGGAAGCCGTAGCCGGGGTGGATCGCCTGGGCGTCGGTGACCTCTGCCGCGGCGATGATCGCCGGGATGTTGAGGTAGCTGTCGGCCGACGGCGCCGGGCCGATGCAGACCGACTCGTCGGCCATGGCGACGTGCTTGAGGTTGCGGTCGACGGTGGAATGCACCGCGACCGTGCGGATGCCGAGCGTGTGGCACGCGCGCAGGATGCGCAGCGCGATTTCGCCGCGGTTGGCGATTACGACCTTGTCGAGCATGTGCTGCTCCTCAGCCGATCACGAACAGGGGCTGGTCGAATTCCACGGGCTGGCCGCTTTCGCCGAGGATCGCCACGATGGTGCCGGACACGTCGGCCTCGATCGGGTTGAACATCTTCATCGCCTCGATGATCGCCAGCGTCTCGCCGGCCTTGACCGCCTGGCCGACGCTGACGAAGGCCGGCTTGTCCGGGGCCGGCGAGGTGTAGAAGGTGCCGACCATCGGCGCGCGCAGCACGTGGCCGTCCGGCAGCGCGTTGCCAGGCTTGGCGCTGCCGCCGGTGGACGCTTCGGTGGGGCTGTGCATCGGCATCGCCGGGGCCGGCGCGGCGGCCGGGGCGGCCATCATCACCGGTGCCGGCGCCGCTGCGGCGTAACCGCCCTTGGGCGTACGCGCCAGGCGCACGCTTTCCTCGCCTTCCTTGATTTCGATTTCGGCGAGGTTCGACTCTTCGAGCAGGTCGATCAGCTTCTTGATTTTGCGCAGATCCATGGTGGCCTCTTGATTGAACTTGGAACGGCGGCGCGCGGCCGCCCGGGTTGCGGAAGAAGGGTCAGGCGCGGCCCAGCCGGGCCAGGGCGGCGTCCAGTGCCAGCGTGTAGCTGTCGGCGCCGAACCCGCAGACCACGCCGACCGCCTTGTCGCTCAGATAACTGTGGTGGCGGAACGGCTCGCGGGCATGCGGGTTGGACAGGTGCAGCTCGATGAACGGGATGGCCACCGCCAGCAGCGCGTCGCGCAGGGCGACCGAGGTATGGGTGAAGGCGGCGGGGTTGATCAGGATGAAGGCGGTGCCATCGCCGCGGGCGGCCTGGATGCGGTCGACCAAGGCGTGCTCGGCGTTGGACTGCAGGGTCTGCAGCTCGTGCCCGGCGGCGGCGGCCCGGGCGACCAGCCGCGCGTCGATGTCGGCCAGCGTGTCGTGCCCGTAGACCTCCGGCTCGCGGGTGCCGAGCAGGTTCAGGTTGGGGCCGTGCAGCAGCAGCAGTTTGGCCATGGGCGGGACGGTGACCGGAAAGGCCGCGAGTCTGCGCGATGCCCGCGATACTGTCCAGATCAGCGAAGTTGCCGGCGTTTTAAACAATCGTTTGAATGTCGACGCAAACCCGCGCCAGTGCTGGCGCCGGCGCGGCGCGGGCGGGATGAACGGGAGAAACATGGCAGCGGCAGCCGGTCACAATTTGCTGCCGGCCCGCCCGATGCTTGCGCGAAGCCGGCACGATCCCGACCACTTGCGCACCGACCTCCCCGCGCCAGCGATCGGGCAGCCGCCCTCAGCGCGCTGCCCGCAGCAGCGCGTCCTCGACCACCGCCTGGGTCAGCACGGTCGGCAGCACGGTCGGCGGGGCGCCGGGCCCGTAGACCACGTACAGCGGCACGCCCACGGCCTGGTGCTGCTTGAGGAAGGCGCTGATGGCCGGGTCCTCGTTGGTCCAGTCGCCGGTCATGTAGACCGCGTCGACCCGGCGCAGGGTGTCGCGGAACTCGTCGCTGCCCAGTACGTGGCGTTCGTTGGCCTTGCAGGTCACGCACCAGTCGGCGGTCATGTTGACGAAGACCACGCGGTTGTCCGCGCGCAGGCGGTCCAGCAGCTGCGGCGAATACACCACCTCGCCAGCCTGTGCCGCGGCGGCACGCGGCGGGCTCAGCCGGGTCACGCCCCAGACCGGCACCAGCGCCAGAAGCAGCATCAGGCTCGACAGCGCCAGGCCGACGCGGTGGCTGCGCCAGCGGCTGCGCTCGAACCACCACAGGCCCAGCGCCAGCAGGGTCGCGCCGACCAGCACCAGGGCCAGCGCATCGACGCCACGCTGCTTGCCCAGCACCCACAGCAGCCAGATCGCGGTCAGGTACATCGGGAAGGCGAGGACCTGCTTGAGGGTCTCCATCCACGGCCCCGGCGACGGCAGCCGGCGGGCGAGGGAGGGCACGAAGCCGATCAGCAGGAACGGCAGTGCCAGGCCCAGGCCCAGCACCACGAACACCAGCATCGCCGCCAGCGCCGGCGCGGCGAAGGCGTAGGCCAGCGCGGTGCCCATGAACGGAGCGATGCACGGGCTGGCGACCACGCAGGCCAGCACGCCGGTGAAGAAGTCACCGACCGGGCCGGTGCGCGAGGCCAGCGACTGCCCCAGGCCGCCGCCGCCGCCGAGGGTGAACAGCCCCGACAGGCTCAGGCCGATGGCGAACATCAGGTAGGCCAGCATCGCCACGAACCACGGCTGCTGCAGCTGGAAACCCCAGCCGGCGGCCTGGCCCGCCGCACGCAGGCCGATCACCAGCGCGCCGATCGCCGCGAAGGACACCAGCACGCCCAGCGAGTACCAGATCGCATGGCTGCGCGCGCGGGCGCGGCTCTCGCCGCTGTGCGCCAGCCCGAGCACCTTCAGCGACAGGATCGGCAGCACGCAGGGCATCAGGTTGAGCACCAGGCCGCCGGCGAGAGCGGCGATCAGTACCCACAGCAGGTTGTGGCCCTGTGCCGGCGGTACCGAACGGCCGGCGTTGTCGGCCGAGGCGTCCGGGAAGGCGGGTGCCGGGCCGCGGGCGGCGGCCTCGGCGCGGGCCGGGCCGGACAGCGGCTGGATCGGCAGCGGCGCGGCTGCCGCCTGGTCGGGCGGGGACAGCTTGCCCGCCGGCAGCGACAGCTTCACCCGGCGGGTCATCGGCGGATAGCAGATGCCGTCGGTCTGGCAGCCCTGGAAGGTCGCCACCAGGGTGATGTCGGCCGGTGCGGTCTGGCGCCGGATCAGCGGCAGCGTCACCTCGGCCTGGTCGAAGTACACGACCACGTCGCCGAAGTGCTCGTCGTGATGCGAGCGGCCCGGCGGCCACTGCGGCACGCCGGTCTCGATCTGCTTGCTGCCTTCCACGGCCAGCGAGGTGCGGTCCCGGTACAGGTAGTAGCCCGGCGCCGGGGTGAAGCGCAGCAGCAGGGTATTGCCGTCGCCGACAATCGCCTCGAAGGCGAAGGCCTGCTCGGCCGGCAGCGGCAGCGCTTCCATGCCGGTGCCCGGCAGGCCCGGCAGGCCGGGGCGGGCCCCCGGCAGGCCGCTGGTCGCCGCAGGCGCCACGGGCAGGCCCTTGCCGGCACCACCAGCTTCCGGCGGCAGCGCGACCTCGATGCGCCGCTTCTGCGGTGGGTAGCACACGCCGGCGTCCGCGCAGCCCTGGTAACGCACTTCCAGGGTCACCTTGCCGACGCCCGGCTCGGCCTCGCCGGCGAGCACCGCGCGCAGCTGGCCGCGGTAGGTCTCCACGTCGCCGAAGAACTCGTCGTGCTTCTTGTGGCCCTCCGGCAGGGTCAGCGGGCCGGCACTGAAGCCCGGGCCGACCACGCTGGCGCCGATGCGGTGGCGATACAGGTAGTAGCCGTCGGCGATCTTCCACTGCAGCTCGATGCTGCCGCGCTCATCGGCGCGCGCACTGAGGGCGAAGGCCTGGTCGACCGGCAGCAGGTCGGCCTCGGTGAAGGCCAGCGCCGGCACGGCGGCAAGGGAAAGCGCGCACAGCGCGGCGAGTCGGTGCAGCCACTTCATCAATCAGGAATCCTCGGAAGTTTGTGCCCGGATCCAGTCCAGGTAGGCGGGCAGGCCGGCCTCGGCGCGGATGGCCAGCGCCTCGGGCAGGTCGTAGGGATGCAGCTCGCGCAGGCGGTCGATGGCCGCCTGCAGGCGCTCGCCGCGGGTCTTCACCAGCAGCTGGACCTCGTCGGCGCTCTCTATCGCGCCGTTCCAGCGGTAGGTCGAGTGCGCGCCGGGCAGTCGGGTAACGCAGGCCGCCAGGCCCTCGGCCACCAGCGCGCGGGCGATCCGCTCGGCGCTCTCGGCGTCGGGGCAGGTGCTCAGCAACAGGTGGACCGGGTCGGCGGCAGGCATCTGGCCAGTATAGGCGGCAGTGCCGGCAGGCCGGACGGATCGTCGCCGGCACAAAAATTTCCGCCGGCACCCTTGAAAGGCCCGCCCGGGGCTCCATTACTGCATCGCCCCGCTTGTCGGGTTTTCTCGTGCGCGGTGCTGGCACTCGTCATGCCCGAGTGCTAACATCGCCAGTCTTTTCCAACCCAATCAACAACTTAAGAGGGTCCCTCCATGAGCATCAAGCCGCTTCACGACCGCGTGGTGGTCAAGCCGATCGAAGCCGACGAAATCTCCGCCGGCGGCATCGTGATCCCGGACTCGGCCAAGGAAAAGTCGACCAAGGGTGAAGTCGTCGCCGTCGGCGCCGGCAAGCCGCTGGACAACGGCAGCGTGCGCGCGCCGGCCGTCAAGGTGGGCGACAAGGTCATCTACGGCCAGTACGCCGGCAGCAGCTACAAGTCCGAAGGCGTCGAGTACAAGGTGCTCCGCGAGGACGACATCCTGGCGATCATCGGCTGATCGCCGCAGCGCCCCTTTCCCCTTTCCACGAATTACTTTTGAGGTAAACGCCAATGGCTGCCAAGGATATCCGTTTCGGTGAAGACGCCCGCTCGCGCATGGTGCGCGGCGTGAACGTGCTCGCCAATGCCGTCAAGGCCACCCTGGGCCCGAAGGGCCGCAACGTCGTGCTCGAGAAGAGCTTCGGCGCCCCGACCATCACCAAGGACGGCGTCTCCGTCGCCAAGGAAATCGAACTGGCCGACAAGTTCGAGAACATGGGCGCGCAGATGGTCAAGGAAGTCGCTTCCAAGACCTCCGACAACGCCGGTGACGGCACCACCACCGCCACCGTGCTGGCGCAGGCGTTCATCCGCGAAGGCATGAAGGCCGTCGCCGCCGGCATGAACCCGATGGACCTCAAGCGCGGCATCGACAAGGCGGTCACCGCCGCCGTCGCCGAGCTGAAGAACCTGTCCAAGCCGACCGCCGACGACAATGCCATCGCGCAGGTCGGCACGATCTCGGCCAACTCGGACGAGTCGATCGGCAACATCATCGCCGAGGCCATGAAGAAGGTCGGCAAGGAAGGCGTGATCACCGTCGAGGAAGGCTCGGGCCTGGAGAACGAGCTGGACGTGGTCGAGGGCATGCAGTTCGACCGCGGCTACCTGTCGCCGTACTTCATCAACAACCAGCAGAGCCAGTCGGCCGACCTGGACGACCCGTTCATCCTGCTGCACGACAAGAAGATCTCCAACGTGCGTGACCTGCTGCCCGTCCTCGAGGGCGTGGCCAAGGCCGGCAAGCCGCTGCTGATCGTGGCCGAGGAAGTCGAGGGCGAGGCCCTGGCGACCCTGGTGGTCAACACCATCCGCGGCATCGTCAAGGTCGTGGCCGTCAAGGCGCCGGGCTTCGGCGACCGTCGCAAGGCGATGCTGGAAGACATGGCCGTGCTGACCGGCGGCACCGTGATCTCCGAGGAAGTCGGCCTGTCGCTGGAGAAGGCCACCATCAAGGATCTGGGCCGCGCCAAGAAGGTGCAGGTCACCAAGGAAAACAGCACCATCATCGACGGTGCCGGCGACGCTTCGGCGATCCAGTCGCGCATCACCCAGATCAAGGCGCAGATCGAGGAGACTTCTTCGGACTACGACCGCGAGAAGCTGCAGGAACGCGTGGCCAAGCTGGCCGGCGGCGTGGCCGTCATCAAGGTCGGTGCCGCCACCGAAGTGGAAATGAAGGAAAAGAAGGCGCGCGTCGAAGACGCCCTGCACGCCACCCGTGCGGCCGTCGAGGAAGGCGTGGTCCCGGGCGGCGGCGTCGCCCTGATCCGTGCCAAGGCTGCCGTTGAAGGCCTGAAGGGCATCAACGAAGACCAGAACCACGGCATCGAGATCGCGCTGCGCGCGATGGAAGCCCCGCTGCGCGAGATCGTCACCAACGCCGGCGAAGAGCCGTCCGTGATCGTCAACAAGGTCAAGGAAGGTTCGGGCAACTTCGGCTACAACGCCGCCAACGGCGAGTTCGGCGACATGGTGCAGTTCGGCATCCTGGACCCGACCAAGGTCACCCGCACCGCGCTGCAGAACGCCGCTTCGATCGCGGGCCTGATGATCACCACCGAAGCGATGGTGGCCGAGACCCCGAAGAAGGACGAACCGGCGATGCCGGCCGGCGGCATGGGCGGCATGGGCGGCATGGACTTCTAAGTCCGCCGCGGCCGACAGGTCGTACGTTGCACGGAAAACCCCGCCGCGAGGCGGGGTTTTTCTTTTCCGGCGCGGCGGCCCCGGCGGACTGGGCCGTCCCTCCGTTGCCGATGAAACGGTTGGCGGGGCCGGAAACCCGTGTTATCAATGCATCCCATGAACGCAAACCGCAGCCGCTTTTACTTTTGGTATTACGGTTTTCCGATGCCGCTGGCGGAGGAAGGATTGCGCTCACCCTGAAGGAAACCTTCAGAAGCATCCCGAAAGCCGCCAGCAGACCTGGCGGCTTTTTTGTTGCCGCCCTGCTGGGGCCCCCACGTACCCGACCCCCCGGAGAACGCCATGCCCCCCCTCACTGATGACCTGCGCATCCGCAAGATCGAACCGCTGGTCACCCCCGCCGAGCTGATCGCCGAGCTGCCCTGCGACGAAGCCGCCTCGGAAACCGTGGCCCGCTCGCGCGCCGCCCTGCACGCCATCCTGCACGGGCGCGACGACCGCCTGGCGGTGGTGATCGGCCCGTGCTCGATCCATGACCCGAAGGCCGCGCTCGAGTACGCCGCGCGCCTGCGCCCGCTGCGCGAGCGCCTGGGCGACGCGCTGGAGATCGTGATGCGCGTGTACTTCGAGAAGCCGCGCACCACGGTCGGCTGGAAGGGGCTGATCAACGACCCCGACCTGGACGGCAGCTTCCAGATCAACAAGGGGCTGGCGGTCGCGCGCGGCCTGCTGCGCGACATCAACAGGCTTGGCCTGCCGGCCGGCGTGGAGTTCCTGGACACGATCTCGCCGCAGTACATCGCCGACCTGGTCGCCTGGGGCGCGATCGGCGCGCGCACCACCGAAAGCCAGGTGCATCGCGAACTCGCCTCCGGCCTGTCGTGTCCGATCGGCTTCAAGAACGGTACCGGCGGCGACGTGAAAATCGCCGCCGATGCGGTCAGTGCCGCCTCGCATGCGCACCACTTCCTGTCGGTGACCAAGCAGGGCCAGACCGCGATCGTGGCGACCAGCGGCAACCCGGACTGCCATGTGATCCTGCGTGGTGGTACCCGCCCGAACTATGACGCCGAGAGCGTGCAGGCCGCCGGGGCGGTGCTGCAGAAGGCCGGACTTCCGCAGCGTTTGATGATCGATGCCAGCCACGCCAACAGCGGCAAGAACCCGGACAACCAGCCGGCGGTGATCGCCGACATCGCCGCGCAGCTGGTGGCGGGCGAGACGCGCATCGTCGGGGCGATGGTCGAAAGCCACCTGGTCGGTGGCCGCCAGGACCTGGTCGAGGGTGGCGAACTGGTGTACGGCCAGAGCATCACCGATGGCTGCATCGACTGGGAGACCTCGGTGCAGGTGCTCGAGCAGTTGGCCGAAGCGGTGCGGGCGCGGCGGGCGTTGAGTGTGGCTGCGGCGTAGGCGGGCTGTTTTGCGCCTGCTTCGTTGGGGGCTTCCGGTGGGAAGCGGGGCGCCCGCGTTCGCGGGCTGTATTGGGGGTTTATGAGGGCGCGCCATTTTGGCGGAGGGTTGGCGCTGACTTACGTTATGGGCCCCATCCCACCGGGGGTGGGGTCGTCGGGGCAACGGACGTCCTGTCCGACACCCCGAGCGCGGCACATCCCTGTGCCGCTCGACCCCACCCCCGCCGGGACGGGGCTTGGCGCTTTTGTTGTTCCCATTCTTCAGGGGCGCGCCGGGGAGGGGGGAGGAGAAGAGCAAGGCAAAAGCGGCGTCCCGATTCTTGTCGTGACCTGCTGGATCTCCGTTTCGTCGGGACTCTCCTTGTAGGAGCGGCTTCAGCCGCGACCGCGGGATCCGGCAGGTCGCGGCTGAAGCCGCTCCTACAGTGCAATTGCCAGCAACGCCGCGAGCGCGCGGATGGCGGCGCCGGCAGGGAATGCACGCTTTTGCTCTTCTCTTCCCATCCTCCCGGCGCGCTTCTGAAGAATGGGGAAACAAAAGTGCCGGGTGACGTCCCGGCGGGTATGTGCGCGAGTGGCACATGGATGTGCCACGTTCGGTTTCGTCACGACATGGACGTCTGCCGAAATCGACGCGCACATACCCGTCGGGGCGGCGCTCCCAAACGCAAGTCAGAGCCAATCCTCCGCAAACCGAGGCGCGCCTCAATAAACCCCAATACAGCCCGCGAAAGCGGGCGCCCCGCTTCCCAAGCGAACCGGACGACACCGAAAAACCATCACCCCTTCATCGTGCCCGTCTCCAGCCAGCGCTGGTGCCAGGACAGCGCCTCGGGCAGCAGGTGCGGGGTGTGCTTGCCGTAGCTGTCGCGGCTGGCGCGGTCGAAATAGTCTTCCAGCTGCGCGCGGTAATCCTGGTGCACGCAGTTGTCGATCAGCACCCGCGCGCGCTGCTTGGGCGTGAGGCCGCGCAGGTCGGCCAGGCCCTGTTCGGTGACGATCACCGACACATCGTGCTCGGTGTGGTCGACGTGGCTGACCATCGGCACGATCGCCGAGATCGTGCCGTTCTTGGCCGTCGACGGGCTCAGGAACGCCGACAAAAACCCATTGCGCGCGAAGTCGCCCGAACCGCCGATGCCGTTCATGATCCGCGAGCCCATCACGTGGGTCGAGTTGACGTTGCCGTACAGGTCGACCTCGATCATGCCGTTGGTGCCGATGCAGCCCAGGCGGCGCACCAGCTCCGGATGGTTGGAGATCTCCTGCGTGCGCATGATGATGCGCTCGCGGTAGAAGTCGATGTTGCGCTTGAACTCCTCATTCGCCGCCGGGCTCAGGGCGAACCCCGTGCACGAGGCATAGCGCAGCACGCCGGACTTGAGCAGGTCGAGCATGCCGTCCTGGATCACTTCGGTGAATGCCTCCAGGTCGCGGAAGCCGCTGTCGGCCAGCCCCGCCAGCACCGCGTTGGGGATGTTGCCCACGCCGGACTGCAGCGGCAGCAGGTTGGCCGGCAGTCGGCCGCGGGCGACCTCGTGCTTGAGGAACTCGATCAGGTGCCCGGCGATGCGCCGGCTGGTGTCGTCGGCCGGGGTGAACGGGCTGTTGCGGTCCGGCCCATTGGTGCGCACCACCGCCACCACCTTGTCCAGGTCGCAGCGCAGCGTGCTCTGGCCGATGCGGTCATCGCCGTGGACCAGCGGGATCGGCTTGCGGTGCGGCGGCAGCGCGGTCCCGTAGTAGATGTCGTGCATGCCGTCGATGGCTTCGGGCTGCCACTCGTTGACCTCGATGATGATCTTCCTGGCAAGGTCCAGCCAGGTCTTGTTGTTGCCGACCGAGGTCGATGGCACCAGGCTGCCGTCCTCGCGGATCGCGGTCACTTCCACCACCGCGGTGTCGATCTCGCCGTAGAAGCCGAACCACACGTGCTGGGCGACGTGGCTGAGGTGGATGTCGATGTAGTCGAGCTTGCCCTCGTTGATCCGCGCGCGCGCATCCGGGTCGGTCTGGAACGGCATGCGCAGGGCGATGCCGTCGGCCTTGGCCAGCGCGCCGTCGAGCTCGGGCGCGGTCGAGGCGCCGGTCATCAGCTTGATCTGGAAGGCCTGCCCGGCCTGGTGCGCGGCCTCGATCCGCTGCGCCAGTGCCATCGGCACCGCCTTCGGGTAGCCCGAGCCGGTGAAGCCGCTCATGGCGACGGTTTCGCCGGGCTCGATCCACGCGGCGGCGGCCTCTGCGGAGACCACGCGGTCGCGCAGGCGGGGATGCTGGATGCGTTCGCTGGACATGGGGATATGCGACATCGGGGGAGGGCACCATTATCGGCCAGCGTGCCGCTGCGGGGGGTGCGACCTTGGTGGAATTGGCAGCCGGCATGCGCGCGTGTCCCTGTCTGCCATCGTCGCCTTCACGCCGCCGGGCTAGGATCTGCAGCCGCCCCCCGGCCGCAAGGATGTCCGCCCCGATGAACCCCCGCCTGACCGCCCTGCGCGACCGCTGGCGCACCCTGCCGCGCGCGCTGCGCTGGCTCCTGCTCGCCGCCGTCGGCCTGTACCTGTGCTACCTGCTGGCGGCCAACATCTTCCTCAACACCGGGCTGGCGCCGTGGGCGATCAACCGCAAGCCGCAGAAATTCACCCTGGAATGGGCCGGCGGCAGCAGCTGGTGGCCGGGGCGGGTCGACCTGCACGGCGTGCGCCTGCGCGGCCACGTGATGCACACGCGCTGGTTCATCGACGCCGATCGCGCGCGCGGGCAGATCGAGCTGCTGCCGCTGTTCCGTCGCGAGGTGCGCATGCCCGACATCAGCGCCGATGGCGTCAGCGGCGGTACCCGTCGCGACGACGGCCCGCCGATCCTGCCGGAAAAGCGCATGCCCGCCGTCAAGCCGGCCTGGGTGCTGCGCTTCGACCGCATCCACACCGACAGCGTGCGCGGCGGCCAGCTCGGCGACCTGCAGGTCAGCGCCTACGGCAGCGCCGAGGTCGGCTTCTACAAGCAGCTGCGCGGGGGCCCGATGCGGCTGTATCCCTCGCACGGCCACCTGGGCCAGTTGAAGCTGGTGCGCGATGGCCACGAGCTGCTGCGCGAGGGCCGCCTGGATGCCGATTTCGGCATCGACCAGCACACCCGCGAGCAGGCCCACGGCGTGGACAAGCTGCTCAAGACCGACGCGCGCGTGCGCCTGATCGGCCAGACCGCCGGCATGATCCTGCAGCGCGACGACAAGGGAAATCCGGTATTCCGGCTGGCCCCCGGCAGCGGCAAGGCCGACCTGGACGTGCACTGGGTCCGCGGTGAGCTCGCCCAGGGCAGCCGGGTGCAATGGACCGCCCCGCTGCTGGGCACGCGCCTGGACGGCCAGCCGATGACCGGCGAGCTGGACCTGCGCCTGAACGTGGACCAGGACATCGTCGTGCGAGCCCTGGTGCCCGAGCAGCCGGGCAGCACCCTCAAGCTCGATGCCGACCTGCGCCTGCGCGGTCGCCAGGTGCCGCTGCACGACTTCGGCAGCCTGCTGCCGCGCGCCAACGGCCATTTCGTCGGCCAGTGGCGCTTCGCCAGCCTGGCGTGGATCCCGGCGATGTTCCCCAGCACCGAATGGCTGCAGCTGCAGGGCGAAGGCCTGGTCGACGCCGACGTGCAGGTGCGCGACGGCCTGCTCGCCCCGGGCAGCCGCCTGCGCGTGCCCGAGGCCGAGGCCAGCGCCGAGGTGATGGGCAATTACTTCCAGGGCCGCGCCAGCGCCGACCTGCACGTCGAGCGCGGCGCCGACGGCCGCAACGCGCCGGCGATGAACCTGCAGATGCAGCAGTTCGTCGTCGCCGATGCCGACCATCGGGCCACGCCCTACGTGCAGGGCAACGACCTGCGCCTGGACCTGACCGCCGGCCCGGGCGAGCGCACGCCGGCCGGGCTGCGCCAGACCACCGCCGCGCACCTGGTGTTCCGCGATGCCCAGGTGCCGGACCTGCGCGCCTACAACCGCTACCTGCCGCGCAGCCAGCTGCGCTTCGACGGCGGCAGCGGCCGGCTCAGCGGTGACCTGCGCCTGCGCCCCGGCGGCGGCCTGGGCCAGGGCGACATCCAGCTGCAGGCCAGCGCCGCGCGCCTGCAGGTGGCCGGCGTGGCGCTGCGCGCCGATGTGCGCGGCAACTTCAAGCTCGCCCACGGCAACCTGCGCGAGCGCAACTTCACCCTGGACCAGAGCACGCTGGACCTGCGCAACGTCAGCTTCAGCGGCAGCGGCGGCGAGCAGCGCAGTGGCTGGTGGGCGCGTGTCGGCGTGGACAGCGGTCACCTCGACTGGACCGCACCGATGACGCTCGATGCGCAGGTGAAGCTGGACCTGCGCGATGTCGGTTTCCTGATGGCCCTGTACGCGCAGAAGCGCGATTTCCCGAAGTGGATCGACAAGGTCGTCGACGCCGGACAGACCCATGTCGTCGGTCGCGTGGCCTGGCACGACGACCAGCTCGCCCTGGACAACCTGCGCGCGGAGAACGATCGCTTCACCGTGCTGGCGCGCCTGCGCACCAGCGGCGGCCAGCCCACCGGCAGCCTCTACGCCAGCTGGGGCGTGCTCAGCGCGGCGCTGGACATGCGCGGCGGTGGCGCGCGCGAATGGCACCTGCTGCGTTCGCGGCAGTGGTATGACGCCCAGCCTGCCGCCGTGCCGGCAGCCGGCCGCTGAGCACCTGCGCCGGCGGCTGGGCGGCGGAAACGTTTTCTCCGCACGCCCCGCGCCTGCTGAATGCGCAGTACCGCGAGGCGCTGACTGTACCGCCAAGTATTGTTTTGCACTGCAGCGTGCAAGCCGGAAAATATCTGCGCATAGTGGCCCCGCATCCCGACGTGGGGGAGGGAGCAAGGCCCGCTGGCAGTTCGCTGCAAGCGGGCTTTTTTTTGCCCGGACGCCGGGGTTTTCGAACGGCGTGCAGGCCCTGGCTCAAGGCGGCCATGCGCCGCTTGGCCTGCTGCGCCGCCGCTGCCCGGGTTGGCCGCCGCGCCGGTCTTGCAGCGACAATCGCCGCATGACCGAGATGAATGCCCCGTCCCCCGTCCTCGCACAGCACCTCGACCGCGCCGTGGCCCGGTTGCGCGCCGCCTGGCCGGCGGACCTGCCCTGGCCGGGCGAAGGTTTCGACGCCCGCCTGCGCCAGGTCGCCGTGGCCAGCGAGTTCTTCGTCGATACCGCCGCGCGCCAGCCCGCGCTGCTGCAGCACCTGGCCAGCGGCGATGCCGGTCCGCTGCCGCTGCCGGTCCTGGCATCCGAGTCCCCCGATGAATGGCCGGCGCAGCTGCGTCGCTACCGCAGCGCCGAATCCGCGCGCCTGGTCTGGCGCGACGTGTTCGGCCTGGACAACGTCGAGCAGACCCTGGCCGGCAGTACCGCGCTGGCCGAGCGCTGCCTGCAGTTGGCCCTGGACGCGCTGTCGGCGCAGTTTGCCCAGCGCCATGGCCGCGTACGCGCCGCCGATGGCAGCGAGCAGCGGCTGGTGGTGTTCGGCCTGGGCAAGCTCGGCGGCGGCGAACTCAACTTCTCCTCCGACATCGACCTGGTCTACGCCTACCCGCAGGCCGGCGAATCCGATGGCGCCCGCCCGCTCGATGCCGAAGCCTATTTCGCCCGGCTCGGGCAGCAGCTGGCCAGGCTGCTCGACGACACCACCGCCGACGGCTTCAGCCATCGCGTCGACCTGCGCCTGCGCCCGTTCGGCAATGCCGGCCGCGTCGCGCTGTCGTTCGCGGCGATGGACCAGTACTTCCAGCGCGAAGGCCGCGACTGGGAGCGCTATGCGTGGTTGAAGGCACGCACCGTCGCCGGGGACATCGCCGCCGGCGAAGCCTGGCTGCAGACGCTGCGCCCGTTCGTTTACCGGCGTTACCTCGACTTCACCGCGCTCGACGGCCTGCGCGAGATGAAGGCGGCGATCACCGCCGAGGTCGCCCGCCACGACCGCCTGGACGACATCAAGCGCGGCCCCGGCGGCATCCGCGAGATCGAGTTCCTGGTGCAGTCGCTGCAGCTGATCCGCGGCGGGCGCGAGGAGGCGCTGCGCGAACGCCGGCTGCTGCCCGCGCTGCAGGCGCTGGTCGCGCTCGGCCAGGTCGAGCCCGGCGAGGGCGCCGCCCTGGCCGATGCCTACCGTTACCTGCGCCGGCTGGAAAACCGCCTGCAGATGCTGCGTGACGCGCAGACGCACGCGTTGCCGGAAGATCCGCTGGACCGCGAGCGCATCGCCCGCGGTCTCGGCCACGCCGACTGGGAAAGTCTCTACGCCGAACTGCAGCGCCAGCGCGACCGCGTCTCGGTCGAGTTCGGCGAGCTGCTCGCGCCGCGCCGGCGCGACGTCGCGCCCGACGCCACCGCGCTGTACTGGCGCGCGCTGCCCGACGACGGCGATGCGGCCATCCTCGGCGCGCTAGGTTTCCACGACGTCCACGGCGCCGACCAGTCGCTGCGCGAGTTCGCCCAGTCCTCCGGCGTGCGCGGCCTGTCCGATACCGCGCGCACGCGGCTGGACCGGGTCATGCCGGCCCTGCTCAACGCCGCCGGCCTATCCGCGCAGCCAGATGCCGCGCTGCGCCGCGTGGTTGCGCTGCTGCAGTCGATCCTGCGCCGCACCAGCTACCTGGCCCTGCTCGACGAACAGCCCAGCGCGCTCACCCGCCTGGTCAACGTGTTCTCGCGCAGCGCGCTGCTGGCCGAACGCCTGGTCGCCTTCCCGCTGCTGCTGGACGAACTGCTCGACACCCGTATCGGCGGCCCGCTGCCGGATGCCGCCGCGATGCAGGCGATGTGCAGCGCCACGCTGGAGATCGACGATCCGGAGGCCGCCCTGCGCGAGCTCAACGAGCGCCGCCTGGCGCTGAGCTTCCGCATCGCCCTGGCCACGCTCGATGCGCGCCAGCCGGCCGGCGAGAGTACCCGCCAACTCGCCGAGCTGGCCGAAGCGGTGGTGGTCACCGTCGAGGCGATGGCGCGCCGGCAGGTGCGCGAAGCGCATGGCGAGGTGCCCGGCGGCGCGTTCGCGGTGATCGGCTACGGCAGCCTCGGCGGCGCCGAACTGGGCTTCGGCTCGGACCTGGACCTGGTGTTTTTGCACGACCATCCGCGCGAAGTGGAGATGTCCGACGGCGCGCGGCCGCTGGAAGCCGGGCGCTGGTTCGCCCGCGTGGCGCAGAAGCTGATCGCCCTGCTTGGCGCGCAGACCGGCGCCGGCCGCCTGTACGACACCGACGTGCGCCTGCGTCCGGACGGCGGCAAGGGCGCGCTGGTGTCATCGTTGGCCAGCTATGACGAATACCAGCGCGAACGCGCCTGGACCTGGGAGCACCAGGCCCTGGTGCGCGCGCGACCGATCGCCGGCGATGCGCGCCTGTGCGAGGCGTTCGAGCAGGTGCGCACCGCCACGCTGGCGCGTGAGCGCGATCCAGCCGCGCTGCGCGAGGACGTGCTGAAGATGCGCGCGCGCATGCGCACCGAACTGGACCGCAGCGACGAGGCGCGTTTCGACCTCAAGCAGGGCGAGGGCGGCCTGGTCGACCTGGAATTCCTGCTCCAGGCCGGCGTGCTGGAGCAATCGGCCACCCACGCGGCCCTGCTGGCGCCGCGCGATACCCCCGGCCTCATCGACGCCCTCGCCAACGTCGGCTGGCTCGATGCCGGCACCGCCAGCGCGCTGCGCGAGGCCCACGGCACCCTGCTCGAAGCCGGCCTGGCCTGCACGCTGGACCGCCGCCCGCGCCTGACCGCCCCGACCGTGGCGATCGCCCAGGCCCGCGTGGCGATCAGCGATGCGGCCAGGGGCAAGGGCCTGGCGTTCGCGCAGGGGCGGTGAGGCGGTGACTGACCGCCACTGGCGGCGATGAGCCGGTCAATCGCGCGGCGTGCGCTCGCGGCGCAATGCTGCCACGCCGGCGAAGTACCAGCCAAAGGACATCGTCACCAGCAGCAATGCCGGATCTTCCACGCCCAACGCGCGCAGCACGAGCAGGGAAAGCAAGGCACAGGCAAACCCGGTCAGGCCGTAGCGGATTTCCACGGCCGCAGCTCAGATGGGTTTCAGGAAGACGGTGGTCAGGCCTCCCATGAAGGCCCCGCCCGCCATGGATCCCACCGCACCAACGCCAACCGCGCTCAATCCGCAGGTCAATCCGCCGGCCACGGTCGCGCCCGCCAGGCCGCGCCAGGAGAATCCCCCCGTAATCGCCGTGGTAATGGCATACGCGCCGGCACCGATGGCTGCGCCGCCCACCACATTGATCGCGCCCCCACCGACCTTCGTGATTTCCTCGTCGGTCAGGGCGCGTGGTGCGATGCGGTTGCCCGCTTGTGAGTTCGATGTGCCCGAGAGGATCAGGGCGTCAGTATTCATTGCGAAGCTCCCTTGGTTAGGCGCATTGGCGCGCGCAACCCAATAGACGCCTCGATCGGCTCAGATGCCATTCGAATAATCGAACGCCTCGGCCGCCCCGCCCTCACCGCGCCGGCAACGGCGCCATCTTCCACAGCAGCGCGCGGAACGGCGCCAGCAGGAACAGGCCCATCGCCAGCTTCACGCCCAGGTCGCCGGTGGCCCAGCTGATCCACGGCAGGTCCGAGCCGGCGAAGGCGATCGACCAGAACACCGCCGTGTCCAGCGTCGCGCTGCACAGCGTGGCGATCGTCGGCGCGCGCCACCAGCGGCCGCGGCGCAGGCGGTCGAAGACCTGGATGTCGAGCAGCTGCGAGGCGATGAAGGCCAGGCACGAAGCCGCCGCGATGCGCGGGCTGGCCACCCAGATCGACATCAGCACCGCCAGCGCGAAGCCGCACCACGCCACGCGCCGCGCCGGGCCCGGGCCGAAGCGGCGGTTGACCAGGTTGCTGACCAGGAACGCCAGCGGATAGGAGAACGCGCCCCAGGTCAGCCAGTCGTTGATCGGGAACTGCACCAGCACGTTCGACAGCAGCACCACCGCGCCCATCGCCAGCACGGCGAACAGCAGGGCACGCGGGGTCGAGGGCGCGAAAGTGGCGGGGGCGGGACGGGACATGCGGGATCCGGGTGCGGCGATGGCGAAAAAGTCGCCAATTATCGCCCGCCGCACCGGCCCGGGCCAGCATGCGCGGCGGCGCCGTTCAGATCGACGGTTCGGGAACCTGCAGGCGCTCGCGGACTTCGGCGGCGATGCGCGCGGTTTCGCGCAGCGGCACGATGGCCGGATCCGCTGCGAACGACAGCGCCGCCGCCAGCCGCCCGCGCGCCTGCAGGTCGGCGAGCAGCCCGGCCGCGCGGCTGCGCGCCTGCTGCGCGAACCAGGCCGCCACCGGCACGCGCGTCGCGCAGGCCTCGGAGAGCAGGTTGCTGGAGTCGGCCGTGCAGGCGATCGCCTGCGCCCAGCCGAGCAGGCCGGCGTAGGGATTGGGCCCGTCCTGCTCGCCGCACCACAGCACACCGGGCACGCCGTGCAGGCGCGTACGCAGCCAGGCGATCGCTTCCGGCGGCGTGCGCCGCGAGACCGTCGCCAGCACGCTGCCGTCGCCGCGCAGCGATTCCAGCAGCGCCTCGACCTGTGCCTGCAGCTGCGGCAGCGTCCACGGCACGCGCGCGGTCGGCCCGCCCACCAGCAGCGCCACGCGCGGTCCCGGCAGGGCGGCGAACTCGGCGAAGGTCGCCCGCGCCGCGGCCAGCCAGTCGTCGTCGATCGGATGCAGGCTGCCGATCAGGGTCAGTACGTTGCCGCCCTGCACGCGGTCATGTTCCGGCAGCACCACCAGGTCCCAATGGCGACGGTCGATGCGCGGGTCGAGGATCTGCACCGTGGCCGCGCCCCGGGCGCGCGCCAGCCGGGTCGCCAGCGCCGCCTGGCGGCCGCAGCCGATCGCCAGCCGTGGCGGCCGCGCCAGCGCCTGCGCGAACGCTGCACCGAAGGCTTGGCGATCGCCGGGCAGGCGTCGCGGCGCCAGCCAGCGCCACGGTGCGGCTGGCGCCAGCGGCGGCGAGAATGCCGCCGGCCAGCCGAGCGCGCGGGCCAGCGCGGTGGCCTGGCGCAGGTTGCCGGCATTGCCGTCATGCAGGGCCCAGACCGGCGATCGTTGCGCGTCAGACATAGATTCGTTGCACTTTTGGGCGTGTGTTCCAGCAGTGGTGCCACTCTACACTGCGCATTCCCGATCACGCGGCCCGCGCCGCCCCCTTAGGAGTCTCCATGGCAGCAGTCCTCTCCGACGCCGCGCTCGACCAGCTGTTCCGCACCGCGCGTACCCAGAACGCCTTCCTCGACAAGCCGGTCGACGACAGCCAGCTGCGCGCGCTGTATGACCTGATGAAGTGGGGCCCCACCGCCGCCAACGCGACGCCGGCGCGCCTGGTCTTCGTCAAGTCGGCCGAAGCCAAGGCCAAGCTGGGGCCCGCCCTGTCGGAAGGCAACCTTGCCAAGACCATGGCCGCGCCGGTCACCGCGATCATCGGCTACGACATGGACTTCCACGAGAAGCTGCCGTTCCTGTTCCCGCATGCCGATGCCAAGAGCTGGTTCGAAGGCCCGCGCGAGAACCGCTACGAAGCGGCGATGCGCAACGGCTCGCTGCAGGGCGCCTACCTGATCCTGGCCGCGCGCGCGATCGGCCTGGACGCCGGCCCGATGTCCGGCTTCGACAACGCCAAGGTCGACGCGGCGTTCTTCGCCGGCACGGCGATCAAGTCCAATTTCCTGGTCAACCTCGGCTACGGCGACCCGGCCGCGGTGTTCCCGCGCCTGCCGCGCCTGAGTTTCGACGAGGCTGCCCGCATCGAGTGATGCGGCCGCTGACGCCACCCGTTATCGTCGTACCCGCTGTTCCATCGCCGCCACCCAACGAAAGGACACCACCCATGAACACCGCTACCAAGCTGCTGCTGCCGCTCGCGCTGACCCTGGCCATCGCCGCCTGCAACAAGCCAGCCGAGCAGGCCGCCGCCCCGGCAGCCGCCGAAACCCCGGCCGCCACCGCCCCGGCCGAAGCGCCTGCCGCCGCCCCGGCCGAAGCGCCTGCCGCCGCCCCGGCCGCCGAAGCCGCCGCCACCCCGATCCAGGCCGTCTCCGGCACCTACAAGCTCGATCCGTCGCATACCGACGTGCTGGTGCAGTGGACCCACATGGGCTTCTCCAACCCGAGCGCGCACTTCGGCAACGTGGAAGGCACGCTGGTGTTCGACGCGGCCGACCCGACCAAGTCGAGCGTGCAGGTCACCCTGCCGCTGTCGGGCCTGAACAGCTTCACCGCCAAGTTCGACGAGCACCTGAAGAGCGCCGACTTCTTCGACGCGGCCAAGTTCCCGAACGCGACCTTCAAGAGCACCAAGGTCGAAGCGGCCGGCACCAACAAGTTCACCGTCACCGGCGACCTGACCATCAAGGACCAGACCAAGCCGGTCGTGCTGGACGTCACCCTCAACGGCGCCGGCGAGCACCCGATGCTGAAGGTGCCGGCGATCGGCTTCGACGCCACCACCACGATCAAGCGCAGCGACTTCGGCCTGGGCGCCTACGTGCCGGCGGTGAGCGACGAGGTGCGCATCCGCATCACCACCGAGGCCGAGATCCAGAAGGACGAGGCGGCCAAGCAGTAAGCGGCACGCTTGCCGCGATGTGCATGGAAAGGCCCGCCATTGGCGGGCCTTTTCTTTTGCGCGCATCGGCATGGCGAGGGAGTGGGTCTGCCGGCCTGCGGCGGCGAGAGGGGATGGGGTTGCGGCCTGGCAGCCGCTGTTTTTTCGGTCTTTGCTGGCTTTGGATTTCGCTGGCCTTCGATATGGAGCGGGTTGTTTCCCGGTGCCGGGCGCGATGCGCAGATGCGTTTTGCGAAAAGCTGCATGGGTGGGTTGGTCGCGGGCGGCGGGGCGCGAGGCCTGCTGCCGCTCATGTCCCCCGGTTCAGGCCCGCTTCGCGGGCATGAACCTCCTCCTTTACTTCCCGTCAGCAGGCCTCGCGCCCCGCCACCTCAAGGTCAATGGCTGCCGAAAGAAAGCAGAAGCAGATGGGGTGGGGTGGGGAGAGAAAAGCGGGTCGCCCGCTTCGCGGCTCGGCTTGGTGTAGGAGCGGCTCTGGGTGGCCTCGGGCCATCAGCCGCGACGCGAGGGATCCATCGCGACGGGAGGTCACGGCTGTCGCGGCTGAAGCCGCTCCTACAACTCCACACCACATTACTTCTCATCTCCAACATCTCGCTCTCAGCTCTTCCCCTCCACTTACACTTTTCTCTTCGCTTTTCGCTTTCGCTTTTCGCTTCTGTCTTTGCCTTTGCCTTGCTCTCTCTTCAGCGGCCGCGGATCTTGAAGCGTTGCGGCGCGATGCCTGCTGACGGGAAGTAAAGGAGGAGGTTCATGTCCGCAAGGCGGACCTGAACCGGGGGACATGAGCGGCAGCAGGCATCGCGCCGCAACGCCCGCGACCAACCATCCCCGTGCGAGCCAACGAAGGCCAACCAACCCACAGCCAGCGAACAACCAAAAGCCCAGCGGCCGCAGGCCGCAACCCCTCCCATCCCGCCCGCCAGCCAAGCCCAACAAAAAAGCCCGCCATGCGGCGGGCCCTATCAAGCGCACACGCCTGGCCTGGGTTATTCCTCGTCCTCGGCCGTCCCCTCCGCCTTCCAGTACCCCGTCGCGCGGATCCAATCGCCCGGCACCCCGAGCTGGCCTTCGATGAACTTGCGCATCACCCGCGCGCGGCGCGACTCGGTGGCGATCCAGAAGAACGTGTCGCCATCGTCCAGCTCGTAGTCGCGCAGCATTTCCTCCAGCAACCGGCTGTCCCCGGCCGGCACGCCGTTGCGCTCCAGCCAGTGCACGCGCACGTCGGCGTCGCTGGCCAGTTCCTGGCGCTCGGCCTCCTCGGCGATCTCGACGAACACCTCGGCCACCTGGTCCTCGTCCATCTCCTCCAGCCAGCGACCGATCGCCGGCAGCGCGGTTTCGTCGCCGAACAGCACGTAGCGGTCGTAGTTGTCGGCAATCACGAACGAGCCGCGCGGCCCGCCCACCACCAGCGCATCGCCCACCTGCACGCGCTCGGCCCAGGATGAAGCCGGGCCGTCGCCGTGCAGCACGAAGTCGATCGCCAGCTCGCCGGCCTCGGCGTCATGCCAGCGCGGGGTGTAGTCGCGGGTGGGCGAGTGCGGCCGGTCCTGCGGCCACTTCGGGCCTTCGGCGGTGAACTCGGGGGTCACGAATTCGCCTTCCACGTTGGGGAAGAACAGCTTGACGTGGTCGTCCGGCGAGGCGCTGTGGAAGTCGGCCAGTTCGGCACCGCCGAGCACCACGCGGCGCATCCGGGGGCTTACTTCCTCCACGCGCCGCACCTGCAGCGTCCGCAGGCGGACGGGGTGGCGCAGGCGCTGGTGGACATGTTCGGTCATGGGGAATCCTTGCGGGGGAAGGGCAGATCGGGAATGTGCACGGCGGCCGCGAAGGCCGCCGTGATGTGGCGCCAGCTCAGTCGGCGTCGCCGGTGCCGGTACCGGCCTCGATACCGTCCGCGGCCTCATTCAGCAGCGCCGCGAAACGGGCGATCTCCGCCTCGCTCCACTGGCCGTGGCGCGACAGCACCGCATGCTTGATGCGGCCGAAAGCCTCGCGCACCGGCGGCGGGATCTGCGCCTTGGCGATGTCGCGCGCGCTGCGGTGGGTGCGCTGGCGGGCCGCCTCGATGCGCTCGTGTTCGGCCTGGACATGCGCGCGGCCTTCGTCGGTGATGGCGTAGCGCTTGCGGCCTTCCTCGGCGGTGGCGGCGATCAGGCCCATGTCCTCCAGCTGCGAGAGGGTCGGGTAGATCGCGCCCGGGCTCGGGCTGTAGGCGCCATGGAACAGGTCCTCGATCAGCCGGATCAGCTCGTAGCCGTGGCGCGGCTGTTCGGCGATCAGGTGCAGCATCAGCAGGCGCAGGTCGCCATGGCCGAGCGGACGCGGGCCACCGCGGCCACGGCCGCCGCGCAGGTCGTCGAAACCGCCGCCGCCGCGCCCGCCGCGCGGGCCGTCGAAGCCGCCGCGGCCCGGCCCGCGCCCGCCCCGGTCGCCGCCGCGCGGGTCATGGCAATGGATCCGTCCGCCGTGGCGCGTGTCGAACCCGGCATCGAAACCGGCCTCGAAGCCGAACGGGGAGCCGCGATGGGGGCCGTGCTCGTGGGCGTGCCCGTGGTGCGGGCCATGGTGATGTCCGCGGGCCTGGTGCAGGTCGAAGGCCTCGCGCCCGCCGTGCTCGTGGCGGCCCGGGCCGGCGAGGGGGGGGCGGGGATGGCCGTGGCGGCCATGGTCGCCGCCGTCGTGGCGGCTGAAGCGATGGAAGAACGGATGCATGATTTTAGATATATCGTTTTGAGGTGCGGAAAAGATATATCGAAATAGTCGGAACGGGCAAGCGGCCGCCCCGGCCAGACAGCCGACGGACAGCTTCGGCGGCCTTCAACCCTTTGCCTGCTGGCCGCATCCAACCCCGGTGCATCGCCTTGCCGGCCAGCCCGCGCCCCGCCCACCAAGGCGGGAGCGGCGCCACCGGCGCCCGTCCAAGGACCGACCATGCCCGTACCCGCCCGCCAGTTGCCGCTGCTGCTGTCCCTGCTCGGCGCCGGCTGCAAGCCCGGCGCCCCGGCCTCCTGGTCGATCGCCGCCTGCGACCGCGACGGCAGCTGCGGCGTCGCCGTGGCCACCCAAAATCCCGCCGTCGGCGCCCCGGTACCCCACGCGCAGGCCGGCATCGACGCGCTCGCCAGCCCGTTCGAGACCCGCCCCGCGCACGGCCCGGCCGGCCTGGCCCTGCTTGCCCCCGGGCGCTCGCCGGCCGAGGCGGTGCAGCTGCGGGTCGACACCGACGACGGCCACGCCCGCGACCGCCAGCCCGGCGTGGTTGCCGCCAGCGGCGCCATCACCGCCTGCACCGGCGCGCATGCCGCCGCCGGCTGGGCCGGCAGCCGGCAGGGCGAGGGCTTCAGCGTGCAGGGCAACGGCCTGGTCGGCCCGCAGGTGCTCGACGACATGCGCGCCCGCTACCTGGCCGACCCCGACCTGCCGCTGCCCGAGCGCCTGCTCGCCGCGCTCGAAGCCGGCCAGGCCGCCGGCGGCCAGCGCATCGGCGCGAGGTCGGCCGCGCTGCTGGTGCGCACCCCGCAGGGCGGCTGGGCCGATGTCGACCTGCGCGTGGACGCCGCCGAGCAACCGGTGCGCCAGCTGCGTGCGCTGCTCGACCGTCGCCGCGCCCACGAGCTGATGCTGCGCGCCGAGCGCCAGGCCCGTGCCGGTGATCGCGTCGGCGCCGCCCGCACCGCCAACGCCGCGCTCGCCTTGGGCCATGACTGGGACCGCCTCTGGCGCCGCGCCGCGCGGCTGTCGATGCAGCAGGGCGACCGCGCCGCCGCCCTCGAACGCCTGGCCGCGCTGCACCGGGTCAACCCGGCGTGGGCGCGGCTCGAGCTGGAAGATTCACTGTATGCGCCGCTGCGCGCCGATACGCGCGTGGCCGGCTGGCGCTGAGGCGCTTCAGGCCCGCCCGCGCGATGTTCAGAACCAGGGCCGCTCGTCCAGCACCTTGAGCTGGTAATACAGCACGTTCGCGCGCATGCCCATGATGATGCCGAAGGCGGTGCCCGGCCCGGAGGCATGGCGGATCCCCAGCGCGTTCAGCACCATGCTGATCGCGATCGCCACCCCGAGATACCCCAGCGCCGGACGCCACAGGCCCTTGCACAGGTAATACAGGAAGCCGAACAGGAAGCCCCACAGGTTGAAGTTGACGTTCAGCCGCTCGCGGCTGGTCAGCGCCGTGCGCTGGTCGCGCAGCTTCGGCCCACCGGCCTTCTCGATCAGCCGGAAGCGCCGCTTCCAGCTTTCCGATACATCCAGCCGGGCAATCGGATCGGCTGCCGGGCGCTGCACGGTAGACGCAGGAATCGGCGGCGGCGCGGCCATCTGCGCGCCGACCGAATTGTATGGATCACTCATGTTGTCCCCCTGTTGTTGTCGTGACTTCCCTGTGGCGCCCGGGTCCCCTCGTGCGCCGTGTCGATTACCCGCTCGATTGCCCGCTCAACTGCCCACTCAATCCCCGTTCGCCTCGTCCTCGATCACCTTGCGCTGCATCGCTTCCAGGTAGGCGTCCAGCTCCTGGGTCGAGGTGAAGATCTCGCCCAGCGGCACCGCCTTGACCATGTCGAACACCTTGCGGATCTGCGGCTGCGGATGGCTCACCAGCACCTTGCCGTTGCGCGGCGCCAGCGCCTTGCGGGCCTTGAAGATCGAACGGATGCCGGCGCTGGAGATGTATTCCAGTTCCGCCAGGTCCAGCACCAGCGTGTTGACCGTCGTCGCCAGCAGCGGCGACAGCGCCTCGTCCAGCGCCTGGTAGGTATGGGTGTCCAGGCGCCCGCTGAGGATGACGCGCTGGCGGTTGTCCTGCGCGGGCTCGATCTGGATGCTCAGCGTGCTCAAGGCAGCGTCTCCGGGGTGGGGGAAAAGGGATTGAGCAAGGTGACACGCACGATGTTGGCGTCGCCTTCACGACGGTAGTCCAGCGCATCGGCCAGCTGCTGGACCAGGAACAGCCCCAGTCCGCCGACCGGCCGCGCCTCGATGTCCTCGTCCAGCGCCGGCATCGGCGCCGCGCCCGGGTCGAAGGCCGCGCCGCGCTCGCGCAACTCCAGCACCAGCGCCGCCTCGTCCACCGCCAGGCGCAGGTTGAGCGGCTGCCCGCTGGCCACGCAGCCGCCATGGCTGAGCGCATTGCAGGCCAGCTCCTCGATGATCAGCCGCACCTGCACGATGCGCTCGGCATCCACCCCGCGCTCGGCCAGCGTATCGCCCACGCGGTCGTTGAGGCCGGCCAGCGCCTCCAGCGACGGCTGCATGTCCAGGTCCATTTTCATCCCCCCTGCGCCTCCCCAGGCTCACGGCGCAAGCGTATCGCCAGCAGGGTGATGTCGTCGAACGGCTCGGCCGCCCCGGTGAAGCGGTGCACGTCGGCCATCACCGCCGCGCACTGCTCGGCCGCGTTGCGCTCGCCCCGCAGCGCCGCCTGCAGGCGGGCCAGCCCGTAAGCCTGGCCGGCCTCGTCCAGCGCGTCGGTCACCCCGTCGGTGTAGCCCAGCAGCGTCTGCCCCGGCAGCAGCCGCCCGCGCAGCAGCGGGTAGTGCTGCTGCGGGTCGATGCCCAGCGGCGGCCCGGTTTCCAGCGCCAGCGGCGCCGCATGCCCCTGGGCATCGACCATCAGCGGCGGCTCGTGGCCGGCGCTGGAAAGCCAGTAGTCGCCGCTGTCCACGTTGACGAGCCCGCACAGCACCGTGGCGAACATGCAGGTGTCGTTGTTCTCGGCCAGGCGCGAGGACGCCGCGATCAGGATCCCGTCCGGCCGCGTGTGCCGCCGCGCCGAGGTCTCCAGCACGCTCACCGTGCGCGCCATGAACAGCGCCGCCGGCACGCCCTTGTCCGACACATCGCCTATCACGAACCACAGCTGCCCCGGCGCGGTTTCGAAGAAGTGGTAGAAATCCCCGCCGACCATCTTCGCCGGCTCCAGCTGCGCGCAGGTTTCCAGGTGCGAGCCGGCGCGGTCGAAGGTGCGCCCGGAAGGCAGCATCGCCTGCTGGATGTCGCGCGCGATCTCCAGCTCGCTCTGCATGCGCTCGCGCTGCGCGGTCATCTGGCCGATCTCCTCCATCTGCTGGCGGATCGACCCGCGCGCGCTGTCGAACGCCCGCGCCATCACCCCCACCTCGTCCTCTCGCGCCACGTGCGGCAGCGGATAGCCGAACTGCCCCTGGCGGAAATGCTCGGCCGCATCGGTCAGGTCCTCGATCGGCCGGGTCAGTTTCGAGGCGAAGCGGCGCATCAGCAGCCACCACAGCGCCAGCCCGGTCAGCGCCGCCACCGCCAGCCATAGCGCCAGCCGGTTCAGCCCCGCCAGCACGTACTGCTGCGAGGCCGACAGCACGAAGGTCCAGCCGCTGCGCCCCACCGCCGCGCTGCGGGTGAAGTAACGCCGCCCGTCCGGTGCCACGTGCTCGAAGGTCGCCGGCTTGCCCGCCGCCATTGCCGCCGCCAGCGGCGCCAGGTCCGGGCGCGAATGCCGCACCTGCTGGGCCAGCGTCCGGCGCAGGTTCAGCGCCGGATCCGGGTTGAGCACGTACAGCCCCTCCGGCGACAGCAGCGTCGCCCGCACGCCGAAGTTCGCCGGCAGCTCCTGCACGATGTCGCGCAGCCGCCGCACCGGCACGTCCACGCTGACCATGCCGATCGGCTCGGCATCGGCGCCATCGCCCGGCCGCCGCACCGGCAGGTTGTAGGTCGTGAACAGTTCACCGCCCGTGGCCGCGTTCGCATACGGCTCGGACCACCACGCCGCGCGCGTGGCCATCGTGCGCTGGTACCAGGGCATCTGCCGGTAGTCGTAGCCCAGGTCCTGCGCCGACTGCTCGATGATCCGCGTGCCCTCGCGGCGCACGTACCACACGAAGCCGCCGTCTTCGCCCTGCCGCCCCGTGCGCGGCCGCAGCACGATCATCGCCCCGGCCGTGTCGTTGTCGCCGTCCAGCGTCGCCAGCAGCAGCGCCCGCAGGTTGAACGGCTGCGCCCCCACCGCGCCCGCGCCCGAGGCCAGCGTGCGCCCGCTCACCTGCACCGAATCCAGCGTCGCCGCCAGGCTGCGCGCGCTCTGCTGGGTCAGCCCGTCCACCTCCTTGCGCGCCGCCGCCACCAGCTCGGCCCGCGCGCCCAGGTAGAACACCGCCCCCAGCCCGCCCAGCAGCACCACCAGGCTGAGCACCGCCCCCACCAGCATCCGCGTGCGCAGGCTGTGCCGCCAGCGGACCTGCGGGGTGGACTGCGACAACGGGCTGTCCATCGGGGGCGGCTTCCTGGCCGGCGAAGCCCGGATCATCGCCCCGCCGCCCGCCCCGCGCCAAGCCCGCCGGTCGGCCCCCGCGCCCGCCTGGCAACCGCGCCTATGCCGCTTGCCGGGGTCGCCTATTCCGCTGGCGCATCGCTGTCCGCCGGACACCGCCGGGACAGCCATGAAACAGCCATGGAACGCTGCAATCCAAGGGGTCCATACGCCCCCGTAGCGAGGAATGCCGCAATCGCGCTGGGTTACACTTCGTGGTTCACGAAATCAATGCGGCGACCTCACGCGCCGACCCGGGAGCGTTATGAACTGGTTGAACGAAGTACTGCACGACGATCCGAATCCGCTCGAGACCCAGGAGTGGCTCGAATCGCTCAAGGCAGTCATCGATGTCGAGGGCCCGGAGCGCGCGCACCAGCTGCTGGAAGGCATGGTCGAGCAGACCCGCCGCGCCGGCGCCTACCTGCCGTTCTCGCCGACGACCGAGTACGTCAACACCATCTCCCCCGCCAACGAGGCCAGGAGCCCGGGCGATGCGGCGATGGAGTGGAAGATCCGCTCGATCATCCGCTGGAACGCTATGGCCACCGTCGTGCGCGCCAACCGCAAGCCCGGCGACCTCGGCGGCCACATCGCCTCGTTCGCTTCGAGCGCGACCCTGTATGACGTCGGCTTCAACCACTTCTGGCGCGCCCCGTCCGACAAGCACCCCGGCGACCTGCTCTTCATCCAGGGCCACAGCGCCCCGGGCATCTACGCCCGCGCCTTCCTCGAAGGCCGCATCAGCGAGGCCCAGCTGGACAACTTCCGCATGGAAGTCGACGGCCAGGGCATCTCCTCCTACCCGCACCCGTGGCTGATGCCCGAGTTCTGGCAGACCCCGACCGTCTCGATGGGCCTGGGCCCGCTCGGCGCAATCTACCAGGCGCAGTTCATGAAGTACCTGGAGAACCGCGGCCTGATCGAGAAGTCCGACCGCAAGGTGTGGTGCTTCATCGGCGACGGTGAGAGCGACGAGCCGGAAACCCTCGGCGCGATTGCCTTGGCCGGCCGCGAAGGCCTCGACAACCTGATCTTCGTCGTCAACTGCAACCTGCAGCGCCTCGACGGCCCCGTCCGCGGCAACGGCAAGATCATCCAGGAACTGGAAGGCGTGTTCCGCGGCGGCGGCTGGAACGTCATCAAGCTGCTGTGGGGCGGCTACTGGGATGCCCTGCTGGCCAAGGACAGCAATGGCGTGCTCAAGAAGCTGATGATGGAAACCGTCGACGGCGAATACCAGAACTGCAAGGCCTTCGGCGGCGCCTATACCCGCGAGCATTTCTTCGGCAAGTACCCGGAGACCGCCGCCATGGTCGCCGGCCTCTCCGACGACGACATCTGGCGCCTCAACCGTGGCGGCCACGACCCGCACAAGGTGTACGCCGCCTACCACCAGGCCGTGAACACCAAGGGCATGCCCACCGTCATCCTCGCCAAGACGGTGAAGGGCTACGGCATGGGCAGCGCCGGTGAGTCGCTCAACCCGACCCACCAGACCAAGAAGCTGGATGACGAATCCGTCCGCCACTTCCGCGACCGCTTCAACATCCCGGTCACCGACGCCCAGCTGGCCGACGGCCAGGTGCCGTTCTACCACCCGGGCGAAGACTCGCCGGAAGTGCAGTACCTCAAGTCGCGCCGCAGCGACCTCGGCGGCTACCTGCCCTCGCGCCGTCCCAAGGCCAGCAAGTCCTTCGTGGCCCCGGGCCTGGACAAGTTCGAGCGCCTGCTCAAGGACAGCGGCGAGCGCACCTTCTCCACCACCATGTCGTTCGTGCAGAGCCTGAACATCGCCCTGCGCGACAAGGAGATCGGCCCGCGCATCGTGCCGATCGTGGCCGACGAGGCCCGCACCTTCGGCATGGAAGGCCTGTTCCGCCAGATCGGCATCTACGCCCCGTTCGGCCAGAAGTACAAGCCGGTCGACGCCGACCAGCTCATGTACTACCGCGAGGACCAGAGCGGCCAGGTGCTGCAGCAGGGCATCAGCGAGCCGGGCGCCATCGCCTCGTGGATGGCCGCCGGCACCAGCTACTCGGTCTCCGACGTGCCGATGCTGCCGTTCTATATCTACTACTCGATGTTCGGCTTCCAGCGCGTGGGCGACATCGCCTGGCAGGCCGCCGACATGCGTACCCGCGGCTTCCTGCTCGGCGGCACCGCCGGCCGCACCACGCTCAACGGCGAGGGCCTGCAGCACGAGGACGGCCACAGCCACCTGCTGGCCGGCGCCATCCCCAACGTGCGCAGCTACGACCCGACCTTCGGCTTCGAGGTCACCGTCATCATGCAGCACGGCATGAAGGCGATGATGGAAGACCAGGTCGACGAGTACTACTACATCACCCTGATGAACGAGAACTACGCCCACCCGGAAATGCCGGCGGGCGCGGAGACCGGCATCATCAAGGGCATGTACCTGCTCAAGGACGCCGGCAAGCTGAAGAAGGGCGAGCTGCGCGTGCAGCTGCTGGGCAGCGGCACCATCCTGCGCGAGGCCATTGCCGCCGCCGAGCTGCTGGACAAGGACTTCGGCGTCACCGCCGACATCTGGTCCTGCCCCAGCTTCAACGAGCTGCGCAAGGACGGCTTCGACGCCGAGCGCTGGAACCGCATGCACCCGGAAGCCGAGCCGAAGAAGGCCTACGTCACCCAGCAGCTGGAAGGCCGCCAGGGCCCGGCCATCGCCGCGACCGACTACGTGCGCCTGTTCGCCGACCAGATCCGCAGCTTCGTGCCGATGAACTACACGGTGCTGGGCACGGACGGCTTTGGCCGCAGCGACACCCGCGCCAACCTGCGCCGGTTCTTCGAGGTCGACCGCTACTACATCGCGCATGCCGCCATCGCCGCGCTGGCGAAGGAAGGCAAGATGACCGGCAAGGATGTGGCCCGGGCGATCAAGCAGTACAAGATTGATCCGGAGAAGGCTAATCCGATTGGGGTTTGATCTGATCGGGTGACGTGCTGGAATGCCAGGAAGGCGGCCGATGGGTCGCCTTCCTTATTTGGGGAAAAGGTGCTAAGAAATTGGGGGGGGCCAAGGGGGAAGTCATGGAAGAGCTATTTATCGGTGTCGTAGCGCCGGTCGGCGTTGATTACGCTGTGGGGCTGGACTTGCTGGAAGCAGAGTTGCGAGTCCTAGGTATACATTCCGCGCGAATAAAACTCAGCACCCTGATCGGCCAAGTTCCAGGTGTGCCTGTGACTCCCAGTGCCGTGGAAGACGATCGAATCTGGAAGTTGATGAAGGCGGGGAATGAGGCTCGGGTCCGTCTATCAGATAGTGCGGCTCTAACCAAATTGGCTGTGCTTTCAGTGCAGAAGAATCGTGAGCAAAGAAGCGGCGACGCAACCAAGCCTGCGAAGAATACTGCGTACCTCTTCCTGACGCTTAAGAATCCAGAAGAAATATCGTTTCTACGGCAAACCTATGGCGATGCCTTCATTCTGATTTCCTTCTATGAGCCAAGAGAGGAGAGAGTTACATCGCTTGCACATAAGATTGCGGCCTCAAAGCAGCTGTCTGACATGGACAGTGAGCGGAGTGCCGCAGAGGCCATTGTTAAAGCTGACGAGAAGGATGGTGAGAAGCAGGGCCAGCGAACCGGAGATTCTTTCTCGGAGGCGGACTTCTTCGTAAGCACCTCGAATCGAGAGGTGGCGGCAAAATCGATCAGACGTCTTGTGGAAATCCTCTTCAGTCATCCTTTCCATACTCCGACTGTAGACGAGTACGGAATGTTTCTCGCATGGGGCGTCTCTTTGAGGTCGGCGGATCTATCCAGACAGGTTGGCGCCGCGTTCTGCGATACGGAAGGAAATTTGATTGCGGTGGGTTGCAATGACGTGCCAAGAGCTGGCGGAGGTCAATACTGGCCAGGCCCGGGAGACGCGCGAGATTTTCAGCGAGGCCACGACAGTAGCGCTATCGAGAAGAAGCGTATGGTGGGCGAAATCATCGAGCGTCTGAAAAATGGCGGGTGGCTTGCTGATTCTGTCGCGCAGCTGCCTGCAGAACGGCGTCTCGCTGAGTTGCTAGGTCCCGGGGATGATCCAATTTTGTCGGGGGCCGGGATTAACAATCTCCTTGAGCATGGTCGAATTGTCCACGCGGAGATGGCGGCAATTGCTGACGCTGCAAGACGTGGTCTATCACTCCAAAATTCAACCCTCTACACAACCACCTTTCCTTGTCATGTATGTGCTAGACATGTAGTGGCAGCTGGCGCGAAGCGTGTTGTCTATGTTGAGCCATATCCGAAAAGTCGCGCAAAGGATCTACACGATGACTCTATCGCGGTTGATAGCCACGAACTTGTAGCAGACAAGGTTACCTTTCAGTCCTTCAATGGCATCGCACCGAGGAAATATGGTGCGATGTTTAAAATGGTGAATAGAAAGAAGAGGGATGGCATGGCAGTTGCTGCTAGCTCAGACGCGAGCAGGCTCAAAGTGCGTGGCTCGGCCGCGCACTACATCGTAGAAGAAACGATTGCTGCTAAGGCGCTGAGCGAAGCCCTTGCCAATTTGACTGAAGAGTCCGAAGATTGATTCTGTTGCCAGAGAGGATGCGATTATGAAATTGGGTGATCCGGATCTTGACAGGCAGCTGCGGGCTGGTGTGGACAGATATGACCAACTTCCGGCGTGGATGAAAGAGGCGTCAAACGATCGCATTGGAGTCTCAGCGGAGCCGGAATGTCAGCAAGGCTGTTGCGAAGACCTCATCGAAGAAGATGCCTGAATTCCTTTGTAGGCATGCTGGGTACGTTTGCATGATGGCCATGTGAATTTTCGTATTGGCTGTTTGAGTGTGATGTGCGAGGCTAATTTTGAGCCTAGAAACTCACACTCAGCGGAGAGGAATCGTCGTCTAGAGGCGTTCCGTCCGGCTTCCGAGTGCCAAGCATCGTGTGATGCGCGCGTCGGGAGGGCAGCTAATAGAACACCCCAGCATGGGGGAATACGCTCGCCGACTGAGTGCGGTTTCTAGCCTCCCGACACCCCCGTCGCATGACGCGACGGGGCGTTTTCCCGTCAAGGAGGCCACCATGCGTCATCCCTCGCGCGCTCCCCGCGCCAAGCTACCTGCATCCAAGTCCGTGCCCACACCGGACCCCCGCCCACGCCCCACCTGGGTATTCGTCGAACCCGGGCCGCTGCCGCCGATGCTCACCGCCGAGCAGATCGCCGTCCTCAACGCCCGCGACGCCGCCCGCCGCCGTCCGCGCGGGCCGCGCCGGCCCGAGGAGTGCACCGTCAGTTACAGCTACTACCCGACTGGCAAGCACTCCGTGGCGATGCTGCGCCTACGGGGCAAGTGGCTGGAAGCGATGGGCTTCCACCCGGGCACGCGCCTGAGCGTGGGGGTGCGCGAGGACGGGGCATTGATCCTGCAGCCGCTGCCATCGGCGGAGCCTGCGCCGGCGCCAAAGCGTCGGCGCTAGCCCGGCCTGGCGTGCAACGGCGGCAACTGCGGCATCGGCTCCTCGACGAGCCATCGGCAGAGCCTGCGCCGGCTCGTGCCGATAACAAGGCCCGACATTAGCGGTGAGGGACGCGCGCTTCTTCAGGCAGGATCGCCGCGCCATGAGGCGATTTCGGGCTACTCATGGCCAGCGGAATCTGACGCCGCTTTCGCGTTGACAGCTCAACTTGCGTGGCGAAGGATCCGAGTGCGCCCGCTGAAAAGGCGTGCGTGGTCCCGGCCGGTGAACTGTGCGATCGCGATATCACCTGCCTATCCCTACTGGAAGAAGGATTCTTCTATGTATGAATTGACCTCGGGGCAAGTTGCGGAAGTGTCCGGCGGCGTTCTGCCGTGGCTCGGTGCTCTGGCGTCTGTGTACTACGAACGTGAGGAAATTGCCGATTTCATCGGGGGCGTGCTGGACGGCTTCAATGGCACGAATCACATGGAACCCTGATCGAGGAAGCCGACATGAGAGAACTGGCCGCAAACGAAATTGCCCAGGTTGCTGGCGGAGACGAGCAAACCTACAGCTGGGGCAGGATGGTGGGCGGGGCCGCCCGGTCCTTCTGGAAGGCGATGAAGGACTACGCCGCGTCGAGCGACTCATCCACCGACGTAATCGTGTGAAGTCTTGGTGCCAGTGGCGTGCCAAGCGTTGACTTGGCACGCCTTGCCAGCTCATGAGGGCTGCCTGATGAAGAATGCGGACGGTGCAAGCTCGGAAGCGAACGCCTACTACAGCTTCCGGATCCGGAAGCGCGAGGCCAAGCTCGTCGGCGTCATCGGCTTCCTCTGGTTCTTGTGGAGCCAGGCGGGGGAGCTGAGATCGTTATTCGGCGGGCTACTCGGTTCGCTGGGGTGAACTGGTTTGGGGTGATGCTTCTTCGCCACCTACAGCGTTTCGCCGCTTCCGAGGTATTGGCAGGCCGGCGATCCCAATGCTGCGGGCCGCGCCAGCCCACGCAGTGCACCGTCAGTTAGAACTACTACCCGCCCGGCAGGCATTCCGGGGCGCTGTTGCGACTGCGCTGCAAGTGGCTGGGAGCCATTGGCTTCCGCCCGGGCACGCGCCTGAGCGTGGGGTGCGCGATGGCGCGTTGATCCTGTCGCCGCTGGCCCCAGCTGAGCCGGCGCCTGCGGCGCGCCGGCGCTCCGGCTGGTTTGGCAGCTAGGCGCGCTGGGGGTGGCGCCTTCTGGCCTCGCGCGAGGCCGCGGCGGTTATCCGGGCTGCAGATCCTTATGAACCCCTGGTTAGAAAATAAGGATAAGCGTATAGCCTTATATTCTCTTGACTGAAAAATAAGGATATCGTGATAGCCTTATGATCTTGCCGGGACTTCATAAGGATCCGGCGCCCTTGCCCGGAGACACCCGTGCGCCGAGACCAGGTTGCCCAAGACCGCCAGCAGTACCTCGTGCCGGCGCACGGGTATCCGAATGCGCTCGCGCTGGTGGCCCCGCCAACGCCCCGGCGGATTCCCGACGGCGCGAGCTACCAGGGCCTGTTCGCCAACGCGGCCGCGGCACTGGGACAGCTGCAGGGCGTCATCCAGATCCTGCCGAACGCGGACATGGTCACGCGCACGCTTGCCCGGCGTGAAGCGGTGACCAGCTCGCAGATCGAAGGCACGCAGGCCAGCCTGACCGAACTGCTGGCCTATGAAGCGACCCAGGGGGCCGACGGTCTCGCGGCCGACGTCAAGGTAACCGAGCGCTATGTGGCGGCGCTGGGTCTGGGTCTGGATCGCATCCGCGCCGGCGGCCGCGCCGCGCTGGACCTGTCATTGATTCATGGCCTGCACGCAGTGCTGATGGAGGATGCGGCGGGCCGCTTCCCTGTCGGTGCGTACCGCGATACGCAGGTATGGATCGGTTCGCCCGGCCGTATCGAAGACGCCACCTTCGTCCCGGCCCCGCCCGAATACGTGCCGGGATGCATGGCCGAGCTCCATGACAGCATGCTCCAGTACGCACAGCGCGACGGCGAGTACGGCGAGCTCTCCGTAATTGCGCAGCTGGCGATCACCCATGCCCAGTTCGAGACCATCCATCCTTACCACGACGGCAACGGGCGTACCGGGCGTCTGCTGATGCCGTTGATGCTGGTGGCCACCGGGCATCCGCCGTTGTATCTGTCGGGTTCGTTGCTTCGCCGCAAGCGGGCCTACTACGACGCCCTGGCGGCGATCCAGCTGCAGGGCGACTGGGCGCCGTGGATTCGCCTGCTGACCTCGGCAGTGGTGGATTCCTGCCACGATGCGATCGCGATCGCCCGGGACCTGGTCACGCTGCTGGGTGACTGGGAGCGGAAGGTGGCGGGATACCGAAGTGATTCGGCGGTCCGCAAACTGCCGCGCCTGCTGCTGGGGCATCCGGTGCTCAACGTGCGCAAGGCGATGGAACTGCTGGACATCTCCCAGCCGGCCGCGAACGCCGCGATCAACAACCTCGTGAAGGCGGGCATCCTCGAGCAGGTCGGCATCGGGAATTACGATCGACTGTTTCGGGCAACGGCCGTGCTGCAGCGGCTTGATCGTGCGCCGGGGGCGGTGGGCTAGCTGCCGAGGTCAAGCTGACTGCGCCGCTCAATGACGCGGCGGACCTTCATGCCAAGGTAGGCACCCAGGCCGCCGGCGATCGCGGCGAGCCAGTGCGGGTGTCCGAAGTAGTGGGTTCCTACGCTCACCGCCCCGCCGACCACCGCAACGATGACCAGGAGGCTGATGCCGGTTTCCAGGTTGCCGTACCGACCCAGGCAGTTCCGTCCAGACGATGCCATGTGCGCGTTACCCGCAGGCCGAATGCCCGGTGCGATCCTACCGTCTCCCAGCCTGTTCAGAAATGGGGCGCGGCGGCTGGCCCGACGCCTGCGGTGGTAGCCTGCGGACCTGCCCCCGGAGGCCGGCAATGACCCTGGCTCGTGTGGATCTGGCCGAGCTGCCCGCGGCGCTTGAAGCGTCGTCCGGCGACTGGCTGCGGGCTTCGAGGAAGGCCCGTTCCTGATCGAGGCCATCGCCGCCGCCGGCGTGAACGTCGCCGAGCCGGCGGGTACGGACCACCTCGGGGTCGAAGCGCGGGCAGCGCACATCCCGATGCGCTTTGGGCTGTTCGAACGGCAACCGCTGGAGGCCTGACCCATGTGCTACTCCGCCCAGATCCAGGCCGACTACAAGAAGCTGGTCCGCAACTACGGCGCTGTGATGTCGCTGGAGGACTTCGCCAAGCTCTACTTCCACGACCCCGGCAAGGCCCGGCCGAAGACCCCGAAGGCCATGGACGACGGCTTCCTGCTGTCCGACCAGGCCGAGGTGGCCGCCATCGCCGCCGAGATCCGCGAGTGGAACCAGGACGAGGCCGCCCGCTGGGAGGAGCAGCTGTTCGCCCAGAAGACCCGCCTCAACACCGCCGAGCGGGCCCTGCAGACGAAGGTCACCAAGAAGGCCCAGAACGACGTGCGGGTGGCCGGCAACAAGATCGAGCAGGCCACCCAGAAGCTGGCCGACCTGCGCCGCACCGACCCGCTGGCGCGCGACAGCCGCATCTTCCCGGGCGTCTACGCCCCGGTGATCGTCAGCGAGGGCGGCCGCCGCGTGATCAAACCGATGCGCTACCAGTGCCGGGTCGAGGGCTCGCCGGCCGCCTTCGATGACAAGTACCCGGGCACCTACAACGCCCGCCGCGACAGCCTGGAGAAGTTCTGGCGCGGCACCTTCGGCCGCCGCCACGGGATCCTGGTGGTGGACACCTTCTACGAGAACGTCGAGGGGCCGGACGGGAAGAACCAGGTCATCGAGTTCACCCCCCGCGACCGCGAGCCGATGCTGGTCGCCTGCCTATGGTCGGAATGGACCGACCCGAAGGGCCAGGAGCCCGACCTGCTGAGCTTCGCCGCCATCACAGACGACCCGGAGCCCGAGGTGGCCGAGGTGGGGCACGACCGGACCATCATCAACATCAAGCCCGAGCATATCGATGCCTGGTTGAATCTGGATCCGAACAATCTGGCCGCGCTGTACGCGATCTTCGATGACAAGCGGCATCCCTTCTACGAACACAGCATCGCGGCATAGTAGGTCACATGAAACAGCCCGACACATCCGAACTCGTAGCCGCACTGGTCAGCCTCGCAGCGCGCGTCGATGCGCTGACGTGGGTCTCCGGCGCATTATTGCGATCGCATCCGGACCCGGCCGCGGTACTGGCCGCGTGGCGGGATCGCCAGACCGATGCGGCCGACAGTGGCTTCGAGATCGCCTCGCAGGAGTACCGGGACAAGTTCCTCGGAGAGTTGCAACTCTGGACTGGCACGCTGGAAGCGGAGGTCCAGCAAGCAGCGCATCGTCCTAAACCGAGCCGGCGAGACGCCGAGCCCTAGAGTCGGGCCATGACACTTCCGGGCGGCTTTCGCTGGACCGAGGCCCATCACAATGGCGAGCCTGTCGCACTGACGTTTTGCGACGTCCGGCGGCTCGTTGTGCCGTCAGTCGGTAGCATGTCGAGACCTGCAAGAGCATGATTGGGCCGGAGTAAATGGCGTCCGCGCTGGCGGTGTTTCGCCCGCCAGCGCAGCGTCACTCAACCAGGGGGATCGATGAAAATCCTGATAGCGACCGTGTTACTTGTTTTGTCGTCAGCAGCACATGCTGCACCGCCACCTGCGCGAGCACCAACGGCCCCTGGCCCTGCGCAGAAACTGTGCAGTATGGGGACTTGGGGCTACTACATACCCGTGGGCCAGGAGTGCATCAACACTGAGGCGAAGTGCCGAGCCCACAACGGCTGGTGGGGCGGCACGGAGATGGGGCGCGGGCGCACTCCTGGCTGCTCGCTTCCCACGAAGGACGCTGGTAAGACATGCACTGATGCCGACCAGTGTGAGGGTGGCTGCCTGGCAGACACCAGTGGCCCGATCCCTGCGCCGGCGGGCCAACAGGTGCGCTGCAGATGTTCGGCATCCACCGCCACTCCAAAGGGTGAAACAATCGGCATCTGTACGAAGCGCGGAATCGACTGGCTGATCATCGACTGAACCGAAGCGGACAGCCAACAGTTGATCGTCAGGATCGGAACATGTTTGGTGTCTGCCCCACGGAGGGCGGCGAGGAGAGTCGGGCCACCGACGATGGTTCGCCTCTTGTGGCGAGGGTGCTTGGCGTCCCGCACAGGGCAGTTCGCGTCGCTTCTTCGAGGTCAGACCGCAGCAGCCGGGTGAGCACCTGCCCGCCATCCGGAGAAGTTCTGGCAAGGCACCTTCGGCCGCCGCCGCGCATCCTGGTGGTGGACACCTTCTACGAGAACGTCGAGGGGCCGGACGGGAAGAACCAGGTCATCGAGTTCACGCCGCGCGACCGCGAGTCGATGCTGGTCGCCTGTCTATGGTCCGCGTGGACCGACCCGAAGCGGCAGGAGCCCGACCTGCTGAGCTTCGCCGCCATCACCGACGACCCGGAGCCGGAGGTGGCTGAGGTTGGCCACGATCGGACCATCATCAATATCAAGCCCGAGCACATCGATGCCTGGTTGAATCCGGATCCGAACAACCTGGCCGCGCTGTATGCGATCTTCGATGACAAGCGGCACCCGTTCTACGAGCATCGGCTGGCGGCCTAGCCCGGATCTACACTACGGCCATCTTCATCCGGGGGCTGGGCTATGAGCAGGCGGGGCAAGGGGACGACCGAGATCGATTTCATCAACCGAAACAACCAGCAGAATCTGCGCGCCACGGGCCTGCCCGGCACGGATCATGGCCAGTCCATCTACGAGCTCGAGTGCAAGCTTTGCGGCGAGCGCTATGGCGCCAACGGCAGTGACATCCACCTGCGCAAGTGCCCGGCCTGCCAGGGCGGGCGCCCGGGGTTGCCCCTCACCCCCCAGTAGCCGATGGCAGCACCGGGCGGGCCTCGGGACGGCCGGCAACGGGGCTGCTAATGTCCGCCTTCGACCCATTGCGGTCATTCTGTCTTGCTGACAAGGATGATGATGCCGAGAGCAACGGTTATGGTCCTCATGGATGTCGCTGGGGAGTGGGAGCTGGCGACTGAATGGATTGAGCGTTGGCGTGACCGCATGGCAGTGTGCCCAGAAGAGCCGAGCGGCTGCCTCTGCTGCGTCGCGTGGTGGGATGTAGACACACCTCAAGAGGCGCTAAGCGAGCTGCCGCCGGCGATTCTGGCAGGTAGTGATTGGGCGACGGCGGCACGCCCTCCCAATAGGAATCCAACGTCCGCTTCTGGCCGGTAGCGGACATCCCAGCCCGAGCAGCGGTGCCAGCAGTGCTAAAGTCCGCTCTCGACCCATAGCGGACATACATGCGATTCGGAAGGAGACCGAATGGAGCTTCTACTGAGTGTCGAGGATCGTTTCATGCTCACCGGGCGAGGGTTGGTTCTGGCGCCTGATCTGCCACTTCCGCATGACAGGCACAGTCCGGCCTGCTCGGTTGTTGTCGAACGTCCAGACGGCACTAAGCTCCCCGCAGAGGCGCAGCTTCGTCTCGATCACTTTCGACCTGGTGGCTACAAACTGGTCGTCTATCTGGCCGGGCTCGATAAGGCTGACGTGCCTGTTGGCAGCAAAGTCTGGAAGGTGTGAGTCGAACGTCCGCTTGTGGCCGATAGCGGACGCTCGGCGGGGACGGCCGGCAGCCGGGCTGCTAATGTCCGCTCTCGACCCAAAGCGGCCCTCGCGGTCCCTAAACTCTGCGCATGAACCTTGAAGAGCTGAGAGCGAGACTGCTCCGTGCTGGAGTTCACCCGGGGCTTTACTCATTAGGTGCCCCCGCATCGGAGAGTGAGTCGTACTCCCTGGTAACGGACGGAGCGGGCTGGAAGGTGCTTTACAAAGAGCGAGGCCAGTTCGCCGAGATCGGAAGCGGACTGTCCGAAAAAGAAGGCTGCCTGCTGCTCTATCAGCTGTTGAATGAGGCATTGTCTCTCGGCGACGCCTCGCAAAGAAAAAAGGTGTAGCCCTGCTGGCAGTGGAGCTGAAGTACCGGTGCAAGTGCGGCCAGTTCCGCCATCTGTCCTGGATGGTGCAGATAGCGCCGGCATTCTGATTGGTGACGTTAATGGAAGGATCTAACGGGTGTTATTCAATCCAAACAGGCTCGAAACAGCAAAGTCGAGTGCTGATGTGGCCGCTAACTATTCGCAAAAGCCGAAGTCTGGCCATTACGACGATCCGATCCGGGTGGAGCGTAGTTCGTAATCGAGTGTGAGGCGACCAGGCGGTCGGACGGGCGCGTCCGCGGTGGTGGTGCTAATGTCCGCTTTCGACCCAAAGCGGTCATTGGGGGGGGGATTTGAAGATCACGACGCTCGAAACTAGTGTCGCCGTACCGTTCGAGTTTGGCGTCCCTTCCGCGGAGCTCAGTGACGTCGCCCCGGAAGTGGTGCAGCGCCATGTGCAGCAGGGAAAGCTCTGGCACTTGGTCGCTTGGGCTGATGAGGTCCGGCGAGAAGCGGGCTTTTGCCACAAGGGGCGCTGTATCACGATTCCCTGGCCGGCCCAGCGCGCTGTCATTGGCGAACTGAGGCCTGCCAAAAGGTCCCGGGTACATTTGCTTTGAGGTGTCGGCCGCTCAAAAATTGGGAATCCCGGTGTTTTACAGTTCCAAATACAGCGAACTCCTCCTCACCTGGCTGAAGACCAATGCGGAGCGCCTAGCAGAGGTTTGCGGGTGCCGGGTGGAGTCTGAAATCTGGGGCTCGGATTACTCGTAACGTCCTGAGCTCCGCCCACGATAAGTGCCACGGATCGAGCCGGTGGGCATGTCCGCTTCTGGCCGATAGCGGACATTGGGGCCGGGCGGGGCGGTCGGTCTGGTGCTAATGTCCGCTTCCGACCCAAAGGTGACATCTTTGGCAGAAGGTCTGCGTTATCGGTAAGCAGTTGGGAAAAGAGGAAGGGCAATGCAACTTGTCATGTCTCGCGTCATCATCTACGTCCGTGACGTAGGCCGGCTGAAGAACTTCTATCAGACTCACCTTGCCTTGGTGGCGTCCGAGGAGATCAAAGACGAGTGGGCGGTGTTGAATGCAGGTCCGGTGGAACTCGCTCTGCATCGAGTAGGAAAGCCCTACCGCGAACAACCAGTGCACGAGTCGGTACAGTCGAATAGCAAGATTGTCTTTTCGCTGGCTTCGGGACTAATCGAGCTGCGCGAGAGAATGGTTTCAGCAGGTGTGCCCATGCGCAAGGTCAAGCGTTACGAGGGATTTCCCTATTTGATGTGCGACGGCACAGATCCAGAAGGCAACGTGTTTCAGATTTTGCAGCCAGATTGATACGCTCCGCTCTCGACCCACAGCGGTCTTTGTGTCGACTCGGGTCTTATGTTCGGTTAGAACGACATCTACATGTTTGACTCTGGGGAATCATGTTTTCTATCTTCAAGAAGGCGCCCGCCCCACTCCTGCTTGTACGAGCATCTGGAAGGGAGCTTTGCCGCATCGCTTCCAACGACATTCCATGCGAAATGACGCCGTCTGTCCGTGTGGACGGTCTTGAATCGGTCGAGTTCATTGATTCGCAGGGAGTCGTCCATAGACATGGGTTGGCCAATGCATCCGGTTGGTCCCATTTCTCCATCCGAGTCCACCAGAACCTGGCGTGTCAGGCTGATTGTGTCATCTCACAGTCGGAACGGTTTGACGCGGATTCGTTTGCGAAATCAGAAGCCATTGGCATCCGATTTCAACCCTTTTTCCTCAGCGGCGCAAAAGTGCAAAACTCCGAGATGTATGGGAAAGGCCTGTTTGCACGAGGCTTGCACTTCAGTGGGACGGTTACTCCTGGCAACGTTCTTTTATCTTGCGAGTGCGACAGGTGCAAGAAGTCTTTCCTGATTCATTCGTACCATTCTGGGTTCAGCGACTCGGGCTACTTCTACTCAGACTCCGGCAAGTACACGATCACGGTTAGCAACCGCGAGCCGGGCAGTCCCGCAGCACTCTCTGATCCCGACCCTGCGGCCTTGGCGAACTTGGAGGCCAGACTACCTTTGGCCCCTGACGGCTCTTCCTATAAGTACTTCAACCCGTTTCGTTGCCCGCATTGCTCTGCTCCTTACATTGATTTTGCCGCCGCTCCGGCTCTTCGTCGTGCGGAGTACTACGGAAACTATTTCGTAGGTTCTGAGCTTATAAGGTATGCGCAGCGCGCGCTCTAACCGCATCTCGAGTGCAGCCAAAAAGTGTCCGCATCTGGCGCAGAGCGGGCCGGTAACCCTCGGAAGCGCGAGACGCACATGTCAGGCAATTGCATGCAACCCAAATTCCTCCGCGAATCGACGCTGGATATTCGGGGCGGCGAGCTTTATCAGCTCTTTGCTTTCGACAATCTCACTGTTTGCGGTGCTGTTGGGCGCTACGCGCACTCGTCCGGTTCGACCAGCGTTTCTTGGGCCGAGTTCGTGGCTGGCGCGTTGGACGGTGTAGTGCCGGCCAAAATGGGCCCGCGCGTGCTTAGTGATGCAAGGGCGTTTGTAGAGGGCGCCGCAGCCTGACTGCCATCAACATCCCCTCCTGGCCAACAGGGTGCAGTGGGGGATCGCTGGTAGGCATCCGGATTGTCAGGGGACGCTTCGCGAACTACGCCTGAGGAGTGGGAATGCCGTCACTGACTCTTTGCCAGACTTGGCGAATCCGCCCGCCGAGGATTCGGCGCGGACGAAAAAAGCGGACACTCGGCGCAGGGGCATCGACACCAGAGGCGCGCGCGGCCTGCCTGCCCGCCTGCAGCAGGCCAGGTGGCGCGGTGTGCCGAATGGTTCCACTCACAAAGTGATTCTATGAACTCGCAAACCAAGCTCAACAATTCGTTCGCGATAAGGTCCTTTCTATCGCTTGTCGGTGGCGTCGTCATTACCCAGGTTGGTTCGGGGATGGGGCGAGGCTCGTCCAGCGCAGTCAATTGGTACTTCATGGCGCTGTGCTCGATCTACGGGATCGTGCCCTTGGCCATGCTTCGCGCGATATGGCGCAGCCCGGCCTTTTCCCGGCGCCTGTATGCGCTGGTTCTCAACGTGGCCGCGCTTGTCGCCATCCTCCTGGGTGTGGCCTTTTCGCTGAGGCTCTTGTAGGAGTCAGCCGGCGGGATGGTGCTCGGGCTGCCGAGCGCTATCCGTCAAGCGCCTGCGCTGGCCCAATAGTCGCCCAAGCTACCGCGGGCTGGCGCTGACACGCCGCTGCGCGTATCCCACGCCGCAGTCACAGTCCCGACGCCGGCTTACAAGTGATCGCTATCGATGAAACTGCGCGCCAGATGCGCGCCCGCTTCCAGCGCGGCGGTCATGCCGCTGCATACCGGCAGGTGGCCGGCGGGGACGGGGATGCCGTCCACCTTGATCAGGTGCACGAAGGCTTCGGTGCCCTCGCGTAGCCAGGCTTCCACGGAGAACTCCATGTTGTCGTGGCGACCCTCGACCGTGCGCCGTTCCAGGATGGCCTTCGGCAGGCTCATTTGGCGTCCGCCACGGCTGCGTCCGCAGCCGCTGGCGTGCCTTCGGCCGGCGTGATCCTGAGGAAGGGCTTGTTGCCGAGCTTCTCGATCTGCCCGCCGTTGCTCAGGAAATCCGCAACGTCGCTTGTCAGCTTTTCCGACGAGATCTTGGCCTCGCGCGAACGCGACGTCACGTAGTGGGAGGAATGACGCAGCTGCATGGAGATCTCCAGAGGGCGCGCGATAGGGTGCGCAGGAGCCGCCCTGACTGAAGTGGGTTCCGGCGCGACCAGGCGGTTGGCGGGAACGCTCGAAAGAGAGAGGGGGTGTCACCGACCCTACACCCTATTGCCCGGCAGCACCAGCGGCGCTGTCGGCGATGAGTATTCAGCGTGACGGTGTTTCGGCCGCCTCCGTAGCGGCCTCATACCAATAGCCGCGATCATTCATGACGGGCGGTAATGAGGGCAGCGTGAGCCCGGCCGGGCGGACGCACCGCCACTGGCGCAGGCGGGAACTTCGCGATAGCGTGCCGCATGCACCGCCAGGGACAGGCCCATGCTCATCGTATTGAAGTCGCTTGTATACGCCACGCTCTGGGCTTCGCTCGCCTTGATCCTGGGGCTGATACCCGGCGTCCAGATGTTTGTGTGGCTGGCGGCGATGGTCGTGCTGATCATGCTCGACAGTGCGGGCGTGACGGGGCTGGGTCACCCCAGCCAGGGATTCTTCATTCCCAACGACCACGGAATGTTCGTGGCTTTGCTCAGCTTCTGGATCTTCTGCTTCATCGTGTCGTGCGCCGTGATGGGACTGACCAGGCTATGGCGCGGGCCGCCGGCGCCATGGTGGCAGAAGCAGCGATAGAATGCCGGTGCCGCGGGGAAGGCTGGATCCAAGCGACCGTGGTGCAACGCATATCGCTTTGTCCACCTTGCCCGACCATGTTTTCGCGAGCCGGTTTGCCTGCCCCACGGACCACGCTGGCGTCCCTCCCATCTGCCGGCACGGATGTCGCATCCCATGCGGAACCGCACGCTGATTCTCGCAGTCGCCGCCGGCGCATTACTCGCGATGGGCTTGGCGCTGCATTTTTCGCCGGGCCGGGAAGTGGCGTCACAAGACGTCGCACGCACCGCCGCGCCGGCTGATGCGGCGGCGTTGCCGGCGCCTCGTGGCGAGTCCGCCAGGGCGACGCAGCCCGAGCGCGACAGGAGAGCCGCCAATGCCGCGCTGGCACGATTCCTGGACCTCAAGGCGCGCGCGGACGACCACGATGCCAGGGCGCAGTACGCGCTGTCCGAGCTTTATGGGCTCTGCCAGTCGGTCAACCTTGATCCCGGCCGTTTCGTGGCCACCCATGAAGCGATGGCCAGCCAGTCGCGCGACGCACTCAATGCCCGGCAACTGATTGCTACCGCCAGGCAGGTGGCGATTGAATGCGCGGCGGTGGATGGCGGCGCGGTGATCCCCATGGAGGCTACGCTGTTGTGGAGACAGGCGGCCGCCGACGGCGGTGACCTGCCTGCGACGATCAAGCAATACATGTCGGCTGCGGAAAAACCAACCGGTCGGCAGCTCCAGGGGCTCATCGACCAGGTCGTCGCGTCGGGCGATCCGCAATCTGTCTTCGAGCTGGGCCAGCTGATCGCCGGAACGGAAGCGCCGGGAGACGTCGGCAGCTACGGCGGCATGGTGGGCGACCGATTGGCGGGATACGCCTGGAGCATCGCCGCCTGCCGGATGGGCCTGGATTGCCAGGCTGGCGGCTTCCTCATGAACACGACGTGCCTCAATACCGGGTATTGCAGCGGTGCCTCGTTCGAGGACTTCGTCAGGGTCGGACTGGTCACCCGTGCCGATCAGCCGATACTCGATGCCCGCATCGACGAGGTGACCTCGCGCCTGCGCGGTCGATAGGCAGGCTCGTGCGGCGTCGCATGGGCGTGCCGGCAGCGATCAGTCCGCGGCCGCGTCACGCCGCCGCTCGAGAAACCTACGCACCTGCATGCCGAGGTAAGCGCCCACGCCGCCCGCAAGGGTGGCGAATAGGTGCGAAGGCGCGGGCTGCGGGCGCCGTGGTGGCAGAAGCCACGTCGTCACGGTTGACCGCTCCGGATTGACTGCCGATAGTGCCGTCGGAGCGTAGCCAGACGGCTGGCCAGCGCACGGCAGCGCGAAGGAAACCCATGGAAATTCATTTCAATATCGGTGCGACGCCCGCCAGGCTGGTGCGCGATGCCATGTTCGGCGGGATGAAGATCGTCACGGCCACGCAATCGATCTGGCTGCAGCATCCGCTCAACCCGCTCACCCACTTTTCGTTCCAGCTCAGCCAGAGCTGGTCGCGCACGCTGGAGGGGCGGCACGTGGTGGTGACCAAGCAGCGACCGCTGCTGGCCGCCGGGCTGCGGCACCAGGCCTATGCGATCCAGGTGGACGGGGAACTGGTGGCGAGCCGCAGCGGGTACTAGCCGCCTTGTCGCCGGCAACGGCGGCAGACGACGCGGGGTGCGGGTTGCAGGCGGAGCAGTGAGCCGAGCGGCAGTCGGGGGCGGAGATAGTGGGCTGGGAGCCGTAGTTCATCACGCAGGGAGGGCACGATGTTGGGATGGATCTTGCTGGGTCCGCTGGTCGGGCTGCTCGCGGGTGCGGGGCTGCGCCGGGTGTTCAATCCGGGTCGTCGCGTGTTGCTGGCGTGCCTGGCCGTGCTGTTCGTGGCTGTCGTCGGGATCGGGTTTCTGTCGACCCTCCATCCGGGTCCTTCGTCCCGCTACGCCGGGGGAACCTTCGCCTGGATCGTGCGCGAATGGATGGTGCGGCCAGGCAACGGGCTGATCCTGGCGATACCGGTGCTGGTGGCGGCCATCGGCGCCGCCTGGCCGGCGCCCAGGTACCAGGGCGTGATCACCGGCGGCCTGGCCGCGTACGGCTTGATGCCACCGCTGGCGTTGGTGCTGGTGTTCTCCAGCTGCCAGTACGCGGGAGTCTGCTTCTGAGGGCCGGGCTGTTCCCGGTCCCCTGCGGGTGATGCGGTACTGCGGCGGGATTCGTCAGGACCGGACGGGTCACCCGTGCCGATCAGCCGATACTCGATACCCGCATCGACGAGGTGACCTCGCGCCTGCGCGGGCGATAGGCAGGCTCGTGCGGCGTCGCATGGGCGTGCCGGCAGCGATCAGTCCGCGGCCGCTTCACGCCGCCGCTCGAGAAACCTACGCACCTGCATGCCGAGATACGCGCCGACGCCGCCCGCAAGCACGGCGAAGAAGTGCGGATGTCCGAAATAGTGCTTCCCCAGGCTCACGGCGCTGCCTACACTGTACCGATGACAAGGAAACTGATGCCGGTCTCCAGGTTGCCGTAACGGCCCAGCCAGGTCCGTGCAGTCGGTGCAGGGTCCGTCGATCAGCCTATCGCCATGTGGGCAATAAAACTTGAGCGGCTCTCGCCGGCCTCCTTCGCCTTGGCATCGAGGCGTGCCAACACGCGCCTCGGCAAGGTGATGTTCACACGTTCGATGGTGTCGTCCATGAGGGCAGGATCGATATTCACGTAAGCCAGCATCCATCCCTTGAAGTTGCCCTTTGCCAAGGCGGCTTGGGCACTGGAAGGTCCCGGGATCCTGCGCCCGGCATCCAGGGCCGCATCAATCCATGCAGCGGCAGCATCTTCGGCGCCCTGCATCGCTTCATCCAAGCTGTCGCCGGCGGAGAAACAGCCGGGAAGATCAGGAACGACTACGCTCCACGCGGTGTTCTCGTCGCCAGCTTCGATCATGACGGGATAGCGCATATTGCCTCCTACTTGAGCCCCGCAAGTTTGCTAAGACTGATCACCAGTCCCCTGCCAAGGTCCACTCTGGGGTGAGGAATCGTAATGTGGGGGGCTGCGGGTGGACATATACAGTGTGGGAGCCGCGAACCCGATCGAGGACCCAGCCGTGCGCCAGCAGCTCCTTGATGAGATCCGCACTCTTCACATTTGCAGGGTACACGCGAACACATCTGCGTCAACGTGGCCCATGACGGGTCCAGAGGGCTGGTAGACGCCTTCCAGGTTGCCTGACGGTGGACGCCGGCAGGCATCCGCCCCAGCAATTCCAGAGTGGCGGCCGCCCTGCACCGTGCACGAAGGCAGCAGTTCGCCGCTCCGGCAGACGCTCCATTGATGCCTCCAGCTCACCGCTGCAGTTCCCTTCCCGGCCATGGTCCGCGCCGCGCGCCACCCCATCTACCAGGGACTCCACACACAGAGGTTCCCGGGATGAATCGATTGCAGGGCAAGAGCGCGCTGGTCACTGGCGGCAACAGTGGCATCGGCCTGGCGACGGCGCGGCTGTTCGCGCGCGAGGGCGCGCAGGTCATCGTGACCGGGCGCCGGCCGGACGTGCTGGCGCAGGCGGTCAAGGCGATCGGCCATGGCGCGACCGGCGTGGTCGGCGATGTGGCCGACCTGGACCACCATCGCGTGGTCGCCGAGGAGGCGCGCCGGCGCTTCGGTCAGCTCGACATCTACGTCGCCAATGCCGGGGTGCTGACGATCACGCCGTCGGAGCAGGTCACGCCGGCCGAGTTCGATGCGCAGTTCGCGGTCAACGCGCGCGGCGTGTTCTTCGGCGTGCAGGCGATAGCGCCGGTGCTGCGCGATGGCGCCAGCGTGGTGCTGGTCAGCTCGCTGGCGTCGTCGCGGGTGCTGGACGGCCATGCCGTGTATGCCGGCGCGAAGGCGGCGATGGAGGCCTTCGCGCGCAGCTGGGTGCTGGAATACCGCGCGCGTGGGCTGCGCTTCAACGTGCTCAGCCCGGGGCCGACCGACACCGCGATCCTGGACAAGCTCGGCGTGCCCGAGGCCGACCGCCCGGCCTTCCTGCAGGGCATGGCCGCGCGCATCCCGGCCGGGCGCCTGGGCGAGCCGGAAGAGCTGGCGCATGCCGCGTTGTTCCTGGCCTCGGACGAAAGCCGCTTCATCAACGGCAGCAAGCTGCATGCCGACGGGGGGATGGCGCTGACGTGATTCTCATCTTTTGATCCACCGCGCGCGCATGCTGCGCGCATGAACCCGTCCGATCCCAAACCCACGCCGCCGCCCGTTTCGCCGGGCATGTTCGACCACCTGCTGCTGTGCGGGCGCGACCCGCGCACGCCGGCCGAGCGCGCTGCCGACGAGGCGCGCGAGCGCGCGCGTCGCGCCGGGCGCGGGCGGCGCGACTGGTGGAAGACAACCCAGGGCTGAGCGCCGCGTGCGGGCGACGTGCGCTCTGGCAGGTTCGGCCGGTGCCGTGGGCAGTGGGCCCGGCCCGGTGCCTGGGCAGGGCTGCCATGCGTTGCCAGAGCGAGCCGTCCGTGCCGGGTAGGCAGGGCGGGTCATTGGGGCGATGGGGCGGCGCCGGAGGACTGCGGTCCGGCCTCGCTGCCCGCCAGGCGGGTGCGATGAATGCCTTGGCCTGCTATTGCCCGGCGCCGCCAGCGGAGCGGCGGCGTGGGTGATGCGGGTACTGGCCGGTGATGGAATGGCGATGGCACCGTCAGTGTCATCGCATCAGGCGCAACCGCGAGGCTGCCTAGTTTCTGGGCATCATCGCTTCCATCACCTTGTCGATGCTGAAACTGGCCGCCCGCGCGCGCGGTGGGAATTCCTTGAAGCTGGACAGCCACTGGGCCAGCAACGGCGGGGCCAGGTATTGCAGCGGCACGTTCTCGATGAACCAGTCGTTGTACTTGAAGCTCTCCTCGCCGCGCTCGAACGGGTCGGCGCGCAGGTCGAAGAACTTGGGGATGCGCATGGGCGACAGCGGCTCGCGCCAGACGTCGAGCCCCTTGCTGCGCTGTTCGGCGAAGACCACCTTGAAGCGATCAATGCGCATGGCCATGCAGTCTCCGTCGTCGCTCCAGTAGATGAAGGCCTGGCGTGGGGACTTCTCCTGCTCGCCTGCGAGGAACGGCAGCAGGTTGTAGCCGTCCAGGTGGACCTTGTAGGTCTTGCCGCCCATCTCGTAGCCCTGCCTGACCTTGTCGGCCAGTTCCGGCTCGCCGTTGGCGGCGGCGAAGGTGGGGATGAAGTCCTGCAGGGACGCGATATCGTTGACGACGCGCCCGGGCTCGATCACCCCCGGCCAGCGCATCACGCAGGGTACCCGCCAGCCGCCCTCCCAGTTGGTGTCCTTCTCGCCGCGGAACGGCGTCGCACCGCCGTCCGGCCAGCTGAGGACCTCGGCGCCGTTGTCGGTGGTGAAGACCACGATGGTGTTCTCCGCGATGCCCAGCTGGTCGAGCTTGTCCAGCAGCTGGCCGACGTAGCCGTCCAGCTCGACCATGCCGTCGGGGTACAGGCCCAGCCCGGTCTTGCCTTCGGAGGCGGGCTTGAGATGGGTGAATACATGCATCCGGGTCGGATTGAAATAGCAGAACCACGGCTCGCCGGCGGCATGCTTGCGATCGATGAAATCCAGCGCCGCGTCGAGGAATTCCTCGTCCACGGTTTCCATCCGCTTGCGGGTCAGCGGCCCGGTGTTCTCGATCACCTGCCGGCCGACCTTGCCGAACTGCTCATCCACCGTGGCGTCGTCCTGGTCGCTGGCCCTGCACTTGAGCACGCCACGCGGGCCGTACTTCTTGCGGAAGGCCGGGTCCTTCGGGTAGTTCGGGTACTCGGGCTCCTCCTCGGCATTGAGGTGGTAGAGGTTGCCGAAGAACTCGTCGAAGCCGTGCACGGTGGGCAGGTGCTCGTTGCGATCGCCGAGGTGGTTCTTGCCGAACTGCCCGGTCGCATAGCCGAAGTGCTTGAGGAACTCGCCGACGCTGGGATCCTCGAAGCTCAGGCCCAGCGTCGCGCCGGGCGTGCCGACCTTGGTCAGGCCGGTACGGATCGGCGATTGCCCGGTGATGAAGGCGGCGCGGCCGGCGGTGCAGCTCTGCTGGCCGTAGAAGTCGGTGAAGTTGGCGCCTTCGCGGGCGATGCGGTCGATGTTGGGCGTGCGGTAGCCCATGATCCCGTTGTTGTTGCAGCTGATGTTGAACCAGCCGATGTCATCGGCCATGACGAACAGGATGTTGGGCTTGGCGTTCTTGGCGGTCATGGTGGGGGCTCCTCGCGGTTGCCGGCAGCGTGACCACCGCCGGGCCGCCCTGCTTCCGCAGAACCGCTGGTTTGGCGCCAGTAAAATTACTGGCGCCGATGAGCGGTTCAGCTGAATGCGCGCGGCCGACGTGGGGCGGTCCAGACCGCTGGCGTATCAATCCAGGCGTTCGACATCCGGCAGCTTCCAGGTCTTGTCGTACAGCGGCGGCTGCGGGCCATAGAAGCGGACCATCGGGAACCAGCCGCGGCCGGGAATCGTCTGGATCCAGTTCTTCTCCTGGCCCTGGGGCATCTTCGGGCCGAAGTAGACGTCGACCGAGCCATCGGCATTGGCCTTGGGGCCGGTGTACAGGCTGACCGAGGGGAACTTCTGCTCGTTCTGGATCTGCGAGCGGCTGATGGCGTCGTAGACCAGCACCGACCAGAAATCCTTCGCCGGTACGTTGGCCGGGATGTGCAGGCGGTAGTTCCTGGCGCCGTCCAGTGGCTGCCCGGCCGCATCCTTGTAGGCCCACAGGTAATAGGAGCCCTTGCCGACGTTCTTGTCCATCATGGAGGGCGAATTGCCCAGGATCGTGTAATAGGCGTAGGCGCGACGGTCAACCTCGAGCACGCCGTCGCGGGTCCAGGTGTAGGGGACGTCGCCAACGTACTGCCACTGGCGATCGTCGTAGTAGTAGGTGCCGCGATCGGGTGAGGCGAACGAGTTGGCGCGCGCCATCGCCGCACCGAGCTGGGCGCCTTCGGTCAGCAGCTTGCGGTGCGCTTCGTCGGCGGGAGTCGGCTGGTCGTGGCGGATGCCGATCGCCTCCATCTGGAAACGCTCCAGCGGCGGGAAGATGTCGACGGGCTCGCCCTGCACGATGGCCGACAGCTCGTCATAGAACGCGGCGGTGTCCGAGTGGATGGTGTCGATCGGCTTGCCCGAGCCGTCGACGTAGTTCATGGCGGCCGGATGCGCGTCGGCGCTCAGCGGGTGGATCTGCAGCTGCTTCATCAGCGCCACGGCCTGGTCGGTCTTGCCGTCCACCTGAAAACCCCGCACGCCGATGAGGATGGTGTTGGTAGGCGACTTCACGACGAAGTAGCCGGGCGGCACGGGCCCCTCGTATCCCGGCGGCAGGAACAGGTATCTTCCGCCTTGCCCCTTGTCCGGCCCCAGCGGGCCGATATCGACCAGGAAGCGCTGCAGCGCGTCGGTCGCCCCGCCCAGCATCTTCGGCGGCGCCACCAGCACGGTGGGGCCGTTGGCCTTCAGGTCGATGCAGCCCAGGCCGTAGACGGTCTCGGTATTGGCCGTCAGCAGCAGGGTCTTGGCATCCATCAGGCTTTCCCAGATGACGAACGGCTCCGCGCCGCCGGCCGCTTCGGCGCGCAGGCCCTTGCAGGTCTGGGCGATGGCGACGGCGGGCATCTGGGTCAGGTAGACCTCGGCGGCGCGGTTGATCACCATCTGCTCCTGCAGCGCCTTGGCCGATTCAGGCGTCGGGTAGCCGCCCTTGAACTCGAACTCGCCGGACCGCGTCCTGAGTTTCTCCGTACCCAGCCAGCCGTGGGGATCGGCCGGTGCGGCCGTCGTCGCCGGGGCGACCGCGGCCGGCGGCGGGGGCGTTGCCGCGGTGGCAGCCGGTGGCGCGGCGGGGGCCGGGGCCGGCTCGCGCTGGCACCCGGCGAGGGAGATGGCGATGCCGACAACGCAGCAGACCAGGGGCTTCATGGCGCGACCTCGATTGGGGACCAGACAAGGATCATGGGCGCACCGGCGCAGGGGACAACGGGGGAACTACGCGGCCGTCGCCAGTAAAAGTACTGGGGCCGCCAGCGTTGCGGCGTGTCGCTCAGCGCACCTGCCCGCCCGGTGCCGCCGCCGCCTCCACCACGCCCGGAATCGGCGTTGCCTGCGGGAAATGTGCGCGCAGCGCGTCCACGCCGGCCTGCGGGCGCGCCAGCGGCTGCAGGTCCTGCCGATCGGCGCGTCGCTGCGCCGTATCCACCTGCAGGTGGCGGTCGCGTGCTTGCACCAGGCCGGGCTGGATTTCGCCATCGCGGTTGAACGACCAGGCCAGCATCGGCGGACCCAGCGGCAGCGTGTCGCCCGGCGCGGTGCCCTGGCGGGTATGCCAGGTGTGCCAGGTCTTGCCGTAGCTGTTGAGCTTGGACTTCATCAGCGCCTTCTCGGCCACGCCGGGCAGGCCGGGGGCGACCAGCTGGCCGGACAGGATCTCGCCGTTGTGCGGGTGCCAGTATTGGCGTTCGCCGGCGGGCAGCTGGGCGAAGAGCTTCTCGGAAATGATGTACTCCACGCCGGTGAGATTGGCCTGCGCGGCATCGCCGTCGAACAGCACGCACTGGGCGAAGTCCTCGTTGACCTGGCGGCAGTAGTGATGGGCTTCCATCTGCTGGTCGGGGGCTTCCTTCATCGGATGGAAGCCGACCAGGTGGATGTCGAGCCGGGCCAGCGGGCCGTTGCCCTGCAGGGCGGAGGCGCCGGCTTCCAGCACGTTGGTGCGGGTGCTTTCGGTCGCGCCGGGCGGGCTGACGGCCGGCGGTTGCCGGCTGCCGCAGGCGCAAAGCCCCACGCCGAGCAGGGCCAGCCATGCGCTTCGGTTCATGATGATCCACCGTCCGCCAGCGAAGAACGCGATGCTGGAACGCCGGATGTAAGCCAGGCGCGATGCGCGGGTGTGCGCGGCATGAGCGCGTGGGCTAAGCCACCCGTGCCCGTCGCCGCGCTTCGGCAAGGCAGTGTGCCCCTTGGGAACTGCGCCGACCTGCGCCAGAATGCGGCCAGTCCCGCCCACTGTCGCGAGGTTGCCATGGAAGGTTCCCGCCATTCGTTCTCCACACTTACCGGGCTGTGCCTGGTGGGCGCGGCGGTCTTCATCTTCCTCGGCGTGTCGCACGGCGCCGGCTGGTTTGCCGCCGCGGTGGCCTGCCTGCTGGCGGCGGCATGGAAGGGCGACCGGTCCGTGCGGATCGCCGCCGGGCTCGGTCTGGTGCTGGTGCTGCTGGCCAGCGGCTACGTGGTCGGGCGCTGGCTGGCGCTGCACGAGGGCGGCGAGGCGCCCTCGTCGACGCCTTCGGTATCGACCATCACCGCGGTGCACCTGTAAGCGGCAGGCCCGTGAGCACCAGGTAGACCAGGAAGGCCGCCACGACGATACCGCCGGCGAGCAGGCCGGCGCGCAGCGCGGCACCGGCACCGTGGCGCACCCGCAGCTGGCCGCCGCACAGCACCGCCATCGCCGCCACCCAAAGCGCATAGCCCCAGCCGTAGGCGCTGATCAGCGAGCGCGAGGCGAGTTCATGCACGCGAACGTAGCCGTAGAACGGCAGGGTCAGGGCGAGCAGCAGCGCGAGGCAGGCGAGCATTGCCGAGCGGCGCGGACGGGTGCCGGCGAGTAGGACCGCCAGCGCGAAGGCCGGGTTCGCGTACCAGCCGAAGTTGAGGTCGAACACGCCGCCCCAGCCGGAGATCAGCAGGCCCAGCGGCCACTGCGGTTCGAGGTTGTCGTTGACATACAGCGCCGGGAAGAACAGGCAGGCCAGGTACAGCGCGATGGCCAGTGGCACGTGGTACAGGCGGACGCGGGCATCCGGTGTGGGAGCGGTGTTCATCGTGGGCATCCTTGCGGTGACGGGGTGGGCCGGGTCCGTTACAGACAGATGCCCTCATGGCCTGGTCGGCGGGACCCATGCAGTTCACGGGATCGAACATCAGCTGGCGTCCGGGTGGTGGCGGTGGCAGGAGTCGGCAGGATCTCCGAATGGATCGGATCCAGCGGTGCGGATACGGGGGCCCGATTGCTCAGGCGCCGGGTACCGATCGGATCGGGCCGGTCTTGAACGAGCGCCTCCAGCCCTTGGCGCTCACCACGCGGCCACCTTCGAAGACGAAGGTGACTTCCAGCCTGGACGCGGCGGCCGTATTGATGAATTCCACCTTGATCTCATGCCGCGCGCAGCCTTCCTCGGGCATGTCCATGTAGTCCCAGCCGAGGAAGCGATAGCTGTCGGCCTGCGCCTCCTCGGCGAGCCGACGGGCGCCCACCACGCCCTTGCCGAGGGGCATGCCGACATCGCCGCCGCCGGCGCTGAATTCGGCCGAGGGCGCGACCAGGTCGCTCAGGGCGTCGCCAGGATTGGCGGCGCGTTGCACGACCTGGACGGCACGCAGCGCCAGCATGTCGTTGAGCTCTCTCGCACCGATTTCCCGCGGTAGCTTGCAGTGGCCGGTAGCGGCACTGGCGGTGCCGGTGAGCAGGGCAAGGCAGGCGAGCCAGGACGGATCGATGTTCAAGCGTGCACGTGCGCCGGGCATCGTCATGATCCTCCTTGGTAGCGCGGACTGTGGCGCGGGGCAGGGGTGGCGCGTGGACCCCATCCGCTCGGTCCCCCGAGGCGCTGGCGCAATATCACCCGGCCCGCATCCTCACGCAAGGCGCGCGGCCTCCACGCGCGTTCTTCACCCGCGGCGGTCCACGGTGGGGCGGTACCCGCGGAGTCCGCCATGTCCAAGGCCATGCCATTCAGCCCGGTCCCGCAGTCGCTGGCGACGCTGCCGGCCTTCGATGCCGAGTCGAAGCTGCTGGCGGTGATCGAGGCGGCGGCCGGCTCGCGCAACAAGCTCAAGTTCGATCCCGCGAGCGGCGCCATGGTGCTGCATACGATGCTGCCGCTCGGCGCGTCGTTCCCGTACGCGTTCGGCTTCGTGCCGTCCACGCGCGGCGAGGACGGCGATCCGCTCGACGTGCTGGTGTTCCTCGACGAGCAGGTGCCGCCCGGCGTGGTGGTGCCGTGCCGGCTGGTCGGGGTGATCCTCGCCACGCAGACCCAGGACGGCAAGGCGCGGCGCAACGACCGCCTGCTGGCGGTGGCCGACAAGTCGCATGCCTATCGCACCGTGGAGCGCATCGACGACCTGGACGACCACGTGCTCGAGGAGATCGAGCGTTTCTTCGAGTTCTACAACGCGCAGAAGGGCGAGCGCTTCAAGCCGCTGGGTCGGCATGGCGCCAGGCGCGCGATGGCACTGGTGAACAAGGGCGGCAAGGCGTTCGCGCGGGCGCGGCGGGCGGCGATGCCGTAGCGGCGCGGGGGCGAGCTGAACCAGACAGCTGCGGCGGTCAAATATCCGCGCGCGTGGCCGATAACGTTTCCAACACCGCAGAATCGGGCCGAACGGCTGGCTCCGGCCACGCTGACGCGCCGCCGCACAGGGAACGGAGCCCATGCCTTTCAGCGCCGGAAACTTCCAGAACTTCCTCGACGCCAGCCCGATCCCGATGTGGGTCTACGACACCGCCACGCTGCGTTTCGTGTGGGTGAACGCGGCGGCGGTTGCGCGCTATGGCTACGACGCGGCGACGTTCACCTCGATGGGCCTGCTCGACGTGCGCCCGGCCGCCGAACGCGGCGAGGTCGCCGCGCTGGCGTACAGCGCCGACCGTGCCGACGCCAACCGCTCGCGGATCTGGACCCACCTGGACGCGCATGGCACGCCGCTCAACGTGCGCGTGACCACCGTCGACCTGCTGCCCGCCGAGCGCGGCCTGCGCCTGGCGCTGGTGGAGGACGTGACCTCGTTCGTGGAGATGGAGCGCACGCTGACCTACCTGGCCACGCACGACGACATCACCGGCCTGCTGAACCTGCAGGCGCTTGCCCGCACGCTCGATGACGGCGCGCTGGGCGAAGGCTACGGGATCGCCTGCCTGCGCCTGCACGGGTTGGCCGAAGTCGGCGACCTCTACGGCCGCACGCTGGAGCGCGAGGTGGCCGCGCGCGTGGTCGAGGTGCTGCGGCCCGGCGGCGAGGGACTGTGGGCGTTCCATCCGCCCGATGCGCTGTTCATCGCCGCGGCCGACGCTGACACGCTGTACGCCACCGTCGAGGCAGCCTGCGCGGTACTGGAGACACCGGTGGTGGCCGATGGCGCGCAGTGGCAGATCACCCCGCGCAGCGGCATTGCCGCGCACGCGGCGCCGGCGCGGGCCGAGCAGGTGATCGCGCAGGCGACGGTGGCCGCGCGCGTGCCGGCCGAGGCCGGGCAGGCCACGCGCTACAGCGAGGCCCTGGGCGAGGGACTGCGCCGGCGCCAGGCGCTGGCGGTGGCCGTGCGCGGCGCGCTGCGCGATGGCGGCATCGACGTGCACTTCCAGCCGATCGTGCGCCTGGACGGGGCCGGCGGCCAGCCGCGCAAATTCGAGGCGCTGGCACGCTGGACGCTGGAAGGCACGGCGATCGCGCCTTCGGAATTCATCCCGATCATCGAGGGCGCCGGCCTGGGCGCGGCGCTGGTGCGCCACGTGATCGGCCGCGCCTGCGAACTGGTGGCCGTGCTGCAGGCGCGCGGGCAGGCGGCGCTGGTGATGGTCAACGTGCCGGCGATCGCCGCGGTGCTGCAGCGCCTGCCCGACGACCTGCAGGACGTCTGCGCCGCGCACGGGGTGGCGGCGTCGTGCATCGGCATCGAGATCACCGAGTCGGCGGTGATGGAGGATTCGAAGACCTGGCGCCGCAGCCTGGCGCTGCTGCGCTATCTCGGCGTGCAGCTGGCGATCGACGACTTCGGCACCGGCTTCAACACGCTCACCTACCTGGACCGCCTGCCGGCGGACACGATCAAGCTGGACCGCAGCTTCATCGGCGCGCTGTTCAGCAGCGACCGCCAGGCGCTGGTGTGCGCCTCGCTGATCCGGCTGGCGCACGGGCTTGGCCTGAAGGTGGTCGCCGAAGGGGTGGAGACCGAGCGGCAACATCGCTGGCTGGTCGAGCACCGCTGCGACGAGGCGCAGGGCTATCTGTTCGGCCGCCCGCAGGCGCTGGCGCAGGTGCTCGCGGAAGCGGTCACGACGCCGGATCGAACATGAACACGCGCAGCTCCTGCGCGCAGCGGCAGCTGAGGGCGATCCTCGCGGCCCAGGCGATGGCGTCCTGGCGCGAGGGCAGTTCGAGCACGCAGAAGCCGCCGTCCAGGCGCGGTCCGTCCGGATAGCCGCCTTCGCGGACGCTGCCGTCGGCGGCCACGCGCACCGGCGGTACGGCTTCGTCGATGCCGCCGCCGAAGACATAGACACCGGCGCGCTTGGCGTCCTCGATCACGGCGTGCGAATCGATGCCGGCGGCGATGAATTCCGCCTCGGACAGCTGCATCGCCGCGCTGGGGAAGGAGATCAGGTATTTCATGCGGGGCCTCGCGGAGGCGCCGGCGGCTGCCGGCCTGGGGAACGACGGACCGGCGCGCGGGATTTCGACATGGCGGTGTCAGGGTCGCTCCGGCGCTGCCCTGCACGCCCGCCCGTCCCGCCATCCCGCCATCACGCCATCACGCCATCACGCCATCACGCCACGGTGCGAGGCCGGCGATGACAATGGCCGCCGGCCCCCGCCCGTCTCCTGCATGCCCTCGTTCAATGTCCTGACCGTCAACCTCCACATGGGATTGAGTGCGTTGAACCGCCGCTTCGTGCTGCCGGAACTGCGCCGGGCGCTGGCCGCCGAGTCGGCCGAGATGGTGTTCCTGCAGGAAGTGCTGGGCGAGCATGCGCGGCACGCGCGGCGCCACGCGGACTGGCCGGCCGGCAGCCAGTACGAATACCTGGCCGACACCCTCTGGCCGCAGTACGCGTACGGGCGCAACGCGGTGTATCCGGATGGCCACCATGGCAACGCGCTGCTGTCGCGTTTCACCCTCGTGCGCTGGCGCAACCGCGATGTCTCGGTGCAGGGCCACGAGCAGCGTGGGTTGCTGCATGCGGTGGCGAGCGCGCCGGGGCAGGGCGGGGAGATCCATACCCTGTGCGTGCACCTGGGCCTGCGCGAGGCGCACCGGCAGCGCCAGATCGGCCTGATGTGCGAGATCCTCGAGCAGGAGGTGCCGGCGGACGCGCCGCTGGTGGTGGCCGGCGACTTCAACGACTGGCGCGCCCGTGGCCACCGCCTGCTGCGCCGCTGCGGACTGGTGGACGCCTTCGAACACGCGCATGGCCGGCTGGCGCGCACCTTCCCGGCGCGCTGGCCGACCCTGCCGCTGGACCGGCTGTACGTGCGCAACGCGCGCGTGGAGTCGGCGCGGGTGTTGTCGGGCCGGCCTTGGTCGCACCTGTCCGACCACCTGCCGCTGCTGGCGAGGATCGCGACGTGAGGTGGAATCCCGGGGTCGATTCGCGCTGGCGGTCGGGTCACCAGCTGCAGCTGCTGGAGAACGGCGAAGCCTATTTCCCGCGGGTGATGCAGGCGATCGACGCGGCGCGCGGGGAAATCCTGCTGGAGACCTTCATCTGGTTCCCGGACAAGGTCGGCCTGGCGCTGAAGTCGCACCTGGTCGCCGCCGCGCGCCGTGGCGTGCGCGTGCACGTGCTGGTCGATGCGTTCGGCTCGCCCGAGCTGGCGGCGGAAATCGCGGACGAACTGGTCGACGCCGGGGCCAGCGTGCGCATGTTCGATCCACGCCCGCCGCTGCTGGGCCTGCGCACCAACGTGTTCCGCCGCCTGCACCGCAAGCTGGTGGTGATCGACGGCGAGGTCGGCTTCATCGGCGGGATCAACTACTCCGCCGACCACCTGGCCGATTTCGGCCCGGAAGCCAAGCAGGACTACGCGGTCGAAGTGCGCGGCCCGGTGGTGGCGGACATGCGCGATTTCATGCGCCATGCCATCGCCACGCAGGGCTCGGGCGAGCACTGGCAACCGCAGCCGCAGGACGTGGCCGGCACGCCGGCAGGCACGGCCGAGGCCTGCCTGCTGCCGCGCGACAACGGCCCGCGCTCGCGCGCGATCGAGCTGGCCTACCGCGAAGCGTTCCGCCAGGCGCGCGAGGAGATCATCATCGCCAATGCCTACTTCTTTCCCGGCTACGGCTTCCTGCGCGACCTGTGTGCCGCCTCGCGGCGTGGCGTGCGGGTCTGCCTGCTGTTCCAGGGCCAGCCCGACACCTGGCTGGCGCTGGCGGCCGCGCGCTCGCTGTACCGCCACCTGGTGGACGAAGGCGTGGAGCTGTACGAGTACTGCCAGCGGCCTTTCCACGGCAAGGTGGCGGTGATCGACGGGCAATGGAGCACGGTCGGCTCCAGCAACCTGGACCCGCTGAGCCTGGCGCTGAACCTGGAAGCCAACCTGCTGGTGCGCGACGCCGCCTTCGCCGCCACGCTGCGCGAGCGCCTGCAACGGCTGATGGACGCGCACTGCCGCGCGATCGAACCGGACAGCCTGCCGCGCGGCCGGCTGTGGCGGCGGCTGTTCCGCCCGCTGCTGTTCCACGTGCTGCGCAACGCACCGGCCTGGACCAGCCGCATGTCGGCGCGGCGACCGCGCGCGCCGCTGCTGTCGTCCTCGCGCGCGAGCCCGCCGCCATGACCGACCGGCGACGCCGCTGGCGGCTGCTGCGCCGGATCGGCCTGTACGTGTTCATGGCGCTGGTGGCGATCCTGCTGGTGCGCCAGGGCCGCCACCTGGACTGGGCGCAGGTGGGGGCCAGCCTGCGCGCCTATCCGCCGCACACGCTGGCCATCGCCGCGGCGCTGAGTGGCGCCGGCTACGCGCTTTACGCCTGCTACGACCTGGCGGCCCGCCGCTATGCCCGGCATGCCCTGCCGGCGGCGCGGACCATGGCCATCGCCGCGATCGCCTATGCCTTCAGCGTCAACCTGGGCGCGGTGGTGGGCGGGGCGGCATTCCGCTACCGGCTCTACGCCCGCGAAGGCCTCGGCGCGGGCACCATCGCGCGCATCGTGGCGTTTGCGATCGGCTGCAACTGGGTCGGCTACCTGCTGCTGGCCGGGGTGTTGTTCGCTTCCGGCCGGGTCGCGCTGCCACCGCGCTGGCCGCTCAGCGGTGCCGCGCTGCCGTGGCTGGGCGCGGCGATGCTGCTGGCGGTGGCCGGCTACGTGCTGGCCTGCCACCTGGCGCACGGGCGCGTGCTGCATGTACGCGGGCGACATTTCCGCCTGCCTTCGCCGCGGCTGGCGCTGCTGCAGATGGTGCTGGCCGCGGCCAACTGGTCGCTGATGGCGACCGTGCTGTGGCTGCTGATGCCGCCGGCACTGTCGTGGACGGCGGTGCTGGCGGCGCTGCTGGTCGCCGCGATCGCCACCGCGATCGCGCATATCCCGGCCGGGCTCGGGGTGATGGAAGCGGTGTTCATCCCGCTGCTCGGCCACCTGGCGCCGGTGCCGCAGATCCTGGCCGCGCTGCTGGCCTACCGGGCCTGCTACTACCTCGCACCGCTGCTGCTGGCGATCGCCGGCTATGGCGTGCTCGAAGCACGGCGGCGCCCGCAGGCGGCTCCGGTGCCATGAGCGCCGAGGTGCTGCGCACGCCCGATGGCCGCTACCTGGTGGTGCGCGGGCGCCTGTGGCGCGCGAGCAACCCGCACCTGCCCGAGGCGCGTCGGCAGGCGCTGGTGCAGGCGCTGATGGCGGCACGACGCGAGGTCGGCGCCGCGCGCCGGGCCGGCGACCGCGCCCGCCTGGCCGCCGCCGGGGCGGCCGTGGACGAGGCCAAGCGCGCGCTGGGCGAGCGCGGCCCGGTGTGGTGGGACGATGGCGCCCCGGACTACAACCGCCACCTGGTCAGGAACAGCCCGTATGCGCAGTGGCATGCCGCGCGCGAAGGCGCGGCATCGGCCGACTGACCACGCCGGCGCGCGGCTGGCCTGCGCGGAGGCGCCGGCTTAGTCGGCCACCTTCACCACCAGCTTGCCGAAGTGGTCCGCCTGCTGGAGCGCGTCGTAGGCCACCTCGGCCTGCTCGAAGGCGAAGACCTGGTCGATCACCGGCGCGATGCCGGTCTTCACCAATGCCCGCAGCGAGGCGACCGGGCCGACATAGATGCCCTGCAGGGTGATGCGGCGTTCGAGGATGGCGGCGGTGTTGACCGGGCCGTCGAAGCCGCTGAGCACGCCCATCAGCGAGATGCGCCCGCCGAAGCGCGTGGCGGCCAGGGTGTGGTTGAGCGTGGCCGGGCCGGCGACGTCGATGGCCAGGTCCGCGCCGAGGCCGTCGGTGAGCCGCAGCACTTCCTGCTCCCACTGCGGATGGGTGCGGTAGTTGATGGTCTCGTCGGCGCCGAGCGCGCGGGCGCGGGCCAGCTTCTGGTCCGAGCTGGAGGTGATGATGACCCGCGCACCCGCCTGTTTGGCCAGCTGCAGGGCCAGGATCGATACCCCGCCGGTACCCAGCAGCAGCACGGTTTCGCCCGGCTGCACGGGGCGCCGCTCGAACAGCGCCGACCAGGCGGTCACGCCGGCGCAGGGCAGGGTGGCGGCCTGCTCGAAGGACATCGTGTCGGGGATGCGCACGACCGCTTCGGCCGGCACGACGATCTGCTCGGCAAGCACGCCGTCATGGCCGGGCGCGCCGAGGCTGCTGGCCTTGCGCGCTTCGGAGAACTCGCCTTCGAGCCAGCCGGGCATGAAGCCGATGACGACGCGATCGCCGGCGGCCAGCGTGGTCACGCCTTCGCCGAGCGCGGCGATGACGCCGGCGCCGTCGGACAGCGGCACCGCGCCGGCGAAGCGCTGGGCGACCAGCAGGTCGCGGTAGTTGAGCGAGGCGGCCTTGATCGAAACCAGCACCTCGCCCTTGCCGGGCGTGGCGGCGGGGACGTCTTCCAGGGCCAGGCGGGGGGTGTTGCCGGTGAGGGTGTAGCGGCGCATCGGGGGCGCTCCATGGGGGACATGGGCGCATCCTAGGCGCGCGGCTACAATGGCAACAGTACGCACAATCAAGGCGGGTACTATCATGAATGATAGTGTCAAACAGCGGCGCAACCGCCGCACGGCCAGCCGCACCGGCTGTTCGGTCGAGGCCACGCTGTCGGTGATCGGCGGGGTGTGGAAGCCGGTCCTGCTGTTCCACCTGCTCGGCGGCAAGCTGCGTTTCAACGCGCTGTGCCGGCTGCTGCCGGCGGCCACGCCGCGCATGCTCACGCTGCAGCTGCGCGAGCTGGAGGCCGACGGCATCATCACCCGCACGGTCTACCCGGAGGTGCCGCCGAAGGTCGAGTACGAACTTACCGACCTCGGCCGCACGCTGCAGCCGGTGCTGCTGAGCATGCGCGCCTGGGGCGACCGGCTGAAGATCGCAGAGGGAACGATGGTCGCGGGCGCCGGCGAGGCACAGTGCGGCGTGGCGGCGCTGGCCGGTTGAGTGGCGGCGCCGGTCAGCGAAGCGTGGAAAGCCGAGCAGCGACGCTGGACACGGCAGCGCCGGCGCCCCGGCGCCAGCGCGCGATGCGCCAGGCCAGCACGCCGGCGGACAAGGCGATCAGCAGGGCGTAGACCGGCCACAGGTAGAACCACCACAGCCATGCGAGCCGTGGATCGGAAGACTTGAAACCCAGCTGTGGCTGGATCTGGACAGTCGCGGTCTGGCCCAGCAGTGCCGGATCTACCGCCAGCACCGTCACTTCCAGCCGCGCGCGCCCGGCGGGAATCGCAAGGCGGGAATACAGGCGATGCCCGTCTGCGCCCCGGCCCGGCGGCGCGAGGTCCCGCCAGCGCTGCCGCGCGCTCCAGCTGCTGGTCGGCAGGGCTTCCTGCGTTTCCGCGGCAGCGCCTTGGACGACACGCACGCGAATGCGCGCGTGATCGACCGCCGCGTCGGCGCCGGGCCGGGGCAACGCCATGGAAAGCCGCGCGCTGCCCGGCAGGACGCGGTACGCGTGGACCGTGGTGCTGGCCCCGACGGCCAGTGGCAGCGGCGCGCTGCTCGTGTGCCGGGCGAGGGCGTGGACACCCACGCCGAGCGCGAGCAGCACGGTGAACGTGACGAGCAGCCACGCGACGAGGCGCAGGCGCAATGGCAGCCTGGCAGTGGGGACGACGATCCGGCCGCCGGCCGGTTCGGGCAATGCAGCTTCCGTGCTCATGGGCGATCTCCTTGATCGAGGGGCGCAGCATCGCGGCTTTATCGCGGCACGCGGCAGGTTTGGCAAGCGCGGGCCGCCAGCGCGGGTCCATGCCCGCCGCCGCGGCCAGCTGGCCCACCGGCCGGGCCGGAAGACCCGGCCCTGAGCTGCACGATGGCCGAGGCGGCCTTGTGGACCTGACTGTCGAGGACACCGGGCTCGCGCAGTCGCGGGCCCGGGCAGCTGGCAAGCAGCCAGCAGTGCAGTTCGCGCTGCAGCGGCCCCTGCGCGAGCTCACCGATCCGGGCAACTACCTCCGTGCCGCGCCGGCCATGGTCGATCGTGTCCTGGCCTCGCTTGATCGCGGCGCGTCGTCCGACGCAGCCGCCTGGTCCCGCGCCGCTGGCGCAGCGCCGCCGGAGATATGGGCAATCAACGCGGAGCTTCCGGCAACTGGCGCGAGGGCCGCGCCCGGATACTGGATTCCCTCCCCACCCACTGGAAAACAGCAATGAGCAAGATCGCACTCGTCACCGGCGGCAGCCGCGGCCTCGGCCGCAACACCGCCCTCCACATCGCCCGCAAGGGCAGCGGTGTCGTCATCACCTACCACAGCCGCCAGGCGGAGGCCGAGTCGGTCGTCGCCGAGATCCAGGCCTTTGGCGGGCGCGCGGCCGCCCTGCAGCTGGACGTCGGCGATGCTTCCGGCTTCGCGGCTTTCGCCGGGCGCCTGCGCGACACCCTGCGCAGCGTCTGGCAGCGGGACAGCTTCGACCACCTCGTCAACAACGCCGGCCATGGCGAGATGGCCTCGATCAGCGAGACCACCGAAGCCCAGTTCGACCGCCTGGTGGACGTGCATTTCAAGGGCGTGTTCTTCCTCACCCAGGCCCTGCTGCCCCTGCTGGCCGATGGCGGCCGCATCGTGAATCTCTCCAGCGGCCTGACCCGCGTGTCGTATCCGGGCTTCTCGGCCTACTCGGCGGTCAAGGGCGCGGTCGAGATCCTGAGCGTCTACATGGCCAAGGAACTGGGCAGCCGCGGCATCGCGGTCAATACGGTGGCGCCGGGTGCGATCGAGACCGACTTCCTCGGCGGCGCCGTGCGCGACATGCCTGACCTGAACCAGGTCTTCGCCGAGATGACCGCGCTCGGCCGCGTCGGCGTCCCCGACGATATCGGCCCGATGATCGCCAGCCTGCTGGGCGAGGACAACCGCTGGATCAATGCCCAGCGGATCGAGGTCTCCGGCGGCCAGGTGATCTGATCGAGCCAGGCAGGCGGCCGCCGTGCGCGGGGCCGCCTGCGAGTTTGCCGATCGCATCGCGCAGGGACGCCACGTCGTTGCGGGCGTCGTCGAAATGCAGCGTCGCCATGCCGAGCGCGGCGGGCGCCTGCAGGTTGGCGGCGGTGTTGTCGATGAACAGGCACTCGCCCGGCGCGACATCGAGCAGGGCCAGGGCATGCTCGAAGATCGCCGGCCCGTCCTTGCCGCTGCCGACTTCGGCCGAGACCATGATCGGGTCGAAGATCGCGGGTAGATCGTGCAGCTTCGACAGGGCCGCCATGCGGTCGGCCTTGTTGTCGGTGATCAGGCCAACGGCATGGCCGTGCTTCAGTTCGGCGGCGAGCGCCAGCATCGGGGTATTCATCGGCGTCTCGGTGAATGCCCTTTCGAGCAGCGCGAACGGCAGCGTGGCGCCGAGGCGCGCGCAGAATTCCGGCCAGATCGCCGCGTGGTGGGTACGGCCGAGCAGCAGGTCATCGTTGAACACGCCGATCGCCTCCCACAGCCGGTCCTCGGCGATGCCGCTGTGCCGGGACAGCGATCGCAGCGTGGACAGCGAACCGCTGCGATCGGTGGTGAGCACGCCGTCGAAGTCGAAGCAGATCGCGCGGATCATCACCGACGCATCGCGAACGAGCGGACCAGCCAGCCGATGCCGAAAAGCACGGCCCCAAGAAACAATGCGCTCATCGCGCCGAGCACCCCCGCCTGGATCCAGAACACGATCGGAGAATCGGCCAGCGCGCTGCCCGGGCCTTTGCAGAGGCGACCCCAGCAGGGCATCTGCCCGTTATGCAGCGCGATGGCCACGGCGAGCAGCGGAATCGCACCGAACACGGCGAAGCCGATGATGCCCAGCGCGACCTTGCCGCGCTCGCGCGGCTTGGCATGCCGCGCCCAGAACCAGCGCCATGACGCCAGCGTGGCCGCCAACAGGTAGACGGCGAAAACCGCAATCGATTCCGTGTCCGCCGCCATGGCAGTGCTTCCCCTTGTGGGCCTCCGGCCCGGTCGCCGGCATTGAATCACAGCCGCCCATCACAGTGCGCCAGCAGGTCTTGCGCAGCCGCGCTGCCTCGGACCAGGTCGCCGTGCTCGAACCACGGCCAGGCCTCGCGGCGCACCGCGTAGGCGGCGGCGCTGGAGGTTTCCACTGCCGCGCTGGTCGAGGCCAGCGGCGCGCCGGGCAGGTTCGCGCGCGATACCCTGCCCAGTACCGCCAGCTGCGTGCACAGGCCGGCGTAGTAGGCGCGGCGTTCGTCGCCGGCGTCGGGATCGTGGCTGGCAAGCCCGAGCACATGGAAGCCCTCGTGTGCGATCAGATCGACGAGGTTGGCGCGGGTGCGTGCGATGTCGTCGAAGATCGGCGCCACCAGGCTGACCTGGGCGCGGCGGAACCGCAGGTGGGCGCGTTGCATCCGCACGCCGGTGCCCGCCGGGTACAGGTGCAGGTCGATGTCGTAGCCGAGCGCGGGATGCCGCGCGTGGGCCTGCAGCGCGGCCTGCAGGGCCAGCGCGCATAGCGCTGCGGCCTGGTCGGCGGCACGCGCGTCCAGCGTCATGCTGACCATGCTGCCATCCGCCTCGCAGCGATGGGTCTGGCGCGGGCCGTCGGCGGCCGGTGCGCCGGGGAGGTAGAGGTCGGACCGCACCGACACGAAACCGCCCAGCATCCGCGTGCCGATGGCGTTGATGCCTTCGGCGGACACACCGGCCGGCGGCGCTATCGGCACGCTGCGGCACGCCGCCAGCGAGAAGAGCGCGGCCGCACCGAGGCAGGCGATCAGTTTCCTGGGCAGCGGCAAGCGGGCATTCCTTCGGCCGGTTCCGTGGCAGCCGGCAGCATGCCAGATCACCGCTGCCTGGCGCAGACCGTCATCGAGCCGCCTTGCGCTGACGGGTTCAGCGACATGCAGGCCGCGCCCACGCTGGATCGGCGATAGTGCCTGCGGCTTATCGTCAGTCGAACGCCTGCTCCCCACCGCATGACCCTGCCGTACGCCACCGACGACCCGCCGCCGCTCGACGGCCGCTGCTACGCCTATGTCTTCCCCTGCGCCTGGGAGGACTACGGCAAGATCGGCTTCTCGCACGATCCGCTGGCGCGCATCCGCACCCTGCATCCACGCTGGTACGAGTTCTTCGATCTCGATGCCGGCCGCCTGGTGGAAGCGGAGAGCCAGCGCGATGCGCGCGACCTGGAACTTGCCCTGCGCCGGCCGCTGAAGGCGCATCGCGCGCCGGCGCCGCTGACCATCCCGGTGCGCGCCGGCGGCAAGACCGAATGGGTGCGCGGGGCCAATGACGCGCTCGCCGACGCCGTGCAGGGACTGGCCGCGGGCGGCCACCGCGTGCACGCGCTGCGGCCCTGGCTGCGCGCGGCGATGCGGCACCGCGCGGACCAGCTCTACGAATGGACGCAGGCGCGCTGGTCGCCGGAACTGGCGATGGCATCGCCCGCCGCGCCACAGGTACGCGCGCTGCGTGACGTGCTCGACGCCTACGTCGCGCTGGAGATTGACCCCGAACCCTGGCTGCCGGACGCGGTGCGCGACTGGTACCGGCGCTGACGCCGGCGGCCGCGCCGGTCACGCCTCAGCCCTCGATGGCGTTGCCGAAGGCGATCGCCGCAGCCTTGCGGTCGCCGACCAGGGCGCCGCGCATGGCCTGCTCGGTCAGCGGTCGGATGACCCACTCCACGCCGCAGGTCCGGCCCCAGCGCTTGTGCATCACTGCGATGGCCAGGAAGAAGGTCCGCCCGGGTCCGGTGCAGTACCAGAAGGCATCGGCGCTGCCGATGCCGGCCTGGGTGACATCCTCGCTGTGCTGCATCCGCACGATTTTCACCACGTGCAGCTCGGTGCCCAGCACCGTGCCGCCGGCCGTGTTGAAGCGATGGCGCGCGAAGCTGTCCTCGAGGCGACGGTCCGGCCGCGGGCGCAGCTTCCCGCCCAGCAGGGCGGCGGCGACGGCGATCGCGAGCCAGATCAGGAAGACGGCGGCACCGGGCATGGCGGAGCGGGCTCAGGGAGGCTGCCGGCGATCATAACCGCAACCTCCCCGGGCGACGCGGGTGGCCGCTCAGCCGCGGATGAAGGTCAGCAGGTCGCGGTTGATCACATCGGCGTGGGTGGTGCACATGCCGTGCGGGAAGCCGCTGTAGACCTGCAGCGTGGCGTTGCGCAGCAGGCGCGAGGACAGCAGCGCCGAATCGGCGATCGGCACGATCTGGTCGTCGTCGCCGTGCATGACCAGGGTCGGCACCGCGATGCGTTTGAGGTCATCGGTGAAGTCGGTCTCCGAGAATGCGGCGATGCACTCGTACTGGGCATTGGCCGCGCCCATCATGCCCTGGCGCCACCAGTTGCGGCGCAGCGGCTCGAGCACCGGCGTGCCCGGGCGGTTGAAGCCGTAGAACGGCACCGGTACTTCCCAGTAGTACGCCGCGCGGTTGCTGGCCAGCTGCTGGCGGAAGTCGTCGAACACCGCCTTGGGCAGGCCGCCGGGATTGGCCACGGACTGCACCATCAGCGGCGGCACCGCGCCGATCAGCACCAGCTTGGCGACGCGGCCGGCGCCATGGCGGGCGACATAGCGCGTGGCCTCGCCGCCGCCGGTGGAATGGCCGACATGGATGGCCTCGCGCAGGTCCAGCGCCTGCACCAGCGCGGCGACGTCGGCGGCATAGGTGTCCATGTCGTGGCCGCCGGCGGTCTGGCTGGAGCGTCCGTGGCCGCGGCGGTCGTGCGCGATGACCCGGTAGCCGCGGGCGGCGAAGAACAGCATCTGCGCATCCCAGTCGTCGGCGGACAGGGGCCAGCCATGATGGAAGACGATCGGCTGGCCGCTGCCCCAGTCCTTGTAGAAGATCTGGCAGCCATCGGCGGTGGTGACCACGCCGTGCGCGGGGTGGCCCGGCGCGGCGGCCTGGCGCGATGGCGTGGCGGCCTTGGCGTTGCCGTTGACCAGCGGCACCGCGGCCGCGGCGGCGAGCGTGGCGGTCAGCAGCTGGCGGCGGGCGACGTCGGGACTGGCGAGCGCCGGCTTGGGCGCCGGCGAGAAGGCATCGGGATCAGGGGCTGTGCAGACATGCATGGTGGGGCTCCGGGGGATGCGTGGATTCGCGCCGTGCACGCTAGGGCCGCCTCGCCGATGGCGGTAGCCATCGCCGGGGGCGCACCGCGTTGACCGGCTGGCACCAATCGCGCGACGCGGCGGCGATTGCTGCCTGGCGGTCAACAGCGCATCGCCCGCGACGCGGATACCGCCACGGGCAGGTCCGTTGCAGGCTGCAGCCTCCCCCGAACCGGAGCCGATCATGTATCCCGAACCCCACCTCGCCGAAGCCGCGCCAGTGGCGCCCGTGGTCGAGACCCGCCTGCTCGCCGGCGTGCGCGTGGCCGACACGCCGGTGGTCGAGCGCGCGCTGTGCTTCGCCCAGGCCAACCATGAGCCGTGGCTGTTCAACCACGTGATGCGCTCGTGGCTGTTCGCCACCGTGCTGGGCAAGCGCGATGGCCTGGCCTGCGACCCCGAGGTGCTGGCGGTGATCACCCTGCTGCATGACCTCGGCCTGGCCGAGGCGTTCCAGGGCACGGCCCGTTTCGAGGTCGAGGGCGCCAACGCGGCGCGCGACTTCGCCCATGGCGCCGGCTTCGACGCGCGCCGCTGCCAGCTGGTGTGGGACGGCGTGGCGCTGAACTCGACGCCGTCGATCGCCCGCTACAAGGAGGCCGAGGTGGCGCTGTCGCAGCGCGGCGTGGGCGTGGACTGGGGCGGCTGGGAGCACGAGTCGATCGCACCGGCGCAGATGGCGGCGATCCTGGCCGAATTCCCGCGCCTGGACATGAAGCGCTGCTTCTCGCAGGCGGTGTGCGGTATCGCGCATGCCCGGCCGGAGACGACCTGGGACAACTTCGCCCGCGACTTCGGCGAGCGCTTCGTGCCGGGCTACCGTGCGCCCTCGGCGGTCGACGCACTGATGGGCGCGCCGTTCACCGAGTGAGCGTCAGTGCAGCAGGGCCACGGCGCGGGCGGCGATCCGCGCCAGCTTGTGCGGGTTGCGCTGCACCAGCACCTCGACGATGCGCTCGCCGTCGGTATCGAAGGCCATCGCCGATTCGAGCACGCCGTCGAAATAGCGCAGCACCCCCATGCGGCCGTTGATGAGCGCCGGCACGATCCGCAGTGCGTCCTTGCGGCGCAGGTGCGGGGCGTACAGCAGCTGGGCGATGCGCTCGCCGCCGAGCAGCGGCTTGGGGAAGGCGGTGACGATGCCGCCGCCGTCGCCGACCAGGCGCGCCGAGTCGGCCATCAGCACCTTCATCGTGCGGTAGTCGCCGCTGGACAGCGCGTCGGTGAAGCGCCGCATCAGGTGCTGGTGGACGTCCTGCGGCACGTTGTAGCGCGGCCGCTCCTCGCGCAGCTGGGCCCGGGCGCGGCTGACGATCTGCCGGCAGGCGACCTCGGTCTTGCCCAGGGCGCGGGCGACCTCGGCATAGTCCTGGTCGAACACGTCATGCAGCAGGAACGCCGCACGCGCTTCCGGGGCGAGCCGCTCGAGCACGTTGAGGAAGGCCACCGAGAGGTCGCTGGCGCTTTCCTGGACGAATTCGGGGCTGCCGTCCGGATCGGTCAGCAGTGGCTCGGGCAGCCACATGCCGACGTACTGCTCGCGCTGGTGGCGGGCCAGGCGCAGTTCGTCGATCGCCCGCCGCGTGGTGGTGGCGACCAGCCACGCCTCGGGGTTCTCGACCTGCGCCTGGTCGGTGCCGTGCCAGCGCAGCCACACGTCCTGCACGATGTCCTCGGCCTCGGCGAGCGAGCCCAGCATCCGGTAGGCCACGCCGAGCAGGCGCGGGCGCAGGCGGGTAAACAGTTCTGTCGCGTCTTCCATGTCATCCCAGACGGGTGGGCAGGCGCGATTGTGACACCGCGGTCACCGCGGCGGCAGCACCGCCGGTTTGCCGGCATCCTTGAGCAGGAACACCACGAACTTCGCCGGCTCGGTCTGGCTGGCGTTGCGGCCGACGGTGTGGATGTCGCGCGGGCCCTCGTGGAAGGCCTCGCCGGGTCCCAGGCGCACTTCCGGGCCGCCGGCCACGCCCATCACGATGTGGCCCTCGAGCACGTAGACGAAGCCGTGGGCATCGTGCCGGTGCACCGGATCGGCGCCGCCGGGCGGGTACTCGACGGTGAGGATGAGCGCTTCCTTGCCCGGGTAGTCGGGCAGGGCCTGGGTCATCACCGGGGTGACGATGGGCTCGGGAGCGTTGGGGGCCGCGGGCGCGGCATGGGCGTGCTCGGCAGCGGGGGAGGCGAAGGGAAGCAGGGCAAGCAGGGGAACAAGCAGGCGGGCGCGCATGGCGGTCTCCATCGATGGCGAAGGGAAGCGACGCCGCTGCCCGCGGCAGCGGCGCCGGTGGACTCAGGACAGCTGCGCCTTGTCCAGGCCGAACGGCTTGTCCTGCGAGCCCGGCTCGGTGCGGAAGGCGACATTGATGCGGTTCCACGCGTTGATGGTCATCACCACGTAGCTCAGCTCGACCAGTTCCTGCTCGGACAGCTGGGTACGCACGCGCTCGTAAATCTCGTCCGGCACGCCCTGCGGCGGCAGCTGCGTGAGCACCTCGGTCCAGGCCAGCGCGGCACGCTCGCGCGGGCTGAACAAGGTGGACTCGCGCCAGATCGCCACGTGGTGCAGGCGCAGCGGGCGCTCGCCGTGGATGGTGGCTTCCTTGACGTGCATGTCCAGGCAGAAGCCGCAGCCATTGAGCTGCGAGGCGCGGATGTTGACCAGGTCGACGATGCCCTGTTCGATCGCACCAGCCTTGCTGGCCAGGCTGAAGCCGACGAATTTCTTGAACAGCTCGGGGGACTGCTGCGCGTAATCGAGGCGCTGGGTCATGGGAGATTCCTTGGATGGAAGAGGCGAGCGGATGGCTCGGTCGGCAGGCTAGGCGCGGCAACGCGCGCGCGGAAGCCGGCCGCGCGGACGCAGCATGTTGCCCGCCAGGCACCAATCAAGCGGTGGGGGTGGGGGGTTGCGGCCTGGCGGCCGCTGGTTTTTGGGTCCTTGCCGGTCTTTGGCTTGGCTGGCCTTCGATGTGGATCGGTTGTTCTGGTTGCTGCGCGCGTGCGCGATGCGTTGTTGCGAAAAGCTGCATGGGGTGGGTTGGTCGCGGGTGGCGGGGTGCGAGGCCTGCTGCCGCTCATGTCCCCCGGTTCAGGCCCGCTTCGCGGGCATGAACCTCCTCCTTTACTTCCCGTCAGCAGGCCTCGCACCCCGCCACCTCAGCGGCAATGGCCGCCGAAGGAAAAGCAGAAGCGAGTGGGGTGGGGGAGAGAAAAGCGGGTCGCCCGCTGCGCGGCTCGGAGCATGTAGGAGCGGCTTCAGCCGCGACGCGAGGGATCCATCGCGATGGGAAGTCACGGCGGTCGCGGCTGAAGCCGCTCCTACATTCAATCAATCATCTCCCGCTCTTCGCTCTTCGCTCTTCGCTCTTCGCCTCTCGCTTCCTGCTTCTCGCTCTCATCTTCTCGCTCTTCGCCCTTCGCCCTTCGCCTTTGCCTTCGCTTCCGCCTTCCGTTCGGCGGCCATTGACCGTGAAGCGTTGCGGCGCGATGCCTGCTGACGGGAAGTAAAGGAGGAGGTTCATGCCCGCAAGGCGGGCCTGAACCGGGGGACATGGACGTCAGCAGGTATCGCGCCGCAACGCCGCGACCAACCCACCCCAGGGACAACAACGAAGGCCAACCCACCCCAAAGCCATCAAAGAACCAAAAAACCAGCGGCCGCCAGGCCGCAACCCCACCCCTTCCCCCCAACGAACCGTCAGCAGGCATAGCGCCGCAACGCCGCGACAACCCACACCCGAGCCAACAACGAAGGCCAACCCACCCCAAAGCCATCAAAGAACCAAAAAAACAGCGGCCGCCAGGCCGCAACCCCACCCCTCCCCCCAACGAACCGTCAGCAGGCATAGCGCCGCAACGCCGCGACAAACCACCCCCGAGACAACAACGAAGGCCAACCAAGCCCAAGCCATCAAAGAACCAAAAAACCAGCGGCCGCCAGGCCGCAACCCCAACCCCACCCCCTCCTGTCACAGCCACCCACGCTGCCCCGTCTCAAAGGCATGGATGACGTTTCCGCCGGTAACCCCGGCCAGGACCCGCCCGTGCACGCCGAGCGGGTGTGGCGCGCGTTCCTGGCCGGACTCGATGCATTGCCCGCCGATGCACGGGCGCTGTTGTTGCTGCACGACGTATTCGGCCTGCCGCTTGGCGAGGTCGCGCGACTGCTCGGCCTGAGCCAGGCCAGCTGCGAAGCGCGCCTGCGCGCCGCACGGCGATGCATGCACGAACACGCGCGCCAACTCGGGCCGAAGCATCCGTAGGCACGTCTCCACCCGCAAGTCCCCATGAGCCGGAACCCAAGAGTGAGCCCATGAATGCGACGTCCCCTTCCCCCGCCGATGCCAACGATCCCCTGTCGGCCAGTTTCTCCGCCAGCTACGCCGGCGTGGTGGCCTTCATCGCCGTGGCCAGCGAAGGCAGTTTCGCGCGCGCCGCCGACCGCCTCGGCATTGGCCGCTCGGCCGTCAGCCGCAGCGTGCAGAAGCTGGAGAGCCAGCTCGGCGTGCGACTGTTCCTGCGCACCACGCGCTCGACCTCGCTGACCCGCGAGGGCGAGCTGTTCCTGGAAGGCTGCCGGCCGGGCGTGGAGGGCATCGTGCAGGCGCTGGCCGACATGCGTGAGCTGCGCGACGGCCCGCCGCGTGGACGCCTGCGCATCAGTGCCTCGCACGGCTTCGGGCGCAAGGTGGTCGCGCCGCTGCTGGGCTCCTTCCGCGCGCGTTTCCCGGAAGTGTCCGTGGAACTGCAGCTGGACGACCGCGGTCCCGACCTGGCCGCCGACCGCATCGACGTCGCCTTCCGCGACGGCATCCTCGAAGACAGCCAGGTGATCGCCCGCCAGCTGGTGCCGATGCAGCTGCTGGTCTGCGCCGCACCCGAATACGTGCAACGGCGCGGCCTGCCAAGGCAGGTCGAGGACCTGGCTACCCACGACTGCATCACCCTGCGCCAGCCCAACGGCCGCCTGCTGCCCTGGGAGTTCCGCGTCGACGGCCAGCCGCTGTCGCTGCAGCCGGCCTCGGACCTGATCCTCAACGACGCCGACCTCGCCCTGCAGGCGGTGCTCGACGGCCAGGGCCTGGCGCAGCTGCCCAACACCCAGCTCGCCGAAGCGCTGCGCGCCGGGCAGGTGGTGACCTGCCTGGACGGCCATGCGCCGGACGATCGCGGGCATTACCTGTGCTACCTGAGCCGGCGCCAGCTGCCCAAGCGCATCCGCGCCTTCATCGACTTCGCCACCAGCGAGGTGCGCTCGCTGGAACTGGACGCGATGTCGCACTGGGAGGCCAGCCAGCGGGCGCTGGCCCGCGGCGGCGCCCAGCCGCTGCCGGCCTGAGCGGGCCGCCGATTGGTGCGCGCCGGGAAACAGCGCGCATCCGGCCACGGACCTACTGCCGCGCGCGCGGCGTTCCTAGCATTCCAACGCGGCCCGGCCGCCCCAAGTCCCCCACAGGAGAACAAGCATGAAGATCGTCGTCATCGGCGGCACCGGCCGCATCGGCAGCAAGGTCGTCGAACACCTGCGCGAGGATGGCCACCAGGTGGTCGTCGCCGCCCCGTCCACCGGCATCGACGTGCTCACCGGCAAGGGGCTGGCCGAGGCGATGGACGGCACCGACGTGGTGGTGGACCTGGCCAACTCGCCCTCGTTCGAGGACGCGGCAGTGCTCGAATTCTTCGGCACCGCCGGCCACAACTTGGCCGCGGCCGAGGCTGCCGCCGGGGTGATGCACCACGTCGCGCTGTCGGTGGTGGGCACGCACAAGCTTGCCGCCAGCGGTTACTTCCGCGGCAAGATCCTGCAGGAGCGGCTGGTGCGCGAATCCGGCATCCCGTACACGATCATCCACTCCACCCAGTTCTACGAATTCCTGTCCGGGATCATCCAGTCCGGGGCCGACGGGCAGGTCGTGCGCCTGCCGACCGCGCAGGTGCAGCCGATCGCCGCCGAGGACGTGGCGCGCGCCGTCGCCCGGGTGGCGCAGCAGGCCCCGCTCAACGGCATCGTCGAGATCGCCGGGCCCGAGCGCGAGTCGATGGCCGAACTGGCGCGTCGTTTCATGAACCTCGTGCAGGACCCGCGCGAAGTCGTCGCCGATCCGACCGCGCCATATTTCGGTGCGGTGCTGCAGGACGACACGCTCCTGCCGGGTGCCTCGGTGCTCAAGGGCAGGCTGGATTTCGAGGCGTGGATGGAGCAGTCCGACTTCGCCCGCTACGCCGCCGCACCGCACGCCTGATTCCCGCGACGCATCCGCCATGACCACGCCCCGCGCCCCCTCGCCGAGCATGCTGGACCGCTATCGCGGCGAGCAACCACAGCCGCTGTATACCGGCCGCGTGCGGGTGACCGGCGGCGTCGCCGGCCATGGACGCGCGTCGGGCCACGCGGTGTCCGACGACGGCGCGCTGGACCTGGCGCTGCGCCTGCCGCCCGAGCTGGGCGGCGAGGGCGGCGGCAGCAATCCCGAGCAGCTGGTCGCCGCCGGCTACGCGGCCTGCTTCCATGGCGCGATGACCCTGCTTGCCGCGCGCGCCGGGCGGCCGCTGGCCGATGCCAGCGTGGAGGTCGCGGTGACCTTTGCGCGCGATCCCGGCGATGGCATGTACCTGCTGTCGGCCGAGGTGCGGGTCCACCTGCCCGGGCAGGACCCGGAGTTCGCTACCGCGCTGGTGCGCAACACCGAGCGCGCCTGCCCCTATTCGAAGATGTTCCAGCACGGCATCAGCCATGTCGTGTCGGTGGCCACGCAGGCCGCCGGCGCGCCTGGCCAGGCCGGCCCCTGACGACTGGAGAAGTCCGATGCATACCGGAAAGTCCTACCGGCTCCCCGAATTCCTCGCCTGGACGCGGCGCACGATCTACCTGCTGCTGGTGCTCAGCATCGTGCCGGTGCTGCTGTACCAGCTCGCCGGCTGGAAATGGCTGGCGGTGCCGTGGGGGGTGATCCTGCTGGTCGGCACCACGGCGGCGCTGTCGGCCGGCTTCAAGAGCGTGCAGACCTACAACCGCATGCAGGACGCCCAGCAGGCGTGGTCGGCGATCGCCAGCGCCAGCCGGATCTGGGCGACCAGCGCCCGCGACCTGGCCGTGGACGCCGACGCCGCGCGCAGGCTGGCCTACCGCCACCTCGGCTGGCTGACCGCGCTGCGCTACCAGATGCGCCAGCCGCGCGCCTGGGAAACCCTGGCCGCGGCGCGCAACGTCGAATACCGCAGCCGCTACGTCATCCCCGAGCGCGAGCAGCCGCTGGCCACCGAACTGGCGCGCTACCTGTCGCAGGCCGAGACCGCGCAGGTCATCGAGGCGGACAACGGCGCGCTGCAGGTCCTGTCGCTGCAGGGCGAGGCCAGCCGCACGCTGCTGATGGACGGCGGGCTCGACGCGGCGGCCTTCGCCGAACTGCAGCGCCAGCTGCGCGGCCTGCATGAACTGCAGGGACGCAGCGAGCGGATCAAGGATTTCCCGTATCCACGCCAGCATGCCTTCATCAACGCGCTGTTCCTGCGCATCCTCTGCGTGCTGGTGCCGTTCGGCATGCTCGGCGAGGCCGAGCGCCTCAACGGCGTGGTCAGCGGCTGGGCGCAGGGGCAGATGGTCTGGCTGACGATCCCGCTGAGCCTGCTGGTGTCCTGGATGTACACCTCGCTGGACCAGGTCGGCGAGAGCACCGAGAACCCGTTCGAGGGCGGCGCCAACGACGTGCCGATCAGCGCGATCTGCCAGGACATCGAGCGCGACCTGCGCGAGGTGCTGGGCGAGACCGGCGTGCCCCTGCCCGCGCGCCAGGCCGGCGACATCACCGTATAGCCGGCGCAGGGCATTGACGCCGTCGTCGCCGTCGCCGGAGGATGCTGGCGTCCTTTGCCGCGCGCCCCACGCCATGCTCAAGTTCCACGATTACGCCAGCCCCGACGGTTCCGCGCAGCTGTTCGTCGACCTGTGCCAACCCACCGCCGAAGAGCTGGCGCAGGCTTCCAGCCGGGTCGGCTTCAGCATCCCCGACCGCGCCGGCATCAGCGAGATCGAGTACAGCAGCCGGGTGCGCCGGCTCGGCGAGGAGGGGCTGGTCCTCAACCTGCCGCGCTTCCAGTACGAATCGGCGCAGAAGGTCGCCCCGCTGGGTTTCGTGCTCGCGCCGCATGTGCTGGTGATCCAGCGCGAGTACGAGGTCGAGGCACTGGCGGGCTTGGGCGCCGAGCTGGACGGCAATCCCTGCACCGGTCCGGTGGATCTGTTCCTGCGCGCGGTCGAGCGCATCGTCGACCGCCTGGCCGACCTGCTGGAATCGCTGGAAACCCGGGTCAGCGATACCGCGCGCGAGGCCTTTGAGACGCCCAAGGGCCGCCGCGCCACCCGCCACCTGGAACGGATGCTGCACGACGTCGGCGCGATGGGCCGGCGCATCGGCGCGCTGCACAACACGCTGCACGGCCTGCTGCGCATGGCGACCTATCTCGACGAGGCGACCCCGGACTGGTTCGACGAGGACCAGGACAAGCGCATCAAGCTGGTGCGCAAGGACCTGACCTCGCTCGGCGAGTTCGAGCAGCAGCTCGGCGACCGGCTGGAATTCCTGCTCGACAGCGTCCTGGGCCTGATCAACATGGACCAGAACGAGGTGATGAAGGTGATGGCGGTCGCCTCGGTGGTCGGCATCCCGCCGACCGTGCTGGTCGGCGTGTGGGGCATGAACTTCGCCCACATGCCCGAGCTGCAGTGGCGTGGCGGCTACTGGATCGCGCTCGCTGCGATTGCCGCCAGCATCCTGGTGCCGCTGGCCTGGTTCCGGCGCCGCGGCTGGGTGTAGCGCGCGCCCGGCGGCCCGCGCCGCCATAACGTACTGAAAAGCAGCAATGCAACCGAATCTCTGCACACGTTGAGTGTGACGGAGATCTTTCTCATGCCTTGTGAAGCCGTGCCTGACGTACAGGTAAAGGTGGTGGGACAACCCGTTCCAATCTTCGAACTTTCCAATAGAAGCAGGGCCGGGCGAGGGCTTCAAATGCGCCGTCAACCACGACCGCGGCAAACGCTGCGGCGTGGCGCACCCCCTCAACCAGTCAAGGAAAGCGCGCGTGAATCGCATCTACCGAATCGTATGGAATGCCACCATCAACCGTTGGGTCGTGGCATCGGAAGTCGCCAAGGGCCGCAAGAAGAAGACCGGCCGCGGCGAGCAGGCCGCGGCCGGCGCCGGTGGCGCCGCCGTGATGTTCGCCGCCACGCTGATGCTGGGCAGTGGCGTACCACTGACGGCACAGGCGCAGATCCAGGGCTGGAGCGTGGCCGAGTGCTACCTGTTCCCGAGCCTGTATCCCAAGCTGTGCGGCGGCAAGAAGGGCGGCTCCCCGGCGCCCGCGCCGGCGCCCTCGCCGGCCCCGGCAAACGATCCGCCGCGCCTCCCGGAGGGTTCGGTCAACACGTTCAAGTACTTCAAGGCCAACAGTGACGACCCCGACGCCAGTGCCACCGGCGACGATGCGATCGCGGTCGGCCCGAGCGCCGTATCCAGCGCCTATGGCTCCATTGCGATGGGCATGCGCTCGAAGGCGAGCGAACACAGCGCGACCGCCGTCGGCCTGGACAGCAGCGCGACCGCCACCTGGGCTACCGCCGTGGGCGCGAATGCGAAGGCTGCCGCCAAGGGCGCCACCGCAATGGGCCGGGGCAGCGAAGCCACCTCGGAATACGCCACGGCGCTCGGCTACAGCAGCTCGGCGTCCGCCCAACGGGCCACCGCCCTTGGCAACAGCGCCGGGGCCTCCGGTGAGTACTCCACCGCGCTGGGCAACAAGACCAGCGCCGAGGGCTTGCGTTCAACTGCGGTCGGCAATGCCGCCCAGGTGACCGCCGAAGCCGCGCGGTCGGTGGCGCTGGGCACCCATTCCGTTGCCGATCGCGCCGGTACGGTCTCGGTCGGCAACAGCACCGAGCAGCGCCAGATCGTCAACGTCGCTGCCGGCACCCAGGGCAAGGATGCGGTCAACGTCGACCAGCTCAAGGGCGTGACCAAGGCGCTCGGCGGCGGCGCCGCGGTGGATGGCAAGGGCAACATCACCGCCCCCAGCTACACCGTCAACGGCAACACCTACGGCAACGTCGGCGACGCCCTGGCCGCTGCGGCCAGCGCCGGCGGGGCCTCGCCGTACTTCAAGGCCAACTCCACCGGCACCGCGGCCAGCGCCAGCGGCGTCAACGCCGTGGCCGCCGGCCAGAACGCCCGCGCGACGGCCGACCGCTCGGTGGCCCTGGGCGTGGATTCGACGGCCGACCGTGCCGACAGCGTGTCGGTCGGCAACGCCACCCGGCAGCGCCAGGTGGTCAACATGGCCGCCGGTACCGCCGACACCGACGCGGTCAACGTCGGCCAGCTGAAGGCCTCCGGCCTGATCGACGGCGATGGCAATGCCAAGCGCGCGGTGCTGTTCGACGGCCCCAACGGCGAAGCCGACCTCAAGGGTCGTCGCATCATCAACGTCGCCAATGCCGTTGCCGATACCGATGCGCTCACCCTGGCCCAGCTCAAGGGCGCCGGCCTGACCTTCAACAGCTCCGGCACCGTCGTCTCGCGCGTGGTTGCCTACCAGCCGACCGGCGCCGACCGCACCGCGCAGCCGACCGTCGTGCTGGAGGACAACACGCTGCTGCGCAACGTCGCCGCTGGCAAGCTCGATACCGATGCGGCCAACGTGGGCCAGGTGCATGACATCGTGCGCCAGAGCACCAGCGTGCAGTCCCTCAGCGACCTGACCGCGACCCGTACCCGCGCCCCGGCGCTGGCAGGCCAGCGCGTGGAGCACGTTGATGCCGTGCAGGCCCCGCTCGCCACCCGTGCGGGCACCGGTACCAGCACCGTGGACATCGGCAGCACCGACGTTCCGCAGGATCGCGCCAGCCTGCCCAGCAACGGCTCGGGCATCAAGGCCGATTCCAATGCCAGTCTGGTCCAGTTCTATGCCAACGACTACCTGCGTGCGACCGGCCGTGCCGACAGCGCGGGCAGCGCGCCGGCCTCGGACGCGGCGATCGCCTCGGTCCCGGCCTCGGTCGCCATCGGTGCCGATTCCCGTGCGCTGGTCGAAAACTCCACCGCGCTCGGTGCCCAGTCCGTGGTGACCAGCGCCGGCAAGGACTCGGTCGCCCTGGGCGCCGGCTCGGTGGCCAATGAGGCCAACGTCGTGTCCGTGGGTACCGATGGCACCACCGCGTTCGAGACCTTCAGCAAGGACAACAAGAAGGTCACGATCCAGAACCAGGCCAACACGCGCCGCATCGTCAACATGGCGGCCGGCCGCAACGACAACGACGCGGTCAACGTCGAGCAGCTCAAGGCGGTGACCACCGCTCTGGGCGGCGGCGCTGGCGTGGGCTCGGATGGCACCGTGACCGCCCCCAGCTACGAGGTGGGCGGCACCAAGTACGGCAATGTCGGCGATGCGCTCAAGGCCGCCGCCGATGCCGGTACCGCTGGCAGCGCGCTGGCGGTGAAGTACGCCGGTACCGACAAGACCTCGGTGTCGCTGGAAGGCAAGGACGGTACCACGATCACCAACGTCAAGGCCGCGACCGCCGATGCCGATGCGGTCAACCTCAAGCAGCTGAAGGACGCCGGCATCACTGTCGACGACAAGGGCAACGTCAGCGGCTCGTTCGTGGCCTATGACGACGCCGAGAAGACCAAGATCACCCTGGGGGGCGGCAAGGCCGGCACCACGCTGGCCAATGTGAAGGCCGGCACGGCCGACACGGACGCGGTCAATGTCAGCCAGCTGAAGAACTCGGGCCTGATCGACGACAAGGGCAACGCGCAGAAGGCGGTGCTGTTCAACGGCACCGGCGGCGCCGCCAATGCGGCCGGCACCAAGCTGGTCAACCTGGCTGCCGGCAGCGCCGACACCGATGGCGTCAACTTCAAGCAGCTCAAGGACGCGGGCCTGACGGTGGACGACAAGGGCAACGTGAGCAACAGCTTCGTGGCCTATGACGGCAGCGACAAGACCAAGGTCACCTTCGCCGGTGGCAAGTCGGGAACGACGCTGTCCAACGTCGCCAAGGGCGTGGCCGGCACCGACGCGGTGAACATCGACCAGCTCAAGGGCGTCACCAGCGCCCTGGGCGGCGGTGCCGCCGTGGGTACCGACGGTGCGGTCACCGCGCCGAGCTACGAGATCGGTGGCACCAAGTACGGCAACGTCGGCGATGCGCTGAAGGCCGCCGCGGCCTCCGGTGGCGCGACCGATCCGCTGGCGGTGAAGTACGCCGGCAGCGACAAGACCGAGCTGGCGCTGGAGGGCGGCAAGAACGGCACCACGATCAGCAACCTGAAGGCGGCCACGGCCGACGACCAGGCGGTCAACTTCAAGCAGCTCAAGGACGCCGGCCTGACGGTCGACGACAAGGGCAACGTGACCAACAGCTTCGTGGCCTATGACGACGCCGACAAGACCAAGGTCACCTTCGGCGGCGGCAAGGCCGGCACCACGCTGTCCAACGTCAAGGCCGGCACCGCCGACACCGACGCGGTCAACGTCAGCCAGCTGAAGAACTCGGGCCTGGTCGACGACAAGGGCGTCGCCCAGAAGGCCGTGCTGTTCAACGGTCCCAACAGCGAAGCCAATGCCGCCGGCACCAAGCTGGTCAACCTGGCTGCCGGTACCACCGACACCGACGGCGTGAACCTCAAGCAGCTCAAGGACGCTGGCATCACTGTCGACGACAAGGGCAATGTCAGCGGCTCGTTCGTGGCCTATGACGATGCGGCCAAGAGCGCAATCACCCTGGGCGGCGGCAAGACCGGTACCACCATCGGCAACCTGAAGGCCGGTACGGCCGACGACCAGGCGGTGAACTTCAAGCAGCTCAAGGACGCCGGCCTGACGGTCGACGACAAGGGCAACGTGAGCAACAGCTTCGTGGCCTATGACGGCAGCGACAAGACCAAGGTCACCTTCGGTGGCGGCAAGGCCGGCACGACGCTGTCCAACGTCGCCAAGGGCGTGGCCGGCACCGACGCGGTCAACATCGACCAGCTCAAGGGCGTCACCAGCGCCCTGGGCGGCGGTGCCGCCGTGGGCACCGACGGCACGGTCACCGCGCCGAGCTACGAGATCGGCGGCACCAAGTACGGCAACGTCGGCGATGCGCTGAAGGCTGCCGCAGCTTCCGGCAACGATCCGCTGGCGGTGAAGTACGCTGGCAGCGACAAGACCGAGCTGGCGCTGGAAGGCGGCAAGAACGGCACCACCATCAGCAACCTGAAGGCCGGTACGGCCGACGACGAGGCGGTCAACTTCAAGCAGCTCAAGGACGCCGGCCTGACGGTCGACGACAAGGGCAACGTGAGCAACAGCTTCGTGGCCTACGATGACGCCGACAAGACCAAGGTCACCTTCGGCGGTGGCAAGGCCGGCACCACGCTGTCCAACGTCAAGGCCGGCACCGCCGACACCGATGCGGTCAACGTCAGCCAGCTGAAGAACTCGGGCCTGATCGACGACAAGGGCGTCGCCCAGAAGGCCGTGCTGTTCAACGGCACCGGTGGCGCCGCCAATGCGGCGAGCCAGAAGCTGGTTAACCTGGCTGCCGGTACCACCGACACCGATGGCGTGAACCTCAAGCAGCTCAAGGACGCCGGCATCAGCGTCGACGACAAGGGCAACGTCAGCGGCTCGTTCGTGGCCTATGACGATGCGGAGAAGACCAAGGTCACCCTGGGCGGCGGCAAGGCCGGCACCACGCTGACCAACGTCAAGGCCGGCACCGCCGATACCGACGCGGTGAACGTCAAGCAGTTCAAGGACGCTGGCCTGCTCGATGACAAGGGGGTCGCCCAGAAGGCGGTGCTGTTCAACGGCGCCAACGGCGATGCCAATGCCGCCGGCACCAAGCTGGTCGGCCTGAAGGCCGGTACCGACGACACCGACGGCGTCAACATCAAGCAGCTCAAGGACGCCGGCATCACCGTCGACCCGACCACCGGCGCGATCACCAATTCGTTCGTTGCCTATGACGCGGCGGACAAGGCCAAGATCACCCTGGGCGGCGGCAAGACGGGTACCACGATCGCCAACGTCAAGAGCGCCACGGCCGATGACCAGGCGGTCAACCTCGGCCAGCTCAAGGACGCCGGCATCGCGGTCGACGACAAGGGCAAGGTCACCAACGCCTTCGTCACCTACGACGATTCCAAGAAGGGAGCGATCACCCTGGGCGGGGGCACCGACGGCACCGCGATCCGCAACCTGAAGGCGGGCGTGGCTAATACCGACGCGACCAACGTCTCGCAGCTGCGGGGCCTGGCCACCGCGCTGGGCGGCGCGGCCAGCGTCGGCAGCGACGGTGCGATCGTGGCGCCGAGCTACAGCATCGGCGGCAACACCTACAACACCGTCGGCGACGCGCTCGACGACCTGGACGGCCGCACCGCTGCCAACACCCAGGCCATCAGCGACCTGAACTCGGGCAAGGGCCTGAAGTACTTCCGCGCCAACTCCAGCGCCGCAGACGCCAGCGCCACCGGCGACAACGCCACGGCGATGGGCCCGCAGGCCCAGGCCAGCGGCAAGTCGGCCACCGCGGCCGGCGCCAGCGCCCGCGCCACCGGTGAATCGTCGTCGGCGTTCGGCAACAACGCCGAGGCCAGCGCGATCAACAGCACCGCGCTGGGCAGCAGCGCCAAGGCAGCGCAGTCCAAGGCGATCGCGATCGGCAACAGCGCCAACGCCAATGGCGAGCAGGCAGTGGTGATCGGTGCCAGCGCAGGTGCCAGCGGCAAGAATGCCGTCGCCCTGGGCGCGAGCAGCGCGGCCAACGGTGCCTCGGCGGTCGCGCTGGGCAACAACGCCCGTGCGGCGCAGGCCAACGCCGTGGCGCTGGGCTCCGGCTCGGTGACCGACCGTGCCAACAGCGTGTCGGTGGGCAGTGCGACCCAGTCCCGCCAGGTCACCAACGTCGGCGCAGGCACCAGCGGCACCGACGCGGTCAACGTGGACCAGCTCAAGGGCGTGACCACTGCCCTGGGCGGCGGTGCCGGGGTGGACAGCAAGGGCAACGTGACCGCGCCTAGCTACGAGATCGGCGGCAGCAAGTACGGCAATGTCGGCGACGCCCTGCAGGCGGTGGCCGATGCCGGCACCGCGGCCGACGCGCTGTCGGTCAAGTACGCCGATGCGGACAAGACCTCCATCGCGCTGGAAGGCGACGGCGGCACGACGATCAGCAACCTCAAGGCCGCGACCGCGGACACCGATGCGGTCAACCTCAAGCAGCTGAAGGACGCTGGCATCACTGTCGACGACAAGGGCAATGTCAGCGGCTCGTTCGTGGCCTATGACGATGCGGCCAAGAGTGCGATCACCCTGGGCGGAGGCAAGGCCGGTACCACCATCGGCAACCTGAAGGCGGCCACGGCCGACGACCAGGCGGTGAACTTCAAGCAGCTGAAGGACGCCGGCCTGACGGTCGACGACAAGGGCAACGTGAGCAACAGCTTCGTGGCCTACGACGGCAGCGACAAGACCAAGGTCACCTTCGGCGGGGGCAAGGCCGGCACCACGCTGGCCAATGTGAAGGCCGGCGTGGCCGACACCGACGCGGTCAACGTCAGCCAGCTGAAGAACTCGGGCCTGGTCGACGACAAGGGCGTCGCCCAGAAGGCCGTGCTGTTCAACGGTCCCAACAGCGAAGCCAATGCCGCCGGTACCAAGCTGGTCAACCTGGCTGCCGGTACCGCCGACACCGACGGCGTGAACCTCAAGCAGCTGAAGGACGCCGGCATCACTGTCGACGACAAGGGCAACGTCAGCGGCTCGTTCGTGGCCTATGACGACGCCGAGAAGACCAAGATCACCCTGGGCGGCGGCAAGGCCGGCACCACGCTGGCCAATGTGAAGGCCGGCACCGCCGACACCGACGCGGTCAATGTCAGCCAGCTGAAGAACTCGGGCCTGATCGACGACAAGGGCAACGCGCAGAAGGCGGTGCTGTTCAACGGCACCGGCGGCGCCGCCAATGCGGCCGGCACCAAGCTGGTCAACCTGGCTGCCGGCAGCGCCGACACCGATGGCGTCAACTTCAAGCAGCTCAAGGACGCGGGCCTGACGGTGGACGACAAGGGCAACGTGAGCAACAGCTTCGTGGCCTATGACGGCAGCGACAAGACCAAGGTCACCTTCGCCGGTGGCAAGTCGGGAACGACGCTGTCCAACGTCGCCAAGGGCGTGGCCGGCACCGACGCGGTGAACATCGACCAGCTCAAGGGCGTCACCAGCGCCCTGGGCGGCGGTGCCGCCGTGGGTACCGACGGTGCGGTCACCGCGCCGAGCTACGAGATCGGTGGCACCAAGTACGGCAACGTCGGCGATGCGCTGAAGGCCGCCGCGGCCACCGGTGGCGCGACCGATCCGCTGGCGGTGAAGTACGCCAGTTCGGAGAAGACCTCGATCGCCCTGGAGGGCGGCAAGAACGGCACCACGATCAGCAACCTGAAGGCGGCCACGGCCGACGACGAGGCGGTCAACTTCAAGCAGCTCAAGGACGCCGGCCTCACGGTCGACGACAAGGGCAACGTGACCAACAGCTTCGTGGCCTACGATGACGCCGACAAGACCAAGATCACCTTCGGCGGCGGCAAGGCCGGCACCACGCTGTCCAACGTCAAGGCCGGCACCGCCGACACCGACGCGGTCAACGTCAGCCAGCTGAAGAACGCCGGCCTGATCGATGACAAGGGCGTCGCGCAGAAGGCTGTGCTGTTCAACGGTCCCAACGGCGAGGCCAATGCCAATGGCACCAAGCTGGTCAACGTGGCGGCGGGTACCGCGACCACCGATGCGGTCAACATCGGCCAGCTGGCGCAGTCGGGTCTGTTCGACTCCAAGACCGGCAACGTCCTGCGCGGCATCACCTATGTGGCCGGCAGCGTCGAGGCGGGCACCCCGCGCATCGAACTGGAGAAGGGCACCGGCAACAGCCGCTGGTTCGTCGATCCCACCGATCGTGAGAAGGGCTTCCTGCCGGCGGGCACGCGCATCTCCAACGTCGCCGACGGCGTTGTGGATACCGACGCCACCAACCTGGGCCAGGTCCGGATGGAGATCATGGAAAATGGCCAGCTGCTCACCGGCGCGTCTGCCAGCTCACGTGCAGGCCGCCAGCTGTTGCCGGTGACGCTGTGGCCGCAGGACGAGGTGCCGGCCACGCGCGCCGGGACCACGGCGCAGAGCGGCTCGGGTGCCAAGTTCGATGACACCAACGCGAACAAGGTCGAGTTCTACGCCAACAACTACCTGCGGGCTACCGGTCGCGCCGACAGTGTCGGCTCGGCGACGCCGACCGACCACGCGTTCACCGCCTCGGCCGGCTCCATCGCCATCGGTGCCGACTCCCAGGCGTTGACCAGCAAGACCACCGCGGTGGGTGCACAGTCGGTGGTGACCGCCGAGGGCACCGACTCGGTGGCGCTGGGTACCGGTTCGGTCGCCAACGAGGCGAACGTGGTGTCGGTCGGTAATGACGGCACGACCAAGTTCAACTCGTTCGACAAGGACAGCAAGGCGATCGTCATCCAGAACCCGGCCAACACGCGCCGCATCGTCAACATGGCTGCCGGTTTCAACGACAACGACGCGGTCAACGTATCCCAGCTCAAGCAGGTGGCCACGGCGTTGGGCGGCGGTGCCGCGGTGGCGGCCGATGGCAGCGTCACGCAGCCGACCTACACCGTCGGCGGCGGCAGCTACAGCAGCGTGGGCGAAGCCCTGCAGGCGGTGGATGCGCGCGCGACCACCGGCAGCACGCTGGGTATCGCCTATGACGACGACACCCACGGCAAGGTCACCTTCAGCGGCGAGGGCGGCACCACGCTGTCCAACGTCAAGGCCGGCACCGCCGATACCGACGCGGTCAACGTCTCGCAGCTGAAGGCCTCCGGCCTGGTCGATGCCGAGGGCAAGGCGGTGGCTGCAGTCACCTACGACGACGCCGGCAAGACCGCGATCACCCTGGGCGGCAAGGGCGCGACCACGCCGGTGCGGCTGAAGAACGTGGCCGACGCGCAGGCCGACGACGAGGCGGTCAACCTCAAGCAGCTGAAGACCGCCGGCTTGGTCGGCGGCGATGGCAGCACCCTCGATGCGGTCGTCTATGACGAAGGCAGCAGCAAGGGCATGGTCAGCTTCGGCGGCGCGGCCGGTACGGTGCTCAACAACGTGGCCGACGGCAACATCGCCGCGGGCAGCCGCCAGGCGGTCAACGGTGGCCAGATCGATTCGCTGCGCAATGCCCTGGAGGGCAAGATCAGCGGGCTCGACGGGCGCGTGACCAAGGCCGAGCAGGGGCTGAAGAACGCCACCGGCAGCGTGCCTTACGTGAGCGTCAAGGGTCCGGGTGCCGACGCCAACGGCGGCGCCGACGGCAGCGGCAGCGTCGCGGTCGGCGGTGATTCCAGCGCCCTGGCCGAGCGCAGCGTGGCGGTGGGCAATGGTGCCAAGGTGCAGGCTGAAGCGCCGAACGCCGTCGCCCTGGGCAGCAACTCGGTCGCCGACCGCGCCAACACCGTGTCGGTGGGGGCACCGGGCAGCGAGCGGGCGATCGCCAATGTCGCCAACGGCACCGCCGATACCGACGCGGTCAACGTGCGGCAGATGAACCAGGGCATCCAGTCGGCCAAGGACTACACCGACGGCAAGGTCAACGACGTCTGGAACACGATCAACCGCGACGTCGACCGGATGAACCGCCAGGTCAACCGTGGTATCGCGGCCGCTTCGGCCCTGGTCAACGTGACGCCGTACCTGCCGGGCCGCACCGCCATCAATGCCGGCGTGGCCTCGTACCGCGGTGAAGCGGCACTGGGCGTGGGCCTGTCGCGCTGGAGCGACAACGGCCGCTTCAACTTCAATGCCGGTATCTCGGCGGCGAAGGACGACGAGCCGGTCTACCGCGTCGGTGTCGGCTACGTCTTCTGACGTAGCAGCACCTGCGAGGTCGCGGCGGGAGGGTTCCCCGGAACCCTCCCGCCGTATCGGATTCCCGCGGCGGCACCGGTGTGCCGCCGCCTTTCGGTGAGAACTGAACCATGTTGAGTTCCAACAACGCCCTGCGCTGGGCGTGCATGCTGTCCGCACTCGGCCTGCTGGCCGGCTGCGGCAGCTACGGCAAGGTCCGTGATGGCCAGACCGACCAACCGGTATGGCCGGAGGTCGGCGATGCCCGGCCGATCGTCCCGGAGACGATCCGGCCCGACCTGGACAAGCTGCGCCAGGTCAAGGCCGACATGAGCAAGACCGACATCTACCAGCTGATCGGCCATCCGCAGTACCGCGAGGGCATGGCGGGCGTGCACGAATGGAATTTCGTGTTCCTGCTGCCCGACGGCCGCGGTGGCGAGACCACCTGCCAGTACAAGATCCTCTATGACAACGCGATGCTGTCGCGCTCGTTCTTCTGGAAGCCGCAGGCCTGCGCCGACCTGGTGAACCCGCCGGCCGCCGCCCCTGAGCCTGCCGCGCAGGAAGTGAGCACCGTCGACCTGTCGACCGACATGCTGTTCGAGTTCGACAGCGCGCGGCTGCGGCCGGAGGGCACCCAGGCGCTGGACGAGCGGGTGATCAGCGCGCTGACCGACGCCAAGCGCCTGCAGCGCATCCGGCTGACCGGCCACGCCGATCGCATGGGTTCGGATGCCTACAATCTGCGCCTGTCGCAGCAGCGTGCCGACGCGGTCAAGCGCTACCTCGTCGAGAAGGGCGTGCCTGCCGCCAGCATCGAGGCCATCGGCCGCGGTGAGGCCGATCCGGTGGTGAGCTGCAACGACCGCTCGCGGTCCGCGCTGATCCGCTGCCTGGCCCCGAACCGTCGGGTCCGGGTGGAGATCACCGTCGAGAAGTAGGGCGCGCTTTAGCGCACCCTGGTATGGCGATGCCATCGGCCCGGGCCCCCGCGAGGGAGCCCGGGCCGTATCGATTCCGGACTCAGCGCGGCTCCGGGGGATACAGCAGGAGCAACTGGCGAGCCACGCCGTTGCTCCAGCCGAAGCCGTCCTGCAGCGGATACTCGCCGCCGCCGCCACCGCCCTGGTCGCTGGAGTATTTCTCCACCAGCTTGTGCTCGCCGGTGTAGACCGCCTGCACCTGGTCGAGGAAGCCGCTGCCGATGCGCCGGGCCAGGTCTTCCTCGCCGTAGCGCCGCAACCCGTCCACCGCCACCCATTGCAGCGGGGCCCACACATTGGGCGCATCCCATTGCTGGCCGGTGCGTTCGCGCGTGGTGGCGATGCCGGCGGGAGTCAGCAGGCGCGCCTCGACCGTGCGCGCGGTTGCCCGGGCCTGCGCCGGCGAGGCGATGCCGACGAACAGCGGATACACGGTGGCGGCGGTGAGGTGGTCGCTGCGTCGCCGGCGCTGCCAGTCGTAGTCGGTGTAGTAGCCAGCCGGATCCCACAGCCAGGCGTCGATGGCCCGCTGGCGGGCATCGGCGCGGGCACGGAAGTCGCGCGCGCAGCCGGCATCGGCGGCCTGCTCGCAGGCCACCGCGATGGTGGCTTCCAGGTGGTGGAGCAGGCTGTTGAGGTCGACCGCGACCAGCGCCGTGGTGCGGATCGTCGCCAGGCTGGCGCGATCGTCGAGCCAGCGCGAGGAGTAATCCCAGCCGCTCTCCGCGCCGGCGCGCAGATCGCGGTAGACCTCCGCCGCCGGACGCCCGGCCGCGGCCAGCGCGGTCTGCCGGTCGTGGGCCCAGGCCTCCGGGCGCGGCGTGTCGCGTGCGTCCCAGTAGCGGTTGAGCACGCTGCCGTCGGCCAGGCGGACCACGTGGGCGCGTGCCTGGCCGGGTGCCAGTCCTTCGGCGCCTTCCATCCACCAGGCGTACTCGCGCTTGAGCTGCGGCAGGTAGCGCACCCGCAGGGAGGCGTCGCCGGCGGCTTCCAGTTCGACCATGTGCGAGAAGTACGGTGGCTGCGAGCGGCTCAGGTAGTAGCTGCGCGTGCCATTCGGGATATGGCCCCAGGTATCGACCAGCGCGGCGAAGTCGGCCAGCATGTCGCGCGAGCGCCCGGCCTGGCCGCTGGCGTGCAGGCCGAGCATGGTGAAGTACGAATCCCAGTAGTACAGCTCGCCGAAGCGGCCGCCGGGCACGATGTAGGGGCGTGGCAGCGGCAGTTGGCTGCCATGCGCGGGCACCTGCCGGCTGTCGCGGGACAGCAGCGGCCACAGCGCGTCGATGTGATCGGCGAGCGCTGCGTCGGCGGGCAGCGGCGGTGTGGCGGCTGGCGCCTCGGCCGCGCGGAAATGGGCGTCGACGAAGGCACGCAGGTCGAAGCCGGGAGCTCCGCGCCGGGCCAGGTAGTCGGCGCGGATCGCCGCCGGTGCCTGCAGCGGGATCATGTCCGGGAAGGTCTTCTGGTCGTCGAACAGATGCGCTTCCTGGACCGCGGCGAACAGCTCCGGCCAGGCCTGGTCCGGCGACACCGGCTGAGGCGTCCTTGCCGGTGCCGTGGTCGGCGCCGGCTGCTCCGCCTGTGCGCGGGGCAGGGCGCCGCCCAGCAGCACCAGCAGCACGCCGGCGGCAACGCGCCGTTGGAGCCTGGTTGGACGCGCGTCGTGCGCCCGGGCGTGAAGGCGGATGGCGGTCATGCGGTTCTCGTCCTGCGTGAATCGCCTTCACCTTAAGGCACGGCGGTGGCCGGCTTCATCACCCGGCGACAACGCAGGTTGTCGATCATGCGGGCGCGCTTCCTCCCATCGCAGCGCACCCGGTCGCCGCGCATGTCCATCCGCATTCCACCCGCCGCTGTCCTGCTGCTGTCGTGCACGCTGCTGGCCGCCTGCCCGGCGCAGGCGCGCACGGTCTATCGCTGCGTGCGCGACGGCAGCGTCAGCCTCGCCACCGCCCCGGAGCCGGGTTCGCGCTGCACGCGGCGCGAGATCGACGACAACGCCGTACAGACCCCGAACCTGTGGGGCAACTTCGGCGTCTTCAGTGGCGTGCTGTACGAGCGTGAGCAGGACGGCGTGACCGTGTACTCCACCCGCAACCTGCCCGGTTCGCGGCCGTACCTGCGCTTCACCGTCGCCACCCCGCCCGGTGAGCCGGCCCACGCCGGACTGGGACAGGTCGGCCGGCCACGCCTGGACCGCTATCCGAAGGCCTTCCGTACCGCCGCGCGGCGCACCGGCGTGGAAGACGCCTGGCTGCGTGCGATCGCCCATGCCGAAAGCGGATTCGATGCCAGCGCGGTGTCCCCCAAGGGCGCGCAGGGCGTGATGCAGCTGATGCCGGCAGTGGCCAGCGAATACGGCGTGGCCGATCCATTTTCCGCCGAGCAGTCCATCGATGGCGGCGCGCGACACATGCGCTGGCTGCTGCAGCGCTACCATGGCGACCGCACCCTGGCCGTGGCGGCGTACAACGCCGGCGTCGGCGCGGTGGCGCGCTATGGCGGCGTGCCGCCGTATGCGGAAACCCAGGCCTACGTGGCCAAGGTGTTCACCCTGTACGCGCGCTATCGCGAGGCCATGGGCCAGCCGCTCGAGCATCCGGCATTGTGAAGGTGAACGCCGGCTGCATCCGCGGGGGTGTCCAACGAAATTCACACGCTTGCGCCGGTGGCGATCGCTAGATTGTCGTGTTCGAGCTGGGGGCGACCCTGCGGGGCAACCGGAGGCACCCTCGGCGCAGGCCGCGTGGGCTTGGCGACAGGTAACAGGATCCCGTGGCGGCAACGAATCGTAAAAGCTGGGACGAAACCTTCGCGCACCGCGCCGGCGCGGCGCTGTTCACCGCGCTGGTCATGCTGCTCATGCTGCGCGTGCTGCTGCATGCGCCGACGGCGCCGGTACGCGTTCACGAGGACGCGATGCAGGTGAGCTTCCTGGCCCGCACGCCGCAGCAGCAGCCGGCCGAGCCGCGGCCCCCGGTCCTACCGCTGGCGCCCGCGGAACCTGCAGGCGCGTCCGCGCGCCCGCGTACCGCCCCTGCCGTGAGCCGACCATCGACGTCCACGCCGGCGGCGACGACTCCCGCAGCAGCCAGCGACAGCCGCATGGCCGCTACCCTCTATGCACGCGACGGCCGCGCCCGGCTGCCCGAGGGCAGCGCGATCGACCCGCTGGCCCTCCCCGCCGCCTCGCCGCCGGGCACGACCAGCGAACGCGAACTGGCGCGCGCGCGGCAGGTGCTCGAGCGGCCGAACCCGATCGACTACAAGCCGACCACGTTCGACAAGGACTGGACCACCGACGGCACGCTGGGCGATCTCGCCATGCAGGGCATCGGCCGCGGGATGAAGAAGATCAACAAGGCGATCTTCGGGCCGGAGATCCAGCCGGCCAAGGCGCGCCCGCCACCGGACGTGCGCTTCAACCCGGCGCTGGCCGAACGCCAGGGCGACCTGGGCAGCGAGGCCACCGGCGATGCCTACAAGGCCGCGCCGATCGCCTTCGAAAAGGCGCCTGGCAACGGCGAAGCCAGCCGGCGCATCCGCGATTCGATGGCCCAGCTGCAGGCGCAGGTCAGCGCCTGTCCGCCGGCGCGCGTGCAGCCGCTGCTGGCGACGGTGCGCACCCACCTGGCCGACCTGGAACGGGTGGAGAAGGCCTTCGCCAAGGGCGCCGACCCGGTGATGGCCGAGCAGATGCTGCCGCGCCAGGCCGACAGCGCCTACGACCTGGCGAGGCGCGCGCTGTGGTACGCGAACGAGAAGACTGCCGACTGCCGCTGATTGCGGCTGGTCGCCCTGTAGAGCGGCTTCAGCCGCGACCTCCGCCAGGTCGCGGCTGAAGCCGCTCCTACGAGGAAATGATGGCAAGGCAGGGCAAACAAAAAAAGCCGCGGGGCTTGCGCCCCGCGGCCTGCATGCCACTGCGTGATGCTTACTTCTTCGCCGGCTTGGGCTTGGCCGCCACCGGCTTGCCGTCGGCGTCGAGGATCTGCACCTCGCCCAGGTTGAGCGCGCGCACCGGCGCCTCGATCTTGCCGAGGTCGCCGACGATCACCCAGGTCATCGCCTGCGGCTGCACGATCTCCTCGATCGCCTTCTGCGCGGCCGGCTGGTCGACGGCTTCCAGGCGCGACTTCAAGGTCTGCACGTAGTCGTCCGGACGGTTGAACTTGACGATCGCCTCCATCGCGCCGAGCACCGCGCTGGTGGTCTCGAAGCTGCCGGGCAGGGCGCGGATGCGCTGGTTGCGGATCTTCGCCACCTCGGCCTCGGTCAGCGGCTTGTCGCCGACCACTGCCACCGCTTCCTTGCGCACCTCGGCGGCGGACTCGGCGGTCTTGTCGGTCTGCACCGGGGCGAAGAACAGGAACGGGCGCTGGTTCTGCGCGTCCATCAGGAAGCTCTGCGCGCCGTAGGCCCAGCGCTTGTCCTCGCGCAGGTTCATGTTCAGGCGCGAGGTGAAGGTGCCGCCGAAGGCGCCGTTGGCCACGCCGATGGCGAGGTTGTTCGGGGCCTTGGTCGAAGGTGCCAGCAGGCCGGCCAGGATCAGCGACTGCGGGGCGTCGTCGCGGTTGATCAGGAACACCCGCGGCTTGGGCTGCGCGTCGACGTGGCCGACGTTCTTGGTCGGCACCGCGCCGGCCGGGGCCTGCCAGTCGCCGAACACCGCGTCCAGCTGCGGGATGATCTTCGCCAGCGTGGTGTCGCCGGCGACCAGGATGCGCAGGTTGTCCGGGCGCAGCCACTGCGACTGGAAGCGGCGCAGGTCATCGGCGGTCAGCGACTTGATCGAGGCCTCGTCGCCGCTGCCGGTCAGCGGGATGGCGTAGGCGTGGCCCTTGCCGTAGATCAGCGGCGGCAGGGTGCGCAGGGCCAGGCCGTTGGGCTGGGTCTTCTCCTGGGCGATGCCGGCCAGCCACTGCGCGCGGATGCGCTCGATGTCCTCGGCCTTGAACGCCGGGTTGCGCACGGTGTCGGCGAACAGCTGCAGCGAGGGCTGCAGCTGGTCGTTGAGCGCGTTGAGCGAGGCGCTGCAAACGTCCAGGTCGCACTCGTTGCCCATGTGCGCGCCCAGGCGCTGGCGCTGCTTGGCGACCTCGACCGAATCCAGCGACTTGGTGCTCTCGCCCATCAGCGCGCTGGTGAAGCTCGCCGTGCCCAGCTTGCCACCCTGGTCGGCGGCATAGCCGCTGTCGAACAGCAGTTCGACCTGGGTCACCGGGATGGTGTTGCGTTCGGCCAGCACCACCTCGATGCCGTTCTTCAGCTTGCCGCGCTGCAGCTGCGGGAAGCTCAGGCTCGGGAACTTGTCGGTCTCCGGCACGCCCTTGCTGCGGTCGATACGGCTCTTGGCGACCTTGAACCTGGTGCCGGCGCTGGCCGGCAGCTGGGTCGCCGGCTTGCCCTCGGCGGCTGGCAGCGCGACCACGGCCTTGTCCTCGACTTCCGGATCGAAGCCGTCGCCGGCCGGCAGCACGGTGAGCAGGTAATCGCCCTTGCCGAACCAGGTCTGCGCGGCCTTGCGCACGCTGTCCGGGGTGGCCGCGGCGGCGCGCTCCAGGTCCTTGCGGTAGGCGCCCGGATCGTTGCGGTAGACCTGGCCCTCGGCCAGGATCACCGCCTTGCCGCCGAAGCCGCCGACCTTCTCCAGCCCGCGCACGAACGCGGCGCGGTTGTAGACCTGGGCGCGCAGCAGTTCATCGGCGGTCGGGCCCTCGGCGAGGAACCTGGTCAGTTCGTCGGCGATCGCGGCCTCGACCTTGGCCGGGTCCACGCCGTCCTTCACGTCGGCCTGGATCTGCAGCTGGCTGGCCAGCGCGAACGGCTGGATCGAAGCGGACACGTCATCGACCAGCTTGTCCCGGTAGACCAGGCGCTGGTACAGGCGCGAGGTCTTGCCACCGCCGAGCACGGTGGTGGCCAGGTCCAGCGAAATCGCGTCGTCGGTGCCCAGCTGCGGGGCGACCCAGGTGCGGTAGATGCGCGGCTGCGAGACGTGGTCGTGCTGCACGCCGCGGGTCTGCTTCGGCAGCGCGGTGATCCACGGCTGCTGGCGCGCGACCGGCTGCCCGGCCGGGATGTCGCCGAAGAACTTCTCGGCCTTGGCGCGGGCTTCGGCGACGGTGATGTCGCCGGCCAGCACCAGGGTGGTGTTGGCGGCGCCGTAGTTGTCGACGAACCACTTCTTGACGTCGACCAGCGAGGCGGCGTCCAGGTCGGCCATCGAGCCGATGGTGTCGTGCTGGTAGGGGTGGTTGGCCGGGAAGATGTTGGACAGGATGTTCTGGTCCACGCGCCCGTACGGACGGTTCTCGCCCTGGCGCTTCTCGTTCTGCACCACGCCGCGCTGGGTGTCGAGTTCGGCCTGGCCGATCGCGCCGAGCAGGTGGCCCATGCGGTCCGATTCCATCCACAGCGCGGTATCCAGCGCGGTGGTCGGCACGGTCTCGAAGTAGTTGGTGCGATCGAACCAGGTGGTGCCGTTCATGTCGGTCGCGCCGACCTTCTCGAACGGCTGGAAGTAGGTGCCCTTGTGATTCTCCGAACCGGAGAACATCAGGTGCTCGAACAGGTGGGCAAAGCCGGTGCGGCCTTCGGGCTCGTCGCCGGAGCCGATGTGGTACCAGATGCTCACCGCCACGACCGGCGCCTTGTGATCCTCGTGCACCACCACGGTCAGGCCGTTGGGCAGGGTGAACCGGGTGTACGCGATGTCCGGGATGGCGGCTTCGGCGGGAGAGGCCTTGGCCAGCGAGGCCGGCGCGGCCGCGGCGTTGGCTACGGCAAGCCCGGTGCCGGCGGCCAGGGCGCCGGCGATCAGCAGGGACAGCGGTCGGATCATGGTGTCCTCCTTGGACGAGTGAACCCCGGAGGCTAGACCTTCACGCGGCCGCCGGAAAGTGACCATCGGCAGGGATCGCCCGCCAATCCCGGCATGGCCGCGACCGATCGCCGCATGGGACAATGCGCCCCTCCCCACGTCCGCCTGCGCCGCCGCCCTGTCGCGTCGGGCGCTCGCGCCCGCTTCTCCTGTCCGGGTGGCCGCATGTCCCTGATCCGCAAAGAACTGTCGCAATGGCGCGCCGCGCCCGTGCGCGAGCTGATGGCCGGTGCCGTCGCCACCTTCGCCCTGATCCCGGAAGTGATCGCCTTCGCCGCGGTGGCCGGGGTCGATCCCCAGGTCGGGCTGTTCGCCTCGTTCGTGATCGGCATCGTGATCGCCTTTGCCGGTGGCCGCCCGGCGATGATCTCCGCCGCCGCCGGTTCGGTGGCACTGGTGGCCGCGCCGCTGGTCGCCGCGCACGGGCTGCCCTACCTGCTGGCGGCCGGCCTGCTGGCGGGCCTGGTGCAGGTGGTGTTCGGCCTGCTGCGGCTGGGCGTGCTGATGCGCTTCGTCAGCAGCTCGGTGCGCACCGGCTTCGTCAACGCGCTGGCGGTGCTGATCTTCTCGGCCCAGCTGCCGCACGTGCTCGGCGCCAACCTCGCCACCTGGGCGCTGCTGGCGCTGGGCGTGGCGCTGATCTACGGCCTGCCGCGGCTGCGCCTGCCGGGATTGTCGGCGATTCCCTCGCCGCTGCTGTGCGTGGGCCTGCTGACCGCCGCCGCGCTGGCCTTCGACCTGCCGGTGAAGACCGTCGCCGACCTCGGCAAGCTGCCCGACGCGCTGCCGCAGCTGCAGTGGCCGGGCGTGCCGTGGACGCTGGAGACGCTGCGCATCATCGCCCTGCCGGCCCTGGCCATCGCCATGGTGGGCCTGCTGGAATCGATGATGACCGCGCGCGTGGTCGATGAACTCACCGATACCCCCAGCAACAAGAACCGCGAATGCACCGGCCTGGGCCTGGCCAACATCGCCGCCAGCGCCTTCGGCGGCATCGCCGGCTGCGGCATGATCGGCCAGACCGTGGGCAACGTGAAATACGGCGGCCGCGGGCGCCTGTCGACCCTGTTCGCCGGCGTGCTGCTGCTGGTGCTGATGGTGCTGCTCAAGCCCTGGGTGGCGAAGGTACCGGTGGTCGCGCTGGTGGCGGTGATGGTGATGGTCTCGGTGGAGACCTTCGACTGGCGCTCGCTGCGCCAGCTGGTGCGTCATCCGCGCACCTCCTCGGCGGTGATGCTGGCCACGGTGGCGGTGACCATCGCCACCCACAACCTGGCTGCCGGCGTGGGCGTGGGCGTGCTGCTGAGCGGGGTGTTCTTCGCCTTCAAGGTCGCCCGCCTGTTGCGGGTGGAGGCCCGGGACGTGGACGGCGTGCATGTGTGGACGGTCAGCGGGCAGGTGTTCTTCGCCTCGGCCGACGCTTTCCTCGAGGCCTTCGACCCGCGCGAGGTGACCGGCCGCCAGGTCCGCATCGATGTCAGCCGCGCGCATTTCTGGGACATCACCGCGGTGGCCGCGCTGGACGCGGCCATGCAGCGCCTGCGCCACCAGGGCCTGGAGGTGCGGCTGTCCGGGCTGGACGCGAACAGCCGCCGGCTGCTGCAGCGGGTCGGAGCCGAGCAGGGCTTCGAGCCGGCCCTGTAGACAGATGCCCGGGCGCCGCTCTTGTGGGAGGGGCTTCAGCCCCGACTGCCATCTGTCGGCACGCGTCTTCGCTCGTCGGGGCTGAAGCCCCTCCCACAAAGAGCCGCGCGCACCCCCGCCGAAAGTCACATGCCATTGCCGGCCGGGCATGCCTACACTCGGGATATCCAAAATCTCGAGGTGGGCGGTGAAGCGAATTGTCGTGGGGATCCTGGCGCTGTCGGTATCGACGGCGCTGTACGCGGCGACGCCGCAGTTCGATGGCCAGCGCATCTCGCAGGACGTGAAGGTGCTGGCTTCGGACGCGTTCGAAGGCCGCGGCCCCGCCACCGCCGGCGAGGAGAAGACCATCGCCTACCTCAGCCAGCAGTTCCAGGCCGCCGGCCTGCAGCCGGGTGGCGACCTGGTCGACGGCAAGCGCCAGTGGACCCAGGCCGTGCCGCTGCGCAAGGCCGACATCGTCGGCACGCCGGCGCTGGCCCTGGACCTCAAGGGCAAGGCCCAGCCGCTGACCCAGGGCAAGGAAATCGCCATCCGCGCGGCGATGGACGGCTCCACCGAGGTGGATGTCGCCAACGCGCCGCTGGTGTTCGTCGGCTACGGCGTCAAGGCGCCGGAACGCAACTGGGACGACTTCAAGGGCGTGGACCTGAAGGGCAAGATCGCCGTCGTGCTGATCAACGACCCGGACTTCGAGACCGGCAAGGGGGATTTCGACGGCAAGGGCATGACCTACTACGGTCGCTGGACCTACAAGTACGAGGAAGGCGCGCGCCAGGGCGCGCTCGGCGTGCTGGTCGTGCACGAGACCGCGCCGGCCTCCTACGGCTGGGCGACGGTGGCCAGCTCCAATACCAACACGATGTTCGACGTCGTGCGCGACAACCCGTCCTCGGCGCACCCGAAGATCGAGGGCTGGATCCAGCGCGACCTCGCCGTGCAGCTGTTCAGGCAGTCCGGCCTGGATTTCGACAAGCTGAAGAAGCAGGCGCAGTCGCGCGACTTCAAGCCGGTCGAGCTCAAGGGCGAGGGCCTGAGCGCGAAGTACGCGGTCAAGTCCGACGTCATCACCTCGCACAATGTGGTCGCGCGCCTGGACGGTTCGAAGAAGCCGGACGAGACCCTGGTCTACAGCGCGCACTGGGACCACATCGGCGTCGGCAAGCCCGACGCCAACGGCGACACCATCTTCAACGGCGCGCTCGACAACGCCAGCGGCACCGCCGCGCTGGTCGAGCTGGCGCGCGGCTTCGCCGCCGGGCCGAAGCCGGAGCGCTCGGTCGTGTTCCTGGCCGTCACCGCCGAGGAGAAGGGCCTGCTCGGCTCGGAGTACTACGCCTCCAAGCCGCTGTATCCGCTGGAGAAGACCGTGGCGGTCATCAACATGGACGGCATGAGCCCGAACGTGCCCTCGCGCGACTTCGGCATCTATGGCACCGCCAAGCTCCAGCTGCTGGACGACCTCAAGCAGGTGGCCGGCGAGCGTGGCCTGCGCTACACGCCGGATCCGAAGCCGGAAGCCGGCTACTTCTTCCGCTCGGACCACTTCTCCTTCGCCAAGCGCGGCGTGCCGGCGCTGTCGTACTCGGCCGGGCAGGACTGGGAAGTCGGCGGCGTCGCCGCCGGCAAGGCGGCTTCGGACGACTACACCGCCAAGCGCTACCACCAGCAAGGCGACGAGTGGCAGCCCGACTGGACCTTCGCAGGCGCCGCGCGCGATCTGTCCATCCTGTACACGCTGGGCATGCAGCTGGCCGATTCGAACCAGTGGCCGAACTGGAGCAGCGATTCGGAGTTCCGCGCCAAGCGTGACGAAAGCGCTTCGGCGCGCAGGTAATCCACCGTCTCGTCGTAGTGGGGAAAGGCCGCCTTCGGGCGGCTTTTTTCTTGGTTGTCCGTTGGCTTGCGGGGGAAGGGTGGGGGTGGGGTGGGTTGCGGCCTGGCGGCCGCTGGGTTTTGGGTCTTTGCTGGCTTTGGGTTGGTTGGCCTTCGATGTGGATCGGTTGTTTTGATGTTGTGCGCGATGCGTGATGTGTTGTCGAGGAAAGCTGCATGGGGTGGGTTGGTCGCGGGCGGCGGGGTGCGATGCCTGCTGCCGCTCATGTCCCCCGGTTCAGGCCCGCTTCGCGGGCATGAACCTCCTCCTTTACTTCCCGGCAGCAGGCATCGCACCCCACCACCTCAGCGGCAATGGCCGCCGAAGGAAAAGCAGAAGCGAGTAGGGGTGGGGGAAGGGAAAAGCGGGTCGCCCGCTGCGCGGCTCGGAGCAATGTAGGAGCGGCTCTGGGTGGCCTCGGGCCATCAGCCGCGACGCGACGGATCCACCGCGACGGGAGATCACGACGGTCGCGGCTGATGGCCCGAGGCCACCCAGAGCCGCTCCTACATCCCATCACTGATCTCCCATTCCCACCCTCCATTCCCCGCTCTTCGCTTTGCTCTTCGCTTTTCGCTTTTTGCTTTGCTCTTCGCTTTTCGCTTTTGCTTTCGCCTTTGCTTTTCTCCTCTTCGCTCTCCATTCGGCGGCCATTGACCGTGAAGCGTTGTGGCGCGATGCCTGTTGACGGGAAGTAAAGGAGGAGGTTCATGCCCGCAAGGCGGGCCTGAACCGGGGGACATGGACGTCAGCAGGCATCGCGCCGCAACGCCACGACCAGCCCACCCCCCCCCGAGCAACAACGAAGGCCAGCCAACCCAAAGCCAGCAAAGACCCAAAAACCAGCGGCCGCCAGGCCGCAACCCTAACCCCTCCCTCGCACGAGCCGTCAGCAGGCATCGCGCCACAACGCCGCGACCAACCCCACCCCCGAGACAACAACGAAGGCCAACCAAGCCAAAGCCATCAAAGAACCAAAAACCAGCGGCCGCCAGGCCGCAACCCCAACCCCAACCCCTCCCTCGCACGAGCCGTCAGCAGGCATAGCGCCGCAACGCCGCGACCAACTCGCCCCCGGGGAACAACGAAGGCCGGCCAACCCCAAAACCAGCAAAGACCCAAGAACCAGCGGCCGCCGGGCCGCAACCCAACCATCCCCGTGCCCACCCCACCGGCGTAGCATCGCCAAAGCCCGGCCCGGAGACCCCGCCCATGACCGCCACCAAACCCAGGCTGCTCGCCGGCGGCAACCCGCAGATCCCCAAGGGCGACGGCGACGCGCCCGTCCAGGCGTATATCGCCGCCATGCCGGGCTGGAAGCATGTCGTCGGGGTGCAGCTCGATGCACTGATCAGCGAGGCACTGCCGAAAGTGCGCAAGGCGGTGAGATGGAATTCGCCCTTCTATGGCAGCGACGAAGACGGTTGGTTCCTCAGCTTCCATTGCTTCGACCGTTACGTGAAGGTCGCCTTCTTCCGCGGCGCTTCGTTGCAGCCGATGCCGCCGGTCGAATCGAAGCAGCCGCAGGTGCGCTACCTGCATGTGGACGAAGATGGCGTGTTCGACGCGGAGCAGTTCAGGCGATGGGTGAAGCAGGCTGCCGCGTTGCCCGGTGTGCGGATGTAGCCGCTCAGGTGCGCGCGCTGGAGATCGCTTCGCAGGCGAGGCCTTCGCTCCGCAGCCGTGTGATCAATGCCACGCCTGCCGGATCCTCGAAACCGCCGTCGCGCAGGCAGGCCACGCGCTCGCCGGCGCGTGCGCACTCCAGCAGACGCGGCTGCGCGGCATCGAGTGACGCATGCAGTTCCAGGTGCGCATCGCGACGCGCGATCGACAGTACCGCCGTCAGCGAGGGGCCCGCCATCAGCAGGCGGTCGGCCTGGTTGAGCAGGCGCAGGGCGCGCAGCGACAGCAGGTCGGGCTGGTCGCCGGCGCAGCCGATCAGCGCGACATGGCCCTCCCGCGCGGGATCAGCTTCGGCCAGGGCCTGCAGCAGTGCCTTCGCGGCGGCCTCGAGTTCGCCGTCGCGCACCAGGGTCGGAATCGGCCCGTCGAGGACGGCATCGAACCAGCGCCGGCGCAGGCCCGGATCCGGCAGGCGCGCGCGGATGGCCGCTCGGTGGGTGGCGAACAGTCCCGCCAGCGTGCCCAGCGATTCGTCCAGTTCGATCTCCAGCCGCTCGCGCAGCCGGCGTGCCAGCACCGGCGCCGCGCCGGCCGAGGAGATCGCGACCTGCAGCGGAAAGCGATCCACCACTGCCGGCACCTGGTAGCTCGACAGCGTGGCGTCGTCGACCACGTTGACCCAGCGATGGGCCGCGCCGGCCGCCCCGGCCACGCGGCGGTTGAGGGCATCGTCGTCGGTCGCGGCGACCACCAGCCAGGTTTCGTCGATCCAGGCCGGCTCGAACGCGCCGTCGATGCGCTCCAGTTTCCCCTCCGCCAGCAGCCCGGCCAGCAGCGGCGACCACTCGCGCGCATGCACGCGCACGCGTGCGCCGGCGTGCAGCAGGGCCTGGACCTTGCGACCGGCAACTTCGCCGCCGCCGATCACCAGCACCGTGCGGCCGCGCAGGTCGACGAACATCGGGAACAGCGCCATGCCGGCTCCTGGCTCGGATTGGGGGCGAAAGCTCTCGCGGAGGCGCCATGTTGCATGGCAACATCGGCCTGTGTCCACGTGCCGGCCTGCCATGCGCGTCCTCCTGGTCAACGATACCGACAAGCCGATCGGCGCGCTGCGCCAGGCATTGGCGTCGGCCGGCTATGAGGTGCTGGACGAGGTCGCCGGGACCGCGGCGCTGCTGCGGGCGGTGGAGTCGGCCAAGCCGGACGTGGTGGTCATCGACGTCGACTCGCCTTCGCGCGACACCCTCGAACAGCTGGCCATGCTTCACGCGCACGCGCCGCGGCCAGTGGTGATGTTCTCCGGCGACGGCGAGGACGCGCTGATCCGCGCGGCGGTCGGCGCCGGCGTCACCGCCTACGTGGTGGATGGCCTGGCGCCGGAACGCCTGGCGCCGATCGTCCAGGTCGCGCTGGCGCGCTTCGAGCAGGAATCGGGCATGCGCCGGCGCCTGGGCGAGGTGCAGCAGGCGCTGGACGACCGCAAGTTGATCGATCGCGCCAAGGGCGTGCTGATGGAACGGCGCGGCATGAGCGAAGCACAGGCCTATGCCGCGCTGCGCCAGCAGGCGATGAAACAGGGGCTGAAGCTGGCCGAAGTCGCCAGGAGAATTATCGACATGGCCGAGCTGTGGGGATGAGCATGCACGCACACCCGTCCATCGAACTGCGCGTGGCCTGGATGCCGCTGATCGACTGCGCGCCGCTGGTCGCTGCCAGCCGGCTGGGCTTCGACCGCGCGCAGGGGCTGCAGCTGCTCCTGGAACGCCAGGCCTCCTGGGCGGCGGTACGCGATCGCCTGCTCAGTGGCGAGGTCGATGCAGCGCACCTTCCGGCCAGCATGATCAACGGCATCGAGCTGGGCATCGCCGGCCCTGCCGCGCCGATGGCCTGGTTGATGACGCTCAACCAGAACGGCCAGGCCATCACACTGGCCAACGCACTGGCCGATGCGCTGCAGGCGGGTGAGCCGTTGCCCGCGGTGCTGGCGCGGTTGCCACGCACCGCGGTGCTGGCGCAGACCTTTCCCACCGGCACGCACGCGCTGTGGTTGTACTACTGGCTGGCGACGCAGGGGGTGGATCCGATGCGCGGGATCAGCGCGCTGTCGATCCCGCCGCCGCAGATGCCGGCCGCGCTGGCCGAGGGGCGGATCGATGGCTACTGCAGCGGCGAGCCGTGGGCGGCGGTGGCGCAGGCGCAGGGGCAGGGGCGACGGGTGATCCGCAGTGGTGCGCTGTGGCCGGGCCACCCGGAAAAGGCGCTGGCCTGCCGTCGCGACCTGGCGGCGCTGCAGCCTGAGCGGGTCGAGCGCCTGGTCGCCTGCGTACTGGCTGCCTGTCGCTGGCTGGACGAGGATCCGGCGCATCGACGCCAGTGCGCCGGCTGGCTGGCCGAGGCCGGGATGATCGGTGCCCCGATGCCGCGGCTGGCGGACTGCCTGGCCGATGACCCGGCAGATCCGCAGGCACTGGCGTTCCATCGCGGCGGCGCGGTGAATTTTCCCTGGTTGTCGGACGGCGAGTGGTTCGTGCGCCAGTTCGTGCGCTGGGGCTGGTGCACGGCCGATGCCATCGACCCCTCGCGCCTGCGCGATATCCATCGCATCGACAGCTATCGCCGCGCGGCGGCCTCGGTCGACGTCGCCGTCCCGCTGGACGACCGCCGCGACAGCGCCCCGCGGTTGTAGGCGCGGCGCGCTGTCGCGCGATTGTTTGGCCGGCGGGTCAGTGGTGGGCGGGAACTGTTGTCGCGGCTGAAGCCGCTCCTACAGGTGGGGCGGCGAGGATCCGGTTGCGCTGCCGCCTGCGATTGCATTGTCGGAGGGGCTTGAGCCCCGACTGTATCGGCTGCGGGATTGCTGGTGGAGGTTGGGATCTGGCTGTCGCGGCTGAAGCCGCTCCTACAGTGAGGCTGGCGGATCCGGTTGTGCTGCCGCCTGCGATTGCATTGTCGGAGGGGCTTGAGCCCCGACTGTATCGGCTGCGGGATTGCTGGTGGAGGTTGGGATCTGGCTGTCGCGGCTGAAGCCGCTCCTACAGGGATGGTGCAAGCAGGCCTGCACTGCTGCAGTGCACAAGGGTGGTGCAGGCGTACGCAATCGGGGCATGCAGGATGTCCGTGGCGCATCGCCCGGGTGTCAGGCCCACGTGCTGATTGCCAACACGATCAACGACTTGGGCCCTGCACGCGCTTGGCGCGAGCAACTGGCACGGTCATTGCGTAACAGCCTGCGGGGACAACGGCGTCCCCGCACAACTCGCATACGACGCGGCGGGCCAACGGCGGCCCACCGCGCCCAGGACAAAGGCGTCCTTCCGGGCAACCGGAGGGGCGCTTTTTTTTTCGCCACCGCACCATGGAGATGGATGCATGAATCGTTCGTTCTGGCGATCCGGTCATACCCCGACGCTGTTTGCCGCCTTCCTGTACTTCGACCTCAGCTTCATGGTCTGGTACCTGCTCGGCCCGCTGCAGGTGCAGATCGCCGAAGCCCTCGGCCTGGATGCGCAGCAGCGCGGATTGATGGTGGCCGTGCCGATCCTGTGCGGCGCGGTGCTGCGGCTGTTCCTGGGCATGCTGGCCGATCACGTCGGTGCACGCCGCGCCGGGTTGCTCGCGCAGGTCATCGTCATCGCCACGTTGCTGGCGGCCTGGCATTTCGGCGTGGGCTCGTTCGCCCAGGTGCTGCTGCTGGGCGCGCTGCTCGGCGTGGCTGGTGCCTCGTTCGCGGTGGCGTTGCCGCTGGCTTCGCGCTGGTACCCGCCACAGCACCAGGGCACGGCGATGGGCATCGCCGGTGCCGGCAATTCCGGCACGGTGCTGGCGGCGTTGTTCGCGCCGGCACTGGCGGCGGCGTTCGGTTATCGCAACGTGTTCGGCCTGGCCGCGTTGCCATTGCTGGTGGTGCTGCTGGTGTTCGCCCTGGTCGCGCGGGAAGCGCCAGGTGCGGTGGCGCGCAAGCGCTGGAGCGACTATGGCCGCGTGCTGGTAGGCAACCGCGATTCGTGGCGCTTCATGTTCTTCTACGCCATCACCTTCGGCGGTTTCGCCGGCTTCGCCAGCGCGCTGCCGGGGTACTTCCACGACCAGTTCGGCTTCGACGCCCAGCACGCAGGCTGGGCGACCGCCGCCTGCGTGCTGGCCGGCTCGGTGATGCGTCCGATCGGCGGGGTGATCGCCGATCGTATCGGTGGCACGCGTTCGCTGCTGGGTGTCTACCTCGCCACGGCCCTGCTGGTGGCCGCCGCCGCGACCAGCGTCGGCGGCGCCGGTGTCACGCTGGCGCTGTTCGTACTGACCCTGCTGTGCCTGGGCGCCGGCAACGGTGCGGTGTTCCAGCTGGTGCCGCAGCGGTTCGGCGCGGAGATCGGCGTGATGACCGGGCTGATCGGCATGGCCGGTGGCATCGGCGGCTTCGCGCTCGCCGCCAGCCTGGGTGCGATCAAGCAGCACACCGGCAGCTACGCGCCGGGCCTGTGGCTGTTCGCCGGCTGTGCCATCGCCGCCTGGGCCTGGTTGGCCGGGGTGCGCCACGAATGGCGCAACCAGTGGGCCGCCGCCGGCGCGGCGCGGGTCTGAGGAGGACATCCCCATGAAGCAACCCCGACTGGTCGTCATCGGCAACGGCATGGCCGGCATCCGTACCGTGGAGGAGCTGCTCAAGCTCGCCCCGGGGATGTACGACATCACCGTGTTCGGCGCCGAGCCGCATCCCAACTACAACCGCATCCTGCTCTCGCCGGTGCTGGCCGGCGAGCAGGAGTTCGACGACATCGTGCTCAACCCGCTGCCCTGGTACGCCGGGAACGGCATCCACCTGCACCTGGGCAACGCGGTGGCGAGGATAGACCGCGTGCGCCGCTGTGTCGTTGCCGAGGACGGCACCGAGGCCCCGTACGATCGCCTGCTGATCGCCACCGGTTCGCAGCCCTTCGTGCTGCCGGTGCCCGGCAAGGATCTCAAGGGCGTCATCGGCTACCGCGATATCCAGGACACCCGCACCATGATCGACACCGCACGCAGCAAACGGCATGCGGTGGTGATCGGCGGCGGCCTGCTGGGCCTGGAAGCGGCCAACGGCCTGGCCGCGCGCGGCATGGAGGTTACCGTGGTGCACCTGGCCGGCTGGCTGCTGGAGCGCCAGCTCGATCCGGTCGCCGGTGGGCTGCTGGAAAAATCTCTGCGCCAGCGCGGCCTGCGCTTCATGCTGGAAGCGCAGACCAGCGCGGTACTCGGCAATACCGCGGGCGAGGTCACCGGCGTGCGCTTTGCCGATGGCAGCGAGGTTCCGGCCGACCTGGTGGTGATGGCCGCCGGCATCCGCCCCAACACGCGCCTGGCCGAGGAGGCCGGCATCCACTGCGCGCGCGGCATCGTGGTCAACGACAGCCTGCAGACCTTCGACCCGCGCGTGTACGCGGTGGGCGAGTGCGCCAACCACCGCGGCATCGCCTATGGCCTGGTCGCGCCGTTGTTCGAGCAGGCCAAGGTCTGCGCCAACCATCTGGCCCAGCTGGGCATCGGCATCTATCGCGGCTCGGTGTCCTCGACCAAGCTCAAGGTCACCGGCATCGACCTGTTCTCGGCCGGTGAGTTCATGGGTGGCGACGGGAGCGAGGAAATCGTGCTGTCCGACCCGGCCGGCGGTGTTTACAAGAAGCTGGTGATCCGCGACGACCGCCTCGTCGGTGCCTGCCTGTATGGCGACACCGGCGACGGCGGCTGGTACTTCAAGCTGCTCAAGGACGGCACGCCGGTGCAGTCGCTGCGTGAGCAGCTGATCTTCGGCGAGACCGCGCTCGGCGATGCCGGCACCGCCGGCCAGGACCGTGCCAGCGCGATGGCCGACAGCGACGAGGTCTGTGGCTGCAATGGCGTGTGCAAGGGCACCATCGTCAAGGCGATCACCGAGCAAGGGCTGTTCACCGTCGACGAGGTCAAGAAGCAGACCAAGGCGGCCAGTTCCTGCGGTTCGTGCACCGGCCTGGTCGAGCAGCTGCTGATGAACTGCCTGGGCTCCAACTTCCAGGAGACCCCCAAGACCAAGGCGGTGTGCGGCTGCACCGGGCTCAGCCATGGCGAAGTGCGCAAGGCGGTGCGCGAGCATCACCTGCTCAGCCACGCGCAGGCCTATGCGTTCCTGGAGTGGCGTACGCCCAACGGCTGCGCCACCTGCCGTCCGGCATTGAACTACTACATGCTCTCGACCTGGCCGCGAGAGGCGGTGGACGACCCGCAGTCGCGCTTCATCAACGAGCGCGCCCACGCCAACATCCAGAAGGACGGCACGTTCTCGGTGATCCCGCAGATGAAGGGCGGGGTGACCAACGCCAGCGAGCTGCGCCGCATTGCCGATGTCGCCGACAAGTACGCCGTGCCGATGGTCAAGGTCACCGGTGGCCAGCGCATCGACCTGCTTGGGGTTAAGAAGCAGGACCTGGTGGACGTCTGGCGCGACCTGGGGATGAAGTCCGGCCACGCCTATGGCAAGTCGATCCGCACGGTGAAGACCTGCGTGGGCAGCGAGTTCTGCCGCTTCGGCACCCAGAACAGCACCCAGATGGGCATCGACCTGGAAACCATGCTCGCCAACATGTGGAGCCCGCACAAGGTCAAGCTGGCCGTTTCCGGCTGCCCGCGCAACTGCGCCGAGTCCGGGATCAAGGACGTGGGCATCATCGCGGTGGACTCGGGCTGGGAGATCCATGTCGGCGGCAACGGCGGCATCAAGACCGAGGTGGCGCGTTTCCTGGTCAAGGTGCGCAGCGCCGAGGAGGTGCGCGAGCACGTCGGCGCCTTCCTGCAGCTGTATCGCGAGGAGGCCTACTACCTGGATCGCACGGTGCATTACATCGAGCGCGTGGGGCTGGACTACATCCGCGCACAGGTGGTCGATGACGCCGCGCGCAGGCAGACGCTGTTCGATCGCCTGCTGTACTCGCTGGAAGGCACCCAGGACCCGTGGGAAGCGCGCATCGCCGGCGCCCGCCGCGAGGAGTACCAGCCGCTGAAGATCGCCCCGCCCGCCGCCACCGTGGAGTCCTGAGCATGTCCAACCAACCGACCTGGCTGCGCGTATGCCGCCTGGAAGACCTGCCGGTCGCCGGCGCGCGCGTGCTGGAGATCGAAGGCCTCGCTCCGATCGCGCTGTTCCGCACCGGTGGCGACCGCGTGTTCGCCCTGCGTGACCGCTGCCCGCACAAGGGCGGACCGCTGTCGCAGGGAATCGTGGCCGGCGAGCACGTGACCTGTCCGCTGCATGGCTGGCAGATCGGCCTGGAAGATGGCCAGGCGCGCGCACCGGATAGCGGCTGCACGCCGCGCTATCCGGTCAAGGTGGAGGCCGGGCAGGTGTGGATCATGCCGCCGGTGACGTGCGTGGCCGAACCATCCGCCGAGCAGGCAGAAGCCTGAGCATGGACGGCAGCCTCGCCCCGGCCACGCAAGCGCGTCGCACCACGCGTTCGACCTGCTGCTATTGCGGCGTCGGTTGCGGCGTGCTGATCCACAGCGAGGGCACGCGGATCACCGATATCGAGGGCGACCCGGATCATCCCGCCAACTTCGGCCGCCTCTGTAGCAAGGGGCGTGCCCTGCCGCAGAGCGTGGCAGGACACACCGGCCGCCTGCTCGCGCCGCAGCTGCGCATCCGCCGCGATGCCCCGCGCGTGGATGTGGACTGGGATCGCGCGCTGGACAACGCCGCCGCCCGGCTGGCGGCAATCATCCGCCAGCACGGTCCCGATGCGGTCGCGTTCTATCTCTCCGGCCAGCTGCTCACCGAGGACTACTACGTCTTCAACAAGCTGGCCAAAGGGCTGATCGGCACCGCCAATATCGACACCAACTCGCGGCTGTGCATGTCCTCGGCGGTATCGGCCTACAAGCGCGCCTTCGGCGCCGATGGCCCACCGACCTGCTATGAGGACCTGGAGCACGCGCACACCGTGCTGTTTGCCGGCAGCAACATGGCCTTCGCCCACCCGGTGCTGTTCCGCCGGCTGGAGGCGGCGCGGGAGGCGCGTCCGGATACTCGCTGGATCGTCGTGGACCCACGCCGCACCGACACCGCCGCACTGGCCGACCTGCACCTGGCGATCGAACCGGGCACCGACGTGGCCCTGTTCAACGGCATCCTCCACCACCTGGTCTGGGAGGGCCGGGTGGATGCGGCCTGGATCGAGGCGCATACCGAGGGGTTCATCGACCTCAAGCGCCTGCTGCGTGACTACACCCCGCGCATGAGCGCCGAGCTGTGCGGCATCGCGGTCGAGGACCTGCTCCAGGCGGCCGAATGGATCGGCGAAAGCCCCGCCTTCCTCTCGCTGTACTGCATGGGCCTGAACCAGTCCGCCCACGGCACCGACAAGAACCAGGCCCTGATCAACCTGCACCTGGCGACCGGCCAGCTCGGCCGCCCTGGCGCCGGCCCTTTCTCGTTGACTGGCCAGCCCAATGCGATGGGCGGACGCGAGGTCGGCGGCATGGCGACGATGCTGGCTGCCCATCGCGAGCTGGCCGACGCCGACGATCGCGCGGAACTGGAAGCCCTCTGGGGCCTGCCGCCCGGTCGCCTGCCCACGCAACCCGGCGCCACCGCCGTGCCGCTGTTCGAAGGCCTGCGCGCCGGCCGCATCAAGGCGGTGTGGATCGCCTGCACCAACCCGGTCCATTCGATGCCCGACATCGCCGGCGTGCGCGGGGCGCTGCAGGCCGCCGAACTGGTGATCGTGCAGGAAGCCTTCGCCGAGACCGATACCGTGCCCTACGCGGACATCGTGCTGCCGGCGGCCACCTGGGGCGAGAAGGACGGCACGGTCACCAACTCGGAGCGTCGCATCACCCGCGTGCGCGCCGCGGTACCGGCGCCGGGAATGGCGCGTAGCGATGCCTGGATCGTGACCGAGGTGGCGCGTCGGATCGAGGCTCGTCTGGCGCCTGCCGATGCGCCACGCCTGTTCGACTTCGACAGCCCGGCCGCGATCTTCGACGAGCAACGCCGCCTCACCGTCGGTCGCGATCTGGACATCGGTGGTCTCGACTACGCGATGCTGGAGCGCGAAGGCCCGCAGCAATGGCCGTTCCCCAGCGCTGCCGCGCACGGCCAGGCCCGCCGCTACACCGATGGCCGCTTCGCCACTGCCAATGGCCGCGCCCGCTTCCATGCCACGGCGTACAAGCCGGTCGCCGAGCCGATCAACGCGCGCTTCCCGCTGCGCCTGTTGACTGGCCGCCTGCGCGACCAGTGGCATGGCATGTCGCGCACCGGCCGCATCCCGCAGGCCTACGCGCACAGTCCCGAGCCGAGCCTGCGCATGCACCCGGACGATGCCGCGCGACGTGGCCTGTCGGCCGGCCAGCTGGTGCGTTTGAGCAGCAAGCGCGGTGCGCTGGTGCTGCCGCTGGAACTCTCCGAGGAGCTGCGCTCCGGCTGCGTGTTTGCCGCCATGCACTGGAGCGGACAACAGCTGGCCAGCGGCGGCATCAACGAGGTCAGCACGCCGGCGTTCGACGCGATCTCCCAGCAGCCCGAGCTGAAGCATGCCGCCGTGCGGGTGGAACCGGCGGACTTCGGCTGGTACGCGCTGGCGACTCGTCGCGGCGACGTACTTGCGTTGCGCGCGGCATTGCAGCCGCTGCTGCGCGATTGCGACTACGCCAGCCTGGTGCTGCATGCCGAAGGGGGTGCGGTGGGCGCATCGGCCTGGGTCGTGCTGCGCCTGGCCTGCGTGCAGGCGCCACCCCCCGAATGGCAGGCGCGCCTGGACGCTGCGCTCGCGCTGCCGGCGGCGCCGGATCGGCTCGAGTACCAGGACGCGAGACGCGGCCTGCTACGCCGCGTTGGCTGGCGTCGGGAAGACCGCGGCGACTTCATCGATGGCCTGCTGCTGATCGACCCGCAACCCAGCGCCGCCAGCCAGGCAATGCTCGATACCGCATTGGCCGGCAAAGCCTGGGAAGGTCCGCGCCTGTCGATCTTCGCCCGACAGGCCGCGCCGACCCGCCGCGATCCCATCGTCTGCACCTGCCGCCAGATCGCCACCTCGGTGATCGAGGCGGAGATCGCGCGCGGTGCGGACGTCCCTGCGCTGAAGGAAAAGCTCGGTTGCGGGACCGTCTGCGGCTCCTGCCTGCCCCAGCTCACCCAGATGTGCCGAACGCTCGCCACCTCCTGACCCGCCCTGCCCAGGAACGCCGCCATGTCCCATGCCACGCCCGCCACACCCGAAGCGATCCTGCTCTCCGCCGGCCCCGGCGACCTCGACCTGCTCACCCTCGGCGCGGCCAAGGCGTTGGCCAGCGCGCAGGTGCTGCTGCTTGACGAACTGGTCAATCCGGCCATCGTCGAACTCGCCCCGCAGGCGCGGGTGATCCGCGTCGGCAAGCGCGGCGGTTGCCGGTCCACGCCGCAGCAGTTCATCTGCCGGCTGATGCGCCGCTACGCGCTGCAGGGCCAGCGCGTGGTGCGGGTGAAGGGTGGCGAGGCACTGCTGTTCGGCCGTGCCGGCGAGGAGATCGCCTTCCTGCGCGCGGCCGGCGTGCAGGTGCGGCTGCTCAACGGCGTCAGCGCCGCCTTTGCCGCAGCCGCCGGCCTGGGTGTCTCACTCACCCATCGCGACCATTGCCACGGGGTGACCTTCGTCACCGCGCATACCCGCGACCACGGCGAACCGGACTGGCATGCGCTCGCCTCCACCGGCACCACGCTGGCGATCTACATGGGGTTGCGGCGGATCGAGGCGATCGCCTCGGGTTTGTTGGCGTGCCTGCCGGCGAGCACGCCGGCGGCGCTGGTGCTCGATGCCAGCCGGCCGCAGGAACAGCGACACGTCACCACGCTGGCAGGATTGGCCGCGCTGGCGGGGATCGCGGACGGGGAGGCGCCGGGGGTGGTCCTGGTGGGGAACGCCTTGGGGGAAGCACTCGTCTCGGTCGAGCGGCCGACGCCGATGCGCCTGGCCGGCTAGCCTTGCCGCCAGCTCGGCCTATGCCTAGCATCGGCCGCAGGGCGTGCGGCTTCCCGTCACGCAAAGGAGCCCGCATGACCCTGAAGTCGACGAAGAAGACCGTGGCGAAGACGACGGTCAACGCAACCGCCAGGACCGCGACTGCGGGCAAGGTCGTCGCGAAGAAGGCAGTGAAGAAGGCGCCGGCAAGCAAGGCCGAACCGATTACGACCGCCGAAGCCGCCGCCCATATCGACGCCCGCATCGCCGCACTCGGCGACTGGCGCGGTGAAGCGCTGGCGCAGGTGCGCGCGCTGATCCATGCCGCCGACCCGGCCGTCGTCGAGGAAGTGAAGTGGCGCGGCACGCCGGTGTGGTCGCACGACGGCATCGTGTGCACCGGCGAGAGCTACAAGGACAAGATCAAGCTGACCTTCGCCCGTGGCGCAGCGCTGCCGGATCCGCAGAAGCTCTTCAATTCCAGCCTCGATGGCGGCACCCGCCGTGCCTTGGACATATTCGCCACCGACAGGCTCGACGCCACCGCCTTCAAGGCGCTGATCAAGGCGGCGGTGGCGGCGAATGTCCAGGCGCGGGCGAAGAAGTCGAAGTAGCGCCGGCGCCGGGCCAGCGGGCGCGCCTACGCATGCACCCAGAGCGCGAACTCGGCGAACTGCGCGCCGTTCCACCAGCCCGCCGGCAAACCGCCGTAGCGGAAGTTGCGCGCGCCGGCCTGGCTCTGCAGCGGTGAGATCACCGTGCCGCCGGCATCGCGCCTGGCGCGCTGGCTGTCGGTCTCCGGCACGACCATGACGATGTGGCCGGAGCGGCCGTCCTCCTTGCGGCGGGCGACGATGATCCCGAGGCCGCCCTGGTTGGCGGCCAGCTGCAGCTTGTCCAGCGTGCCGGTCTGCCGCCAGCCGTAGCCGGGGCCATGGTCGCGCAGCCACTGGAACAGGTCGTTGGCACGCATTTCGCGCAGCGTGTTGCCGATCAGCGGTGGCACCTCATGGCCAAGCTGCAGCTGGGCCAGGGCCGGCGCGGTCCACCACACGCGCGGCAGGTAGGCGCCTGCGAGCGTGCAGAAGTCGTGCGTGTAGATGTTGCAGAAGGTCAGGCCGTCGCGCGGCTGGTAGCGCTTGTAGGCGGGGTTCTCGCAGTCGAGCCAGGCGATGATCGCGGCCAGTTCGGCGCGCAGTGCGTCGGGCGTGGTGCCGTGGCGGCCGGGTTGGCCCGGCTCGTTGAGCGAGTGCGCATCGGCCGGCTGCGTGCGGCGGGTGACGCTGCCGGCGGCGCGGGGCATCCAGGCTTCGGGAATGCCCCGGCTCGCCGCCGTGGCGGCGGGCTCGGCCGGGTCGCGCAGGACCGGAATTTCCCGCAGCTCCGGTGCCGGCTTCAGGTATTGCATCGAAGCCCAGCCGCGCAGCAGCGCGCCGGCCAGGCTGGTTTCCACCGCCATGAAGCCGCCGCTGGGCTGGCCGTCGATGGCGCGCACCGGCTGGCCGTCGGGCAATTCGCCAACCACGTTGGCGCGGGTCGGCGTGCTGATCCTCGGCTCGCTGCGCAGGTAGAGCGTGGAGACGCGGGTATCCACGCGCAGGAACGGGCCGGTCGCGGTCACCGGCGAAGGCGGCGGCAGGATCGCGCGGCCGGGCGCGGACGGCGCGATCAGCGGCGCGGCGTCGCCGGTCGGCACGGTCTCGCTCAGGCGCAGGTAGTCGAACAGCGATTCGCCGTAGTACTTGCCGCCGGGTGGCCGGTAACCCTGCTTGAGACCCTTGCGGGCATCGTAGCGGCGCGCGCCGATGTTGTAGGCAATCGCGATCGCGGCCATGTCCAGCACGCTGAGCGGATCGCGGTTGCCCAGGCCGATGGCCCGGCGCTGGGTTTGCAGTTCCTGCAGCGCCAGCGCGAGGGTGTCTTCGAAATTGGCGTAGCGGCGCTGCAGGAAGTAGTCGGGGTCCTGCTTGAAGAACTGGATGTCGCGCTGGTAAAGGCCGAAACCGTGGCAGAACTTGTCGGGCTTCTTCGCTACGCCGGCGTAGTCGTCGACGTACCGCGCCATCTCCACCAGTGCTTCATGTGCCAGCTGGAACATCTCCCTGCCGCGTGGCCAGGCTTCCAGCTCGGCGCGGCTGCGCGGAAACGCGCTGCGGCCATCGAGCGTGTCGCCGACGCACAGCGCCAGCAGCCGTTCCTCGCCCAGGCGTGCGCGGCGCAGTTTCGGCCAGACCTCGCCGGTTTCCTGGCAGGCCAGGGCGACCAGGAAGTCGAGACTGAACGGCGTGGGCGCGATCGCGGCCTGCAGGCGCGCGGCGAAGGTCTTCTTGAACCACGCGATGTCTTCCCGGTTCGGCATGACACGGCTCCTGGACGGATGGGTGGCTTCCTGCGCTGTGAGTGCCTGCCACATGGAAGACAACGCCGGGCGGCAGCGTGGGCGGACAGGGCATGACGGCGCGGTCACGGGCGCGGCGGCAGCCTGTCGGACGGGAGATGCCGGAGCACGCCGATGACGCCACTGGACAAACCGCTGCGCCGCGAACTGGAGGTGGACGGCCAGGCCTATACGCTGACGATCGATCCGGAAGGCCTGAAACTGGTGGAAAAGGGCCGCAGGAAGGGCATCGCGCTGGCCTGGAAGGACCTGCTCAACGGCGACGCGGCGCTGGCAACCGCACTGCAGGCCTCGCTGCGCGCCGGTTGAGCGCCGCCACCGGTGCGGGCGCGGCCGGTGCCGCGCCTGCGCGCCTCAGGCGCTACCCGGAAACAGCCGTGCCAGCTGCCGCACCGCCTCCTCCGACAGCGCCCGGTCCGGGGTGATGTCGGCGTTGTCGTAGTCGCTGTCCTGCTGCGCCTGCACCAGCAGGCCGTCGCGGCGCGGGATGACGTTGAGGTTGTGGCCGCGCCAGAACACCGAATAGTCGACCTCCGGCTGCGGCACCAGCCGCGCGGTCTGTCCGCGCACCGGCACGATGCTGGTATCGCCGAGCAGGGCGCGGGCGCCGTAACCGGTGGCGTTGACGATGACCTTCTCGCGCAGGTCGGCGAACTGGCGCGGGCTTTCGAACTCGCGCGTATGCAGCTCGCCGCCGGCGGTGAGGAAGTCATCCATCAGCAGGCGCGAATAGGCGGTGATGTTGAAGGTCATCTGCGTATAGCGCCGCGCGTAGGGCACCGGGAAGGGATGCTCGCCCGGCGCCAGCGTGCGCGCGCCAGGATGCAGGTCGCCCAGCAGCCGGCTTTCGAGGTTGGGGTACTCCGGCTCGCGGCTTTCGCTGTCCGGGCCGGCAGGCTGGTCGAACGGTACGTCGGAAAGGAAGTAACCGTCGCGCCATTCGATCGGCTCGCCCGGCAGGCCGAGCAGGGTCTGGTAGCGGCGGAACGAGGTGCGCGCCATCTCCTCCCAGATCCGCTCGAAGGCCGGCGTGCTGTGCTCGGCGGCGATGATGCGCGAATCCGGCGACCACACCCCGGTGGCATAGAACGAGCGCACTTCCGGCGGGCGTTCCTTGGCGTAGATGCGCGTGCGCAGGCCGGCGCGCTGCGCGACCAGTGCGGTGGTCAGGCCGATCGCGCCGCAGCCGATCACCGCCAGCTCGCTTTCGCCGGTCTGCCGCACCAGGCCCACGGCGCGCTCGGCCGCGCCCCACGACAGCGACCAGCCGCTGCCGCCATGGCCGTAGTTGTGCACCACGGTCTTGCGGCCGATGCGCTCGGCCTCGATGCGCGGGCCCTGCGGCCGGAACGGGCGCGTGCACACGCTGATGGCGACGATGCGGTCCGGGCTGGCGCGGATCGGATGCAGGGCGCGCGGGGCGGCGAACTGGCCGGCAATGGCGTCGGCCATGGGCGGGGCGGGCGGGGCGGCCGGCTGGCGGGAAGGGGCGGCGGCACGCGCCGCGGTCGACATTGCCGCCGCAGCGGCGCCTGCACTCCACAGGAATTGACGGCGATGCATGGGCATTCCTTGTCTGGGCCGAGCCCGGAGCATAGCCGGGGACACCGCCAACCTGGCGGGACTGGGCCGCAGTTTGCGCATCGCACGCTGATGGAGCGCGGCAGCATCCGCCGTCCGATACCGTACGAGGAGGGCCGCGTTGGCGTGGTTGGGATTGTCCCGACAGGATTTTCCGGTTGAGCTCGGCGTCGCCGCCCGCGACCCTGTCAGCGCCACGGAGGATGCCTGGCCGGAGCACCGGCCGCCTCCGGGGACGCTCCGCCACCGGCGGAGCCATCGCCAAGGAGTCCAGGATGAAGCCTTCCCTCATCGGCGCACGCCGCGCCTCGCCCAATCCCACCCACCGCATGCCGCTGCAGTGCACCGTCGGCAGCTCGCGCTACCAGCTGCTGCACGAAACCCGCGGCAAGGTGTCGTGCCTGGTGCCGCAGCTGCGGCTGGCCGGCCGCTGGCTGGAGGCCTGCGGCTTCCGCGTCGGCGACGTACTCACCGTGACGGTCGAACCGGGGAAGGTGGTGTTGAGCCGCCGGGAGCCCGCGGCCTAGGGGCAGCGCCGCCCGGTGGCGCCGGGCCGGCCTGCGCCGGGTCCACGCCGCAAGGCAGGCACGCCGGTGGCGGCGCGTGCCGGCTTCGCGGCGCGGTTTCCCGGTTTCGTCGCCATGGCCGGGGCCTCGTCGCGCGGCCGCCCCAATCGCGTCGCCGGGGTCTATGCTCGCCCCCACTGCCAAAACCCGAGCCGCCCACGTGTCCGCCAGCCTGTTCCTGATCGCCCGCCTGTTGTTCGTCTGGTTGATCGTGCTGATCATCGCCAGCAATGTCTGGGACGAGATCTTCGGTCATGCCGGCTCGGTCTTCACGCTGCTGGCCTTCGCCACCCTGGCGGTGGTGCTGACCAGCGCGGTGACCCACCTGCGGCGGGTCAAGCTGCTGGCCGGCCGGCTCGACAACGACACCCTGAGCAGCCGCCAGCGGCGCCAGATCGAACTGCCGCTGGACAGCGCCGAGGGCTTTGCCGTGGTCGAGAGCGCGATCCGCCAGCTGCCGCGGGTGGAGGACATCGAGAGCTCGCCTGGCAGCCTGCAGATCCGTGCCAAGCTGCGCCGGATCGATGCCGCCTCGGACGAAGAGATCTCGCGCTGGAACGTCATCGGTCGCCTGGCGATCAAGCGCAACCAGGTAGTGGCCACGCTCACGCCCGGCACCGGTACCAGCCGCGTCACCCTGCTGTGCGAGCCCGATGCCGGCGCGTGGGTGGACCTGTTCGTCGTCGACGAAGGCAGCAACTACGACAACGCCGAGGCGATCAGCCGGGCGATCACCCGCCAGGTCTCGCAGCAGCGCCGCGATGAAGTCGCCGCCGCGACCCAGACCGAAACCGAGAAGGAACTGGCGGTGGCCCGGCTGAACCTGCTGCACGCCCAGGTCGAGCCGCACTTCCTCTACAACACGCTGGCCAGCGCGCAGGTGCTGACCCGCACCGACCCGCCGCGCGCCGACCAGATGATCGGGCACCTCATCCAGTACCTGCGCCGCTCGCTGCCCAGCGTCGACGAGTCGATCTCCACGCTGGGCGAGGAGCTGGAGCGTACCCAGGCCTACCTGGAGATCCTGCGCATCCGCATGGGCACCCGGCTGGGCATGCAGGTGGAGGTGCCGTTCGAGCTGCGCCGCCTGCAGGTGCCCTCGATGATGCTGCAGACCCTGGTCGAGAACGCGATCAAGCACGGCCTGGAGCCCAAGCCCGGCGGCGGCACGATCTGGATCCTGGCGCGGGCCTTCGACGACCACGCCACCCTGACCGTGGCCGATGACGGCCAGGGTTTCAACAACCACAGCCATGGCACCGGCGTGGGCCTGCGCAACCTGCGCGAGCGCCTGCGGCTGACCTATGGCAATGCGGCCTCGTTCGCGCTGGTGTCGAACTTCCCGACCGGCGTGGCCGCCACGATCACCCTGCCGCTGCAGTACGCACCGAACCGCGCCACCCCGCCGTGGGTGGCGCCGGAGGCGGCGGGCGCGGCCGGCCCGGGCGTCCCGTCGTCGTCCGCGCCGGCCGCGCCGGTGGGTCCGCCGCCCCTGCCGGGCAGCGCGCCGCAGGCCGGGGGTGCGCCATGAACGGCATCAACGGCGTGCGCGCCGTGGTGGCCGAGGACGAGGCGCTGCTGCGGCAATCGCTGCTCGGGCTGCTGGCCGAAACCTGGCCGGCGCTGGAGATCGTCGCCGAGTGCGAGGACGGCGCCAGCGCGCTGGAAAGCATCGCCGAGCTGCAGCCGGACGTGGTCTTCCTGGACATCCGCATGCCCGGCCTGACCGGCATCGAGGTGGCCCGCGCGATGGCCGAGGCCAGCCCGCGCTCGCAGGTGGTGTTCGTCACCGCCTACGACCAGTACGCGATCGATGCCTTCGAGCAGGGCGCGATCGACTACCTGCTCAAGCCGATCAACCGCGAGCGGCTGGCTGCCACCGTGCAGCGCGTGCAGTCGCGGCTGGCCGCCGGCCAGCCCGACCTGCAGGTGCTCGACGCGCTGCTGGCGCAGCTCTCGCGCCAGCCGGCCCGCAGCACCGAGCGCCCGCCGATGGCCTGGATCACCGCCAGCAGCGGGCGCGAGACGCGGCTGATCCAGCTCGACGAGGTCGCCTACTTCCAGGCCGACCACAAGTACACCGTGGTGATGACCGCCGAGGGCGAGTCGGTGCTGCGCACCTCGCTGCGCGAGCTGCTGGACGTGCTCGACCCGCAGGCGTTCAAGCAGATCCACCGTTCGACCATCGTCAACATGAAGGCGGTCGCCTCGGTGATCCGCGACGACACCGGCAAGGGCAGGCTGCGGCTGAAGAACCGGCCGGAACTGCTCACCGTCAGCCAGCCGTTCATGACCCTGTTCCGCGGCATGTAGCGCCGCAACCGGTCCGGAGGAAGCGCCATGCGCACCATCGCCGCACTCGTCTACTGCCTGATGGCGCTGGGAGGCTGCCACGAGCGCAGCGGGACGAGCTCGATCACCCGCGCCAGCCTCGATGGCGAGGACACCTTGTTCACCAAGCTCGAAGTGCACGACGGGGTGGCCGAGTTCCACTGCCTGGTCAGCACCAGCGGTCATTGCCACTACCTGGTCTACGCCGAGGACTGCCGGGACGGACAGTGCCGGCGGGTGACCCTGCAGCGGCTCGACCTGCGGCCAGGCCAGACGCATGAGTCGCGCGGCCTGCCGGCGGGTTTCGGGCATTGCGCCGACGGCAAGCCGCCGGCGGAGGGCTGTGGCAAGCCGGGAGTAGCCCACGAGGCAGGCGCAGCGCCAGCCGCGACCGCCGGGACCCTGGGTCGCGGCTGAAGCCGCTCCTACAGCGGGCGCTCCCCATTCAGTCATGCACCAACCGGGTGCACGCCGCCCATGGCGCGCTGCGCTATGACTCGGGGGGACCTCTTCTGCGATCATGCGCGACTCTTTTGTCCCGTGCCGCCCATGACCGCACATCTGAATCCTCCCGCGCTCCGACGCGAAGTCGGCCCCTTCGCCCTCATGCTCACCGGCCTGGGCTCGATCATCGGCTCCGGCTGGTTGTTCGGCGCCTGGCGCGCGGCCGGCCTGGCCGGGCCCGGCGCCGTCTGGGCCTGGGTGCTCGGCGCGGCGATCATCACCACCATCGCGCTGGCCTATGCCGAACTGGGCGCGATGTTCCCCGAGTCCGGCGGCATGGTCCGCTACAGCCACTACTCGCACGGCTCGCTGGTCGGCTTCATCGCCGGGTGGGCGAACTGGATCGCGATTGTCTCGGTGATCCCGGTCGAGGCCGAGGCCTCGGTGCAGTACATGGCCTCATGGCCGTGGCAGTGGGCGCAGGACCTGTACGTCTCCCAGCCCGGCGGCGCCGGCGAGCTGAGCGTGCCGGGCCTGCTGATCGCCGCGGTGCTGGTGCTGGTGTACTTCCTGCTCAACTTCTGGAGCGTGAAGCTGTTCGCCCGCTCCAACACCGCCATCACGGTATTCAAGCTGGTGGTGCCGGCGCTGACCGGCATCATGCTGATCGCCAGCGGCTTCCACAGCGAGAACTTCAGCGTCGGCATCCATGGCGACAGCCACGTGATCGACTTCGCCGCGGTGCTCACCGCCGTGGCCACGGCCGGCATCGTCTTCAGCTTCAACGGCTTCCAGAGCCCGGTGAACCTGGCTGGCGAGGCGCGCAATCCGGGCCGCAGCATTCCGTTCGCGGTGCTGGGCTCGATCGCGCTGGCCACCGTGGTGTACGTGATCCTGCAGATCGCCTACCTGGGCTCGGTGCCGCCGGACCTGCTGGCCAAGGCCGGCTGGCACGGCATCGATTTCCGCTCGCCGTTCGCCGAGCTGGCGATCATCGTCAACCTGCACTGGCTGGCGATCCTGCTGTACGTGGATGCCTTCGTGAGCCCGTCGGGTACGGGCATCACCTACACCGCCACCACCGCGCGCATGATCTACGGCATGGAGAAGAACGGCACGATGCCGAAGATCCTCGGCCAGGTGCACGCGCACTGGGGCGTGCCGCGTCCGGCGATGCTGTTCAACCTGGCGGTGTCCTACCTGTTCCTGTTCTTCTTCCGCGGCTGGGGCACGCTGGCGGCGGTGATCTCGGTGGCGACGATCATTTCCTACCTGACCGGCCCGGTCAGCGTGATGTCGCTACGCCGCACCGCGCCGGAGTTCCATCGCCCGCTGCGCGTGTTCGCGCTGCCGGTGATGGCCGCGGTGGCCTTCGTGATGGCGACCGAACTGCTGTACTGGGCGCGCTGGCCGCTGACCGGCGAGATCATCCTGCTGATGGTCGTGGCGCTGCCGGTGTACGCCTACTACCAGGCCAAGGCGCGCTGGGCCGACTTCGGTCGCCAGCTCAAGGGGGCGTGGTGGATGATCGTCTACCTGCCGACCATCGCCCTGCTGTCGTGGGCCGGCAGCACCACCTTCGGCGGCCACGGCTACCTCTCCTACGGCGTGGACCTGGTCGTGGTGGCGGTGGTGGGGCTGTTCTTCTACATCTGGGGCGTGCGCAGCGGTTGGCGCACGCCGTCGGTGGATGCGGCAGCGGTGACCGTGCGCTGACGACTGACGACGGGGGCTTCGGCCCCCGTTTTCTTTGGGCGGTGCCGGGGGCGGGGTTTCGCGAGAACAGCGGGGCGCGCGCTTTCGCGGGCTGTATTGGGGTTTATGAGGGCGCGCGGGGCTTCGGTGAGTCCGCGCGTGGCACTACGAGCTATTCGTTCGGTTCTGCCGTGGCGACGGCATCATTCCAATGGTCGCGGCACGTCCATAGGAGCGCGGCCCCATCCCACCGGGGGTGGGGTCGTCGGGGCAACGGACGTCCTGTCCGACACCCCGAGCGCAGCACATCCCTGTGCTGCTCGACCCCACCCCCGCCGGGACAGGGCTTGGCGCTTTGGTTGTTCCCTTTCTTTTGGAGCGCGCCGGGGAGAGAGAAGAGAAGAGCAAGAGCAAAAGCGGCGTCCCGATTCTTGTCGTGACCTCATGCATCTCCACTTCGTCGGGGCTCTCCTTGTAGGAGCGGCTTCAGCCGCGACCTGCTGGACCTCGCGTCGCGGCTGAAGCCGCTCCCACAATGAAATTGCGAGCGAAGCTGCGGACTCCCCGATGGCGTTGCCGATAGGGATTGCACGCCCTTGCTCTTCTCTTCCCCCTCCCCGGCGCGCCCCAAAAGAATGGGGAAATCAAAGCGCCGGGTGACGTGCCGGCGGGTATCGGCGCGAGTTGCACATGGATGTGCAACGTTCGGTTTCGTCACGACACGGACGTCTGCCGAAACCGACGCGCCGATGCCCGTCGGGGCGGCGCTCCACAACGCAAGTCAGAGCCAAGCCTCCGCCAACACGGCGCGCCCTCATAAGCCCCAATACAGCCCGCGAACGCGGGCGCCCCGCTGTTAAAGCAGGAACCAATCAGCCGACGCGGCAACTCACGCCACGAGCCGCGGACTGCCATCGAAGCGATCCAACTCGCGCACCAGCTCGGAGTACTGCCGCATGCGGCCCATCTCGCGCATGATCACGATGTCCTCGTGGCGCAGCTCGCGCTTGGCCGCCACTTCCTGCTTGTAGCGCAGCACTTCCGGGTAGCGGCGCGCCATCTCCAGCGCCTCGGCCACGCACTCGACCGTGTCGGCGTCCGGCGCCAGGCGCGCGCGGCTGTTGAAGGCGCGCAGCCAACGCTCGAAACCGGCGCTGTGGTCGAACAGGTCGGCGATGTACCACATCACGAACAGGATCGAGATCCACGAGGTGAACACGATGACCACCCGGCTGAAGGTGATGTGGTAGTCGTGCTGCCACAACTGGTGGGTGATGACCCCCAGCAGGATCAGCGAGATCGCCTGCCAGCCGATGATCGAGGCGACCACCCACTGCTGCTTGGCCACGGTGAGCAGGGCGACCTCGTCGTCGATCCTGCGGTCGGTCTGGTCGCGCCAGTGGTCGACCTGTTTCTCGAACGGCTCGCGATGAAGCGCGTTGTCTTCCAGCAGCAGACCCAAACCCTTGAACAAAGCGATCATGACAAGCTCCCGAACGGTTGGCTGGTACGAACGACCTGGTACTGGCGGTATTCCTGGCGCTTCCTTTCTAGCACTTTCGCCACGCTTGGCAATGGGCACCGGTCGTTCCCGCCATGCTGCGACCGCACATCGGCCGGCGCAGGGCGTGCCTGGAGTATCGGCGAGGGGCGGTCGCCGGGTCGTGAGCGCGTTCCCACGCGACGCCGGGCGCTAGGATGTCGCCATGTCCGCCATGCTCCGTACGCTTGCCGCCCCCGCCACCGCACAGATCCGCCGCTGGGTGCTGGGCGCCTTCCCCCGCGGCCAGAGCGGTATCGAGTACGACCTGCCCAGTGGCGATCCGGGCTGGTTCGGCCCTGGCAGCGTCACCTGGCGCGTGCACGCCGAGTTTCCCTCCATGCTGGCCGGCGGGCTGTGCGCGCTGATGTTGCAGACACTGCATCCGCGCGCGCTGGCCGCGGTCTACGACCATTCCAATTTCCGCGACGACCTGGTCGGCCGCCTGCGCCGGACCACCGCCTTCGTCGCCGGCACGACCTATGCACCAACGGCTGAGGCGGAGAAGCTGGTCGCGCGGGTGCGCTCGATCCACGCACGCATCGAAGGCCACACCGCCGACGGCCAGCCGTATCGCGCCGACGATCCGGACCTGCTGACCTGGGTCCACGTCACCGAGGCCCACGGTTTTCTCGAAGGCTGCCGGCGCTACGGCCGGCCGGTGCCGCGCCGGATCGCCGATCGCTACTACGACGAGACCCGTCGCGTGGCCGAGGCCCTCGGCGCGCGCGCGGTGCCGGCGAGCGAGACCGAGGTTGCGGCGTATTTCGCAGGCGTGCGCCCGCAACTTCGGCTGGACGATCGTGCCCGCGAGGTCCTCGGCGTATTGGCGAGCGTGCGGCTGCCGGTGCCGGCGGCGGGATTGTCGCGGGATGTCTTCCTGCGTGCCGGCGCGGCCCTGCTCCCGGATTGGGCCGCTGACCTGCTGGAGCGCGGCCCGCTGCAGCGCACCCGTGACCGCGCTGCCGCGCGGATGCTGCAGGCGATTTCGCCATTGTTCCGTGCCGCGCTGCCCGACGGCCTGGCGCCGCGCGCCTGCCGGCGGATGGGGCTGTCGCCGCAGCTGCTCGCGCACTGGCCGTAAAGCCGTGCTGCAGGACCGGCCTTAGCCGCCACCGCGAAACGCGCCGTCGCGACGATGGCCCTCCGCCGCCCAGCGCCGCTCCTACATCGCGCGAGCCGTAGATGCGAGCGGTGGACAGTCGGGGCTGAAGCCCCTCCCACATCGCATTGCAGGTGATCGTGAGGCCCGGGCTTTCCCTGTAGGAGCAGCTTCAGCCGTGACCATGGAATTCGTCGGTCGCGGCTGAAGCCGCTCCTACATCAGACCCCATGGGCTCTGGCGCAGGTGTCGTCGGGAAAACCAAAAGCAGAACGGCGGCCATCGGCCGCCGTCTGCTTCAACGGATCATCGGCCCCATTACCAGACCTTCACCCGCTGCTCCGGCGCCAGGTACAGGCCCTGGCCTTCCTTGACGTCGAATGCCGGGTACCAGGCGTCGAGGTTGCGCACGGTCTGGGCGCGGAAGCGACCGGGGGCATGCACGTCGGTGAGCACGGCGTTGCGCAGGGCCGCATCGCGGTACTTGCCGCGCCAGGCCTGGGCGAAGCCGAGGAAGAAGCGCTGGTCCGGGGTGAAGCCGTCCAGCGTCTGCGCCGGCTTGCCCTGCTGCGAGAGCACGTAGGCATCGTGCGCGGTGGCCAGGCCGGCCACGTCGGCGATGTTCTCGCCCAGGGTCAGGCGTCCGTTCACCGCCAGGTCGTCGAAGGCCTTGTAGCCGCTGAACTGCGCGGCCAGCGCGTCGCCGGCGGCCTCGAACTTCTTCAGGTCCTGCGCCGTCCACCAGTCGTGCAGGGCGCCGTGCTCGTCGAACAGCGCGCCGGTGTTGTCGAAGCTGTGGCTGATCTCGTGGCCGATCACCGCGCCGATGGCGCCGTAGTTGACCGCATCGTCGGCGGCGGAATCGAAGAACGGCGGCTGCAGGATCGCCGCCGGGAAGATCAGGCGGTTTTCCAGCGGCACGTTCAGCGCATTGACCGTCTGCGGCAGCATGTACCACTCGCCGTGGTCGACCGGCTTGCCGAGCTTGGACAGGTTGCGCTGGTACTCGAAGCTGGCCGCGCGCTCGGCGTTGCCGAGGGCGTCGTCGCGGCGCACTTCCAGCGCGCTGTAGTCGCGCCACTTGTCCGGATAGCCCACCGCGACGGTCAGGCCGGCGATCTTGGCCTTGGCGTGCTGCTTGGTCTGCGCGCTCATCCAGTCCAGGTTGTCGATGCGCTTGCCGAAGGCATCGACGATGTTGTGCACCATCTGCTCGGCGCGCGCCTTGGTGTCGGCGTCGACGTACTTGTCCACGTAGCGCTTGCCGACGGCTTCGCCCAGCGCATCGTTGGTCGCGTCGATGCCGCGCTTCCAGCGCTCGCGCTGCTGCGGGGTGCCGTTGAGTTCGTGGCTGTGGAAGTCGAAGTAGGCGTCGGCGAAGGCCTTGGGCAGGTAGGGCGAGGCTCGGTCCAGGGCGTGGAAGGTCAGGTATTCCTTCCAGGTGTCCAGCGGCTGCGAGGCGACCAGCGCGGAGATGCCGGCGACCGCCTTGGGCTGCCAGACGATGAAGTCCTGCTGCGACTGCAGGCCGGCCGCGGCGAGGAAGGCCTCCCAGTCCATGCCCGGTGCCTTGGCGGCGAAGTCGGCCTGCTTCCAGGCGTTGGCGCCGGCCTTCACGTCGTTGGTCTGCTCCTGCGAGGCGTGTACGCGGGCGATGGCCGTTTCCAGCGCGAGGATGCGCCCGGCCTGGGCCTGCGCGTCGGCGTAGCCGGCCAGTTCCAGCACCTTGGCGATGTGCGCGCGGTAGGCATCGCGCAGCTGCGCCATGCGCCCGCCTTCCAGGTAGAAGCTGCGCTCGGGCATGCCCAGGCCGCCCTGCACCAGGTAGGGCGCGTAGCGGTCGGGTTGCAGCAGGTCGGCGGTGACCCACAGGCCGAACAGGCGGTCGGTGTAGAAGTCCGTGGCATTGAGCAGGTCGACGTCGGCGCGCACCTGGCCGCCGAGTTCGCGCGCCAGCGCCTGCTTGTCGGCGATCTGCGAGATCGCCGCCAGCTGCGGCTGTACCGGCGCCAGGCCCTTGTTCTCGATGCCGGTCTCGTCCATGAAGGCGGCGTAGTAGTCGCCGATCTTGCGGTCGTCGCCGCTGGCGCGGTCGTTGGCGGCGGCGCCTTCGATGATGTCGCGGGTGTGCTGCTCGGTGTCCACGACGATGCGGGTGAAGCTGTTGTAGCTGGAGCGGTCCGCGGGGATTTCCGTCTTCTGCACCCAGGTGCCGTTGGCGAAGCCGAAGAAGTCGTCGCCCGGGGCGATCGCGCGGTCCATGCCGCTGGCGTCGAAGCCGAACTGGCCGAGCTGCGGCTTGCTGGCGGCGGCGGTGGCGGCGGGCGCCGGAGCGGCCTCGCCGGCCGGGGCGGCGGCTTCGCGCTGGCAACCAGCCAGCGACAGCGCCGAGGCGACGGCCAGGACGAGGGCGGAACGATACAGCTGGGACATGTAGCGGCTCGCGGAAAATCGGAAAGGCCTGAAGTGTAGGCCGAGGCGTCCCTTCGCGGCACCCTCACCAAAATGAATGCGGCGCATTCACCCATTGGATCCGGGGCGGGGTTCAGGCTCGTGATCGTCGACGCTCAAGAACACCGCGTGAGCGCCGATCACCTGCATGAACCCGAGGCGTCCGAACCATCGCATGGCCGCATCCGAACCGCTGCCGGAACAGCCGCACCTGGAACGGGTGGCCGTCGCCGGCACCGTGCTGGGCATCCTGCTGGCCGCGGCCCTGGCCGTGGGGCTGGCCAACGACTGGCGCACTCGCTTCGACGCCGCCCAGCGCCAGGCGATGGCGCTGGCGACCGGGACCCAGCGCCTGATGGCGGTGGAGCTGCGCAACCTAGAGCGTGCGCTGCTGGGCATCGCCGAGGATGGACGCGAGGTGTTCGCGCGCGTGCCGGAACGGGCGCCGGAACTGCTGGGCGGCGCGGTGAGCGGGGTGGTGGGCCGGCATGCCGAGCTGGAGAGCATCGTGGTCGTCGACGCGCGCGGCCGGGCGATCACCGCCGGGCGCGGCGACCCGCAGTTTTCCGGCTGGGTGCTGGGCGCGCGCCGTGGCGCCGACAGCGTGCTTTACATCGGGCCGATGGAGCCGGGGCCCGACGGCGAATGGCTGCTGCGGCTGGCGGTGCCGATGGGTGCGGACCGGTGGGTGCTGGCGCGGCTGCGGCGCAGCGAGCTGCAGCGCATCGTGTCGGGCCTGGACGTGGGCCAGCGGGGCGTGGTGTCGATGGCCAGCGGCGACGGCATGGTGCTGGCGCGCAGCCGCGATGCCGGCGCGACGCCGGCGCGGATGCCCCCGGGCAGCTTCTCGCTGTCGCCGCGGATCGTGCCGCTGGGCGATCGCGCCAGCGTGCTGGACGGCGTGCACCGGATCGCCGCCGCCGGCACCTCGCCGCCGTATCCGATCCGCATCTTTGCCGGCCTGGACAAGCGCGAAGTGCTGGCGCCTTGGTGGACGCTGCTGGCCATGGCGCTGGCGCTGTACCTGGTCTACGTTGCCGGCTTCGTCTACCTGCTGCGCAGCCTGCGGCGTGCCGGCGTGCGCCAGGCGCGCCTGCAGGCCGAGCTGCGCGCCGGCGACGAGGAACTGCGGCTGGCCCACCAGGTCGGCGGCATCGGTACCTGGGCGATCGACCCGGGCGGCACCCAGCTGAGCTGGTCGCCGCAGACCGCGGAAATGTTCCAGACGCCGCTGCCGGGACTGCCGGTGGCCGAATTCCTCGAGCGCGTGCACCCGCAGGACCGGCACCGGGTGATGCGCGCGCTCTCGCGCGCCTGGCACGGCACCGAGCCGCTGGACATCACCTGCCGCCTGCTGCTGCCCGAGCTGGGCGAGCGCTGGGTCGCCGCGCGCGGCGCACTGGTGGAGGACGGCCATCCCGGCCGGCGCATGACCGGTACCGTGGTCGATGTCAGCGAACGGGTGGAGATCCAGTCGCTGGCGCTGGAAGCGCAGCGGCAGTTCCAGCTGATCTTCGAGCTCAATCCACTGCCGTGCTGGCTGTTCGATGCCAGTTCCGGCGCGTTCCTGGAGGTCAACCCGGCCGCAGTGCGCGAGTACGGCTACAGCCGCGCCGAGTTCCTGCGCCTGCGCCTGGCCGACATCGAGCCCGCGCTGGCCGGCGACGGTGGGGCGGAGTGGCCGCAGTCCGTTGCGGACAGCGTGGTGCCGCTGCTGCACGTGCACCGTCGTCGCAACGGCAGCCTGATTGACGTGCGCGTGCATACCTCGCAGCTGGAAATCGCCGGCATCCATGCCCGCCTGGCGCTGGCCGAGAACGTCAGCGACCATGTCGCCTACCAGCGCGAGCTGGCCTACCGCGCCAGCCACGATGCCGCCACCGGCCTGCTCAACGTGCGCGCGCTGGCCGAATGGCTGGACCGCGAGCAGGCCGGCCAGCGCTACCACGTCGCCCACGTGCAGCTGCGCGGACTGCAGCTGATCGGCGACACGCTGGGCCGCGCGGTCGGCGAGGCGGTGCTGCGCAACCTGTCGCAGCGGCTCAAGGGCCTGGCCGACCGCTATGGCTGGCTGGCCTTCCAGCCGGCGGAGGACTTCGTCCTGGCGATCGCCGGCCAGCATTCCCTGGACATGGTGGTCGAAGTGCTGGTCGCCACCCTGTCCGAGCCGGTGCAGGGGCGTGATTCCTTCCACCAGCTCGACCTGCGCATCGGCCTGGCCCAGCACCCGGCCGACGGCCCCAGCGCCGAGGAGGTGATCGGCAAGGCGGCGCAGGCCGCCTACGCCGCGCGCGAGGAGAACGAGCCGGTGGTGCGCTTCCACGCCGGCATCGAGACCCGGCTCAGCGAACGCCTGCGACTGGCCGGCCGCCTGCACCAGGCGATCGACCGCAACGAGTTCCTGCTGCACTTCCAGCCGATCTTCGACTGCCGCAGCCGCGAGCCAGTCGCGCTGGAGGCCCTGCTGCGCTGGCGCACCGCCGAGGGCGAATGGATGCAGCCGGGCGAGTTCATCCAGCTGTGCGAGGACACCGGGCTGATCCTGCCGCTTGGCCGCTGGGCGCTGCGCCAGGCGGCCCACGCGCAGCGGCGCTTCGCCGACCATGGCTGGCGCGAGCTGCCGATCGCGGTGAACGTGTCGGCGCTGCAGTTCCACAACAGCGACCTGGCCGCCGAAGTCGCCGCCGCCAGCGAGGAGTTCGGCCTGGCGCGCGGCGCCCTGCACGTGGAACTGACCGAAAGCAGCGTGATGCGCCAGCCCACGCGCGCGCTGCGCACCATGCACCGGCTGCATGCGCAGGGGGTGTGCATCTCGCTGGACGACTTCGGCACCGGCTTCTCGAGCATGTCCTACCTGCAGCACATGCCGCTGGATTCGCTGAAGATCGACCGCTCCTTCGTCACCGACGTCGAGCGCGAGGCGCGCAACGCCTCGATCTGCCGGGCACTGATCACCCTCGGCCACAACCTGGGGCTGAAGGTGATCGCCGAAGGCGTGGAGTACGAGGCGCAGCTGGCCTGGCTGGCGGCCAACGGCTGCGACCAGGCCCAGGGCTACCTGCTCGGGCGGCCGCAGCCGCTGGAGACGTTGCTGGCCACGTTGCCGCAGCGGCCGTCGCTGGCGCAGGACACCGGCAGCGACGCCGCAGCGCCGTGAGGCCGCCGTTGCGGCGGCCTGCACGTGTGCGCGGTTCAGCCGTTGACCAGCGCCATCGGCGCATCCGGATAACGCGCGCCGGCGGCTGCATCCGGCGGGAACACTGCGTCGATCCGCGCCAGTTCGTCCGGATCCAGGGTGAGGTCGAGCGCGCCGAGGTTTTCCTCCAGGAAGGCGATGCGCTTGGTGCCGGGGATCGGCACCAGGTCGCGGCCCTGCGCCAGCACCCAGGCCAGCGCCAGCTGGCCGGCGCTGACGTTGCGGGCCGCGGCCATCGCACGCACCTGCTCGACGAGCGCCAGGTTGCGGGCGAAGTTCTCGCCCTGGAAACGCGGTGACCGGCGCCGGTAGTCGTCGGCATCGAAGTCCTCCGGGGTGCGGATCGCGCCGGTCAGGAAGCCCCGGCCCAGCGGCGAGTACGGCACGAAGCCGATGCCGAGCTCGCGCGTGGTGGCGAGCACGCCGTTGGTCTCCGGGTCGCGCGTCCACAGGGAGTATTCGCTCTGCAAGGCGGTGATCGGATGCACGGCGTGGGCGCGGCGGATCGTCGCCGGCGCCGCTTCGGACAGGCCCAGGAAACGCACCTTGCCCTGCTCGACCAGGCGCGACATCGCCCCGACCGTGTCCTCGATCGGCACGTTCGGATCCACCCGGTGCTGGTAGTACAGGTCGATATGGTCCACGCCCAGCCGGCGCAGGCTGCCTTCGCACGAGGCGATGACGTATTCCGGGCGACCGTCGGCGCCGCGCGCGGCCGGGTTGTCCGGATCCAGCCGGATGCCGAACTTGGTGGCCAGGAACACCTCGTCGCGGCGTCCGGCGATGGCGCGGCCCACCAGTTCCTCGTTGGCATGCGGGCCGTAGACGTCGGCGGTATCGAGCAGGGTCACGCCCAGGTCGAGCGCGCGGTGGATGACCGAGATCGACTCGGCGTCGTCGCGGCCGCCGCCATAGAAGGCGCTCATGCCCATGCAGCCGAGGCCGAGGGCGGAAACGACGGGGCCTTGGCGGCCAAGGGTGCGGGTCTGCATGGATCTGCTCCGTGGGGGAAGGGGGACGGGGAAGGGGAAAGGGGGAGGGGGTAAGGGGGAGGGGGTAAGGGGAAGGGGTAAGAGGACGGGCGCGACGCGCTCAGGCGCGACCGGCGATCCGCGTGCCGCCGCTGATCAGCTGACGCGGCAGCGGCATCTGCAGGAAGCTGTGCGGGAACGGCGCCGGCGCCTGGCTGGCGGTATCGAGCATGACCAGTTGCGATGGCGTGAGCATGACGTCGAGCGCGGCCAGGTTCTCCTCGAACTGGCCCAGCGTGCGTGCGCCGAGGATCGGGATCGGCCGCTTGCCCGGCCGTTGCAGCAGCCATGCCAGCGCGACCTGCGCCGGCGTCGCGCCCACGTCGCCGGCGACCTGCCGCACCCGCGCGGCGATCTCCAGGGAACGCGCGGTGAGCGCGCCATTGACCTGGGCCACGCCGCGGCGCGAACCCGTCGCGCCCTCCTGCAGGGGCGCCGAGAGGTCGGCGGCGCTGTACTTGCCGGTCAGCACGCCGCTGCCCAGCGGTGACCAGGCCAGCACCGCCAACCCGAGCGCCCCGGCCATCGGCAGCAGTTCGTGCTCGACCTCGCGCTGGATCAGGCTGTATTCGATCTGCAGCGCGACCAGCGGCGCCCAGTCGCGCCACTCGGCCAGGGTCTGCATGCGCGCGACCTGCCAGGCCGGGATGTCCGACACACCGGCGTAGAGCAGCTTGCCGGCGCGCACCAGGTCGTCCATCGCGCGCATGATTTCCTCGGCGCCGGTGGTGTCGTCCCAGGCATGCAGGTAGAGCAGGTCGAGGTAGTCGCTGTCCAGGCGGCGCAGCGTGCTCTCGACCGAGCGCACCAGGCTCTTGCGGTGGTTGCCGCCGGCATTGGGGTCGCCCGGCTGCAGGCTCAGCGTGTACTTGCTCGCCACCACCACGCGGTCGCGCCGGCCCTGCAGGAACCGGCCGAGCAGGCGCTCGGCGCTGCCTTCGGTGTAGACGTTGGCGGTATCGACGAAATTGCCGCCCAACTCCAGGTAACGGTCGAAGATGCGGCGGGCCTCGTCCTCGTCGGCGCCCCAGCCCCAGTCCTGGCCGAAGGTCATCGTCCCCAGCGCGAGCGGGCTGACGCGCAGGCCCGAGCGGCCCAGCAGGAGGTAGTCGTCCAGTGCCATGTCCCAGCTCCGGTCTGAAGGTGGGGAGACTGTAGGCCTGGCGACTGCGTGGATAAACCTGCAATATCGGGATCGTCCTTGAAGCAGGGCTTCATGATCATGGCTGCCCACCCGCTCCCGGCGGTGTTCGCCTTCGCCCGCGTCGCGCACCACGCCAGCTTCACCCGTGCCGCGGCCGAGCTGGCGGTGTCGCCCTCGGCGTTGTCCCAGACCGTGCGCGCGCTGGAGGCGCAGCTGGGCGTGCGCCTGCTCAACCGCACCACGCGGCGGGTGGGGCTGACCGAGCAGGGCGCGCGCTTTCTGCAGCAGGTGGCGCCGGGGCTGCGGCAGATCGACGCGGCGTTCGCGGACCTGGACTTCCTGCGCGACCGCCCCGCCGGCCAGCTGCGGATCAACCTGCCGCTGATCGCCGCGGAACTGCTGGTGCGTCCGCGCCTGCCCGCGTTCCTGGCGCGCTATCCCGAGGTCCAGGTCGAACTGTTCGTGGACCGCGCGCTGGCCGACCTGGTCGACGGCGGCTTCGATGCCGGCATCCGCCTGGGCGAAAGCCTGGCGCGCGACATGGTCGCCCTGCCGATCGGGCCGATGCAGCGGCAGGTCGTGGTCGGCGCGCCCGGCTACTTCGCCCAGCGCGGACGGCCGGGCACGCCGTCCGACCTGGTCGGGCACGAATGCATCCGCTACCGCCGCAGCAACGGCCGGCTGATGGCCTGGGAATTCACCCGCGACGGACGGGATTTCGAGGTCGAGGTGGATGGCCGGCTGGTCATCAACGAATCCGGGCTCGCGCTCGAGCTGGCACGCGCCGGGCTGGGCATGACCCAGGTTTTCGAGGCGCAGGTGATCGACGACCTCGCCAGCGGCCGCCTGCAGCGCGTGCTCGACGACTGGCAGGTGCCGTTCCCGGGTTTCCACGTCTACTACCCGGCGCGCGAACACCTGCCGCCGAAGCTGCGGGTGTTCGTCGACCACCTCCGCGCGGAGGACTGAGCCGGCTCAGAACACCATGTTGACCGCGACCTGCGGCGAGAACAGCTCGGCGCTGTTGCGGCCATCGACCGAGACCAGCGCGCCGGCGACCACGCCGATCTTCGGCGACCAGTGGTACTCCACGGCCGGTGCCAGCGACAGGCGCCAGGAGCTGTCACCGCGCGCGTCGTGGCGGACCACACCCTCGAAGCCATCGGTGCGGCCGTGCAGGCGCGTGCCCTGCTCGCGTTCGTATAGCGCGTCGGCAGCCAGCACCCAGCGCGGATTGAAGCTGTATTCGACTCCGGCCACGGCCTGCCAGGCCTCGCCGAGGTGGGCGCGCCCGTGATAATCGCCGGCGGTGCCGTAACCACTGCGCCCGCGCACCTTCACCCCGGCGCCGGGCACCCGGTAGTACAGGTTGCCGCGCACGCGCAGGTTGCGGTCGGGCAGGAAGGTGGTCTGGCCGTACAGGCCGAGCATGGTCGAGGCGGCACCGCTGCCGGTGGCGTCGGCCAGGCCATGGCGGTCGAGCTGGTCGTGGCGGCCGGTGGGCATGTTCTGCCGCACGCCCAGCGCCACCACCGGCTTGCCGCTGCCCTGGCCCTGGAAGACGGTGTACTGGCCGACCAGGGTGGTGTCGCCGGCGGCCCAGCGGCGGTCGGCCTGGTCGGTGCGGGCGTAGATGCCGCGCAGCGTGGCGGCGACGGTCAGGCGGTCGGTGACGCCGTAGAGGATCGGCACGGCGACCCGCCAGTCATCGGCCACCCCGTCCACGCCGTGCCGCCGGCCCTGCGCGTCATAACGGCCGGTGACCTGGGTCTGGACGAAGTAGGGCTCGACCACCAGCAGGCCCTGCGGCAGCGGTGGGCCGCTGGTGACCAGCGGGCCGGTGAAATTCACCTCGCGGCCGGACGGTTCGGCGGCGAGGGCGCAGATCGGCAGGGCGAGCAGGCAGGCGAGGGCGAGGCGGTGCGGGGAACGGCGGCTGGACTTCATGTGGAATGGATCTACGGAAAGGACCGTTCCACGGTGCCCAAGCGTCGACGTCGCCTGAATTGGAAAAATCGCAGGAATTCGCGTCTTTTTTCATGCCGTCCCGGGCTTGCATCGCATTGCGGATTCCGCTTTGCGCCGGTTCCCGCCCGGCGTTTCGCGCCGCCGCGCGCGAAATGGAACGGAGCTTCGACAGGGCGGGACTTCCGCCATCACCACCGCGCGCTAGGCTGTGGCGTCCGTCCCCATCCGGAGCCGCCATGGCCACGCTGCCCTCCCTGTACATCTCCCATGGTTCGCCGATGACGGCGCTGGCGCCGGGCCAGGTCGGCGAGCGCCTGGCCGAGATCGGGCGCGCGCTGCCGCGACCGCGCGCCATCGTGATCGTCAGCGCGCACTGGCTCAGCCGTGCGCCGCTGGTAGGCGCGGCGGCGAAGCCGGAAACCATCCACGATTTCGGCGGTTTCCCGCCGGAGCTGTACGCCCTGCAGTACCCGGCGCCGGGCGATCCGGCCCTGGCCGCCGAGGTGAAGGGGCTGCTCGACCAGGCCGGCCTGCCGGCGCAGCTGGATCCCCAGCGCGGGCTCGACCATGGCGTCTGGGTGCCGCTGCGCTTCCTCCATCCGCAGGCCGACATCCCGGTCGTGCCGGTCTCGCTGCAACCGATGGCGGGTCCTGCACAGGCGCTCGCGCTGGGCCGCGCGCTGGCGCCGCTGCGCGAGCGCGGCGTGCTGGTGATCGGTTCGGGCAGCATCACCCACAACCTGCACGACTGGCGTGGTGGCTACGGCGAAGGCCGCGAGGCGCCCTACGTGAAGCCCTTCATCGAATGGGCCGAATCGCGCCTGCGGGCGAGCGACCTGCCGGCGCTGCTCGACTATCGTCGGCAGGCGCCGTACGCCGAGCGCGCGCACCCCACCGACGAACATTTGCTGCCGCTGTTCGTGGCTGCCGGCGCGGCCGGAGAGGGTGGGCTGGGCGCCGAGCGCATCGACGCCGGCATCGACATGGGCTTCCTGGCGATGGACATCTACCGCTTCGAGGGCGAACCGTCCCGGACACAGGCCGGCTGAGGCTGGCCGGCGTGGATCAGGGCGCCGGCGGCGAGCCGACCTGGCGACGCACCGCGGCCATGTCGCGGATGGCGCGCACTTCCACGCAGCCGGTGCTGGCCCACGGGAAGCGGCTGGCGATCTGCACCGCTTCCTCCAGGCTGTCGGCCTCGATCAGGTTGAAGCCGCCCAGCAATTCGCGGGTTTCGGCGAACGGTCCATCGGACACGCTGACCTTGCCGTCGCGGATCCGCACGCTGCGCGCGCCGGCGGCCGGCTCGAGCTGCTGGGACTGCAGCAGCTGGCCGTCGACCTTCATCGCGTCGGCATTGGCGAAGCAGTGGCGCATCATCTCGTCGGCCTTGCCGTCGGGCAGCGCCTCCAGCAGCTTGTCGTCGTTGTAGATCAACAGCAGGTACTGCATGGCGCCGCGCTCCCTGGGACGAGGTTGGCAGTGTAGCCATGTCGGCGCTGCGTGGTGGTTTTCCCGCGCGCGCCAGCCGGTTAAGGTTCAAGCAGGGGCGCCGCCGCGGTGGCGCCAGGTTTTCCGCCACCACGCCGGTGGCCCGCAACGGATCCGTCATGCATTCGATCGATGTCGTCCTGGCGATGCTGCTGGCCGTGGCCGCCAGCGGCTACCTGGTGCGCCTGCTGCCGTTCTCGCTACCCCTGCCGCTGGTGCAGATCGCGCTGGGGGCGGTGATTTCCGGGGTGTTCGATCGGGGCCATGAGCTGGAACCGGAGCTGTTCTTCCTGCTGTTCCTGCCGCCGCTGCTGTTCCTGGACGGCTGGCGCATCCCCAAGCAGGGCCTGTTCCGCGACAAGGGCGTGATCCTGGAGCTGGCGTTCGGGCTGGTGGTGTTCACCGTGGTCGGCGCCGGGTTGCTGATCCACTGGATGATCCCGGCCATGCCGATGGCGGTGGCCTTCGCGCTGGCGGCGGTGGTGTCGCCGACCGACCCGGTGGCGCTGTCCTCGATCGCCTCGAAGGTGAAGATCCCCAAGCGCCTGATGCACATCCTGGAAGGCGAGTCGCTGCTCAACGACGCTTCCGGCCTGGTCTGCTTCCAGTTCGCCATCGCCGCGGTGCTGACCGGCAGCTTCTCGCTGGCCTCCGCGTCGCTGACCTTCATCTGGGTGGCACTGGCCGGGCTGGCCTGCGGCGTGCTGGCCACCTTCGCGCTGAGCCGCGCGCAGGGCTGGATCTGGCGCCATTTCGGCGAGGAACCCGGCTCGGCGATCCTGGTCAACCTGCTCACCCCGTTCGCCGCCTACCTGGCCGCGGAGACGCTGCAGGCCTCGGGCATCCTCGCCGCGGTCGCGGCCGGCATCACCATGAGCTACGTGGAGCTGAGCGGCAACGCCCCCGGCCAGATGCGCGTGCAGCGCTGGGCGGTGTGGGACACGGTGCAGTTCACTCTCAACGGCATCGTCTTCGTGCTGCTTGGCGAGCAGCTGCCGGGCATCCTGGACGGTGCGGTGCACAGCGTGCGCGAGGCCGGTCACCTGAATCCGTGGTGGCTGGCGGTCTACGTGCTGGCCATCAACGCCACCCTGGCGCTGCTGCGGCTGGTCTGGGTCTGGGTATCGCTGCGCTGGAGCCTGCTCACCGCGCAGCGCCGCGGCGAGCAGCGCGTGAGCCCGCCCTGGCGCGTGGTGGTGGCGACCTCGCTGGCCGGTGTGCGTGGCGCGATCACCCTGGCCGGCGTGCTGACGATTCCGCTGCTGATGCCCGACGGCACGCCGTTCCCGGCGCGGCAGCTGGTGATCTTCCTGGCCGCGGCGGTGATCCTGGTCTCGCTGCTGGTCGCCAGCCTGGTGCTGCCGCGCCTGCTCAAGGGGCTGGAGCTGCCGGAGGAGTCCAGCGAGCAGCAGCAGGAGGACCTCGCGCGCACGGCCTCGGCGCGGGCCGCGCTGGAGGCGGTGGAACAGCTGCGCCGCAAGCTGGTGGCCGACGAGGCCAATGCCGAGCACTACAACCAGGCCGCCGAGCGGGTCAGCCAGCTGTACCAGCGCAAGCTCGGGGCGGGCGAGGCGGCCGATACGGATCCGGCCCAGGCGCGCGCCTACGAGCAGGTCCTGCGGCAGATGCGCAGTGCCGGGCTCACCGCCGAGCGCAACGAGCTGTTCAAGCTGGCCCGGCGCGGGCAGATCTCCGATGAGCTGTCGCGCCGGCTGGTGCGCAACCTGGACCTGATCGAGTCGCGGCAGCGTTCGTAGGTTCGGTGCGACGGCGACGGCGCTGGTGCTGCCGGATTTCCGGGTGAAAGCGGGGCACCCGCTGGCGCGGGTTGTATTGGGGTTTGATTGAGGGCGCGCCGTGATGCGGTGAAGCTCTTGGCTTGCGGCGCGGGCCCCGCCCCGTCGGGGGTGGGGGCGTCGCTTTCGGCAGACGTCCATGTCGTGACGAAAGCGAACGCGGCACATCCCTGTGCCGCTCGCCCCCACCCCCGGCGGAACGGGGCATGGCGTTTCAGTTTTCAAATCTTCGATTGGAGGCGCGCTGGGCAGGGGGAGGAGAAGAGCGTGCACTCCCCGACCCTGCGCGAGCTGTCAGCCCACGGCTTCGCTGGGAATCTCGTTGTAGGAGCGGCTTCAGCCGCGACCGCATTTATCTCGGTCGCGGCTGAAGCCGCTCCTACAACGGATCATGCGATCGCGAGCGAAGACCCGTGGTCGGAACGCTCGCAGGGTCGGGGAGCTGCTCTTCTCTTTCCCCCCACCAGCGCGCCCCTGAAGAATGGGGAAACCAAAGCGCCGGGTGACGTCCCGGCGGGTAGGGGCGCGAGTGGCACAGGGATGTGCCGGGCCGCGATAGCGCCGCCGTGCTCATGGAAACGATGCCGTCCCCACGGCGGGACCAAACGAACAGCCGATAACACCACCCTGCAGTCTGCCGGAACCGACGCGCCCCTGCCCGTCGGGGCGGCGCTCCCAAACGCAAGTCAGAGCCAAGCCTCCGCCAAATCGGCGCGCCCTCAAACAAACCCAATAAAACCCGCGCCAGCGGGTGCCCCGCTTCCCACAGGGAAGCCCAAGAAGCGCCCAAGCCCCCGCGGCGCGCAACCCCACCGCCACCAGAGCGCCACCCGGGATGCATTCTCCCGCCACCGGGCCTTCTAACGTCACGCCCGGCGCACTACCCTGTGCGGCCATCGACCATTCGCCAGCGCGACGGAGCCACGTGGACCCGATCGTTTCCATCCAAGGACTCAACAAGACCTACAAGGGCGGCTTCCAGGCCCTGCGTTCGGTGGATCTGGACATACGCCGCGGCGAGATCTTCGCCCTGCTCGGCCCCAACGGCGCGGGCAAGACCACGCTGATCAGCATCGTCTGCGGCCTGGTCAATCCCAGTGCCGGGCAGGTGCGCGTGGATGGCCACGACATCATCGACGACTACCGCGCCGCGCGCGCGCTGGTCGGGCTGGTGCCGCAGGAGCTGTCCACCGACGCCTTCGAGACGGTCTGGGCGACGCTGCGCTTCAGCCGCGGCCTGTTCGGCAAGCCCAAGGACGACGCGCTGCTGGAGCGCGTGCTGCGTGACCTGTCGCTGTGGGACAAGCGCGACAACAAGATCTCGACGCTGTCCGGCGGCATGAAGCGGCGCGTGCTGATCGCCAAGGCGCTGGTCCACGAGCCGAAGGTGCTTTTCCTCGACGAACCCACCGCCGGCGTGGACGTCGAACTGCGCCACGACATGTGGCAGATGGTGCGGCGCCTGCGCGAGCAGGGCACCACCATCATCCTGACCACGCACTACATCGAGGAGGCCGAGGAGATGGCCGACCGGGTCGGCGTGATCAACCGTGGCGAACTGGTCCTGGTCGAGGACAAGCACGTGCTGATGCGCAAGCTGGGCAAGAAGCAGCTGACGCTGACCCTGCAGGCCCCGCTGCAGCAGATCCCCGAGGCGCTGCGTGACCTGCCGCTGGACCTGTCGGCCGACGGCCAGAGCCTGGTCTACACCTTCGACGTACAGGCCGAGGACACCGGCATCGGGCCGCTGCTGCGCCGGCTCAACGAGCACGGCATCGACTTCAAGGACCTGCATTCGAGCGAAAGCTCGCTGGAGGACATCTTCGTCAGCCTGGTCCACGGCGCGCGCCCGGCAGCGGCCGCCGCCACCGCCACCGAGGTGCGCGCATGAACCTGCACGCGATCCGCGCCATCTACCGCTTCGAGATGGCGCGCACCTTCCGCACGCTGACCCAGTCGATCGCCTCGCCGGTGCTGTCGACCTCGCTGTATTTCGTGGTGTTCGGCGCGGCGATCGGCTCGCGCATGGGCACCATCGACGGGATCAGCTACGGTGCCTTCATCATTCCGGGCCTGATCATGCTGTCGCTGCTGAGCGAAAGCATCTCCAACGCCTCGTTCGGCATCTACATGCCGCGCTGGGCCGGCACCATCTACGAGGTGCTGTCGGCGCCGGTGTCGTGGGTGGAGATCGTGCTCGGCTACGTCGGCGCGGCGGCGACCAAGTCGGTGATCCTGGGCCTGTTGATCCTGGTCACCGCGCGGCTGTTCGTGCCTTACCAGATCGCCCATCCGGTGTGGATGATCGGCTTCCTGGTGCTGACCGCGGTGACCTTCAGCCTGTTCGGCTTCATCATCGGCATCTGGGCCGACGGCTTCGAGAAGCTGCAGGTGATCCCGCTGATGGTGGTGACGCCGCTGACCTTCCTCGGCGGCAGTTTCTACTCGATCTCGATGCTGCCGCCGGTGTGGCAGAAGATCACCCTGTTCAACCCGGTGGTCTACCTGATCAGCGGTTTCCGCTGGAGCTTCTTCGGCCAGGCGGACGTGCACATCGCGGTCAGCACCGGCATGACCCTGGTGTTCCTGCTGATCTGCCTGGGCGTGGTGTGGGCGATCTTCCGTAGCGGGTATCGGCTGAAGGCGTGATGCATTCCGCTGCGCGGATTGCATCTCCAAGGTTTGCTGCGCAAACCTCGGACCCTGACTCCCGCCTTGCCTATCCCTCGCGCCGTTGGCGCCCCCTTTAAAAAAAGTTCTTCGCCGATTCGCGGGGAGACGTTTGATTGCTCCAACCCTTCGCATGGGCATGATGCCGCTGCTGGCCGCCAGTCGGCTTGCGCCTGGAGAGGGCGCTACCGCGATCTGGCCGGAAAGCGGGGGATTGTTGTTGCGGCCTGGCGGCCGCTTTGTATTGGTTCGTTGTCGGTTCTGGCTTGGCTGGCCTTCGATGTGGGTCGGCTCGCCTGGATTGTGCGTGCGCGCCTTGGGAATCCCGGCGGATCGGGACACGCCGTGAATCCATCCATGGAGGCTCGGTGGCGCCATCCATGGCGCCCCACGGTCCCGATCCGCCGGTATCCCCAAGGCGCCGACAGGTCCCTGAGGGCGGTGGGGGAAAGCCAAGGCGAGAGCAGGAGCAAGAATCAAAAGCGGGTGAGTGAAGTGGGTGGGGGTGATGGAAAGCGGGGCGCCTGCTGCGCGGCTTCGCAGTCGGCAGCTGCGCGGTGCGCTGGGAGGAGTGGTTTCGAGATGCTTGGAGCCGCGCAGCGGGCGACCCGCTTTTCACCTCCACCCCAACTCATTCCACTCGCTCTTCGCTTCTGCTTCCGCTTCCGCTTCCGCGTTTCCCGTCCGCCCCCGCCATCGGTCGGGTCCTTGGGCTACCGGCTGGTCGGGACCGTGTGGCGCCATGGATGGCGCCACCGAGCCCCCAGGGATGGGTTTACGGCGTGTCCCGACCAGCCGGTAGCCCAAGGACCACGCACAACCCAAGCGAGCCCGCCCACATCGAAGGCCAACCCAGCCAAAGAAGACAAAGAACCAAAACAAAGCGGCCGCCAGGCCGCAACAACACACCCCTCCTCTTCCCCGCAAATCGGCGAAGAACCTTAACAAAGGGGGGCTTTTCCCCCCGATGGCGCGATGCGGGGGATTGCAATGTAGGAGCGGCTTCGGCGGCGACGCGTAGCCAGATGGGGCGATGCGTGCGATTGCACTGTAGGAGCGGCTCTGGGTGGCCCAGGGCCATCAGCCGCGAAAAGCTTCCGCCCGCGCCCGGCCTCCCGGTAGCCGGCCCGGATTACTCGGCCTTGAGCCAGTAGGGTTCGACGGTGCCCTTGACCTTCATGGTCATCGGGTTGCCGCGACGGTCGCGCGACTTGCCGACCTGTACCTTGATCCAGCCTTCGCTGACCGAGTACTCCTCGACGTTGTCGCGCTCGATGCCGTTGAAGCGCACGCCGACGCCGCGGGCGAGGACGGCTTCGTCGTGGAACGGGCTGCGGGGGTCGACGGCGAGGTGGTCGGGCGGGGTCTGGCTCATTGCAGTGCTGTCTCGGAGCGGCCGGCGGTGCGCCGGCGGATGCACAAGGATAAAGGATCGGATGGCGGGGTTGCCCGGGACCGTCGCGACGGGCATTGCATTGGCCGCGGCAGGCGCCAAACTGGCGGCCCCAGCCGCGACCGAGGAGCCCGCCATGCCCGACAACAGTGCCGATTACGAAGACGAGGAAGGCCTGGTTTCCGACTTCGACGACGTCGACGGCCACGCCGCTCGGGTCTGGAACCTGCTGGTGCTGATCAACCCGGGCGACGAGGAAACCGCGCTGCGCCAGTTCGACGACTGGCGCGAAACGATGGGCGAGGAGGCCGACGACCCGGAGAGCGAGGGCTGGTTCGAGGTGCTGGCCGAATCGATCGACTGGACGTCCGGTTTCCATGTGGCTGCCGATGACGTCGAGTCGCTGGTCACCGCGCTGGACGAGCTGGCCGGGCGCTGGAACCTGCGCATCGACTGGGGTGGCGACCTCGACGACGAGGATTTCGCCGATGCGGTCGACGTGCCGACCCTGATGGGCGTGGCCTATGACGCGCTGCGCGAGCATGGCTACTCGATCTGGACCTGGAACACCGGCGGCGACGGGCATGCCGGCTGGATCGCGCTCAGCCGCGACGACGAGGCGATGCTGGCGCTGAGTTCGCTGCTGGGTGTCGAGGTGCGGCCGGGTAGCGATCCGTTCTGAGCGAAGCTCAGAACGGGGCATGCGATCCGCAAGGCGGACCGCATGCGCGCCTTGCCTCCTATCCCCCGGCCTGTCGGCCCGCCCCTTAACATAGGGGGCGTGACACATCCCGCTGCGCGGGCTGTGCCCCCAAAGTTTGCTGCGCAAACTTCGGGCCCCGCTTCCTGCCTTGCCTCTCCCCCGCGGCTTCGTCGCGCCCATCCCGCTGCGCGGGCTGCGCCTCCACGGTTTGCTGCGCAAACCGCGGACCCTGACTTCTGCCTTGCCTCTCCCCCGCGCCTTCGGCGCGCCCCCCTCAACAGAGGTGGGGCTTTCCTCCAGCGGCATTGCCGCCGACTTGTAGGAGCGGCTCTGGGTGGCCTCGGGCCATCAGCCGCGACCGCGGATCGTGATTGTCATTGACCCTCCGGCAACCTCAGTTGCCCGTGCGGCGCAGCTGGGTGAGCGTAGCCAGCACCGCCAGGACGGTGCCGAGGATCACCACGCCGGTCCAGCCGCCCAGCCGCCAGGCCAGGGTGGCGCCGGCCGCGCCGGCGGCGCCGCCGAGGAACATCGAGCCCATGAACAGGGTGTTGATCCGCGAGCGCGCTTCCGGACGCAGTGCGTAGACCACGTGCTGGTTGGCGACCAGGGCGCCCTGCACGGCGACGTCGAGCAGGAGGCAGCCGACCACCAGTCCGGCGATCGACGACCACGCGCCGAACAACACCCACGACAGCACCGCCAGCACGCTGCCGACGAGGATGGCGCGGTGCGGCCCGCGACGGTCGGCGATGCGCCCGACCAGCGGAGCGGCGAACATGCCGACCGCGCCGACGATGCCGAACAGGCCGGCCACCTCGGCGCCGTAGCGCGCGTCGAGCGCCTGCAGGCGCAGTGCCAGCAGCGACCAGAAGGCGGTGAAGCCGGCGAACAGCAACGCCTGGTTGACCGCCGCGCGCCGCAACGCGCCCAGCTCGCGCCACAGGTGCAGCAGCGAGACCATCAGCGCGGGGTAGGACGTGCGCACCTGCGGCTGGCTGCGCGGCAGGATCAACGCGGCCAGCGTGGCGCCGCCGAGCGCCAGCGGCACGCCCAGCCAGAACATCGCGCGCCAGCCGGCATGGGCTGCGACGAAGCCGGCCAGCGTGCGGCTGAGCAGGATGCCGCACAGCACGCCGGACACCACCGTGCCCACCACCGCGCCGCGCCGCGCCGCCGGCGCCAGCGTCGCGGCGAAGGGCACGATCTGCTGGGTGACGGTCGCCGCCACGCCGATCAGCAGCGAAGCCACCAGCAGCACCAGCGGCGTCGGCGCCAGGGCGGCGAGGGCGAGCGCCACGGCCAGGCAGCCGAACTGGCTGATGATCAGCCGCCGCCGCTCGAGCAGGTCGCCCAGCGGCACCAGCGCGAACAGCCCCAGCGCATAGCCGAGCTGGGTCGCCGTCGGCACCAGCGTGGTGGCGGTGCCGGGCAGCTCGCCGGCGATGATCCCGAGCATGGGCTGGTTGTAGTAGATGTTCGCCACCGCCAGGCCGGCGGCGACCGCCATGCCCAAAGTGAGCCGGGTGCCGAGCGTGTCGGTAGCGGGGGATTGCGCGGAGGTGGAAGTCGGTGTGGTCACGTGGGGCTCCATCGGGGGGCGGTCGGCCGGTGGAATGACTATGCGGGTATCCCGTTTTCCGCAGTAGACTGCCGAACGGTTAGGTCGGCATAACGGAAAGCGTTGCAATGAACCTGGCGGACATCCAAGTCTTCGTGACCGCCGTGCGTGTCGGCAGCCTGGCCGGCGCCGCGCGGCACCTGGGCCTGACCGCGATGGCGGCCTCGCGCAGCCTGGCCGCGCTGGAGGCCGAGCTGGGCACGCGGTTGATCCATCGCACCACGCGCTCGCTGTCGCCGACCGGCGATGGCGAGCTGTTCCTGCCGCATGCGCGTGCATTGCTGGAGTCCCAGGCCAATGCGCTGGCCGAGCTGCGGCCCGATGGCAGCGGCCTGACCGGTCAGCTGCGCATCACCGCCTCGTCCGCGTTCTCGCGGCGGGTGGTCACGCCGATGCTCGCCGGTTTCATGCGCACGCATCCGGCGCTGCAGGTCGACGTGCTGGGCACCGACGACCAGGTCGACATCGTCGCCCATGGCATCGACGTGGCAATCCGCATCGCGCCGCTGAAGGACAACCGGCTTGTCGCCCGGCGCCTGGCTGACAGCCCCCGGCTGCTGTGCGCCACCACCGGCTACCTGCGCGATCGCGGCCGGCCGCAGACGCTGGCCGAGCTGGCCGCGCATGACTGCCTGGCGGCGACCGGCACCTCGCACTGGGCGTTCGTGCGCGAAGGCCGGCCACTGCGCCAGCGCGTGGCGGGTCGTTTCTCGGCCAGTTCGATCGAGGTGCTGTTCGAGGCCTGTCGCGGTGGCCTGGGAATCGCCAACGTGTCGCACTGGTTCGCGCGGCCATGGCTGGGCGAGGGGGAGGGCGAGGATCGCCTCGAGCAGGTCGTGCTGGCCGACGCCATGCCCGAGCCCCTGGCGATCTGGGCGGTCTATCCGAGCGCGCAGCGCGTGCCGCCCAAGGTGCGGCTGTTCATCCAGGCGCTGGAGGCGCGGCTTGCCTCCGGCGCGGCCTGAGTCCCGCTGACGGTGGCGGCAGCGTAGCGGCGGTCAGTCGTGCTCGCCGCGGGCCTGGGCGCGGGCGTTGGCGATCAGGGCCTTGAGCAGTTCGCGGTGGGTGTGGCGCGAGATGGCGATGGCGCCCTGGGCGATCGCCTCGTCGTAGAGCCGGGCGGGCACGTCGTAGTGCGCGCCGCTGAGCTTGTTCTGGAAGGCGCGGCGGGGGATTCCCAGCCGCGCCGCCATGTCGTGCAGTTCCGGCAGCGTATCGGCGAGCAGGTGCGACCAGCGCTGGTCGCGCCACTGCTGCACCGGGTCATCGATATAGACCGCCATCGTCGCCCGGCTCAGGCGCCCTTGGGCGCCTGGGCATCGTCGCCCGCGTCGGCGGAAGCCCCGCCTTCGGCCTGGGCGTCGTCGTCTTCGTCCCCGTCATCGCCCGCGCCGGTGTCCTCGAACTCGGACACCAGCGTCGCCAGGTACTCCTCGGCGGTCTGGCCTTCCTCGGCGGCGAGGTCGTCGATCATCTGCTGCAGCTGCGTGGAGTACTGCACGCTGACGGTCTTGCCCTCCTTCTCCTGCAGGCCGGCCAGGTGCTTGAGCATGGCCAGCATCGGGATCGGATTGTCGGCGCTGCCCATGGTCTGGCCGCCGATCGACAGCAGCCACTCGCCGCCGTCCTGCTGGCCGATGGCCGCCACCACGCGCTGCTCCTCGTCGATCATCACCGCGTGGTTGGCCACGCCCGGATCACGGTTCAGGCGCGGGAACGGGCGCTTGGGCTGGCGCTTCTTGCGCTGGTCGCGCTTGGCCTTGGAATTGCGGGACATCGGCTTGCTCGGTTCGGTTGGGCGGTCATTCTAGGCCAGCGGGCGTGCAGCCTTCAGCCATGCTTGACTACAGCTGTCGACAGCGCTAGCGTGTCTACAAACGTAGACAAGGAGCGTGGCGATGTCCCGCAAGACCATTGGCGACCAGGAACTGGCGCTGCTGCAATTCGTCGCCGCCGAGGGGGATGCCTCGGCCAGCGAGGTGGCCTCGGCATTCGGCGAGTCGCGCGGGCTGGCCCGTTCGACCGTGCTCACCATGCTCGAGCGCCTGCGCGGCAAGGGCTACCTGCGCCGCCGCCAGGCCGGTGGCGTCTATCGCTATGCCAGCGCCGCGCAGCCGGAGGAAGTGGTGCGCTCGGCGGTGGGCCAGTTCGTCGAGAAGACCCTGCAGGGGTCGGTCTCGCCCTTCGTGGCCTGGATGTCCGAACGTCGCGATGTCAGCGACAACGAGCTGGCTGAACTGGAGGCGCTGGTCGCCTCGCTGCAGTCGCGCCGGCAGGAGCGCTGAAATGGACGCCCTCTCCACCCTGATGCAGGCCGGACTCGGCCGCCTCGCCCTGGCGACGCTGCAGTCGCTGCCGCTGGCCGCGCTGGTCTGGGCGCTGTGCCGCTGGCTGCCACGGCTGGGCGCCAATGCACGCTGCTGGTTGTGGTGGCTGGTATCGCTGCAGCTGGTGGTCGGCCTGTGCTGGCCGCACCCGCTGCGCCTGCCGCTGCTGCCGGCGCCTGACGTGCAGATGGCGATCGTCGCCCCGCAGGCCATGCCGGCCGCGCCGCTGGACATGGCGGCCGCGCGCGCGCCGATCGACGCGCCGGCCTTCTCCGAGGCGCCGTCCGGCATCGCGGTGCCGGCGCCGACGCCGGTGACCGGCAGCGCCCCGGCCTGGATGGCCTGGGCGCTGTGGCTGGCCTGGCTGGCCGGGGTGGCGGCGATGGCGCTGCGCAGCCTGGCCGACCTGCGGATCACCCGCCAGCGCGTGGCTGCCAGCAGCAACCAGTTGCCGGCGGCCTTGTCGGCGCAGTACCGCGAACTCACCGCACGCCTCGGCCTGCGCCGTGCGCCGCCGCTGCGGCTGAGCGACCAGCTCGATTCCCCGCAACTGGCCGGCGTGTTGTCACCCTGCCTGCTGATGCCGGCGCATCTGCTGGCCGGCATGTCGCCGGCGGCGATCGAGATGGCGCTGCACCACGAACTGGTGCACTGGCAGCGTCGCGACCTGTGGTGGGGCTGGGTGCCGGCGCTGGCGCAGCATCTGTTCTTCTTCCATCCGCTGGCCCATGTGGCCGCCCGCGAATACGGCCTGGCCCGCGAGGCCGCCTGCGATGCGGCAGTGCTGACTGACGACCGGCATGCGCCGCAGGACTACGGCCGGCTGCTGCTGCAGTTCGGCGTGGCGCCGCGCGCGGTGGCGGTGGTCGCGGCGGCCTCGCCCAACTTCGTCCTGCTCAAGAGGAGACTCACCATGCTGCAGTCCCGCTCCGCCCCGTGGCGTGCTGGCGCCTTCCTGCTGGTCGCCGCGGTTGCCGTGGTGGGCGTGATGCCCTACCGCGTGGTCGCCGCCGACACCGAGATCGATGCGGCTGAGCGCGCCAACCTCGCGGCGGGGCAGGCCCCGTCCGCCAAGCCGGTCGCCGCGCCGAAGCCGGCCGTCAGTGCCCAGCCGGCCGCCGCGCCCAAGGCCGCGGCCAAGGCCATGCCGGCACAGCAGGCCGCGCCGGTGGCGAAAGTCGTTCCGGCGGTGACGGCGGCCGGCAGCCTGCCTGCGCTCCCGGCCCCGCCGCGCGCGCCAGGCGCACCCACCGCGCCGGTGGCCCCGATGGCTCCGCTTGCGCCAAGGGCCGTGCCGCCTGTCCCGCCGGTGCCGCCGGCGCCGACCCGTCCGGTGCGTGGCACCTTCAGCTTCCTCGACGACGGCGATGCCCGCACCGCCTGGGTGCTGATCGAAGACGGCAACGTGCACGCCTTCGGCACGCCCGAGGATCTCAGCGACGCCCGCCGCCAGCAGCGCGGCGACGAGAAGCTGTGGTGGTTCCGCGACGGCAACCGGCGCTACGTGGTCCGCGATGCCGCCACGTTGGCCAGGCTGGGCGAGGCCTACGGGCCGCTGGAAGTGCTCAGCGAGCAGCAGGGCAAGCTCGGCGAGCAGCAGGGCGAACTCGGACGCCAGCAGGGTGAACTGGGTGCGCGCCAGGGCGAACTGGGTGGACGCCAGGGCCTGCTGGCCGCGCGCGTCGCCCAGCTGGCGCTGGAGCGCAGTGCCGCGGCCATGGCCGGCAAGCAGGTCTCGGCCGCCGCGCAGCAGCAGGTCGAGCGCGAGCAGCAGGCGCTGGACAAGCAGGTGAAGGCACTGGCTGCCGAGCAGGCCGCGCTCGGCGTGAAGCAGGGCGAGCTGGGCAAGCGCCAGCAAGCCGTCGGCGCGCGCCAGTCGGCCGCGCTGGAACAGCTGCGCGCGCAGGGCGAGAGGCTGGCGCGCGAGGCGGTGGCCAGCGGGAAGGCGGTGCAGCTGTAAGCGTGTGGGAGGGGCCTAAGCCCCGACCATGCCGGCTGGCAGGATGGCCTGGGAGGGTAAAGGTTTCCGGTCGCGGTTGAAGCCCCCCGACAGGGATGCATCAGGGATGCATCGCTTGCGGGAGGACCGGAACCCGGATCGTGTCAGCTGGCGGAAGTGCTGGAGCGGGGATAGCTTCGGTCGCGGCTGAAGCCGATCCTGCAGGGCGACGGTGTCGATCGGGACCGAATCCGCTCAGGGCTGCGGTTGGCGTGTCGAAAGCAGGGGCGCGGGCGCGACGGCGACCGGCGCGGACGGCGGTGACGGCTCGGCGTTCGCCTCGGGCATCCGGGTGTCGGCGTCCGGCACAACCGGGCCGGTGGCGAGCGTGCCCATCCGGCCGCCGAGCACGGCCTGTTCGGCATCGTGGGTCATGACCACGATGCTGATGCGGCGGTTGATCGGGTTCTGCGGGTTGGCCTTGTCGAACAGCACCGAAGACGACAGCCCGACCACGCGGCTGACCTTGTCCTCGCCCATGCCACCTTCGATCAGCGCCCGGCGCGCGGCATTGGCGCGGTCCGCGCTCAGCTCCCAGTTGCCGTAGCCGCCATTGCCAGCATACGCGGTGATATCGGTATGGCCGGTGATGCTGATGTGGTTGGGCACCTGGTTGATGAACTGGGCCAGCTCATGAAGGATGCCGCCGGTGTAGTCCTTCAGCCGCGCGCTGCCCATGTCGAACATCGGCCGGTTCTGCTGGTCGACGATCTGGATGCGCAGGCCATCGGGCGTGAGGTCGAGCAGCAGCTGGTCCTTGAACGGCTCCAGCGCCTGGCTCTTGCTGATGGCTTCGGTCAGTTGCTGCATCAGCGATTCGAGCTGGCGCTTCTCCTGCAGCTTGCGCTCGGCCTCGTCGGTTTCGGCCTGGGCCTTCTTCTGGAACGGATCGGGGCCCTGGCCGCGCGGGATCTCCATCGTGCCGCCGAGCTTGATCATCGAGGTGCTGGCGCCGCCGGGCCCGTTCATGCCCGGCGCCGGTGCCGGGCTCTTGCCGACCAGCGGGCTGGGGTTCTTGAAGTATTCCGAGATCGCCTCGCGCTGCTTGGTGGTGGTCGCCCCGACCAGCCACATGACCAGGAAGAACGCCATCATCGCGGTGACGAAGTCGGCATAGGCCACCTTCCAGGCGCCACCGTGATGACCGGCCGCCTGCACCTTCTTGACCCGTCGCATGATGACGGTGCTCTTCTCCGCCATGGCCGTGCCCTTACTTGATCGACTTCAGGTGGGCTTCGAATACGGAGAAGCCCGGGCGCACGTTCGAAGGCAGCGTCTTGCGGGCGAACTCCAGTGCGATCTTCGGGTTGTAGCCGCGCAGGCAGGCCAGCAGCGCGGTCTTGACCGATTCATAGATGCGCGCGTCCTGCTCGGCGCGTGCTTCCACCGCGGCCGCCAGCGGACCGATGAAGCCGTACGCCAGCAGGATGCCGAGGAAGGTGCCGACCAGCGCGCCGGCGACATGCGCGCCGACCTCGGCGATGTCGCCGCCGATCGCGCCCATCGTGATCACGATGCCCAGCACCGCGGCGACGATGCCGAAGCCCGGCAGGCCATCGGCGACCTTGGCCAGCGCATGCGCCGGCGCCATCACCTCGTGGTGGTGCTTCTCAAGCTCCAGTTCCAGCAGCGGCTCGAGCTCGTGCGGCTCGATGTTGCTGCCGATCATCAGGCGCAGGCAGTCGGTGATGAAGTCGATCAGGTGGTGGTCGGCGAGCACCTTGGGATAGTTGCCGAACAGCGCGCTTTCCTGCGGCCGCTCGACGTGGTCCTCCAGCGCCATGAAGCCTTCGCGGCGCGCCTTGTTCAGCAGCTCGTAGACCAGGCTGAGCACGTCCAGGTAGTCCTGGCTCTGGTACTTGGGACCCTTGAACACGGCCGGCACCGAGGCCAGCGTGGCCTTGACCGTCTTGGCCGGCGTGCCGACCAGGAAGGCACCAAGCGCCGCGCCGCCGATGATCACCAGCTCGAACGGCTGCCAGAGCGCGCCCATCTTGCCGTGCGCGCCGATATAGCCGCCCAGCACGCTGAGGACGACGACGATGAGTCCAACGATGATGAGCATAGCGGCCGGGGGGAGGACGGATATCACAGTTTCGGCCCGGCGCCGGGAATCTTGAGGCGCCGGGCCGCGTCTGTGTGATCGCCGTCGCCGGCCGACGACTGGTGGCCGGACTCAGTGGGCCGGTTCGTGCACGCAGCGCTGCGGCTTGCCGCCGGCCAGGGTGAGGGTGGCCTCGCCCTGGTGCTCCCAGAACTCGTTGCCGGCGGCGTCGGCGTAGCGCGCGCCCGAGCCCGAGGGTGCCTGCGGCAGGGTCAGCAGTTCGGCGCCGACCTGCAGGCGGACCTGGCCGGCGGCGTTGTCATAGTCGGCCGTCACCGGCCTGCCTTCGCAGTCCCAGGCCACGGCGGTGCCCGCGGCGGCGGCCGAAGGGGTCGCGGTGCCCGCCGCGCCGGCGTCAGCGCCGCCGGTGGCAGGCGCGGCGGCGCCGTTGCCCGGCGAGGTGGCGCGGGTGGCGGGATCGACGGGGGGCTTGGCGCAGGCGGCAACCGCCAGCGCGAGCAGGCCGGCGGTGGTCCAGGTGGGCAGGCGTGGCATCGCGCGTCTCCAGGCAGGGATGGCCCAGCCTAGGCCCGGCCCTGGGGACGCGCCGTGAACCGGCTCAGGCCGGCTCGGCCTCGGCGCCGCCGCGCTGCAGCGGATCGGGCAGCGGCTGGCCATGTTCGGTAAAGCCCAGCGAGACCGAATTGAGGCAGTGCCGCTCGCCGGTCGGTGGCGGGCCGTCGGGGAAGACATGGCCGAGGTGGCTGCCGCAGCGGGCGCAGGTGATCTCGGTGCGGATCATGCCGTGGCTGGTGTCGCGGATCTCGTGGATGTGCGCCGCATCATAGGGCGCGAAGAAACTCGGCCAGCCGGTGCCGGACTCGAACTTGGCGCTGGAGCGGAACAGCGGCAGGCCGCACAGCCGGCAGGTGTAGACCCCGTCGAGCTTGTTGTCGAGGAACACGCCACAGAACGGCGCCTCGGTGCCGTGCTGCAGCAGCACGCGCTTCTCTTCGGCGCTGAGGCCGGCGACAAGCGCTTCGCGCTGGGCCGGGGAGGGCGGGGTCAGGTCGAAGGCGCTCATGGGGATGCGGTCCGTCAGGGCCGGCGGGACGCCGGGGTCGCCGGTGGTAATGTGGGCGGCGACGATCTCCTTCAAGCCGGTCGCTTGCCTGTGGCACCGGCACCGACCCGCATCGCCCTGACCTGCTGCCCGGCGTCATCGCCGGGCATTGCCCGAGAGGATGCCAACGCCATGCCCCATGCCACCGGTACGTTCGTAGTGAAGCTGCAGCCGCAACCTTGCCGCGAGGATGCGGGCATGGGCCGGATGTCGCTGGACAAGGTCTTCAGCGGCGACCTGGACGCCAGCTCGCGCGGGGAGATGCTGGCCGTGCGCACGGCGCAGGAAGGCTCGGCGGTGTATGTCGCCATCGAGTTGGTGGAGGGCGCGCTGGCCGGCCTCGCGGGCAGCTTCGTGCTGGCCCATCGCAGCGTGCTGGAGCGCGGCGCGGCGACGCAGTCGATCAGCGTGGTGCCCGATTCGGGAAGCGGCCAGCTCACCGGCCTGCGTGGCGAGATGAAGATCCGCATCGAAGGTGGCGACCACTACTACGACTTCGACTACAGCCTGCCGACGGAGTAAGCGCATGGCGCATCGCAAACCGCTGGTGGTTGCCGTCACGCTCGGGTTGTCGCTGCTCGCGCACGAGGCTGCGGCGCAGCTCGCCGATCCGACCGCGACGCGCTCGACCACGCAGGTGGTCAAGCCGCCTCCGCCGCCCCCGCCGCCGCCCCGCGCCGTCCAGGTGTCGCCTCCCGCCACGCCTTCGCCGATGCCCACCCAGCTGGGCCAGCGGGCGCAGCCCACGCCGGTGGCCACGCCAGCGTCGCCGTCGCCTCCGCAGGACGATGTGCCGGCGCGTCGCATCGGCGCGCAGCCGGCCAGGGTCTACGACCGCAACGGGCGCGTGCTGGAAAGCATGGAGCAGGCCGGGCCCAACCGCGTGCGCGATACGCGCACCGGCCGCTACTACGACACGGTGCCGATGGGCGACGGACAGCGCATACAGCCATCGCATTGACTGCACGCCGGGCTGAACGGTTCAAGCGGTTGGCCCGCAGTCAGCAGCATCAACCCGCCAATCACCTGCATTTCTCGCCTGATTAACCGCCCCGGCGTGAAGGTGGACGCGTACGCCAAAGCACGATTTTCCTGCGGCGGCGTGCCTCCCCAACATTACAGAGAGTGCAGTCATGGGTAACCAGAACGAGCAGAACCAGCGCGGTCAGCAGGGCCAGCAGGGTCAGCAGGACCAGCACAGCAAGCAGCCGGGCCAGCAGGGCCAGCAGCAGTGGGAACAGGACCAGCAGCGCGGCAACCAGAAGCAGGACCAGCAGCGGCAGCAGAAAGACCAGCAGCGCTGACTGCCAGTTCCATTGATCCGCGAGCGGCGCGCCCTGGAGGCGCGCCGTTCCTGTTTGCGACACTGCCTGCGCGATCAGTCCGCGATCGGCAGCGCCAAGGTTTCCTTGACCTCTTCCATCACGATGTAGCTCTTGGACTCGCGCACGTGCGGCAGGGTCAGCAGCGTGCTGCCGAGCAGTTTGCGGTACGAGGCCATCTCGTTGATGCGCGCCTTGATCAGATAGTCGAAGTCGCCTGAGACCAGGTGGCATTCCAGCACGTTGGGCAACTTCAGCGCGGCGCGGCGGAATTCCTCGAAGATGTCGCCGGACTTGTAGGCCAGGCTGATCTCCACGAAGACCAGCAGGCTGGCCTTGAGGTGCTGCGGGTCCAGGCGGGCGTAGTAGCCGGTGATGATGCCTTCGCGCTCCAGGCGGCGGACGCGCTCGGTGCAGGGCGTGGTCGACAGGCCGATCCGCTCGCCCAGTTCGGTGAACGAAATGCGCCCCTCCTGCTGGAGGATACGCAGGATCCTGCGGTCGATCTTGTCGAGCTCGCGGCTGCGGCTGGCCATGGCGGCGGGTTTCCGGTGGGGTTGGTGGGGATTTCCACTGGATCGGTCGATCCATGCGGGATAATGCACTGATTAATCGGGAATACAATGCGCGTCATTGGCCGCCTGCCGCCATCGAGGCAGGGAAATGACCGGATCTGAGGCGAACATGCGCGTACTGGTGCTGGGAAGTGGAGTGATAGGAACGACCAGCGCCTGGTACCTGGCGCAGGCCGGCTTCCAGGTCACCGTGATCGACCGCGAGCCGGGGGCCGCGCTGGAGACCAGCTACGCCAATGCCGGGCAGCTGTCCTTCGGTTACACCTCGCCCTGGGCCGCGCCGGGCGTGCCGCTGAAGGCGGTGAAGTGGCTGTTCGAGGAGCACGCGCCGCTGTCGATCCGCCCGACCCTGGATTTCCACCAGTACGCCTGGCTGGCGCGGATGCTGCGCAACTGCACCGCCGAGCGCTACCACGTCAACAAGGCGCGCATGGTGCGCATGTCCGAGTACAGCCGCGACTGCCTGGACGCGCTGATGACGCAGACCGGCATCCAGTTCGAAGGCCGGCGGCTGGGGACCACCCAGTTGTTCCGCACCCAGGCCCAGCTCGATGCCGCGGCCCAGGACATTGCCGTGCTGGCCGAGTACGGCGTGCCGTACGAACTGCTCGACGCGGCCGGGATCGCCCGGGTGGAGCCGGGCCTGGCCGGCGGCGGCGCCCAGCTGGCGGGCGCGCTGCGCCTGCCCAACGACCAGACCGGCGATTGCCGCCTGTTTACCCAGCGCCTGGCGCGCCTGGCCGCCGAGGCCGGGGTGGAGTTCCGCTACGGTCAGACCATCGAGCGCCTGGTCGGCGATGGCGACCGCCTGCAGGGCGTGTTGATCGACGGCCGCCTGGAGAGCGCCGACCGCTACGTGCTGGCCCTGGGCAGCTACTCGCCCCTGCTGGCGCGGCCGCTGGGCCTGGACCTGCCGGTCTATCCGCTCAAGGGCTACTCGCTGACCCTGCCGATCGTCGATGCCGCGCGCGCGCCGACCTCGACCATCCTCGACGAGAGCTACAAGATCGCCATCACCCGTTTCGATGACCGCATCCGCATCGGCGGCATGGCCGAGGTGGCCGGCTATGACCTGGCGCTGGACCCGCGCCGGCGCGCCACGCTGGAGATGGTGGTGAACGACCTCTACCCCGGCGGCGGCGACCTGGACCGTGGCGAATTCTGGACCGGCCTGCGCCCGGCCACCCCCGACGGCACGCCGGTGATCGGCGCCACGCCGTTCTCCAACCTTTACCTGAACACCGGGCACGGCACGCTCGGCTGGACGATGGCCTGCGGCTCGGGCCGCTACCTCGCCGACCTGATGAGCGGCCGCCAGCCGCAGATCAGCCGCGAAGGCCTGGACATCTTCCGCTACCGCCGCGCCGCCGCCGCCCGCAACACCGGAGCTACCGCGTGCGCCCAGCCCACGCCCTGATCGACCTCGGCGCGCTGCGCCACAACTATCGACTGGCCCGCCGCCTCGGTGGCGGCAAGGCCCTGGCCGTGGTCAAGGCAGACGCCTACGGCCACGGCGCGGTGCGCTGCGCGCAGGCGCTGGAACCGGAGGCCGACGGCTTCGCGGTGGCCTGCATCGAGGAGGCGCTGGAACTGCGCCAGGCCGGCATCCTCGCGCCGATCCTGCTGCTGGAAGGCTTCTTCGACAGCGAGGAACTGGCGCTGATCGCCGAGCACGACCTGTGGACGGTGGTATCCACGCCGGAGCAGGTCCATGCCCTGGCCGCGTTCAACAGTCCGCGCCCGCTGCGGGTATGGCTGAAGATGGACAGCGGCATGCACCGCCTGGGCCTGTCGCCGGAGCAGTTCCGCGCCGCCTGGCTGCGCCTGCACGGGCTGCCGCAGGTCGCCTCGATCGTGCTGATGACCCACCTGGCGCGCGCCGACGAGCTGGACAGCAGCCGCACCGACGAACAGGCCGTGGCCTTCGCTTTGGCCAGCCGCGGCATGCAGGCCGAGACGAGCCTGTGCAATTCGCCTGGCCTGCTCGGCTGGCCGGCATTGCATGGCGACTGGGCGCGCCCGGGGCTGATGCTCTACGGCGCCAATCCGTTCCCGCGCGACACTGCGCTGACCGCGCAGCTGCGGCCGGTGATGTCGCTGCGCTCGAAGATCATCGCGGTGCGCGAACTTGGCGCCGGCGAGCCGGTCGGCTACGGCGCGCGCTTCGTCACCGAGCGACCGCTCACCCGCATCGGCGTGGTGGCGATGGGTTACGCCGATGGCTACCCGCAGTTCGCGCCGAACGGCACCCCGGTCCTGGTCGACGGGCGCGAGTGCGCGCTTGCCGGGCGGGTCTCGATGGACATGCTCACGGTCGATCTGGGCGACCACCCTGCTGCCGGGGTAGGCAGCGCCGTCCAGCTCTGGGGCGATGCGCCCGGCCCCGCGGCGCTGGCTGCGGCCTGCAATGTCAGCGCCTACCAGATGCTGTGCGGGGTCAAGCGCGTGCCACGCCTTTACCTTGACGTGGAGCCGACGGCCTAGTCGCCACGGCCGGCTTCGGCCACGGCGCCTTCGGGCACCGCGCCGGCGGCGGCCGAACGCGGCGCATCGCGGAACTGCCGGCGCGACCAGGAATCGATCATCTGCTTCTCGTAGCGCAGCTGGTCGGTGTCGTTGAACGGCAGCGTGCTGGTCAGGAAGCCCGCATCCACCAGCCTGCGTTCGCCCTGGTCGATGACCTGGCCGTTGGCGCCGGTCCATACGTAGCGGAAGCTGATCCGCGGCGGGTAGATGTCCTTGACGATGCGGATGTCCTGCGAGCGCGGGCCGTGCCAGGGTTCGAACTGGCCGGCGCGCTTGATGTCGGTGATGGTGATGTCCAGCCGGTCGCCCGGCGGCAGCTGCCGCGCGGTCGATTCACGGAAATGCTCGGCCAGCGCCTGGACCCAGTCGCCGCGCTGGGATTCGAAGCGGTTGCCGCTGAAACGGACTTCGGAAAACTGCGCAGGATCGGTCCACCTGACCGACACCGGGCCGTCGGCGGGCAGCTCGCGCGGGGCCTTGGGATCGGTGACGGTGCGCACGCGGGCGTCGGCGGCGAAGGCACCCAGCAGGCAGGCCAGCAGCACGATGGCGCAGGTGACTTGGCGTTTCATGGCGGTGCTCGACGGAGGTGGAGATGGCCAGTGTGCGCCTGCCCGGCACCGGCGGCCAAGGTCGCCGATGCGGCGTTGCTGACGGTTCAGCGCCGCACCGCCGAGGCCCCGCCGGGGAGCGGCGAAATGCACGGCGGATTCACCGACTTTCGGCATGCGCTTCACGCCGCCGCGTCCAGAATCGACGCACACATGGCAGCGTCCCACAGAATGAAATCCTTCCTCCCGCACGCACACGACCTGCGCCTGCAGTTCATCGACTGGGCCAAGCAGCATGGCCACAGCCCCACCACCGGCGCGGCGCTGTTCGTCGACCTGCAGAGCGAGCTGGACCTGGACCTGGCCGGACGCGACCGCTCGCGCTCGGCCGACGACGAGCGCGAGCGCCTGCGTGATGAGCTGGAGGCCCTTGCCACCGACACCGACGTGGCGGTGCAGTTTCCGCCGATCTACGCCTGCACCAATAGTCGCGGTGTCGAGTACCGCTATTCATTGATGCTGGTGATCGCCGAGGACTGCGTCGAGTGGACCGGCCGGATCTGGCGGGGCCTGGACTACCAGGGCATGTTGACCGGTCGCGGCCACGGCCCCCGCAGCAACTACACCCACCTGGCGCGGATGGCGATCGAGCGCGAGCTCGAATCGCAGCGCCCCGCCTACAAGCCTGACTGACCATGCGCGAACGCTCCGCCCACCTCGATTCGCCCGGCGACAGCCGCCACCAGTTCGATGCGCTTGGCGTGGCCCGGGTTCGGGCGCTGCTGCTCGACGAACTGGCCGAGCCGGCCCCCGGCTGGCGCCGCGAGGCGCGCCAGTGGCTGGACGAGCGCCTGCGCGCCCAGGGGCAGGTCGCGTTCAGGGGCGTGCTTGCGGCCATCGCACTGGCCCTGGCGGCCATCGTCGCCCTGGCCTGGTGGCACTGGTGAGGGGATCGGCCGGGTGCGCCCTTGACGTCGTAGCCGTGGCTTTCCACTCTATGGGCCGGCGCGGTCGCGCGTACGTTGCGGGCGATTCCCGCGGGGGGTCGGCATGCGAGCAGGCGGGACATTGAACACGGCTGCCCCGGGCGACAGCGGCCTGGCTTCGCTACCGCCGGAGCTGCTGGGTGAAGGCGTCTACCGCGAGGTCTTCGAGAACGTCGATGCCGGCTTCTGCCTGGTCGAGGTGGTGTTCGATCAGGGACAGCCGGTCGACTACATCTTCCGCGAGGTGAATCCCGCGTTCGAGCGCTTCACCGGCCTGTCCGATGTGGTGGGCAAGTCGATGCGCAACCTGCGGCCCCGCCACGAGGAAGAGTGGTACCGGCGCTATGGCGAGGTCGCGCAGAGCGGCCGGCGCATGCGCTTCGAGCTGCAGGCGCGCGCCCTGGGGCGCTGGTATTCGGTCGACGCATTCCGGGTCGGCACCGTCGGCGAACACCATGTCGGCGTGCTGTTCCTGGACATCACCGAGCGCAAGCGCATCGAGCGCGAACTGGCCGAGAGCGAGGCGCGCTTCAGCGCGCTGGCCGATGGCCTGCCGATGCCGGTATGGGTGCTCGACGTCAATGGCGTGATGCGTTTCGTCAACAGCGCGTACGGCGATTTCTTCGGCCTGGACATCTCCAGCGGTGCGGTGTCGGCCTGGAGCGAGCTGCTGCACCCGGAAGACCTGCCGGTGTTCCAGTTCGAGCTGGCCGAGGCCCTGCAGCAGCAGCGCGGCATGCGCGCGCTGGTGCGGGCGCGTCGTCACGATGCGCGCTGGCGCTGGATCGAGATGAGCGCCACCCCGCGCTATTCGGCCGACGGTCGCTTCATCGGCCTGGCCGGCAGCAGCCCGGACGTCACCGAGCGCCGCGAGATCGAGCTGGCGCGCGAGCAGCTGCTGGAGTCCGAACGCATCGCGCGCGGCGAGGCGGAGAGCATGGCGCGGCTGAAGGACGAATTCCTCGCCACCCTCTCGCATGAACTGCGCACGCCGCTGACCACCATCCTCGGTTGGAGCGAACTGCTGCTGCAGCGCGTGCCCGAGGGCGACCCCAACCACAAGGGGCTGTCGGTGATCGCCAGCAGCGCCCGCGCGCAGCGACGGCTGATCTCCGACATGCTCGACCTCAGCAGCATGCTGCTGGGCAAGGTCCAGCTCGAAGTGGAAACCCTGGACCTGGTCGAACTGCTGCGCGAGGCGATCGGCGCCCAGGACCTGGTCGCCGAGGGCAAGGACCAGGCTGTCACGCTGGAGGCGCCACATACGCCGTGCCTGGTGCTCGGCGATGCCACGCGGTTGCAGCAGGTGTTCTGGAACCTGTTGTCGAACGCGATCAAGTTCACCCCGGCGCACGGCAGCATCCAGGTGCGGGTCAGCCGCGAGGACAACCACTTCGTGGTCGCCATCCAGGACTCCGGCGACGGCATCGCGCCGGAATTCCTGCCGCACCTGTTCGGGCGCTTCCGGCAGGCCGACGGCACCACCACGCGTCGCCACGGCGGGCTCGGGCTGGGGCTTGCGATCGTGCAGCAGCTGGTCGAGATGCATGGCGGACAGGTCGGCGCCAGCAGCGCCGGACGCGGACAGGGCGCCACGTTCCGCGTGCGCCTGCCCGAACGCCAGCCCGAGGATGCACAGCGGCCGCGCCGCGAACTGCGGCGCAGCCTGGCCAGCGAACTGGTGGTCGAGGCCCAGGCGCTGGCCGGCCTGCGCCTGCTGGCGGTCGAGGACCAGCCCGACATGCTCGAGTACCTGCGCCGCCTGCTCGAGGAGCAGGGCGCCGAAGTCGTGCTGGCGGCCAACGCCACCGATGCGCTGGCGCTTCTGGACGAGCGCGGGCACGAGCGTTTCGCCGCGATGCTGACCGACATCGGCATGCCCGGCATGGACGGTTACGGCCTGATCCGCACGATCCGCGAGAACATGGGACTGGACGCCTCAGCGCTGCCGGCCATCGCGGTCACCGCGCTGGCCCGCGCCGACGACCGCAAGCGCGCGCTCGCCTCCGGGTTCCAGGAGCACCTGGCCAAGCCCTACAGCGTCGCCCAGCTGGTGGCCGCGGTGCGCGCGGCGGTGCGGTAGGACCTCGGCGGTTCCTGCGAGGTTCGTTCGGTCGTGCGGATTTGCGGTCTTCCTGCAGGAGCGGCTTCAGCTGCGGCGGTGGGAGCGTGCGGTCGCGGCTGAAGCCGCTCCTGCAGTGCAGTTGCCAGCGGGGCTGCGAACCCACTGAAGGCTGCGCCCCCAGGGATTGCTCTTGCTCTTGCTCTTTTCTTCCCCTCTCCCTGCGCGCCCCGAAAGACTGGGGAAATAGAAGCGCCGGGTGACGTCCCGGCGGGTAGGGGCGCGAGTTGCACATGGATGTGCAACGTTCGGTTTCGTCACGACACGGACGTCTGCCGGAACCGACGCGCCCCTGCCCGTCGGGGCGGCGCACCAGAACGCAAGTCGGAGCCAAGCCTCCGCCAACATGGCGCGCACCCAATAACCCCCAATACAGCCCGCGAAAGCGGGCGCCCCGCTTCCCCCCAAAAACGGCCAGCCCGCACACCAAAGCAGGACGACAGAACACCTCCACCGCAAGAACCCGGCTTTCACCTCGCAGCAGATAGCCTGCGCAGACAGCGAATACCGGAGGACCGATCCATGGCCAAGTACGCCCAGCACGTCTACACCGACCAGGCGCAGATCGCCACGCTGGAGTCGTGGGTCACCCAGCTGCCCGACGAAGCCCGCGTGCAGGTCACCCTGGACGACGGCAGCCGCCTGCTCGGCACGGTCGCCGCGCGGCCCACCGTGCAGACCTTCCGCGACGAAGACGAGAACGAGGGCATGAACGGCCTGCTGCGCCTGGACGACCTCGATGAGCCCGTGCAGCGGCACCTGGTCTGGCTCGACCGCATCCGCGAAGTGCGACCGCTGCCACCGATCGAACCTTGAGCAGCCCGGCGAGGCAGGGATTGACGACATCTTTACCCCCGCCCGCACCGGCTCATGCATGATGCGGGGCCCAGGTGAAGCAGGGTTGCCATCCGATGTCGCCACGTCCGCTGTTGCTGGTCCGCCACGCCACCCCCGCACTGGCGCTGCTCGCGCTCGCCTCCTGCGGGGATACCGCGCGCTATCCGCTGGAGCAGGGCGTCGGTCCGGACCCGCAGCTGCCGGCGCCGGTCGAACGCCTGATTCCCACCGTCAAGGTGGCACCGGTGAAGCGCTGGACCGCCGATGCGGCGCCAACGCCGGCCGACGACCTGCGCGTGGTCGCCTTCGCGCGCGACCTGGACCATCCGCGCTGGCTCTACGTCCTGCCCAACGGCGACGTGCTGGTGGCCGAGACCAACGCGCCGCCCCGGCCCAAGGAGGCCGCCAGCGGCCTGCGCGCCAAGGTGATGGCCTCGATGATGGAAAAGGCCGGCGCCGCCACGCCCAGCGCCGACCGCATCACCCTGCTGCGCGACGCCGATGGCGACGGCGTGGCCGAGGTGCGCACGCAGTTCCTTGCCGGGCTGTATTCCCCGTTCGGCATGGCGCTGGTCGGCGACCGGCTGTACGTGGCCAATGCCGACGCGCTGGTGAGCTTCCCGTACCACGAGGGCGATACCCGGATCGGCGCGCCGCCGAAGTTCATCGCCAACCTGCCCGGCGGCATCAACCACCACTGGACCAAGTCGCTGGTCGCCAGCCCCGATGGCAGCCGGCTCTACGTCGGCGTGGGCTCCAACAGCAACGTTGCCGAAAACGGCATGGACGCCGAACTCAACCGCGCCGCCATCCTCGAGGTCGATCCGCGCGATGGCAGCACGCGCGTCCACGCCAGCGGCCTGCGCAACCCGGTCGGGATGGCCTGGGAGCCCTCGCGGCAGTCGCTGTGGGTGGTGGTGAACGAACGCGACGAACTGGGCAGCGACCTGGTGCCGGACTATCTCACCCAGGTCCATGAAGGCGGCTTCTACGGCTGGCCCTACAGCTATTACGGCCAGCATGTCGATGATCGGGTGAGCCCGCAGGATCCGGCCAAGGTGGCCTCGGCGATCAAGCCCGATTATGCCCTCGGGGCGCATACCGCCTCGCTCGGCCTGGCCTTCGGGACCAGCGGGACCCTGCCGGCGCGCTACCGCGGTGGCGCCTTCATCGGCCAGCACGGCTCGTGGAACCGCGATCCGCCGAGCGGCTACAAGGTGGTCTACGTGCCGTTCGTCGACGGCCACCCGCAAGGGCTGCCGCGTACGGTGCTCGATGGCTTCCTCGATGCCGAGGGCAACGCCCGGGGGCGGCCGGTCGGGGTGGCGATCGACAAGGCCGGCGGACTGCTGGTGGCCGACGATGTCGGCAATGTGGTCTGGCGCCTGGATGCCAAGGTGGCCGGCCAGGCGCCGGCGCCGCCGACGCCCGGCAGCGCCCAGGGTCGGTGAGCGACTCCTGCGGTCAGCGCGCAGGCACCGCCGGAGTGGCTTCGAAGCGGCGCGCGTAGCCGCGCTCCTCGGCGACCTTGTCCACTTCCTGGTCGCTCATCTCCGGCGCACCGTAGACCACGTAGGCCACGGTGCCGTCGCCTCGCGTGCCTACCTGGTGCAGCCGGTAGCGCGGGCGCCCGGCGCCGGTGTTCTCCGGGTAGTGCAGCGGCGGCGGCGCATCGTCCAGGTCCATCTCGCTGTTGTCGACCACGCCGCCAATGAACAGGGCTCGCATGCGTTCGCTCCTCAGGGTGGGGTGGATCCAGCCTAAGCAGTCGATTGTTGGCATTGGATCAATGCCGCGTGGAATGTCCGCATGCCGCGGCGGGCCGCACGGCGGCGCTAGAATGGCGGCCCCCCGACCCCCTGGCCCCCGATGTCCGCCGCGACAGACGCCCCGCTGCAGAGCCTTTTCCTGCCCTTCGCCCAGCGCCTGCTGGCCTGGCCCGCGGGCCCGGTGCTGTTCCTGCGCGCCCGCGAGGGCTGGCCGTTGCGCGAGCATGCGCGGGCCGACCAGCTGACCGCGGTGCAGAGTTTCCGGCCTTTCGCCGAGGCGCTCGAGCGCGCCGGCTGGGCGGTGCGCGAAGAACTCCCGGACGCCACCGACGGCCAGCGCTACGCGCTGGTGCTGGTGCTGCCGCCGCGCCAGCGCGACGAGGCGCGCGCGTTGATCGCCCAGGCGATGTCGCGGCTGGCGCCCGGTGGCGTGCTGGTGGCCTGCCAGTCCAACAACGAAGGGGCGCGATCGGGCGAGGCGGACCTCAAGCAGCTGGCCGGGCTGGCCGGCAACCTGACCAAGCATCACTGCCGGGTCTACTGGACCGCACCCCAGCACGGCCAGCACGATGCCGCGCTGGCGCAGCGCTGGGCCGCGCTGGACGCACCGCGCCCGGTGCTCGGCGGCCGCTTCACCAGTCGTCCCGGCGTGTTCGCCTGGGATCGCGCCGATCCGGCGTCGATGCTGCTGGCCGAACAGCTGCCCGCCGACCTGGCCGGCCATGGCGCCGACCTGGGCGCTGGCTACGGCTATCTGTCGGCCGAGGTGCTGGCGCGCTGCCCGAAGGTCGCCGCGCTGGACCTGTACGAGGCCGAGGCGCGCGCGCTGGCGCTGGCGCGGGTCAACCTGCCGCCGCTGGCCGGCGGGGTCGCGCTGGGCTACCACTGGCATGACGTCACCGCCGGGCTGCCGGCGCGCTATGACTTCATCGTCAGCAACCCGCCGTTCCACACCCCGGCGCGCGAGGACCGGCCCGATATCGGCCAGCGCTTCATCGCGGTGGCGGCGCAGGCGCTCAAGCCTGGCGGCCGCCTGTTCGTGGTCGCCAACCGCCACCTGCCTTACGAGCAGATCCTCAACGACAGCTTCGGCGAGGTCCGCGTCGCCGCCGAGCGCGACGGCTTCAAGGCGATCGTCGCCCGCCGCGGAGGCCGCGCATGAAGCTGCTGCGCTATCTCGCAAACCTCGGCTACGGCAGCCGCAAGGACGTGACCTGGATGCTCCGCGAGGGGCGCGTGACCGACGCCGAGGGCGAGGTCCTGTACGCCGACGATCCGGTCGACCATGCCGGCGTGCGCATCGATGGCGAGCCGCTGGATCCGCCGCCGGGCCTGGTGCTGATGCTGCACAAGCCGACCGGCTATACCTGTTCGACCAAGGACAGCGGGCGGCTGGTCTACGACCTGCTGCCGCCGCGCTTCCGCCTGCGCTCGCCGCTGCTGTCGCCGGTCGGCCGCCTGGACCGCGAGACCAGCGGCCTGCTGCTGATGACCGACGACGGCGCGCTGCTGCACCGGATCGTCTCGCCGAAGTCGCGCCTGGACAAGGCCTACGACGTAACCCTCGCGCAGGACCTGCGCGGCGACGAAGCGGCGCTGTTCGCCAGCGGCACGTTGATGCTCGACTCCGAGGACAAGCCCCTGCTGCCCGCCGAACTGGAAGTGATGGGGCCGCGCCAGGCGCGCCTCGTGCTGCACGAGGGCCGCTACCACCAGGTGCGGCGGATGTTCGCTGCCGCCGGCAACCACGTGGTCGCGCTGCACCGCAGCCGCGTCGGTGGACTGGGCCTGGACGCACTGCCGGAAGGGCAGTGGCGCGCGCTCGGCGAGGAAGACCTGGCACGCCTGTTCGGGAGCGCGGCATGAAGGCGCCGGCGTTGCCGTTCCTGCCGCAGGCGGTGATCTTCGACATGGACGGGCTGATGCTCGACAGCGAACGGGCGATCACGCGCTGCCTGGCCAAGGCCGCAAGCGAGCAGGGCCATGCCATCGAACGCGGCTACTGGCTGCGGATGGTCGGCAAGGGCGACGCCGCCTGCCGCGCGATGCTGGCCGAACGCATCGGCGAGGCGGCCAGCATCGCGCTGCTCGACCGCTGCCACGTGCTCTACGACGAAGTGGTCGAGGCCGGCGTGCCGCTGCGGCCGGGTATCCTCGACCTGCTCGACCTGCTGGTTGCGCGCGGCATCCCGCGCGCGGTGGCGACCTCGACCCGCCGCCCGCTGGCGCTGCGCAAGCTCGCCGCGGCCGACCTGCTGCGCCGCTTCGATACCGTGTGCACCAGCAGCGACGTCGCCCATCCCAAGCCGGCGCCGGACATCTACCTGCTGGCCGCGCAGCGGCTGCGCGTGGCGCCCGGGCAGTGCCTCGTGCTGGAGGATTCGCCCACCGGCGTGCGCGCCGCGCTGGCCGCCGGCATGACGCCGATCCAGGTGCCGGACCTGCTGGCCCCCGACGAGGAAGTGCGCGCGCTCGGCCATCGCATCGTCGCTTCCCTGGCCGATGCGCAGCGCCTGCTGGAGCTGCGGCTGGAGGCGGGCGGCTGAGCCGCCGCGGCGGAACCGCGGCTCAGGCGTACTGCATTTTCTTCGTCATGCCGCCATCAACGACGAAATCCTGCGCGGTGATGAAGCCCGACAGGGACGGCGCCAGCAGGTAGACCGCCAGCTGCGCGATGTCCGCCGGCACGCCCACGCGGCCGGCCGGATGCTGGGCGTGGTCGCGTCGTGACAGCTTCGGCGTCCGCCGGCGCGCCGGCGCGCGCCAGGCGTCGGTGGTGATCCAGCCGGGGCTGATGCTGTTGACCCGCACGCGTGGACCCTCGCTCATCGCCAGCGCATGGGTGAAGGCGACCAGCCCGCCCTTTGCGGCCGCATACGCTTCGCTGTGCGGCTCGGACTGCCAGGCCCGGGTGGAGCTGATGTTGACGATCGCGCCGCCACCCTCGGCACGCGCCAGCGCCGGCAGCGCATGCTTGCTGCACAGGAAGGCACCGTGGAGGCTGGAAAGGCGGCGCTGCCACTGCGCCCAGTCCAGCTCCGCCAGCGGCGGAACGTGCGGATCGGCGATGCCGGCGTTGTTGACCAGCCCGTCGATGCGCCCGAACCGGCGCAGCGCCGCTTCGGCGAAGCTGGCGGCCCCACGCTCGTTGGCCACGTCCAGGCGGCGGAACGCGGCGCGCTTGCCGACGCCCCATTCGGCCAGGCAGGCGCGGCCGGCCTCGGCGTCCAGGTCGCCGATCAGCACGCTTCCGCCGGCCCCGAGCACGGCCTGGGCGATGCCGCGTCCGATGCCCTGCGCACCGCCGGTGACCAGCACCACGCGGTCGCGCAGCGGCTGGGCCGGCCAGGATTGGATCGGGGGTGCCAGGCTCATGTCTTGGCAGGCTCGCGACGGGGAGCAGCCATCATCGCGCGCCGCCGTGCAGCGCGCGTGCAGGCTCAGTCGCCCAACAGGCGGCGCCAGCCGTCGCTGCCGAGGGTTTCCAGCGTGCGCAGGTTGCGTTCGACGATCACGTCCGGGTCCGGGAAGGCGGCCACCGCGCGCTCGACGCTGTCCTCGCGCAGCAGGTGCAGGGTCGGCCAGGGCGAACGGTTGGTGTAGTTGCCCACATCCTCCGCCGCGGTGCCGGCGAACTGGTACTGCGGATGGAAGCTGGCCACCTGCAGGATCCCCTGCAGGTCGAGCGCGTCCACGGCCGCGTCGGCGTTTTCCAGGAAATCGTTGTAGTCCAGGAAGTCCTCGAGCACGAACGGATGCACGATCAGCGTCGTGTCGATTTCCTCGGCCGGGGTGTCGCGCAGGCGCAGCAGTTCCTCGGCCAGTTCCTCCAGCAGCGCCTCGGGCGTGCTGGCATCGCTGAGCACCAGGCGCACCTGCTCCTTGACGTAGACCGCCTTGGCGAACGGGCACAGGTTGAGCCCGATCACCGCGCGCTCGATCCAGCGCCGGGTGTCGCCCAGGTAGTCGTGCGGCATGCCGTCGACCGGCGCCGCTGGCGTCGGATCAGTCACGGAAGTTGTCGAACTGCAGCGGCAGCTCGAACTCGCTCTTGCGCAGCAGGCCCATCACTTCCTGCAGGTCGTCGCGCTTCTTGCCGGTCACGCGCAGCTTGTCGCCGTTGATCTGGGTTTCCACCTTGATCTTGGATTCCTTGATCTTCGCCGCGATCTGCTTGGCCAGCTTCTGCTCGATGCCCTGCTTGACGGTGATCTTCTGGCGGGCGCCGGCCAGGTTGGTCTCCACGTCGCCGAACTCCAGGCAGCGTGCGTCGATGCCGCGGGCGATCAGGCGCGCGCGCAGGATGTCGGTCATCTGCTTGAGCTGGAAGTCGGACGGCGCGGACTGGGTGACCACCTGGTCCTCGAGCACGAACCTGGCGTCCACGCCCTTGAAATCGAAGCGGGTGGACAGCTCGCGGTTGGCCTGGTCCAGGGCGTTGGTGAGTTCGTGCTTGTCGACTTCCGACACCACGTCGAAGGAGGGCATGGTGGTTACTCCAGCGGGGGAACGGCGGTCATTCTAGGCGATCGCCGCCCCTAGGGCGTCGTCGCCGGCCAGTTGGCGTGCAGTACGTTCGCCACGCCATAGCAGGCCGGGGCGTCGCGGTTGGACAGCACGATCACGGTTTCGCCGGTCACCGGGTAGGTGCGCACGTCGGTGCAGATGCCGTCGGCGCTGCCGCCGTGGCCCCAGCGGAAATCACGCCGTGGCACGCCTTCACCGTAACCGGTGGCGAAGAAGCCCAGGCCCATGAACTCGCGCTGGGTACGGGTGGCCTCGGCGAACAGCGCCGGCGGCAGCAGCTTGCCGGCGCGCAGCGCCTCGACGAAGCGCAGCATGTCGGCCGCGGTGGAGACTTCGCCACCAGCCGCCATGCCGCGCGCCGGCAGGGTGGCGCAGTTGCGCTCGCGGCTGTCGCCCACGGTGACGTAGCCGTGGGCGATGTCGGCGGCCGGATCGTTGCAGTCCACGAAGCCGGTCCGGCGCATGCCCGCCGGGTCGAAGACATGGCGTTGCAGGTAGTCCTCGAACGACTCGCCGGACAGGACCTCCACCATCCGCCCGAGCACGACATAGCCGTAGTTTCCGTACTTCTGCTCGCTGCCCGGCACAAACGCCGGCGAACGCGAGCCGTGCAGGGCGATGATGTCGGCGGCGCTGCGCAGCCGCGCGCGGTCGGCGGCATGCCCGGCGCCGAACAGTTCGTCCACGTCGCCGGCGCCGGCGGTATGGGTGAGCAGGTGGCGCAGGGTGACCTGGCGGGCGAAGTCGGCGTTCGGATAGTCGGCGAGGACGTCGCCGACCGGGGTGTCGAGGCTGACGCGGCCGGCGGCGACCTGCTGCAGGATCGCCACGCTGGTGAACATCTTGCCGGCCGAGGCGAGGTTGAAGCGCATGGCCGGGGTCAGCGCGAGGTCCGGCTCCTGCTCGTCGCGCGGGCCATAGGCGCGTTCGAACAGCACCCGGCCATCGCGCGCGACCAGCACCGTGCCGGAGAACAGGCCGGCGGCCTGCACGCCCTGGGCGAATCCGTCCAGGCGGGCGAGGGCCTCGGCATCCGGTTGCGTCGCGGCCCGGGCCCAGGCCGGGGCCAGGACGGCCAATGCCAGCACGCCGACCCGCAGCGGGTGGAAGACGGGAGGACTCATCGCGCGATCCTTGCTTGTGGCTGCGCCGAGCATATCCCTGCCAGCGACGCAGCGGCGCGGCAGCGGCGATAATGCCGGGCATGTCCATTTCCCGTTCCCCGCTGGCCGCGGTTGCCTGGATGCTGACCGCGGTGGCCTGTTTCTCCGTCATGGACGCCGGCATGAAGCTGCTGTCCGCGCACTACCCGGCGCTGCAGGTCACCATGCTGCGCGGCGCGGCTTCGTTGCCGTTCGTGCTGGTGTGGGTGCTGATGACCGCCGGCCCGCGCTCGCTCCTGCCGGTGCGCTGGCCGCTGCACCTGCTGCGTGGCGTGCTCGGCATGGTGATGATCGGCTGCTTCGTGCTGGCGCTGCGGCAGCTGCCGCTGTCGACCGCCTACACCATCTATTTCGTCGCCCCGCTGCTGGTGGCCGCGCTGTCGGTGCCACTGCTGGGCGAGCGGGTCGGCCCGCGGCGCTGGACGGCAATTGCCATTGGCCTGGTCGGGGTGATCGTGGTCCTGCGTCCGGGCGTGGACGGGCTGGTCTCCTGGCCGGGGCTGATGGTCCTGCTGGCGGCCACCGCCTACGCGGTGGCGGCGATCACGGTCGCCCTGCTGACCCGCACCGACACCCCGCAGTCGATGGTGGTGTGGTTCCTGGCCCTGATGGCGATCGGCGCCGGCCTGCTGGCCATCCCCGGCTGGGTGCCGCTGCAGCCGCGCCACGCCGGGCTGATCGCCGGCATGGGCCTGGCCGGGGCGCTGGGCCAGATCGCCCTGACCCAGGCCTTCCTGCGCGGCGAGGCCTCGATGATCGCGCCGCTGGAGTACACCGGGCTGGTGTGGGTCATCGGCTGGGACTGGCTGCTGTGGCGGGCCCTGCCGGATGCCTGGACCTGGACCGGGGCGGCGATCATCGTCGCCAGCGGGCTGTACCTGCTGCGGCGCGAACGCGTCCGCCAGGTGCCCCATGCCAGCCAGATCGACCATCCGTGAACATCCGGTGGCGCAGGCTTAGAACCAAAGGAAATAAGCCAGGACGGCGCGGCACGGGCGGGCCGGTCGCGCCGCTGGTAGGCTTCACGCCCCCCAATCCCCAGTGGTGTCCAGCGCGGTGATCGAGTTCCAGCGCCTGCACAAATCCTATGAGGTCGGTGGCCGCCCGGTCGCCGCCCTGCATCCGCTCGACCTGAACATCGGGGCCGGCGAGGTATTCGGCATCATCGGCCACTCCGGTGCCGGCAAGTCCACCCTGATCCGCCTGATCAACCGGCTGGAGGAACCCACCGGCGGCCGCCTGCTGATCGACGGGCAGGACGTGACCGCGCTCGACCGCGACGGCCTGCGCGCGCTGCGCCGGCGCATCGGCATGATCTTCCAGCACTTCAACCTGCTGTCCTCTCGCACCGTGGCCGGCAACGTGGCCTTCCCGCTGGAACTGGCCGGGGTGTCGAAGGCCGAAATCGCCAGTCGGGTCGCCGCGCTGCTGGCGCGCGTCGGGCTGGAGCAGCACGCCGGCAAATACCCGGCGCAGCTGTCGGGCGGGCAGAAGCAGCGCGTGGGTATCGCCCGTGCGCTGGCCACCCAGCCGCGCATCCTGCTGTGCGACGAGGCCACCAGCGCGCTCGACCCGCAGACCACGGCGGCGGTGCTGCAGCTGCTGGCGGAGATCAACCGCGAGCTGGGCCTGACCATCGTGCTGATCACCCACGAGATGGAAGTGATCCGCCGGGTGTGCGACCGCGTCGCCGTGCTCGACGCCGGGCGCCTGGTCGAAAGCGGGCCGGTCACCCAGGTCTTCCTGCATCCGCAGCATCCGACCACCCGTCGCTTCGTCGCCGAGGCCGAGCACGAGGAGGAGGGAGGGGCCTACCGCGACTTCGCCGCGGTCGATGGCCGCATCGTGCGCCTGACCTTCCTCGGCGCGGACACCTACCAGCCGCTGCTGGGGCGCGTCGCCCGCGAGACCGGCGTGGACTACAACATCCTGTCCGGGCGCATCGACCGCATCAAGGACACGCCCTACGGCCAGCTCACGGTCGCGCTGGTCGGCGGCGACCAGGCCGCCGCGCGCGCCGCCTTCGCCGGGGCCGGCGTCACCGTGGAGGACCTTCGCGCATGAACGCCATGCTGACGATCGCTGCCGCGGACGGCTTCTTCCGCAACCTGGACGCGCGCAAGTGGGCCGATATCGGCCAGGCCACGCTCGATACCCTGCTGATGCTCGCCGGCGCGCTGCCGCTGACCCTGCTGATCGGCCTGCCGCTGGGCGTGCTGCTGTTCCTCAGCGGCTCGCCGCAGCTGCGCCGCCGGCCGCTGCTGCACGGCACGCTGGCCTTCGTGGTCAACCTGCTGCGCTCGGTGCCCTTCATCATCCTGATGATCGCGATGATCCCGCTCACCCTGGCGGTGATGGGCACCTCGCTGGGCGTGCGCGGGGCGATCCTGCCGCTGGTGGTGGGCGCGGCGCCGTTCTACGCGCGCCTGGTCGAGACCGCCCTGCGCGAGGTGGACCGCGGCGTGGTCGAAGCCAGCCAGGCCATGGGCGCGACGACCTGGGAGCTGGTTGCCAAGGTGCTGCTGCCTGAGGCGCGGCCGGGCCTGATCGCCGGTGCCACGGTCACCACCATCGCCCTGATCGGCTTCACAGCGATGGGCGGCGCGATCGGCTCCGGTGGCCTGGGCGACGTCGCCTATCGCCAGGGCTACCTGCGCTCGCACGCCGACGTGGCGCTGGTGACCGTGATTGCCCTGGTGATGCTGGTGCAGCTGCTGCAGATGCTGGGCGACCGGCTGGTGGCACACTACACGCGGCGCTGACCGGCGCCGCCCTCCCCCGAACCTGGTGTCGAAGACTCCGATGAAGAAGATCCCGCTCGTTTCCCTGCTGCTGGCGACCACCTTCGCGCTGGCGGCCTGCGGCCGTTCCGGTGGCGATGCCGGCGGCGAGCGCCTGACGGTGGCCGCCACCGCCGTGCCGCATGCCGAGATCCTGGAAGTGGTCAAGCCGATGCTGGAGAAGCAGGGCCTGCAGCTGGAGGTGCGCGTGTTCAACGACTACGTGCAGCCGAACGACCAGGTCGCGCAGAAGCAGATCGACGTCAACTATTTCCAGACCGAGCCCTACCTGGATGCCTACAACCGCGACCGCGGCACCAACCTGGTGACCATCGTGGGCGTGCACATCGAGCCGTTCGGCGCCTACTCGCGCCGCTTCAAGTCGCTGGACGCGCTGCCGCAGGGCGCCGAAGTGGCAATCCCGAACGATCCCAGCAACAACAGCCGCGCGCTGATCCTGCTGCACAAGGCCGGGCTCATCAAGCTCAAGGATCCGACCAATGCGCTGTCCACCCAGCGCGACATCATCGAGAATCCGAAGCAGCTGAAGTTCCGCGAGCTGGACTCGGCGATGCTGCCGCGCGTGCTCGACCAAGTCGATCTGGCCATGATCAACACCAACTACGCCCTGGATGCCGGCCTGAACCCGACCCAGGACGCGCTGGTGATCGAAAGCAAGGATTCGCCGTACGTGAACTTCCTGGTCGGCCGGCCAGACAACAAGGACGACCCGCGCGTGCAGAAGCTGGCCAAGGCGCTGACGAGCCCGGAAGTGCGGACCTTCATCGAAGAGAAGTACCACGGCGCGGTGCTGCCGGCGTTCTGACGGGGCGCGAGGTTCTGCATGCGGAGAAACGGGCCCTTGCGGCCCGTTTTTTCATTTGTGTGCTTCTGTCGGCTACCGGGGTTTGCGCTGGGCTTTCTTGAAGCGGGGCGCCCGCTGGCGCGGGCTGTATTGGGGTTTGTTGAGGGCGCGCCAGGCGTCGGTGAGTCCGCGCGTGGAACTACGGGCTATTCGTTCGGTTCTGCCGTGGCGACGGCATCATTCCCTTGGTTGCGGCGCGTCTACAGGAGCGCGGCCCCATCCCGTCGGGGGTGGGGTCGTCGCGTGGCATCACCCATCAGGATGGGTGCTATCGACGCTTCATTCGGTCCTGCCGTGGGGACGGCCTCATTTTCGGGACGCGTACACGCAGTCGCGGCCCGGCACATCCCTGTGCCGCTCGACCCCACCCCCGCCGGGACGGGGCTTGGCGCTTTTGTTGTTCCCATTCTTTTGGGGCGCGCCGGGGAGGGGGAGGAGAAGAGCAGAAGCGGCATCACGATCTCCGCAGCGATCTGAAGGATCGCCACCTCGTTTGCGATCTCCCTGTGGGAGCGGCTTCAGCCGCGAATTGCTGGACCTCGCGTCGCGGCTGAAGCCGCTCCCACAGTGCAATTGCCAGCGAAGCTGCGGACTCGCTCGTAACAGCGCCCTAGGGAATGCTCGCTCCTGCTCTTGCTGTTGCTCTTGCTGTTGCTCTTGCTGTTGCTCTTCTCTTCCCCTCCCCTGCGCGCCCCCGAAGAATGGGGAAACAAAAGCGCCGGGTGCCGCCTCGGCGGGTATGTGCGCGAGTTGCACATGGATGTGCAACGTTCGGTTTCGTCACGACATGGACGTCTGCCGAAACCGACGCGCACATGCCCGTCGGGGCGGCGCACCAGAACGCAAGTCAGAGCCAAGCCCACCGCCCACCAAGGCGCGCCCTCATAAACCCCCGATACAGCCCGCGAAAGCGGGCGCTCCGCTTGCGCACCAGACGCCAAAAGCGACGGATCGGCACCCCACGACATCACCACGCCAGCCAAAGAAAAACGGGCCCTGACGGGCCCGTTTTCCATGAAGCAATCCAGGAACGCAGAAATCAGAACCGCGCACCCAGGCCGATGCCCACGGTCCACGGGTCGACCTTCATGTCCTGCCCGGTGCCGGCGCCTGCCACGTTGAGCTCCGGACGCGCATGCATGTAGCGCGCATCGGCGCGGGCGAACCAGGTCGAGTTGATGTTCATGTCCACGCCGACGGTGCCGATCGCGCCCTTGGCGGTATCCAGTGACACGTGCTGGCCGGTACCGGCCAGGCCGTCGATCTTCTCGTTGCTGAAGTTCGACTCGTAGTAGCCCACGCCCACGAACGGACGGAACACGTTGTCCGCCTGGCCGAAGTGGTACTGCGCGCTCAGCGCGATCGGCTGCTGCTCGACCGTGCCGATCTTGCCGGCGTCGCCGCGCACGCGATGGTTGAACTTGTCGGCCGCGCCCCACAGCTCGACGGCGAAGTTGTCGTTGATGTAGTAGCTGGCGCTGATCGTCGGGGCCGGGCCGCCGTCGATCTTGCGGATGCCGGCGCCGGCGTCGTCCTTCGGCTGCAGCAGGGTGACCCCGCCGGTGACAGCCCAGTGCTTGCCCGAGGCGGTATCGGTGCTGTCCTGCGCGAACGCCGCGGGGGCGAAGGCGAGGGCGGAAACGGTGGCCAGACCCAGGATGAAAAGCTTGCGCATGAGGTGACTCCTCTTGTCTCTTATTGTCCAAGGCCCGCGATCGCGGGCGCGGCCAACGTAAGGACCCGCAGATGAATCGCAGCGTGCTCCACGACGCAGGTAATTCCAGATGTTCAGCATCGGGCGCGCAAAGCCAGGCGGCGCGGGCATCGCGCTTGGCGAGGGCTTTCATGCAGATGAAACGGGCGTGACGGAATCGCAGCTGCTGCAAGGCCTGCCTGCGCGGATCGGTACCGATTGCCGCGTGCTGGTGCTCGGCTCGATGCCCGGCGCCGCGTCGCTGCAGCAAGCGCGCTATTACGCGCATCCGCGCAACCGCTTCTGGCCGCTGATGGGCGAACTGCTCGGCATCGACGCGCAGGCCGGCTACGAGCAGCGCGTGTCGGCCCTGCTCGCGGCCGGTGTCGGGCTGTGGGACGTGATCGGCCAGTGCCGGCGGGTCGGCAGCCTGGATGCGGCGATCGTCCGCGGCAGCATCGTCGCCAACCCGCTGCCGGCACGGATCGCCGCACTTCCGGCGCTGCGGGCGGTGGCCTGCAATGGCGCCGAGGCGCACCGGGCCTGGCTGCGCTGGATCGCCCCGGCCTTGCCGGTGGGGCAGGCCGGGCTGCAGGTGCTGGCGCTGCCGTCGACCAGCCCGGCCAATGCCGCCTTCGGCCTGGCGCGGCTGGCCGCGGAATGGGGCGCGATCACCGGGCTGCTGGAGCCCGGACCGGGGTCGTGAGCGGGTCCGCGGCAGGCCGCCGGGGCCGGCGGCCGGAACAATGCGCATGCGTATCGTGGCGGCGGCGGACGCTTCGTCCTGCGCCCGGTGTCATCTTTTTCCAAGGTAACGGTTGGCGCACCGGCCCGGGCCGGCCACAATAGGGGTTTCCCCACCAGTTGCCCGGAGTACCGTAATGGCCGAAATCAAGGAAGCACTTGTCCCCGATATCGGTGACTACAGCGATATTCCGGTGATCGAAGTGCTCGTCGCCGTGGGCGATACGGTCAAGAAGGACCAGGGCCTGGTGACGCTGGAGTCCGACAAGGCCACGATGGAAGTGCCCTCGGCCGTCTCCGGCGTTGTCAAGGAAATCAAGGTCAAGGTCGGCGACACGCTGTCCGAGGGCGGCGTGGTCGCCCTGATCGAGGTCACCGAAGGCGGCGAAGCCAAGCCCGCCGCTGCCCCGGCCAAGGCCGAGGCCGAGGCGCCCAAGCCGGTCGCCGCCGCCGAGACCGGCACCCAGGTCCAGCCGGTGGCGCCGTCGCCGCAGCCTGACAAGCTGGCCCAGCGCGAGATCGCCCAGGAGAACGCCGCGCCGGTCGCCGCGCAGCCTTCGGCCGGTGCGCCGAGCACCCCGCCGGTGAGCTTCGATGCCGATGCCGTGCTGCCGTCGAAGGTGGCCTACGCCAGTCCGGCGGTGCGCGTGTTCGCGCGCGAGCTCGGCGTGGACCTGCTGCAGCTCAAGGGTACCGAGAAGGGCGGCCGCATCACCCGCGAGGACGTGCAGCGCTACGTCAAGGCCGCGCTGTCCGGTGGCGTGCCCGCCGCGGGCGGCACGGTGGCCGCCGGTGGTGGCCTGAACCTGCTGCCGTGGCCGAAGGTCGACTTCAGCAAGTTCGGCGAGACCGAGACCCAGCCGCTGTCGCGGATCAAGAAGATCTCCGGCGCCAACCTCGCCCGCAACTGGGCGATGATCCCGCACGTCACCCAGTTCGAGCAGGCCGACATCACCGACCTGGAAGCGCTGCGCGTTGCGCTCAACAAGGAAAACGAGAAGGCTGGCATCAAGCTGACCATGCTCGCCTTCCTGATCAAGGCCAGCGCCGCGGCGCTGAAGAAGTTCCCCGAGTTCAACGCCTCGCTCGATGCCAGCGGCGAGAACCTGACGCTCAAGAAGTACTTCCACATCGGCTTCGCCGCAGACACCCCGAACGGCCTGGTCGTGCCGGTGATCCGCGACGTCGACAAGAAGGGCGTGGTGCAGATCGCCCAGGAGACCGGCGAGCTGGCCAAGAAGGCGCGCGACGGCAAGCTGGGCCCGGCCGACATGAGTGGCGGCTGCTTCTCGATCAGCTCCCTGGGCGGCATTGGCGGCACCGCGTTCACCCCGATCGTGAACGCGCCGGAAGTGGCGATCCTCGGCGTGTCCAAGTCCTCGATCCAGCCGGTGTGGGACGGCAAGCAGTTCCAGCCCAAGCTGATGCTGCCGCTGTCGCTGAGCTACGACCACCGCGTGATCGACGGCGCCCTGGCCGCACGCTTCACCACGTACCTGTCGCAGGTGCTGGCCGACATGCGGCGCGTGCTGCTGTGAGGATCGCGCTGCTGGTCGCGGCGCTGGCGGCCTCGTCGGTGCCGGCTTCGGCGCTGGCCTGGGGCAGCTGCAGCACCAACCTCGGCCGCGGCTGGCCGCCGGCCGTGGGGAACTACGGCGGTGCGGTGGAAAAGCTGTTCGACGGCGACAAGGTGCCGGCGGTCTCGCTGCTGACCCTGCCGGCCCGGGGCGTGGAGAGCGGCCTGTCGCTGCTGCCCGCCCAAGGCTCGGACTGGACGCTGCGCTACAGCCGCGCCGAACAGCGCGTGTACAACCGGGTAGAAACCGGCCAGCGCAGCGGCGTGGAACTGCGCACCGCGCAGAAGCCGGAAGTCTTCGAGATCCCGATCCCGGCGACCCTCGCCCAGCGCCTGCTGAGTACCTGGGGCACGGCCCTGGGCCAGATCACGCCGGCCGAACGCAATGCGCCGGTGCTCGATGGTGAAGTGCTCTCGTTCGTGGTCAACGGCGTGCGCTACAGCGGCGCGCGCCCGACCTGCGGCGCCGGCGAGCTGATGCTGCAGCAGGCCGCGCTGCTGATCGAAGCCAGCGAAGGCAAGGAAAAGAAGCGCGACAAGCGCTGGAACGAAATCGAATCGTCGCTGGACGAGCTCCAGCAGACGTTGGCCGGCTCGGCCGGCTGATCCCCCACAGGAGAAGAGCTTTATGGCTGTCATCGAAATCAAGGTCCCGGACATCGGCGACTACAGCGACGTGCCGGTGATCGAGGTGCTGGTCGCCGTCGGCGACAAGGTGGCCAAGGACCAGGGGCTGGTGACGCTGGAGTCGGACAAGGCCACGCTGGAGGTGCCCTCCAGCGCTGCCGGCGTGGTCAAGGAACTGAAGGTCAAGCTCGGCGACACGCTGTCGCAGGGCGATGTCGTCGTGCTGCTGGAAGCCGAGGGCGAGGGTGCCGCGCCGGCGCCGGCCGCCGCCGCTGCGCCGGCCAAGGCCGAAGCGCCCGGCAGCAAGCCGCCGGTGACCCCGTCGCATCGGGCCCCGGCCGAACCGGCTGCGCCCAAGCCGGCGCTGTCGACCGGCAAGCCGGCCGACATCGAGTGCCGCATCGTCGTGCTCGGCTCGGGCCCCGGCGGCTATACCGCCGCGTTCCGCGCCGCCGACCTGGGCCTGGATACCGTGCTTGTGGAGCGTTACAGCTCGCTGGGCGGCGTGTGCCTCAACGTCGGCTGCATCCCGTCCAAGGCGCTGCTGCACGCCGCCAATGTCATCGACGAGGCGCACCACGCCGGCGAGGACCTGGGCATCGAGTTCGGCAAGCCCAAGATCACCCTGGACAAGCTGCGCCAGTACAAGGAAAAGGTCGTCGCCAAGCTGACCGGCGGCCTGGCCGCGATGGGCAAGCAGCGCAAGGTGCGCGTGGTGCAGGGCACCGGCAGCTTCGTATCGCCAAACGAGTTGGAAATCGTCGGCGCCGACGGCAAGACCCAGCTGCTGCGCTTCGAGCAGTGCATCATCGCCGCCGGCTCGCAGGCGGTGAAGCTGCCGAACTTCCCGTGGGACGACAAGCGCGTGATGGACTCCACCGACGCGCTGGAGCTGGCCGAAGTGCCGGCCAAGCTGCTGGTCGTCGGCGGCGGCATCATCGGCCTGGAAATGGCCACCGTGTACAGCGCGCTGGGCAGCCAGGTCACCGTGGTCGAGTTCATGGACCAGCTGATGCCGGGCGCCGACAAGGACCTGGTCAAGCCGCTGGCCGACCGCCTGAAGAAGCAGGGCATCGAGGTCCACCTCAAGACCAAGGCCGCCGGCGTCAAGGCCGACAAGGCCGGCGTCACGGTGAGCTTCGAGTCGGCCACCGAGGGCGAGAAGCCGGCGCTGGAATCGGGCACCTACGACCGCGTGCTGGTCGCGGTGGGCCGCGCGCCCAACGGCAGGAAGATCGGCGCCGAGAAGGCCGGCGTCAACGTCAGCGACCGCGGCTTCATCCCGGTCGACCGCCAGATGCGTACCAACCAGCCGCACATCTTCGCCATCGGCGACATCGTCGGTAACCCGATGCTGGCCCACAAGGCCACGCACGAGGGCAAGCTGGCAGCCGAAGTGGCTGCCGGCGAGAAAAAGGAGTGGGTGGCGCGGGTGATTCCGTCGGTCGCCTACACCAACCCGGAGATCGCCTGGGTTGGCGTGACCGAGACCGAGGCCAAGGCCAAGGGCCTGAAGGTCGGCGTGGCGAAGTTCCCGTGGGCCGCCAGCGGCCGCGCGATCGGCATCGGCCGCACCGAGGGCTTCACCAAGCTGATCTTCGACGAGGAAACCCACCGCGTCATCGGCGGCGCCATCGTCGGCGTGCACGCCGGCGACCTGCTGGCCGAGATCGGCCTGGCGATCGAGATGGGTGCCGAGGCCGAGGACATCGGCCACACCATCCACGCCCATCCGACCCTCAGCGAATCGGTCGGCATGAGCGCGGAGATCTACGACGGCACCATCACCGACCTGTACATCCCGAAGAAGAAGTAAGCGCACCCGCCGCCGAACGCCACGACGCCCCGCCTGCCGGGGCGTCGTCGCGTCCGGCCACGGCGATGCCGTGGCATGATCGGGCCACCATGACACGGGGAGCGGTGCCGATGCGTTGGCTCGGGGCGATGACGGTGCTGATGGCAGCCACCTGCGCGCAAGGCGCAGCGGCGCAGGACGATCCGGCCGCGGACGCGGCGCTCGCAGCCTGCCCGGATGCGGCGGAATTCGTGCGACTGCATGGACACGCCTCGCACGCCGGCAGCGCTGCCGTGCCGTCGTCCGCGGTGCCAGCCGAGCCGGCGCTGCGCGCGCAGCTGCTGGAGATGGCACGCGTTGACCAGCAGGCGCGAAAAGGTGTCTGGTCGCCCGCGGCGATCCAGCACATGGGCGAGGTCGATGCCGCCAACCTGCCGCAGATCAAGCGCATCGTCGCCGCGCACAAGGGGCTGCCCGATGCCGATCAGGTCGGTGCCGACGGCGTCGCCGCCGCTTGGCTGCTGGTGCAGCATGCCGACCGCGATCCGGCCTTCCAGGCCGAAGTGCTGGCGAAGCTCACGCCGCTCATCGACAAGGGCCAGGTGAGCGGCCAGGAGATGGCACTGCTGACCGACCGCGTGCTGGTGAACCAGGGCCGGCCGCAGCGCTACGGCAGCCAGCTGCTGCCGGTGGACGGCAAGTGGGTGCCCAAGCCGATGGAAGCCCCGGCGCAGGTCGATGCCCGCCGCGCGGCGATCGGCGAGATGCCGCTGGCCGCCTATGTCTGCGTCGCTTCGCGCCTGTTGCCGCCGCCGGCACCCTGAGACATCGCGCCCGGCATCCGCCGCCCGCGGATGGAGCGCGCAAGGTTCGCAGCGTTGCCACTTGCCGGACTGTCATCGCACCTGACCGCAGGTGCGATGATGTGAACTGCGGCATGAATTGACGCGGGTACTCGAAAATTCGCACGTATCTGCCGATTATTGCTGCGCGCGCGCCGAGATCCTGCTGAGCTTTGCCTCCTTCCCGTCGCAAGGAGAGCAGTGATGAAGCTGATCAAGGGCCTGGTGCTCACGCTGGGCATGGGCATGGCGATGACCGCGCAGGCCGAGCGCAACAAGGTGCTGATGATCGGTATCGATGGTCTCAATGCCGATGTCCATCGTCAGGCGCGGACGCCCAACATCGATGCGCTGCTGCGCCAGGGCTACCTGTCCGGCGAGGGCTGGACCGCCGATACCGCGGTCAGCGGCAGCGGCTGGGCCTCGCTGTTCACCGGCGTGGAGCGCGACAAGCACGGCGTGCGCGACAACGATTTCGACGGCAGCCGCTTCGAGGAGTATCCCGACGTGCTGACACGGATCGAACGGCTCAAGCCGGCCACGCGCACGGCGGCGCTGCTCAGCTGGCCGGCGCTGGCCAGCAAGATCCCCTGGCAGGCGGACCTGGTGTTCGATGGCGGCTACGACGACGACCGTGTGCACGACAAGGCACTGTCGCTGCTGGCGCAGAAGGCCGGGCCCGACGTGCTGCTGATCGACTACAACGAACCCGACGGTAGCGGCCATCGGCATGACTACTTCGACATGGACTCGCCGCAGTACGTGCAGGCGGTCGAACGCATCGACCAGCGCGTCGGTGAACTGGTGCGGGCGCTGGGCCGGCGACCGCAGGCGGCCAACGAGAACTGGCTGGTGGTGATCGCCACCGACCATGGCGGCTCGGTCCACCATGGCGCCAACATTCCCGAGGATCGTCGCACCCTGGTCGGCTTCAGCGGGCGATCGGTGTCGCCGCTGGGTCTGGATCCGCTGCGTCTGGCGCCGCGCCAGGTCGACGTGGTGCCGACGATACTGGCCCACATGGGGCTGGCCATTCCCGCCGGGCTGGACGGTCGGCGGATGGCGCGCCCGCCGGCCGAACCGGTGCTGGCGTTGGGCCGCAACCTGCTGGTCAACGGCGATGCCGAGTACTCCGTCGGCCGGCTGGACCGCGACTACGACGGTGACGTCCCGGGCTGGCGCAAGGGCCAGGGCGGGCAGGTTGTCGATTACGGTCAGTACGCCTGGCTGCCGGCGCCGGGGCCGCAGGGCCGGCGCAATCTTTTCATCGGCCGCGATCCGGCGGTGGGCGTCAATACCCTCACCCAGCGAGTGCCGCTCACCGGCGCGGTGGCCGCTGCCGGCAGCTTCCGGCTGTCCGCCGACCTTGGCGCGGCGACTGGGCATCGCGCGCGGGTATTCCTGCGATTCCAAGGCCAGGGCCACGTCGCCAGCTTTACCCGCGATGGCGTCGTGCACGTGTTCAAGGGGGAAGGCTACTGGCGCTATTCGCTGTCCGAAGGACGGGTGCTGAACGGCTATCCCGAGCCGATCCGGGTGGCCTGGCCGGGACTGGAAGTGCTGGCCGGCGGCGCGCGCGGGATCGATGCGGTGCTCGCCAACGGCGACAACCTGTATTTCTTCAAGGGCGACCAGTACCTGCTGTATCGCCTGTCCACCGGCAGCGCGGTCGCTGGCTATCCACGTCCGATCGCCGGCAACTGGCCGGGCCTGGAGCGCCTGGCCGGCGGTGCCCGCGACCTGGGGCCGATCTTCCGCCTGTCCGATGGCGGCCCGGTGTTCTTCACCAAGGGCGCTCAGTACCTCCGCTACGACCTGCAGGCCGACCGGGCCGATTCCCACTACCCGGCCTATCTGTCCGGCAGCAAGTGGCCCGGCACCGGCTTCTGGCCCGCGGACTGGGATGGCTTCATCGCCAGCGCCGGCAGCGACGCGTTCGTGCTCAAGCCGGGCGAGTCGCTGCGCTACGACCGGGCTGCCGACCGCGCGGTGGACGCGCGTCCGCGACCGCTGGATCGCGGCGAGCTGGCGGAACTGCAGGATATGTATGCGGGCGAGTCGTTCGAGCTGGCGCCCGACGGGGCCCGCGGCATGATGCGGCGCTACGTGCTGCAGGGCGCGGTACCGGAAGGGGCGAAGGTGGCCGAGGTGGAAATCCGCTTCGAGCATGGCCCCGGCGCGTCGACCTCGGGTGATGCCTACGCCGACAACCTCAGCCTGGAACTGCTGCCCTGAAGTGCCCGGGCGGGGTGGCGGCGCCGCCCCGCCCGGGCAGGGGAATGGCTCAGAACGCCAGCGTCACGCCGGCCACCGGGCCCTTGAACTCCTGCTTCAGGCCGATCAGGCCGTCGCTGCCACGCTTGTCGACGTCGAGCTTGAACCAGTCATAGCCGGCGAACAGGCCGAAGTTGCGGGTGAAGCGATACTCCACGATCGCATTGGCGCGGCTCAGGTCGCCCTTGTAGTCGTTGAAGCTGCCCCAGCTGGTGTTGAGGTACTGGCCCTGCAGGTTGACCAGCCAGTGTTCGCCGGGATGGGCGGTGAAGCGCACGCCAACCACCGGCGCGGCGCCGTCCTCGCTTTCATCGACGAACCGGCCCTGGTAGATGTCCGGGCCGAGGTCGGCATAGCCCTTGGCGCTGACCTTGGCCCACTCGCCACCGATCTGCAGGCCCATGCTGAACTTGTCGGTGTCCACCACCGAATAGTCGTAGATCAGGCTGGCGACCTGGTACTTGATCTCGCCCTTGATGAAGCTGCCTGCCGGCACCGTGATGCCGTCGTAGCTGTAGGTGTCGCCCAGTGTCTCGCGGCGGTCCTTGTCGTACTTGAAGTAGTCGAAGATCAACCGCTGGCGCTTGCTGATGCGGAACAGGCCGTCCACGCGCGGCTCCCATTCCTTGCCACCGAAATCGAAGTCCTTGGCGAAGCCGACGTCATTGCCCAGCACGTCGGTGCGGCCGCGGATGGTGCTGTCGGTATCGATGTTCATCATGCCCAGCCGCAGTTCGAAGCGGTCGTCGTTGTCGGCGGCGTGGGCGGGCAGCGCCAGACCGGCGGACAGCGACAGGGCAAGCAGGGAGGGAGCGAGGTATTTCATGCGGGGGTTCCGTGTACGGCGACAAGCCAGGTACACGCGAATATCCGCACCGCGCGGTCCAATAACGGTGAACGCGGCGTCCACCGGCCGTGAATACGCGCCCGCAAATGCGGGCACGACCGCGTCTGCGCCCACCCCTGCGACGATCTGCCGCACCCCCTTCGAAAGGTGAAGCCCCGGTTTCCCGGGGCTTCTGGGGCCTGGCCTAGGAGCTGTCGACGAGGTTGGAACGCAGGCCTTGCGGGGTGTGACCGGGGGGCTCGGGAGAAAGTTCCCCGCCCGCGCGGCGATGCGGCACTGCAGCAGGGCTGACTTGTCCCAGTTGTCTCGCAAATCCTGCAATTGCTATAATTTGGCGGCTCGACGAGGCGCATCACGCGCCCATCCACCCTCCAAACCACAAGGGATACGTGTGCTGAACTCCGTTGACTCGGGTCGGCGGCTGATGCTGCGCGCAGCGCTGTACCCCCTGTTGGCAGTGGCGGCGGCCGCGGCAGGCTTCCTGCTGCTGGGGCCGAAGCATTCGCTGGCGGTGCTGTTGACCGGCCTGGCGACCGTGGCGGGAGGCTGGCTGGCCGCGCGTACCGCGCTGGGCGGCGGCGTCCAGGCTGCAGGCGCGGCCATGGTCCGGCTGATCCTGGCGATGGTGTTCAAGTGGGTGCTGATCATCGTGGCGCTGGTGCTGGGCTTCGGCCTGTGGCGGCTGCCACCCGTGGGACTGCTGGCGGGCATCGCCATCGGTCTCATCTTCCAGGTGCTGGCTCTGGCCAAGCGCTGACCAAATTCATAAATCAAGGCTCCGGACACATGGCGGGCGAGGCTCTTACCCCTACCACCTACATCCAGCATCACCTCAAGAACCTGACCTTCCACATCCAGGACGGCGGCTTCTGGGCGATTCACGTCGATACCTTCCTGACCGCGGTCCTGATGGGCCTGGTCATGGTCGTGGCCTTCTGGCTGGGCACCCGCAAGGCCACCGCCGGGGTGCCGGGCAAGTGGCAGGCCTTCGTGGAGATCTGCCTGGAGTTCGTCGACCGCCAGGTCAAGGACACCTACCACGGCCACAGCAAGCTGGTGACGCCGATCGCGATCACCCTGTTCTTCTGGATCCTGTTGATGAACCTCATCAAGATGATCCCGGCCGACTTCATCGCCAAGCCGCTGGAACTGGCCGGCATCCACTACTGGAAGCCGGTGCCGACCGCCGACGTCAATGCCACCCTGGGCATGTCGATCAGCGTGTTCTTCCTGATGCTGTTCTTCGCCCTGCGTTCCAAGGGCCTGGGCGGTTTCACCAAGGAGTTCCTGACCGCTCCGTTCGGCAAGTGGATGCTGCCGTTCAACCTGATCCTCAACATCGTCGAGTGGCTGAGCAAGCCGATCTCGCTGGCGATGCGACTGTTCGGCAACATGTTCGGCGGCGAGATCGTGTTCCTGCTGATCTGGGTGCTGGGCGGCGCGGGCCTGTTCGGCGCGCTGGCCGGCGGTGCGTTCGGCCTCGGCTGGATGCTGTTCCACCTGCTGGTGATTCCGCTGCAGGCGTTCATCTTCATGATGCTGTCGATCGTGTACCTGAGCCTGTCGGAAGACAGCCACTGATTTCATCGTTTCACCCTTCGTCCGGCTTCACGCCAACCCGTTCACCACCCTTAGCAAAACGTTCCTGGAGACAATCATGTTCCTCGCCGTCCTGACCAACTACGCCCAGATCCAGAGCTCCACCGCCCTTGCCGTCGGCATCATGATCGGCCTCGCCGCGCTGGGCGCGGGTCTGGGCCTGGCCATCATGGCTGGCAAGTTCCTCGAGTCGGCCGCGCGCCAGCCGGAACTGATCCCGGTCCTGCAGGTCCGCATGTTCATCACCGCCGGCCTGATCGACGCCGCGTTCATCATCAGCGTCGCCGTCGGCCTGCTGCTGGCCTTCGCCAACCCGCTGTCCTCGGCCCTGGCCGAAGCGGCCGCCAAGGCCGTCGCGGGCTGATCCAGCGATAGCGGGATGTGGCCGGAACCCGCCAGGCGGGTTCCGGTCGCGGATGAAGGTTCGGAGGCGCCACCCGCAGGGCGGCGCTTCCGCCCCATCAACATCGATTGAGCGAACCCCATGGATATCGGCTTTACCCTCTTTGCCCAGGCGCTGGCTTTCGCCGGTCTGATCTGGATCGTCGCGACCAAGATCTGGCCGCCGCTGATGAAGGCCATCGAAGAGCGCCAGCAGAAGATCGCCGAAGGCCTTGCCGCTGCCGACCGCAGCCAGAAAGACCTGGCCCAGGCGCAGGAGAAGGTCAACGAGGCGCTGAAGGAAGCCCGCACCAAGGCCAACGAGATCATCGACCAGGCCCACGCGCGCGCCAACCAGATCGTCGACGCCGCCAAGAACGAAGCCATCGCCGAGGCGAACCGGCAGAAGGACCTGGCCCAGGCCGAGATCGACGCCGCCGCCACCCGTGCCCGCGAGGACCTGCGCAAGCAGGTGTCGGCGCTGGCCGTGTCGGGCGCGGAAAAGCTGCTCAAGCGTGAGATCGACGCCAACGCCCACAAGGCGCTGCTGGACGACCTCGCTTCGGAGATTTGATTCATGAGCGCCGCCCTGACCCTTGCCCGTCCCTACGCCCGCGCCGCCTTCGCGATCGCGCGCGACGAAAACCAGCTTGCGCAGTGGGGCGACGCGCTGTCGTTCTCCGCGCAGGTCGCCGGTGATCCGCGCGTGTCCGCGCTGCTGCTGAATCCGGAGCTGGGACAGGACCAGGCGGTCGGCCTGCTTGCCCCCGAGGGCGCGGGCGAAGCGTTCGCGCGTTTCCTCGCCGTGCTCGCCCAGGCCCAGCGCCTGACCGTGCTGCCGGAGATCTCCGGGCTGTACGACCAGCTGCGCGCCGAGGCCGAGCAGGTGGTCAAGGCCACGGTCACCAGCGCCGCGGAACTGGCGCCGGCCGAGCTGGACAAGATCGTCGTCGCGCTGAAGAAGCGCTTCGGCCGCGAGGTGCAGGTCACCACCGCGGTCGATGCCTCGCTGATCGGCGGCGCGGTGATCGACGCCGGTGACGTCGTGATCGACGGCTCGCTCAAGGGCAAGCTCGAGCGCCTGCAGAACTCGCTCGCACACTGATTACTCATAAACGCGCGGCCTTGCGGCCGGCACCTAGGACTGAACGATGGCAACCACGCTCAACCCCTCCGAAATCAGCGAACTGATCAAGACCCGCATCGAGAAGGTCAAGCTGTCCGCGGAGTCGCGCAACGAAGGCACCGTGACCAGCGTGTCCGACGGCATCGTGCGCATCTTCGGCCTGGCCGACGCGATGCAGGGCGAAATGATCGAACTGCCGAACAACACGTTCGCGCTGGCCCTGAACCTGGAGCGCGACTCGGTCGGCGCCGTGGTCCTGGGTGACTACGAGCACCTGCGCGAAGGCGACGTGGCCAAGACCACCGGCCGCATCCTCGAAGTGCCGGTCGGCAAGGAACTGCTGGGCCGCGTGGTCAACGCGCTGGGCGAGCCGATCGACGGCAAGGGCCCGCTGGGCGCCACGCTGACCGCTCCGGTCGAGCGCGTCGCGCCGGGCGTGATCTGGCGCAAGTCGGTCGACCAGCCGGTGCAGACCGGCTACAAGTCGGTCGACTCGATGATCCCGATCGGCCGCGGCCAGCGCGAGCTGATCATCGGCGACCGCCAGACCGGCAAGACCGCCATGGCGATCGACGCGGTGATCAACCAGAAGGGCACCGGCATCAAGTGCGTGTACGTGGCGATCGGCCAGAAGGCCTCGACCGTCGCCAACATCGTGCGCAAGCTGGAAGAAAACGGCGCCCTGGCCCACACCATCGTTGTGGCCGCCACCGCTTCCGAGTCGGCCGCCATGCAGTACATCTCGGCGTACTCGGGCTGCACCATGGGCGAGTACTTCATGGACCGCGGCGAAGACGCGCTGATCGTCTATGACGACCTGTCCAAGCAGGCCGTGGCCTACCGCCAGATCTCGCTGCTGCTCAAGCGCCCGCCGGGCCGCGAAGCCTACCCGGGCGACGTGTTCTACCTGCACTCGCGCCTGCTCGAACGCGCCGCCCGCGTGTCGGCCGATTACGTCGAGAAGTTCACCAACGGCGAAGTGAAGGGCAAGACCGGCTCGCTGACCGCGCTGCCGATCATCGAGACCCAGGCCGGCGACGTCTCCGCGTTCGTGCCGACCAACGTGATCTCGATCACCGACGGCCAGATCTTCCTGGAAACCGACCTGTTCAACGCCGGCATCCGCCCGGCCGTGAACGCCGGTATCTCGGTGTCGCGCGTCGGCGGCTCGGCCCAGACCAAGATCATCAAGAAGCTCTCCGGCGGCATCCGCATCTCGCTGGCGCAGTACCGCGAGCTGGCTGCGTTCGCGCAGTTCGCCTCGGACCTGGACGAAGCCACCCGCAAGCAGCTCGAGCGCGGCCAGCGCGTCACCGAACTGATGAAGCAGAAGCAGTACCTGCCGATGTCCATCGCCAACCAGGCGCTGACGATCTACGCCGTCAACGAGGGCTACCTCGACGACGTGCCGGTCGCCAAGCTGCTGGCCGCCGAGGAGGGCCTGCACGCCCACTTCGCCAACACCCAGGGCGAGCTGATCAACAAGATCAACGCGACCGGCGACTGGAACGGCGACATCGAGGCTGCTTTCAAGAAGGGCATCGAAGAGTTCAAGACCACCGGCAGCTGGTAACGGCACCGGCAATCGGGCGGGGGACGCGGCGCGGGTGAACGCACCGGCGCCGGCCCTTCCAGACAGCGATCAGAGCGAGCGAAGATGGCAGGCGGACGCGAAATCAAAACCAAGATCAAGAGCGTGCAGAACACCCGCAAGGTGACGCGCGCGCTCGAAATGGTCTCGGCCTCCAAGATCCGCAAGGCCCAGGAGCGGATGAAGACCTCGCGTCCCTACGCGCAGGCGATGAAGCAGGTGATCGGCCACCTGGCGCAGGCCAGCACCGATTACCAGCATCCCTTCCTGGTCGAGCGCGAGCAGGTCAAGCGGGTCGGCTACATCGTGGTGTCTTCCGACCGCGGCCTGGCCGGCGGCCTCAACAACAACCTGTTCCGCAAGATGCTGGGCGAAATGCGCCAGTGGCAGGACAAGGGTGCCGAGGTCGACCTGGTGACGATCGGCCAGAAGGCCTCGACCTTCTTCCGCCGGGTCAACGTCAACATGGTCGGCAGCGTCAGCCACCTGGGCGATACCCCGCACGTCGAGCAGCTGGTCGGCGTGATCAAGGTGATGCTCGATGCCTTCACCGAGGGCAAGGTCGACCGCGTCTACCTGGTCTACAACCACTTCGTGAACACGATGACGCAGAAGGCCAGCTTCGACCAGCTGCTGCCGCTGCCGGCGTCGGACACGAGGGTCGCCCACCACGACTGGGACTACCTGTACGAACCCGATGCCGCGACCGTGCTCGAGCACGTGATGACGCGTTACATCGAGTCGCTGGTGTACCAGGCAGTGCTGGAAAACGTGGCGTCCGAGCATGCCGCGCGCATGGTGGCGATGAAGGCGGCCAGCGACAACGCCAACAAGCTGATCGGAACCCTGCAACTGGTCTACAACAAGGCCCGCCAGGCAGCGATCACCCAGGAAATCTCCGAAATCGTCGGCGGCGCAGCGGCAGTCTGACGCGCGCGGCACCACAGCATCTATCTAGAGGATCCATCCATGTCTCAGGGCAAGATCGTTCAGATCATCGGCGCGGTCGTCGACGTCGAATTCCCGCGCAGCGAAGTGCCGAAGGTGTACGACGCGCTCAAGGTCGACGGCACCGCCATCACGCTTGAAGTCCAGCAGCAGCTGGGCGACGGCATCGTGCGCGCCATCGCCCTCGGCTCGACCGACGGCCTGAAGCGCAACCTGGTCGCCACCAATACCGGCCGCGGCATCTCCGTGCCGGTCGGCACCGCGACCCTGGGCCGCATCATGGACGTGCTCGGCAACCCGATCGACGAGGCCGGTCCGGTCGCGGCGACCGATTCGTGGGAAATCCACCGCGCCGCCCCGAGCTTCGACGAGCAGGCTTCTGCCACCGAGCTGCTGGAAACCGGCATCAAGGTCATCGACCTGATGTGCCCGTTCGCCAAGGGCGGCAAGGTCGGCCTGTTCGGCGGCGCCGGCGTGGGCAAGACCGTCAACATGATGGAACTGATCAACAACATCGCCAAGGCGCACTCGGGCCTGTCGGTGTTCGCCGGCGTCGGTGAGCGTACCCGCGAGGGCAACGACTTCTACCACGAGATGATCGAGTCCAACGTCGTCAACGTCGACAAGCCGGAAGACTCGAAGGTCGCGATGGTCTACGGCCAGATGAACGAGCCGCCGGGCAACCGCCTGCGCGTCGCGCTGACCGGCCTGACCATGGCCGAGTACTTCCGCGACGAGAAGGACGCCAGCGGCAAGGGCCGCGACGTGCTGTTCTTCGTCGACAACATCTACCGCTACACCCTGGCCGGCACCGAGGTCTCGGCGCTGCTGGGCCGCATGCCGTCGGCGGTGGGTTACCAGCCGACCCTGGCCGAGGAAATGGGCGTCCTGCAGGAACGCATCACCTCGACCAAGACCGGTTCGATCACCTCGATCCAGGCCGTGTACGTGCCCGCGGACGACCTGACCGACCCGTCGCCGGCCACCACCTTCGCGCACCTGGACTCGACCGTGACCCTGTCGCGCTCAATCGCCTCGCTGGGCATCTACCCGGCGGTCGACCCGCTGGACTCCACCAGCCGCCAGATGGACCCGAACGTCATCGGCAACGAGCACTACGACACCGCCCAGCGCGTCCAGCAGACCCTGCAGAAGTACAAGGAACTCAAGGACATCATCGCGATCCTGGGCATGGACGAGCTGTCGCAGGAAGACAAGCAGGCTGTTTCGCGCGCGCGCAAGATCGAGCGCTTCTTCAGCCAGCCGTTCCATGTGGCCGAGGTGTTCACCGGCTCGCCGGGCAAGTACGTGTCGCTGAAGGAAACCATCCGCGGCTTCAAGGGCATCGTGGACGGCGAGTACGACCACCTGCCGGAGCAGGCGTTCTACATGGTCGGCACCATCGACGAAGCCGTCGAGAAGGCCAAGAAGCTGGCCGAGAAGGCCTGATCCAGGCAGCGACCTGACCCCGTCCCTTCCCGTCCGCGGGAAGGGGCAGAACGGAAGAGAAGCGAACCATGAGCAGCACCATCCGTTGCGACATCGTCAGCGCCGAGCAGGAGATCTTCCGCGGTGAGGCGACCCTGGTCGTGGCCACCGGCGAGATCGGCGAGCTGGGCATCGCGCCCAAGCACGCGCCGCTGATCACCCGCCTCAAGCCGGGCAAGGTGGTCGTCACCACCGCCAGCGGCGAGCACCTGGATTTCGCCATTTCCGGCGGCATCCTGGAGGTGCAGCCGCAGGTCGTCACCGTGCTGGCCGACACCGCCGTGCGCGCGCAGGACATCGACGAGGCCGCCGTGCGCAAGGCCAAGGAAGAAGCCGAGCGCATCCTGGCCAACCGCAGCGAGGCGATGGAAGTGGCCGAAGCCCAGGCCAAGCTGGCCGAGGTTACCGCCCAGCTGCAGGCGCTCGAGCGCCTGCGTCGCAACCTCAAGCACTGAGCCGCCCGCGCGGTTCGGATCGAAAAACGCCGGCCTCGCGCCGGCGTTTTTCGTTCCAGGCTCAGCGAAACACCAGTTGGCGCCAGACGAAGAAAGCGACCACTGCCAGTCCACCCTCGACCACCGGCTTGGCCAGCCATGCCCAGTGCAGGCCGAGCGCATGCGCCACCGTGGCCACCAGCCAGGTGCTGAGCAGCGTGAGCGCGGACCACGCGATGACGAAACGGGCGAAATGTCGCCGGCCCAGCGGCTGGCCCTCGCGGGCGAAGGTCACCCGCCCGTTGAGCCAGAAGCCCACCAGCGCGCCAGCGACGCGGCCGGCGATGTTGGCGCCGGCCACCGGCACGCCCAGCGCCGTGGTGGCGACGAACACCAGCCAGTCGAGCAGCAGCTGCAGCAGGCCGAACAGCAGGTAGTGGGTGCCCTGGCGGAACAGGCTCATGGCATGGTGCGGGCAGGCGGCGCGGAAGACGCCATGCTAACCGCTTGCGCTTAGAATCGTGTCTCCCGGACATTCGAAATCGACCTGCCATGTCGCTTCCCCTGCACGTCATCATCCTCGCCGCCGGCGAAGGCAAGCGGATGAAGTCCGCGCTGCCGAAGGTGCTGCAACCGATCGCCGGCCGGCCGATGCTCGCGCACGTGATCGACACCGCCCGCCAGCTTGGCCCGGCGGCCATCCATGTGGTCCACGGCCACGGCGGCGAGCAGGTGCGTGCGGCATTCGCCGGCCAGGACGACCTGCAATGGGCCGAACAGGCGCAGCGCCTGGGAACCGGGCACGCGGTCGAACAGGCGATGCCGCAGGTACCCGACGCGGCGAACGTGCTGGTGCTCTATGGCGACGTGCCGCTGATCCGCGCCGAGACGCTGCAGCGGCTGCTCGGCGCAATGGGTCGGCTGGCGGTGCTTGTCGCCGAGCCGGACGACCCGACCGGCTACGGCCGGGTGCTGCGCGACGCCGAGGGTCGGGTGGCCGCGATCGTCGAGCACAAGGACGCCACCGATGCGCAGCTGCGCGTGCGCGCGGTCAACACCGGCATCATCGCTGCCGAATCCACCGCGCTGAAGCGCTGGCTGGCGCACCTGTCGCCGGACAACGCACAGGGCGAGTACTACCTGACCGACATCTTCGCCAGCGCCGCTGCCGAGTACAGCCCGGCCGAAATGGTGCTGGTCGCCGACGCGCAGGAGGCCGAGGGCGCCAACGATCCGTGGCAGCTGGCCCAGCTCGAACGCGCCTGGCAGCTGCGCGCGGCCAGGGCCCTGTGCCTGCAGGGCGCGCACATGGCCGATCCGGCGCGGGTTGACCAGCGCGGCACGGTCAAGGTCGGCCTGGACGTTCGCATCGACGTGGACGTGGTGTTCGAAGGCGAGGTCGAACTGGGCGATGGCGTGCAGATCGGCCCGTTCACCCGCCTGCGCGACGTGCGCCTGGCGGCGGGCACCATCGTGCGTGCGCACTGCGACCTGGAGGGCGTGGTGGCCGAAGGTGCCGCGCTGATCGGTCCCTATGCGCGGCTGCGCCCGGGAACGGTGCTGGCCGATGGCGTGCACGTGGGCAATTTCGTCGAGACCAAGAAGGTGCGCATCGGCATCGGCAGCAAGGCCAACCACCTCACCTACCTGGGCGATGCGGAGATCGGCGCGGGGGTCAACATCGGCGCCGGCACGATCACCTGCAACTACGACGGCGTGAACAAGTGGGTGACCAAAATCGGCGACGGCGTGTTCGTCGGCTCCAACAGCGCCTTGGTCGCGCCGATCGAGCTGGGCGACAACGCCACCATCGGCGCCGGCTCGGTGCTCACCCGCAACGCGCCTGCCGGCGCGCTGACCGTCGCGCGCGCCAAGCAGATCAGCATCGAGGCCTGGCAGCGGCCGGTGAAGGTCGAGAAGAAGTAAGCCGCCCCTGCAGGGCGACGACAAAGCCGCTGGAGGAGAGCCCCCTTTGTCAAGGCGGCGCAGCCCGCGCAGCGGGGTGTGTCACGACGGCAGCAGGATCGCCACGCACAGCCCGCCATCGTCGCGGTTCTGCAGCGAGATGCGGCCGCCGTGCGCCTCGACGATCTCGCGCGTGAGCGCCAGGCCCAGGCCGGTGCCGTTACGCTTGGTCGAGTAGAACGGCATCAGGGCGTTCTGCAGCACAGCCTCGTTCATCCCCGGCCCGCGGTCGAGCACCTCGATCCGCAGCCACTGCGGCTGCCGGCTCAGGCGCAGCTCCACCTCGTCGCTGGGCGGGGTGGCATCGGCGCCGGCTTCGTGGGCGTTCTTGAGCAGATTGAGCAGCGCCTGGCCGATCTGCGCCACGTCCACCCGGCTGCACAGCTCCGGCACCTGTACCTGCATCCGGAACGGAATCTGCTGCTGCAGCGAGGCCAGGAAACGGTCCCACTGCACCGTCTCCAGCTGCGGCTGCGGCAGCTTGGCGAAGCGTGCGTAGCCGCGGATGAAGCCCTCCAGGTGCCGCGCGCGTTCCTCGATGGTGCCGAAGATCTCGCCGAGCCGCTCGGTCCGCTGCCGGCGCACCAGCTCGGCGCCGGAATGCGCCAGCGAGGCGATCGGTGCCAGCGAGTTGTTGAGTTCGTGGCTGATCACCCGGATGACCTTCTTCCAGGTCTGCACTTCCTGGCGTCGCAGTTCGGGGGTCAGCAGGCGGACCAGCAGCAGCTCGTGGGCACGGCCGTTGAGGTGGAAGCTGCGGTGCGACAGGTGGTAGATCTGCTCGTCATCCTCGTCGCCGTCTTCCTCGCGCACGGCGAACAGGCTGTCGCCGCCGCGCGAGATCGCCTCGCGCAGCTCGCCCGGCATCTGCTCGAGCAGCGCGTCGATGCGCTGCCCCTCCAGGCGCCAGCCGCCGTGCAGCAGCTTGCGCGCGGCGACGTTGGAGAAGGTGATGCGGCGGACGCCATCGCCGCCGGCGGCGACCAGCAGCATCGCCACGGGAGTGTTCTGCAGCATCGCGTCGAGCATCAGCTCGCGCTGGATCAGGCTCTGGCGCTGCTGCCGCAGCACTTCACCCAGTTCGGCATGCGCCTGCACCAGCTGCGCCAGCTCGTCGTGGCCGCGCCAGTACACGCCGAAGTTGTACTCGCCGTCGCGATAGCTGCTCGTGGTACCGGCCAGGGCGCGGAACAGCGAGCGCACCGGCGCGGTGGCACGCCGCAGCACCCACCACATCAACAGCAGCAGCGCCACGCCGGAAAACACCATGACTTCCCAGCCGCGGTCGAACCAGTACGCCAGCAGCCAGGGCGTGGCCGCCGCCAGCGCCAGCACCGGCAGCAGCCGGATGAACAACCGGAAGGTGAAAGAACGGTTCATCATCCCTCGCGAGGTATGTCGTAGCGATCCATGCGCCGGTACAGGGCCTGCCGGCTCATCCCCAACTCGGCGGCGGCCTGGGCAATGACGCCGTGCGCGCGTGCCAGTGCTTCCTCGATGCGCGCGCGGTCCGGCTCATGGCCGACGGCGGCGATGCGCGAGGCCGGCGGCGCCGGCAGGTTGAGGTCGGACGCCTCGATGCGGCTGCCCTGGGCCAGCAGCTCGGCACGCTGCAGGACGTTGCGCAGCTCGCGCACATTGCCCGGCCAGGGGTGCCGCTGCAGCAGCGTGCGCGCCTGTGGAGACAGCGGCTTGCCCGAGGCCAGGAAGTGCTGCGCCAGCGGCAGGATGTCGCCGGGCCGGTCGGCCAGCGGCGGCAGCACCACCTCGACGGTGTTGAGCCGGTAATACAGGTCCTCGCGGAAGCTGCCTTCGCGGATCATCGCCGGCAGGTTGGCATTGGTGGCGCTGATCACGCGCACGCGTGCCTGGCGCTCGCGGTTGGAGCCCAGGCGTTCGAAGCGGCCGGTTTCCAGCACGCGCAACAGCTTCATCTGCCCGGCCAGGGAAAGGTTGCCGATCTCGTCGAGGAACAGCGTGCCGCCGTCGGCGGCTTCGAACTTGCCCTCGCGCGCCTTGTTGGCCCCGGTATAGGCGCCGGCCTCGGCACCGAACAGCTCGGCTTCGATCAGCTCGGAGGGGATCGCACCGCAGTTCAGGGCGACGAACGGCCCGTTACGCACGGAGGAGTTGGCCTGGATGATCTCGGCGATCTTCTCCTTGCCGCTGCCGTTGGGACCGGTGATCAGCACCGGCAGGTCCGAGCGCGCGACCTGGCAGGCCAGCGAGAGCGCGCGTTCACTGGCGGCATCGGCGAAGACCGCGCCGCGCAGGTCGAAGCGTTCGGCCAGCTGCTGGCGGCTGCGTTGCTCGCGCTCGCGGCGACGGTCCAGCTCGCGCCGCGCCTCGGACAGTTCCAGCAGGTTGTTGACCGTGGTCAGCAGCTTGCGGTCATCCCAGGGCTTGGCGATGTAGTCGGCGGCGCCGGCCTTGACCAGGCCGACTGCGCTGTCCAGGTGCGTCCAGGCGGTGAGCAGGATCACCGGCAGGTCGGGATGGCGCGCGCGGATCTGCGCGAACAGCGCCTGGCCTTCCTCGCCGGAGGTGGTGTCGGCGGTGAAGTTCATGTCCTGGATCACCAGGTCGAAACTCTCTTCCTCGAGCCTGGCCAGTCCGCCCTGCGGCGAATCGGCATGCCGGGTATCGATGTCGTGCAGCGAGAACAGCACCTCCAGCGCGGTGGCGACGGCGTGGTTGTCATCGATGATCAGGATGTTGGACATCGTCTCTTTGGCAGTGTCGTGGTCAGGATGGGCCGGATGATCGCAGTTGCCCGGCCGGTTGTCCCGCCGGCGCGCCGCGGCGGGTCAGGCGCGGCGTGAGGCCAGCGCCGGGGAAATCGCATTGGCCTCGCGCGTCACCGGCCACAGCGCGCACTGGCCGGTGAGCAGCACCAGCATGCCGGCCAGTGCATGGGCCGGCACGCCGGGTGCCGGCAGGTTCGCCGCCAGCCACGGCCATGACTGCCAGAGCAGCCAGGTCGCCAGCAGCCCCAGGATCGTGCCGGCGCCGGCCAGCAGCAGGTTCTCGCGGCGCAGCTGCATGCGTACCTGGGCCGCGGTTGCGCCCAGCGCCCGATGCAGGCCGATCTGCCGCAGCCGTGACTGCAGCAGCAGGTCGGCGAGACTGGCCATGCCTACGCCGGTGCCGACCAGCCACAGGGCCAGGCCGAGGACGAGGCTGGCGATGGCCATGCGCGTGGGGGCGAACCAGTCGTGGCGCATCCGCGCCAGCGTGCGCACGTCACCCGGCCAGCGCCCGGCCTGCTGGTCGATCGCCTGGGCCAGGTCGGCCTGGGTGAGGGGTGCGTCGCGCAGCCGCAGCAGATAGGTGGCGCTGCGGGCAGCGGCCAGCCACTCGGGCAGGACCAGGCTGGCGGTCTGTTGTGGATCGGCGCCCTGCAGCCGGTCGTAGAGCCCCACCACCCGCATCGGCCGCTCGCCGATGTATACCGTGCCGCCGAGCGCGTCGCCGCGCGGGAACAGGTGCCCGGCCAGGTCACGGCTCAGCTGCACGTGCGCGGCGCGAAAGCCGGTTCCGCGCACCGGTTCGGCCACGTACTCGGCGGGCAGGAAAGCGCGGCCGGCATACAGCCGCACGCCGAGCGCACCGAGCAGGTCGCGGTCGCCGAAGTAAACCGAGGCCATGTACGTACCGCCAGCCATGCGCGGCCGGGCGCCGACCCGGCTGCGCCAGCGCAGGTAGCCGAACGGCACCTGGTTGACCCGCGCTACGGCGATCACGCCGGGCAGCGAGGCCAGTGCCTGTCGCTCGCGCCGCTGCAGGGAGGCATCGGCGCCACCATCGACCTGGACCTGCAGCAGCCGCGCTTCGTCCAGGCCGCTGGGCGCGGAGGCTGCAGCGAGGCGACTGGCGACGGCTGCCATCGCCATGACCAGCAGGGCGGCGGTGACCGCCGCCTGCAGGATGACCAGACCGGCGACCAGGCGATGCCGCGACAGCGAAGCCAGCAGCGGATCGGCCCGGCGCATCGGCGCGGCCTCAGGCGCTGCGCGTGGCTACCGCCGGCGGAACCGCTGCCGCCCGGCGTGCCGGGCCGAGCACGGCCAGCTGGCCCAGCAGCCACAGCGCGATCGCGCCGCACGGCAGGTAGAGCAACGGCAGGCGCGGCAGCTCGTAGCGCTGCATCAGCCACAGGTTGGTCGAATACGCCAGGGTCATGCCGATCACGATGCCGATGGTCGCCAGCAGGAAGTTCTCGGTCTGGAAGTAGCGCAGGATCTGCCCGCGGGTCGAGCCGAGCGCGCGCCGGATGCCGATCTGCTTGGTGCGCTGCTGCACCCAGAAGCTGGCCAGGCCGACGATACCCAGCGCGGTCACCACCAGCAGGGCGATGCACACGGCGACCAGCAGCCAGGCCATCGAACGATCCTGCTGGTAGTAGGCGGCCCGCAGGTCGCCCATCGTCTCCTGCTTGAGGATGATGCGGTTGGGGCTGTTGCGCTCCAGCGCCGCCACCGCAGCCTTGAGCACTTCGTCGCGACGGCCCGGTTCGGTGCGCAGCAGGTAGTTGCCGCCGATCGAGTAGGGCACCTTGACCGGGAACATCATCGAGTACTCGTAGGAGTCCGTGCCGCGGCCGCCCTCGTTGGGACGCACCAGGTGATCGACGACGCCGATCACGCGGATCGGCTTGTCGCCCCAGCTGTAGAACTGCTTGCCCAGTGCCGGCTCGCCCGGGAAAAGCTTGTTCGCCATCGTGCGGGTGATCACCGCCGTGCCGATCTTGTTGTCGTTCTCGCCGAACTGCAGGTATTCGTCGCGGTTGAACCAGCGTCCCTCGACCAGCTGCAGGCCGAAGGTGTCCAGCAGCCGGTCATCGCCCAGGTAGGTGGTGGCATTGAGCGTGGCCACCTTCTGGTCCTGGGTGAGGTTCACGCCGCTGTTCCACGACGAGTTGCCAAACGGCACCTGGTTGACGGCGCTGGCCGACTTGACGCCCGGCAGGGCGCGCAATACGCCCAGGTCCGATTCGGTCAATGCCTGCGGATTGTCGTCGCGGCCGATGCCGGTGAGCTGCACGCGGACGATCTCGTCCTCGGCCACGCCGCTGGGACGGTCCATGCGCTCCAGGCGGTTGCCGATCAGGAACAGCGCGTTGCAGATGATCGCGCAGCTGAGCGCGATCTCGATCACGATCAGCGCCGCGGCGGTCTTGTGCCGGCGCAGGGTGGACAGGATGGGGCGGATTTCCATGGCGGTCTTCCCGTGAAGGTCCGCTGCCCGGCCGCTGGAGAGAGAGCTCCCAGGGCGGCCGGGCCAGCGGAAAGCGGTTATTGGGACTTGAGCTGCAGGGCCGGCGCGACCTGGCAGGCGCGCCAGGCCGGCAACAGGCCGGCGAGCAGGCTGGCGACGAGGGCCAGGGCGAAGGTGGTCGCCAGCATCAGCGGGTTCAGGTGCGCCAGTTCGGCGTAGCTCGCTGGCTGCTGGCGCACGGCCCACAGGCCGAGCAGCGCCAGTCCCAGGCCGAGGATGCCGCCGGCCAGGCCGATCGTGCCGGCCTCGACCAGCGCCTGGGCGAAGATCGAGCGACGCGAGGCGCCGAGCGCGCGGCGCACGCCGATCTCGCCGCTGCGACGCATGAACTTGGCCAGCAGCAGGCCGATCGTGTTGACCAGGCACACCAGCAGGAAGCCGAACGCCAGCCAGGTCTGCAGGCGCACGTCGTTGGGCACCACGCGCTTGAAGTCCAGCCAGTCCATCACGCTGCGCAGGCGCACGTTGGTCGGGCGCTCGTAGCGACCGGCCTGGCGCTGCTGGTCCGAATAGTTGGACAGGTACTGCTTGAACGCCGACACCTTGCTGGCGTCGCCCAGCTGCACCCAGTACTGGATCCACACGCACGGCGCCGTCACGCTGGTTTCGTCGTTGCCGCTGTCGCCCCAGCAGTCCATCGACCCGGAGCGGTTGAACTTCAGGTCCACCGCAGTGGAGAACGGCACGAAGACCTGTTCGACGGTGCCGTAGCGATCGCTGTTGAGGTCGTAGAAGCGCGGGGTCGGCCGCCATTGCTTCAGCACGCCGACGATGCGGAACTCGTTCTGCTCCAGGCGAATGTTGCGGCCGACGCTGTTCTTGCCGTCGAACAGCTTTTCGTTGAGTTCCCGCGAGATCACCGCGACCCGGGCGCGACCTTCGTCATCGGCCGCGCTCCAGGCATTGCCGTATTCGAACGGGGTGCCGAACATCGGGAAGAAGTCGGCTGAGGTGAAGCGCGCGTCGGCGTTGAACGGGCGCAGCCCGGCCTTGTCCGGCTCCAGGGCGATCTCGCCGCCGGTCATCATCGCCTGGCGGTCGCCCTTCTTCTCGCGCAGCATCTTCTCGGCGTCGTAGCGGGTGACCTGCTCGGCGGGTTCCTCGCCGGCGATGTAGCCGTCCATCGAAGCCGGGTCCAGCTGCACGTAGTACAGGTCCTGGCTGCGGCCGGGCAGCGGATCGCCGGAAAGGATGTAGAACACGGTCAGGGTGGTCATGCTGGTGCCGATGCCCAGGGCGATGGCCACAACCATCAGCGCGGTCAGCACCTTGTTGCGGCGGAAGCTGCGCAAGGCGAGGTTGAAGTAGTAACCGAACATGGCGGCGCCCTCACTCGTTGGCGGCGATCGAAGCGGGCACGCCCTGCGGACGCACCAGCACCGGGTCGCGCGCCAGGTCAGTGGCCTGGCCATCGACGATGTGCACGTTGCGCTGGGCGCGCGCGGCCAGTTCCGGGTCGTGGGTCACCATCACGATGGTGGTGCCCTGGGCGTTGATCTCCTCCAGCAGCTCCATCACGCCGCGGGCCATCTGCGAGTCGAGGTTGCCGGTCGGTTCGTCGGCCAGCAGCAGGCGCGGGCTGCCGGCCAGGGCGCGGGCGATCGCGGCGCGCTGCTGCTGGCCGCCGGACAGTTCCGCAGGGTAGTGCTTCATGCGCGAGCCCAGGCCGACCTTGCCCAGCGCGTCCTCGATGCGCTGGCGGCGTTCGGCGGCCGGCATGCCGCGGTAGCGCAGCGGCACGTCGACGTTGTCGAACAGGTTGAGGTCCGGGATCAGGTTGAAGCCCTGGAAGATGAAGCCGATCTTGCGGTTGCGCAGGCGCGAGCGTGCATCGTCGGACAGGTGGCTCACGTCCTCGCCGTCGAGCAGGTACTGGCCGCTGGTAAAGGTTTCCAGCAGGCCGGCGATGTTGAGGAAGGTGGTCTTGCCCGAGCCCGACGGGCCGGTGACGGCGACGAACTCGCCTTCGCGCACGTGCAGGTCGAGCGAGCGCAGCGCGTGGGTTTCCACCTGTTCGGTGCGGAAGACTTTGGAGACCGACTGCATCTGGAGCATGGGTGGCGTTCCTGGTTGAGGTGGATTGGCGAGTACGGGAATCAGTGGAGGGTGACGCGTTCGGCGTCGCCGAACTGGTCGCTGCCGGAGACGACCACGCGGTCGCCGGGCTGCAGGCCGGAAAGCACTTCGATCTCACCCAGGCTGGCCGCGCCCAGCTGCACGGGGCGACGCACCGCGGCGCTGCCGTCCATCACGTAGGCGTAGCGGCCGCCGGACTGTTCGACGAACGGGCCGCGCTCGACCTTGAGCACGTTGCGGCGGGTGTCCATGACCACGCGCGCGCTCATGCGCTGGCTCTGGCGCAGGCCCGGCGGCTGCTTGGCGGTGAAGCGGATGCGGGCATTGACCTCGCCGTTGACCACTTCCGGCGATACCGCCGAGATCTCGCCGGCGAAAGGCTCGCCGCTGCCGCTGGTCAGCTGGGCGGGCATGCCGATCGCCAGGTCGCGGGCGAAGCTTTCCGGCACCTTGATCTCGACCTCGAACTTGGACAGGTCGACCACGCCCAGCACCGGCGCGTTGGCGGCGACCTGGGTGTGCTGGGTGGCCTGCACCTGGCCGACCTGGCCGTCGAACGGCGCGCGCAGGGTCAGCGCGTCGACCTGGCGCTGCACCTCGGCCACCACCGCCTTCTGGCGGTCGGCCAGCAGGCGCTTGTTGCGTGCGTCCAGGCCGGCGCCCTGGGTTTCCAGGGCGGTGTCCTTCTTGGCGTGCTGCTGCTCGATCTCGGCCTTGCGCAGTTCGTCCCGGGCCTTGGCCAGGTCGACCTCGGGCACAGCGCCGCCGTCGAAGCCGCGCTGGTAGCGGGCCAGGTCGCGCTCGGCGGCGGTGCGTACCAGGTCGGCCTGGTCGGTGGTCTTGGCGGCGGTGGCGCGGGCCAGCACCGCATCCAGGGCGGCGCGGCTGGCCTCGGCCTCCAGGCCGGCGAGGGTGGCCTGTTCCTGCGCCAGCTTGCTGCGCAGTTCCGGGCTGTCGACCACGGCCAGTTCCTGGCCCTGCTTGACTACGTCGCCGGCCACCACCTTCAGGGTCACCGTGCCGGCCGAGATGGCGTACAGCACCGGGCTGTTGGCCGCGATCACCCGGCCGTCGGCGGCGATGTCGCGCACCAGGTCGCCGCGCTTGACCTCGGCGATGCGCACCCGCGATTCCTGGAAGGAGCGGCTGCCCGCGCTCCAGCCGGAGATCGCCCAGGCGATGCCCCCCAAGACCGCCACGCCGCCGACGGCGGGCCACAACCAGCGCCGCCAGGCGGGCGGGGCGTCGCGGTGACTGACTACTTGGTCCTGGGCGGAGGTGTCGCGGATGGCCATGGAGTTGGGCGTGGTTGGAGTCGGCAGAAACAAAGCAGCTTCCGTGCCAATGGCAAGTGCCTGATTTTCATGGGTGGATCGGGCTGTCTGGAGTGTCCGGCGTGTCCGCGGACACTCGCGCGGACGTCTGTCTGCCGTCGGACACGGGTCGGTCAGAAAGGGACATGGCAGAATGTCCGCCTGTATTTCGACGGGACTTCCAGATGTGCGGCATTGTGGGTGCGATCGCTGATCGCGATGTGGTTCCTGTCCTCGTCGAGGGCCTCAAGCGGCTGGAATATCGCGGTTACGACTCCTCCGGCATCGCCGTGCTCGACGTCGCCGGCATGCGCCGGGTGCGCCGCACCGGCCGGGTGTCGGAAATGGCCGCCGCCGCCGCCGAGGAAGGCTTCGTCGCCAGCCTGGGCATCGGCCATACCCGCTGGGCCACCCACGGCGGCGTCACCGAGGCCAACGCCCATCCGCACATCAGCCAGGGCGTGGCGCTGGTCCACAACGGCATCATCGAGAACCACGAAGCCAAGCGCGAACAGCTGCGCGCGCTGGGCTACGCGTTCGAGTCGCAGACCGATACCGAGGTGATCGCCCACCTGATCCACCACCACCTCCAGCAGGGGCACGACCTGCTCGCCGCGCTGCAGGTCACGGTGAAGGAACTCACCGGCGCCTATGCGCTGGCGGTGATCAGCCTGGCCGAGCCGGACCGCCTGGTCTGCGCGCGGATGGGCTGCCCGCTGCTGGTCGGCGTGGGCGAGGGCGAGAACTTCGTCGCCTCCGATGTCTCGGCGATCGTGCAGGCCACGCGTCAGGTCATCTTCCTTGAGGAAGGCGACACCGCCGAGCTGCGCCGCGACGGCGTGCGCGTGTTCGACGAACACGGCGCGGCGGTCGAGCGCCCGCTGCATCTGTCCGATGTCTCGCTGGCCTCGCTGGAACTGGGCCCGTACCGCCACTTCATGCAGAAGGAAATCCACGAGCAGCCCCGCGCGCTGTCGGACACGCTGGAGGCGGCGATCGATGCTGGCGGCTTCCCCGCCGAACTGTTCGGCGCCAATGCCGCGGACATCCTGCGGGATGTCGAGGGCATCCAGATCCTGGCCTGCGGCACCAGCTACTACGCCGGCTTGACCGCGCGCTACTGGATCGAGGCCATCGCTGGCCTGCCGTGCAGCGTAGAGATCGCCAGCGAGTACCGTTACCGCGCTGCCTACGCCAATCCCAGGCACCTGGTGGTGACGATCTCCCAGTCCGGCGAAACCCTGGACACGATGGAGGCGCTCAAGTACGCCAAGTCGCTCGGCCACCGGCATACGCTGTCGATCTGCAACGTGCCGGAAAGCGCGATCCCGCGCGCCAGCGAGCTGGTCTGCTACACCCGCGCCGGCGCCGAGATCGGCGTCGCCTCGACCAAGGCCTTCACCACCCAGCTGGCGGTGCTGTTCCAGCTCACCGTGGTGCTGGGCAAGCTGCATGGTCGCGTGGATGCCGCGCAGGAGGCCGACTATCTGGAACAGCTGCGCTTCCTGCCCGGCAGCGTGCAGCACGCGCTCAACCTCGAGCCGCAGATCATGGCCTGGGCGGAGCGCTTCGCCACCCACCAGAACGCGCTGTTCCTCGGCCGCGGCCTGCATTATCCGATCGCGCTGGAGGGTGCGCTCAAGCTCAAGGAAATCTCCTATATCCACGCCGAGGCCTACCCGGCCGGCGAGCTCAAGCACGGCCCGCTGGCGCTGGTCGACGCCAGCATGCCGGTGGTGGTGATCGCGCCGAACGACCGCCTGCTGGAGAAGGTCAAATCCAACATGCAGGAAGTGCGCGCGCGTGGCGGCGAGCTATTCGTGTTCACCGACCAGGACAGCCAGTTCAGCGAGTCCGAAGGCGTGCACCTGATCCGCACGCCTCGCCACGTCGGCGCGTTGAGCCCGATCGTGCATACGATCCCGGTGCAGCTGCTGGCCTACCATACCGCGCTGGCGCGCGGCACCGACGTCGACAAGCCGCGCAATCTTGCCAAGTCGGTGACGGTGGAGTGACGCGCCTCGGCGCCTACAGGTCGTAGGACAGCACGTCCTCGAAGCCGAAGCGGCTGAAGTCGCGGATCCGCGAGGGGTACAGGCGGCCGAGCAGGTGGTCGTGCTCGTGCTGCACGACGCGGGCATGGAAGCCCTCCGCCTCGCGTTCGAGCCATTGCCCGTCGGGCGCCTGGCCGCGGTAGCGGATCCACCGCAAGCGCGGGATCACCGCACGCAGGCCGGGGATCGACAGGCAACCTTCCCAGGCATCGACCAGTTCGTCGGAGAGCGGTTCGATCGACACGTTGGCCAGCGCGGTGCGCGGCACCGCCGGGGCATCGGGATAGCGCTGGCTGCTGTCGAAACCGAACACCATCAGCTGCAGGTCCACGCCGATCTGCGGCGCGGCCAGGCCAACGCCGCCGGCGGCGTCCATGGTCTCGAACATGTCGGCCACCAGAGCCTCGAGCCGCGCATCGAAGTCCGTCACCGGTGGGGCGATGCGCAGCAGGCGCGCATCGCCCATGCGGAGGATTTCGTGGATCATCGTGACCCTGCCGCACTGGCCGGGCGCGCCCGGGCCGCCGTGCTCATGGCGCTTCCACCACGACGTACTGCACGGTGGTGCCGACATACTCGGGTCGGTACCAGACGTTGTTGCAGTTCTCGTAGGTGACGCCGTTGACCGTGGTAAGCGTGCAGGTCTGCGGCAGGTCGTAAACGATCGAGCCTATCGCCGCGGCCGTCACCGCCGCTGCCGTGGTCACCGCCGCGGCGGTCGCCCAGGGATGGTCGTACCAGTACGGCGGCGGGGGCGGCGGCGGCGGTCCCGGCGGATGCGGGCCAGGGCCGGGACCGGGGGGATGCGGACCAGGTCCAGGCCCAGGCCCAGGACCGGGCCCAGGACCGGGCCCAGGACCGGGCCCAGGACCGGGCGGGTGCGGCCCCGGGCCAGGGTTGGGATGCGGGCCGGGCCCGGGCATCGGATGTGGGGGCGGCCCGGGATGCGGACCGGCACCGCCACCACCGGGGTGGAAGCCGCCCGGATGCGGCGGGTGGTTGATCATGCCGTGGGCGAAACCCATCGGGCGCAGCGCCCAGGCCGGTGCGCCGGCCTGGGCGCCGAGCAGGGCGGTGACGGCCAGCGCGACGATCGCGTGGCGGGTCCGGGCGGCACTCATGGCTGCACCTCCGCGGCGGTGGCCGCCACCAGCTTGATCGGATGGTCGTCCTTGCCTGGCGAGAACGTGAAGTCCGCGCTGCTGATGCGTGGCTTCAGGTCCCACTGCAGGTCGGCGGTGTACTGCGGGCGCGCCGGGTCGGTGGTGTCGGTGATGACGAATCGGCGCGGCAGCGGGCGTTCGCCGTCCTCGATCCAGACCTGCCAGTCCACGCCCTTCTGGCGGAACGCGTACTGGGTGGTCGGCGCACCGCCGATGCGGGCCGGGCCGACCACGGTGGCGGCGAGCACGCCCTCGGCCGGTGCCTGCGCGGTGCCGAACCAGAACAGGTCGGCCAGCGGCAGCTGGACGCCGTACTGGTCCTGCACGTCCACCAGCAGGGACTGCAGGTCGCCCTGCAACGGGCCGCTGGCGTAGTACTTCAGGCCGGGCGCGTAGACGGTGAGGGTCTTGCCGTCGAGGAAGAGTTCGCGCGCCTGGCCCGGATTTGTGATCTTCGCGTGCAGCTGGCCGGGCAGCTTGGCGAGGTAATCGACCTGGCCGTCGACCCGGTACTTCTGCCCGTCGTCCATCACGTATTCGGTGGCCGAGGGGCCGGTGATGCGGAAGGCCTCGAGCGAGCGCAGGTAGCTGCCCATCTGCTGCAGGGCGGCCAGCGCCCTGGGGTCGCGGTCGGGGGTCTGCGCATGGGCGGCCGCACACAGGGCCAGGCCCATTGCGAGCACGCCGCATGCCTTTCCGAGCATTCGCATGGTCCGTTCTCCATTGCCGGCGGGCACGGCGGAACGGCCGTGCGCGGGCGCCAGGGCGCCTGCGCAGATGCTCTTTGCTCCCCGCATCCACGGCAACGGTAAAACTACTGGTGGTCGCGTCCCCGCGACCACCTGCATGCGGGCGGCGGCGCTGGATTCAGCCGGCGATGGGCTGGTGCGAGATGATCTCGACCCAGTAGCCGTCCGGATCCTTGATGAAGGCCAGGTGCTTCATGCGGCCGTCTTCCAGGCGCTTCTGGTACGGCACGTCCAGCGCATCGAAACGTGCGCAGGCGGCGTGGATGTCCGGCACCGACACGCAGATGTGTCCGAAGCCGCGCGGATCGCGGTTGCCATCGTGGTAGACCGGACCGTCCTGCAGCTCGGTGCCGTGGTTGTGGGTCAGTTCCAGCACACCGGGAATGCCAGCCATCCACAGCCGGCGCGCGCTGTCGTCGGCGGGAATCGCGGTGCCTTCCGGCAGCAGGGCGAGGAAGTACAGGCTGAACTGCGCGTCGGGGAAATCGCGCTGGTCGAGCAGGCGGAAGCCGAGCACGCGGGTGTAGAAGTCCAGCGAGGCGGCGATGTCCTTGACCCGCAGCATGGTGTGGTTGAAGACGAAGCCGGCGGTTTCGGCGGGTGGCTGGGCGGCGACGCCGGGTTGCTGCTGGATCTGCTGGAGGCTCATGGCAATACCTTTGGACGGAGAGGATGCGGGGGCATCGGTACGTGGCGGGATTGTACCCGCCGCGCACGCGATGGCCCCGGCAGTGCTCAGAACCAGAAGCGCAGGCCGGCGACGAAACGGCTCTCGCGACCGGGCTCGCCGTCCTGCCGAGCGAAGTCGGTGGCATCGCCGAAGCGACGTTCATGCTCCCAGCCCACGTACGGCGCGAAGCGGCGGCTGACCTCGTAACGCAGGCGCAGGCCGGCCGACACGCTGTCCAGTCCACCGCCGTCGCCGCGGGCGCGGTCTTCACTGGCGGAGAGGTTGGCTTCCAGGCGCGGTTGCAGGATCCAGCGCCGGCTCAGCAGCAGGGTGTATTCGCCTTCCAGGCGCAGCGCAGCGGTACTGTCGCCGCCGACATAGGCAGTGGCCGAAACTTCGAACTTGTACGGTGCCATGCCCAAGACGCCGAAGGCCGGACGCGTGCGCGCGGCACCGGGCTTGAAGTCCTGGCGCAGGCCGGCCACCACTTCCCACCAGGGGGAGATGGCGCGCCCGTACAGGAGTTCGAGGTCGGCCTCGTGGGTGCGACCGGCACTGCGCTCGCCCTCGCTGCGCAGCCGCAGCCGGTGGAGGTCGCCGCCGTACCAGCCGTTGACCTCCCAGGCCTGGCCGCTGCCGGCCTCGCGATCCCAGCCTTCCAGGCGATCGACCAGCAGGTAATGCACTGGCGCGGGGCCATGCACATGGCCGGTCTGCAGCGTAGGAAACGCGGCGGCGATATCGGCGGCCGTCGGCACCGGTACCGGCGTGCGCGGGACATCGGCGGACGAGGCCTGCGAGTGGTCCATCTGCGAGTGGTCCATCTGCGAGTGGTCCATCTGCGAGTGGTCCATCTGCGAGTGGTCCATCTGCGAGTGGTCCATCTGCGAGTGGTCCATCTGCGAGTGGTCCATCTGCGAGTGGTCCATCTGCAGTCTCGCGTCGTCGGTACCCGACGACGCGCGCGCCGCAGCGTCCTGCGCCGCGGCAACCGGCGCGGCGGCCAGCAGGCCGGCCAGGAACAACAGGCGGGCGTTCATGCCTCCACCCGCACTTCCCGCATCATCCCGGCTTCCATGTGGTACAGCAGGTGGCAGTGGTAGGCCCAGCGGCCGAGCGCATCGGCGCGCACGCGGTAGCTGCGGCGCGTGCCCGGCGGCATGTCGATGGTGTGCTTGCGGACCTGGAAGGCGCCGTCGGCATTCTCCAGGTCGCTCCACAGGCCATGCAGGTGGATCGGGTGCTGCATCATCGTGTCGTTGACCAGCACGATGCGCAGGCGCTCGCCGTAGTTCAGCCGCAGCGGCTGCGCCGAGGCGAAGGGCACGCCGTCGAAGGACCAGGCGAACTTCTCCATGTGCCCGGTGAGGTGCAGTTCGACCTCCCGGCCCGGCTCGCGGCCATCGGGATCATCGAAGGTGCTGCGCAGGTCGGCGTAGCGCAGCACCCGGCGGCCGTTGTCGCGCAGGCCGATGCCCGGATCGTCCAGGCGTGGCGAGGTGGCGTCGCTGCGCATGTCGACCAGGGGGTTGCCGCGTTCGCTGGCAGCGTGACGCGGTGCATGGCTGGCGGTCTGGTCGTGCCCGGCATGCGCCATCGCGGCCATCCCCGTGCTCGCGCCACAGCCGCCTTCGGCGCCCATCGAGGCGCCGCAGCCGCCTTCGGTGGCAGCATGGCCGCCAGTGTGTGAGCTGCCCATGCCATGTCCCATGTCGGCCATGGTCAGCAGCGGACGTGGATCGTTCTCCGGCACCGGCGCCTCCAGGCCGTGGCGCACGGCCAGCGTGCCGCGGGCGTAGCCGGTGCGCCCCATGTCCTGCGCGAACAGGGTGAAGGCGTCCTGGCCGCTGGGCTCGACGATGACGTCGAAGGTCTCCGCCGGAGCGATACGGAACTCGTCGACCGTCACCGGATGCACGTACTGACCGTCGGCGGCGACCACGGTCAGCTTCAGGCCGGGGATGCGCACGTCGAAGTAGGTCATCGCCGAGCCATTGATGAAGCGCAGCAGCACCTTCTCGCCGGCGCGGAACAGGCCGGTCCAGTTGCCGGCCGGCGCCGTGCCGTTCATCAGGTAGGTGTAGGTCTGGGCGTTGATGTCGGAGATGTCGCTGGGCGTCATGCGCATGCGTCCCCACATGCCGCGGTCGGCCAGCGTCGCCGCCATGCCGTCGCGGCGGACGTCGGCGAAGAAATCGCCCACCGTGCGCTGGTAGGTGTTGTCGTGCATCGGCATCTGCTTCATGCGCCGGAACAGTGCCGCCGGATCCAGGTCGGTCCAGTCCGACAGCAGGACGACATGCTCGCGGTCGTGGCGGTACGGCGGCGGCTCCAGCGGATCGATCACCAGCGCGCCGTACAGGCCGGCCTGTTCCTGGAACATCGAGTGGCTGTGATACCAGTACGTGCCGGATTGTCGCAGGGTGAAGCGGTACAGGTAGGCCTCGCCCGGCGCGATGCCGTCGAAGCTCAGGCCGGGCACGCCGTCCATGTTCGCCGGCAGCAGCAGGCCATGCCAGTGGATCGAGGTCGGTGCGTCGGCCAGGGTATTGGCGACGCGGATCGTCACCGTATCGCCTTCGCGCCAGCGCAGCGTGGGCGCGGGCAGGCTGCCGTTGACGGTGATGGCGGAACGGGCGCGATCGGTGAAGTCGACCCGCGAGCGGCCGATGGCAAGCTGCAGGTCGCTGCCGCGCAACTCGGGCACGGCGATGGGGTTGGCGGCCAAGGCCGGCAGGCGCCACAGGCCGGCACCGGCGGCGACGCCGCCCAGCGCAAGGCCCTGGACGAAGCGGCGCCGGCTGAGCGGGCCGCGGAAAGCATCATGGTTCATCTCGAACACTCCAAGGGCGCGCAGCCGGGGCGGCGCGCGGACGCAGGCATGGCCACGGTGGCCACGGATCAACGGGCGGCAGGGCCGCCGGATGCGTCAGGCGATGGGAGGTCGTACCGGCTGGTAGGGCCGCGGCAGGCCGCGCAGCGATGCCGGCGACCTGGCCGGCTCACGGGTCTTCGGCACCGCCAGCGCGATCGTGCCGGGCAGCAGGGCCGCGGTCGCACCGCAGTGCTGGAGACAGTCGCAGCCGGCGTGCCGGCAGCAATCGGGGTCGGCCACGGCGTTGTCGTGGCCGGCCGCCATTGCCGCATGGCCCTGGGCGGATGCATGGGCTGCCATCGCCTGGCTGCCCTCATGGCAATCCACCATGGCGGTGGGCGAAGGCGCGGCGTGCGCATGCCCGGCGTCGTTCGCGCCCGCAGGCATGGCCCAGGCACCAACGGCCAGGTTGGCCAGCAGGGTCAGGCACAGCAGCAGGCGCGGCAGCAACGACATGAGGGTTGGCGACGAAGATGAAGGGCGAGGATATCACCGCCAAAACCCTGCACCCGGCTCCAGGGTGGCACCGCCGGGGCCGGCGTAGAATCGGGGTTTTCCAAGCGTTCATTCATCCCGCCATGTCGCAGCGCCAGTGGGTGGCAGCCGCCATCCGGAAGATCGAAGCGGACTTCAACCGCTCCGCCGATACCCACCTCATCCCGCTGGCATTGCCCGGCTTCCCGGGCATCGACCTGTACTTCAAGGACGAGTCCAGCCACCCCACCGGCAGCCTGAAGCACCGGCTGGCGCGCTCGCTGTTCCTGTACGCGCTCACCAACGGCTGGTTGCGCGAAGGGCGGCCGGTGATCGAGGCTTCCAGCGGCTCCACGGCCGTCTCCGAAGCCTATTTCGCCCGCCTGCTGGGCCTGCCCTTCATCGCGGTGATGCCGGCCTCGACCTCGCCGGAGAAGATCGCCGCGATCGAATTCCAGGGCGGCCGCTGCCACCTGGTCGAGCGCGCCTGCGACCTCAATGGCGCCTCGGTGCAGCTGGCCCGCGAGACCGGCGGCCACTTCATGGACCAGTTCACCTATGCCGAGCGCGCCACCGACTGGCGCGCCAACAACAACATCGCCGAGTCGATCTTCAAGCAGATGGCCGAGGAGCCGCACCCGATCCCGGACTGGATCGTCTGCAGCCCCGGCACCGGCGGCACCGCCGCCACGCTCGGCCGCTACGTACGCTACCGTCGCCACGACACCCGCATCCTGTGCGCGGATCCGGAGATCTCGGTGTTCTTCGACGGCTACTGCCGCGCCATCGGTCCCGCCGACGACCTGCCGGCGCCGGAAATCACCGGCGGTTCGCGCGTGGAGGGCATCGGCCGTCCGCGCGTGGAGCCCAGTTTCATCCCGAGCTGCGTGGATGGCATGGTAAAGGTGCCCGACGACCTCAGCCTGGCGGCGATGCGCCACGTCAGTGCGCGCCTGGGTCGGCGCGTCGGGGGTTCGACCGGCACCAATTTCGTCGGTGTCCTGCTGGCCGCGCAGCTGATGCGCGATGCCGGCCGGCGCGGTTCGATCGTCACCATCCTGTGCGATTCCGGCGAGCGCTACGCGCACAGCTACTACGATCCGGCGTGGTACGCGCCTCGCGGCATCGATGTCGAGGGTGCCGATGCCGCGGTCGCCGCGGCGGTTGCCGGCCAGGGCCTGCCGGCACTGCCTTGCGCCTGGCTGGAATGACACCCATATCGTGCAGACAACGCGGCCCGGCCGCGTCCCGCCCCACCGGAGTCGCCATGAACAATCCCCTGCTTGATCTCGCCGGCCTGCCGCGCTTCGACGCCATCACCCCGGCCCACGTCACCCCGGCGATCGACCAGCTGCTGGCCGAGGCCGAGGCGGCGGTGCAGCGCGCCGAGCAGGTCTCGCCGGTGAGCTGGGAGGACTTCGTGGTGCCGCTGGACGATGCCACCGAACGGCTGTGGCGGGCCTGGGGCCAGGTCGGCCACCTGCAGGCGGTGGTCAACACGCCCGAGCTGCGCGAGGCCTACAACGCCAACCTGCCCAAGGTCACCCGCTTCGGCAGCGCGCTTGGCCAGAACCTGGCCCTGTACGCGCAATACAAGCGGCTGGCGCAATCGCCCGAGGCAGCCGGCTACGACCAGGCCCGGCGCCGGGTGATCGACAACGCGCTGCGCGATTTCCGCCTTGGCGGTGCCGAGCTGGACGAGGCCGGAAAGGCCCGTTTCGCGCAGATCCAGGAGGAGCTGTCGGCGCTGTCGGCGAAGTTCTCGCAGAACGTGCTCGACGCCACCGATGCCTGGTCGCTGCTGGTCGAGAACGAACGCCGGCTGGCCGGCCTGCCGGCCGAAGTGGTCGCCGCCGCACGTGCCGCCGCCGCCCAGGACGGCCGCGAGGGCTGGAAGCTGACCCTGCAGATGCCGTGCTACCTGCCGGTGCAGGCCTATGCCGATGATCGCGACCTGCGCGCGACGCTGTACCGCGCCAACAGCGAGCGCGCCTCCGAATTCGGCGAGCAGGCCTTCGACAACGGCAGCCTGATCGACCGCATCCTGGCGCTGCGCGCCGAGCTTGCCGGCCTGCTCGGCTTCGCCAACTACGCCGAGTATTCGATCGCCACCAAGATGGCGCGCGATCCGGCCGAGGTGCTTGCGTTCCTGCGCGACCTCGCCGGGCGCGCGCTGCCGCACGCGCAGCGCGATCGCGCCGAGCTGGAGGCCTTCGCCCGCGCCGAACTCGGGCTCGACGCGCTGGAAGCCTGGGACCTGGCCTATGCCAGCGAGAAGCTCAAGCAGTCGCGCTACAGCTTTTCCGAGCAGGAGGTGAAGCAGTACTTCACCGAACCGACGGTGCTGGCCGGCCTGTTCGACCTGATCCACTCGCTGTATGGCCTGCGCGTGGAGCCTGACAGCGCCCCGGTCTGGCATCCGGACGTGCGCTTCTTCCGGCTGGTCGATGCCGAGGGCGCGCTGGTCGGCCAGTTCTATCTCGACCTGTACGCGCGCGAGGGCAAGCGCGGCGGCGCCTGGATGGACGACTGCCGCAACCGCCGCGACCGCGCCGATGGCGTGCAGACCCCGCTGGTCTACCTGGTGTGCAACTTCGGCCGCGGCACCGACGGCCAGCCGGCCACGTTCCGCCACGGCGAAGTGACCACGCTGTTCCATGAGATGGGCCACGGCCTGCACCAGCTGCTGACCCGGGTCGGCGAGCTGGCGGTGGCCGGCATCAACGGCGTGGAGTGGGACGCGGTGGAACTGCCCAGCCAGTTCATGGAGAACTTCTGCTGGGAGTGGGAGCGGGTGCAGGCGATGACCGCGCACGTGGACACCGGCGCGTCGCTGCCGCGCAACCTGTTCGACCGGATGGTGGCGGCGCGCAACTTCCAGAGCGGCATGTTTACCGTCCGCCAGCTGGAGTTCGCGCTGTTCGACATGCAGCTGCACAGCAGCTACGACCCGACGCAGGACAGCGTGCTGCAGCTGCTCGAACGCGTGCGCGACGAAGTCGCGGTGAACCGGCCGCCGGCCTGGAATCGCTTCCCGCACCAGTTCAGCCACATCTTCGCCGGCGGCTACGCGGCCGGGTACTACAGCTACAAGTGGGCCGAAGTACTCAGCGCAGATGCCTACGCCGCTTTCGAGGAGGCCCCGGACCGCGCGGCCGAGACCGGCGCCCGGTTCCGCGACGAGATCCTGTCGCGTGGCGGCAGCCGTTCGGCGGCGGACAACTTCCAGGCCTTCCGCGGCCGCGCGCCGCGGATCGACGCGCTGCTGCGCCACAACGGCATGGCCGGCTGAGCCTTCACGCCGGCCACCGGCGCCGGCGTGCTACATCGGGGTCATCGCGGGCCGGCGCGCCCGCGCGGAGACGACGATGGCATCCTGGAAGCGGGCATGGGTGATGGTCGCCGGCCTGGCGCTGGCGCCCTCGGCATGGGCGTATACCGCCTACACCACCAGCAGCGCGAACCTGCGCACCGGACCGGACGCAGGGTACCCGCGTATCGTCACGCTGCCGGCAGGTACGGCGGTGGATATCTATGGCTGCATCGACGACTGGTCGTGGTGCGACGTGCAGTGGCGCGGCGAACGCGGCTGGATCTCGGGCGGGCTGGTCGATTACGACTGGTCCGGGCGCCGTGTCGGCATCGCCGGCTATGGGCCGCAGCTTGGCCTGCCGATCCTGGCCTTCGGCTTCGACAGCTACTGGAACACCCATTACCGCAATCGCTACTGGTACAACGACCGCAATCGCTGGCGCGACTACCGGCCGCCGCCGCGCCCGCCAGGCCACGCAGTCGCGCGGCCACCGCAACCTGCGCCGGGACCGGCCCATCGCCCGCCTGGACAGCCGGCTACCGCGCATGCGCCGATGCGTCCCCCTTCGCAGCAGCAGCGTCCATCGCCGCATCCATCGCAGCAGCAGAGGCCACCGCAGCAGCATCCATCGCAGCAGCAAAGGCCCCCGCAGCATCCATCGCAGCAGCAAAGGCCCCCGCAGCATCCATCGCAGCAGCAAAGGCCGCCCCAGCAGCATCCATCGCAGCAGCAAAGGCCGCCCCAGCAGCATCCGTCGCAGCAGCAAAGGCCGCCGCCGCATCCATCGCAGCAGCAAAGGCCACCGCAGCAGCAACGTCCACCACAGCAGCAACGGCCGCCGCACGGCGGCACGCCTGCCGGGAAGGACAAGCCCAAGCCCGACGCGCCGCCACGTCCGGGCTGAGGCGGGCGGGCAGGCCGGGCTTAGATCCGGCCGAACACCAGCGCCGCGTTGGTGCCGCCGAAGCCGAAGCTGTTGGACATCACCGTGTCCAGCTTCGCCTCGCGGCTGGCACGCAGGATCGGGAAGCCTTCGCAGCGCGGATCCAGCGTGTCGATATGCGCCGAGCCGGCCATGAAGCCGTCGCGCATCATCAGCAGCGAATAGATCGCTTCGTGCACGCTCGCCGCACCCAGCGAATGGCCGGACAGCGCCTTGGTCGAGGACAGCGGTGGCACGTTGTCGCCGAACACCTCGCGCACCGCGCCCAGCTCGGTGATATCGCCGAGCGGCGTGGAAGTACCGTGCGTGTTGAGATAGTCGATCGGGCGGTCGATGCCTGCCATCGCCATGCGCATGCAGCGCACCGCGCCTTCGCCGGAAGGAGCGACCATGTCGGCGCCATCGGAGGTGACGCCGTAGCCGATCAGTTCGGCATGGATGCGCGCACCGCGCCTGACCGCGTGCTCGTATTCCTCCAGCACCAGCATGCCGCCGCCGGAACCGATGACGAAGCCATCGCGATCGGCGTCGTACGGACGCGAGGCCATCGCCGGGCGATCGTTGTAGCCGGTGGACAGCGCGCCCATGGCATCGAACATCACACTCATCGTCCAGTGCAGTTCCTCGCCGCCGCCGGCGAAGACGATGTCCTGCGCGCCGTGGCGGATCAGGTCGGCGCCGGCGCCGATGCAGTGCGCCGAGGTCGCGCAGGCCGCGGAGATCGAATAGCTCAGGCCGCGGATCTTGAATGCCGTCGCCAGCGAAGCGGAAACCGCCGAGCACATCGTGCGCGGCACCATGTACGGGCCGACCTTGCGCACGCCGCGCGCACGCAGGATATCGGCCGTTTCCACCTGCCACTGGCTGGAACCGCCGCCGGAGCCGGCGATCAGGCCGGTGCGCAGGTCGCTGACCTGGGTCTCGTCCAGGCCGGCGTCGGCGATCGCATCGCGCATGGCCAGGTAGGCGTAGGCCGAGGCATCGCCCATGAAGCGCTTGAGCTTGCGGTCGATCAGCGCCTCCAGGTCGAGTTCGACCGCGCCACCGACCTGGCTGCGCAGGCCGGCCTCGGCGTGGTCGGGCAGGTAGCGCAGCCCGGAGCGGCCCTCGCGCAGGGCGCTCGACACGGTATCCAGGTCATTGCCCAGGCAGCTGTTGATGCCCATGCCGGTGATGACGACGCGACGCATCTTCAGAAGCCCTCGGTGGAAGTGAACAGGCCCACGCGCAGGTCCTTGGCGGTGTAGATCTCGCGGCCATCGACCAGCATGCGCGCATCGCTCTGCGCCATGACCAGCTTGCGGTTGATCACGCGCGCGATGTCGATCTCATAGCGCACCAGCTTGGCGTCCGGCAGGACCTGGCCGGTGAACTTCACCTCGCCAACGCCGAGCGCGCGACCGCGGCCGGGCGCGCCCAGCCAGGTCAGGAAGAAACCGGTGAGCTGCCACATCGCGTCCAGGCCGAGGCAGCCGGGCATCACCGGGTCGCCGATGAAATGGCAGCCAAAGAACCACAGGTCCGGGCGGATATCGAGTTCGGCCACCACCTGGCCCTTGCCGTTGGCGCCGCCGTCGTCGGCAATGTGGACGATGCGGTCGAACATCAGCATCGGGTCGTTCGGCAGGCGCCCGGCGTTGGCGCCGAACAGCTCGCCACGCGCACTGGCCAGCAACTGGTCGCGCGAGTAGGCAGATTCACGGGTCATGCGGAGTCTCGAAAATACGCGCGGCGGCGCGAAAGCACGCCAGCCTGCATGAGCGCAATGCAGCAAAGCAAACGCTTTTTTCCGTACGCAAGCGTAGCGTTTTGCGCCGATCGCGCCCAAAGCCATGCGCCACTTGGCGTGCGACGGATCAGCGCACGGCGGCTGGCTTATCATGGCAGGGCAACGTTCGCCGCCGTAGGGTTCCCGGGATGCGCAAGATCATTCACGTCGACATGGATGCGTTCTATGCGTCCGTCGAACAGCGTGACGATCCTGCCCTGCGCGGACGCCCGGTGGTGGTGGCCTGGAAGGGCGCGCGTTCGGTCGTGTGCGCAGCGTCCTACGAGGCGCGCCGGTATGGCGTGCGCTCGGCGATGCCGGCCCTGCGTGCCGAGCGGCTGTGTCCGGACGCGATCTTCGTGCCGCCGGATTTCACCCGCTACAAGGCGGTCTCGCGCCAGGTGCGCGAGATCTTCCATCGCCAGACCGACCTGGTCGAGCCGCTGTCGCTGGACGAGGCGTATCTCGATGTCACCGAGGCCAGGAGCGGTATCTCCCTGGCCACCGAAATCGCGCGCGAAGTGCGCAGGCAGATCCGCGAGGAAACCGGGCTCACCGCCTCGGCCGGCATCGCGCCGAACAAGTTCCTGGCCAAGATCGCCTCGGACTGGCGCAAGCCCGATGGCCAGTTCGTGATCCCGCCCGCGCGCGTGGAGGCGTTCCTGCTGCCGTTGCCGGTGAACCGCATTCCCGGCGTGGGCAAGGTGATGGAAGGCAAGCTGGCCGCGCTCGGCATCCACACCGTCGGCGAGCTGCGGCAGCGACCGCTGGAAGAACTGCAGGCGCATTTCGGCAGCTTCGGCCAGGGCTTGTACAACCGCGCACGCGGCGTCGATGAAAGGCCGGTGCAGCCGCACCAGGAAGTGCAGCAGGTATCCTCGGAGGACACCTTCGCCGAAGACCAGCCGATCGAGGCCCTGGCGCCGGAGATCGCCCGCCTGGCCGAGCGGACCTGGCATGCCACGCAGCGCACCGGCCGCATCGGCCGCACCGTGGTGCTGAAGCTCAAGACCGCGCAGTTCCGCATCCTCACCCGCAGCCTGACGCCGCCGCGGCCACCTTCCTCGCTGCAGGAACTGGTCGCCATCGCGCAGTCGCTGGTCGATCGGGTCGAACTGCCGGCGGACACGCGCTATCGGCTGGTCGGCGTGGGCGTGGGCGGCTTCGCCGATATCGATGACGAGGCGATGGTGCAGGGCCAGCTATTCGCCAGCGACGCGCTGGATGCCGGCTGAGCCCGGCGGCGCGGGCCGGCCGGCGGCGTAGACTGTGGCGCCCCGCCACGTTGCCACCGCATGCCCTTCCCGTTCCCGCTGGTGATCTTCGACCTCGACGGCACCCTCGTCGACAGCCTCTCCGACATCGCCGAGGCGCTCAACCTCACCCTGGCCGAGGCGGCGTTGCCGCAGGTCGACGAGGCCACCGTGCGTGGCTGGATCGGCGAAGGCGTGCGCACGCTGGTTGCCAGCGCGCTGCAGGCCGCCGGCAGCACCCTGCCGCTGGACGAGGTGATGCCCGGCTTCATGCGCCACTACGGCGAGTGCCTGCTGCACCATCCGCGCCTGTATCCCGGGGTTGCCGAGACCCTGGACGGTCTGCGCTCACGCGGCGCGACGCTGGCGATCTGCACCAACAAGCCGTCGCGTTTCGTCGCGCCATTGCTCGCCCATCTGGGCGTGGCCGACCGCTTCGCCGCGGTGATCGGCGGCGATTCGCTGCCCGAGCGCAAGCCCAGCGCCGTCCCGCTGCTGCATCTGTGCGAACGCTTCGGGCAGTTGCCCGGACAGTGCCTGATGGTCGGCGATTCGGCTGTGGATGCCGCCGCCGCGCACGCGGCGCAGGTGCCACTGGCGCTGGTGCGCTATGGCTACCTGCGCGGGTTGGACCCGGCAGGTTCGGGCGCGCGCTGGGTCATGGACGACCTGCGCGAACTGCTGGCAATCGAGGCCTGACGCCGCGCGGTCAGTCGTCTTCGCCGTCGTCCGCGGCTTCGTGCCCGTCGTCTTCGCCACCGATCGCGTCATCGTCGTAGCGCGTGGTCGAGACCGGGCCCCCGATGGGCGTGCCACGCTGGGCCGGCAGCTGCGCGCTGGCCTGCTCCAGCTCGTCGAGCAGCTGGCGACGGCGCGCTTCGGGGATCTCCTGCCAGTGGCTGCCAACCAGCGCGCCTTCCAGGGAATAGAGCAGGTTGAGGCTGGGCTTGAAGCCGGCGCGACGGACCTTGAGGAAGGCCGCTACCGCTCCGGCCGCACGCAGGTCCTCGGCCGTGCGCAGGCCAACCTGGCGCAGCCAGGCCGCGCTCTTGGGGCCGATGTTGCGCAGCTCGGCGGTACTCACGCCAGGCTGCCGACGAAAACCTGTGCGATGGCTTCGAGGCCGCGCTGGTCCTCTTCGTCGAAACGGGCCAGTTCGGGGCTGTCCAGGTCGAGCACGCCGATCAGTTCCTCGCCACGCACCAGCGGCACCACGAGCTCCGAACGCGAGGCCGAATCGCAGGCGATATGCCCGGGGAACGCATCGACATCCTCCACCCGCTGCGTCTGGCGGGTGCTCGCGGCGGCGCCGCACACGCCCTTGTCCAGGGCGATGCGCACGCAGGCCGGCAGGCCCTGGAAGGGCCCGACCACCAGCTCGCGGCCATCGAAGAAGTAGAAGCCGGCCCAGTTCAACGCGGGCAGGCTGTTGAAGACCAGCGCCGCCAGGTTGGCGGCGTTGGCGATGCGGTCGCTTTCGCCGTGGACCAAGGCCTGGGCCTGGGCCTTGAGCTGGGCGTACTGTTCCGGCTTGCTGCCGGTGAGCGTGGAGGCGGTGAACATGGCGGCAGTCTAGCAGCGCCGGCTGCGGCCGCAGACGCCACCGCCGGGACGGCTTATCCTGCGCGCCCCCCGGTTGGAAGCGCCCATGACTCCGTTCCCCGCCTGTTACGTCACCGGCACCGATACCGGCATCGGCAAGACCGTGGCCAGTACCGCCCTGCTGCACGCGCTGCGTCGCGGCGGGGCCCGCGCGGTGGGCATGAAGCCGGTCGCCAGCGGCTGCGAGCTGACGCCCGGGGGCTGGCGCAACGAGGACGCGCTCGACCTGCAGGCAGCCAGCGAGCCACGGCCGGACTACGACACGCTCAATCCCTATGCCTTGCCGCAGCCGCTGGCACCGGAGATCGCGGCGGCCGAAGCGGGCGTGACGCTGCAGCTCGATCGGCTGGTACAGGCCTTCGCCACCCTGCGCGCCCAGGCCGACAGCGTGGTGGTGGAAGGCGTGGGTGGCTGGGCCGCACCGCTGAGCGCCACGCTGGACCAGTCCGCGCTGGCCCGCGCGCTGGACCTGCCGGTGGTGCTGGTGGTCGGCCTGCGCCTGGGCTGCATCAACCACGCCCGCCTGACCGCCGCGGCGATCGCCGCCGACAGGCTCCGCTGCGTCGGCTGGATCGCCAACGAGATCGACCCGGACATGGCCCGCCGCGACGAGAACTTCGCCCTGCTGGGCGCCCGGCTGGACATGCCGTGCTGGGGCCGGATTCCCTGGCGCCCGGGTGCTGATCCGGCTGAACTTGCGCGGCATCTGGCGTTGCCGGCCCGCGTGGGCGCCTAGCTTGATCGGAACGCGGGGCGCGTGCTTCGCGGCGCTGCTGGAGCTTGTCGAGGGCGCGCAGCCCTTGGCACGAAGAAAAAGAAAAAGGCCCGACAGAGGGAGGGATCTGCCGGGCCTTGGTTGCATGGGGGGAGGGACCCATGCAAATACCGAAACTTGGGTTGTGGGTCTTACCTGCGGCGCGCCGGGCGCTTGGCCTGGAACTGCTCGTTCGCCGACTCGAACTGGTCGCGGGCCAGCTGGCCGATCGCCTCGGAGGTCTTCAGGCTCAGGCCGACCGCTTCCTGGTTGGCCGTGGCCAGTCGTTCCAGGTTGTCGCGGGCGATCTGCAGGCCCTTGGGCCACAGCGACTGCATGCTGCCGAGGTCGCTGGCGCCGGAGAACTCGCCGAAGAAATCCGCAACGGCGTTCGCATTCGTCCCGAGGGTCTTCAGCTGCAGCCCGAACACGCTCTCGGCGTTCTCGAGGGCCAACCGGTTGGCGCGCGTTGCCGCGGCGGCGAACTGGTGGGTGTACTGGCTGAAGCTGCTGTCGAACTGTGCGGACATCGCGGGTTCCAGAGGAGACTGCGTTACCGTGTTGCGATGCAGCATAGCGGGTTTTTGGTGCGATGCAACAACTTTTTTCGAGACAGTCGGAAGCCAGCCGGCAGGCCAGCGGAATCAATGGGTTAGGCAAGGATTTGGTTCGGGCCGCCGCGGCCCGGTCGGCGCTCAGGGGCCGCGGTAGCGACAGCCCGAGGTGCAGGTCTCGTGGATCACGACCTCGGTCAGCGCGGGCAGGGCCGGCTTCAGCTCATCCCAGATCCACACCGCCAGCCGCTCGCTGGTGGGGTTTTCCAGGCCGGGAATGTCGTTGAGGTAATGGTGGTCCAGGCGATCGTAGATCGGCTGGAAGGCAGCCTTCACGTCGCCGAAGTCCATGATCCAGCCCGTCTGCGCCCCGGGTTCGCCGCCAACATGCAGCTCGATCCGGAACGAGTGCCCGTGCAGGCGCGCGCACTTGTGGCCGGGCGGGACGTTGGGCAGGCGGTGCGCCGCCTCGACCATGAAGACTTTGAAGATTTCCATGCCGGCATTGTGGACGCGCGCCCGTCGCGCGTCACGCGGTCGCCGATCGGGCGGGCATCCTGGGCCTGAAACGAAACAGGCGCGCGGATGACTCCGCGCGCCTGTCCCGGTTCGCTTCAGCCGTTCGGCTTAGCGCTGGCCACCGGACGACGGCCCCTGGCCGCCGCGGCCACCACCACCACCGCCGCCGCGGCGACGACGGCCCTGCGGCTTGGCGGCGCTGCCGGGCTGCTTGGCGCCGGCGTGGGCGTGGGCCTGGCGGTTGCCGTCACCGTGCGGGCGACGGGCCTGGTGCTTGCGCGGCGGGCGCTGGCCGGCCGGCTGCTCGGCCTTGCCGGGCGCGCTGTTGCCCCAGCGGATCGGCGTCTGCGGCACGAAGCCCTCGACATCGCGGATGTCCATGTCGCGGTTGAGCAGGCGCACGATCTGGCGCAGGTACTTGGCGTCTTCCTGCGCGACCAGCGAGATCGCCTCGCCGCTGGCGCCGTTGCGGCCGGTGCGGCCGATGCGGTGCACGTAGTCCTCGGCGACCATCGGCAGGTCGAAGTTGATCACCCGCGGCAGTTGGTCGATGTCGATGCCGCGCGCGGCGATGTCGGTGGCCACCAGCACGGTGACGCGGCCGGCCTTGAAGTCACCCAGCGCGCGCAGGCGCTGGCCCTGGCTCTTGTTGCCGTGGATGGCCGCGGTCTTGATGCCGGACTTCTCCAGGAAGGTGGCCAGCTTGTCGCTGCCGTGCTTGGTCTTGGCGAAGATCAGCGTCTGCACGCGCGAGTCCTGCGCCAGCAGGTGCAGCAGCAGCTCGCGCTTGCGGGCGGTATCGACCGGGTGCACGCGGTGGGCGATGGTCTCGGCCACGGTGTTCTGCGGGGTGACCATCACTTCGCGCGGGTGGCGCATGAATTCCAGCGCCAGCTGCTTGATCGACTCCGGGAAGGTCGCCGAGAACAGCAGGGTCTGGCGGTTCTGCCGCGGCAGCTTGGCGAGGATGCGCTTGATCGAAGGCAGAAAGCCCATGTCGAGCATGCGGTCGGCCTCGTCCAGGATCAGTACCTCGATGCCGGACAGGTCGACGCTGCGGCGCTCCATGTGGTCGATCAGCCGGCCCGGGCAGGCGATCAGCAGGTCGACGCCACGGCGCAGCGCGTCGAGCTGGTTGCCCATGCCCACGCCGCCGTAGATCACCGCGCTGGGGATGCGCTGGTACTTGCCGTAGCCGCGCAGGCTGTCATGCACCTGGGTGGCCAGCTCGCGGGTGGGGGTGAGGATCAGCGCGCGCGGCTTGCGCGGGCCGTTGACCGCCTGCGGGGTGGTCGCCAGGTACTGCAGCACCGGCAGGCCGAACGCGGCGGTCTTGCCGGTACCGGTCTGGGCGCCGGCCAGAAGGTCATGGCCTTCCAGCACCTGCGGGATGGCCTCGCGCTGGATCGCGGTGGGGGTTTCGTAGCCCTGCTCGGCGAGCGCGCGCAGCAGGAAGGGCGCAAGGCCCAGGTCTTCAAACGACATCGGGTGTTCTCCAAGGAATGCATGCCGACGCGGCCGTGCGGCCGTCATGGGCAGTAGGTGCTCGGAGCGTTCCCGTGTAACCGCGCTGCGAGTGAAGAGGCAGCCAGGCGCTTGCGCTTGGCCGGAATGCTTGGCGAACGGCGTCGGATGGGGGCGGGCGGACCGGGTGACCGGAACCGCCGGCGATCCCTGAGGGAAACGGACGGCCGCTGGCAGACCCGTTCATCTTACGCGAATTGCGAATTCCGCGCTGCAGCATCGAGGCCGGGGGTTCAGTTTGGCCGCGCAGGGGCCGCCAGGCCGTATGTTGCAGATGTAACCAATCGCCGGCCGGCCTACAATCGGGCTCCCAGCAAGTGAGCGGATCCACCATGAAGCTAGGTTCCCTGAAAGAAGGCGGCCGCGACGGCACCCTGATCGTCGTCTCCCGCGACCTGTCCCGCGGCGTGCGGGCCACCGGCATCGCCCCGACCCTGCAGCGCGCGCTGGAGGACTGGAGCCATGTCGCCCCGCGGCTGAACGCGCTCTACGAGGCGCTGAACGAGGGTGGCGCCGAGGGCGGCTTCGATCTGGACATGTCCGAGCTGGCAGCCCCGCTGCCGCGCGCCTACGAGTTCGTCGATGGCAGCGCCTACCTGCCGCACGTGGAGCGGGTGCGCCGCGCGCGCAATGCCGAGGTCCCGGAAAGCTTCTACACCGATCCGCTGATGTACCAGGCCACCAGCGCCGGCTTCTACGGCCCTACCGACCCGGTCCGGGTGGTCAGCGAGGACTATGGCATCGATCTGGAGGCGGAGATCGTGGTGATCACCGACGACGTCCCGATGGCCATCGGCGCCGCCGGCGCGGCCGAGCACATCCAGCTGGTGGGCCTGGTCAACGACGTGTCGCTGCGCAACCTGATCCCGGCCGAGCTGGCCAAGGGCTTCGGCTTCCTGCAGTCCAAGCCGCGCTCGGCGCTGTCGCCGGTGTTCGTGACCCCCGACGAGCTGGGCGAGGCCTGGCAGGGCAGCAAGGTCCACCTGCCGCTGGTCACCCACATCAATGGCGAGTGGTTCGGCGCACCGGAGGCGGGCGAGGACATGCAGTTCGACTTCGCCCAGCTGGTCGCCCACGCGGCCAAAACCCGCCCGCTGGGTGCCGGCACCATCGTCGGTTCGGGCACCATCGCCAACCAGGACACCTCGCGCGGCGCCTCGTGCTTCGCCGAGCAGCGCGTGGTCGAGACCCTGCGCGACGGCAAGCCGAGCACGCCTTTCATGAAGTTCGGCGACGTGGTGCGGATCGAGATGTTCGACCGCGCCGGCCACAGCATCTTCGGTGCGATCGAGCAGCGCATCGAGGCACAGGACACGCCTTGAGGCGGGGCCGGGAGGACGGAATGGACGAGCCGCTGCAGCTGTATACCTACTGGCGTTCCAGCGCCGCCTATCGCGTGCGCATCGGCCTGAACCTCAAGGGCCTGGCGCACGTGCTGATTCCCGTGCACCTGGTACGCGACGGCGGCCAGCAGCACGCGGCGGACTATGTCGCCCTCAACCCGCAGCAGCTGGTGCCGACTCTGCGCCACGGCGGCGCGGTGCTGACGCAGTCGATGGCCATCCTGGAGTATCTGGACGAGATGTTCCCGCAGGTGCCGCTGCTGCCGGCCACGGCACTGGAACGGGCGAGGGTGCGCGCGCTGGCGCAGGCGGTGGCCTGCGACATCCATCCGGTCAACAACCTGCGGGTGATGCAGTACCTGGAACGCAGCTGCGAACTGGACGCCGCCCGGCGCGAGGGCTGGACGCGGCACTGGATGGACGAGGGCTTCGCGGCGCTGGAAACGATGCTGGCAGCCAGCCCGCAGACCGGCGTCTTCTGCCATGGTGACCGCCCGGGCCTGGCCGACTGCTGCCTGGTGCCGCAGCTTTACAACGCTCACCGCTTCGGCGTGGACCTGGCGCCGTACCCGACCCTGGCCCGCATCGAGCAGGCCTGCCTGGCGCTGCCGGCCTTCGACCGGGCGCGGCCGGAAAACCAGCCAGACGCGTGACACATCCCGCTGCGCGGGTTGTGCCCTCAAAGTTTGCCTTGCAAACTTCGGGCCCCGACTTCTGCCTTGCCTATCCCCCGGCCTTCGGCCCGCCCCCTTAACAAAGGGGGCTCTCCTCCAGATGGCGTAATGCATGCCATTGCACTGTAGGAGCGGCTTCAGCCGCGACCGTGGGTCTGGATGCCCTTGCGTCGCGTGCGCGCGGAAAGCGTCGGGGTTGAAGCCCCTCCGAACGGAGGGGCTGCCATCCTGGGCTGGCTCAGCTGAACCCGTGGCTGATCTTGCCCGCGCCGGCGGTGTCGTAGTCGGCGTACGGGTCGTGCTCGCCCGAGGCGCCCTCGGACAGGCGGAACTTCAATGCCAGGCCATCGCGCGAATCGGCCGCGCGCAGCGCCTCTTCCTGGTCGATGGTGCCGGCCTTGGCCATGCGGAACAGGCACTGGTCGAAGGTTTCCATGCCTTCCTCCAATGACTCCTCCATCGCCTGCTTGATCTCGTGCACCTGGCCGCGGCGCAGCAGGTCGCGGATCATCGGCGTGTTGAGCAGCACCTCGGTCGCCGGCAGGCGGCGGCCGTCGGCGCCCTTGACCAGGCGCTGGGAGATGACCGCGCGCAGGTTCAGCGCCAGGTTCATCAGTACGTTCTTGTGGGCGCTTTCCGGGAAGAAGTTCAGGATGCGCTCGATCGTCTGGTCGGCGTTGTTGGAGTGCAGCGTCGCCAGGCACAGGTGGCCGGTTTCGGCGAAGGCGATCGCCGCCTCCATCGTCTCGGCATCGAGGATCTCGCCGATCAGGATCACGTCCGGCGCCTCGCGCATCGCGTTCTTCAGCGCGTTGTGGAAGGCGTGGGTGTCCAGGCCGACCTCGCGCTGGTTGACGATCGACATCTTGTGCTTGTGCAGGTACTCGATCGGATCCTCGATGGTGAGGATGTGCCCGGTCGTGGTGCTGTTGCGGTGGTCGATCATCGAGGCCAGCGAGGTCGACTTGCCCGAGCCGGTCGAGCCGACCACCAGCACGAGGCCGCGCGGCGTCATGATGACGTCCTTGAGCACCTGCGGCAGGCTGAGCTCCTCGATGCTGGGGATCTTGCTGCGGATGGCGCGGATCACCATGCCCACCTCGCCGCGCTGCTTGAAGACATTGACGCGGAAGCGGCCGGCGTCGGGTAGGGCGATGGCCATGTTGAGCTCCAGGTCCCGCTCGAACTGCGGTACCTGCCCCTCGTCCATCAGCGAATAGGCGATCTTCTTGACCATGCCGGGCGGCAGGCCGGTGTTGCCGAGCGGATACAGCTTCCCCTCGATCTTGATGTAGACCGGCGCCCCGGTGGTCAGGAACATGTCCGAGGCGTTCTTTTCGGTCATCAGCTTCAGGAAATAGCCGATATCCATGCGCAATGCTTCCCCAACGATCGGCGGCGTCCCGTTGCAAGCGCGCCGCAGGCTTCCGACAATGGCCGCGCTCGATACCCATCGCAACGGCACCCCAATGACGGCTAGCTTCGCACAAATACGTCGATCTCTGTATGTGATCGCCTTGGCATTCGCGCCCTTTTCCCCGGCGCTGGCGCAGGTTGCCCCCGAGCTGTCGGCCGCCGAGCAGGCGGTCCAGCGGGCGACCCAGGCCGATGCCGACCAGTACGCCCCCGACCTGATCAGCCAGGCCCGGCAGGAGCTGATGCAGGCCCAGCAGGCCAGCCTGGACCGCGGCCAGCGCAAGCAGCTGCCGGCCCTGGCCCAGCGCGCGGCGGTCGATGCCGACCTGGCGCGGGCCCGCAGCGAGGAGGCGGTCGCCACCGCCCAGCTGGCGCAGCGCAAGGCCGAGGTGGCCCGGCTGCAGTCCAGCCTCGGCACCGGGGAGGGCAACTGATGACCCTTCGCCATCAAGTGCTGGCAGCGACCCTGGTCGCCCTGCTGCCCTGGGCCGCCCAGGCCAGGGACGACCTGCCGCAGGTCGTCGCCCTGAAGCAGCGACTGGCCGCCCTGCAGGCCGATCCGCAGGCCGGTGACCTGGCCCGCTACGAGCAGCTGCAGGCCCAGCAGGCGATCGCCGCCGTCGCCGAGGCCAAGCGCAAGGAACAGGAGCAGGCCCTGTACGTGGCCGACCGCCGGGTCGAGATTGCCGAGGTCACCGCGCGTACCGGGGTGGCCCGGCGGGAGCTGGACCGGCTGGAGGCCACGCGCAACGAGCTGCTGATCGAGGCCAGCCGCCGCGATGCGGCGCGCGCCCGCCAGGAGGCCGAGCAGCTGCGCGTCCAGGCGCAGATCCAGGCCGAGGAGAGCGACCGCCTGCGCCAGGCCGCCGAGCAGGAGACCCTTGCCCGCCAGGACGCCGAGGCGGCCCTGACCAGCGTGGCCGGCAAGCAGACCGCCAAGCTCAACGCGGCCCAGCAGAAGGCCGCCCAGCTGGCCCGCGAGGAGGCCGAACTGGTCGCCGGGACCAAGCTGCCGGCCTCGCGCTTCGAGGCGCGTGGCGAGGTCTTCACCCTGGGCGGGGCCGCGTACGACGGCAAGGCCCTGTCGGCCGATGCCGCCGGCCAGGCCAAGGCACTGGCCGAATACCTCAACATCGGCAGGAAGGGCCGGGTCGGCATCATCGCCTACGGACCGGATGCGGCAACCGCCAAGCAGCGCGGCGACGCCCTGCGCGAGGCCCTGGTCGCCGCCGGCGTCAGCGCCAGCCGCCTCCAGGTCAGCGCCGGCAAGGGCGCCCCGACCAAGGCCAGGTCGGCCGAGGTGGTGGTCGCGCCCTGAGCACGCAAGTGCCTGTTTATGAAGGACAAGCAGGGCCGCCGTGAGGCGGCCCTGAACGTTTCCCGGATGAATGCGCAAACGTTTCCAAAACTGCGGGCTGCGCCTATTGCCGGCCGCTGGGGAGAGGCGTAGGGTCGGATACCCAGGTGGCATCGCGTCACCTGGATCAGTGGAGGATGGTCCGGTGGAACAGCGACACGAGCCGAGCATTGGCGTCCCGGTACACCAGATTGGGCACCAGGGCCCGCTCGTTTCCGCACCGACCGGCACCTCCTCCGATGCAGCGCCCCGCGCCGTCCACGGCCGGGGCGTTCCTGTTTCAGGAGCCGAGTAGGAGGCAACGTCATGTTCGAAGGGCAACCGCAGAGCGAAATCGATGCGCTGATGAAGGCCGACCCCGAATTCAAGCAGCTTTACCAGCGGCACAAGCTGCTGGACAAGAAATGCATGGATGCCGAGCTGGGTGTGTTACCGATCGACGACATGACCCTGGGACAGATGAAGCGCGAAAAACTCCTGGCCAAGGAAAAGCTCACGCGGCTGTATGACCGTATGACCCACTGACCCTCCCCGCAACCCGGACAAGTTCACCGTCGCGGGCGGTGGCGGCCTCCTCGTCGGCCTGCCACCGTCCGCGTCGCCTTTTCAGGGGCCGGCATGCACCGGGTAGTGCCGCCCTCGCGCATTTCGGCCCACTTGCGTCGATAATGCGGGACCAGCCCAACGGGCGTTCCCACAAAGTAGCGATGGCCATCCACTCCTCCGTGCTGGAACTGATCGGCGAGACCCCGATCGTCAAGGCGCAGCGTCTCGACACCGGTGTCTGCGAGCTCTTCCTCAAGCTGGAGAGCGCCAACCCGGGCGGCTCGATCAAGGACCGCATCGGCCTGTCGATGATCGAGGCGGCCGAGCAGCGCGGCGACCTCAAGCCTGGCGCCACCCTGGTCGAGGGCACCGCCGGCAACACCGGCCTGGGCCTGGCCCTGGTCGCCCAGCAGAAGGGCTACCGGCTGATCCTGGTGGTGCCGGACAAGATGAGCCGGGAGAAGATCTTCAACCTCAAGGCGATGGGCGCCGAGGTCGTGCTGACCCGCTCGGACGTGGCCAAGGGCCACCCGGAGTACTACCAGGACCTGGCCGCGAAGATCGCCGCCGATACCCCCGGGGCCTACTTCATCAACCAGTTCGGCAATCCCGACAACCCGGCCGCGCACGAGTTCGGCACCGGCCCGGAGATCCTGCGGCAGATGGACGGCCAGCTCGACGCGGTGGTGTTCGGCTGCGGCAGCTCCGGCACCATGACCGGCCTGTCGCGCGCCTTTGCCAAGCTCTCGCCTGCCACCGAACTGGTCCTGGCCGACCCGGTCGGCTCGATCCTGGCCGAGTACATCAACGACGGCCGTCTCAACGACAAGTCCGGCAGCTGGCTGGTCGAGGGCATCGGCGAGGATTTCCTGCCCTCGATCTCGGATTTCAGCCGGGTGAAGAAGGCCTACGCGATCAGCGACGCCGAGAGCTTCCATACCGCGCGCGACCTGCTGGCCAAGGAGGGCGTGCTGGGCGGGTCCTCCACCGGCACCCTGCTGGCCGCGGCGCTGAAGTACTGCCGCGAGCAGGCCACGCCCAAGAAGGTCCTGGTGCTGGTGCCCGACACCGGCAACAAGTACCTGTCCAAGATGTACAACGACTACTGGATGCTGGACAACGGCTTCCTCGAGCGCCCGCAGTACGGCGACCTGCGTGACCTGATCCTGCGGCCCTACAGCCAGCGCGACACCGTCGTGGTCGGCCCGCGCGACCTGCTGACCACCGCCTACCAGCGGATGAAGCTGTACGACGTTTCGCAGCTGCCGGTGATCGATGAGGGTGAACTGGTCGGCATCGTCGACGAAAGCGACGTGCTGCTGCACGTCTACGGCGACGAGGCGCGATTCCGCGATCCGGTCGCCACGGCGATGGTCAGCAAGCTCGACCGGCTGGACGTGAAGTCGCCGATCGAGGCCCTGCTGCCGGTGTTTGACCGCGGCCAGGTCGCCATCGTGATGGATGGCGACCAGTTCCTCGGCCTGATCACCCGGATCGACCTGTTGAACTACCTGCGGCGGCGCGTGCAGTAACGTGCTTCAAATCACATTGTTGGCGTGAAGTTTTCGTTGTGAAACGGCTTGCTAGAATCCCGCTCCCTTGATGGAAGTGCATATGTCGGATCGTAAACACAGTGCCGCGGACGGCGATCGCCCGCTGGCGCTCTCCACCCTGGCCATCCACGGCGGCCAGTCGCCGGACCCGAGCACCGGGGCGGTCATGCCGCCGATCTATGCGACCTCGACCTACGCGCAGGCCAGCCCGGGCGAGCACCAGGGGTTCGAGTACTCGCGGACCCATAATCCGACCCGCTTCGCCTACGAGCGCTGCGTGGCGTCGCTGGAAGGCGGCACCCGCGGCTTCGCGTTCGCCTCGGGCATGGCGGCCACCTCGACGGTCATCGAACTGCTCGACAGCGGCGACCACGTCGTGGCGATGGACGACCTGTACGGCGGCAGCTTCCGCCTGTTCGAGCGGGTCCGCCGGCGCAGCGCCGCCCTGGATTTCAGCTTCGTCGACCTGACCGACGTGGCGGCGTTCGAGGCCGCGATCACGCCGAAGACGAAGATGGTCTGGATCGAAACCCCGACCAACCCGATGCTGAAGATCGTCGACATCGCGGCGATCGCCACGGTGGCGCGCCGGCACGGGCTGATCGTGGTGGTCGACAACACCTTCGCCTCGCCGATGCTGCAGCGCCCGCTGGCGCTGGGCGCGGACATCGTCGTGCACTCGGCGACCAAGTACCTCAACGGCCACTCGGACATGGTCGGTGGCATTGCCGTGGTCGGTGACAACGCCGACCTGGCCGATCGCATGGCCTTCCTGCAGAACTCGGTAGGCGGCGTGCAGGGCCCGTTCGACAGCTTCCTGGCCCTGCGCGGCCTGAAGACCCTGCCGCTGCGCATGCGCGCCCACTGCGAGAACGCGCTGGCGCTGGCGCAGTGGCTGGACACCCACCCGGCGATCGAGAAGGTCATCTACCCGGGCTTGGAATCGCACCCGCAGCACGCCCTGGCCAAGACCCAGATGCAGGGCTTCGGCGGCATCGTCTCGATCGTCCTCAAGGGCGGCTTCGAGGCGGCGAAGCGCTTCTGCGAACGCACCGAACTGTTCACCCTGGCCGAGTCGCTCGGCGGCGTGGAAAGCCTGGTCAACCATCCGGCAGTGATGACCCACGCCTCGATTCCGGTCGAGCGCCGCGCCCAGCTGGGCATCAGCGATGCGCTGGTGCGGCTGAGCGTGGGCGTGGAGGATGTTGGGGATCTCAAGGCCGACCTCGCCCGCGCGCTGTCCTAGCACCCGCCCAATCCATCCTGCTGCTACGGAGAATTCCCGGTAATGCTGCAATTGAACGGCCCGTTCATGGGCCTGGCCAGGCATCGTTCGCTCGCCCGTGAACTGACCAAGCGCGAAATCCTCGGCAGGTACCGTGGAGCGAATTTCGGCCTGCTGTGGGCGCTGATCAGCCCCTTCCTCATGCTCGCGGTTTACACGCTGGCTTTCGGGGGCATCCTCGGCAGCCATTGGCCATCCCAGGGGGGGAAATCCCATAGTTTCGCCCTGATCCTGTTCGTGGGCCTCATCATCCATGCCTTCCTCGCCGAGTGCATCAACCGCTCGGCGCTGCTGGTGGCAGGCAACCCCAGCTACGTGAAGAAGGTGGTCTTCCCGCTTGAAATCCTGCCATGGCCGCTCGTTTTGTCGGCGCTGTTCCATCTGGCGATGAACGTGGTCGCCTACGCCGTCCTCGTGGTGGCGATGCGCCAGAACCTGCCATGGACCATCATCCTGCTGCCGCTGACCGTCATGCCGCTGGTCATCCTTGGCCTGGGGATCGCCTGGGCGCTGGCGGCGCTGGGCGTCTATTTCCGCGACATCAACCAGGTGACCGGCGTGGTTTCCACGGCCCTGTTGTTCACGTCCACCGCGATCGTGCCGATCTCGGCCATCCCTGAAAACATGCGCTGGCTGTTCATGGCCAACCCGCTGAGTTTCATCATCGACCAGTCGCGCAACGTCGCGGTATGGGGGACGATGCCCGACTGGCAGGGGTTGGCGATCTATACCGTGATGGCGCTGGTGGCCTGCTATGTCGGTTACGGCGTCTTCGCCGCCACGCGCCGGGGGTTCGCCGATGTGCTCTGAGGTATCCATCGACGTTGATCGCGTAGAGAAGGTCTTCCCGGTCTACAGCAAACCGCACCATCGATTCCTGCAGATGCTCTCGCCGGCGTCGCGCAAGCAGCGTTGGTTCCGCGAGTTCCGTGCGCTCAAAGGCGTTTCATTCCAGGTCCACCGCGGCGAAACGGTGGGCATCATCGGGCGCAACGGGTCTGGCAAATCCACGTTGTTGCAGATCATCTGCGGCACCCTGGCCGCCAGTTCCGGCACTGCCCGGACGCACGGGCGGATCGCCGCGCTGCTCGAACTGGGCGCGGGCTTCAATCCGGATTTCACTGGCCGCGAGAACGTGTACATGAACGGCACGCTGCTCGGATTGACGCGCGAGGAGGTCGACGCGCGCTTTGATCGCATTGCCGAGTTCGCCGATATCGGCGATTTCATCGAGCAGCCGGTCAAGAGTTATTCGAGCGGAATGTTCGTGCGGCTCGCGTTTGCCGTGGCGATCCATGTGGAGCCGGACATCCTCATCGTCGACGAGGCCCTGTCGGTCGGCGACGAGGCTTTCCAGCGCAAGTGTTATGCGCGTATCGAGAAGATCCGCGAAGAAGGCGCCACCATCATCTTCGTCTCGCACGCGGCGAGCACGATCCTCGAACTTTGCAACCGCGCGATCCTGCTGGATCGGGGAGACATGCTGGCCATTGGCGAGCCCAAGTCGGTGGTCGCCTGCTACCAGAAGCTGCTCTACGCCCCGGCCGACCGGGCACGTGCGCTGCGCGAGGAGTATCTGGCGGCCCTGCGCGGCGGGGCGACCGATGGCATCGCAGCCGGTGCCGGGCAGGAGGGGAGCGAGCTCGCCAGGGTCGAGCCGGGGTTGGACCGGCTCCCGTCCGCGGAGGTCCAGGACGAGGCCTACCTCGATCCCGGGCTGGTGTCGCAGAGTGCCATACGCTACGAAAGCCACGGCGCGCTGATCGACGATCCGCACATCCAGACCCTGTCGGGGCGGCGGGTCAACGTACTGGTACCGGGCAACGAATACCTCTATACATACCGGGTGGGATTCGAGCGGGCCGCCATGGGCGTCCGCTTCGGCATGATGATCAAGGCGGTCACGGGGGTGGAGCTCGGCGGCGCGGTGTCCTCGAGTGCGCATGATCCGCTGCCGCTGGTGGAGTCGGGCAGCCACGCGACCGTGCGTTTCAGGTTCCGGGCCATGGTCGCGCCGGGCGTGTACTTCATGAACGCCGGGGTGACCGGGCGCGTGGGGGAGGAGGAGCTGTTTCTGGATCGGCTGGTCGACGTGATCATGTTCCGGGTACCGCCAGACCCGGGCCGCATCGCCACCGGCTTCGTCGACTTTTCCGTTGGGGTTGAGATCGAGACGGGTCTAGAGGAAGCGAGGGCCATGCCTTGAATACGATTTCGTCCAAGCCGAGCGGCACCGTCCTGCTGGTGCTCGGCATGCATCGCAGCGGGACCTCCGCGATCACCCGCGTGCTCAACCTGCTGGGCGTGCCGCTGGGGCGCGACCTGCTGCAGGCCCAGGAAGACAACAGCAAGGGATTCTGGGAACACACCCAGGCCGTGGCCATCAACGAGAAGCTGTTGGCTGCGCTGGACCGGCACTGGCATGACGTGAGGGAGATGCCCGAGGGCTGGATGGAGCATCCGGCGGCCCTGCAGGCGCGTGGCGAGATCGCCGCGTTGATCCGGGCCGAACTCGGTTCGGCCGGCGCCTGGGCGGTCAAGGATCCCCGCATGTGCCGACTGGCGCCGCTGTGGCTGTCGGTGATCGAGCAGGAGGGGGTGCAGGCCCGGGCAATCCTGATGGTGCGCGATCCGCGCGAGGTGGCGCTATCGCTGCAGAAGCGCGATGGCTGGACGCCGGCGCACTCCTACCTCATGTGGGCCCAGCATCTTGTCGAGGCGTACGAGGCGACGGCGAACATCCCGCGCAGCCTGGCGACCTACGACGGGCTGCTCGCCGACTGGCGCGGCACGATGCAGCGCGTCGGCAGCCAGCTCGGGATGGCATGGCCGACCAGCGAGGCACAGGCCGGCGCTGGCATCGACGCCTTCATCACACCCGGGGACCGCCACCACAACGTGGCCGGTGAACGCCTCCCGGAACCGCTGGAGGGCACGTTGCTGCCGGACCTGCTGCGGGCGCTCAACGCGGCCGCTTCGTCGATTGCCGCAGGCCAGGCAGACTGGTCGGCGCTGCAGGGCCTGCGCGAGGACTATCGCGCAGCAGCTTCGATCTACATGCAGCCGGTTTCCGAACTCGTGGCCGAGCGCAATGAGCTGGAGCGGCTCGCGCTGGAGCGGATGGACCACATCAATGGGCTTGTGATCGCCAAGCAGTTCGTCGAAGAACGCGAGGCGAAGGCGAATGCGGAGGTGGCGCAGCTGCACGGAACGCTGCAGGCCAGCAAGGCCGAAATGGAGGCACTGGCGCTGGACCGGCGCGAACTGGTCACCCTGCGCGAGGCGACGGCGCACGAACGCGAGTACGTCGAGCGGGCGTTCCGCATGTCGGACCGGATGGAATCGGAGCTGCGCGCGCAGGTACGTTCACTCGAATCGCGGCTGCTGCATGAGCAGGAATTGCATGGTGCGGCTTATTCGCGCCTGGCCGAGGCAGGTGGCCACCTGGAGGCGAAGATGCTCGACCGCCAGGCCGAGACCGAACGCCTGCACGCGCAGGTGGAGCGGCGCGTCGCCGAGATGGCACTGCTGGAACGCCAACTCGTGGAGAAGGACGCCCGGATGCTCGAGTTGAGCAATGCCCTCGCCAGCCAGGTGGAGCACAGCGCGCTGGACCTGGCTGCTGCCGAGCAGCGGATCCAGGCACTGGCCGCCGAGAAGGACGCACTGGCGCAGGAAGGGGAAAGGCTGGCGCAGCAGGTCCAGTCCTTGGAGAATCGACTGTCGCGCGCGAACTCCGAGGCGTCCCGCTTCCGCTGGTTGCTGGGGCGTGCCTGGAGGCGTGCTTTGGGTCTTAGGTTGGGGGATACGCTGTGATTTCGAGTGTTCAGGACGTCGCGCTGCAGACTGCAGCGAGCGGCGGAGTAAAAAGCAAGGCTGGCGGCACGATCATCAACATCCAAGCAATGCGAGGCATTGCTTCGATTGTTGTGTTTCTGGGACATTCCCTGTTGCTGATGCCGGGGATCGGCCTAGACCGATTCTTTTCGTTCTTCGGTGTCGTCGCGTCCAGTGGCGTAGATATCTTCTTCGTCATTTCCGGGTTCATCATCACTACCGTCGCGTTGCGTAGCGATAATTCAGGCTTGGGCCGACGCCAGGCTGCATGGAATTTCGCGGTGCGGCGTGCGGTGCGGATCTACCCGGTCTACTGGATCGTGTTTGTCTGCGCGATGATGCTGAGTCCCTGGGTGAACTTCGCGCCCCCGGTATCAGACATAAAGCCGCTCGCGCAGCAGTTTTTCCTGTTGACGCACATAAATAGTCACGTGATGGCGGCGTGGTCCCTGGCGTTTGAAATCTACTTCTATGCCATCGTAACACTGGCCATTTTCGTTGCGCCGGGCAGGGTGGGTAGGATCCTTGCGGTCTGGGCGGCTGTGACTGTCGCCATCATTGCCTACGACTATTTCATCGGACGCAACGGATGGATCGGCAAATTGCCGTTCTCGCCGTTGATTCTTGAGTTCATCATGGGAATGGTCGTCGCTTACGTGATCCAGCGTGGCGTCACCGGGTACGCGATGACGGCGGCGTTTATCGGCGTTGTCTCGTTCCTGGCCGGGCTCGAGATCATGCGCAGCCTTGGTTGGTCCACGCTCAATCCGTGGTATCGGACCTTCTACAGCGGCCTGCCCAGCGCTTTCATCATTTATGCGGTGGTTGCGCTTGAGGCACGCAAGATCTGGGTGTTCTCCGGAAGTTGGGTGAGGCTGGGAGATGCATCGTATTCCCTGTATATCTGGCACCAGTTCATCTTCTACTCGATCCTTACGCTGCTGATGGCCTTGGGTGTGGCGGCGAAGTTGCCTTGGTTCCTGCTGGTACCCATATGGACGGTGCCGGCGTTCCTGTTTGGCTTTTTCAGCTACCGAAGGATTGAAATTCCTTTCCAGAATTGGCTGAATCGAGTTTTGGTCGTGGGTCGCCCACCCGAAGCTGTCGAAAAGCGGCGCAAACGGATCTATGGGGTGATAGCGGCCATTGCTTTGGTGGTGCTTGTGACCGGATACTCGTGGAACGACGCTAGGCAGATCGCGGCCCAGTCAAGGGATGCGGCGGTTGTGGGCGCCAAGATCGAGAAACACCATGCACGATCTGAGGCAGAGTTCGACTTGGGCGCAGCCGCGACGGCGGCCGGATTCAAGTCCGACCCGCAGCTACGGGGATTCTTCGACGGCGTGTATCGTCAGCAGGCTCAGGATCGCTATGGCAAGCCGGCTTTCATCCGAGTTCATGGCTGGGCGGCGGACACCTCCCGGCAGGAACGTCCGGTACGAATGCTGGTATTCCATTGCGGGAGATTCATCGGCGAGGCTCCGCTTCGCATCCGGAGGGCCGATGTGTCCCGTTCACTGGGAATTTCCCAGGTGAATTCAGGGTTCACTACAAATATTCCAGCTAGCTTTGATTGCCCTTCATCGCGAGTCGATGGATTGGTCATCGATGGGGACGGGGACTTCACGGTGGTTGCGGGTGAGCTGACGGATCCCTAACGCGTACGCCCCGGTGGCTTTGGCTGTAGGACAAGAATAGGAGGAGTTATGGAGATCGACATCGAAAAATGGAAGAAGGATGGCTTCTACGTCCTTCCTTCGTTCTACAGCCACGCCGAGATCGACGAGGTCGTGGCGGCGCAGGACAGGGCGTGGAACAACTCCCACCCACGCATCGTGGTTGACGACAACCGGACCGGCGAGCGCAGCTACCTGGCCGACGTGGACAAGGCGCAGAGCAACAACTGGTTCAAGGTCAACGACCTTTATCTTGAGCTGCCGGTAGTGCGTCGTATCGGCCTTAACGAGCGCATCAGCCCGATTCTCGAGCAGTTGCTGGGCGATGTTCCGGTGATGTGCAATTCGCTCAGTTTCGAGCGCGGCAGTGGCCAGCCGGACCACGTGGATGCGTTGTACATGACGCCCCAGACCCAAGGGCACCTGATCGCCATCTGGGTGGCGCTGGAAGATTGTCATGCCGATGCCGGCCCGCTGCGCTACTGGCCAGGCAGTGGCAGCATCCCGCCCTACGTGTTCTCCAACGGCTCCAACCACGTCGTGGACGCCGAGATGCCGGAGTGGAACCGCTACATGGCCGAGCAGACCGCGCAGCGGAACCTGAGCCCGGTGACCTTCGCTGCCAAGAAGGGCGACGTCTTCGTCTGGAGCGCGTACCTGTTCCATGGCGGCTCGGTTATCAAGGACCCCGCACGCACGCGCAAGAGCATCGTCTTCCACTACTACAGCCAGCACGACTGTGCCCGCAACGATTGGCCGCGGCGCCAGGAAGGTGGTGCGGAATGGCTTTACCGCCAGCACGCGACTGTCAACGGCGTGCCCGGTGAGTTCCCGCCCGATTGATGGGGGGCAACTGGCAGGCGCAGGCCTGCGCTGGCAATAAAAAAAGCACCGCCATCCGGCGGTGCTTTTCTTTTGTCGCCGCGGGCTGGAGGCCCGCCGCGGCCAGTGTTACTGGACGCTCAGCGAGAACTTCAGGTCGCAAGCCGCCTGAGGATTGGCCGGGTCGACGATGTAGGCGGCATAGGTGCCGGCAGCCACGTTGGCCAGGGAGAAATCCAGGGTGAAGCCGGAGTTGGCCAGGCCCGGGCTGTTCAGCGAGGTGGCCACGTCCTGGCGGGCGATGCCGGCGGTGATCGGCGCCGAATAGGACTGCGCGCCCTTCAGCACGAGCTGGGAGCCGGTGCCAACCTCGCCGGCACCATTGCCGGCCCAGCCGCCGATCGCGGCCGAAGCGCCGGTCGGCAGCGACAGGCCGCTGGCCGGCGGCTGGCCATTGAAGGTGTCCAGTGCGCATTGCTTGTTGGCGAACTCGGTGGGCAGGCCACTGGCGTCAAAGGCGCTGAACGTGGCCAGGGCGGGCGCGGGGGCCGGCGCGCTTTCCTGGCCCGCCTGCGCGACCGGCGCGGCTTCCTGGCCGGACTGGTCGGCCGGCTTCTGGCCGCAGGCGGCCAGCGCCAAGGTCAGGGACAGGGTCAGCGCGGCCTGCGTCAGGCGGTTGTTGAGTGCATTGATGCGGTTCATGGGATCTGGTTCCTGGTTGGATGGGGGCGGCGGACAAAGCGCACGCGCGCCCTGATTTGCGAGGATCCGGCGCAGCCTGCACCGGTTCTGGACGATCACACCCGCACCGGGTGCGATCCGGTCGTCACAGCGGCGGCAGTTCCTGGGTATCGATCCATTCGCACAGGGCAACGACGCCGCGACGTACCGGCCACTGCGGATTCCAGCCCAGGTCATGGACCGTGCGGCTGATGTCCCCCGAGGCGGCACGCACGTCGCCATTGCGGAAGGCGCCATTGACCACGGGCTCGGGCGCGCCGTAGATGCCGGCGATGATCCCCGCGAGCTCGCGGATGCTGGTGGCCTCGCCCGAGCCGACGTCGTAGGCGGTCGGTGCGGGAGTTGGACCGGTGGCGACGGCAATGACGGCGCGGGCGACGTCATCGATGAAGACGAAGTCGCGGATGATCTCGCCATCCTCGTACAACGGAATCGTCCGCCCGGCCTTGGCCATGCGCGCGAACAGCGAGACGATGCCGGTATAGGGGTTGCTCAACGACTGCCCCGGTCCGTACACGTTCTGCAGGCGCAGCAGGCCCACTTCTACGCCGAAGGACAGGGCCCATGCGTTGAGGATCATTTCCTGGGCGAGCTTGGTGGCGCCGTAGATGCTGGTGGGACGCGGCTCGGTGCGCGTGGCCTCAAACGGAAGGCAACGCAGGCCGGGGAAATCCCAGGTCCCGGCTTCGAGCATGGCGCGCGAGCGCTGGCCCGGATAGCTGACGCTGCCGTCGGCGGCTTCCCAGGCGCCTTCGCCGTATACGGCGCGGCTGGAAGTGAGCACGATGCGCGAAGGAATACGCGAATGGCGCACCAGCGCGTCAAGCATCTGCGTGGTGCCGACCACGTTTACCTGGGCGTGCCGCGAGCCTTCGGTCAACGACTGGCCGGTGCCGGTTTCGGCGGCCAGGTGCACCACCAGCTCGGGCGAAAGATCTGCAAGCAGGGCGTCCCACACCGCCGGATCGGCCACGTCGCCGACGACCAGCTCGACGGCCGGATCCAGCGCCTCGGGCCGGGCCCGCGATGGATGCACCTGGGGATGCAGGTTGTCCAATGCCACCACGCGATCGAACCTGCGTGCCAGTTCACTGGAAATGGCGCAGCCGATGAATCCGGCGCCGCCGGTGACAAGGCATGTTCTCGACACTTCATTCTCCATGGGAATTCAAATCCAATCGACGGCTGCGTCAGCGGGCAGTGCCGCCGTGGCGCTGTCCAAGACGATACGCCAGCGATCGCCTGCAGGCCTGCAGGAAACTGCGCCATGCCTGACGCAGCGGCGGCGCCGTGCGGCTCTCCAGCGGCATGTCCCGGCTGCGGTAGTTGGCGCGCTTCCAGTGGTACAGGAAGTCGGCCTGGGCGCTGAAGTTGGCGTTCGGCAGCGCCGAAGTCAGCTTCTGCAGCTTGTACTCGAGCATGCCGAAGTTCCATTCGGCCAGGCGCTGGCACAGTACCTGCTGGGTTGTGTAGCTGGCGTCCTGGGCAACATAGGTGATCAAACGCTCGATGGCATGGCCCAAGGTGCCATCCAGCGGATAGGGCTCGGGCTCGAAATCCTCCCACTGCCATTCATGCGCGAACAGCTTGCGCAGGGCCTTGGGGCGGAACCAGAACATGCTGCCGAAGGCGCCGACCGGGGTGTACGGGTCGAACTTGACGTGGACGCCGATGCGCTCGGCGACTTCGGCGGTGCGCTGCCGGTTCGCGCCCCACGCATGGCCGAGCGTGCCGTAGGACATCTGGATGATCGAGGGCACGGCCACGCCCACCCATGGGTTGTCCCGGAACATGTCCAGCACGTTGGCGGTGTAGCCAGGGCTGTTGATCAGGTTCTCGAACATGTGCCGCTTGAACACGTTGCTCCGGCCGGTATGCAGGTGCGGCGTCTTCTTGCTGTGCAGGCGCAGGACCAGGTCGTAATGGTCTTCCAGGAACAGGTCGCGACAGGTGATCAGCAGCGCGGACACGTCGCGGCCGCGGTTGCGCTCCACGACGCGCACGATGGCCTTGCGCACGTTCGGGCGCCGGCTGGCCGACGCTTCGATCAGGCGCTTCTTCTCCTCGGTCTCGGTGGTGGCGATGAAGTCATACTGGCCGGGGATGTTCTCCCCGAGGTCCAGCAGCTCGTCGACCATATCCGGGTAGAAGACGTGGGCGCAGATTGCTATCCGTCCCCAATCCTGCGGAGCCTGCGCGTCGATGCGCGTATCCGGGAAGACGCTGGTCAACGCGGCGTTGGTGGTCAGCGTGCGCAGCGGTGCGGCGCGCACGGCGTTGCGCCAGATCAGCCCCATGTCGTAGTCCGAGCGCTCCTTGATGATGTCCAGCGCGCGCGGTACGTCGGTGGAGTACTCCTCCAGGTGGGAGGGCTCCTGGAACAGCAGCCGCCGCTTCAGCAGCGGATTGCGGTCGACCAGGGTCTCGTCGGCATCCAGCAGCGCCGGATAATCGGTGCCGTAGCGCGACGAATCCAGGTAGCAGTCGCAGGCGAAGCCCGCCCGGCGGAAATGCTCGGTGAATACCGCCTCGTGCTCGAGGATGGCATCCTCGTAGGTGTCCTTGCCCTCGATGGCCTTCCAGTAGCGCCGGAACTCGCCGGAGCCCAGCATGCGCGCGCGCACGGCGATGAAGTTCGCGTTGAGGTGGTACGCCAGCGTGCCCTTGCCGGTGAACGGATTCGGTGTCAGCTCCTTGTGCGCGGTGACGCCCCAGAAGTCGCAGCTGCGTCGCGCCATCTCGCCGAACAGCTCGTCGAACGGGAAGATCGGCCCGTAGCAGGTGTGGTTCACCAGCAGGACTTCATCGTAGCCACGGCCCCAGCGGGTCCGCGCCAGGCCTTCCTTGTAGGCCAGCACGTCGAAGCCGGTGTTCGGGCGCACGACGATCTCCGACACCACGCCGGCCAGGCGTGCGCGCGCATCGCCGTCGAGTTCACCGTTGGAGATGAACAGGATCTTTTCGGTGAAGCGACTGAGTTCCTTCAAGAAATGGACGACGTAGTCGTCCACGGTTCCGTTCGGGTCGTAGAAGGAAAAAATGCAAAGGCGTCGCATGTGGCGAAGGAATTCCTTGGTCCTGGCTGGTATGGCGTGCTGCAGGGCCCGGGGCGTCAGCCAGGCCTGCCGCGCAGCGAGCGGGCCAGCTTGAGCGTCCAAGGATAGCGGTGGGCGATGGAGCGGCGCGCAGACAGCATCAGCATGTCCAGCGACTGCAGCACCGTCGGCGGCGACGGGGGCGGCGGCGGCGGCGGCAGGAAGCCCATCTCGATCACCTCGTGCTCGGGGGGCGCCGGGTGGGGGGCGTCGATCCGGTAGCCGGTGCGCCGCCAATGGTCCAGGAAGTTGTACTGGCCAGTGAAGTCCGCATTGGGCAGCGCGGCGGAGATCTTCTGCAGCTTGTATTCCAGCATGCCGAAGTTCCAGCCGGCCAGGCGCGGGTTGATGATCTGCTGGGTCGTATAGCCCGCGTCCTGGGCCACGTAGCAGATCAACCGCTCGAGCACGTGCGCCAGGCCGCCATCCACATGGTGCGGCTCGGGATTGAAGTCCTCCCAGGTCCACGGATGGGCGAACAGCTTGCGCAGCGCGCGGGGCCGGAACCAGAACATCGTGCCGAAGGCGCCGATCGGGGTTTCGGCATCGAAATTGACCTTGAGGTCCAGGCTGGTCTTGAGCAGTTCGGCCCGCTCCCGGTTCGCGAACCACACGTGGCCCATGGTCGGGTAGCCGATATGCACGAGCGGGGGCACCGCCACGCCGATCCACGGGTTGTCATGGAACATGTCCAGGACGTTGGTGGTGTAGCCGCGGCTGTTGAGCAGGTTCTCGAACATGTGTCGCTTGAACATGTTCGCGCGGCCGGCGGCGACCTGCGGCGACTTCTTGGTATGCAGGCGGCACACCAGTTCGTAGCGGTCGTCCAGGAAGAGGTCGCGACAGGTGATGAACAGCGAGGACATGTCGCGCCCGCGGTTCTTCTCCACGACGCGGACGATGACTTCGCCGATGTTGCTCCGGCCGGCGAGGGCGTTTTCGATGAACGCCTTCTTCTCTTCGCTCTCGGTGGTGGCGATGAAATCGAACTTGACCGGAATGGTGTCGGCCAGCTCCATCAGCTCATCCAGCATGTCCGTGTAGTACACGTGGGCACACACGGCCACGCGGCCGTAGTCGGGCAGCGTCGATTCCTGCTTGATGCGTACGTCCGGCAGGATGCTGGTCAGCGCGGCATTGGTGTTGAGGTTTCGAAGCTCGGCCGATCGCACCACATTGCGCCAGATCAGCGATTCATCGTAATCGGACGTGCGACGCATCACGTCGATGGCACGGGGCAGGTCCGCCGCATAGTGCTCAAGGAAGCGCGGGTCGTGGAAGAAAGCGCGGCGCTTCAGCAGCGGATTGCGGTCGACGAGGGTTTCGTCGATGTCCAGGATCGCCGGATAGTGCGTGCCGTACTTGCGGCAATCCAGATAGGTGTCGCTGACGTAACCCAACTCGGTGAAGTGTTCGGTGAACCGGGTTTCGTGTTCCTGGATGGCCGCTTCGTAGTTGTCCGCGCCCTTGATCGCGCTCCAATACTTGCGGAAGGGCGGCGAACGCAACAGGGGCGCGCGCACTGCCAGGAAGTTGGTGTTGATGTGGTAAGGCAGGCGCCCGGTCCCGGTGAACGGGTTGGGCGTCATTTCCATGTGCGCGGTGACACCCCAGAAGTCGCACTGGCGCGACTCCATTTCGGTGAACAGCTCGGCGAACGGATAGATCGGCCCGTAGCAGGTGTGGTTCACCATCAGGACTTCGTCGAAGCGAGCTTCGCGATCGAACTCGATCCTTTCCAGGCCTTCCTTGTAGGGCAGGACGTCAAAGCCCACGTTCGGGCGGATGATGACCTCCGCCACCACGGCGGCGACAGCCTTCTCGGACTCGGGGCGGAGCGGGCCGTTCGAGTAGAACAGGATGTGCCCTACATGCTTGCCAAGCTCTTTCAGAAAGTGGACGACGTAGTCATCCACCACTCCCTCCGGGTCATAGAAGGAAAAGATGCAGGCCCGGCGGGTCTGAAGATTGTTAGAAGACGTCATTGCTGTGTTGATTCCTGCTACGGGCGACGAGAGTCACCTTTACGTAGAGGCGTCCGCGGCTTGCGAGAGTTGACGAGACGCCCTTCATACTTCCGGGCGTCGCGTGTACGAGTCCGGAACCCCTTTTAGTTCAGCGCTTGTTCCAAGTCTACCAGCACCGTAAACAAATCTCCCACCAATCCGATATCGGCAATCTCGAAGATCGGCGCGTCGCCGTCCTTGTTGATCGCCACGATCGTGCCGGCGTCCTTGATCCCGGTCAGGTGCTGGATCGCGCCGCTGATGCCCACGGCCACGTACAGCTCCGGGGCGATGATCTTGCCGGTCTGGCCGACCTGCAGCTCGTTGGGCACGTAGCCGGCGTCGACCGCCGCGCGGGAGGCACCCACCGCCGCCCCCAGCTTATCGGCCAGCTGGTAGATAACCTTGAAGTTTTCCGCCGAACCGACGCCGCGGCCGCCGGAAACCACGCGCCTGGCGCTCTGCAGGTCGGGGCGGTCGGACTTGCCGGCGGCCAGGCCGACGAAGCGGGTATGCGTCGGCAGCGTGGCGGCGACGCTGGCCGCTTCGACCGTGGCGCTGCCGCCCTTGGCCGCTTCCGGCCAGGAGGCGGTGCGCACGGTGGCGACCACGACCTGGTCGGCCGGGGCCTCGACGGTGATGATCGCGTTGCCGGCGTAGATCGGGCGCTGGAAGGCATGGCTGCCCTCGACGCTCATCAGGTCCGAGACCTGGTTGACGCCGAGCAGGGCGGCGACCACCGGCATCAGGTCCTTGCCGAAGGTGGTCGAGGGGCCGAAGACATGGCTGTAGCCGCTGGCCAGCTGGGCGACCTGCGGGCCGAGCACCTGCGCGATGGCGTGTTCGTTGGCCGGGTTGGCCACGGTGAGCACGCGCGACACGCCGGCGATCTGCGCGGCCTGGGCGGCGACGCCGGCCGGGTCGGCGGCAAGCACCACGATGTCGATGGCTTCCGGCTGCAGCGCCTGGGCGGCGCTGACGGTCTTGGCGGTGGCGGCGTTGAGCTGGCCGTCCAGGTGTTCGGCGACGATGAGGACCTTGGCCATTACAGCAACCCCTTCTGCTTGAGTGCGGCCACCAGTTCGGCGGCATCCTTCACCATCACGCCGCGGCTGCGCTTGGCCGGCGGGGCGTAACGGGTGGTCTTGAGGCTGTCGTTGGCCTCCACGCCGAGGTCGGCGAAGGCCAGCGTTTCCAGCGGCTTGCTCTTGGCCTTCATGATGTCCGGCAGCTTGATGAAGCGCGGCTCGTTCAGGCGCAGGTCGGTGGTGACCACGGCGGGCAGGTCCACTTCCAGCGTTTCCAGGCCGGCATCGACCTCGCGGGTCACCGTGGCCTTGCCGTCGGCGACGACCAGCTTGGAGGCGAAGGTGGCCTGCGGGCGGCCCCACAACGTGGCCAGCATCTGGCCGGTCTGGTTGGCGTCGTCGTCGATCGCCTGCTTGCCCAGGATCACCAGGGCCGGCTGCTCCTTCTCGACCAGCTTGAGCAGGGCGCGGGCGGCGGTCAGCGGCTGCACCGCGGCATCGGTGACCACGTGGATGGCGCGGTTGGCGCCCATGGCCAGGCCGTTGCGCAGGTGCGCGGCCGCATCGGCCGGGGCGAGGGTGGCGACGATGACTTCGCTGGCGATGCCGGCATCGCGCAGGCGCAGGGCTTCTTCGAGCGCGATTTCGTCGAAGGGATTGGGCGAGAGCTTGACGCCGTCCGTGACCACGCCGGAGCCGTCCGGCTTGACCTGGATGCGGACGTTGTAGTCCACCACGCGCTTGTAGGCGACGAGGATTTTCATCTTGTACGAGATCCTTCAGCTTTACGGAAAGGCCCGCCGCGGCGGCTGGCAGGGGCAGTGGGTCGATTTTAGCCGGCAAAAGGGTTCCGTGCGATGGCGTATGGTTTTGTTGCAGTGCGGCATGCCCGTGCGATCAGCTGCGGCGGACGCACGAAAAACGGCTATGCTTCCAAACCTTTGCATGTGGGCAATGGGTGCCCGAGGAGAAGTGGGTGGCAACTTGGCTTGTGACCGGCGGGGCCGGCTTCATTGGTGGCAATTTCGTCCGCGAAGCGGTGGGCCGTGGCATCAAGGTGGTCAACCTCGACCTGCTGACCTATGCCGGAAACCTGAATACGCTGGCCTCGCTGGAAGGCGACGCCAACCACGTCTTCGTGCAGGGCGACATCGGCGATCAGGCCCTGGTGGCCCGCCTGCTGGCCGAGCACCAGCCTGACGCGGTGGTCAACTTCGCCGCCGAAAGCCATGTGGACCGCTCGATCGACGGGCCGGGCGCATTCGTGCAGACCAACGTCGTCGGCACGCTGGGCCTGCTGGAAGCGTCGCGCGACTACTGGAAGGCGCTGCCCGAGGGGCGTCGCGAGGCCTTCCGCTTCCTGCACGTGTCCACCGACGAGGTGTACGGCACGCTGGGCGAGACCGGCAAGTTCACCGAGACCACGCCTTACGCGCCCAACTCGCCGTACTCGGCCTCGAAGGCTGCCTCGGACCACCTGGTCCGCGCCTTCCACCACACCTACGGCCTGCCGGTGCTGACCACCAACTGCTCCAACAATTACGGCCCGTACCACTTCCCGGAGAAGCTCATCCCGCTGGTCATCGCCAAGGCCCTGGCCGGCGAGCCGCTGCCGGTGTACGGCGACGGCAAGCAGGTGCGCGACTGGCTGTTCGTCAGCGATCACTGCGAGGCGATCCGCACCGTACTGGCCAAGGGCCGGGTGGGCGAGACCTATAACGTCGGCGGCAACGCCGAGCGCCAGAACATCGAGGTCGTGCAGGCGATCTGCGCGCTGCTCGACCAGCGTCGCCCGCGTGCCGATGGCCAGTCGCGCGCCACCCAGATCACCTACGTCGCCGACCGCCCGGGCCACGACCGCCGCTACGCGATCGATGCCTCCAAGCTGAAGGACGAGCTGGGCTGGGAGCCCAAGCACACGTTCGAAGAGGGGATCGCCTTCACCGTGGACTGGTACCTGGACAACCAGGACTGGGTCAACGGCGTGCTCGATGGCAGCTATCGCCTCGAACGCATCGGCACCGCCGCCTGATCACGGAGCGATCGACATGAGCAAGCGCAAGGGCATCATCCTCGCCGGCGGTTCCGGCACCCGGCTGTACCCGATCACCAAGGGCGTCAGCAAGCAACTGCTGCCGGTGTACGACAAGCCGATGATCTACTACCCGCTCAGCGTGCTGATGCTGGCGGGCATCCGCGACGTGCTGATCATCAACACGCCGCACGAACAGGCGCTGTTCCAGAACCTGCTGGGCGATGGCTCGCAGTGGGGCATGAACATCCAGTACGCCGTGCAGCCGAGCCCGGACGGCCTGGCCCAGGCCTACCTGATCGGCCGCGATTTCGTCGCCGGGCAGCCGAGCTGCCTGGTGCTGGGCGACAACATCTTCCATGGCCATGGCCTGACCGAGGTCCTGCAGCGCGCCGACGAGCGCGAACACGGGGCGACGGTGTTCGGTTACTGGGTGAATGATCCAGAGCGCTACGGCGTGGCCGAGTTCGATGCCGCCGGCAAGGTCATCGGGCTCGAGGAGAAGCCGGCCAACCCGCGCTCGCATTACGCCGTGACCGGGCTGTACTTCTATGACGGACGTGCGTCCGACTTCGCTTCCGAACTCAAGCCGTCCCCGCGCGGCGAGCTGGAGATCACCGACCTCAACCGCGTGTACCTGGAAGACGGTTCGCTACACCTGGAGGCACTCGGTCGCGGTTACGCCTGGCTCGACACCGGCACGCACCAGTCGCTGCACGAGGCGGCGAATTTCATCGAGACCATCCAGGGACGCCAGGGCCTGCAGGTGTGTTGCCCGGAGGAAATCGCCTTCGGCCATGGCTGGATCGACGCCGCGCAGCTGGAGAAGCTGGCCGCGCCCCTGCTCAAGAACGGCTACGGCCAGTACCTGCACCAGATCGTACAGCGAGGAAAACTGCTTTGAAGATCATCGAGACCGCCCTCCCGGGCTGCGTAGTCCTCGAGCCGGCCGTGTTCGGTGACGAACGCGGCTTCTTCCTGGAGACCTGGAACGCCGAGCGTTTCGGCGAGCATGGCCTGCCCACCCGGTTCGTGCAGAGCAATCTTTCCTCCTCGGCCAAGGGCGTGCTGCGCGGCCTGCATTACCAGTGGCCGCGACCCCAGGGGAAGCTCGTCAGCGTGGTCGAGGGCGAGGTGTATGACGTTGCGGTCGACATCCGTCGCGGCTCGCCGACCTTCGGCCAGTGGGCCGCGGTGGTCCTGAGCGCCGAGAACCGTCGCCAGTTCTGGATCCCGGAAGGCTTCGCGCATGGCTTCGCCGTGCTCTCCGAGCGCGCCGTTTTCAGCTACCTGTGCACCGAGGTCTACGTCAAGGAAGCCGACGCCGGCGTGCGTTGGGACGATGCAGCCATCGGCATCGACTGGCCGATCAGCAACCCCGTCCTGTCCGGCAAGGACGCGGCGGCGCCGTTCCTGGCCGATATCCCCGAAGATCGTCTTCCGGTGTTCGCGCAATGACCTTGCTGGTGCTCGGTGCCAACGGCCAGGTCGGCCAGGAACTGCTGCGCGCGCTCGCGCCGCTCGGCGCGTTGGTCGCCACGACCCGCAGTGGCCGACTGCCGGACGGCACGCCATGCGAGACGGCGGATTTCGACCAGCCGCAGTCGTTGACGCAGCTGCTCGATCGCCTGCGGCCGACGTGGGTGGTCAACGCGGCGGCCTATACGGCGGTTGACCGTGCGGAGCAGGAGGGCGATGCCGCGTTCCGCGCCAATGCCGAATCGCCCGGCGTCATCGCACGCTGGTGCGCGGCCAATGGCGTGCCGCTGGTCCATTACTCGACCGATTACGTGTTCGATGGGCAGGGCACCGCCCCCTATCCGGTCGATGCCGTCACCGATCCGCTCGGGGTCTACGGTGCAAGCAAGCTGGCGGGCGAACAGGCGATCGCCGATGCCGGCGGTCGCCATTTCATCTTCCGCACGGCCTGGGTCCACGCCTCTCATGGGAACAATTTCCTGCGCACGATGCTGCGCGTGGGGGCAGACCGCGAAGAGTTGAAGGTGGTGGCCGACCAGATCGGTACGCCGACCCCGGCGGCCCTGATCGCCGACATCACCGCCCGGGCGATTGCCCAGGACGACGGTCGGCGCTCGGGAACCTGGCACCTGACCGCGGCGGGGCAAACCAGCTGGCACGGCTTTGCCGGGGAAATTTTCAACCAGGCGCTTGCGCTGGGCCTGATCGCGCGCGCGCCCAAGGTCCTGCCCATCGGCACCGCCGAATACCCGACGCCGGCGCGTCGCCCGGCCTATTCCTGCCTGGACACCGGCACCTTGGTGCGCGATTTCGGGGTAGCGCTGCCTGAGTGGCAGGCGGGAGTCGCTCGCGTGCTGGGAGAGCTTGCCGCGCAGCGCTGAGCACAGCCACCGTGCAGTAAAGCAACGGCGACGGGTCTCCCCGTCGCCGTTGCTGTTTCCAGGCCAGAGGCTTCAGGCGCGTCCGTAGGTATCCTCGAAGCGCACGATGTCGTCCTCGCCCAGATAGCTGCCGGACTGCACTTCGATCAGCTCCAGCGGCAGCTTGCCCGGGTTGCGCAGGCGATGGGTGACGCCAAGCGGGATGTAGGTGCTCTGGTTCTCGGTGAGCAGCAGCACGTCCTCGCCACGGGTGACTTCGGCGGTTCCGCTCACCACGATCCAGTGCTCGGCGCGATGGTGGTGCATCTGCAGGCTGAGCGTGGCACCGGGCTTGACGGTGATGCGCTTGACCTGGAAACGCTGGCCGTTGTCGATCGAGTCGTAGGCGCCCCACGGGCGGTAGACCTTGCGGTGCCAGGTGGCCTCGGAGCGCTGGTCGCGCTTGATCTGGGCGACGACCTCCTTGACCTCCTGCATGCGCTCGCTCTTGCCGACCAGGACCGCGTCGACCGTCTCCACGACCACCACGTCGTCCAGCCCGATCATCGCGATGAGGCGGTCGCCATAGGCATAGGTGTTGTGGCAGTCGATCGCGATCACGTCGCCATGGTGCGCGTTGCCTTCCGCGTCCTGCGCCGATACCTCGCGCAGCGCGGCCCAGGAGCCGACGTCGCTCCAGCCGGCGTCCAGCGGCACCACGACCGCATCGGCGGTCTTCTCCATCACGGCATAGTCGATCGAATCCGACGGCACGGCGGCGAAGGCATCCTTGTGCAGGCGGGTGAAGTCGCTGTCGCGCTTGGCGCCGTTCCAGGCCAGGCCGACGGCCTCGAGCATCTGCGGGTTGAGCCGGCCCAGCTCGGCCAGGTAGCGCGAGGCCTTGAACAGGAACATGCCGCTGTTCCAGAAATACTCGCCGGAGGCGACGTAGCCCTGGGCGGTGGCCAGGTCGGGCTTCTCCACGAAGCGTTCGACGCCACGCGGCCCCTGGCCCGGAGCGGCCTTGATGTAGCCGTAGCCGGTTTCCGGCCCGGTCGGCACGATGCCGAAAGTCACCAGCTTGCCGGCCTCGGCGGCTGGCACCGCCTCGCCCACGGCGCGCCGGAAGGCGGGCTCATCGGCGATCACGTGATCGGAGGGAAGCACCAGCAGCAGCGCGTCGGCGCCATCGCGGGTCGCCTCCAGCGCGGCCGCTGCAATTGCCGGTGCGGTATTGCGGCCGACCGGTTCTAGCAGGATCGCCTGCGGTTGCGCGCCCACCTGCTGCAGTTGCTCGGCCGCGACGAAGCGATGCTCCTCGTTGGCCACCACGAGCGGGGGCTTGCCTGCGAGCGGCGCCACGCGGCGCCAGGTCGATTGCAGCATGCTCAGTTCGCCGGTCAACGGCAGGAACTGCTTCGGGTAGGACTCGCGCGACAGCGGCCACAGGCGCGTGCCGGAGCCACCGGAGAGGATGACGGGCTGGATGTCGGTCATGGGGGCACTTCCTCGACTGGGGGAGGGGGAGGAGGGTCAGGCCTTCAGCAACCTGGAGATTTCTTCGGTGCGCGCCTGCATCAACCCGGCGTCACCGCGCGCCTCCACGTTCAGCCGCAGCAGCGGCTCGGTGTTGGAGCTGCGCAGGTTGAAGCGCCAGTCACCGAAATCGGCGCTGATACCGTCGGTATGGTCCAGCGCCGGCGACTGCGCGGCGAAGTGTTCCATCACCCGCGCGACCGCGGCCTTGGCGTCGGCAACCTTGAAATTGATCTCGCCGCTGCACGGGTAGGCCGCCATGCGATCCTCCACCCAGTCGGCAAGCGAGCGGCCGCTCTCGGACACCAGCTGGGCGATAAGCAGCCAGGGAATCATGCCCGAATCAGCGTAGGCGAATTCACGGAAGTAATGGTGTGCGCTCATCTCGCCGCCGTAGACGGCGTCCTCGGCGCGCATCTTCTCCTTGATGAAGGCGTGGCCGCTCTTGCACAGCACCGGCACGCCGCCGGCCGCTTCGACCATCTCCACCGTGTTCCAGACCAGGCGCGGGTCATGCACGACCTTGCCGCCCGGATTGCGCGCAAGAATGGCCTTGGCGAGCAGGCCGACCAGGTAGTAGCCCTCGATGAAGCGGCCGGTATGGTCGAAGAAGAAGCAGCGGTCGAAGTCGCCATCCCAGGCGATGCCGAAATCGGCGCCGTGCGTACGCACCGCCTCCGCGGTCGCGGCACGGTTTTCCGGCAAAAGGGGATTGGGGATCCCGTTCGGGAAGTTGCCGTCGGGCTCGTGGAAAACCCGGATGAACTCGAACGGCAGGTGCGCGGCCAGCAGGTCGACGATCGTGCCGGCACCCCCGTTGCCCGCATTGACGACCAGCTTCAGCGGCTTCAAAGATGCCCGGTCGACATAGCCGAGCAGGTGCTGGATGTATGCCGACTTGTCCGTCGCCTCGCGCAGCCCGGCCGTCGGTTCGGCCGCCGCTGCCTTGTCCGCTTCCACCGCGTCGGCAATCGCGAACAGGCCGGTGTCCGAGCTGATCGGGCGCGCGTTCTCGCGGACCAGCTTCATGCCGTTGTAGTCCATCGGGTTGTGGCTGGCGGTGACCATCACGCCGCCGGCCGCGCCCAGGTGGTCGGTCTGGAAATAGACTTCCTCGGTGCCGCACAGGCCGATGTCGATGACCTCGCGACCGGCGCCGCGCAGGCCCGCCGCCAGGGCATCCTGCAAACCCTGGCTGGTCAGCCGCACATCGTGACCCACCACCACAGGCCCCTGCTCCGTCAACTGGGCCGCCAGTGCGCTGCCGATTCGCCGCGCCATGTCCTCGTTGAGTTCGTCCGGCACGCGGCCGCGGATGTCATAGGCCTTGAAGGCAGGCAACGTCATGGGGTGATCCTGTCGATAGGGACTACCGAGTGTAGCCGGACAGATCCTTCCTGAGTGTCGAGCCGTTCCCATCCCATGGCCGGGGACAGGCGCCAGTCAGCCGCTAGAATGGGCGCCCTACATCAACGAGGTGAGGGCGGTGATGAGCAAGACCCCCGTGGCCGGGAAGCAGGGCAAGCGATTTGCCGATGCGACCGCGGCCCTGCAAGGCGTGGTGGCCGATGGACAGACCCTGGCGGTCGGTGGATTCGGCCTGTGCGGCATTCCGGAGGCGCTGATCGCGGCGCTGCGTGACAGCGGCGTGAAGGATCTGACGGTGATCTCCAACAATGCCGGCGTGGACGGTTTCGGCCTGGGCCTGCTGCTGGAAACGCGGCAGATCCGCAAGATGATTTCCTCGTACGTCGGCGAGAACAAGGAATTCGAGCGCCAGTTCCTGTCCGGTGAACTGGAGCTGGAATTCAATCCCCAAGGCACCCTGGCCGAGCGCCTGCGCGCGGGCGGTGCGGGCATTCCCGCGTTCTACACCGCCACCGGCTACGGCACCGTGGTGGCCGAGGGCAAGGAAACCCGCGAGTTCGACGGCAAGCATTTCGTGATGGAAACCGCACTTCGCGCCGACGTCTCGCTGGTCAAGGCCTGGAAGGCGGACACCGCCGGCAACCTGGTGTTCCGCAAGACCGCGCGCAACTTCAATCCTGCCTGCGCGATGGCCGGCGCATTGTGCGTGGCCGAGGTGGAGGAGCTGGTGGAGGTCGGGCAGATCGATCCGGACCAGGTACACCTGCCCGGCATCTACGTCGACCGCATCGTGGTCAATGCGAATCCGGAAAAACGCATCGAGCAGCGCACCGTGCGCGCCGCCAGGGAGGCGAACTGATGGCCTGGACCCGAGATGAAATGGCCGCGCGCGCAGCACGCGAGCTGACCGACGGCGCCTACGTGAACCTGGGCATCGGCCTGCCGACGCTGGTCGCCAACCACATCCCCGAGGGCGTGGACGTGTGGCTGCAGTCGGAGAACGGCCTGCTCGGCATCGGCCCGTTTCCCACCGAGGACGAGATCGACGCCGACCTGATCAACGCCGGCAAGCAGACCGTGACCGCGCGTCCGGGCGCCAGCTACTTCGGCAGCCATGATTCGTTCGCGATGATCCGCGGCGGCCATATCGACCTGGCCATCCTCGGCGCCATGCAGGTCACCGACCGCGGCGACATCGCCAACTGGATGGTGCCCGGCAAGATGGTCAAGGGCATGGGCGGGGCGATGGACCTGGTCGCCGGCGTCAAGCGCGTGGTCGTGTTGATGGAGCACGTCGCCAAGGATGGATCGCACAAGATCCTGCCGCAATGCGACCTGCCGCTGACCGGCGTCGGCGTGGTCAACCGCATCATCACCGACCTGGCGGTGTTTGATGTGACCGAAGATGGCCTGAAGCTGGTCGAGGCCGCCGAGGGCGTCGATCAGGAGGAGCTGCGAAGCAAGACGGGCGTGGCGTTTACGCGCTGAGCTTCAGCCCGCGCTGCGACGCGCATAGCGGTACGACGCCGGTCTTGGGGCCGGCGTCCTGCCCAGGGGGTCATCGCTGCCGGCCACACGCAGTCCCCCCGCCACCGCAGCAGAGGCAAACGCGCGTTCCAGCGCATGTGCCAGGGTGCCGTCCACCTGCCCTTCCTCGGGCTCGAATTCCGACGCCGACAGGTGGGCATCGAGGATGGGCCGCAGGGCCTCGGCACGAACCCAGAACATGGTGCCCGAGGCGAACCACGCATCGCGGCCGCGCAGTTGGATCCCCAGCCGCGTGCCAAGGAAATCCAGGCCCGGTGCGTTGTCGCCGAGGAACTCCTCGACCGGCAGCAGGTGGCCTGCCGGAGCCAGCAGGCCCAGGCCGGGGTCGCCGGCAAAGGCGGCTACCAGCGCGCCGGCCCGCTGCGGGGGAAGCAGGGCATCGAGCAACTCCGTGCACCATTGCGCGCCGTCATCGCGATGCTCGGACTGCTTGGTGTGGAGTTTCAGGAGCAGGTCGACGCCTTCGTCGTAGAGGCGGTCGGCCACCTGCAGGAAGGGAAGCACGTCGCGTCCACGGTTCTCATGCAGGCTGAGTTCGGCCTCCACCCCCTCGGCGTCGAGGATTTCCTGGACGCCGTCGCGCAAGGCCGGGGTGCAGGTGACGACGATGCGTCCCTCCAGGCCACTCGCGCGCCATGCGCGCACAAGGGCTGGCAGGGTATCCAGGTACCAGGCGTGCACGACAACTCCGATGCGCGGTCCGATCCCCACGGCGGCGGGCAGCAGCGCGCGGCGGGTGGCTTCGAGCCAGGCATGTCCGAGTCGCATGTCCGGCTCCAGCACCGCGCCTTCCGCCCACTCGTTCCAGGCATTGACGAAGACCAGCCGGTGTTCTTCGGGCACGTCGCGCAGGCGCTCGTGGACGGTGCGCCGCAGCCAGTCGCCATACCCGCGTGGCGAGGCATGCAGCAGCACGCGGCCGCGTCCAGGGCGCCGGGGTTCGTTGTCCCAGCCGGGATTCACCCCGGGATAGAGGCGATAAGCCGGCAGTGGCCGGCCCGCGGCCTCCCGGGCCAGCGCGCGCCAGTCCAGCACCTCGCCGTGGTAGTCCGGGTTGATCAGCGTCTGCGCCGCGCCCACCGATGGCGGCGTGCTCATGTTCGGGGGGAACTCAACCGCCGCATCGAAACCGATATCGGTTGGGTCCGGTCGCTCGAAACCCTGTACATATGCCAGGTGGATCTCGCCGATCCCGTTGTCGCGACACCACTGGCGCCAACGACCGGCCGTCGCCCTCGGGTCGGGCATGAGGGCGGGGCGGTACACCAGCAGCATCGGCTTGCCATCCACGCGCAAGGCACGGCGGTCACGCAGGTAGGTGGCCACGTGGGCGATGAAGGCCAGGTCGTCCTCGGCGCTGTGCTGCTGGGCGATCAATACGTCCTGGTCGCGGCCATCCCAGCGCCGGGCCCAGTTCTCGTTGGCCCAGCACAGGCAGAACGGCAGCTCGATGTCGGCAGTGGCCAGCCACTGCTGCAGGGGCTGCTCCAGCAGGGTGTGGCCGGCGAACCAGTAGAAGTAGAAACAGAAAGCGCCGATCCCGTAATCGGCAGCCAGCCGCGCCTGCGCGCGCATCACCTCGACATCGCGCAGGTCGTAGTAGCCCAGGTCCGCGGGCAGCCGCGGCTGCGCGTGGCCCTCGAACTGGGGCAGCGCGCGGGTCACATTGCGCCACTCGGTGAAGCCCTTGCCCCACCACTGGTCATTCTCGGGAATGGGATGGAACTGTGGCAGGTAGAACGCGACCAAGCGGGCGGGAAGCGGCTGCGGCAACGATCCGGGTGCATAGGGCACATGGCCGATCGCTGCTTCGTCGGCGCGCACCAGAGGCCGGCGCGGCCGATCCCCTCCGGCAATCCGTCCCCGCGCCGGCGCCGGCGCCCAGTCCGCGTGGCGTTGCAGGAATCTGGCGCGCCAGCGATCACGCGTACCCTCGCTCAGGGGCAGGGCGCGGAACACGGTGCGCAGCGCTCGATAGAGCGCGTTGCGAGCGGAACCGGGAAACAAGCTCATGCGGTCACAGGTTCTGGTAATTCGGCCCCGAACCACCTTCCGGGGTCACCCAGGTGATGATCTCGTACGGGTCCTTGATGTCGCAGGTCTTGCAGTGCACGCAGTTGGCGGCGTTGATCTGCAGGCGCTTGCCGGTGGCGGTGGTGGCGTCGGCGACGATCTCGTAGACGCCGGCCGGGCAGAAGCGCGTGCACGGATTGTCGTATTCCTGCGCACAGCGGGTCACGCAGATGTCCGGGTCGGCGACCTTCAGGTGGACCGGCTGGTCCTCGTCATGCTCGGTGGCGGCGAAGTACACGCCCTGCAGTCGATCGCGCGGTGCGAGCTCGCGCTGCACGTAGTCGCGCACCGGCTCCTCGTGCTCGCCGACCTTGTCCAGCGAGCTCCAGTCGGCCTTGTTCTTCAGCGTCCATGGCGACAGCCCGAAGGTGGCGGTCTCCCACACGGCGTTGGCCAGGCCGAACCACAGGCCCTTCTTGAAGCCGGGCTTGATGTTGCGCACCTGCTTGAGCTCGGCCATGACTTCGGAGTCGCGCAGGCGGGCATCGAAGCCTTCCGGCGCCAGCTGCGAGGCGGCCAGGTGCTCGGCGGCGAGCATGCCGCTGCGGATGGCCTGGTGGGTGCCCTTGATCTTGGGCACGTTGAGCAGGCCGGCGGTGTCGCCGATCAGCAGCGCGCCAGGCATTTCGACCTTCGGCAGCGACTGCCAGCCGCCGCTGGCGATCGCGCGCGCACCGGCCGACAGGATGCTGCCGCCTTCCAGCAGCGACTTCACCGAGGGGTGGTTCTTCCACTGCTGGAAGGCCTCCCACGGCTTGTATTCGGGATCGTGGTAGTCCAGCCCGCTGATGTAGCCCAGCGCGACCTGGTTGTTCTCCAGGTGGTACAGGAAGCTGCCGCCGTAGGTCTGCGGGTCGGCCGGCCAGCCCAGGGTGTGCACGATCTTGCCCGGCTTCACGCGACCCTCGGGGACCTGCCACAGCTCCTTGATGCCGATCGAATAGCCCTGCGGATCGCTGTCGGCATCCAGGCCGAAGCGCTTCACCAGCCGCTTGGTGAGGTGGCCGCGCGCGCCTTCGGCCAGCACGGTGACCTTGGCGTGGATGTCGATGCCGGCGGTGTAGCCAGGCTTGTGCGAGCCGTCGCGGGCCACGCCCATGTCGCCGATGCGCACGCCGATGACCTTGCCGGCCTCGTCGTGCAGCGTCTCGGCGGCAGCAAAGCCCGGGTAGATTTCCACGCCCAGCGCCTCGGCCTGCGGCGCCAGCCAGGCACACATCGCGCCGAGGCTGACGATGAAGTTGCCGTGGTTGCGCATCTGCGGCGGGACGACGGGGAACTTCGTCCCGCCGTCCTTGGTGAGGTACCAGAACTCGTCCTCGGCGGCCGGCACGCAGATCGGCGGCGGGTTGTCGCGCCAGCCCGGCAGCAGGCGGTCCAGCGGCTCGGGCTCGATGACCGCGCCGGAGAGGATGTGCGCGCCGATCGTGCTGGCCTTCTCGATCACGCAGACCGACAGGTTCGGGTCCAGCTGCTTGAGGCGGATGGCGAAGGCCAGCCCCGCCGGGCCGGCGCCCACGGTGACGACGTCGTACTCCATCACGTCACGTTCGACTGCTTCGGACGCGACTGCGCCGACTCCGGTTTCCGACATGCTGACCCACTCCCGTTGGCTCGATGGCTGCCGCCCATTTTCAGGGTTTGGGCGGGGCCGGGCAAATTCCGCACGCCGGCGTATGGGGGGCGGGTCGGCGCATCGGGCCATGCTAGCGTGGCCGGATGAAGATCGACCTTCCCGGCGCGGACGTGGAATGGCGGCCCGGCTGGCTGCCGGAGCCGGAGGCCGAGGCCCTGCGCCAGGCCTTGCGGGAGCAGGTGGACTGGGAGGTGCACAGGATCCGGATCTTCGGCCGCCAGGTGGATTCACCGCGCCTGAGCCGCTGGATCGGCGACCCCGACGCCCGCTACCGCTATTCCGGCACCGATTTCGTCCCGCACGACTGGCCTCCGGTGCTGGACGCGGTCCGTACGCGCCTGGCCGCAGATACCGGCACCAGCTTCAACAGCGTTCTGCTGAACCGTTATCGCGACGGCGCCGACGCGATGGGCTGGCACAGCGACGACGAGCCCGAACTGGGCCCGCGCCCGCTGATCGCCTCGCTGAGCCTGGGCGCACCGCGGCGCTTCGTGTTCCGTCATCGCCAGGACAAGGGCCTCAAGCGCGAGCTGGTGCTCGGCCACGGCGACCTGCTGCTGATGGGCGGCGACACGCAGCGCCTGTATCACCACGCGCTGCCGCGCACGGCCAAACCGGTGGGAGAGCGGATCAACCTGACCTTCCGGACCATCGGGCGGTAGCGCTTTCACCTCGCGGGAGCAGCTTCCCGCGAGGAAGACCGCCCATGTGGGATCGGCGCCTGTGGGAGCGGCTTCAGCCCCGAATGGCCCCGCCGCGAGCGGGCAACTCCGCAGGCCCGCATGGCGCCGGGCCCTCACCTGTCCGTCGCGACGGCTGCCGCATTCGTCGCAGCGGTACGCAGGCCAGATACCTCCGCGCCGAGACTGGCGCGGAGCGTCTACTCCCCGAGCCTGTTGCGCTCGTCCGCAGGTGCCATGCGATCGCGGCGCGATCAGCGCCGCGTTGCGTTGCTCGCGGCCGCATCCTGCTGGCCGCTCACCAGCGTCCAGCCGACCAGGTCATGGGTGGCCTGCTGCATGGCCTGTTCGAACGCCGCCGCCACCGAGGCGACATCGGTGGCGGCCGCCGGTCGGGCAACCAGGAAGGTGCGCGAGGCGACCACGCGCTGGTCCATGTTGTGCAGCAGCCGCGCGCTGATCTCGATCGTCGCCGATGGCAGGGCCTGGCCGGCGTAGTCCGATTCGAAGCGGCGCAGGTCCAGCAGCAGGCGGTAATCGGCGCGGATGCCGTCGCTGCTGCGCCCGACCCCGGCGATCCGGCCGCTGTCCTCGAACGCGCGCAGGACGGTGCCTTCGAGCATGTCGGTGGCCGGTTGCGCCCAACTGGCGCCCTGGTAGACCTGCAGCTCGCCAGGGGTTGGCCGCACGTTGATGCGCGGGCTGTCGACCAGGCGGGCGGCGTTCGGCTTGGCCAGGGTCAGCTGCCAATCCACCCGCGGCCAAGACGGATCCGGTTGCACGTGCACGTCCGGGGCGAAGATCGTCACCGGCTCGCGCGAGCCGGTGGACAGGATCGAGCAGCCGCCCAGCAGCAACAGCGGCAGGAGCAGCCACGGGGAGATCGAACGCATCGGCTTCATTTGGGTTGGTACTCCTTGGGTGCGTCGCGGCCCAGCAGGTAGCGCGCAGGATTGTTCTCCAGCCGGTCGCTGACCCGGCGCAGGTCGCGGATCAGCCCGCGCAGCTCCGCCAGCGTCGGGCCGAGCTGGGCCAGGCCTTCGTTGGCGAAGCTGTTGATGGCCGCGCGGTTGTCGCCAAGGATGCCGTTGGCATTGTTGGCCGCCGAGTCGAGCTTGGACAGGGTGGAGTCGAGCTTGTCCAGGATCGGCGGCAGCTGCTGTACCAGGTTCTGGTCCAGCCGCTGCACGGTGCCGTTGGTGGTCTTGAGCGTGGTGTCGAGCTGGCGCGCGGCGTCGCGCGCGCTGAGCAGCAGGGCCTGCACGCCCTCGTCGCGGTTGGAGATCGAGTTGCTGATCGTCTCCAGGTTGCGCAGCGTGGTCGAAATGCTGGCGACGTTGCGGTCGCTGAGCACCTCGTCCAGGCGTTCGACGATCCGGTTGGCGGTGTCGGTGATGTTCTGCAGCGCCGAGGGCGTGGTCTGGATGATCGGCGCGTCGCTCTTGTCGACCGTGCTCAGCGCCGGCGATTCCGGCGTGCCGCCGCTGAGCTGGATGATCGACGGGCCGGTGAGGCTGGTGATGGCCAGCTTGGCGCGGGTATCGACCTTGATCGGCGTGGTCGAGTTCAGCCGCACCCGCGCGACGACCTGGCGGGGATCGTTCGGCGCCAGCGTCAGCTCGGTGATCGAGCCGACCGCGATGCCGTTGTACTGCACCGGGCTGCCCACCGACAGGCCGGTGACCGCTTCGCGGAACACGACCCGGTACTCGGTCCAGGTGCGGTCGGAGGAGTACTTGGCGGCCCACAATCCGAACAGCAGCAGGGCCAGCCCCGCCACGATGGTGAAGGCGCCGATCAGCACGTAGTTGGCTTTGGTTTCCATCAGGCGATCTCGTTCGATTGCAGGTGGGCATCGCGGGCATCACGCGCGGCGCGCGCCCGCGGGCCATGGAAGTATTCCTGCACCCAGGGGTGGTCGACCTGCTCGATCTCGGCGAGCGGGGCGGTGGCGATCACCTTGCGGTCGGCGATCACCGCCACGCGGTCGCAGATCGCGTACAGGGTGTCCAGGTCGTGGGTGATCAGGAACACGGTCAGGCCAAGGGCCTGCTGCAGGGTCTTGATCAGTCGGTCGAAGGCCGCCGCGCCGATCGGATCCAGGCCGGCGGTGGGTTCGTCCAGGAACAGCAGCGGCGGATCCAGCGCCAGGGCGCGCGCCAGGCCGGCGCGCTTGCGCATGCCGCCGGACAGCTGCGAGGGAAGCTTGTCCAGGGCGTCGGCAGGCAGGCCGGACAGCTTGATCTTCAGCAGCGCCAGCTCATAGAACCAGCGTTCGGGGAACTCGGGATGGCGTTCCTTCAGCGGCACCTGCACGTTCTCGCCGACGCTCAGCGAGGAGAACAGCGCGCCGTCCTGGAACAGCACCCCGGTGTTGCGGGTGATGTGGTCGCGCTCGGCCAGGTCTTCGGAGGCGGGGTCGGCGCCGAGCACCTCGATCCGGCCCTCGTCCGGCCGGCGCAGGCCCAGGATGCTGCGCATCAGCACCGACTTGCCGGTGCCCGAGCCGCCGACCACGCCGAGGATCTCGCCGCGGCGCACGTCCAGGTCCAGGCCCTCGTGCACGACCTGGCTGCCGAAGCGGTTGACCAGTCCGCGCACGGAAATGGCGATCTCCGCCTCGGCCGGTTCGGCTTGCGGGTCGGTGGCGGGAGCGGGGTGGGGATCGATCGCCATCACCAGTCCATCTTCATGAACCACAACGCCGCCAGCGCGTCGAGGATGATCACCAGCGAGATCGTCTGCACCACGCTGGATGTCGTGCGCTCGCCGACCGACTGCGCGGTACCGGTGACCTTCAGGCCCTCCAGGCAGCCGATCAGCGCGATCACGACGGCGAACACCGGCGCCTTGGACATGCCGACCAGGAAGTGCCGCACCTCGATGGTCTCGTGCATGCGCGCCAGGTACATCTGCGGCGGAATGCCCAGGTCGAACGCGCCCACGGTCACGCCACCGGCCAGGCCGGCGATCATCGCGATGAAGGTCAGCAGCGGCAGCATCACCAGCAACGCCAGCAGGCGCGGGATGACCAGCAGGTCGACCGGGTCCAGGCCCAGGGTCTGTATGGCGTCGATCTCCTCGCGCGACTTCATCGCGCCGATCTGCGCGGTGAACGCGCTGGCGGTGCGGCCGGCCAGCACGATCGCGGTCAACAGCACGGCGAACTCGCGCAGGAAGGCGATGCTGACCAGTTCGACCACGTAGATCTCCGCGCCGAAGTCGCGCAGGATCGTCGAGCCGAGGAAGGCGATCACCGCGCCCACCAGATAGGACAGCAGCACCACCAGCGGCACCGCATCCAGGCCGACCTGCTCCATGTGGCTGACCGTGGCGGTCAGGCGGAAGCGGCGCGGCTCCTTGAACAGCCGCGCCAGCTTGACCAGGTTCTCGCCCAGGAAGCTGGCGAGCTGGACGATGTCCCCGCCCATGGTGTGCACGGCGCGGCCCAGGCGCTCCAGCGCGGCGGCGAAGCCGTAATCGCGCGCAGGCTTGGGCCGGTCGTCCTCCAGCTCCTCGATGGTGCACACCAGCGCGCGGTGCTCTTCGCGGAAGTCGATCGCATCGTCAGGCAGGCCGGCGCGGTTGGCGAAGCGCAGCAGCTGCAGCACGCCGGCCGAATCAAGCTGGGCGATCTCGCGGGCGTCGATCCGGCAGGGTTCGCGCGGCAGGCCCTGCAGCAGTTCGGCGGCGGCCACGGCGGTGTCCAGCACCCAGCTTCCGGACAGCCGGATGCGGCCGGGTTCGTGCGTGTCCCGGTCGAGCGAGGGTGGCTGGTGGGCGGTCTGTTGGCGCATGCGTGCGGGAGCATACATGGGCCGGCGTCACAGGCGAATGCACTTCCGGGCCGACCTGCGCGCCGGCCGGCGGTTTACAGCCGGCAAGGGCCTGGACATACACTTGCATGCCCGCCGACGACCGGAGGGGCCCCCCGTCCTGCCGACAGCCCCGAATGTCCGTCGCCACCGCCGCACCGCCCACCACCAGCGCCACCTACGCGCAGCGCGTGGCCTTCGTGTCCGAAATCGCCAGCCGGCTGCACAGCTACGGCACCACCGCGCAGCGGCTGGAGGCGGCGCTGATCGCCCTGTCCCAGCAGCTGGACCTGGACTGCGAGCCGTGGTCGAACCCGACCGGGGTGATCCTCAGCTTCAGCGATCCCAGCAAGGCGATCGGTTCCAGCGACATCACCCGGGTGATCCGCCTGGCCCCGGGCGAGAACGACCTCTACAAGCTCAGCGTCGCCGACTACATCGCCGACAGCGTGGCCAGTGGCCGGATGAGCATCGCCCAGGGCCACACGGCGCTGCGGCGGCTGGACCGTGAGGTCGACGGCCGCGGTCGCAAGGCAATGCAGGTGTTCGCCTTCGGCCTGGCCGCGGCGAGCGTCGCCGGGCTGTGGAAGCTGCCCTGGCTCGATATCGCCACCGCCGGCGTGATCGGCGTGCTGATCGGCCTGCTGACCCGGTACACCGACCGCCGGCCGGCGACCAAGGAGGCCGGCGATGCGCTTGCCGCCCTGCTGGCCGGTTTCGTCGCCACCGTGGTGGCGGCGCTGATCGGTTCGCTGAACCTCAACACGGTGATCATCGCCTCGCTGATCGTGCTGCTGCCCGGCATGGCGCTGACCAACGCGGTCAACGAGCTGGCCAGCCAGCACTGGGTGTCGGGCACGGCGCGGCTGGCTGGTGCGGTGACCACGGTGCTCAAGCTCACGGTCGGCGCGGTGATCGCGGTGACCCTCACCCAGTACCTGGGACTGGAACCGCAGGTGCGCGCGGTGCGGCCGCAGGCGCACTGGGTGGAATGGGCCTCGCTGCTGGTGGCGGCCTATGCCTTCGCGGTGCTGTTCAAGGCGCACCGGCGCGACTACGGCTGGGTGATGGCCGCGGCGATCGCCGGCTACGTGATCGCCCGCTTTGCCGGCCAGGAGTGGGGCAGCCCGGCCGGGGTGTTCGCTTCAGCGATGACGCTGACGGCAGCGGGCAACCTGTTCGGCCGTACGATCCAGAAGCCCGGGGCGCTGATCCGGCTGCCGGGCATCATCATGCTGGTGCCCGGCAGCACCAGCCTGCGCGGCTTCCTCAACCTGGTGCAGCAGCAGAACGTGGACGTCGGCCAGGCGGCGCTGCTGGCGGTGACCAACATCGTGATGGCGCTGGTGGCCGGGCTGCTGTTCGGCAACCTGCTGATTCCTGCGCGGAAGAACCTGTAAAGCGGGGCGCCCGCGTTCGCGGGCTGTATTGGGGTTTTATGAGGGCGCGCCGTGTTTGCGGAGGCTTGGCCCTGACTTAGGTTTGGGAGCGCCGCCCCGACGGGCATGTGCGCGTCGGTTTCGGCAGGCGTCCATGTCGTGACGAAACCGAACGTTGCACATCCATGTGCAACTCGCGCACATGCGCGCCGAGGCGGCACCCGGCGCCTTGATTTCCCCATTCTTCGGGGGCGCGCTGGGGGAGTGGAAGAGAAGAGCGGCTCCCCCGACCCTTTCGCGAGCACCGACTTCGCGCCTGCGCTCGCCGTCTCCCCGTAGGAGCGGCGCCGGGTGGTCCCGGGCCATCGGCCGGCAGATAAAACAAAAACGCCGGCACGGGGCCGGCGTTTTCTCAAGGTGATTGCCAGGATTTACTTCTTCCTGATCAGGAAATCCTCGGGTTTCTTGCCCTTGGCGGTCAGCTCGGCCATCCAGCGTGGCTGCTTGCCGCGGCCGGTCCAGGTTTCCTTGGTGTTGGCCGGGTTGCGGTACTTCGGCGCGACCTTGCCCAGCTTGCGGCCGGCGCGCGGACTGGTTCCGGCGGCCTTGCCGCGTGCGGCGGGCGCGGCGGTGCCGAACAGTTCCTCGATCGTGTAGCCCTCGGCCTTGGCCGCGCGCACCAACTGGGCGCGGACCTTGGCGATCGGCGTGCGCTTGGCCACCACGCTCTGCCGCTTCCTGGCGTTCTTGATCAGCACATCCAGCTGCTTGGCCGACAGGCCGGTGAGATCGATCGACATCGCGACTCCAGAATATGAAAAAGGGGGCGGCCATTTCTGGCATCGCCCCCGATCATAATGTCGGTTTATTGACGTTTACAAACCCTTCCCGGCCCGGGAAGGGTTTTCCCGGGATATTCGGCCGGGTTTTTGCGCTCAGCCGGCCAGCCGCGAGAGCAGGGCGGCCTTGTCGAGGTTTTCGGCATCGGCGGCGTTGCGGGCGCGGTATTCGAACGTGCCGGCGGCCAGCCCGCGTTCGGAGACCACCACGCGGTGCGGGATGCCGATCAGTTCCATGTCGGCGAACATCGCACCCGGGCGCAGCCCGCGATCGTCCAGGGCCGCGTCGATGCCGGCGGCCTGCAGCTCGGCCAGCAGCGACTCGGCGGCGGCGGCGACGCCGGCGTCGTTCTTCGGGTTGATCACGCACACCACCGCCTGCCACGGCGCCATCGGCGCCGGCCAGACGATGCCGGCGGCGTCGTGGTTCTGCTCGATCGCCGCGGCCACGATCCGCGACACACCGATGCCGTAGCAGCCCATGCTCAGCGTGGCGGCCTTGCCGTTCTCGTCGAGCACGGTCGCGCCCAGCGCTTCGGCGTACTTGCGGCCGAGCTGGAACACGTGGCCGACCTCGATGCCGCGGGCGATGCGGATTTCGCCGCCATCGGCGGCACGGTCGCCGGCGACGACGTTGCGCACGTCGGCCACGGTCTCCGGTTCGGCAAGGTCGCGGCCCCAGTTGACGCCGGCCAGGTGGAAGCCGGCCTCGTTGGCGCCGACGACGAAATCGGCCATCGCCGCGACCTCGCGATCGGCGACCACGCGGATCGGTTTGCGCGGGTTGAGCGGACCGAGGAAGCCCGGCTCGCTGCCCAGGTGCTCGGCGATCTCGGCCTCGTTGGCCAGGCGGTAGCCGGCCAGGCCGGCCACCTTGGCCAGCTTGATCTCGTTGACCGCGTGGTCGCCGCGGACCAGCACCAGCACGAAGCTGCCGTCCTCGGTGACGATGGCGACCGACTTCACCGTGCGCTGCAGGGCGATGCCGAGCAGCGCGGCGACCTCCTCGCAGGTCTTCTGCGTCGGGGTGTCGACCTTGCGCAGGGCCTCGGTGGCCGCGGCGCGGGCGGTCGGCAGGGCGGCCTCGGCGGCTTCGACATTGGCCGCGTAGTCCGAGCCGGTGGAGAACGCCAGCGCATCCTCGCCGGAATCGGCGATCACGTGGAATTCCTGCGAGGCATCGCCGCCAATCGCGCCCGAGTCGGCCTGCACGGCGCGGAATTCCAGGCCCAGGCGGGTGAAGATGCGGGTGTAGGCCGCCTTCATGTTCTCGTACTCACGCACCAGGTCGGCGTCGGTGAGGTGGAACGAGTAGGCGTCCTTCATCAGGAATTCGCGCGCGCGCATCACGCCGAAGCGCGGGCGGATCTCGTCGCGGAACTTGGTCTGGACCTGGTAGAAATTGACCGGCAGCTGCTTGTAGCTGCTCAGCTCCTGGCGCGCGAAGTCGGTGATCGCTTCCTCGGCGGTCGGCGAGTAGCAGTAGTCGGCCTGCTTGCGATCCTTGATCTTCAGCAGCTGGTCGCCGAACTTCTGCCAGCGGCCGCTCTCGTCCCACAGCTCGCGCGGCTGGATCGTCGGCAGCAGCAGCTCCACCGCGCCGGCGCGGTTCATCTCCTCGCGCACGATCGCCTCGACCTTGCGCAGCACGCGCAGGCCCAGCGGCGACCAGGTGTACAGGCCGGCGGCCAGCTTGCGGATCATGCCGGCGCGCATCATCAGCTGGTGGCTGACCAGCTCGGCGTCGGCCGGCGTTTCCTTGGTGGTGTGCAGGTGGAACTGGGACAGGCGCATCGGCGGGTTCGCAGGGGCGGAAAGGCCCTATTTTGCCCGTCATCGCCGCCGAAAGGCACTGCGCCCGGCAGGGCGGGTCGCCCCCGCGCCCCGATCGCGGGGGAAACCGGCCGGCTCAGCCGCCGCCGGCCGGCGGGCAGTAGGCCTTGATGGCGGCCTCGGCCAGCTCGCGCTGGTTGGCGCGCTCGGTGTCGTCGAGCTGGGCGTCGCCCTTGCCGTCGCCGTCCGTGTCCTTCATGACCGGACCCTTGCCCGCCAGCGTCTTCAGGTTGGCGCGCGCGGTGGTGCAGTTGGGCGACTCGGCGGCCGGGGCGGCCTCCTCGGCGGCGCCGACGATGCCGCGGTTGTCGATTCGCCGCGATTCGTACTTCTGGCCGGAGGGAGGGCTTTCGGAGTAGTGGGTGACGCCCTGGGCGTCCTTCCACTTGTAAAGATCGGTGGCACTGGCGCCAGCAGCCAGCAGCAACAGGCCGAGCAGGCCGGTCGAGTATCGCATTCTTGCTTCCCCAGGAGGTTCCCGGCGCTGATTGCAGCACAGTTGCCCGGCCAATGCGACGCCGGCCGTCGCGGTTCCGGACGGCCGGGGCGCCGCCCGATGCGCCCCCAATGGCCCAAGCTCCCCCGCAGCCACTAAACTGCCGGGATGGATGAAATGCGACCCGCTCCCCGTTCGCGCACGATCTACCTGCTGCCGAACCTGTTCACCACCGCCGGCCTGTTCTCCGGCTTCTACGCCATCATCGCCGCCGCCAACGGCGATTTCGTGCAGGCCAGCATCGCCGTCTTCGTGGCGGCGGTGATGGACGGCCTGGACGGGCGCGTGGCGCGGATGACCGGCACCAGCAGCGAATTCGGCGTGCAGTACGACTCCCTGGCCGACCTGGTCAGCTTCGGCATGGCGCCGGCCCTGGTGATGTACCACTGGTCGCTGTCGGCGCTGAAGTTCGACGGCGAGGTCATGGGCCGGGTCGGCTGGGCGGTGGCTTTCCTGTATGCGGCCTGCGCCGCGCTGCGGCTGGCGCGCTTCAATACCCAGGTCGGGGTGGTCGACAAGCGCTGGTTCATCGGCCTGGCCAGCCCGGCCGCCGCCGGCCTGATGATGTCCTTCGTCTGGGCCTTCGCCGACGGCAACCTGGGCTGGAACGGCGACGAGCTGCGCTACGTGGCGCTGGCGGTGACCCTGCTGTCGGCACTGCTGATGGTCAGCCGGATCCGCTTCTGGAGCTTCAAGGGCGGCGACAAGGGGCCGCGCGCCGATCGCGTGCGCTTCCTGCAGCTGGCGATGGTGGCCATCGTGCTGGCGATCGTGGCGATCGAGCCGGCGCGCACGCTGTTCGCGATCGGCGTGGTCTATGCCCTGTCCGGGCCGACCTTGTGGCTGTGGCGGCGCTGGCGCAAGCCGAGCGAGCCGCTGGCATGAGCGAGATGGCGGCCAGCGTGCCGTGGTCCGGGGAGCAGCTGGCCTGGCTGCAGGCCCTGGGCCATACCGTGTACCTGGACCGCGACGCGGTGCCGGAGGCACCGGCGCGTGCGCCGGCCATGGCCGAACCGGCTGTCGGTCCGGCGGAACCCGCGGCAGACCCGATGCCAGCGTCGGCCGCGCCGCGCCGGCAGGCGCCGCTTGCACCGGATACCCAGGCGCCCGCGCCGGCCGTCGCCGCCGGAACGGGCGCCGCGCCGCGTCGTGGCCGGGCCGGCCTGCCCGACCGCCTGCAGATCGCCCTGCTGCGGGCGTCAGGCCTGAATCCGAACGATCCGGCCACCCAGACCCTGATGGCGACCTGGCCGCTGGCCGAACTGCGCGCCAGCCCGGCCGCCAAGCGCGCGCTGTGGCCGCAGCTGCGCGCGCTGCGCCGGCAGGCGAGGACGCGCGGGTGAGCGCGGTCAGTGCCCCGGCGCCGGTCACGCTGCGACCGATGCGCGAGGAAGACCTCGACGCGGTGATGGAAGTCGAGCGCCGCGCCTACCCCTTCCCGTGGACGCGGGGGATCTTCCGCGACTGCCTGCAGGCCGGCTATCCGGGCCGGGTGATGGAGCAGGGCGGGGCGCTGGTCGGCTACGGCATGCTCAGCCTGGCCGCTGACGAGGCGCACATCCTCAATGTCTGCGTGGACCCGGCGCTGCAGTCGCGCGGCCACGGCCGGGTGCTGCTGCGCGCGCTGGTCCGGCTGGCCTGCGAGCGCGGGGCCCGGCGGGTATTCCTCGAGGTGCGGCCGTCCAATGCCTCGGCGGTGGCGCTCTACCATTCCGAAGGCTTCAACGAGATCGGTCGCCGCCCGCGCTACTACCCGGCCCACAACGGCCGCGAGGACGCGCTGGTGATGGCGATGGAGCTGGCTTTCGAGGGGATGGGCTGAGCTTGCCGGCCGGCGATGCATCCTTGTAGGAGCGGCTTCAGCCGCGACCGGAAATCATCGGCCCCGATGGAAATCCCGCGAGCCGATACAGTTCGCGGCTGAAGCCGCTCCTACAGCCAGCGGCGAACCCGTGCGCGGTAGGCGTCGTAGGCCCGGCCGAAGCGGGCCTGGAGCGCAGCCTCCTCGGCCGGGATCTGCAGGCGGTCGATCCAGGCCACGAACAAGGCCGCCCCGACCAGCCCCGCCGGCTGCGCCAGCCACAGGCTCCAGCCCAGCAGGGCGATGGCGTAGCCCAGGTACATCGGGTTGCGCGTCCAGCGATAGGGGCCGTCGGTCACCAGTGCGTTGCTGCGCTCGGGGTGGATCGGATTGACGGTAGTGTCGCGGCGGCGGAAGAACCGCTTGGGATGGACGTTCAAGCCCAGTCCCGATACCAGCAGCGCGAGACCGGCGGCGCGGACGACCGAAGGGGCATCAAGGCGCCAGGAGGCCGGCAGCGCCCAGGCGGCGAGGGCCAAGGCCGCCACCAGTACCGGTGGCGGCATGCGCGGTGCGCGTGTGCTCAGAGCTTGGCGCGCTGCGCGCGCAGGCCGTCCAGCTGGGCAGCCCAGTCGGCCAGGCGCACGCGTTCCTGCTCGACGACCGCCGCCGGCACCTTGTCGGTGAACTTGGCCAGCTTGGCCTCGCTCTTTTCCTTTTCGGCGGCGACGCGGGCGATTTCCTTGTCCAGGCGCGCGCGCTCGGCGTCGAGGTCGACCAGGCCTTCCAGCGGCACCAGCAGCTTCAGTTCGCCGACGATCGCCGTCGCGGCGGCCGGGGCTTCGGCGCCGGTTTCCAGCCACTGCACCGAGGACAGCCGCAGCAGGAACCTCAACTGCGATTCGAAGCGCTGCACGCGGGCGCGATCAGCTGGCTGGCCGGCCTGCAGCAGCAGCGCAACCTGTTTGGACGGCGGCACGTTCAGCTCGCTGCGCACGCGGCGCAGCGCCGAGACCATCGACTTGAACCATTCCACGTCGGCTTCGGCGCCGGCGAAATCCAGTCCGGCGAAATCGGCCGGCTGCGGATAGGCCTGCTGCGACAGCGAGCCGGCCGCGATGCCCAGGCGCGGGGCAACCTGCTGCCACAGCTCCTCGGTGACGAACGGCACCAGCGGGTGCAGCAGGCGCAGCAGCTGTTCGAGCACGTACAGCAGGGTGTGGCGGGTGCTGTCGGCGGCAGCCGCATCTTCCCCGTTGAGCGCCGGCTTGGCCAGCTCCACGAACCAGTCGCAGAACTCGTTCCAGGCGAACTCGTACAGCGCCTGGGCGAGCAGGTCGAAGCGGTAGTCGGCGAACTGCGCCTGGGCCTCGGCGGTCACCTTGGCCAGGCGGGCGAGGATCCACTTCTCCGCGTCGGTCACCGGCTGCGGGGCACCCTGGAAGGACGCGCCCTCGGTGTTCATCAGCGCGAAGCGGCTGGCGTTCCACAGCTTGTTGCAGAAATTCTTGTAGCCCTCGGCGCGCGACATGTCGAACTTGATGTCGCGGCCATGGGTGGCCAGCGCGGCGATGGTGAAGCGCAGCGCGTCGGCGCCATGGGCGACGATGCCGTCCGGGTACTCCCTGCGCGTGGCCTTCTCGATCTTCTCGGCCATGCGCGGCTGCATCAGGCCGCTGGTGCGCTTGGCGACCAGGTCGTCGATGGAGATGCCGTCGATGATGTCCAGCGGGTCGAGCACGTTGCCCTTGGACTTGGACATCTTCTGGCCCTGCGCGTCGCGGATCAGGCCGGTCATGTAGACGTCGCGGAACGGCACCTTGCCGGTGAAGCTGTCGGTGGCCATGACCATGCGCGCCACCCAGAAGAAGATGATGTCAAAGCCGGTCACCAGCACCGAGGACGGCAGGTAGCGCTCGAAGCCGCGCTCGGCCATGGCGGCCTCGTCGGGCCAGCCCAGGGTGGAGAACGGCCACAACTGCGAGGAGAACCAGGTTTCCAGCACGTCGCTGTCCTGGGTCAGCACGATTGTGGGAGGGGCTTCAGCCCCGATGCCTTCCGGCCCGGATGCAGTCGGGGCTGAAGCCCCTCCCACAGCGGCGGCGGCCTGCGCACGGGCTTCTTCCTCGGTTCGCGCGACATAGCACTTGCCTTCGGCGTCGAACCAAGCCGGGATGCGGTGGCCCCACCACAGCTGGCGGCTGATGCACCAATCCTGGATGTTCTCCATCCAGTGGCGGTAGGTGTTGATCCAGTTCGGCGGGACGAACTTCACCTGGCCGGACTCGACGAGTTCCATGCCGCGCCTGGCCAGCCCGTCCATCTTCACGAACCACTGGTCGGTGAGGTAGGGCTCGATCACCTGGCCGGTGCGGTCGCCGCGCGGCACCTGCAGCTTGTGCGGCTTGGCCTCGACCAGCAGGCCCAGGCCTTCCAGTTCCTCGAGCACCTGCTTGCGCGCGTCGTAGCGGTCCAGGCCGCGGAAGCGCTCCGGCGCGTTGTCGTTGAGCGCGGCGGTCGGGGTGAACAGGTTGATCAACGGCAGGTCGTGGCGCACGCCGACCTCGTAGTCGTTGAAGTCATGCGCCGGGGTGACCTTGACCACGCCGGTGCCGAAGGCCAGGTCGACGTAGTCGTCGGTGATGATCGGCACCTGGCGGCCGGTCAGCGGCAGCACGATGTGGGCGCCGTGCAGCGCCAGGTAGCGCGGGTCTTCCGGGTGCACCATCACCGCGGTATCGCCAAGCAGGGTTTCCGGGCGGGTGGTGGCCACGACCAGGTAGTCGCGGGTCTCGCGCAGCGCCTCGTTGCCATCGGCATCGCGCTCGACGTGCTCGTAGCTCACGCCATCGGCCAGCGGGTAGCGGATCGACCACAGGAAGCCGTCTTCCTCGACGTTCTCCACTTCCAGGTCGGAGATCGCCGTCTTCAGCACCGGATCCCAGTTGACCAGGCGCTGGCCGCGGTAGATCAGGCCCTGCTCGTACCAGCGCACGAACGCCTCGGTCACCGCCGCGGAGGGCTGCGGGTCCATGGTGAAGGTGCTGCGCGACCAGTCGGCCGAGGTGCCGAGCCGGCGCATCTGCCGCTCGATGACGTCGCCGGAATGCTGCTTCCATTCCCAGACCCTGGCGATGAAACCCTCGCGGCCGAGCGAATCTCGCGTCTCGCCCTTGCCTTCCAGGGCGAGGTTGCGGCTGACCACCATCTCGGTGGCGATGCCGGCGTGGTCGGTGCCGACCTGCCACAGCGTGTCGTAGCCGCGCATGCGGTGGTAGCGCACCAGCGCGTCCATCAGCGTCTGCTGGAAGGCATGGCCCATGTGCAGCGTACCGGTGACGTTGGGCGGCGGCAGCAGGATGGTGTATGGCTCGCCCTGGCCGGACGGCTTGAACAGGCCGGCCTTCTCCCACTCGGCGTACAGGCGCGATTCGAAGGATTTGGGGTCGTAGCTGGAGGCGAGGGACATAGGCGGGGCGTCGTGATCCGGGGTGGGCAGGGGCGGCTCGGGTCGCCCGTCATGCATGCGGGTAGGCTGGCGGCGGGCCGCGGTCCTACATGTCGTACTTGTTCAGTTCCAGGCCCATGGCCTTGTACTGCTTCCAGCGCTCGCGCAGCGGTTCGCGCGCCGAGGGATCGGCCGGTACCACTTCCAGCACGCGCTGGCAGGCGCCCTGCCAGGCGGCGTCGCGCAGGTTGATCACCAGCGGCCGCGAGGGCGTGTCGCTGTCCGGGGTGGCGAGCAGGACGGGGGTCTCCTCGTCGTCCTCGTCGTTGCCGGCGATCTGGTGCGGGATGTAGGCATCCGGGTCGAACGACCAGAGCAGGTCGTCCAGTTCCTCGGCCTGGGCCTGGTCGCGGGCCAGGATGAGGGTCGGCTGGTTGCTGTCGTAGGCCTTGCGCGCCAGCTCGCAGACCAGCTTCAGCGGCTCGGTGAGGAAGCGCGGCTTGGCGATCAGGTAGAAGTCGGCGCGGGGCATGGGCGGGGTCTTGTCGGTGATGTGCGGGCGGGCGCGGGGCGGGTCAAGGGACCGGGGCCATGCGGCGCCCGGTCCCGGCGGGGGTTCAGGCCGCCGCCTCGACGCGGTCCAGCAGCCACTGCGTCAGCAGGCCGACCGGGCGGCCGGTCGCCATGCCGCGCTTGCCCTCGTCGCTGGCCACGCCGGCGATGTCCAGGTGGGCCCAGCGCTGGTTCTCGGTGAAGCGCGACAGGAAGCAGCCGGCGGTGATCGCGCCGGCCCAGCGGCCACCGATGTTGTAGACGTCGGCGAAGCTCGAATCGAGCATGCCCTGGTACTCGTCCCACAGCGGCAGGCGCCAGGCGCGGTCGAACACCTGCTCGCCGGCGGCCAGCAGCTCGCTGGCGAGGTCGTCGTGCTTGCTCATCAGGCCGGCGGTCTGGTGGCCGAGGGCGACCATGCAGGCGCCGGTGAGGGTGGCCACGTCGACCAGCGCCTCGGGGTTGAAGCGCTCGGCATAGGTCAGCGCGTCGCACAGGATCAGCCGGCCCTCGGCGTCGGTGTTGCCGACCTCGATGGTCTTGCCCGACATGCTGGTGATGACGTCGGACGGACGGTAGGCGTTGCCATCGATGGCGTTCTCCACCGCCGGCACGACCACCACCAGGTTCAGCGGCAGCTGTGCCTTGACCGCGGCCACGAAGGTGCCGATGACGTTGGCGCCGCCGCACATGTCGTACTTCATTTCCTCGATGCCGCCCTGCGTCTTCAGGTTGACGCCGCCGGTGTCGAAGGTGATGCCCTTGCCGACCAGCACGAACGGGCGCGCGTCGCCGCCGCCGTTCCACTTCAGCACGACCAGCCTGGGGCGGTTGGCCGAGCCACGGGCCACGGCCAGCAGCGAGCCCATGCCGAGCGCTTCCATCTGCGTTTCGTCCAGCACCTCGGCCTCGGCGCCCTCGTGGGCGGCGGCGAACGCCAGCGAGCTGTCGGCCAGGTAGGCCGGGTTGCACAGGTTCGGCGGCAGGTTGCCCAGCTCGCGGGCATACTCCACGCCGGCGGCGATCGCCTGGCCCAGGGCCAGGGCGCGGGCGTCCTCGCCACGGATGGCCAGGCTCGCCAGGCCCTTGTCGTCGGCCTTCTTCTTGCCGAGGGTGGCGGTGTAGCGGTAGGCGGCATGGTCGCCGGCGATGACCGCCTGGCGGATCGCCCAGGCCGCGTCGCGGCCCTTGACCGGCAGTTCGGACAGGGTGAACAGCGCCTGCGTGACCGGGCCGCTGCGCAGGGCGCGCACGCTGTCGCCGACCGCCTTGAGGTACTGCGGCACGCCGAACTTGGCCGGCTCGCCGAGACCGACCACCAGCACGCGCGGGGCGCTCGCGCCCGGCAGGTCGTGCAGCACGGTGGTCGCGCCGGTCTTGCCGCTGACGTCGCCACGGGCGAGCAGGGCGGCGATGCGGCCGCCGCTGGCCGCGTCCAGGGCCTGCGCGGAGGGGGCCAGCGACTGGTCGGCGAAGGCGCCGACGATGACGCAGTCCAGGGCGGCGGTGGCCGGCGCGTCGGGGTTCAGGGTGAATTGCAGGGCCATTGAGCAGATTCCGTTGGCAAGTCCGTACAATCGCGGACTGTTTACGCCGGCCCGGTTAGGCTGGCTCATCCGCGAACGAATCCGAGAGTTTAGCAAGCCCCTACCCTATGCCGAAGCTCGACCGTTATCTGCTGCGGGATTTCACCCAGAGCTTCCTGGCGACCCTGATCGTGCTGCTGGTGGTCGGCGTGGGCGGCGTCCTGGTCGACATCCTCGGCAATATCGCCGATGGCCGCATCCCGGCGCGGCTGCTGCTGTCCCAGCTCGGCCTGCAGTTCATCGCCTACCTGCCGCTGATCCTGCCGCTGGCGCTGCTGCTGGGCCTGCTGCTGGCCCTGGCGCGGCTGTACCGGGATTCGGAGATGGCGGTGATCACCGCCGTGGGGGTGGGCCCGGCGCGGATGCTGCGGCCGATCATGCTGCTGGCCGTCCCGGTGGTGGTGCTGATCGGCGCCTGCTCGCTGTGGCTGGGGCCGCTGGCCAGCCTGACCGCGGAAAAGATGCTCGAGGATGCCAACCGCAGCGTGATCGTGGCCGGCCTGGAGGCCGGTCGCTTCACCCCGCTGTCCGGGGGCGGGGTGGTGTACCTGTCCAGCGTCTCGCCCGACGGCACCCAGTTCGGCAAGATCTTCCTGCAGCGCCAGAACGATGACCGGGTCGACGTGGCCACCGCGCAGACCGGCTCGGTGTTCTTCGAGGGCAGGACCGACCGCTACCTGCGCATGCAGGACGGCTACCGGGTCGAGGGCCCCGCCCAGGGCGACGGGCTGGACTATCGCCTGCTGAAGTTCGGCCGCAACGAGGTCGCGCTGCCCGACCGCGCCCGCGTCCACGACGAGAACGACCCGGAAGTGCTTTCCACCCCGCGCCTGCTGGCCGACGACCGCCCCGCCGCCAAGGCCGAGCTGCACCGTCGCCTGGCCCCGCCGCTGCTGGCGCTGGCCTTCGCCCTGCTGGCGCTGCCGCTGTCGCGCAGCTCGCCGAGGCAGCAGCGCTATGGCCGGATCATGCTCGCCCTGCTCGGTTACCTGGTGGGCACCAACCTGATGATCGTCGGTACGCAGTGGATCGCCGCCGGCCGCACGCCCGCGGCGCTGGGCCTGTGGTGGCTGCTGCTGCCGCTGCTGGCGGTGGCGGTGTGGGCCTACGCCCGCGATGGCCGGCTCAGGGCGCCGCGGAGGCACGCATGAGGTTCACCCCGCGCCTGCACGACCTGTACATCGGCCGCGCCGTGCTCGGCACGGTGCTGCTCACCTGGGCGGTGCTGCTGGGCCTGGACGTGGTCAACGCCTTCTCCAGCGAGGCCAAGGACATCGGCCAGGGCGGCTACACGATCGGCCATGCGATCGCCTACGTGGCCTACACCGTGCCGCGCCGCGCCTACACGCTGTTCCCGACCGCGGCGGTGATCGGCGCGTTGATGGGCCTGGGCCAGCTGGCGGCCACCTCCGAACTCACCGCGCTGCGCGCGCTGGGCCTGTCGCGCCGGCGGCTGAGCCTGTCGGTGGCCGCGGCGCTGGCGATCCTGACCGGCCTGATGGTGGTCAGCGGCGAAACCCTGGGTCCCTGGGCGCAGGGCCAGGCCGACGTGCTCAAGGCGAGCGCACGCTACGAGAGCAACATGTCCATGGCCCGCTATTCCGGCCTGTGGGCGCGCGAGGGCAACATCTTCCTCAATGCGCAGAGCGGCGAGGAAAAGCTGTTGCCGGCCGGCGGCACCGCACTGGAACTGCACGACGTGCGGCTGTACCAGCTTGGCGATGACGGCCGGCTGCAAACCCTCACCCACGCGGCGGTCGCCGAACATCGCGACAACGGCTGGGTGCTGCACAAGGTCGTGCGCGACGCCTTCGCCGAACGCTCGGTCAAGCGCGAGAAGATCGAATCGATGCCGTGGCAGTCCGCGCTCGACCCGGCGGCCCTGGCCGCCGGCCTGGCCAAGCCGCGCAACCTCACCGCCCGCGACCTGCGCGCCAGCATCGAGTACCGGCGTCGCAACGGCCTGGACGCGCGCGACTACGAAGACCAGTACTGGAGCCGCTGGTTCTACCCGCTCAACGTGCTGGCGCTGTGCCTGGCGGCGATCCCGTTCGCCTTCGGCTCGCTGCGCAGCGGCGGCATGGGCAAGCGGCTGTTCCTGGGCATCCTGTTCGCGCTTGGCTTCTGGCTGCTGCAGCTGTTCTTCGGCCGCATGGCCGGCGCGCTGCGCTTCGACTACCGGATCGCCTACGCGCTGCCGCCGGTGGTGATGATGCTGGTGTCCGGCTGGCTGTTCCGGCGACGCTCCAGTTAACCCGCGCCGCCTGACGGGGCGCGATCCGGCCGGCGGCCCAGCCGCCTCGCGCCCTACTGCGGGGGCGACTTCGGCATCCTCACCAGCCGCGTGCCGCTGAAGCGGTCGTGCCAGGTCAGCCGATCGCGGTCGATGCAGGCCCACCAGAAACCCAGCCCGCCGGCCGCCAGCGACAGCGTGCCCATCGCAAAGCGCCGCCACAGCGCGCCCCGGCCGGGCAGCGCGCCATCGGCGCCGCGCAGGTACAGCCGCCATGGCCGCATGCCCAGGGTCTGCCCGCCGCGCCGCCAGCTGGCGGTGGCGTAAAGCCCGGCCACGATCCAGCAACACAGCCACAGCAGCCACTGCAGGGCGCTGAAGGGCGCGATGTTCTGCCGCGCCGCATGGCCGCAGAAGTAGTAGCCCAGGGTGAAAGCGCTCGACACCAGCATCCACAGCGCCAGTACCGGCCAGAAGTCGTAGGCCAGCGCGAACAGGCGCCAGTGCACCAGGGCGCGCGGTGCGGCGTGCTCGAGCGGAACGGCAGGGGAGGCCAGCTGCGGGTCGGTCGCGGGATCCATGCCCGCAGCATAGCCGGCGCCCGCGGGCCGGCGAAGCCTCGCCACGGGCGGGTAAGCTGTGCCGATGTCGACGAATACCCCGGCCGAACGCCGCCAGCTGGTCGGCCAGCTCCCGCCCCTGCGTACGCCGGACCAGCAGGTGATCCAGCGCTTCCTCGATAGGATCTGGGCCGAGCAGGGCCTGGCCCGGCAGAGCCTGGACGCTTACCGGCGCGACCTGGAGGGTCTGGCGCGCTGGCGCGACGGCCGCGGCGGTGGACTGGCCGCGATCGACCGCGCCGGCCTGTTCGACTACCTGGCCTGGCGCACCGCGCAGCGCTATTCGCCGCGCAGCAATGCCCGCCTGCTGTCGAGCCTGCGCGCCTTCTTCGGCCAGCTGCTGGCACGTGGCGAACGCGGCGACGATCCGACCGCGCTGCTCGACCCGCCGCGCCTGCCGCGGCTGCTGCCCAAGGCATTGACCGAAAGCCAGGTCGACGCCCTGCTCGCCGCGCCGGACCTGGCCGATGTCGCCGGCCAGCGCGACCGCGCCATGCTGGAACTGATGTACGCCGCCGGCCTGCGCGTCAGCGAACTGGTGGGCCTGCCGGCCAATGCGGTCAACCTGCGCCAGGGCGTGCTGCGGGTCACCGGCAAGGGCAGCAAGGAGCGCCTGGTGCCGCTGGGCGAGGAATCCCAGCACTGGCTGCAGCGCTACCTGGAGGGCGCGCGACCGGCGCTGGCGGCGGGCAAGCCGGTGCCGGCCGGCGCCGACGGCCAGGTCCCGATGTTCATCGACGCCGCCCGCAAGCCCTTGAGCCGGCAGCAGTTCTGGGCCCTGGTCAAGCGCCACGCGGCAGCTGCCGGGGTGGACCCGGCGCTGGTCAGCCCGCACGGCCTGCGGCACAGCTTCGCCACCCACCTGCTCAACCGCGGCGCCGACCTGCGCGCGCTGCAGATGCTGCTCGGGCACAGCTCGCTGTCGACCACGCAGATCTACACCCTGGTCGCGCGCGAGCACCTGCAGCAGCTGCACCACAAGCACCATCCGCGCGGCTAGCCGGCAGGGCGGCGAAAGCTGCACGGCGTCGCGCCGGCCTTCAGACCGGCTATGCGAGAATCCGGGCAAATCCGCTTCCGGAAGCCCCGATGTTCCGTTACGTCTTCCCCGCGCTGCTGTGCGCGGCCAGCCTGACCGCCTGCGCGCAGCCGGCGTCGCCCGCCAAGCCCGCGGCCAAGGCAGCCCCGGCGGCTGCGTCCAGCCCTGCCGGTACCGAGCAGCGCGTCCGCGCGGCGCTGACCGAGCTGGATCCGGACTTCAAGCCGGACTACATCGGCGCGGCGCCGTTCGCCGGCTTCCGCGAGGTCGTGGTCGGCGGCCAGGTGCTCTATGTCAGCGACGACGGCCGTTACCTGATCCAGGCCCAGCCGTTCGACATACAGGCCCGGCAGTTCGCCGCCAGCGAGGGCCTGCTGGCCTATCGGCGCACCCAGCTGGCCAAGGTGCCGAGCAGCGAACGCATCGTGTTCGCGCCGCCGAACCCGAAGTACACGATCACCGTGTTCACCGACATCGAATGCGGGTACTGCCGCAAGCTGCACAGCCAGATCGGCGAGCTCAACCGCCAGGGCATTGCCGTGGAGTACCTGGCCTTCCCGCGCATGGGCCTGGGCAGCCAGGACTACAAGGACATGGTGTCGGTGTGGTGCGCGGCCGACCGCAAGCAGGCGCTCACCGCGGCCAAGTCCGGCAAGCCGGTCGCGCCGAAGACCTGCGCCAGCAGCCCGGTCAACATGGAGTACGACCTGGGCCAGCGCCTGGGCGTGAACGGTACCCCGGCCATCTTCGGCCCGGACGGCTCCCAGCTGGGCGGCTACCTGCCGCCGGATCAGCTGCGGGCGGCGCTGGACAAGCGGGCTACGGCTGCCGCCGCCGGCGGCAGTCCGTAGCCCGCCGCCTCGCCCGCGCCACGGGCGAGGCGGCCCGAAGTCCGCTGTGCGGACCTCGGGCCCCGGGGCTTGGCCTGCCTATCCCCGCGCCTGTCGGCGCGCCCGCTGCGCGGGCAGTCGCTTCGCGAGCAGAACCCTGGCCTGCCTATCCCCGCGGCTTCGCCGCGCCCGCTGCGCGGGCAGTCGCTTCGCGACCAGAACCCTGGCCTGCCTATCCCCGCGCCTGTCGGCGCGCCCCCTTAACAAAGGGGGCTTCCCTCCAGAGGGATGACGGGCGCTTTTGTGGGAGCGGCTTCAGCCGCGACTGTCGTGGCGCTCGCAGCGCTGCGTGGGAATCTCTGTTCCCTGCGCGGTGGGGCCTTGTGGCTTAACGGGCTTCCGAGCCGGGGCAGTCGTCCCCGGGTACAATATGCGCCCCGTTTAATGCCACGGTCCCCCGGATGATCGTCCTCGAGGGCGCGCCTGCCCTTTCGCCGTTCCGCCAGGCTCGGCTGCAATCCCGCCTGCAATCTGTCGCCCCCGCGCTGCGCATCACCGGCGCCTGGCATGTCTACTTCGTCCAGGCCGAGGCCGGGCAGGCGCCCGACCTGGCGACCCTGCGCCGCATCCTCCAGGCCGAAGCCACGCCGGCGGCAGCCGAGGCCGGCAGCCTGTCGCGCTTCGTGGTCCCGCGCCTGGGCACGCTGTCGCCGTGGTCGAGCAAGGCCACCGAACTGGTGCGCGGCGCCGGGCAGGCGATCCAGCGCGTGGAGCGCGGCACCCGCATCGACCTGGTCGGCTGGCCGCAGGATCCGGCCACCCAGGCGGCGGTCGCCAAGCTGCTGCACGACCCGATGACCCAGTCGCTGCTCGACTCGGCCGACGCCGCGCAGGCGCTGTTCAGCGCACCGGCGCGCGGCGCGCTGGAGCGCATCCCGCTGGCCGGGCTGGAAGCGGCCAATGCGCGCCTGGGCCTGGCCTTGGCTGCCGATGAAATCGACTACCTGCGCGAGCGCTACACCGAACTCGGCCGCGACCCGGCCGACGTCGAGCTGATGATGTTCGCGCAGGCCAATTCGGAGCACTGCCGGCACAAGATCTTCAACGCCAGCTGGACGATCGACGGCAAGGAACAGGACCGCTCCCTGTTCCGGATGATCAAGAACACCCACCAGCAGACCCCGCAGCACACGCTGAGCGCCTACAGCGACAACGCCGCGGTGATCGAGGGCGAGCCGGCGGCGCGCTACCGCCCGGATCCGGCCACCGGCCGCTATCGCGCCGAGGCGGTGGTGCCCAGCGCCTTCCAGATCAAGGTCGAGACCCACAACCACCCGACCGCGATCGCGCCGTTCCCGGGCGCCTCCACCGGGGCCGGCGGCGAGATCCGCGACGAGGGCGCGACTGGCCGTGGCGGCAAGCCCAAGGCCGGCCTGACCGGTTTCTCGGTCTCCCACCTGCGCATCCCCACGCTGCCGCAGCCGTGGGAAGCGCCGCGCGCGCTGAACCCGCGCATGGCGCCGGCGCTGGAAATCATGCTCGACGGCCCGCTCGGCGGCGCCGCCTTCAACAACGAGTTCGGCCGCCCGAACCTGCTCGGTTATTTCCGCAGCTTCGAACTGGCCGAGGGCGCTTCTGCTGAAGGGATCCTTGCGCGCGCCTATGACAAGCCGATCATGCTGGCCGGCGGCCTGGGCGCGATCGACCGCGTGCAGGTGGAAAAGCTGCGCCTGCAGCCGGGCGATGCGGTGATCGTGCTCGGCGGCCCGGCGATGCTGATCGGCCTGGGCGGCGGCGCGGCCAGCTCGGTCGCCTCCGGCGACAGCGCCGAAGCGCTGGACTTCGCCAGCGTGCAGCGTGACAACCCGGAAATGGAGCGTCGCTGCCAGGAAGTGATCGACCGCTGCGTCGCGCTCGGCCTGGACAACCCGATCCGCTGGTTCCACGACGTGGGCGCCGGCGGCCTGTCCAACGCCATCCCCGAACTGCTGCACGACTCCGGCGTGGGCGGGGTGATCGACCTGGACAAGGTGCCCAGCGACGATCCATCGCTGTCGCCGATGCAGCTGTGGTGCAACGAATCGCAGGAGCGCTACGTGCTCGGCGTGCCGCAGGCGCGGCTGGCCGAGTTCGCCGACATCTGCGCGCGCGAGCGCTGCCCGTTCGCTGCCGTCGGCGTGGCTACCGCCGAGGAGCGCCTGGTTGTGGCCTACGGCGCCACCCCGGGCAACATCCCGGCCGATGCGGCGATCGACCTGCCGATGGACGTGCTGTTCGGCAAGCCGCCGAAGATGCATCGCGACACCACGCATCCGGCTGCGCCGCAGTGGCCCGCGCTCGGCACCGCCGGGCTCGACCTGCACCAGGCCGGCCTGCGCGTGCTGGCGCATCCGACCGTGGCGTCGAAGAACTTCCTGGTCACCATCGGCGATCGCAGCGTGGGCGGCCTGACCGCGCGCGAACAGATGGTCGGGCCGTGGCAGCTGCCGCTGGCCGATTGCGCGATCACCCTGGCCGACTTCGACGGCTACGCCGGCGAGGCGATGGCGGTGGGCGAGCGTACCCCGCTGGCGCTGCTCGATGCCGCCGCCGCCGCACGCATGGCGGTGGGCGAGGCGATCACCAACCTGTGCGCCGCGCCGGTCACCGCGCTGGACAGCATCAAGCTGTCGGCCAACTGGATGGCCGCGGCCAACCACCCCGGCGAGGACGCGCTGCTGTACGACGCGGTGCGCGCGGTCGGCATGGAGCTTTGCCCGGCGCTGGACATCAGCATCCCGGTGGGCAAGGACTCGCTGTCGATGCAGGCGCAGTGGCATGCCGATGGCGCGGCGCAGAAGTCTGTGTCGCCGGTGTCGCTGATCATCACCGCGTTCGCGCCGGTCGCCGACGTGCGACCGCAGCTGACCCCGCTGCTCCAGCGCGAAGAGGAAAGCGACCTGTGGCTGATCGGCCTGGGCGGCGGCAAGCAGCGCCTGGGCGGTTCGGTGCTGGCGCAGGTGCATGCCGGCGACGAGCCGCTGCCCGCGTTCGGCGGCGAAGTGCCCGACCTGGACGACCCGCAGCGCCTGCGCGCCTTCTTCGACCTGATCGCCGACGCGCGCGAGGCCGGGCTGCTGCTGGCCTACCACGACCGCAGCGACGGCGGTGCCTTCGCCTCGCTGTGCGAGATGGCGTTCGCCTCGCGCCTGGGCCTGGACATCACGCTGGACGCCTGGGGCGACGATCCGTTCCGCAGCCTGTTCAACGAGGAGCTGGGCGCGATCGTGCAGGTTGCCGACGAGGACCGCGCCGCGTTCGCCGACCTGGTCGAGCGCCATGCGCTGACCGAATGCGCGCAGCGCATCGCCCGCCCGACCACCGCGCCGAAGGTGCGCGTGTCGCTGGGCGGCAGTTCGCTGGCGCAATGGCGCTGGGACGAGCTGTTCGATGCCTGGTGGTCGGTCACCCACGCGATGCAGAAGCTGCGCGACAACCCGGACAACGCCGACGAAGAGCGTGCGATCGCACGCGACTTCAACGCGCCGGGCCTGAAGCCGAAGCTCAGTTTCGACCCGGCCGAGGATGTCGCCGCGCCGTTCATCGCCACCGGTGCGCGGCCGAAGGTGGCGATCCTGCGCGAGCAGGGCGTCAACGGCCAGATCGAGATGGCGAACGTGTTCGAGCGCGCCGGCTTCGATGCCTACGACGTGCACATGAGCGACCTGATCGCCGGCCGCGTGCAGCTTGACGGCTTCGCCGGCCTGGCCGCCTGCGGCGGCTTCAGCTACGGCGACGTGCTCGGCGCCGGTCGCGGCTGGGCGACCTCGATCCTGGAGCGTTCGGCGCTGCGCGACGCGTTCGCCGGGTTCTTCGCGCGCGACAACACGTTCTCGCTGGGCGTGTGCAACGGCTGCCAGATGCTGAGCCAGCTCAAGGACATCATTCCCGGCGCGACCCACTGGCCGCGTTTCCTGCGCAACCGCAGCGAGCAGTTCGAAGCCCGCACCGCGCTGCTGGAGGTGGTCGAGTCGCCGTCGGTGCTGCTGCGCGGGATGGCCGGTTCGCGGATTCCGGTCGCGGTCGCGCATGGCGAAGGCCGTGCCGAGTTCGCCAGCGCTGTCGACCAGGCCGCCGCGCGCGTGTCGCTGCGCTACGTCGATGGCGATGGCCAGGTCGCCACGCAGTACCCGCTCAACCCCAATGGTTCGCCCGATGGCATCACCGGCCTGACCAGCGAGGACGGCCGCGCCACGATCCTGATGCCGCATCCGGAGCGCACGCCGCGGGCGGTCAACCTCAGCTGGCATCCGCGCGAGTGGCAGGGCGATTCGCCGTGGCTGCGGATGTTCCGCAACGCGAGGGTATGGTGCGGTTGAGCTGAACCGCTCAGGTCGTCATCGTTGCATGCATGAAGCCGTCGGCCGCCAGCCGGCGGCTTCTGCGTTTTTACCCGCGTGAAAATGTCTGCGTGCATGTCATCAATGACACGCCTAGCGCACTGATTTAATTGCGACTTCATCCCGAATTAACGAAATTCACGGTGTTTCGTGACCAATTTGGCGAAGTGCCGTCTCTCAGTGTCAAAACCTTGACGCTGTATTTCGTCGCTGTTAAGAGTTGACACATTCCTCAGTTCGTCGCGAAGCACTCGCGACCAGGCGACCGGCGTGAGCCGACTCGCTGCCCGCTACGCGGGGCCTTCGGAACTCAACAACCTCAGGGGGATCGCGCGGCTGGAAAGCGGTGCGATGGGGCTGTCTTGCTGTCTGTTTTTTGCCGAGCAGAACCCAGTCCAATTCGAGGAGCGGATGTCGATGAATAGGATTTATCGCAAGGTCTGGAACAAATCGCTGAACCTGTGGGTCGTGGCATCGGAACTTGCCAGCGGCGACAGCCCCGGCACGACGGTCGATCGTCGGAATTCTCCAACGCAACGCGCCAGCGTCGTCCTGGCCGGTGCGCTCCTGCTGTCGGGCACGAGCCTGCCCGCATGGGCGCAGTCGGTGGAGGTCGGCGGCAACCAGAACTGCATCGTGCTGGGCGGCAGCGTGCTCGACAGCTGCGTGGTCGATGGCAGCGCCAATGCCAGCGGCGCGAACGCGGTCGCGATCGGCACCGCGACGCTTGCCAGCGGCGCCAACTCGATTGCCGTGGGCACCCGCGCCAGCGCGACCGCGACCGGCGCGACCCAGTTCGGCGTGGATGGCGGCGCCAGCGGGGTGAACAGCACCGGCGTGGGCCGGCAGACCAATGTGATCGGCGAGAACGGCGTGGCGGTGGGCTACAACAGCTTCGTGCGCGAGAGCGCGGCCAACGGCGTGGCGATCGGCGCCAACGCCGGGGCTACCGGCGAAAACTCGGTGGCCTTGGGCGCGGGCTCGCGTACCTACGAAGCCGACACGGTCTCGGTCGGCAGCGGCGACGGCGTCGGCGGCCCGGCGACGCGGCGGATCGTCAACGTGTCCGACGGCGTGGATGGCAGCGATGCGGTCAACAAGGGCCAGCTCGATGCGGTCGCGGCGGTGGCCGACAACACCGACAAGTACTTCAAGGCTTCCGGCAGCGCCGACAGCGATGCCGGCGCCTACATCGAGGGCGACAACGCCCTGGCCGCCGGTGAAGCCAGCAATGCGATCGGCAACGGCGCCAGCGCCTTGGGCAGCGGCGCCAATGCGCTGGCCGAAAACGCTACGGCAGTCGGCTTCAACGCGCTTTCCAGCGGCGTGAATGCCGCCGCGCTGGGCAACAACGCACAGGCCCTGGGCGGCAGCAGTGTGGCCGTGGGCGATGGCGCGCTGGCCACCGACCAGGCGGCCACCGCCAGCGGTGCCGGCGCGCAGGCGACTTCGACCTACACCACCGCCACCGGCAGCGAAGCGATCGCCTCGGACAACCAGGCCACCGCGACCGGTTTCCGCAGCAGCGCAAGCAACATCGGCGCGACCGCGCTCGGCGGCTACAGCGAGGCCAGCGGTTACCTCGGCTCGGCGCTGGGCTATGGCTCGGTCGCTTCCGGCGACTACACCACCGCGGTCGGCGTGGCGGCGACGGCGTCCGGCGCCAGCGCGGTATCGGTCGGCGAGTTCAGCATCGCCAGCGGCGATGAGAGCGTGGCGGTGGGTGGCACCACGTTCTTCGGCTTCATCCCGGCCCAGGCCACCGGCACCGGTGCGGCGGCCTTCGGCGCCGGCGCGTGGGCGACCGGCGACTACACGACGGCGATCGGCTGGAACTCCTACGCCGACGGCGCCAATGCCACCGCGCTGGGCCAAAGCGCATTTGCCTTGGCCGACAACAGCGTCGCGCTCGGCAGCGCCGCCTCGGCCGAGGCGGTCGGTGCGACCGTGGTCGGTGCCGATGCCAGCACCACCGGCATCAACAGCACCGGCGTGGGTCGGCAGACCAACGTGATCGGCGAGAACGGCGTGGCGGTGGGCTACAACAGCTTCGTGCGCGAGAGCGCGGCCAACGGTGTGGCGATCGGCGCGAATGCCGGGGCCACCGGCGAGAACTCGGTGGCGCTGGGCGCGGGCTCGCGTACCTACGAAGCCGACACGGTCTCGGTCGGCAGCGGCAACGGCGACGGCGGTCCGGCGACGCGGCGGATCGTCAACGTCGGCGATGCCGTCGATGCCAATGACGCGGTCAACAAGGGCCAGCTCGATGCGGTCGCGGCGGTGGCCGACAACACCGACAAGTACTTCAAGGCTTCCGGCAGCGCCGACAGCGACGCCGGTGCCTACACCGAGGGCGACAATGCGCTGGCCGCTGGCGAAGCGACCAATGCGATCGGCAGCGGTGCCAGCGCGCTGGGCAGCGGCGCCAACGCGCTGGCGCAGAACGCCACCGCCATCGGCACCAATGCCCTCGCCAGCGGGCAGAACAGCGCCGCGCTCGGCTACAACGCGCAGGCGCTCGGCCCGGCCGCGGTGGCGGTGGGCGGCGTGGCGGTGGACGAGGACGGCAATGCGCTGATCACCAGTGGCGGCGTGCCGGTGGATACCGGCGCCACCAGTGCCGGTGTCGGCGGTACCGCGCTGGGCGCCAGTGCCAACGCCGAAGGCTTCGCGGCGTCGGCAGTCGGCGTGGGTGCCTATGCGGGCGGCGCGCAGTCGCTCGCGCTGGGCGCGGTCGCCAATGCGGTGGGCGATTACAGCACCGCGGTCGGCACCCAGAGCGCGGCAACCGGCACCAGCAGCGTGGCCCTGGGTGGGCCGGTCGACCTGGTGCCGGGGCTGGGCTTCTTCGTCGATACCCAGGCCAGCGGCGAGGCCTCGACCGCGCTGGGCGCCGGGGCGATCGCCTCCGGCGACTACGCCACCGCCACCGGCACGCTGGCGGAGGCCAGCGGGGCGGAAGCCACCGCGCTGGGCTACTTCGCCTACGCGCCCGGCGATCTCGCCACGGCCGTGGGACCGGAGTCCTGGGCCAGCGGCGAGCAGAGCACCGCGATCGGTTACTACAGCACGGCGCTGGGCGACAACAGCGTGGCGCTGGGTGCCAACTCGACGGCGATCCGCGACAACACGGTCTCGGTCGGCGCTGTCGGCGCGGAGCGGCAGGTCACCAATGTCGCCGCCGGTACCGAGGACACCGACGCGGTGAACAAGGCGCAGCTGGATGCCGTGGCCGACACCGCGGCCACCACCAGCAAGTACTTCCAGGCCAGCGGCAGCGCCGACAGCGATGCCGGCGCCTACATCGAGGGCGACAACGCCCTGGCCGCCGGCGAAGCCAGCAATGCGATCGGCAATGGCGCCAGCGCGCTGGGCAGCGGCGCCAATGCGCTGGCCGAAAACGCCACGGCGGTCGGCTTCAACGCGCTGTCCACCGGCGTGAATGCCGCCGCGCTGGGCAACAACGCACAGGCCCTGGGCGGCAGCAGTGTGGCCGTGGGCGATGGCGCGCTGGCCACCGACCAGGCGGCCACCGCCAGCGGTGCCGGCGCGCAGGCGACTTCGACCTACACCACCGCCACCGGCAGCGAAGCGATCGCCTCGGACAACCAGGCCACCGCGACCGGTTTCCGCAGCAGCGCAAGCAACATCGGCGCGACCGCGCTCGGCGGCTACAGCGAGGCCAGCGGTTACCTCGGCTCGGCGCTGGGCTATGGCTCGGTCGCTTCCGGCGACTACACCACCGCGGTCGGCGTGGCGGCGACGGCGTCCGGCGCCAGCGCGGTATCGGTCGGCGAGTTCAGCATCGCCAGCGGCGATGAGAGCGTGGCGGTGGGTGGCACCACGTTCTTCGGCTTCATCCCGGCCCAGGCCACCGGCACCGGTGCGGCGGCCTTCGGCGCCGGCGCGTGGGCGACCGGCGACTACACGACGGCGATCGGCTGGAACTCCTACGCCGACGGCGCCAATGCCACCGCGCTGGGCCAAAGCGCATTTGCCTTGGCCGACAACAGCGTCGCGCTCGGCAGCGCCGCCTCGGCCGAGGCGGTCGGTGCGACCGTGGTCGGTGCCGATGCCAGCACCACCGGCATCAACAGCACCGGCGTGGGTCGGCAGACCAACGTGATCGGCGAGAACGGCGTGGCGGTGGGCTACAACAGCTTCGTGCGCGAGAGCGCGGCCAACGGTGTGGCGATCGGCGCGAATGCCGGGGCCACCGGCGAGAACTCGGTGGCGCTGGGCGCGGGCTCGCGTACCTACGAAGCCGACACGGTCTCGGTCGGCAGCGGCAACGGCGACGGCGGTCCGGCGACGCGGCGGATCGTCAACGTCGGCGATGCCGTCGATGCCAACGATGCGGTCAACAAGGGCCAGCTCGATGCGATCGCCGCTGACGTGCAGTCGGTCAGCGGCGGCGTGCAGACCAACGGCGACGGCGTGGCCACCGCCAGCGGCGTGGACAGCACGGCCGTCGGTGCGGGGGCCACCGCCAGCGGCGCGCGCAGCGCGGCGTTCGGCAAGGGCAGCACGGCCTCGGGCATCGGCGGCAGCGCAGTGGGCGTGGACAGCCTGGCGATCGGCAACAACGCCACCGCGATGGGCCGGCAGACCAATGCGATCGGCGAGAACGGCGTCGCCCTGGGCTACAACAGTTTCGTGCGCCAGAGCGGCAGGAACGGTGTCGCGCTCGGTGCCAACGCCGGCGCCAGCGGCGCGGACTCGGTGGCGATCGGCTCGGGCTCGCGCACCTACGACGCCAACGTGGTGTCCTTCGGCAGCGGCAACGGCGTGGGCGGTCCGGCCACGCGCCGCCTGACCAATGTCGGCGCCGGCAGCTTCGCCCTGGGCAGCACCGATGCGATCAACGGTGGGCAGCTGTTCCAGTCCCTCGGCAACGCCATCGGCCTGCTCGGCGGTGGCGCGGCGATCGGCCCGCAGGGGGTGTTCACCGCGCCGACCTACGTGATCCAGGGCGTGAACTACTACACCGTCGGCGATGCGCTGAGCGCGCTGGATGGCAAAGTCAGCGCGCTGACCGCCGCCTCCACGCCGGCGCCGACCACCGCACGGATGATGCGCACCGCGCTGGCGGCCGAGCCGGCGGCGATCCAGGCCACGGCCGCCACGACCGAGGCGCCGGTCGCGGCGACCACCAGCGCCGCTGCGCCCATCGCGGAGACCGCCAGCGTTGCCACCGGCGTCGCGACCGGCGAGGTCGAGGCGACAGCCACGGCCGCGCCGACGCCCGTCGCCCTGGGCACGGCCGCCCGCGCCAACGACATGACCGGCACCGCGGTAGGCGCCAACGCCTACGCGCATGGCCCTGGCGACACCGCCATCGGCAGCAATACGCGGGTCGATGCCGACGGCAGTACCGCCATCGGCGCCAACGCGCATGTCGCCGCGGTGGCGACCAATGCGGTGGCGATCGGCGAGTCGGCCCAGGCGAACGCCGCCTCGGCTACGGCGCTGGGGCAGGGTGCCAGCGCGACGGCGGCAGGTTCCGTCGCACTGGGCCAGGGCTCGGTGGCCGATCGCGCCAACGCGGTCTCGGTGGGCAGCGCCGGTGCCGAACGCCAGGTCACCAACGTCGCCGCCGGCACCCAGGCCACCGACGCGGTCAACAAGGCCCAGCTCGATGGCGGCATCAGCCAGGCCAACAGCTACACCGACCAGCGCTACTCGGCGATGGCCGACAGCTTCACGATGTACCAGGGCGAGGTCGATGACCGCTTCCGCCGCCAGGACAAGCGCATCGACCGCCAGGGCGCGATGAACGCGGCGATGCTCAACATGGCCACCAGCGCGGCAGGCGTACGCACGCAGAACCGGGTGGGCGTGGGCGTGGGTTTCCAGAGTGGCGAATCGGCGGTGTCGCTGGGCTACCAGCGGGCGATCAGCGATCGCGCGACGGTGACCCTGGGCGGTGCCTTCAGTAGTGACGACACCTCGGTCGGCATCGGCGCGGGCTTCGGCTGGTGAGCGCTCGTTGATCGAAGCGCCGGCGACGCCCGCGCGGTGTCGCCGGCGTGGCAGTGACCCGTGGGGGGACGGGCGGGAACCGCGGCCGGGCCAGCGGCGGTTCCCTGCATCGATGGCCACGCGCTGTTGACGGATCCACGAAAACGAAGAGGACTTCTACGTGATCGACAAGCACAACACTTTCCGCCGTACTCCCCTGGCCGTGGTACTGGCCGCGACGCTGGGCCTGGCCGGTACGCAGGCCGCGCAGGCCGCCAATGGCTTCCCCGTCCACGAACCCGGCCGCGTGGCGCCCGCCGATGCCCAGGGCGTGGCGGCGCGCATCATCGTCCGCTACAAGGACGGCACCGCGACCGCGGCCAGTAGGGCCGGCAAGCTCGCCGCCGCCAATGCCGCGGTGGGCCGCGCCGGCCTGGCCACCACCAACGCCCGCACCGGCGCGAGCGCGGCCAAGGTCCAGTACCTGCGCCGCCTCGGCACCGGTGCCGACCTGCTGCGCGTCAACGGCAAGCTGACCCGCGCACAGCTCGACCGCGTGGTCGCCGAGATCGCCGCCGACCCGGCGGTCGCCTCGGCCCACGTCGACCGCATGCTGCAGCCGATGCTGGTGCCCAACGACCAGTACTACGCGCAGTACCAGTGGCACCTCAACAACGCCGTCGGCGGCATCGACGTCGAATCGGCCTGGGACACCGCCAAGGGCCAGGGCGTGGTGGTGGCGATCCTCGACACCGGCATCCTGCCGGGACACCCGGACATCGCGCAGAGCCTGCTGCCCGGTTACGACTTCATCACCGATGCCTTCGTCTCCCGCCGCCCCACCGACGAGCGCGTGCCAGGCGCGCAGGACTACGGCGACTGGAACCCGGTCGCCGGCGAGTGCTATGCCGGTTCGCCGGTGACCGACAGCAGCTGGCACGGCAGCCATGTCTCCGGCACGGTCGCCGAGCGCACCAACAACAGCACCGGCATGGCCGGCGTCGCGCACCAGGCCACCGTGCTGCCGGTCCGCGTGCTGGGCCGCTGCGGCGGTTACAGCTCCGATATCGCCGACGCGATCGTCTGGGCCTCCGGCGGCCACGTCGACGGCGTGCCCGACAATGCCAACCCGGCCGAGGTGATCAACATGAGCCTGGGCGGCGAGGGTGGCTGCGACAGCGAGACCCAGCAGGCGATCGACGGCGCGGTGTCGCGCGGCACCACGGTGGTGGTCGCCGCCGGCAACGAGGCCGACGATGCTGCCAACTACAGCCCGGCCAGCTGCAACAACGTGATCGCGGTCGGCGCGACGCGGATCACCGGTGGCATCGCCAGCTATTCCAACTATGGCGCCAAGGTCGACCTGTCCGGCCCCGGTGGCGGTGGCGGCGTCGACGGCAATCCCGGCGGCTATGTCTGGCAGCTCGGCTACAGCGGCCTGACCACGCCGACCTCCGGCAGCTACACCTACATGGGCATGGCCGGCACCTCGATGGCCTCGCCGCATGTCGCCGCGGTGGTGGCGCTGGTGCAGGGCGCGCTCGCCGCCAGCGGCGCCGCGCCACTCACGCCGGCGGCGGTGGAGGCACTGCTCAAGCAGACCGCGCGTCCGTTCCCGGTCGCGCCGCCGGCCAACAAGCCGATCGGCACGGGCATCGTCGATGCCAAGGCCGCGCTCGACAAGGCGCTGGCACCGCCATGCGATCCGTCCACCGATGACTGCGCCCCCGACGCCACCCCGCTGACCAACAAGGTCGCCATCGGCGGACAGTCCGGCACGGCGGGCAGCGACAAGGTCTTCAGCTTCCAGGCCCAGGCCGGCAAGCCCCTCACGGTGATGACCTATGGCGGCAGCGGCGACGTCTCGCTGTACGTGCGGCTGGGCGAGCTGCCGACCACCAGTACGTTCGACGCCAAGTCCACGCGCGCGGGCAACAGCGAAACCGTGCGCATCACCGCGCCCAAGGCCGGGACCTACTACATCGTCCTGTCCGGTACCTACAGCGGTGTCAGCGTGACTGCCCGGCAGTAACGCGGCACCGTCCGTCCCGTCGACAGAGCCCCGGGCGATCCCCGGGGCTTTGTCGTGACTGCGTTCCGGATTTCACGACTCCTGCGAATTTTCCGCGAGAACGGCAGGTGATGCCGTTCCGCCGTTGTCCCGCTGCGACCCTGCGGCGAGTTTGGGCGGCCGAACCCCGCCTCGACGCCCAAGGAGTCGCCCGCCATGCGCAGCCCGCAGCACAGCCACGTCCGGATCCTTTCGAAGCGTCGGCGACGCGACGCCCTGTGCGCCGTCGCGCTCGCGCTGGCCGCTGCCGCTGCGCACGCGCAGGACCCCGCCGAAGACGTCTATTTCACCGCCAACGGCGGCAGTGCCAGCGCTGCCGGCGCCTATGCCGAGGGCGAGGAAGCCGTGGCCGTGGGCGAGGCCAGCAACGCGCTCGGCGCCGCGGCGATGGCGCTGGGCCCGGGCAGCCTGGCCGAGGGCGCCTCGGCGCTGGCGATCGGCCGCAACGCGTCCGCGCAGGCCGGCGCCACCGCGCTGGGCGAAGGCAGCCGTGCCAACGCGGCCGACGCCCTGGCGATCGGTCGCCGCGCGCAGGCACAGCTGACCGGCACCAGCGTGTTCGGCACCGATGCGGTCGCCGAGGAGGTCTACGCCACCGCGCTGGGCATGGGCGCGCGCGCCAGCGGCCAGCAGGCGCTGGCGGTGGGTTTCCTGGGCGCGGCGCGGGGCAATGGGGCGACCGCGCTGGGTGGCTATTCGGTGGCCAATGGACTGCTGTCCAGCGCGATCGGCTATGGCACGCAGGTCGATGCCGTCGGCGGCGCGGCACTGGGCTATCGCGCGGCGGTGAGCGGCGACAACGCCGTCGCCCTCGGGGCCATGGCCGGCGCGACCGCACGCGGGGCGGTGGCGATCGGATCGGGCGCACGCGCTGAAGAGGCGGACGTTGTGTCCTTCGGCAATGGCGATGGCGTCAATGGCGTGGCGACCCGCCGGCTGACCCGCGTCGGCGCCGGTCTGCTGGCGCCCGACAGCACCGACGCGATCAACGGCGGCCAGCTGTTTCCCGTGCTGGAAGCGCAGGCCCGGGCCTTCGGTGGCGGTGCCACGTTCGATGCGCAGCAGGGCTTCGTCGCGCCGAGCTACCTGGTCCAGGGCAGCAGCTACCACACCGTCGGCGAGGCGCTGGCAGCGCTGGACGGCCGGCTCGACGGCATCGCCGGCAGCACCGCCGCGCTGGCCGAACGGGCCGGGCAGGCCGAGCAGGAGATCGAAGCGCTGCAGGGGGAACAGGCCGAGCAGGCCGCGCAGGCCGGCCAGGCCGCGCGGGAGATCGAAGCGCTGCGGGCGGCACAGGCCGAACTCGCCGCGCAGCCGACCCTGGTCACCGCCACGGAAAACGGCGGCACTGCCGTGGGCCGCGAGGCGCACCTGGATCCGCAGGCCGGCAACGCGTTGGCGGTCGGCGACAGCGCGCAGGCGCTCGCCGCCGACACGGTGGCGCTCGGCCAGGCGGCGCAGGCAACCGCCACCGGCGCGACCGCGCTCGGCCAGGGCGCGCAGGCGACCGCTGCCGGTGCCGTCGCGCTGGGGCAGGACTCCGTGGCCGACCGCGCCGACACGGTGTCGGTCGGCCGTCCCGGCGCCGAGCGGCAGATCACCCGGGTCGCTGCCGGCAGCCAGGACACCGACGCGGTCAACAAGGCCCAGCTCGACGGCGGCATCGCCGCGGCCAACCGCTATACCGACCAGCGCCACGCCGCGCTGGCCGACAGCTTCGCCCTGCATCGCGGCGAAGTGGACGCGCGCCTGCGCCGCCAGGACCGTCGCATCGACCGCCAGGGCGCGATGAATGCCGCCATGTTGAACATGGCCACCAGCGCCGCGGGCCTGCGCACGCAGAACCGGGTCGGCGTCGGTGCCGGTTTCCAGAGCGGCCAGTCGGCGCTGTCGCTGGGCTACCAGCGTGCGATCAGCGAACGCGCGACGGTGACCCTGGGAGGCGCCTTCAGTGGCGATGACGCCTCGCTCGGCATCGGCGCCGGCTTCGGCTGGTGAGCGCGGCCGGCCACGCATCCTTCGATAACGCCCACATGCACCGATGAGGAGCCGCACGATGAAACAGATCCGCTCGCGACGCGATGGCCTGGCCAGGGCCCTGCTGCTGGCGCTTGCCGGCGCGCCCTCGCTCGCCGCCGCACAGGCCGCCGCTTCCCCCCAGCCGGCCGCACCCGGCGACCGCCTGATCGTGCGCCTGCACGAGGGCGTGGCGCCTTCCGCTGCCGCAGCCACGGTGCGCCAGGCGATGCTGCGCACCGGCATGACGCCGCGCACGCGGGCGGCGTCCGTCGCGCCGGCGCGCCTGCGCCAGCTCGGCAACGGCGCCGAACTGCTGCGCCTGCCCGACTCCCTGGATGACGCCGCGCTGCAGCGGCTGGCCGATGAGGTCGCCGCCGATCCGCGCGTGCGCTATGCCGTGCCCGACCGCCTGCGCCAGCCGCAGCAGGTCGAGCCGGTGCGGGCCGACGATCCGTTCTTCCCGCTGCAGTGGAACCTGCACGACCCGGTCGGCGGTGCCAACGTTCCGGCGGCCTGGTCGCATGCGCGCGGCGACGGCGTCGTGGTGGCGGTGGTCGACACCGGCCACCTGCCCGGGCATCCGGATTTCGACGCCGCGCGGGTGCTGCCCGGTTACGACTTCGTCAGCGAACCCTTCATGTCGCGCCGCGCCGCGGCCGGCCGCGCGCCGGGCGGGGTCGACCAGGGCGACTGGCGGTCCGAGGTCGGCGAGTGCTTCCCGGGCTCTCCAGTGCAGGACAGCACCTGGCACGGCACGCATGTCGCCGGCACGATCGCCGAAGCCACCGGCAACGGCCTGGGCATGGCCGGCATCGCCCACCAGGCCACACTGCTGCCGGTGCGCGTGCTGGGCCGTTGCGGCGGCTACGACTCGGACATCATCGACGGCCTGACCTGGGCCTCCGGCGGCGCGGTGGAGGGCGTGCCGGCCAACGAACATCCGGCCGACGTGATCAACATGAGCCTGGGCGGGCGCGGCATCTGCCCGGTCGCCACGCAGGAGGCCATCGATGCGGCCGTCGCGCGCGGCAGCCTGGTGGTGGTGGCGGCCGGCAACCAGACCACCGACGCGCGGCTGATCACTCCGGCCTCCTGCGCCAACGTGGTCACCGTCGCCGCGACCGGGGTGGGCGGGACGATCGCCAACTATTCCAACTATGGCCCGCGCATCGACCTGGCCGCGCCCGGCGGCGGCGGCGACGCCGACGGCCCGACCCGCGGCTGGATCTGGCAGGCCAGCCATACCGGCAAGACTTCCGTGGCCTCCGGCGAGTACCTCTACAAGCCCCAGGTCGGCACCTCCATGGCCTCGCCGCATGTGGCCGCGGTCGCCGCGCTCGTGCAGTCCGCGCGCGTGGCAGCCGGCCGCCTGCCGCTGGCCCCGGGCCGGCTGGCCTGGCTGCTGCGCGCCACGGCGCGGCCCTTCCCGGTCGCGCCGGCGCCGCGCCGCGGCATGGGCGCGGGGATCCTCGACGCCGGCGCGGCGGTGCGGCTGGCGATCGACCCGTCCTGCGATGCCGGCGTGGCCGATTGCGCCCGGCCGGCGCCACTGCTGGCCAGCCGCGTGCCGCTCAGCGGCCAGGACGGTGACATGGCCGGCCGGCAGTACCGCTACGTGGCCGAGCCCGGGCGCCGGCTCAGCATCATCGCCCACGGCGGCACCGGCAACGTCTCGCTGTACGTGCGCCATGAGGCCGAAGCCAGCGCCAGCGCCTACGACCTGCGATCGGCCCGCCCGGGCAACAGCGAGACCGTCCGCATCGCCGCGCCGAAGGCCGGGACCTACCACATCACCCTGGCCGGCGACCCGGCCTTCACCGGGGTGACGCTGCAGGTGCTCCAGTAGCCGCGCCGGGGCGCGGGAGGCGACGGCAAAACTGCTAAAGTCCGGCGGGAACTACGGAGGTCGGCGTGAACGCGGTTGCCGGGACGGCGGTGGACAACCAGAGCATCCAGGCGCGCGTCGTCGACCTCCTGCTGGCGCGCCGTCGCCTCAAGGAAACCGACCTGGCCCGCGCGCGCCAGTTGCAGGAAGAGGCCGGGCTGGACCTGCTGGCCGTGCTGGGCCGCCTGGGCCTGGTCTCCGAGCGCGACCACGCCGAGGCCTGCGCCGAAGTGATGGGCCTGGAGCTGCTGGAGGCACGCGCGATCGCCGATGCGCCGCCGGAGTCGCTGCCGGAGATCCAGGCGCTGTCGCCGCGCTTCCTGCGCCAGTTCCACGCCTGTCCGATCGGCGAGCAGGGCGGGGCGGTGGAACTCTGGATGGCAGATCCCCAGGACGATTACGCCGCCTCGGCGGTGGCGCTGGCGACCGGCCTGCCGGTGCGGGTGCGGGTCGGGCTGCGCTCGGAAATCGACGACGTTATCGAGCGCTGGTATGGCCAGGGCCGCAGCGCGATGGGCGCGATCGTGGAGAACGCCGACGGCGACGCGGGTGAGGGCGAGGACATCGAGCAATTGCGCGACCTCGCCTCCGAGGCGCCGGTCATCCGCCTGGTCAACCTGCTGATCCAGCGCGCGGTCGAACTGCGTGCCTCGGACATCCACATCGAACCATTCGAAAACCGGCTCAAGGTGCGCTATCGCGTAGATGGTGTGCTGATCGAAGGCGAGAGCCCGCCGGCCAAGCTGACCGCCGCGGTGATCAGCCGCATCAAGATCATGGCGCGGCTGAACATCGCCGAGCGCCGGCTGCCGCAGGACGGCCGCATCCAGCTGCGCGTGCAGGGCAAGGAACTGGACCTGCGCGTGAGCACGGTGCCGACCGCGCACGGCGAAAGCGTGGTGATGCGCCTGCTCGACCGCGAGACGGTGGTGTTCGATTTCCAGCGCCTGGGTTTCAGCGAGGACATCCTGCCGCGCTTCCGCCGCGTGCTGGAACTACCGCATGGCATCGTGCTGGTGACCGGCCCGACCGGCTCGGGCAAGACCACCACGCTTTACACCGCGCTGAGCCAGCTCAATACCGCCGACGTGAAGATCATCACCGTCGAGGATCCGGTCGAGTACCAGATCGAGGGCATCAACCAGATCCAGGCCAAGCCGCAGATCGGGCTGGATTTCGCCAATGCCCTGCGCAGCATCGTGCGCCAGGACCCGGACATCATCATGATCGGCGAAATGCGCGACCTGGAAACCGCGCGCATCGCCATCCAGTCGGCGTTGACCGGCCACCTGGTGCTGTCCACGCTGCACACCAACAACGCCGCCGGCGGCATCACCCGCCTGCTCGACATGGGCGTGGAAGACTACCTGCTGACCTCCACCGTCAACGGCATCCTCGCCCAGCGCCTGGTGCGGCGGCTGGAGCCGGTGCATGCCGAGCGCTATGCGGCCTCGCCGGAAGAGATCGCGCGCTTCGACCTGCGCCGCTGGCAGCCGGACGGCACGATCTTCCTGTATCGCCCACGCCCCTCCGCGCTGGCGCCGACCGGCTACCTGGGCCGCACCACGATCACCGAATTCCTGCTGATGGACGACGAGCTGCGGCGCGCGGTAATGCGTCGCGCCGGCATGGGCGAGATCGAGCAGCTCGCGCGCCGGGCCGGCATGCGCACCATGTACGAAGACGGCGTGGCCAAGGCCCTGCGTGGCGAGACCACGCTGGAGGAAGTCCTGCGCGTCACCGAGGACAACGGGTGACCTGGTACAAGTGCCACCTGGTGGGTGAGAACTTTCCCGGCCGTCGCTTCGGCATGGCCGGCCTGGCCGGTTTCCATGCCATGCGCGCGGTGGAAGCCGATTCGCTGGCCCAGGTCGAGCAGCGCGTGCTGGCGCTGATGGCGCGCGACCCGATGCTGGTGCCGCCGTCGCCGGTGCAGGGCGAGGTCGCCGCCCAGCTGCGCTTCGAGCAGGTCACGCGGGTTTCCGAACAGGAGGGACGCGCCAGCAGCAATGCCGGCTTCACCGTGTTCCCGATGGATCGCGGCGGATCATGACCCTGTACCGCTACAAGGCGCTGGACGCGGCCGGGCAGATGCTGGACGGTCAGATGGAGGCGACCAGCGAAGCCGAGGTCGCCGCGCGGCTGCAGGAGCAGGGCCACGTCCCGGTGGAAACACGTGCGGCCGTCGCCGGCGAACGTGCCGCCGGCGAGCGCGTGTGGTGGCGTCGTGGTGCCTTCGGCGGCGACGCGCTGGTGCAGTTCACCCGCCAGCTGGCCAGCCTGCTCGGCGCCGGCCAGCCACTGGACCGCGCGCTGGCGATCCTGATGGACCTGCCCGAGGACGCCCGCGAGCAGCGCAGCATCGCCGCCATCCGCGATACCGTGCGCGGCGGCGCACCGCTGTCGGTGGCGCTGGAGCGCCAGCATGGGGTGTTTCCGCGCCTGTACATCAACCTGGTGCGCGCGGGCGAGGCCGGCGGCAGCCTGCACGAGACCCTGCAGCGGCTGGCCGATTACCTCGAACGCAGCCAGGCGCTGCGCGGGCGGGTGATCAACGCGTTGATCTATCCGGCGATCCTGCTGGCAGTGGTCGGCGCGGCACTGCTGTTCCTGCTCGGCTACGTGGTGCCGCAGTTCGCGCAGATGTACGAGAGCCTGGACGTGGCGCTGCCGTGGTTCACCCGCGGCGTGCTGGCGCTGGGCCTGTTCGTGCGCGACTGGTGGTTCGTGCTGGTGGCGGTGCCTGCGCTGGCGCTGCTGTGGCTGGAGCGGCGCCGCCGCGACCCGGCCTTCCGGCTGGCCCTGGACGGCTGGATGCTGCGGCGGCGGGCGATCGGTGCGCTGGTCGCGCGGCTGGAAACCGCGCGCCTGGCGCGCACGCTCGGCACCCTGCTGCGCAACGGCGTGCCGCTGCTGGCGGCGCTGGGCATCGCTCGCGGCGTGCTCGGCAACCGCGTGCTCGCCGCCGAGGTGGATCGAGCGGCCGAGGAGGTCAAGAACGGCCATGGCCTGGCCGCCGCGCTGGGTCGCGGACGGCAGTTCCCGCGGCTGGCGCTGCAGATGATCCAGGTCGGCGAGGAGTCCGGCGCCCTCGACGCCATGCTGCTGCGCGCGGCCGACACCTTCGAGCAGGAATCGGCGCAGGCCATCGACCGCCTGCTCGCCGCGCTGGTGCCGGCGTTGACCCTGCTGCTGGCCGCGGTGGTCGGCTGCGTCATCGTCGCCGTGCTGGTGCCGCTGTACGACCTGACCAACGCGATCGGATGAGCGCCTGGCCGCCATCGCAATCCCGGCGCGCGCCGGCTAACCTCGCAGCCGCCGCGCTGCCGTCCAAGACAGGAATCCCGATGCCTCACCGTCCCCTCCGTCGCACCTTCCGCCTTGCCGCGCCGTCCCGCCAGTCGGGCATGAGCCTGCTGGAGATCATCATCGTGATCGTGCTGATCGGCGCGGTGCTGACCCTGGTCGGCAGCCGCGTTCTCGGCGGCGCCGACCGCGGCAAGGCCAACCTGACCCGCTCGCAGATCCAGACCCTGGCCGGCAAGATCGAGAACTACCAGCTCGACACCGGCAAGCTGCCGGCCAAGCTGGACGACCTGGTCACCGCGCCGGGCGGCGCCAGCAACTGGCTCGGTCCGTACGCCAAGCCGGCCGAACTGAACGACCAGTGGGGCCGCCCGATCGAATACCGCGTGCCCGGCCAGGGCCGGCCGTTCGACCTGGTGAGCCTGGGCAAGGATGGCCAGCCGGGCGGCAGCAGTTACGACGCCGACATCGTCTTCGAGTAAACGGGTGTCGCTGCGCCCGCCCGTTTCGTCGCTCGCCCCCGTGCGGCGCGGCCGGCGCATGCGCGGCGTGACCCTGCTGGAGATGCTGCTGGTGATCGCGCTGATCGGTGGCGCCGGCGTGCTCACCGTGGCGCTGCTCGGCGGCGGCGTCGATGGCCTGCGCCTGCGCACCAGCGGCAAGCAGCTGGCAGGCGAGCTGCGCCAGCTGCGCACCCGCGCGATCGCCACCGGTACGCCCCAGCAGTTCCAGATCGACCCGCGCAGTCGGGCCTGGTCGAGCAGTCTCGGCCACCACGGGGAGATTCCGCGCCAGCTCGAGGTCAGCTTCACCGGCGCGCGCGAGCTGCGGCCGGCACAGGGCCGCGGCGCGATCCGCTTCTTCGCCGATGGCGCCTCCAGCGGCGGTCGCATCGACCTGCACGCGCGCCGGGCCGGCTGGCGCATCGAGGTGGCGTGGATCACCGGCGAAGTCCGCAGCGGGCGTCTCGAGCCTTCGCCATGAAGCGGCAACGCGGCTACACGCTGCTGGAGGTCATCGTCGCCTTCGCGCTGCTGGCGCTGGCGCTCACGCTGCTGCTGGGCACGCTGTCCGGCGGCGTGCGCCAGGTCCGCGACGCCGACCAGGCCACCCGCGCCAGCCTGCACGCGCAATCGCTGCTGGCCGGGCTGGGCATGGACGAGCCGCTGCGACCACAGCAGCGCGAAGGCACGTTCGAACAGGGTCGGTATCGCTGGCGGCTGGAGATCCAGCCCTGGCGCGACCCGCATCCGCCGCAGGCCGCCGCCACGCCCGCCCCGGCGCGGCTGCTGCAGCTGGACCTGGACGTGCGCTGGGGCGAAGGCAGCGCCGAACGCCTCCACTGGCGCAGCCTGCGCCTGGTGCCGGCAGAGGCAGCGACACCATGAACCCCCGCCGCGCCGCCGGCTTCACCCTGATCGAGGTGCTGCTGGCCACCGTGCTGCTTGCTGCCGGACTGACCCTGGCGTTCGCGACGCTGCGTTCGGCCGGCACGATCAGCCAGCGCGGCGAGGCGATGGCCGCGCGCAGCGAGCGCATGCGCACGGTCGAGGGCTTCCTGCGCCAGCGGCTGGTCTCGGCCCTGCCGGTGGCGCTGGGTCGCGATGAGCGCACGCTGCGCCCGCAGCGTTTCATCGGCGAGCCGCGACGGCTGCGATTCGTCGCCGACGTGCCGGACTACCTTGGTCGCGGCGGCCCCTACCTGCACGACATCGACGTCCACGGGCAGGCGCCGACGCAGCAGCTGCGCATCGCCCTGGTACAGCTGCAGGACGGCAGGCCGGTCGATCCCGATCCGGCGCCGGAGGTCCTCGCCGACGGCCTGGTCGAGGTGCGCCTGGCCTATCGGGGCTTCGACCCGCTGCGCGGCGGCCCGGGCGAATGGCAGGACGAATGGACCGACAGCGACCGCCTGCCGCGCTGGGTGCGGATCGAACTGCGCGACGCGCGCGGTCCGTGGCCACCGCTGCTGGTGGTGCTGCCGCAGGTCGCGCCGGGCAGGGTGGCGCTGTGAACCGGCCTGCGCGCGGCGTGGCGCTGGTGCTGGTGCTGTGGCTGATCGCGTTGCTCACGGCGATGGTCGGCGTGTTCGCGCTCAACGCGCGGGTCGAGGCAATGGCCGGCGGCGCGCTGCGCGGCGGCCTGCGCGGCCAGGCGGTCGCCCGCGCCGGCCTGGAGTACGCCGTGGCGCGGCTGCAGGATGCCCCGGCCACGCGCTGGCGCGGCGATGGCCGCCGCTACGACTGGCAGTTCGATGGCGTGCCGGTGCAGGTGCGCATCGTCGATGAGGGCGGCAAGGTCGACCTCAACAGCGCCAGTCCTGCGCTGCTGGAGGCCCTGCTGCACGCGCTCGGCAGCCCGCGGCCGCAGGCGCAGCGGCTGGCGGCGGAGATCGTCGACTGGCGCGACCGCGACAGCCTGGTGTCGCCCGGCGGGGCCGAGGATGCCGACTACGCCGCGGCCGGCCTGCCTTACGGGGCCAAGGACGCCCCGTTCGAGAGCCTGGGCGAATTGCGGCTGCTGCCGGGCATGGACGCCGGCCTGGTCGAACGCCTGCGCCCGAACGTCACCCTCCACGGCCAGCGGGCCCAGCCGCTGGCGACATTCGCGCCGGCACCGGTGCTGGTGGCAATGGGGCTGGACCCGGCGCCCTGGCTGGCGGCCCGGGAGGCGCCCGGACCTGCCGCCGCGCTGCGCAGCGGCCCGGATCCGGTCGATCCGGCCGCCGCAGCGACCGGCACGGGCACTTATAGTATCGAGAGCCGGGCACGCCTGGACGGGGAACGCGAGGCCGTGCTGCGAGCGATCGTGCGTACCGGCCTGCAACCTTCCCGTGATTCGGCGTACACCGTTCTGCAATGGGAAGAGGGAGCCGCAACGCAATGACCGCATGGCGGGACAGTCTCGAGCGCATCGGCCTGCGGATCCCGTCGGGTCCCGGCGGCTTCTGGCGCTGGTGGCAGGCCGCGCTGCTGGCCTGGTTGCCGGCGCGCTGGCAGTGGCAGCTCGGGTTCTCGCCCTCGCGGCTGCTGGCCTGGCGCGAAGGCGACGGCGTGGCCGTGGCCTGGCAGCGCGAGCAGGCGGTGCTGCCGCTGGCGGTATTTCCCGAATCCCTGCGTCCGGAGGAATGGCAGGCGCTGCTGCCGCCGCGGTTGCGCGCGCTCTCGCTGGAATGGCTGCTGCCGGCCGGGCTGGCCCTGCGCCGCCCGCTGCGCCTGCCGGCGGCCGCCGCCGCGCGCCTGCAGGAAGTCAGTCGTTTCGAGATCGACCGGCAGACCCCGTTCGAGGCGGCCGATGTCTGCTTCGACGCGCGCCTGCTGGCGCAGCGCGGCGAACAGATCGACGCCGAGCTGGTGGTCGTGCCGCGCCGTGCGCTCGACGGCGCACAGGGCGTCCCGGCGGCATGGCGCGGCCTGCTGGCCGGCGTGGACGTGCGCGACGCCGACGGCGAGCCGTTGCGGATCAACCTGCTGCCGCCGGCGCAGCGGCACCTACGCGGTGACCCGCTGGCGCGCTGGAACCTGTGGCTGCTGGCGACGGCGCTGGTCGCGCTGGCGATCGGCTCGCAATGGCTGCTCGACAACCGTGCCCGCGCCGCCGACGCCCTGCAGGCGCGCGTGCAGGCCGACGCCGGGCGCGCGCGCCAGGTCGCCGAGCGGCGCCAGCAGCTGGTCGAGCTGATCGAGGGGGCCGGGTTCTTCGCGCAGCAGCGCGCCGCCCGCCCGGCCACGATCGAGGTCTGGGACCAGCTCAGCCGGCGCCTGCCGCAGGGCACGTACCTGGAGAAGCTGTCGATCGAAGGCGACGAGCTGCAGCTGGTCGGGCTCAGCAACGGCGCCTCGGCGCTGGTCGAGCAGCTCGATGGCGCACCGACCTGGCGCCGGCCGGCGCTCACCGGCGTGCTGCAGAGCGATGCCGGGCGCGGCGCCGACCGTTTCACCATCACCGCGACGCTGGGCGGATCGCCCACGGCGGCGGGCACGCCGGGAGGCGCGCGATGAACGCGCTGCCCGATCGCCGCGAACGGATATGGGCGCTGGCGCTGCTGGTGCTGGTGCTCGGCCTGCTGTACCTGCTGCTGGTACACCCGTTCTTCGTCCAGCCGCTGCTGGCCACGGAGGACCGGCTGCGCGGCCTGCGCGAGCGCGAACAGCGCATCCGCGCCGAACTGCGCGAGGCCCCGCGCGTGGACGCGCAACTGCGCAAGGCCCGTGAACAGCTGGCCGCGCGCCCGGGCTTCCTGCCCGAGGCCTCGGTGGAGCTGGCCACCGCCGGTCTGGTGCAGCGCCTGGAAAGCGTGGTCGCCGAGGCCAGCCCGGGCCATCACGCCTGTGCGATCAGCAACCGCTCCGCGCTGCCGGTCGACACCCAGGGCCGCTACGCGCGCGTGGCCGTGCAGGCGCGGCTGCGCTGCGGCACGCCGGAACTGGCGGCGGTACTGCATGCCCTGGAGTCGGGTACGCCCGGCCTGTTCATCGACAACCTCAACATCCTGGCCCAGCGCGCAGCGCTGTCGCCGGGCGACAGCGGCAACGGGCTGGACGTGACGTTCGACCTGTCCGGCTACGTGCGGCCTAGCGTGGCCCCGGTGGAGGCGGCCAATGCGCCCTGACCCGCGCCTGGCGTCGGCCGGCCTGCGCACCTGGTGGCTGGCGGTGTTCGCCGCCTGGTCGATGCTGGTCTGCCTGCTTGCCGCCTTCGGCCTGGGCGGGCGCGTGGCGGCCGTCGAGGACGCCGGTCCGGCACGACCGCTGCCGGCGATTCCCGCTGCGCCGGCCGGTGGCCTGGGCGAACTCGCGCAGTACGCGGCGATTTCCCGCCAGCCGGTGTTCGCCGAGGACCGCCAGCCGCATCCGTTCGTCCTCGGTGGCGTCGAAGGCGATCGCCCGGGCGACCTGCGCCTGACCGGCGTGCTGATCACCCCTCAGCTGCAGATGGCCACCTTCACCACCGACCAGGGCCGCTCGCTGCGCCTGCGCCTGCAGGGCGAGGCGGTGGATGGCTGGCGGCTGCTGTCGCTGGCCGCGCGCAGCGCCACCGTCGAAGGTGCCGGCGGCGTGCGCACGCTGGAGTTGCAGGTCTATGACGGCCAGGGTGGCCAGCCGCCGACCGCGCTGCGGACCGCGCCGGGCATCGCCACGGCCCCGCCGGCGACCGTGCCGGTCGCCGCGCCGTCGCCTGTCCCGCCACGCACCGCCGCCGCGGCGCCGCCGGCTGCCGTGGCCGTGCCGCCCGGCGCCGCCAACGGCACCACGAACGCGGCCGCGCCCGCGGCCAATGCGCCGCCGGCACCCAGCGAAGCCCAGCTGCAGGCGATTCGTGAGCGGATCGAGGCGCGCCGACAGGCCCTGCGGCAGCAGAATGCACAGAACAGCGGCGGCGCGGTGGCGCCGCCACCGCCGCCCCCTAGCGAGTGAACGCATGAAGGCACGTGTCGTATCGATCTCCCTCCTGCTCGGCCTGCTGGCCGGCTGCGCCAGCACGCCGACCCCGGACATCCGCCGCGCACCCAGCCAGCCGCCGCCGCGCAGCGTGCCGCAGACCACGCCCGATGCCGGCACCGACAGCGGCCCGCAGGCGGTGATCCGCCGCGGCAGCGGCGAAGTCATCAACCGCAGCGCGGCGGCACGGCCGGCGCCGTCGCTGGCGGCGGCCGGCAGCGGCGAGGCGACCTTCAACTTCGAGGGTGAATCGGTGCAGGCCGTGGTCAAGGCCATCCTGGGCGACATGCTCGGCCAGAACTACGTCATCGCCCCCGGCGTGCAGGGCACGGTGACCCTGGCCACGCCCAAGCCGGTCTCGCCGGCGCAGGCGCTGAACCTGCTGGAGATGGTGCTGGGCTGGAACAACGCGCGCATGGTCTACAGCGCCGGCCGCTACAACATCGTGCCCGCCGACCAGGCACTGGCCGGCACGGTGGCCCCGAGCACCGCGCCGGCTTCGAGCGCGCGCGGCTTCGAGGTACGGGTGGTGCCGCTGCGCTACATCTCCGCCAGCGAGATGAAGAAGGTGCTCGAGCCCTACGCGCGGCCCAACGCCATCGTCGGCGTCGATGCCTCGCGCAACCTCATCACCATCGGCGGTACCCGCGCCGAGCTGGAGAACTACCAGCGCACCATCGACATCTTCGACGTCGACTGGCTTTCGGGCATGTCGGTGGGCGTGTTCCCGATCCAGTCCGGCAAGGCCCAGGACGTGGCCGCCGACCTGGAAAAGGTCTTCGGCGAGAAGAGCCAGACGCCGAGCGCCGGCATGTTCCGCTTCATGCCGCTGGAGAACGCCAACGCGGTGCTGGTGATCACCCCGCAGGCGCGTTATCTCGACCAGATCCAGCAATGGCTGGACCGCATCGACAGCGCCGGTGGCGCGCCGCGGCTGTTCTCCTACGAGCTCAAGTACATCAAGGCGCGCGAACTGGCCGACCGGTTGGCCGAGGTGTTCGGCGCGGGCAGTCGCGGTGGCAGCGATAACGTGTCGCTGGCGCCGGGGGCGACGTCGATGCAGCTGGGCAGCGGTAGCAGCACGAATTCCGGCCTCACCAGCGAGACCTACAACAATGTCTACAACCGCGGCAACGGCGGCATCGGTGATGTCGAGGCGGCCAGCGGGAGCGGCGGCGGCATCGGCAGCGGCGGCGAGTTCAACCTGTCGCCGCGCCAGTCCGGCAACGGCAGCGTGACCCTGGAAGTGGAGGGCGACCGCGTCGGCGTGTCGGCGGTCGAGGAAACCAACACCCTGCTGGTGCGTTCCTCGCCGCAGGCCTGGCATTCGATCCGCGAGGTGATCGACAAGCTCGACACCATGCCGATGCAGGTGCATATCGAGGCACAGGTGGCCGAGGTCAAGCTGACCGGCGACCTCAAGTACGGCGTGAACTGGTACTTCGAGGAGGCGGTGAATGCCGATCCGGCCAATGGCGGCGCCGGCCTGCCGAGCGCGCTGGGGCGCGGGATCTGGGGCGACATCTCCGGCTCGATCACCGGCGGTTCGGGCCTGGCCTGGACCTTCCTGGGCAAGAATGCCGCAGCGGTGATTACCGCGCTGGACCAGGTCACCGATGTGCGCCTGCTGCAGACGCCGTCGGTGTTCGTGCGCAACAACGCCGAGGCCTCCCTCAACGTCGGCACCAAGGTGCCGATCAACTCGGTGTCGGTGAACACCGGGCTGGGCTCGGACAGCACCTTCAGCCAGGTGCAGTACCTGGACACCGGCGTGATCCTCAAGGTGCGCCCGCGCGTCACCCGCGAAGGCACCGTGTTCCTGGACATCGTCCAGGAGGTCAGTTCCGCGGGCGCCCCGCCAGCGGGTTGCGACCCGGCCAAATCCACCTGTAATCCGCCGATCGACACCCGCCGGGTGCATACCGAGGCGGCAGTGCGCAGCGGCGACACCATCATGCTGGCCGGCCTGATCTCCGACAGCGACCAGCAGGGCTCCTCCGGCGTGCCGTTCCTGAGCCGCCTGCCGGTGGTCGGAGCGCTGTTCGGCCAGAAGACCCAGAAGAGCAACCGCCAGGAGGTCATCGTGCTGATCACGCCGACCATCGTGAAGGATGCCAACGAGGCCGCGCGCTTCAACGACGAATACGGGCGCAAGTTCAAGGCGCTGGAACCGCTGTACACGCCCGCCCGGCAATGAGCGCGGCCCTGCCCATCGTCCTGCTGCCGGTCGCTACCGACGACCGCGCGCTGGATGCCTGCCTCGGCGCGCTTGAGGCGGGCACGCCGGCCGGCACCCGGGTCTGGCTGGCCGACGATGCGCAGGCCGGCCCGCGTGGCGTGGCCGTGATCGAGGGCTGGCTGGGGCGCACGCGCCTGCAGGCCGACTACACGCGCCGCGAGCGTCCGATCGGCGAGGTCGCGCACCTGGACGAAATGCTGCGGGCCTGCGCCGACGCCGACGTGGTCGTGCTGGCGCCGCAGGCGCAGCCGGCGCCCGGCTGGCTGGGACAGCTGGCGGCCTGCTTTGCCCGCGATGCGGCGATTGGCAGCGCCACGCCTTGGAGCAATGCCGGCGAGGCAGCGGCCTGGCCGCGGCTGGGCGAGATCAATCCGCTGCCCGACGATGCCGAGCGGCTGGCGCTGGCCTGCGCAGCGATGCCGCCGCTGCATCCGGAGCTGCCGGCGGCGATCTGCCACGCCGTGGCGCTGCGCGGCAGCGCGCGCCGACGTGCCGGCGGGCTGGACGCCGCCAGCTATGGGGCCTGGTACGCCGCGCTGATCGACCTCAGCCTGCGCATGGCCGGCTTGGGCTGGCGCAACGTGCTGTGCGAAACCGCCTTCGTCGGCCGCGACGGCGAGGGCGGGCCGGCCGATGGCGACATGGACGCGCTCGCCACGCGCTGGCCGGCCTGGCACTCCCGCCTGGCCGGTTTTCTCATGCGCGATCCGCTCGCCGAGGCACGCACGCGCCTGCAACAGCTGTACGATGCCGCGCCCGTGGCCGCCGCGCAGCGCGAACTGTTCGCCAGCGCCGCGCCCGCCGAACCGGAGGACACAGGGAAATGAGTGCAGCCATCGCCGCGGTGGTCGTGACCTACCGCAGCGCCGCCACGATCGACCAGTGCCTGGCGCGCCTGCGCGCGGCCGCCGACGTGACCGAGATCCGCGTGGTCGACAACGACTCCGACGACGACACCCTGGCGATCGTGCAGCGCCATGCCGTCGAGGACGCGCGCGTGCATTTCATCGCCAATCCCGACAATCCCGGGTTCGCCACCGCCAACAACCAGGGTGCGGTCGATTCGCACGCCCCGTGGCTGGTGTTCATCAATCCGGACCTGATGGTCGAGGCCGACACGCTGTCGCGCCTGCGCGAACGTGCGCAGGCGCTGGACGCGCCGGCCCTGCTCGGTGTCGAGCAGGTCGACGAGGCGGGCCACCCCGACGGCGCGGTACGCCGGCGCGATCCCGACTTCGCCGCCATGCTGCGCGATCCGCGCGGCAGCGCGCAGCTGGCGGTGCCGGCCGATCCTGCCCAGCCGCTGCAGCGCGTGGAGGCCATCTCCGGCGCCCTGATGCTGATGCCGCGCAGCCTGTTCGACCGCCTCGGCGGCTGGGATGCCGGCTACCGCCTGCACGCCGAGGACCTGGACCTGTGCCGGCGCGCACGCCAGGCCGGTGCGGTGGTGGCGGTGGCCAACGACCTGCAGGTGCTGCACCTGCGCGGGGTCTCCAGCCGCTCGCGGCCGTTCTTCGTCGAATGGCACAAGCATCGCGGCCTGTGGCGCTATTTCCGCAAGTTCGAGGCGCCCTCGCGCGGCCTGCTCGTGCGCGCCGGGGTGTGGCTGGCGATCTGGGCGCATGCCGCCGCGCAGGTGCCGCGCCTGCTGCGCCAGCTGGCTTCATGAAGCGCCGACCGCGCCGGGCGATAATGCCGCCATGATCATCACCTCGCTGCTCGACACCGACCTGTACAAATTCACCATGATGCAGGCGGTGCTGCACCAGCATCCCGGCGCGCAGGTGGAATACCGCTTCAAGTGCCGAACGCCGGGCATCGACCTGGCGCGCTACATCGACGAGATCTCCACCGAGATCGACCTGCTGTGCGAACTGCGCTTCCAGCCGGACGAGCTGGAATACCTGCGCGCGATGCGCTTCGTGAAGCCGGACTTCGTCGATTTCCTCGGCCTGTTCCACCTGGACCGCAAGTACCTGACCCTGCGGCCCTCGGCCACGGTGCCTGGCGAGATCGAGCTGATCATCCGCGGTCCGTGGCTGCATACGATCCTGTTCGAAGTCCCGCTGCTGGCGATCATCAACGAGGTCTGGTTCCGCAACACCTCCGAGCCCGACTTCGCCGAGGGCCGTCGGCGCCTGCAGGCCAAGGTCGTGCGCCTGCGCGACACGCCCGGCTACGAGGAATGCCGCATCGCCGACTACGGCACGCGCCGGCGCTATTCGCGGCAGTGGCATGGCGAGCTGCTGCCGCTGCTGCGCGAGGGTTGGGGCGAGCGTTTCGTCGGCACCAGCAACGTCTACTTCGCGCGCCGTTACGGCATGACCCCGCTGGGCACGATGGCCCACGAATACCTGCAGGCCTTCCAGGCGCTGGGGCCGCGCCTGCGCGATTCGCAGGTCGCCGCGCTGGAATCGTGGGCGCGCGAGTACCGCGGCGACCTCGGCATCGCGCTGTCGGACGTGGTCGGCCTGGACGCCTTCCTGCGCGACTTCGACCTGTACTTCTGCAAGCTCTTCGACGGCATGCGCCACGACTCGGGCGACCCGTTCGTCTGGGGCGAGCGGATCCTGCAGCATCTCCAGGACCATCGCGTCGACCCGCGCTCGAAGGTGCTGGTGTTCAGCGACGGCCTGGACATCGAGCGGGTGATGCAGCTGTACGACCACTTCAAGGGGCGCTGCCGCCTGTCCTTCGGCGTGGGTACCCATCTCACCAACGACCTGGGCCCGACGCCGCTGCAGATCGTCATCAAGATGGTCCGCTGCAATGGCCAGCCGGTGGCCAAGCTCAGCGACACGCCCGGCAAGAGCATGTGCGACGACCCGGGCTACCTGGCTTACCTGCGCCAGGTATTCGAGGTCGACAAGCCCGACGCGGGGTGACGCCGCGCGTCGCTTTTTGCCGCGTCGCGGCGGATGCGGCGGAATTCGCGCGCCGGATTTTGCTAAAATGAGATGCAAATCTCAGTTGTAGGCTGCGCTACGTCGGGTTTGGCATCGCGCTTGCATCGGTTTCACCAACGCCGTGGGCATGATGCCCCGCAGCGCCCCCCACGCAGCACGGTTTTGGCATGAGCTCCTTCGATCCATCCCAGTTGTTCCGCTCACGTGGCTGTTCCCGGCAATGGCTCGGCTTCGTCCGCGCGATGGCCGACGAGTTCGCCGCCGAGCTGCCCGCCCACGAGCTGGCCACGCTGATGGCCCGGATCGGACGCCGGTTCGCCCAGCGCCATCCGATTGGCGTATGCGTCGCCCTTGACCAGGTCGAGGCCGCGGCCAACCGGATCTGGCAGGACATCGACTGGGGGCAGTGCCGGATGTCCGAGCAGGCGGGCAGCGTGGAAATCCTCCATGCCGCCGCACCGGTAACGGTGGCCCTGCCCGGCCTGGACTGGAGCGACGGCTTCCTGGCGGGGGTCTACGACGGCTGGTTCCAGCAGCTGGGGATGCTGGCGGGGTTGTCGGTGAGCGCCGACGCCGCACCGGCCCCGGACCTGCGACGTTTCCTACTGGGCCGCGCGGCCTGAACCATTCACGCATTCGGAACAGACATGAACGACAGCAAGAAGAAACAGCCCGCGCCGTCCATCGCCGAAACCGACGACGTCGGCCGCCTGTTCGCCCGCCTGGGCAGCACGGGTGCCGAGGGCTACTCGAATTTCGAGCCCAACCGCCTGCCGGTGCGCGAAACCTCGCCGGCATCGTCGCCGGCCGAGCCGGTGGCCATGGCCGCGACGGCGCCCGGCCCCATCGCCGCAAGGGCGGTGGAGGTTGAGGACGCACCGCCCGTGATGCCCGCCCAGCAGCCGGCATCACCGATCCTGGCCACGATCCATACGCTGCGCGCCGACCCGGCGCCGCGCGCGGAGAGTGCTGCCGTTGCCGGCACGCCGCTGGCGGACCTGTTCCAGCGGCTGCTGCAGGCCGAATCGCGGCCGGCCGCGGCCGGTCCGCTGCGGCGCATGTTCAGTCGCTGAGTAGTGACGGCCGGATGCCTCCGGCCTCGACCAGAAAATCGGCGCCAAGCGCGCCCCGGTGACGTCAGAAGGATGAGTTGATGAGTCTCGCCACCGCGCCGCGTCCCGGCGCCGCTCTGCCCAGGCTCGCGACCTGGACCCTGTGGCTGCTGGGGGCGCTGCTGCTGGTGTTCGTGGTGGCGGTGCCGATGGATGTCGTCCAGCAGATGACCTTCTCGGCGGTGCTGTTCGCCATGGCGCTGCTGCTGCGCCGGCGCGGCGGCCGGGTGGTCGTGCTGATGATGATGGGCATGTCGCTGGCGGTGTCCTCGCGCTACATGTGGTGGCGCCTGACCCAGACCATGGGCGTGGGTGGTCCGATCGACCTGCTGCTCGGCCTGGGCTTGTTCGGCGCCGAGCTGTACGCCTTCCTGATCCTGGTCCTGGGCTATTTCCAGGTGCTGTGGCCGCTGCACCGCAAGCCGGTGCCGCTGCCGGCCGACCAGCGCGAGTGGCCCACGGTCGATGTCTTCATCCCCACCTACAACGAGCCGCTGTCGGTGGTGCGCACCACCGTGCTGGCGGCGACGGTGATGGACTGGCCGGCGGACAAGCTCAACGTCCATGTGCTCGACGACGGGCGCCGGCCGGAGTTCCGCGAATTCTGCGAGGCGGTGGGCGTTCATTACATCACCCGCACCAACAACTTCCACGCCAAGGCCGGCAACATCAACGCCGCGCTGAAGAAGACCAGCGGCGAATACATCGCCGTGTTCGACTGCGACCACATCCCCACGCGCTCGTTCCTGCAGGTGACGATGGGCTGGTTCCAGCGCGACGCCAAGCTGGCCGTCGTGCAGACGCCGCACTACTTCTTCTCCGCCGACCCGTTCGAGCGCAACCTCGGCACCCACGGCAAGGTGCCCAACGAGGGCGAGCTGTTCTACGGCCTGCTGCAGGACGGCAACGACCAGTGGGACGCGACGTTCTTCTGCGGTTCGTGCACGGTGATCAAGCGCGGCCCGCTGGAGGAGATCGGCGGGGTGGCGGTGGAGACGGTGACCGAGGACGCGCATACCGCGCTCAAGCTGCACCGCCGCGGCTACCACAGCGCCTACCTGGCGATCCCGCAGGCCGCCGGCCTGGCCACCGAGAGCCTGTCCGGCCACGTGGCCCAGCGCATCCGCTGGGCGCGCGGCATGGCGCAGATCGCGCGCCTGGACAACCCGCTGTTCGGCAAGGGCCTGAAGCTGTCGCAGCGGCTGTGCTACGCCAACGCGATGCTGCACTTCTTCTACGGCTTGCCGCGCATCATCTACCTGACCGCGCCGCTGGCCTTCCTGTTCTTCGGCGCGCATGTCATCCACGCCTCGGCGCTGATGATCCTGGCCTATGCGCTGCCGCACATCTTCCAGGCCAACCTCACCAACATCCGCGTGCAGGGCAGGTTCCGCCACCTGCTGTGGAACGAGGTCTACGAGACCACGCTGGCCTGGTACATCCTGCGCCCGACCATCGTCTCGTTCATCAATCCCAAGCTCGGCAAGTTCAACGTGACGCCGAAGGGTGGCCTGGTCGAGCGCGGCTACTTCGATTCGCAGATCGCCAAGCCCTACCTGTTCCTGCTGGTGCTCAACCTGGCCGGCATCGCCGCCGGGGTGATGCGCCTGCTGGCCACCGAGTCCAGCGGCGAAGTGCACACGATCTGGTTCAACCTGGGCTGGACGATCTACAACATGCTGCTGCTCGGCGCGACCATCGCCACCGCCAGCGAGACCCGCCAGGTGCGCCGCTCGCACCGCGTGCCGCTCGACGTGGCAGTCGGCGTGCAGCTGGCCGACGGCACCCGCCTGGAAGGCCACACGGTCAATTTCTCCACCGGCGGCATGGCGATCCGGCTCGACGAGCCGCAGCCGGTCGAGCCGGGCCAGCGGGTCAGGATCGGCCTGCGCCACCGCGGCGTCGAACGGCTGCTGCCTGCGGTCGTGCGGCATGACCGCGACGGCCAGGTCTCGATCGAATTCACCGACATGGACCTGGAACAGGAACGCTGGCTGGTCGCCTGTACCTTCGCCCGCGCCGACCTGTGGCTGGGCCAGTGGGGCCAGCACGACCGCGATTCCTTCCTCAAGTCGGTGGGCCAGGTCCTGGCCGCCAGCATGCGCGGCTTCCGCCGCCTCGGCAGCCACGTTTCCGACAGCCTGCGCAACGGCTTCCGCGCCAGCGGCCAGGGCGGGGAAGCCTGAGCATGCGCGCATCCGCCTTTCACTCCCTTGCCGCCAAGATGAACCCGATGCGACTCGTTCCCGCGACCACCGCCTGCCTGTTGACCCTGATTGCGGGGCTGGCCTGCGCGCAGCCCGCGCCCGGCCCGACGGCAGCCACGCCCGTGGCCAGCGCCGAGGCGCCGACGCCGGCCACGGTTGGTCCGGCCATCGAGGCGCCCGCGCCAGCGTCGGCAACGGCGACCACGCGCACGCAGACGCTGCGCGACCTCGGCATCGACTACGAGATCACGCTGCGCGGCATCCACGGCAATGCCGGCATCCCGTTCGGCGTGCGCACCGACGAGATCGTCGAGCAGGCCCGGCTCAACCTGCGCTACAGCTTCTCGCCGGCGCTGCTGCCCGACCTGTCGCACCTGAAGGTGACCGTCAACGGCGTCACCGTCGCCACGCTGCCCACGCCGACCGCCGACGCCGGCAAGTCGCTGGCCGCCGACATCGCGATCGATCCGCGCGTGATCTCCGACTACAACCAGATCAACCTGGAACTGATCGGCCACTACACGCGCGACTGCGAGGACCCGGACCACACCAGCCTGTGGGCCAACATCGATGGCGCCAGCACGCTGAGTCTGACCACCACGCCGGTGCCGCTGGCCGACAACCTGGCACTGCTGCCGGTGCCGTTCTTCGATCCGCATGACGTGCGTCCGCTGGTGCTGCCGTTCCATTTCGCCCAGCGCCCCGACCTGCCGACGCTGCAGGCGGCGGGCATCGTGTCGTCCTGGTTCGGTTCGCTGGCCGGCTACCGTGGCGCGAGCTTCCCGGTGAGCGAAGGCGCGCTGCCTTCCAGCGGCAACGCGGTGGTGTTCGCCACCCCGGACAGCCTGCCGACCCTGCTGGCCAGCGTGGCCGGCGGCATCCCCGACGTGCACGGGCCGACCCTGGCGGTGATGGCCAATCCCAGCGATCCCACCGCCAAGCTGCTGCTGGTACTGGGTCGCAACGCCGAGGAGCTGGCCCGTGCGGCCACCGCGCTGGCCCTGCGTGCGCCGCTGACCGGGGCGATCGCCGCCGTCGGCGACGTCGCCGTGCCTGGCAACCGCAAGCCTTACGATGCGCCGAACTGGATCAGCAGCGACGCGCCGGTGTACTTCCGCGACCTGGTCGATCGTCCCGAGCGCCTGAACGTCACCGGCTACCACCCGGACCTGATCCGGGTCGGCCTGCAGCTGCCGCCGGACCTGTTCGTGTGGCGCAGCGACGGCATCCCGATGACGCTGAAGTACCGCTACAGCGTGCCCGAGCACAACGACCAGTCCGCGCTGAATGTCAGCATCAACGACGCCTTCGTCACCACGCTGCCGCTCAACGGCCGCCCCTACGCCGAATCGCTGCCGCTGCGCTGGTGGCGCGGGCTCGGCGCGCGCGGCGCGATGCCGGTGGTCCAGCACCTGAAGCTGCCGACCGGTCCGTTCTCGGCCAACAGCCAGCTGCGCTTCCACTTCTTCTTCGATCGCCCGCAGGCCGATGCGTGCAAGAACACGTTCCCTGAAGTGTCCGGTGCCATCGATCCGGACTCGAGCATCGACCTGCGCGCCTTCCCGCATTTCATGGCGATGCCGAACCTGGCCGCGTTCGGCAACGCGGGTTTCCCGTTCACCCGCCTGGCCGACCTGTCCGAATCGGCGATCGTGCTGCCGGACAACCCCACCGACGTGGATTTCGGCAACGTGCTGACCCTGCTCGGCAAGCTCGGCGCCTCGACCGGCTATCCGACCCTGCGCGTGGCCTTGGCCAATGCCGCCGACGCCAAGGCCCGGCACGCCGATCGCGACCTGGTCGTGCTCGGCTCGCCGGTGAGCCAGCCGCTGCTGCGCGAATGGGCGCAGTCGCTGCCGGTCAGCGAGACCGCCAACGGCCGTCGGTTCCGGCTCAGCGACTGGCTGGTCGACAAGTTGCCGGGCTTCCTGTCCTTCGACGCGCGCCGCACCGACCTGCCGACCACCGCCGAAGTAAGCGTGCGCCCGCAGCCGGACGACGTGCTGATGATGGGCCTGCAGTCGCCGCTGGCGCGCGACCGCAGCGTGGTGGTGCTGCAGGCCGATGATCCGTCCAATCTCGCGAGCCTGTTCGAAGCCTGGTCCGACCCGACGCGGCTGGCGCAGTTCCAGGGCAGCGTGGTGCTGCTGCAGCAGAAGAAGGTCACCAGCCTGGCCGGCAACCAGACCTACTACATCGGCCACCTGCCGCTGCCGACCTGGCTGCGCTGGTACTTCTCCAACCACCCGGTGTGGCTGGCGCTGGGCGTGATCGCCCTGTGCCTGCTGCTGGCGCTGGCCGCGCGCGTGCTGCTGCGCATGCATTCGGCGATCCGCCTGCGCGAGGGCCGCCGCAAGTGAGCCCGGCCGGGGCCCCGAGCGACCCCGTGCGCCGCCGCTGGCTCGGCGGCGCGCTGGCGTTGGCCGGCGGCACGCTGCTGCCGCGGATCAGCCTGGCCTCGGCCTCGCTGCCGCCGTGCGTGCCGCTGCCGCCGTGGGCGCAGTGGCGCGCCTTCGCCGGCCGGCACATCCAGGACGATGGCCGCGTGGTCGACTTCTCGATGGCCGACCAGCGCAGCACCTCCGAAGGCCAGTCCTACGCGATGTTCTTCTCCCTGGTCGACAACGACCCGGTGATGTTCGAGCGCGTCCTGGGCTGGGCCCGCCACAACCTGATGGGCGACCGCGCCTACGACGCGCTGCCGGCGTGGCTGTGGGGCAAGGCGGACGACGGCAGCTGGCGCGTGCTCGACGCCAACAACGCCACCGATGCCGACCTGTGGATCGCCTACTGCCTGCTCGAGGCCGGCCGCCTGTGGGAGCGCAAGGGCTTCACCAGCGCCGGCATGCGCAAGCTGCAGCTGGTGCGCGAGCAGGTACTGGCCAGCGTACCCGGCCTGGGCCGGATGCTGATGCCGGGCGGCACCGGCTTCCATCGCGACGCGCAGTGGACCTTCAACCCGAGCTACGTGCCGCTGCAGCTGCTGCGCCGCTTTGCCGTCGCCGACCCGAAGGGCCCCTGGCACGAACTGGCCGCCAACAGCGCCAGGATGATCGCCGGCAGCGCGCCGGCCGGATTCGCCGCCGACTGGATCGGCTGGAACGGCCAGGCCTTTGGCATCGACCCGGCCAAGGGCGGCATCGGCAGCTACGACGCCATCCGCGTCTACCTGTGGGCCGGCATGCTCGATCGTGCCGATCCGCTGCGCGCCTCGTTGCTGGCCGACCTGTCCGGACCGCAGCAGATGCTGCGCGCGCAGGGCTGGCTGGCCGAGAAGATCGACACCAGGCAGGGCGTGGGCACCGGCAAGGCACCGGCCGGTTTTTCCGCCGCGCTGCTGCCCTATCTGGCCGCGCTCGGCGAAGGCACGCTGCTGAAGTCGCAGCTGCAGCGACTGCCGGCGCCCGGCACGCCGGCCGCCGATGCTCTTCCGTATTACGAACGCACCCTGGTCCTGTTCGGCCAGGGCTGGCTCGACAACCGCTACCGCTTTTCCGCAGACGGGCGCCTGCTGCCTGCCTGGAGATCGAAGACATGTTCCGCACCCACCTGAAACCGCTGTACCTGGCCGGCATGGTCGAACTCTGCCTGCTGGCCACGCCCGCGCAGGCGCAGAACGCGACCCAGCAGCTGGTCAACCAGGGCAACTACTGGCACGACCAGGGCCGCGACGACCTCGCCGCCGATACCTGGCGCAAGCTGCTCAGCATCGATCCCAACCAGCCCGACGCGCTGCTCGGCCTGGGCCAGATCGACATGATGCAGGGCCGCCAGGCCGAGGCGCGCAAGCGCCTGCAGCAGCTGCAGGCGGCCCATCCGAATTCGGCACAGGCCCAGCGCCTGCGCGTGGTGGTCGGCGGTGGCGCCAGCGCGGTCGCCGGTGCCAGTGTCGACCAGAACCTGGTCAACGCGCGTCGCGCGGCGGCGGCCGGGCGCTATGTCGAGGCCGTGCGTGCCTACGAAGCCAGCTTCGCCGGCAAGGCGCCGCCGGCCGGGGTTGCCCTGGAGTACTACCAGTCGCTCGCCGGCACCCCGCAGGGCTGGGAGAAGGCGCGCGACGGGCTGGCGCGACTCAAGGCCGCTGAGCCCGGCAATACCGCTGTCGCGCTGGCCCTGGCCCAGGTGCTCACCTATCGCGAGCCGACCCGCCGCGACGGCATCGCACAGCTGCGTGCGCTCAGCGCGCGCCCGGATGTCGGTGGCCCGGCGCGCAATGCCTGGCGCCAGGCGCTGCTGTGGCTCAATGGCGGCAGCGACGATGCCGGGCTTTACCAGGCCTGGCTGGCCGCCAATCCCAACGACGCCGAAGTCAGCACCAAGCTGGCCCAGCTGCGCGAACGCAAGGCCGGCCCGACCGCGCAGGACGCCGAAGGCGTGGCGCTGGGCGAGGGGTTCAAGGCCTTGAACGCCGGCAACCTGGCCACGGCCGAGCAGCGCTTTTCGCAGGTCCTGCGCGCGCGTCCCCGCGATCCCGAGGCACTTGGCGGACTGGGCTCGGTGCGCCTGCGCCAGCAGCGTTTCTCCGAGGCGCAGGAACTGCTGCGCCCGGCCGCCGCGGCCAATCCAAAGTGGGCCAGCGCCTACAACAGCGCGCGCTATTGGATGCAGCTGCAGCAGGCCGAGGCGGCGCGCAAGCGCGGCGACATCGCCCAGGCCACCGAGCTGGTGCAGTCGGCCCTGAAGCTGCAGCCCAACGAGCCGGCCGGCCATGCCGCGCTGGGCGCGCTGCAGGCCGGCAGCGACGCGCAGGCCGCCGAGGCGAGCTATCGCAAGGCCTTGTCGCTGGCGCCGGACAACGCCGCCGCGCTGCAGGGCCTGGTCGCGCTGTACAGCCGCCAGGGCCGGATGCAGGAGGCCAACGACCTGTTCAACCGCCTGCCGGCCGCCCAGCGCGAGCAGGCCGGCGGCGAGGCGATGCTGCGCTCGAACGTGCAGCGCGCGCGGGCGCGCCAGGCGCTGGAAGCGGGGGATCGCGTCACCGCGCAGGGCGAGCTGGAAGCGGCGATGGTCGAGCGCCCGGGCGATCCGTGGATCCGCCTGGACCTGGCCCGCCTCTACCAGCAGGCCGGCCGCCCGGACCAGGCGCGCAGCGTGATGGACGGCCTGCTCGCCGCGCACGCCGACTCGCCCGAGGCGCAGTACGCCAACGCGCTGTACGCGCAGGAGGCCGGCGACTGGGCCGGCGCCTACGCCAGCCTCGAACGCATTCCCGCGCCCTCGCGCACGCCGGAGATGACCCGCCTGCGCAACACTGCCTGGGTCGAGCAGCAGGCGCGCCAGGCGCGCAGCCTGCAGCAGCAGGGCAGGGGCGCCGAAGCGCAGATGCTGCTGTCGCGCAGCGAGGCCGCGCTCGGCGACCAGATCGACGATCCGCAGCTGCTGGCCGCGCTGGCCGGCGCCTGGGCCGATGCCGGCAATGCCTCGCGGGCGTTGACCCTGGCCCAGCGCCTGGTCACCACCGGCAACCCCGGTACCGAACAGCGCCTGCAGTACGCTGGCGTGCTGCTGCGCGCGCACCAGGACGCCGAGCTGTCGGCGGTGCTGCGCCAGCTGCACGACGCTACCATGACGCCCGAGCAGCTGAGCCGCTACCAGGCGCTGCGCAGCGGCTACGTGCTGCGCCAGGTCGATGCGCTGCGCGAGCTGGGCAACCTGGAAGGCGCCTACGACGCGTTGGCACCGGTCCTCGCCCAGCAGCCGGCCGATCCCGATGCGCTGGGCGCGCTCGCGCGGCTGTACGCCACTGCCGGCGACCAGCGCCAGGCGCTGGTGATCTATCAGCAGATCCTGCAGCGCAAGCCCGACGACATCGACGCCCTGGTCGCCGCCGCCAACAGCGCCGCCGCGCAGTCGGACCTGGACAGCGCCGAGGTCTACCTGCAGCGCGCGCTGGCCCAGGCGCCCGATTCGCCCGATGTGCTCGCCGCCGCCGGCCGCGTCTATCGCGCCGCCGGCAAGAACCGCAAGGCCGAGCAGTACTTCCGTGCGTCGCTGGCGGCGCAGCAGCGCCAGGCCGGCCAGCTCGACAACAACCTGCCGGGCGCACGCGGCGGCGCCGGCTATGCCTCGGCCGGGCGTCCGCTCAATCCGTTCTCCGGGATGACCGGCCCGACCCGCGGCTCGACCGCGGTGCTCTCCGACGCCCTGCCGTATCCGCCCACCGCGCCGGCACCGGCGGCCTATGCGGCCACCGTGCCTGCGCCGGCGTACGTGCCGCCCGCGGCGGACCGGGTTGGCGCGGCGAGCTATGCCGACCTGCCGCCGCCGGTCAGCGCCAGTGTCGCGCAGGCACCGCTGGCGAGCCTGCCGGTGCCCGGGCAGGGCACGCGCGTGCCGGCGCCGGCCTACGCCGGCCAGACCACCGTGTACGCCGGGGCGATTGCCCCCGCGGCGAGCGGCGGCGTCAGCCAGCAAGCCCTGCCGGTGCGCCGCAGCGGCAACACCGTGCTCGACGAACTGCGCCAGGTCCAGGCCGACAACAGCAGCCAGATCGCCGCCGGCGCGACCTACCGCGCGCGCGATGGCGAATCCGGCCTGGGCCAGCTCGATGACATCGAGATGCCGCTGCAGGCCGATTTCGCCGTCGGCGACGGCAAGCTCGGCGTGGCGATCACCCCGACGCTCATCGATGCCGGCGACGTGCCGGCCGACTACGCCACCGCCAGCCGCTTCGGCGGCGGCCCGGCAGCGGCGGTCGGCGATGCGCTGGCTACCGATCCGACCAAGATCGACAACCTGGTCGGCACCCCGCTGTACCAGGGCCTGCTGACCACCGGCGACAACGCCGCCACCCGCAACTACCTGTACGAAGCGGCGGTCGCCAACGGCGATTTCCAGACCCTCTACAACGAAGCCGAAGGCGACACCGCGGCCGAGCGCCGCCAGGCCGCGCTCAACGCGCTGTATGCGCAGCCGCTGTCGCAGTACCTGCTGGGCAACAACCTGTCCACCACGCCGATCGGCACGATCGCCACGCAGATCCTCGGCGACCCGGCGCTGCGCGGCGACCTCGACGCCGCCGGCACCGCGCAGCTGCTGGCGCTCTCGCAGAGCGCGGCGGCGAGCCAGACGCCGGTGCAGTTCCGCAACGCGCTGTACTCGATGGCCGCCAACGGCACCGCCTCGCGCCGCCTGTCGCAGGACGACAGCGGCGTCGGCGTGGCGGTGAGCTATCGCAACGGTGGCTTCTCGGCCGACATCGGCAGCACGCCGCTGGGCTTCCAGGAGCAGAACATCGTCGGCGGCGTCGGCTGGCGCGGCCAGGCGGGCGACCACCTGACCTATTCGGCGCAGGCCTCGCGGCGCGCGGTCAACGACAGCGTGCTGTCCTTCGCCGGCACCCAGGACATCCGCACCGGGCACGAGTGGGGTGGGGTGACCAGCAGCGGCCTGGCCCTGTCGGCCACGCTCGACAACGGCCTGCTCGGCGGCTACGCCAACCTCGCCGCGCACCAGCTGCGTGGCCGCAACGTCGCCAACAACGATCACCAGCAGGTCGACCTGGGCTTCTACGTGCATGCGCTGGAGACCGACAACCAGTCGCTGACCGCCGGCGTCAACCTCACCGCGATGCAGTACGACCGGAACCTCAGCGGCTTCACCTACGGCCAGGGCGGCTACTTCAGCCCGCAGGATTACTTCGACCTGGGCTTCCCGGTCCACTGGACCGGCCGCTCGGCCAGCCAGAAGGTCAACTGGCGGGTGGACGCCAGCGTCGGCGTGCAGCACTTCCGCACCGACGACTCGCCGTACTTCCCGACCGACCCGGGCCTGCAGCAGGCGGCCTACGATGCCGCGTCGCTGGCGGCGATGCTCGGCCTCACCGACAAGTACGTTGCCCCGGTCTATGCCGGCGAGAGCAAGACCGGCGTGTCGTACAACCTGTCCGGCGCGGCCGAATGGCAGGTCGCCCCGCAGCTGTTCCTGGGCGGGCGCATGACCTTCAACAACGCGCGCGACTACAACCAGTTCAACACCAACCTGTACCTGCGCTTCGTGCTCGACCGGCTGGGTTCGGCACTGGGCCGCGCGCCGCAGGTGGTCGCATCGCCCTACGCCAGCGAGTACTGAGCCGCGCGGGCCGGTCGCTCAGGCGGCCGGCCCAGGCCCGCGCAGGCGGCGACGTACCCAGCACCACACCAGCGCGAACGTCGCCAGAAGGCAGCCGACCGGCACCAAGGCGCGCGACAGCGGCACCCAGCCGAACCACTCCAGCCCGAGCCAGAAGCGATAGCCGGCCGCAGCCAGCGCGTAGGGGCCGAACGCGGCGACCTGCACGCCCGGCTCGCCATCGCGGCCGAGCAGGACGTTCGCCAGCGAGGCCGTACGCATGCCGAACAGCCGCATCCACAGCGGCGTGCGCGGATCGCCTGCGTGCAGCCAGCGAAGGTAGTCCCCGCGTCGATGCATGAAGTTGAGCCAGAGCATGCACAGGGTCAGCACCAGCGCCAGCTGCGCCACACCGCCCAGGCCGATGACCCAGGCCAGCGGCGCGCCGTTGTCGAGCAGTGCGACCGCGATCGGATTGGCCTCGTCGTCCAGCGTCGGCGAATGATGCAGCGTCGCGGTGATGTCGAAGGCGATGGCGGCGACGATGAACGCCACGCCCAGCCACCCGGCGCGCGACGCGTGCGCTGGGCGTGGCCAGTCCCTTCGCATCGCCAGCGACATCGCCGCGACGGCCACCACGCCGACGATGGCGGTCACGGCGAATGCTGACCGCAGCGCCGACGGGAGCGGCAAGAAGGTAGCCGTGCCGGTCGCGCAGGCCACGGCGGTCCAGCGGATGAAGCGACGGTAGTGCCCGACATTGCCTGCGTAGGGAAACGCCGCCCGCGTCGCGGGCGGCGGGGAGCTGCCGTTGGGCATCATCGTTCCGGTGGCTTCTCTCCCTTGCGGAGCTTGCCTGTCGCACAGCCGGTCAGCAGCACGGGAAGCAGCAGAAACCACAGCGCGCCGCCGGCGACCTGCTCGACTTCGTTCGGGGTCAATTCCCTCATCGTGAATCCTCTGCCCGGTATGGAGACGCATCGGCCAGGCCGATGCACGAGCAGTGTTCGCCACGCGTGCTCAGGGCGTAAGCGTCACTTGGCAGTGAGCGACACTTGCTTGGATCATTCTTATTGGCCGCCGGCCTCGATGTGATCCAGCTCACATGCCTCAGGCAAGCGCGTAGCGCAGCACGAACAGCCCCGCGACCAGCCACAGGGCGGGGTGTACCTCGCGCCAGCGCCCGGTGCCGGCCTTGAGCGCAGCGTAGGCGATGAAGCCGAAGGCCAGGCCGTTGGCGATCGAATAGGTGAACGGCATCGCCAGCGCGCACAGCGCCGCCGGGACCGACTCGGTCAGGTCGTCCCAGTGCACTTCGACCAGCTCGCGCAGCATCAGCCCGGCCACGAACAGCAGCGCCGGCGCGGTGGCATAGCCGGGCACCATCGCCGCGAGCGGGGAGAACAGCAGCGCGGCCAGGAACAGGACGGCCACCACCAGCGCGGTCAACCCGGTGCGCCCGCCGACCTGCACGCCCGAGGCGCTTTCGGCGTATGCGGTGGTGCTGCTGGTGCCCAGCAGCGAGCCGGCGACAATCGCCGTGCTGTCGGCCAGCAGGGCGCGGCCGAAGCGGCGCTGCCCGTCGGGCAGCCGCAGCAGGCCGGCGCGGCCGACCACGCCGTACAGCGTGCCGGTGGCGTCGAACACTTCCACCAGCACGAATACCAGCACCACCTGCAGCAGCACGGCCAGCGGCGCGCCGCCGTCGTGGTGCAGCAGGGCGGGCAGGTCGAGCTGCAGGAAGGTCGGGGCCAGGCTGGGTGGCATCGAGACCAGGCCGTGATACTGCACGTCGCCGATCAGCCAGCCGGCCGCGGTGACTGCCAGGATGCCGATCAGGATCGCGCCGCGCACGCGCCGCGCTTCGAGGATGGCGATCAGCAGGAAGCCGGCCAGCGCCAGCAGCGGCGGGGCGGTGTGCAGCGGGCCCAGCGCGACCAGCGTGTCGGCGTTGGCGACGATGACGTCGGATTTCTGCAGCGCGATCACCGCCAGGAACAGGCCGATGCCGGCGACGATGGCGGCCCGCAGCGAGGCCGGGATGCCGGCCACCAGCCAGGCGCGCACGCCGGTCAGCGACAGCGCCAGGAACACCAGTCCGGAGATGAAAACCGCGGCCAGCGCCTGCTGCCAGGGCAGGCCGGCGGCACCGACCACGCTGAAGGCGAAGAAGGCATTCAGGCCCATGCCTGGAGCCATGCCGACCGGGAAATTGGCGGCCAGGGCCATGATCGTCGAACCCAGCGCGGCGGCCAGGCAGGTGGCGACGAAGACGGCGCCGGGGTCCATGCCGGTGGTGGCCAGGATGTCCGGGTTGACGAAGACGATGTAGGACATCGTCAGGAAGGTGGTCAGGCCGGCCAGCAGTTCGGTGCGCACGCTGGTGCCGTGCTCGGCGAGCTTGAAGCTTCGTTCCAGGAAAGAGGCCATGCCGCCTGCACCGTAGGAGCGGCTTCAGCCGCGACGCGCGGAGTTTAGGCCACTGGCGATGAGCGTGGCGGGTTGTGGTGGCGCTCTTGCGCCTTGAGCGGTTCGGGGGGTAAAGCGGGGCGCCCGCTGGCGCGGGCTGTATTAGGGTTTTATGAGGGCGCGCCTCGGGTTGCGGGGGCTTGGCCCTGACTTGCGTTGTGGAGCGCCGCCCCGGCGGGCATGTGCGCGTCGCTTTCGGCAGACGTCCGTGTCGTGACGAAAGCGAACGCAGCACATCCATGTGCTGCTCGCGCACATGCCCGCCGGGACGTCACCCGGCGCTTTGGTGTTCCCATTCTTCAGGGGCGCGCCGGGGAGGGGGAAGAGAAGAGCAAGAGCAGTAGCAAGAGCAGCAGCGTGCATTCCACCATGCGCATTGCCATCTGCCAGTTCGCGGCTTCGGTGGTGATTGCACTGTGGGAGCGGCTTCAGCCGCGACGCGCGATCCGGCGATCGCGGCTGAAGCCGCTTCCACAGGTGCAGGTAGCCAGCATTACGACTCTGGAGGGAAGCCCCTTTATTGACGGGCGGGCAGACAGGCTGGGGGATGGGCAGGCAGAGTGGCGACCTGAGGTTTGCGCAGCGGCTTTGACACGTAACAAAAAAAGGGCGCCTCGCGGCGCCCCTTTTTGGTTACTTCAGCGCCTTGAAGCGCAGCCGGTGCGGGCCGGCGTCGTCGCCGAGGCGGCGCTTCTTGTCTTCCTCGTACTCGCGGTAGTTGCCCTGGAAGAACTCCACGTGCGAGTCGCCCTCGAAGGCCAGGATGTGGGTCGCGATGCGGTCCAGGAACCAGCGGTCATGCGAGATCACGAAGGTGTTGCCGGGGAATTCCAGCAGGGCGTCTTCCAGCGCGCGCAGGGTTTCGATGTCCAGGTCGTTGGACGGTTCGTCGAGCAGCAGCACGTTGCCGCCCTGCAGCAGGGTCTTGGCCATGTGCAGGCGGCCGCGTTCACCGCCGGACAGCGAGCCGACCATCTTCTGCTGGTCCTGGCCCTTGAAGTTGAAGCGGCCGATGTAGGCGCGCGACTGGATCTCCACGCCGTTGATGTTGAGGATGTCCAGGCCGCCGGAGATTTCCTGGAAGACGTTGTGGTTGCCCTCCAGCTTCTCGCGGCTCTGGTCGACGTAGGACAGCTGCACGGTGGGGCCGACGACAATCTCGCCCGAATCCGGCTTTTCCTGCCCGGTGATCATCTTGAACAACGTCGACTTGCCGGCGCCGTTCGGGCCGATGATGCCGACGATGGCGCCCGGCGGGACGATCATCGACAGGTTGTCGATCAGCAGGCGGTCGCCGAACTTCTTGGAAACGTTCTTGAACTCGATCACCGAGTTGCCCAGGCGCTCGCCCGGCGGGATGAAGATCTCGTTGGTCTCGTTGCGCTTCTGGTAGTCCTGCGCCTGCAGTTCCTCCAGCCGCGCCAGGCGGGCCTTGCCCTTGGAGCGGCCGCCCTTGGCATTCTGCCGCGACCACTCCAGTTCCTTCTGGATCGCCTTCTGGCGGGCCTTTTCCTGGTTGTCTTCCTGCTTCAGGCGGGCGTCCTTCTGGACCAGCCACTCGGTGTAGTTGCCCTTCCACGGAATGCCGCGGCCGCGGTCGAGCTCGAGGATCCACTCGGCGGCGTTGTCGAGGAAGTAGCGGTCATGGGTCACCGCCACCACGGTGCCGGTGTAGCGCGCCAGGAACTGCTCCAGCCATTCCACCGACTCGGCGTCGAGGTGGTTGGTCGGTTCGTCGAGCAGCAGCATGTCCGGCTTCTGCAGCAGCAGGCGGCACAGCGCGACGCGGCGCTTCTCGCCACCGGACAGGTTGGCGATCTTGGCGTCCCACGGCGGCAGGCGCAGGGCGTCGGCGGCCACGTCCAGCTGGTTCTCCAGGGTGTGCGCGTCGCCGGCGGCGAGGATCGCCTCCAGGCGCTCCTGCTCCTTGGCCAGCGCGTCGAAGTCGGCGCCTTCCTCGGCATAGGCGGCGTACACGGCCTCGAGCGCGGCCTGGGCCTGCAGCACGTCGCCTACGCCTTCCTCGACCGCTTCGCGCACGGTCTTGTTCGGATCCAGCTCCGGCTCCTGGGCCAGGTAGCCGACCTTGATGCCCGCCTGCGGGCGGGCCTCGCCCTCGAAGTCGGTGTCCACGCCGGCCATGATCTTCAGGACGGTGGACTTGCCGGCGCCGTTCAGGCCCAGCAGGCCGATCTTGGCGCCGGGGAAGAAGGACAGCGAGATGTCCTTGATGATCTGGCGCTTCGGCGGCACGACCTTGCTGACGCCGTTCATGGTGTAGATGTATTGACCCGACATGGTCTCTCCGGATGGCTCGTAGCACGCGCCCGGCCCGGTCCGGCTGTGCGGACAGGCGGGGCAGTAATGGGATGGCGCCAAGTATAGCGCCGAACGCCCGCCGGCCCCTGACGGAGGGCTGGCCGACCGGAAGTTAAATGGGGACGGACGGAACCGGTTCCAGCCAATGTCCGTTCATCTTGCTTCGCCAAATATGTCAGCAACACCCCACACAGCCATGGAGCTGCCATGAAAGCGATCCGTCTTACTGCACTGGCTCTGACGTCCCTGCTGGCGCTGGGCGCCGTGGCGGCGCCGGCCATGGCCGACGACCATGGCCGGGGTCACGACCGGGGCTACGAGGACCGGGGTCACGGCCGGGGCCACGACAAGCACGGCGACTACCGCCATGACGACCGTCGCGACGACCGCTACCGCCGCGAGGCCTACCGTGACGGCTATCACGATGGTCGCCGCGACTATCGCCCCGATTACCGCCCGGCCGTGGTCTACCGCCCGGCGCCGCGCCCGATCTACCGCGATCCGCCGCGGTCGCGCTACTACGGCTGGTCGCCGGGCCACCGCTACCGTGATTACTACGGCGGCCCGGTCTACGTGGTCAACGACTACGGCTACTACCACGTGCGTCGCCCGCCGTCCGGCTACCACTGGGTCCGCGACGATGCCGGCAACCTGCTGATGGTGGCCATCGCCAGCGGCATCATCGCCGACCTGGTCCTGCACCACTGAGCCGCGGCCTGACCCGCGGACTCTCCGGCCGGCCGCGAAAGCGGCCGGCCTGCTGTCCGCTCCCCTCAAGCGCCGCCGCCAGGCGGGCCGCGGCAGGGTCCGCCGGCCGCCTGACTGCCGCCGAATGGCGGTAAACCCCCGCCGGCCTTAAACTTCGGGTCCCCCTTTGCCGCTGCCGCCCCCGGAGACCCGATGTTCCCGCGCGATGCCCGTATCGAAAACTACGACCCCGAACTGGCCAAGGCCATGGCCGACGAGGCCGCCCGCCAGGAAGACCACGTCGAGCTGATCGCCAGCGAGAACTACGCCAGCCCCCGCGTGATGGAGGCGCAGGGCAGCGTGCTGACCAACAAGTACGCCGAAGGCTATCCGGGCAAGCGCTACTACGGCGGCTGCGAATACGTGGACATCGCCGAGCAGTTGGCGATCGACCGCCTCAAGCAGCTGTTCGGCGCCGACTACGCCAACGTCCAGCCGCACAGCGGCTCGCAGGCCAACCAGGCGGTCTACTTCGCCCTGCTCAATCCGGGCGACACCATCCTGGGCATGTCGCTGGCCCACGGCGGCCACCTCACCCACGGCGCCAAGGTCAATGCTTCGGGCAAGCTGTTCAACGCCGTGCAGTACGGCGTCAACGACCAGGGCCTGATCGACTACGACGAAGTCGAGCGCCTGGCGGTGGAGCACAAGCCGAAGATGGTCGTCGCCGGTTTCTCGGCCTATTCGCAGAAGATCGACTGGGCGCGCTTCCGCGCCATCGCCGACAAGGTCGGCGCGCTGTTCTTCGTGGACATGGCGCACGTCGCCGGCCTGGTCGCCGCCGGTGTCTACCCGAACCCGCTGCCGCACGCCCACGTGGTCACCTCGACCACCCACAAGACCCTGCGCGGCCCGCGCGGCGGCATCATCCTGGCCCGGGGCGCCAGCGAGGAGATGGTCAAGAAGCTGCAGTCGATCGTCTTCCCGGGCATCCAGGGCGGTCCGCTGATGCATGTCATCGCCGCCAAGGCGGTGGCCTTCAAGGAAGCGCTGGAGCCGGAGTTCAAGGCCTATCAGGAGCAGGTGGTCAAGAACGCCCAGGCGATGGCGAAGACGCTGATCGCGCGCGGCTACAAGATCGTCTCCGGCGGCACCGAGAACCACCTGATGCTGGTCGACATGATCGGCAGGGACGTCTCGGGCAAGGATGCCGAAGCCGCGCTGGGCAAGGCCCACATCACCGTCAACAAGAACTCGGTGCCGAACGACCCGCGTTCGCCGTTCGTGACCTCGGGCCTGCGCCTGGGCACGCCGGCGATCACCACGCGCGGCTACAAGGAGGCCGACGCCGTCGCCCTGGCCGGCTGGATCGCCGACGTGCTCGACGCGCCGGCCGACGAGGCTGTCATCGCCCGCGTGCGCGATGCGGTCACCGCGCAGTGCAAGCAGTTCCCGGTCTACGGCTGATGATCGAACGGGCACTCCGCTTGCTGTACGCCTTCGAGGCGGCCGTGATCGGAGTGCCCACGCTGTTGCTGGCCCTGTTGCTCGCGCCAGTGGCATTGATGGTCCTGCCGCTCGCGCTCGGTGGCGCCGTGGCAGGCGCGGTCGACGGGAACCGGTTCGTCGAGCGGGCGACACTCGCCCTTTACTTGGTGGGGGGCTATCTGGGTCTGCCCGCATGGTGCGTGCTTACCTATCGTTATCTTGCCCGCGGTGCGCGGGCTTTGGTCGATGTGCGTGCCCTGTGCTGGGGCCTGCTGGGCCTGGGGATGGCCGGAGCGCTCGCGTTCGGTGTGGGGGCCATGGCGCGCGGCAAGGCGGATTTCTGGGTGCTGTTATATTCCGGCCCGGGGATGCTGCTGCCGATGTCGCATCTGGCATTGGTGCGTTGTTTCCAGGTCAAGCGGAGGCAGTCATGCCCCGCAGCCAATACCTACTAGGCTTCCGCGATGCACTGCCCCTTCTGCCAGCACCACGACACCCGCGTGATCGACTCGCGCGTGTCCGAGGACGGTGCCACGATCCGCCGGCGCCGCGAGTGCGAGGCCTGCGGCGAACGCTTCAGCACGCTGGAGACCATCGAGCTGAAGATGCCGATGGTGATCAAGAGCGACGGCAAGCGCGAGGCGTTCGACGCCCGCAAGCTGCGTACCAGCTTCGACCGCGCGCTGCAGAAGCGCCCGGTGTCCGAGGAGCAGATCGAAACGGCGGTGCGTGCGGTGGTTCACCAGCTGCGCATGTGCGGCGAACGCGAGGTGCCGTCGATCCGCATTGGCGAGTTCGTGATGGCCGAGCTGCGCAAGCTCGACCATGTCGGCTATGTGCGCTTCGCCTCGGTGTATCGCAGCTTCGAGGACGTAGCCGATTTCCGTGAGGAGATCGAGAAGCTCGAGCGCGACCTGCCGGTCGGCAGCGAGCAGCTGCCGCTGCTCGACCTGGAGCGCGCCGTGCGCGTGGCCGAAAAAAGCGGCAAGCGCTGAGGCCATGAACTTGTAGGAGCGGCTCCGGGTGGCCCAGGGCCATCAGCCGCGACCGGAAATCATCGACCTCCAGTCAATGCCGCGAGCCGAGGCAGTTCGCGGCTGAAGCCGCTCCCACAGCCTACAATGCCGGGATGAGCGAATTCTCCGCCCTCGACCACCAGCACATGGCGCAGGCCCTGCGCCTGGCCGAACTTGGGGCCTGGACCACCCGCCCGAATCCGATGGTCGGCTGCGTGATCGCCCACGGCGCCGATGTGGTCGGCCAGGGCTGGCACCAGCGGGCCGGCGGTCCGCATGCCGAAATCTTCGCCCTGCGCGAGGCCGGCGAGCGCGCCCGCGGCGCTACCGCCTACGTGACCCTGGAGCCCTGCGCCCACCATGGCCGCACGCCGCCGTGCGCGCTGGCGCTGATCGAGGCCGGGGTGGCGCGCGTGGTTGCGGCGATGCGCGATCCCTTCCCGCAGGTCAACGGCGGCGGCTTCACCCTGCTGCGCGAGGCCGGCATCGAGGTCCACGACGGCCTGATGGCCGCGCAGGCGCGGGCGCTCAACCAGGGCTTCCTCTCGCGCATCGAGCGCGGCCGGCCGTGGCTGCGGCTGAAATACGGCATGAGTCTGGACGGCCGCACCGCGATGGCCGACGGCGAGTCGAAATGGATCACCGGACCGGCCGCACGCGCCGACGTGCAGCGCTGGCGCGCGCGCGCCGGCGCGATCCTCACCGGCGCCGGCACGGTGCTGGCAGACGACCCTTCGCTGACGGTCCGGCTGGAAGGTGACGGTGGCGATTTCCTGCCGCCGTTGCGGGTGGTGCTCGATGCGCGCCTGCGCAGCCTGCATTGCGCCAAGGTGCGCGAGGGTGCGGCGCCGACGCTGTACGTTCACGCGTCCGGCATCGCCGCGCCGGTGCTGGCGGGCGCGGAGTTCGCCGCCGTTGCGCTGCGGGAAGGCCGGCTCGACCTCGACGCGGTGCTGGCCCTGCTGGCCGCGCGCGGCATCAACGAGGTCCAGGTCGAGGCCGGTGCCGTGCTCGGCGGCGCGCTGCTGCAGGCCGGCCTGGTCGACGAACTGCTGCTCTACCAGGCCCCGCTGCTGCTGGGCGACACGGCACGGCCCCTGCTGGCCGGGCTGGGGATCGAGCGGATGGACGGGGCGATCGGGCTGGAACTGTTCGATCTGCGCCAGGTGGGGGCGGACCTGCGGCTGCGGCTGCGCCCGGCAAGCTGAACCGCGGCGGGATTGGCCGCACCGGCGCAATGCTACTTCCCGGTGCCCGGGCCGGAGCGCCGCCGGGCCGGCTGGTAGAATGCGCGGGCCGGTTCGCCGGCGAACCTATGAACGTCTTCAGGGCGGGGTGCGATTCCCCACCGGCGGTAGGTGCCAGGCTGCGGTCCGGCACGAGCCCGCGAGCGCTCCCGGCTCCGCCGGGAGGTCAGCAGATCCGGTCCGATGCCGGAGCCGACGGTGACAGTCCGGATGAAAGAAGACGGCGACAGCGCGCGACCTTCGGCGGTCGCGCGTGCGCCTGTTTGCCTTGCGGCGTTTTTCGCTCACTCCATGCGGGAAACGACATGCACAACGACAACTTCAGTTCCGATCACCGCCTCCAACGGGAGGCATGCTGATGTTCACTGGCATCATCGAGGGCGTCGGCCGCCTGGCCGCCAGCGAGCCGCGCGGCGGCGACGTGCGCTTCACGTTCGAGGTCGGCACCCTGCCGTTCGAACAGGTCCAGCTCGGTGAGAGCATCGCGGTCAATGGCGTGTGCCTGACCGTGATCGACTTCGACGCGCACAGCTTCAAGGCCGATTCCTCCACAGAAACCCTGTCGCTGACCACCCTCGGCCGCCTCGACACCGGCGCCGCGCTGAACCTGGAGCGGGCGATGCGCCCGACTGATCGCCTCGGCGGCCACCTGGTCAGCGGCCACGTCGATGGCCTGGGGCAGGTGCTGTCCATCCATGACGACGCGCGCGCCCAGCGCTGGCGCTTCGCCGCGCCGCCGGCGCTGCTGAAATACATCGCGAAGAAGGGCTCGATCTGCGTGGACGGCGTCAGCCTGACCGTCAACGAAGTCGACGGCGAGGGCTTCGAGGTCGCGCTGATCCCGCATACCGTCGCGCATACGCGCTTCGCGCACACCGGCGTGGGCGATGCGGTGAACCTGGAGATCGACCTTGTCGCGCGTTACGTCGAACGCCTGCTGGCGGGGAGGGCGCCGGCATGAACTTCGCCACCGTTCCCGAACTGCTGGAAGAAATCCGCGCCGGCCGCATGGTGGTGATCGTCGATGACGAGGACCGCGAGAACGAAGGCGACCTGATCATGGCCGCCGAGCTGGTGAAGCCTTCGGACATCAACTTCATGGTCACCCATGGCCGTGGCCTGGTCTGCCTGCCGCTGACCCGCGAACGCGCTGGCCAGCTCGGCCTGGCACCGATGGTGCGGGCCAACACCGCGCAGTTCCAGACCAACTTCACCGTCTCGATCGAGGCCGCCGAAGGCGTGACCACCGGCATCTCGGCCTACGACCGCGCCCACACCATCCGCACCGCGGTCAAACCCGACGCGCGGCCGGAAGACCTGCACCAGCCCGGCCACATCTTCCCGCTGATCGCCCAGCCCGGCGGCGTGCTGACCCGCGCCGGCCACACCGAGGCCGGCGTCGACCTGGCGATGCTGGCCGGCCTGGAACCGGCCGGCGTGCTGGTGGAGATCCTCAATCCCGACGGCAGCATGGCGCGCCGGCCGGAGCTGGAGGTGTTCGCCCGCGAGCATGGGCTGAAGATCGGCTCGATCGCCGACCTGATCGCCTACCGCCTGGCCACCGAGCACACCGTCGAGCGGGTGGACGAGCGCGAGATCGAGACCGAGTTCGGCCCGTTCAGGCTGGTGACCTACCGCGACCGGATCGCCCACGACCTGCATTTCGCCCTGGTCCGTGGCCAGCCGGATGCGGTCACGCCGACCCTGGTGCGGGTGCAGGTCGAAAACCCGCTGGCCGACCTGCTGCACTGGCGACGCGACGATTTCGGCGTGGCCGCGGCCGACGCGCTGCGTGCCATCGCCGCCGAGGGGCGGGGCGTGATGGTGGTGCTGTCGACCCCGCGCGACGAGTCGGCCCTGCTGGCCCGGCTGCGCCAGCAGCCGGTCGTGCGCCCGGCCGGCAAGGACAAGGACGTCGGCCAGTGGCGGCGCAACGGCGCCGGCGCGCAGATCCTGGCCGACCTGGGCCTGGGCAAGCTGCGGGTGCTGGGCACGCCGCGGCGGCAGATCGGCCTGGCCGGCTACGGCCTGGAGATCGTCGAGACCGTCGAGCCCTGAGCCCTGCAACAACCCGCAGGCCACCCCCGCGGACGGCGCCGGCGCCGGCTGCGGTAAACTGACCCACCTTTCGAGCCCCCGCAGCACATGAGCCACTACGAAGGCGACCTCCGCGCCCCCGACAACGCGCGCTTCGCGATCATCGCCAGCCGCTGGAACGCCCGCATCACCGATGCGCTGGTGGCCGGCGCCCGGCAGAGCCTGGCCGGCAACGGCATCGCCGAGGAAGCCATCGACGTGGTCCGCGTGCCCGGCGCCTGGGAACTGCCGCTGGTCGCCGCCCGCCTGGCCGAATCCGGCAAGCACGCGGCGGTCATCGCGCTGGGCTGCGTGATCCGTGGCGATACCCGTCATTACGAACACGTCGCCGACCTGTGCGCCGAAGGCCTGATGCGCGTGCAGCTGGACTACCGCCTGCCGGTGCTCAACGGCGTGCTCGCCGTCGAGCGCGTGGAGGATGCCGAAGCGCGTGCCGGCGGCAGCCACGGCAACAAGGGCGAGGAGGCCGCGCTGGCGGCTCTGGAAATGATCAACCTGGTGGAGCAGCTGCCATGAACAAGTCCACCGGACACAGGAACGGCGGCCACCGCCCGCAGCGCCGCGACGGCATCGACCCGGTGCTGCGCTCGCGCGCGCGCCGCCGCGCCCTGCAGGCGATCTACGCCTGGCAGATCTCCGGCGGCTTCGCCAAGCAGGTGATCGCCCAGTTCGCCCACGAGCAGGCCCACGAGATCGCCGACCTGGCGTACTTCGAGGCGCTGGTCGAAGGCGTGCTCGCGCATCGTGCCGAGCTGGACGAAGCGCTGGTCGGCTACCTGGACCGCAGCGTCGAGGAAGTCGACGCGATCGAGCGCGCGGTGCTGCGCCTGGCCGCCTACGAGCTGCTGTATCGGCAGGACGTGCCGTACCGCGTCGTCATCAACGAGGCGATCGAGACCGCCAAGCGTTTCGGTTCCGAACATGGCCACACCTACGTCAACGGCGTGCTCGACCGTGCCGCCGTGGAATGGCGCAAGGTGGAGTCCGGCGGCGCCTGAGGCGCATGCCCGAGTTCGCGCTGATCGACCGCCTCCGCCGCCGCGTGCGCGGCCGCGGGGACGTCCCGCTGGGCATCGGCGACGACGCCGCGCTGCTGCAGCCGGCGCCCGGCGAGCAGCTGGCGATCACCGCAGACACGCTCAATGCCGGGGTGCATTTCCCGGCCGAAACCGCGCCGGCCGACATCGGCTGGAAGACCCTGGCGGTGAATCTTTCCGACCTGGCCGCGATGGGCGCCACGCCGCGCTGGTGCACGCTGTCGCTGTCGTTGCCGGGCGATGACGAGGCCTGGCTGGAATCCTTCGCCGACGGTTTCTTCGCCCTGGCGGACCGGCACGACATCGCCCTGGTCGGCGGCGACACCACGCGCGGCCCGCTGTCGCTGTCGGTCACCGCGATCGGTGCGCTGCCGGCCGGCGCGGCGCTGCGTCGTGATGGCGCGCAGCTGGGCGACGAGGTCTGGATCACCGGCAACCCCGGCGAAGCCGCCGCGGCGCTGGCGCTATGGCGCGACGGATTGCTGGACGTGAGCCTGCCGGCCTCCAGCCAGACGCGCGAGGTCCTGCGCCAGCGCCTGCTGCGGCCGACGCCACGGCTGGACACGGGCCTGCGCCTGCGTGGCCTGGCCCGCGCCTGCGTCGATGTCTCCGATGGCCTGCTCGCCGACCTGGGCCACATCTGCCGGCGCAGCGGCGTGGGTGCGCGCCTGGAGCTGGAGCGGCTGGCGATTTCGCCCCCGCTGCGCGCCACCGGCGACGCCCGCATCCGCGACTGGCAGCTGGGTGGTGGCGACGACTACGAACTGTGCTTCACCGCCGCGGCGACCGATCATGACGCGGTGCTGCGCGCGCTGGAATTCTCCGGGGTGGAGGGGGCGATGGTCGGCCGCATCGTTCCCGGGCATGACATCCAGGTCATCGACGAGGAAGGCTGCACCTGGTTGCCTTCGCGCACGGGGTTTCAGCATTTCGGCTGAAGGGGTGCGCTTTGGCGCTGCTTGCCTCTTCGCTTTCGGGTGGTCTTTTCTCGCGCTTGTCGGTGGAAGCGGGGCGCCCGCATTCGCGGGCTGTATTGGGGTTTATTGAAGGCGCGCCTCTGGGTTGCGGAGGCTTGGCTCTGACTTGCGTTTTGGGGTGCCGCCCCGACGGGCATGTGCGCGTCGGTTTCGGCAGACGTCCATGTCGTGACGAAACCGAACGCTCGTGACGCAACCCGCTGCGCGGGCTGCGCCCCCAAGTTCGCTGCGCGAACTTCGGGCCCCGACTTCTGCCTTGCCTATCCCCGCGGCTGTCGCCGCGCCCCCTTAACAGAAGGGGGCTTTCCTCCAGCAACCAACGGGCTCTTGTAGGAGCGGCTTCAGCCGCGAGCGCATGATCCGGCAGGTCGCGGCTGAAGCCGCTCCTACAGTGAGATACCGGACGAAGCCGAGGTCCATCAGGTCACCGCAAGAATCGGGACGCCGCTTCTGCTCTTCTCATCCCACATCCCCAGCGCGCCCCTGAAGAATGGGAACAACAAAGCGCCGAGCCCCGTCCCGCCGGGGGTGGGGTCGAGCGGCACAGGGATGTGCCGCGCTCGGGGTGTCGGACAGGACGTCCGTTGCCCCGACGACCCCACCCCCGGTGGGTCGGGGCCCCTGCCGTAAGTCAGAGCCAAGCCTCCGCACACCAAGGCGCGCCCTCAATAAACCCCTAATACAGCCCGCGAAAGCGGGCGCCCCGCTTCCCAAGCAGAGCCAGAACCGCCCAGCTCACCCGACGAGAAGCCAGATGGCGCCGTCGCCACGGCAGCACCGAACCACTCGCCCGTTGCACGACGCCATCGAAAACCAGCGCGAAAGCCAGCGTCATTTACGCGGAATTTACGCCCGCCCACGGAAAGCGACATGGCGACTTTATGCACCCGGCGCCCACTATTTCGCGGTCGGCGGAATGGTTCCGCCCTGGATCACCCACCCATGTCCCGCATGTTCCAAACCGCCAGTCGCCGGCACCTGTCGCGCGCCGTTCTGCTGTCGTGCCTGTCGTGCGCCGCGCCGCTTGCCGCGGCCGACACGCTCTCGGGCAACCTCGCCCTGACCAGTGACTACGTCTGGCGCGGCACCACCCAGACCCAGGGCGATTTCGCCGCCCAGGCCGGCCTGAAGTGGAACGCCGGCAATGGCCTGTACGCCTCCGCCTGGGGATCGAACGTCGAGTTCGCACCCGATACCCATGCCAGCAGCGAGCTGGACCTGGTGCTGGGCTGGAACGGTGTGCTTTCGGAAGACTGGACGCTGGATGCCAATCTGACGAATTACCGCTACCCGTCCACCACCGTCGAGCTCGACTGGACCGAACTCAACGGCACGCTCACCTGGAAGCAGGACTACTGGCTGCAGCTGGGCTGGTCGAACGATGCCATGGCCAGCGATGCCAATGGCACCTACGCGCAGCTCGGCGCGCGCCTGCCGCTCGGCGAGCGCTTCCGCCTGGAGGCCGCGCTCGGCCATTACTGGCTGGACGACGCCTACGGCGACAGCTACACGCACGGCCAGCTCGGCGCGGTGCGGGCGATCCGCCCGCCACTGGAGCTGCGCGTCACCGCGCACGACACCGACCACGCCGCCGAACGCCTGTTCCCCGGCCTGGCCGGTTCGCGCGTGGAAGCCGCCCTGCAGGCTTCGTTCTGAGGAGATAACCCATGCCCGCCTGGCTTTCCTTCATCTGTGGACTCGCGGTGATCGCCACCGCGGCCTACCTGCTTTACGTCGTGCTGCGTCCGGAAGACTTCTGAGGACGATGCCATGACCGAGACCCTGCTCCTGTTCGCCGTCGCGATCGCCCTGGCCTGGCCGCTCGGCCACTACCTGGCCCGGGTGATGCGCGGTGCGCCGATGCGCGGCGACGCGCTGTTCGGCCTGATCGAAAAGCCCCTCTATGCGCTGCTGGGCACCCAGCCGGCGTGGGGCATGCGCTGGCGCGGCTACGCGCTGGCCTTCCTGGCCAGCAACCTGGTGGTCGGGCTGCTGGCCTGGATCGTGTTCATGACCCAGGCCTGGTTGCCGCTCAATCCCGACCAGGTGCCGAACCTGCGCTGGGACACCGCGCTGCACACCATGGTGTCGTTTCTCACCAACACCAACCAGCAGCACTACTCCGGGCAGGCACAGCTGTCCTACCTGGCGCAGATGACCGGCATCGTCGGCCTGCAGGTCATCACCCCGATGATGGGCCTGGCGCTGGTGGTGGCGACGCTGCGGGCGCTGATGGGCGGGCGCGCGGTGTCGGCGGTCGCGGCTGAAGCCGCTCCTACGACAGTTGCCCACGGCGTTGACGTGGGCAATTACTGGGCGGACGTCATCCGTCCGACGGTGCGCTTCCTGCTGCCGCTGTGCCTGGTGTGGACGCTGCTGCTGTCCTGGCAGGGCGTGCCGTCGACGCTCGCGGCGGGGCCTGTCGCCACGCCGCTCGATGCCAGCGCCGGCATGGACGCGCAGAAGATTCCGGTCGGCCCGGTCGCGGCGATGGTCGCGATCAAGCAGCTCGGCTCCAACGGCGGTGGCTGGTACGGGCCCAACAGCAGCTTCCCGCTGGAGAACCCGACCCCGCTGTCGAACTTCATCGAACTGCTCGGCATCATCCTGATCCCGATGAGCGTGGTGTTCATGGTTGGCGCGTTCACCGAGCGTCGTCGTTTCACCGCGCTGGTGTTCGGCTGCATGATGCTGATGTCGGTGCTGTCGACGACCGCGTCGCTGTGGTCGGAGGGGCACTCGGCCAGCGCCGCCAGCGCCGCGCTGATGGAGGGCAAGGAAGTACGCCTGGGGGTGGACAACTCCGCGTTGTGGTCCTCGATCACCACCCAGGTGAACAACGGCTCGGTCAACGCGATGCATGATTCGCTGGCGCCGCTGACCGGCGGCGTGGCGATGGTCAACATGCTGGTCAACGCGGTATGGGGCGGCGTCGGCTGCGGCCTCCAGCAGTTCATCGTCTACCTGCTGCTGGGCGTGTTCCTCGCCGGGTTGATGACCGGGCGCACGCCCGAGCTGTTCGGCCGCAAGATCGAGGCCGGGGAGGTGCGCCTGCTGGCGCTGCTGATCCTGCTGCAGCCGCTGGTGCTGCTCGGCTTCACCGCGCTGACCCTCGCGCTGCCCTCGATCACCGGCACCTCCAACCCCGGTTTCCACGGCATCAGCCAGGTCTTCTACGAGTACACCTCGGCATTCGCCAACAACGGCTCCGGCTTCGAAGGGCTGGGCGATGCCACGTACTGGTGGAACCTGAGCTGCGCGCTGGTGCTGGCGCTGGGCCGCTATCCGGCGCTGATCGTGCCGCTGTGGGTCGCCGCCCGCCTGGCCGGCAAGCGGCGCGCGCCCGAGTCGGCCGGCAGCCTGCGCATCGAAACCCCCACCTTCGCCCTGACCCTGGTCGCTGTCGTGCTCGTGCTCACCGTGCTGCAGTTCATGCCGGCGCTGGTGCTGGGACCGATCGCCGAACACCTGTCGCTGGCCGGCGTCCACGCCGCGCCCTGAGAGAGCCTCCATGAGTACTGTTCCGCAACAACTGCAAGGGCGCCGCGAACGCGTGGCGCTGTTCGATGGCGCCACGCTGCGCGCGGCCCTGCGCGCGGCATTCGCCAAGCTCTCCCCGCGCCACCTGTGGCGCAGCCCGGTGATGGCGGTGGTGATGGTCGGCACGCTGCTGTCGGCGCTGATCACCGCCAACGGCCAGGCATCGCCGGGCTTCGGCTGGGCGGTGACGGCGATCCTGTTCGCCACCGTGCTGTTCGGCAACTTCGCCGAGGCCATCGCCGAAGCGCGCGGCCGTGGCCAGGCTGCCTCGCTGCGGCGGGCGCGCCGCGACCTGGTTGCCCGCCGCGTTGGCGCCGAAGGGGGCGGGATGGAGACGCGCGTGCCGGCGGCTGAACTGCGCCCTGGCGACCTGGTGATCGTGTCCGAAGGCGAGTTCATCCCTGCCGACGGCGAGATCGTGCGCGGCCTGGCAACCATCAACGAGGCCGCGGTGACCGGCGAGTCGGCACCGGTGCTGCGCGAGGCCGGCACCGATCGCAGCGGCGTCATCGGCGGCACCCGCGTGCTCTCCGATGAGATCGTGTTCCGCGTCACCGCCGAGCCGGGCCACAGCTTCCTGGACCGGATGATCGCGCTGGTCGAAGGCGCCAACCGGCAGAAGACGCCCAACGAGATCGCACTGACCCTGCTGCTGGCGGCGATGACGCTGACCTTCGTGATCGTGGTGGCGACACTGCCTGCGATTGCCGGCTACGTCGGGGTGGCACTGGACCCGCTGCTGCTGATCGCCCTGCTGGTATGCCTGATCCCGACCACCATCGGCGGCCTGCTGCCGGCGATCGGCATCGCCGGCATGAACCGCGCGCTGGCCGCCAACGTGCTCGCGAAGTCGGGCAAGGCGGTGGAAGTGGCCGGCGACGTTGACGTGCTGCTGCTGGACAAGACCGGCACGATCACCCACGGCGACCGCCAGGCCACCGCATTCCATCCGCTGGCCGGCATCGATCGCACCCAGCTGCGTGATGCGGCGATGCTGGCCTCGCTGGCCGATCCCACGCCGGAGGGCAAGTCGATCGTGCGCCTGGCGCGCGAGCAGGGCGCGGCCGCGGTCGAACCGGACCACGCGCACTTCATCGCCTTCAGCGCGCAGACGCGGATGTCCGGCGTGGACCTGGCCGGGCGCCGGATCCGCAAGGGCGCCGGCGATGCGATCACCGCCTGGGTGCGGCAGGGCGGCGGGCAGGTCAGCCCGGAGCTGGCCGGTCGCATCGAGGAGGTCGCGCGCGGCGGCGCCACGCCGCTGGTGGTGGCCGAAGGGCGGCACATTCTCGGCGTGGTCGAGCTTTCCGACGTGGTCAAGCACGGCATCAAGGAGAAGTTCGCCCGCCTGCGTGCGATGGGCATCCGCACGGTGATGATTACCGGAGACAATCCGCTGACCGCCGCGGCCATCGCCGCCGAGGCCGGCGTGGACGATTACATCGCCCAGGCGCGGCCGGAGGACAAGCTGGCGCGCATCCGCGGCGAGCAGGCCGGCGGGCGGCTGGTGGCGATGGTTGGCGACGGCACCAACGATGCGCCGGCGCTGGCCCAGGCCGATGTCGGCCTGGCGATGAACTCCGGCACCCAGGCCGCCAAGGAAGCGGGCAACATGGTCGACCTGGACAGCGATCCGGCCAAGCTGCTGGCGGTGGTGGAGGTGGGCAAGCAGCAGCTGATCACCCGCGGCGCGCTGACCACCTTCTCGCTGGCCAACGACGTATCGAAGTACTTCGCGATCCTGCCGGCGCTGTTCGCCGCGGCGATCCCGCAGATGGCCGCGCTCAACGTCATGCAGCTGTCGAGCCCGCGCAACGCGGTGCTGGCGGCGCTGGTGTTCAACGCGCTGATCATCCCGGCGCTGATCCCGCTGGCGCTGCGTGGCGTGCGCTTCAAGCCGGCCGGCGCCACCGCGCTGCTGCGCCGGAACATGCTGGTCTACGGGCTTGGCGGCGTGCTGCTGCCGTTCGCCGGGATCAAACTCATCGACATGGCCATCGCGGCCCTTTCCGGCACCTGAGGTCCCCATGCACACTGAAGATATTCCGCTCCCCGCGGCGCCGGCCGATGCAGCCGCGCGCGGCCTGCATCACCACGGCGTGTGGCGTGCATCGCTGGCGCTGGCCGCCATCACCCTGCTGGGTTTCGGCCTGGCCTACTCGCTGGCGGGCACGCTGGTGGCCGGCGCGTTGTTTCCCGCGCAGGCCGAGGGCTCGCTGCTGCGCCGGGAGGCCGGCGTGGTCGGATCGGCGCTGCTCGCCCAGCCGTTCAACGACCCGCGCTACTTCCAGCCCCGGCCTTCGGCGGCCAAGTACGACCCGATGTCGGCGGCCGGCAGCAACCAGGCCCGCTCCAATCCGGACCTGCGCCAGCGCATCGACGAGACCCGCGCGGCGCTGGCCGCGCGCGACGGCATCGACCCGGCGCAGGTGGCGCCGGACCTGCTGACCCAGTCCGGCAGCGGGCTGGATCCGGACATCAGCCCGGCGGCCGCCGCCCAGCAGGTGCGGCGCGTGGCCGCCGCGCGCGGGCTGCCCGAAGCGCGGGTCCAGGCGCTGCTGCGCGCGCACACGCAGCCCCGGCAATACGGCGTGTTCGGCCAGCCACGGGTGAACGTGCTCGCGCTCAACCTCGCCCTCGACGATCTGCGGTGAGCGTGCTCGCAAGGTCCACCGCGGCTGGTCCACAATCACCGCCATGAGCGACGCCCGCACCCAGCAGGCCGACGCGCTGATCGGCGAACTGCAGCGCGAGGAGGGCGGCCGGCTGACGGTCTTCCTCGGGGCGGCGCCCGGCGTCGGCAAGACCTACGCGATGCTGTCGCGGGCGCGCGAGCGCCTGCGGCAGGGCGCCGACGTGGTGGCCGGTATCGTCGAGACCCACGGCCGCAGCGAGACCGCGGCGCTGCTGGAGGGCGTCGAGGTACTGCCGCGGCGGCGCATCGAGTACCGCGGCCGCACGCTGGAGGAACTGGACCTGGACGCGCTGCTGGCGCGCCGGCCACGCCTGGCGCTGGTCGACGAACTCGCCCACCGCAACGCCCCGGGCAGTCGCCACGAGCGGCGCTGGCAGGACGTGGTCGAACTGCTCGATGCCGGCATCGACGTCTACACCACGATCAACATCCAGCACCTGGAAAGCCTCAACGACGTCGTCCACCGGATCACCGGGGTGCGCGTGTCCGAAACCGTGCCCGACGCGGTGTTCGACCGCCTGCGCGACATCGTGCTGGTCGACCTGCCGCCGCGCGAGCTGATCGAACGCCTGCAGCAGGGCAAGGTCTACCTGCCCGAGCAGGCGACGCAGGCGCTGCAGGCGTTCTTCTCGCCGTCCAACCTGGCCGCCCTGCGCGAGCTGGCGATGCAGACCGCGGCCGATCGTGTCGACAGCGACCTGCGCGACGCCCGGGCCGCGCGCGGCCTGCCCGGCACCGCCGCGCTGCGCCGGCGCGTGGTGGTGGCGATCGACGGACGCGGCAGTTCCGAATACCTGGTGCGCGTGGCCCGCCGGCTGTCCGAACGCCGCGATGCGCCCTGGACGGTGGTGACCGTGCAGCCGCGCACCGTCATGGACGCGGCGTGGCAGCTGGAGATCGACCGTGCCTTCGCGCTGGCACGCCGGCTCGGCGGCGATACCGCCCTGCTGCATGGCGGCAACGTGGCCGACGCGCTGCTGGACTTCGCCGCGCAGGGCGGTGCCTCCACCCTGGTCCTGGGCCGCACCCGCGAGCGGCCGCTGGCACGCATGTTCAACCGCACGCTGACCCAGCGCCTGCTGCAGCGCGGGGCGCACTACGAGCTGGTCATCGTCAGCTCCGCCGACGCGCGCGCGCGTTCGCGCCGGCAATCGCGCCAGCCGATGCGCTGGCTGCGCCGCTACGACTTCGCCTATGCCGCGGTCACCGCGGCGGCCGCGGTGGCGGTAGCCTGGCTGCTGCAGCGTTGGACCGACATCGACGACCTGTCGATGGTGTTCATCGTCGCGGTGGTGCTGGTGGCCTCGCGCGCGCGCATGGTCGCCGCGGTGCTGGCGGCGCTGCTCAGCTTCTTCGCCTACAACTACTTCTTCATCGAGCCACGCTTCACTTTCGCCATCAGCGCGCGCCAGGGCGTGGTGACGGTGTGCCTGTTCCTGATCGCCGCGCTGGTCGCCGGGCGGCTGGCCTCGCGCCTGCGCATGCAGGTGCTGGCGCTGCGCGCGGCCAACTCGCACGCCAATGCGCTGCAGGCGCTGGGTCGCCAGCTGAGCACGGCGGCCGATCTCGGCGCCGTCGTCGAGGCCGGTCGCCGGGCGCTCGCGCAGGCGCTCGGCGTGGAGGCGTGGATGCGGCTGGAGCGCCGCGAGAGCGAGGGTGGCGCGGCGATGTCCGCGCTGGACCGCAGCGCGGCGGACTGGGCGCAGCGCCACGGGCAGCCGGCCGGGCGCTACACCGATACGCTGGCCGGCGCCGACTGGTGGTGCCTGCCGGTGCGCCACGAGAGCGGCGTGCTGGGCGTGGTCGCGCTGCGCTTCGATGCGGCCGTGCAGCGGCCGGGCCTGGAACAGCGGCGCCTGGCCGAAGCCATGGTCGAGGACATCGGCCAGGCCGCGCTGCGCACCCGGCTGGTCGCCGACCTGGAAAGCGCGCGCGTCAGCGGCGAGACCGAGCGCCTGCGCTCGGCCCTGCTGTCGTCGGTCTCGCACGACCTGCGCTCGCCGCTGGCCTCGATGATCGGGTCGGCCTCCAGCCTGGCCAGTTACGGCGAGGCGATGGACGCACACGATCGCCGCACCCTGCTGGACACCATCCAGCTCGAAGGCGAGCGCCTGGACCGCTACATCCAGAACCTGCTCGACATGACCCGGCTTGGCCACGCAGGACTGACCCTCAACCGCGACTGGATCGGCGTGGACGAGTTGATCGGCTCGGCGGCGCGGCGACTGCAGCGCTACCAGCCGCAGGTGCAGCTGCAGCTGGAGATCGCGCCGGGGCTGGCACCGATCTGGGTGCATCCGGCCCTGGTCGAGCAGGCGATCTTCAACGTGCTGGAGAACGCCGCCAAGTTCTCGCCGCCCGGCGAAGCGGTGCGCGTGGCGGCGGCGCTGCACGACCAGGCCCTGCGCATCGACATCAGCGACCGCGGCCCGGGCATTCCGGAGCAGGAGCGTGCGCGCATCTTCGACATGTTCTACAGCGTCGAGCGCGGCGACCGCGGGCGCCATGGCACCGGCCTGGGCCTGACGATCTGCCAGGGCATGATCGGCGCCCACGGCGGCAGCGTCGAGGCGCTGCCGGGGGCCGATGGCCGCGGCACCACGATCCGCATTACCCTGCCGCTGCTCGAACCTCCTCCCGCACGCAGCCCGCGCCTGCCCGCCGACGCCCCCAACGAATGACCGTGCCCACCGACGCCGCCATCGCACCGCCACCGCGCGTGCTTGTCATCGACGACGAGCCACAGATCCGCCGCTTCCTGGAGATCAGCCTGCGCGCGCAGGGCTACCGCGTGCTGCAGGCGGCGAGCGCCGCCGAGGGGTTGGCCGAACTGGCCGCGCATGGTGCCGACCTGGTCGTGCTGGACATCGGCCTGCCTGATCGCGATGGCCACGACGTGCTGCGCGACCTGCGCCAGTGGTCGGCGGTGCCGGTGATCATGCTGACGGTGCGCGCCGGCGAGGCGGAGAAGGTGGCCGCACTCGATGCCGGCGCCAACGATTACGTCACCAAGCCATTCGGCGTGCAGGAGCTGATGGCGCGCATCCGCGTGCTGCTGCGCCAGTCCGGCGGCGCCACGCCGGAGGAGATCGTGTTCGACGATGGCCGCCTGCACGTCAACCTGGCCCTGCGCGAGGTCAGTTTCGACGGCGAGCCGGCCGGGCTCAGCCGCAAGGAGTACGCGCTGCTGGCGCTGCTGCTGCGCCATGCCGGCCGCGTGGTCACCCAGCCGCAGCTGCTGCGCGAGCTGTGGGGGCCGACCCATGCCGAGGACACCCACTACCTGCGCATCCTGGTCGGCAAGCTGCGGCAGAAGCTGCACGACGAGGCGACCGCGCCGCGCTACATCGTCACCGAGCCGGGAGTGGGCCTGCGCTTCATCGGCCAATCGCGCCGGGACCCGCCCTAGTAGGAGCGGCTTCAGCCGCGACCGCGGCTCCGGCGGTCGCGGCTGAAGCCGCTCCTGCACCGGATTACGCCGGCGGCAGCACCTTGCCCGGATTGAGGATGCCATCCGGATCGAGCGCGGCCTTGACCGCGCGCATCGTCGCCAGCGTGGCTGCGTCGAAGGCCTGCGCCATGAAGTCGCGCTTGGCCACGCCGATGCCGTGTTCGCCGGACAGCGTGCCCTCCAGCGCCAGCACGGCGGCGAAGATCCGCGGCATCGCCGCCTGCGCGCGCGCGGTTTCGGCGCTGCTGGCATCGTCGTACATGATGTTGACGTGCAGGTTGCCGTTGCCGGCGTGGCCGAAGCAGACGATCGGCAGGTCGGCCTCGATCGACAGCTGCTCCATCGCCGCGACCAGCTCGGGGATGCGCGACACCGGCACCACCACGTCCTCGTTGATCTTGCCGGGCCGGATCGTGCGCAGCGCCGGCGACAGCGCCTTGCGCGCGGTCCACAGGCGATCGCGCGCGATGCCGTCGGCGGCGACGTCCAGCGACAGCAGGCCGTCACCTTCGGCGGCGCCGGCCAGGGCCTGCAGCGCGTAGGGCAGGGTGTCTTCGTCGCCGTCGGCCTCGACCAGCAGCATCGCCCCGGCCTCGGGAACGTCGCTGCCGTTGTGGCGCAGCAGGGCGATCGCGTGCGCGTCCATGAATTCCAGCATCGCCGGCACCTGCGGCTGCGCCATCACCCGCGACACCGCAGCCGCCGCGCTGGCGGCGTCGCGGTAGAAGGCGCGCAGCCCGGCCTGCGCGCGCGGGCGCGGCGCCAGCTTCAGCGTGGCTTCGACGATGAGCGCCAGCGTGCCTTCGCTGCCGACCAGCAGGTGGGTGAGGTCGTAGCCGGTGGCGTCCTTGGTGTAGGCGCCGCCGCAACGGATGATCTCGCCGGTCCCGGTCACCGCGACCAGGCCGAGCACGTTGTCGCGGCTGGCGCCGTACTTCACCGCCCGAGGACCGCCGGCATTGGTGGCGAGGTTGCCGCCGACGCTGCAGTGCGCGGCGCTGGAAGGATCCGGCGGCCAGAACAAGCCGTGCGGGGCGAGCGCTTCCTGCAGGTCGCCGTTGAGTACGCCGGGCTGCACCACCGCGCAGCGGTCGGCCGCGCGGATCTCGACGATGTGGTTCATGCGCGCGAACGACAGCACGACGCCACCGTTGAACGGCACGGCCGCGCCGGTGGTGGCCGTGCCGGCGCCGCGGGCCACGAGGGCAACGCGATGCGCGCGGCAGGCGCGCACGATGGCGGCGACCTGGCTGGCATCGGTCGGGAAGGCGACCGCGTCGGGCAACGCGAAACGCCGGGAATCATCCTGGCCGTGCGCCTCGCGGGTCGCCTCGTCGGTATGCCAGTGGTCGCCGAGCAGGGTGGCCAACTCGTGGACGAAGGCTTCGGGCAGGTGGCTGGGCATGGGGCTATTGTAGGTGGACCGCGGCTATGTTTTGCCGCTCGCGTCGCTGCCTTCCTCGCGCCCCGCAGGAGTGGCTCTGGATGGCCTCAGGCCATCAGCCGCGACCGCAGGGATCCCGTGGTCGCGGCTTAAGCCGCTCCTACGGTGCAATCGCAACCGAAGCCGCGAACTCGCCGATGGCATTTCCAATCGGGAGTGCACGCTTTTGCTCTTGATCTTCTCCTCCCCCCCTCCCGGCGCGCCCCAAAAGAATGGGGAAATCAAAGCGCCGGGTGCCGCCTCGGCGGGTATGTGCGCGAGTGGCACATGGATGTGCCGGGCCGCGATTGCACAGACGCGCCTGGGAAATGATGCCGTCCCCACGGCAGGACTGAACAACGCGCCGATAGAACCCATCTTGGAGCGTGATACCACCCGACGCGCAGATGCCCGTCGGGGCGGCGCACCAAAACGTAAGTCAGAGCCAAGCCTCCGCCAACACGGCGCGCCCTCAACAACCCCCGATGCGGCCCGCGAACGCGGGCGCCCCGCTTCCCGCACGAATCCGTCCATGCGAGAACCCCAGCGGGGCTCAGCCATCCACCCGGAACGCATCGCGGATCCAGCGCAGGCGCGGCGGATCCCCCTCGGCCTCGACCACGTCGAAGCGGCAGGGCGCATCGGCCAGATCCGGATGCGAGGAGAGAAACATCAGGGCCGCATGCACCAGGCGCCGCTGCTTGCGCATATCGACCGAGGCCGCGCCGCCGCCGAACGCCGCATTGCGGCGGTAGCGCACCTCGACGAAGACCACTGCCTCGCCATCGCGCATCACCAGGTCGAGTTCGCCACCACGGAAGTTCGCGTTGGCAGCCAGTTCGGCCAGCCCGGCGGCACGCAGCAGGTCGCGCGCCGCCGCTTCGATCGCCGCACCGCGTTGGCGACGATCGAGGCCCAACGGATCAGCGTTCGCCGACGACCGCGCTCGGGCGGCCGCCGCTGAAGGTGCTCCAGGCCGGCGAGCGCAGGATGTTGCCGAAGCCGTCCAGGTGCAGGGTGCCGGTGGCACCGCGCAGGCCGCCTTCGCTGCCCGTCGCCAGCGGTTCCAGGTAGGCTGCGATCAGCCAGGCGTCGTAGCCGAAGGCGAACAGGCGCGCGGCCGGGCCGCGGGCGGTGGGCAGGGTCGCGGCGAGACTGGCGGCGCTGGGCAGGCCGGCCACGCCGCTGCTGGTCCAGCGCTCGCCCGGGAAGGCGATGCCATCGAGCACCTGGTCTTCCTCCGCCTTGCCGGTGCCGAGCACCAGCTGGGAACTGCCCACGCGCGGCTTGCCGGCCAGGCCGGCGAGGGCCAGCTGCGGCGCCAGCGCCCGTGCGGTCGGGCCGCGCACGGCCAGGAAGACCGAATCGGCGGCGGCATAGTTGCGGATCTGCGCCGACACGTCGCCCGGCGCTTCGGCCACGCTGATGCTGCCGGCGACCTGGCCGCCGCGCACCGCCATGCGCTCGCGGAAGGCAGTGGCCGCGCGCTTGCCGTTGTCGTCGCTGCTGGCGATCACCAGCGCATTGCGCTGGCCGTGGGCGAGCAGGAATTCGGCGGCCATGATGCCGTCGTCCTCCGGCGCCAGCGAGAAGCCGACGCTGCCGGCCGGGGGTTCGCGGGTGTCGGCCGGGCGGTTCAGCGCCAGCACCGGCACGCCCAGCTGCGGGCGCGCGAACAGGGCGCTGACCTCGTCGCGGCCCAGCGGGCCGACCACGTAGTCCACGCCGGACGCGATGGCGCGGTCGTACGCGGCATTGGCGCCACCGGCGGTGCCGGCCGTATCGAAGAACTCGATCTCCGGACGCCGGCGCGACTCGGCGTAATAGCCGGCCAGCAGGCCATCGCGCACTGGCGCGGCGGCGGTGGCCAGGTTGCCGGTCAGCGGCAGCAGTACGGCCAGTTTCACCGGGGGACGGTAACCATCGCGCTCGGCGGGCGGGCGCTTGCTGGTGTCGAAACTGGCCGGCGCGCGGTCGAAAGGACGCGGCAGCGGCAGCCCGCGGTTGAGCAGGGCACGGCCGGCGAAGTTGTAGAGCGGATCGCCGGCCGGGAGCGCGCCGGCACGGGTGCGCAGCGTGTTGTCATCGAGGGCGGCGAGCAGGCGCATGATCTGGCGCTGGTTGTCGCTGCGGGCTTCGCCGGACAGGCCTGCGTCGGCGAGGCTGCGCGCTTCGGCGGCTTCGACCGGATGGCCGGTGGCCTCCAGCGCCTGGCCACGGGCCAGGTGCCAGCGGGCCTGGTAGGCAGGCGCCAGGCCGGGCGCCGATTCGCCCAGGGCCTGCAGGGCCTGCGCGGGCTGCTTGTCGGCCAGCGCGAACTCGCCGGTCAGCAGCTGATAGCGCGATTTCTCCTCGCCACCGAGCTGGCGCGGGGTGACCTGGGCCAGCAGGGAGCGCGCGCGGGCGGCGTCGCCGGCTTCGTTCCAGGCGAAGGCGGCGTCGGCCAGCAGGCGGCTGCGCTGCGCGCCGGTGGCGGCGAAGGCCTGGGCCTCGAGCTGCTGCGCGGCTTCGCGCGGCTTGCCCTGTTCGAGCAGGGCGATGGCCGCCGCCTGCGCCGGCGATGCTTGCGGCGCAAGGCTGCCGGTGGCGCAGCCGGCGCACAGCGCAAGCAGCAGGGACAGGGCGGTCATCCGGGCGAAGCGGTTGTTCATTTCGTATCCAGTCGGCAGGGCGGACGGGGCGGGGCCAGCGAAAAACGCTACGATTCTAACCTTGAGCCTGGAAGATGAGCTTGGAAAAGCCGCCGATGACGTCCGCAGGAATCCTTCATGTCGTGGCCACGCCGATCGGCAACCTCGGCGACCTGACGCCGCGGGCGCAGGAGACGCTGCGTTCGGTCGCGGCAATCTGCGCCGAGGACACTCGTCGCACCGGCCAGCTGCTGGCGCACTTCGGCATCGAGCGGCCGATGATCGCCTTGCACGACCACAACGAGGATGCCCTGGCGCAGCGGATCGTGGCGCGGCTGCAGGGGGGCGATTCGCTGGCCCTGGTCAGCGATGCCGGCACGCCGCTGGTCAGCGACCCGGGCTTCCGCGTGGTCCGGGCCGCCCGCGCCGCGGGCCTGAAGGTCAGCCCGGTGCCTGGTGCCTGCGCGGCGATCGCCGCGCTCAGCGTGGCTGGCCTGCCCAGCGACCGCTTCGTCTTCGAGGGCTTCCTGCCGGCCAAGGCCAGCGGGCGCAGGGAGAGATTGGCGCGGCTGGCCGGCGAGGCCCGGACCCTGGTCTTCTACGAATCCTCGCATCGCATCGCCGAGTCACTGGCCGACATGGCCGCGGCGTTCGGGCCGGACCGCCCGGCGGTGATCGCGCGCGAGCTCACCAAGCTGTTTGAAACGGTGATCGATGGCAACCTGGCCGGCGTACTGGCGCAGGTGGAAGCTGACGACAACCAGCGCAAGGGCGAATTCGTGGTGATGGTGCAGGGAGCGGGCGAGGAAGCCGAGGCCGGGGCCAGGCTGGCCGAGGGCCGGCGCCTGTACGCCAAACTGGGCGAGCACCTGCCGCCCTCCACCGCGGCCAAGCTGGCGGCCGAACTGAGCGGGGCGCCGCGCAAGGCCCTGTACGGCAGTTGAGGCCGGCGCTGCATTCATCAAAAACGCGGCAGGAACTGGTCGTTGCGCCTTACAATGCGCGCGGCGGAGTCGGCCAGACAGTCGCGTCATCCGAAAGGATGCCGAGGAAAGTCCGGGCTCCATAGGGCAAGGTGCCAGGTAACGCCTGGGCGGCGCGAGCCGACGGAAAGTGCAACAGAAAGATACCGCCTAAGCCCTCCGTCACCCCTCTGCCGTCATGGACGGCACTGGCGATGCGCAGCATCGCCCAAGTGCCCTTCGATACGGCAGAGGGGTGGCGGAGGGCCGGTAAGGGTGAAATGGTGCGGTAAGAGCGCACCGCGAGTCTGGTAACGGACCGGCACGGCAAACCCCACCTGGAGCAAGACCAAATAGGGACCTCATGGCGCGGCCCGCGTCGGGTCCGGGTAGGTTGCTTGAGCGCCGTGGTGACACGGCGCCTAGAAGAATGACTGTCCACGACAGAACCCGGCTTACCGGCCGGCTCCGCCGCCCTTCGGGGCTACGCCCCGATGGGCGGCGTGCGCTGCCCCGTCCGCGTTGCGGACGGGGCACCCACGTTCTGCCAAGCAGAACGTGGGCCCCGCGCGCGTTTGCTTCCGATCCCCGCGCCTTCGGCGCGCCCCCTTACCAAGGGGGCTCTGCCCCCAGTGAGATCAAGCACGCGTCCCTGTAGGAGCGGCTTCAGCCGCGACCGGGATGCATCCGGTGGCTGAAACAACAGGTTTTTCCTTCTGACAAAGGCGGCTATCCGGTTGTGGAAGAGCCCCCTTTGTTAAGGGGGCGCGGCGACAGCCGTGGGGATAGGCAAGGCACGACGTTGGCGCCAGTGCTTCATCCTGGCGCCCGCCTGCGCAGCAGGCGGCTTCAGCCGCGACGAGGCGCCAGCCCGGCATGGGTCGCCATCGACCCGTCCGCCGCTACATCTCGAGCCGGGTCTGGCCCAGGAACAGGCCATCCGGGCCGTAACGCCTCTCATGGATCCAGCCGTGGCCGTCGTGGTCCACGGCCAGGATCGTGCTGGCGCGGGTGCCGTAGTCGCGGCCGCGGATGAAGGCGGCCGAGAGGCGGCGCTCCAGTTCCAGGTCGATGCCGGTGTCGGGCAGGTCGGCGTCGGCGGCGATCGTCTCGTCCGACAGGGCGGCCCACAGGGGCGCCAGGGCCTCGTCGTCGTTGCCGATCCATTCCTCCAGAACCGCCGCCAGCCGACGGGTCTTCGGCCAGGGGGCGTCGAGGGCGCCATTGGACATGCCGTGCACGCCCGGTGCCAGGGCGCGGCCGAGGGCGGGGTGGTTGCCCAGGTAGCGGCACTCAGTGGTGTCGGCGAGCAGCAGGTTGAACGGTGGGTAGTCGGCCGCGCTGGCCGCCAGGTCGGCGGCGAAGCCGGCGGCGCCCTGGGCCCCGGCCAGGTAATTGGCGATCAGATGCCCGCGCGAGGGCCCGGACGTGCTCGCCATGGGGTCGCGCACGTTGGTCACCACAGCCGCCCGTCCGCCAGGGCCGAGCCCGACCCAGCTGCCGCCAGAGCGCAGGTCGCGGCCGGCCATGATCCCGGCCTGTGGCGGTGGCCAGTGCGCCAGTGCGGCGGTGGGCCGCTCGTGGAACTCGTCACGGTTGCCCGCCAGCACGAGACGCCAGCGGGGATGGGATTTCCAGGCGATAGCGACCAGGCACATGGCGCGATTGTGGCGGTTTTGCGCAGCCGCCGGCGAGACGGGGATCTGCGACGGCGGTCTCTTAACACCCTCTACACAGCGCTGAATTTCGCCCCAATCTCAAAATCTGAGACGAAACAGCAACTTGTGGATAAGCCTTGAACAAGTCTCTAAAGATTGACGCAAGCCATTGATCCCGCAAGTGATTTGTTGGTTGAAAAGTTGTTGACAAGCCTTCGCGCGCTGCTAAGGTGGGCATCAGAGGGAAAACCGGGTTTTTAGTGGTTTTTCGTGGTTCAATGTTTGCCCGAGTGGGTGCCGAGGGTTTTTCAGCGTGTTTCAAGGCGAGACGGCCATCACGGTTGACGATAAAGGACGCTTGGCGGTGCCCACCGCCTATCGCGACCTGGTCGCGCGCGTGAGCGGCAACCGCCTGGTGCTGACCTACAACCCCTTCGAGGCGGGCTGCCTGTGGCTGTACGCGGAAAAGGAGTGGGCGCGGGTGCGTGACGACGTCATGGCCAAGCCCAACACCCAGCGCGTGGTGCGGGTGCTGCAGCAGAAGCTGGTCGGCTCCTCGGCCGTGCTGGAGCTGGACGGCAACGGGCGCGTGAGCATCCCCGCCAGCCACCGCAGCGCGGTGGGAATCGAGAAAAAGGCCGTCCTGCTGGGCATGGGCGACAAGTTCGAACTGTGGAGCGAGCAGGCACATCGCGCGCTGATCCAGCAGACATTGTCTGACGGGGATCTGGGCGATGGATTGCTCGACCTCAGGTTGTGAGCCGGGGTGCCCGGATGCGCCCTGACGCGCAGCCCGGTCACCTCCCGGTGTCGCAGCCGTCGGCGGCGCATCTGCCGGTGCTGTACACGCAGGTGCTGGAAGGCCTGCAGGTGATCGAGGACGGAACATATCTGGATGGCACCTTCGGGCGTGGCGGACACGCGCGCGGGGTGCTGCAACGACTCGGCCCGGGAGGCCGGCTGCTGGTGATGGACAAGGATCCCGAAGCGATCGCGGTGGCCGAACAGTCTTTCGGTGGCGATGCGCGCGTGTCGATCCGCCGCGGCAGCTTCGCCACGCTCGGGCAGTGGGACCAGGCGCAGGCGCTGGACGGCGTGCTGCTCGACCTGGGCGTGTCCTCGCCGCAGCTTGACGTCGCCGAGCGCGGTTTCAGTTTCGGCAAGGACGGCCCGCTGGACATGCGCATGGATCCGGAATCCGGGCAGAGCGCGGCGCAGTGGCTGGCCAGCGCCGACGAGCGCGAAATCGCCGACGTGCTGTGGACCTACGGCGAGGAGCGCCAGAGCCGGCGCATCGCCCGCGCCATCGTCGCCCGCCGCGCCGAGCAGCCGCTGCTGCGCACCGCGCAGCTGGCCGACCTGATTGCCTCGGTGATGCCGCGGGGCAAGGACAAGATCCACCCGGCCACGCGCAGCTTCCAGGCCATCCGCATCCACATCAACCGCGAGCTGGCCGACCTCGAAGCCGGGCTGGACGCAGCGCTGGCCTGCCTCAAGCCGGGTGGCCGGCTGGCGGTGATCAGCTTCCATTCGCTGGAAGACCGCATCGTCAAGCAGTTCATCAACCGCCACGCCAAGGCGCCGCCGGCCAACCGCCGGCTGCCCGAAGCGCAGGCCTTCACCGCCACGCTGCTGGCCATCGGCGGGGCGATCCGCGCCGAGGACGACGAGCTTGCCGCCAACCCGCGCGCCCGCAGCGCGGTGCTGCGCGTGGCCGAGAAGCTGCCGGCCGCGGAGGTGCGCGCATGAGCCGCCTGCTGCTGGTCGTGCTGCTGGCCTGCACCATCGCCTCGGGTATTGGTGTGGTCTACATGCGCCACATGCACCGCCAGCTGTTCGTGGAGCTGAGCCGGCTGGAGAAGACCCGCGACGACCTCAACATCGAATTCGGCCGGTTGCAGCTGGAGCAGGCGACCTGGGCCGAGAGCAATCGCGTCGACCAGATCGCCCGTGCGCGCCTGGGGATGAAGTTCCCCGAGACCGCCGACATCGTGGTGGTGCGCCCATGAAGGCCGGTCGCAACCGCACCCGCAGCAGCTTCAACCTGCGTGGCCGCCTGATGCTGGTCGGCACCACGCTGGCGCTGTGCTCGGTCACCCTGATCGGGCGCGCGGCCTACGTGCAGCTGATCAACAGCGACTTCTACCAGCGCCAGGGCGAAGCGCGCTACCTGCGCGAGCTGCCGATCGCCACCTCGCGCGGCATGATCACCGACCGCAACGGCGAGCCGCTGGCGGTGTCCACGCCGGTGGAGTCGATCTGGGTCAATCCGCAGGAACTGCTGCGCAATACCGACCGCATCCCCGAGCTGGCCCGCGCGCTGGACATGTCGCAGGACGAGCTGGGCTCGCGCCTGTCGCAGAAGTCGGACAAGGAATTCATGTACCTGCGCCGGCGGATCAATCCGGACCGGGCGCACGAGATCCTGGCGCTGAAGATCCCCGGTGTGTTCTCGCAGCGCGAGTTCCGCCGCTTCTACCCGCAGGGCGAGGCGATGGCCCACGTGCTGGGCTTCACCAACATCGACGACCGCGGCCAGGAAGGGCTGGAACTGGCATTCGACGAGTGGCTGCGCGGCAAGCCGGGCAGCAAGCGCGTGGTGCGCGACGCCCGCGGCGCGATCGTGGAGAGCGTGGACCTGGTCAAGCCGGCAGAGCCGGGCCAGGACCTGACCCTGAGCATCGACCGCCGCATCCAGTTCCTGGCCTACAAGGAGCTGCGCAACGCGCTGGTCGAGAACAAGGCCGCCGGCGGCTCGATGGTGGTCATGGACGTGGCCACCGGCGAGGTCCTGGCCATGGTCAACCTGCCGACCTACAACCCGAACGCGGTCAGCGGCATCAATCCCTCGGCGCGGCGCAACCGCGCGGTCACCGACGTCTACGAGCCCGGCTCGACGATGAAGCCGCTGACCGTGGCCACCGCGCTGCAGGCCGGGGTGGTCACCCCGAACACCACCATCGACACCAATCCCGGCTTCCTGTCGCTGGGCCGCTATACGATCAGGGACGTGCCGCGCAACAACGGCGTGCTCAACGTCACCGGCGTGATCACCCGCAGCTCCAACATCGGCGCGGCCAAGATCGCCGCCAAGCTGCCGGACGACACCTTCTACAAGTCGGTGCGCAACTTCGGCTACGGCAGCGTGCCGCACAGCGGTTTCCCCGGCGAGTCCGGTGGCGTGGTCCCCGCGCCGGGCAGCCCGAGCTGGTATGGCACGACCAAGACCACCATGTCCTACGGCTATGGCCTGTCGGTCACCCCGCTGCAGATCGCCCAGGCCTACGCGGCGCTGGGCAACGGCGGCCGGCTGATCGCGCCGACCTTCGTCAAGGGCCAGCGCAGCGAGGCGCGCCAGGTGGTCAGCCCGGAAGTGGCGCACACCGTCATCGGCATGATGGAAACCGTGGTCACCCAGGGCGGCGCCAAGGGCGCGGCGGTGCTGGGCTACCACGTCGCCGGCAAGACCGGCACGGCCCGCCTCAATGGTCCGCATGGTTACGTCAAGTCGCACTACAACTCGCTGTTCGCCGGCCTGGTGCCGGCGACGCGGCCGCGCTTTGCCACGGTGATCGTCATCAACGACCCGCAGGGCGCTGTGTACTACGGCGGCCTGGTTTCCGCGCCGGTGTTCCACCGGGTGATGGAAGGCGCGCTGCGGCTGATGGACGTGCCGCCGGACGACATCCAGTCCTGGCTGGCGGCGCAGGCTGCCGGCAAGACCGGGCAGCCGGTGGCCAGGAAGGTGCCCGAGCCCGATCCGGTGCCAGTGCCCGACGCTGCCGACGAGGTCGAGGCCGGCATTCCCACCGCGCCTACCGCCAGCGCCGCGCCGCTGCAGGAGGCGCGCCAGTGAGCCGCGCCATGCCGCTGTCGCAGCTGCTGCCCGACGTGCCACTGGCGCGCGACGTCGAGATCACCGGCCTGGTCCTGGACAGCCGCGCGGTCCGTCCCGGCGATGCCTTCGTGGCGATCGCCGGCTTCGGCGCGCATGGCCTGGGTTTCGTGTCGCAGGCGCGCACCGCCGGCGCGGCGGCGATCCTGTTCGATCCGCCGGCCCCGGCCGACCTGCCGGCCCCGGAAGACGCCATTGCCGTCCCCGGCCTGCGTGGCCGCATGGGCGCGATGGCCGACCGCTTCCACGGCCATCCCTCGCAGGCGATGACCATGGTCGGGGTCACCGGCACCAACGGCAAGACTTCCACCGTGCAGCTGCTGGCGCAGGCCTGGAAGCTGCTGGGCATCGAGAGCGGCAGCATCGGCACGCTCGGCGTCGGCCTGTACGGCCAGGCCGTACCGACCGGCTTCACCACCCCGCTGGTACTGCAGATGCACGAGGTGCTGGCGCAGCTGCGCGACGCCGGCGCGCGCGCGGTGGCGATGGAAGTCAGCTCGCACGCGCTCGACCAGGGTCGCGTCGATGCGGTGCATTACGACGTGGCGGTGTTCACCAACCTCACCCGCGACCACCTCGACTACCACGGCGACATGGCCAGCTACGGCGCGGCCAAGGCGCGGCTGTTCTCGCGCGCCGGGCTGAAGGCGGCGGTGGTCAACCTCGACGACGGTTTCGGCCGCGAACTCCTGGCCGGCCTCGGCGAGGGCATCGCGCGCATCGGCGTCAGCTCGCGCGGGCAGGTTGACGCGCGCCTGCGTGCCGAAGCGCTGCGGCTGGACGACCACGGGATCAGCTTCGACCTGGTGGTCGACGGCAACGCCCACCCGGTGCGTTCGCCGCTGCTGGGTCGCTTCAATGTCGACAACCTGCTGGCCGTGGCCGGCGCGCTGTTCGCGCTCGGCCAGGCGCCGGGCGTGATCGCCGACGTGCTGTCGCGGCTGCAGCCGATCCGCGGCCGGATGAACCGGCTCGGCGGCAATGGCGCCCAGCCGCTGGTGGTGATCGATTACGCGCATACCCCCGACGCGCTGGAGCAGGCGCTGGACAGCCTGCGCGGGCATGTCCACGGCCGCCTGCTGTGCGTGTTCGGCTGCGGCGGCGAGCGCGACACCGGCAAGCGTCCGCAGATGGCCGCGATCGCCGAGCGCATGGCCGACGTGGTCATCGTCACCGACGACAACCCGCGCAACGAGGATGGCGACCGGATCGTCGCCGATATAGTCGCCGGCTTCGCCGCACAGGGATGTGCAAGTGGTGCGGTCGCAGGATGCGAAGGAGCACCACGAACAGAGATCATCATCCAGCGCGACCGCGCCAAGGCCATCGCCGCGGCGATCGGCCAGGCCCGGCCGGGCGACATCGTGCTGGTCGCCGGCAAGGGCCACGAGCCCTATCAGGAAGTGGCCGGCGTGAAGCATCCCTTCGACGACACCGAGGTCGCCGCGACCCTGCTGGCCAGGGGGGAGCGCCCATGAAGCACACTCCGCTCTCGCTGATCGCACACTGGGCCGGCGGCGAACTGCACGGCGACGACGTGATGATCGACGCCGTCAGCAACGACACCCGCACGCTGGCGACCGGCAGCCTCTACGTCGCCCTGCGCGGCGAGCGTTTCGACGGCCACGATTTCGCCGGCGACGCGCTCGTGCGTGGCGCCAGCGGCCTGCTGGTCGAACGCCTGCTGCCGGAGATCGAACTGCCGCAGGTGCTGGTCGCCGACGCCGAGCTGGCGCTGGCGCGCGTGGCCGCCGGCATGCAGCGCGGACGCGGCACCCGTGTGTTCGCCATTACCGGCAGCAACGGCAAGACCAGCGTGAAGTCGCTGCTGCTGTCGATCCTGCAGCACGTCCAGGACATGGACGGGCTGAGCGTGTATGCGACGCCGGGCAACCGCAACAACGAGATCGGCCTGCCGCTGGCGGTCATCGCCGCGCCGGACGACGCCGACTTCGCCGTCTACGAGATGGGTGCCGGCAAGCCGGGCGACATCGCCTACCTGACCGACATCGCGCGGCCGGATTTCTCCCTGGTCAACAACATCGCCCCGGCGCACCTGGAGCGCATGGGCAGCCTGCTAGGCGTGGCCGCCACCAAGGGCGCGATCTACGCCGCGCTGCCGGATGACGGCGTGGCGGTGATCAATGCCGACGACGCCTTCGGGCTGTGGTTCGAGCAGGCCATCGTGCAGTCGGCACGCACCGGCCGGCGGGTGATCCGCTTCGGGCTGGACGCCAGTGCCGACGTGCGCGCCGGTGGCATCGCACTCGGCGCGCAGGGTGCGACCTTCACCCTGGCCACGCCGCAGGGCGAGGTTGCCGTGACCCTGCACCTGCCGGGCCGGCACAACATCCGCAATGCCCTGGCCGCCGCCTCGCTGGCGCTGGGTGCCGGCATCGCCCTGGACCGCATCGCCGAGGGCCTGGCCCGGGCGCGTCCGGTCGCCGGGCGGCAGATCGCCCACGCGCTGCCCGGCGGCGCGGTGCTGATCGACGACAGCTACAACGCCAACCCCGGTTCGCTGGATGCGGCGATCGACGCACTCGCCGGCCCCGGCGAAGGCTGGCTGGTGCTTGGCGACATGCGCGAGCTCGGTGCCGAAGGCGCTGCCCTGCATGCCGCCGCCGGCCGCCGCGCACGCGGCGCGAAGCTGGCGCGCCTGTATGCGCTGGGCGAACTCAGCGCGCACGCCGCGCAGGCCTTTGGCGACGGCGGGCGGGTGTTCGCCAGCCACGCCGAACTGGCCGCCGCGCTGCAGGCCGACATCAATACCGCATCGATGCCGTTGCGCGTGCTCGTCAAGGGCTCGCGCGGCAGCGCCATGGACAAGATCGTGACCGCGCTGCTGGCGCATGGGGAGGAAGCACCGAATGCTGCTTGAACTGGCTCGTTGGCTGCAGCAACTGGAAAGCCTGTTCGGGCTGTTCGGCTATCTGACGTTCCGCGGCATCCTCGCCGCGTTGACCTCGTTGTTCCTGTCGCTGTGGCTGGGCCCGGCGGTGATCCGCAGGCTCGCCCAGTTCAAGGGCGGCCAGCCGATCCGCAAGGATGGCCCGCAGACCCACTTCTCCAAGGCCGGCACGCCGACCATGGGCGGCTCGCTGATCCTGCTCACCGTCACCCTGTCGGTGTTCCTGTGGGGCGACCTGCGCAACCGCTACGTGTGGCTGGTGCTGGCGGTGATGCTGTGCTTCGGCGCGATCGGCTGGTACGACGACTGGATCAAGATCGTGCGCCGCGACCCGAACGGCCTGAAGTCGCGCTGGAAGTACCTGCTGCAGTCGATCTTCGGCCTGGCCGCCGGCCTGTTCCTGCTGCATACCGCCAAGGTCCCGGCCGAGCTCACCTTCTACATCCCGATGTTCAAGTCGATCGCGCTGCCGCTGGCCGGCGTGAGCTTCGTGGTGATCGCCTACTTCTGGATCGTCGGCTTCTCAAACGCGGTGAACCTGACCGACGGCCTGGACGGGCTGGCCATCATGCCGACCGTGCTGGTGGCCTGCGCGCTGGGCGTGTTCGCCTATGCCTCGGGCAACGCGGTCTTCTCCGAATACCTGAAGATCCCCTCCATTCCCGGCGCCGGTGAACTGGTGATCATCTGTTCGGCGATCGCCGGGGCGGGGTTGGGCTTTCTCTGGTTCAACACCTATCCGGCGATGGTGTTCATGGGCGACATCGGCGCCCTGGCGCTGGGCGCGGTGCTGGGCACGATCGCGGTGATCGTGCGCCAGGAACTGGTGCTGGTGGTGATGGGCGGCGTGTTCGTCATCGAGACGCTGTCGGTGATGATCCAGGTCGCCTCGTTCAAGCTGACCGGCAAGCGGGTGTTCCGCATGGCGCCGATCCACCACCACTTCGAACTCAAGGGCTGGCCCGAGCCGCGGGTGATCGTGCGCTTCTGGATCATCTCCGTCGTGCTCGTGCTGATCGGCCTGGCCACGTTGAAGGTGCGCTGAGATGAACGACCTGTCCCGCCAAGCGACCCGCCTGGATGCGATCGGAGGCCGCTACGATCCGTGGCTGCTCGGCGCAGCCGTGGCGCTGGCCTCGCTCGGTGTGGTCATGGTCGCCTCCAGCTCGATCGAACTGGCCGACAGCCCGTTCTACTACCTGACCCGCCACCTGCTGTTCCTTGGCATCGGCGTCGGCCTGGCGTTCTGGGCCATGCGCACCGAGCTGAAGAACGTCGAGCTGCACAACCAGATGCTGCTGCTGGCCTGCTTCGCCCTGCTGGCGGTGGTGTTCGTGCCCGGCCTGGGCAGCAGCGTCAACGGCGCGCGCCGCTGGATCAACCTGGGCGTGTCGAAGTTCCAGACCGTCGAGGCGGTCAAGGTGCTCTACATCATCTGGCTGGCCAGCTACCTGGTGCGCTTCCGCGACGAGGTCAACGCCACCTGGCAGGCGATGCTCAAGCCGGTGTTCGTGGTCGGCGTGCTGGTCGGGCTGCTGCTGCTGCAGCCGGACTTCGGTTCCTCGATGCTGCTGCTGAGCGTGACCGCCTGCATGCTGGTGCTTGGCGGGGCGCAGATCAAGCGCATCATCCTGCCGATCCTGCTGCTGCTGCCGGCGCTGGTGGCGCTGGTCATCCTCGAGCCCTACCGCATGCGGCGCGTGACCTCCTTCATGGACCCGTGGGCCGACCAGCTCGGCTCCGGTTACCAGCTGTCCAACGCGCTGATGGCGATCGGCCGTGGCGAGTGGGTCGGCGTCGGCCTGGGCGGATCGGTGCAGAAGCTCAACTACCTGCCCGAATCGCATACCGACTTCATCTTCTCGGTGATCGCCGAGGAGCTTGGCTTCGTCGGCGTGTGCCTTGTCGTGGCGCTGTACGCGCTGCTGGTCGGCCGGGCCTTCTGGCTGGGCATGCGCTGCATCGAGATGAAGCGCCACTTCTCCGGCTACATCGCCTTCGGCATCGGCCTTTGGATCGCCATGCAGAGCTTCGTGTCGATCGGCGTGAACCTGGGCATCCTGCCGACCAAGGGCCTGACCCTGCCGCTGATTTCCTCCGGCGGCTCTTCGGTGCTGATGACCTGCGTGGCGATGGGCGTGCTGCTGCGCGTGTCCTACGAGGCTGACCGCGCCGAGCGCCTGCGCAGCAAGCTGGCGCCGGCCGCGCAGGGCGCCGCCTCGGCTGGCGAACCGGCCGCAGCGGCAGAGCAGGCCCCCGCGCCTGCGCCGGCGCGCGGGCGTGAAGCCGAGCGCGGTACCGGTTTCACCGCCGCAGCGCTGACCGAGGCGATGCCGCAGCGCGGCACCAGCCGCATGCAGCCGCGCGTGGAACCGACCTTCGGGAGGATCGCGTGAGCGCGGCGCCGAACCATCCGGGTGCGCGCCCGGTCATGATCCTGGCCGGCGGCACCGGCGGGCACATCTTCCCCGGCCTGGCCGTGGCCAAGGTGCTGCGCGAGCGCGGCGTGCCGGTCACCTGGCTGGGTGCCGACGGGGCAATGGAGACCCGGCTGGTGCCGCAGCACGACATTCCGATCGATACCCTGGCCATCAGCGGCCTGCGCGGCAAGGGCAAGCTCGCCCTGCTCGGCGCGCCGATGCGGGTGATGCGCGCGGTCCGCGCGGCCGGCTTCGTCCTGCGCGACCGTCAGCCGCGCGCGGTGGTGAGCTTCGGTGGCTTCGCCGCCGGCCCCGGCGGCCTGGCCGCGCGGCTGATGCGCCTGCCGCTGCTGGTGCACGAACAGAACCGCGCGCCGGGCATGACCAACAAGGTGCTTTCGCGCTTCGCCCGTCGCGTGCTGACCGGGTTTCCCGGCAGCTTCGCCGGCGAGGAGGCCGTGGGCAACCCGGTGCGCGCCGAGATCGCCGCGCTGCCGCCGCCGGTGCAGCGCTTCGCCGGTCGCAGCGGCGCGGTGCGCATCCTCGTGCTGGGCGGCAGCCAGGGCGCGCGCGTGCTGAACAACGCGCTGCCGCAGGCATTGGCCGCACTGGGCCATCCGGATGTGGAAGTGCGCCACCAGTGCGGCGAGAAGCTGCGCGCCGAAGCCGAGGCCGCCTATGCACAGGCCGGCGTGCGCGCCAGCGTCGAGCCGTTCATCGCCGACATGGCCGCGGCCTATGCCTGGGCCGACCTGGTGGTGTGCCGCGCCGGCGCATCGACCCTGGCCGAGCTGTGCGCGGCCGGCGTGGGCAGCGTGCTGGTGCCGTTCGCCGCCGCCGTCGACGACCACCAGACCCGCAACGCCGAATACCTGGTCCACGCCGGGGCCGCCGTGCTGCTCAAGCAGGACGACGCGCTGGCCGAAAACCTCCAGCCGGTCCTGCGCGACCTGCTCGCCGACCCGCAGCGTCGCCTGGCCATGGCACAGGCCGCGCGCGGGCTGGCCAAACCCGATGCGGCCGACCGCATCGCCGACATCATCCTCGAGGAAGCCGTATGAAGTGGTTTGACGCGAAGCCCCGCCGGGCATTCGCAGCGCAGCGCGACGCCGCGCGGGCAGGGCGCGCATGATCCGCCGCCTGCAGGACAGCCAGGACCTGGTGCGCGCGTTCCCGCGCGTGCACTTCGTCGGCATCGGCGGCACCGGCATGAGCGGCATCGCCGAGGTGATGCTGACGCTGGGTTATGAGGTCTCCGGCTCGGACAACGCCGACAACGCCGCGACCCGTCGCCTGGCCAAGCTTGGCGCGCGGGTGATGCGCGGGCACTCGGCGGCCAACGTGCTCGGCACCGACTGCGTGGTCGTCTCCAGTGCGATCCGCGAGGACAACCCCGAGCTGATGGAGGCGCGCAGCCAGCGCATCCCGATCATGCCGCGCGCGGCCATGCTGGCCGAGCTGATGCGCTTCCGCCGTGGCATCGCGGTGGCCGGCACGCATGGCAAGACCACCACCACCAGCCTCACCGCCGCGGTGCTGAGCGAGGGTGGGCTGGACCCGACCTTCGTGATCGGCGGGCAGCTGCTGGCCGCCGGCGCCAACGCCAAGCTTGGTGGTGGCCAGTGGCTGGTGGCCGAGGCCGACGAAAGCGACGGCAGCTTCCTGCGCCTGAATCCACTGGTCGCGGTGATCACCAACATCGATGCCGACCACCTGGAGAACTACGGCAATGACTTCGCCCGCGTGCAGGCGGCCTTCGCCGAGTTCCTGCAGCGCCTGCCGTTCTACGGCCTGGCCCTGTTGTGCATCGACGATCCGGAAGTCGCCGCGCTGGCGGCGAAGACGCCGCGCCACGTGATGACCTACGGCATGAGCGCGCACGCCGACGTGCGCGCCGAGGACGTGGTCCAGGACGGCCCGCGCATGCGCTTCACCCTGCGCCTGCCGGAGGGCAGCACCACGCCGGTGACGCTGGCGCTGCCGGGCAGGCACAACGTGCTCAACGCGCTGGCCGCCGCGGCAGTGGGCTGGCAGCTCGGCGTGGCGCCGGAAACGATCGCCCGCGCGCTGGAGTCCTTCGCTGGCATCGGCCGCCGCTTCAACGACCTCGGCGAAGTCAGCACCGCCAGCGGCGCCAGGGTGCGCGTGGTCGACGACTACGGCCACCATCCGCGCGAGCTGGAGGCGGTGTTCGCCGCCGCGCGCGGCGGCTGGCCGGACAAGCGCCTGGTCGTGGCCTTCCAGCCGCACCGCTACAGCCGTACCCGCGACCAGTTCGACGCCTTCGCCGCGGTGCTGAGCACCGTCGATGCGCTGGTGCTGAGCGAGGTCTACCCGGCCGGCGAGGCGCCGATCCCGGGCGCCGACGCGCGTTCGCTGGCCCGCGCCATCCGCGCGCGCGGCCGCAGCGAGCCGGTGGTGGTCGGCCAGGTCGCGCAGCTGGGCGAAGTCCTCCCCGACGTGCTCCAGGACGGCGACCTGCTGCTGATGATGGGGGCCGGCGACATCGGCTACGTCGCCCAGCACATCGCTACCGAAGGCTTCCGCGGCGGGGTGAAGGCATGAGTGCCCTGACTGCCCGTCGCCACGAGGATCCGGCGGTGTTCGGCCGCGTCGCGGTGCTGCTCGGCGGCACCTCCAGCGAGCGCGAGGTGTCGCTGGATTCGGGTCGCAACGTGCTCGAGGCCCTGCGCGGGCGCGGCGTCGACGCGCAGCCGGTCGACGGCATCCCGGCGCTTGCCAAGGCGCTGGTCGCCGGCAGCTACGACCGCGTGTTCAACGTCCTGCACGGCCACAACGGCGGTGGCGAGGACGGCATCGTGCAGGGCCTGATGGAAGCTTTCGGCGTGCCGTACACCGGCTCGGACGTGCTTGGCTCGGCGCTGTCGATGGACAAGATCCGCACCAAGCAGGTCTGGCTGTCGCTGGGCCTGCCGACCCCGCGCTATGTGCGGCTGGCCCACGGCAGCAGCGGCGAAGCCGTGCATGCGGCCGCGCGCGAACTCGGCCTGCCGGTGATCGTCAAGCCGGCCAATGAAGGCTCCAGCGTCGGCGTCAGCCGCGTGTTCGACGATGCCCAGCTCGACGAGGCGGTCGCCCTGGCCGCGCGCTACGAGGGCGAGCTGCTGATGGAGCAGCTCATCGAGGGCGACGAGCTGACCGTGGCGATCCTTGGCGCGCAGGCGCTGCCGTCGATCCGCATCGTGCCCAAGGGACAGTGGTACGACTACAACGCCAAGTACATCGCCGAGGACACCCAGTACCTGTGCCCGGGCCTGGAAGGCGCGGCCGAGGACGAGATCCGGCGCATCGCGCTGGCCGCGTTCCAGGCCGCCGGCTGCCGCGGCTGGGGCCGCGTGGACGTGATGCGCGATCGTGCCAGTGGGGCGTTCCATCTTCTGGAGGTCAACACCGCGCCAGGCATGACAAGCCACTCGCTGGTGCCCAAGGCCGCGCGCCAGACCGGCGTCGAGTTCGACGAACTGTGCTGGCGGATCCTGGAGCAGACCCTATGACCCACGCGGGACGCCGCACACAGGTCACCGGGCGGGGCGCGATCGCGCCGGCCGCCGCGCGTGCCTGCGTGCGTGCTGTCCCGGCCGCCGGGGTGTGCGCATGAACGCCGCGCTGCGCATCCTGGCCTGGCTGCTGGCCGTCGCGCTGGTCGCGCTGCCGGTGGTCGCCGTGCTCAACGGCTGGGTCGGCGCCGAGCGCTGGCCGCTGAGCCGCCTGCGCGTGACCGGCGATTTCAAGCGCGTGCCGGCCGAGCAGCTGCGCGCGGTGGTGCTGCCCTATGCGCGCTCGGGCTTCTTCGCGGTCAAGCTGAAGGACGCCCAGGATGCGGTCGAGCGGCTGCCCTGGGTGGAGAGCGCGCAGGTGCGCAAGCAGTGGCCGGACGTGCTGGAAGTGCGCGTGGTCGAGCACCAGCCGTTCGCGCGCTGGGGCGCGGACCGCATGCTGTCCGAGCAGGGCCGCCTGTTCGCCATCCCGCCGCGCCTGCGCAACCTGCAGCTGCCGCAGCTCGGTGGCCCGGACAGCAAGACGCGCGAAGTGGTCGCGCTCTACAACGAGACCCGCGCCCTGTTCGCGCCGGCCGGCATCGACGTGCAGCGCCTGGAGATGGACGCGCGCGGCAGCTGGTCGCTGGGCCTGAGCAACGGCATGCAGGTGATCGTCGGTCGCGACGACGCGCGCGCGCGCCTGCAGCGCTTCGCCCGCGTGCTGCCGCAGCTGATGGATCCGCAGCAGCCGATCGCCCGCGCCGACCTTCGCTACACCAATGGATTCACCATCGAAAGACAGCCCCCGGCTACGCCGCCGGCCGCCAGCCCGCGCCGCGTCGCCGCCCTTTCGAATCCCAACTTCAGCATCACGGCAGTCAGAACATGAATCGCAAGGGTGATAAATCTCTCATCGTCGGCCTGGACATCGGCACCTCCAAGGTGGTGGCGCTGGTGGGCGAGTACTCGCCGGGCAACCCGATCGAGGTCATCGGCATCGGCTCGCACGAATCGCGCGGCCTCAAGCGCGGCGTGGTGGTGGACATCGAGTCGACGGTGCAGTCGATCCAGCGCGCGGTCGAGGAGGCCGAGCTGATGGCCGGCTGCGAGATCCGTTCGGTCTATGCGTCGATCTCCGGCAACCACGTGCAGTGCAAGAACTCGCCGGGCATCGTGCCGATCCGCGACGGCGAGGTGACCTGGAGCGACCTGGAGCGTGTGCTCGACGCCGCCAAGGCGGTCGCCATCCCCGCCGACCAGCGCATCCTGCACGCGATCCCGCGCGAATACGTGCTGGACGACTCCCAGGAAGGCATCCGCAACCCGGTCGGCATGACCGGCGTGCGCCTTGAGGTGCACGCGCACCTGGTGGTGTGCGCGCAGTCGGCCGCGGCCAACATCAGCAAGTGCGTGCAGAAGTGCGGCCTGCAGGTCGACGACCTGGTGCTGTCCTCGCTGGCCTCCAGCGTGGCGGTGCTGACCGCCGACGAGCGCGAGCTGGGCGTGGTGCTGGTCGACATCGGCGCCGGCACCACCGACCTGGCGGTGTACGTGCAGGGCTCGATCAGCCACACCGCCTCGTTGCCGATCGCCGGCGACCACGTCACCAACGACATCGCGCACATGCTGCGCACGCCGACCCCGGAAGCCGAGCAGATCAAGGTGCGCTACGCCTGCGCGCTGGCGCAGCTGGCCACCGCGGAGGAAAGCATCCAGGTGCCGTCGGTCGGCGACCGGCCGCCGCGGCGCATGCCGCGCCACTCGCTGGCGCAGGCGGTGCAGGGGCGTTACGAGGAAATCTTCGAGATGGTGCAGGCCGAACTGCGCCGCTCCGGCTTCGAGGAACTGGTGCGGGCCGGCATGGTCCTGACCGGTGGCGCCTCGAAGATGGAAGGCGTGGTGGAGCTGGCCGAGGAAATGCTGCAGATGCCGGTGCGCGTGGGCATCCCGCAGCACGTGACCGGGCTGGGCGAGGTGGTCGGCAACCCGGTTCACGCCACCGGCGTCGGCCTGCTGCTGATGGGCAGCCAGATCGAGCATCCGCGGCGGCCGTCGATCCCGACCGGGCGCGCCGGCACCTTCTTCAACAAGCTCAAGAACTGGTATCGCGGCGAATTCTGAGCGCGCGGTACCCACGGCAGTCGAGACAGGCAGTACAGGCAGAGAGCGGCGGGCAGGGCGGAATACTTTTGCAGCAAGAGCAGTGCTTGGCCGGGATGACCGGTCTTCCAACAACAACACTCGCCGCAAGGTGGACAGGGCAGGGAATCAAGCCCTCCCCCCGACCGGCATCAAGAGGACAAGGACATGGCACATTTTGAACTGATCGAGAAGATGGCACCGAACGCGGTGATCAAGGTCGTGGGCGTGGGCGGCGGCGGCGGCAACGCGGTCGCGCACATGGTCAGCAGCAGCGTGGACGGCGTGGAATTCATCACCGCCAACACCGACTCGCAGGCGATCAAGAACTGTGGCGCCAAGCTGCAGCTGCAGCTCGGCACCAACGTCACCAAGGGCCTGGGCGCCGGCGCCAATCCGGAAGTCGGCCGCCAGGCCGCGCTGGAAGACCGCGAACGCATCATGGACGCCCTGCAGGGCGCCGACATGGTGTTCATCACCGCCGGCATGGGCGGCGGCACCGGTACCGGCGCCGCGCCGGTGGTGGCGCAGCTGGCCAAGGAAATGGGCATCCTCACCGTGGCCGTGGTCACCAAGCCGTTCCCGTTCGAAGGCCGCCGCCGCATGCAGGTCGCGCTGAAGGGCATCGAGGAACTGTCGGCCCACTGCGACTCGCTGATCACCATCCCGAACGAAAAGCTGATCACCGTGCTCGGCCGCAACGCCACGATGATCCAGGCCTTCCGCGCCGCCAACGACGTGCTGCAGGGCGCCGTGCAGGGCATCGCCGACCTGATCGTGCGCCCGGGCCTGATCAACGTCGACTTCGCCGACGTGCGCACCGTCATGTCCGAGATGGGCCTGGCGATGATGGGCACCGGTTCGGCGCGCGGCGACGACCGTGCCCAGGCCGCGGCCGAGGCGGCCATCCAGAATCCGCTGCTGGATGACGTCAACCTCGCCGGCGCCAACGGCATCCTGGTCAACATCACCGCCGGTCCGGACTTCACCATGTCCGAGTTCGACGAGATCGGCCGCACCATCGAGGGCTTCGCCTCCGAGGACGCGACCGTGGTGGTCGGTACCGTGCTGGACCCGGACATGCAGGACGAAGTCCGCGTGACCGTGGTCGCCACCGGCCTGAACCGCGCGGTCGCCCGCTCGGCCCAGCGTCCGGAACAGCGCGCGCCGATCAAGCTGGTCCGCAACGCCACCACCGGCCAGCCGGAGTTCGGCGATTTCGACCAGGGTGGCGACGCGGTGTCCAAGGCCGTGGGCGGCTCGATGGGCCTGGGCCTGCGCCGCGCCAGCAGCGAGTCTGCCGCGCCCGCCGCCGCCCCGGCTGCCGATCTGCCGAGCGACTACCTGGACATCCCGGCGTTCCTGCGCCGCCAGGCGGACTGAGGACTGCTCGGCGGGCCTCGCCCGGGGGCTGGGACGCCCCCGCGCCGGCCGCCGCGGACCTGCGCGTGGTTGCAGCCTGACCGGCGCGGCCCCTGCCTTCGTTGCCGGAGGCGGAACGCTGCGTCGGCGACGCCGGGACTTGTCCTGCCTGGCGTCGACGCCAATTCCTTTCTGCCGGGTCGGTGTGCCCCGACCCGGCAGGTTTTGCCGACTTGCGCGTGAAACCTGGCCGCAACAGTTTTGTTAAGATTGGGCTAATCCTGGCGAGCGTTCCGTTCAGCGCCCGTCTGCATTCGTCATTCAGACTTCACGCCATGACCCAGCAACGCACCCTCAAGAACACGATCCGCGCCACCGGCGTCGGCCTGCACAGTGGCGACAAGGTCTACATGACCCTGCGACCTGCGCCGGTCAACCACGGCATCGTGTTCCGTCGCGTCGACCTGGAGCCGGTGGTGGAAGTGCCTGCCGCCGCCGGCCTGGTCACCGAGACCACGCTGTGCACCGGCCTGACCTGCGATGGCGCCAAGATCCAGACCGTCGAGCACCTGATGTCGGCGATGGCCGGCCTGGGCATCGACAACGCGATCGTCGAACTGTCCTCTGCCGAACTGCCGATCATGGACGGCTCGGCCGGTCCGTTCGTGTTCCTGCTGCAGTCCGCCGGCATCGTCGAGCAGGACGCGGCCAAGCGCTTCATCCGGATCAAGTCGCCGGTGGAAGTGCGCGACGGCGACAAGATCGCCCGCTTCACTCCTTATGACGGCTACAAGCTGGGCTTCACCATCGAGTTCGACCACCCGATGATCCCGGCGCGCCAGTCGCGCGCCGAGCTGGAGTTCTCCACCGCGGCCTACATCAAGGAAATCTCCCGCGCGCGCACCTTCGGCTTCATGCGCGACCTGGAGTACATGCGCGAGCGCAACCTCGGCCTGGGCGGCTCGATGGACAACGCGATCGTGCTCGACGAATTCCGCGTCCTCAACGACGACGGCCTGCGCTACACCGACGAATTCGTGCGTCACAAGATCCTCGACGCGGTCGGCGACCTGTACCTGGCCGGTGGCCCGATCCTCGGCGCCTACGAGGGTTTCAAGTCCGGGCACGCGTTGAACAACAAGCTGGTGCGGGCCCTGCTGGCCCAGCAGGAAGCCTGGGAATGGGTCAGTTTCCCCGCCGGCAGCCCCCAGCCGCCGGTTGCCTACGGCAGCCCGGCCTACGCCTGAGTCCCTGACGGGCGCCTCCCTACAGCGGGAGCGCCCCGGGTCGGGGTCGATCCGAAGCGATGTCATGGAACTGTGAACTCACGCCGAGTCGGTTCCTGAATTTAACGCTTCTTTAATCTTTCCCTAACTAACGCCCGTCCTGCGCCCGCTAGGATGCGTCGGGTCGTGTGTAGTCTTCTCGTCTTCTTCACGCGCGACAGCCGGGCGGAGTCCCGGGCCAGGACATCAACGTTTCTTGGATTCGATGTCCTGCAAGGACGCCAGCGCCTCCTGCAGACCCTTGCGGGTGGCGGCTGATACCGGTTTCGACTGCCCCGGGTTCTTCGGCATTGGGGAATGCAACGAAGTGGTGGTGGTCTTGGGGGTCACCCGCGTGACCTTCAGCCCGAGGGAACGGGCCGCATCGACGAGCTGTTGTTCGGCAAGCCGCACCTTGGCATGCCACACCGGCGAGTCGACGAGGAAAACGAGCTGCTCGTCCTTCACGTTCGCAAGCCGGCAATGGCTGGCCAGTGAAGGCGGCAGGTGGGGGCGCAACTGCCTGTCCAGCGCATCGAGCCACAGGGCTCGGCGCAAGGGGTTGCCGGCCTTTTCCGCCAGCGCGGCCTCCAGGGCCTGCTGCGGGACGGAGGGGCCGCGTGCGCTGGATTTGGACTTGGACATGACAATCACATATGGCTTCCAACAAGATCGTAATCAAATCGCGTGAGACCCGGGGCCAGCGGCTGGCCCGCCAGCTCCGCGGCTTCGCCGAGAACCGGCCCATGGCCGTGCTCGGCACGGTGCTCGGGACCGGCCTGGTGCTCGGCCTGGGTGCCGGTACCGCGGCGGGCATGGTGAACAATTCCCGCCTCCAGGCCAAGGTCGAATCCCAGCAGGCCGAACTGGCGCAGGTGCACAGCGCCTCCCAGGCGCAGATCAATGCGCTGGCCGCCCGCCTCGGCGAGCTGCAGGCCCAGGCCACCCGCCTCAATGCCCTCGGCGAGCGCCTGACCCAGATGGGCAAGCTCCAGGACGGCGAATTCGACTTCAACGAACCGGTGGGCGTGGGTGGCGGTGACGAGCCGGCCGAGGACATGCCCGCCAGCCAGTTCAAGGAGGATCTAGGGCAACTCGAGCAGCAGTTCTCCGCCTCCGGCAAGCAGCTCGACGTCCTCGCGGCGCTGATGTTTGATCACCAGCTCGAGCAGAACTCGGTCCCCGGCCGCGCCCCGATCCGCAATACCTACATCACCTCCGGCTTCGGCGGCCGCGCCGACCCGTTCAACGGCGGCGCCGCCAACCACAAGGGCATCGACTTCCACGCCAGCGTCGGCGACCCGGTCATGGCCGTGGCCGACGGCGTGGTCAGCTATGCCGGCGTGCGCGGCGGCTACGGCAACGTGGTCGAGGTCGACCACGGCAACGGCTACGTGACCCGCTACGCCCACAATTCCCGCCTGACGGTCCGCCCCGGCGACCTGGTCCGGGTCGGCCAGGAAGTGGCCAAGGCCGGCTCCACGGGCCGTTCGACCGGCGCCCACGTCCACTTCGAGGTCTGGAAGGACGGCCGGGTGATGAACCCGCGCAAGTTCCTGGGCGACAGCAATACGCCGGTGGGCCGGGTAGGCCGCGGCTGAGCGGAGTACGGGCAGGGGCTTGCGTTCGCCAGCCCCCGCCCCAAGCTACAATGGGCATTGCCATTCGACAGGGCGCTTTGCGCCCTGTCGCGTTTGCGGCGGTCGTCGGGGAGCCGGCGTCGGTCAAACCGTTCCTCTTCAATCGGTTTCTTCAATGATCAACAGTCTGCTTACCCGCGTCTTCGGCAGTAGTAACGAACGCCAGCTTCGCCAGCTCAACCGCATCGTCGTCAAGATCAATGCGCTCGAGCCGGAGATGGAAAAGCTCTCCGATACGCAGCTGCAGGCCAAGACCGAGGAGTTCAAGCAGCGCATCGCCGGCGGCGAGACCCTGGACAAGGTGCTGCCGGAAGCGTTCGCGGTCTGCCGCGAGGCCTCCCGGCGCGTGCTGGGCATGCGCCACTACGACGTGCAGCTGATCGGCGGCATGGTGCTGCACCTGGGCAAGATCGCCGAAATGCGCACCGGCGAGGGCAAGACCCTGGTCGCGACGCTGCCGGTCTACCTCAATGCCCTGGAAGGCCAGGGCGTGCACGTGGTCACCGTCAACGACTACCTGGCCCGCCGCGACGCCGCCCAGATGGGCAAGCTGTACAACTGGCTGGGCCTGAGCGTGGGCGTGGTCTACCCGGGCATGCCGCACAGCGACAAGCACGCCGCCTATGCCGCCGACATCACCTACGGCACCAACAACGAATTCGGCTTCGACTACCTGCGCGACAACATGGCGCTCTCGCGCGCCGACCGCTACCAGCGCGGCCTGCACTACGCGATCGTCGACGAAGTCGACTCGATCCTGATCGACGAGGCCCGCACGCCGCTGATCATCTCCGGCCCGGCCGATGAGTCGCCCGAGCTGTACATCCGCGTCAACCGCATCGTGCCGCAGCTGGAGAAGCAGGCCGACGAGGAAGGCGAGGGCGATTACTGGGTCGACGAGAAGGGCAAGCAGGTCCATCTGTCCGAGGCGGGCATGGAGCACGCCGAGGAACTGCTGCGCAAGGCCGGCATCCTCACCGAGGACGAAGGCCTGTACGCCGCGCAGAACCTCAGCGTCGTCCACCACCTCAACGCCGCGCTGCGCGCCCACGCCCTGTTCCAGCGCGACGTGGACTACATCGTGCGCGATGGCGAAGTGGTGATCGTCGATGAGTTCACCGGCCGTACCCTGGCCGGCCGCCGCTGGTCCGACGGCCTGCACCAGGCGGTGGAAGCGAAGGAAGGCGTGCCGGTACAGCGCGAGAACCAGACGCTGGCGAGCATCACCTTCCAGAACCTGTTCCGCATGTACAAGAAGCTGTCCGGCATGACCGGCACGGCCGACACCGAAGCCTACGAATTCCAGAGCATCTACGGCCTGGAAGTGGTGGTGATCCCGACCAACAAGCCGACCGTGCGCAAGGACCACCCCGACCAGGTGTTCCTCAACCGCCAGGGCAAGTTCAACGCGGTGCTGGCCGACATCCAGGACTGCAACAAGCGCGGCCAGCCGGTGCTGGTGGGCACGACCTCGATCGAAACCTCGGAGATGCTGTCCGAGCACCTGCGCAAGGCCGGCGTGCCGCACGAGGTGCTCAACGCCAAGCAGCACGAGCGCGAAGCGACCATCGTCGCCAATGCCGGCCGCCCGGGCGCGGTGACCATCGCCACCAACATGGCCGGCCGCGGTACCGACATCGTGCTCGGCGGCTCGCTGGAAGCCGAGCTGCATGCGCTGGGCGAGGAGGCCGACGAGGACGCGCGCTTCCGCGCCAAGAACGAATGGCAGCGTCGCCACGACGCGGTCAAGGCCGCCGGCGGCCTGCATATCGTCGGCACCGAACGCCATGAGTCGCGCCGCATCGACAACCAGCTGCGTGGCCGTTCCGGCCGCCAGGGCGACCCGGGTTCCTCGCGCTTCTACCTGTCGCTGGAAGACAACCTGATGCGCATCTTCGCCTCCGACTGGGTCCAGAAGGCCATGCGCCTGATGGGCATGAAGGAGGACGATGTCATCGAGGACCGCCTGGTCAGTCGCCAGATCGAGAAGGCCCAGCGCAAGGTCGAGGCCCACAACTTCGACATCCGCAAGAACCTGCTGGACTTCGACGACGTCAACAACGACCAGCGCAAGGTGATCTATGCCCAGCGCGACGAGCTGCTGGACGCCGAGTCGGTCAAGGAAAACGTCGACGGCATCCGCGGCGACGTGGTCTACGACCTGGTCGCGCGCTTCGTGCCGCCGAACTCGATCGACGACCAGTGGGACCTGCCGGGCCTGCAGGCCACGCTGCAGGGCGAGCTGGGCGTGAACGTCGACCTGGTCGAGTTTGCCAAGGGCCAGGAAGAGCTGGACGCCGAGCAGATCGCCAGCCGGGTGCAGGACGCGGTGGACGCGCACTTCGCCGGCAAGGAAACCGCGGTCGGCGCCGAGACCATGCGCGCGCTGGAGAAGCACGTGATGCTGACCGTGCTCGACCAGGGCTGGAAGGAGCACCTGGCCAAGATGGACTACCTGCGCCAGGGCATCTACCTGCGCGGTTATGCGCAGAAGCAGCCCAAGCAGGAATACAAGAAGGAAGCCTTCGAGCTGTTCTCGGAGATGCTGGAGAGCGTCAAGCGCGACGTGGTCAACTTGCTCGCCCGCGTGCATATCCGCAGCGAGGAGGAAGTCGCCGCGCTGGAAGCCCAGGAACGCCAGCAGGCCGAGGCGCGCCTGCGCCAGTCGCAGTTCCAGCACCAGGACGCCGGCGGTTACGGCACCGAGGACGAGGTGGCGCAGATGCAGGGCGTGGGCGGTGGCCAGACCGCGCTGGCCCAGGCCGTGCGCGAGGCGCCGAAGGTGGGTCGTAATGATCCCTGTCCGTGCGGCAGCGGCAAGAAGTTCAAGCACTGCCACGGTCAGCTCAGCTGAAAGCTGAGCTGGCCGCGCCGCCCGCGTAGCGGGCGGCGACTGCGGGTTTCGCCTGGCGAAACCCGCAGTACGGGTCTTGCTGGCCTATCCCCGCGGCTTCGCCGCGCCCCCTTAACAAAGGGGGCTCTCCTCCAGTAGGGGGAAGGGGATGTTGCGCTGTGCGATCGCACTGTAGGAGCGGCTTCAGCCGCGACCGTGACGCATCGGCGACCTGGACTGGTTCGATGCTTGGCCGGCCCGGGTCGGCCGATCTGCCTGTCCTCGCGGGGTCGCCACAGGGGCTTCTGGCCTTCGCCGCGCACATGTAGCACTTCTTCACGTCTCCGCTCGCCGTCGGCTCTTGCCGCGCAGGGGCGTGGCACGGCAAAGTCGGGGCATGCCTGAATCCCTGCGATCGATCCATGTCGTGGCCGGCGTCATCCGTGACGCCCGCGGCCGCATCCTGCTGACCCGGCGTACCGAATCGCGCGACATGCCCGGGTTGTGGGAATTCCCCGGCGGCAAGCGCGAGCCTGGCGAGACTTCCGCCGAGGCCCTGGCCCGTGAGCTGCACGAAGAACTGGGGATCGAGGCGGAGGTCGGCGAATGGGTGATGGAGGTGCCGCAGCGCTATCCCGACAAGCGGCTGCGCCTGGAGGTGCGCCACGTCAGCGCGTGGAAGGGGCAGCCGCGTGGTCGCGAGGGGCAGGCCCTGACCTGGGTCGCGCCCGATCGCCTGCAGCGCTATTCGATGCCGCCGGCCGACGTGCCGGTGGTGGCCGCGCTGCGGCAGCCGGACCGTTACCTGGTCACGCCCGAGCCGGACGATGCCGAGGGCTGGCTGCGCCAGCTGGGGGAGGCGATCGAACAGGGCGTGCGACGCGTCCACCTGCGGGCGCGTCACTGCGAGCCCGAACGCTGGCGCGCGCTGCTGGCCCAGGTCGATCAGCGCTACGGGCGGCGCGACGTGGAATGGCTGCTCAACCGCGACATCGCGTTGGCCAGCTCGCTGGGCCTGGGTGTGCACCTGGGCTCGGAGCAGCTGGCCGCGCTTGGCGAGCGCCCGCTGCCGCCCGGCGTGCCGCTGGCGGCCTCCTGCCATACGCCCGAGGACCTGCGCCACGCGCAGCGGCTGGGATGCGATTTCGCCGTACTCGGACCGGTGCTGCCGACCCGCAGCCATCCCGGCGAACCGGCGCTGGGCTGGGAGGGCTTTGAACGGATGCGCGAGGCGGTGTCGCTGCCGCTGTACGCGATCGGCGGACTCGACCCGGCGCAGCTGGAAATCTCGCGACGGCACGGTGCCCAGGGCATCGCGGCGATCCGCGCCTTGTGGCCGGCGGCGACGCCGCTGGCCGGCTAGGCGCTGTTTGATCAGCTACAGGCTGATCCAGAAACAGTTGTACTGGCGACGCAGGCGCAGCACGGTGCGCGACGGCGTGCTGCCATTGGCCAGGACCTGTTCCAGGCGCAGGCCCCAGGGGCGGGGCCGCACCGCCATGCCCGTGCCCGCCGCGGCGACCGCATCGGCCGCGCTGTTGTCCTGCGACTGTGACGCCGAGACCGGGACGGCATCGCTCGCGGCGGCGACCGGCGCGGGCTCCTCCAGCTCCGGGTAGACCGGCGCGATGTCCACCAGCGGACGCGCGCTGATCGCTTCCAGTTCGGTCAGCACGCGGTTGGCGCCCGGGTCCGACAGCTCGCCCCACAGGTACAGGCTGGACAGGCGGTTGACGTCGTGGGCCTCGATCGCCGCACGCAGCAGCCCGACCAGTTCGCTGAGCCGGCGCGGGCAGCCATAGCGGTACAGGCCGGTCTCGCCGTCGCGCAGGGCGGCCGGCGGCATCCGCGAAACGCTGCCCAGGTCCTCGCAGCGACGGTCGCTGAAGACGGTCTGGCCGTCGGGGCCGGTGCAACGGTTGACGGTGGCCTGCGCGCGCGCGGGCGCTACCGGCTGGGCAAGCAGCAACAGGACGGACAGGGCGAGGATCGGGCGCGGACGCATCCGCCGAGCGTAGCGACGAACGCCGGCGAAGGCCAATCCCGCGTCAGTAGCCCAGTCGCTGCAGGACCTGCTGGGTCGGGCGGGCGAGGTTGAGGGTATAGAAGTGCAGCGAAGGCGCGCCGCCCTCGAGCAGACGCCGGCACAGCCCGGCGACCAGGTCGGCGCCGAATTCGCGCACCGCATCGACATCGTCGCCATGGGCCTGCATGCGCTTGCTGATCCAGCGCGGGATCTCGGCCCCGCATTGCTCGGAGAACCGCCGCAGCTGCGAGAAGTTGGAGATCGGCATGATCCCCGGGACGATCGGGATCTCCACGCCGAGCGCGCGCACGGCATCGACGAAATGAAAGTACGCGTCGGCGTTGTAGAAGTACTGGGTGATCGCACCGTCGGCGCCGGCATCGACCTTGGTCTTGAAGTGACGCAGGTCGGTGAGCGCGTCGCTGGCCTGCGGATGGGTTTCCGGATAGGCGCCGACCTCGATGTGGAAGGCATCGCCGTGCTCGGCGCGGATGAAGCCGATCAGGTCCGAGGCATAGCGCAGGTCGCCGGGATGGCCCATGCCGGAGGGCAGGTCGCCACGCAGGGCGACGATGCGCCTGCAACCCAGGGCGCGGTAGAGCTTGAGCAGCTCGCGGATCTCCTCGCGGCTGCCGCCGACGCACGACAGGTGCGGGGCGGCGTCGAAGCCGTGGTGCTGGTTGAGATGGCGCACGGTTTCGGAGGTATAGCTGAGCGTGGACCCGCCGGCGCCGAAGGTGCAGGACACGTACTCGGGCCGGTAGCCGGCGAGCTTGGCGGCGGTGCGGTCGAGCTGGCTGCGCTGCTCGTCGGTCTTGGGCGGGTAGAACTCGAAGCTGATCTGGGTCATGGAGGCGGGCGTCGGCCGGGGTGCCCGCGGAGTATATCTCTCCATCGCGATGAATGTATGAAGTGGGTGGCGGTGGCGGTGGCGGGGGAGGGCGGGGTTGTTGCGGCCTGGCGGCCGCTGTTTACGGGTCTTCCCTGGCTTCGGGTGGGTTGGCCTTCGTCATTGCAGGGGAGGGTGGGTCGGGGCGTTGCAGCGCGATACCTGCTGACGTCCATGTCCCCCGGCTACGGCCTGCGGCCTCCGCCTCCTCCTTTACTTCCCGTCAACAGGCATCGCGCCGCAACGCTGCATGTTCAATGGCCGCCGGGCGATGGCAGGAGCAAGAGACAAAAAGCGAAGAGAGAAAAGAGAAAAGAGAAAAGAGACAGGGAAAGTTGAAGGAGAGAAGCGAAGAGCAAGGAGCGCCAGGTGGAGGCGATTGCTCCTACATTCGATGGCCCGGGGCCATCGACTGTCAGCCAACGGGCGGCGTATGAGCGGAAACAGAGGCAGCCGGGAGACTGTCCCTGCAGCTCGACGGGGCCCGAAAAAAAAACGGGGCCCGAAGGCCCCGCTCGCTTGCGCCAGGGATCACTGCCGATCAGTAGCGGTAGTGGTCCGGCTTGTACGGGCCTTCCACCGGGACGCCGAGGTAGGCGGCCTGGTCGTCGGACAGCTTGGTCAGCACCACGCCGATCTTCTCCAGGTGCAGGCGCGCGACTTCCTCGTCCAGGTGCTTGGGCAGGCGGTAGACGGCCTTCTCGTAGACATCCTTGTTCTGCCACAGGTCGATCTGCGCCAGGGTCTGGTTGGCGAAGGAGTTGGACATCACGAAGCTCGGGTGGCCGGTGGCGCAGCCCAGGTTGACCAGGCGGCCTTCGGCCAGCAGGAAGATCGCGTTGCCGCCCGGGAAGATGTACTTGTCCACCTGCGGCTTGATGTTGACGTGCTGCACGCCCGGGAACTTCACCAGCGCATCGACCTGGATCTCGTTGTCGAAGTGGCCGATGTTGCACACGATGGCCTGGTCCTTCATCGCCTTCATGTGATCGATGGTGATGATGTCCTTGTTGCCGGTGGTGGTGACGTAGATGTCAGCCTGGCCCAGGGTCGATTCGACGGTGTTGACCTCGAAGCCTTCCATCGCCGCCTGCAGGGCGCAGATCGGGTCGATCTCGGTCACGACCACGCGGGCGCCGTAGGCGCGCAGCGAGTGCGCCGAGCCCTTGCCGACGTCGCCGTAGCCGCAGACCACGGCGACCTTGCCGGCCAGCATCACGTCCATCGCGCGCTTGAGGCCGTCGGCGAGCGATTCGCGGCAGCCGTAGAGGTTGTCGAACTTGCTCTTGGTCACCGAGTCGTTGACGTTGATCGACGGCACCAGCAACGTGCCGGCCTCGGCCAGCTGGTACAGGCGATGCACGCCGGTGGTGGTTTCTTCCGAGACGCCCTTCCAGCTTTCGACCACGCGGGTCCAGTAGCCCGGGCGCTCGACGGCCACGCGCTTGAGCAGGTTCTTGATGATCTGCTCCTCGTGCGAGGAGGCCGGCTCGTCGACCCACTTCGAGCCGTTCTCCAGCTCGAAGCCCTTGTGGATCAGCAGGGTGACGTCGCCGCCGTCGTCGACCACCAGCTCCGGGCCCAGCAGCGTGCCGTCGGCGGCGGTGAAGGTCAGCGCGGCCAGCGTGCAGTCCCAGTATTCCTCGAGGGTCTCGCCCTTCCAGGCGAACACCGGGGTGCCGGTGGCGGCGATCGCCGCGGCGGCCTGGTCCTGGGTCGAGAAGATGTTGCACGAGGCCCAGCGCACGTCGGCGCCGATGTCCTTGAGCGTCTCGATCAGCACCGCGGTCTGGATGGTCATGTGCAGCGAGCCGGTCACGCGCACGCCCTTGAGCGGCTTGGCGGCGGCGTGCTTGCGGCGGATGGACATCAGGCCCGGCATCTCGTGCTCGGCGATGTCGATCTCCTTGCGGCCCCAGTCGGCCAGGGAGATGTCGGCGACCTTGTAGTCGCCGTCGGTGGAGAACGTCTTCAGTGCGGCATTCATGGGCATGCTCCGGTATGTCGCGAACGGATTCGCGGTTGCCGGGCGCCGTTTGTCGGGAAACATCCGCCGAGCCTGGCCGGTGGCGTCCGCTCGGACGTTCCTGGTCGCAGCGCCCCTCGGTGGACGAGGCGCAATTATATCGTTGCCGACCGCGACCGACTGAACGCGACCGCCCAACCATCGGCAGGTCAGCGCGGCGCCAAGGGCTGTTACCTTGGCCGATTCAGATTGGCGGTTCAGGCGATGGAGGCAGTCATGCGGACAGCGGTGCGGATCAGCGGGTGGGCGTGGATGGTGGCAGGGTGCCTGTGGGCGACGGCCGGGGGCGCCATGGCGGCGAAGCCGGCGCCGACCGCCGCGAAGGCCACAGTGGCCACGGTGGAGGCGGGCTATCGACTGCCCCCGGCCCCCCTGCAGGCGGTCGCCGATGCGCCACGACCGCCGCAGCTGCTGCTTTCGCCGCGCCGCACGCTGGCGGCAATGCTGCAGACCCCGCCGCTGCCTTCGATCAGCGAAGTCGCCCAGCCCGAGCTCAAGCTGGCCGGGCTGCGTGTGCATCCGCGCACGCACTCGGAAAGCGACTTCTCCCTGGCCAGCCGGCTGTGGCTGCTGCGCCTGTCCGATGGCAGCGAGATCCAGGTCGACGGCCTGCCTTCGCCGCTGGCGCTGGCCAACCTGGCCTGGTCGCCGGACGAGCGTTACCTGGCCTTCAACCGCGTGGACGCCGCCAGCGGCGCCAACGAGCTGTGGCTGGTGGAGGTGGAGTCGCACCGCGCCTGGCGCGTGGCCGAGCGCCTGAACACCAGCGCCGACAAGGGCTACCGGTGGATGCCCGACAGCCGCTCGCTGCTGGTACTGCTGCAGCCGGCCGGGCAGGGTGCGGCGCCCGTCGACGACGGCATTCCCGCCGGACCGGCGATCCAGCAGACCACCCCGGCCGCCGGCGCGCGTTCGATCCGTACCTACCAGGACCTGCTGCGCAACGAGACCGATGCCCGGCGCCTGGAGTACTACCTGGCCAGCCAGCCGGCGCGCGTCGGGCTCGATGGCCGCGCGCAGCCGCTCGGCGTGCCCGGCCTGTACATCGACCTGACGCCTTCGCCGGACGGGCGCCATCTGCTTTCGCAGCGGATCGAGCGGCCGTTCTCCTACCTGGTGCCGCTGCAGCGCTTCCCGCGCCGGATCGAGGTCCTGGATGCCGGCAGTGGCCTGCTCGAGCACCAGGTCGCGCACCTGCCGCTGGTGGAAGGGCTGCCGACCGGCAACGACGCGGTGCCCACCGGCGTGCGCGCGATCGACTGGCGCAGCGACGCCCCCGCTACCCTGGTCTGGGCCGAGGCCCAGGATGGCGGCGACCCGTCGCGGCCGGCCCGCATCCGCGATGCGGTGATGATGCAGGCCGCGCCGTTCGAGCAGCCGCCGGTGACGCTGATCGAGCTCGGCAGCCGCTATGCCGGCGCGTACTGGGGGCGCGGTGACCTCGCGCTGGTCGACGAATCGTGGTGGAAGGATCGCCAGGTCAAGCAGTGGCGCGTGGCGCCCGACACGCCGGGACAGGCGCCGGTGCTGCTGTCGCAGCGCTCGGAGGAAGACCGCTACGCCGATCCGGGCGTGCCGGCCACGCTGATCGATGACAGCGGCAATGCACGCCTGCTGGTCGGTGCGGGCGATTCGCTGTACTTCATCGGCGAGGGCGCGTCGCCGGAGGGGGACCGGCCGTTCGTCGACCGCCTCGACCTGGCCGATGGCCGCCGCGAGCGGCTGTTCCAGTCGCAGGCGCCGTACTACGAGCGCCCGCGCGCGGCGCTCTCGACCGATGGCACGCAGTGGCTGGTGACGCGCGAGTCGCCGGACGTGCCGGCCAACTGGTACGTGCGCCAGCTCGGCGAGGAGGCCGCGCCGCGCGCGCTGACCCGCTTTGCCCATCCGCTGCCGCAGCTGCGCGGCGTGCAGAAGGAGCAGATCCGCTACAAGCGCGGCGACGGCGTCGACCTGACCGCCACGCTGCTGCTGCCGCCGGGCTACGACGCCAGGCGCGATGGTCCGCTGCCGATGCTGATGTGGGCCTATCCGGGCGAATACAAGTCGGCCGCCGCGGCCAGCCAGGTCACCGACTCGCCGTACCGCTTCAACGCGGTCGGGTACTGGGGGCCGCAGGCCTACCTGGCGATGGGCTACGCGATCCTCAACAACCCCTCGATGCCGATCATCGGCGAGGGCGACGCCGAGCCGAATGACACCTACGTGCAGCAGCTGGTGGACGATGCGAAGGCCGCGGTCGACGAGGTGGTGCGCCGCGGCGTGGCCGATCGCGACCGGATCGCGATCGGCGGGCATTCGTACGGGGCCTTCATGACCGCCAACCTGCTGGCGCATTCGGATCTGTTCAAGGCCGGCATCGCCCGCAGCGGCGCCTACAACCGGACGCTGACGCCGTTCGGCTTCCAGTCCGAGGAGCGCAATTACTGGCAGGCGCAGAAGGTCTACCAGGACATGTCGCCGTTCAACCATGCCGATCACATCAAGGCCCCGCTGCTGCTGATCCACGGGCAGGACGACGACAACAGCGGCACCTTCCCGATCCAGAGCGAGCGCCTGTACGCGGCGATCAAGGGTCTGGGCGGCAATGCGCGGCTGGTGATGCTGCCCAACGAGGCGCACCACTACCGGGCGCGCGAGTCGATCATGCAGATGCTTGCGGAAAGCAACGACTGGCTGGAACAGTGGCTGGGCGCGCCATCGGCGCCGAAGGCCGGGGCGAAGCAGGGGCGGGGGGTGGCTGCCTCGCCTTAGGGCTTTGGTGCCTTTCGTCTTCTTTGCTGAAGCGGGGCGCCCGCTTTCGCGGGCTGTATTGGGGGTTTATGAGGGCGCGCCTCGGGTGGCAGAGGGTTGGCTCTGACTTGCGTTGTGGTGCGCCGCCCCGACGGGCATGTGCGCGTCGGTTTCGGCAGACGTCCGTGTCGTGACGAAACCGAACGTGGCACATCCATGTGCCACTCGCGCACACACCCGCCGGGACGTCACCCGGCGCTTTGATTTCCCCATTCTTTTGGAGCGCGCCGGGAGGGTGGGAAGACAAGAGCAGAAGCATGCATCCCATCGGGCGCTGCCATCTGCGCGCCCGCGGCTTCGCTGGTAACTGCACTGTGGGAGCGGCTTCAGCCGCGACTGCCGGATCCCGCGTCGCGGCTGAAGCCGCTCCCACAGTGCGATTGCAGGCGAAGTAGTGAGGCTTTAGCCATTCGCAAAGGTCGGAACCTCGCTCGTGCTCCTCTCTCACCCCTCCCCCGGCGCGCCCAGCACATCGGGACAAAGCGAGCGGCGCCGCGCCCGAGCCGGGAAGTCCGCCCCGCGATCATTCGTTGCAGCAGAAACCACGCCCGCGCATTAGTCTGGACGGCCCCAGGCGCCCCCACAGACGCCCCCTCCGCAACGTCTCCACGCACTCGGTCATCGATGAACGAATACCGCAGCAGTCTGGTCTTTGCCACGCCCGATCTCCCGCTTCGCGACGATGTGCGCCGGCTTGGCGCGGTGGTCGGCGACATGCTTGCCGAGCAGGTCTCGCAGGGCTTCCTCGCCGAAATCGAACGCATACGCACCACCGCCATCGCGCGCCGCGAAACCGACGCGCCCCCGGCCTCGCTGAGCGCGCAGCTGGCCGGCCGCGAGCCGCGCGAGGCCGAGGCGCTGGTGCGGGCCTTCAGCGCCTACTTCCAGGTCGTCAACATCGCCGAGCGCGTGCACCGGATCCGCCGCCGCCGCGATTACCAGCGCAGCACCGATACCCCGCAACCCGAGGGCCTGCACGACACGCTGCGACACCTCAAGGCCCAGGGCGTGACGCTGGAGGAACTGGCCGACTGGCTGCCGCGCATCGACATCGAGCCGGTGTTCACCGCGCATCCGACCGAGGCGGTGCGGCGCGCGCTGCTGGAGAAGGAGCAGCTGATGGTCGCCAGCCTGGTCGACGACCTCGATGGCCTGCGCACCCCGGGCGAGCGCGCCGCCGATGCCGCGCGCTTCCGCATGGCGCTCACCGCCGCCTGGCAGACCGCCGATTCCTCGCCGGTGCGCCCCAGCGTGGACGACGAGCGCGAGCACGTCGGCTTCTACCTCACCCGCGTGCTGTACCGGATCATGCCGGCGCTGTACGAAACGCTCCAGCACGCGATCGAGGAAACCTACGGCAGCAGCCTGCCGCTGCAGCGGTTGCTGCGCTTCGGTACCTGGGTTGGCGGCGACATGGACGGCAACCCGAACGTCGATGCGCATACCGTCGCGGCCACGCTCGATGCGCAGCGCGGCGCGGTGCTGGAGCGCTACCTCGACGAGCTGTGGCAGCTGGCCAGCCTGCTCAGCCAGTCGACCAGCCTGGTGCCGGTAAGCGACACCCTGGCCGAGCGCCTGGAACACTATCGTGGCCTGCTGCCTGACGCGGCGGCGAAGTCGCGCCCGCGCCATGCCGACATGCCGTACCGGCTGTTCAACGACCTGATGCGCGCGCGCCTGCGCGCGACCCTGGCCGACGCGCCCGGCGGCTACGCCACGCCGGAGGAGTTCGCCGGCGACGTGCAGCTGATCCTCGACAGCCTGCAGGCCAACCGCGGCCTGCATGCGGGCTGGTTCGCGGTGCGGCGCCTGCTGTGGCGCATCCGCAGCTTCGGCTTCCACCTCGCGCGCCTGGATGTGCGCCAGGAATCCAGCGTGCACGCCCGCGCGGTGGCCGAGGCGCTCGGTCGCCAGGACTGGGAGCAGCTCGATCCGGTCGAACGCGCCGCACTGCTCGGCCCGGCCGCCAGCGGCGAACAGGCCCTGCCCGCCGCGACCGGGGAAGGCGGCCAGCGCCTGGACGCGGTGTTCGGTGCGCTCGCCGATGCCCGCCGTCGCCATGGCAGCGACGCGATCGGCAGCTACATCATCTCGATGGCCCACGATCGCGCCGACGTGCTGACCGTGCTGGCGCTGGCACGCCGTGGCGGCCTGGTCGAGGGCGATGCCGTGCCGCTGGACATCGTGCCGCTGTTCGAGACGGTCGATGACCTGCGCGGCGGCACCGATACCCTGCGCGACTTGCTCGCCGACCCGGTCTACCGCGCCCATCTGCGCGCGCGCGGCGACGTGCAGATGGTCATGCTCGGCTATTCGGACAGCGGCAAGGACGGCGGCATCGCCGCCTCGCGCTGGGGCCTGCAGCGGGCCCAGGTCGAGCTGCTGGATGTTGCCGCCGAATCCGGGATCCGGCTGACCTTCTTCCACGGTCGCGGCGGCTCGATCATCCGCGGCGGCGGCAAGACCACCCGGGCGCTGGAAGCGGCGCCGCGCGGCAGCGTCGACGGCCGCCTGCGGGTGACCGAGCAGGGCGAGGTGATCCACCGCAAGTACGGCATCCGCGCGCTGGCGCTGCGTTCGCTGGAGCAGATGACCGGCGCGGTGCTGCAGTCCAGCCTGCGCCCGCGCGCGCCGGAGCCGCGCGAGGAAGCCTGGCGTGCGGTGATGGACCTGGTCGCCGACAGCAGCAGCCGGGCCTATCGGGGCTTCGTTGGCGATGCGGATTTCATGCGCTATTTCCGCCAGGCCACGCCCATCGACGTGATCGAGCGGATGACCCTGGGCTCGCGGCCGTCGCGCCGGCTGGGCCAGGACGCGGCGCTGTCGAACCTGCGCGCGATCCCCTGGGTATTCGCCTGGAGCCAGGCGCGTGCGGTGGTGCCGGGCTGGTTCGGCGTGGGCAGCGGCCTGCAGGCGGCGGTGGACGCCGGGCACGAGGCCGCGCTGCGCGAAATGGCGGCGGACTGGCCGTTCTTCCGCACCTTCCTCGACGACGTGGCGATGGTGCTGTCCAAGGGTGACCTGCGGATCGCCGAGATGTTCTCCCGGCTGGCCGGCCCGCTGCATGAGCGCTTCTTCCCGCGCATCGGCGACGAACTGGCGCTGACCAAGCATTGGGTGAAGTCGCTGACCGGGCAGCAGTCGCTGCTGCAGCACGATCCGCGCCTGGCACTGTCGATCCGCCTGCGCAATCCCTATATCGATCCGATCAGCGTGCTGCAGGTCGACCTGCTCAAGCGCTGGCGCGATACCGGCGGCGAGGACGAGGAACTGCTGCGCGCGCTGGTCGCCTGCGTCAACGGCGTCTCGCAGGGCGTGCAGAATACCGGCTGAATCCACGACCGAACCGGAGCAGGGGATGAGCAGCCAAGGGCGCCCGTCGCGAAGGCACCGCCTGCTGCGCGTGCTGCTGGTACTGGCCGCGGCCTGGGGCGCGCTGGCGCTGTATTACCTGCTGCGCGCCGCCACCCCGATACGCATCGGGGTGGGCCTGGTCTGGCTGCTGATGGCCCTTGCCGGCTGGCATGGGCTGCGCCGCGGTCGCGAAAACTGGGCGCTGCCGGGCTTGTTCGCGCTGGCCTTCGTCCTGCTGTTCGGCATGTGGCTGGGCATGCAGCCGCGGCAGGATCGCGACTGGGCCGACGATGTCGCGCGGACGCTGCAGGCCGAGGTCGACGGCTCTCGGGTGACCCTGCGCAACGTGCGCGACTTCCACTGGCGTGCCGATGGCAGCGCGGTGCCGCGCTGGGAAACGCGCAGCTACGACCTGGACCACCTGGTCGGCGCCGACCTGGCGTTGTCGTACTGGATGGGCCCGGCGATCGCCCACACCCTGGTGTCGTTCGAGTTCGACGACGGCCAGCGCGTGGTGTTCTCGCTGGAGATCCGCAAGGAGCGCGACGAGCAGTTCTCCGCGCTGGGCGGGTTCTTCCGCAAGTTCGAGGCCACCCTGGTGGCCGCCGATGAGCGGGACATCCTGCGCGTGCGCACCAACGTGCGCGGCGAGGACATGTACCTGTACCGGCTGGCGATCCCGCCGGCGCAGCTGCGCACGCTGTTCCTGGGGTATGTCGACCAGGCCAGGGCGCTGGCGCGGGCGCCGCAGTGGTACAACACGCTGACCAGCAACTGCACCACCCTGGTCTACGAGATAGCGCGGCTGATAGACCCCGGCCTGCCGCTGGACTACCGGCTGCTGCTGTCGGGCTGGTTCGCCGAATACGTCCATGACCAGGGCGGGCTGCTGCCCGGCTACGACATGGCCACGCTGCGGCGCCGGGGCCACATCACCGAACGGGCGCGCGCGGCGGGTGACGCGCCGGATTTTTCCGCGCGCATCCGCGCCGGGATGCCGCGGCAGTAGCGGAAACGACGAGGCCGCCCGGAGGCGGCCTCGTCATCGCGTGCCTGGCGGCGGCGATTACTTCAGCTTGGCGTCGGCGCGCAGCGCATCGGCCTTGTCGGTCTTCTCCCACGAGAAGGCGGTGGCGGTGACCTGCTTGCCGTTGCCGTCGGTGTAGGTGAATTCCTTCGGCTTGCGGCCGAAGTGACCGTAGGAGGCGGTCGCCTGGTACATCGGGTGGATCAGGTCGAGCATCTTGATGATGCCGTACGGACGCAGGTCGAAGTGCTTGCGGATCAGCTTCTCGATCTTGTCGTCGCTGATCTTGCCGGTGCCGAAGGTGGTGACCGAGATCGAGGTCGGCTCGGCCACGCCGATGGCGTAGGAGACCTGCACTTCGCAACGGTCGGCCAGGCCGGCGGCGACGACGTTCTTGGCGACGTAGCGCGCGGCGTAGGCGGCCGAACGGTCGACCTTGGACGGATCCTTGCCCGAGAACGCACCGCCACCGTGACGCGCCCAGCCGCCGTAGGTGTCGACGATGATCTTGCGGCCGGTCAGGCCGCAGTCGCCCACCGGGCCGCCGATGATGAACTTGCCGGTCGGGTTGATGTGGAACTTGGTGCCCTTGTGCAGCCACTTGGCCGGCAGCACCGGCAGGATGATCTCCTCGCGGACGGCCTCGATCAGGTCCTTCTGCTTGATGCCCGGGTCGTGCTGGGTCGACAGCACCACCGCGTCGATCGCGGTCGCCTTGCCGTTCTCATAGCGCAGGGTGACCTGCGACTTGGCGTCCGGACGCAGCCAGGGCAGGACCGAGTTCTTCTTCTTGCGCACCTGCGCCTGGCGCTCGACCAGGCGGTGCGACAGGTGGATCGCCGCCGGCATGTAGCTGTCGGTCTCGTTGGTGGCGTAGCCGAACATCAGGCCCTGGTCGCCGGCGCCCTGTTCCTCGGGCTTCTTGCGGTCCACGCCCTGGTTGATGTCCGGGGACTGCTTGCCGATCAGGTTCAGCACGCCGCAGGTCTCGCCGTCGAAGCCGACTTCCGAGCTGTCGTAGCCGATGTCCACGATCACCTTGCGGGTCAGCGCTTCCAGGTCGATCCAGGCGCTGGTGGTGATCTCACCGGCGACGATCGCCACGCCGGTCTTGACCATGGTCTCGCAGGCCACGCGGGCGCGTGCGTCCTTGGCAAGGATCGCGTCGAGGACGGCGTCGGAGATCTGGTCGGCAACCTTGTCCGGATGGCCTTCGGAGACCGACTCGGAGGTGAAGAGATAGCTGGACATCAGGCTTATATCCCTTGATTCGGATGAAAAGATGGGCGCGCATGATACACCCCCGGGGGGGCTTGTGCATTGTGCCCTGTTAAGGGTTGCCGGGGGTTAAGGGGGGCGTGACCCATGCCCCTGCGCGGGCTGTGCCTCCAAAGCTTTTGCTACGCAAAACTTTGGACCCTGACTTCTGCCTTGCCTATCCCCCCGGCTTCGCCGCGCCCCCTTACAAAGGGGGCTCTCCTCCAGATCGAGCAATGCCGGCGATAGCAGCTGTGGGAGCGGCTTCAGCCGCGACCGTGAGTCTGGGTGCCATTGCGTCGCCTGAGCGCGCAGAAGCGTCGCGGCTGAAGCCGCTCCCGCGGCAGGTATCCATGCCACCCTCGTCATCGCGCTGCCGCATCCCTGCCATGAAACGGTCGCCGCTGGCGGCCAGCATCCGCGGGCAGTCGGGGGATGCGGGACGCGGGACATGGCAACGATGCTGGAAAGAGCCCTGCAGCAACGGTACCCGCAATGGTTCGCGGGCCGGCGTGGGCACTGGGTGCGGCCGCTGGTGCGCGGCTTCGGGCACTGGTCGGGGCTGGCGGGGGCCGAGCGGTTCCTGGCCGAACAGGCCGGGGTGGCCGGGTTGCCGTTCGTCCGCGCCGCCCTGGCGTTCCTGCGCGTGGAATGGAGCTGCGACCCGGCCGCTTTCGGCGCGATCCCGGCGCAGGGCAGGCTGCTGATCCTGGCCAACCACCCTTCCGGCGCCCGCGACGCGCTGGCGCTGCTGGACCTGGTCGGGCGCCGCCGCGGTGACGTGCGGATTCTGGCCAACGACTGGTTGCAGGCGATCGAGCCGCTGCGCGAACTCCTGCTGCCGGTGCGCATCCTCGGCGGGGTGCCGGGCCGGGCGAGCCTGGAGGCGGTCGAGCAGGCGCTGGCGCAGGAGCAGTGCGTGATCGTATTCCCGGCCGGGGAAGTCTCGCGCCTGGGCTGGCGCGGGGTGCGCGACGGCCACTGGCGGCGCGGTGTCCTGCGCTTCGCCAGGCGCTGCCAGGCACCGGTGCTGCCGGTGCACGTGCAGGCGCGCAACTCGGCGTTCTTCTATGGCGCCTCGGCCCTGTACCGCCCGGCCGGCACCGTGCTGCTGGCACGCGAGACCCTGCGCGGGCGCGGCCACCGCCTGCAGCTGCGGGTCGGCACGTTGCGCCAGCTGGACCCGGACGGTGGCGATGAGCGCGCCACCTTGGCGGCCCTGCGCCGCGAGCTGTACGCGCTGTCGCGCCAGCCGCTGCCGTCGCAGGCGCCGCTGCCGGCGCCGACGCCGCCCGGGCAGGTGGTCGCGGGCGTGGCAGCGCTGCGCCTGCTCGGCCATACCGCCGACGGCAAGCAGGTGCGCGCGGGCGTGCTGGCTACCGACTCCCCGCTGCTGCGCGAGATTGGCCGGCTGCGCGAGGTGACCTTCCGCGCGGTGGGCGAGGGCAGTGGCCTGGCGCTGGACCTGGATCGCTACGACGGCTGGTACGAACACATCGTGCTCTGGGACGGGCCGGCCGGCCGCATCGCCGGCGCCTACCGGGTGGCCCGCTGCGCCCGCCTTCTGGCCGAGCGCGGACTGGGCGGCCTGTACAGCGCCGGGCTGTTCGACTATGCCGACGACATGGTCCCGCGCCTGGCCGAGGCGCTGGAACTGGGCCGCAGCTTCGTCGCGCCGGAGTACTGGGGCAGCCGCAGCATCGACTACCTGTGGCAGGGGATCGGCGCCTACCTGCGCGCGCACCCGTCGATCCGCTACCTGGTCGGCGCGGTATCGATCAGCGCCTCGCTGCCGCTGGCCGCGCGCGAGCAGATCGTGGCCTATTACGCGCGCTACCACGCCGACGCCCGCGCCCATGCCCGCGCGCGCCGGCCGTTCGTGGTCGAGCAGCCGGCGCTGTTCGAGGACCTGGACGCGGTCACCGCGATGCGCGTGCTGCGTGAGAACCTCGACGCCCTCGGCGCTACCGTGCCGATGCTCTACAAGCAGTACGTCGAACTCTGCGAGCCGGGCGGCGCCCGCTTCCTGGCCTTCGGCGTGGATCCGGACTTCAGCGATGCGGTCGACGGCCTGATCGAGGTCGACCTGCAGCGCCTGAAGCCGAAGAAGCGCGAACGCTACCTCGGTTCCACGACCCCGGAGATCCCCGCATGAACCTGTCCGTGCTCGATCCGCCGCGCCGCGCCGTGTTCCTGTCCGACCTGCACCTGGGCTCGCACCACTGCCACGCCGCGGAAGCGGCCGATTTCCTCGCCGCCGTGCGCTGCCACACGCTCTACCTGGTCGGCGACATCGTCGACCTGTGGTGGATGTCGCAGCGCCGCGCGCATTGGGATGCCGCCCACCACCGGGTGGTCGAGGCGCTGCATGCGCAGGCCGCCGCCGGCACCGCGATCATCTACGTGCCCGGCAACCATGACCGCGCGCTGCGGCGCTTCTGCGGCCTGGCGATGCCGGCGATGCAGGTCCGCCGCCGCGCCATCCACGTTACCCGCGACGGCCGCCGCCTGCTGGTGACCCACGGCGACGACTACGACGCGGTGACCCACTTCGGCGGCCTGCAGGAAAGGCTCGGCGACTGGCTGTACTACCGCATTCTCACCGGCAACCGGCTGACCAACCGCCTGCGCCGCCGATTCGGCCTGCGCTACTGGTCGCTGGCCGAGTACCTCAAGCGCCAGAGCGGTGCGGCCGAGCGCTACATCGAACGCTTCGTCGGTGCCGGCCTGGCCGATGCGCGGCGGCGTGGGCTCGACGGCATCGTCTGCGGGCATATCCATCGCGCGGCGCTGTTCGAGCGCGAGGGCCTGGTGTATGCCAACGACGGCGACTGGGTCGAAAGCCTGACCGCGCTGCAGGAAACCGCCAGCGGCGAGCTGCAGCTGATCGATCACACCAGGCACGTGCTGTCGGCACTGGCGCCCCCGACCGGGCTCGGCCTGCCGCGCGCCGCCTGAGCATCTTCATCCGGCGCAGGCGGGCCCCTGGCTATCCTCCCCTGACCAGGACGGTCGGGGGAGCAGGTGCGATCCACACGAACTTGGACCAGGGCAGCGCGAAGCCGGGGGCTGGCGGGAGTGCTGCTGGTGTCGCTGGCCGCGCCATCGGCATGGGCGCAGACGGCCTATCCGGCCGCGCCTGCGCTCAGCTACGCCCAGGCACGCGAACGCCTGGAGCAGGTCTCCGACGCACTGGCCGCCGCTGACGCCGCGGTGCGCAACAAGCAGAAGCTGCAGGACGCCACTGCCAGCCTGCGCCTGCCGGAAATCAGCGGCGAGGTCCGGCGCATGGACTACCAGAAGTCGCTGTACCTGCCGCTGGGCTCGCTGGCGCCGGTGGCCGAGGAGTTCGGCATCTCCGATCCGCTGGTCTTCACCCTGGAAGGCTGGCGGACCCGGCCGATCGCCACCGCGGTGCTGCCGCTGTATACCGGCGGCCTGATCCCCGCCGCGCAGCGCGCCGCGGCCGCGGCCACCGCCGAGGCGGGCGCCGACCGCGAAGCCGAGCGCGAGGCGCAGGCGCTGCAGCTGGTCCAGGTGTATTTCGGCCAGGCGCTGGCCGAGCGCGCGCTGCTGGTCCGGCGCGACGTGCGCGACGGCCTCGAGCGCCACCTGTCGGACGCGCAGAAGCTCGAGCGCGAGGGCTTCGCCACCCGCGCGCAGAAGCTGCAGGCCACCGTCGCGCGCGACAAGGCCGAGCGCGAATACCAGAAATCACTCAACGAACTGGCGACGATCCAGGCCGCGCTGTCGACCCTGCTGCGCAGCGGCGGCGTCGTGCAGCCGAGCACGCCACTGTTCGTGTCCAGCACGCCGGTCGGGGCGGTGGAGACCTTCGAGCAGGTCGCGCTGTCGCGCCACCCGCAGGTGCTCGGGCTGCGCGCGAAGGTGGCCCAGGCCGAACAGGGCGTGCGCGTCGAGCAGGCCAAGCTCAAGCCGCAGATCTACCTGTTCGGCACCTATGACTTCCGCCGCAAGGACGAGTTCATCCAGGAGCCGGACTGGGCCTACGGCATCGGGCTGCGCTACACCTTCCTGTCGCCGAACAACCGCCCCGCGCAGATCAGCGCCGCCCACGCGCTGCAGGAACAGGCCGAGGCCGGCGTGCGCGAGGCCGAGAACCAGGTCGCGCTGGGCGTGCGCAAGGCCTGGAACGAACTGGAGACCGCCCGCCACCAGTACCTGCTGCTGGACAGCAGCATCGAGCAGGCGCGCGAGAACCTGAGGCTGCAGGAGCTGTCGTTCCGCGAGGGCCAGTCGACCTCGCTGGACGTGATCGACGCGCGCCTGTCGCTGGGCGGCGCGCAGATCGAGCGCGCCCAGGCGGCTTACCAGTACGACGTGGCGCTTGCGCAGCTGCTGGAGGTGAGCGGACAGATGGACCGATTCGACGAATTCCGCCGTCGCGCGGACAAGGTGGTCGATCATGAGTGACACCCTGATGGCCGATCCGGCGCCGCCGCCGCCCCGGCAGCGCCGGCTGTGGATCGGCGCCGGCCTGGTACTGCTGGCCGTGGTGCTGGTGGGCCTGTGGCTGGCATTCCGCAAGCCGCCGCTGCAGCTGCAGGGCATGGCCGATGCGGATGTGATCAACGTCGCCGCGAAGATCAGCGCCAGGGTCAAGGCGCTGAAGGTGCGCGAGGGCGACAAGGTCGCCGCCGGCCAGGTGCTGTTCGAGCTCGACAGCCCGGAGGTGGCGGCCAAGGAACGCCAGGCGCATGCCGCGCTGGACGCTGCGCGGGCGGTCGCGGCCAAGGCCGACGCCGGCGCGCGCGACGAGGAGATCCGCGCCGCCGAAGCCAACTGGCAACGCGCGGTCGCCGGGGCGACGCTGGCGACGGAGACCTCGCGCCGGCTCGGCAACCTGTATCGCGAAGGCGTGGTCACGCGGCAGAAGCGCGACGAGGCGCAGGCGCAGGCGGCCAGCGCCGAAGCCCTGGCCAAGGCCGCGCGCGCGCAGTACGACATGGCCCTGGCTGGCGCGCGGGTGCAGGACAAGGAGGCCGCGCAGGCGCAGGTGCGCCAGGCCGAGGGTGCGGTGGCCGAGGTCGAGGCCGCGCGCGAGGAAACGCTCGGCCGTGCCCCGCAGGCCGGCGAGATCAACAAGCGCATGGTCGATGTCGGCGAGCTGGTGCCGGCTGGCTACCCGGTGTTCACCCTGATCGACACCGCGCGCACCTGGGTGGCGCTGAACCTGCGCGAATCCCAGCTGCACGGGCTGCATGTGGGCCAGAAGCTAAAGGGCACGGTGCCGGCGCTGGACGGGCGCGAGGTCGAGTTCGAGGTCTATTTCCTCAATCCCGCCGGCGATTACGCGACCTGGCGGGCAACGCGGGAATCCAGCGGCTATGACGTGCGCAGCTTCGAGGTGCGCATGCGCCCGGTCGCGGCCGTGCCCGGCCTGCGCCCGGGCATGAGCGTGCTGTTCGAATGGGCGCGCGACTGATACGCGCGCCGGCCGGCACAGGCGGCTTCGCCGCGGCCTGGCGGGCGGAGCTGGCGCACCTGCGGCGCAGCCCGGGCGACCTGGCCTTCATCACCGTGCTGCCGCTGGCGATGCTGCTGGTGATGGCCTGGCTGTTCTCGGCCAGCGCGATACGCGCCCTGCCGGTGGCGGTGGTCGACCTGGACCGCTCGGCCGACAGCCGGCAACTGCTGCGCACGCTCGATGCCAGTCCCGGCGTGCGCGTGGCCACGCAGCCGGCCTCGCTCGCCGAGGCGTTCTCGCAGGTGCGCGCGCTGCAGGCCTTCGCCGTGGTGTACGTGCCGGCTGACTTCAGCCGGCGCAGCCTGCGCGGCGAGCAGGTTCCGGTCGTCGTCTACTACAACGCCAGCTACCTGGCCGCCGGACAGTCGGCCGTGCGTGACGTGGTCGAGGCACTGGGGGCGTACAACGCGCGCATGGTCGTGGAACGTCTCGGCCCGCAGCTGGGGCCGGACAAGCTGCGGCCGGCCCCGGTCGCGGTGCAGTCGCAGGTGCTGTTCAACCCGGCACGCAGCTACGCGTTGTTCCTGCTGCCGCTGATCTTCGCCGCGGTGCTGTCGCTGGGCGCGGCGCTGTCGATGACCGCCGCGCTGGGGCGCGAGGTACGCGACGCCAGCCTGGAAACCTGGCTGGGCACGCGGCCGCTGCGCGCTGTCGCCGGCAAGCTGGCGCCCTACCTGCTGCTGTTCAGTGCCTACGGGCTGGCCGCGGCGCTGTGGTGCGGCCACGCCCATGGCAGCGGCGTGTCCGGCAGCATCATCGTGCTGGCGCTCGGGCAGCTGTTGTTCAACCTGGCCGGCGCCGGGATCGCCCTGCTGATGGTCGGCGTGCTGCGCGACATGGGCAGCGCGCTGTCGCTGATAGGGCTGAGCATCGGCGCGTCGCTGGCGTTCTCCAGCGCGACCTTCCCGACCCTGGAGGCGCCGTTGTTCACCCGCGCATGGAGCGCGGTGCTGCCGTTGACGGCCTACGTGAAGCTGCAGATGCAGCAGTTGCTGATGGGCTCGCCCTGGCAGGCTTCGCTGTGGCCGATGGCCACGCTGACGCTGATCGCGCTGGTGGCCGGGACGATCGGCCATGTCGGCCTGCTCGGGTTGCGCCGGCGCGGAGCGGCCCGGTGAGCGCGCCCGGCGCACCGGGTGCGTTCGGCACTGCCTTCCGGCAGACCCTGCGTGCGGTCGCCAGCGACCGCTATGCCCTGGTGACGATGATCGGCGCGGTGCTGCTGTACTCGTTCTTCTATCCGGCCGCCTATCGCCACCAGGTCGCCAGCGAGCTGCCGATCGTGGTGGTCGACGAGGACCACAGCGCAGCCAGCCGCGAGCTGCTGCGGCGCATCGCCGCCCTGCGCGAGACCCGGGTCGCGCTGCAGGCCGAAGGCATGGCCCAGGCGCGCGCGGCGATGGAGGCCGGGCAGGCCGAGGCGATCGTGCTGGTGCCGGCGGGCTGGGAGCGCGACCTGCTGCGCGGTGGCCAGGGCAAGCTGGTGCTGCTCGGCGACGGCGCCTACCTCAGCCGCATGAGCGTGGCACTGGCCGGCCTGGCCGAGGCCATCACCGCCTACGCGCGCGAAGCGGCGGTCGCCCGTGCGGCATTCACCGGCGTGCCGGCTGCGCCGCCGGTGCAGGCTGTCGCGCGTCCGCTCTTCAATACCCGCGAGGGTTACGGCAGCGCGATCGTGCCGGGGGTGGCCGAGCTGATCGTGCACCAGACCCTGCTGATCGGCATCGGCTCGCTGCTGGGCGGACGTCGCCGCGAACTCGGGCGGCGGCTGCGGATGTCGCCGCCGGCGCTTGCCGGCATGTTCGCCGGTTTCGGCGTCGTGGGCCTGGGCGCGGTGCTGTACTACAGCGGATTCACCGCCTGGGTGCAGGACTATCCACGCGGCGGCAACCTGCCAGGGCTGCTGCTGGCCGCGCCGCTGTTCGTCGCCGCCACCGTCGCCTTCGGCCTGTGCCTGGGCAGCCTGTTCGATACCCGCGAACGTGCCTTCCAGTACGTCACCGCCACCTCGATCCCGCTGTTCTTCCTCAGCGGCCTGAGCTGGCCCACCGTGATGGCGCCGCCCGCGCTGGCGTGGCTGGCCAAGCTGCTGCCGGTAGTGCCCGGCATCAATGCGCTGGTGCGCCTGAACCAGATGGGCGCCAGCCTGCGCGAGGTGGGGCCGGAGCTGCTCAACCAGCTGCTGCTGGCGCTTGGCTACGGCGCGCTGGCGTGGTGGCGGCTGCGTGCCGGGGCAGGTGCGCGCACGCCCTAGAAGCGGCTATCTTCGCCGCATCGCCCAAGACGGACGCTTGCTGCCGCATGGATTCGCTGACCCATATCTTCCTGAGTGGTGCGATCGCCGCGGCGGTCGCACCGGCCAGCCACCGCCGCGCCGCGCTGCTGGCCGGCGCCGGCCTGGGCACGCTGCCCGACCTGGACGCGCTGGTGCTGTGGGCCGCCAGCGACAATCCGGTCACCCTGATGACGGTGCATCGCAGCTTCAGCCACTCGCTGTTCGTGCTGCCCCTGGTCGGTGCTTTGCTGTGGTCGCTGTTCCGGCACTTCGGCCACGGGCGCGTGGCACAGTCGCCGCGGCGCTGGTTCTGGGCGATGCAGCTGGCCCTGCTCAGCCATCCCCTGCTGGATGCGTTCACCGTCTACGGCACGCAGCTGTGGTGGCCGCTGCATCCGCCGCCGGCCATGTGGTCGAGCCTGTTCATCATCGATCCGCTGTTCACCGTGTGGACCGCAGTGGCCTGCGTGGTCGCCTGGTGCCTGCCGGCGCGGCCGTTGGCGCAGCGCGCGCTGGTGGCCGCGCTGGCGCTGAGTGCCGCCTATCTGGGCTGGTCCCTGCTGGCCAAGCACCTGGTCGATCGCCAGGCCGATCGTGCCCTGGCCGCATTGGGGCTGGCCGACGCGCCGCGCTTTTCGGTACCGATGCCGTTCAATACGCTGCTGTGGCGGGTGGTGGCGATGACGCCGAACGGCTACGTCATCGGTGAGCGTTCGCTGGTGGCCGATCGCGGGCCGATGCGGTTCAAGGGCCATCCCAGCCAGGTGCAGGCGCTGGCCGAAGTGGCGCCGCTGGAAGCGGTGCGGCGCCTGCAGTGGTTCAACCGCGGCTTCATGCGCGCGCAGGTGGTCGATGGCGAACTGGTGCTCAGCGACCTGCGCATGGGCCTGGAGCCGGAGTACAACTTCAACTTCGTGGTCGCGCGGCAGCGTCCGGACGGTCGCTGGGAGGAGATCGCGCCGCGCCAGCTGCAGGCGGCGTATCGCGCCCCGGTCGCGCGTGGTCGCCTGCGCGAGGCGCTGGCCCGGATGTGGTGGCGGATCTGGAACGAGCCGCCGGTCGCCGATCAGTAGACCGTGGCGTGCGCCTGCACGAACGAATAGAAGAACACCGCATCCGGATCGTTCTGCACGTCGTTCATCTCGCGGCGCATGCCGGCGACGACCTCCTCGCTCACCGAGCCGGCCTGCAGCAGCTGGTCGGCGGCCGAGAGCAGCAGCTCCTCCCAGAACGCGATCATGGTCTTGCGCCGCGCCGGCTCGCGGTTGTCCAGGTGCAGCGTCTTGATCTCGGTATGCACGTCGCGCAAGCCGCCGGCGAGCAGCAGGTTGCCGAGTTTGGCGCCGATGAACGGATCGCCGCCGTGGTCGTACTGGAAATCATTGAACGCCATCCAGTAGCGCCACACGTTCGGCGAATACGGATGCAGCAGGAAGGAGGCGTTCATCACCTCGGTGATGTAGACCGGCGAGCCGGGCGCCAGCACGCGCCGGACTTCGCTCAGCACGCGCGCCGGCGAGGGCACGTGTTCGAGCACCCAGCACAGGAAGGCAGCGTCGAACTGGCGCGGCTCGAACGGCAGGTTGCCGGCATCGGCCTGGCGCAGGTCGTAGCGGTCGCGGCACCAGGGCAGGTTCTGCAGGTTGGCGCGTGCGGCAGCGAGCTGGGTCTCGCTCAGGTCCACGCCGGTGACGTGCAGGTCGGGGAAGCGTCGCAGCAGGATCTCGGTCTGCGCGCCGACGCCGCTGCCGACTTCGAGCAGGCGGCGCGCGCCGGTGTAGTCGATCTGGTTGAACAGAGTGGCTTCGAGCAGGCGGGCCTGCTTCACCAGGCGCGCCTGCTCGGTGTCGGAGAAGCCGTGCAGGTAGGTCGGCGAGGAGATCGGCGAGGTCATGGTGCGCTCCCGAAGGGTGGACTCAGGCGGCGACGGGCAGGGACGGCGCGCCGCCGGCGATCAGCGCGTCGAAATAATCGCGGGTCAGCGCCAGTTGGGCGTCGGGCGTTTCGGCGCGGTTGGCCACCGCGCGGAACGCCGCGTTGTCGGGATGGTCCTTGGCATACCAGCCCAGGTGCTTGCGCGCGATGCGCACGCCCTGCGGCTCGCCGTAGAAGGCGTGCAGGTCGGCGAGGTGGCCGAGCAGGGTGTCGCGCACGAAGGCCAGCGTCGGCGGCGGCAGCAGGTCGCCGTGGGCCAGGTAGTGGGCGACTTCGCGGAAGATCCATGGCCGTCCCTGTGCGGCGCGACCGATCATCACCGCATCGGCGCCGGTGGCGTCGAGCACTTCGCGCGCCTTGCGGGGCGAGTCGATGTCGCCGTTGGCGATCACCGGAATGCGCAGGTCGGCCTTGATCGCGGCGATGGTCTGGTACTCGGCCTGGCCGGTGTAATGCTGGTCACGGGTGCGGCCGTGCACGGTCAGCGCGGCGATGCCGCTGTCCTGGGCGATGCGCGCGATCACCGGGCCGTTGCGGTGGTCGCAATCCCAACCGGTGCGGATCTTGAGGGTGACCGGCACGTCCACCGCGCCGACCACGGCCTCGAGGATGCGCGCCACCAGCGCCTCGTCGCGCATCAGCGCCGAACCGGCCCAGGCGTTGCAGACCTTCTTGGCCGGGCAGCCCATGTTGATGTCGATGATCTGCGCACCGTGGTCGACGTTGTAGCGCGCCGCCTCGGCCAGCTGCGCCGGCTCGGTGCCGGCGATCTGCACGCTGATCGGATCCGGCTCGCCGGCGTGGTCCATGCGGTGGATGGACTTGCGGGTATTCCAGAAGCGCGGGTCGGAGATCGTCATTTCCGAAGGCGCCAGCCCGGCCCCGAGCCGCTTGCACAGCAAGCGGAACGGCTTGTCGGTGACCCCGGCCATCGGGGCCAGCACCACGTTCGGTTCGATCAGGTAGGGGCCGATCTGCATGGCGATATTGTACCTCCGGGGCCACGGGGCTTCTTGGAGGGCTTCGCCGGCCCTTCAGCTGCGTGTGAAAGCGGGGCGCCCGCTGGCGCGGGCTGTATTGGGGGTTTATGAGGGCGCGCCTTGGTGTGCGGAGGCTTGGCTCTGACTTGCGTTTGGGTACGCCGCCCCGACGGGCAGGGGCGGCGTCGTGCTTCGTCAGACTGCAGGGTGGTGTTATCGGCTGTTCGTTTGGTCCTGCCGTGGGGACGGCATCGTTTCCATGAGCACGGCGTCGCTATCGCGGCCCGGCACATCCGCGTGCCGCTCGCGTACCTGCCCGCCGGGACAGCGCCCGGCGCCTCGGTTTCCCCATTCTTCGAGAGCGCGCAGGGAGGGTGGGAAGAGAAGATCAGCTCCCCGACCCTGCGAGTCTCCGACCTCGCGGCTTCGCCCGACCGCACAATCCCTTGTAGGAGCGGCTTCAGCCGCGACGCATTCTGTGGGAGGGGCTTCAGCCCCGACGCTTTCCGGTCGCAGGCGACGCAAAAGCAATCCGACCCACAGTCGCGGCTGAAGCCGCTCCCACAAGTTCAATTGCAGGCATTCGTCGTCCGGAGACAGCCCTCTGCCGGGAGACGCGGCGTCGCCCGCGATCGCACTGTGGGAGGGGCTCCAGCCCCGACGCTTTCCGCACGCATGCGACGCAAAGGCAATCCGACCCACAGTCGCGGCTGAAGCCGCTCCCACAAGTTCAATTGCAGGCATTCGTCGTCCGGAGACAGCCCTCTGCCGGGACACGCGGCGTCGCCCGCGATCGCACTGTGGGAGGGGCTTCAGCCCCGACGCTTTCCGCACGCAGGCGACGCAAAGGCAATCCGACCCACAGTCGCGGCTGAAGCCGCTCCTACAAAAAGCGGCGGTGATGCCGCTGGAGGAGAGCCCCCTTTGTTAAGGGGGCGCGGCGAAGCCGCGGGGATAGGCATGCGTGGAAAGCCGGGGCCCAAGTTTGCGACGCAAACTTGGGGCGAAGCCGCGAAGCGGCGCACGCCTTACGCCGCAGGCGTAAGCCGCGGCATCGAAGCCGCCGCGCCCTCGGCCTCGGTGGAGCGGGCGGCAAAGCGGGTGGCGAAGCGGACGTGCTGGGCGAACGGCTCGGCCGGCAGCTGCGCCAGCGAGGCGGCCAGGGCGCCGTTGAAGGCGTCGCCGGCGCCGGTGGTGTCGATGGTCTGCGCGGTCTCGGCGGCGACCCGGTAATAGGGCTGGCTGTCGCCGCGCAGCTGCTCGTCCGCGTGCGAGACGAAGCAGCCCACCGAGCCCAGCGTCACCACCACGGTGCCGCCGGAGAGCTTGCGGCACAGGGCGTGCAGCGTGCCGCCGTCGAGCGCGGCGACGTCGTCGGCACTGACCCGCTCGCCTACATGGCGGCTGAGCAGGGCGGCGAATTCGGTTTCGTTCGGGGTCAGCACGTCGGCGAGCTTGAGCAGGCTGATCGAGCTGGGCGCGTTGGCCGGCGCGGCGTTGAGCACGGTCAGCACGCCAGCCTCGCGGGCCAGCGCCAGCGCCGACTCGATGGTCTCCACCGGCGATTCGAGCTGGGCCAGCAGCACGCGTGCGGCGGCGACCAGCGGCTGCTGGGCGGCAATGAAGCCTTCGCTCAGCACCGCGTTGGCGCCCGGGCCGATGACGATGGTGTTGCGGCCATGCGCGTCGACATAGATGCCGCCGGTGCCGGTGGGCTCGCTGCTGGCCTCGGCGATCAGCGCGAAGCCGTCCTGGGCGGCCAGGCCGCGGGCCATCGCGCCGCCGGCGTCATCGCCGAGCGCGCACAGGAAGTGCGTGCGGGCGCCGGCGCGGGCGCTGGCGACGGCCTGGTTGAAGCCCTTGCCACCCGGGCCGGTGGCATAGCGGCCGGAAATGGTCGCGCCGGGCGCCGGCAGGGACTCGCAGCGCCACACATGATCGACATTGAAGGAACCGACGACGACGACCGAACTCATAGGGGATTCTCTTTCCAGTTACGTGGGTCTGCTACCCGGGACAACGCGGAACGCGATGGCGATCAGCCGAAGTGCGACAGTACGCCGGCGATCGTCGCGGTCATGAACGTGGCGATCGAGCCGCCGAGCACGGCACGCAGGCCGAACTTGGCCAGGTCGTGGCGGCGCTCCGGGGCCAGGCCGCCGATGCCTCCGATCTGGATCGCGATCGAGCTGAAGTTGGCGAAGCCGCACAGCGCATAGGTGGCGATCAGCGCGCCCTCCGGGCTCAGCGACACGCCTTCGACCTGGCCGGTGACGATGCGCGACAGCTCGGTGTAGGCGACGAACTCGTTGATCACCACCTTCTGGCCGATCAGCGAGCCGACCGTGGTCGCGTCGGCCCACGGCGTGCCGATCACCCAGGCCACCGGGGCCAGCAGGTAGCCGAAGATCGTTGACAGGTTGGTCGGGTGGCCGATCGCCGCGGCCAGGCCGGTGACCTCGCCGAACCAGGTCAGCGGGGCGTTGACCAGCGCGATCAGGGCGATGAAGGCCAGCAGCATCGCGCCGATGTTCAGCGCCAGGCGCAGGCCGTCGCCGGCACCGGCGGCGGCCGCGTCGATGACGTTGGAGGTGTTCTTCTCCACTTCCATCTTGACCGTGCCGCGGGTCAGCGGGGTGCCGGTTTCCGGCACCAGCAGCTTGGCCACCACCAGCGTGGCCGGCGCGGCCATGATGCTCGCCGCCAACAGGTGCTTGGCGTAGAACGCCTGCTGCACCGGATCGCCGCCGCCGAGCATGCCGACGTAGGCCGCCAGCACGCCGCCGGCGATGTGCGCCATGCCGCCGATCATCATCGTCAGCAGCTCGGACTGGGTCATCTTGGAGATGTAGGGGCGCACGGTCAGCGGCGCCTCGGTCTGGCCGATGAAGACGCTGGCGCACACGCTGGTGGTCTCGGCGCCGGACACGCGCATCACCTTGGTGATCGCCCAGGCCATCGCCCGCACCACCATCTGCATCACGCCCAGGTGGTAGAGCACGCCCATCAGCGCGGAGAAGAAGATGATGGTCGGCAGCACCTGGAAGGCGAAGATGAAGCCGTAGTTCTTCACGTCCATCAGGCTGCCGAAGATGAAGGACGAGCCTTCATTGACGAAGCTCAGGACCTTGACGAAGGCCTGGCCGAGCCAGTCGAACACGTCGCGGCCACCGGGAACCAGCAGCACGATGGCGGCAAAGCCGATCTGCAGGGCGACGCCGGTGGCGACCAGTTTCCAGTCCACGGCGCGCTTGTTGTTGGAAAACAGCCAGGTGATGCCGACCAGCACCGCCAAGCCGAACAGGCCGAAGCCGATCCTCCCCAAACCTTCGAGCATTCGCTTCCCCTGGTACCGGCCAAAAGGAGAAAGCCTAGAGCAGGGTGGCAGGGCCGGCAAGGACGACCCATTCAGTTCGTGGGAATCCGTTTGCGCTCAAGGCATTGCGCCGCGCCGACGAGGGCGCGGGTACACTGCCGCCCCCGAGCCGCGGCCGGCGCCCCGGCCTTCCCAGGAGCAATGCCATGCAATACCGCCGTCTTGGTTCCACCGGCCTGCAGCTGTCGGCGCTGTCATTTGGCGCCTGGGTCACCTTCGGCGGGCAGATCGGCCGTGACGAGGCGCGCAACCTGGTCGCGGCGGCCTGGGACCACGGCGTCAACTTCTTCGACAACGCCGAGGTTTACGCGCAGGGACGGGCCGAGCAGGTGATGGGCGACGTGATCGCCGACCTGCGCCTGCCGCGCGATGGCTACTGCGTGTCGAGCAAGGTGTTCTTCGGCAGCGCGCCGGCGCCGCGGCCGACCCAGCGCGGGCTCTCGCGCAAGCACGTGGTCGATGCCTGCGAGGGCGCGCTGCGGCGGCTGCGGGTGGATTACCTGGACCTTTACTTCTGCCACCGGCCGGATCCGGAAACGCCGGTCGAGGAGACGGTGCGCGCGATGGACCTGCTGGTGCGCCAGGGCAAGGTCCTGTACTGGGGGACCTCCGAGTGGTCGGCCGAACAGATCGGCCAGGCGCAGGCGATCGCACGGGCAGGCGGCTGGTTCGGCCCGTCGATGGAACAGCCGCAGTACAACCTCCTGCATCGCGCCCGGGTCGAGCAGGAGTATGCCGGGCTGTGCGAGGAGGGGCTGGGGACGACGATCTGGTCGCCGCTGGCCTCGGGCCTGCTGACCGGGAAGTACAACGCCGGCGTGGACGTGGATTCGCGCCTGGGCCAGGAAGGGCGCGAGTGGCTGCGCGACATGGTGCTGGGCGAGCCGGCCGAGCAACGCCTGGAGCGGGCGCGCCGGTTCAGTGCCCTGGCCGTGGAACTGGGCGAGTCGCCCGCGCGCCTGGCAATCGCCTGGTGCCTGCGCAACCGCCATGTCTCCAGCGTGATCCTCGGCGCCAGCCGGGTCTCGCAGCTGCTGGAGAACCTGGGCGCCCTGGAGCTGGTCGATCGATACGACGAGGCGACCTGGCGGCGGCTGGAGGCGGCGGCGGGGTTGTAGGAGGGGGCGGTTGGGGTTGCGGCCTGACGGCCGCTGGTTTTTGGTTCTTCGCTGGCTGGGTTTTTTTTTGCCTTCGATATGGATCGGTTGTTCTGCTCATGGCGCGCTAAGCGCGCGGGTTTGTCGCGAAAGGCTGCATGGGGTGATTCTGGTCGCGGGCGGCAGGCATCGCGCCGCAGCGCCGCGACCAAACCACCCTTCCAAGCGCCAACGAAGGCCACCAACTCAAAAACCAGCGAAGAACCAAAACCAGCGGCCGCCAGGCCGCAACCCAACCCCTTTCCCACAGGACCGGAACCGGGGGGCAGGGACCGGAGCAGGCATCGCGGCGAAGCGCCACGACCAACCATCCCGGTATCGAACGCCAGTAAATCCCAAAGCCAGAAAAACCAGTGGCCGCCAGGCCGCAACCCAATTCCTCTCCGGCGAGGAACGCCGCGACCGTCGATCAACCCCGGCTAACCAATCGACCAACCTGATTGAGCAGACAAATGCATCAGCATGAGAATGCCTATTGATGTTGAGATGAGAATCATTATCATCGAGCCGTGACCGTAAGGAGCCACGGACTGATGAACGCCACCCCGATCCTGCTGCACCCGGAAACCCTTCACCTGCGCGAGCGTCCCGCCCCGCGCAGCGTCCCCGCCGCAGACGTGCTCAGCAGCGAAGCCCTGCTCAAGGGCCGTCGCGAAGTGCTGATCCAGCATGGCGACCGCATCTACCGGCTGCGCCATACCAGCAACGACAAGCTGATCCTCACCAAGTAAGCCCCTTCCGTCCGGTGCGGCGGAGGCCCCGTTCCCTCCCCTTGGGGGCCTTCGCCTGCCGGGCAACCTGCCGAGGAAGACCTCATGCTGCACGCCCCTCGCGCCCACTGGACCGATGCCACCGGCCTGCCCGACGTGGTCGCCGGGGTGATGCCTGAATTTCCGGTGGCGCCCGAGGCGCTGCGCTGGCAGGGCGCGGCCGCGCTGCCGGCACCCGGCATGCCGCATCCCGGACAGCTGGCGGCCCTGGGCATCGTGCTGTGCCTGCACCGGCCCGCGTTCGGCGGTGAGCTGGAAGGCTGGCGGCGGGCGCGCTCGCTGGCCGCGGCCCAGCAACTGGACAGCGAGGGCCTGCACGAACGGCTGGAATTCTTCGACGCCCAGGGCGACTGCTGCTGGCAGTTGTGCCTGCTGCCGGACAGCGATTTCCTCGCCTGGGACCGCCTCGCCGGCGGCCTGCCGGCCCGGCCCGAGGCCAATGCCGGCGGCCTGGCAGACCGCCTGTGGCGCCGCCTGGCCCAGCGCCTGCGTGGCGATGCCTGGCAGGGCACGCTGCTGCGACTGCGGGCCGCCGGGCCGCTGGGCATGACGTTGGCCGCGCAGGTGGCGACGCCGTCGCCGCTCGGGCGCCAGGTCGCGCGGCATCTGTGCCGCAGCCTCGCTGCGGATGCATCGCCGACCCAGCCATGAGCCGCTGAGCGTCACCGAACCCACCGGCCGCCCGTGCTCATGGAGCGCGGACGGCCGATGCCGCATGCTGCGCGTCCCTGACACCACCGCGCCATCCCATGCCGCTGACCGCCTACCTCTATCCCGTACTGCTGCTGCTCGCCAGCAACGTTTTCATGACCTTCGCCTGGTACGGGCACCTCAAGTACAAGAGCGCGCCGCTGGTGACGGTGATCCTGGTCAGCTGGGGCATCGCCTTTTTCGAATACTGCCTGCAGGTGCCCGGCAACCGCCTCGGCAGCGCGGTGTACTCGGCGCCGCAGCTCAAGGGCATCCAGGAGGTGATCACCCTGCTGGTGTTCGCCGCGTTCTCGGCCGCCTACCTCGGCCAGCCGCTGAAGTGGAACCACTGGGTCGCCTTCGCGCTGATCGCAGTGGCGGCACTTTTCATGTTCAAGGAGTGAGGCGCGCGCCGCCTCACGCAGTGCTGGCCGAGACGTCACTTCATTTGAAATATCGAATTCCAAACTTCTCGATCTCCACGGTACAACCTGATTGCCAGTAGTGCTTTCTTCCTGGGGCCATTGTGCAGTGGCAGGGCAGAGCAAGGCTGTGCCCGAGCGCTCGCAGTTGTGTCCTCCGGGTTCCCGGACCCACGGTTCGTGTCGCATTCCTGGCCGATCTGTTCGTACGGCGCCAGCATCCGGGCGCGCCAACCATGGAGATGGAGTGATGACTCATCAAGTTAGAGCTGCTTGCTACAACGCTGGACATTCGGTATCCGGTCTTGCCTTCAACTCGGGAGGAATCAGGGAGCTTTCGTTACAGGAAATCGCAGCCGTCGATGGCGGGGCGATTCATTGGGGCTCCGTGTACCGGTCCGCGACCGCTGGCTTGATTGGCGGTGCAGTGGGCGGGGCCATCCTGGGCGGCCTTGCGGGCGCGGGTGCCGGGGCGATCGGTGGCGCGGTGACCGGGGCCGTTGGGGATATCTTCTTACAGATCAGCGCCAACTGACCCCTCATCCAGGAGCCTCGGGGTCGCGTGAATCCGCGGGTTTCGAGGCTCTCCTTGAACGGATAAATCATGAAAGCCATTGGAAAAGCCGCTATCTGGGGCGCAGTCGCGGGGCTGATAGGGGCCTGCGTCGTGGCGTTGCTCGTCAAGCTCGGCCTGGAGAAGACCTTGGCGATGTCCGTCGCCGTCGCCATGGTCGGGGTATCGATGGGAATGCTGGCCCGGAAATGGCAATCGACCGCCCCCTGATGTAACCGTGGCGTCATCCGGCTACGCCTCCCGCAGCGCCAGCGCCGGCGGCACCCGCAGCACGCCGCGCGTGCCCCACCATCCGGCGGCCATGCTCAGCAGCACGCCGATCGCGCCGCCGGCCAGCAGCGGTGCCCATGGCGCCGGCAACGAGAGCTCGAACACCTGGGTGGCCACCACGCTGCCGATCAGCGCCGCGGCGCCAACCGCCAGCAGGGCCGCGCACAGGCCGAGCGCGCCGAACTCCACCAGCACCGCGCCGCGCAGCTGCGCGCTGCGGGCGCCGAGGGTGCGCAGCAGCGCGCTGTCATAGCGGCGTTCGGCGGCGGTGGCCTGCAGCGCCGCCAGCAGCACGAGCAGGCCGGCGGCCAAGCTGAAGGCCATCACCAGCTGCACGGCCTGGCCGACGCGCGTCATCACCTCGCGAACGCGGACCAGGATCGCGTCGATGTCCAGCAGCGAGACGTTCGGGTACTGGCGGGTCAGCGCGGCCAGTTCGCTGGCGCGCGCCCGCGGCAGGTGGAAGCTGGAGATCAGGTTGTAGGGCGCATCGCCGACCGCGCCTTCGTTGAGCAGCAGGAAGAAGTTGACCCGGAACGAATCCCACTCGGCCTTGCGCAGGCTGGTGACGGTGAAGCTGCGTTCCTGTTCGCCCATGCGCAGGGTGATGCGATCGCCAAGCGCCACGCCGTAGCGCTGCGCCCAGCCGTCTTCGACCGAGGCCTCGGCGGCCTGGCTGCCGGCGGGCCAGAAGCGGCCGGCGGTGAGCTGGTTGGCGGGCGGGAAGTCGTGCCGCCAGGAGAAATTCACCGGCCGGTTGTCGTCGTTGTCCTCGCCCGCGTCGCGGTCCCGCCGGCGCGGGGGCTTGCCTTTGATCGCGACCAGGCGGCCGGTGCTGAACGGTTCCACCGCCGGCGAGGGCACGCCGAGCGCCTGCAGCCGCGCGAGCACCGCGGCGGACTGGTCCGGCTGGATGTTCATCAGGAAATAGTTCGGCGTATCGGCCGGCAGGCGCTCGCGCCACTGGTTGAGCAGGCCGGGGCCGACCACCGCGAGCAGCAGCAGCGCGCACAGCGACAACGACAGGCCGACCAGCTGCAGGACGCCGAGAGCGCGCCGCCGCGTCAATGAAGCCACGCCGAGCCGCCACGGCCCGTGCAGGTGGTGCTGCAGCCGCCGCAAGGCGGCCAGCAGCAGGGCGCCGGCGGCGCCGGCGAGCAGTGCCAGTCCACCCAGCCCGCCAAGCACCCATCCCGCCAGCCGGGCGTCGCCGGTGGCATGGACGGCCAGCGCCAGCGTCGCCCCCAGCGCGGCCAGGTAGGCCAGCAGCGAAACCGGCGGGGTGGCGGCGAAGCTGCGGTTCAGCACGCGCATCGGAGGGATGTCGCGCAGCCGCAGCAGGGGCGGCAGCGCGAAGCCGAGCAGCAGGAGCAGGCCGATGCCGGCGCCGGCCAATGCCGGGGTGGCCTGCGGCAGCGGCAGGCGGTCAGGCACCAGGCTGCCGAGCAGTTCGACCAGCCCGGCCTGCACGCCCATGCCCAGCGCGACGCCGAGCGCGCAGGCCGGCAGCGCGGTGAACAGCAGCTGCAGCGACAGCGTGGCGAGGATGTCGCGCTGTCGCGCGCCCAGGCAGCGCAGCACTGCGACCTGGTCGATGCGGTGCAGGGCAAAGCGATTGGCCGCCAGCGCGGTGGCCACTCCCGATAGCAGCACCGCCAGCAGCGCGGCCAGTGCAAGGAAGCGGCCGGCCCGGTCGAAGGCGCTGCGCAGTCCGCGCTGGGCGTCTTCGATGCCGACCAGGCGCCAGTCGCTGGCGCGCGGGCGCAGCCAGTCGCGGAAGCTGGCGATGGCGGGCGGCTCGCCGGCGAACATCAGCCGGTAGGAGGCGCGGCTGCCGGGGCCGAGCAGGCCGGCCGCGTCGACATCGGCGCGGTTGACCATCAGCGGCGGCGCCAGCTGCAGCAGTTCGCCGGAGGCGTCGGGCTCGGCGGCCAGCACGGCGGCGATGCGGACATGGCCGTCGCCAAACTCGAGCGAATCGCCGATGCGCAGGCCGAGCGCGTCGAGCAGGCGCGCATCGGCATACGCCTGTCCCGGTGGCGGCGGCGGCGCGGCATGCGGCGCCGCGGTGCCGCCATCGCTCACCTGCAGCGTGCCGCGCAGCGGATAGCCCTCGGCGACGGCGCGGATGCTCGCCATCTGGCTGGCGTCGCCCTGGAACAGTACGCTGGGGAAACTGACCATGCGGGTGCTGCGCAGGCCACGGCGGCGCGCCTCTTCGGCGAAGCTGGCGGGGATGTCCTGCGGCCCGGTCACCCCGAGGTCGCCGCCGAGCACTTCGGCGGCGCTGTCGGTGAGCGCCAGGGTGACCCGGTTGACCAGCGTGCCCACCGCGGTCATCACCGCCACGCCCAGCGCCAGGGCGAGAAACACCGTCAACAGGTCGCCGGCGAAGAACTCGCGGCGGGTAGCGCGCGCGGCGTGGCGCCAGGGATTCATGCCGGCACGCCGGCCTGGCGATGCAGGCGGCCCTCGTCGATGCGATAGACATGGCGGCAGCGCGAGGCCAGCTGCAGGTCGTGGGTCACCAGCACCAGGGTGGTGCCGCTGCCGGCGTTGAGCGCGAACAGCAGGTCGCTGATCTGGCGGCCGGTGGCATGGTCCAGGCTGCCGGTGGGTTCGTCGGCGAACAGGATGCGCGGCCGCGCGACGAAGGCGCGGGCCAGGGCGACGCGCTGCTGTTCGCCACCGGAGAGCTGGCGCGGATAGTGGCGCGCGCGCGGGCCCAGGCCGACCGCCTCGAGCACCTCGCGCACCCTCGCCGGATCCTCGCGCCCGGCCAGTTCCAGCGGCAGGGCGACATTTTCCTCGGCAGTGAGCGAGGGCAGCAGGTGGAAGCTCTGGAACACGAAACCGACCTCGCGGGCCCGCAGCGCGGCGCGCGCTTCCTCGTCCAGGGCATCGAGCCGCTGGCCGGCCAGCGCGATGCTGCCGCGGCTGGGCAGGTCCAGGCCGGCGAGCAGGCCGAGCAGGGTGGTCTTGCCCGAGCCCGAGGCGCCGACGATCGCCACGCTGTCGCCCTCGCTGATCGCAAGGTCGATCGCATCGAGGATGTCGAGCGTGCCGTCCGGGCCGGCGACGGACTTGCCGACGCCGCGTGCGTCGATCACGGTAGGCTGGAGGGCAGGCAGGCTGTCGATGGGAACTCTCCGATGCGTGGAACGAACAGGTGGGGTGGCCGCATGGCCAGGGGCGCGGCACGGGGTGCATGGCTGGCATGCTGGCTGCTGCTGTGCGCGATCGCACATGCCAAAGGTCCGGTCGCCGGCCCCGTGCTGGTGGTCGGCGACAGCCTCAGCGCCGCCCACAACATACCGCTTGAGTCCGGCTGGGTGAGCCTGCTGGGGCAGCGCCTCAAGCAGGAGATGGCGGCGCCGCCTGCGGTGATCAATGCCAGCATCAGCGGTGAGACGACGTCCGGCGCGCTGACCCGGCTGCCCGGGCTGCTGGCCAGGCATCGGCCGGGCGTGGTGGTGATCGAACTCGGCGGCAACGATGCCCTGCGCGGACTGTCCCCGGCGCAGCTGCAGGCCAACCTCGAGCGCATGGTCGTGCTCTCGCGCCAGGCGGGGGCGCGGGTGCTGCTGCTGGGGATCGACGTGCCGCCCAACTACGGGCCGGCCTACCGCCAGCGCCTGAAGCGGGCCTACGCCGAGCTGGCCGCGCGCGATGGCGTGGCGCTGGTGCCCTTCCTGCTTGAGGGAGTGGCGCTGGATCCCAAACTGATGCAGCCGGACGGCCTGCACCCGACCGCCGCGGCCCAGCCGCGGCTGCTGGACAACGTCTGGCCATCGCTCAAGCCCCTGCTAAGCAATTGATTCTGAACGGTGAATTTTCGCCGCGAGGCCTTCACGCGCCATCTACCGTCGATCGGGCATGTTTCACAAAGCTGAAGACCGAGGAACCTCCATGCGTCAGACCAAGGAAACGTCCGGCCTCGTGCTGGTCGTGGAAGACAACCGCAATATCTCCGAGATGATCGGCGAATACCTCGAAGGCCGTGGCTTCGAGGTGGACTACGCCTGCGACGGCCTGGATGGTTACCGCCTGGCCGCCGAGAACAGCTACGACGTTGTCGTGCTGGACCTGATGCTGCCGCGCCTGGACGGCATCGAGGTCTGTCGCCGCCTGCGCAACGACGCGCGCAAGTCCACCCCGGTGTTGATGCTGACCGCCCGTGACACGCTGGACGACAAGCTCACCGGCCTGGGCTTCGGTGCCGACGACTACCTGACCAAGCCGTTCGCGATCCAGGAACTGGAAGCCCGCCTGCGCGCGCTGATCCGCCGCGAGCGTCGCCAGGTCGGTTCGGAAGTGCTCAAGGTCGCCGACCTGGTGCTCGACCCGGTCAGCATGCGCGCCACCCGTGCCGGCACCGAGCTGCAGCTCTCGCCGATCGGCCTGCGCCTGCTGACCATCCTGATGCGCGAGTCGCCGCGGGTGGTGACCCGCCAGGAAATCGAGCGCGAGATCTGGGGCAATGGCCTGCCGGACTCGGACACCCTGCGCAGCCACCTGTACAACCTGCGCAAGATCATCGACAAGCCGTTCGACCGCCCGCTGCTGCATACCGTGCAGAGCGCCGGTTACCGCATCGCCGACATCGCCCAGCCGATGGGCTGAGCCTGCTGCCTGCCACCGGCCGTCGCCGCCAGGCGCGGCCGGTGGCATGGCTTACAGTTGGATAACGCATGCACTGCCTATAATCGCGGCGCATTCCCTGGACGCCGCAATGCCGCACGGCCTACCGCGAAAAATCAGGCTCGCCTTCATCCTGCAGACCGTGCTCGCCAGCCTGGCCATCGTCATGGGCGGCTATCTGGTGTCGCTGGTGATCAAGCACGGGCTGGTCCGCTCGGTGCTGCAGGACGAGGCCGCCCACTACTGGCAGCTCTACGAAGCCTCGCCGGCGCAGCCGCCGCCCAATACCGCCAACATCCGCGGCTACCTGGTGCCGGCCGGGCGCTCGAGCCTGCTGCTGCCGGACAACCTGCGCCCGCTGGCGCCGGGCTACCACGAACTGGTGGCCGACAACGAGCTGGTGCTGGTCGACGAACGCGACGCCGGCCGCCTGTACCTGGTGTTCCTGCGCTCGCAGGCCGAACGCATGGCGTTCTGGTTTGGCGTGGTGCCGGTGCTGGTGATCCTGCTGGCGATATACGCCGTGTCCTGGGTCACCTATCGCGCCTCCAAGCGGCTGGTCTCGCCGATCAACTGGCTGGCGCGGCGGGTCGCGCGCTGGGATCCGCGCAATCCCGACGTCGAGGAGCTTGCCCCGGCGCGGCTGCCGGTCGACCTGCAGGGCGAAACGCGGCAGCTGGCTTCGGCGCTGCATTCGCTGGGCGTGCGGGTGCGCGACCACGTGGCGCGCGAGCGCAACTTCACCCGCGATGCCAGCCACGAGCTGCGCACGCCGCTGACGGTGATCCGGGTCGCCAGCGACATGGCCTCGGCCGATCCGGACCTGCCGCCACGGCTGGATCGCAGCCTGCGCCGCATCCAGCGCGCCGGGCGCGACATGGAAGCGGTGATCGATGCCTTCCTGATCCTGGCGCGCGAGGCCGAGGTCGAGCCGCAGAGCGAGGTGTTCGACGTGGCCGAGCTGGTGGAGGATGAGGTGGAGAGCGCGCGCGAGCTGATCGGCACGCGGCCGATCGAGCTGAAGATCCGCCGCAGCGCCGACCTGCAGCTGTACGCGCCGCCGCGGGTCTTGCGGGTGGTGCTGAGCAACCTGCTGCGCAATGCCTGCGCCTATACCGACCAGGGCAGCGTCGAGGTGGAGGTGGCGGTGGATCGGATCGTGGTGCGCGACACCGGCATCGGCATGAGTGCCGAGGCGGCCGAGCGCGCTTTCGAGCCTTTCTTCCGCGCCGAGCCGAGCCGCCCGCAGGGCACCGGCCTGGGGCTGTCGATCGTGCGCCGGCTGTGCGATCGCTTCAGCTGGCGCATCGAGCTGGACAGCGAGCCGGGGGTGGGGACTTCGGTGGCGGTTGTGTTTGTCTGAGGGGCGTGTGTTGCCTCCTGGGGGAAAGCGGGGCGCCCGCGTTCGCGGGCTGTATTGGGGCTTATGAGGGCGCGCGGGGCTTCGGTGAGTCCGCGCGTGGCGCTACGAGCTATTCGTTCGGTTCTGCCGTGGCGACGGCATCATTCCAATGGTCGCGGCACGTCCATAGGAGCGCGGCGCCGACCCGCCGGGGGTGGGCTCGTCGGGGCAACGGACGTCCTGTCCGACACCCCGAGCGCAGCACATCCATGTGCTGCTCGACCCCACCCCCGGCGGGACGGGGCTAGGCGCTTTTGTTGCTCCCATTCTTTTGGGGCGCGCTGGGGAGGGGGAAGAGAAGATCAAGAGCAAAAGTGGCATTCCGATCCCTATCGTGGCCTGACGGATCTCCTCTTCTTCGGGGATCTTCCTGTGGGAGCGGCTTCAGCCGCGACTGCACGATCCCGCAGTCGCGGCTGAAGCCGCTCCTACAGTGCAATCGCCAGCGGAGCTGCAAACTAGCTGTGTCAGCGCCTCCCAGGGAATGCAGGCTCTTGCTCCTGCTCTTCTCTTCCCCCCTCCCGGCGCGCTTCTGAAGAATGGGGAAACAAAAGCGCCGGGTGGCGTCCCGGCGGGTAGGGGCGCGAGTGGCACATGGATGTGCCACGTTCGGTTTCGTCACGACACGGACGTCTGCCGAAACCGACGCGCCCCTGCCCGTCGGGGCGGCGCACCAAAACCTAAGCCAGAGCCAAGCCTCCGCAACAACGGCGCGCCCTCAATAAACCCCAATACAGCCCGCGCAGCGGGCGCCCCGCTTCTCCAGCAAGCGGATGGATCGGGAGAGGCAGACGCACATCCCGTCCAGCACCGCCCCCGCAGCATGAACCTCAGCGCTTCAGCTCCGGCGCCACGACCTGGCGCCAGATCGCATAGCCGTCCGGCGTCATGTGCAGCATGTCCTCGCGGAACAACTCAGCGCGCGGCTGGCCGTCGGGGCCCAGCATCGGCGTATAGACGTCGAGGTAATCGACCTGCTTCAGCCCCCGGGCCGCCTCGCGGACCAGCCGGTTGGATTCGGCGATCGCCGGCAGCAGCTGCGCGCGCGACGGGCTTGGCTTGATCGAGATGAAGGCGATGCGCACCTTGGGCAGGTCGCGGCGCACGCGGCTGACGAAGCCCAGGAAGTCGTCGCGGACCTGCTGCGGGCTGCGGCCGGCGTTGAGGTCGTTGTCGCCGGCGTAGAACACGATCAGCCGCGGCGCATACGGCACAACGATGCGATCGGCATACCAGGTGCTGTCGCGGATCTCCGAACCGCCGAAGCCGCGGTTGATCACCGCCTGGCCGGGGAAGTCGCTGGCCAGCGAGTCCCAGAAGCGGATCGACGAGCTGCCCACGAACAGCACCGCGTTGCGCGGCGGCGGGGCCTTGGCGTCGAGCTCGGCGAAGCGCTGCATGTCCGCTTCCCAGGCTGGATTGGACACCTGCTCGGGAATGCGCGGGGCCGCCGGCGCATCGGCCCAGGCGGGCGTCGCGGCGACGAGCAGGGCAAGGGCAAGGGCGCGAAGCAGGACGGGCATCGGGGGTGGGCCTCGAAAACAGGGAGGGCCCACCTTATGCCGCGTGCCGCGCCGGGGCAAACCGCGGCTCGTCGCGCCTCGATGGCGGGGCGGCATCCGGGGCCTTGTGGCAAAATCGCTGCTTTCCCACCGGCGTTCGGCGATGTCCCCAGCAACGGCAAACCTCCATGGCTGACCAGTCCGGCCACCTGCCGCGCGGCCCCGGGCGCATCTTCAAGGCCGCAGTCTGGTCGTTCCAGGGCCTGCGCGCGGCCTGGCTGCACGAGTCCTCGTTCCGGCTGGAGGTCTACCTGACGGTGGTCCTGGCGCCGCTGGGGCTCTGGCTGGGGCACGATCCGGTAGAACGCGTGCTGCTGGTCGGCTCGCTGCTGCTGGTGCTGGCGATGGAGCTGGCCAACTCGGCGATCGAGGCGGTGATCGAGCGCTATGGTCCCGAACACCACGAGCTGGCCGGTCGCGCCAAGGACATGGGTTCGGCGGCGGTGTTCGTGCTGATGCTCAACGTGCTGTCGTGCTGGGGCCTGATCGTCGGCCCGCGCCTGTTCTGATTCCTCCTTACTGCTGTACAGGGCTTTCCATGTCTCTCGAATTCCTGGCCGACCCCAACGTCTGGATCACGCTCTTCACCCTCAGCGCGCTGGAGATCGTGCTCGGCATCGACAACCTGGTGTTCATCTCGATCGCGGTGAGCAAGCTGCCGGAAGCGCGTCGCCCGACCGCGCGCCGCTTCGGCATCGCAGTAGCCTGCGTGACCCGCATCGCGCTGCTGGTCTCGCTGGCGTTCCTGGCGCGCATGCAGTTCGACCTGTTCTCGGTCGCCGGCATGGGCATCTCGGTGCGCGACCTGATCCTGATCCTGGGCGGCATCTTCCTGCTGGTGAAGGGCGTGATGGAAATCCGCGAGCTGATCTCCGGCGGCGAGGACCATGATCCGACCACCAGCAAGGCTTCCGGCGTGTTCTGGATGGTCATCGCCCAGATCGCGGTGATCGACATCGTGTTCTCGCTGGACTCGGTGATCACCGCCGTCGGCATGGCCCAGCAGATCCCGGTCATGGTGGCCGCGGTCCTGGTGGCGGTGGCGATGATGCTGCTGGCGGCCAACCCGGTGGGCCGGTTCATCGACGCCAACCCGACGGTGAAGATGCTGGCGCTGGCCTTCATCCTGATGATCGGCGTGGTGCTGGTCCTGGACGGCGTGGAGATCCACGTGCCCAAGCCCTACATCTACGCCGCCATGGGATTCTCGGTGCTGGTGGAATGGCTGAACCTGCTGATGCGCCGCCGCGCCGCCGCCAACGAGGTACCCGGCGCCGGGCGCTGGTGAGCCGCCGCCCGGCGGTGAGTGCGGCTTAACCCGGGCCGTGGCAAGCTGGCGGCCCCTGAACCGTTGCACCGGAGACGTGCCATGTCGCTGTTCCGTTCGCTGTTGCTGCTCGTACTGGTCGCGAGCCTGTCCGGCTGTGGCTACAACGCCATCCAGCAGAAGGACGAACAGGTCAAGGCGGGCTGGGCGGAGGTGCTCAACCAGTACCAGCGCCGGGCCGACCTGATCCCCAACCTGGTCAACACCGTCAAGGGCTACGCCCAGCAGGAAGAGCGCGTGCTGACCGAGGTCACCAATGCGCGCGCGCGGGTCGGGCAGATCCAGGTCAATGCCGGCGACGCCGACTCGCTGAAGCAGTTCCAGCAGGCCCAGGGCGAGCTCGGCAGCGCGCTGAGCCGCCTGATGGTGGTCAGCGAGAACTACCCGCAGCTGCAGTCCAACCAGAATTTCCGCGACCTGCAGGCGCAGCTGGAAGGCACCGAGAACCGCATCACCGTGGCGCGTGGCCGCTACATCCAGATGGTGCAGGACTACAACACCTTCATCCGCCGCTTCCCGCAGCTGATCACCGCGAAGATCTTCGGCTACCAGCCCAAGCCGAACTTCACCGTGGAGAACGAGGCGCAGATCGCCCGGCCGCCGTCGGTGGATTTCGGCACCGCGCCGGCTACCCAGCCGCAGCCGCAGCAGGCGCCGCCGCAGCCGCAGCCCGGCAACTGAGCCGCCTGCGATGCGCGCCCGGGTGAGCGCCCGCGCCTGGACACGGACGGCCTGGCTGGCCGTGGCCGGATGGCTCGCCCTGGCCCTGCTGGCCTTGCCGGCGTGGGCCCAGGACCTGGCGGCGATACCGCCGCTGGACTCGCCCGTGGTCGACACCACCGGCACCCTGGACGCCGCGCAGCGCGAGCAGCTGGTACAGCAGGCGCAGGCCCTGCAGCAGCGCAAGGGCAGCCAGCTGCAGGTGCTGATCGTGCCGACGACCCAGCCCGAGGACATCGCCCCCTACACGCAGCGGGTGTTCGACCAGTGGAAGCTGGGTCGCAAGGGCATCGACGACGGCGTGCTGCTGGTCGTGGCCAAGGATGACCGGCGGGTGCGCATCCAGCCCGGCTACGGGCTGGAAGGGGCGATCCCGGACGCGATCGCCAACCGCATCATCCAGGAATACATGGCGCCCAGGTTCCGCGCCGGCGATTACGCCGGCGGCATCGCCGAATCCACCGCGATGCTGATCCGGCTGATCGATGGCGAGCCGCTCCCCGAACCGGTCGCCGACAACCCGGCCGGCCATCGCGGTCCGGCCGGCGGCGGCTGGCTGGTGGCGCTGTTCGTGGGCTTCGTCGCGGCGAGCATTGCCCGCGGCATCTTCGCCGCCGCGCCGCGTCCGATCCGCGCCCTGCTCAGCGGCGTGGCCGCCGGTGGCGCCGCCCTGTTGCTGACCTCGCTGTTTTTCGCCAGTGGCCTGGCCGGGCTGATCGGCCTGTTGCTGGGGCTGTCCTCGGGCACGCCCGGCCGCTTCGTCCGCCATGGCGGTTGGGGTGGCTGGGGCGGCGGCGGTGGCTTCGGCGGGGGTGGCTGGGGCGGCGGTGGCGGAGTCGGTGGCGGCGGCTTTGGTGGCGGCGGCGGCTGGGGCGGCGGCGGTGGTTCATCCGGAGGCGGTGGCGCCTCGGGGAGCTGGTGATGCGCTGGCTCCGGCACCTGTTCGCACCTTCGGCCCGGCGGCTGTTCCCGCCCGCCTCGCTGGATGCCATCACCGCGGCCATCGCCCAGGGCGAACTGGCCCACAGCGGTGAGGTGATGTTCGCGGTCGAGACCGACCTGGGTCCGGCGGCGCTGTGGCGGGGCGTGCAGCCGCGCGAGCGCGCCCATGCCGCCTTCGCCCAGCTGCGCACCTGGGACACCCAGGCCAACAACGGCGTGCTGATCTACCTGCTGCTGGCCGACCACGCCATCGAGATCGTCGCCGACCGTGGTCTGCAGGGGCGCGTATCGGCCGCGCAGTGGCAGGAAGTCTGCCGGCGCATGCAGGCCCAGCTGCAGGCCGGCGAACCGGAGCGCGCGGTGATCGAGGCCATCGAGGCGGTGTCGACCCTGCTGGCCGAGCACTTCCCGGCGCGGCCGGGCGAGCGCAACGACGACGAGCTGCCCAACCGCCCGCAGTTCATCGGCTAGCAGGCCCTGCCGGTGGCAGAATAGCGAACCGCTTCCGCCAGGCCGCCTCGTGATCTACCTCCACCACATCGATCCCATCGCCTTCTCGCTCGGTCCGGTGCAGGTGCACTGGTACGGATTGATGTACCTGCTGGCGTTCTTCACCGCCTGGTGGCTGGGCCGTTCGCGGATCCGCGCCGGCCGCCTGCCGGGCGTGGACATGAACGGCTTCTCGGACCTGCTGTTCTACGCGATGCTCGGCGTGGTGATCGGCGGCCGCGTCGGCTACATGCTGTTCTATGCCTTCGATGCCTTCCTGGCCAATCCGCTGATCCTGTTCCGCGTCTGGGAAGGCGGCATGAGCTTCCACGGCGGCCTGCTCGGCGTGCTCGCCGGCTGCTTCTGGTGGGTGCGGCGGCAGCAGCTGCACTTCTTCGACGTGATGGACTTCATCGCCCCGCTGGTGCCGCTGGGCCTGGGGTTCGGCCGGCTGGGCAACTACATCGGCGGCGAGTTGTGGGGCAAGTACACGCATGCCGGCTGGGGCGTGATCTTCCCGCGTGCGGAGGAATCGCTGCAGGCCCTGCCGTGGGACCAGCTGCAGGCGCTGTACGCGGGCGGCGCGCTCGATGGACTCGCCCGGCATCCCTCGCAGCTGTATGAAGGCTTCCTCGAGGGCGTGGTGATGTTTGCCGTGCTGTGGCTGTACTCGTCCAGGCCGCGCCCGCGCTATGCGGTGTCGGGCGTCTTCGCGCTGCTGTACGGGCTGTTCCGCTTCCTGGTCGAGTTCGTGCGCATGCCCGACAACGGCGTTTACGTTGCCTTCGGCTGGCTGACCCGTGGCCAGATCCTCAGCCTGCCGCTGATCGCCTTCGGGCTGTGGATGCTGTGGTTGTCGCGGCGCGCCCCGGTCCTGCAGCCGGCACCGCTCGCGTCGACGGAGAAGACGGCATGAAGCAGTACCTGGACCTGCTGCGTCACGTACTGGAGAACGGCGCGGAGAAATCCGACCGCACCGGCACCGGCACCCGCAGCGTGTTCGGCTGGCAGATGCGCTTCGACCTCAACGAGGGCTTCCCGCTGGTCACCACCAAGAAGCTGCACCTGCGCTCGATCATCCACGAGCTGCTGTGGTTCCTGCAGGGCGACACCAACATCGCCTACCTCAAGGACAACAAGGTCAGCATCTGGGACGAATGGGCCGACGAGCACGGCGAACTCGGCCCGGTCTACGGCAAGCAGTGGCGCAGCTGGCCCGACGGCAAGGGCGGCACCATCGACCAGATGCAGTGGCTGGTCGAGGAGATCAAGCGCAACCCGGATTCGCGCCGGCTGGTGATCAGCGCCTGGAACGTCGCCGAGCTGCCGCAGATGGCGCTGATGCCCTGCCACAGCCTGTTCCAGTTCTACGTGGTCGACGGCAAGCTCAGCTGCCAGCTGTACCAGCGCAGCGGCGACATCTTCCTGGGCGTGCCGTTCAACATCGCCAGCTACGCGCTGCTGACCCACCTGGTGGCGCAGGCGACCGGCCTGGGCGTGGGCGATTTCGTCCACACGCTGGGCGACGCCCACCTGTATTCGAACCACTTTGATCAGGCGCGCGAGCAGCTGGCACGCGCCCCGCGCGCGCTGCCGAGGCTGCGGTTGAATCCCGAGGTCACCGACCTGTTCGGCTTCCGCTACGACGACATCGCCATCGAAGGCTACGATCCGCACCCGGCGATCAAGGCGCCGGTGGCGGTTTGATGGCCACCGCCGGCCCGCGCATCAGCCTGGTCGCCGCGCTCGATCGCCAGCGGGCGATCGGCCGCGCCAATGCGCTGGCCTGGCACCTGCCCGACGACCTGAAGCACTTCAAGGCGGTCACGCTGGGCAAGCCGGTGCTGATGGGCAGGCGCACCGCCGAATCGCTCGGTCGCGCCCTGCCGGGACGGGTGAACCTGGTGATGACGCGCTCGGGCAAGGTCCCGTTCGACGGCATGGAAGCGGTGGCCGGCATCGACGAGGCCCTGGCCGCGGTTGCCGGACACCAGGCCGGCGAGCTGTGCGTGATCGGCGGTGGCGAGATCTACCGGGAGTGGCTGCCGCTGGCCGACGTCCTGCAGCTGACCCATGTCGACACGGCCATCGAGGCCGCCGACGCGTGGTTCCCGGCCTGGGAGCCGGCGCAGTGGCGCGAGGTTTCGCGGGTGGCGCACGCCGCCGACGCCCGCCACCCGTTCGCGTTCGAATTCGTCGAGTACCTGCGCCGCGGCGGTTGACGCCGCGACGGGCGGAACGGGCGCAGCGCGCCCTTCCAGTTCACTCCATGCCGTTGTCGGCGCTCTCCGGCGGCCGTGGGCCCTGCGATGGCTTCTGGCCCTGGCGCCGCCCGCCGCCCTGGCGCTGTCCACTCTCGCGCTGGCCGCCGTCGCGAGCCGCGCGTGGCGCACGCGGCACCGGCGGCGGTCCGTCGACTTCGCGCCCCGGCACCTGCACCACGCGCAGTTCGTCGGTATCGAGCTGCAGCGCGGTCAGCTTGCCACCCCAGACCGCGCCGGTGTCGATCGCATGCACGCCCTGGGTGATGGTCAGGCCCAGCGTGGACCAGTGGCCGCAGACCAGCTTGAGGTCGCGCTCGACCCGGCCGGGCACCTCGAACCACGGATACAGGCCCTGCGCCTGGGTACCGGGCGTGCCCTTGTCCTCGTTGGCGATGCGCCCACGCGGCGTGCAGTAGCGCATGCGCGTGAGCAGGTTGATGATCGCGCGGCTGCGGTCGTAACCGGACAGGCCGGGCGACCAGCTCGGGCGGTCGCCGTACATGTTGCGCAGCAGCTTGCGATAGCCGCTGCCCTGCAGCTGCAGCTCGACCTCGCGTGCATGCTTTTCGGCCATCTGCGTGGTCCACTTCGGCGCCAGGCCGGCATGCACCATCATCCAGCCCAGTTCGCGGTCCACGTGCAGCAGCTTCTGCATCCGCAGCCAGTCCAGCAGCACGTCGCGGTCCTCGGCCAGGACCACGCGCTGCAGGTCGGGGTTGACCTTGCGCTGCTCCTCTTCCGAGCGCGCGCCGATCGCCAGCAGCGACAGGTCGTGGTTGCCGAGCACCACCACGCTTTGCTCGCGCAGCGAGTGCACCAGGCGCAGGGTTTCCAGCGACTGCCCGCCGCGGTTGACCAGGTCGCCGCAGAACCACAGGCGGTCCACCGCCGGGTCGAAGCGGATCTTTTCCAGCAGCCGCTGGGTGACGTCGTAGCAACCCTGCAGGTCGCCGATGGCCCATACGCTCATGCCCGGGCCCCCATCAGTGCAGGGTCCGGGGCGTCGCCAGCACGAAGGCGGCGATCGCGGCGCTGAAGGCGGTGCCGTCGTCGGCGACCATGTCGTAGTGGCCCTGCATCTGGCCCTCGCCGGTATCGAGCAGGACAGCCGAGGTGTAGCGGAAATCCTCGCCCGGGCGCAGCCAGGGCTGCTCGCCGACCACGCCATCGCCGTCGATGTGCTCGATGCGGCCGTTGCCGTGGTCGATCTCCCAGTGGCGGGCGACCAGCCGCGCAGCGACCGCGCCGGTGTTGCGGATGTGGATGTCGTAGGCGAACGCGTAGCGTCCCTGCAGCGGGGCGGACTGGTCGTCCAGGAAGCGCGGTGTCACGTCGACCTGGATCCGGTAGCGCGGGTCGGGCGTCATGGAATCAGTGTAAGCAAAGCGGATCTGCGGCACGTCACGCCACCACGACGTTGGCCAGGCGGATGAAGTCGGCCACTTCCAGCTGCTCGGCGCGGGCATCGGGGCGGACCGCGGCGGCCTCGAAATGGGCCGGATCGCAGACGCCGGACAGTGCATTGCGCAGGGTCTTGCGGCGCTGGCCAAAGGCGGCGCGCACGACCTCGGCAAAGCGCCCGGGATTGTCGATGCCGACCTGGCCGGGCGGCCGCGGCACCAGCCGTACCACCGCAGAATCGACCTTCGGCGGCGGCCGGAACGCGCCCGGCGGCACCACGAACAGCGAGGTCACCTCGCACCAGGCCTGCAGCATGACGCTCAGGCGGCCGTAGACCTTGCTGCCCGGCCCGGCGGCCATGCGGTCGACGACCTCCTTCTGCAGCATGAAGTGCATGTCGGAGATCGCCGCGGCGTGGTCCAGGGCATGGAACAGGATCGGCGAGGAGATGTTGTAGGGCAGGTTGCCGACCAGGCGGATCGGCGTGCCTTCGGCGAGCGCGGTGAAGTCGACCTTGAGCACGTCGCGATGGACGATGTGCAGCCGGCCGATCGGCTCGGCCGCGGCGGTGAGCGGGGCGATCAGGTCGCGGTCGAACTCGATCACGGTCAGTTCGCCGTGGCGGCGCAGCAGCGGCAACGTGATCGCGCCCTGGCCGGGTCCGATCTCGACCAGGCGCTGGCCCGGCTTCGGATCCACGGCGTGGACGATGCGGTCGATGTAATGGCGGTCGGCCAGGAAGTGCTGGCCGAGCGACTTCTTGGCGGGCGCGCCGAAGCCGGTGGCCGGCGACGCGGCGGCCGACGGGGAAGAAGAGCGGTTCATCGTGGAATTCTAGGGCTTGCGACGGGGTTTGAGACGGGAAGCCGTCGCTCGCGTTCAGCCTGCGCGCCCGGCCCGGCGTGCGCTGGCCAGCCGCGCGCAAAGCGCGGTGGCGGCCAGCAGGCTGGACGGATCGGCGATGCCACGCCCGGCCAGTTCCAGCGCGGTGCCGTGGTCCACCGCCACGCGCGGGTAGGGCAGGCCCAGGGTGATGTTCACCGCCTGCTCGAAGCCGCTGTACTTGAGTACCGGCAGGCCCTGGTCGTGGTACATCGCCACCACCGCGTCGAAGCCGCGCAGCTTCTGCGGCAGGAAGGCGGTGTCTGCCGGCAGCGGGCCGACCAGGTCCATGCCGCGCGCGCGCAGGTCCGCCAGCGCCGGGATCATCACGTCCAGTTCCTCGCGGCCGAGATGGCCATCCTCGCCGGCATGCGGGTTCAGCCCCAGCACGGCGATGCGCGGCGCGGCCAGGCCGAAGTCGCGCCGCAGGGCCTGCCAGGTGATCTCCAGGCAGCGCACCAGCGCCTGGGCGGTGATCGCATCGGCGACCGCGCGCAGCGGCAGGTGGGTGGTGACCAGGGCGACCCGCAGCAGGTCGTTGGCCAGCATCATCACCACCTCGCAGCCGGCCTGCCCGGCGAGCAGTTCGGTGGTGCCGGTGTAGGGAATGCCGCCTTCGTTGATCACCGCCTTGTGCACCGGGCCGGTGACGATGCCGTCGAGGCGACCGTCCAGGCAGGCGGCGGCGCCGGCGCGCAGGGCGGCGATGACGGCGGCGGCGTTGGCAGGGTCTGGGTGGCCGAAGCGGCTGGGTCGGGCCAGCGGGATCGGCTGCACCGCCAGCTCGCCCGGGGCGGCGGCCACGGCATCGGCGGGCAGGGCGCGGAAGGGCAGGTCGAGCGCTTCGGCGGCCCGGGCCAGGGTATCCGGGTCGGCGAAGGCCAGCAGCCGGCAGTCAGAGCGCGGCTGCTGGATGAGCCGGATGCACAGCTCCGGCCCGATGCCCGCCGGCTCGCCCGGTACCAGCGCGAGGGCGGGACGCTGCATGGCTCAGTGCGCCGGCGGGGTGGCCGGTTCGCCCTGCGGCGCGGTCGGCGCAGCGGTGGCGTTTTCGTCGGCGCGGTCGCCGGAGCGGAAGCTCACGTAGGCTTCGCCACGCATTTCCTGCAGGAAGCGGTTGTATTCCTCTTCCAGCTTGCGGCGGCCGATGGTCTCGCGGACCTGGGCGCGCTGGTTCTGGTTGCCCATGTCGGTCTCGCGGCGGCCCACCAGCTGCACGATGTGCCAGCCGGCTTCGGTGCGGAACGGCTGGGAGATGCCGCCGTCGGACAGGTTGGTGACCTGGCCGCCGAATTCCGGGCCGAAGGCGTCGGCGGGGAACCAGCCCAGGTCGCCGCCCTGGCCGCGGCTGTTGGCGTCCTCGGAGGACTCCTTGGCCGTGGCCTGGAAGTCGGCGCCGCCCTCGATGCGGGCACGCAGGGTTTCGATCTTGGCCTTGGCCTGGGCGTCGGTCTGGTTGTCGCCGACACGGGCCAGGATGTGGCGCGCGTGGTACTCGGTCACCATGTTCGCCTGGGCGTTGCCGTCGCCGCCCTTGCGCACCTCGACCAGCTTCAGCAGCTGGAAGCCGCTGGGGCCGCGCAGCGGGCCGACCACCTGGCCGGGCTGCATGTCCTTGATCATCTGGGCGAACGCGTTGGGGATCTCGTCCAGGCTGCGCCAGCCCAGGTCGCCGCCTTCCAGCGCGTTGGGGCTGTCGGAGTAGCGCACCGCGGCGGCCGAGAAGTCCAGTTCGCCCTTGTCGATCAGTGCCTTGACGCCGTCGATCTTCTGCTGGCCGGTGGAGATCTGCTCGGCATTGGCGCCGTCGGGCAGGCCGACCAGGATGTGCGCCAGGTGGTACTGGGTGCCGGCGGTGGTCTGCTGGGCCAGGGCGGCGTCGACCTCGCCCTCGCTGACGCTGATGCGGCTCTGGGCGAAGCTCTGGCGCAGGCGCTGGACGGTGATTTCCTCGCGCACCGAACGGCGGAAGTCGCCGAAGGACAGGCCGTCGGCGGCCAGCTTCTGGCGCAGGCCGTCGACCGAGGTGCCGTTCTGCTGGGCGATGCTGGCGATGGCGCGGTTGAGCTCGTCGTCGCTGACATGGATGCCGCTGCCATCGGCGCGGGCCACCTGCAGCTTGACCAGGACCAGGCGTTCGAGCACCTGCCGCTGCAGCACGTCCGGCGGCGGCAGCTGGTTCTCCTTGCCGGCGTACTGGGCGCGCACGTTGGCCACGGCGCGGTCCAGTTCGCTCTGGAGGATCACGTCCTCATCGACGACGGCGGCAATCCGGTCCAGCGGCTGGCCTGCCGCGGCCTGGGCCGAGGCGGTGGGCGGGAGGGCGCTGGCCACGACCAGCATTGAGGCGAGAAAAGCAGGAAAGAGTTTGCTCATGGAATCTGGTTCGGATCGTAATCGTCCGGATTGGTCGTGGTGTTGCTGGGCGGGACCAGGTACAGGTCGTCGCGGTAATAGCCGAGAATAGCACGGCGCAAAGTGCGCTCCGTGTCCTGTCCGGCAGAGCCCAGCCCCTTCAGGACGAACTCCAGCTGGAAGGAGTTGTTCATCTCGCCCTCGCGGTTGCGCACGTAGCGCCGCACCAGGCCGCGCACCGCCAGGCAGCAGCTGTCCCACTGCACGCCGCCGATGATCTCCAGCGGCTTGCTGTCCAGCAGGGAGTAGTAGTAGCGACCGACCACGCTCCAGGTGGGGTTGATCGGGTACAGGAAGGAGAAGTCCGCCTGCTTGAGCTGGTCGGTGTTGTCGCTGGTGTTGCGGCGGTAGCGGTAGCTCAGGTTGACGATGCCGTCGTTCTTGAGCAGGTAGCGGGTCCGGAAGCTGGCCAGGTCTTCCTGGCGGTAGTTCGGGTTCCACTGGTAGGTCGCGCCGAGCGTCCAGCGGTCGTTGATCATGTAGTTGGCATCGGCCACCCAGGCCGACTTGCCCTGGTCCACCGGCGGCTCGGCGCTGTTGAGCGTGACCCGCGAATCCTCCAGGTAGAAGATCTGGCCGATGCTGGCCGACAGCTTCTCGCGACCATCGGACTGGCGCAGCAGGCGCGAGGTCAGCGCCACGGTGACCTGGTTGGCGTCGTTCTGGCGGTCGGCGCCGGTGTAGCGGCTGTCGCGGAACAGCTGGCCCCAGCTGAAGGTGAAGGCCCGGGTGTCGAACAGCGGCAGGTTGTCCTGGTCGCGGTAGGGGGCGTACAGGTAGTACAGCCGCGGCTCCAGCGTGTTCAGGTAGGAGCGGCCGCCGATCTTGGTCTCGCGGTCGAAGTACAGCCCGGCGTCCAGGCTGGCGATCGGCAGGCTGCGGCTGGGCGAGCGGTCGCCGTCGCCGCCGGTGGCCACCAGGCTGCGGGCCAGGTCGCGATCGAGCTGGTAGGTGGTGTAGCGCCAGGCCAGGGTCGGGGTGATGTACCAGGCGGCGCCGGCCAGCGGCATCGACACGTAGGGCTTGAGGTCCAGGCGCGAGCCGCCGGGCCTCTCGATCGCCGGCACGTCGTCGCGGACATAGTCGCCGTCGGCATCGATGGTCTTCGGGTGGATGTCGTCGTGCACGAAGCGCACGGCCTCGGCGTAGACGCCGATGTCGAACAGGCCGAACGGCTGGTCCCAGTTGAAGAACGCCCGCGGCTGGCGGTCGTACGGCAGCGCGGCCTCGGTCAGCGTGTAGTCGGTCAGCTGCCAGTGGTCGGCCATCAGACCGGCGGTCCAGTACTTGCCGGTGCCGTAGACGCCGATGGTGCTCTGGAGGTTGGACACCGCCACGCCGTTGAGGCGGCTGGAGAAGTCCTCGGTATAGCGCTCGTCGCTGACCCAGGCGATGTTGGCGCGCGCCTGCCAGTGGCTGTCGATGTTGTGGTAGCCGTTGAAGCTGATCCGGCCACGGTCGCGATCGCGCAGCTTGTCGTTGGGCAGGTAGGCGGTACGCAGCTCGCCGCGGCCGCCCTCGTAGAGGTAGCGGAACTCGTTGTCGAGCATGAAGCCGCGCTTGCTCATGTAGCGCGGGTACAGCGTGTCGTCGTAGTTCGGCGCCAGGTTGAAGTAGATCGGCTGGGTGTAGTCGAAGCCGTTGCGCCCGGAGATCGCCAGCTGCGGATACAGCAGGCCGGTCTGGCGGCGGTCGTCGATCGGGAACTTGAACCACGGCATCCACAGCACCGGCACCCGGCCGATCTGCAGCACGGCGTTGCGCGCGGTGCCGAAGCCTTCCTCGTTGTCGACGTCGATTTCCGGGGCGCGCAGCTTCCAGATCGGCTGCGAGGGATCGCAGGTGGTGTAGGTGGAGCGGTGCATCTGCCCCACCGAGCCCTGCAGGTCGACCGATTCGGCGCCACCGCGGCCACGGCGGTCGACCAGTTCGTAGCGGATGTTGGTGACCTTGTGGGTGTCGGTTTCCTGGTTGCCCTCGGCACGGTCGGCAATCATCCGGAAGGACGAATCCTGGTAGCGGACGTTGCCCTCGGCGATGTAGTTGCCCGAGTCGGTGTCCATCCGCAGCGTGTCGGCGTGCAGGAACTGGTCGCCACGCTTGAGGGTCACGTTGCCCTGGTACTGCGGGATGGTCGTGGTGCCGGTGAGCTCGTCGCCCTCGATGTCGGTGGGCAGCTGCTGGCGGTTCTCGGCAGCCGCCTTGTCGGCAGGCGGCGCCTCCTCGAAGCCGGGCAGGGGCGCGGTGGCCGGGCACAGGTCCCAGTTCAACGGCTTTTCGTCGGCCATCGCCGGCAGGCAGATGGCGATGCTCAGGGGCAGGGGAAGCAGGCGAAGAGCTCGGCGCACGCGGGGGGAATCGACGTGGAAAACGGCCGCTAGCTTGCCCCATAGGCTGCATGGGGGCAATGAAGAGGGGGACTCGGCCGGGGGAGGGGATTCATCGACGGGCCGGAACGACCCGGCCGGACGCATCAGCGCAGCGCCATCACGTGGGCCACGCTGCTCTCGCGCAGGGCCACCAGGTCGTACCCGCCCTCGAGCATGGAGACCACCCGGCCGCCGGCATGGCGGTCGGCGAGCCGGCGCAGCTCGGCGGTCAGCCAGCCGAAGTCCTCGGCCTCCAGCATCAGGTCGGCCTGGGGGTCGCGCATGTGCGCGTCGAAGCCGGCCGAGATCAGCAGCAGCTGGGGACGGAAGGCGTCCAGCAGCGGCAGCATCTGGTCTTCCCAGGTGTTGCGGAAGCGGAAGCCGCCGCTGCCCGGGGGCAGCAGGGCGTTGTGGACGTTGCCCACCCCACGCTCGTAGACGCTGCCCGAATGTGGGTACAGGCCGGACTCGTGGGTGCTCAGGTACTGCACGGCCGGGTCGCGTTCGAAGATCGCCTGGGTGCCGTTGCCGTGGTGGACGTCGAAGTCGACGATCGCCACGCGTTCCAGTCCGTGCCGGTCGCGGGCATGGGCGGCGGCGACGGCGATGTTGTTGAACAGGCAGAAGCCCATCGAGGACTGCGCGGTGGCGTGGTGGCCGGGCGGGCGCACCGCGCAGAAGGCCGTGCCGGCCTGGCCGGCCATCACCGCGTCGACCGCGGCGATGCCGGCCCCGGCCGCGCGCAGGGCCGCGGCGCGCGAGCCGGGCGACATCACCGTGTCGACGTCGAGCATCCGGTAGCTCTCGATGGGGCCCTCCAGCACGGCGTCGATCATCTCGCGCTCGTGCACCCTGCACAGGTCGCCGAGCTTGGCCAGCGGCGCCTCGCGCCATTCCAGGTCGGGGAACTCCGCACGAAGTGCCTCGCACACGGCCGCGAGCCGGGCGGGGGATTCGGGATGGTCCGGGCCCGGGTCGTGGCCCAGGCAGGCGGGATGGGTGAAGACCAGCATGCCTGCCACTCTAGCCTGCCGGGACCGGGCTCAGGCCTGGCGGCGGTGCTGGTGGCGCCACAGCACCTCGCCCTCGCCGGCGGCGCGGGCCAGCACCCGGGCCAGTACGAACAGCAGGTCCGACAGCCGGTTGAGGTAGCCGATGGCCTCGGCGCGTACCGGCTCCAGTCGTGACAGGGCGACCGTTTCGCGCTCGGCGCGGCGCACGATGGTGCGGGCGAGGTGGCAGCGCGCGGCGGCCTCGCCGCCGGCCGGCAGGATGAAGTCCTGCAGCGGCGGCAGGCTCTCGTTGTAGCCGTCCAGGCGGGTTTCCAGCCAGACCACGTCGTCAGCGTCGATCGCCGCGTGGCCGGGGATGCACAGCTCGCCACCGAGGTCGAACAGCTGGTGCTGGATCGCGGTCAGCAGCGCGCTGACGTCTTCCGGCAGGCCCGGGGCGGCCAGCAGCAGGCCGATCGCCGAGTTGGCTTCGTCGACCGTGCCGTAGGCATTGACCCGCGGCGCGTCCTTGCCGGTGCGGCTGCCGTCGCCCAGGCCGGTGCTGCCGTCATCGCCGGTGCGGGTATAGATCTTCGAAAGGCGATGGCCCACGCGCGACCTCAGTGCGCCGGGGCGCGGGCGGCCACGCGGGCAAGCCCGCGCACGCCGGCATGCAGGACGGCGGCGGCGCCGACGTAGAGGGCAGCGGTGCGCAGGTAGGGGACATACCAGTCGGCCCAGTTGCGCAGCCAGCCGGCGACGGTCGGGTCGGCGACGCTGCGGCTGGCCCAGTAGAACGCGCCCTGGGCGATGAAGTGGCACACCGCCACCGACAGCACCAGCACCGCCGCGCCGCGCGCCAGCGCCAGCATCGGCGTGGTCGCCGGCAGGCCGCGCAGCCAGCCGCCGCCGGTCCACAGCGCCAGGTAGGCGGGGACCAGTGCCAGGTAGCCTGGCGAGATGCAGTAGTGCTGCCAGAAGGCGATGCCCTGGCCGCGGATGACCAGCCAGTCGATCACCACCGCCAGCGCCATCAGCGCCGGGAACGCCCAGCGGGTCCAGCTGCGCAGGTAGTAGCCGCCGAGGAAGAACACCGCCCACGACGCGTCCGGCACCGGTGCGAAATGGTTGATCCGGGTGGCCACCATCAGCAGGGCGAGCACGAGCAGGAGGTAGGCGCGGAGGCTGCGATCGGTCATGGCGGAGCCGGTTTGGAGGCGTGGTTGACCGGCCGATTCTAGCGGCTTTCTTTCTGCGCTTCGCTGATAAGCGAGGGGGGAGAAGGGGTTGCGGCCTGGCGGCCGCTGTTGCTTTGGTTCTGCGCGGGCGTCGGGGTTGGCTGGCCTTCGATTGGCGCGGGTGGGTTGGTCGCGGGCGTTGCGGCGCGATGCCTGCTGCCACTCATGTCTCCCGGCACGGGCGGCGGGAGGGGGTTGCGGCCTGGCGGCCGCCGGGCTTTTGGTTGTTCGCTGGCTGTTGGTTGGTTGGCCTTCGTTGGCGCTCCGGGGTTGGCTTGATGCGGGCGTTGCGGCGCGATGCCTGCTGCCACTCATGTCTCCCGGCACGGCCGGCGAGGAGGGGGTGCGGCCTGGCGGCCGCCGGGCTTTTGGTTGTTCGCTGGCTGTTGGTTGGTTGGCCTTCGTTGGCACTCCGGGTTGGTTTGCCGCGGGCGTTGCGGCGCGATGCCTGCTGCCGCTCATGTCTCCCGGCACGGCCGGCGGGGAGGGGGTTGCGGCCTGGCGGCCGCCGGGCTTTGGTTGTTCGCTGGCTGTTGGTTGGTTGGCCTTCGTTGGAACTCCGGGGTTCGCTTGCCGCGGGCGAAGCGGCGCGATGCCTGCTGCCGCTCATGTCCCCCGGTTCAGGCCCGCTTCGCGGGCATGAACCTCCTCCTTTACTTCCCGTCAGCAGGCATCGCGCCGCAACGCCTCACGCAATTGGGCCGCCGAACTGAAAGCAAAGGCGGAAGCGCAACGCAGGAGCAGAAGGCAGAAGCAGAAGGCGGAAGCAGAAGGCGGAAGCAGAAACCGAAGCGAGGAAGAGGAAGGGGGAGGAGGAAGAAGAGGGAAAAAGAGGAAGAAAAGAGGAAGAAAGACTAAAGAAGAGGAAGAAGAGAAAGAATTTGAAGGAGGACTTCAGTACTCACGATCGCGCCCGCCGGACTTCACGCGGCTTCGAGCCGCGGAGCGGGCGACCCGCTTTTCTTTCCCCCCACTTCATTCGCTTTGCCTTTCGTTTCGCGGTCAGGGGATTTCCAGGTGGCGGGGTGCGGGGCCTGCTGACGGGAAGTAAAGGAGGAGGTTCATGCCCGCAAGGCGGGCCTGAACCGGGGGACATGAGCGGCAGCAGGCCCCGCACCCCGCCGCACGCGACCCACCCAACCCGCAGCTCTTCGCGCTCATCAATCAGCCCGCCAAGCCACAACAGCCGATCCATTTCGACGGCCAACCAACTGACCGCCATCGCAGAATCAAACCAGAAAGCGGCCGCCAGGCCGCAACCACCCCTTCCCCCAAACCCCGTTCGCGTCGCAAACCCCATGGCACGCTCTATCATGGGCGGCATGACCCGGATACATGACGTAGTGATCGTGGGCGGTGGCCTGGTCGGTGCCAGCCTGGCGATCGCGCTGGACCGCCTGGAACTGGACGTGGGGCTGGTGGAAGCCACCGCGCCCGGCAGCCTGCCGGCGGTGTTCGACCAGCGCAACCTGAGCTTCGCCGCGGCCACGGTCAACGCGCTGACCGCGTTGGGCGTGATGGCCCAGCTGCGCCAGCCCGGCGGGGCGATCCGTCGCATCCACGTCAGCCGCGCCGGCGATTTCGGCAGCGTGCAGCTCGATGCCGCCGGCTACGGTCGCGACAGCTTTGGCCAGGTCGTGGTGGCGCGTGATTTCGGCGAGGCGCTGGAGGCGCGGCTGGCCCAGGCCACCCGGCTGACCCGCTACCGCCCGGCGCGCTTCATCGGCACCGGCCCGGTGCACGAGGGCGTGCGCCCGCTGCGCATCGCCACCGGCGAGGGCGACGAGCTGCTGCTCGGCGCGCGACTGCTGGTCGGCGCCGACGGCACCCGCAGCGCGGTGCGCGAACTGCTGCATATCGAGACCGACGAGCACGACTTCCTGCAGACCCTGTTCGTGGCCCGCGTGCGTGCCCAGCGCGCCCCGGACGGCACCGCCTACGAACGCTTCCATGACACCGGCCCGACCGCGCTGCTGCCGCGCGGCGACCGTCACTACGGCGCGGTGCACGGCGTGGCGCGGCACGAAGCCGAGGCGGTCGCCGCGCTTGACGAAGCCGCCTGGCTGGCCCGCCTGCAGGATGCCGCCGGCTGGCGTGCCGGACGGCTGGTCGCCAGCGGCGAGCGCAGCGCCTATCCGATCGTGCAGGTGCTCGCCCGCCAGCTCGCCGCCGAGCGCGTGGTTCTGCTCGGCAATGCCGCGCAGACCGTGCATCCGCTCGGCGCGCAGGGCTTCAACCTGGGCCTGCGCGATGCGCTGACCCTGGCCGAGATGATCGAAGGCGATCGTGCCGATCCCGGCGCCGCCGGCCTGCTGGCCGCCTACGTGGCGCGGCGCCGTCCGGACCGCGAGCAGACCATCGGCTTCTCCGGCGGGCTGGCACGGATCACCGGCCAGGCCTCGCCGCTGCTGCGCCCGCTGCGCAGCCTGGGCCTGCTGGCCGCGGCCCGGCATACGCCGCTGCAGTCGATGCTGGTCGGCGGCGCGATGGGCTTCCGCGGCGATGTGCCGCGCCTGTGCCGGAGCGTGCCATGAACCGCCGTGCCGGCGTTGATGTCGCGGTGACCGGTGGTGGCGTGGTCGGTGCGGCCTGCGCGCTGGCGCTGGCCGAGGCCGGGCTGTCGGTCGCGCTCATCGAGGGCCGCCAGCCGCCGCACTGGCAGGCCGCAACTCCCGACCTGCGCGTGTACGCCTTCGCCGCCGACAATGCCGCACTGCTCGATCGCCTCGGCGTGTGGCCGCAGGTCCGTGCCGCGCGCGCGCAGCCGTACCGGCGCATGCGCGTGTGGGATGCCGGCGGTGGCGGCGAACTGGCCTTCGACGCCGATGCCTTCGGGCGCGAACAGCTGGGCTGGATCGTCGAGAACGACCTGCTGGTCGACCGCCTGTGGGCGGCGCTGCCTGGCGCCGGCGTGCAGCTGCACTGCCCGGCGCGGCTGGAAGCGCTGGAGCAGGAGGGCGGCGGCGTGCGCCTGCGCCTGGATGACGGTTCGCGGATCGACGCCGCGCTGGCGATCGCCGCCGATGGGGCGGCCTCCACCCTGCGCACCCTGGCCGGCATGCAGGTCAGCGGGCAGGACTACGGTCAGCGTGGCCTGGTCGCGTTCGTCGAGACCGAACTCGCGCACGAGGACACCGCCTGGCAGCGCTTCCTGGTCACCGGGCCGCTGGCTTTCCTGCCCTTCGCCGGCGGTCGCAGCTCGATCGTCTGGACCGTGCCCGAAGCCGAGGCCGTGCGCCTGCTGGAAGCCGACGAGGCCGCATTCGAGCGCGAGCTCACCACCGCCTTCGCCGGCCGCCTGGGCCGGGTCCGGCTGGCCTCGCCGCGCGCGGCCTTTCCGCTGCGCCGCCAGCTGGTGGGCGACTACGTCGCCGGCCGCGTGCTGGCGCTGGGCGATGCCGCGCATGTGGTGCATCCGCTGGCGGGGCAGGGCGTGAACCTGGGCCTGCGCGACGTCGCCGCGCTGCAGGCGCTGGTGCTGGATGCGCGCCAGCGCCGCGCCGACTGGGCCGCGCCGCACCGGCTGCGGCGCTGGGCGCGCAACCGCCGCAGCGAGAATACCGTCGCCGCCTATGGCTTCGACACGATCAACCGGGTGTTCTCCAACGACGAGATGCATCTGACCCTGGCACGCGGGCTGGCCCTCGGGGTGGCCGGACGCCTGCCGCCGCTGGTGGACCTGCTGTGGCGGCGCGCCGCCGGCATCGGTCCACGTTGACCCCGGTGCGGCCGCCGGCCGCGTCGCCAAGGAGGAAGCGATGAACGGTAACGACTGGTCCCGACGGCAGGTACTCAAGGGCGCGCTCGGCGCCATCGCGACGGCGGCCCTGCCGCTGCGCGCACGTGCGGCCGCGGGCAAGCCGCTGGGGGTGGCGCTGGTCGGCCTGGGCGGCTACAGCGAGGGACGCCTGGCGCCGGCGCTGCAGCTCACCCGGCATTGCCGCCTGGCCGGCATCGTCACCGGCACCCCGGCCAAGGCGGCCGACTGGCAGCGTCGCTTCAAGATCCCCGACCGCAGCGTCTACAACTACGACAACTTCGCCTCGATCGCCGACAACCCCGACATCGACGTGGTCTACGTCGTGCTGCCCAACAGCCTGCACGCGAAGTACACCATCGCCGCGGCCAATGCCGGCAAGCACGTGTGGTGCGAAAAGCCGATGGCGATGAATGCCGGCGAGGCGCAGTCGATGATCGACGCCTGCGCGCGCAACAAGGTCAAGCTGGCGATCGGCTACCGCATGCAGCACGAGCCGAACACCCGGCGGATCATTTCCTGGGTCGACGAAAAGCCCTACGGCGCGATCCGCCGCGTGCGTGCCGAGGCCGGCTTCAACGGTTTCGACGACGCGCCGGCGGACAACTGGCGGCTGGACCCGGCGCGAGGCGGCGGTGCGATGTACGACATGGGCGTGTACGCGCTCAATGGCTCGCGCTATGCCACCGGGCTGGAGCCGCTGGCTGTCAGTGCCCGTCACGAGGTGCGGCGGCCGGAGATCTTCGACCGGGTCGACGAGACCACGCGCTTCACCCTGGAATTCCCTGGCGGCGTCGTCGCCGACTGCGCGACCAGCTTCGGCATCAACATGAACCAGCTGCACGTGGAAGCCGAACGCGGCTGGTACGAGCTGTCGCCGTTCCAGAGCTATGACGGCATTCGTGGCCGGACCAGCGACGGCAAGGTGCTCGACGCCACGGTCCGCCACCAGCAGGCGCTGCAGATGGACGAGGACGCGCTGGCGATCCTCCAGGGCACGCCGCTGCGCGCTCCGGGCGAGGAAGGCCTGGCCGACATGCGGGTTATCGATGCGATCTTCGCCTCGGCGCGCAACGGCGGGAAGAAGGTCACGATCGCGGGCTGAGGAGCTGCCCTGCAGAGGCTTGTTGCAGGAGTGGCTTCAGCCGCGAACTCTCCCGGCCCTGATGGGCTTTTCCGCGAGCTGGGAGAGTTCGCGGCTGAAGCCGCTCCCACAAATAAGCCGCTCCTACAAGCCGCTCCCACAAAGCCGCCTCAGACGAACGGGAATACCAGCTTCAGCAGCGCCTTCAGGCCGCTGCCGGCGCCATCGGCCACCGCCTTTGCGCCCAGTCCGTTGAGCGCGCGGCGCACGTCTTCCCAGCGCAGCTTGCTCACGTCCTTCTTCAGCAGCTCGGCCAGTTCCTCGCTGGCCGGGGCCAGGTGGCGCAGCTGCTTGAGCACCGCTTCCGGATCCGGCTGCAGGTAGCCCCAGCGTTCGGCGATCTGCAGCAGGGTGTCAAAGCGCACCGCCACGACCTCGCGGTTGCGCTCGTAGACCGGCAGCGCGCCTACCTCGAGGAGCGCCTGTTCGAACTGCTGCGCATCATCGGGATGCTCGATGCGGATGGCGATGAAGCCTTCCTTGCGGCTGCGTTCGCTGACGTGCTTGGCGCCGGCGTCGATGTTGGCCGGCGACAACGCCGTGGCGGTGATCCGCCGCAGCGCCGCTTCCGGGTCTTCGGGCACCAGCGCGCGCCAGCGGGCATAGCCATCCCGGCGCAGGGCCTTCACCTTGGCCGTGGTCACCCGCAGCTTCAGCGCGACGGCGGCGTTGGAGTCGGCGCGGGAGATCGCCCCGTCGCGCTCCAGCAGCACGAAGATCAGCAGTTCCAGATCGCGCTTGGTCAGCGACTGGAAGCCCTGCAGCAGGGTCAGCCGCAGGAATTCATCGCCGAACCCGGCCGGGTCGTTCAGTTGGATCGACTGCATGGCTTGCCCCTCTCTACAGGTCGCCAGCATGGGCCAGGGCCGTTGCGCCGGCTGAGACCGGGGTGTGACCGGCGCCGCATCCGGTGCCGGCCGGGCTGAACCGCTCAGCGGGCCGGCTTGGCCGGCGGGTCGATGTAGAAGGTCTCGATCGCGCCGCGGTCCTGCAGGGTCACGAACACCTGCGCGCCGTCGAAGGTGAGGTTGCTGGGCTTGTGGCCCTTGAGCGCGATGGTGCGCACGAGCTTCCCGTCCGGGGCGAGCACGGCGACCTGGGCGCCGTCGTAGCGGGCGATGTACAGGTTGCCCGCCGGGTCGGTGCGCATGCCGTCCAGGCCGAAGTCGGCGAAGCGGTGCAGCAGGCGCTTGTTCTGCGGCTTGCCGTCGACCAGGTCGTAGACCCACACCGCGCGCTGGACGCTCTCGTTGAGGTACAGGTGCTTGCCGTCCGGGCTGACTTCCACCCCGTTGGTCGTGCCCATGTTCTCTTCGATCAGCTGTACCTGGCCGTCGGCGGTGACGCGCCACAGGCGGCCATTGCTGGTGTTGTCCCAGTCCGGGTCGCTCAGGAAGACGCTGCCATCGGGTGCCAGCGCCACGTCGTTGGGGCCGGTCGACTGCGGCAGTTTTGCCAGCACCTCGACCGCGCCGCTGACCGGGTCGATCTTCAGCAGCTGCTTGCCGGCCTTGTCGGCCACGCGCATGGTGCCGTCGGGGGCGAAGCGGATGCCGTTGGCGACGCTGCCCTGCGGCAGCTCGACGAACAGCTTGGCATCGCCGCCGTTCGCGCCCGGGGTCACCCGGCCGATGGTGCCGTTGCGGCCGAAGTTGACCACGTACAGGGCACCGTCCGGGCCGACTGCCGGGCCCTCGATGTCCGAGGTGAACACGCCGTCGCCGACGTAGTCCCAGGCCCGGTACGGAACCGGGGATTTTTCGGCCAGCGCCGCCGGGGCGATGGCGAGCAGCAGGCACAGTGTCAGCAGGCGGGTGGAGCGCATGTTGGTTCCTGGGATGTGAGGCGTGGGGAGGTCAGCCGGGGCTGGCGAAGACGGTGATTTCCTCGCGATCGTGATACAGCTGCTTGGCCCGAAGCAACAGGGGGCGGCCGGCCTGCTCCTGGAACAGGTCCAGGCACAGCCGGGTTTCGTCCCAGCGCTTCTTCATCGGCAGTTTGAGGTTGAAGATCGCGTGCCGGCACCAGCCTTCGCGGAACCAGGCCGCCATGCGCTCGGCGACCCGGCGCGGCTGCTCGACCATGTCGCAGACCATCCAGTCCAGCGGCTTCTCCGGCTTCCAGTGGAAGCCGTCCGCGCGCAGGTGCTCGACCAGGCCGGTCTCCAGCACGTGTTCGCGCAGCGGACCGTTGTCCACGCTGGTGACGTGCAGGTGTTCGCGGGTCAACACCCAGGTCCAGCCGCCGGGGGCGGCACCCAGGTCGGCCGCGCGCATGCCCGGGCGCACCAGGCGCTCGCGTTCTTCCGGGGTCAGCAGGGTCAGCAGGGCTTCTTCGAGCTTGAGCGCCGAGCGCGAGGGGGCGTCGGGCAGCAGCCGCAGGCGCGGGATGCCCAGCGGCCAGGGCGCGCTGTCGTCGGGAGCGGCGTGGGCGAGCAGGACGTGGTCGCCGTCCAGGAAGCACAGGTGCAGGCGCGGCAGCCGCGGCTGCGGCTTGTCGGTCAGCAGGCCGGCCTTGCGCAGCGCCGGGCGCAGCGCGTTGCCGAAGCTGCGCGCCAGGCCGGCGAGCGGCTTGGCCGCGTCCGAATCGGGGTGCTCGACCCACAGTTCGCCGTAGCGCGCCGGGCCGGCGCCGCTGGCCAGCGCGGCGAGTACCGGGGTGATGCGGTCCTTCGGATCCAGCCCGCGCAGTTCGGCCAGCAGGACGAGCTTCTGGCGGGCGAAGATCAGCTCGCGCCACGGCAGCCGTGCCGACAGGGCCGCGGCGTCCTCGCAGACGAACAGCGCATAGCCGTCGTTGCGCTGCGTGCGCGCGTAGCCGGCCACGCCGGCATACGCGGCGCGTTCGCTCAGTTCGGCCGCCAGTTCCGGCTCGAAGCCCTGGCGGCAATAGCACAGCAGGCCGTTCACCGGCCGGCCTCAGTAAAGGTCGCCACCGGATTCCCCGTAGGCGCGCAGCACGGCGCGGGCATCGTCGCGGTGGATATCGCGCACGACCTCGATGCCGCGGCGGTTGAGCTCGCCGATCCAGTCGGCCGGCAGCGGGCCTTCGTCGAATTCGGTCAGCGCCATCACGTCCTCCGAGCGCGCGCCGATCAGCAGGCGGTCGATGCCGGCCCAGATGGTGGCGCCGTAGCACTGGCAGCAGGGCTGCGACGAGGTGGCCAGGGTGACGGGCTTGAGCACGTCGTTCAGGCGCGGCGTCTGCAGGCGCTGCTGCGCCAGCATGTAGGCCATGTTCTCGGCGTGCGCGAGCGAAGTGCTGTGCGGCACCACGCGGTTCACCCCGGCGGCGATCACCCGGTCGTCCGGTCCGAACACCACCGCGCCGAACGGGCCGCCGCTGCGGTGGTCCACGTTCAGGCGCGACAGCTCGATCGCCAGGGCGACCTTCATGTCATCGCCGGGATAGCGCTCGGACAGGTCGACATGCTCGTGGACCCAGGCCGGCAGGGTGAGGTGGACTTGCGCGTACAGCATCAGCGGAGGGGTTCCGTGGGTTCGATCGGGCGGCGCAGTGTATCGGCACTGGACCCGCTTGCGCTGCATTGGCCGGCCACGCACCGGCAGCCGGCGATCTCCGGGAAGCCGCATACGCTCATCCGGCCGGCGGCCTTGCATTGCGCCATCACCGCGGCCGGATCGGTGGGGCTGTCGACGTTGACGCAGGCGGGGTAGTAGCCGCAGCAGTTGCCGACATTCTTGACCGTACAGTCGGCGTCGGTGCGGCAGCGGGTGTCCAGGCGTGGCGGGAGGGCATTCGGCGCGACCTCGGCGGCAGGCGCGTGTGCCGCCCGTGGCGGCACCGGGGCGGCTGGCGCCGCAGGGGACGCCGAGCAGGCGGCGAGCAGGACGGCGCAGGCCAGGCTGGCCAGCAGGCCGGCGCGCAGGATCGGGCTCGGATGCATGGGGACCTCACGGCACCGGGGGACCCCGATCTTAGTCCAGCGGGGGTTGCCGCCCCGTTCTGCCTGTGTGGCTGCTGCAGGTGGTAGCCCGCGCTCAGGGGGCGACGCGGCGCCGCTCCACATGCGCGGCGGTGCAGCCATAGACACCGGCCAGCAGGCAGGCTATTGCCAGCGCTTCGAGCGGGCGCGGCCAGCGCTGTTCCCAGAGAAAGCCGTACAGCAGCGCGAACACGGTCTCGAACACGATCATCTGCCCGACCAGGGTCAGCGGCAGCAGGCGGCTGCTGCGGTTCCACAACGCGTTGCCGACCACCGAAGCGAACAGCGCCAGCACCATGGCGATGCCCCAGAAGCGCGCCCAGTCGCCGCCGCTGTGGTCGCCGCCGCCGATGAAGGCCGGGCCGGTCGCCAGCAGGGCGAGCGCGCCGGTGACCACGCCGGTCAGCAGCGAGCCGTCCTGGCTGGAGATCTCCGGCCGCCGCGAGAGCCAGCGCGCATTGCCGACCGAATAGGCCGTCCACGACACCAGCGCGCCGAAGGCGCAGGCCAGGCCGGCCAGCCGGGTCGGCAGATCGTGTTGATCGTCGTGGCTGCCGGCCAGCGCCTGCGTGGCGACCAGGCCGACCCCGAGCACGCACAGCGCCAACGGCCACGCCAGCGCCGACAGCCGCATCGCGCCGGCGCCACGCGCGCCGACCAAGGTCACCGAAACCGGCAGCAGGCCGATGATCAGCGAGGCCGCCGCGCCACCGGCCCAGTGCACGGCAGTGCCGAGCAGCACGTAGTACAGCAGGTTGCCGAGCAGGCTCAGGCGGGCCAGCGTCCACCAGTCGGCCGCGCGCATCGGCGCGATCGCCCGCCGCCAGCGCGGCGCCAGCACCAGCAGGGCGATCAGCCCGTAGGCGAGATAGCGCGAGACCGACATCTGCAGCGGGGTGAAATCGCGCAGCAGCTGCGGGGCGAGGAACACCAGGCCCCACAGGGCACCGGCGATGACGCCGCTGGTGATGCCGGCGGCTAGCGGATGGGCGGGGCGGCGGGCGGCGTTGTCGTGCATCGGGGCAGGATGCCGGCAGGCGGGGGGATTTTCTTGGCCTGGACTACTGGATTGCCGGGCCGCGCTGACGGCGACCGCGGCGGAACGCGGCCGGGGTCAGGCCGGTGGCGCGACGCATGGCACGGGTGAGGGTGGTCTGGTCGGACCAGCCGCCTTCCAGGGCCAGCGTGGCGACCGGTGTGTCGCCATCGGCCAGCGCCTGGATGACCCGACGCAGGCGCAGTTCGGCCAGCCAGGCCTGTGGGGTGGTATCGAGCTCGCGCTTGAACAGCGCATGCAGGCGGCTGGCGCTCAGGTGCGCGGTGAAGGCCATGCGCTCGACCGGCCACGGCTGCCCGGGGGCGGCCTCGATCCGCTGCAGCAACTGGCGCAGGCGGGTCGCGGCCGGGGCGTCGGCGGCCAGTGCCTCCAGCAGCAGCGGGAGGCAGTGGCCGGTCAACGCGGCGGGCAGGACGCTGCCGGCGCGGCGCAGTTCGATGTAGTCCAGCAGCCGGCGGGTGGCCGGGGTCAGGGCCAGCCAGGGATCGTTGGCCAGGCGTTCGCAGCCGCCGCTGCCGATGTCGTCGATGCTGCAGTCGAGGATGACGAAGCGGTTGTCGCCCTGCGCGGCCTGGGTATGCGCGGTGCCCGGGGCGATGAACGCGCCGCGCAGCAGGTCGACCTCGCCGCCACGGCCGCCGACGTCCATCTCCATCCCACCGGCGAGCGGCAGCACGACCTGCACGTGATCGTGCGCGTGGGTGTAGGCCTCGGGGCCGTAGCTGCGCAGGTGGAGGGTGGGGTTGGGGAACACGAAGCCGTGGGCCGCAGGTGGATTCACCGCCATCTTAGTCGCTGATGGGGCATGTGGTTGGTGGGTTCGCCGGGGAAGCGGGGCGCCCCGCGTTCGCGGGCTGTGTTGGGGGTTTATGAGGGCGCGCCTCGCGGTGCGGAGGCTTGGCCCTGACTTACGTTGTGGTGCGCCGCCCCGGCGGGCATGTGCGCGTCGATTTCGGCAGACGTCCGTGTCGTGACGAAACCGAACGTGGCACATCCATGTGCCACTCGCGCACATACCCGCCGAGGCGGCACCCGGCGCTTCGAGTTTCCCATTCTTCTGGGGCGCGCCGGGGAGGGGGAAGAGAAGAGCAAGCATGCAATCCCTACCGGCAACGCCACCCGGGAGCCCGCGGCTTCGCTCGCAATTGCAATGTAGGAGCGGCTTCAGCCGCGAGCGCGCGATCCGGCAGTCGCGGCTGAAGCCGCTCCTACAGTGCCATCCCAGCATTGCGCCATCTGGAGGAAAGCCCCCTTCTGTTAAGGGGGCGCGGCGAAGCCGCGGGGATAGGATGCTAGCGAATGGGGGCCCGCAGCTTGCGCAGCAATCTGCGGGTGCCAAAGGCGCGGCGCGCCTTTGGCATGACCTGAAAGGTCAACCTCCCCAGGTATCGCGAAGCGTCACGCTGCGGTTGAACACCGGCGCATCGGCCTTGTGGTCGCGGCGGTCGGCGACGAAGTAGCCCATGCGCTCGAACTGGAACGACTGCTCCGGCGCGGCCTGCGCGGCAGACGGCTCCAGGTAACCGCGCACGCTGCGGCGGGACTCCGGATTCAGGTGGTCGCGATAGGTCTTGCCCTCGGATTCGTCGTCCGGGTTGGCGACCGAGAACAGGCGGTCGTAAAGGCGGATTTCCGCCGGTACGGCGTGCACCGCGCTCACCCAGTGGATGGTGCCCTTGACCTTGCGGTTGGCGCCCTCCATGCCCGGGCGCGATTCCGGGTCCAGCCAGCCGCGCAGCTCGACGATCTCGCCGGCCTCGTTCTTGATCACCTCGTCGACGCGGGCGATGCCGGCGCCGCGCAGGCGCACTTCGCCGCCGGGGACCAGGCGCTTCCAGCCCTTGGGCGGGACTTCGGCGAAATCCTCGCGTTCGATCCACAACTCGCGCGAGAACGGCACCTGGCGCGTGCCAAAGGACTCGTCCTTGGGATGGTTGGAAAACTCCAGCGACTCGGCGTGGCCTTCATCGAGGTTGGTCAGCACCAGCTTGAGCGGATCGATCACCGCCATGCGGCGCGGCGCGCGTGCGTCCAGGTCCTCGCGCAGGCAGCCTTCGAGCACGGAGAAATCGATCACCGAGTTCTGCTTGGAGATACCGACGCGGTCCACCAGCAGGCGCAGCGCGGCAGGCGTGTAGCCGCGGCGGCGCAGGCCCTGCAGGGTATACATGCGCGGGTCGTCCCAGCCATCGACCAGGTGCTCGGCGACCAGTTGGGTCAGCTTGCGCTTGCTCATCACCGTGTAGTTGATGTTCAGGCGCGAGAACTCGATCTGCCGCGGCTTGGCCGCTTCCTTCGGGTAGCCCCTGGCCAGCAGCGACTCGACCAGCTCCGGCGAATTTGCCAGGTCGACGTTGTCCACGCACCAGTCGTACAGCGGCCGGTGGTCCTCGAACTCCAGCGTGCACAGCGAGTGGGTGATGCCCTCGACCGCATCGCCCAGCGAATGGGCGAAGTCGTACATCGGGTAGATCGGCCAGTCATTGCCGGTGTTCTGGTGCTCGACGTGCTTGATCCGGTACAGCGCCGGGTCGCGCAGGTTGATGTTGCCGCTGGCCATGTCGATCTTGGCGCGCAGCGTGCGCGCGCCATCGGGGAACTCGCCGGCACGCATGCGCGCGAACAGGTCCAGGTTCTCCTCCACGCTGCGGTCGCGGAACGGCGAATTGCGGCCCGGCTCGGTCAGCGTGCCACGGTACTCGCGCACCTGCTCGGCCGAGAGGTCGCACACGAATGCCTTGCCTTCGCGGATCAGCTTCTGCGCGGCGCGGTAGTACACCTCGAAATAATCCGATGCGTGGCGCAGCGAGGCCCACTCGAAGCCCAGCCAGCGCACGTCGTCTTCGATGGCCTGGACGAACTCGGGGTCCTCCTTGGCCGGGTTGGTGTCGTCGAAGCGCAGGTTGCACAGGCCATGGAATTCGCCGGCGATGCCGAAGTTGAGGCAGATCGCCTTGGCGTGGCCGATGTGCAGGTAGCCGTTGGGCTCCGGCGGGAAGCGGGTCTTGATCGCCTGGTGCTTGCCGCTGGCCAGGTCCTCGCGGACGATCTGGCGGATGAAGTCGCGCTTCTCGAGGGGGGCGGTATCGGAGGCGGGGGCTGCGGAATCGGGGGAGATGGACATGCCGGGCACGAAATCAGGAAGACGCCCAGTTTAACAAGGCCTTGCCCCCGGCTGGGCCTCCACGCGCGCTGGCGGCGGACGGGCTTATTCTGGGGCTTCGAGCCCTGAACGGAGCTGCCCATGCAGGTCGCCTACCGCGCCGAGAACCTGTTCGACGCCCATCTGGTCAAGCACGCCCTGGAAGACGCGGGGATCCCGGCGTTCGTGTTCGGCGAGTCGCTGCTGGGGGCTGGCGGCGAGCTGCCGCTGTTCGGGGTGCTGCGGGTCTGCGTCCCCGACCCGCTGCTGCCGGCGGCGCAGGACGTCATCGCCGGCCTGGACTTGGCCGGGCCGCCGGCCGACCCCATATCGGATCCCGACCAAGACCCCGGCTTCCTGCCGGCCTGAGGAGTCCCCCATGCTCGGAATCGGATCTGCCATCAAGCTCGGCATCGGTGCGTTCAAGCAGCGCCTGCCGCGTGAAGGCGAGGCCCTGCCCGGCCGCGACGCGCCGCTGCCGCTGCACAACGTCCACTTCGTCAACGGCCAGCCGCTGCGCGGCGACTTCGCCGGGCTGGAGACGCTGGACGTGGGCATGGGCTGCTTCTGGGGCGCCGAACGCAAGTTCTGGCAGCTGCCCGGCGTGGTCACCACCGCGGTGGGCTACCAGGGCGGGCAGACCCCGAACCCGACCTACGAGGAGGCCTGCTCGGGCATGACCGGCCATGCCGAAGTGGTGCGGGTGGTGTTCGACCCGGCGAAGGTGTCGCTGGACGAGGTCCTGCGTACGTTCTGGGAAAACCACGACCCGACCCAGGGCATGCGCCAGGGCAACGACACCGGCACGCAGTACCGCTCGGCGATCTACTGCCACACCCAGGCCCAGTATGACGCCGCCCTGGCCAGCCGCGAGGCCTACCAGCAGCAGCTGAGCGCGGCAGGCTACGGGGAGATCACCACCGAGATCGTCTACCCGGCGCCGCCGTTCTACTACGCGGAGGATTATCACCAGCAGTACCTGGCGAAGAACCCTGCCGGTTACTGCGGGATCGGCGGCACCGGGGTGAGCTGCCCGATCGGGCTGGAAACCTGATCCTTTGCTGCTTTCAACCTGGAGGGCCGCGCTGGAAGCGCGGCCTTTTTTTTGGCGGCTCGTTGAAACGAGGGGAGGGGTGGGGTGGGTTGCGGCCTGGCGGCCGCTGGGCTCTGGTTGTTCGCTGGCTGGCGGTTGGTTGACCTTCGTTGGGGCGGCAGGGGGAAGGTTGGTCGCGGCGTTGCGGCGCGATGCCGGCTCCTTGTGTCACCCGGCTGGGGCCTGCGGAGGAAGCGGGGGTGGGGTTGCGGCCTGGCGGCCGCTGGGCTTTTGGTTGTTAGCTGGATGTGGGTTGGCTGGCCTTCGTTGGGCACGCAGGGGACGGTGGGTCGCGGGCGTTGCGGCGCGATGCCTGCTGCCGCTCATGTCCCCCGGTTCAGGTCCGCCTTGCGGACATGAACCTCCTCCTTTACTTCCCGTCAGCAGGCATCGCGCCACAACGCTTCAAGATCCCCGGCCGCCGAGAGGAAGGCAAGGCAACAACAAGGCGAAAGCGAGAAGCGAAGAGGAAGAGTGAAGGGGAAGAGGGGATGAGCGAAAGGGAAAAGCGAAAGGGAGGAGCGAAAGGGAAGAGCGAGATGTTGGAGATGAGAAGTGATGTCGGGTGGAGTTGTAGGAGCGGCTCTGGGTGGCCTCGGGCCATCAGCCGCGACTGCCAGCAAACCGCGTCGCGGCTGATGGCCCGAGGCCACCCAGAGCCGCTCCTACATGCCCCGAGCCGCGAAGCAGGCGACCCGCTTTCCTCCCCCACCCCCTACTCGCTTCTGCTTCTCTTTCGGCGGCCATTGCCCCTGAGGTGGTGGGGTGCGATGCCTGCTGACGGGAAGTAAAGGAGGAGGTTCATGTCCGCAAGGCGGGCCTGAACCGGGGGACATGAGCGGCAGCAGGCCTCGCCCCCCGCCACCCGCGACCAACCCACCCCCATGCAGCCTTTCGCGACAACGCATCTCGCATCGCGCGCAACAACGAAGAACAACCGATCCACATCGAAGGCCAGCCCACCAACGCCGGCGCGGAACCAAAAAGAAGGGCGGCCGAAGGCCGCCCCACGTAACCCTTCCTGGCAAGCCAGCCCTCAGGCCAGCTTGGCGCGGATCGTCTCGCGCAGCGCCTGCAGGTCCTTGGCAAAGGTATCGATGCCGGTGGACAGCTTTTCGGTGGCCATCGGATCGGCGGCCAGGTCGGCGGCAAAGCGCGCCGCGTCGACCGGCGTGGCCTGCACGTCCTGCTTCGGCTGCGGCGACAGCTTGCGCGGCAGCTCGCCGTGGTCGGCATCGAGCTTTTCCAGCAGGTCCGGCGAGATGGTCAGGCGATCGCAGCCGGCCAGCGCCTCGATCTGCGCGGTCGAGCGGAACGAAGCACCCATCACCACGGTGGACGAGCCGCGCTTCTTGAACTCGGCATAGACGCCGCGCACGAACTTCACGCCGGGATCCTCGTCGATGTTCGCCGGGGCCTGGCCGTTGGCCACGTACCAGTCGAGGATGCGGCCGACGAACGGCGAGATCAGGAACACCCCGGCCTCGGCGCAGGCCAGTGCCTGGGTCTGGTTGAAGATCAGCGTCAGGTTGGTGTCGATGCCGTCCTTCTGCAGCTGGCGCGCTGCTTCCACGCCTTCCCAGGTCGCGGCGACCTTGATCAGGATCTTCTCGCGCGACACGCCGCGCTCGGCGTACATGTCGATGAACTTGTGCGCCTTGGCGATGGTGGCGGCGGTGTCGTGCGCCAGGTCGGCATCGACCTCGGTGGAGACGCGGCCCGGCACCAGCGCCGCCAGCATCGTGCCGACGCCGATGGTGAGGCGGTCGGCGACTTCGTTGACCACCGCTTCGCCGCCGCCCTGCTGCCGGCCCCAGGCCAGCTCGCGCTCGATCAGCTCGGCATACACCGGCAGGTCCAGCGCCTTCTTCACCAAGGTCGGGTTGGTCGTGCAGTCCACGGGCTTGAGGCGCTTGATCGCGTCGTAGTCGCCGGTATCGGCGACGACCACGGACAGTTCGCGGAGCTGGGCGAGCTTGGAGGGTTGCGAAGTCATCATCGGGTCTCGAAAACGGTGGTGGGGAACGAAGGTGGGGGCGTTACGTTAACGCGCCTAGCGGTGGAAGTCGCCGGCGGCTTCGGGCTGGTAGTGGACGGCGACCACGCGCAGGCGCAGCGGTCGGCCGCCCGGGGCCTGCCAGTCGATGCTCTGGCCCACCGACAGGCCGAGCAGCGCGCTGCCGACCGGCGCCAGCACCGAGACGCGGCCGCGCTCGACGTCGGCTTCGTGGGGGTAGACCAGGGTCAGGGAATGCGGTTCGCCATGCAGGTCGTCGACGCATTCGACGCGCGAATGCATGGTGACGACGCCGGCGGGAATCTGTTCGGGCGGCAGGACCTGGGCGCGGCCCAGTTCGCCTGAGAGCGCGATCGCGGCCGGATGCCGGCTCAGCGCGGGGGATTCAAGCAGGGCCTCGAGGCGGGCCAGGTCGCGGCTGGAGACGATGATCGATGGCGGCAGGCCGCTCTGGTGTTCGGTGGTCATGATGGTTCCTGTGGATGAAAAGGGCGGCTCGCTGGCCGCCCGCTCCATTGTCCGGTCAATCGCCGGCGGAAGGAACCATCCGCACCGGTCCTGACGCCGGCCCGGGCTCGCCGGTCAGTCGCCGTTGCCGGTCCTGCTGGCGGCCGCATCGGTGCTGCGGCCACGGAACGCCAGCGGCGCTTCGCCGTCGTGGCTTTTCCCGCGCGGGGGATCGAGCTGCAACAGTTGCGGCGGCAACGATCTGAACAGGCGCGCGAGCTGTTCGAGGAAGTCGCCCATCGCCGAACTGCGCCGCCAGACCAGGGCGATCCGCCGGCTGGGCGGGCGCTCGCCGTCGAAGCCGATCAGCTGCACGTTCTCCGATCGCGCCACCGGCGGCTTGACCGCCAGCAGCGGCAGCAGGGTCACGCCGACGTTGGCGGCCACCATCTGTCGCAGGGTCTCCAGGCTGGTGGCCTGGAACTCCGATTTCTCCAGCGCACCGGCCAGGTGGCACACGTCCAGCGCCTGGTCGCGCAGGCAGTGGCCGTCCTCGAGCAGCAGCAGGCGCTGCTCGGACAGTTCGTCCAGTCGCAGCGACGTACGGCGGGCCAGCGCGTGGCCTTCAGGCACCGCCAGCACGAAGGGCTCCTCGAACAGGAATTCGGCGTGCAGCTGGTCGTCGTGGATCGGCAGCGCCAGCACGGCGGCGTCGAGCTTGCCCTCGCGCAGCTGGCGCAGCAGCTGGTCGCTCTTTTCCTCGACCAGCAGCAGTTCCAGCTGCGGGAAGCGTTCGCGGATGCGCGGCACCACGTGCGGCAGCAGGTAGGGGCCCAGAGTGGGGAAGATGCCCAGGCGCACGGTGCCGGCCTCGGGATCCTGGCTGCGCCGCGCGGCTTCCTTCATCTGCTCGACCTCGGCGACGATGCCGCGCGCGCGGCTGGCGGCCTCGCGTCCGGCCGGGGTCAGCATGACCTTGCGCGGAGCGCGTTCGACCAGCGGCACGCCGAGCTCGTCTTCCAGCTTCCTGATCTGGGTCGACAGCGTCGGCTGGCTGACGAAGCAGGCCGCCGCGGCCCGGCCGAAGTGCTTGTGGTCGGCCAGGGCCACCAGGTATTTGAGGTCACGCAGGTTCATCGGCAGAGCCTCTGGGGCAAGTAACGCGACGTGGCGTGATGCCGGGGACAGCTTACGCCCGCCTGCGCGGCGACGGCCAGTGCGGGCCGGTCGTCGCCGCGTGGCGCGGCGGCGGTCAGGCGGCCTCGGCCACCGCCCCGCTGCTGGTCGGCGCGCTGGTGCGGATCAGGTGGTCGAAGGCGCTGAGCGCGGCGGTCGCGCCCTGGCCCATGGCGATGATGATCTGCTTGTACGGCACGGTGGTCGCGTCGCCGGCGGCGAACACGCCCGGCACGCTGGTCTGGCCGCGGTCGTCGATGATGATCTCGCCGCGCGGGGACAGCTCGACCACGCCCTTGAGCCACTCGGTATTGGGCAGCAGGCCGATCTGCACGAACACGCCTTCCAGGTCCACCCGGTGCGAGTCGCCGCCGGCGCGGTCCTTGTAGACCAGGCCGTTGACCTTGCTGCCGTCGCCGAGCACCTCGGTGGTCTGCGCGCTGGTGATGATGCGCACGTTGCCGAGGCTGCGCAGCTTGCGCTGCAGGACTTCGTCGGCGCGCAGCTTGTCGTCGAACTCGATCAGGGTGACGTGCGAGACGATGCCGGCCAGGTCGATCGCCGCCTCGACGCCGGAGTTGCCGCCGCCGACCACCGCCACGCGCTTGCCCTTGAACAGCGGGCCGTCGCAGTGCGGGCAGTAGGCCACGCCCTTGTTGCGGTATTCGTTCTCGCCGGGCACGTTCATCTGCCGCCAGCGTGCGCCGGTGGACAGGATGACGGTGCGCGACTTCAGCACCGCGCCGTTGGCGAGCTTGACCTGCACCAGGCCATCGCTGCCGGCCGGGACCAGCGCTTCGGCACGCTGCAGGTTCATCACGTCCACGTCGTAGTGGCGCACGTGCTGTTCCAGCGCGGCGGCCATCTTCGGGCCTTCGGTCTCGGGCACGGAAATGAAGTTCTCGATCGCCATGGTGTCCAGCACCTGGCCGCCGAAACGCTCGGCCGCCACGCCGGTGCGGATGCCCTTGCGCGCGGCATAGACCGCCGCGGCCGCGCCGGCCGGGCCGCCGCCGACCACGAGCACGTCGAACGGCGAGCGCGCGTTGATCTTCTCGGCATCGCGCTTGCCGGCATTGGTGTCGAGCCTGGCGACGATCTGTTCCAGGTTCATGCGGCCCTGGTCGAACACCTGGCCGTTGAGGAACACGGTCGGCACCGACATGACCTGGCGCGACTCGACCTCGTCCTGGAACAGCGCCCCGTCGATGGCCACGTGCTTGATGTTCGGGTTCAGCACCGCGGCCAGGTTCAGCGCCTGGACCACGTCCGGGCAGTTCTGGCACGACAGCGAGAAGTAGGTTTCGAAGCGGTACTCGCCCTCGAGGTTCTGCACCTGCTCGATCAGCTCCGGCGCCGCCTTGGACGGGTGGCCGCCGACCTGCAGCAGGGCCAGCACCAGCGAGGTGAACTCATGGCCCATCGGCAGGCCGGCGAAGGTGAGCGAGATGTCGTGGCCCGGGCTGCCCAGGCTGAAGCTCGGCTTGCGGGCGTCGGCATCGCGGCGCACTTCCAGGCCGATCACGTTGCTCAGCGCCTTGATCTCGTTGAGCAGCTCGAGCATTTCCTGCGACTTCTCGCCGTCATCGACCTGGGCGGTGATGTGGATCGGGCGGGTCAGGCGCTCGAGGTAACCCCTGAGCTGGGTCTGCAGATTGGTGTCCAACATCGGATCAGGCTCCTGTCGATCGGCAAGGGGAGGGCATGGCGTCGATGCCGCAGGGCATACGCCAACGTGGGGGAGGGGGTGAACCGCAACCGGCGCGACGCCGGCGGGCGGGAGAGAGGGCGCCGTGCCGGCGCGCACCGGTTCCGGTTCACCCCCGTCCCTGCGGCGCAGGGACGAGGATGCAGGTCTGGCTTAGATCTTGCCGACCAGGTCCAGCGACGGAGCGAGGGTCTTCTCGCCTTCCTTCCACTTGGCCGGGCAGACCTCGCCCGGGTGGGCGGCGACGTACAGGGCGGCCTTGACCTTGCGCAGCAGCTCCTTGGCGTCACGGCCGATGCCCTCGGCGGTGATTTCCACGGCCTGGATGACGCCGGCCGGGTCGATGATGAAGGTGCCGCGGTCGGCCAGGCCGACGCCCGGACGCATCACTTCGAAGTTGTTGGTGATGGTGCCGGTCGGGTCGCCAATCATCGCGTACTTGATCTTGCCGATCGCCGCCGAGGTGTCGTGCCAGGCCTTGTGCGAGAAGTGGGTGTCGGTCGAGACCGAGTAGATCTCCACGCCCAGCTTCTGGAACTCGGCGTAGTTGTCGGCCAGGTCTTCCAGCTCGGTCGGGCACACGAAGGTGAAATCGGCCGGGTAGAACACCACCACGGACCACTTGCCCTTCAGGTTGGCGTCGGAGACTTCGATGAATTCACCATTCTGGTAGGCGGTGGCCTTGAACGGCTTGATTTCGGTGTTGATCACGGACATTGAACTTCCTCTTTGTTGCCAATGGTCTGGGGGAGTGGAACGTGGGCCATCTTAGGCAGGATCGATAGATTGCTCAAATCGATTGATGGAATTGGATAGATAGGTTTTGCCTATCGGAATCAGGGGGCTGCCTTATCCAAGGGGCGGACGTGCACCGCCCTCAAGGGATAATGGCGACTTCCTGTTTCCCAAGAGTGACCTGATGTCGCACCTGCCCGAGGCGCTGCTGCGCGAAGCGATCGAGCGCATTGATCGCGCCGACGCCGAGGCCCTGCTGCTTCATGCCCTGGGCCGGGATCGGGCGTGGCTGTTCGCGCATGGCCGTGATCCGGTGGCCGGGCCCGTGGCGGCGGCGTTCCGGGCGCTGGTGGCCCGGCGGGCGAACGGGGAGCCGGTGGCCTACCTGACCGGCCGGCGCGGGTTCTGGACGCTGGACCTGGCGGTCGGCCCGGCGACGCTGATTCCGCGGCCGGAAACCGAACTGCTGGTCGAGCTGGCGCTGGCGCGGCTGGACGCCGCCCCCCGCCACGTGGCCGACCTGGGCACCGGCAGCGGCGCGATCGCGCTGGCGCTCGCCAGCGAGCGGCCGGCCGCGCGGGTCGTCGCCACCGATTCCAGCGCCGCGGCGCTGGCGGTCGCGCGCGCGAATGCCACCAGCCATGGCCTGGGCAACGTCGAATTCCGCCACGGCCCCTGGTGGGCGCCGCTGGCCGGCGAGCGTTTCGACCTGGTGGCCTCCAACCCGCCGTACATCGCCGCCGCCGACCCGCATCTGGACCAGGGCGACCTGCGTTTCGAGCCGGCCAGCGCGCTGGCCTCCGGCGCCGATGGGCTGGATGACATCCGCCGGATCATCGCCGGCGCACCCGACCACCTGCACCCCGGTGGCTGGCTGCTGCTGGAGCATGGCTGGGACCAGGGCCCGGCGGTGGCCAAGCTGCTGCGCGAGCGCGGTTTCGAGGCGGTCGAAACCATGCAGGACCTTGAAGCGCGCGATCGCACCAGCCTGGGCCGCTGGCCGGGCTGAGCGCCGTGGCGGGCCTGCCCTTGCGGGGCAGGCGGGTAGAATCCGGGTTTTCCGTCGTGGATGGACTCGCAATGCGCACGCTGTATCCGGAGATCGAACCCTTTGCCACCGGCACGCTGAAGGTCGACGACCGCCACACGCTGTACTTCGAACAGTGCGGCAACCCGGACGGCAAGCCCGTGGTCCTGCTGCACGGCGGTCCCGGCGGCGGCATCAGCGCCAAGATGCGTCGTTTCCATGATCCGGCGAAGTACCACATCATCCTGTTCGACCAGCGCGGGTCCGGTCGCTCCACGCCGCATGCCGACCTGGTCGACAACACTACCTGGGACCTGGTCGCCGACATCGAGAAGCTGCGCGGCAAGCTCGGCATCGAGCGCTGGCAGGTGTTCGGCGGCAGCTGGGGCTCGACCCTGGCACTGGCCTACGCGCAGAAGCATCCGCAGCAGGTCACCGAGCTGGTGCTGCGCGGCATCTTCATGCTGCGCCGCTGGGAGCTGGAGTGGTTCTACCAGGAGGGCGCCAACCGCCTGTTCCCCGATGCCTGGGAGCACTACATCGCGGCGATCCCGCCGGTAGAGCGGCATGACCTGATCTCGGCCTTCCACCGCCGCCTGACCAGCGAGGACGAAGCCACGCGGCTGGCCGCCGCGCGCGCCTGGAGCGTGTGGGAGGGCGCCACCAGCTTCCTGCACGTGGACGCGGATTTCGTCAGTGGCCACGAGGATGCCGCCTTCGCGCTGGCGTTCGCCCGCATCGAGAACCACTACTTCGTCAATGGCGGCTTCTTCGAGGTCGACGACCAGCTGCTGCGCGACGCGCACCGCATCGCCGACATTCCCGGCGTGATCGTGCACGGACGCTACGACGTGGTGTGCCCGGTGCAGAACGCCTGGGACCTGCACAAGGCCTGGCCGAAGGCGCAGCTGGAGATCACCCCGGCCTCGGGCCACTCGGCGTTCGAGGCCGAGAACGTCGACGCGCTGGTGCGCGCGACCGACCGCTTCGCCTGACGGGCGCCACGGCCGGCCTGTACGGTCGCCCAGCGCCGGCACTGCTGTGTCGGCGCTGGCAAACGGCGGCGGGCACGGCTGCCTAGTATCCGGGGGTCCCGCAGGAGACCCCGCCGTGCCTTTTCCCCATCGTCGCTGGCTGTGGCTGGCGCTGTTGCCCTTCGTCGGCCCGGTAGCGGCCCAGCAGGTCGCATCCGAAGCGCCGCAGGCCTGGCAGGCCGATGCCAAGGCGAACAAGCAGGCGCAGAAGGCTGCCGAGACCGCCGCCGAGGCTGCGGCACCGCCGCCGAAGCGCATGCGGCAGGACGGCAAGGGCCCGCCGGAAGGTGGCCGGGGTGCCGGGGGCGGACCTCCCGGTGGTGGGATGGGCGGTCGCGGCGGCGAAGACGGCCCTCCGGGAGGCGGCATGGAAGGCGGTGGCCACGGCGGTGGGCCGGGTGGACATGGCCGCCATGGCAAGCATGGCGGCTCTGGTGGCGAGGGCGGCGGTCGTGGATCACCGGCGGCGATGCTGCGCCCGGAGATGGATTTCGCCGCGCCGCTGAAGGACACCCTGATCCTGTACCGCAGCCGCGAGGCGGTGGTGTTCGGCCGCAGCAAGTCGCCGGACGTGGTGATGCTGCCGCTGGACGGCACGCCGGTCACCGTCGCCCCCGGCGTGCAGGCTTCGCTGCACGAGGATGCGCAGGGGCTGCGGGTGGAAGTCGCCACCAGCAACGCGATCCATGTCACCTATCGCTATGCTGCCGATCCGTCCGGCGAACTGCGCGTGGCTGTGCATGCGGAAGGTCCGGTGCCGCGCCCGGGCAGCCGCTTCGATGTCGAGCGGGTCTACCGGATCCCGTCGCCGTAGGTGGCAAGCCGGCGCCCCGGGGCGCTGCAGCCCCGCCCACCTTGCAGCCCCTTGTGGGGGCGGCTTCAGCCGCGACCGGAAGAAATCGCAACCAGGAAGTTGTCCGCCAGCCGATGCCGTCGGGGCTGAAGCCCCTCCCACAAGCAGCAGCCCCTCCCACAACAGTGCGGGACAGCTCCCCTGTGGGGACCGGCGCCAGGTGCCTGGTGCCCTCAGCCGCCCGGCGCCTACGTGTAGCGGCTGGCCAAAGGCGGCAGCAGCCGCGCCAGCCGCTGCGCCCACAGCGTCTGGCCGTCCTCGTCGGCGATCAGATCCTGGCGGATCTCCAGCTCGACATGCACCAGCCCGCGGCCTTCGCCGTAGACCGGCACCGCATAGTCGCTGGTGTCGCTGACCGCATAGGGCTCGTTGTCGCCCACCACCAGATCGCCCTCGGCGCGCAGCGCATCACGCAGCGCGTGCGCCAGGCGCGCATCGCGGTGGTAGAGCACGCCGGCGTGCCAGGGGCGGGCGATGCCGTTCATTGCCGGGGTGAAGCTGTGCATGGCCACCAGCAGGGTGGGTTGCGCGCGGGCCAGGCGCGCGTCCAGCTCGGCGACGATGCGGCCGTGGTAGGGCGCGAAGATCGCCTCGATGCGCTGCTGCCGCGCCGCGGTATCGAGCCCGCGGTTGCCCGGCACTTCAGTGCCGTCGCTGCGTTCGGCGATCAGCGTGGGCGAGGCGTGCGGGCGGTTGCAGTCGATCACCAGCCGCGAATACGTCTGGGTGATCGCCACCGCGTCCAGCGCGGTGGCCAGCCGCGTGGTGACGCCGGCGATGCCGATGTCCCAGCCGATGTGCCGGTCCAGCTCCGACTGCGGCAGCCCGAGGTTGTCCAGCACGCGCGGCACCCGCTGGCCGGCGTGGTCGGCGATCAGCAGCCAGGGCGAGCGGCCGGCGGGATTGTGTACCTGGAACGGCGCCGGCTCGTCGGCGCCCAGCAGCGGCGCGCTCGCGCGGGCGGCCTCAGCCACGGGGCGTGCCGTCCAGATGGTGCTCGATCATCCACAGCCCGGCCCACAGCTTGGCGTCCAGTTCGTAGCCCTGGCCCATCTTCTCCACCAGCCAGGCGGCGGCGCGCGCGCGCGGGATCTCGTGCACGGTGATGTCCTCGCTGTCGTCGCCACCGCCGGCGCCCACGCGGCTCAGGCCGGTGGCGCGGACGAAGGCGATCTTCTCGCTGCTGGCGCCCGAGGAGGTCGGGCCGATCATCAGCACCTCGGCATGCGCGGCGGTCCAGCCGGTTTCCTCCTCCAGCTCGCGTACCGCCGAGACCTCGATCGACTCGCCGGCATCGATGTCGCCGACCAGCCCGGCCGGCATCTCGATCGTGCGCGCCTGCAGCGGCACGCGGAACTGTTCGACGAACAGCACGTGGTCCTGCGGGGTGACGGCGATGATGATCGCGGCCAGGCCGCCGGCGTGCACGCGCTCGGAGTACTCCCAGGTGCCGCGCACGACCATGCGCTGGTACTTGCCCTCGTAGACGACCTTCGGTTCTGCGGTGTTCGGGGTCATGGGAAAGCGGAATCCATCGGTTGCGGTAACGGGATGCCGGCGGCCTCGTGGAGGCGGCGGCGGGTGATCGGGCCGAAGCGCAGCGCCTCGCACAGGCCGGCGAGGACGTCGCCGTCACCGGCGGCGCGGGCGAATCCGGCCGGCGGCAGGTCCAGCGGTGCGTCGAGCGCGATGGTGGTCAGCTGGCGCCAGAGCAGGGCGTGTTCGCGCTGCTCGCGCAGCCGCGTGGCCATCTGCGCGGCGCCGCGCAGGCGCAGGAACGGCACCTCGTCGATGCGGGCCAGCAGCGCGTCCAGGCTGCCGAAATGCGCCAGCAGCACCGCCGCCGACTTGGTGCCGATGCCGGTCACGCCGGGGATGTTGTCGATGGCATCGCCACACAGGGCCAGGTAGTCGGCGATCTGGTGCGCGTGCACGCCGTGCCGCGCCTTGACCCCGTCCATGCCCCAGCGCAGGCCGCGGGCGAAGTCCCACTGCTCGTCGTGGGTGGACAGCAGCTGCGAGAGATCCTTGTCGGCGGAGATGATCACCCCGCGGAAACCCTGCGGCCGCGCCGCGTGCAGGGCGCTGCCGATCAGGTCGTCGGCTTCGTAGTGGTGGTGCGCCAGCACCGCCAGGCCGAGCGCGGCGGCCAGCGCCTTGCAGTGGGCGAACTGCCGGCGCAGCTCGTCCGGGGCCGGTTCGCGGTTGCCCTTGTAGCCAGGATAGATGCCATGGCGGAAGCAGCTGTCCAGCGCCTCGTCGAAGGCGACCACGACGTGGCCGGGACGCTCGCGCTCGAGCAGGTCGAGCAGGAAGCGGGCGAAGCCGTGGACGGCATTGGTCGGCCAGCCCTGGGCGTCGCGGAACTCGTCGGGCATCGAATGCCAGGCCCGGAACACATACAGGCTGGCGTCGACCAGGTGCAGCGTCCGCGCCGGGGCCGGTAAAGACGGCGCCGTCACGGCCGATGGGACGGAATGATTCATGGCGTCCAGTCTTGCAGCAGCGTAGCCGGATCCGGCCGCTCACGCTCGGGCGCGTCCAGCAGGGGGGTGCCGATATGCACGAAACCGACGATGCGTTCGTCCGCAGCCAGTCCCAGCCGGGTGGCGACCACCGGGTCGTAGGCCATCCACGCGGTCAGCCACTGCGCGCCGAAGCCGAACGCCTGGGCGGCCTGCAGCAGGGCGAAGCAGACGCAGCCTGCGCTCAGCAGCTGCTCCTGCACCGGCACCTTGTGGCCGGGGTCCAGGCGGGCGATGACGGTCACCACCAGCGGCGCGAAACTGAACCGTTGCCGATCCTTCTCGATCGCCGCCTCGGGCGCGCCGGGATCGCGCTCGCGGCTGCGCGCGGCGAGGAATTCGCCCAGCGCCAGCCGCGCCGGCCCGGCGATGCGCAGGAAGCGGAACGGCACCAGCTTGCCGTGGTCGGGCACGCGCACGGCCGAGCGCAGCATCCGCATCAGGGTGGCCTCGTCGGGACCGGGCTCGCCCAGTTGCCGGGAGGGGGTGGAGCGGCGCTCGTCAAGCGCCTGCAACGAATAAAGTGTGTGCATAATCCCACTTTGAAACCGCAATGGCCCAATTATAGACGGCCATCGGTTACCGCCATCGGGGGACAGCGGCAGCCGGCTGGCGCGCGGGTGGCCCCATGGAACGTCGTTCCCATCGTGCCCGTGGTCCCGCTGTCATGACGATTTCCGTGCCGCTCGACGAGCTCCCCACCCGCAACCCGCAGTTGCTGGACCGCGTCCGCGACGCGGTGCTGGTGCCGCTGGCCACGGCTTTCACCGAGGTCCAGGGCGTGCTCTCCGAGGCGCTGTTCCGCCAGGCCGAACGCTCGTCCGCCGGCCAGGCCGATTACTTCGAGGCGATCGAACTGCTGCGCCGCCAGCGCGATCCGATCACCGCCGCTTTCCGTGGCCACCTGGCCAAAGCCTGGCAGGCGCTGGAGGGCGGTCGGCCGATGTCGGTAGAGCGGACCCTGGCCAAGTCCTCGCAGGACCTGTCGCTGGTGCCCGAGCACGAGCTGGACGTGCGCCTGGCGGTACGCAACCTGGCCGGCTCGCTGCAGCACCGCTGGCGGCCGGAACTGATGCGGCTCAACCGCTACCTCGGCTTCATCGCCGGCGGCCTGCGCATCGAGGCCGACAACAACCCGTTCGGCCCCGAGCACCTGGGCGCGGCCGTGCATGCCGCCTTCCAGGGCGTGCCGCTGGCGCCGCGCGTGCACCTGGCCATCATCAAGGTCTGCGAGCAGCAGCTGGGCGAGCGCGTCGGCGGCCTGTATGCCGACCTGGAGCGCTCGCTGGCCGAGGTCACCCGCCTGCGCGACCTGCCGGCTGCGCGTGCGCGCCGCCAGGCCATTCCCCGCGAAGGCGACGCCGACAGCGGCGGCGCGCCGGACTGGATCGCGCGTTTCTTCGCCGACTGGAACGGTGCGCGGACTCCGTTGGCCGCGGCCATCGCCATCGACGTGCATGCGCGCGAGGAGCATGACGTCCTGCCGCCGGGCCTGCGCCAGTTGCTGCAGCAGGCGCGCGGCGACCAGGACGCGCCACTGCCCCGGCAGCTGTCGCCGCGCGAGCTGCTGTCGGTGCTGTCGCTGCTGCAGACCACGCCCGGGGCCGGTTTCGACGCCATCGACGCCGGCGGGAAGGGACTGCCGCGCGGCTTGCGCCGCGAGGTGCTGGCCACGGCCGGCGCGCTCGGCATCGACATGGGCCAGACCGGGCTGGCCCCGGCCGATGCCGACACCCTGGACCTGGTCGGCCTGCTGTTCGAGGCGATCCTGCGCGAGAGCCTGCTGCAGCCGTGGCAACGCGCGCTGCTCGGCCAGCTGCTGGTGCCGATCGCCAAGGTCGCGGTGCTGGATGCGCGCCTGTTCGTGCGCGATACGCATCCGGCCCGCCGCCTGCTGAACCTGCTCGCCGATGCCTGCGACGGCAACAGCGGCGAGACCGCCCCCGAGCAGGCGCTGCTGGCCCAGGTGCAGGCGGCAGTGGAGGAGATCGTCCGCGATTTCGACGAACACCTGGCGGTGTTCCTGTCGCTGGAAGCCGAGTTCGGCGCCAGCTACGAGCAGTACCGGCGCCGCGTCGAGATCGCCGAGCGCCGCGCCAACGAACTGCAGCGGGCCGAGGAGCGCCGCGAGCGCGCCCGTGACCTGGCCCGCGCCGCGCTGGCTGCGCGCCTGCGCGGCGAGGAGCCGCTGCCGCCGGTGCTGGAGCATTTCCTTGCCCGCGCCTGGCGCCAGCATGTCGAGCAGGCAGCCCTGCGCGGCGACGGTGGCGGTCCGGCGCTGGACGCCGCGCTGGCCCTGGGCGACGCGGTGCTCGCGCAATGGGCGCGCGCGCGGCAGTCAGCCGCGCCGGCCGAGGGCTGGCTGGCAGCCGAGCGCCCGGCGCTGTTGCAGCTGTTCGGCCAGTGCGGGCTGAGCGCCGCCGACTCCGAGGCCGCCTGCGCCGGGCTGGTGCGCGCGCTCGACCAGGCCAGGCAGGCCTCGCCCCCCGCGCCGGCGGCATTGCCGCTGCCGGTGCTGCCCGAACCGGTCGAAGCCGATGGCGACGCGCTGACGCCGATGCTCGACGCGCACGCCGGGGCCGAGTTCGACCGGGTCACCGCCGGCTACTTCCGGGTCCTGCCGGTCGGCACCTGGCTGGAGTTCATCGACCGCGACGGACGGATCCAGCCCGGCAAGCTGTCGTGGATCAGCCCGATCTCCGGCCGGCTGATGTTCGTCAACCGCCGCGGCGGCCGGTTGTGCCTGGCCTCGGCCGAGGAGCTGGCGATGATGGTCTGGCTCGACCGCCTGCGCCTGCACCGCGAACAGGACGCCTTCTACAGCGCCATGCAGGGCGTGGTGGACGGCCTGGACGGCGGCCGCAGCGTGGCCTGAACGCTCCGCCACGCGGGGCCCGCGCGCCGCCCACGGCGCCGCGGGCGCGCTACGATGTGCTGCCCTGCACCAGGATTGAAAATGCGGATTGGATCACTTTCGCGTTGCCTCCGCCCCGCCTACCATTCGTGGGCGGAAACAGGGGCCGCGTCTGTCGTTCACACCGCCATCCTCATCAGCACGCCTGCAAGGGCGGGGAGCCTTTGCGCATGATGTCCAACCCCAGCCCGCTGGGTCACCCCGGGCGTGACCCGCGTTTGCTCGCGCAATCGCGGGACGCGTTCCTGCCCGCGTTGTCGCAGGCGTTCGCCGCAGCCGTGGCGCGCTTCGACGACGTGCTGTTCGATCGCGCGGAAACTGCCGGTGCCTCGCAGCTGGTGTTCCTGGACGGCATGCGCGAGCTGCGCCGCCGCCGCGAGGAAATCGTCGAGCGCTTCCGCGGCCAGATCGCGCTGGCCTGGCAGTCGCTTGAGCAGGGCGAACCGCAGTCCGCCGAGGTGGTGCTGTCCGGCCAGGCCGCGCAGGGGGCCGGCCTGAGCCTGGTGCCCGAACACGAACTGGAATCGCGCCTGGCCGTGCGCAACCTCGCCAGCGTCCTGCTGCGGGAATGGAAGCAGGTCCTGGCGCATATCGACCGCCGCCTGGGCTGGATCGCCGGCGGCATGGAACTGGGCGCGGACACCAATCCGATCGGCCCGGAACACATCGGCGTGGCGATCCACGAGGCCTTCGCCACCAGCGACCTGGCGCCGGAAGTGCGCCTGGTGCTGATCAAGCTGTGCGAACGCGACCTGGCCGAGCCGATCGGCCGCCTGTACGCGCAGCTCGACGACCTGCTGGCCAAGGCCGGCGTGATGCCGGAGATTTCCCGCCCGCGCACCCCGCAGCGCGCGCCGCAGCGGCCGGTCGAGGATGCCTTCGTCGAGGAGGAGTTCGACGAGCAGCATGCCCCGGCCTGGGCCAACCGTTTCGTCAGCCGCTGGGCGCAGAGCCGTGGCCGCATGCAGGCCGCCCAGCGCGGCCGCGAGGACGGCGACGGTGCCGAGGGCGGCGCCGATTTCGCCGGCGGCAACCAGGGCATGCTGCTGGAAGCCCTGCACGAACTGCTGCAGCAGACCCGCAACGTCCGCGACACCGCGACCTCGGCCGCCTCGGCGGCGGTGGGCCAGCAGCGGCCGCTGAGCCAGCGCGAGATGATGTCGGTGCTGTCGCTGCTGCAGGCCACGCCGAGCGCGACGCTGAGCGCGGCCCTCGGCGACGACGGCGAATCGCTGGCGCAGCGCCTCAAGAGCGAGGTGCTCTCCAGCGCCACGCGGCTGGGCGTGGACCCGGCCAGCGCCCGCCTGGACCCGATGGACGAGGACGCCATCGACCTGGTCGGCATGCTGTTCGACGTGATGCTCGACGAACGCGACCTGGAAGGGCGTTCGCGCGAACTGATGAGCCGGCTGGTGGTGCCGTTCGTCAAGGTCGCGCTGCTGGATCGGAAGATGTTCGTGCAGAAGACCCACCCGGCGCGCCGCCTGCTCAACTCGCTGGCCGAGGCCTGCGAGGGCAACGCCGGCGACAGCCCGGCCGAGCGCGTGCTGATGGGCAAGGTCGAGGAGATCGTCGAGCGCCTGGTCGCCGAGTTCAACGAGAACCTGGCGATCTTCCTCACCCTGGAGGAAGAGTTCCGCGACTTCCTCGCCCAGCACCGGCGCCGCATCGAGATCGCCGAGCGCCGCGCCGCCGAAACCCAGCGCGGCCAGGAGAAGCTGGAGCTGGCGCGCAGCCGTGCCCAGCTCGAGATGGAAATGCGCACGAACGTGTCCGGCCTGCCGCAGGCGGTGGAAGATTTCCTGCGCCAGCCCTGGCTGCACCACGTGACGATGTCGATCCTGCGCGACGGCGAGGACGGCGCGGCCTTCACCGAAGCGCTGGCGCTGGCCGATGGCGTGCTGGAGGAGCTGGCCGAGGCGCGCCGGCAGATCGTCGGCAAGCCCTGGCTGCAGGCCTGGGAGCCGGCGCTGCAGAAGGTGTTCGCCAGCGTCGGCCTGCACGGCGACTCGTCGCTGGTGGCGATCGGCGCCCTGCACGACACGCTGCAGGCAGTGGCCGAGGCGCGCCCGGAACTGGAGAAGCCGCTGCCCGAGCTGCCGCAGGTCAGCCTGCCGCAGCCGCCGGTGGCCGAGGCCGCCGCCGTCGAGCTGGGCGCCGATCCGGCCCTGGAGGATTTCGACAACGCCGACGCCGACCGTTTCCGCGGCATGGCGATCGGCACCTGGCTGGATTTCGTCGACAAGGACGGCAAGGTGCAGGCCGGCAAGCTCTCGTGGGTCAGCCCGATCTCCTCGCGCCTGCTGTTCGTCAACCGCCGCGGCGTGCGTTTCTGCGTCGCCTCGCCGGAGGAACTGGCGGTGATGGTGCGCCTGGGCCGGTTGCGCGCGCACGTCAACGACGGCGCCTTCGACAGCGCGATGCAGGGCGTGATCGACCGCCTCGACCCGCAGACCAGCACCGTCCATTGATCCGCGTCGCCCGGCCCCAGCCGGGTGGCGTTTGCTAGGATCGGCGCGAGGCAATCACTGGCAAGGGGATGGCATGGCCGTGCAGGTGCGGGTGCTGAAGGAACACGCCGGAGGCGAGCGCCGCGTGGCGGCGACGCCGGAAACGGTGAAGAAACTCCTCGCGCTCGGCGCGCAGGTGAGCATCGAGCCCGGCGCCGGCAGCGCGGCCGGGTTCACCGACGACAGCTATCTGCAGGCCGGCGCCACCCTGGCCGCGCCCGACGGCCTGCCTGGCGCGGCGCTGGTCCTGTGCGTGCAGGCGCCGGAGGTGTCCAGGCTGCGCGAACTGGCCACCGGCGCGGTGCTGGTCGGGCTGCTGCAGCCCGAGTCCGATCCGCTGCGGGCCGAGGCCCTGCGCGCCAACGGGCGCATCGTCTTCCCGCTGGAACGGCTGCCGCGCACCACCCGCGCGCAGGCCATGGACGTGCTCAGCTCGCAGGCCGGCATGGCCGGCTACAAGGCGGCGCTGATCGCCGCCGAACTGGCGCCGCGCTTCTTCCCGATGCTGACCACCGCCGCCGGCACCATCCGGCCGTCGAAGGTGCTGGTGGTCGGCGCGGGCGTTGCCGGCCTGCAGGCCATCGCCACCGCGCGCCGGCTCGGCGCCCAGGTCGAGGGCTTCGACGTGCGGCCGGAAACCCGCGAGCAGATCGAATCGCTGGGCGCGCGCTTCCTCGACCTCGGCGTCAGCGCCGCGGGCGAGGGCGGCTACGCGCGCGCGCTGAGCGAGGAAGAACGCGCCGAGCAGCAGCGCCGGCTGGCCGAACACCTGCGCGGCGTGGACGTGGTGATCTGCACCGCCGCCGTACCCGGGCGGCCTGCGCCGAAGATCATCAGCGCCGACATGGTCTCCGGCATGAAGCCGGGCAGCGTGATCGTCGATCTGGCTGCCGAGACCGGCGGCAACTGTGCGCTGACCCGGCCGGGCGAGACCTTCGCCGAACAAGGCGTGACCGTCGCCGGCCCGCTCAACCTGGCCAGCCTCGGCGCGGTTCACACCAGCGAGATGTTCGCCCGCAACGTGCTCAACTTCGTCACCCTGTTCCTGCGCGAGGGCGAGCTGGCGTTCGACTGGGAAGACGAACTGCTGGCGAAGACGCGCTGGTGCTAGCCGGCGGCAAGCGTGGCTTCAGTGGCCGCGGTCGCGGTCGCGGCTGCCGTCGTCGTGGGCGTCCACCCAGGCATCGCGCTGGGCCGGGGTCATCTTCTGCCAGCGCTGGCGCAGGTCGTCGCGCTGGGCCGGCTCGAGCCGCCTCATTTCCTCGAACAGCACCTGCGCCTGGCGGCGCTGCTGCGGCGACATGCGCTCGAAGCGGCGCATGCCGTCGGCGGCCTGGCGGCGCTGGTCCGGGGTCATCGACTGCCAGCGCTGGGCGTGGCGGTACATGCGCCCACGCTGGTCGGGCGCATCGTTCCAGCGCTGGCGCAGCGAGCCGATCATCAGCTCGCGTTGCTGCGCGGTGAGGTGGTCCCAGTCCGGCATCGGCGCGGACTCGCCCGGCGCCGGGGGCGGCAGCGGGTGCGGCGGCGGGGGAGCGGCCTGGGCGCAGGCCAGGCCGCTGGCGGCGGCCAGCAGGAGGGTCAGCAGCAGGCGGGTGCGCTTGTTCATGGCGTCTGCTCCATGGCCAGCGCGTTCTCCGAGCTGAGCCACACGTAGAGGTCGGGATTCTGGTCGAGGATCTCGTCACTGTCCTGGCTGGCGACCGCGGCGACCTGCTGCGCGGTGCCCGCCGGCGTGGGCGCGGTCCGGTTGAGCTGGATGCCCAGGCCGAGCGCGAGCAGCGCCGAACAGCTGGTGGCCAGCCACAGGCCGCGCCGGTGCAGCACCGGGCGCGTCTGCGCGGCGGCCTCGCGACGGGCGGCGCGCAGCCGCGCCAGCGTCGCCGGGTCCAGGCATTCCAGCGCCTGCCGGTGCAGCTGGCGGGCGCCGGCGTCGAAGTCGTGTTGTGGGCGATCGGCGGTGTTCACCGGAAATCCTCGAGTTGTTTCTGCAGGGCCTCGCGGGCCCGCGACAGGTGGGTCTTCACCGAACCCTCCGAACAGCCCATGACCCGGGCGGTGGTGGCGACATCCATGTCCTCGAGCACGCGCAGGGTGAAGGCTTCGCGCTGGCGTGCGGGCAGGCCGCGCAGGGCCTGCACCATCCGCGCATAGGCTTGGCGCTGCTCCTGGGTGTCGGCCGGGCCGGCGGCGCTGTCGGCCCAGTCGATGTCGGCGCCGTCTTCCCGCTCCACCGCCGGCGCCCAGAACTTCAGCCGGAAGCCGCGGCGGCGCTGCACGTCGATGATGCGGCTGCGCAGGATGCTCCAGAACAGCGGCGTCCATTCCGCGGCTGGTCGCTCGCGGTAGGCCAGCAGCTTGACCATGGCGTCCTGCACCGCGTCCAGGGCGTCCTCGCGATGGCGCAGCCCGGCCTCGGCGAAGCGGAACGCGCGCGGGCCGACGCCGGCCAGGAAGGCATCGAGCGAGGCCGGCGGGGCCGGCGCTTCGGTTTGCGGATCGAGAGGAGTGCCCACCAGCACAGCGTAGCTTCCCAGGGGGGATGCCTGGTCAACGCGTGGCCGGGCGATCGGTTGACCGGCCCGTTCCCTGTTCATACGCGGTTATGATGCGGGCCATCCCGGCACAGACGGAGTGGATGGACGATGGGCGACGGCTTCGTGGCGCTGTACATCTTCATGCTGGCGGCAATCGCCGGCCACGTGATCATCTCGCGGGTGCCGGTGATCCTGCATACCCCGCTGATGTCGGGGTCGAACTTCATTCACGGCATCGTCCTGATCGGCGCCATCGTCGTGCTCGGCCACGCCGACACCGCGCTGGAGAAGGCGCTGGGTTTCCTCGCCGTGCTGCTCGGTGCCGGCAACGCCGCCGGCGGCTACGTGGTGACCGAGCGCATGCTGGAGATGTTCAGGCCCAGCGCCCGCAACGGCCAGGGCGGCAAGCCGGGGGATCGCGCTTGAACGTGACCACGGTGGAACTGCTCGACTGGCTGGTCAAGGCCAGCTACCTGGTCGCCGCGACCCTGTTCCTGCTCGGCCTGCAGCGCATGGCCTCGCCGCTGACCGCGCGCAGCGGCATCCGCTGGGCGGGCATCGGCATGCTGCTGGCAACGGTGGCGACCTTCTTCCTGCCGGAGCTCCACAACATTCCGCTGATCCTGCTGGCGGTACTGATCGGCACCGGCGCGGCGTGGTGGTCGGCGAAGAAGGTCGCCATCACCGACATGCCGCAGATGGTCGCGCTCTACAACGGCATGGGCGGCGGCTCGGCGGCGGCGATCGGCGCGGTCGAGCTGCTGCGCTTTTCCTTCCTGGCGCGCCGCGACACCACGCACTGGAGCGAGACGGCGATCGCCGAGCTGGCCGCGCGCCAGCCCGGGGCGATCGTGATCGCGCTGGCGGTGATCGGTGCGGCGATCGGCGCGGTGTCGCTGTCCGGTTCGGTGATCGCCTGGGCCAAGCTCGACGGCCGGCTGGATCGTCGCGTCACCTTCCCCGGCCAGCAGGCGTTCAACCTGGCGGTCGCGCTGGCGGTGGTGGTGCTCGGCGCCTGGGCGGCGGTCTCGCTGCAGCCGCTGGCCATCGTCCTGTTCTTCGTCTGCGCGCTGGCGCTGGGCGTGCTGATGACGCTGCCGATCGGCGGCGCCGACATGCCGGTGGTGATCTCGCTGTACAACGCCTTCACCGGCCTTGCAGTGTCGTTTGAAGGCTACGTGCTGGGCAACGAGGCGCTGATCATCGCCGGCATGATGGTCGGTGCGGCCGGCATCCTGCTGACCCGGTTGATGGCCAAGGCGATGAACCGGCCGATCAGCGGCGTGCTGTTCTCCAACTTCGGCGGTGGCGGGCAGGGGCAGGCGATCGAGGGGTCGCAGAAGCCGATCGAGGCGGCCGACGCGGCGGCGATGATGGCCTACGCCGAGCGCGTGGTCATCGTGCCCGGCTACGGCATGGCCGTGGCGCAGGCGCAGCACAAGATCTGGGAACTGGCGCAGCGGCTGATCGCGCGCGGGGTGAAGGTCAAGTTCGCGATCCACCCCGTCGCCGGGCGCATGCCCGGGCACATGAACGTGCTGCTGGCCGAGGCCGGCGTGCCCTACGACCTCATCGCGGACATGGACGACATCAACCCGGAGTTCGCCAGCACCGACGTGTCGCTGGTGATCGGCGCCAACGACGTGGTCAACCCGGTCGCCAAGACCGATCCAACCAGCCCGATCTACGGCATGCCGATCCTGGACGTGGTGGATTCCAGGCACGTCATCGTGATCAAGCGCGGCAAGGGCACGGGCTTTGCCGGGATCGAGAACGCGCTGTTCTACGCCGACAACACGCGGATGCTCTACGGCGATGGCGCCGAGGCGGCGGGGGCGCTGGTGAGCGAGCTCAAGGCGCTTGAGGGCGGCGGGCACTGACGCCCGCGCTGCCTGCGGGAGCGGATTGGGCGGCTGTCGAACGCCCTCTTTTTTGGGCTGCTGGTGAAGCGGGGCGCCCGCGTTCGCGGGCTGTATTGGGGTTTGTTGAGGGCGCGCCTCGGGTTGCGGAGGCTTGGCTCTGGCTTGCGTCGTGGAGCGCCGCCCCGACGGGTATGTGCGCGTCGGTTTCGGCAGACGTCCATGTCGTGACGAAACCGAACGTTGCACATCCATGTGCAACTCGCGCACATACCCGCCGAGGCGGCACCCGGCGCTTTTATTTCCCCATTCTTCAGGGGCGCGCCGGGGAGGGGGAAGAGAAGAGCAAGAGCGTGCATTCCCTAGGGCGCGCTGCTACGAGCGAGTTCGCAGCTCCGCTGGCGATTGCACTGTGGGAGCGGCTTCAGCCGCGACGCGAGGTCCAGCAGGTCGCGGCTGAAGCCGCTCCTACAGTGCAATTGCAGTCGAAGCCGCGAGCCCGACGATCGCTGTGACCGTCGGCAACGCGCGCTCTTGCTCCTGCTCTTCTCCCCCACCCTCCCGGCGCGCCCCTGAAGAATGGGAACAACAAAAGCGCCAAGCCCCGTCCCGGCGGGGGTGGGGTCGAGCGGCACAGGGATGTGCCGCGCTCGGGGTGTCGGACAGGACGTCCGTTGCCCCGACGACCCCACCCCCGGTGGGATGGGGCCCCTAACGTAAGTCAGAGCCAACCGTCCGCACCACCGAGGCGCGCCCTCATAAACCCCCAATACAGCCCGCGAAAGCGGGCGCCCCGCTTCTATCGGAAGCCCAACGCCACCAAAAGACCCAGGCCAGAATCGCCTAGCGTGCGGCAAACCACGCCACGACGAGCCCCGCCACCATGCAGGCCAGGTCGAACCCGGTATTGGCCAGCGACAGCAGCTGCCAGGCCAGGCGCGGGCCCATGCGCAGGGCCGAGGCCAGCACGTCCAGGCCCATCACCATGCCGATCTGCGCCGAGGCGATCGCCCATTGGCTGGCCACGATGACCAGCCCCGTCGCCACCGTCGCCAGCAGCGCCCGCGCCCGGCCCGGGCGGAACGTGCCCAAGCGCAACATGAATGCGGACTCGACTGCCACCAGCAGCGCCATCCAGCCCGCCTGGGCGCCCGTGGACAGCGCCACCAGCAGCCACGCGATCAGGGCGGTCAGGCATCCCAGCAACAGGAGCAGGGGCCAGAGCCAGTGGACGGTTCCGGCGGATGCGGTCTTGGTTGCCATCGGGGATTCCTGGTATCGCCCTACAGGATAAGGCCTGCAGGCCCCTCCGCCATGCCCGGAGGTCATGCCCGCCACCGGCGCGACAGCGCATTCCGTCCACCATGGTGGGCGGGGGTCGAAATAGACCCTAAAATGTACGACTTCTCCTACCCGGGCCCCCGCCCCAGTTCCCCCGCATGTATTCCCGCAGCAGTGAACCCGTCCAGTTCGAACGCGACTGCGAGGCCGTCATGGTCCCGCAGGGCGATTCGGTGACCCTGCCGGCCGGCAGCTATGGCTACATAACCCAGGCCCTGGGCGGCAGCTATACCGTCTTCGTCGAGGGCAACCTGTTCCGCATCGCCGGCAAGGATGGCGACGCCATCGGCAAGGAGCCGCCGCCGGGCCTGGAACTGCCCGACAACGCCAGCGACAGCGAGGTCGAGGCCATGGTCTGGCAGCAGCTGCGGACCTGTTTCGACCCGGAAATCCCGTTCAACATCGTCGACCTGGGCCTGGTCTACGAGGCGGCGATCAAGCACCGCGAGGACGGCCAGCGGCTGGTCGAGGTCAAGATGACCCTGACCGCGCCGGGCTGCGGCATGGGCGAGATCCTGGTCGACGACGTGCGCAGCAAGCTGGAGATGATCCCCACCATCGCCGAGGCCGACGTGGACCTGGTGTTCGATCCGCCGTGGGGCCGGCATATGATGTCCGAGGCCGCCCGGCTCGAAACCGGGATGCTCTGAAGGCCGCCGCGCCCCAAGCGCGCGGCCTGGCGTCCGCCCCCACGGCGCCGCCCGTCATCCGCAACCGCAAGGAATCCCAGGTGTCCGTTCCCACGACTTTCCGCGTCACCCGCTCCCCGTCGCCGCGCACCGCCGAGCAGCGCGAGGCCATCCTCGCCGCGCCGGGCTTCGGCAACCACTTCACCGACCACATGGTCGCGATCGAATACGACAAGGAGCATGGCTGGCACGATGCCGAAGTGCGTCCCTACGGCCCGCTGCAGCTTGATCCGGCCGCCGCGGTGCTGCATTACGGCCAGGAGATCTTCGAGGGCATCAAGGCCTACCGCCATGCCGACGGCTCGATCTGGACCTTCCGCCCGGAAGCCAATGGTGCGCGCCTGCAGCGCTCGGCGCGCCGCCTGGCGATGCCGGAACTGCCGGTTGAGCTGTTCGTCGAATCGCTGCGCCAGCTGGTCGCGGTGGACCATGACTGGGTGTCGGGCGTGGGCGAGAACAGCCTGTACTTCCGTCCCTTCATGATCGCCAACGAGGCCTTCCTCGGCGTGCGCGCCGCGCAGAAGGCCGGCTACTACGTGATCGCCAGCCCGGCCGGCCCGTACTTCGCCAAGGGCGTGGCGCCGGTGTCGATCTGGCTGTCCACCGACTACGCGCGCGCGGCCAAGGGCGGCACCGGCGCGGCCAAGTGCGGCGGCAACTACGCCGCCTCGCTGCTGCCGCAGCAGCAGGCCTATGCGCAGGGCTGCTCGCAGGTGCTGTTCCTCGACCCGGTCGAGGGCAGGTACATCGAGGAACTCGGCGGCATGAACGTGTTCCTGGTCTACCGCAACGGCAAGATCGTGACGCCGGCGCTTTCGGGCAGCATCCTTGAGGGCATCACCCGCGAGAGCATCCTGCAGCTGGCCCGCGACCGTGGCCTGCAGGTCGAGGAGCGCAAGGTCTCGATCGACGAGTGGAAGCAGGGCGTGGCTTCGGGCGAGATCAGCGAGGTGTTCGCCTGCGGCACCGCCGCGGTGATCACCCCGATCGGCGAGCTCAAGGGCGAAGGCTTCTCGGTCGGCGACATCAACGCGCCGGCCGGCGAGGTGACCATGTCGCTGCGCAAGGAGCTGACCGACATCCAGTACGGGCGCCAGCCCGACCGCCACGGCTGGCTGGTGAAGCTGGCCTGACGGTCCGCCCGGCACTGGCAGCAGCACGAAGCCCCGCAGCGATGCGGGGCTTCTGCATTTCGGGAGGCGCGCGTTGCTGCCTGTGTCGCCGCCAAGCGCCCGGCAAAGTCTTCGAAGATTCCATCGGCGGCATGTCCGCTTGCGCGCCGTCACGAAGCGGATCATCGATGCCGATCCTGCGTTGTCGCATCGCGTCGCGCTCCCTAGCGTCGCGGCATCTCCCTTTCCGGATGCATGTCGATGTCGCCGTTCCCATCCCCGATCCGCCCACGCGCCGTGCTGTTTGCCGCGGCTGCCTTCCTGTCCGGCCTGTCGAACGCCCGCGCCGGCGAGGCGCACCTGGAGGCGCTGGCCAGCGCGCCCAGCCATGACCGTTTCATCGTGACCTGGCGCGACGGTCCGGCGCGCCTGCAGATGGCCGCCGGCGCGCGCGACCCGCTGGCCGCCGCCGCCGCCGCGGTGCCCGCGCGCCAGGGCGCGGCCCTGCAGCTGCAGCGCGTACGCACGCTGGCGCTGGGGCCGGAGGTTGTCGCCAGCAGCCGCGCGCTCGACCGCGTCGAGGCCGGGATCCTGATGCGCAGCCTGGCCGACGATCCGGCGGTGCTGCGGGTGGAAGTCGACCAGCGCCTGGCCCCGGCGCGGGTGCCGAACGATCCGCGTTTCTCCTCGCAGTGGCAGTTCAAGCAGGGCGCCGTCGGCATCAACATCCAGCCGGCCTGGGACGTGACCGGCGGCGCCGGGACCGTGGTGGCGATCATCGATACCGGCGTGCGCCCCCACCCGGACCTGGTCGCCAACCTGCTGCCCGGCTACGACTTCATCACCGATCCGGTATCGGCCGGCGATGGCGACGGCCGCGATGGCAACGCCGACGACGAAGGCGACTGGACCCGCGAGGGCGAATGCAGCGCATGGACCCCGTCCAGCTATTCGAGCTGGCATGGCACCCAGGTGGCCGGCGTCGCCGGCGCGCGCGCCGACAACCGCGAGGGCATTGCCGGTGTCGCCCACGAGGCACGCCTGCTGCCGGTGCGCGTGATGGGCAAGTGCGGCGCGCGCACCTCCGACGTGCTCGACGCCATTGTCTGGTCGGCTGGCGGCAACGTCCCCGGCGTGCCGACCAATTCGAATCCCGCCGAGGCGATCAACCTGTCGATGGCCGGCTGGGGCGACTGCTCGGCCAGCTACCGGCAGGCGATCGACAAGGCGGTCACGCTGGGCAGCACCGTGGTGGTGGCGGCGGGCAACCACTCCGGGCAGGTGGCCGATGCCGTGCCGGCCAACTGTCCGAACGTCGTCGCCGTGGCCGGCAGCAACTACATCGGCCGCCGGATGACGATGTCCAACCACGGCGCCGGCATCGACATCACCGCCCCGGGGCAGGACGTGGTCACCACGCGGGTCAGCGGCGCCACGACCGCCTATGGCACCCGTTACGAGGCCGGGCACGGCACCTCGCTGGCCGCCCCGCACGTGGCTGGCGTGGTCGCATTGATGCAGGCGGTGGCGAGCCGGCCGCTGACGCCGGCGCGCGTGGAGCAGATCCTCAAGCAGACCGCGCGGCCGATGCCGGTCGCCTGCCCGGAGGGCTGTGGCGCCGGCCTGCTTGACGCCGGTGCCGCGGTCGCCGCGGCGCGCGCCGAGGGCGGGCAGGTGGCGCCGCCGGTGGTGCCGCCGCGTTCGCTGGCCTTCACCGGTCTGGCGGCTGCGCGTGGCGCCGAGCTGACCTACGAGATCGATGTCCCGGCCGGACGCACCCTCAACGTGCGCATGAGCGGCGGCAGCGGCGATGCCGATCTCTACATCGCGCAGGGGCGTGCGCCCACCCGCAGCAGCTGGCTGTGCCGTCCGTATCGCATCGGCAACGAGGAAACCTGCACGATCACGCCCACCGTGGCCGGGCGCTACTACATCCAGATCCATGCCTACAGCGCGATCGGTGGCGTGTCGCTCAACGCCAGCTATTGATGGCAGGCGCTATTCGCTGATCGAGGCGGCGCTGGCGTGCAGCACGGCCAGCGCCGCCGCCGGGGCCAGTTCCAGCAGCAGGCCGCGCTGGCCGGCGTTGATGTAGGCGCTGGCGGCGTCGAGCGCGTCGCGCTCGATCCACACCGGCACCGGCCGCTGCTGGGCGAATGGACTGATCCCGCCGACCTTGTAGCCGCTGCGGCGCTCGGCCTCGGGGACTTCCATCATCCGCGCCGCCTTGCCGCCGCAGGCCGCGGCAAGGCGCTTGAGCTGCAGCTGGCGATCGGACGGGATGACCGCGCAGACCGCACGGTCGTCGACCCAGGCCATCAGCGTCTTGAGCACGCGATCGGCCGGCACGCCCAGCGACTGCGCGGCGTGCACGCCCTTGCCGGCGCTGGCCTCGGCATCGAAGTCGTAGGCGTGCAGCGTATAGGCGACGCCGGCCGCATCCAGCTGCCGGGTCGCGCGCGTGGCCCGCGACATCGCCGGCTCAGGCCGCTTCGAAGCGGTTGGCCGAGACGTTCTTGCGCACGTGCAGCGGGTCCCAGATGCGCCCGTTCATGGCGATGTACACGCCCGCAGGCAGGCTCTGCACCGCGCCGACCGCGCAACCGATGTTGAACTCGGCGTCCGAGCCGCGGAAGCGGGCCGGGTTGAGCGCGCCGGTCATCACGATGGTCTTGTCCGGGATCGACTGCAGGACCTGGCCGGTCTGCACCATCGAGTCGGTGCCATGGGTGATCAGCACGTGGCGCGACGGCTGCGCGGCGACGGTGGCGCGGATCAGCTCGCGGTCGGCGTCGGTGATGTGCAGCGAGTCCTTGCGGATGATCGGGATTACGGTGAAGCGGAACGTCACGCCCAGTTCCTTGAGGATCTGGCCGATCTGCGGATCGCCGATCTGGTAGTCCGACTTGTCGTCGAAGTAGATCTTGTCGATCGTGCCACCGGTGGTGACGATCAGGAGTTCTTCCATTGCGGTTGCCTGCCAAGCCGGATACGGGAGGCGCGGCGCCGGGGGCGCTGCGCGGTGGTCCATGATACCCGCCCGGCTGCGGCGGCCGTGGTGCTCAGCCCCGGCGGCGGGCGGCGCGTGCGGCCGCGCGCGCGCGCAGCCCGGGCGCGCTGGCCAGGCCGATCACCGCCAGGGCCAGCAGGATTTCCAGTGCCGCCAGCGCCGGCGCATAGGGGCGAGTCCAGGCCGCCATCACCCCGTGGCTGAACCAGAACAGCGCCAGTACACCGGCCCAGAACGCGGCCCGGTTGCCGGGCCGCAGCAGCGCCAGGGCCAGCCACGCCGGCGGCGCCGCGAACACCAGCCAGCTTGCGACGCGGTGGCGGTCATCGGCGAACGCGGCCAGGTAGACGAGCGCCAGCGCCAGCAGGGCGGCTGCGAGCCAGCGCCGCATGCCAACGCTCATGGCGCGGCCAGCCGGCGGGCGATGTCGGCCAGGCGCCGCCCCAGGGCGCGCGCCAGCTGGGTTTCCTCCTCGCTGGGCTGCGGGTCATCGGCGACCCCGGCGACGTGGCTGGCGCCGTACGGCGTGCCGCCGCTGCGGGTATGGCTCAACGCCGGCTCGGTGAACGGGATGCCCACGATCACGCAGCCGTGGTGGAGCAGCGGGAGCTGCATCGACAGCAGGGTCGATTCCTGGCCGCCGTGCATCGAGGCGGTCGAGGTGAACACCGCCGCCGGCTTGCCGGCGAGCGTGCCGCTGGCCCACTCGGCGCCCAGCCCGTCGATGAAGTGCTTCATCGGCGCGGCCATGTTGCCGAAGCGCGTCGGGCTGCCCAGCGCCAGGCCGCTGCATTCGACCAGGTCGACCGGCTCCACGTAGGGAGCGCCTTCGTCGGGAACGGGCGGGGCGACCGGCAGCGTCAGCGCCGAGACCGGCGGTACCGTGCGCAGCCGCGCGGCCATCCCCGGGACCTCGCCGATGCCACGGGCGATCTGGCGCGCCAGCCGTGCCACCGAACCGCCGCGGCTGTAGTACAGCACCAGGATCTCGCTCATCAGTCTCGTCGTCGGCCGCAGGAGGGGAGGCCAGTATCGACGATGCCGCGCCCACCGCGCATCGGGTACGCTTGCGCGATGGCGACAAGGGACACGCTGAACCTGTGGAAGGACCGCCTGCGCGACCGCCTGCGCGACCGCGCGCGTGCGGCCAGCTTCGGCCGCTTCCTGTGGGATCGCTTCCTTGACGACCGCCTGTTCCAGGCCGCCGGCTCGCTGGCCTACACGACGGTGTTCGCGCTGGTGCCGGCGGCGATCGTCGTCTTCGGCGTGCTGTCGGCGTTCCCGGTCTTCGTCGAATGGAAGGACCGGCTCAGCCAGTACATCTTCGCCAACTTCGTGCCCAGCGCCGCCAGCGCCGTGCAGGGCTACCTGCTGCAGGCCTCCAGCGCGGCCGGCCAGCTCACCGCCGCCGGCGTGATCGCGCTGGTCGTCTCGCTGCTGATCACCCTCAACAGCGTCGAGCAGACCTTCAACCGGATCTGGCGCGTGGCTTCCTCCCGGCCGAAATTCACCCGCTTCCTGGTCTACTGGACGGTACTCACCCTGGGCGCGATGGTCGCCACCGCGACGCTGGCGGTGTCGGTGAAGTTCTTCGCCCTGCCGATGTTCCAGACCCTGGAGGGCCGTGCGCTGGCCAGCGCGATGTTCGCGCTGGCGCCGGTGGGGATCGAGCTGTTCGCGATCCTGCTGCTGTACCGGGTGGTGCCGCACCACCCGGTGCGCATGCGCCATGCACTGCCCGGCGCGCTGCTGGCGGTGGCGCTGCTGGAACTGGTGCGCTGGGGCCTGAGCGCCTACCTGGGGGGCTTCCAGTCCTACGAGCGCATCTACGGCAGCGCGGTGGCGTTCCTGCCGATCTTCCTGCTGTGGATCTACCTGTGCTGGGTCGCGGTGCTGCTGGGCGCTTCGCTGGCCTCCTCGATCGCCGCGTTCCGCTACCAGCCGATGGCCATGCGCCTGCCGCCGGGCTACGAGCTGTACAGCCTGCTGCGCCTGCTCGGTCGCTTCCAGCTGGCGCGCCGCGACGGCCGCGGCCTGGACGAGGACGAGATCCTGGCGCTGGAGCCGATGCTGACCGACTCGCTGCTGCAGCAGCTGCTGTGCGAGCTGGAGCGCATCCGCCTGCTGCGCCGCGACGAGCGTGGCCACTGGCTGCTGTCGCGCGACCTCGACGACGTGCCGCTGCTGGAGCTGTACGAGCGCTGCCAGCTGCGCATTCCGCTCGACGACTGCGCCCTGCCGGGTCGCGAGGACGCGCTCGGCCGGGTCGCCGCGCAGGCGCTGGACGAACTGCGCCTGCCCCTGCGTGCCATGCTCAAGCGCCGTGTCGGCGATCTATACCGTCCCCTTGCCGGAGAGTCCGCATGAAATCCCGAATCCTCGCCACTGCCGCCCTGGTGCTGGCGATCGGCGCCTGCCAGCGCCAGCCCGAGCCGGCCGCCGCCCCTGCCGCCGCCCCGGCACCGGCGGCGACCCCGGCCGAGCCCGCGGCCCCGCAGCGTGAAGTGACCGCCGAGCAGCCGGGGCTGAAGCTGCAGACCGTCGATGGACAGGACTACGACCTGGCCAGCCACCGCGGCAAGTGGGTGGTGGTGAATTTCTGGGCGACCTGGTGCGCGCCCTGCCTGAAGGAGATGCCCGAGCTGTCGGCGCTGCACGCCATGCGCAGCAACGTGGAGGTGGTCGGCCTGGCCTACGAGGACATCGAACCGGCCGAGATGCAGGCCTTCCTCAAGGAACACCCAGTGGCCTATCCGATTGCCATTGTCGACACCTACCAGCCGCCGGCCGATTTCGCCGTGCCGCGCGGGCTGCCGATGAGCTACCTGATCTCGCCCGACGGCAAGGTGGCCAAGCAGTTCCTCGGCCCGGTCGACGCGCGCGCGATCGAGGAGGCGATCAGCGCCGCCGGCGGCCAGGCCGGCTGATGGACGCCCCGGTGCAGGCCGCCTTCGTCGTCGGCGGGCGCGTGCAGGGCGTCGGCTTCCGCGCCTGGACCCGCGGCCAGGCGCTGTCACTCGGCTTGAACGGCTCGGCCCGCAACCTCGACGACGGCGATGTCGAGGTGGTCGTGGCGGGACCGGCGGCAGCAGTCGAGGCCCTGGCCGAACGGCTGCGCCAGGGCCCGCCGGCCGCGCGCGTGGAGCGGCTGGTCCGGCTTCCGCATGCCGGTCACGTCGGCGTCGGTTTCATGATCGGCTAGGCGGTTTTTCAATATCGGACGCAAGCTCGACGCCCTGGGGCCGATAACCCGGGATCGAACTGCGACAGGGGACAATCAGGATGAATGGATTCGGCCGGCAGCGACGGCGCGGTGCGCGTCGCCTGCGCATTTTCCGGGGCCTGCTGGCGCTGGCCGTGGTGGTCATGGGCGTGGCGGTCGCCAGCGGACAGCCGGCGGACCGCCTCACCGTCATCGCCGTGGTCTTCGCCGTGCTGCTGATGCTGGCCGCCTGGCGCGCCCAGGTCGCGCGGATCGCGCCGCCCATGGTCGCCAGGGTGGGCCTGGACGAGCTGGCTGCGATCGGCCCCGGCGGCGCCGAGGGCGACGCATGGGACGCGCTGGTCGGGGAAGCGCTGCCGGACCTGGAACGCTTCGACCCGGCCGATGCCGAGCGCCGGCCATGGCGCGATCTCGACCTGCCGCAGGTGCGGCGCCGCCTGCAGGCGCAGCAGGAGGCCTGGACGCTGGCGCTGCAGCGCCGCCATGACCAGCGCCAGCGCCTGCGTGCGCTGGGCATCGTGCTGGCGCTGGCCGACCACGGCGTGCCGCTGCGCCTGGGTCGCGACAGCCTGCCCGACCTGGCCGCGCTGCGCGCCGAAGCCCTGCTGCTGCAGGCCGATCCCGGCCCGCTGGTACTGGACGAGGTGCCGGCCCTGCAGGCGCGGCGCTATGCGCTGGCGATCGCCGCCAGCCCGCTCGACCTGCGCGACGCGTTGCAGGCGCACTGGCAGCTGCTGCAGGCGCTGCAGCCGCTGGTCCCTGGCCTGCTGCACCTGCGCGAGCGCGGCTGGCGGATCCACCGGCTGGCCTGGAACGCGCAGGCCGACCTGGAACAGGTGGACGTGGCCTATGCGCTGGCCGCCGATTTCCGCGACCTGCTGCGCGACTGGCTGCTGTGCGCGGCCACCGTGGTGCTGCCCGACGGCAATACCCTGGAAGCCTGGGTGCTGGCGCGCTGCCCGGACCTGCGCGGGGACGGTGGCGACGACATCGCCCAGGCCGATGCCGCCGGCCCGCTGTGGCCGGCGGTCGCGCAGCTGGCCGGCACGTCGCTGCGCGCGCTGGAAACGGCCGCCGAAGCCGCCGAGCGCGGCGCCCTGGCCAGCGGGCAGGGCACTCAGTCGTCGACCGGGTAGGGCGGGATCGGGCGCAGGGCGCCGAACTTTTCCTTGTGCGGCTTGCCGGTCAAGGGCGGCAGGGGGTCGCGTTCCTCGGGCAGCCAGGTGTCCGGCAGGCGGTCGAGCAGGTCGCGGACCAGGGTCAGCCGGCCGAGCTTCTGGTCGTTGAAGTCGACCAGCGTCCACGGCGCCCACTCGGTGTGGGTGGCCTGCAGCATCGCTTCGCGGGCATGGGTGTAGTCGGCGTAGGCCTGGCGCGACTGCAGGTCCACCGGCGAGAGCTTCCAGCCCTTGAGCGGATCCTCGCGGCGCTCGGCGAAGCGCTTCTCCTGCTCCTTCTGGTCGACCGTGAGCCAGTACTTGAACAGCAGGATGCCGTCTTCGACCAGCAGCTGCTCGAAGCGCGGCGCCTGGCGCAGGAAGGCCAGGTACTGCTCGTCGGTGCAGTAGCCCATCACGTGCTCGACGCCGGCGCGGTTGTACCAGCTGCGGTCCATCAGCACGAGTTCACCGGCGGCGGGCAGGTGGTGGACGTAACGCTGGAAATACCACTGCGTGCTCTCGCGGTCGCTCGGCTTGGGCAGGGCGACGATCCGGCACTGGCGCGGGTTGAGATGGCGCGAGATGTCCTGGATCGCGCCGCCCTTGCCGGCGGTGTCGCGGCCTTCCAGCAGCACCAGCGCGCGCTGGCCGGTGTGCTTGAGCCAGCGGGCCATCGACACCAGTTCCAGCTGCATCGGGGCGAGCTGCTTTTCGTACTGCTTGCGCTTGAGCGACATGCGGCGTCCTCGGGGGCGGTCGCCGGCGAGCTTACTCGTGCAGGCGTGGGCGCAGCGTCGCCAGGTTGCACGGGCGGGTACGCGAATCGAGCTGGTCGCGGATGATCCGCTCCCAGCCGGTGCGGCAGGCCGAGGTCGAGCCGGGCAGGGCGAACAGGAAGCTGCCATTGGCCAGTCCGGCGAAGGCGCGTGACTGCAGCGCCGAGGTGCCGATCTCCTCCAGGCTGATCATCCGGAACAGCTCGCCGAAGCCGGGCATCTGCTTGTCCAGCAGCGGCGCCAGCGCCTCGGGCGTGCTGTCGCGACCGGTGAAGCCGGTGCCGCCGGTGACCAGGATGCCGTCCACCGCCGGGTCTGCGATCCAGGCCGAGACGATCGCCCGCAGCCGGTAGCGGTCGTCGCGGGCGAGGGCGCGTTCGTGCAGCTGGTGACCGGCCGCGGTGAGCGCGGCCACCAGGTAATCGCCGGAAGTGTCGTTGTCGAGGCTGCGGGTGTCCGAGACGGTGAGCACGCACAGGCGCAGCGGGAGGAAGTCGGGGGTCGCGGTCATGTACGCAGCGTAGCCGCTGGCGGTCGGGCCGGCGAGTGCGACCCGGTCGCCCTCAGCGGCCCTGCCAGCCGTGGCGCCGCGCCAGGTCGGTCGTCAGCGCGGCGAAGTCGGCGGCGAAGCCGGTCATGTCGAACAGGCTGCTGTCCTCGCGACGGCGCGCCAGCTCGGCGCGCAGGGCGGCCAGCGCGGCCGGGTCGTTGCCCAGGGCGATGGCGCGGGCGAGGAAGGCCTCGTCATCGGCCACGTTCATCGCAGCCATGCCGAGATGGTGGTTGAGGCTGCCGGCGACCCGCGCGGCGAAGCTGTGGCCCGGCGAGGTCAGCACCGGGCAGCCGGCCCACAGCGCGTCGGAGGCTGTCGTGTGGGCGTTGTAGGGATCCGTGTCGAGGAACAGGTCGGCATGGCGGTAGCGCGAGAGGTATTGCGGATGCGGCAACTTGGGCATGAACACCAGCCGCGCAGGATCCACGCCGCCGGCCGTGGCGGCCGCGCGCAGCCGCGCGTCGGCCTGGCCGGGACCGGACAGCAGCCACAGCACGCTGCCGGGCACGCCGCGCAGCACCGCCAGCAGGCGCTCGAAGCTGCGCGGATTGAGCTTGTAGCTGTTGTTGAAGCAGCAGAACACCACGCCGCGTCCGTCGCTCGACCGCTCCGGCAGCCCGCAGGCCGCGCGCGACGGCGGCTCGGCCACCGCGCGGGTGTTGTCCGAGGGCTGGAAGGCGCGCGGCAGGCGCAGCACCTGCTCGCTGAAATGCGCTTCCAGCGCTTCGGGCAGGACGAAGGCGTCGCCGATGACGTGGTCGATCCACGGCGCGCCGGAGGTGCCCGGATAGGCCAGCCAGTTGAGCTGCAGCGGGGCCGGGCGCAGCGCCAGCACTTCCGGGGCGCCGCCGCCGCCCCAGCCGCGCAGGTCGAACAGCAGGTCGATGCCGGCGCGGCGGATGTCCTCGGCGACCTGGGCGTGCGGGCGCGCGCTGGCGTCGTGCAGGGTGGTCGCCGCAGCCAGGCGCTGGCGGATCGCGCTGCCGTCGTCGCGGTTGAGGGCGAACAGGTGCACGGCCACGTCGGGCTGCGCCCGCAGCGCTTCGAACAGCGCCACCGTCAGCAGGCCGGTCGGATGGGCGCCGAAGCCGTTGGACAGGAAGCCCAGCCGCAGCGGCCCGCGCTCGCGCACGCGGGCCGGGGGCGGTGGCCGGATCCGTGCCAGCGGCGCGGCGCGCAGGCGCGCGCAGGCGAGCTGTTCGGCCGGGCTGGCGTCCTCGCTGAGGAAGGCGAACGGCTCCACCCCCGGCTGGCCCTGCGCGACCGCCTCGCGCACCTGTCGCGACAGTGCCTCCAGTCCCTGCCAGTCGCACAGGCGGCGGCGCCAGTACAGGCATTGCGCGGCGATGTGCGGATCCTCAGGCAGCAGCCGGTGGGCGAGCGCATAGGCCTGGGCGGCCGCTTCGGCCTGGCCGGCGTCTTCGAGCGCGTGGCCCAGCCACAGGGTGATGCCGGGGTGGTCGGGCACCATGGCGGCGGCGCGCTGCAGCCGGTCGATCGCCTGCGCATGCTCGCCGTGCATCCAGTGCAGGCGGCCCAGCCGGGCCAGGGTTTCGGGGTGTTCGCCGCGCAGCCGGTGGGCCTGCTGCAGGGCCTGCGCGGCGGCGGCCAGCGCGCCGGCGCCCATCTCCTCGTCGGCCAGCATGAGCCAGGCGATGAAATCCGCCGGATCGCGGCGCACCGCTTCGCGCAGCTGGCGCACGCCCGGTTCCGGCGGCAGCGCGGTCACGTCGCGCCCAGCCGCGCCAGTTCGTCGACCTGGTGCTCGTGCAGCAGGCGGCCGACCAGGTCGTCGAGGTCGCCCTCGATGATGTTGGGCAGGTCGTACAGGGTCAGGCCCTCGACGCGGTGGTCGGTGATCCGGCCCTGCGGGAAGTTGTAGGTGCGGATGCGCTGGCTGCGGTCGCCGCTGCCGACCTGCAGGCGCCGGCTCTCGGCCTGCGCGGCGGCCTGGCGGCTGCGCTCGGCGTCGAGCAGCTGCGCCTTGAGCCGCTTCATCGCCTTGTCGCGGTTGGCGTGCTGGCTGCGCTCGGTCTGGCATTCGACCACCACGCCGGTCGGCACATGGGTGATGCGGATCGCCGATTCGGTCTTGTTGACGTGCTGGCCGCCGGCGCCGGAGGAGCGGAAGGTGTCGACCTTCAGGTCGGCCGGGTTGATCGCGATCTCATCCACGTCGTCGGCCTCGGGGATGATCGCCACGGTCGCCGCGGAGGTGTGGATGCGGCCCTGCGACTCGGTCGCCGGCACGCGTTGCACGCGATGCGTGCCGGATTCGAACTTCAGCCGCGAATAGGCGCCGCGGCCGACCACGCGGGCAACGATTTCCTTGTAGCCGCCGTGCTCGCCGGGGTTGTCCGATTCGACCTCGACCTTCCAGCCCTGGCGTTCGGCGTAGCGTGCGTACATGCGGAACAGGTCCCCGGCGAAGATCGCCGCCTCGTCGCCGCCGGTGCCGGCGCGCACTTCCAGGAACAGGTTGCCCTCGTCGCGCGGATCGCGCGGAACCAGCAGCAGCGCCAGCTGCTCGTCGAGTTCGGCCAGGCGGGCCTGCGCGGCGGCGATTTCCTCCTCGGCCATCTCGCGCAGTTCCGGATCGGCGCGCATCGCCTCGGCGGCGGCGAGGTCGGCCTTGGCGCGGGCCTCCCCGGCCAGCGCCACGGCGACCGGCTCGAGCTGGGAAAATTCGCGCGAATAGGCGCGGAAGCGTTCGTTGTCGCCGACCACGGTCGGGTCGGAAAGCAGGCGTTCGAGTTCTTCGCGGCGTTCGGCCAGCGCCTCGAGCTTACGGCGCAGGGTCGGCGTCATTCGGACTCACGAGCGGGGTGGGGATGGGATGGGAATAACCCGGCTTTTCCGGGAACAGGCGTTCGGCCGCGCGCGAGAGCTCGGCGTCGCCGCTGAGCGCGGCTTCGCGCAGTGCGGCGGTTGGTGGGTGCAGCAGGCGGTTGGTCAGGCCGTGCGCGAGCTGTTCGAGCACCTCGTCGGCCGGGCGGCCGTTGCCGAGCTGGGCCATCGCCTTGGCCAGCAGTTCCTCGCGGGTGCTGTCGCCGAAGGCGCGCAGGCGCTTGAGCGGGGCGTGGTAGGCGCTGGCCTGCTGGCTTTCCAGGTAGCGGGCGACCTGCAGATCGATGATCGCCTCGGCGGCGCCGGCGGCCTCGCGGCGGCTGCGGCGGTTGTCCTCCACCGCACGTTCGAGGTCATCGACCGTGTACAGGTAGGCATCGTCGAGCGTGGCCACCGCGGCGTCGATGTCGCGCGGCACGGCCAGGTCGAACAGCAGCATCGGCTTGCGCCGGCGCGCGCGCAGGGCTTCCTCGACCAGCGGACGGGCGACGATCGGCTCGCGCGCGGCGGTGGCCGAGAACACCACGTCCGCCTCGGCGAGGTGGCGCGGCAGGTCTTCCAGCGGCAGCGCGTACCCGCCGTGCTGGCTGGCCAGCGCCTGGGCGTGGGCGAGGGTGCGGTTGGCGATCAGCAGCCGGCGCACGCGGCCTTCGCTGAGGTGGCGGGCGGCCAGTTCGATGGTCTCGCCGGCGCCGATCAGCAGTACGGTCGAGTCGTCCAGGCGGGCGAAGGAATTCTGCGCCAGCCGCACCGCCGCGGAGGCCACCGAGACCGGGTTGGCGCCGACGCGGGTATCGGTGCGGGCGCGCTTGGCCACCGAGAAAGTCTGCTGGAACAGCCGGTCCAGGCGATTGCCCAGCGCGCCGTGGCTGCGCGCGGCGGCCCAGGCGTCCTTGACCTGGCCGAGGATCTGCGGCTCGCCCAGCACCATCGAGTCCAGCCCGGTGGCGACGCGGAACAGGTGGCGCACCGCCTCCCCGTCCTGGTGCCGGTAGAGATAGGCGTGCAGCCCGGGCGCCTGGGCGTCGAGCCAGTCGCCCAGCACCGCCGGATCCTCGGTCACCGCGTACAGCTCGGTGCGGTTGCAGGTCGACAGCAGCGCTGCCTCGGCGATCTGCGGCAGGGCGCGCAGGGAATCGAGCGCGCGCGGCAGCGCGTCACCGTCGAAGGCGACACGTTCGCGCAGGTCCACCGGTGCGGTCTGGTGGTTGAGTCCGAGCACCCACAAACTCATCTTTTCGGTCGCTTGCGATAAGCTGCTGGCCATTCAGGGCCCCCATTTTACGGCCCGGCAGCCCCCGATGCCCGTCTCCGTCCGAGTTCTGAGCGTTCTCCTGTTGTCGTCATTGGCTGCCGCCGCCAGCGCCCGGGCGCCCGCAGCGGCCGGGGACTACCCGCTGGAGCCGGTACTGGCCGGGGAATTCGCCCTCCAGGCCGGCGACATGGCCGAGGCCTCGCGCTGGTACCTGCAGGCCGCGCGCGAGACCGCCGGCGACGCCGGGCTGGCTGAACGCGCCGCCCGCATCGCCATGCTCGCCGACGACGACGCCGGCGCGGAGAAGGCGCTGGCGATGTGGCGCCAGCGGGCCCCGCAGTCGCTGGCCATGCGCAGCACCGAGGCCACGCTGGCCCTGCGCAAGGGCGATCGCCGCCAGGCCAGGCGTCAGCTGCAGGCCCTGCTGCGCGACCCGGACCCGCGTGGCTGGCGTTTCGCCCTGGTCGCCCTGGCCGGGGCCGCGCGCGAGCCGGATGCCGCCGCCGACGTGCTCGGGCAGCTGGTCTCGGCCGGCGCGATCCCCAACCAGATCGAGGCCTGGCAGGAGTTCGGCCGGCTGGCGCTGCGGATGGAACGGCCGACGCTGGCCAAGCAGATCGTCGACGAAGTGGTGAAGCGCTTCCCGCAGGAGCCGCGCGTGGCCCTGCTGCACGCCACCCAGCTGCTGCAGGCCGGGCGCCGCGACGAGGCGCTGGCGATGCTGCAGGGGATCGAGCCGGAGGCGGCCAAGGCGCCGGACCTGCGTGGCGCGCTGGCCTACGCCTACGACGGCATGGGCGAAAGCGCCGCCGCCGCACGCGTGCTGGCCACCGGGCCGCAGGACACACAGACCTATGCCCTGCGCGCCTCGATGCTCGCCAAGCAGCAGGACGACCGGGCCCTGACCGCCCTGTACGACGAACTCAAGGCCGATGCCGGCGCGCCGGACCCGCAGCGCCGGCTGCTGCTGGGCAAGATGGCCGAATACCTCAAGCGCTACCAGGAGGCGGTCGACTGGTACCGCGGCGTGCCCGGCGGTCCGCAGCGCAGCGAGGCGCGCCTGCGCGCGGCCAACGCCCTGTTCGAACTGGGCCGCAAGCCGGAGGCCTACGAAGCGGTGCACGCGCTGCAGGCCGATGCCGCGGCCGAGGAGGAGGCCCGTCGCGATGCCTATGTGCTGGAGGCCGAGCTGCGCCAGCGCGACGGCGACGACGCCGGCGAGCTGGACACCTATGCCCGTGGCCTCGGCGCCTATCCGGACGACAACGCCCTGCTGTATGCCCGCGGCCTGTCCTGGGAGCGCCGCGACCAGATCGATCGCGCCGAAGCCGACCTGCGCAAGATCCTGGTCACCGAGCCGGAGAACGTCGCCGCGCTGAACGCCCTCGGCTACACCCTGGCCGACCGCACCACCCGCTACAAGGAAGCGCTGGCGCTGATCGAGCGTGCCCGCGCCGCCGATCCGGACAACCCCGCCATCGTCGACAGCTACGGCTGGGTCCTGTACCGCCTCGGCCGCAACCGCGACGCCCTGGTCCAGCTGCGCCGCGCCTGGACGCTGGCCAAGGACCCGGAGATCGCCTCCCACCTGGGCGAGGTGCTGTGGGTCAGCGGACAGCAGGACGATGCCCGGCATTATTTCGAAGAGGCCCGCAAGCTGGACCCGGAAAACCGGGCGCTGAAGCGGGCGATGGAGAAGTTCCACCCATGATGTCCGCCCGCTTGAACCGCGCCGTGCTGCTGGCGGCGGTGTTGCTGCTCTCCGCCTGCGCAAGCACTGGCCCGCGCCCGGCCGCGATGCCGGTCCAGGGCCCGGTCAGCGCCGAGGCGCGCCAGGCCGAGGCCGGGCGCCAGGCCTGGCTGCGGGCGCACCCGGACTGGTCGTTCCAGGGCCGGGCGGCGATCAGCAAGGGCCGCAACGGCGGCAGCGGGCGGGTCGACTGGCGCCAGCAGGCGCGCGACTACCGGATCGAGCTGAGCGCGCCGGTGACCCGGCAGAGCTGGGTGCTGACCGGCGAGGGCGCCACCGGGCGGGCGCGGCTGGAAGGCGTGGACGGCGGCCCGAAGTCCGGCGACGACGCCCAGGCCCTGCTGTTCCAGGCCACCGGCTGGGAGATTCCGGTCGATGGCATGCCGGCCTGGGTCCGGGGCCTGGTGGACGACGGTCAGGCCGGCGTCGTGCGCGACGCCGAAGGCCGGCCGGCCGTGCTTGAGCAGGGCGGCTGGCGGGTCGATTACCTGGAGTGGTTCGCCCCGGCCGACGGCCGCCCGGCGCTGCCCAAGCGGATCGAGGCGCGCAGTGGCGATGCCAAGGTGCGCCTGCTGTTCGACCAGTGGGACATGGCCACGCCATGAGCGCGGTGGAAGCGCCTGGCTGGTCGGCCTGGCCGGCCCCGGCCAAGCTGAACCTGTTCCTGCGTATCGTCGGCCGCCGAGACGACGGCTACCACGAGCTGCAGACCGTGTTCCGCCTGCTGGACTGGGGCGACACCCTCCACCTGCGGCCCGGCCCGCCGGGTCCGATCCGGCGCATCGGCGACTCGGTGCCGGGCGTGGCCGAGGCGGACGACCTCGTGGTGCGGGCGGCCGAACTGCTGCGTACGGCGGCCAACTGTCCGCTATCGGTGGAGATCCGCGTCGAAAAGCGCATCCCGGCGGGTGGTGGCTTCGGCGGCGGATCGACCGACGCGGCGACCGTGCTGGTGGTGCTGAACCGGCTCTGGAACCTGGGCCTGCCGGTTGATGCGCTGGCCGAACTGGGTCGCCGCCTGGGCGCGGACGTACCGGTCTTCGTGCGCGGGCACAATGCCTGGGCCGAGGGGGTGGGGGAGCGGCTGACGCCGATCGACCTGCCGCCGGCCTGGTACCTGCTGGCCGACCCCGGCGTCCATGTGCCGACCCCTGAACTTTTCCGTGCCCCGGATTTGACGCGCGATGCCGCGCCCGCGAAAATAGCGGACTTCGTTTCCGGAGCCCTGCTCGACAATGCGTTCGAGCCGGTACTGCGCCGCCGCGAACCCGCCGTCGAGGCGGCGTTCCAGGCCCTGGCGCGGGTCGGTTCACCACGCTTGACCGGGTCGGGAGGCGGTTGTTTCGTCGAGTTCGACACCCGCGCCGCCGCCGAGCGGGCGCTGGCCGGGCTGCCGGCGGGACTGCGTGCCTGGTGCGTGGGCGGGGCCTGCCGGTCGCCGCTGCTCGATGCGCTCGCCGCCGCGGAGTGATGGATTGAAGTAATGGATTTTTGATGCAGGGGCGTCGCCAAGAGGCCCAAGGCACCAGGTTTTGATCCTGGCATTCGTAGGTTCGAATCCTACCGCCCCTGCCATTCGCGGCCGCGCGCCCGCCAGCGCGCCGCGGATCGTTTGCAAGCCCGCATTCCCGCCGCCGCCGCCGAGCCCATTCCCATGCAAGACGAACGCAATCTGCTGGTCTTTTCCGGCAATGCCAACAAGCCGCTCGCGCAGAGCATCTGCAAGGAACTGGGCGTGCGCATGGGCAAGGCGCTGGTGTCGACCTTCTCCGACGGCGAGGTGCAGGTCGAGATCGAGGAGAGCGTGCGCCGCCAGGAAGTGTTCGTGGTGCAGCCGACCTGCGCGCCGAGCGCGGAGAACCTGATGGAGCTGCTGGTGCTGATCGACGCGCTCAAGCGCGCCAGCGCCGCCTCGGTCACCGCGGTGATCCCCTACTTCGGCTACTCGCGGCAGGATCGCCGCATGCGCTCCTCGCGCGTGCCGATCACCGCCAAGGTCGCCGCCAAGATGGTCAGCGCCATCGGCGCCGACCGCGTGCTGACCGTGGACCTGCACGCCGACCAGATCCAGGGCTTCTTCGACGTCCCGGTCGACAACGTGTATGCCTCGCCGCTGCTGCTGGCCGACATCTGGCGCGCCTACGGCACCGACAACCTGATCGTGGTGTCGCCGGACGTCGGCGGCGTGGTGCGCGCACGCGCGGTCGCCAAGCGCCTGGACGACGCGGACCTGGCGATCATCGACAAGCGCCGCCCGCGCGCCAACGTCGCCACGGTGATGAACATCATCGGCGACGTGCAGGGCAAGACCTGCGTGCTGGTTGACGACCTGGTCGACACCGCCGGCACGCTGTGCGCCGCCGCCGCCGCGCTCAAGCAGCGCGGCGCGGTGAAGGTGGTGGCCTACTGCACGCATCCGGTGTTCTCCGGCCCGGCGGTGGACAACATCAACAATTCGCAGCTCGATGAGATCGTCGTCACCGACACCATCCCGCTGTCGGACCAGGCGCGCGTGTGCCCCAAGATTCGCCAGCTGAGCGTGGCCGAGCTGCTCGCCGAGACCATCCGGCGCATCGCCTTCGGCGAATCGGTCAGCTCGCTGTACGTGGATTGAGCCGGGAGACCGGCTCGCTGCAACGGCTCCCCTGGTCGCGGGGGAGTCGCAAGACCGCCGCGAGGCGGTTCATTCAACCTAGGTAGTGAAGAGAAATGTCCAAGACCCATGAAATCAAGGTCCAGCGCCGCGAAGACGAAGGTAAGGGTGCGAGCCGCCGCCTGCGTCACGCCGGCCTGATCCCGGCCATCGTCTACGGTGGCGAAACCAAGCCCGTCAGCATCCAGCTCAACCACGAGGAAATCTGGCTGGCCCAGCAGAACGAGTGGTTCTACTCCTCGATCCTGGACCTGAGCCTCAACGGCGAAGTGCAGAAGGTGCTGCTGCGTGACCTGCAGCGCCATCCGTACAAGCAGCTGATCATGCACATCGACTTCCAGCGCGTGAACGAGAACGAGAAGCTGCACGCCTCGGTCCCGCTGCACTTCGTCAACGAAGACAAGTCGCCGGCCGGCAAGTCGGCCGAGGTCGTCGTGACCCACGAGCTGAACGAAGTCCAGGTCAGCTGCCTGCCGAAGGACCTGCCGGAGTTCATCGAGGTCGACCTGTCCTCGCTGGAAGTCGGCAACGTGGTCCACCTGTCCGACATCAAGCTGCCGGCCGGCGTCGAGCTGCCGGAGCTGAAGCAGGGCAAGGAACACGACGTCGCCGTGGTGATCGCCAAGCACGGTCGCGAAGACGCTGCCGCCGCCGACGAGGCGGGCAAGGACGAGGCCAAGTAATCGCGCCACCTCCCCCGCGTCGATGGCGCGGGGGAGGGTTGCGATGGTCCCGGCATGTCTGGACTGCGACTGATCGTCGGACTCGGCAATCCCGGTCCGGAACACGCCCAAACCCGGCACAACGCCGGGTTTCGTTTCGTCGACGCCCTGGCCGATGCGGCCGGCGCGCGCTGGAACCTGGAATCCAAGCTGTTCGGCGAGGTGGCCCGCGTGGACATCGCCGGTCAGCCGGTGTGGCTGCTCAAGCCGGCCACCTTCATGAACCTGAGCGGCAAGTCGATCGCCGCGGCCCTGCGCTTCTGGAAGATCGAGCCCGGGCAGATGCTCATCGCCCACGACGAACTCGACCTGCCGCCCGGCGTGGCGCGGCTCAAGTTCGATGGCGGCCATGGCGGCCAGAACGGTCTGCGCGACACCATGCGCCTGCTCGGCCATGGGAAATTCCACCGCCTGCGTGTGGGTATCGGCCACCCCGGCCACAAGGACCGCGTCGTCGGCTGGGTGCTGGGTCGGGCCAGGGGCGAGGAAGACGTGCTGGTCGGGCGCGCCATCGACGATGCGATCGCGGTGCTGCCGCTGGCCGTATCGGGTAACTTCAACGAGGCGACCAAGCGCCTGAACACCAGCAGGGACTGATGGTTGGGGATTGGGGATTTGCCGCGCGCCGGCGAATCCGCAATCCCGAATCACCAATCCCGGATTGACCTCAATGGGCATCAAATGCGGCATCGTCGGCCTGCCTAACGTCGGCAAGTCGACCCTGTTCAACGCGCTGACCAAGGCGGGCATCGCCGCGGCCAACTTCCCGTTCTGCACGATCGAGCCGAACGTCGGCATCGTGCCGGTGCCGGACCTGCGCCTCAACCAGCTGGCCGAGATCGTCAAGCCGCAGAAGCTGATCCCGACCGCGGTCGAGTTCGTCGACATCGCCGGCCTGGTCGCCGGCGCGGCCAGCGGCGAGGGCCTGGGCAACAAGTTCCTGGCGCATATCCGCGAGGTCGACGCGATCACCCACGTGGTGCGCTGCTTCGAGCACGGCGACATCGTCCACGTCGCCGGCAAGGTCGACCCGCTGTCGGACATCGAGACCATCGACACCGAGCTGGCGCTGGCCGACCTGGACAGCGTCGAGAAGGCGCTGAACCGGGCCGAGCGCGCCGCCAAGGGTGGCGACAAGGAAGCCGCCGCGCGCAAGCCGGTGCTGGCCAAGCTGCAGGCTGCCCTGGCCGAGGGCAAGCCGGGCCGGGCAGCGGGCCTGGACGAGGAGGAGAAGGCGCTGGTGCGCGACCTGTTCCTGCTCACCCTCAAGCCGGTGATGTACATCGCCAACGTGCTGGAGGACGGCTTCGAGAACAACCCGCACCTGGACGCCGTGCGCGCCCACGCCGTGGCCGAGGGTGCCGAGGTGGTGCCGGTGTCGGCGGCGATCGAGGAGGAGCTGTCCCAGCTTGACGACGCCGACCGCGACACTTTCCTGGCCGACCTGGGCCTGGACGAGCCGGGCCTGAACCGGGTCATCCGCGCTGCCTACAAGCTGCTGGGGCTGCAGACCTACTTCACCGCAGGCGTGAAGGAAGTGCGGGCCTGGACGGTGAAGAAGGGCGCCACCGCGCCGCAGGCCGCCGCCGTGATCCATACCGACTTCGAGCGCGGATTCATCCGGGCCGAGACCATCGCCTTCGACGATTTCATCAAGTACAAGGGCGAGGCCGGCGCCAAGGAAGCCGGTCGCCTGCGCCTGGAAGGCAAGGAATACCGCGTCCAGGAAGGCGACGTGCTGCACTTCCGCTTCAACGTCTGACGCCGGGGCGGGGCGATGGCCCTGCATGGCGTGAAAAAGTTTCAGAAATTGGTTGACAAGATCGGGGGCCCCGCCCAAAATTGCGGGCTCTCCACACCGGCATGAATGGCCCAGCGGGCCGGCCAGCCGGGGTGGGAAAAACTGGAGGGATACCCAAGCGGCCAACGGGGGCAGACTGTAAATCTGCTGGCTTACGCCTTCGGTGGTTCGAATCCACCTCCCTCCACCAGTTTCACGTTGTGGCAGTTCATTCCCGGTGCGGGAGTAGTTCAATGGTAGAACCTCAGCCTTCCAAGCTGATGGTGCGGGTTCGATTCCCGTCTCCCGCTCCATTGACCTGAAAACGTGTCACAATAGACAACTCGCTCACGTAGCTCAGTCGGTAGAGCACCTCCTTGGTAAGGAGGAGGTCGAAGGTTCGATTCCTTTCGTGAGCACCATCTAAGCGTCACACCTTTCAACGACACACCGAGAAGAAGCAGCCATGGCCAAGGGTAAGTTCGAGCGCACCAAGCCGCACGTCAACGTCGGCACCATCGGTCACGTCGATCATGGCAAGACCACGCTGACCGCCGCGCTGACCAAGATCGGCGCCGAGCGTTTCGGTGGCGAGTTCAAGGCTTACGACGCGATCGACGCGGCGCCGGAAGAAAAGGCGCGCGGCATCACGATCTCGACCGCGCACGTCGAGTACGAATCCCCGACCCGTCACTACGCCCACGTCGACTGCCCGGGCCACGCTGACTACGTCAAGAACATGATCACCGGTGCGGCGCAGATGGACGGCGCGATCCTGGTGTGCTCGGCCGCTGACGGCCCGATGCCGCAGACCCGCGAGCACATCCTGCTGTCGCGCCAGGTCGGCGTGCCGTACATCGTCGTGTTCCTGAACAAGGCCGACATGGTCGACGACGCCGAGCTGCTCGAGCTGGTCGAGATGGAAGTGCGCGAGCTGCTGAGCAAGTACGAGTTCCCGGGCGACGACACCCCGATCATCCACGGTTCGGCCCGCCTGGCGCTGGAAGGCGACCAGTCGGAGATCGGCGTGCCGGCGATCCTGAAGCTGGTGGACGCGCTGGACAGCTGGATCCCGGAGCCGGAGCGTGCGATCGACCGTCCGTTCCTGATGCCGGTGGAAGACGTGTTCTCGATCTCGGGCCGCGGCACCGTGGTGACCGGTCGTATCGAGCGCGGCATCATCAAGGTGGGTGACGAAATCGAGATCGTCGGCATCCGTCCGACCCAGAAGACCACCGTCACCGGCGTGGAAATGTTCCGCAAGCTGCTGGACCAGGGCCAGGCGGGCGACAACGCGGGCCTGCTGCTGCGCGGCACCAAGCGTGACGACGTGGAGCGTGGCCAGGTGCTGGCCAAGCCGGGTTCGATCACCCCGCACACCCAGTTCGACGCCGAGGTGTACGTGCTGTCGAAGGACGAGGGCGGCCGCCACACCCCGTTCTTCAAGGGCTACCGTCCGCAGTTCTACTTCCGCACCACCGACATCACCGGTGCGGTCGAGCTGCCGGAAGGCGTGGAGATGGTGATGCCGGGTGACAATGTCAAGATGGCCGTCACCCTGATCAACCCGGTCGCCATGGACGAAGGCCTGCGCTTCGCGATCCGCGAAGGCGGCCGTACCGTCGGCGCCGGCGTGGTCTCCAAGATCACCAAGTAAGTGCCTGCAGTCCGGTTGCCTCGGCTGCCGGATCGCGCGAACGGCGGGCCGGATTGAACATCGGTCCGCCTTCGTTGTCTAAGGGTTGTTGCAAGCAAGCCATACGCCAGTAGCTCAATTGGCAGAGCAGCGGTCTCCAAAACCGCAGGTTGGGGGTTCGAGTCCCTCCTGGCGTGCCACCTCGCAACTCCCTTCGACCCAGGTCAGATCGGGTAACCAGAGCCGGATGAATAGCAAAATCGAACCTTCCAGGAATGCTGCCGCTGCCGGCGGCGACATGTTCAAGTACGCCGTCTCCGCGGTCCTCGTGGTGGCGGGTCTTTTTGTTTGGTTCTGGTTCTCCACCCCCGAGCGTGCACTGCAGCTGGGGTCGTGGGCGCCGCAGATCCGCGGCCTGGCGGTCATCGCCGGCCTGGCGCTGGGTGCGCTGGTGTTCCTGGGCACGAGCAAGGGTCGCCAGACCCGCGAGTTCCTGTCCGAGTCCCGCTTCGAGCTGCGCAAGGTCGTCTGGCCGACCCGCAAGGAATCCATCCAGACCACCTGGGTGGTGATCGTGGTGGTCATCATCCTCAGCCTGTTGCTGGGTGGCCTGGATTTCCTGATCCAGCTGGCCACCAAGTGGCTCCTGGGTCATTGAGGAGAATCGAGTGAAGCGTTGGTACGTCGTACACGCCTATTCAGGTTTTGAGAAGTCGGTGGCGCAGGCCCTGCGCGACCGCATCGTCCGCGAGGGCATGGAAGAGCGCTTCGGCGACGTCCTGGTCCCGACCGAAGAAGTCGTGGAAATGCGCTCCGGCCAGAAGCGCCGTTCCGAGCGCAAGTTCTTCCCGGGCTACGTGCTGGTCCAGATCGAGACCCACGACGAAGGCGGCATCCCGCGCATCGACAACGAAAGCTGGCACCTGGTGAAGGAAACTTCCAAGGTCATGGGCTTCATCGGCGGCACCGCCGATCGTCCGCTGCCGATCCGCGACGAGGAGGCCGATGCCATCCTGCAGCGCGTCCAGGACGGCGTCGAGAAGCCGCGTCCGAAGGTGCTGTTCGAGCCGGGCCAGATGGTCCGCGTCATCGACGGTCCGTTCAACGACTTCAACGGCGTGGTCGAGGAAGTCAACTACGAGAAGAGCCGCCTGCGCGTGGCGGTGCTGATCTTCGGTCGTTCGACCCCGGTCGAGCTCGAGTTCGGTCAGGTCGAGAAGGGCTGAGGCCCCGGGCGGCCGCCCATTCAGCGGCGCCCTGAAATTGCTGATATACTGCGCGGCTCGCTGACCTGGCAAGCCGCCAGGAGATGGCCGCCGTCGAGGCGGCCTTCGGCGTATCAAAACGCGATGCCGGGACGCGTACGTTCTCCCGGCCCGATGGGGAGCCTGCGGTTCAAAGGCGCTAGCACCCGGAGAGTACTCACATGGCAAAGAAAGTTGTCGGTTACATCAAGCTGCAGGTGAAGGCCGGCCAGGCCAACCCCTCGCCGCCGGTCGGTCCTGCGCTGGGTCAGCGCGGCCTGAACATCATGGAGTTCTGCAAGGCGTTCAACGCCGCCACGCAGAAGCTCGAGCCGGGTCTGCCGACCCCGGTCATCATCACGGCCTACTCGGACCGTACCTTCACCTTCGTCACCAAGTCGACCCCGGCTTCGGTGCTGCTGAAGAAGGCCGCCGGCGTCGCTTCCGGCTCCAAGCGCCCGAACACCGAGAAGGTGGGCAAGGTCACCCGCAAGCAGCTCGAGGACATCGCCAAGGCGAAGGAGCCCGACCTGACCGCAGCCGATCTGGATGCGGCGGTGCGTACCATTGCGGGTTCGGCCCGCTCCATGGGCCTGACGGTCGAGGGTTAAGAAAATGGCAGAGAACAAGCGTCAGAAAGCTATCCGTGCTGCCGTGCAGCCGGGCAAGGCGTACTCGATCGAAGAGGCGCTGAAGATCGTCAAGACCACCAGCAAGGCCAAGTTCGTCGAAGCCGTCGACGTGGCCGTGCGCCTGGGCGTGGACGCCAAGAAGTCCGACCAGCAGGTCCGCGGTTCGACCGTGCTGCCGGCCGGTACCGGCAAGTCGGTGCGCGTGGCCGTGTTCGCCCCGGCCGGTGCCAAGGCCGAGGAGGCGCTGGCCGCCGGTGCCGACGCCGTCGGCATGGACGACCTGGCCGAGAAGATGCAGGCCGGTGACCTGAACTACGACGTCGTCATCGCGACCCCGGACGCCATGCGCGTCGTCGGCAAGCTGGGTACGGTCCTGGGCCCGCGCGGCCTGATGCCGAACCCGAAGGTCGGCACCGTCTCGCCGAACCCGGGCGAAGCCGTGAAGAACGCCAAGTCGGGCCAGGTCCGCTACCGCACCGACAAGGCCGGCATCATCCACTGCACCATCGGCAAGGCGAGCTTCGACGACGAGTCGCTGAAGACCAACCTGCAGGCGCTGCTGGCCGACCTGATCAAGGCCAAGCCGGCCACCTCGAAGGGTACCTACCTGCAGAAGGTGTCGCTGAGCTCGACCATGGGTCCGGGCGTCACGGTCGACCAGTCGACCCTGTCGCTGAAGTGATCGAAGCGGGCGGGCGGCCTGTCATCAGGTCGTCTTGTCCGGGCAGTACTGGTTTCATCCCCGTCCCGGCGCAGCCGGGACGGGACATTTGAAGGCGATCGCCGGCCCTGGCCGGCGGTAGCCGTCAAAGACCGCAGGCGCGGGGGTTGCTGATCGACGACGGGCACGGAAGCTCGCACTGGCAGGGAGTCGCCGTCGAACCAGCGAAGCCGCTTAATCCACCTCCTGGCGGAGGCAGGCCTGCGTAGATGGTGTCGCCCTTCTGGAGTTTTTCTGGTTTTGCGGTCTGGGATTTCCCAGGTTGGCTCACTCCAGGTCTAGAACGGCCACCACCGGGACATCGGTCGATGTCCCCGGCGTCCAGGAAGGATGCCGCCCTGGACCGCAAGCGGCAGGAGCCGTGAGCGGAGTTCAATTGGAGGAGTGCAATGGCTCTCAATCTGTCCCAGAAGCAAGAAGTTGTCGCCGAACTGGCAGACGTCGCCGCCAAGGCCCACTCCTTGATCGCAGCCGAATACGCTGGCACCACGGTCTCCCAGATGACCGCGATGCGCAAGCAGGCCCGCGAGACCGGCGTTTTCTTGAAGGTTGTCAAGAACACGCTGGCCGTGCGCGCCGTCGAAGGCACCGATTACGCAGTCGTCAAGGACAAGCTGGTCGGTCCGCTGCTGTATGCGTTCTCGCTCGAGGAGCCCGGCGCTGCCGGTCGCCTGATCAAGGAATTTGCCAAGGGTAACGACAAGCTGCAGGCGAAGGTCGTTTCGATCGGTGGTGAGGTCTTCCCGGCCAGCCACGTCGACGTCCTGGCTTCGCTGCCGACCCGCGACCAGGCCCTGGCCATGCTGGCCCGCGTCCTGACCGAGCCGGTCACGATGTTCGCCCGCGCCGTCAAGGCCGTCGGCGAGAAGCAGGAAGGTGGCGCTGTCGCCGCCGAGCCGGCTGCCGAAACCGCCTGAGTTCGATGTCCCTAGCGATCCGCTAGAAACACCATCCAGAAAAATTTTCAGAAGGTAATCAAAATGTCCCTTACCAACGAACAGATCGTCGACGCCATCGCCGAGAAGTCCCTGATGGAAGTGATGGACCTGGTCAAGGCCATCGAAGAGAAGTTCGGCGTCTCCGCCGCCGCTCCGGTTGCCGTGGCTGCCGCCGCCGGCCCGGCCGCTGCCGTCGAGGAGCAGACCGAGTTCAACATCATCCTGAAGGACGCCGGCGCCAAGAAGGTCGACGTCATCAAGGCCGTCCGCGCCATCACCGGCCTGGGCCTGAAGGAAGCCAAGGACCTCACCGAGGCCGGTGGCGTCCTGAAGGAAGCCGTGTCGAAGGAAGACGCCGAGAAGTTCAAGAAGGACCTCGAGGCCGCCGGCGCGACCGTCGAAGTCAAGTAAGCAGCACTTTGCATCGCCAGCCATTCTCGGCGGTGCACTGAAGGCTGGGGGCGCAAGCCCCCGGCCTTTGGCCGTTGATGGGATTTGCGAATCCCGGCGGCCTGAAAACCAACTCGAAGTTCGGGAGTTGGTAGTTGGAAGTAGCGGGAGAAGGCGTGCTGGTGCCGGCAATACCAGCGACTTCCAACTGACAACTCATTCGTAAAGCACGACCCAGGGTCGCGGACGCGCGGCCCCCACAGCCCAAGGTGGAACCCCATGACGTCATATTCGTTCACCGAAAAGAAGCGTATCCGCAAGGACTTCGGCAAGCAGCGCTCGATCCTCGAAGTGCCGTTCCTGCTTGCGATCCAGGTGGATTCCTACCGTGAATTCCTGCAGGAAAACATCGATCCGGCCAAGCGCACGGACCATGGCCTGCATGCCGCCCTCAAGTCGGTGTTCCCGATCTCCAGCTACAGCGGCAACGCCGCCCTGGAATACGTCGGCTACAAGCTGGGCGACCCGGTGTTCGACGAGCGCGAGTGCCGCAACCGTGGCCTGTCCTACGGCGCCCCGCTGCGCGTGACCGTGCGCCTGGTGATCTACGACCGCGAGTCGTCGACCAAGGCCATCAAGTACGTCAAGGAGCAGGAGGTCTACCTGGGCGAGATCCCGCTCATGACCGACAACGGCACCTTCATCGTCAACGGTACCGAGCGCGTCATCGTCTCGCAGCTGCACCGTTCGCCGGGCGTGTTCTTCGATCATGACCGTGGCAAGACCCACAGCTCGGGCAAGCTGCTGTACAGCGCCCGCATCATCCCCTACCGCGGCTCGTGGCTGGACTTCGAGTTCGACCCGAAGGACGCGCTGTTCACCCGTATCGACCGCCGCCGCAAGCTGCCGGTGTCGATCCTGCTGCGCGCGCTCGGCTACTCCAACGAGGAGATGCTGAACGAGTTCTTCGACATCAACACCTTCCACATCAACCCGGACGAAGGCGTCCAGCTGGAGCTGGTGCCCGAGCGCCTGCGCGGCGAGACGCTGAACTTCGACCTGGCCGATGGCGACAAGGTCATCGTGGAAGCCGGCAAGCGCATCACCGCGCGCCACGTCAAGCAGCTGGAAGCCTCGGGCATCGCCGCGCTGGCCGTGCCGGACGAGTACCTGGTCGGCCGCATCCTGTCGCACGACGTCATCGACGCCTCGACCGGCGAGCTGCTGGCCAACGCCAACGACGAAATCACCGATGACCAGCTGGCCGCCTTCCGCAAGGCCGGCGTGGACGCGGTCGGCACCCTGTGGGTGAACGACCTGGACCGTGGCCCGTACCTGTCCAATACCCTGCGCATCGACCCGACCAAGACCCAGCTCGAGGCCCTGGTCGAGATCTACCGCATGATGCGCCCGGGCGAGCCGCCGACCAAGGACGCCGCGCAGAACCTGTTCCACAACCTGTTCTTCACCTTCGAGCGCTACGACCTGTCCACGGTCGGCCGCATGAAGTTCAACCGCCGTGTCGGCCGCAAGGAAGTCACCGGCGAGGCCGTGCTGTACGACCGCAAGTACTTCGGCGAGCGCAACGACGAAGAGTCCAAGCGCCTGGTCGCCGCGCACGGTGACAGCTCCGACATCCTCGACGTCATCAAGGTCCTGAGCGAGATCCGCAACGGCCGTGGCGTGGTGGACGACATCGACCACCTGGGCAACCGTCGCGTGCGTTCGGTCGGCGAAATGGCCGAGAACGTGTTCCGCGTCGGCCTGGTCCGCGTCGAGCGCGCCGTGAAGGAGCGCCTGTCGATGGCCGAGTCCGAGGGCCTGACCCCGCAGGAACTGATCAACGCCAAGCCGGTGGCCGCCGCGATCAAGGAGTTCTTCGGCTCCTCGCAGCTGTCGCAGTTCATGGACCAGAACAACCCGCTGTCGGAAGTCACGCACAAGCGTCGCGTCTCGGCCCTGGGCCCGGGCGGCCTGACCCGCGAGCGCGCCGGCTTCGAAGTGCGCGACGTGCACCCGACCCATTACGGCCGCGTCTGCACCATCGAAACGCCGGAAGGCCCGAACATCGGCCTGATCAACTCGCTGGCGGTCTATGCCCGCACCAACCAGTACGGTTTCCTCGAGACCCCGTACCGCAAGGTCGTGGACGGCCAGATCACCGACGAGGTCGAGTACCTGTCGGCGATCGAGGAGAACGAGTACGTCATCGCGCAGGCCAACGCGCTGCATGACGCCAAGAGCCGCCTGACCGAGCAGTTCGTGCCGTGCCGCTTCCAGGGCGAATCGCTGCTCAAGCCGCCGTCCGAAGTCCACTTCATGGACGTGTCGCCGATGCAGACCGTGTCGATCGCGGCCGCGCTGGTGCCGTTCCTGGAGCACGACGACGCCAACCGCGCACTGATGGGCGCGAACATGCAGCGCCAGGCCGTTCCGACCCTGCGTGCGCAGAAGCCGCTGGTCGGCACCGGCATCGAGCGCGCCGTGGCGCGTGACTCGGGCGTGACCGTGAACGCGCGCCGTGGCGGCGTGATCGAGCAGATCGACGCCGGCCGCATCGTGGTCAAGGTCAACGAAGTCGAGATCGTCGGCGAGACCGACGCCGGCGTGGATATCTACACGCTGATCAAGTACACCCGTTCCAACCAGAACACCTGCATCAACCAGCGTCCGCTGGTGAACGTGGGTGACGTGGTGGCGCGTGGCGACGTGCTGGCCGACGGTCCGTCGACCGACATCGGCGAGCTGGCCCTGGGCCAGAACATGCTGATCGCCTTCATGCCGTGGAACGGCTACAACTTCGAAGACTCCATCCTGCTCTCCGAGCGCGTGGTGGAAGAGGATCGCTACACCACGATCCACATCGAAGAGCTGACCTGCGTGGCGCGCGACACCAAGCTGGGGCCGGAGGAAATCTCCGCCGACATCCCGAACGTCTCCGAGCAGGCGCTGAACCGCCTCGACGAGTCGGGCGTGGTGTACATCGGCGCCGAAGTGCGCGCCGGCGACATCCTGGTCGGCAAGGTCACCCCGAAGGGCGAAAGCCAGCTGACCCCGGAAGAGAAGCTGCTGCGCGCGATCTTCGGCGAGAAGGCTTCGGACGTTAAGGACAGCTCGCTGCGCGTTCCGCCGGGCATGGACGGCACCGTCATCGACGTGCAGGTCTTCACCCGCGACGGCATCGAGAAGGACAAGCGTGCCCGCCAGATCGAAGAGTCGGAAATCAAGCGCGTCAAGAAGGACTTCGACGACCAGTTCCGCATCCTGGAAGCGGCGATCTACGCGCGCCTGCGCTCGCAGATCGTCGGCAAGGTGGCCAATGGCGGTGCCGGCCTGAAGAAGGGCGACACCATCTCCGACGCCTACCTGGACGGCCTGAAGAAGGCCGACTGGTTCCAGCTGCGCATGAAGGACGACGACGCCGCCGAGGCGGTGGAGCGCGCGCAGAAGCAGATCCAGGCGCACGAGAAGGAGTTCGAGCACCGCTTCGCCGACAAGCGCGGCAAGATCACCCAGGGCGACGACCTTGCCCCGGGCGTGCTGAAGATGGTCAAGGTGTTCCTGGCGGTGAAGCGTCGCATCCAGCCGGGTGACAAGATGGCCGGCCGCCACGGCAACAAGGGCGTCGTGTCCATGATCCAGCCGATCGAGGACATGCCGTACATGGCCAACGGCGAGACCGTGGACATCGTGCTGAACCCGCTGGGCGTGCCGTCGCGCATGAACATCGGCCAGGTGCTGGAAGTCCACCTGGGCTGGGCCGCGAAGGGCCTGGGTCGCAAGATCCAGCGCATGCTCGAGGCCCAGACCGCGGTTGCCGAACTGCGCAAGTTCCTGGCCGAGATCTACAACCACGACCAGAAGCTGGGCGAGGACCGCGTCGACCTGTCGCAGTTCTCGGACGCCGAGCTGCTGAACCTGGCCAAGAACCTGACCGACGGCGTGCCGATGGCCACCCCGGTGTTCGACGGCGCGACCGAGGCCGAGATCAAGCGGATGCTGGAGCTGGCGGAACTGCCGCAGAGCGGCCAGACCCAGCTGTACGACGGCCGCACGGGCGAACCGTTCGATCGCCATACCACGGTCGGCTACATGCACATGCTGAAGCTCAACCACCTGGTCGACGACAAGATGCACGCGCGTTCGACCGGCCCGTACTCGCTCGTCACCCAGCAGCCGCTGGGCGGCAAGGCGCAGTTCGGCGGCCAGCGCTTCGGTGAAATGGAAGTCTGGGCGCTGGAAGCCTACGGCGCGGCCTACACCCTGCAGGAAATGCTGACGGTGAAGTCCGACGACGTGCAGGGCCGCAACCAGATGTACAAGAACATCGTCGATGGCGCGCACGAGATGGTCGCGGGCATGCCGGAATCCTTCAACGTCCTGGTGAAGGAAATCCGCTCGCTGGCCATCAACATGGAGCTGGAAGGCCATTGATCGCGCGGGCGCGGATGCCGCCAGGCATCCGCGCCGCCGTCTGCCCCACAGCCCCCATCGACAAGTATTCCTCCTGACGGAGAAACACCATGAAAGACCTGCTCAACCTCTTCAACCAGCAGCGCCAGACGCTGGACTTCGACGCGATCAAGATCGCGCTGGCTTCGCCGGACCTGATCCGTTCGTGGTCCTTCGGCGAAGTGAAGAAGCCGGAAACCATCAACTACCGCACCTTCAAGCCGGAGCGTGACGGCCTGTTCTGCGCGGCCATCTTCGGCCCGATCAAGGACTACGAGTGCCTGTGCGGCAAGTACAAGCGCATGAAGCACCGCGGCGTGGTCTGCGAGAAGTGCGGCACCGAAGTGACCCTGGCCAAGGTGCGCCGCGAGCGCATGGGCCACATCGACCTGGCCTCGCCGGTCGCGCACATCTGGTTCCTCAAGTCGCTGCCCTCGCGCATCGGCCTGATGCTGGACATGACCCTGCGCGACATCGAGCGCGTGCTGTATTTCGAAGCCTACGTGGTGACCGAGCCGGGCCTGACCTCGCTCGAGCGCCGCCAGCTGCTGACCGAGGAGCAGTACCTGACCGCGCGCCAGGAGCACGGCGATGACTTCGACGCCGCCATGGGCGCCGAGGCCGTCTACGAGCTGCTGCGCACGATCGACCTGCAGTCGGAAATGACCCGCCTGCGCGAGGAGATCGCCAGCACCGGTTCGGAAACCAAGCTCAAGCGTCTGACCAAGCGCATCAAGCTGGTCGAGGCCTTCCTCGAGTCGGGCAACCGTCCGGAGTGGATGGTCATGACCGTGCTGCCGGTGCTGCCGCCGGACCTGCGTCCGCTGGTCCCGCTGGACGGCGGCCGCTTCGCGACCTCCGACCTGAACGACCTGTACCGCCGCGTCATCAACCGCAACAACCGTCTGCGCCGCCTGCTGGAGCTCAACGCTCCGGACATCATCGTGCGCAACGAAAAGCGCATGCTGCAGGAGTCGGTCGACGCGCTGCTGGACAACGGCCGTCGCGGCCGTGCCATCACCGGCACCAACAAGCGCCCGCTGAAGTCGCTGGCCGACATGATCAAGGGCAAGCAGGGTCGCTTCCGCCAGAACCTGCTCGGCAAGCGCGTGGACTACTCGGGTCGTTCGGTCATCACCGTCGGTCCGTACCTGAAGCTGCACCAGTGCGGCCTGCCGAAGAAGATGGCGCTGGAGCTGTTCAAGCCGTTCGTGTTCGCCAAGCTGCAGCGTCGCGGCCTGGCCACCACGATCAAGGCCGCCAAGAAGCTGGTCGAGCGTGAAGAGGCCGAGGTTTGGGACATCCTCGAAGAGGTGATCCGCGAGCACCCGGTGCTGCTGAACCGTGCGCCGACCCTGCACCGCCTGGGCATCCAGGCGTTCGAGCCGGTGCTGATCGAAGGCAAGGCGATCCAGCTGCACCCGCTGGTCTGCACCGCGTTCAACGCCGACTTCGACGGTGACCAGATGGCCGTCCACGTGCCGCTCTCGCTGGAAGCCCAGCTGGAAGCGCGTGCGCTGATGATGTCCACCAACAACATCCTGTCGCCGGCCAACGGCGAGCCGATCATCGTGCCGTCGCAGGACGTCGTGTTGGGCCTGTACTACATGAGCCGCGCCCTGGAGAACAAGAAGGGCGAGGGCATGGTGTTCGCCAACACCAACGAAGTGAAGCGCGCCTACGACAACCGCGTGGTGGAACTGCACGCCAAGGTCAAGGTCCGCATCACCGAGAACCTGGCCGACGAGGACGGCGTCAAGCAGAAGACGAACAAGATCGTGGACACCACGGTCGGTCGCGCCCTGCTGAGCGAGATCCTGCCCGAAGGCCTGCCGTTCGCGCTGGCCAACACCGAGATGACCAAGAAGAACATCTCGCGCCTGATCAACTCCTCGTACCGCATGCTCGGCCTGAAGGACACCGTGGTGTTCGCCGACCGCCTGATGTACACCGGCTACGCCTACGCGACCCGCGCCGGCGTGTCGATCGGCATCGACGACATGCTGATCCCGGACGAGAAGAAGGGCATCCTGACCGAGGCCGAGGCCGAGGTGCTGGAGATCCAGGAGCAGTACCAGTCGGGCCTGGTCACCGCCGGCGAGCGCTACAACAAGGTGGTCGACATCTGGTCGCGCACCAACGAGCGCATCGCCAAGGCGATGATGGACACCATCGGTACCGAGAAGGTCGTCAATGCCAAGGGCGAGACCATCGACCAGAAGTCGATGAACTCGCTGTACATCATGGCCGACTCCGGTGCGCGAGGCAGCCAGGCGCAGATCCGCCAGCTGGCCGGCATGCGCGGCCTGATGGCCCGCCCGGACGGCTCGATCATCGAGACGCCCATCAAGGCGAACTTCCGCGAAGGCCTGAACGTGCAGGAGTACTTCAACTCCACCCACGGTGCCCGTAAGGGTCTGGCCGATACCGCGCTGAAGACCGCCAACTCCGGTTACCTGACCCGTCGCCTCGTCGACGTGGCGCAGGACGTGGTGATCACCGAGGTCGACTGCGGCACCGTCGAAGGCCTGACCATGACCCCGATCGTGGAAGGCGGCGACGTCGTCGAGCCGCTGAAGGATCGCGTGCTGGGCCGCGTCGTGGCCGAGGACGTGTTCCTGCCGGGCAACGACGAGGAGCCGATCGTCACCCGCAACACCCTGCTGGACGAACAGTGGGTCGCCAAGCTGGAAGAGGCGAGCGTGCAGTCGGTGAAGGTCCGTTCGACCATCACCTGCGAATCGCCGTTCGGCGTGTGCGCGCACTGCTACGGCCGCGACCTGGCCCGTGGCCACCTGGTCAACATCGGCGAAGCGGTCGGCGTCATCGCCGCGCAGTCGATCGGTGAGCCGGGTACCCAGCTGACCATGCGTACGTTCCACATCGGTGGTGCGGCGTCGCGAGCTGCTGCGGTCGACAACATCACCGTCAAGACCACCGGTTCGGTGAAGTTCACCAACCTCAAGTCGGTCGAGCATGCCAATGGCACGCTGGTGGCGGTGTCGCGTTCGGGCGAAATCTCCGTGCTCGATGCCCATGGCCGCGAGCGCGAGCGCTACAAGCTGCCGTACGGCGCGACCATCAACGTCAAGGACGCCGCCGAGATCAAGGCCGGCCAGACCGTGGCGAACTGGGATCCGCACAACCACCCGATCGTCTCGGAAGTGGCCGGCTTCATCCGCTTCGTCGACTTCATCGATGGCGTCACCGTCATCGAGAAGACCGACGAGCTGACCGGCCTGGCCTCGCGCGAGATCACCGATCCGAAGCGTCGTGGCTCGCAGGGCAAGGACCTGCGTCCGCTGGTGCGCATCGTCGACGCCAAGGGCAACGACCTGTCGATCCCGGGCACCGACCTGCCGGCGCAGTACCTGCTGCCGCCGCGCTCGATCGTCAACCTGCAGGACGGCGCCGCCGTCGGCGTGGGCGACGTGGTCGCCAAGATCCCGCAGGAAGCGTCCAAGACCCGCGACATCACCGGTGGTCTGCCGCGCGTGGCCGACCTGTTCGAGGCGCGCAAGCCGAAGGATCCGGCGATCCTGGCCGAGCGTTCGGGCGTGATCAGCTTCGGCAAGGACACCAAGGGCAAGCAGCGCCTGATCATCAAGGACACCGATGGCAGCGAGCACGAGGAGCTGATTCCGAAGTATCGCCAGATCATCGTGTTCGAAGGTGAGCACGTGACCAAGGGCGAGACCGTGGTGGACGGTGAGCCGAGCCCGCAGGACATCCTGCGCCTGCTGGGTGTCGAGCCGCTGGCGGCCTACCTGGTCAAGGAAATCCAGGACGTGTACCGCCTGCAGGGCGTGAAGATCAACGACAAGCACATCGAGGTGATCACCCGCCAGATGCTGCGCAAGGTCGAGATCACCGACCAGGGCAACAGCAAGTTCCTGAATGGCGAGCAGGCCGAGCGCCAGCGCGTCATCGAGGAAAATGCCCGCCTGCTCACCCGCAACGAGCTGCCGGCCCGCTTCGATCCGGTCCTGCTGGGCATCACCAAGGCTTCGCTGGCCACCGAGTCGTTCATCTCGGCGGCGTCGTTCCAGGAGACCACCCGCGTCCTCACCGAGGCGGCGGTCCGCGGCACCAGCGACAACCTGCGCGGCCTTAAGGAAAACGTGATCGTCGGTCGCCTGATCCCGGCCGGTACCGGCCTGGCGTACCACACCCAGCGCCGTCGCGGTGCCACCGGTCTGACCGAGTCGGAAATGGAGACCCTGGTCGGCGGCGCCGCCCCGGCGGTCGAATCGGTCGCCCCGGCAGCCGTGGACATCGGCTCGGACGAGGAATAAGGGAATTCCGGCGTAGCTGAACAGGCTGCGCCGGTCCCCTGAACGAGGAGGGCAGGAGGCCCTCCGTTGTGCCGGCCCCCGGAGGGGGCCAGCAGGCTCCAGGACCGTCGGTTGACGGGAATTTGGCCTGCCAGCTATACTCCCGCCTCTCGGCAGGCCGGCCTTTCGGCCTGTCGTCGTTTTCATGAAGGTCCGACGACCTTCCAATCAGAAGAATCCACTGATGGCGACTATCAATCAGCTGGTCCGCAAGCCTCGGCAAGCGACCACCTACAAGAGTGCCTCCCCGGCGCTGGACAAGTGTCCGCAGCGTCGTGGCGTGTGCACCCGCGTCTACACCACCACCCCGAAGAAGCCGAACTCGGCCCTCCGCAAGGTTGCAAAGGTTCGCCTGACCAACCAGGAAGAGGTCATCAGCTACATCGGCGGCGAAGGCCACAACCTGCAGGAGCACTCCGTGGTCCTGATCCGTGGTGGCCGCGTCAAGGACCTCCCGGGTGTCCGTTACCACACCGTTCGTGGTTCGCTCGACGCCGCTGGCGTTGCCAAGCGTCGCCAGGGCCGTTCCAAGTACGGCGCCAAGCGCCCGAAGAGCTAAGGAAATTAACTAATGTCCCGTAAAGGTTCTACTCCGCAGCGCACCGTCCTGCCAGATCCCAAGCATGGCAGCGAAACCATTGCCCGCTTCATCAACATGGTGATGCAGAGTGGCAAGAAGTCGGTTGCAGAGAAAATCGTGTATGGCGCAATGGACGTCATCGGCGAAAAGAATCCGAATGCCATCGAGCTGGTGCAGAAAGCACTGGACAACGTGGCCCCGACCGTCGAGGTCAAGTCGCGCCGCGTCGGCGGTGCTACTTACCAGGTTCCGGTCGAAGTTCGTGCCTCTCGCCGTATGGCCCTCGCCATGCGTTGGCTGATCGATTCCGCGCGCAAGCGTGGTGAGAACTCGATGCCGCGCAAGCTGGCAGCCGAACTCCTGGACGCCTCGGAAAACCGCGGCGGCGCCATCAAGAAGCGTGAAGAAACCCACCGTATGGCGGAAGCGAACAAGGCCTTCGCGCACTACCGCTGGTGAGGTAAGGGGGCCTTGGAAACAAGGCCCTCCAGCACCATATACAGGTGCTGACATCGTGGTGCGCAGCGCGCCACGCCCAAATCCGAAGGCCGCCGAAAGGCGGCGTTCGGCCATCCGAAATCCGAGAAATTGAGAGGCTCCCCGTGGCCCGTACCACTCCCATCGAGCGTTACCGCAATTTCGGCATCATGGCCCACATCGATGCCGGCAAGACCACCACGTCCGAGCGCATCCTGTTCTACACCGGCGTCAGCCACAAGATCGGTGAAGTGCACGACGGCGCCGCCACCATGGACTGGATGGAGCAGGAGCAGGAGCGTGGCATCACGATCCAGTCCGCTGCCACCACCGCTTTCTGGAAGGGCATGGACAAGTCGATGGAGGAGCATCGCTTCAACATCATCGACACCCCCGGGCACGTCGACTTCACCATCGAAGTCGAGCGTTCGCTGCGCGTGCTTGACGGCGCGGTGTTCGTGCTGTGCGCCGTCGGTGGCGTGCAGCCGCAGTCGGAAACCGTGTGGCGCCAGGCCAACCGTTACCACGTGCCGCGCATCGCGTTCGTCAACAAGATGGACCGCACCGGTGCGAACTTCGACAAGGTCGTCGGCCAGCTGAAGTCGCGCCTGGGCGCGGTGCCGGTGCCGATGCAGGTGCCGATCGGCGCCGAGGACGGCTTCGAGGGCGTGGTCGACCTGCTGAAGATGAAGGCGATCCACTGGGATACCGCCTCGCAGGGCACCACCTTCGAGTACCGCGACATCCCGGCCGACCTGGTCGAGAAGGCCAATGAAGCCCGTGCTTTCATGGTCGAGTCGGCTGCCGAAGCCAACGAAGAGCTGATGGAGAAGTACCTGGGCGGCGAAGAGCTGACCGAGGCCGAGATCATCGAAGCGCTGCGCGTGCGCACGCTGTCGACCGAGATCGTGCCGATGTTCTGCGGCTCGGCGTTCAAGAACAAGGGCGTCCAGGCGATGCTCGACGGCGTCGTGCGCCTGCTGCCGTCGCCGGTCGACGTGCCGCCGGTGACCGGTACCGACGTCGATGACGAGACCAAGCAGCTGACCCGCGCGTCGGATGACAAGGCTCCGTTCTCCTCGCTGGCGTTCAAGATCATCACCGATCCGTTCGTGGGCGCGCTGACGTTCTTCCGCGTGTACTCGGGCGTGCTCAATGCCGGCGACCAGGTGCTGAACTCGGTCAAGGGCAAGAAGGAGCGCATCGGCCGCCTGCTGCAGATGCATTCCAACGACCGTACCGAAATCAAGGAAGTGCGCGCGGGCGACATCGCCGCCGCCGTGGGCCTGAAGGACGTCACCACCGGTGACACCATGTGCTCGCTGGACCACCCGATCATCCTGGAGCGCATGGTGTTCCCGGAGCCGGTGATCTCGATGGCCGTGGAGCCGAAGACCAAGTCGGACCAGGAAAAGATGGGCATGGCCCTGGGCCGCCTGGCCCAGGAAGATCCCTCGTTCCGCGTCAAGACCGACGAGGAATCCGGCCAGACGATCATCTCGGGCATGGGCGAGCTGCACCTGGACATCATCGTTGACCGCATGAAGCGCGAGTTCAACGTCGAGGCCAACGTCGGCAAGCCGCAGGTGGCGTACCGCGAGACCATCCAGGCCTCGGACGTCAAGTCGGACTACAAGCACGCCAAGCAGTCGGGCGGCAAGGGTCAGTACGGTCACGTCGTGATCGAGCTGTCGCCGGCTTCGGAAGAGGACAAGCAGAACAAGGATTACAAGGACGATTTCCTGTTCGTCAACGACATCACCGGTGGCGTGATTCCGAAGGAATTCATCCCGTCCGTTGAAAAGGGCCTGCGCGAAACCATTACCAGCGGTCCGCTGGCCGGCTTCCCGGTCGTCGGCGTCAAGGTCAAGCTGGTGTTCGGCTCGTACCACGACGTCGACTCGTCGGAAATGGCGTTCAAGCTTGCCGCGTCTATGGCCTTCAAGCAGGGCTTCGCCAAGGCCAAGCCGGTGCTGCTGGAGCCGATCATGAAGGTCGAGATCGTTACGCCGGAGGATTACCTGGGCGACGTGATGGGCGACGTGAGCCGTCGTCGTGGCGTCCTGCAGGGCTCCGACGAAACGCCGTCGGGCAAGATCATCAACGCGATGATCCCGCTGGGCGAAATGTTCGGCTACGCGACCTCGCTGCGTTCGCAGACCCAGGGCCGCGCGACCTTCACGATGGAGTTCGACCACTACGAGCCGGCTCCGTCGAACATCGCCGACACCGTGATCAAGAAGGCCTGAGCGTAAGCTCAGGTCCTTCTCCTCCTTCTTTCTGATATCCAAGGTATAGAACAATGGCAAAGGGTAAGTTCGAGCGCACCAAGCCGCACGTCAACGTCGGCACCATCGGTCACGTCGATCATGGCAAGACCACGCTGACCGCCGCGCTGACCAAGATCGGCGCCGAGCGTTTCGGTGGCGAGTTCAAGGCTTACGACGCGATCGACGCGGCGCCGGAAGAAAAGGCGCGCGGCATCACGATCTCGACCGCGCACGTCGAGTACGAATCCCCGACCCGTCACTACGCCCACGTCGACTGCCCGGGCCACGCTGACTACGTCAAGAACATGATCACCGGTGCGGCGCAGATGGACGGCGCGATCCTGGTGTGCTCGGCCGCTGACGGCCCGATGCCGCAGACCCGCGAGCACATCCTGCTGTCGCGCCAGGTCGGCGTGCCGTACATCGTCGTGTTCCTGAACAAGGCCGACATGGTCGACGACGCCGAGCTGCTCGAGCTGGTCGAGATGGAAGTGCGCGAGCTGCTGAGCAAGTACGAGTTCCCGGGCGACGACACCCCGATCATCCACGGTTCGGCCCGCCTGGCGCTGGAAGGCGACCAGTCGGAGATCGGCGTGCCGGCGATCCTGAAGCTGGTGGACGCGCTGGACAGCTGGATCCCGGAGCCGGAGCGTGCGATCGACCGTCCGTTCCTGATGCCGGTGGAAGACGTGTTCTCGATCTCGGGCCGCGGCACCGTGGTGACCGGTCGTATCGAGCGCGGCATCATCAAGGTGGGTGACGAAATCGAGATCGTCGGCATCCGTCCGACCCAGAAGACCACCGTCACCGGCGTGGAAATGTTCCGCAAGCTGCTGGACCAGGGCCAGGCGGGCGACAACGCGGGCCTGCTGCTGCGCGGCACCAAGCGTGACGACGTGGAGCGTGGCCAGGTGCTGGCCAAGCCGGGTTCGATCACCCCGCACACCCAGTTCGACGCCGAGGTGTACGTGCTGTCGAAGGACGAGGGCGGCCGCCACACCCCGTTCTTCAAGGGCTACCGTCCGCAGTTCTACTTCCGCACCACCGACATCACCGGTGCGGTCGAGCTGCCGGAAGGCGTGGAGATGGTGATGCCGGGTGACAATGTCAAGATGGCCGTCACCCTGATCAACCCGGTCGCCATGGACGAAGGCCTGCGCTTCGCGATCCGCGAAGGCGGCCGTACCGTCGGCGCCGGCGTGGTCTCCAAGATCACCAAGTAAGTGCCTGCAGTCCGGTGCCCCGCACCGGTTGCTGAATGGAGGGGCGGCGAAAGCCGCCCCTTTGTTTTGCCCGGAATTCGCCTTCCGTTAACGGTTGGGCAGGGGGCGGGGCTTGCGCGAGTCCCGCAGGCCCGTTAGAATGCGCGGCTCGGCATTCCTGGGTAGGGTGCCGAGACAAACACCGCGAAAAGAGGGGCAGGACGCCGCTCGTGTTCGCCAGACCGGGAAGGTCGAGTCGCATGGAGCACCCGACAGCGCCAAGCTGTTGACGGTGCTTGTGTCGCACTCTATACTTTTCCGTCTGGGCAGGCCGGGTGACTGGTCTGCCTCAGTTTTTGGCCGAAAGGAATGGCCCGGCGGGCGGAGCCCGCGCAGTGAATCTCCAGGAATCTCCAGTTTGTTTTATCGGGGCAGGTATCCCAGAGGCCTTGCCCGTCGCTCTTTTAACGAAGGAACTCCCGTCATGGCGGACCAAAAGATCCGGATTCGGCTGAAGGCGTTCGATCATCGCTTGATCGACCGTTCGGCCAGCGAGATCGTTGAAACGGCCAAGCGGACCGGCGCGCAAGTGCGTGGCCCGATCCCGCTGCCGACCAAGATCGAGCGCTACACCGTCCTCGTCTCGCCGCACGTCGACAAAGACGCGCGTGACCAGTACGAAACCCGCACGCACAAGCGCGTGCTCGATATCGTCGATCCCAACGACAAGACCGTGGACGCGCTGATGAAGCTCGAGCTCGCGGCTGGCGTCGACGTGCAGATCAAGTTGACCTGAGGACTACGACCATGACGAAGAAGTATTCGTTGGGCTTCGTGGGCCGCAAGGCTGGCATGAGCCGCGTCTTCCTGGAAGACGGCCGCTCGGTGCCGGTCACCCTGATCGAAGCCACCCCGAACCGCATCGCGCAGATCAAGACCGTCGAAGCCGACGGCTACAGCGCCGTGCAGGTGACCGTCGGCAGCCGTCGCGCCGCCCTGGTCAACAAGCCCGCCGCTGGCCACTTCGCGAAGGCGAAGGTCGAAGCCGGTCGTGGCCTGTGGGAGTTCCGCGTTGAAGACGCCCAGCTGGGTGATTTCGCCATCGGTGGCGAGGTCAAGGCTGACATCTTCGAAGTCGGCCAGAAGGTCGACGTGCAGGGCGTCACCAAGGGCAAGGGTTTCCAGGGCACCATCAAGCGCCACAACTTCCGTATGGGCGATGCCACCCACGGTAACTCGCTGTCGCATCGCGCGCCGGGTTCGCTGGGCCAGCGCCAGACCCCGGGTCGCGTTTTCCCGGGCAAGAAGATGTCCGGCCACATGGGTGCCGTGCAGCAGAGCACGCAGAACCTGGAAGTGGTCAAGGTCGACGTCGAGCGTGGTCTGATCGCCGTTCGCGGTGCTGTTCCTGGCGCAGCCGGTGGCGATGTGATCGTCCGCCCGGCGAGCAAGGCATAAGGAGAGATGACGATGGAACTCGCCATCACCGGTAGCAACAACAAGGTCTCGGTCTCCGACGAAGTGTTCGGCCGCGAATTCAGCGAGGATCTGGTCCACCAGGTCGTCGTTGCCTATCGCAACGCCGGTCGCGCCGGCACCAAGGCCCAGAAGACCCGTTCGGAAGTCAACGGCACCACCAAGAAGTCGAAGAAGCAGAAGGGCGGCGGCGCGCGTCATGGCGCACTGACGGCTCCGATCTTCGTCGGCGGCGGCGTGACCTTCGCGGCCAAGCCGCGCAGCTTCGCCCAGAAGGTGAACCGCAAGCAGTATCGCGCCGCGATCTGCGCGATCTTCTCCGAGCTGGTCCGTCAGGACCGCCTGAAGGTCGTCGATGCGTTCGACGTCGAAGCGTCCAAGACCAAGGGTCTGGTCGAGAAGCTGAAGGGTCTGGAAGTGGGCAAGCGCCCGCTGATCGTGACCGAAGAGGCTTCCGAGCACCTGTACCTGTCGGCTCGCAACCTGCCGTACGTCGAAGTGCGTGACGTGCAGGGCCTGGACCCGGTCGCCCTGGTCGGCGCCGATACGGTCGTGATCACCGCCGACGCGGTCAAGAAGATCGAGGAGTGGCTGGCATGAGCAGCAACGAAAAAATCTTCAGCGTGCTGCGCGCTCCGCGAGTCTCCGAGAAGACCGCGCGCCTGCAGGAAGTCTCCAACCAGTACGTCTTCGAAGTTTCGAACGAAGCCACCAAGGCCGATGTAAAGGCCGCGGTCGAGCAGCTGTTCGACGTCAAGGTCGAGGCGGTCAACGTGGTCAACGTCAAGGGCAAGAACAAGTCCTTCCGTAACCGCGCGGGCACCCGCGGCAGCTGGCGCAAGGCGTACGTCCGCCTGGTCGATGGTCAGTCCATCGACGTCACGGCCAAGGCCTGAGGAAACATCCCATGCCATTGATGAAGTTCAAACCCACCTCCGCCGGCCGTCGTTCCGCCGTGCGCGTGGTCACCCCGGACCTCCACAAGGGTGCGCCGCACGCCGCCCTGGTCGAGTCGCAGAGCAAGTCCGGTGGCCGTAACCACCACGGCCGCATCACCACCCGTCACGTCGGTGGTGGCCACAAGCAGCACTACCGCCTGATCGACTTCAAGCGCAACAAGGAAGGCATCCCGGCGCGCGTGGAGCGGATCGAATACGATCCGAACCGCACCGCCCACATCGCCCTGCTGTGCTACGTCGACGGCGAGCGCCGCTACATCATCGCCCCGAAGGGCCTGAAGGCGGGTGACCAGGTCATCGCCGGCGCCAACGCGCCGATCAAGACCGGCAACACCCTGCCGCTGCGCAACATCCCGGTCGGTACGACCGTGCACGGCATCGAACTGAAGCCGGGCAAGGGTGCGCAGATCGCCCGTGCCGCCGGCGCCGCCGTGCAGCTCGTGGCCCGCGAAGGCATCTACGCCACCCTGCGCCTGCGCTCGGGTGAAATGCGCAAGGTGCCGGCCGAGTGCCGCGCGACCATCGGCGAAGTCGGCAACGACGAGCACAACCTGGAGAAGCTGGGCAAGGCTGGTGCCAAGCGCTGGCGTGGCGTGCGCCCGACCGTTCGCGGTGCGGCCATGAACCCGGTTGACCACCCGCACGGTGGTGGTGAGGCGAAGGCCGGCCAGGGTAATCCGCATCCGGTCACCCCGTGGGGTGTCCCGACCAAGGGTTACAAGACGCGCAAGAACAAGCGCACTCAGCAGTTCATCGTCCGCGATCGTAGGGGCTAATCGACCATGGCACGTTCACTCAAGAAGGGCCCGTTCGTCGATCACCACCTCGTCAAGAAGGTGGAGGCCGCTGCGGGCAGCAAGAAGCCGATCAAGACCTGGTCGCGCCGTTCGATGATCCTGCCGGAAATGGTGGGCATCACCATCGCCGTGCATAACGGCAAGAACCACGTTCCGGTGCTCGTCAACGAGAACATGGTCGGCCACAAGCTCGGCGAATTTGCCGTCACCCGGACCTTCAAGGGTCACGGTGGCGACAAGAAGTCGGGCAAGTAAGGAGAGATGACGATGGAAGCGAAAGCAATCCTGCGCACTGCGCGCATCTCCCCGCAGAAGGCTCGCCTGGTCGCTGACCAGGTGCGTGGTCTGTCCGCCGAGCGTGCGGTCAACCTGCTGAAGTTCTCGGACAAGAAGGCTGCCCACCTGATCAAGAAGGTGGTGGAGTCGGCGATCGCCAATGCCGAGAACAACCAGGGCGCCGACGTCGACGAGCTGAAGGTCAAGACCATCATGGTTGACGAAGGTCCGACCCTGAAGCGCTTCATGGCGCGGGCGAAGGGCCGCGGCACGCGCATTCTCAAGCGCACCAGCCACATCACCGTGGTCGTGGGCGAGGGCAAATAACGATGGGACACAAAGTACATCCGATTGGTATCCGCCTGGGCATCGCCAAGGACTGGAACTCCAAGTGGTACGCCAACAAGGCCGAGTTCGCCAGCTACCTGGCGGCCGACCTCAAGGTCCGCGAAATGCTGCGCAAGAAGCTGGCGCAGGCGGGCATCAGCAAGATCCTGATCGAGCGTCCGGCCAAGACCGCGCGCGTGACGATCCACACCGCCCGTCCGGGCGTGGTGATCGGCAAGCGTGGTGAGGACATCGAGAAGCTGCGCAAGCAGGTCAGCGAGATGATGGGCGTCCCGGCGCACATCAACGTGACCGAAGTGCGCAAGCCGGAGCTGGATGCGCAGCTGGTCGCCGAGTCGATCGCGCAGCAGCTGGAGCGTCGCATCATGTTCCGCCGCGCGATGAAGCGCTCGGTCGGCAACGCGATGCGCCTGGGTGCCCTGGGCATCAAGGTCAACGTGGCTGGCCGCCTCAACGGTGCGGAAATCGCCCGTTCGGAGTGGTACCGCGAAGGCCGCGTGCCGCTGCACACGCTGCGTGCCGACATCGACTACGGTTTCGCTGAAGCCAAGACGACCTACGGCATCATCGGCATCAAGGTCTGGATCTACAAGGGCGAGGTTTTCGACTTCTCCCAGGTTGGCCAGGAAAAGCAGGACGACACGCCGCGCAACGATCGCAATGATCGTGGCGATCGGAACGATCGTCCGTCGCGCCCGGCTCGTGAAGCGAGGTAACGGCAATGTTGCAACCCAAGCGAACCAAATACCGCAAGATGCACAAGGGCCGTAACGACGGCCTGGCATGGAGCGCAAATGCCGTCAGCTTTGGCGAGTACGGCCTGAAGTCGACCGCCCACGGTCAGCTGACCGCGCGCCAGATCGAAGCGGCCCGCCGCTCGATCAGCCGCTACGTCAAGCGCGGTGGCAAGATGTGGATCCGCGTGTTCCCGGACAAGCCGATCACCAAGAAGCCGATCGAAGTCCGAATGGGCTCCGGTAAGGGTAACGTGGAGTACTGGGTCGCCCAGATCCAGCCCGGCCGCATGATCTATGAAATCGAGGGCGTTCCGGAAGACGTGGCTCGCGAGGCGTTCCGCCTGGCCGCCGCCAAGCTTTCGGTCACCACCACTTTCGTGACCCGGACGGTGCGCTGATGGACATCAAACAACTCCGCGAGAAGTCGGCTGACGAACTCAAGGCCCACCTGACCGACCTGCGCAAGGAGCAGTTCTCGCTCCGCATGCAGGCGGTCACCGGCCAGCTGCCGAAGACCCACGAAACCCGCCGGGTGCGCCGCGAGATTGCTCGCGTCAAGCACCTGCTCGGCAGCACCAAGTAAGGACGGCCGCGATGAGCGACAACACTGAAAACAAGACGCTGCGCACGGTCGAAGGCCGTGTCGTCAGCAACAAGATGGACAAGACGGTGACCGTCCTGGTCGAGCGTCAGGTCAAGCACGCCCTGTACGGCAAGTACATCAAGCGCTCGACCAAGCTGCACGCCCATGACGCCGACAACGCCTGCAACGAAGGCGACGTCGTCCGCGTGACCGAGATTGCGCCGATGTCCAAGACCAAGAACTGGCGGGTGGTGGAAATCGTCACCCGCGCGGCTGAATAAGGGAGATCTGAATCATGATCCAGATGCAGAGCTACCTCGACGTCGCCGACAACTCGGGTGCCAAGGAAGTGATGTGCATCAAGGTGCTGGGCGGCTCGAAGCGCCGTTACGCGCACATTGGCGACATCATCAAGGTCACCGTCAAGGACGCGATCCCGCGCGGCAAGGTCAAGAAGGGCGAAGTCTATGACGCCGTCGTCGTGCGTACCCGCAAGGGCGTGCGTCGTCCGGACGGTTCGCTGATCCGCTTCGATGGCAACGCCGCTGTCCTGCTGAACAACAAGCAGGAGCCGATCGGTACCCGTATCTTCGGGCCGGTCACCCGCGAGCTGCGTTCCGAGAAGTTCATGAAGATCGTCTCGCTCGCTCCCGAAGTGCTGTGAGCTGAGGACATAAACATGGCTAACCGTATCAAGAAGGGCGACCAGGTCGTCATCAACACCGGCAAGGACAAGGGCAAGCAGGGCGAAGTGATTCGCGTCGACGGCGACCGCGTGGTCGTCTCGAACGTGAACGTCGTCAAGCGGCACACCAAGCCGAACCCGCAGGCGGGTGTCGCCGGCGGCGTGGTCGAGCGTGAAGCTTCGATCCATATCTCCAACGTGGCGGTCCTGAACCCGGCTTCGGGCAAGGGTGAGCGCGTTGGCTTCAAGGTGCTGGAGGATGGACGCAAACTGCGTGTGTTCCGCTCCAGCGGTGAGGCGCTCGACGCCTGAGGAATGAGGTCATGACTTCTCGTCTCGAAACGTATTACAAGGAAACGGTCGTGCCGGCCCTGATGAAGGAATTCGGCTACACCAATCCGATGGAAGTGCCGAAGCTGGTCAAGGTCACGCTGAACATGGGCGTGGGCGAAGCGGCCACCAACAAGAAGGTCCTGGAAAACGCCGTCGCCGACATGGCCAAGATCTCCGGCCAGAAGCCGGTGGTCACCAAGTCGCGCATCTCGGTGGCGTCGTTCAAGATCCGTGACGGCTGGCCGATCGGCTGCAAGACCACGCTGCGTCGCGCCAAGATGTTCGAGTTCCTCGATCGCCTGATCAACATCTCGCTGCCGCGCGTGCGTGACTTCCGCGGCATCTCGGGTCGTTCGTTCGACGGTCGCGGCAACTTCAACATGGGTGTGAAGGAACAGATCATCTTCCCGGAAATCGACTTCGACGCCGTCGACGCGATCCGCGGCATGGATATCGCCATCACCACCACCGCCAAGACCGACGCGGAAGCCAAGGCGCTGCTCGCAGCGTTCAAGTTCCCGTTCCGTAACTGATTCGCGAGGAAAACCGAAATGGCAAAGACCTCCATGGTCAACCGCGACATCAAGCGGGAAAAGCTGGCCAAGAAGTTCGCCGACAAGCGTGAAGCGCTGAAGAAGATCATCTCCAGCCAGGATGCCTCCTACGAGGACAAGATCCAGGCTGCCGAGAAGCTGCAGAAGCTGCCGCGCGACTCGTCGCCGAGCCGCCAGCGCAACCGTTGCGAACTGTCGGGTCGTCCGCGTGGCGTGTACCGCAAGTTCGGCCTGGGCCGCAACAAGCTGCGCGAAGCCACCATGCGCGGCGACGTGCCGGGCCTGCGCAAGGCCAGCTGGTAACAGCTGCGAACCACCGGCCGCTCCGGCGGCCGGACCCGGAGGAAAGGAAACTTTCCGTCCGGCAGGGGAGTCCGACGCAAGTCGGGCTCTTTTGCCGTATAATCCCGCCTCTTGCCTCCCGGCCAGGGAGCGGGTGAAGGGGCCTGGCCCATCCCAGGAATACACGAGATTTTCGCGAAAGCGGATATCGGTGCACTCAAAGGTACTCACATGAGCATGACTGATCCCATCGCCGACCTGCTGGTTCGCATCAAGAATGCGGCCGCGGTGGGCAAGCAGACGGTGAAGGCGCCGTCGTCCAAGATCAAGGTTGCGATCGCCCAGGTCCTGAAGGACGAGGGTTACATCGCCGACCTGCGCGTTGTTCCGACCGAGAACAACAAGGCCGACCTTGAAATCGTCCTGAAGTATTTCGAAGGCCGTCCGGTCATCGAGACCCTGAAGCGTGTTTCCCGCTCGGGTCTGCGCCAGTACCGCGGCAAGGGTGAACTGCCGAAGGTCCTGGGTGGCCTGGGTATCGCCATCATTTCCACGTCGAAGGGCATCATGACCGATGCGCAGGCCCGTCAGGCCGGCGTCGGTGGTGAAATCCTGTGCTTCGTGGCCTAAGGGAAGGAGCAGAACATGTCCCGCGTAGCCAAGAAGCCTGTCGCCCTGCCGAAGGGTGTTGAACTGAACGTGCAGCCGGAGTCGGTCAGCGTCAAGGGCCCGAAGGGCACCCTGAGCCTGCCCAAGCCGGTCGGCGTCGAAATCGCCATTGAAGACGGCGTTGCCACCCTGTCGGCCAACGACCCGTCGCAGATCGCCATCACCGGTACCGTGCGCGCCATCCTGGCCAACATGGTCAAGGGCGTGACCGACGGCTTCGAGCGCAAGCTCGAGCTGGTCGGCGTCGGTTACCGCGCCGCCATGCAGGGCAAGGACCTGAGCCTGTCGCTCGGCTTCTCGCACCCGCTGGTGTTCGTGGCGCCGGAAGGCATCACGCTGTCGACCCCGACCCAGACCGAAATCCTGGTTGTCGGCGCCGACAAGCAGCGCGTCGGTGAAGTCGCCGCCAAGATCCGTGGCTTCCGTCCGCCGGAGCCCTACAAGGGCAAGGGTGTGAAGTACGCCGGTGAAGTCATCATTCGCAAGGAAGCCAAGAAGGCGTAATGCGGGCTGACCCCCGTACAAGCCGATCCGCTTCCCAAGGAACCAGAAAATGAACAAGAACATCGCTCGTCTGCGTCGCGCCAAGTCGACCCGTGCGCACATCCGTGAGCTGGGCGTGGCCCGCCTGTCGGTGCTGCGCACCGGCCAGCACCTGTACGCCCAGGTCTTCACCGCCGACGGCTCGAAGGTCATCGCCGCTGCCAACACCCTCCAGGCCGACGTCAAGGACGGCCTGAAGAACGGCAAGAACAGCGACGCCGCCGCCAAGGTGGGCAAGCTGATCGCCGAGCGCGCCAAGGCCGCGGGCATCGAGAAGGTCGCGTTCGACCGCTCGGGCTACCGCTACCACGGCCGCATCAAGGCCCTGGCCGACGCGGCCCGCGAAGGCGGCCTGCAGTTCTAAGCAGTACGCGGGCATGCCTGTCGGGCGTGCCCGCAACCCGCCGGCGCGGGGTGCGCCGGACCGTTCCGCTCTTCTGCAGCGGCCACGGGTCCACGGTGGTCATCCAACAACGATAAGCGGCCCCGAGCCGTACATATTCGTCCAATCCAAGGAAAACCAAAAAATGGCAGAAGAACGTCAGCCGCGGGGTCGCGATCGCGACCGTAACCGCGAAGAGAAAATCGACGACGGCATGATCGAGAAGCTGGTCGCGGTCAACCGCGTCAGCAAGACCGTCAAGGGCGGCCGCCAGTTCACCTTCACCGCCCTGACCGTGGTCGGCGACGGCGAAGGCAAGGTCGGCTTCGGCTATGGCAAGGCGCGCGAAGTGCCGGTCGCCATCCAGAAGTCGATGGAATACGCCCGCAAGAACATGGCCACCGTCGACCTGAACAACGGCACCCTGTGGCACCCGCTGAAGTCGGGCCACGGCGCTGCTCGCGTGTTCATGCAGCCGGCCTCGGAAGGTACCGGCGTGATTGCCGGCGGTGCCATGCGCGCCGTGCTCGAAGCGGTGGGCGTGAAGAACGTGCTGGCCAAGGCCACCGGTTCGCGCAACCCGATCAACCTGGTGCGTGCGACCGTGCGCGGCCTGACCGAGATGCAGTCGCCGACCCGCATTGCCGCCAAGCGTGGCAAGAAGCTGGAGGATCTCAACCATGGCTAATGACACCAGCAAGACCGTCAAGGTGCGCCTGGTGCGCGGCCTGCGTGGCACCCAGTCGCGTCACCGCCTGTCGGTGAAGGCCCTGGGCCTGAACAAGCTCAACGATGTGCGTGAACTCAAGGACAGCCCGCAGGTTCGCGGCCTGATCAACAAGGTTCACTACCTCGTCCAGGTTGAGGAGTAATCGACCATGACCATGCGTCTCAATGATCTGAGCCCGGCTCCGGGCGCCCGCACCGAGCGCACCCGCGTCGGTCGCGGTATCGGTTCGGGCCTGGGCAAGACCGCCGGCCGCGGCCACAAGGGTTCGTTCGCCCGCAAGGGTGGCGGCAAGATCAAGGCTGGCTTCGAAGGCGGCCAGACCCCGATGCAGCGCCGTCTGCCGAAGATCGGCTTCCGCTCGAAGATCGCCAAGGACACCGCCGAGGTGCTGTCCTACCAGCTGGACAAGCTGGAAGCCGGTGAGATCGACTTCGCCGCGCTGCGCGCTGCCAAGCTGGTCCCGTCGACGGCGAAGAAGGCCAAGATCGTCAAGAAGGGCGACCTGACCAAGAAGTTCGTGCTGAAGGGCGTCGCCGCGACCGCGGGCGCCAAGGCCGCGATCGAAGCTGCCGGCGGCAGCGTACAGGAGTAACTCGCAGATGGCGCAGGCTGGCATCGGAAACCTCGGCAGCGGAGTGGGCAAGTTCACTGAACTTCGCCAGCGCCTGCTGTTCGTACTCGGCGCATTGATCGTGTACCGGATCGGCTGCTACGTGCCGGTCCCGGGGGTCAATCCCGATGCCATGCTTTCGTTGATGCAGGCGCAGGGCGGCGGCATCGTGGACATGTTCAACATGTTCTCGGGCGGCGCCCTGCACCGTTTCAGCATCTTCGCGCTCAACGTGATGCCGTACATCTCGGCATCGATCGTGATCCAGCTGGCGACCCACATCTTCCCCGCGCTCAAGGCGATGCAGAAGGAAGGTGAATCGGGCCGTCGCAAGATCACCCAGTATTCGCGCCTCGGCGCCGTGCTGCTGGCGGTGGTGCAGGGCGGCAGCATCGCCCTGGCGCTGCAGAACCAGACCGCTCCGGGCGGCGCCCCGGTCGTCTACGCGCCGGGCATGGGCTTCGTGCTCACCGCCGTGGTCGCGCTGACCGCCGGCACCATCTTCCTGATGTGGGTCGGCGAGCAGGTCACCGAGCGCGGCATCGGTAACGGTGTGTCGCTGATCATCTTCGCGGGCATCGTGGCTGGCCTGCCGGCGGCGGCGATCCAGACCGTCGAAGCGTTCCGCAACGACACCCTGAGCTTCATCTCGCTGCTGCTGATCGTCGTCACCATCCTGGCCTTCACCTGGTTCGTGGTGTTCGTCGAGCGCGGCCAGCGCCGGATCACGGTCAACTACGCGCGCCGCCAGGGCGGTCGCAACGCGTACATGAACCAGACCTCGTTCCTGCCGCTGAAGCTCAACATGGCCGGCGTGATCCCGCCGATCTTCGCGTCCTCGATCCTGGCCTTCCCGGCGACCCTGTCGATGTGGTCCGGTCAGGCGACCTCGGCCACCTGGCTGCAGAAGATCGCCAACGCGCTGGGTCCGGGCGAGCCGGTCCACATGCTGGTGTTCGCCGGCCTGATCATCGGCTTCGCGTTCTTCTATACCGCGCTGGTGTTCAACTCGCAGGAAACCGCCGACAACCTGAAGAAGTCCGGCGCGCTGATTCCGGGCATCCGTCCGGGCAAGGCCACCGCCGACTACATCGACGGCGTGCTGACCCGCCTGACCGGTGCCGGCGCCGTGTACCTGGTGATCGTCTGCCTGCTGCCGGAAGTGATGCGTGCCCAGTTCGGCACCTCGTTCCACTTCGGCGGTACCTCGCTGTTGATCGCGGTGGTGGTGGTGATGGACTTCATCGCGCAGATCCAGGCGCACCTGATGTCGCACCAGTACGAAAGCCTGCTCAAGAAGGCCAACCTGAAGGGTGGCAACCGGGGCGGCTTCGCCCGCGGCTGATTCGCGGGCGCTTAACTGTTATACTTCCTTCTTCCTTGCGTGAAGGCCCGCCGGTTCCCGGCCTGGCCTTCCGACCAGAAGGGCGGCCCGCGCGGCGTCTCGCGTGCGGGTGTGACGAAGTGGTCCCATGCGGGAGTAGCATGGGCGGTTCAGGTAGCTGTATGGCCTGTGCCAACCTCGTCCGGCGCCGGAGCATGGGCACACTCCCCATGCCGGGCCCGTGGATCGCGTTTTGGTTCCACGAGCTTCACAGTAACCCGAGACCTTGATAGAATTGTCAGTTCACTCTGATCCATCCTGCCCGGATGGCGCCGTGCGGCGCCGTCGGGCCATCACTCAGTTGGAGAATCGCGTCATGGCGCGTATTGCAGGCGTCAACCTGCCAGCCCAGAAGCACGTCTGGGTCGGGTTGCAAAGCATCTACGGCATCGGCCGTACCCGTTCGAAGAAGGTCTGCGATGCCGCAGGCGTGACCTCGACCACCAAGATCCGCGACCTGTCGGAGCCGGAAATCGAGCGCCTGCGCGCCGAAGTCGGCAAGTACATCGTGGAAGGCGATCTGCGCCGTGAGATCGGCATCGCGATCAAGCGCCTGATGGACCTGGGCTGCTACCGCGGCCTGCGTCACCGTCGTGGCCTCCCGCTGCGTGGCCAGCGCACCCGTACCAACGCCCGCACCCGCAAGGGTCCGCGCAAGGCGATCAGGAAGTAAGGGATCTAGAACATGGCCAAGCCCTCCGCAGTCAAGACCAAGAAGAAGATCAAGCGCGTCGTCACCGACGGCGTTGCCCACGTCCACGCTTCCTTCAACAACACCATCGTCACCATCACCGATCGCCAGGGCAATGCACTGTCCTGGGCCACCTCGGGTGGTGCCGGTTTCCGTGGCTCGCGCAAGTCGACCCCGTTCGCCGCGCAGGTCGCCGCCGAAAAGGCCGGCCGTGCCGCGCTGGACTACGGCGTGAAGTCGCTGGAAGTCCGCATCAAAGGCCCGGGTCCGGGCCGCGAGTCTGCCGTTCGTTCGCTGAACAACGTCGGCTACAAGATCACCAACATCATCGACGTGACGCCTATCCCGCACAACGGGTGCCGTCCGCCGAAGAAGCGCCGCGTCTGAGGAGCTGAAGAGAAATGGCTCGTTATATTGGTCCTACCTGTAAGCTCGCGCGTCGCGAAGGCGCCGACCTTTCCCTCAAGAGCCCGGCGCGCGCGCTGGATTCGAAGTGCAAGCTGGAGCAGAAGCCCGGCCAGCACGGTGCCGCCCGCAAGGGCAAGCTGTCCGACTACGCCACCCAGCTGCGCGAGAAGCAGAAGGTCAAGCGTATCTACGGCCTGCTGGAGCGCCAGTTCCGCAACTACTACAAGAAGGCCTCGACCAAGAAGGGCAACACCGGCGAGAACCTGCTGCAGCTGCTGGAAACCCGCCTGGACAACGTCGTCTACCGCATGGGCTTCGCCGTGACCCGCCCGGCCGCGCGCCAGCTGGTCTCGCACCGTGGCGTCACGGTCAATGGCAAGTCGGTGAACCTGGCCTCGTACCAGGTCAAGGCCGGCGACGCGATCGCCCTGTCGGAAAAGGCTGCCAAGCAGCTGCGCGTGCAGGAAGCCCTGACCGTCGCTGCCCAGCATGACCTGAGCCCGTCGTGGGTCGAAGTCGATTCGGGCAAGTTCACCGGCATCTTCAAGGCCGTGCCGGATCGCGCCGACCTGCCTTCGGACATCAACGAAGCGCTGATCGTCGAGTTGTATTCGAAGTAATTCACATTGGAGAACCTCCGGGTTGCACCGGAGGTTCGCAGGAGACCCCGCAACATGACGGTTACCGCCAACCAGGTTCTGCGCCCCCGTGGTCCGCAGATCGAACGCCTTACCGATAACCGCGCCAAGGTCGTGATCGAGCCCTTGGAGCGTGGTTACGGGCATACGCTGGGCAATGCCCTGCGTCGCGTGCTGCTGTCTTCGATTCCCGGCTTCGCGATCACCGAGGTCGAGATCGATGGCGTCCTGCACGAGTACACCACCGTCGAAGGCCTGCAGGAGGACGTGCTGGAGGTCCTGCTGAACCTCAAGGACGTTGCGATCCGCATGCACAGCGGCGACAGCGCGACCCTGTCCCTGTCCAAGCAGGGCCCGGGCGTCGTCACCGCGGCCGATATCAAGACCGACCACAACGTCGAGATCCTCAATGGCGATCACGTGATCTGCCATCTGACCAAGGATACGGCGCTGAACATGCGCCTGAAGATCGAGCGCGGTTTCGGCTACCAGCCGGCGGCTGCCCGCCGTCGTCCGGATGAAGAGACCCGCACCATCGGTCGCCTCGTCCTGGACGCTTCGTTCTCGCCGGTTCGCCGCGTCGCCTACGCCGTGGAAGCGGCGCGCGTGGAGCAGCGTACCGACCTGGACAAGCTGGTCATCGACATCGAGACCAACGGCACCATCGACGCCGAGGAAGCCGTGCGCACCGCCGCCGACATCCTCAGCGACCAGCTGTCGGTGTTCGGTGACTTCACCCACCGCGACCGTGGTGCGCCGAAGCCGGCCGCCGGCGGCGTGGACCCGGTGCTGCTGCGCCCGATCGACGACCTCGAGCTGACCGTGCGTTCGGCCAACTGCCTGAAGGCCGAGAGCATCTACTACATCGGCGATCTGATCCAGAAGACCGAAGTGGAGCTGCTCAAGACCCCGAACCTGGGCAAGAAGTCGCTCACCGAGATCAAGGAAGTGCTGGCCCAGCGTGGCCTGTCGCTCGGCATGAAGCTGGAGAACTGGCCGCCGGCCGGCGTCGCCCAGCACGGCATGCTTGGCTGATGTACCCGGAACCCGCGTGGGCATGCCCGCGCGGGTTCCGACTTGCAGTACACCGACGGATCCGAAGATCCGCGGCCAATGACCGGGCAGGGACACCCGGCTAAGGACCATCCGCAGTCCACACACAGCGCCAGGATGGCGACAACGAAGTCCAGTCGTTCCAACATTCATCCAAGGAATCAAGACCATGCGTCACCAGAAGTCGGGCCGCAAGTTCAACCGCACCAGCGCCCACCGCGAAGCGATGTTCAAGAACATGGCGTCGTCGCTGTTCAAGCACGAGCTGATCAAGACCACCCTGCCGAAGGCCAAGGAACTGCGCCGCGTTGCCGAGCCGCTGATCACCCTGGCCAAGGTCGACTCGGTCGCCAACCGCCGCCTGGCCTTCGCGCGCCTGCGCGATGCCGAAGCCGTGGGCAACCTGTTCACCATCCTGGGCCCGCGCTACGCGAACCGTCCGGGCGGCTACCTGCGCCTGCTGAAGTGCGGTTTCCGCGCTGGCGACAACGCGCCGATGGCTTACGTCGAGCTGGTCGATCGTCCGGCCGCCGTCGCCGAGGAAGTGGCCGGCTGATCGCCGCCGACGCCTTGTCGTGAGAAAGCCCGGCCCCGCGCCGGGCTTTTTCGTTATGGCGACGCGGCGGAGGTGACCGCGTGGCCGGCGATGGCTGATAATCGGCGGCGATCGTATGGAGAGCAGGATCGATGAATCCGATGCGTTGGAGCTTCCGTGCCCAGTTCCTGCTGGGATTCGTGGTCTGCGTGGCCCTGTTGGGTTACGCGATCTACCTGCAGCTGCACGACGGCCTGGAGCCGTGCCCGCTGTGCATTTTCCAGCGGATCGCGTTTGCGGCACTGGGGCTGATGTTCCTGCTCGGCGCGCTGCACGCGCCGCGCGGCAAGGGCGGGCGCGCCGGCTATGGCCTGCTGGCGCTCATCGCCGCGCTGGCGGGCATCGGCGTGGCTGGGCGCCACGTCTGGCTGCAGGTGATGCCGGGCGACGCGATGTCCTCCTGCGGGCCGCCGCTGAGCTTTCTGAGCGAGACCATGGGGCCTTTCGAGGTGCTGCGCACCGTGCTGACCGGGACCGGCGACTGCGGCAATGTCGACTGGCGCTTCCTGGGCCTGAGCATGCCGATGTGGAGCCTGGCCTGGTTCCTCCTGCTGGCGGCCTGGGCGCTGTATGCCGGCTTCCGCGCGCGCGGCCCGCGTAAACTGTTCTGACGGCCCCCCGGGGCCAGCCCATCGGAGTGATTCCCATGCAAGTGCCGCATCCGCCGCAACCGGTGAACCTGCCCGAGCAATGGTCGCCGCGCGGCTGGCGCGCGCGGCCGGCGCTGCAGATGCCGACCTATCCGGACGCCGGCGCGCTGGAGTCGGCGCTGGGCGAGTTGCGGCAGCTGCCGCCGCTGGTCACTTCCTGGGAGATCTTCGCGCTCAAGCGCCAGTTGGCCGAGGCGCAGGAAGGCAGGCGCTTCCTGCTGCAGGGCGGCGACTGCGCGGAGAATTTCGCCGAGTGCGATTCCAACACGATCTCCAACCGGCTCAAGGTGCTGCTGCAGATGAGCCTGGTGCTGGTGCACGGGCTGCGCCTGCCGGTGATCCGCGTCGGCCGCTTCGCCGGCCAGTACGCCAAGCCGCGCTCGGCCGATACCGAGACCCGTGATGGGGTGACCCTGCCGAGCTACCGCGGCGACGTGGTCAACGGCCCGGCGTTCACCGAACAGGCGCGCGTGCCCGATCCGCAGCGCATGATCACCGCGCACTCGCGCTCGGCGATGACGATGAACTTCGTCCGTGCGCTGATCGACGGCGGCTTCGCCGACCTGCACCACCCGGAGTACTGGAACCTGCAGTGGGTGGGCTATTCGCCGCTGGCCGAGGACTACCAGAAGATGGTCGCCTCGATCGGCGATGCGGTGCGCTTCATGGAGACGCTGTCCGGCTCGGAAGTGCACAACCTCAACCGGATCGACTTCTACACCTCGCATGAGGCCTTGCTGCTGCCCTACGAGGAGGCTCTTACGCGCGAGGTGCCGCGGCAGTGGGGCTGGTTCAACCTGAGCACCCACTACCCCTGGATCGGCATGCGCACGGCGGCCCTGGACGGCGCCCACGTGGAATACCTGCGCGGCGTGCGCAACCCGATCGCGATCAAGGTCGGCCCGTCGGTGCAGCCGGACCAGCTGCTGCGCCTGATCGACGTGCTCAACCCGGACGACGAGCCGGGCCGTCTGACCTTCATCCATCGCATGGGCGCGGCGCAGATTGCCGACAAGCTGCCGCCGCTGCTGGACGCGGTGCGGCGCGACGGCCGTCGCGTGCTGTGGGTGTGCGATGCGATGCACGGCAACACCGAGAGCACCGGCAACGGCTACAAGACCCGCCGGTTCGACAACGTGCGCGGCGAGGTGGAGATGTCCTTCGACCTGCACGCGGCGGCCGGCACGCGCCTGGGTGGCGTGCACCTGGAACTGACCGGTGAGGACGTCACCGAATGCACCGGTGGTGCGCGCGAGCTCACCGAGCGCGACCTCGAACGCGCGTATCGCTCGACCGTCGATCCGCGCCTGAACTACGAGCAGTCGCTGGAGATCGCCATGGCGATCGTGCGCAAGCAGCAGCAGGTGGCCTCGCCACTGCACGGCTGATCGTCGCGGCGATGACGCCGCGCTCATCGCCGCGCGGGCATCCTTGCATCGTCACCGATGCGAGGAGGTCCCCACCTTGTCCTTGTCATTCGACTGGCCAGTGCTGCGCCAGTACGTCATTCCGCTGGGCCTGGCGATCGTCGCCGGGCTGCTCGCCTGGGCGCTGATGACCTGGCTGTTCCGGCGCAGCCACGGCATCGATCGCCGGCGCGCGCGCATCGCCCGCGTGTTGACCCTGCCGCTGGCCTTCCTGCTGCCGCTGATCTTCCTGCGCATCGCCAGCGAAGCCACGCCGCTGACCGGGCGCCCGCTGGAAGTCCTGCAGCAGCTGCTGCACGCCGGCATCGTCGGCTGCGTGACCTGGCTGCTGGTGCGCACGGTGGCCGCCGGCGAGCAGGCGATCCTGCGCGAACACCCGATCGACGTCGCCGACAACCTGGCCGCGCGGCGCGTGCAGACGCAGACGCGCGTGCTCAGTCGCGTGCTGATGGGCGCGGTGATCCTGCTCGGGCTGTCGGTGGTGCTGCTGACCTTCCCGCAGGTGCGGCAGATCGGCAAGACGCTGCTGGCCTCGGCCGGCATCATCGGGCTGGTGGCGGGCATCGCGGCCAAGCCGGTGTTCGGCAACCTGATCGCCGGCCTGCAGATCGCCCTGACCCAGCCGATCCGCCTGGACGACGTGGTCATCGTCGAAGGCGAGTGGGGCCGCATCGAGGAGATCGGCAGTTCCTATGTGGTGGTGCGGATCTGGGACGAGCGCCGGATGGTGGTGCCGCTGTCATGGTTCATCGAGAACCCGTTCCAGAACTGGACCCGGCGCAGCGCCGACCTGCTCGGCACGGCCTTCCTCTGGCTCGACTACCGGGTGCCGGTGGCGGCCGTGCGCGCCGAGCTGGAGCGGATATGCCGCGAGTCGCCGCTGTGGGACGGACGCGTGTGCGTCACCCAGGTCACCGATGCCAGCGAACAGACCATCCAGGTGCGCCTGCTGGTCAGCGCGCGCAACTCCGGCGATGCCTTCGACCTGCGCTGCCTGGTGCGCGAGCGGATGATCGACTTCCTGTCACGCGAGCACCCGCAGGCCCTGCCGCGGCTGCGCGCGGAGATTGCCCAGGCCGGGGAGGGCGGCTCCCCGCGCTCGCGGGCCAGCAGCGAGGATGTCCGTTCGCCGGGGGCCGAGGACGGGCCGCCGGCGATCCAGCCGGCGTCCACGGCCGATCCCGCGCCGGGTTGACCCCGCTCAGCGCGCGCGTGCGGCCTTGGCGACGGCGCGGAAGCGCGGCGGCGTGCGTGCGCCGGTCAGCTGCTCGTAGGCATAGGCCAGTTCGATCAGGCGCGGCTCGCTCCAGGCCGTGCCCATGAACAGCAGGCCCAGCGGCAGGCCGTTGCTGCTGCCCATGGGCACGCTGAGGCTCGGGTAGCCGGCTACTGCTGCGGCACCGTAGCTGCCGCCGGGGAAAGCGTCGCCGTGGACCGGGTCGGTGATCCACGCCGGGCCGGTGGTCGGGGCGATCAGGGCGTCCAGCTGCTGACCCTTCAGCGCCACGTCGATACCCTCAGGCCCGGCCAGCTGGCGGGCCCGCGTGCGCGCGGCGATATAGGCCGGATCGCTCAGTCCGCCCTTGGCGGCGGCCTGCTCGAACAGCTCCTGGCCGAAATGCGGCATCTCGCGCGCCGCGTTGGCGCGGTTGAAGGCGATCAGCCCGTCCAGGTCGCGCACCGGCGCCTGGTGGCTGGCCAGGTAGCGGGCGATGCCGGCCTTGAACTCGTACAGCAGGACGGTCTGCTCGTCAGCCTCCCAGGCCGACTCGGTCGGGATCTGCGCCTCGACCACGGTCGCCCCGGCCTGGCGCAGCACCGCCACGGCCTGCTCCATCGCCGCGCTCACTGCGGGGTCGGCGGCGAGCTGGGCATTGCGCAGCAGGCCGATGCGCGCGCCGGCCAGGGCGTGCGGGTCGAGCCGGGCAGCGTAGTCGTAGACCGCCAGCCCGGGGCGCGCGGCCGTCGCCGGATCGGCGGGGTCGCGGCCGGCGATCGCGCCCAGCAGCACGGCGGCATCAGCCACGCTGCGGGCCATCGGGCCGGCGGTGTCCTGGCTGAAGGAGATCGGGATGATGCCGTCGCGGCTGACCAGGCCGACCGTGGGCTTGAGCCCCACGACGCCGTTCACGGCCGCCGGGCAGACGATGCTGCCATCGGTCTCGGTGCCGATCCCGGCCGCGGCCAGGTTGGCCGAGACCGCCACGCCGGTGCCGGCGCTGGAGCCGCACGGGGTGCGGTCCAGGGCATAGGGATTGCGGGTCTGCCCGCCCAGCGCGCTCCAGCCCGAGCTCGAACGCGAGGAGCGGAAGTTGGCCCATTCGCTGAGGTTGGTCTTGCCCAGGATGACCGCGCCGGCCTGGCGCAGCCGCTGGACCAGGAAGGCGTCCTGGCGCGGATGCAGCCCGGCCAGGGCCAGCGAGCCGGCGGTGTTGGCCATCGGGGTGGCGTCGATGTTGTCCTTGAGCAGCAACGGGATGCCGTGCAGCGGACCGCGGACCTTGCCGGCACGGCGTTCGGCGTCGCGCTCGGCGGCTTCCTTCGGGGCGTCGGGATTGAGCGCGATGACCGCCCCCAGTCGCGGGCCGTTGCGGTCGATCGCGGCGATCCGGCCCAGGTAGGCGCGTGTCAGGGTGACGCTGTCGAGCTTGCCGCGGGCCATCAGCGCCTGCAGGTCGGCGATGTCGAGCTCGGCATAGGGGAAATAGTCGTCGTCGGCTGTGCCGGTCGCCGCAGGCGCCTGCGCCGGCGGCAGCGAAGCCGACGGGCGCCCGACCGGTGCCGGCGCACCGACCTGCGGACCGCCACAGCCGGCGAGCAGGGCACACAGCAGGATCGACGACAGCAGGCTCAGGCGCATGGGTGGCTCCCCGGGAAACAGCGGCAGGCTAACCAGCCGCCCCCGGCGTTGGCAATGCGCCGGCACCCGCCGTTTCAGGGATGGCGCGGCTTGCGCCGGACCAGGTCGCGGGCAAGCACCGCGATCACCAGCAGGTTGACCGCCAGCACGCCCCAGGAGGCCCAGCCGGGATGGCGGACGATGGCGTAGATGTCGAAGGGCAGGTAGATGGTCGCCGACAGGACGCCGAGCCAGGAGGCCCAGGCCTTGGCGCGCCACAGGCCCCAGGCTTCGACCATATGCAGCAGGCCGTAGGCGAAGATGCCCGCCGCGGCCATGTGGACCGCGTCGGGACTGATCATCTTCAACAGCGAGGGCAGGGCACCGTGGTCCGGATCCAGGTTGAAGCGCCGGATCAGGCTGATGATCGCCTCGTGCAGCGGCAACGGGCCGAGGATTTCCAGGCCCGTCGCGGCCAGCAGTGCCAACACGCCCTTGGTCGCCTCGAACAGCGCGATCAGGTGGAGACCCGGATGCGCGTGCGGATCCGGGTTGTAGGGCTTGTCGGTCACGACTGGCAGGTTACCGGAACTCAGGCGGCGCGGCCGGCGCGCTTGCGTTCGTTCTCGGTCAGGTGCTTCTTGCGCAGGCGGATTTCCTTCGGCGTGATCTCGACCAGTTCGTCGTCGTCGATGAAGTCCAGGGCCTGCTCCAGCGAGAACTTGATCGCCGGGGTCAGCTGGATGGCGTCATCCTTGCCCGAAGCGCGCATGTTGGTCAGCGGCTTGGTCTTGATGGCGTTGACGGTCAGGTCGTTGTCCTTGGAGTGGATGCCGACCAGCTGGCCTTCGTACACGTTGTCGCCTTCGGCGGCGAACAGCTTGCCGCGTTCCTGCAGCGGGCCGAGCGAATACGCCGGGGTGGCGCCCGGGGCATTGGCGATCATCACGCCGTTCAGGCGCTTGGCGATCGCGCCCTGCTCCTTCGGGCCGTAGTGGTCGAACACGTGGAACAGCAGGCCCGAGCCCTGGGTCAGGGTCTTGAACTCGTTCTGGAAGCCGATCAGGCCCCGCGCCGGGATCATGTAGTCCAGGCGCACGCGGCCCTTGCCGTCCGGCTCCATGTTCTTCAGCTGGCCCTTGCGGGTGCCGAGCTTTTCCATCACGCCACCCTGGTGGATTTCCTCCACGTCGATGACGAGCTGCTCGATCGGCTCCATCAGCTGGCCGTCGATTTCCTTGATGATCACTTCCGGACGCGAGACGGCCAGTTCATAGCCCTCGCGGCGCATGTTCTCGATCAGCACCGACAGGTGCAGCTCGCCGCGGCCGGAGACCAGGAACTTGTCGGCGTCCTCGAGCTGCTCGACCTTCAGCGCGACGTTGTGCACGGTCTCGCGCTCCAGGCGGTCCTTGAGCTGGCGGCTGGTCAGGAACTTGCCACCGGACAGGTCCTTGTTGCCGGCGAACGGCGAGTTGTTGACCTGGAAGGTCATCGAGATGGTCGGCTCGTCGACGGTCAGCGCCGGCAGCGCCTCGGGCGCGTCCAGGGCGGTGACGGTGTCGGAGATGGTCAGCTCCTGGATGCCCGAGATGGCGACGATGTCACCGGCCTCGGCGCTGTCCTGCTCGATGCGCTCCAGGCCCAGGAAGCCCAGCACCTGCAGGACCTTGCCCTGGCGCTTCTTGCCTTCGCGGTCGATGACGGCGACCGGCATGTTCTTCTTCAGCGTGCCGCGCTGGATGCGGCCGATGCCGATCACGCCTACGAAGTTGTTGTAGTCCAGCTGGCTGATGCGCATCTGGAACGGGCCTTCCGGGTCGACTTCCGGCTTCGGCGCGTGCTTCATGATCGCTTCGTACAGCGCGGTCATGTCGCCGTCGCGCACGCTGTCTTCCAGGCCGGCGTAGCCGTTCAGCGCCGAGGCGTAGACGATCGGGAAGTCCATCTGCTCCGGGGTCGCGCCGAGGCGGTCGAACAGATCCCACACCTGCTCCACCACCCATTCCGGGCGCGCGCCGGGGCGGTCGATCTTGTTGATGACCACGATCGGCTTGAAGCCCATCGCGAACGCCTTCTGGGTCACGAAGCGCGTCTGCGGCATCGGGCCGTCCATCGCGTCGACCAGGATCAGCACGGTGTCCACCATCGACAGCACGCGCTCGACCTCGCCGCCGAAGTCGGCGTGGCCGGGGGTGTCGACGATATTGATGCGGTTGCCCTGCCAGGTGATGGCGGTGTTCTTGGCCAGGATGGTGATGCCGCGTTCCTTTTCCTGGTCGTTGCTGTCCATCACCCGCTCGGCCAGCACCGTGCGTTCGGACAGCGTGCCGGACTGCTTGAGGAGCTGGTCGACCAGCGTGGTCTTGCCATGGTCGACGTGGGCGACGATGGCGATGTTGCGGAGGTTTTCGATGGACATGCGGAAAAGGCCCGGGTGGCCAAGACGTGGGAAGTAAGCCGGTCATTATACCCGGACCCCATGGCGCCGCGGTGACCGCCCGTCCGCCGACCTGTTCAGGTTGCCCCCGGCAGCCGGGGCCCGCAGGCGGGCCATCGCGGCTGAAGCCGCTCCCACAGGGGGAGGCTCCCGGAGAAAAGCCCCCTTTGTTAAGGGGGCGCGCCGAAGGCGTGGGGATAGGCAGGCCCGGGTTCTGGTCGCGAAGCGACCCGCCCGCGCCGCGGGCGCGCCGAAGGCGCGGGGATAGGCAAGGCAGAAGCCGGGGCCCGAGGTTTGCGCAGCAAACCTTGGGGGCCAAGCCCGCTAGCGGGTTTGGCCGCGGGTGTATCCTATGCGGCTGACGCACCAGCCCAGTACCCACAAGGATTTCCATGTCCGTCATCGCCAATTTCGACACCTCCCGCGGCCCGATCAAGGTCGAGCTGTTCGCCGACAAGGCGCCGCTCACCGTGGCCAATTTCGTCAACCTGGCCAAGCGCGGCTTCTACGACGGCCTGAGCTTCCACCGCGTGATCGCCGACTTCATGATCCAGGGCGGCTGCCCGGAAGGTTCCGGCCGCGGCGGCCCGGGCTACCGCTTCGAGGACGAGACCAACAACGGCGTGCGCCATGACCGCGGCGTGCTGTCGATGGCCAACGCCGGCCCGAACACCAACGGCAGCCAGTTCTTCATCACCCACGTCGCCACCCCGTGGCTCGACGGCCGCCACACCGTGTTCGGCAAGGTGCTCGAGGGCCTGGAGACCGTCGATGCGGTCGCCCAGGGCGACACCATCAACAAGGTGACCATCGAAGGCGACGCCGATGCCGTGCTGGCCGCCAAGGCCGATCGCGTCGCCGAGTGGAACAAGATCCTCGCCGCCTGATCCGGCGCGCGCTTCAGGCCCGGCCCGGTGCATCCGGGCCGGGTCGTTTCTCACCCCACTGATTCGCTTTACAAGCAGAGGAAACACCCATGAAGACCCCCGTACGTGTTGCCGTGACCGGTGCCGCCGGCCAGATCGGCTACGCCCTGCTGTTCCGCATCGCTTCCGGTGAAATGCTCGGCAAGGACCAGCCGGTCATCCTGCAGCTGCTCGAGCTGCCGGTCGACAAGGCCCAGGCCGCCCTGAAGGGCGTGATGATGGAACTGGAAGACTGCGCCTTCCCGCTGCTGGCCGGCATGGTCGGCACCGACGACGCCGAAGTCGCGTTCAAGGACGCCGACATCGCCCTGCTGGTCGGCGCGCGTCCGCGCGGCCCGGGCATGGAGCGCAAGGACCTGCTGCTGGAGAACGCCAAGATCTTCACCGCCCAGGGCGCGGCGCTGAACAAGGTCGCCAAGCGCGACGTGAAGGTGCTGGTCGTCGGCAACCCGGCCAACACCAATGCCTACATCGCGATGAAGTCGGCCCCGGACCTGGATCCGAAGAACTTCACCGCCATGCTGCGCCTGGACCACAACCGCGCCCTGAGCCAGCTGTCGGCCAAGCTCGGCACGCCGGTCGGCGGCATCGAGAAGCTGGTCGTGTGGGGCAACCACAGCCCGACCATGTACCCGGACTACCGTTTCGCCACCGCCGATGGCGCCTCCATCGCCGAGGCGATCAACGACCAGGAATGGAACGCCAACACCTTCATCCCAACCGTGGGCAAGCGCGGCGCGGCGATCATCGAGGCCCGCGGCTCGTCCTCGGCCGCCTCGGCCGCCAATGCCGCCATCGACCACGTGCGTGACTGGGTGCTGGGCAGCAACGGCAAGTGGGTCACCATGGGCGTGCCGTCCGACGGTTCCTACGGCATCCCGGAAGGGGTGATCTTCGGCTTCGCGGTGACCACCGAAAACGGCAAGTACACCCTGGTCAAGGACCTGCCGGTCGACGACTTCAGCCAGAAGTACATCGACAAGACCCTGGCCGAGCTGGAAGAAGAGCGCGCCGGCGTCGCCCACCTGCTGAAGTAAGCAGGACACGCCACGCGGTACCCAGGACGCCGGCCCAGTGCCGGCGTCCTGCTTTGCGGCGTCTTGATCCGGGCTGAAGGTCGCCCGGCGTAGCCTGCCTGCTCGCCAACGTGAACGGGGCAAGACCATGAAGATCTCGCATGTCGTGCTGTCGCTGGGCCTGCTGGGTGCGTGCAGCACCGCCACGGCGATCGACCTCAAGGGCGCTGAGAAGGCGGTGACCGGGCAATCGACCAGCGCGAGTACGGGGCAGGGCGCCACCAGCGCGCTCACCGGTGCGCTGGGCGGTGGCGCGATGCCGGCGATCACCTCCGGCGTCGGCGGCAATGCTGCCGGCGTGCTGCAGTACTGCATCAAGAACAACTACCTCAACGCCGGCGCCGCCGCCTCGGTCAAGGACAAGCTGCTTGGCAAGGTGAGCGGGCAGGAGGACCAGCAGGCCGGCTTCGACAAGGGCGCCACGGGCATCCTCACCGGCGGCGACGGCAAGACGCTGGACCTGAAGTCGGTGCCCGACAAGGCGCGGCGCAAGGGCTGCGACTACGTGCTCAGCAACGCGAAATCGCTGATCTAGCCACCCCGTCCCTCCGCGCCGACATGTTGCGCGACTCGATCCATGCGACCAAGGTCGCAGGGATCGGCGTGCCCGCGCGGGCCTATGCTGGCCGCAGCCTTGGCAGGTTCCGGGAGGGACCGGATGAACTACGAATCGCTCCATCGGCGTTCGATCGAACAGCCCGAGGAATTCTGGGCCGAGGCCGCGCAGGCGATCCACTGGCACAAGCCGCCGCGGCAGATCCTGGACTATTCGAACCCGCCGTTCCGGCGCTGGTACGTCGGCGGTGAAACCAACCTCTGTTACAACGCGGTCGATCGCCACCTGCCCGAACGCGCCGACCAGCTCGCCCTGGTCGCCATTTCCACCGAGACCGACACCACCCGCGAGATCACCTACGCGCAGCTGCATCGCGAGGTGAACGCGTTCGCCGCGGTGCTGAAGTCACTGGACGTCGGTCGCGGCGATCGCGTGGTGATCTACATGCCGAACATGGCCGAGGCGGTGTTCGCGATGCTCGCCTGCGCGCGCATCGGCGCGATCCACTCGGTGGTGTTCGGGGGATTCGCCGCGCACAACCTGGCGCTGCGCATCGACGATGCCAGGCCCAAGCTGCTGATCGCCGCCGACGCCGGCAGCCGCGGCGGCAAGGTGATCCCTTACAAGCCCATGGTCGATGCCGCCTGCGCCGAGGCGGCGCACCCGCCGGCGAAGGTGCTGATCGTCTCGCGCGGGCTCGATGCCGCGCAGCCGCGCGTGGAAGGCCGCGACGTCGAGTACGCGCAGCTGCGCCAGCAGGTCGGCGATGCGCAGGTGCCGGTGGAATGGCTCGAATCCAACGAGCCGAGCTACCTGCTGTATACCTCCGGCACCACCGGCAAGCCCAAGGGCGTGCAGCGCGACGTCGGCGGTTACGCGGTGGCGATGGCGCTGTCGATGCGCACCGTGTTCGACTGCGCGCCGGGCCAGGTGATGTTCTCCACCTCCGACGTCGGCTGGGCGGTGGGCCATTCGTACAACGTCTACGGGCCGCTGATCGGCGGCTGCACCTCGCTGCTCTACGAAGGCCTGCCGACCACCCCGGATCCGGGCATCTGGTGGGCGCTGTGCGAGCAGTACGGCGTGCGCACGATGTTCTCCTCGCCGACGGCGATCCGCGTGCTGAAGAAGCATGACGTCGACTACATCCGTCGCCACGACCTGTCGCAGCTGAAGTACCTGTTCCTGGCCGGCGAGCCGCTCGACGAGCCGACCGCCACCTGGATCAATGCCGCGCTCGGCAAGCCGGTGATCGACAACTACTGGCAGACCGAGACAGGCTGGCCGGCGCTGACGCTGCTGCCGGGCGTGGACATGAAGCCGGTGAAGTTCGGCTCGCCCGGATTCGCCAACCTCGGGTACCGGATGAAGGTGATCGACGAGCAGACCGGCGCGGAAGTCGCGCCCGGGCAGAAGGGCGTGCTGGTGATCGTGCCGCCCCTGCCGCCGGGCTGCATGAGCACGGTGTGGAATGACGATGCGCGCTTCCTGCAGAGCTATTTCAGCCACTTCAAGGAACTGCTGTACAGCTCGCTGGACTGGGCGATCCGCGACGAGGAGGGCTACACCTTCATCCTTGGCCGCACCGACGACGTGATCAACGTCGCCGGCCATCGCCTGGGCACGCGCGAGATCGAGGAAGTGATCTCGGGCCACCCCGGCGTGGCCGAGGCGGCGGTGATCGGCATGCACGACGAGCTCAAGGGACAGGTACCGGTGGTGTTCGCGACGATGAAGCTCGCGCCGGCCGATCCGGCCGCCACCGCACTGGAGCTGCAGCAGTGCGTCGCCGGGCAGCTGGGCGCGGTGGCGCGTCCGGCGCACGTCTACATCGTCAACGCGCTGCCCAAGACCCGCTCGGGCAAGCTGCTGCGGCGTTCCCTGCAGGCGCTGGCAGAGCGCCGCGATCCGGGCGACCTGTCGACCCTGGACGACCCCGGCGCGCTGGAGGAGATCCGCCGGGCCCTGGAGGGCTGACCGGCCGACTGGCCCGCCGGCCCGGCGCCGGCGGCGCACGGGCCGGCCTTGCGCCAGGCGTGGCGCGATGCTGCTACGCTTGGCCCCGGCGCGTGGGAAGGACGCGCCCTCAGGGGGAGGGGACAACATGAGTTATGCAAAGACCGAGGCGGGCCGCCAGGAGATCGAGGCGCGCACCCGTCGTCTGCCGACGGCACTGCGTTCGATCCTGTTGATGGTCGATGGCCAGCGCGGCGATACCGAGCTGCGCGCGCTGATAGAAGGGCTCAAGGCGCCCGCCGACGCGATCGAGCAGCTGATCGCGATGGAACTGATCGTCGACAACCGGCCGCCGATGGTGGTCGCGATGGCCGCGCCGTTGCGCGCCGCCACGGCGGCAGTGGCGTCCGAAGCGGGCGAGTTGCCACGCGATGCCGCGCAGGAGTACCGGCGGCTGTACGAGCGCATGAGCGGCGCGGTGACGCGCTACCTGGGCATCAAGGGTTACTTCCTGCAGCTGAAGATCGAACGCTGCGAGGACGCCCAGGCCCTGCACGCGCTGATGCCGGAGCTGGAAGCGGCATTGCGCAAGGCGCGCGGCGCGGCGTTCACCACCCAGTGGCTGGAGCAGACGCTGCAACCCGTGCCGTCCTGACGACGACACGGGCGCGGGCGCTCAGGCCAGGCCTTCGGCCTTGAGCGCCGCCTGCACGTCGGCATCGGCGCTCATGCGCGCGAAGAACTTCGCCAGGCCGTCCAGGCCGGACAGGTCGACGCCGACCTTCTGCGCCCAGCGCAGGGTCACGAACAGGTAGGCGTCGGCGCCGGAGCGCTCGCCGGCGAGCCAGTCGTGCGCGCGCAGCTGCGCATCGACGCGCTCGTACAGCGCGCGCAGCTTGGTGCGCGCATCCTGCTTGCTCAGTTCGATCAGCGCGTCGTCGCCAAGATAGGCGGTGCTGCCGAAGATCGGCTTGTACGCCGGATGCAGGTCGGCGTTGATGAAGGCGATCCAGCGGGTGATCTCGGCGCGGCCGCGCGCGCTGCCGTCGCCGCCCAGGCCCGACAGCGGCGCGGTGTCGGCGATATAGCCGAGGATCGCCGCGTTCTGGGTCAGCACCCAGTCGCCGACGGTCAGCACCGGCACGGCGCCGGCCGGATTGAGCTTGAGGTAGGCCGGCGACTTCATGCGCTCGGCATCCATCACTTCCAGTTCGAACGGCAGTCCGGACCAGCGCAGCAGGATGTGGTCGGCCAGCGAACAGGCGCCCGGCTTGGTGTAGAGCTTCATGGGAGTTCCCGGTGGAGTGGACCGGGCATTATCTCTCTCCTCGCCCGTGAGGACAGCGTGGCCGCGGCGCACGCTGCGTTGCGAGGCGCCGGCTTGTACGGGCCGGCTTGCAGGGGGGGCGACGGCGGCTTGGGCCGGCGCCGCTCAGGACGCGCGCGGGCGCAGCTTCTGCACGCGGTAGAACGTGTGGTCGCCGATCGTGGCGACCTGGTAGGCGTTGCGCCAGCTCGGGCTGGCGATCGCGCTGGCGGCGAAATGGCTCGCCCCGGGCACGATCTCCTTGCGCTGGCCCACCGGCAAGGCCCAGTTCTGCTCGGCGGCGAAGGCCACGTCGACGGCCTTGTTCCAGGCCTCGTTGTTCTTCAGCTCGGTGCCGGGCGCCACCAGGGTGGGGGCGAACTGCTTGCGCGCGGTGACCACCTCGCACATCGAGTCCCCCCACAGGCCGCTGTCGAGGCGGCGCAGGGCGACTTCGGCGACGGCCTGCTGGCCGCGCAGGGTCTGGTCGCGGGCTTCCAGGTAAACGGTCGTGCTGAGGCAAAGCGAATCGGCGGCCGGCTGGGGCAGCAACTGCGACAGCCAGAGAATCCAGGCCAGTTTCATGGGACTCCTTGCTCCGTATGGGCCGGAACCGGCCTTTCCTCCAACGACACGTTGGAAGCGGACGGGTCACGACTTGGCGTCATGGGGAGGCGGCCAGTCGGGCCGCCCGGGTTCCGGCCTGAATGTACGGCGGCCGGAGGGGACGCCGAACTGGGTGGCGGCCCGAAAGTGGGCGCAACTTAGAGCGCCGTCACGCAACGCCGCGTGAATACGCAGGCTTGACATCCGGGTCACTGGATCGTGACGTGCGTCGCATACAGGTTTGCGACGGAGGCCCCGCAAGGGTTCGCGGGGGCCTGTGCCGGGCGCGTCGGCGAGCCGGGAATCGTCGCAGTGCCTGCCTCAGAGCCGGGCTGCGAGCCGGCTGCCCTGGTCGATGGCGCGCTTGGCGTCCAGCTCGGCGGCCACGTCGGCCCCGCCGATCACGTGCACGGAGGCGCCGGCCGCCTGCAGCGGGACCAGCAGGTCGCGGCGCGGCTCCTGGCCGGCGCAGATCACCACATGATCGACCGGCAGGCACTGTTCCTGGCCCTCGACGCGGATCCGCAGGCCGGCGTCGTCCAGGCCCAGGTATTCGACCCCGCCCAGCATCTTCACCTGCCTGGCCTTGAGCGTGGCGCGGTGGATCCAGCCGGTGGTCTTGCCCAGGCGGGCGCCGGGACGGCCCGGACTGCGCTGCAGCAGCCAGACCTGGCGGGCCGGCGGCTCCGGCCGTGGCGGCACCAGCGCGCCGCGGGTCTCGAAGGCGGGGTCCACGCCCCATTCGGCCATCCAGCGCCGTGGGTCGAGCGCGGGCGAGGGGCCTTCGTGGACGAGGAACTCGCCGACGTCGAAGCCGATGCCGCCGGCCCCGATGATCGCGACCTTGCCGCCGACCACCACGCGGCCGAGCAGGACATCGAGGTAACCCACCACCTTCGGGTGGTCGGCGCCGGGGAAATCGACCCGGCGCGGGGTGATGCCGGTGGCCAGGACCACCTCGTCGAAGCCGGCCAGGGCGGCGGCGTCCACCACGGTGTCGAGGCGCAGGTCGACGCCGGTCTCCTCCAGCTTGTGGCGGAAGTAGCGCAGCGTTTCGTGGAACTCCTCCTTGCCCGGAATCCGCTTGGCGACATTGAACTGGCCGCCGATTTCGCCGGCGGCATCGAACAGGGTCACCCGGTGACCGCGCTCTGCGGCGACCGTGGCGCAGGCCAGTCCGGCCGGTCCGGCGCCGACCACCGCGATCGCGCGTGGCGTCGCCACCGGCAGGTATTGCAGTTCGGTTTCGTGGGCCGCGCGCGGGTTGACCAGGCAGCTGGCGAGCTTCTTGGCGAAGACGTGGTCCAGGCAGGCCTGGTTGCAGGCGATGCAGGTATTGATCGCCTGTGCGCGGCCGGCGCGGGCCTTGTCGGCCCACGCCGGATCGGCCAGCAGCGGGCGCGCCAGCGACACCAGATCGGCACCGCCGCCGGCGAGGATGCTTTCGGCGACATCGGGCATGTTGATGCGGTTGCTCGCCACCACCGGCACGCCGACATGCGGCTTGAGCTTGGCGGTCACCCCGGCGAAGGCCGCGCGCGGCACCGAGGTGGCGATCGTCGGCACGCGCGCCTCGTGCCAGCCGATGCCGGAATTGATGATCGTGGCCCCGGCGGCCTCGACCGCCCGCGCCTGGGCGACGATCTCCTCCCACTGGTTGCCGTCCTCGACCAGGTCCACCAGCGAGAGCCGGTAGATGATGATGAAGTCCGGCCCGCAGGCCTCGCGCACGCGGCGCACGATCTCCACCGCGAAGCGCATGCGCCGGGCCGCGTCGCCGCCCCAGGCGTCATCGCGCCGGTTGGTGCGCGGGGCGGTGAACTCGTTGATCAGGTACCCCTCCGAACCCATCACCTCGACGCCGTCGTAGCCAGCGTCGCGGGCCATCCGCGCGGCATGGGCGTACGCGCTGATCTGTCGCTCCACGCCGCGGGCCGACAGCGCGCGCGGGGTGAACGGATTGATCGGCGCCTTCAGCTTCGACGGCGCCACCTGCAGCGGGTGGTAGGCGTAGCGGCCGGCGTGCAGCAGCTGCAGGCAGATCTTCGCCCCGTGCGCATGCGTGGCTGCGGTGAGCTGGCGGTGCGGCCGCCCTTCCCATGGCCAGGAGAGCTTGCCGCCGAAAGGGGTCAGCCAGCCGACCACGTTCGGCGCGAAGCCACCGGTCACGATCAGGCCGACGCCGCCGGCCGCGCGTTCGGCGTAGTAGGCCGCCAGGCGCGGGAAGTCGCGTGCGCGGTCTTCCAGGCCGGTGTGCATCGAGCCCATCAGCACGCGGTTGCGCAGCTGCGTGAAGCCAAGATCCAGCGGGGCGAACAGGTGCGGATAGGCGGGGGTATCGAGGGCGGGCGTGTCGGCGGGCATATGGATACGCTGGCGTACGGAATGCCCCATTGTCAGGGATCGACGGGCGCGCGGCCAAGCCCCCAGGCGCGCCCGCCCGCCGGATTCACCAGCCGGCCAGCGCCAGCTTGCCGATAGTGCGGCCGGACTCTAGACGCCGGTGCGCCTCGCGCAGGTTGGCCGCGTTGATCGGGCCGAGCACCTCGGTCAGCGTGGAGCGCAGTTCGCCGGCATCGACCAGGCTGCCGACGCGGCCGAGGATACGGTGCTGCTCGACCATGTCGGCGGTGCGGAAGCGGGCGCGGGCGAACATCATTTCCCAGTGGATGCCGATGCACTTGGCCTTGTACGGATCGCCGATGCGCAATGCCCCGGCAGGTTCGACGATCAGTCCGACATGCCCCTGCGGCGCCACCAGCTCGCCCAGCTCCTGCCAGTAGCGGTCGGTGTCGGCGAGGTTGAGCGCGGCCTCGACCGCCTCGATGCCCAGCGCCTGCAGCTGCATGGCCAGCGGCTGGCGGTGGTCGATGACGTGGTGGGCGCCCATGCGCCGGCACCAGTCGACGCTTTCCGGTCGCGAGGCGGTGGCGACGACCTCGAAACCGGCGTGGCGGGCCAGCTGGATCGCCATCGAGCCGACCCCGCCGGCCCCGCCGATCACCAGCAGGCGCTGGCCCTGCTGCCGGGCGTCGTCGAAGGCGTACGGCATGCGCTCGAACAGCAGCTCCCAGGCAGTAAGGGTGGTCAGCGGCAGCGCCGCGGACTGGGCGAAATCAAGCGTGTCCGGTTTGCGCCCGACGATGCGTTCGTCCACCAGTTGGAACTGCGCGTTCGCGCCCTGGCGGGTGACGTCGCCGGCGTAATAGACCTCGTCGCCCGGCGCGAAGGCGGTGACCTCCGGGCCCACCGCCTCGACCACGCCGGCCGCGTCGAAGCCGAGCACGCGCGGGGTCAGTTCGAAGCCCTCGCGCGGCGCGCGCAGCTTGGTGTCGACCGGATTGACCGATACCGCCAGCACCCGCACCAGCAGGTCCTGGCCGGTCGGCGGCGGCGGCGCCGGCAGGCTGACATCCAGCAGCGACTGCGGATCGTCGATCGGCAGGTAACGGTTCAGGGCGACGGCTTTCATGGCATCTCCTCGGGCCGGTTGGGGAAGTCGGCACTGCTGCGCCGACGGCCCCACGCTACCCGTTTGCCGGCGGCCGCGGTAACCGGCCCGCCGTCGCGAAACGCGAAAAAGTTCCCCGGGCGCATTTTCCGCGCTATTTTCCCCTGCGGGCTTTCATCAAGCTGTATACGTTGGATCCATTGGGTTTCCAGACCGTGATGGAGCTTGCACTTGTTATATGACCGTTAACGCGATCTTCACTTAAGCGAGCTTAATCTGCGCCGCGATGGCGTGCGGAACGGCCGTCTGGATGTGACGAGACATCTGTACTGAACCATGCCTCTATCGGTTTCATACCCCCGAAACAAGGAGCTGTATTCATGAACAAGAAAATTCTCACTGCCGCGTTGCTGGGTGGTCTGGCCGTAGCCCAGGCAGCCTCCGCGCAGGAGTTTGATGACCGCTGGTACCTGACCGGCTCGGCCGGCTTCAACTTCCAGGACAGCGATCGCCTGACCAACGATGCTCCGTTCGTCACTCTGGGCCTGGGCAAGTTCGTCAGCCCGAACTGGTCGCTCGACGGTGAGCTGAACTACCAGAACCCGAACTTCGACGCCAACCAGGACCTGAACTGGAGCCAGTACGGCATCTCGTTCGACCTGCGTCGCCACTTCATCCAGGAAGGCCGCGGCTGGAACCCCTACCTGCTGTTCGGTGTGGGCTACCAGAAGACCGAGGAAGAGTTTGACGCCTTCCCGAACCCGAACTCGCCCGGCCAGCGCAAGGACGGCGAATTTGCCGCCAAGGTCGGCGTCGGCCTGCAGACCACCTTCGATAAGCGCGTTGCCGTGCGTGCCGAAGTGGCCTACCGCGGTGACTTCGACGACCAGAGCATTGCCGCTCCGGACGAAAGCTGGTTCGGCGACATCCTGGCTTCGGTCGGCGTGGTGATCCCGCTGGGCCCGCCGCCGGCTGCTCCGGTTGCCCCGGCCCCGGTCGCGCCGAGCTGCGCGGACCTGGATGACGACGGTGACGGCGTCAACAACTGCGACGACAAGTGCCCGAACTCGCAGCCCGGCCAGACCATCGGTCCGGATGGCTGCCCGGTCCCGGTGTCGATCGACCTGAAGGGCGTGAACTTCGACTTCGACAAGTCGAACCTGCGTCCGGACGCCGTCGCGATCCTGGGCGAGGCCACCGAGATCCTGAAGCGCTACCCGGATCTGCGTGTTGAAGTCGCCGGCCACACCGACCTGTGCGGTCCGGAAGACTACAACCAGAAGCTGTCCGAGCGCCGTGCGACCGCGGTGTACAACTACCTGACCCAGAACGGCGTCGATGCTGGCCGCCTGACCGGTCCGATCGGCTACGGCGAGAGCCGTCCGCTGGAGCAGACCCCGCAGACGCTGCCGGCCTGCAAGAGCGAGAAGAACCGTCGTACCGAGCTGAACGTCCAGAACTGATCCACGGACGCGAAGTGATCGAAGGAGCCCGGCGCAAGCCGGGCTCTTTTTTTTTGGGTGTTCTTCGCTGCGGGGACCGCCACTTGCTTCTCACGCTTGCGGGAGAAGGTGCCCCGAAGGGCGGATCAGGGCGCACTTCGCGGGCAGCCGCGCCGGCGGCGATCTCGACGGAAAGCGGGGAGGGGGCTGGGTTGCGGCCTGGCGGCCGCTTTTTTTGGTTCTTTGTCTTGTTTGGCTGGGTTGGCCTTCGATGTGGGCCGGCTCGCTTGGGTTGTGCGGGGTCCTTGGGCTACCGGCTTGTCCGCCGGTCTCCCCGAGGCGCACGCACAGCCCAAGCGAGCCGATCGACATCGAAGGCCAACCAACCTCACAACCGGCAAAGAACCAAAACCAAAGCGGCCGCCAGGCCGCAACAAAAAACCCCCTCCCCCTCCTCACCCGCAGATCGAGGCAACGCCGCTTCCAGGGTTCGCATCCAGCCACAACCCGCCGGATCCCGCGGTCACCGCCGGACCCGCCACCGCATGGGGGCCGTGCTTCCGCTACCAAATGAGGGGGGACACAGCCCACGCAGCGGGGGATGTCGCGCCTGCCCATTAATGTGCATTGCGTAGCCAAGCGCGTCGGCGGCGGTTGAAAGGCCGCGCCGCGCTGCCTACACTCGCCGCGACCACCTACCCACGGAATTCCGATGCTGCGTATCGCCCTGGCCGGACTGATCGGTCTCGCCCTCGCTCCCGCCGCCCATGCCGCCAGCAACTGCGCCGCGCCGCCCTCGGCCGCGCCGCTGCCCTTGCCGGCTACCGTGATCGCGCCCGCGTCCCCGGAGTTCTTCACCCGCAACGTGCAGCTGGGCATGCCGTCCGGCGTGCTGTCGCAGCCATTCAGCAGCGACCAGTCGATCGACCGGGTGATCCTGCGCCTGCGCGTTGAAGGCTGCCAGGACATCAGCAAGGCGCTGCCGGCCGGTGGCCCGGCCAACCCGAACGACCCGGCCGCCTACAAGCCGCAGACCGCGTTCGACAACACGCCCTGGCGCTTCAACATGAGCCAGGACGGCAAGCGCATGACCGCCGAGGAGTTCGACGCCTGGATGAAGGCGCGCGGCGTGCGCGTGGTGAAGGCGCGTCCGGTGGCCGCCCCGGCGCCGGAAGCCAAGCCCGCCGACGTCAAGTAATTCCGCCGGAGCCGAGGCATGAAGCGGCGGACACCGCCGGCTTCGCCCCGGTCCCGGACGCCCGCCGGCGCGCGTGATGCCGCCGGCCCGCCGCGCCATGGGCTGGCGCGCACGTTGTCCAAGCTCGGCGTGTGCTCGCGCACCGAGGCCGCGCGCTGGATCGCCGACGGCCGCGTGCAGGTCGATGGCCGCGTGGTGCGCGATCCCGAATACCCCATCGTCCAGCGTGCCGATGCCGGCGAACGGCTGCGCGTCGACGGCCAGCCGGTCTCCGGACCGTCGCGCTACTACCTGATGCTCAACAAGCCGCGCGGCCTGGTCACCACCACCCGTGACGAGCAGGGGCGCGACACCGTCTACCGCTGCTTCGAGGGCGCCGGACTGCCCTGGCTGGCGCCGGTCGGCCGGCTCGACAAGGCCAGCGAAGGCTTGTTGCTGTTCAGCAACGACCCCCGGTGGGCCGCCGCCGTGACCGATCCGGCGCAGGGCCCGGAGAAGACCTACCACGTGCAGGTCGATACCCTGCCCACGCCGGCGCAGCTGCAGGCCCTGCGCGACGGCGTACGCGAGGACGGGGAGTTCCTGCGCGCCAGCAGGGTCGCCCTGCTGCGCAGCGGCGAACGCCACGCCTGGCTGGAAGTCGTGCTGGACGAGGGCCGCAACCGCCAGATCCGCCGCTTGCTGGCCAGCCAGCAGATCGGCGTGCTGCGACTGGTCCGCGTGGCCATCGGCGACCTGGTGCTCGGCGAGTTGCCCAAGGGCGCCTGGCGCGCGCTGGAAGAGGCCGAATGGCGCGCGTTGCTGCCGTTGCGTGCTGGCGGCTGAGCACCGGCAGGACTAGGATCGGTCGCGGTCCGCAGTGAAGGAGGCGCCCATGCGTCGCTCATTCCCCGCACTTGCCGTGGTGTCCATCGCACTGGCCGGCTGCGCTGGCACCCGGGTGGCGCAGCAGGCGCCGCCGCCGTCGCCGAAGGTCGTCACCGTCACCCCCGAGCCGCGCGATGCCCATGGCGCGCTTCGCTTTTTCATGACCCAGTCCGGCAAGCAGATGACCGCCGACCAGTTCCAGGCCTGGATGCAGCGCAACGGCGTGCGCGTGGCGAGCGGGCGACCCAAGCCGGTCGCCGCCAAGGGCGCGGACGGGCGCTGACCGGCGCAAACCGGCGGGCGGTCACGTTCCGCCCGTGCGGGCCGGTGCACTTCGCGCCGATGGCCGCCATTTCCCCTGGCGGGCGCCTACACTCGGCCGCAGCTCTGGGGAGAGACGACCATGTGGGGAATTCGACTGATCCGCCATACCCGCCGCCTGTGCGGTGCGGGCCTGCTGCTTTCGCTCGGCGCCTGCGCCACGCACCACGCCGCTGCGCCGAGCGCCGCCAACCCGCCGCCGCAACCGGCCGAGCGTGACGCCACCGGTGCCTACCGTTTCAACATGACCCAGAACGGGCGGCGCATGAGCGCCGACGAGTTCGATGCATGGATGAAGGCGCGCGGCATCCGCGTGGCCAAGGGCGCACCGAATGCCGCCGCGGCCACGCGTGCCACCGCCCAGGCCAAGCCGAAGGCGGCCAAGGCGACGATTAAGCCCAAGGCAGCCGTGGCGACCACCGCCAAGTCCAAGCCGGCGGCGGCCACGGCGAAGGCCGCGGCAACCAGGCCAGCGCCGGCCGCGGTCGCCAGCGCCAAGCCAGCAGCCGTCAAGGCGGTGGCCCAGGCCGGCAAGCCCAAGGCCAAGCCCAAGCCGGTGGTGAAGGAAGTCTCGCAGGCCAAGCTGGCGGTCAAGCAGGGCACCGGCGAGGGCTGAGCCCCGCCGGCGTCACCCTCAGCCCTTCAGTACGCCCAGCTCGCGGCCGATGCGGGTGAAGGCATCGATCGCCTGGTCCAGGTGTTCGCGCGTGTGCGCGGCACTGATCTGGGTGCGGATGCGGGCCTGGCCCTTGGGCACCACCGGGAAGAAGAAGCCGATCGCGTAGATGCCTTCTTCAAGCAGGCGCTCGGCGAAGCGCTGCGCCAGCGGCGCGTCGTAGAGCATCACCGGGCTGATCGGGTGCACGCCCGGCTTCACGTCGAAACCGGCGGCGGTCATGCGCTCGCGGAAGTAGGCGGTGTTCTCCACCAGCTGTTCGCGCAGGTCGCCGGCTGCTTCGAGCATCTCGAACGCCTTGATGCCGGCGGCGACCACGTGCGGCGGCAGCGAGTTGGAGAACAGGTACGGACGCGAGCGCTGGCGCAGCAGCTCGATGACTTCCTTCCTGGCGGTGGTGAAGCCGCCCAGCGCGCCGCCCATCGCCTTGCCCAGCGTGCCGGTGAAGATGTCGATCTTCTCCAGCACGCCCTTGACCTCGGCCGAGCCGCGGCCGGTCCTGCCGAGGAAGCCGGTGGCGTGGCATTCGTCGATGTGCACCAGCGCGTTGTACTTCCTTGCCAGCGCGGTGATCTCGTCGAGCGGGGCGATGAAGCCGTCCATCGAGAACACGCCATCGGTGGTGATCAGCTTGGTCCGGCAGCCGGCGGCGTCGGCTGCCTGCAGCTGCGCTTCCAGGTCGGCCATGTCGCAGTTCGCGTAGCGAAAACGCTTGGCCTTGCACAGGCGCACGCCGTCGATGATGGAGGCGTGGTTGAGCGCGTCGGAGATGATCGCGTCGTTCTCGCCCAGCAGCGGCTCGAACAGGCCGCCGTTGGCGTCGAAGCAGGCGGCGTAGAGGATCGTGTCCTCGGTGCCGAAGAAGTCGGCAATGGTCCGCTCCAGCTGCTTGTGCAGGTCCTGGGTGCCGCAGATGAAGCGCACCGAGGCCATGCCGAAGCCGTGGCTGTCCAGCGCGTCCTTGGCGGCCTGGATGACATCCGGGTGGTCGGCCAGGCCCAGGTAGTTGTTGGCGCAGAAGTTCAGCACGTTGCGGCCGTCGGCCAGGGTGATCTGCGCCGACTGCGGGCTGGTGATGATGCGTTCGGACTTGAACAGGCCCTGGTCGCGGATGGCGTCGAGTTCCTCGGCGTAGTGGCGGGTCAGGCTGGCGTCGGTGGTCATGGCGGTCGGCACGGCGGGAAAACCGCGATTTTACCCTGCCGGCGCCAGCGGCCCCGGCGGCTCATTCGCAAAGGCTATAAGCGCCGCGCCTTTGGTCATTTCCCCGCCGTCATGTGCGGTTGCAGCATCGTCCCTCCACGGGCAAGGGGGCTTGCCCATCATCGGAGAGACGGGGAATGCGAATGACAGCGGCAGGAAGGGCGGACAAGTGGATCGGGCGTCGCACCGGACTGGCGCTGGCCTGCGCACTGGCCGCATTGCCCGGCTGGGCCCAGGCGGCCCAGCCGACGGTGGAAGAGCTGCAGCGCCGGCTGGAGGCGCTGGAGCGCCGCCTGGGCGCCGTCCCGGCCGCCGAAGCGCCGGCCGGCGAGGGCCTGGCCGACCTGGACCAGCGCCTGCGGGTGATCGAGCGCAAGCTGGAGATCCAGGACGAGGAGCGCGTGGCCAAGGCCAAGGAAACCCCGGTGGTGGCGGTCAACGACAAGGGCGCCTCGTTCAAGTCGGCCGACGGCGCCTTCGAGGTCCGCCTGCGTGGGTTGCTGCAGGGCGACGGCCGCTTCTACATCGGCGACGACCAGGTGCCGCAGAACGACACCTTCCTGCTGCGCACCGCGCGTCCGATCATCGAAGGCTCGCTCGGCAAGCTGGTCGCGTTCCGCTTCACCCCGGAATTCGCCGGCGACAGCGCCAGCATCGTCGATGCCTATGTCGACGTGCGCTTCGATCCGGCCTATACGCTGCGGGTCGGCAAGTTCACCTCGCCGGTCGGCCTGGAGCGGCTGCAGTCCTCGGCCGCGCTGGCCGACACCGAGCGCGCGTTCCCCAGCGAACTGGCACCCAACCGCGACATCGGCGTGCAACTGCAGGGCGAGGTGGCCAGCAGCACCTTCAGCTACGCGCTGGGCATCTACAACGGCACGGTGGACGGCCGCGACGCGGTCACCAGCAACCCGGACAACGAATTCGAATACGCCGGCCGGCTGTTCTTCGAACCGTTCAAGAACGACGCCAGCGCCTGGTCCGGCCTGGGCTTCGGCATCGGCGCCAGCGTCGGCGACAAGGACGGCGTGGGCAACAACTTCCTGCCGCGCTACCGCACCCCCGGCCAGGTGCAGTTCTTCAACTACCGCAGCACCGTGGCCGCCGACGGCCGCAACCTGCGCTGGTCCCCGCAGGGCTACTACTACCGCAACGGCTTCGGGTTCATCGGCGAGTACATCGTCTCGCAGCAGGAAGTGGCGCTGGGCGGCAACCGCGCCGACCTGAAGAACCAGGCCTGGCAGGCCACCGCCAGCTACGTGCTGACCGGCGAGGATGCCGGCTACCGCGGTGTCACGCGGCCGTCACGGCCGGTGGGCAAAGACGGTGGGGCGGGTGCGTGGGAACTGGTGGGCCGGTATGGTGTGCTGGAAGTGGACGACGCCGCCTTCCCGCTGTTCGCCAGCGCCGACGCGGCCGCGCGCCGCGCCGCGGCCTGGACGCTCGGCGTGAACTGGTACCTCACCAGCAACCTCAAGCTGGTCTTCAACTACTCGCAGACCCGTTTCGACGGTGGCGCGCCCAACGGCGCCGACCGCGAAGACGAAAAGGCGGTCGTCTCCCGCCTCCAGGTGGCCTTCTGATCATGGAGAAGCATTCGATGAAGAAGAACAACAACCGCTGGCTCAAGCCCTTCCTCGGTGCGCTGCTGGCGGTCGTGGCGATCGCCCCGGCGACGGCGCGCGACGTGCAGCTGCTCAACGTGTCCTACGACCCGACGCGCGAGCTGTACAAGGACTACAACGCCGCCTTCGCCAAACACTGGAAGGAGACCAAGGGCGACACGGTCAGCATCGAGACCTCGCACGGCGGCTCGGGCAAGCAGGCGCGCGCGGTGATCGACGGCATCGAGGCCGACGTGGTCACCCTGGCGCTGGCCTACGACGTCGATGCGATCGCGCAGAAGGCCAAGCTGATCCAGCCCGGCTGGGAGAAGCGCCTGCCCGACAACAGCGCCCCGTATACCTCCACCATCGTGTTCCTGGTGCGCAAGGGCAACCCGAAGAACATCAAGGACTGGCCGGACCTGCTGCGCTCGGGCGTGTCGGTGGTGACGCCGAACCCGAAGACCTCCGGCGGCGCGCGCTGGAACTATCTCGCCGCCTGGGCCTACGGCGACCGCATCTTCAAGGGTGACCGCGAACGCATCCTCAACTACATGCGCGCGCTGTTCCGCAACGTGCCGGTGCTCGACACCGGTGCCCGCGGCGCGACCACTACCTTCGTCCAGCGCGGCATCGGCGACGTCCTGCTGGCCTGGGAGAACGAGGCGTTCCTGGCGCAGGAGGAACTGGGCCCGGACAAGTTCGAGATCGTGGTGCCGAAGCTGTCGATCCTGGCCGAGCCGTCGGTGGCGCTGGTCGATCGCAACGTCGACAAGCACGGTACCCGCGAGGTCGCCGAGGCCTACCTGAAGTACCTGTATTCGCCCGAGGGCCAGAAGATCGCCGCCAGGCACTACTACCGCCCGCGCAACCCCGAGGCCGCCGATCCGGCCGACATCGCGCGCTTCCCGAAGGTCGAACTGGTGACCATCCAGTCCGCGTTCGGCTCCTGGGACAAGGCCCAGAGCGAGCATTTCGCCGACGGCGGGATCTTCGACCAGATCCAGGCGAGCAAGTAACCGATGGCAGCAGGTGTCGTCTCCACGCCGCGACTGCGGTCGCGGCGCAGGGTGATCCCCGGGTTCGGACTGAGCCTGGGGATCACCTTCGTCTGGCTGGGGCTGATCGTGCTGATCCCCCTGCTGGGCGTGTTCATCAAGACCAGCGGCCTGGGCTGGGCCGGCGTGTGGCACGTGTGGACCGAACCGCGCGTGCTGTCGGCATTGCGCGTGAGCTTCGGCACCGCCCTGGCCGCTGCGGCTTTCAACGCCGTGATGGGCACCTGGGTGGCCTGGGTGCTGGTGCGCTACCGCTTCCCCGGCAAGCGCCTGTTCGACGCCATGATCGACCTGCCGTTCGCGCTGCCGACTGCCGTGGCAGGCATCGCGCTGACCGCCCTGTATGGCGGCAACGGCTGGGTCGGCCGGTGGCTGGAGCCGCTGGGCATCAAGGTTGCCTACACGCAGCTGGGCATCGTCTTCGCGCTGGTCTTCGTCGGCCTGCCGTTCGTGGTGCGCGTGGTACAGCCGGTGCTGGCCGAGAGCGAGAAGGAACTGGAGGAGGCCGCCGCCAGCCTCGGTGCCGGGCGCTGGCAGACCGTGCGCCGGGTCGTGCTGCCGGGACTGTGGCCGGCGGTGCTGACCGGCTTCACGCTGGCGTTCGCCCGCGGCGTGGGTGAATACGGCTCGGTGATCTTCATCGCCGGCAACCTGCCCAACGCCACCGAGATCGCCCCGCTGCTGATCACCATCCGCCTGGAGGAGTTCGACTACGCCGGCGCCACCGCGATCGCCGCGGCCATGCTGCTGCTGTCCTTCGTCCTGCTGGTGGCGGTCAACATCCTGCAGGGACGGGTACAGCGCCGGGGACGGGAGTAGGGCACGATGAGCGAAGTCGCCACCCGTCTGCCTGGCGCCCTGCAGGAGCCCGCCATGCCGGCCCGCCGGTCACGCGATACCGTCGCCAACGCCACCACCGAGCCGCGCTGGGTGCGCGCCGCGCTGGTGGCCGGCGCGCTGGCCTTCCTGCTGTTCTTCCTGCTGCTGCCGCTGGTGCTGGTGTTTGCCGAGGCCCTGCGTGGCGGCGTGGGCGTGTTCTTCCGGGCGGTCACCGACCCGGACGCGCTGGCCGCGATCCGCCTGACCCTGGTCGTCACCGCCATCGTGCTGCCGCTGAACCTGGTGTTCGGCGTGGCCGCGGCGTGGCTGGTGAGCAAGCATCGTTTCCCGGGCAAGCGGCTGCTGGTCAGCCTGATCGACCTGCCGTTCTCGGTCTCCCCGGTGGTGGCCGGCCTGATCTTCGTGCTGATCTTCGGCCGCAACGGCTGGGCCTGGCCGCTGATCGACGAAGGCTGGCACGTGCAGCTGCCGATCCTGGGCGAAACGCTGCTGCAGCTGCCGAAGATCATCTTCGCGCTGCCCGGCATCGTGCTGGCCACCACTTTCGTCACCTTCCCGTTCATCGCCCGCGAGCTGATGCCGCTGATGGAACAGCAGGGCAGCGACGAGGAACTGGCCGCGCTCAGCCTGGGCGCCAACGGCTGGCAGATGTTCTGGCGGGTAACCCTACCCAACATCCGCTGGGGCCTGCTCTACGGCGTGCTGCTGTGCGGTGCGCGGGCGATGGGCGAGTTCGGCGCGGTGTCGGTGGTCTCCGGCCACATCCGCGGCCGCACCAACACGCTGCCGCTGCACGTGGAGATCCTCTACAACGAGTACGCCTACAGCGCCGCGTTCGCCTGCGCGGCGCTGCTGGCCCTGAGCGCGCTGGTCACCCTGGCGCTGAAAACCTACCTGGAATGGCGCCATGGCGAATCGCTGGCGTCCAGCCACCGTCACTGAGGCCACCATGGGCATCCGCATCCACGACCTGCACAAGCGCTTCGACGGCTTCGCCGCGCTCGACGGCATCGACCTGGACATCCACAAGGGCGAGCTGCTGGCGCTGCTGGGGCCCTCGGGCTCGGGCAAGACCACGCTGCTGCGCGTGATCGCCGGGCTGGAGGCCGCCGATCGTGGCCAGGTGTTCTTCGGCAACGAAGACGCCACCGGGATGAGCGTGCAGTCGCGCCGGGTCGGCTTCGTGTTCCAGCACTACGCGTTGTTCAAGCACATGAGCGTGTTCGACAACATCGCCTTCGGCCTGCGCGTGCGCCGGGGCAGCGAGCGCTGGCCGCAGGCGCGCATCGCCGAGCGGGTGCGCGAACTGCTCTCGCTGGTGCAGCTGCAGGGCCTGGAGAAGCGCTATCCGGCACAGCTGTCCGGCGGCCAGCGCCAGCGCGTGGCGCTGGCGCGCGCGCTGGCGATCGAGCCGCGCGTGCTGCTGCTCGACGAGCCGTTCGGCGCGCTCGATGCCCAGGTCCGCCGCGACCTGCGGCGCTGGCTGCGCGAACTGCACGAGCGCACCGGCCTGACCACGGTCTTCGTCACCCACGACCAGGAAGAAGCGCTGGAGCTGGCCGACCGGGTCGCCATCCTCAACCGCGGCCGGATCGAGCAGCTCGACAGCCCGGCGGCGGTGTACGACCGGCCGGCCTCGCCGTTCGTCTATGGCTTCGTCGGCGAGGTGAACCGGCTGCCGGCGCGGGTCGGGCAGGGGCGGGTGGAAGTGGCCGGGCAATCGCTGCCCTGGGACGCGCCGGCGGCCGACGGCGACGTCGCGCTGTACGTACGTCCGGAAGACCTGGTGCTGGAGGAGGGCGGGTGGCCAGCCACGGTGGTCTCGACCCAGCGCAGCGGCGCCCGCCTGCGCGTGCGGGCGCGCCTGGACTCGGGCCACGACGAGGTCGAGGTGGACCTGCCCGCCGCGGGCACGGCGCTCAGCGCAGGCCAGCCGCTGCGCCTGGCGGCACGGCGCTACGGGGTATTCCCGCTGGCCGGCTGAGTCCTGCCGGTCCAGGAAGGGGACAGGAAGCGGACATCCAGGGCCGCTGAAATACTTTCCCGTGACACCAGTGTTGCACTGCAGCGTAAGCTCGGTTAAGAATCCGTAAAGCCGGTTCTGCCAACCGCGCCGCAGTTCCCACCACCCGCCGCCACAGGAGATGCCCGCATGAAGTCGCTCCCCCTCGCCTGCGCCCTCGTCCTCGCCCTGTCCTCGCTGTCCGCCACCGCGTTCGCGCAGGATGCCGAGGAAGAATCTTCCTCTGGCTTCAGCGGCACCTTCGCGGTCACCAACGATTATGTGTTCCGCGGCATCTCGCAGACCAACGAAGACCCGGCCTTCCAGGCGGGCGTAACCTACACCGCGCCCTTCGGCCTGTACGTCGGCACCTGGGTGTCGAACGTGGATTTCGGCGCCGGCGATCCGGACTGGGAAGTGGACGGCTTCATCGGCTATGGCATCGACTTCGCCGAGAACTGGAACTTCGACGTGATGGTCAACCGCTACAACTACCCGGGCGCCGGGGCGTCGAACTACAACGAGCTGATCACCAAGACCACGTTCCTGGACACCTACAGCCTGACGGTGGCCTACACCAACGACGTCTACGGCCTGGACGAGAACAGCTTCTACTACGCGCTGGGCGCGGACTGGGCGCTGCCGAACGACTTCAGCATCGGCGCGCATGTCGGCCGCACCACGTACGCCTCGGGCATCGACTACAAGGACTACACCGACTACGGCGTCACCGTCGGCAAGACCTGGGGTCCGCTCAACCTGACGGTGGGTTACTACGACACCGACAGCAGTGGCGAGTACGACTTCGGCAAGCAGAACTCCGACAGCCGGATTGCCGCGGTTGCCACGGTCAGCTGGCCGTAATCGCCGGCGGGATGGAGAACGAAAAAGGCGCCCGGAAGGGCGCCTTTTTCATGTCACCGGCAACCGGGCGACAGACGTTCGGCGAAGAGCCCCTTTGTCAGGTTCTTCGTCGATTTGTCGGGGGCTTCTGCGGTCTGGCGGGAAGGGGGTGTTGTTGTTGCGGCCTGGCGGCCGCTTTGTTTTTGGTTCTTTGGCGGTTCTGGCTTGGGTGGCCTTCGATGTGGGCGGCTGGCTGGGGCTGTGCGTGCGCGCCTTGGGAATACCGGCGGATCGGGACACGCCGTGAATCCATCCATGGAGGCTCGGTGGCGCCACCATGGCGCCCCACGGTCCCGATCCGCCGGTATCCCCAAGTCGCCGATGGGTTCCTGAGGGCGGTGGGGAAAAGCCAGGGCGAAAGCATGAAAAGAGCAAGAGCAAGAGCAAGAGCGAATGAAAGTGGGGGGGGGTGATGAAAAGCGGGGCGCCTGCTGCGCGGCGTCGGGGCCGGGAGTTGCGCGATGCGTGGGATCGTAGCTTCGGTTGCTTGGAGCCGCGCAGCGGGCGACCCGCTTTTCTTCCTCCACCCCCACTCGCTTTTCGCTTCTGCTTTTTCGCTTCCGCCTTTCCCGTCCGCCCCCGCCATCGGTCGGGTCCTTGGGCTACCGGCTGGTCGGGACCGTGGGGCGCCATGGATGGCGCCACCGAGCCCCCAGGGATGGGTTTACGGCGTGTCCCGACAAGCCGGTAGCCCAAGGACCCCGCACAACCCAAGCGAGCCGGCCCACATCGAAGGCCAACCCAGCCAAACAAGACAAAGAACCAAAACAAAGCGGCCGCCAGGCCGCAACAACACCCCCCCCTCTTCCCCGCAACTCCAGCGACCAAGAACCTCTGTTAGGGAGGGGGGGGAGGCCGGAAGCTAGGCAAGGCAGAAGTCAGGGTCCAAGGTTTGCGCCGGCAAACCTTGGAGACGCAGCCCGCGCAGCAGGATGGATCACAACCAGCTGAGCACGACCTTGCCGGCCTTGCCTTCTTCCATCAGGTCGAAGCCCTTCTGGAAATCGTCGATCGGCAGCTGGTGGGTCAGCACCTTGCCGAGCGGGAAGCCGGACAGCACCAGCTGGGTCATCTTGTACCAGGTCTCGTACATCTTGCGGCCGTATATGCCCTGCACGGTCAGGCCCTTGAAGATGATCTTGTCCCAGTCGCAGCCGGCGCCGCGCGGCATGATGCCGAGCATGGCGATCTTGCCGCCGTGGTACATGCAGTCGAGCATGTCGTTGAAGGCACGCGGATTGCCGCTCATTTCCAGGCCTACGTCGAAGCCCTCCATGTGCAGGTCCTTCATCACGTCCTTGAGCGAGGTGTTGGAGACGTTGACCACGCGGGTGGCGCCCATGTCGGCGGCCAGCTTGAGGCGGAAGTCGTTGACGTCGGTGACCACCACGTTGCGCGCGCCGATGTGCTTGCAGATGCCCGCGGCGATGATGCCGATCGGGCCGGCGCCGGTGATCAGCACGTCCTCGCCGACCACGTCGAACTCCAGCGCGCAGTGCGCGGCATTGCCGTAGGGGTCGAAGAAGGCGGCCAGCTCGGAGGGGATCTGGTCGGGGATCGGCCACAGGTTCGAGGCCGGCATCACCATGTATTCGGCAAAGGCGCCATTGACGTTGACGCCGATGCCGACGGTATTCGGGCACAGGTGCGGACGCCCGCCGCGGCAGTTGCGGCAGTGGCCGCAGACGATGTGGCCTTCGGCCGAGACGCGCTGGCCGACCTGGTAGCCGGTCACCGCCGAGCCCAGCGCGGCGATGCGGCCGACGAACTCGTGGCCGATGGTCAGGCCCGGCTTGATCGTGCGCTGGCTCCAGTCGTCCCACAGGTAGATGTGCAGGTCTGTACCGCAGATCGCGGTCTTCTCCAGCTTGATCAGCACCTCGTTGGGGCCCGGCACGGGGACCGGCACTTCTTCCAGCCAGATGCCCTTGGCCGCTTCGCGCTTGACCAGCGCCTTCATCATTTGCGTCATTGCTGCCGAAACCCGTGGGGAAAGGCGCGGATTATAGGGCCCCGACCCGTACAGCCGTGCTGCACTGCCAGAACGCAGGCATGCCGTTCGTCAGGGGTCCCGGCGTGAAGCTCTGGTTACACTCCAGTCATCTTTTTTACTGGGGAGACCCGCCTGATGCGTTCGAATCTGCTTGCCCTGTCCATCGTTTCCGTCCTTGCCGCCGGCCTGGGCGCCGCCGCGCCGGCCCAGGCCGGGGAAGGCATGTGGGTGCCCCAGCAGCTGCCGCAGATCGCCGGCCCGCTGCGCCAGGCCGGCCTGGCGCTGACCGCCGAGCAGCTGTCGGACCTGACCGGCGACCCGATGGGAGCGGTCGTGGCGCTGGGTGGCTGCACCGCCAGCTTCGTTTCGCCGCAGGGGCTGGTGGTGACCAATCACCACTGCGCCTACGGCGCGATCCAGCTCAATTCCACCGCCGAGAAGAACCTGATCAAGGACGGCTTCAACGCGCCGACCCGCGCCGACGAACTCAGCGCCGGCCCGAACGCGCGCATCTACGTGCTCGACGCGATCACCGACGTTACCGCCCAGGCCAAGGCCGCGCTGGCCGCTGCCGGCGACGACGCGCTGGCGCGCACCCACGCCCTGGAGAGCTTCGAGAAGGCCCAGGTCGCCGCCTGCGAGGCCGAGGCCGGCTATCGCTGCCAGTTGTTCAGCTTCGCCGGTGGCAACACCTACCGGCTGTTCAAGAACATGGAGATCAAGGACGTGCGCCTGGCCTACGCGCCTCCGGGCAGCGTGGGCAAGTTCGGCGGCGACATCGACAACTGGATGTGGCCGCGCCACACCGGCGACTTCTCCTTCTACCGTGCCTATGTCGGCAAGGATGGCAAGCCGGCCGCGTTCTCGAAGGACAACGTGCCCTACCAGCCGAAGCACTGGCTGAAGTTCGCCGACCAGCCGCTCGGCGCGGGCGACTTCGTCATGGTCGCCGGCTACCCGGGCCGCACCAACCGCTACGCGCTGGTCAGCGAGTTCGAGAACACCGCGCAGTGGACCTATCCGACCATCGCCAGGCACTACGAGAACCTGATCGCGATGGTGTCGGCGGCGGGCAAGCAGAACCCGGACATCGCGGTGAAGTACGCCAGCACCATGGCCGGCTGGAACAACACCAGCAAGAACTACGAAGGCCAGCTGGAAGGCTTCAGGCGCATCGACGCCGAAGGCCAGAAGCGCGCCGAAGAGGCGGCTACGCTGGCCTGGCTGAAGCAGCAGGGCGCCGCCGGCAAGGCCGGCCTGCAGGCGCACGCGCGCCTGGTCGCGCTGGGCGGGCAGGCCCGCGCCACCCAGGCGCGCGACCTGGTGGTCGGCCAGCTCAACCGCACCGGTGCGGTCGGCGCGGCGACCACGCTGTACCGCCTGGCGCTGGAACGCGCCAAGCCCGATGCCGAGCGCGAGAGCGGCTACCAGGAGCGCGACCTGCCGCAGGTCGAGGGCGCGATGAAGCAGATGGAACGGCGCTACGTGCCGGCCATGGACCGCCAGTTGCAGGCCTACTGGCTCAACGAATACACCCGGCTGCCGGCGGATCAGCGCGTGGCCGCGATCGACCAGTGGCTGGGCGGCACCGATGCCGCCGCGGTGGAGGCGGCCCTCGCGCGCCTGGACGGCACCCGCCTGGGCAGCACGCAGGAGCGGCTGAAGTGGCTCAAGGCCGACCGCGCCGCCTTCGAGGCCAGTGACGATCCGGCGATCCGCTACGCGGTGGCGGTGATGCCGGCCCTGCTGGCGATCGAGCAGCAGGACAAGGCCCACAAGGGCGAGCAGCTGAAGTACCGCCCGGTCTACCTGCAGGCGCTGGCGGACTACAAGCAGAGCCAGGGCAAGTTCGTGTATCCGGATGCCAACCTGTCGCTGCGGATCACCTTCGGCAACGTCAAGGGTTACTCGCCGAAGGACGGCGTGGAGTACACCCCGTTCACCACGCTGGAAGGCGTGGCCGCCAAGGAAACCGGCGCCGATCCGTTCGATTCGCCCAAGGCGCTGCTGGCCGCGGTGAAGGCCAAGCGCTATGCGGGGCTGGAGGACAAGCGCATCGGCTCCGTACCGGTGAACTTCCTCTCGGACCTGGACATCACCGGTGGCAATTCCGGTTCGCCGGTGATGGACGCCCACGGCAGGCTGGTCGGCCTGGCCTTCGACGGTAACTGGGAATCTGTCAGCAGCAACTGGGTATTCGACCCGGCGATGACCCGCATGATCGCCGTGGACAGCCGCTACCTGGAATGGATCATGCGCGAGGTCGCGCCGGCGCCGCAGCTGCTTGAGGAGTTGCAGCTGCAACGGTAAGGGCGGCACCGCCCCAGCGGTTATGATCCAGCATCCGCGCCGGCCCCACGCCGGCGCGACTTTCCCAGGAATCCCTCCCGCATGCGCATCCTGCTTGCCCGCCACGGCGAAACGCCGTGGAACGCCGAAGGCCGTTACCAGGGCCAGATCGACATCCCGCTCTCGCCGGTCGGCGAATCCCAGGCGCGCGCGCTGGGCGAACGCCTGAAGGACGTGCGCATCGATCGCGCGGTTGCCTCGCCGCTGTCGCGCGCGCAGAGCACCGCGCGCTTCGCGCTGGGCCCGGCGCGCGAGTCCATGCTCACGCTCGACGCCGACCTGCAGGAAATCGCCCACGGCGAGTGGGAAGGCCTGCTGGCCAGCGAGATCCATGACAAGGACCCGGCGCGCCTGCGCGCCTGGCGCGAGGAGCCCGACACCGTGCTGATGCCCGGCGGCGAATCGCTGCGCCAGGTGCTCGAGCGTTCCTGGCGCGGGCTGGCCGCCGCCGCCGAGGGGCTGGGCCCGGAGGACACCCTGCTGGTGGTCGCCCACGATGCGGTCAACCGGGTCCTGCTGTGCAAGGTGCTGGGCATCCCGCTCTCGCGCCTGTGGACCTTCCGCCAGGCCCCGACCACGCTCAACCTCCTCGAAGGCGAAGACGTCGACTCGCTGGAAGTGGTGCGCCTGAACGACTGCAGCCACCACACGCCGTTCTTTGGCGAAGCCAAGCATCGGGCGCTTTGAATCGCGCCGGCGCCAGCGTTCCTCCCGCCTGGCGCCAGCATTCGCGGATCCGGCGTGAGGTCTGGATCATGCTGGCTGGCCTCGCGGCCTGGGGCGTCTTGGTGTACCTGGGGTTGGGCACCGATTTCGTGCCCGCGCCGTTCCTTGTCAGCTGGCCGGTGGTGGCTGCCTGCTACGCGGGTGGCTTGGTGGGCATGCTGGGAATATTCCACCTGTCCCGCCGCATCAGCGCCTACGACGCCATGTCGAAGGTCCAGTGGGGGATATCGATCGTCTTGTTGCCGCTCTTGATCGGCGCCGCGCTGTGGCTGGGGATGTCCAAGTGCGCGCCCTGGGCCTTCACCCGCGCATTTGGCGAGCCCTTCAAGTCGGTCCAGCTCATGCAGACCCACTACAGCCAGTCACGCCGAAGTTGCGACTTTCGCCTGAGCGTTGGGTTGATGGAACGCGGGTTTCCCAACCACCTGTGTATCGATGAGGCGGCCTACCGGCGCTTTCCCGAGCGCACGATCCCCGTACTGCTGGTCGGCCGACGCTCGGTCTTCGGGATCCAGGTCGAGCAGGTGCGCCTGCCGCGCTGAGTCCGGTACGGCGTCGGGATATTCCCGATGCTGCCCGCCCGCGCGCTGCACTACGCTGGGTGATCCGTGCGGCCGCCGGCCGCTCGGCAATTCCCTCTGCGTTGCTCGCCGCTTCCGCCGATGCCCTACTTCGCCCATCACCAGGACCTGCAGGCGCAGGCTTTCGTCCGGCGCATCTATGCGATGCGCAACCTGGGCGTGTGGCTGCTGGCGTTTCCCTATGTCTCGGTGTTGCTCGACCAGGGCACGCTGCGGGTCTATGGCGCGCTGGTCGCGCTGAACGTACTGGCCTGGCCGCACCTGGCGTTCTGGCTGGCGCGGCGCTCGCCCAACCCGGTCCGCGCCGAGCGCCGCAACCTGGTGGCCGACGCCGCGCTCGGCGGCTTCTGGATCGCCGCCACCCAGGTCAGCCTGGTGCCGGCGGCGGCCATGCTCACCATCCTGGCCGCCGACCGGCTCTCCGCCGGCGGCTGGAAGCTGCTCGGCCGGGCGATGCTGGCCGGGGCGATCGTCTTCGTCCTCACCGCGACGGTGCTGGGCTGGCCTTTCCAGCCGCGCGCCTCGATGCGCACCGTGGCCTGCGCGCTGCCGCCGATCTTCATCTACACCCTGGCGCTGAGCCACGTCGGCCACCAGCTGGCCAAGCGGATCGCGCGGCAGAACCGCGAGCTGGACCGGCTCAACCTCACCGATCCGGGCGTGGACCTGCCGAACCGCCGCTTCTTCAACGCCCGCGCCGAGGAACTGATCGCCTCGGCGCGCGCCGGTCGCGAGCACACCGTGCTGCTGGTGCTGGACGTGGATGCGTTCAAGTCGATCAACGACCGCCATGGCCATGTCGCCGGCGACGAGGTGCTGCGCGAGATCGCCCGGCTGCTGCGCGAACAGGCCGGCGCCGGTGGCTTCCCGGCCCGCCTGGGCGGCGACGAGTTCGCGCTGCTGCTGGCGGCGAGCCTGACCGAGGGCGAGGCGGTCGCCAACCGGCTGCGCGAGGCGGTTGCCGCACTGGACCTGGAACGCTGGCCGGGCCTGCAGGTCGGGGTCAGCATCGGCGTGGCCCTGCTGGCGCCGCACCACCGGGGCCTGGATGACTGGATGAATGCCGCCGACCGCGCCATGTACGTCGCCAAGGCAGCCTCGCGCGCCCGCTACTGAGCCGGTGTGGTTGGCGGCAGGGCGGTTGGACCCGCGATAATGGCGGCGATATCACTCCCCCGTGCGATTCCCGTGGCAGATCCCCAGACCCTTTCCGAATGGCTTGACTACATCGAGCGCCAGCACCCGCAGTCGATCGCGATGGGCCTGGAGCGCGTGCGCGAGGTGGCCGGCCGGCTCGGCCTGGGCGCGCCGGCGCGCCGGACCATCGTGGTCGGCGGCACCAATGGCAAGGGTTCGACGGTGGCCTTCATCGAGGCGATCGGCCGCGCCGCCGGCTGGAAGGTCGGTGCCTACACCTCGCCGCACCTGCTGGCCTACAACGAGCGCGTGCGCATCGACGGCCAGGACGCCGACGACGCCAGCCTGGCCGCGGCCTTCGCGGCGGTGGAGGCCGCGCGCGGTGAGGCCGCGCTGACCTATTTCGAGTACGGCACGCTGGCCGCGCTGTGGCTGTTCGGTCGAGCGGGCCTGGACCTGGCGGTGCTGGAAGTCGGCCTGGGCGGGCGGCTGGATGCGGTCAACCTGGTCGATGCCGACGTCTCGGTGATCACCACCGTGGACATCGACCACACCGAGTGGCTGGGCAGCGACCGCGAGAGCATCGGCGCGGAGAAGGCCGGGATCATCCGCGGCTGGAAGCCGGTGGTGCTGGGCGAAATCGACCCGCCGTCGAGCGTGCTGCGACGCGCCTACCTGCTCGGCGCCAACGCGATCCGCTACGGCAGCGATTATTTCTGCGAACCGATCGACGGCGAGCACTGGCGCTGGCGCGATGTCTCGGTGCGGCTCGAGCTGCCGATGCCGGCGCTGCGCGCGCCGGTGCAGCTGGCCAACGCCGGCGCCGCCATCGCCGCGCTGCGCGCGCTGCGCACGCCGATCCCGCGCACGGCGTGGGCCGAGGGCATCGCCCGGGCTGGGGTGGCGGGGCGACTGCAGTCCATCGAGGTCGACGGCGTCGAGGTCGTGCTCGACGTCGGCCACAATCCGCAGGCCGCCGGCGCGCTGGCGGCCTGGCTGAAGGCGCGTCCTGCCGCTGGCACGACGCGCGCGGTCTATGCCGCGCTGGCCGACAAGGACAGCGCCGGGGTGGTCGGCGCCCTGGCCGAGCGCATCGGCCACTGGCACCTGGCCGGGCTCGCTGGTCCGCGCGGACAGGACGCCGCGGCGCTGGCGCGGCGCCTGGCCGGCACGCCCGCGGCGCGCGGCGCGCAGGCGGCCACGGTCGCCGCAGCGCTGGGCGAGGCGCTGGCGCAGTCGCGTGCAGGCGATCGCGTGCTGGTGTTCGGATCCTTCCACACCGTGGGTGAAGCCCTGCAGGCACTTCGTTCAGTTGCCTGAGGCCGGCGCCGGGGCGGGGGCCTTATAATCGCGGCGATCCTCCGCCGCGCCGTCGACTTCCCGTGGATACAACCCTCAAGCAGCGCCTGATCGGCGCCACCGTCCTGGTGGCGCTCGCCGTGATCTTCCTGCCGATGCTGGTCAAGGGCCCCGCGCCCGACAGCGGCGTGAGCGACGTGCCGATCGAGGCGCCGCCAGCGCCCGCCGACGGCCAGTTCGAAACCCGCGAGCTGCCGCTGGTCACCCCGGGCGGCGCGCCCGCCGGTGGCGCCGTCGGCATGAACCCGGGCGCCGGCCCGGCGCCGGTCGCCCCTGCTCCGGCCGCCGCTGCCGCGGACCAGCAGGATGCCGCGGCGCTGCCGCCGTCGGCCGCGGCCGGGAATTACGCGGTCAACTTCGGTGCCTACGCCAGCGAAGCCGATGCCAACGCGGTCATCGCGCGGCTCAAGCAGGCCCGCCTGCCGGGCTTCAGCGAGGCCACCCAGATCAACGGCCGCCCGGCCTGGCGCGTGCGCATCGGCCCCTACGCCGATCAGGCCCAGGCCGAGTCGGTACGACTGGAAGCGGTGAAGGTGCGCAACGACGTCAATGCCCAGGTCGTGGTGCTCAACGCCGATGCCGCCGCGCCGGCCGCCGTGCCGGCGCCCAGTGCCCCGGTCGCGGCGCCGGTCGCCACCACCGCGCCGGCGCCGGCCGCCCAGGTGCGCAGCGAGCCGCTGCCGCCCGCGCCCACCAAGCCGGTCACGCCGGCGCCGAAACCGGCCACCCCGGTGGCCGCCACGAACAAGCCGGCCGAGCCGGCGCCCAAGCCGCAGGCACCGGCCGCGACCAAGCCGGCAACCCCGGTCGCGCCCGCCGCGCCCGCAGCCAGCGGTGTCGGCTTCGCCGTCCAGCTCGGCGCCTTCGGTCGGGTGGAAGATGCCAACGCACTGCGCGACCGCGTGCGCGCGGCCGGTTTCAGCGCGTTCGTCGAGCAGGTCCGCACCGACAAGGGCACGCTCAGCCGCGTGCGCGTCGGGCCGGTCGCCAACCGTGCCGATGCTGAACAGCTCAAGGCCCAGGTCGCCGCCAAGGTGGGTATCGCCGGCATGGTGCGGCCGCATCCTTGATTCGGCTGCCGGTCGGACCCATGCAGGGGCAGGCGGCGCCGGATGCGCGCGTGAACACTGACGCAGGGAGCGTGGCGTGATCGACGTGGTGCTGCTGGGCCTGATCGGACTGTCCGCGCTGCTGGGCCTGTTCCGTGGCTTCATCGGCATCGTGGTCGGGACGCTGTCCTGGCTGCTGGCGGTGTGGCTGTCGTTCCTGTTCGGTGGCGCTGCCGCGCAGTGGCTGGCGCATGGGCAGCATCCGAGCCTGCCGCAGTACCTGGGCGGCTACGGCGGGGTGTTCATCGTCGTGTTCGCGGTCGTGGCGCTGATCGGCTGGATGATCCGCGCGGCGGTGAACGCGGTGCGGCTGGGCGGGCTGGACCGGATCGCCGGGCTGGTCCTGGGCGCGGTGCGCGGCGTGGTGCTGGCCTGCGTGCTGGTGCTGCTGCTGGGCTACAGCGCCCTGCCGCACGAGCCTTCATGGCAGCAGTCGCGGGTGGTCCCGTGGCTGCAGCCGGGCGTGCAGTGGATGCGCACGCAGCTGCCGGACTGGAGTGTTCCGGTGCCGGATTTGGGCAAGCTGGCCCTGCCGGGCGATAATGCATTCCCCAGCGCGACGGGACAGCCCGTCGCACCGTCCGCGGCGGAGGGCCGCGCGGGCGAGGGCGGCAAGACGGCCACGGCGGAACCTGCCGGGGCGCTGCCCACCAACATCGAGCCGGCGCCCGCGAGCGACGGCGAACACGGCCCTCGGCGGGCCGACCCCCACGGCCAGGCACGGCCACCTTCACAGTAGCGGCGCAGGCCGCAGCGGAGAACGCGCAACATGTGTGGCATCGTCGGAATCGTCGGCAACGAGAACGTCGCCGGGCAGCTTTATGACGGGCTGACCGTCCTGCAGCATCGCGGCCAGGACGCAGCGGGCATCGCCACCGCCGACGGTACGCGCCTGCGCGTGCAGAAGGCCAACGGCCTGGTCCGCGACGTCTTCGACGCCAAGACCATGGGCGTGCTGGAAGGCCGCGTGGGCATCGCCCATTGCCGCTACCCGACCGCCGGTTCCGAAGGCATGGACGAGGCGCAGCCGTTCTACGTCAACTCGCCGTACGGCATCGCGCTGGCCCACAACGGCAACCTGATCAACACCGAGACCCTGCGCCAGCAGGTGTTCGAGACCGACCGCCGCAACATCAACACCGATTCGGACAGCGAAGTGCTGCTGAACGTGTTCGCGCACGAACTCGAAGCCCAGCGCGCGCTGACGCCGGAAGCGGCGATCCGCGCGGTGGCCGGCGTGCACCGTCGCTGCAAGGGCGGCTACGCGGTGGTCAGCGTGGTGCTGGGCCTGGGCCTGGTCGCCTTCCGCGATCCGCACGGCATCCGCCCGCTGGTGCTGGGCAAGCGCAGCCATGTCGAGGGCGACGAGTACATCGTCGCCTCCGAGTCGGCGGCGCTGGACATCCTCGGCTTCCAGCGCGTGCGCGACGTGCTGCCCGGCGAGGCGCTGGTGATCACCGCGCGCGGCGAACTGTTCTCGGAAGTGTGTGCGCCGGACACCGAGCACACCCCGTGCATCTTCGAGTACGTGTACTTCGCGCGCCCCGATTCGATGATCGACAACGTCTCCGTGCACAAGGCGCGCATGCGCATGGGCCAGAAGCTCGGCGAGAAGATCCTGCGCCTGCGCCCGGACCACGACATCGACACCATCATCCCGATCCCGGACACCTCGCGCGATGCCGCGCTGGAGATGTCCAACGTGCTCGGGGTGAAGTACCGCGAAGGCTTCGTCAAGAACCGCTACGTCGGCCGCACCTTCATCATGCCGGGCCAGGGCGAGCGGGTGAAGTCGGTGCGCCGCAAGCTCAACCCGATCCACCTGGAATTCCGCAACCGCGTGGTGCTGCTGGTCGATGACTCGATCGTGCGCGGCACCACCAGCCGGCAGATCGTGCAGATGGCCCGCGAGGCCGGCGCGCGCAAGGTCTACCTGGCCTCGGCGGCGCCGCCGGTACGCCATCCGAACATCTACGGCATCGACATGCCGGCGGCCGAGGAACTGGTCGCGCACAACCGCAGCGAGCAGGACATCCAGGAATTCCTCGGCGTGGACTGGCTGGTCTACCAGGACCTGGAAGACCTGGAGAGCGCGGTGCGCGAGGGCAACCCGGCGCTGACCGAGTTCGATTCGTCCTGCTTCAACGGCCACTACACCACCGGCATCGAGCCGGGCTACTTCGAGCGCATCCAGCAGCTGCGTTCGGACGAGGCCAAGCGCAAGCGCCGCGCCTGACCGCGGCGCGCGATCCGGCATGGACACGGCACTGCCCGCCGACCTGCTGCAGGCCGCCGCGCGCTGCCTGGCCGCGGCCGATCCGGCCGACAAGGTCGCGCTGACCCAGCGTTACGCCGCCGCGTTCCGGCGCGGCGAGCTGGCGATGCCGACCCAGGCGCCGGCGCCCGAACCGATCCGCATGCCCGGTCGCCCGCCGACCCCCCGGCTCGTGCATCCGCGCGACCTGCCGCGCCGCGGCCTGGGCAGCGCCGAGGGTCGCGCCGCGTTCATCCATGCCATCGCGCATATCGAGCTCAACGCCATCGACCTGGCCTGGGACGCGGTCTACCGCTTCGGCGAAGTGCCGGCGCCATTCCAGGCCGACTGGGTCGGCGTCGCCGAGGACGAGTCGCGACACTTCGAGCTGCTGCGCGCGCGCCTGCGCGACTACGGCCATGACTACGGCGACTTCGACGCCCACAACGGGCTGTGGGAGATGTGCGAGAAGACCGCCCACGACGGCCTGGCGCGCATGGCGCTGGTGCCGCGCGTGCTGGAGGCGCGCGGGCTGGACGTGACACCCGGGATGATCGTGAAGCTGCGTTCGCTCGGCGATGCAGCCACCGCCGAAGTGCTGGAGGTGATCCTGCGCGAGGAGGTCGGCCATGTCGCCGCCGGGTCGCGCTGGTACCGCTGGTACTGCGAGCGCGCCGGCGTCGAACCGCGCGCGCGTTTCCGCGAGCTGCTGCGCGAGTACGCCGGTGGCTACCTGCATGGCCCGTTCAACATGGAGGCGCGGCTGCTGGCGGGCTTCGACGAGGACGAACTGGCCAGCCTGGTGGAACAGGCCGGGTAGGAGCGGCGCCGATCAGAGGCGTCGGGGCTGAAGCCCCTCCCACAGGAGGCTGCGCTGCTGTGGGAGGGGCTTCAGCCCCGACAGTTTCGATACCAAGATTTCAGGCCTGCGCCAGCGACTCCAGCACCATCCCGTCCGGATCCACCCGCAGCACCGAGCCCTGCTCGTACCAGTCGCCCAGCACCACGCGCGTGGCCGGCATGTCGCCGACCTGCAGCGAATGGATCGCCGGGCGATGGGTGTGGCCGTGGATGAGGCGGTCGATGCCGTATCGGGCGAAGGTCGCCTCGACCTCGGCCGGCGCCACGTCGGTGACGGTCTCGAACTGCGCGCGGTCGCCTTCCTTGAGTTCGGACTGCCGCGCCTGGCTGGCGGCACGCGCCTGCTGGGCAAAGGCCAGGCGCGCGGCCAGCGGCTGGGCGAGGAAGTTGGCGATGAAGGCCGGATCGCGCGTCTGCGCGCGGAACTGCTGGTAGGCGACATCGTCGGTGCACAGCAGGTCGCCGTGCATCAGCAGGGTCGGGTGGCCGTACAGGTCGATGACGGTCGGGTCGGGCAGGATGCGCAGGCCCGCGCGGCGCGCGTAGTCCTCGCCGACCAGGAAATCGCGGTTGCCGGCCATGAAGTACACCGGCACGCCGCTGTCGGCCAGCGCACGCAACTCGGTGGCCACCGCATCGGCGGCCGGCGAGGGCGTGTCGTCGCCGATCCACGCTTCGAAGAGGTCGCCGAGGATGTACAGCGCATCGGCACCGCGCGCTTCGCCGCGCAGGAACGCCAGGAACAGCGCGGTGATCGCCGGGCGCGCCGGGTCCAGGTGCAGGTCGGATACGAATAGGGTGGTCATGCCCGGCATTGTAGGGCAGGCCGGGCGGGCCGCCGCGTGCTCAGACCAGCGTGGCGATCGGCAGGAAGCCCAGCGACAGGCCGGCCAGCACGCTGCCGATGGCGGTCGCGGCGAGCACGTCGCTCGGGTAGTGCAGGCCGAGCACGACGCGCGAGAGCGCCACGCAGGCCGAGAACGGCACCAGCACCGGTGCCAGCCACGGGTAGTAGGCCAGCGCGACGATGCTGAAGGACACAGCATGCAGGGTGTGGCCGGAGGGGAAGCTGAATTCGTCCAGCGGCGCGACCCAGGCCCGGATGCGCAGGTCGGCGGCGAACGGGCGGGGGCGGCGGGTCCAGCGCTTGAGGGTCTTGTAGAGCGTCAGCGCGACCACGCCGGTGGCGGCCATGTGCGCGGAGGCGCGCACGCCGTCGAGGCCGTCGACGACCACCAGCAAACCCATCAACGCATACCAGAACACCCCGTCGCCGAGCCGGCTGACCGAGGCGAAGAAGCGTCGCGCCCGCGAGCGGCGACACCAGTGGTTGGCGCGCCGGCACCAGCGCGTTTCGCGACCGCGCAGCAGTTCAAGCCGCGTCGACGGCATAGTGGCCCCGTTCCTGGATGAGGGACTGCAGGGTGGCGTCGAAATCGGCCACGACGCGCTCGGGTTGCAGCTGCTTCATCGCCGCGGCGGCGGCGCGGCCCAGGGACTGGCGCAGTTCGTCGTCCCCGGCCAGGCGCACGGCCGATTCGACGAAGGCCTCCTCGTCGTTCACCGCCGCGCCGTTGATGCCGTCGCGCAGGTACTGGCGCGCGGCGCCGTAATCGAACGCCACGGTGGGCACGCCGCTGGCCATCGCCTCCAGGGTGACGTTGCCGAAGGTCTCGCTGCGGCTCGGGAACAGGAACAGGTCGCCGCTGGCGAAATGCCGGGCCAGCGCATCGCCGCGCTGGATGCCGCAGAAGATGAAATCGGGGTTCTCGCGCTGCAGTCGCTCCCGCAGCGGGCCGTCGCCGACCCAGACGAAGCGCGCCTTGGGGCGCACCTGCTGCAGGCGGCGGAACGCGCGCACCGCCAGCGGCAGGTTCTTCTCGCCGGCGATGCGGCCGACGTAGATGGCCGCAAAGCCATGGCCATCGATGCCCCATTCCTCGCGCAGTGCCGGATCGCGGCGGCGCGGGTCGAACTGCAGGCTGTCGACGGCGCGGGCGAGCAGGCGAACGCGTTCGAAGCCGCTGTCGAGCAGGAACTGGCGCAGTTCCTCGGTGGGTACCAGGGTGGCGCCGGCCTGGTTGTGGAAGCGGCGCATCCAGCGCAGTGCCGCGCCCTGCAGCCAGGCGGCGCCGTACTCGGGCAGGTATTCGTCGAAGCGGGTGTGGAAGCCGCTGGCGACCGGGATGCCGAGTCGGCGCGCGGCGCGCATCGCCGACCAGCCGAGCGGGCCTTCGGTAGCGATGTAGACCGCATCGGGGCGGTGCGTGGACCAGTGCCGGGTAAGCCGCTGGGTGGCGGGCAGGCCGAAGCGCAGCCCCGGGTAGCGCGGCAGCGAGGCGCCGCGCACCAGCAGCGCATCGGCCTGCCAGCGATCGCTGCTGCCGACTTCGCTGGCCTGGCGGGGGCGGATCACCTGGACGTCGTTGCCACGCGCGCGCAGGCCGGTTTCCAGCCCCTGCACGGTGAGTGCGACACCGTTGACTTCCGGCGGATACGTCTCGGTAACGATGGCGTAGCGCATGGCGGACCTCCGATGCTGGCCAGCTTCGGCATGGGGGGTGGCATGCGCGTGTCAGCCGCATAACAGCCCGATGACGGCTGCCGGGTGGCGGCTGTGCGGCATTGCATCGCGTCGCCTTGATTCCTGCTGCTTGAGGGCGCGTTGGGGGAGGGAGAACAGCAGCTTCCGACCCTGCGTGAGGTCCTGTTGTGGGAGGGGCTTCAGCCCCGACGCTTTCCCGGCGCAGGCGATGCAAAGGTACCCCGACCAACGGTCGCGGCTGAAGCCGCTCCCACAGTGCGATCACCGGCATTGCGCTCTCTGAAGAGCGCCCCCTTTGTTAAGGGGCGCGGCGAAGCCGTGGGGATAGGCAGGCCAAGGCGTAGAGCCCGAGGTTTGCCCTTGTGGGAGGGCTTCAGCCCCGACGCTTCACCGGCGCAGGCGATGCAAGGCATCCCGACCAACGGTCGCGGCCGAAGCCGCTCCTACAGTGCAATCACCGGCATTGCGCTCTCTGGAGGAGAGCCCCCTTTGTTAAGGGGGCGGGCCGACAGGCCGGGGGATAGGCAAGGCGGAAGGCGGGACCCAAAGTTGCATGGCAACTTTGGGCTCCCATCCCGCAACGCGGGATGGGTCCCGCAGCATTCAAGCCGTTCGGGGCCGTCAGGCCTCGAAGGGCTTGAATGCAATGCCCAGCCCCGCCATGCCCTCGACCTCGCCGATCAGGTCGGCGCGCAGCAGCGGGCGCGAGCTCAGCCACTGCTGCGAGAGCACCAGCGAGAGCTGGTTGTCCGCCGCGGTCAGCTCCAGCGTCGGGATCGGGTCGGACTCGTGCGCGCGGTGCAGCAGCACCGCCAGGCGGAGCAGGGCGGCGCGGCGGCGGGTCGGCAGCACCAGGCGGTCGGGCAGGGCCTCGAAGGCGTTGCGCGGCACGTTGCGGCGATGGGTGCGGACCAGGGCGGCGAGCACCTGCTGCTCCTGCCGCGAGAAGCCGGCGATGTCCGAGTTCTCCAGCACGTAACCGCCGTGCACGTGGTACTGGCTGTGGGCGATCATCAGGCCCAGCTCGTGCAGTTGCGCGGCCCAGCCGAGCATGCGGCCGTCGTCGCCATCGAGCTGCCAGGCCTCGGCGACCTGGGCCAGCATGCGCTGTGCGGTGGCCTCGACGCGGCCGGCCTGGTTCTCGTCGATGCCGTAACGCTGCACCAGCGCGGCGACCGAGCTGTCGCGCGGATCGTCGGCGCCGGCGCGGCCGAGCATGTCGTAGAGGATGCCTTCGCGCATGGCCGCCTTGCTGACCATCAGCTTCTCCAGTCCCAGGGCCTGGAAGGCGGCTTCCAGCACCAGGATGCCGCCGGCGATGATCGGGCGGCGGTCGGCCGACAGCCCGGGCAGGTTGATGTCCTCGATCCGCTTGGCCTTGAGCAGTTCCTCGCGCAGCACCGGCAGCGCCTGGGCGGTGATCGCGCCCTTGGTGAGCTTCATCGCCGCGCAGATCTCGCCGATCGACTTGTGCGTGCCGGAAGACCCGACCGCCTCATGCCAGCCCAGCGCCCGGTACAGCGTGGCGAATTGCTGGAACTCGGCGCCGATCTCGGTCAGCGCGTCCTTCCAGCGCTTCTTGGACAGCTTGCCGCCGGGAAAGAAGCGCCGCGTGCTGGCGATGCAGCCGGCCTGCAGGCTTTCGCGCTCCAGGGTCTGGAAGCCGCGGCCGATGATGAATTCGGTCGAGCCGCCGCCGATGTCGATCACCAGCCGGCGCTGGTCCGGCTTGGGCGGCTGCGCGTGCGCCACGCCAAGGTAGATCAGGCGGGCCTCCTCGCGCCCGCTGACCACTTCGATCGGATTGCCCAGCGCGGCTTCGGCCGGCGCCAGGAAGGTCTGCGGCGAGCGCAGCTGGCGCACGGTGTTGGTCGCCAGGGCGCGCACCCGGCTCCGCGGCACTTCGCGGATGCGCTGGCCGAAGCGGGCCAGGCATTCCAGCGCCCGCTCGCGGGCCTCGGCCGACAACCCGCCCTTGCCATCGAGGCCGTCGGCCATGCGCACGGTCTCGCGCAGGCGGTCGACCACGCGCAGCTGCCCGAGGACATAGCGCGCGATGATCATGTGGAAGCTGTTGGACCCCAGGTCGATGGCCGCCAGCAGGTCGCCGTCCTGCAGCGGCGGGGAAGTGGGGGAAGTATTCGGCATGGGGCAAATGTTAGCGTGGGGATGGCGGCCGCGCAGTAGGCGCGGCGATCCACGGCGTTGCGCCGGCGTGAAGGATCGCGCCGACGCAGGCCGCGGCAGGGGCGGGCGGCTCCGCCCCGCCTGGCTCAGACCCCTTCGAGCAGGGTCTGCTGCGCCGAATGCAGCGGCTCGCCCGGTTGCGCGGCGAGCTTGCGATAGATGCCGTCGGCGTGCAGTTCCCAGGCGTTGCAGTTGTCGTCGAGGTAGTTCTGCAGCGCTTCCCGGTAGACCCGCTCGGCGATCTCCGGCTCGAGGATCGGGAAGCAGGTCTCCACGCGGCGCAGCAGGTTGCGTTCCAGCCAGTCGGCGCTGGCGCAGAACAGTTCCGGCGCGCCGTCGTTGCCGAACCAGTACACCCGGCTGTGCTCCAGGAAGCGGCCGACGATCGAACGCACCCGGATGTTGTCCGACACCCCGGGCACGCCCGGGCGCAGCGTGCAGGCGCCGCGGACGATCAGGTCGATCTGCACGCCGGCCTGGCTGGCCTGGTACAGGGCGCGCACCACCTGCGGCTCGTTGAGCGCATTCATCTTGGCGATGATGCGGCCGGGGCGGCCCTGCGCCGCCAGCCGGGTTTCGCGCTCGATCCGCGCCAGCACGCCGGTGTGCAGCGTGAACGGCGATTGCAGCAGGCGCTTGAGCTTCATCTTCGGCGCCAGCCCGGACAACTGCTGGAACAGCAGGTGGACGTCGTTGGCGATATCCGCGTCGGCGGTGATCAGGCTCAGGTCGGTATACGCGCGGGCGGTGCCGCTGTGGTAGTTGCCGGTACCCAGGTGCACGTAGCGGCGCAGCTTGCGGCCTTCACGGCGCACCACCAGCAGCATCTTGGCGTGGGTCTTGTAGCCGACCACGCCGTAGACCACCTGCACGCCGGCTTCCTGCAGCTTGTCGGCGAAGCCGAGGTTGGCCTCCTCGTCGAAGCGCGCGCGCAGTTCGACCACCACGGTGACGTCCTTGCCGTTGCGGGCGGCCTGGATCAACGCGTCGACGATCGCCGAATCCTTGCCGGTGCGGTACAGCGTCTGCTTGATCGCCAGCACGTTCGGGTCGGTGGCGGCCTGCCGGACCACGTCCAGCACCGCGGTGAAGGCATCGAAGGGATGGTGGAGCAGGATGTCGCCCTTGCCGGCGATCTCGAAGATGCCCTCGCTGTCGCGCAGCGTGCGCGGGTTGAAGGGCGGGTACTTCAGTTCCGGGCGCTGCACCAGGTCATAGACCTGCACCACGCGGCTGAGGTTGACCGGGCCGGCGATGCGGTACACCGCGTTGTCGGGCAGCTCGAAGTTCTGCAGCAGCGTGCGCACGATCGGCTTGGGCATGTCGTCGGCGATCTCCAGCCGAACCGCCGGCCGGTAGCCGCGGTCGACCAGCTCGTCGCGCAGCGCCAGCGCCAGGTTTTCCACTTCCTCCTCGTCGACCACCAGCTCGGAATTGCGGGTCACGCGGAACTGGTAGGCGCCCTTGACCTCCATGCCCGGGAACAGCTCGTCGACGAACGCCGACAGCACCGAGGACAGGAACACGAAGTTCTGCGAGCCCGGTTCGGAGAGGCTGTCGGGCAGCTGGATGATGCGCGGCAGCGAGCGCGGCGCGCGCACGATGGCCAGGTGGCCGGCGCGGCCGAAGGCATCGGTGCCTTCGAGCACGACGACGATGTTGAGCGTCTTGTTGAGGATCTTCGGGAACGGGTGCGCCGGGTCCAGCCCCAGCGGCGACAGCACCGGCATGATCTCGTTGCGGAAGTACGCGCGCAGCCAGCGCTTGTGGCGCGGCGTCCACGAGTTGCGGCCGAGCACGCCAACGCCGGCCTCGCTCAGCGCCGGGCGCAGCACCTGGTTCCAGCAGTGGTACTGCTGCTCGACCAGTTCGGCGGCGCGGTCGTGCACGGCATTGAGGATCGCGGTCGGGCTCATGCCGTCCGGCGCCGGTGCCAGGCCGAATTCCTGCGCATGGCGCACGGTGGCCGCGCGGATCTCGAAGAACTCGTCCAGGTTGGTGCAGGAGATGGTCAGAAAGCGCAGCCGCTCCAGCAGCGGCACCTGCTCGTCCATCGCCTGGGCGAGCACGCGGAAGTTGAAGTCCAGCTGCGACAGTTCGCGGTTCAGGTACAGCGCCGGATCACGCAGCGGGTCATGCTGGCCCGGTTCGACGGCGGGGGCGGCGACGGCGGCGGCTTTGTTGGCACTGGCCATGGGAATTCGGGCGTCCGGACTGCGGGAAAGGGGCGTGCCACGCGGACACGCGAGGGTATTCATATCACGCGGTTCGTGGCCGCGGCGTGTCACCTTCGCGCGGCACCACGCGGGCCGGCCCGAAGTGGCAGGAGAACTCGCTGCCCTTGCCGACCTCGCTCTGGATCTCCAGGCGCGCCTGATGCAGGCCGAGCACGTGCTTGACGATCGACAGCCCCAGGCCGGTGCCGCCGCTCTCGCGCGAACGGCTGCTCGACACGCGGTAGAAACGTTCGGTGATGCGCGGCAGGTGCGAGGCCGGGATGCCGTAGCCGGTATCGCGCACCGCCAGCACCGCGCCGCCGTCGCTTTCGCGGGCGAAGCGGATGCTGACCGTGCCGCCGGCCGCGGTGTAGCGGATCGCATTGGTGACCAGGTTGGAGAAGGCGCTGTGCAGTTCCTTGTTGGAACCAAGCAGGTCGCAGCCGGCCTCGTCGTGCACCTCGATGGTGTGGCGGCCCTGGCTGTGCGCCTCGGCCTCGCGGCGCAGCGTGGCCAGCATCGGCGCCATCGCCACGTGCTCCTCGCCGATCTCGTCCTGCGATTCGAGCCGCGACAGGGTGAGCAGGTCCTCGACCAGCTGCGCCATGCGCTGGGACTGCTTGCGCATCTCCGAGATCATCGGGCCCGAGTCGGGGAAGTCCTCCGGGTCGAGCATGTCCAGGTAGCCGTGGACCACGGTCAGCGGCGTGCGCAGCTCGTGGGAGACGTTGGCGACGAAGTCGCGCCGCACCTGCTCAAGCCGCAGCAGCTTGCTGACGTCGCGCGCGACCAGCAGCCAGTACTCGTCGGAGTAGGGAATCAACCGTAGGTTCAGCCGCAGGTTCGGGTCGACCGGCGAGGGCGCGTCGAGCATCGGCTCGGCGTTGCGGCCGGCCGCCAGCCAGTGCGCCAGCGGCAGCGGTTGCAGGCGGTTGACCACCGGCGCGCCGAGGTCGCCGGGATGGTGCAGGCCGAGCAGGCCGCCGGCGGCTTCGTTGAACCACTGCACGCGCTGGTTGTTGCGATCGACCACCACCACCGCGTCCGGCAGCGCGGCGGCGGCGGCGCGGTAGGTGCGCAGCATCTGCACCAGCCGGCGCTTGCGCGTGCGCATCTCGGCCTGACTGCGGTAGAGCAGGCGGTCCAGTTCGTTCCAGGCCCCGGCCTCCGGGGCCGGTTCCCAGCGCTGGCGGGCGGTCAGCCGGCGCAGAACGCGGCCCAGTCGCCAGTACGACCAGGCCAGGGCGGCGATCGCGGCCAGTGCCACCGCCATCCAGGCGTGGCCCGACCACAGGCCGAGCACCAGCGCGGCGAGCAGCCACAGGGTCAGGAAGGCGAGGGTTTTGAACCAGGCGGAACGTATGTGCTGGGGCATGGAGGCGATGACCGACGGCAGGGAAACGCGGAGCCGTCAGGTAGCCGCGGAGAAGCGATAGCCCGAGCCACGCACGGTCTGCACCATGTTTTCCAGGCCGAAGGGTTCCAGCGTCTTGCGCAGGCGCCGGATGTGCACGTCGATGGTGCGTTCCTCGACATAGACGCTGCCGCCCCAGACGTGGTCCAGCAGCTGGGTGCGGCTGTACACGCGCTCGGGATGGGTCATGAAGAAGTGCAGCAGGCGGTATTCGGTCGGGCCGATCGGCACCGGCGAGTCGCCGGCGAACACCCGGTGCGCGGCACCGTCGATCCGCAGCTCGCCGACCGCCACGCTGCCGTCCTCGTCGTCCTCGCGCGCCCGGCGCATCACCGCGCGGATCCGCGCCAGCAGCTCGCGCGCGGAGAACGGCTTGACCACGTAGTCGTCCACGCCGGCCTCCAGGCCGCCGACCCGGTCGTTCTCCTCGCCGCGGGCGGTGAGCATGATGATCGGGATCTCGCGGGTCAGCGTGTCCTTGCGCCAGCGCCGGGCCAGTTCCAGGCCGCTGGTGCCGGGCAGCATCCAGTCCAGCAGGATCAGGTCCGGCACCCGGTCGGCGATGGCGGTCTGGGCTTCGCGGGCGTCGCCGGCGTGGATGGGTTCGAACTCGCCCTTGCGCAGGGCGAAGGCCACCATGTCGCGGATCGCGGGTTCGTCGTCGACGATCAGGATGCGTTTCTGCACGCGGTTCTACCGTGGGGGAAGCCGGATGGTGCCCAGTAGACTACGGTTTTATGACTGCGATGTGACAGGGTTCAGCGCGACAGTTCGGGGTCGCGCACGCCCTGCCGGCGCAGCTCCAGCACGGTCGGGGTGATCGCCGCGATGCGGGCATCGACCCGGGCCCGGGTGACATAGTCCAGGTCCTGGCGCTTGAGCGCCTGCAGCTGGATCAGCGCCTGTTCGGCGCGCCCGTTCAGGAAGGCTGCCTCGGCGTAGGCCTCGCTGGCCCGGCTGGTGTCGCCGGCGAGTTCGCAGGCGCGGGCGTAGTTCTGCTGGAACACCGGGTCCTCGCTGGCCCGGCGCGCCATCGGTTCGAGGATCTCGCGGGCGCGGCGGCCGGCGGCGGCAGTGGCCTGTTCGTTGAGCAGGCCGGCGTAGGTCAGCGCCACCGGGCGGCTGTCCGGGTATTCATGCAGCAGGGCCTCGAAGCGCTTGTTGGCCTGGGCGGCCTGGCCGGCGCGGGTCTCCGCCTCGCCCAGCGCCAGCGCGATCCACAGGTTGCCGGGATGGTTGTCCAGCAGCGCGGACAGTTCGTGGACGACGCTGGCCGGCCCGTCGCTGTTGCGCATGTGGGCCAGGGCCAGGCCGTAGCGCTGCGCATCGGTGAGCCCCTTGCTGCCGCGCCGCAGGCCCTCGTATTCGCGGATGGCGGCGTCGGGCGTATTGGCGCTGAGCACGCGCAGGCGCTCCTTGGCCCAGTCGAACTGGCCGCTGCTGCCACGCGTGGCGGCGTCGAACGGCACCTGGAAGGAGTAGGGCAGCAGCGGGTTGCTGCTGCTGCCCAGCGGCTCGGACAGCGAGGGATCGGCCGGATTGACCCGGGTCTGCTCGGTCCTGCCCGGCACGCTGGTGGTCAGCAGCACGGTGTCCTTCTTCATCTGCTCGGCGCGGGCCTTGGCCTCGACGATGCGGGTGGTGGTCACCGGGTGGGTCTGCAGGTAGTCCGGCGAGCTGTAGCCGCCTTCGTTGCCGCGCATCGCCAGCGACATGCGCTCGAAGAAGCCGGCCATGGCGTCGACGTCGTAGCCGCTGCGGGCCAGCGTGCGGATGCCGAGGCGGTCGGCTTCCGATTCGTTGGAACGGGTGTAGTTGATCTGCCGCTGCGCCATCAGCCCCATCGCGCTGGTGATGCTGGCCATGGTCGCGTCGCCGCTGGAATTGCCGCCGGCGCTCTGCGCGGCGATCACCGCCGCCAGCATGCCGAGCAGGATCGGGATCTGGTCGCGCTGCGCCCGCTCCACCCCGCGCAGCACGTGCTGCTGGGTGACGTGGGCGATTTCGTGCGAGAGCACCGCGGCGACCTCGTCCTCGCGCTCGGCGGTCAGCACCAGGCCGGCGTTGACCGCGACGTAGCCGCCCAGCGTGGCGAAGGCGTTGATCTGGCGCTCGCGCAGCATGAAGAACGTATACGGCTGGCGCGGCTGGTCGCTGTTGGCGCCCAGGCGCTGGCCCATGGTCTGCAGCCAGTCCTCGATCAGCGGATCCTGCAGCACGTAGCCGTAGTTGCGCAGCTCGGCCAGCATCATCTTGCCGTACTCGGCCTGGCGGGCCGGGGTCAGCAGCTCGCCGGCCGAGGAGCCGATGTCGGGCAGGCGGCTTTCCTGGGCATGGCCCAGGCCGGCGGCGAGGGCCAGGGTCACGGCGGTGGCGAGCAGCAGGTGGCGCAAGAACGGGCTCCGGGGTGGGGGCGGCGGCTGGCCGGTGCGTGAATGCGGACCGGTCCACAGTGTTGCGGCCATCGGCTCGAAATACCAGCCGGCCGCTACCATATTGCAGACCACTGAACCTGCGCGGAGTTTCCCGTGAACGACACCGTTTCACCGACCCAGGGCGGCGCGCCCCGGATCCGGCTGTACTCCACCGCCATCTGCCCGTACTGCGTGGCGGCCAAGAACTTCCTCAAGAGCAAGGGCCAGCAGTGGGAGGAGATCCGCATCGACCTGGACCCGGCCGAGCGCGAGAAGATGGTGGCCCTGGCCAAGCGGACCAGCGTGCCGCAGATCTTCATCGGCGACGTCCATGTCGGCGGCTATGACGACATGATGGCCCTGCACCGGGCCGGCGGGCTGGAACCGCTGTTGTCCGGCGGCACCCCGGAGGGCCAGGCATGAGCACCGGACCGGCCAGCGGCGAGGATCGCGTCCGCGAATTCACCGAGTTCCGCCAGCGCATGAACCAGCGGATCCTGGCCGAGCCCAACCAGGTCGTGCGGCGCTTCTTCGCGCTCGACACCCAGACCTACCAGGCCGGCGCGCTGGACGTGAAGACCAAGGAGCTGCTGGGCCTGGTCGCCTCGATGGTGCTGCGCTGCGACGACTGCATCAGCTACCACGTGGCCCAGTGCAAGGAAGCCGGGGTGACCCGCGAGGAGTTCTTCGAGACCTTCTCGGTCGGCCTGGTGGTGGGCGGCTCGATCGTCATCCCGCACCTGCGCCGGGCGGTGGACTTCCTGGACCAGCTGGAAGGCGGGGCCGCAGCTCCGGCAGCCCACGACCACGGCTGAAGCGTGGCGGCCCTGTGGGAGCGGCTTCGGCCGCGACCGGAAATCGTCGGTCCCGGGAAGTTGCCCGGGACTGGTGGAAGTCGGGGCTGAAGCCGCTCCCGCACGTCATGTGCGGGCTTGCCGGCCATGCGGGCGGTGGCCTCGGCGCTGCGCTGCGTGAACGTCGGCCCCCCGCTTAGACCAAGGTCGGTTTGGGGGGCAGGGGCCCGATCGGGCATAATTCCGCTACTGGCATTCGCATGCGCACGGTGCCCGCCCGGCGACCGGCGCATCTCTATCCCCCGTTCGGAATACACCTCATGACGCAGACAATCACGGTCATCCGCGGCGACGGCATCGGCCCGGAGATCATGGACGCCACCCTGCACGTGCTTGAAGCGCTGCAGACCGGCCTCACCTACGAAGAAGCCGACGCCGGCCTGGTCGCGCTGGAAAAGCACGGCGACCTGCTGCCGGAAGCCACCCTGGCCTCGATCGCGAAGAACAAGGTCGCGCTGAAGAGCCCGCTGACCACGCCGGTCGGCGAGGGTTTCAGCTCGATCAACGTGGCCCTGCGCCGCAAGTTCGACCTGTACGCCAACGTGCGTCCGGCCAAGTCGTTCCCGAACACCAAGTCGCGTTTCGCCGACGGCGTGGACCTGATCACCGTGCGCGAGAACACCGAAGGCGCATACCTGAGCGAAGGCCAGACCGTGTCCGAGGATGGCGAGACCGCCTTCTCCGGTACGAAGATCACCCGCAAGGGCTCCGAGCGCATCGTGCGCTACGCCTTCGAGCTGGCCAGGAACACCGGCCGCAAGAAGGTCACCGCGGTCCACAAGGCCAACATCATCAAGTCGACCTCGGGCCTGTTCCTGAAGGTTGCGCGTGAAGTCGCCGCGCAGTACCCGGAGATCGAGTTCCAGGAAATGATCGTCGACAACGCCTGCATGCAGCTGGTGATGCGTCCGGAGCAGTTCGACATCATCGTCACCACCAACCTGTTCGGCGACATCATCTCCGACCTGTGCGCCGGCCTGGTCGGCGGCCTGGGCCTGGCCCCGGGCGCGAACATCGGCACCGACGCGGCGATCTTCGAGGCCGTGCACGGTTCGGCCCCGGACATCGCCGGCCAGGGCAAGGCCAATCCCTGCGCCCTGCTGCTGGGCGCGGCGCAGATGCTGGACCACATCGGCCAGCCGCAGAACGCCGAGCGCCTGCGCAACGCGATCGTCGCCACCCTGGAAGCCAAGGATTCGCTGACCCCCGACCTGGGCGGCACCGGCAACACCATGGGCTTCGCCAAGGCCATTGCCAGCCGCCTGTGATCCCTGCGATCCGGTGGTAAAAAAAGGGCGCCGCAAGGCGCCCTTTTTTGTGGCCCGCCGGGGCGATGCCTCAGTTGCGCGACTGCAGCTTGGACAGCAGGCGCAGGAACTCGATGTACAGCCACACCAGGGTGACCATCAGGCCGAACGCGCCGTACCACTCCATGTACTTGGGCGCGCCCTGCTCGACGCCGGTCTCGATGAAGTCGAAGTCCAGCACCAGGTTGAGCGCGGCGATCACCACCACGAACAGGCTGAAACCGATGCCGATCAGGCCGGACTCGTGGATGAAGGGCACCGACACGTTGAAGAAGCCGAGCACGATCGTCGCCAGGTACACCAGGGCGATGCCGCCGGTGGCCGCGACCACGCCCAGCTTGAAGTTCTCGGTGGCCTTGATCAGCCCGCTGCGGTAGGCGAACAGCAGCGCGAACAAGGTGCCGAAGGTCAGCAGCACGGCCTGGAAGACGATGCCGTTGAAGCGGGCCTCGAACACGGCGGAGATCGCGCCGAGGAAGAAGCCCTCCACCAGCGCGTACAGCGGCCCGGTGACCGGCGCCCAGGTCTTCTTGAAGGTGGTCACCAGGGCCAGCACGAAGCCGCCCAGCACGCCGCCCCACAGGTAGATCGTCGCCCCCGGCAGCAGGTTGCCGTCGACGTCCAGGGTCTGGCTCCAGGCGAACGATGCGGTCAGCAGCGCCAGCAGGAGCAGCACGCCGGTCTTGTTGATGGTGCCGGACAGCGTCATCGCGTCGCCGTCGCGGCGCACGACGCTGCCGCTGGCCAGGTCGAGGAAGGTGGATTCCTGGAGGGTGGGGTTACCGCTGCGGAACATGCTCGATCTCCTTGTCGTCGGGCCGGCCGTCGTGGCCGATAGCCCAAGGATAGCCGACTGGCGAGAATCCTTCTCATCCACGCCCGCGTTGAGATTGACCCGGCGGCGCCCAGCCCGGACAATGGCGCACCCTCGCGCCGACGGCGCCAGGGGGCCGTGTTCCGCTCGGGGTATAGCGCAGTCTGGTAGCGCGCCTGCTTTGGGAGCAGGATGTCGGGGGTTCGAATCCCTCTACCCCGACCACTCGGTCCGACGGCACGGCACCTTCACCACACCGGGCGCCCGTAGCTCAACCGGATAGAGCACCGGCCTTCTAAGCCGGCGGTTACAGGTTCGAGTCCTGTCGGGCGCGCCATAGATTCAACGACTTACCGTCGTTTCTGGTTGGCGTCCCTAGAAAGATCCCTAGAAAGTCATCGGCCTTGGCCTGAAATCTGGCGGATAAGTCGACGGACTGAGCCGATATCAGCCTCCGACAGGTCGGTCTGGAACTGTGAGGCTTTCTGGCGAATCAGGTCGATTCGTTCATGGTCGATGGGGCGGGCCATGGATTGAAACTGTCCGCCGGTAGCCGCGTCATATAAGTCACCCACGTGCGTCTGCGCCCGCTCCAGCAGGGCCGCAGACACCCCGAAGGCGCGCAGTTCATCAACCCTGTCCGGGATCGACTCAAGAATCGTAATTATCCTGCGCTCGATCGGGTCATCCCGGCCTTTTGTTCGCCAGTAGGAGATCGAAAGTGTCTTCAGTTCCTCGACGAGATTCCTGACCGAGTCGATCTTTACGTCCTTCCGCGTCGCCCGTCGATTTAAATAGTTTGCGACGCAGCTCGCCAGGAAGCCGGCTACGGCACCCGCTAGGGCGCCGGCAACTCCTGCTGGAGTTCCGTCCCAAAAGTCGGCCATGTCACAGCTTATGCTTCGGCTGTGTTGGCTGTGCGGCACCGGCGAGGCGTGCTGCGGTCGCAATGTACTGCACAACCTTGTCACGGTAGCGCGCGCTCGATCGCTTATTGGCTTCGATCACGAGGTGATCCTTGAGGAATTGGGGTGTCATCCGGTTCTCTCGGATCAGCCCGCCGAAGGCCTCTTCGAGAAACGAAGATCCGAATCCTTCGGTGTTATCCAGAACGACGACTACCCGGTCATGCCGCTGAAGCGCGGGCACCAAGAGCCTCTCGCGGAACTCTTGGCCGCTAAAATCGCCGTCCTCTGGGTGCCTCCCAGCAGGTACGCTGGAGAAATCTCGGCCGATGTCAATCGTGATGCTGTTCATCACCGTAGTCCTGGATGGTCCATTGGATGAATGTGCCGCCGAAACTGGGGTCCACAAGGTCTGCACTCGTCTGCTCCCGCGCTCCGTCTTTGGTGAATCGATACTTTGCGCGGTTGGTTACCACGAGCAGCTCACCCCGAGAGTGGTGGCTATCCACATATCCCTTGATGTTTTCACGGAGGCCCTTGCCCCGGTGGGGTTGGCCTGTCTGGGACTGATTCCCAGCACCCATGTCAAAGGCAGCTGCGACAATCCTACCGTCGTTCTTAAGAAGGTCGGAGATGCCGCCTAAGAGTAGCTTGATAAACGGCCAATTATCGCTCCTAGGAAGGGTTCTGGCGATACCCTCGCCGTGGTCTACCACCATGACGGTCATCGTATTCAGCTCTACGTTAACTGAAGCGGATATCCACCACTTGTGAAGGCCTGGGTTGCCGTCTCGATACGCGTGCTGGTGCACGTTAGTCATGGCTTCAACCAACCCGTCGTACAACGCGTGTCGATCTGCGATTCGAGGCCCCAATTCCTCGATCCGGCGCCGGAGGTCCTGCGCGGGTCCACCCGGGCTCCTGTCTCCAGACTGAAAGGGGACGTAACGGTCCTCCCCGGGGCTGAATGGAGCGTCTAGGCGGCCGCGGGCCCGAAGGATTTCGAAAAAACCCATTTCCCTCAAACAGCGGTATACACCGGGTCTCCATTCCTGAACGTCGACTGCACGAAGTGACTGCATGTTCGTCCGCAGGCGCCACCGATCGCACTCCGCAACGAGGAGTAGAGCGGCTGCAGGCGAAATCTCTTGGATCGCACTGAAGTCGACAAGGAGCTTCCCTCGCAGAGTCTCCGAGGCTGCTCTCAGGTCTCGCAGGAAGCTGACTGTTTGCGCATAGTTGACGTCTAAGTCGAGAGACCGTGGCGGTACAAGACGACGGACTCTCCGCTTTGACGCGGGGAAGTAGGGGTGTTTCGCCTTGGGCGCCACCCGAGCGGCATGCTGTAAGCGAGCCAACCTCACGGGTCGGCGCATCTTCCTTAGGCGACGCCTCTTGAATATGCGTCGCTCCTTGCGTCTCAGTTGTGCTTTCGCATCCTTTGCGTGTAAGAGCTTCATCGCCTCCCCCCCCGGTTCCCCTTGGGAGCGAATTGTAGGGGGCTCAAGAGATCCATCCAAGATTAGTCTGCGGTGGGAGCGACGACCGGCAGGGAGTGATCGTAGAGGTAAGCCATTGCATCCGTCTTATGGCCGCTGGCGGTCTTCTTGTCCCCATTCGTGTCGGTGACCCCGCGGTGTTTCAGTCCGTGCAGGCCAAAACGCTGGCCCTCGGCTAGCACCCCGTCCCGGATTGCCGCGCGCATCATCCGCTGCCAGGCGGTATTGAAGCCGGACCGGGTGAGCGATTCGCCGTCCTCCCCCACGAGTAGTGGCCGGTCCCCGAGCTGCAGCGGCACCGGTCGCCGCCTCCTCGTCCACACCAGATCGCGATAGGTGCGCAGCGCGTCGAGCGCGGCGCTGAGCTGCGCTCCCTTTCGGACCAGGTTGTCCCGGCTGCCCTTGCGGCGATTGGTCTTGAGCTCCTCTCCGAAGTCATGGGCATCGGTGAGGGTCAGTACTTCGATTCCGCGCAGCCGGGCTTGGTAGGCGAGCTCCATCGCCGCCCACAGGTAGGGCGGTAGCGCACCCTTCTCGCGCGCGCCGCGGGCGCCGCACTCGCGGGCGTAGGCCTGGACGCGGCGGAAAAGTTCGAGGTCCGGCATCCGGTGGTCGCGCTTCTCGCGCACCTGCTTCACGCCTACCGCGGGGTTCGTCCGCACGTGGTCATGCTCCCGAGCCCAGCCGAACACACGGCGCAGGTAGCGCAGCCAGTGGTTCGCCTTGGTGGGGTAGCCCGGGACAGCTTCTTCGCCCGGGCGGTCAGCCGGTCGGCCCTGTGCGATGACGTCGACCAAGCGGCGCATGACGCCTGGGGTCATACGGTCGACGATGGCCTCGCCCAGCTTGGTGCCGTTCTTGAGTGGATAGGCTTTGATCCCCTTGGCGTAGTCCTGATAGTGCTTCTTGGTGCTGGGCGCCAGTTGGGCGAACGCCAGGCTCGCCTCGAACAGGTCGATGACGTAGGCCACCGAGCCACGGAACGCCGATCCGGCGCGCTGCTCGGCGATGACATGGAGATCCGATAGCCGGGCGCTGGCTTGCGCCACGGTCTTGGACCTAACCCCTCTGCCCTCTGGATGCGGCTCGTGCACAAACCAGCGGCCGTTACCGCTCGAGTCCCAGTAGATGCCCTTGGGCACCTTGCTGTAGTCGATGTGGGCTGGCAGATTGTGGGGGACTTTACGGGGGCGTCCGCGGGGCATAGGGATATGACAGTGGGTGAGACGGAAGGCGGTAATGACCGCGCCAAGGCGCATTGGTCTGAGCACTTCATCAAAATGGTCGAGGCATGGGTCCTCGCGGTGGGTATTACCGCGTTCGCCGCAGTCGCCTATCACGCCCCGATGCTAAAGCCGGGCATCGTGACGAACTGGAAGACCATCACGTGGATCTGCTTGCTGCTGGCATTCCTGGTTACCTATGCTTCAATTGATCCTTGGATAGACGCCATCGCTCGGGGCTTGAAGAAGCGCAAGCTCAGTGTCCGAATCACAGCCGGCGTCGCCGTCATAGCCATGTACATTCTGTTGGCTTGGTACGTGTTTGCGATCGCGGATGAGTGGGTCACCAATTCGACAATTGCGCAGTGGTGCAAAGAGCATCCCTCAAGTTCCGAGCCGATTTGCAAGCCGCTGCGCGGCTGACTAGAACAGCTCATCGCTGCTGTAGCTCGCTGAGTCGTTCGCGGCCGACCGTAACCCCAAGGCCGAATTCAATGCATCGAGGGTGGTCCAGATTCCACCGCGGCCATCGTATTGGAACCTGATGCCCTGCCGGCGTGCCCATGATTCGACGGTGGCCAGCCTGGGACGCTTCCCAGGCCGGCACAGTTGCTGCAGGTCCTCGAACTGCAAAATCGACCCGATCACGCGCTGGGCTCCGCTGTGACTTGCCCGCTAGACGGCACTGACTGAGGCACAGCCTGGTCAGCTGGCGCTCGCCTAGCGGGAGTCGGCATTGAGCCGGTCGCATTCTTCCTGGGCGGCCTGTTCGCTATCGGCGAACCAGAACACTGGGGACCCATCTCGCCAGCATTCGGCTGTGCAGTGATAGCCGCCAAGCGGGTGGCGAATGGTCCAACCCATGACCTGCTGTGGTCCCTCCGCGAACAGCGGCACGAGTTCGACCTGAATGTGCCACTTCTGCACGATCGGCTCCCGGTGCGCCGCTTGATCTTGGTCTCTACGTTTGAACACTGATGTGAAGATCGGTCAACCATGGCGGGCTTTGGTCTGGTTGATGCTGCAGTCCTCGTGATGAGGCGCCGCCACCAGGGCCGGCGCAGGCGTTCGTTCTCGGTGCGCAGCCGCTCGATCTCGGCGGCCGCGCGCGCCAGCTCGTCGCGCAGGACGTCCTTGCGCGGCTGGCGCATTCGCTTCGCGGGCTTGGGGAAGAGCTGGGGGTTCATGCCGGCAGCCCTTCGAAGAGGTCGAGCTGGGCGCCCTGGTCGCAGGTCCTGACGTAGTACACCGGACCCAGATGCGGCGCCGCCCACGCTGGCGCGGCCCGCCGCCATACGCCTGGGCGGACTGGCACCAGGTCAATGCAGATGTTCGGCTGCGACAGGTAGCCGTCATCAAAGGGAAGTCCATCGCGCATACCCCAGCGCGAACAGCCGACTCGATTGCCTGAGGCCCATTCGACCTCCAGGCAGTGGAGAAAGCTGGTCGGGCCTACAGGGCGGATGAAGGTCCCTGGCAACGGCGCGGTCACGCGGCACCGCCAGTGGCATGCGCCATCACCCGCTGCGCTTCGGCCATGTCGCCGGCCGCCAGCGCGATTAGGGCAAGACCCCGCGCCTCCCACAGGCGGATGGCGGCGGGCCGCGCCGCGGCGACGTCCACCCCGGATAGGGTGGCGAGCTCGCGCCCGACTACACGATGCTCAACGGGCAGCAGCTCAGCCACCGCGCACCTCCTTCAGCACGCGATCGCGCTCGGCCTGCAGGGCCGGCAGCACGTTGAGGCGGACCAGGTCGTCGGTCGGGGCGGCTTCGCGCGCGCGGGAGACGGCCCAGTCTAGGGCGGCCAGGCGGTCGTTCAGGTGGATGTCGCTCATGGCAGAATGCGCTCCATCAAGGAGGGGGTATGGCAATCGAGATATGTCCGCTCGCAATGGACTGGGGAAGCTGGGCTGATTGGGCAGCTGTCTTGGTAGCTTTGGCCGGCACTGGCGCCGTCGTGTTGCTGGGTCTTCGAACCAATGCGCTGGGCAAGGCGGCCAACGAAATTGCTCAGGAAGCGAAGAGGGCGGCGGACGCTGCAGACAATGAACGTGCGCGCATTGCGAAGGCTGAGCGCGAGCTCCTTCTGATCTACCTGTCTGGCGAAATCGCCGGTGCGATAAGTCGACTTCGTAGACTCAAAATAGACGTCAACGACGACGCGTTTTGTCAGGAGGTTGCGGTGGATGAAGTGGCCGCACGGAAGATGCTCAGTCGCCTCGACGGGGAAGTATTCCCCCGGACAAACGCATGCCTTAACCGCATGCACCTCGTTGGAAACCCGGAAGCTGCGAAGTTGGTTCGCGTTATGGGGACGTTGCGCGCGTTGGCTGACACGATTCCACCGGCTGGCATATGGTCTGACGAGATCGGGAGAATGCACTTGGTTGCGCTGCGAGGACTGCTCAACGTATTGCTTCCTGATCTCGAACAAGTTGGGGATGCATGCAGACGGGCTGTGGCTGATTCCGGCATTCCTATTGGCGGAATTTCGGAGAAAGAATTTCGTGATGCCTTGAGCATGGCCGCCGCAGGTGACGCGATTCGGTAGGTGAGTGGTAAGTTCCTTCACGCCGCTATCCCCATCGCGGCCAGGTCGATCTCGTCGACCTTGTCGCGCAGCTGGTGGCAGGCCCGGCGCAGGCGCTCGGCGATGAAGGCCGGCGTCTCGGTGGCGGCGAAGGTCGTCTCGCGCATGTGCAGCGCGCCGCGGTGATCGCGCCGGAACAGGCGCCAGATGATGAAGTCGCCATCGGTGGTGGCGAACCGGCCCCAGGAGACGCTGCCTTTGCGCTTCGGCGTCCGGCGGGTGGCATGTCGCCTCATGCGACGTTCCTCAGCGTCTCGCGGCACACCGGCCCGAACCACAGGTTGAAGTGGTTATTGAGGCGCACCTGCTGCGGGTCGACGCGCACCGGCGCCAGGCGCGCGCGAGCACGCTGGATGTCTGCCTCGCAGAGCAGGCATTCGGACCGGCGGCGGCGCGCCGGCGGGAATTGGTCCACCGGCAGCCGGCGGCGGCAGCTGGAGCAGGTGCGGTGCTCCATCAGGCCGCCCTCTCCGCGACCGCCCTGATCGGGGTTACGACCGCCAGCGGAAGTGGGCGTTGGTCGGTGCCAGGAGGCATGGGGTGGCCGTGCATACGGCACCATTCGCGCTCGGCGTCGATCAGCTCGATCTGCTTGCTGCTGGAACTGCAGGCGCACTCCACGAAGTAGCCGCCGCCGGAGGAACGCCGGCGGGCGTCAAGCATCAGGCGCGCGCTGTGGCCGTGCTGGCAGCGCGGCAGGGCCTGCGGAGCGGTTATCTGGCGCTGGGTGCTCATGCCGCGCGCCTCCGCGCTTCTCGCCACGTCTGCGGCGCCTGGAAGGCGAGGACGATGGCGACGACCAGCAGCAGAGCGGCCGCTGACCAGGCCGCGCGCTCGGCGCACAGCCTGGAAGCGAACAACAGCATGCCGACTGAGATGGCCAGGACGATCAGGGCCCCGTAGCGCTTCATGCTGGTTCCTTTTCGCCGATTCGCTCGGCTTCGCTGAGTTCGAGATCGCTGTTGCCCTTGAGGACGCCCGTGCAGTCCACGACCGCAAGGCCGGACGGCGATGGCAACGGCGGGATGCCGAGGCTCATGGCCGCGATGAAGTCGTCCTCGCTCACTGGGAGACCCCCAGGAGCAGGTAGCCGGCGCCGATCCCCGCGAGGAAGGCGAGGACGCAGCACACGACGAGGTCGCGGCCATGGGCGCGGTTAATGGCGGCCAGTTGGTCTTCGAAGGGCTTCATGCCTTGGACCTCCGCGCGGCGAGCCGGAGCTCGGCGCTCAAGCGCGAGACCACGGACGCCCCGCTGGCTTGGGTCTTGAGCACGTCCTTGCGCGCCTGCCGTGAAGCGCGCAGGGCCAGGTGGGCGCTGTAACCCATGCGGAGCGCCGCCAGGTACACGGCCTGCGCGGCACCGTCGGCACGCTCGAAGCGGACTGGGCGGCGGAAGGGGACCACGACGGCGCTCATCGGGCACCCCCGACGCGGGCGATGGCGGCATGCAGAGCGTCCATCTTCGGCCGGTAGCTCGGATGCCAGGCGTGCTGACGGTCATCGTTGGCAAACACCTGCGCAGCCTCGATCAGCTCGTCCACGGCGTGGTAGACCTCGTAAGGCAGAACATCGGCGTCGCATGCGGCGCGGATCTTCTCTCGCACATCGACCGGGCGGCTCACAGGGCACCTCCGGAGACGCGGGCGAGTGCGGCACGCAGCCGCCGCTGCTTTGCCCGTGCCATGTCGCCGTGGACGCGCATGCGGGATGCCCAGTTCGCCGCTTCGATCAGCTCGGCGATGGCGGCGCGCGCCTCCTTGGCCGTGCCAGGCGTCAGCTGCATGCTCGCAGGCGCGTTCGTCTCGACAGTGGCGCGGAGTGCATCCATCACCGCCAGCACATCGACCGGGGCGCCGGTCACGCCGGGGGAGGTCATGCGGCCTCTCCCAGCTCGGCCAACGCGCGCTGCAGGTCGTACTGCAGCTGCTCAAGGGCGCGCGCGCTGTGCTGACGGCCGGCGATGCCCTGGCCGCGAAGAACCGCCTCGGCGCGGCGCAGGAGGCCGGGCAGGGCAGAGCAGCGCGCCAGGAAGCGGGCGTTGGCGGCGTTGCCGCCGGGATTGAGGTGGGGCGACCGGCATTCAGCGACGAGGATGTCGCCGTTGGCTGACCAGATGGTGGTGGTGCCGGGGCCCGAGTAGAACGGGCCGGGGGTGGGGCTGGCCGGCTGAGCGTCGGCCGAGCGGGTTGCCAGATCCATTGCCGTCTCCGCGCCACCTGCCGGACGGGATTCCGGGGTTCTTCGTGGCGACGGAGATAGTAAAGCAACGCTTGAGCTGAAAGTCAAGCTATGCTTTAGGCCGGCTGGGGTGCTACGGGCTAATCGTCCGCCTTGACCACCAAGTTGACAGTTCGGCCGTCGTTGGACGAGGAGACCATCGAAACTCGCTTACCGGCTCTCAAAGCTTCCGCGATGCAGGGATTGTCGGCAGCGCTCATGGAAACGACGAGCCTTTGGAAGAAGAGCATGCTTCGCATGTGGCCCACGATGCGATCAGGGGGGATCAGCTTCAGAGAGACAACTGCCCCAGGCACGCAGTGCTTGGAAATGAAAGCTTTGTCCGCCCACTGAATGATGGTCGACGGTTTCGGTGTCGGATTTTCACGTGCAATCGGGGCAGCACCAGGTTGGAATGCTTCTCGATCTAGCAGCCGCTTGTAGTACGTGGAGCTCCGCTTCGTTTTTCCAGAATGCAAGCTCAGTGCCAGATGCAACGTCGTCGCGTCGTTCAATGCGTGATGTCCGGCGCCAACAGCAATTCCGAAATGTTCGCGAACAGTTTCAAGCTTCTTGTTGTACATCATTGGCCAGGGCCATTGCCTATAGCTACAGCGCCAGTCAATACGGTGAAGATCAGGGTATACGCTGCCAATCATGCGGCGATCGAATGATGCGTTATGCGCGATCACGGTGTCGGCAGGTGATAGAAAACTGCGCAGCCCATCTAAGTCAAAAGATGCGCCGCGCAGAGATTCAAGCGTCCTGCCATGGACCGCAAATGCACCTGGGCTAATGGATACGGTTGGCTCCTGTTCGCCGTACCACTTCCCTTCCATTGCTGAGATGCCGCTGTCTTCAACAGATACAAGGATCGCCCCAATACTGATGGGCTGATCGGCCTCTAATAGACCAGTGCTCTCGCAATCAACGATTGCGACGATCCTTGGCATGAGAGGCTCCTAGTTGAAACGATCGATCCTATTTCTCAGGTAGACCTTGCCGCCGACTATCGCGCCTTGCGGCAACGGGAACGCTGGATACAGCGCCGTGTTGGCACTCACCACGTAGATGGAATCGCCGCGGTCCTGAAGGCCCTTCACTTGCTGCCCGTTTCCTGTGTTGATCAGGTAAATGCCGTCGCCATCGAAGGCGTTGACTCCGGTGTCGACTATCAGCGACTCACCCGGCTGGATCACAGGGATCATGGAGTCACCACGGCCGGTGACCAGAATGAGGCGCCCAGGAGGCGGAACAAAGCCCACAACCGACCGAATGTAGGCCGGAGTGAAGTCCATCGAGCGAACAACCTCAGGGTAGTCCTCGTTTACGCGCCCATCCCCCATATCCGCTTCTCCGTCCAGTAGCTGCACCCGGACAGAGTCGCGCTTTGCACTCTCAATCTCTGCGACAGCTGAGACGGTTGAGGCCTCCGAGGGGACGTCCATCCCGAAATGGGACAGGGGCCGCTTGGTGAGCTCAGCCAGACGGGGAATCTTGCGCTTGTCGATCTTGCCGGTCCTCAGCCAACCGGACACGGCTTGTTCGGTCACGCCGAAAGCGTCGGCGATCTCCTTCTGTGTTTTGCCGGAGCCCTCGATGGCCGACCGGACCGCTGTTGCCATGTCGTGGTTGTCAAGCATCGCTTTATTGTCCGATGCCCACGAGCCGCAATGTAAGAAAGCATCGCTTGACTACTGACTCAAGCGATGCTTTAGAATGGGTGCCATGACTCCCATCTCTCGCGCGATCCAGAACATAGAAGGCGGACAAGCAGCACTTGCCCGTCGACTCGCAGTTTCGCCCCAAGCGGTGAACCAGTGGGTCAACGGCCATCGGCCGGTCCCGCCGAAGCACGCCATCGCGATTGAGGCTGCGACGGGCGTCACCCGCCACGAGCTGCGGCCCGACGTCTTCGGCGCCGCGTCGGCCGAAGGGCAGGGGGTGGCCGATGCTGCCTGACCGACTGAATCCCCGGCTCTGGCTTCGCGACTGGTTGCTCAAGCCCACTGCCGCCGAAGCAGCGGCCTCCGAGCGCATTAGGGCAAAGCAGATGCAGCGGGTGCGGGAAAACCTCGCCGCCGCGGTCAAGGCAGATGCAGCCGCCCCGCTTGAGGTCAGCTCATCGTGAGCACGATCGCTGCTTGCCTCAGTGCCTCGGCTTCTTCCGCCGGCAACTCGCTGGCCATTCCGTCGACTTCCTGTCGAACGTGCTGGTGGAACTCCTTGTCGTTGCGCAGCCGCCTCGACAGGACCGTCACCACTGCCTGCAGTGCCTGCACTTCCGTGATCACTTCCTTCATTGACTTCATGTCGCCCTCCTTGCGGGCTGTGTTGTTGGCACATCCAGCGTACCGCAAGGCGAGCGGCTCCCATCCGTAAGTCACCGAGGTCCATGGCGCGCAGCCTGCCGGACCCCTTCGCTCCGAACCACGTTCAGGGAACTGCCGCATGAACATCCTCGACGCCGCGCACAAGACCGTGAAGAGCTACCCCGGTGGTAGCGAATCGCTGGCACCCCGCATCGGCATGTCCGCCGCGGTGCTGCGGAACAAGGTCAATCCGAACAACGACACGCACCACCTGACCTTGGCCGAGGCCAGCGAGATCATGGGGGTGTCGCACGACGACCGAATCCTGCACGCGCTGGCGGCCGAGCACGGCTACACGCTGCAGCCGATGGAGGCGAGCACCAGCGGCACCGTCATGGGCGCGATGCTCGACCACGGCGCATCGCAGGGTGCGTTCGCCCAGGCGATCCACGAAGCGCTCCGCGACGGTCTGATCACCGAGAACGAGATGCGCGCGATCAGCGCCGCTGGCGCCTCGCAGATGAGTGCAGTGGTGGGTCTGCTGGCGCGCCTGCGCTCGGTCACCGGTGTGCCGGGGGTGGGGGCGTGAGCCTGATCCAGACCGACGCGACCGCTCGCGCGCTGTGCATTGTCCGCCGCCGGTGGCTATGGGCCGGCTTGGTTCGCCGCCTGAAAGAGTGGGGTGCCTGATGCGACCCGGTGACTTTCAGAGGTTCGTGGTCGGCCCGCCAATGGCGCCGCGTGAGCCGAGCCCGCCCAAGACCGATCTGGAGATGCGGCTGGAGGCGGCCATTGCCGCGCTTGAGGATCTGGCCGCCCGGTACGCCTCGTGCACGATCGAGTGGCGCCGCGGTCGGCTCGCCAACGAGCTGGCATTCCAGCGCCGGACGGTGGAACGCCTGGAAGCCGAGAGGGCGGCCGAGGTGACGAAGTGAGCCGCGCCGCGCAGATCCGCGCACTCGCCGCTGAGCGTTGCAGCGAAGCAGAGATCGCCTTGGGGCTGGCGGCCTCGTTGGCGCAGGTCCGAGAAGTCCTGGTCGCCGATGCGCGCTTCCAAGGCAGGCCCCATTCCCAGCGTCGCATCGCGCGCGCGTTCAACCGTTGGTGCAGCCAACGTTTCGACGCACCTTCCATAGGGGGGCGCGGGCAGTGAGCGTCGAGGCAATCACCTGGGCGCTGAAGCAGCCCATCCGCCAGTCGTCGGCGAAGTTCGTGCTCGTTGTCCTGGCCAACTGCGCCAGCGGTGACAGCTGGCTCGCGTTCCCGTCCACAGCTTACTTGGCTGAGGCCACGGGGCAGGATCGGAAGACGGTCGTGTCGAACCTGGCCAAGCTCCGCGAATGGGGGCTCATCGAGGACAGCGGCAAGCGGCAGGGCGACACCAAGCAGGTGATCGTCTATCGGCTCCGCGGCCCCGAATTCATGTGGTCGGAAGGGCCGGAAAAGGATAGGGAAAAACGGAACAGTTCCGAAAACGGAACAGTTCCGAAAACGGAGGCAAACAGTACCGTTTTTCCCTCGAAACAGTCCCGTTTTTCCCGTGAAGAGTCCCAAAAACGGGACACGGAACCGTCATTAACCGTAAGGAACCGCAAGGAACCGTCATCTGCGCGTGCGCGCGACGACGACGGCCGCCTGTCCCCCGATGCGATCGAGCGGGAGCTCGCCGGCCTGACCCGGATCCCGGCCAGCCTGGACCCCGAGGTACTGGCGAGCTTCATCCGCCACCGGCGAGTCAGCCGGCGGACGTGGTCGATCAGCTCCTGGCTGGAACTGCTGCCCCGCTTCGCGGAGCTCGAAGCGCAGGGCCACGACCTCAACGAATCCCTGCGGCAGACGATGCGCGCAGGCCTGCACCTGCCGGTGACGCCGGCGCCCAGTACCAGCACCCACGGAAACCACCATGGCGAATCCCTTGCAGACCGCGCTGCCCGGCAGCACGACCACCAGCGCCGCGACGCCGGAGCTGGCCCGGGCCGACGTGCAGGCGTGGGCGGCAGCGATCACTCCGGAGAACTTGTCGGCGCCGTCGTCGACGTCGAGTGGCGAGCAGTCGGCGCGACTCCATGACGCGCTGCGCGCGCTGTGGGAGGCGATGCTCGGGATCTACGGAAACACCTGGGCCAGCCAGTACGGCCTGAGCCCCCTACGCGAGGGGGAGCTGTCCCAGGCAGGCAAGGCCTGGGGAGAGGCGATCTCTGGCCTCACGCCGCGGCACGTCATTGCCGGCATCACTGCGGCCCAACGGTCCGGCCACGAGTTCCCGCCCAATGCGGCGCGCTTTCGGATCCTTGCGCTCGGCCTGCCCAGCCTGGCTCAGGTGGAGGCCGAGTTGGGACCCGGGCAGGACCGCTCGCCGTTCTCGGTGCTGGTGTGGTCGAAGCTGGACCTGCACCGCTACCGGACCGGCGATGGCCGCGACCAGCACCGGCTCGTGCAGAACGCCTACGAACAGGCGCTCCGTCTCGTGCAGGCCGGCGAGCCGCTGCCTCCTGCGGTGAAAGCCATCGCCCACGAGCCGATGCGCGCGCCAGTCGTGTCCGACAGGGCCAGGGCGCGCGCTGCGATGGAACGGGCCGCCGCCGAGCTCAGTGCGGCGTTCGACGGAGGCAGCGGTGGCGAGTAAGGCGCGACAGGGGAAGCTGATGATCCCGCTGAAGCCGACACCGGCCGACTTCCGGTTGGCCGCGGTGCGCGCGCTGGAAAACCCGTGGGAGACGCCCGCCGCGTGCCAGCGCCGCCACGATCACTACATGGCCGAGGCCGATCGGCTGGAGCGGGAGAGGCGGCGTGCATAGCTCCGCGCCGCGCCCCAGCGCCTCCGAGGCCGAGCGCATCCAGGCTGCCAAGGTGGGCCCGTGCATGGCGTGCCTGACCTTGCACCTGCGCGGGGTGCTGGCGGCTGAGCACGTGGTGTACGGCTGCGACTACCAGCACTGCAAGAGCGGGAACATCCGCCGGGGGCATGCCTTCGGGTTCGCCCTGTGCGTCTGGCACCACCGGCACCAGCCGATGGGCGAACTCTCATTCCGCGAGACTGCAGCCCGCTACGGTCCAAGCCTGATGGACGGGTCCAGGTTGTTCCACGAGATCTACGGCACAGACGACGAGCTGATCGAGCAGCAGACGGTCGTCATCGAAATGAGGCAGGCAGCAGCATGACCACCAGCATCAAGACCGGCATCGGCGCACGGGTTCGCGCCGTGTTCGAGGGCAGCAGCAGCGAGCACACCGTGGCCGAGGTATGCGCCACCTTGGGCATCGAGAACGGCATCAATCGCCGCCGGGTCGCCTGGGCCATCCGCGACCTGGTGAAAGCCGGCTACGTCAGCCAGTCCGGCGAGCGCCTGCACAGCCGCTACCGGTCCACCGGGAAGGTCCGGACCGAACGCCGCCCCCTGACCCCGGACGAGCAGCGCGAGTATTCGCGCCAGGCCACGCGTCGCTACCGCACCCGGCATCCGGAGCGGGTGCATGAAGCTGAGCGCGCCCGCCGCCGGCCGGCGAAGGCTCGCCCGGCGGCGCAGCAGCCGCGTGTCGTACCCGTGGGCCTGCGGGCGGCGAACATGCCGGCACCGGCCAGTCTGGCGCCCGCGGCGCGCGCTGAAACGGTTGAGGAGTTCTTGCGGCGCGGTGGGAACGTGCAGCGGCTGACCGCGTATTGGGAGGCGGCATGAAAGCTGCTGAGGCGAAGCATCATTTCCCCACCGAGGCGGCGCTCTGCGAGGTTTTCATTCGCGACATGCACTCGGTGGAGGGTTGGACGTGTTACCCGGAGACGGCCGGCTTCGACATTCTGGCCACGCACACGACCGGTCGGCAGATCGGCGTGGAGGCCAAGCTGCAGCTCAATGCGAAGGTCGCGGACCAGATCCTGCCGAGCGACTACGCGGCGGCATATGAGCGCGAAGGGCCTGATCACCGGGTGGTAATCGTGGCCTGCATTACCGACGCCAGTGCAGGCATCGCGCGCATGTTGAAGTTGCTCGGCGTCACGGTCTGGGTGCCCCGGTATGGCGTGGACGGGCCGCACTTCGGGCTTGCCGGCGAACTGCATTGCGAGGCCGCAGCGTCCGACCTAGATCGCCGATGGAGAGATGTCGCGCTGGGCCACGTGCTCTACGACTGGAACCCGGTGCAGCGCTGCGCATTGCCCGACATGGTGCCCGACGTTCCCGCGGGCGTGCCTGCGCCTGTGCGGTGGACGCCATGGAAGGCTGGAGCGTTACGCGTGCTGGCTCTGCTGAACCTGCACGGCCGCATTACCGCCAAAGAGATCGCTGCCCAGGGGATCAGCCCAAGCATCTGGACGCAGCAGTGGCTCGCCCGCGCGCCTGAGGCTGGCTTCTGGCTGCCGACGGCGAAGACTCCCTTCCGGCTGATCGAGCAGCACCCGGCGGAGTACGCCGCCGCGATGTCGGAGGTTGCGGGGACGGAGGGTGCATGCTCCTGACCGTGACGTTGCCGTGGCCGGACCGGCTCCTCCATCCCAACGCCCGCACTCACTGGGGCCGGAAGGCGGGGGCGACGAAGGCGGCCCGCGAAATGGCGATGGCGCTCGCCTTGCAGGCCGGCTGGCGGCGCGCGCTGGTGCCGGAGGGGCGGCTGGACCTATGGGTGGACTTCTACCCGCCGGACCGCCGCCGGCGCGACGACGACGGGATGCTGGCCAGCTTCAAGGCGGCCCGCGATGGTCTGGCCCAGGCCTTGGGGATCGACGACAGCCGGTTCTACAGCCACCCGCGCCTGCTGGACGAGGTGCGCCCCGGCGGCGAGATCTGCGTGCGGATCACGGCAGCGGGGGATCGCCCATGAAACCAGGGTTCATGGGCGAGGTGGGTGGCCCACGCACGTCCATCATCGCGGGCGCTGAGCTGGCTTTCCGGCTGGCCGACGCCTACCCGGTGCGTGTCCCGGCGCCGCAGGAGCTGATGGATCGGTGGGGGATGACTAGGTCAACGGCCTACCGCTGGGTGCGAACGATGAAACAGGCCAGAGGGCTGCTGATGGAGGGACGAGGCGATGGCTGATGTGCGGGAACTGCTGGCGCGGCTCAACCCGCAGACGATCAAGTTCGACATCGGCATGGGCGGGGGAGCGCCGGCGTTGACCAACCAGGACATCGCGGCGGCGTTAGCCATGGTGCCACCCGGCCTGGGGCGGGAGGTGATGGAGGCCTGCTGGTGGCCGGACGGTGCCCTGCTCCGTCGCCGCGCACTCAGGGACGCTGTTCTGGCGGCGGTTATGCCTGAGCTGATGCGCCAAGCTGAGCGCTTGGCGGAGGCTCACCTGAACCTGCAGCTGGCAGAAGCTGCCGTCACATGGTCCCGGGGGCAAAAGACCGTGGAGCAGTCCAGGGAGATCGAGAGCTGCCGAGGTCGCCTAGTCTCAATTCGTGCGACCACCTGGCCAAAGAATACGGTCGAGCATCTTCCTTTGCTGGTCTCGGCGATCATCGCGGAGCTGGCAGGGGACGCTCGATGCCCTTCTTGCGAGGGCAGGACTACCGTAGTGGTGGGTGAGCTCGTGAAGAGCTGCGCAAACTGCGGTGGGAGTGGCATAGAGCCAAGGCCGGATCGCCGCCGGGCTCTGGCGATCCAGTGTGATCCGTCCGATTACCTCAAGAGGTGGAAGCAGGTGTACGAATGGCTGTTTACGACCATGGCCTCCAAAAGCAGCCAGGCCGCAGCGTCACTCGCCAGGGCGCTTGGACGGGACGAGGCAGCATAGTGGCTGGCCCCGTGCTAGGCCAGGTCAGATATCGAGCTGATAGGCGGTGGCGTCAGGACCGGCCCTGCGACGTCTATGTCCTATTGGCCCGCGACGGCGATGGGCCCATGTATGTGAAGGTCGGGATGAGCCGATCGCCCGAATCGCGGCTGCTGAGCATCCAGACAGGTTGCCCGATCAAGCTCGTGCGCGCGCTGGCCTTCACCTGCGGGAACGATGCAATCGCGCGCGCTGCAGAGCGCGCATTCCACCTCCACCTGGCCGAACATCGGTCCTCAGGGGAATGGTTTCGTTTCCAGTGGGGGCAGGATGCGAAGGCGATACTGCAAGACGCGATAGATCAGCTGATGGTGGACGCTCAGGCCTCTGCGTTGCGCGACATTGACCTGGGTGGCCTTCGTCGGGCTGCCGCTACGGACGCAGCTGCACGCCAGAAGGCAGTCGAAAAGGAGTTGTTCCGGCGGGCCAATAAGCAGCGAATGAGTGTGGAGTTGCGCGCTCCATATCCTGAGCCCTAATTTACTACCATCGCACGCGATCCCAGCCCCGGCCGACCAGCCGGGGCTTTTCTTTGCCCGGTCCCTCGCCAGACCAATCATCGAGTCCGCTGGACCGTGGACCGGGCGCCTAATGGAGCAATGCATGGCGGCCATCACGCCCGAACAAGCAGGTGGCCGGAACGTCGTGGCGTTCCTGGACATGCTGGCCTGGTCCGAGGGGACCGACAACGGCAAGCAGCCGACGAACGACCGGGGTTACGACGTCCTTGTCGGTGGCGGGCTGTTCCGCGGCTATGCCGACCATCCGCGCGCGCTGGTTAACCTGCCGAAGCTCAAGATCCAGTCCACCGCCGCCGGCCGGTACCAGCTGCTGCAGCGCTACTGGGACGCGTACCGGAAGACCTTGCGGCTGGCTGACTTCTCGCCGCTCAGCCAAGACTTGGTCGCCCTGCAGCAGATCCGAGAGCGCGGCGCGTTGCCCCTGGTCCAAGCCGGAAAGGTCCCGGAGGCCATCTCGAAGGTGAAGAACATCTGGGCCAGCCTGCCGGGGGCCGGCTATGGCCAGCACGAGCGCGAGCCGGAGGACCTGCTGGCTGTGTACCGGCAGAAGGGAGGGGAGACCGCATGAGCGACATGCAGGAGACCGCGCCCTGGTGGATGGCCGGCGGCTTGGCCGCCTTCTGGGTGGTCCGGGAGACGTGGGGCGCACTGCTTGCGCGCAAGAAGGAGCGGACCGAAACCGACGCCAACATCGACCTGCTCACCGGCCTTGTCGAGCGGGTGAAGAGCCTCGAAACCTCGCAGACGGCGCTGGGCGAGCGCATCGAGGTCGAAGTGAAGCTGCGGATGCAGGCTCAGGAGGAGGCGCACCGCCTCCGCCTGCGCGTGATGTCCCTTGAATCCGCCATGCGCCAAGTCGGCGCGGTCATCCCACCGGAGCCATCCCCGTGAACCGAATCCTGATCGCGGTCGTCGCCTTCGCATTGTGGTCCGCGGCTGCCTTCGGGGCCGGCTGGGCCTGGCGCGGGGACCGCGCCGAGAAGGCAGAGAGCGCCAACCGGGCCGGCCTCGCTGCAGCGGCCGTGGAACAGGTCCAGCAAACCCGGACCGTCGAGCACAACCAGGCGGCCACCCTGGCCGACATCGGAGCCAAGCATGAAGAAGATCGCCGGGCAGCCGAGGCTGTCCCTGACGCTGTGGTCGCTGACCTGCGCGCTGGCAATCTCCAGCTGCGCGACGACCTCGCCACCTGCAGCACCGCCCGCCTGTCCGAAGCTGTCGCCGGCACCGTCGAACGTGATGCGGGCGCCCAGCTCCGAGGCGAGGTTGCGGGAGCTATTGTTCGCGCCGGCCGTGACGCCGACGACCAGCTCCGTGCCTGCCAGGCCGTGGTCCTCGCAGACCGTGCCGAGGTGAGTCCGTGACCCTTGGCCTCCCGCAGTTCATCTACTTGGGCCTGACGCTGGTGGCGCTGGGTATCGAGATCGCCCGGCATGGCGAGCCGAAGAAGCCGGGCAAGCACAACGCCGTTGCGGCCCTGATCTCAGGCAGCCTGCTGGTCGGCCTGCTGTACTGGGGCGGGTTCTTCGGCTGATGGTGCCGCCCCCGCCCAGGACCGGCCTCACCGTGGGCACGGTCGCCGCAGCCGATGAGGCGATCCGGCTGCTGAAGCGCATCCGCAAGGAGCGCTGTGCCTCCGTACGCGCTGCCCTGCTGTCGGCAGTAGAGCAGTTGGTGGATGGGATGGTGTCCGCCGAGCAGCACATGAGCAGCGGCAGCTGGCCGCCCGGTGCGGACTGATGGCCCGCCTGCACACCGTGCCCTCGCGCTTGGCGCAGGTGCCCAGCCGGTTGGCAACGGTCAACTCGGACAGCTGGAGGGCAGGGAAGCAGGGCAGCACGGCACGTGGCTACGGCTACCGTTGGCAGCAGTACCGCCTGCGCTACCTGGCGCAGCACCCGCTCTGCGTGATGTGCGAGACCGATGGCCGGGTGGAGGGCGCCGTGGTGGTGGATCACATCGTCCCCCATGAGGGAGACCAAGCCCTGTTCTGGGCTGCGGCGAACCACCAAGCCCTCTGCAAGGCATGCCACGACGGCACGAAGCAGCGGCAGGAGGCAGCAGACCGCGCGACAGGGCGTGCCGCCACGGGCCGCCTGCGGGCAACCAGCACTACCCCGCGAACCCCTACGGGGGGGCGGTCGAAAGTACGGAATCCGTCAGAAAGCTAGACCGGCTGTCCTCTCATGCAGAGAAAAAATCCCCATTTCGGTGAGGCAATCAGCAAATGGCAGGCGTGAAGGGCAAGAGCGGTGGCCCGCGGAAGAACGCAGGTGGCGCAAGGCCCGGCGCCGGTCGAAAGCCCAAAGTGGCGCTCCCCGAAAAGGCCAAGAAATCAGCAAATGCGCCGCGGGCGCGGAAGAGTCCAGCCGCGGTGCAGGTAACGCTTGAGGCTCAGCCCGCCGGAGGCGCGTTGAAGCGTTCGAAGGCGCATCCGGTCGAGCAGGACGATCAGGACATGCTCTCGCTGCTGCAGAACATCGCCTTGGGCCGAACCCAGGCGACTGCCATCCAGGTGAAGGCGGCAGTGGCCGCCGTGCAGTACACACACGCCAAGAAGGGTGAGGGCGGGAAGAAGGAAGAGCGGCAGAAGGCTGCGGAGAAGGTCGGCGGTCGATTCGCGCCCACCGCCCCGCCGCGGATGCGGATGAACTGAGGTGACCCCGGCTTACACCACGGCCTGCCCCGACTGGGCGGCGCGGCTGCGCGCGGGCGCATCGATCATCCCGATGCCGATCTTCCCGGAGCGCGCAGAGGAAGCGCTCCGGGTGTTCAAGCAGCTTCGGATCGTGGACGCGCCGGGCAGTCCGACCTTCGGCGAGGCCTGCGAGCAGTGGGTCTTCGACTTCGTAGCCGCCATCTTCGGCGCCTACGACGCCGAGACCGGCCGCCGGCTGATCCGCGAAGTGCTGATGCTGATTCCGAAGAAGAACAGCAAGTCCACGCTCGCGGCCGGCATCATGGTGACGGCGATGATCCTCAACTGGCGGATGTCCGCCGAGATGATCATCCTGGCGCCGACGATCAAGATCGCCAACAACGCCTTCGCACCGGCCCGCGACATGATCAAGGCCGACGATGAGCTCGTTGAGCTCTTCCAGGTGCAGGACCACATCCGGACCATCACCCACCGGCTGACGAAGGCGACGCTGACGGTACTGGCCGCCGACAGCGACACGGTAGGCGGCAACAAAGCCAGCTGGGTGCTAATCGACGAGGAATGGCTGTTCGGCAAGAGGGGCAACAGCGACTCCATGTTCCGCGAGGCGGTGGGCGGCCTGACATCGCGGCCGGAAGGAATCGTGATCAAGCTGAGCACCCAGTCGGACGAGCCACCGGCCGGGGTGTTCAAGGCGGACCTGCAGCGCATGCGCGCGATCCGCGACGGGCTCATCACTGATGCGACCTCGCTTCCTGTCCTGTACGAACATCCACCGGAGATGGTCGAAGCAGGCGAGCACCTCAAGCTGGAAAATCTGCGCCTGGTGAACCCCAACTACGGGGTCTCAGTAGATGCCGAATACCTGCGTCGCGAGTACGAGAAGGCTGATCAGGAGGGGGAGCATGCCCTCCGCGGCTTCTTGGCCAAGCATGGCAACGTCGAGGTGGGCCAGAACCTGCGATCGGATCGCTGGGCCGGCGCAGACTTCTGGCAGGCCCGCGCCGAAGCGGCACTGTCGCTCGACGAACTGATCGAACGCTGCGAAGTAGTCACGGTGGGCATCGACGGCGGCGGCTTGGATGACCTACTCGGATTGGCCGCGGTGGGCCGGGAGCGCGAGACGCGCCGCTGGCTTGCCTGGTGCCATGCCTGGGCGCACGAGATCGTGTTGGACCGGCGGAAGGATGTGGTGTCCAACCTCCGCGATTTTGAGCGAGACGGCGACCTGACCATCGTCAAGTTGCCGGGCCTGGACGTGCAGCAGGTCGCGGACGCGATATCCCAGATCAAGGACGCCGGTCTACTGCCTGATGAGCATGCGGTGGGCGTCGACCCGGCGGGCATTGGCGCAATCGTCGACGAGCTCACTACCGAAGACCGCGGGCTAGATATCAAGCAGATCGTGGCGGTGTCGCAAGGCTGGAAGCTCAACGGCGCGATCAAGACGGCCGAGCGCGCGCTGGCCGGCGGCAGTCTGGTTCACGGCGGCCAGCCCCTGATGGCCTGGTGTGTCGGCAACGCCAAGGTCGTCGCCACCGGCAATGCCATCACGATCACCAAGCAGGTCAGCGGGTCCGCAAAGATTGACCCGCTGATGGCGCTGTTCAACGCCGTGTCGCTCATGGCGCTCAACCCTGAAGGACAAGGCTGTATGGACGACTGGCTCAGCAACCCGGTGAGGGCAGGCCGCGCATGAAGATCAAGCCGACTGGCGGCTTCGTCAGCCGCGTGCGCGCCGCTGTGGATGGCTGGGTGCGTTCCTTCACTCTGCGCGACAGCGAGCTGTACGCGGACCGGGTCCTGGCTACCGAAGCGGGCGTGGAGGTCACGGCGAAGACGGTGCTGCAACTCGACGCCGTTTGGTCGTGCGTGCGCCTGATCTCCGAAACCATCGCCACGCTTCCGCTGTCGATGTACGAGCGCACTTCGGCCGGCAAGCGCGTCGCAAGCCAGCATCCGCTGCACTTCGTCATTCACGACCAGCCAAACGACGAATCGACGGCGGCGGTGTTCTGGGAGGCTATGGTGGTGGCGATGCTGTTGCGCGGGAACGCGCGCGCCGAGAAGCTGTATGCAGGTACGCGCGTCGTCGGCCTGCTGTTCCTCGACCCGGATAGGCTGACGGTCAACCGGGACCAGCGCGGGAACAAGATCTATCGGTACCTGAAGCCGGATGGCACGCCGCGCGTGATTCCCGCTTCGCGCATCTGGACGCTTCCGGGCTTCACCCTGGATGGCCAGCACGGCGTCTCGGTGATCCGGTACGGCGCGAAGGTGTTCGGCAACGCCATGGCGGCGGACAAGGCCGCGGCTCAGACGTTCCGCAACGGTCTGCTGCAGACGATCTACTACAAGATCAGCGCCTTCCTGACGCCGAAGCAGCGCGCCGAGTTCAAGACCAACTTGGTCGGATCGATCGAGCGGGGCGAGGCGCCGCTGCTGGAAGGCGGTACCGAGGCCGGCACGCTGGGCGTGAATCCGGCCGACGCGCAGCTGCTGGAGTCGCGCAGCTTCTCGGTCGAGTCGATCTGCCGCTGGTTCCGGGTGCCGCCCTGGATGGTGGGCCACACCGAGAAGTCCACCAGCTGGGGGAGCGGCATCGAGCAGCAGATGATCGGCTTCCTGACGTTCACGCTCGGCCCCTGGCTGCGCCGCATCGAGCAGGGCATCAGCAAGGACCTGCTCACGCCCGCCGAGCGCCAGCGCTACTACCCCAAGTTCAACGTGGAGGGCCTGCTGCGTGCCGACAGCGCCGGCCGCGCTGCCTTCTACACCGCCATGGTCAACAACGGCATCCTGACCCGGGACGAGGTCCGCGAGCTCGAGGACCGTGAGGCAATGGGCGGCAACGCTGCCGTGCTCACCGTGCAGTCGGCCATGACCACGCTGGACGGCATCGGCGCAGCCAGCGACGCCAACCAGGCTCGGGCCGCGATCCGCGCGTTCCTGGGCTTCTCCGACGACCAGAAGGACTGATCCCATGACCATCAAGACGTTGCCGGGCGCTCCGGAGGGGCGGCCGTGCGCCGGCGTGAGCAGCCAGCTGCAGCCGCGCGCCCTGGACCGCTGGAACGCGGGCGTCCGCGCCGCGGCCGACAGCGAGGGCGACCGCAGCATCAGCATCTACGACGTGATCGGCTACGACTACTGGACCGGCGACGGCGTCACGGCAAAGCGCATCGCCGCCGCTCTGCGTGGCATGGGTGCTGGTCCGGTCACCGTGAACATCAACTCGCCGGGCGGCGACATGTTCGAAGGCCTGGCGATCTACAACCTGCTGCGCGAGCACGACGGCGAGGTGACGGTGAAGGTCCTCGGCCTGGCCGCATCCGCGGCTTCGGTCATCGCCATGGCCGGCGACAAGATCCAGATCGCCCGCGCCGCGTTCCTGATGATCCACAACGCCTGGGTCATGGCCGTGGGAAATCGGCACGACCTTGAGGAGGTCGCCGCCACGCTGAAGCCCTTCGACGACGCGATGGCCAGCATCTACGCGGCGCAGACCGGCGAGGACAGCGCCGCGATGGCAAAGCTCATGGACCGCGAGACCTGGATCGCCGGCGAGGCTGCAGTGGAGGACGGGTTCGCCGACGAGCTCCTGCCTTCCGACAAGGTCGAGAAGGGCGCCAGCAAGGCCAGCGCTTCGGCGGTGCGCCGCATCGAATCGGCGCTGCGGGCCAGTGGCATGCCCAAAAGCGAGGCCATGCGCCTCATCAGCGAGATCAAGACCAGCTCGGGCGACCCGGCTGGCAGCGGTGAGGGAGATCCCACCGAACACGGCGACGACGCCGGAGCAGTACCCAGCGAGGAGGCATTCGCCGCCGCGCTGCGCAGCTTTTCCCTCACCCAATGAACAACGGAGACAACATGAACACCAAGAAATACCTCTATCTGCTGTCGGTCGCCGCGATCGTCGCGCTGTTCTTCACGTTCGACGCAGGCGCGGCTACCTTGGTGCAGCACCTGCTGCACTCGGATCACGCTGGCCTCGTGATGGCCGCCCCGGTCATGGCCGCGCTGCCGGAAGGCATCAAGGCAGAGCTGGAGCGCATCGGCGACCAGGTCAAGTCCATGGCCGAGCAGGCGCAGAGCGAGATCAAGGCGCACGCGAAGCTGGCAGATGAAACCAAGGCCAAGGTGGACGAACTGCTGATCAAGCAGGGCGAGCTGCAGGCCAACCTGCAGGGTGTCGAGCAGAAGCTGGCCCGGATCGAGGCCAATGGCGCCGGCGGCGACGTGCAGCACCAGACCTTCGGCGAGCAGTTCATCGGCAGCGACCAGTGGAAGGCCTTCCGCAGCCAGACCACCCCGCGCGGCCGCGTGGACATGACCTTCCAGGCGGCGATCACCAGCATCACCACGGACACCGACGGCGCGGCCGGTGATCTGGTCCAGACGACCCGCCTGCCGGGCATCATCGCCCCGCCGGACCGCCGCATGACGGTCCGCGACCTGATCACCCCGGGCCGCATGGACGGCAGCACGCTGGAGTACGTGAAGGAGACCGGCTTCACCAACAACGCGGCGCCGGTCGCCGAGGGCGCGAAGAAGCCCGAGTCGACCATGAAGTTCGACCTGGTGAACACCAGCGCCAAGGTCATCGCGCACTTCGTGAAGGCCTCGCGTCAGATCCTCGACGACGCCTCGCAGCTGCAGAGCTACATCGATGGTCGCCTGCGCTACGGCCTGGCGTTCAAGGAAGAGCAGCAGCTGCTCAACGGCGACGGCACCGGCCAGAACCTGCTCGGCATCATCCCGCAGGCTACTGCCTACGTCGCGCCGTTCGACCCGGGTGACGCGACCGTGATCGACCAGATCCGACTGGCCATGCTGCAGGCCGAGCTGGCCGAGTACCCGGCCACCGGCATCGTGCTGAACCCGACGGACTGGGCGCGCATCGAGCTGCTGAAGGACACCACCGGCCGCTACATCATCGGCAACCCGCAGGGCGTCATCGGCGCCAGCCTGTGGAACCGTCCGGTCGTGGCCACGCAGGCCATCGCGGTGGACAAGTTCCTCACCGGTGCGTTCCGCCTGGGCGCGCAGGTGTTCGATCGCTGGCAGGCCCGTGTCGAGGTGGCGACGGAGAACGAGGACGACTTCGTGAAGAACCTGGTCACCATCCTGGCCGAGGAGCGTCTGGCGCTGGCGGTATACCGCCCGCAGGCCTTCATCTACGGCGATCTGGGCAACGTGGCCTGATCGCAGCGCCGCCTGCCCGCAGGTGGCATTGAGAGGCGCGCTCCTGCGCGCCTCTCCTCTTTCGGAGGTATCCCATGCTCATCAAGTTCAAGAAGCCCGATCCGCGCGCCGGCCTGATCGTGCGCATGGACAGCAGCCGCGGGCAGTACTTCGTCGACACTGGCTCCGCGGTATTGGTCAAGGAAGGCGCCGTCACCGACGTCGAGCCGACCGCGCCGCCCGCCGATGGCCCGACCCCGGCCGAGCACCTGGTCTCGGGTACGGCTGCCGAGGTCATCGGCAGCCTGGACGCCGTCACCGACGCCGAGCTGGCCCGCGCCGCACTGGCGGCGGAGCAGGCCGAGGCCGGCAAGAAGCGCAAGACGGTGATCGAGGCGTTGACCGCGCGCGTCGCCGCGCTCGAGCAGTCGCAGGCCTGATCCCGTGGACCTGATCACCCTCGAGCAGGCCCGGCAACATTGCCGGGCCGATGCCGGCGACGACGACATGCTGGCCGTCTACGCCGACGCCGCGGAGCAGGCCGCGCAGGACTTCCTCAACCGGCGCGTGTTCAAGGACGCGGATACCCTGGCCGACGCGGTGATCGACGAGGTCGCGGGCGACGATCCCATGGTGGTCGCCAAGCCGGTGATCGCGGCCATTCTGCTGATCCTGGGCCACCTGTACCGCACGCGCGAGGATGTGCAGACCGGGCAGGGTGCCGCGGCGGTGCAGATCCCGATGGGCGCGCACAGCCTGCTGTGGCCGTACCGCGTCGGGCTAGGGGTCTGAGGTGGGCATCGCTGCCGGCGAGCTGAATCGCCGTATCCGCATCGAGCGGTGCGGCACTGGCACGGATGGCTGGGGGCAACCCGTCGCCGACTGGGTGTTGGTGGGCGAGGTGTGGGCCAGCATCGCCAACGAGACCGGAATGGGCGCGATCCGGTCGAGCCTGCAGGGCAACGCGCCGGCCTCGATCGCGCGCTACAGCTTCCTCGTGCGCTTCCAGACCGCGCAGGCGCTCGGCATCGACCAGGGCATGCGCATCGTCCACGACGGGCTGGTGTTCGACGTCAAGGGCCTCACGCGCGACCTGAAGGACCGGGAGCGCGCGTACGTCCTGGCCGAGCAGGGCGGCAACGATGGCTAGCCGGGTGGACCTCTCAGGTGCGCTGGCAGGCCTGGATAGCCTGGCCGAGATGACCACCAGCGTCGCGCGCTCGATGGGCGTCGCGGCCGGTCAGGCCGTGCGTGATGAGGCGAAGGCCCGGGCGCCGGTGGAAGACGGGACGCTCCGCGATTCCATCTACCTCGCCTACCGCAATGGTGAGTCGACGGAATCCCTAGTCGTGTACCAAGTCAGCTGGAACAGCAAGAAAGCCCCTCACGGGCACCTGTTGGAGTTCGGCCATTGGCGCAGGAACGTGCTGGTCCGCGGCGAGGATGGGAGGTGGCGCGCCACCCAGGAGCTGCTGCCGGCGCCCGTGTGGACCGCGGCGCACCCATTCCTGCGGCCGGCCTATGAGGCGACGCTGTCGCGCCTCACCGACATTGCCGCGGCGCGCGGGCGCAAACGCCTGGCCGAGCTCATGAGCGGCGGGGGAGAAGACGATGCCGTATGAGCCGCTGCTGCACGGATTGGTCGCCCCGCTTCTTGGTGGCCGGTTCTACGCAGACGTGCTGCCGGACAACCCGGCCTATCCCTGCGGCGTGTACCAGCAGGTGGGCGGCCGCGGCCTGTGGTTCGCCGAGGGCGCGATGCCGGACCACAAGCACGCGCGCCTGCAGATCACCCTCTGGGCGGGAAGCCGCGCCGAAGCCAACACCCTGATGCGCGCCATCGAGGGCGTACTGTGCGCGCGCCTGCCGAAGTCCGAAGTTATCGGCGCGCTGACCGCGACCTACGAGGACGCGATCAAGAAGTACGGGGCCCGGCAGGACTTCGGGCTCTGGTACCCCGATCCCTGAACAGTTCTATCCACCGCCCGGCCTCGCGCCGGGCTTCTTTTTGACCAAAGCGAGGTTTCTCCCATGGCACTGAAGCTCCCCAAGGGCATCCAGTTCGGTTTCGCGTCGGTGCTCTCCAGCGCCATCGCTGCGACCGCTTTCTCCAAGGCCAATCCGACCGTGGCCACCGTCCCGACCGGCACGGTCGACGAGGGCGAGGTGGTCCTGATTCAGCTGGCAGGCTGGCCGCTGCTGAACAACAAGGTGGCAGTCGCCGGCGAGGAGACGGCAGGTGCGCTTCCGCTGCTGGGTGCCGACACCACGGACGCGACGCTGTTCCCGGGCGTCAGCGGTCCGGGCACGCTGCTGGTGGCCGGCGAGTTCGTGGACTACACGCAGCAGGGCGACCCGTCCTCGTCGGGCGGCGACCAGCAGTACTGGCAGGGCACCCTGCTGGAAGACCCCACGGGCCGGCAGATCTCGATCCCGACCACGAAGAATGCCAAGACCCTCACCCTGCCGCTCTACTACGACCCCAAGCTGCCCTGGCATGCAGCGTCCAAGGCGGTGGACGCGCGCGGCGAGCCGATCATCCTGCGCTGCAAGATCCCCGGTGGTGACGTGCTGTACTGGTACGGCTACATGTCCTTCGACGGCGATCCGACCATCGCCTCGAACACGCCGATGGGCAACACCATGACCTTCACGGCGCTGAGCGAGTCCACCCTGGTGGAGGCGCCCTGATGCCCGTGCGCAAGGGTGAGGCGCCCAAGCAGCTGCCGGCGGAGCTGAAGTTCAGCTCCACCGCCGAGAAGCTGGTCCTGAACGTGAAGTTCGCCAACCACACCAGCAAGGAATACCGCGAGCACAAGGGTACCGTGGGCGAGCTGGTGCTGTGGCTGGTCGACGAGTGGGACGCGGACTTCCCGCTGACCGTGGACGGCATTTCCGACTTCGAGGACGAGCACCCCGGCGTCAGCCAAGGCCTGATCGAAGCCTGGTGGCGCGCGCGCACGGTGGCGCTGGAAAAAAACTGATCGAGGCGGTCGAGGCGCTGTACTTCCGCGTCCCGACCGCCGCAGAACTCGAAGGTACCGGCTTCAAGCAGAAGCACTACGTGGCGCCGGAGGTGGACCTCTGGCCCGAGAACCAACAGGCCATCGACCTGTTTCAGCGAGTTTCCAACCAGTGGCGCTGTGGCGCCGGCGGGCCCATCGGGCTCGACTACAGCGTGGTCTACAGCGAGCTGGCTCACCTGGGCGTCGCCGGCGAGACGCGCGACGACGTCATGGCGGCCCTGTCCGTCATCGAGGTGGCGGCAATGAAGCACATTAACGAGGGATAGGCCGAAATGGCAGACCAGACAATCGGCACCGCGCGGATCGAGATCGAGATCGACAACAGCAAGGTCGAGCCCGGAGTAAACCGCGCCAAGCAGTCCGTGTCGTCCCTCACCACTGAAGTGGAGCAGGGCAGCCAGCGGCAGGTGCAGGCGACGAAGCGGCAAACCCAGTCGTGGGAGCGCCAGATTGCCGTCCTCGGCAAGACCAGGGAGGAGACCCTGCGCTGGAAGATCGCCCAGGGTACCAGCGCATCAGAGGCCGCGCGTCTGACTGCTCTGCTGGACAAGCAGGTCGCGTCGATGAAGACAGCGGCGACTGCCTCCGGCCAATACCGAGCCGCACTGCGCAGCCTGCCCGCCCAGGGTACGGACATCGTGACCCAGATCGCCGGTGGGCAGAACCTGGGCTTGGTGCTCCTGCAGCAGGGCGGCCAGATCCGCGACCAGTTCGGAAGCGCCAGCCTGGCCATTCGTAGCGTGGGCACGGCACTCGCCGGCCTAGTCAACCCAGTCACCCTAACCGTGGGCGCCGTCGCCGCGCTGGCGCTCGCATGGAAGGCGGCCAGCGAGGAACAACAGGCATTTCAGAGCGCGTTAATCCTGACCGGCGATTACGCCGGCAAGTCGGTCACCGACCTGCAGGCGCTGACCGTGCAGCTGGACAAGCTGGAAGGGGTGACGCGCGGCGGCGCCACGGATGCCGTGCGCGCGGTTGCCGAGTCGGGCCGCTTCGCCGGGCAGCAGTTCGACCAGGTAGCGGCCGCGGCTGCGCGCATGGAAGCCAGCACCGGCCAGGCCGTCGACACGACGATCGAGCGCTTCAAGGACATTGCCAACGATCCAGTGAAGGCGCTCCTCAAGCTCAACCAGGCCGAGCATTTCCTGACGCAGGCACAGGTTGATCGCGTCCGTCAGCTCGAGGAGGAGGGCCGCGCACAGGACGCAGCGTCCGAGGGCATCAGCATCTACGCCGACCACCTCGACGAAGTCGCCCGGCGCTCCGAGGCAGCGCTTCCCGCGACCACCCAGCTGTGGCGCCAGGCGACGGACTACGCCAGCCAGCTCGTGGGCGAGGTCAAGACCTACGCTGACCTGCTGGTGCGCATCTCCAGCCTGAGGCTTGGCGTCAGCGGCGTGAAGGGCCTTACCGACTACCTTCCCCCATCATTTCTTGAGCAGCTGCAGTTCATCAACTCCGTTGGCAGGAAGGCTCTGGACCGGATGGACCCCGCCGGCGCCAGCACCGCCGGCCGGGCGCGGCACTCACCCGGGCGAACTGCTGCGGATTCGATCGTCGATTCCGTGGAGATCGAGCGCCAGATGAAGCTCGAGGATCAGTGGACCCAGGTCACGCAGCAGAACTTGACCAAGCAGCAGCGCAAGCTGGAGGAGATCAACAAGGTCAAGAAGCTCGGCGCCGACCTCGGGCTGAGCCAGGTCGAGATCGACAAGCAGATCGCGGCTATTGACGAGCGCTACGCGGAGCGTGGCGCGAAGAAGAAGGAGCAGCTCACCGACGAACAGAAGGCCGCAAAGCAGCTGCAGCAGACCTACGAGTCGATCACCGACCAGCTGGAGCGCCAGGTCACCCTGGCCGGCGATCGCTCCAACTACAGCCGCGTCCAGTACGAAATCGCGAACGGGTCGCTGCGCGGGCTAGACACGACCAAGCAGGCAGACCTTCTCAACCTAGCCCAGGTCACCGATGCGGTGAACGACTACGTAGCTATCTATGGCGACGGCTACGACAACATCGTGCACAAGACGGCAGAGTCGAAGGACGCGATGACGGAGTTCGCACGTCAAGCCGCCCGAAACAGCCAAGACGCGTTCGCGGACTTCCTATTCGATCCGTTCTCGGACGGGATTGACGGAATGGTCGAAGGGTTCGGGAAGGCATTGCAGCGGATGGCCGCCAACGCGGCCGCGTCGAAGGTGTTCGAGGTGGTCGGGGGCTGGGCTACGGGCTACCAGGGCGGCGGTGCAAGCATTATCAATGCCATTGGTAGTGCAATCACCACGAAGAATGCGAAAGGCGGGGTTTATGCCTCGCCAGACCTCTCCAAGTATTCCAGCAGCATCGTTCACCAGCCCACCACCTTTGCCTTCGCCCGGGGCGCCGGTCTGATGGGCGAGGCCGGCCCGGAGGCGATCATGCCGCTGACCCGCGCATCCAACGGGCGCCTGGGTGTGCAAGCCGTAGGGGGTGGAAGCGAGAAAGTGGCGGTAGAAATCAATAACTACGGAGGCGGCTCTGTCAGCGCCCGACAGAAGACAACTACGATGCCGGACGGCACCCAACTGCGAAAGATCGTCCTCACCATCGTTGGTGAAAGCATGAATGGCGGCGAGCTGGCCGAGTTGGGCAAGAGCCGGTTCGGCTGGCAGGAGTCCATCTGATGGCCGTCTGGCCCGCCTACGCGAAGCTCCTGCTGCCCGGATACGGTGAGGACTTCGACCCCTCTATCGAACGCACGGAGATGGAGCGAGGGGTGCCGAAGGAACGGATCCTCAACACCCAGGTCATGGCGACGATTGAGGGTACCGTGCTGTTCGCCAGTGGCGCGGACGTCGCGGCGTTCGAAGCCTGGTACTTCGTCGATTTGGGTCGGGTGGGGTGGTTCGCGTTGACCCACCCGCGGACTCGTGCCCAGATCACTGCCCGATTCCAGGCGGGTCGCCTCGGTCGGCTGAGTCCGATCTCGCCTCGATCTGGCGCTGCCAGCAGGGACGTTGTGCTGGAGTACCTGCGCGGATGAGCACCTTCATCGAGCGCCGTCAGCGCGTCACGGACCCGGCCGGAACGCTGATGCTGCTGGCGATCTCGGCGCCTTCGCTGCCCGACACCCTGCGCATCGTCAACGACACCCGCAACTGGATCAGCGGCGGCCAGGAGTTCATCGGCCTGCCGTTCGGCTTCAAGCTGCCGGACGACGTGAGCGGCCAGACGCCTCGCGCGATCCTGACCATCGACAACGTCGGGCGGGCGATGACCGAGGACCTGGAGCGGCTGCAGCCGGGGGAGCTGGTCAATGCGGTGCTGCAGATCACCGATCGCGCCGATCCGAACGTGATCGAGGCCAGCTACTACCTGCCCATGACGCAGGTATCGGTGAATGCACAGGTAGCCACCGCGCAGTGCGGCGTTGACTTCCTGATGCGCCAGCAGGCCGTGCAGCTGCGCGCGAACCCGTTCACGCTGCCGGGGATCTTCAGCTGATGCCGGGCCTGGCCGACATCGAGCGCTACTGCGGCCTGCCGTACGACATCGCGCGCTTCGATTGCGCCGACCTGGTGGCGCTGGTCCAGCGCGAGCTGTTCGGGCGCGAAGTGGCGCTGCCCAGCGGCCGGCCGCATGGCGCGCCGGGCCAAGCCGCGCTGGGCCGGCTCTCGCAGGCATACGCGCGCCCGCGCGGCGGCGCGCCCGCCGCGGACGGCGACCTGGTGCTGATGCTGGACCACGGCCAGCGCCGGCCCGGCCACGCGGGCGTCTTCTTCTTCCTGGCCTGCGAGGGCTGGGTGCTCCATGGAAACGAGCGCAGCGGCTGCAGCGTCCTGCACCGCGTGCGCGAGCTGCCCCAGATGGGGCTGCGCATCGAGGGCTACTACGAATGGGTCTGATGGAGGACAAGCTGGCCGCCGGCCGGCTGATCGTGACGCCGCACCCGGTGCTGCTGGATGGCCAGCGCAACGTGCCGGCGGACCTGCGCCCGGGCGAAAGCCTGTACGCGTTCCTGCAGCGGCATGTGGAGGGCCTGGACGGCGAGGAGTGGCACGTGGCCATCGGCGGCCGGGAAGTGCCACGCCACCTCTGGCACCTGGTCCGCCCGAAGGATGGGCAGGTGATCGAGCTGCGCGGCGCGGTCGCGCGCTCCGCCGTGGCTCTGGTCGCGATCGCTGCGCTGACCTACTTCACCTTCGGCGCCGGCGCGATCGCCGGGTTCTCGATCGGCACCAGCACGGCGCTCGGCACAACCATCGCGCAGGCGGCGGTCTTCGCCGCGGGCTCGATCCTGATCAACAAGGTGTTGGCGCCCAAGAAGCCCAAGCAGGCCAGCCAGGGCGAGACGGTCTTCTCGCTGTCGGCGCCGCGCAACCGGGCGCGGCCCTACGAGCCGCTGGGCCTGCTGCTGGGGTCCGTTCGCATCGCTCCCGATCTCGCCAGCAACCCCTATGCCTTCTACGAGGGCGACGACCAGTACCTGTCGATGGTGCTGACCCCCGGGGTCAACGTGGCGAGCGTGGATGCGCTCTACAACGGCGATGCGCTGCTGTCCTCGTTCGAGGGCGTGCAGACCTGGTTCAACGGCTTCAGCGCGATGCCAAGCCAGGACATCCCGCTGTACAGCAATGCCGATGTGGTCGATGGCGGCACCCTGCTGGATACGAGCACCGATCCGAAGCACACCCCCGGAGCTTGGGTGCAGCGCACCAGCTCGGCCAGCACCATCCGCCTGATGGTGGGGGTGGAGTTCCAGCTGTACGACCGCACCACGAAGGGCGGCGACAAGCAGAACCAGGAGCAGATCCAGATCCAGTACCGGCTGGCCGGCACCACCAGCTGGCAGGCCTTCGGCAACTACAGCGTCACCGGCAGCACGCCAAAGACCCGGCGCGTGAGCTACAGCCTGGACGTGCCGCTGGGGCAGTACGAGGTGCGGGTGCGCGTGGCCGGCCTGAACACCAACGGCAGTGGTGCGCAGGCCTCGTTCACCTGGACCACGTTGACCAGCGTCCAGCAGGACACCGCCAGCTACGCCGGGATCCCGCGTATCGGCATCAAGATGAAGGCCACCGGCCAGCTCAACGGCGCGCCGGACGAGATCCGGTGCGTCGCGCACTCGGCGCCGGTGCCGGTGTGGAACGGCGCAGCCTGGGTGACGCAGGAGACCTCCAACCCGGGGGCGCAGATCCTGGCCTATGCGCGCGGCATCACCGATGGCGCCGGCCGCCGGATCGCCGGCATCGGCCTGCCGGACCAGCAGATCGACATCCCCGCGCTGCAGGCCTTCATGCTGCACTGCTCGGCGAACGGCTTCACTTTCGACAGCTGGATCACCGACGTGCGCAGCCACGACGACGTGCTCTCGTCGATCGCGCTGGCCGGCTTCGGCCAGATCACCTGGGCGGGCGGGCGCCTGTCAGTCGCCTGGGCCGCCGACGAGCAGCCGCTGTCGGGCGTGGTCAACATGGCCACGATCAAGAAGGGCCAGTTCCAGGTGGACTACACCCTGGCGAACGCTGCCGACGGCATCGAGTACTCCTACCTCGATCGCGAGACCTGGGAGGCCAAGACGCTGCGCGTTCCGGCGCCGGGAGTGGAAACCATGCTCAACCCGGCGCAGGTGACGGGGGAGGGCGTCACCAGCGAGGCGCACGCGGTCATGCTGGCCCGCTGGCACCTGGCCCAGAGCCTGTACCAGTACAAGGCGATCAGCTACAGCACCGACATCGAGCACCTGTCCTACCGGCGCCTGTCGATGCTGGCGCTGCAGCACGACCTGACCCAGTGGGGCTACGGCGGCCGGGTGATGGCCGCGACCACCGCCGGCGGCGTCGTGACGCTGACCCTGGACGAGCCCGTGCCGGCGCCGCCGACCGGCAATGCCTTCATCGGCCTGCGCATCCCTGGCGAGCGGGTCTACCGGGTCATGCAGGTGGTCCCGTTCACCGGCACCAGCAGGGTCCTGCAGCTGGTCGGCGCCTGGCCCAGCGATGCGGCGCTGCCGGGCAACACGCCCGACAACCCGGCCTGGGACACGCTGTGGATCTACGACTTCAAGCAGACCCCCGGCCTGCGTGTGCGCGTGACCGGCATCCAGCCGGAGAACGACCTCAAGGGCGCCTCGGTCAGCGTGGTGCAGGAGGGGCCGGAGTTCTGGCACTACGTTCAGACCGGCGAATACATCCCGCCGGCCAACCAGTCGCTGCTGCGGACCCGACCGGTGGCCAGCAACCTGCGCGTGGTCGAGCGCCAGGTCGTGCAGGGCGACACGGTGTTCACCGAGCTGCAGGCGAGCTGGGAGATCAGCGGCCCGGTCGGGGAGACGCGGGTGCTCTGCGACACCGACGGCAACGTCGAGCTGGAAGAGGTTGCCCGCACGGTCACCCGCGCCGCCAGCTGGCGCATCCCGCGCGCCGGCAGCTACCCGATCACCGTGCGGCCCTACAGCCCCGACGGGCTGGCCGGCGTCGCCGTCAGCACCATCTACACCACCGCCGGCGCCGACGCGCCGCCGGTGCTGGTGGACCTGTTCGACGTGGAAGAGCTGTCCGGGGGCGTGCGTCGCTACAGCTGGGGCTTCTTCACCGACACCATCCAGTCCGCCGACTTCGCCGGCGTGGAGATCCGCTACACGGAAGGGCTGCAGAGCAACCCGGTCTGGGACGCCATGACCGCCCTCGGCGCCGACGGCTACCACGCGGCCGCCTTCGAGGCCGTCGTGCCGGCCAGCGGCGCCTGGACGTTTGCCTGCCGCTCGCGCAACACCGCCGGCCTGCTGTCGACCGGCATGCGCGTGCTGGCCAAGACGCTCGGGAAGAACCTGGGCGAGATTCAGCAGGAGCAGCAGGGCCAGATCGACGAGAACACTCAGCAGATCATCGACAACTTCAACCAGCTGGTGGCCGAGCAGCAGGCGCTGCTGGCCGAGCTGAACGCCCAGGCCGCCGAGCTGGCGCAGCAGGCTCAGGACCTCGCCAACCTGCAGGCGGCGATCGACGCGCCCGACTGGGATGCCGCCACGGCGTACACCCAGGGCCAGCTGGTGAAGGCTGGCGGGCACATCTATGTCGCCCGGCAGGACGTCCCGGCCGGCACGCCGGTCACCGACACCGCGTTCTGGAGCGACATCGGCGAGTACGCCACCTTGGCCGAGGCGGTCGGCGCCATCAGCGTCAGCGTCAACGACCTGACCAACCAGGTAACCGTACTGGACGGTCAGGTCGATGCGCTCGCCACCTCGGTCGCCGGCGTGGCCTCGCAGCTGGCTGGCAAGGCCGATGCCAGCACGGTCCAGGCCCTGACGGCGCGCGTCACCGCGGCGGAGAACCAGATCACCGCCAACTCGCAGGCGATCACCTCGCTGCAGTCGATGGTGGCCGGCAAGGCCGACGCCAGCGCGCTCAACGCGCTCGCCACGACCGTAACCAACCAGGGGAACTCGATTACGGCGCAGGGCACGGCAATTACCAACGTGCAGGCCTCGCTCACCGGCGGGGCGAACCTGCTGCGCAATCCTTCCTTCGAAGCGGACACCAGCAGCTGGTCGGGGGCGACGAACAACGCCGGCTACTGGCCCAATGCGATCACCCGGGATCTCGCCGGTAGCAGCTGGGTCCCCACCGGGGCGCACACGGTCGGCGTGGTGAGCGCGACCGGGGTGATCCCGACGTCGGCCTTCTTCGACATCACGCAGCTGGAAACGCCCGTCACCGAGGGCAAGCGCTACTGCGTGTCGAGCTATATCGCCGTGCACCGCGGTCGCATGCAACTGATCGCGCAGTTCCTGGACGCCTCCAGCAACGTCCTGGGCACGATCAACTCGCCACAATCCAACCACGACAACGACGGCAGCACCGGCGGCACCAACCTGGCCAACTGGGAACGGCCGTTCGTGTTCGGCGTCGCCCCGTCCGGGGCCCGGAAGCTCGCCTGGTACGGCCGCGTGACCGGTGGCGGCGTCGCCGCGCAGACCTACGGCTGGATGGTGCGGCCGATGGTGGAAGAGGTCTCCTCGTCCCAGACCGTTCCCTCGATCTGGAAGGATTCCAGCGCGGGTCTGGCCACGCAGGCGAGCGCGAACGCTGGCGCCGTTTCCGCGCTGCAGGTCACGGTCACCCAGCAGGGCAACACCATCGCCGCCCAAGGCAGTGCCATCACGGCGGTGAATGCCCGGGTGGATGGAAAGGCCGACGCCTCGGCGGTGCAATCGCTCGACACGCGCGTGACGGTCAACGAGCAGGGCGTGCTCAGCTACAAAGCCTCTTGGGTGCTGACGCTGGACGTCAACGGCTACATCACCGGCGCGCAGTCGGTGAACAACGGAACGAAGGGCACCTTCACTATCCGGGCCGACGTGTTTCGATTGATCTCGCCGAGCGGATCTGGCGCAAGGACGGAGTTCAGCGACGGCAACTGGCGGGTCTACGACGGCGGCGGGACGTTGCGAGTTCGCCTGGGGGTCTGGTGATGGCAGCCGGCCTCCAGGCATGGGATGCATCCGGCAACCTGACCGTCGATCTCACGACGCGGCTTAGCCGACTCGTCGGCGTGGTGTTCGCCGCGGGCGCTTCCAGCGGCTCAGTGTCCGTTGATGCTTCGCTCGGCACGCCTTGGGCTATCCCGGTGCCCAGGAACTTCCCTGTCGGCTCGTGCCACAAGATCACGATCAGCGGCAATACGATCTCCTGGGCTCCGAATACCTCGGTCACCTCCCAGCAGACGGATGCCGACATCTACTACGGGGTGTACTGATGCCAGTCGGACTGCAGGTGGTTTGTCAGGACGGTAGCGGCGCGCTTCAGATCGATGGCAGCTACCAGAACCTGCACCTACGGAGAAAGGGATCGTCAGCGACGACGGCCTACTACCTGATCCTGAGCGGCGCCAACGTCACCTTCGTCACCGTCAACTTCGGCGGCGGTTTCTCGCGCCGACCGTTGATCGCGCTCAACTGCCCTTCGCTCGCCACGGTCGGGGCCGTCAGCCAGAACAGCGACGGCACCTGGCAGGCGCAGGTCCTCGTGCGCGGCGAGCTGGGGGCAAGCTTCGACTGGTACGCCTTTGATCTGGTCCAGCCGGCGGAGCGGGGTACATACGGGCTGCAGGTGATGAACGATGCCGGCCAGGTCGTCTACGACTCGACATGGCTCCCGATGCGGGTGCGAGGGATGCTGATCAGCGACGGCACGGTCGGCCAGAGCCAGACGCTGCCCGCTGGTCCGAAGTACGCGATGACCTTCAACGCTGGCGGCCGGGCCATTCCAACCGGCACCGCAGCTGGCGTGCTGATGACCTTCGGTGCCAGCGTGAACGGTGGCGTCGTCGCCCTGAACTACTTCCAGATCGTAACCATCACCGGCGGCGCCGTGACCGCCGTCAACGGGCCGGTCGTCGGCCTCATCCTTGACGTCACCAACTACTGAGTGCCCCCACATGATTACTCAGCAAGGCCTTGGCACGACCACAGAGCTGGTCGCCCCGAACATCCACGTCCGTTGGAATCCCACCGCGCAGGTGGCTGCACAGCTGGGCAGCGTCGACTTCGGCATCGAGGAGATCGTTTCGCGTGACGGCAGCGATCCCGTCTACCTGGTGTCGCGCGCCTTCGTCAGCACCATTTCGGCGGACATCGGCGAGATCCTGGCCGAGGAGTACTCGATCACCGACCCGGAGACGGGCGAGGCGAGCACAGAGCCTGGCTGGAAGCTGATGGCGATGATCAAGGCCGTGGTGGACCGCCGGCTGCAGCTGGCGGGCCAGCCGGCGGCGGAGACCGCCTAAAGGCAGGCGGCCAGCTGGCGGTCGAGCGGCCCGCGCGTGGTGACGACGCTGCCGGTGGCGGTGGCGGCGATCTTCAGGCCCACCGGCTTCTCCGGCCAGCCGCCCTGGACCTCGACACCGCCGTAGTAGCGCGGGGTGAAGCGCTCGGCGATGCAGGCGCGGACCTGCTCTGCGGGTGCCTTGCTGGCGTAGGTGTGCAGCGCCTGGCTGGGCGAGCGGGTGGTAACGCAGCCGGTCATGGCTGCGGCGAGCATGAGCAGTGCGAACGAACGCATGATTCCCTCCTTGAGTTGAGCGGCCACCGTAGCCGCCGGACTTCCCGGTCCTCGCGCAATTCTGCGCCAGCTGACCGGGCGGGGAGAAGCATCCCGCGGCGGCCGGCGGCGAAACACGTTCGATTGTCCCCGTCGCAGCACATGCGACGCCAGCCAGCGACGATGTGCGCCATGATGATCAACAGAGGTAAGGCTCGCTGGGCCGCGCAGCGGGCGAACTCGCTCGAGCAGCAGGCCTCAGCGCTCGTGGAGGTAGCCGCGGACTGGCGAGTACGGCGCCGCTCGCGCGCCGGGGCCGATCATCTGCGCGCCGAGGCTGCCCGGTTCAGGAAGCTTGCGCAGCGCTTCGGCGGCGCCGCGTGAGGCCGGCCCGTAGCGGTGATAGCCTGTCCGCCCGCCCGGAGGCCGCGAAATGGCCATGAGCCGAACCGAACTTGTCGACCAACTGCGCGAGATCGAGGCACGACTGGTCGATCTCGTGGCCGAGGGCTGCGAGGCTCCTTTCGTCGTGGAGGAGGTCGCATCGCTGGGCGAGGACCTGGCGCGCGCAGCCGGGCGTGAGGCGCACTGGGTCGACGACCAGATCACCTTCATCCTGGCCAGGCACGGGCTCATCGAAGAGGGTCTGGGCCTCGATGAGGGGGAGGAGGCCTGATGTGTTACTCCGCCCAGGTCCAGGCTGACTACAAGAAGCTGGTGCGCACCTACGGCGCGATCATGTCGCTGGAGGACTTCGCGAAGCTCTACTTCCACGATCCCGGGAAGGCGCGGCCCAAGACCCCGAAGGCGATGGACGCGGCGTTCTCCCACTGGGACACGGCCCAGGAGCAGGCGATCTGGAAAGCGATCACCGGCTGGCGCGGTCTGGAGATGACGGCGCTGGAGCAGGAACTGTTCACCCAGAAGACCCGGCTCAACACCGCTCAACGTGCCCTGCAGAAGAAGGTCACGAAGAAGGCGGAAAATGACGTGCGGGTGGCCACCAACAAGATCGAGCGCGCCACCCAAAAGCTGGACGACCTGCGCCGCACTGACCTCCTACCTCGCGACAGCAGGATCTTCCCGGGCATGTACGCCCCGGTGATCGTCGGCGAGGGCGGCCGGCGGGTGATCAAGCCGATGCGCTACCAGTGCAGGGTCGAGGGCTCGCCGGCCTCCTTCGACCAGAAATACCCGGGCACCTACAACGCCCGGCGCGACAGCTTGGAGAAGTTCTGGCGCGGCACCTTCGGCCGTCGCCACGGGATCCTGGTGGTGGACACCTTCTACGAGAACGTCGAGGGGCCGGAAGGGAAGAATCAGGTCATCCAGTTCACCCCGCGAACCGGCGAGCCTATGCTGGTCGCCTGCCTGTGGTCCGCGTGGTCGGACCCGAAGGGCCAGGAGCCCGATCTGCTGAGCTTCGCGGCGATCACCGATGACCCGGAGCCGGAGGTCGCCGCCGCCGGCCACGACCGGACCATCATCAACATCAAGCCCGAGCACATCGACGCCTGGCTCAACCCCGACCCGAACAACCTGGCTGCCCTGTACGCGATCTTCGACGACAAGCGGCACCCGTTCTACGAACACCGCATCGCGGCATAGGGGAAGCATGGATCAGCCCGACTCCTCAGAACTCGTGACAGCCCTGGTTGCGCTCGCCGCACGCGTCGACGCGCTGACATGGGTCTCCGGCGCGCTGCTGCGATCGCATCCGGATCCGGCCGCGGTACTGACCGCATGGCGCGACCGCCGGCTCGAGGCCGCCGACAGCGGCTTCGAGATCGAATCGCCGGAGTACCGGGACAAGTTCCTGGGTGAACTGCAGCTTTGGACGGGCACGCTCGAGGCTGAGGTTGCTCGTCGCCGGTAAAGCGGCCACCGTGGCCCGAGGTAAGTAGAACTACCGTTGCAGGCCGTCGCGGCAAGGCATCTACTGCTCCCATCTCGTGGAGACGGCCATGTCGACGCTGGTCTGGCTGGACGAATCTGCAGAGCAGGCTGCTGCTCGGTTCTGCGATTGGCTAGACCTCCACGTTTCTCCGGCAGATATGAGGCTGAGCCGAGTCGTGGTGAACTTGGGGCCTGGAATCGTGGCGACCTTCATATGCTGGTTGCCATTGCGGGGAATTAGTGTGGCTGCAGCCGGCGCATTCGCCGTAGGTCATCCAGTTTCGGCGATCAGATCAATCAGTTCCGCGGAGGTTCGTGTCGAAGTCCGCCATGTCGGCGACCCGTTAAGTTTTGCTTGGCACCGCAGCGTATTGTGACGATCACCATGGATCGTGCTCTAGCTACCGCCTTGATCGATCATCTCTGCCGCGAGTTGCCCGGCGGGTGCTCGCCGGGCACGCTCGACTTCGATTACGGCTGGTTCCGGGAGCGCGTAGCAGAAGTCGCCAGCCACTGTCGGCCGGCGGACGGGATCTATGTCTGGCAGTACGCCCTGTGGCACCTGGACCGGGCCGGGCTCATGCCGGACGGGGTTGCACCAATGTTTCACTGTTGACGGCACAAGGCGGGCGGGGCCACGCCATCTTCGAGTCCAAGCGATTCGGCTGACAGCGCAGGCCCGTGAAGGCCGCTTCATGTCAGTGGGCGCTATGGGCGTAGCATCGGACCGCCTGGCAATTTCGTTGAGTTCCGAGTGCTTCCAGGTCGGCGCCCGTTGGAGCGAAGGTGAAAAGTCCTGGTTGGTTGGAGCCACGACGCGGCCGCAATGAGGTCGTGGAGTTTCGTCGTGGGTATCTGATCCACCGGTACTGCTACTCCGACAGCACGTTGTGCGATTTTCACATCAGCGGGCCCGGACTCAGGCACGCAATTTATGACGTCGCGCCCGATCAAGTCGATGGGGTTCTCGCCGAACTGCGTCGAATGGTCGGACCTACCGGGTAGCGCCAACAGGAGTCGGCCCCTTGGGCGAGAGCGTTGTGGCTCTCCGTTCTCAGAACGCGCGACGCCTCTCAATACACTGCCCCCATGACTCTTCCTGATGGCTTTGACTGGGCCAAGGCGCACCAGTACGACCACGGCACCACGGCGCTCACGCTGGGCGACGTTGAGCTGGCGCGCATGATGGAAAAGGTGGGCGGGGAATGGTTCGTGCTGGTGGAGCGGCAGAAGATGCCGCCACCGGGAGAGACCTTCGCGCCGTTGGTGAAGAGGGACTGCAGGAGCTTCGAGCAGGGGCGCCGAGGAACCGAAATCTGGGCGAGCCGGCACGAGGCGAGAATCCGGGAAGAGGTGGCGGCGCGGATCGCGGCCAGGCCGCGCCACCTCGCCGTTCAGCGGAACTAGCCTCCGTACAACGTCGCGGCTGAGCCTTGCCGCTCAAGGACTTACGCCAGAGCACTCCGTATAATTTTTCAATCTAACCTGCTGATCCGAAAGGGCAATTCACCGGCCTTCTAAGCCGGCGGTTACAGGTTCGAGTCCTGTCGGGCGCGCCATGGCCGCCAGCCTTCCGGCGCCTACCACGCATATGCATCCGCTTCATGAGGCCATGCCATGAAGCATTTAGGCCGGCGCCCGAAAAAACACCCCGGCGTAACCGGCCGGCGCGCAGCGTGACCCGGCGGCGATTCCCCCCGCATCGGAGAACGACATGGCAAACCAGCAGATCCCCGGCCAGCAGGGCGGCCAGCGCGACGCCCGGCAGCAACAGCAACAGCAGCAGGACCAAGGCAGGCAGCAGCGCGAAGCTTCGGGCCAGGCACAGCGCCCGGACGAGGAAGAATAACGTTTGATCCGGCGACCCCCGCTCGGCCGGGGGTCGCTGCCGTCGCTGGCCTGCCCGTGCGCTGCAGGGTGGGCCAGGCTGGCGTATCGTGCGCGGTCGGCGCATCGTCGACCGGAGCTTGATGTGAACCTGCATACCTGGTGGCTGTTCGCCGCCACCGTCTTCGTGCTGTCGGGTACGCCCGGGCCGAACATGCTGCATATCCTCAGCCGCAGCGTCGGCGTGGGTTTCAGGCGCTCGGGCTGGGCCATGGGCGGCTGCCTGCTGGCGGTGATAGCGGTACTGGTGGCCTCCGCCGCCGGCCTCAGCGCGGTACTGATGACCTCGCCGCGCGCTTTCGCCGTGCTGCGTTACGCCGGCGTGGCGTACCTGCTCTGGCTCGGAATCCAGGCCTGGCGTGCCAAGCCGCCGGAGGGCGAGGGCCAGGTCGCGGCACCACCCATCGGACATACGCGGCTCGCGTTGTTTCGCGGCGGGCTGCTCATCGGCCTGAGCAATCCGAAGCTGCTCCTGTTTGCCGCGGCCTTCCTGCCGCAGTTCGTCGATCAGCGCCAGTTGCAGCTGCCGCAGTACGCGGTCCTGATCGCTACCTTCGCCGCCTGCGAGCTGTTCTGGTACATGGCCTACGGGCTGGGCGGCCAGCGCCTGCGGCGGTCACTGGCACGGCCGGGGCTGCGCCGCTGGTTCGATCGCCTGACCGGCGCGGTGTTCATGGGCTTCGGGGTGTTGCTGCTGCGATTCCGGCCCCGCTAGGGGCTGCAATGGCGCTGCTAAACGAAATATAACGAAACAATCGCTCCTCATTTCGATTCGAAATGTCTGCGTAGCGCGCGATATTTGCAGGGCAGAATCGGGGCGTCATCCCGTCGCCAACATTGCCCGTCAAGGATCGAGCCCATGTCGCCACTGTCCCGCCGCGTCCGCGCGCTGTCGTTCCCACCGCTGCTGCTGGCGCTCCTGGCGGGCACCGCCGGGGCCCGGCAGTCACATGACGCGCTCGAGCCGACCGGCCGTTTCACCGTCTACGGTGCCGGTGCGGCGCAGACCCCGCCGATGGGATTCAACCCCTGGAACGCGTTCCGCACCGAGGTCGACCAGGCGCGGATCCTCGGCGTGGCCGAGGCCATGCGCGTGCGCGGGCTGCAGGCGGCCGGCTATCGCTACATCAATATCGACGATGGCTGGTGGCTGCGCCGCCAGGCCGATGGCCGCATCGAGATCCGCACCTCGATGTTCCCGATCGCCCGCACCGCCGACGGCGACACCAGCCTGCGCGCCTGGACCGACCGCCTGCACGCGATGGGCTACAAGGCCGGCCTGTACACCGACGCCGGGCGCAACGCCTGCTCGCAGGCCTGGGACCGCAGCAGCCCGAACCTGCCGGTGGGCACGGTCGCCGAACGCGAGATCGGACTGCAGGGTTTCGAGTATTCCGACCTGAAAACCATGTTCCAGGACTGGGGCTTCGACTACCTCAAGGTTGACGCCTGCGGGCTGGCCGACTTCGGCCCGGACAGCGCGCCGGTGCGCGAGGACCACTACCGCCCGCTGCGACCGCCGATCGTGCGCGAGGACAAGCTCGCCACCGATGCCGATGCGCTGGAAACCCGCTACGAGCGCATCGGCCGGCTGCTGGCCCAGCTCAACCCGGACAACGATTTCGTGCTGTCGATCTGCCCGTGGGGGCAGGGCGGCGTGCGCGACTGGGGCGGCGAGCACGGCAACCTGTGGCGCACCAGCGCCGACATCGAGCCGACCTGGGAAAGCATGTTGCACAACTTCGACACCGCCACCCGTCGCGAGCTGTATGCCGGGCCGGGACGCTGGAACGACCCGGACATGCTTGCCGTCGGCCTGGGGGATTTCGACGCCGCGCACCTGGAGCAGGCCCGCACGCATTATTCGATGTGGGCGATCCTCGCCGCGCCGTTGCTGCTGGGCTTCGACCTGGTGCACGCGCCCGATACGCTGGTCGACCTGCTGTCCAATCCGGAAGTGATCGCCGTCGACCAGGATGCGGCGGGCAACCAGGGCGCGCTGGTGCTCGACCGCGATGGCGTGCAGGTGCTGGTCAAGCCCTTGTCCACCCCCGGCGAGCGCGCGGTGCTGCTGCTCAACCGCGGCGAACGCGCCGCAGTGGCGAAGGTCGATGCGACCGGGCTGAAGCTGCAGGCAGGTGATGCGGTGAAGGTGCGCGACCTGTGGCAGCGACGTGACCTGCCGGTCGCGCACGGGCCGCTGTCGTTCACCCTGCAGCCGCGGCAATCGCTGCTGCTGAAGGTCACCGGCACGCCGGTCGAGCCGCACGGCCGCCTGTTGACCGAGATCACCGGCCGCATCCATGTCGCCGCCGCCGGCGTACCCGGCTACAGCTCGGCGCTCGGCGAGGCGACCGGCATGCCGCGTGCGGACCGGACTCCCTATGGCGAGCCGCTGCGCATCGCCGGTGCGACCCACGCCTACGGCATCGGCGTGCACGCCAACTCGCGGATGGAAGTGCTGGTCGACGGCGAATTCTCGCGTTTCAGCGTGCAGGCCGGACCGCAGGACGGCGGCAAGGCGCACGGCGAGGTGGCGTTCCGCGTGTATGGCGACGGCAGGCTGCTGGCGTCCGGCACGGCGCGCGGCGGGCACGCGCTGCCGATCGATGTGCCGCTGGCCGGCGTGAAGGTGCTCGAACTCGTGGCCGAGGCGCCGGGCACGGCGGCCGGTGCGCTGCCGCCGCTGGTGGCGTGGGCGGATGCACGGCTGCGCTGAGCCGCGCCCGGCGGCGGCGAGGACGTGGCCATGCGACGGCCCCTTGTCGCCGGCGATGCCGCAGCCCATGCTGGCCGCCTGTCCGAGCACACGCCCGGCATCCTGGGGGAAATCGCATGCGCGTTGTCCTGGCTTCACTGGGGGTGGGCCTGGCTGTGCTGGCAGCAAGCCAGGCCGCCGTCGCCCAGGCGGTACTCAAGCTTGATCCCTACGGCGACAAGCAGCTGAGCCTGCCGGTAGGGGTCGGCGGCAGGCAGGCACGCTTCCTGTTCGATACCGGCGAAGGCGTGACGATGATTTCCCCGGCGCTGGCCGCAGCCGGCGGCTGCCTTCCCTGGGCGCACCTGTCGGTCTTCCGCATGGGCGGCGAGCGCCTCGACGCGCCGCGCTGCGACGACGTCAGGTTGAAGACCGCGGTCGGCGAGCTGCGCACGCGCTCGAGCCTGGTGTACGACCTGTCCGCGATCAACGGCAAGGACGCGCCGCCGGTCGACGGCGCGCTCGGGCTGGATGCCTTCGATGGCCAGGCGATCACGCTGCGGCTGGCCGCGCGCGAGGTGGTGGTCGAGACGCCGGCGAGCCTGGCGGCGCGCACCGCCAAGGCGATCGCGGTGCCAATCCGGCTGGTGCGCGGCGCCGAGGGCACGGCGCTGGACGTCAACCTCGGCATCCCGACCTCCAGGGGCATGGCCTGGATGGAACTGGACAGTGCCAACAAGGGCCCGACCATCTTCGTCTCGCAGGCACTGGCGCCGCTGTTCAAGCTGGATCCTGGCACTCGCGACAAGCAGGACGTCGCCTTCGACATCGCGCCCGGGGTTGTCTTCAAGGGCCAGGCGAGGGTGTTTCCGGACATGACCATGGACGGCAACATCGGCATGCAGCTGATGAACGACTGGGATGTGACCCTGGACCTGGCGAACGCTCGCGGCTGGCTGTCGCCGGCGCGTCGCTGAGCCTTGAGGGCCGCCGGCCGGCGGCCCTCATGCAACGACCGGCTACCAGCGCCAGCGCAGGCCGACGTCGCCGAAGATCCCTTCGCGCTGCTGGTGGCCGGATTCGACCCCGGTCTGGTAGCCGAGCTGGCCGTACACGCTGACGGTGTCGGACAGCCGCGCGGTGACGCCGGCGCCGACGTCCACGCGCGTGGTCCGGGTTTCCAGCGGCACCCGGTCCCGGTCGGCATAGACCGTCATCGCGTCGGCACTGAAATCGCGCCAGAGATTGGCGCGCACGTACGGCTGCCAGATCTCGCCGTCCTCGCGGGTGATCGTCCACTGGCCGCGCAGGCCGATGCGCGCGCTGGTGCCGGAAGTCGCCCCCAGCGCCACGTCGCCGTATTCGTCGGCGGTGGCGTCGAAGCGCACGCGCTGCCAGACCACCTGCGCCTGCGGCTCGAGGACGAACGACGGGCCCCAGGACAGCGCGATCGGATAGCCGCCTTCCAGCGACACCGCCCAGCCGTCGCCGCGGGTGTCGATGTTGGCGTACTGCGTGGTCGCCCGGCCGCTGTAACGCGTCCACTGGGCGATGCCATCCAGGTAGCCGCCGCCCGGTCCGTAGTGCGTCCAGTACACGCCGGCGCTCTTGCCGGTGAGCCGGACCTGGCCGGTTCGGACCAGCTCGTAATCGGTTAGCGCCTCGTTGGTAACCAGACCACTGACGTCGGCGTCGCTGCGGGCGTAGGCGACGTAGGCGCCGGCGGCATCGCGATGGGTGTCGGTTTCGCCGTGCTGCCACAGGTCGATGCCGGCCTGCGCGCCGAACAACTGGCCGTCTGCACGCGGGTCGGCATAGGCGCGGTAGCGGTCGTCGATGTCCTCGCCGAACGCGCGCACCCAGGCCGATTGCGCCGGCCCGCTCGGCGAACCCTGCGCGTTCGCGGTGGTCAGTGTGTCGCCGATCCGCTCGTGCAGCGTGCCCAGCGTGGCCAGGCCCATCTGCCGCGCAGTCGGCTGCACCACGCCATAGGTCGCCAGCTCCGGTCCGATGATCGGATACGTGCCCGGCGGCAACGGCTCCGGCGGCGGATCCACGGGCAGCTCCGGTTCCGGGTCCGGATCCGGTGCGGGCGGCGGCGGCGGTGGCGGCGGCGGTGGCGGTGGCGGTGGCGGTGGCGGAGGTGGCGGAGGTGGCGGAGGCGGTGGCGGAGGCGGAGGCGGAGGCGGAGGTGGCGGCGGCGGTGGCGGTGGCGGTGGCGGCGGCGGAGGAGGAGGAGGAGGTGGTGGTGGCGGCACGACGAAGCTCGAGCGCAGGTACCAGCTGTCGGTGCTGCTGCCGTCGACCGCGCCGCGCAGCAGGGCATAACTGTAGGCGCCGACGCGCAGTTCGTTGGCGATCGCGAAGGCATCGGCGGTGGTGATGCCGCTGTTGGTCGCCTCGACGACGAGGATGCCGTTGGACAGCGTCTGCGCGCCGCTGCCGCCGGAATTGCGGATCTGCAGCAGGGTATGACCGGCGGCCGACCCGCCGTCGATGACGAGCCGGTCCGAGGGCGAATCGTCGCCCGCCAGCCAGGTGTTGAGGATGATCGTTCCGCCATCGCCGACATAGGCGCCGGTCAGGCGGATCGTGCGGTAGGACGCGGCGGCGGTGGGGTTGGTGGTGAGCGTGGCGGTGACCGGGAAGTCGATCAGGCTGTTGCTGTTGGACAGGTCGCTCAGGTTGGAACTGCTGGTGACGTTCCAGATGCTGTCGTTGGCCAGGTTCAGCGCGGTGGTGCTGGCGGCGTCGGTGAAGACGCGCCCGTTGATGACGGCGTTGTCGGCGTCCAGCGTGGTGGTGGCGGCAATCGCCGGTAGCGTGGAGGTGGCGGGGCGCGTGCTGGAATACAGCGCGCCGGCGGCAGTGCCGTTCAGCGTCGAACCGATCAGCGAGACGTTGGCGATGCCGCCATAGATCCACAGCGCGGCACCGGTGTCGGACGTCACCGTGGTGCCCTCGAGCACCATGTTGTATGGGCCGGTCGCCAGCGGGGTGGCGCCGGCGGCGCTGGCGGCGATTGGCGCGATGCCGATCCGGGTGGTGGCTGCGGCCGCAGTGCTGGCGGTGGCCGCCGCGGGTATGTCGCTGCCCAGTTCGGTGGGCGGCGCCGGGTCCACGGTGGCCACAGCCGGTGGCGGCGGCGGTTCGCCGGGAGGCTGTTCCGGCGTGGTCGGCGGCAACGGGGGCGTGCTGGGCGGGTCGGCCAGGACCGGGGTGATGGCCAGTACCTGCGGTGCGTCGAACACGATGCCGGCAGCGACGCTGTGCAGGTTGGCGCCGACGGCGTTGAAACTGCCGCCGTTCTGGATGCGCACCGCATAGGCGTTCGCGCCGGTGGTGGTGATCGAGGTCCCGGTGCCGCCGGCGTCGCGCAGCAGGTTCGCGCTGCCGGCATTGGCATAGATGCCGTAGGTGCTGGCCTGGTCGGTGCTGATGCTGCCGCCGGCCAGGCTGGTGCTGCTGCTGGTCCAGGCATACAGGCCGTACGCCTGGCTGCCATGCGTGGCAATGGAAAAATCGCGCAGGGTGACGTTCGCCGCACCCGAGCCGGACAGCACGCCGTAGGCCGAGGCGCCCTGGGTGGTGATCGAGCCGCCGGTCAGGTCCAGCGTGCTGCTGCCACTGGTCCAGATCCCGTAGGCGCCGCTCCCCTGCGTGGACACCGCGACCTGGGAACCGGTGACGGCGGAGGTGGCGGTGGTGACCCCACTGGTATACAGGCCGCGGGCGCTGGTGCCGGTGGTCGAGATCGACAGCCGGTTGAGGTTGCCGGTCGCGTTGCCGATGCGCACGCCATGCGCTTCGGTCCCGCTCGTGGTGACCACCACCGTGCCGGCGATGGACGGATCGGCGTTGGTGCGGAGGATTCCCGCAGCTTCGGCGAGCAGGCCCGTGCCGCCGGTGGTGTTGATGTTCGAGCTGCCGTTGAGGGTGGCCGATGAGCCGTTGTACACGCGTACGCCGCCGCCCTTGGTCGGGTCCAGGCCGGTGATCGAGCTGTTCGTGAGGGTGGCGTTGCTGCCGCCCCAGCTCATCAGGCCCCACGAACGTTCGTCGATCCCCGTGGTCGGGTTGTAGGTGCCGTTGCCGCCGTTGACGGTGATGTCGGTATTGCCGATGTCGACCGTCGAATTCGCGCCGTACAGGCGGATGCCATCGGCCTTGATGCCGGTGGTGGTGATCGTGATGCCGCCGCCGTCCAGCCGCGAGGCCCCGGCTGCGGACTGCGGCATGTACAGGCCATGGACGGTCTGGCCGTTGCCGGTCAGCCACACCCGTCCTGGGCTGTCGACGATGTGGACGGTGCCGTTGGCGATGTACAGCGCATCGTTCGGCGCGCCGCTGCGGTAGTCGGAGATGAGGGAGACGGCGCCGGGCGTGCCGAGGTTGGGGTCGATGGTCAGCAGCCCGGCGGCGCGGACGGTCACCGCGGCGCCGCCCAGGTTCGGCGGGTAGTCCGGCACCGGATGGATGGTGACCGTGCCCTGGATCGTGCCGGGTGGCAGCGCGCTGGTATACACCTGTTCCCAGGTCAGCGTGGTGCCGGAGGTGATCACTTCCGGCGGCGCCCATTGCGCGCAGGCCGTCGATGCGGGCAGCGCCAGGGCGATGGCCAGGGCCATGGGGTGGAGCCGGGAACGCGGGCGGGCACGGCGGTGCATCTGGCCTCCTGGCGGCGGGTGCTCCGATTCCGTCGCACGACGAATCGGCCTCCGCGCAGGACATTTGCAAACTGCGTGCATCCGAATCGTGAAGCCCGCCTTCACGGCCGATGTCACCGGCCGGTCACTTCTCCGGCGCTTACTGGTCCCCGGCCCGGTGGAGGCGATGCGGATGACGCAGGTCGGATTGGTCCAAGCCGTTGAGAATGGCGCCGTCGAGAGCAGGACCCTGCTGGCGGCCCATTACAGGCGATATGGCAACGGCCCTGAATTCTGGGATGCCTACCAGCGCCTGCTGGATTCCTCGATCGCGCCCGGCGCGTATCGCCCGGAGGCAGCCAATCGCCTGGCGCTTCTGGCGCAGGAGCTCGGCATCGTCGAGCACGCCCAGCTGGTCTAGCGCCAGAGATCGACCAGCAGCAGGATCACCGTGACGTAGGTGACGACCATGGCGATCTTGATGGGCCGCTGGAAGGTCCGGATGAGCTGCATGCGCGCGGCGCTGACGTGAAGGTGTCGTGAATGTTAGCCAGTCTGGAAACCCTGTAAAGCGAGGTGTCAGTCACATTTGTCAACGCGAAGGCGTCACGCCCGGTCGCGTCCTGCGGCTTCGCCGCCGGGGGTATCCTGCCGGCATGGCTGGTCCACGTTCCCCGGCGTTCCACGTCTCGACGCTCGCCCACTTCATCGCCTGCGAGAACGGCTGGCGGGGCACCGCGTACGTGTATGAAGCCGGCCAGGCGCGCCCGCGCGAGGTGGTCTACGACCCAAGCCTGTGCGCCACGCGCGAGGAAGCGTGCGCGGTGGTACGGGCACGCGCGCTGGCGCGGATCGACGAAATATCGGCAGGCAACGGCGAGCCCACGCGCCGCTTGGATGAAGAGGCTTGCATTCCGTCGCCGTGTCCTGAAAAATAGCGGACTTGCTTCGGCATCGGGCCTGGCCCGGCGTCGGAACGGTTTCAGTGGTGGCTGTAGCTCAGTTGGTTAGAGTACTGGATTGTGATTCCAGTGGTCGGGGGTTCGAATCCCCTCAGCCACCCCACTGATTCAACCTGATGCTTCGCAGGGTGTTGCAACGAAGCAAAAGCACATATAGAATGTGCAGCTCAGTTTCAGGGCCGTTAGCTCAGTTGGTAGAGCAGTTGACTCTTAATCAATAGGTCCAAGGTTCGAATCCTTGACGGCCCACCAAATTTAAGAAGAACGAGCGCTTGGGTGAAAACCCAGGCGCTTTTTCTTTGCGCCATTCGGCGGAAGCCCCGGAGGAATTTCGGAATTCCGGGATAGTCAGCAGGCGCCTAGGCGCTCCGGGTCGCGACCGCCGGCGGCACCGCCGCGGCGCGCAGCGCCGGTCCGAGGACGGCGATCTGGCCGAGCATCCATAACAGGAGTGCCGCGCACGGCAGGTAGGCCAGCGGCAGGCGCGGCAGCTCGTACATACGCATGAGCCACAGGTTCGCCGCGTACGCCAGCAGGATGCCGAGCAGGATCCCCATCGTCACCAGCAGGAAATTCTCCAGCTGGAAGTAGTGCAGGATCTGCCGCCGGGTCGCGCCGAGCGCGCGGCGCACGCCGATCTGTCTGGTGCGCTGCTGCACCCAGAAGCTGGCCAGGCCAACGATGCCCAGCGCGCTCACCAGGGGCAGGGCGACGCAGATCGCAACCAGCAGCCAGGCCATCGCGCGGTCCTGTCGATAGAACGTCCGGCGCATGTCCTCCAGTGTCTCCTGCCTGAGGATCACCCGGTTGGGCGTGGTGCGTTCCAGTGCCGCGACAGCCGCCGCCAGTACCTCCGCGCGCCGGCCCGGTTCGGTGCGCAATACGTAGTGTCCGCCGAGGCTGTACGGCACTTCGACCGGAAGCAACACCGAGTCCTCATAGGCGTCGCTGGCCATGCCGTTGCCTCCCGGCCGCGCCAGGTGCGCCACGATGCCGACGATCCTGACCGGCTGGCCAGCGACGTAGAAGGTACGTCCCAGCGCCGGCTCCCCCGGGTACAGCCGGTGCGCCAGTGCCCGCGGAATGATCACACTGCCTACCGCCAGCCCGGCCTTGCGGTACTGCACGAACTCGTCGGCGGTGAACCTGCGCCCCTCGACCAGCTGCAGGCCCAGGGCATCGAGCAGGTCGCGGTCGCCCAGGTACAGGCTGGCATTGAGCGTAGGTAGCTGCTGGTCAGGCAGCAGGTTGACGTTGCCGCCCCAGCCGGATTCGCCGAAGGTGACCTGGTTGGCCACCGAGGCGAACCGGACTCCCGGCAATCCGCGCAGTGCGGCCAGGTCGGCACGGGTAAGAGCCTCCGGATTGTCGTCGCGGCCGATGCCGGCGACCTGCACCCGGAGGACTTCGTCTTCGGCCAGCCCGCTGGGGCGATCCATCCGCACCAGGCGACCCTGGACCAGGAACAGCGCGTTGCAAAGGATCGCGCAGGTCAGCGCGATCTCGAGGACGATCAGCGCCGAGGCGGTCCGGTGCCGGCCCAGCGCGGAAATAATCGGCCGGACATCCATGTGTGGAGAACTCCATCTGGGCGACAAGATTAAAATTACACGCGTAATCGATGGTTGGGAAGTGCGCCGAACGGTGCCGGGACCAACATCCGACGGGGCTGGGGCCCGGGGAGCGGCCCAAAGGCGGTCATGTTGTTCGGCAGTCAGGCCCGGCCGCTGATGTCGAAGTCGGCTGTGCTCGTGTTCCGAGCTCGTGGCCACTCGCGCTGGCTGGCGTTTGATCCTGCTCGAGCAGTACGCTCGTTGCTGGGCTTGCGTGCACAGTGTGATTTCCCGCAGACGCCGTCTGGTGGGCTTCTGTTCGATCAAGCGCCACCCGCAACGCCGTCGTGGCGTCGAGGCGACAGCTTGCATCCCCGTTCATTTTCCAGCCAGCTACTGCGCCCGCATCCGCGTAGCCTTTGCCGCCTCTTGGCCTACCGGGGCGTGCCTTGACCGACTCTTCCTCTCCCGCGCATTCCCGCGCGGCCGTGCCGCTTGCGCCGTCGATGGACGCCACGCTGATCGATGCGCACATGCCGCGGCGCTTCCGCGCGCTGGATGGGCGGGTGGTGCGCATCACCGCGATCGCCATTGCGCTGGCGCTGGTGATGGGCGGCGTCGCCCAGCTGCTGACCGCGCTGATCGGCCTGGTCACCAACCTGGCCTACTACGGGCGCCTGTCCACCGAGCTGACCAGCCCGGCGCACAACACGCTTGGCTTGTGGGCGATCGGCGTGCCGGTGATCGGCGGGCTGGTGGTCGGGGTGATGGCGCGCTACGGCTCGCGGGCGATCCGCGGCCATGGCATCCCGGAGGCGATGGAGCAGGTGCTGCTCAACGACAGCCGCATCCCGCCGATCATCACCTGGCTCAAGCCGGCCTCCTCGGCGGTGGCGATCGGCACCGGCGGACCGTTCGGCGCCGAGGGCCCGATCATCGCCACCGGCGGGGCGCTGGGCTCGTTGCTGGGGCAGTGGCTGCACGTGACTGCCGACGAGCGCAAGACGCTGCTGGCAGCCGGCGCGGCTGCGGGCATGGCGGCGATCTTCGCCACCCCGGTGGCCGCGGTGCTGCTGGCGATCGAGCTGCTGCTGTTCGAACGCCGCGCGCGGTCGCTGATCCCGGTGGCGCTGGCGGCGATGGTCGGCGCGGCGATGCACGCGGTGTTCGAGGGCACCGCGCCGGTGTTTCCGATGCCGGCGCTGCCGGCCGTGGTCCCGGCCGCCCTGGTCGCCTACGTGCTGATGGGCGCGCTGGTCGGCGTGGCCAGCGTGGCGATCACCCGCCTGACCTACGGCATCGAGGACGCCTTCGAAAAGCTGCCGATCCACTGGATGTGGTGGCCGGCGATCGGCGGCGTGGTGGTCGGGCTGGTCGGCTACTGGGTGCCGCGCACGCTGGGCGTGGGCTACGACAACATCGTGATGGTGCTGGGCGGCGGCGTTGGCATGGGCGCGATGCTCCTGCTGTGCCTGGCCAAGCTGCTGTCGTGGTCGGTCGCGCTGGGCAGCGGGACCTCCGGCGGCACGCTGGCGCCGCTGTTCACCATCGGCGGCGCGCTGGGCGGGGTGCTCGGACTGTGGCTGGCGCATGCCGCGCCCGGGCTCGGGGTCGATCCGCGGATGGCCGCGCTGGTCTGCATGGCGGCGATGTTCGCCGGCGCCTCGCGGGCGTTCCTGGCCTCGGTGGTGTTCGCCTTCGAGGCGACCCAGCAGACCCACGGCCTGCTGCCGCTGCTGGGCGCGTGCGCCGCGGCCTACCTGGTGTCCGGCCTGATGATGAGGCACACGATCATGACCGAGAAGATCGCCCGCCGCGGCGTGCGCGTGCCTTCCGACTACAGCGCCGACCACCTGGACCAGGTCCCGGTGCGCACCGCCTGCATCCGCGAGGTGGTCAGCCTGCGTGCCGACCAGCTGCTGGGCGAGGTCCGCGCCTGGATGGCGGCCGGTACCCGCGATGCGGCCCACCAGGGCTATCCGGTGGTTGACGGCGCCGGGCTGTTGTGCGGCGTGGTCACCCGGCGCCAACTGGTGGATGCGCGGCACACTGACACGCTGCCGCTGTCGGCGCTGCTGCAGCGACCGCCGCTGGTGGTCGGCGAGGACCATTCGCTGCGCGAGGCCGCCGACCACATGGTCGAGTCCGATGTCGGCCGGCTGGTGGTGGTCGATGAGCGGGATCCGCGCCGGGTGGTGGGGATCATTACCCGCGGCGACCTGCTCGCCGCCCACGCCCGGCGGCTGCGCGCCGCGCGCGAACCGGGCCGGCACTTCCGCCTGCGCGAGCGCGCCGAGCGGCCCGGATGAATGGGGCCCGGGCTGCGCCATGGGCCATGCCCGTGGCGACCCGCGCGATGGCCTGCGCTTCTTCTTTACCCCCGCGCCTGCAACAATGGCCCCGGGGCACCCGCAAGGCGGGCACACTGCGAAAGTGGCGGAATTGGTAGACGCACCAGATTTAGGTTCTGACGCCGAGAGGCGTGGGGGTTCGAGTCCCCCCTTTCGCACCATCCCGGCCGGCCGGAACCCCGCTGGCAGCGGCCGCCGTTATCGGCGAAACTAGCCGGCTCGGGCGGTGGGCCGCCCGATCTCAACCCGCACATCCATACGTGCCGACCGGGGCTGGTCGGTGGCAGGAGTCAACATGCAAGCTTCGATCGAATCCACCGGCAACCTGGAACGCCGCCTGACCTTCACCCTGCCGGAGGAGCGCCTGGAGTCCCATATCGGCGGTCGCCTGCGCGAGATCGCGCGCACCGCGCGGATCAAGGGCTTCCGCCCGGGCAAGGTGCCGGCCAAGGTGATCGAGCAGCGCTTCGGCCCGCAGGTGCGCGCCGAGGCCCTGGACGGCCTGCTGCGCGAGACCTTCGACTCGGCCATCCGCGAGCATGAGCTGCGCCTGGCCGGCAACCCGCGCATCGACCGGGCCGGCGAGGGCGAGTTCGACTTCGTGGCCACCTTCGAGGTGGTGCCGGATTTCGGCGACATCGACGTGGCCAAGCTCAACGTCATCCGCCACGTGGCCGAGGTCACCGACGCCGACATCGACCAGATGATCGAGAACCTGCGCCTGCAGCGCCGCACCTGGCAGCCGGTCGAGCGCGGCGCCAAGGTCGGCGACCTGGTCGCCCTGGAGACCTGGTCGCAGGCCGGCGACGAGCGCCTGCCGGCCGAGGGCGTGGAGCGCGGCTCCAGCGTGCTGGGTTCGGGCGTGATGTATGACCAGATCGAGCAGGGCCTGGAAGGCCTGGCCAAGGGCGGGGAGAAGACCCTGACGGTCGACTTCCCGGCCGACTGGCGCGTGCCGCAGCTGGCCGGCAAGTCCGTCCAGGTGCACCTGAAGGCGGTCGAGGTGTCCGAGCCGGTCCTGCCGGAAGTGAACAAGGAATTCATCAAGAGCTTCGGCGTGAAGAACGGCGAGGTCGAGCAGTTCCGCGCCGACATCCGCTCCAACCTGGAGCGCGAGCTCAAGGGCGCGCTGATGAACCGCCTGCGCCGCGAGGTCGGCGAGCAGCTGATCGCCGCCTACGCGCACGTCGAACTGCCGCCGCGCGTGGTCGAGAACGAGGCCCGCGCCATGCTGATGCAGCAGGTCGAGCAGATGCGCCGCGGCGGGCGCGACCCGGGCCAGCCGCCGGCCGATGCCCACCAGGGCTTCATGGACGCGGCCGCCAAGCGCGTGCTGGTCGGCCTGCTGGTCGGCGAGGTCGCCCGCGCCAACCAGCTGCGCCTGGACCCCAAGCGCGTGAACGAGACCCTGCGCCTGATCGCCTCGACCTACGAAGAGCCCGAGCAGGTCATTGAGATGTACCGCAACGACCCCCAGTTGATGGGTGGGCTGCAGAGCCGTGTGATGGAGGAGCAGGTGATCGACTGGATCGCCGAGCGCGCCCAGCACACCGAACAGGCGCTGTCGTTCCAGGACGCGATCCGCAATTGACCCGGGTGCCGGCGCAGGTCGGTGCCACAACAGGAAGACCGATGAGCATTGAGACCAAAGCCCTGAACCTGGTGCCGATGGTGGTCGAGCAGACCAGCCGCGGCGAGCGCGCCTACGACATCTACTCGCGCCTGTTGAAGGAGCGGCTGATCTTCCTGGTCGGCCCGATCGACGACCACGTCGCCAACGTGGTTATCGCCCAGCTGCTGTTCCTGGAAGCGGAAAATCCCGAAAAGGACATCAGCATCTACATCAACTCGCCGGGCGGCGTGGTCACCGCCGGCATGGCGATCTACGACACCATGCAGTACATCAAGCCGGACGTGAGCACCATCTGCGTCGGCCAGGCGGCCTCGATGGGCGCCCTGCTGCTGGCGGCCGGCGCGGCCGGCAAGCGTTATGCGCTGCCGAACTCGCGGGTGATGATCCACCAGCCCCTGGGCGGCTTCCAGGGCCAGGCCACGGACATCGACATCCATGCCCGCGAGATCCTGACCCTGCGTTCGCGCCTGAACGAGGTGCTGGCCAAGCACACCGGCCAGTCGCTGGAAACCATCGCCCGCGACACCGAGCGCGACAACTTCAAGAGCGCGGTCGACGCCCAGGCCTACGGGCTGGTCGACCAGGTCCTGGAGCGTCGTCCGGACGAGTCGATCCAGCCGGCCTGACCGCCTGTTTGACCGGCCTGGACAGGGAAAACCAAGGCAAAACCTGCGGGGTCGGGGTCGGACTTTCGTCCCCCCGGCCCTGTGCTATTCTCGAATCGAACCCCCGTTCACCGGGTGGGGCAACTGGGTAACAGAAGCATGAGCGAAGACCGCCAGGGTCGTGCCGGTTCCGGCGACAGCACCAAGATTCTCTACTGCTCGTTCTGCGGCAAGAGCCAGCATGAGGTCCGCAAGCTGATCGCGGGCCCGAGCGTGTTCATCTGCGACGAGTGCGTGGAGCTGTGCAACGACATCATCCGCGAGGAACTCGAGGAGAAGGCGCAGTCGGCCCGTTCCAGCCTGCCCAAGCCCCGCGAGATCCTAGAGGTCCTCGACCAGTACGTGATCGGCCAGAACCGGGCCAAGCGCACCCTGGCCGTGGCCGTGTACAACCACTACAAGCGCATCGAGAGCCGGCAGAAGAACGACGACGTCGAACTGGCGAAGTCGAACATCCTGCTGGTCGGTCCGACCGGCTCGGGCAAGACGCTGCTGGCCGAGACGCTGGCGCGCCTGCTCAACGTGCCGTTCACGATCGCCGACGCGACCACGCTGACCGAAGCCGGCTATGTCGGCGAGGACGTGGAAAACATCATCCAGAAGCTGCTGCAGAAGTGCGACTACGACGTCGAGAAGGCGCAGCAGGGCATCGTCTACATCGATGAGATCGACAAGATCTCGCGCAAGAGCGAGAACCCGTCGATCACCCGCGACGTGTCCGGCGAAGGCGTGCAGCAGGCGCTGCTGAAGCTGATCGAGGGCACCGTGGCCTCGGTGCCGCCGCAGGGCGGCCGCAAGCATCCGCAGCAGGAATTCCTGCAGGTCGACACCAAGAACATCCTGTTCATCTGCGGCGGCGCGTTCGCCGGCCTGGACAAGGTGATCCAGCAGCGTTCCAACGACGCCGGCGGCATCGGTTTCGGCGCCAAGGTGAAGAGCTCCGAGCGCAAGCAGGAAGTCGGCAAGATCCTGGCCGAGGTCGAGCCGGAGGACCTGATCAAGTTCGGCCTGATCCCCGAGTTCGTCGGCCGCCTGCCGGTGGTCGCCACCCTCGAGGAACTGGACGAGCCGGCGCTGATCAAGATCCTGACCGAGCCCAAGAACGCCATCACCAAGCAGTTCAAGAAGCTGTTCGACATGGAAGGCGTGGAGCTGGAGTTCCGTCCCGACGCGCTGTCGGCGATCGCCAAGAAGGCGCTCAAGCGCAAGACCGGGGCCCGCGGCCTGCGCACGATCGTCGAGTCGGTCCTGCTGGACACCATGTACGAGCTGCCTTCGCAGGAGAACGTCAGCAAGGTGGTGGTCGACGAGTCGGTCATCGAGCACAAGTCCGAGCCGTACCTGATCTACCAGAATCCGCCGGCGCCGGCCAAGGCCGCCTCGGGCGACTGAGCGCCCCGCCGCCCCTTCCCAAGCGCTTGATCGGGAAGGGAATTTCGGATTCCACTTGCAAGCCCTCGCCAATGGCCCCATAACGGGGCCATTGGCTTTTTTTGCCTCCTGAAACCCGCTTTCCCCGTGGAGCCCCCAATGGCCCAGACGCCCTCCGAAGTCCTTGAACTGCCCGTCCTGCCGCTGCGCGACGTGGTGGTTTTCCCGCACATGGTCATCCCCCTGTTCGTCGGCCGCGACAAGTCCATGCGCGCGCTGGAGCAGGCGATGGAGGCCGACAAGCGGATCCTCCTGGTCGCCCAGAAATCGGCCGAAACCGACGACCCGATCGCCGCCGACCTGTATCCGGTCGGTACCCTGGCCCAGGTCCTGCAGCTGCTGAAGCTCCCCGACGGCACCATCAAGGTGCTGGTCGAGGGCCTGTCGCGCGTCACCGTCGACAAGGTCGGCGAGCGTGACGGCGCGCTGCATGGCCGTGGCGTGGAGATCGAGTCCAGCGACGGCCGCGAGGAGCGCGAGATCGAAGCCGTCGCGCGCTCGCTGATGTCGCTGTTCGAGCAGTACGTCAAGACCAACCGCAAGCTGCCGCCGGAGCTGCTGCAGACCCTCAGCGGCATCGAGGAGCCCGGTCGCCTGGCCGACACCATCGCCGCGCACATCGGCGTGCGCCTGGCCGACAAGCAGCGCCTGCTGGAGTCCAGCGAGATCGGCGAGCGGCTGGAGATGCTGGTCGGCCTGGTCGACGGCGAGATCGACGTGCAGCAGCTGGAAAAGCGCATCCGCGGCCGCGTGAAGTCGCAGATGGAGAAGAGCCAGCGCGAGTACTACCTCAACGAGCAGATGAAGGCCATCCAGAAGGAACTGGGCGACCTGGACGACGCGCCGGGCGAGCTGGAAGAGCTTGCGCGCAAGGTCGCCGAGGCCGGCATGCCCAAGGCCGTGGAGGCCAAGGCCAAGTCCGAGCTCAACAAGCTCAAGCAGATGTCGCCGATGTCGGCCGAGGCGGCCGTCGTGCGCAATTACCTCGACTGGCTGCTCGGCGTGCCGTGGAAGAAGCGCAGCAAGGTGCGCAAGGACCTCAAGGTCGCCCAGGACACGCTCGACGCCGACCATTACGGCCTGGAGAAGGTCAAGGACCGCATCCTCGAATACCTCGCGGTGCAGTCGCGGGTCAAGCAGATGAAGGGCCCGATCCTGTGCCTGGTCGGCCCGCCCGGCGTGGGCAAGACCTCGCTCGGCCAGTCGATCGCCAAGGCGACCAACCGCAAGTTCGTGCGCATGAGCCTGGGTGGCGTGCGCGACGAGGCCGAGATCCGCGGCCATCGCCGCACCTACGTCGGTTCGATGCCGGGCCGCATCGTGCAGAACCTCAACAAGGTCGGCAGCAAGAACCCGCTGTTCGTGCTCGACGAGATCGACAAGATGTCGATGGACTTCCGCGGCGATCCCTCATCGGCGCTGCTGGAAGTGCTCGATCCCGAGCAGAACAACGCATTCAACGACCACTACCTGGAAGTGGACCTGGACCTGTCGGAAGTGATGTTCGTGGCGACCTCCAACTCGCTCAACATCCCCGGCCCGCTCCTGGACCGCATGGAGGTCATCCGCATCCCCGGCTACACCGAGGATGAGAAGCTCAACATCGCCATGCGCTACCTGGTGCCCAAGCAGACCAAGGCCAATGGCCTGGCGCCGGAGGAACTGGCGATCGAGGAAGACGCCATCCGCGACATCGTGCGCTACTACACGCGCGAGTCGGGCGTGCGCAACCTCGAGCGCGAGATCGCCAAGATCTGCCGCAAGGTGGTCAAGGAGATCGCGCTGGCCGGCCCGCAGCCGGTGGCCAAGAAGGCCGCCAAGAAGGCCGTGCGCAAGGCCAAGGCGCTGGTGGTGGTGTCGTCGAAGAACCTCGACCGGTACCTGGGCGTGCGTCGCTTCGATTTCGGCCGCGCCGAGGAAGCCAACGAGATCGGCCTGGTCACCGGCCTGGCCTGGACCGAGGTCGGCGGCGACCTGCTGCAGATCGAATCGACCCTGGTGCCGGGCAAGGGCCAGCTGATCCTGACCGGCCAGCTCGGCAACGTGATGAAGGAGTCCGCGTCGGCGGCGCTGTCGGTGGTGCGCGCGCGTGCGCAGGCGCTGGGCATCGACGTCGATTTCCTGCAGAAGCATGACGTCCACCTGCACGTGCCCGATGGTGCCACGCCCAAGGACGGCCCCAGCGCCGGTGCGGCGATGGTGACCTCGCTGGTGTCGATGCTGACCAAGGTGCCGGTGCGCGCCGATGTCGCCATGACCGGCGAGATCACCCTGCGCGGCCGCGTCTCGGCGATCGGCGGTCTGAAGGAGAAGCTGCTGGCGGCGCTGCGCGGCGGTATCCGCACCGTGCTGATCCCCGAAGAGAACCGCAAGGACCTGGCGGACATTCCGGCCAACGTCACCCGCGACCTGGAGATCATTCCGGTGAAGTGGATCGACGAGGTGCTGGACCTGGCGCTGGAGACGCCGCTGCGGCCGCAGGCCAAGGCGCGTGGTCGCGGCAAGGAGGGCGGCCGGGTGGCGTCGGTCCGCGGCAAGTCCAAGCCTTCCGGCAATGCCCGGGTCAAGCACTGAGGACGCGCGCGGCAAACTCGAAAATGGCTGAAAACCCGCGTCGTTATTGGGTTTTTGGTTGCGTGGGTAGGGGCTCGCTGGTATAAAAGCACGACTCGCGCAGCCCCTTCGGGTGGGCTTTGCGATACGAAATGTGGTCGCGGCCGCCACCGGTGGTCGCGAATTCGATTCCGCGGTGAGACCGCAAAAGGAGTTCCAAGTAATGAATAAAACCGAATTGATCGATGGCGTTGCCGCTGCTGCTGACATCTCCAAGGCTGAAGCCGGTCGCGCCGTCGACGCGGTGGTCAGCGAGATCACCAAGGCCCTGAAGAAGGGCGACTCCGTGACCCTGGTCGGTTTCGGTACGTTCCAGGTCCGCGCGCGCGCCGAGCGCACCGGCCGCAACCCGAAGACCGGCGACACCATCAAGATCGCTGCTTCGAAAAATCCTTCCTTCAAGGCTGGTAAAGCGCTTAAGGATGCCGTAAACTAATCGACTCGCTGGGGTGCTTAGCTCAGCGGTAGAGCGTCTCCCTTACAAGGAGAGGGTCGGGGGTTCGAAACCCTCAGCACCCACCAAAGCACCACTGCAGAAGTTTTGATGTGCGGAGCGGTAGTTCAGCTGGTTAGAATGCTGGCCTGTCACGCCGGAGGTCGCGGGTTCGAGTCCCGTCCGCTCCGCCAGTTACATCAAAGCCCCTGAGAAGTCGGGGGCTTTGCTTTCTCCGGATCCGTCCGGAGGAGGCACCCGGTTTGAAGAACGCGGAGCGGTAGTTCAGCTGGTTAGAATGCTGGCCTGTCACGCCGGAGGTCGCGGGTTCGAGTCCCGTCCGCTCCGCCATTCATCCGAGCCCCCTGCGAAAGCAGGGGGCTTTTTTTTGCCCCGCGCCCGGCGCAGGCCTCGGGCCGGGCGGCGCGACAGGCGCCAGCCCGGCGGCGCTTGGGAGCAGGGCGGTGAAGCGGGTACACTGACCGGCTTCGCCCCTGGCCCTGATTGCACCGATGCTGCAGAAACTCCGCGACAAGACCTCCGGCTGGATCGTCACCCTGATCATGGGGCTGCTGATGATCCCGTTCCTGTTCGTCATCGACAGCAGCTACCTCGGTGGCATGGGCGCCAACGACGTCGCGCGCGTGCAGGCGCCGCCGAAGTACTGGACCTCCGCGCCGTCGTGGTGGCCGGTCTCGATGCTGTGGCAGCACCGCGAGATCAGCACCACCCAGTTCCGCGAGCGCTTCGAACAGGTGCGCATGCAGCAGCGCCAGCAAAAGGGCGATGATTTCGACGCCCAGCGCTTCGAGTCGACCGAGAACAAGCTGGCCGCGCTCGACCAGCTGATAAACGAGGAAGTCGTGCGCCTGGCCTCCGAACGCGCCGGCGTCGTCGTCAGCGACGAGGCGGTGCGCAACACCATCGCCAGCATCCCGGGCTTCCAGAACGACGGCAAGTTCGACCCGACGCTGTACCGCGAGGCGCTGGCGCGCGGCCTGCCGCCGCGCACGCCGGCGCAGTTCGAGCAGCTGGTGCGCGACAGCCTGCAGCAGTCGCTGATCCCCTCGGCGATCGCCACTTCCGCGTTCGCCGGCAAGAACGAGTTCGAGCGTGCGATCCGCCTGATGGGCGAGACCCGCAACGTCACCCTGGGCGTGCTGCCGCAGCAGGAACTGGATGCCGCACCGGTCAGCGATGCGCAGATCCAGGCCTGGTACAAGGCGCACCCGGCCGACTTCCGCCAGCCGGAGATGGTGTCGATCGAGTTCGTCGAACTCAACGCCGCCAACCTGCCGGCCGCCCAGCCGGTCGACGAGGCCGCGCTGCGCAAGCGCTATGAAGAAGAGAAGTCGCGCTTCGTCAACGCCGAGCAGCGCCTGGCCTCGCACATCCTGATCGCTGCCGGCAACGACCCGGCCGCGCAGAAGGCCGCCGAGGCCAAGGCCACCAGGCTGGCCGCCGAAGCGCGCCAGCCGGGCGCCGATTTCGCCGCGCTGGCCAAGGCCAATTCCGATGACCCCGGTTCCAAGGACGCCGGTGGCGACCTGGGCTGGGTCGAGAAGGGCGTGATGGTCAAGCCGTTCGAGGACGCGCTGTTTGCCGCCAAGGCCGGCGAGATCGTCGGTCCGGTCAAGACCGAGTTCGGCTACCACGTCATCCTGGTGCGCGAGGCCAAGGGGGGCGAAGGCAAGTCTTTCGAGGAAGTGCGCGACCAGCTTGCCGCCGAGCAGCTCAAGGGCGATGCCGACAAGGCCTTCGCCGACAAGAGCGGCCGGCTGGTCGACCTGGTGATGAAGAACCCGACCGAACTGGCCGGCGCCGCGAAGGAAATGGGCCTGCCGGTGCAGACCCTGGGTCCGTTCTCGCGCGCCGACGCCAGCGGCATCGCCGCCAACCCGGCGGTGCAGCGCGTGGTGTTCTCCGAGGCCGCCATCCAGGACGGCACGGTCAGCGACCCGATCGAGCTGGCGCCCAACCACAGCGTGCTGGTGCGCGTCACCGAGCACAGCGCCGAGCAGACCCTGCCGCTGGAGAAGGTGCGCGAGCGCGTGATCGCCGCCATCCACGCCGACCGCACCAACCAGGCCGCGGCCAAGCAGGCCGAGGCGCTGGTCGAGCGCCTGCGCAAGGGCGAGACGCTGGAGGCGGTCGCGGCCGGTGCGCAGCTGCAGGTCAGCCCGCTGCCGACCCTGCAGCGCGGCATGGCGATGCCGAGCGCGGCCGCCAACCGTGCCTTCTTCGCCGCGCCGGTGCCGGCCGAAGGCAAGCCTTCGGTGGGCAGCGTCGAACTGGGCACCGGCCGCTATGCCGTGTTCGTGGTCGACAAGGTAACCCCGGGCGACCTGGCCCAGCTGCCGCCGGGCCAGGCCGAGAGCCTGCGCGCACAGCTGGCCGGCATGCAGGGCGACGCCGCCCAGCGCGCCTGGATCGATGGCCTGCGCAAGCAGTTCAAGGTCACGATCCGCGAAGAACAGCTTTAAGGCGAACAGTGGTTCCACGACAAGGCCCGCAATGCGGGCCTTTGTCGTTCTGGCGCACCCCGCTGCGCGGGCAGTCGCTGCGCGCCGCAGCCATGGCCGGCCAATGCCCATGCCTGTCGGGTCGATACATCCGACAAAGCCCCAAAGCGGGCGCCCCGCTTCCCGCAGGGGAGGCAACGGCGCGCGGGCTCTCGCTGGCATTACAGGCAATGAGGCAAAAAAAAGCCCGGCATGCGCCGGGCTCTTCGCGGACGGGGTGCCGGCCTCAGCCGACGTCGTCCAGGCCGGTCATGCCGAGGATGTTGTAGCCGGCATCGACGTAGGTGACCTCGCCGGTGACGCCGGCAGCCAGGTCCGAACACAGGAAGGCGCCGACATTGCCGACGTCCTCGATCGTCACCGTACGGCGCAGCGGGGCGTACTGCTCCACGTGGCCGAGGATCTTGCGGAAGCTGCCTATGCCCGAGGCGGCCAGGGTCTTGATCGGGCCGGCGGAAATGGCATTGACGCGGATGCCCTCGGCGCCCAGGTTCAGGGCCAGGTAGCGCACGGTCGCTTCCAGGCTGGCCTTGGCCACGCCCATCACGTTGTAGTTCGGCAGCGCGCGTTCGGCGCCCAGGTAGCTCAGGGTCAGCACCGAGCTCTGGTGGCCGGTCAGCAGCGGGCGCGCGGCCTTGGTCAGCGCGGCCAGCGAGTAGGCCGAGATGTCCTGGGCGATGCGGAAGCCTTCGCGGTCCAGGCCGTCGAGGAAGCCGCCGGCGAGCGCTTCGCGCGGGGCGAAGGCGATGGCGTGGACGAGGATGTCCAGGCGGTCCCAGCGCTTGCCGAGCTCGTCGAAGCAGGCCTGGATCTGCGCGTCATCGGCGACGTCCAGCGGCAGCACGATGTCGCTGCCGAACTGCTCGGCGGCCTTCTCCACGCGCGACTTCAGCTTTTCGTTCTGGTAGGTGAAGGCCAGCTCCGCGCCTTCGCGGTGCATCGCCTCGGCAATGCCGCTGGCAATGGAACGTTCGCTGGCGATGCCGGTGATGAGGGCGCGTTTGCCTTGCAGGAAACCCATTTCGTTCTCGCAGTGTTGACTGATCGCCGTAGTGTGCCACGAACGGCGGTATTTCCGTACGGTTGCAGGCGTATCCGGATGGGCTGGCGGGCGCGCCTCGCCCGCCGTTGCTCAGGGCTTGGCGTCGAAAGCCAGGACCATGCCCGGTTTGAGGACCGCGCCCTTCTTCAGGCCATTGCGGGTCAGCAGGGCGTTGACCGGGATGCCGTAGCGCTTGGCGATGGTCCAGGCCGATTCGCCGCTGCGCACCGTATGCGTGCGGGCGCTGGCGCTGCGCTTGCCGGCGGTCTTGCCGCGCGGGGTAGCCAGCGGCGCGTCCTCGTCGGGCTCGGCGATCGTGGCGGCCACCAGTGTCGGCAGCGGTTCGGCCGCAGCGCTGGCGGCCACATCGGGATCCAGCGCCGGGGCCAGCAGCTGCCGCTGGGTGCCGCTGGCCTTGGCCAGGGCCGGATTCAGGCGTCCGATCATGGCCGGCTCGAGTTCGCGGCGCTGCGCCCACTGGGCGAGCGAGGCGCCCGCCGGCAGCAGGTGCTCGGTCAGCACCGGCACCGGGCGGTCGAGCGAGACCAGCAGGCCGTCCTCGGCCTGGGCCTTGTCGAGCACGCAGGCCAGCGCGTGCAGCTTCTCCACGTAGGCGTGGGTGACCGGCGACAGGCCGGGCAGGGCGTCCGGACGCGCGTTCTGCGCGTTCATGCCGGCCCGGCGCAGCGATTGCAGCACGCGGTACTCGCCGGCGTTGTAGGCCATGGTGGTCAGGCGCCAGTCGCCGCCGAACATGCCGTACAGGGTCTTGAGGTATCGCACCGCCGCGGCAGTGGAATCCACCGCCGACAGTCGCCCGTCGTAGGCCTTGCCGACCGGCACCTGGTGGTTGCGGGCGGTGGTGGCGACGAACTGCCACAGACCGGCCGGACCGCCGCCGTTGCGGGCGCTGGGGTGGTACCCGCTCTCTATGAACGGGATCAGGGCAAATTCGGTCGGCAGGCCGGCTTCGCGCAGTTCGTCGACCACGTAGCCGAACAGCGGCAGGACATCGTCGTCCTGGTTGGCCATGCGCTCGGCGGCGTGGGAGAAGTGCTGTTCCCAGCGTGGGCTGCTCTGGGCGGCGTCGCAGCCACTGTCGGCACGGCCGGCGAGGAAGTTGCCGAAGATCTCGCGGCCGTTGCGCACGGTCGGGTCGGCGACGACGACGGGCGCCTGGGGCGCCGTGACCATGGGCGGGACGGCGGCCGGAAGATCGGCGGCGGTCGCCTCGACCGGGGCGACGGGCGGCGGTGGCGGTGCGGCGGCGGCATGCCGGGTGTTCCTGGCGGCGAGGCTGCCCAACGGGCACAGCGACGCGGCAATCAGGCCGGCCAGCAGGACGCGCTTCATGCGCGGAAATCGTCCTTCCAGCGCCTCAGGCCGGCAAAGACCTGTACCTCGTCCGTGGCAGGGCTGCCCTGGTGGGCTTCCACGGCGGTGCGGATGGCGGCCTGCGCGGTGCGCAGGAACGGGTTGGTGGCGAGCTCGGTGCTCAGCGACGTTGGCAGGGTGGGACGTGCGGCTTGCCGCATGGCCATGGCCTCCTGTTGGCGGCGCTGCAGGGCAGCGTTGGCGGGGTCGACATGCAGCGCGAACGCTGCGTTGGCGAGGGTGTATTCGTGGCCGCAGCAGACCAGGGGGTCTCCCGTCAGGGAGGCCAGGCGGCGCAACGAACCCAGCATCTGGGACGGGGTACCTTCGAACATCCGGCCACAGCCCAGGCTGAACAAGGTGTCTCCCGGAAAAACGTAGCCCCCGCCGAAATAGGCCACGTGGCTCAGCGTATGGCCGGGCACGGCGAGGACTTCGAAGGGGATTTCCAGCAGTGCGAAGCGCTCGCCATCGCCCACCCGGCGGGTCGCGAAGGGGATCCGAGGCTCCTCCGGGGCGATGACCTCCAGGTCCGGCCAGCGCTCGCGCAGGCCCGCCACGCCGCCGATATGGTCGTTGTGGTGGTGGGTGAGCAGGATCGCCGCCGGCGCCCAGCCTTCGGCCGCAGAGGCTGCCAGCACGGGCCCGGCCTGCCCGGGATCGACCACGATCGCGCGCCCATCCTCGGCGACCAGCGCCCAGATGTAATTGTCCTCGAATGCGGGCAGGGCACTCAGTCGCATAGAATTGGACCATGCCTTTCGCCCCGATCCCCCGTCAAGCCGGCGTCTCATCCTGGTTTGATACACGGGCGGGGCAAGCCCTGCTCGCCTCCGAGTACACCGGCATCCTGAACGGCGTGCGCGGGCGACCGGCCCAGCCGTGGCTGTGGATCGGCCCGCCGACTCCCGACCAGCCCGACCTGCCGGCCCGCGGGATCCAGCTCATCCCGGGGCGGGACGGTCGTTTTCACGGCGACCTGGACTGCCGCCTGCCGTGGCCGCTGGTGGCCGAGAGCGTGCAGTCGATCGTCCTGCAGCACGTGCCGACCCGTGGCGCCGAGGCGCTGCTGGCCGAATGCGAGCGCATCCTCATGCCGGGCGGCCGGCTGTGGCTGTATGCGCTCAACCCGTTCAGCCCGTATCGTCTGCGCTGGCGCCGGCATGGGCTGCGCCCGCTGCAGCCGCTGCGCTGGCGGGCGCTGGTGCAGGCCTCGGGGCTGCGCTGCCTGGGCCAGTCCGGTTATCTGGGGCCAGTGTGGCGGATCGAGGCCGATGGGCGCACCGAGGTCGCCGGCTCGGCGCCGTGGCGGGCGATCTGCGTCACCGAAGCGGAAAAACGGGTGGTGGCACCGGTCGGTCCGGTGCCGGCCTGGCGTCATCGCCCGGTCGCCACCATCTAGCCATCTCAGACTGGGAATGCATGAAGTCCATTGAAATCCATACCGACGGCTCCTGCCTCGGCAACCCCGGCCCGGGCGGCTGGGCGGCACTGCTGCGCTACAACGGACGCGAGAAGCCGTTGTCCGGCGGCGAGCCGGTGACGACCAACAACCGCATGGAGCTGATGGCCGCGATCATGGCGCTGGAGGCGCTGACCGAGCCGTGCGCGATCGTGCTGCACACCGACTCGCAGTATGTGCGCCAGGGCATCACCGAATGGATGCCGGGCTGGCTGCGCCGGCACTGGAAGACCGCCGGCGGCGACCCGGTCAAGAACCGCGACCTGTGGGAGCGCCTGCACCAGGCGACCGTCCGCCACACGATCGACTGGCGCTGGGTGAAGGGCCACAACGGCGATCCGGACAACGAGCGCGTCGACCAGCTCGCCCGCCAGCAGGCCGTGGCCCAGCGCCATGCCACCCCGGCAAACTGAGGACCGCATGCGCCAGATCATTCTCGATACCGAAACCACCGGCCTGGAATGGCGGAAGGGCAACCGCATCGTCGAACTCGGTGCGGTGGAACTGCTCGAGCGGCGGCCCAGCGGCAACGACTTCCACCGTTACCTCAAGCCGGATTGCGACTTCGAGCCCGGCGCCCAGGAAGTCACCGGCCTGACCCTGGAATTCCTTGCCGACAAGCCCGCCTTCGAGGAGGTCGTGGACGAGTTCCTGGCCTACATCGACGGCGCCGAGCTGATCATCCACAACGCCGCCTTCGACCTGGGCTTCCTCGACGCCGAGCTGGCGCGGCTGGGCGAGCACTACGGGCGCATCACCGACCGCTGCACCGTGGTCGACACCCTGGCGATGGCGCGCGAGCGCTACCCGGGCCAGCGCAACTCGCTGGACGCGCTGTGCAAGCGGCTGGGCGTGGACAACTCGCACCGCCAGCTGCATGGCGCGCTGCTCGACGCGCAGATCCTCGGCGAGGTCTACATCGCGCTGACCTCCGGGCAGGAGGAGATCGGTTTCGGCCCGGCCGAGGGCGAGGCCGCCGGTGCGCTGGGCGTGGTCGAATTCAGCGCCGTCGTGCTGCTGCCGCGGCCGCGCGTGGTCGCCACCGCCTCGGAGCTGGAGGCGCACGAGGCGCGGCTGGCGAAGCTGCGCAAGAAGGCCGGGCGCGCGCTGTGGGATGCGCCGGCGGAAATCGAGGCGCCGGTCGCGGTGTGAGCCGCTGCCGACGCGGCCGCGCGCCGCGTCGGCTCAGTGGCAGCGGACCAGGATCGCGGTGATGTTGTCCGAGCCGCCGCCATCCAGCGCCGCGGCGACCAGCGAGTCCACGCATTCCTGCGCGCTGCAGTCCTGGTGGGCCAGTGTGTCGGCGATGCCGGCGTCGTCCACTTCCTCGGTCAGGCCGTCGCTGCACAGCAGCAGCTGCATGCCCGGGCGCAGCTCGCCGGTCATCGTCGCCACGTTCAGGTGCATCGGGTCGGTCACGCCCAGGGCCTGGGTGACGACGTTGCGGTGCGGATGCGCGCGGGCCTGCTCCGAGGTCAGGCTGCCCTGGGCGACCAGTTCCTGCACGTAGCTGTGGTCCTGGCTGAGCTGGGCCAGGCGGCCTTCGCGCCACAGGTAGGCGCGGCTGTCGCCGACCCAGGCGACCTCGAAGCGGTTGCCGGTGACGCGGGCGGCAACCACGGTCGTCCCCATCGGCAGGGTGTCGTTGCGCCGGCGCGAGGTGCGGATGATCTCCTCGTCGGCGACCCGGATCGCCTGCGCCAGCGGCGTGCCCGAACGCACCTCGCGCACGATGGTCTCGCGGGCCAGTGCGCTGGCCAGTTCGCCGCAGGCGTGGCCACCCATGCCATCGGCCACCAGCCAGAGCCCCAGCTCGCTGTCGCCGTAATAGGTGTCTTCGTTCAGTTCGCGGCGCAGACCCACGTGGGTCAGGTGTCCGAATTCGAGCATGGGTGCGGTGTTGCAGGTCGTCACTGCGAGATTGAACGCCATCATCGCGGTCGGGAGGACATCCGGCAACCGCGCCAGGCCCGCGCTGCGGGAGGGGGCTGGCGGGCGGGTGCGGAGGGAGGCAGGGAAATCGTGCCGATGCCTTGTCCGCACGCGCAATGACCCGTATCATGCACGGCCCCGGTACGCCGGGGACCACCCGGGAAGGTGGCAGAGCGGTTGAATGTACCTGACTCGAAATCAGGCAGGCGTTTATAGCGCCTCGGGGGTTCGAATCCCCCCCTTCCCGCCAGTTTCGACAGAGCCCCCGCAAGGGGGCTTTGTTTTGCCCGCAGCCGTGCCGTCCACCACCGGGGCGCTAGACTGCGGGTCTTTCCTGTTCAATCCGGTAGCCGCCATGTCCGAAATCCTCGTGCCCGTCTCCTTCGGTGAACTGCTCGACAAGATCGCCATCCTGCAGATCAAGTCCGAACGCATGAGCGACGAAGCCAAGCTGGTCAACGTGCGCAACGAACTGACCGCGCTGGAGAAGACCTGGATGGCGCATCCGGCCGCCGGCCACGACATCGCCCGCCTGCGCGCCGACCTGAAGGCGGTCAACGAGCGGCTGTGGGTGATCGAGGACGACATCCGCCTGAAGGAAAAGGCCCAGGCCTTCGATGAAGAGTTCATCCGCCTGGCCCGCAGCGTCTACTTCGAGAACGACGAGCGCGCGCGGATCAAGAAGGACATCAACCTGGCGCTGGGCTCCAGCTACGTCGAAGAGAAGTCCTACGAGGATTACAGGGCGAAATAAGCGGCGGCGTATCCTGCTGCGAGGGCGTGCCCGTGCGGCTTGCTGTGCAAACCGCGGTTGCCCCTCGGTGTGATTTGGTTTTGTGGGAGGGGCTTCAGCCCCGACGGCCGCCCTCAGCGGCCGTAGTCCGCCCGGTAGCGCTCGAACGCGGCGATGGCATCGTCCACGGTCACCAGCGACATCACGTCGTCGAATTCGATCTTGGTGCCCCAGGCCAGCGTGCTGGCCGGCTTGCCGAGGAACCTGCGCGCGGCATCGTCGTAGCGGTCCACGCAGTAGCGGCGATCCGAGTAGGGGCCGCTGCGGTGCGGATTGCTCGCCGCGTGCAGGCCCAGCACCTTGGTGCCCATGGCGTTGCCGATGTGCATCGGGCCGGAATCCGGCGTGACCAGCAGGTCGGCCCGGGCCAGCAGCGCGGGCAGCTGCTTGAGCGTGTCCTTGCCGACCAGGTCCAGCGCCGGGGCTTCCAGGCCGGCCTGGATGGCGTCGGCGGTTTCGCGTTCGAGCGTGCTGCGGCCGCCGCACAGGACCACGCGCCAGCCCTGGCGCGCGGCATGGTTGGCCAGTGCGGCGTGGCGGTCCGGGTACCAGTTGCGGCGCACGTGGCTGGAGCAGGGCGAGATCATCAGTACCGGCCGGCCGTCCCCGGGCCATTGCGCTGCCGCCCATTCCCACGCCTCCGGCGGCACCGGCAGGTCCCAGCGGACTTCCTCCTGGCGCAGGCCCAGCGGCTCGCAGAAGCTGCCGATGGCGTCGAGCACGTGGATGCCCGGGCGGTCCGGAATGCGCTCGTTGACGAACAGGCCATGCAGGTCCTTGGAGCGGCGGCGGTCATAGCCGATCCGGCGCCGCGCGCCGATGAAGGCCGACAGCACGTTGGCACGGAAGGCCACCTGCATCTGCAGCAGGGCGTCGAAACGCCCCTGCGCGGAAAGTTCGCGGCCGAGCGCGCGCATGCCGGCCAGGCCGCTGCGCTTGTCGTACACATGGAAGCTGACGCCGTCCAGGCCTTCGAGCAGCTTGCGGCCGCCCGGGTCGATCACCCAGTGCAGGTCCGCGCCGGGCCAGGCGCGCTGCAGCGTCCGCACCAGCGGGACCACGTGGGTGACGTCGCCCAGCGCCGACAGGCGCAGCAGACACAGGGTAGGGGACGCTGGCGCCATGGTGTTGTTAGACTCGATGGAATGGTTGCCTTCGACGCCACTGAAGCGCTGACGCCGTACCGCGAGGGCCGCGGCTACGGCGCCATTCTGTTCGACCGCCAGCGGCTGCGGCAAGCCGACGCGACGCTGTTTTCGCCCGCGCGCTGGGGCGAGAAGGCACGCCCGGTCGGCGAGGGCGGGCGTGGCGGCGCCTGGTTCGTCGATGCGCCGTTCGGGCACTGCGTGCTGCGGCAGTACCTGCGCGGTGGCATGGCCGCCCGGCTCAGCCGCGAGAGCTACCTGTGGCAGGGTGCCAACCGCACCCGCAGTTTCGCCGAGTTCCGCCTGATGCGCGCGCTCATCGCCCGCAAGCTGCCGGTGCCGCGACCGCTGGCCGCCTGCTACCTGCGCGAAGGCCTGCGCTACCGCGCCGCGATCCTGATGGAGCGCCTGGAAGGCGTGCGCTCGCTTGCCGAGCGCGCCCTGGTCGCCGAGCGCGGCGCGCCCTGGGAAGAAGCTGGCCGGCTGATCGCCCGCTTCCACCGCGCCGGCCTGGACCACGCCGACCTCAACGCCCACAACATCCTGTTCGACGGCAACGGCCATGGCTGGCTGATCGACTTCGATCGCGGCGTGCTGCGCATCCCGGCCACCGGCTGGCGCGAGCGCAACCTGGCGCGGCTGCAGCGCTCGCTGGTCAAGCTGCGCGGCGAACGCAGCCGCGAGGAAGTGGACAAGGACTTCGCGCGCCTGCGCCGCGCCTACGACCTCGCCTGGGACCGGGGGTACTGACGTGGGCTGGGCCTTGCGCTTCCAGGGGGTGGGCAATGCCTCGGCGGTCGAGCTCGGTTCGCCGATGGCCACGATCGAGCGCGACGGCCGGCCCTGGCTGGCGATCGACTGCGGCGGCGAGGGGCTGAGCGCCTACCAGGCACACTACGGCGCGATGCCCGAGGCATTGTTCGTGACCCACGTGCACCTGGACCACGTCGGCGGCTTCGAGCGCCTGTTCGTGGACAACTATTTCTCCAGCCGGCGTGGTCGCACCCGCCTGTACGTGCCGGCGCCGGTGGTGCCGCTGCTGCACCGGCGCGTGGCTGATTACCCGAACGTGCTGGCCGAGGGCGGGGCGAATTTCTGGGACGCGTTCCAGCTGGTGCCGGTGGGCGAGGCGTTCTGGCACGACGGTATGCGCCTGGAGGTCTTTCCGGTCCGCCACCACTGGCCGGAAACCGCCTACGGCCTGCGCCTGAAGGGGGCGCTGGTGTGGACCGGCGACACCCGGCCGATCCCGGAAATGCTGGCCCGCTATGCCGACCGCGACGAACTCATCGCGCATGACTGCGGCCTTCACGGGAATCCGTCGCATACTGGCGTGGATGACCTGGAGCGGGAGTACGAGGTGGCGCTGCGCCAGCGGATGATGCTTTACCACTACGCCAGCGAAGCCGACGCGCAGGCGCTGCGCGCGCGCGGCCATCGGGTCGCGCGGCCCGGCGAGCACGTGGTGCTGGCCGAGCCCGCCGCGGAGCGACGGCAGCCGGCATGAACGCCCGCGTGCTGCCGCTGGACGCATTGGCACCGGCGGTGCTCGACCGGCGCCAGCGGCCGTTGCGCGACCTGCGCCTGTCGCTGATCGACGCCTGCAATTTCCGTTGCGGTTACTGCATGCCCGCCGACCGCGTCGCCGACGACCACGGCCTGGACGCGGCGAGCCGGCTGGATTTCGACCAGATCGAGGCGCTGGTGCGTGGCTTCGCCCGCAACGGCGTCAGCAAGCTGCGCCTGACCGGCGGCGAGCCACTGCTGCGACGCGGCCTGCCCGACCTGGTGGCGCGGCTGGCAGCGATCCCCGGCATCGACGACCTGGCCATGACCACCAACGGCGCCCTGCTGGCCCGCCACGCCGTGGCCCTGCGCGAGGCTGGCCTGCGGCGGGTCACGGTAAGCCTGGATGCGCTGGAGCCGGCGCTGTTTTCCCGCTTGTCGGGCGGGCGTGGCAGGATCGAGGACGTGCTCGCCGGCATCGATGCCGCCGCCGCCGCCGGCCTGCCAGTCAAGCTCAACTGCGTGATCCAGCGCGGCGTCAACGAAGACCAGGCGCTGCCGCTGGTCGCGCATTTCCGCGGCAGCGGTCAGGTGCTGCGCTTCATCGAGTACATGGACGTGGGCACCTGCAACGGCTGGCGTGCCGGCGATGTGGTGCCGTCGGCGGAGCTGCGCGACCACATCCATGCGCGCTGGCCGCTGCGGTCGCTCGATGCGCGCTACCGCGGCGAGGTCGCCAGCCGCTACGGGTTCGTCGATGGCCAGGGCGAGATCGGCTTCGTCAGCTCGGTGAGCACGCCGTTCTGCGGCGACTGCCATCGCGCGCGGGTGTCCTCCGACGGCCAGCTGTATACCTGCCTGTTCGCCGAGCGCGGGCACGACCTCAAGCCGGCGCTGGCCGGTGGCGAGGATGCCGTTGCCGCGACGGTGGCGCGGATCTGGGGGGAACGCGCGGATCGCTACAGCGAGCTGCGCGAGCAGGCCGGCAGCAGTCGCCGGCGCGTGGAAATGTTCCTGGTGGGAGGCTGAGTGGGCAAGGCGAAAGGCGGCGGGCACGGGCTCACGCATCTGGATGCGGCCGGGCAGCCGGCAATGGTCGATGTCTCGGACAAGCAGGTCAGCGCGCGCGCGGCGGTGGCCGAGTCGCGCGTGCGGTTTCCCGCCGAGGTCGCGCGGCAGCTGCGCGCCGATGCGCTGCGCAGCGCCAAGGGCGGCATCGTCGATACCGCGGTGATCGCCGGCACGATGGCGGTCAAGCGAACCCATGAGCTGATTCCGTTCTGCCACCCGCTGCCGATCGACGGTTGCCGCATCGTCATCGAGTGGGCCGGCGAGCAGGTGCTGCGGATCGAATGCACGGTGCGCAGCACGCACCGCACCGGCGTGGAGATGGAGGCGCTGACCGGCGCCAGCGTCGCCGCGCTGACGGTGTACGACATGTGCAAGGCGCTGTCGCACCGCATGACGATCGGGCCGACCCGGCTGCTCGGCAAGCGCGGCGGCCGGCGCGACGTCGGTCGCGCGCCATGAGCGTGCAGGTGAAGGTGCTGTACTTCGCCAGCCTGCGCGAACGCAGCGGACGTGGCGAGGAAACGCTGCGCAGTCACGCGCCCGACCTGGCCGGCCTGTACGAGGAGGTGAGCGCGCGCCACGACCTGCGCTGGCCACGCGCGCAGCTGCGGGTCGCGGTCGACGGCGCCTTCGTCGACTGGTCGCAACCGCTGCGCGAGGGCAGCGAAGTGGTGTTCATCCCGCCGGTCTCGGGAGGCTGACGATGGCCGCTTTCCATCTGCAGGACACGCCGCTCGACATCGCCGCCCTGCGCGCGCCGCTGTCGCACGCGCATGCCGGTGCCTATGCCAGCTTCGAGGGCTGGGTGCGCGATCACCACGAGGGGCGCGCGGTATCTGGCCTGTTCTACGAAGCCTATGCCGCGCTGGCCGAAGCCGAAGGCGAGCGCGTGGTCGAAGAGGCCCGGGCGAAGTTCCGCGTGGTCGACGTAGTTTGCGTGCACCGCGTCGGCGATCTGGCGATCGGCGACCTGGCGGTCTGGGTCGGCGTCACCGCGGCCCACCGCGACGCCGCCTTTGACGCCTGTCGCTACGTCATCGACGAGATCAAGTCGCGCGTCCCGATCTGGAAGCACGAACGCTACGCCAGCGGCGAGGCAGGCTGGAAACACCCGTTGTAACCCCGCCGTGACGGCGAGCTGCCGTGCAAGCCGGTCCCGCGATTTCTGTTTTGCCATCCCGTAGAAGCCACTTCATCCGCGACCGCCAGATCCCGCAGTCGGGGCTGAAGCCCCTCCCACAGGAGCAAGGCATGCCGCTGGAGAAAAGCCCCCTTTGTTAAGGGGGCGCGCCGAAGGCGCGGGGATAGGCAAGGCAGAAGTCAGGGTCCGCGGTTTGCGCAGCAAACCGTGGAGGCGCAGCCCGCGTAGCGGGCTGTGTCACGCCCCCTTTGTTAAGGGGGGGGCGCGCCGAAGGCGCGGGGATAGGCAAGGCAGGAAGACGGGGCCCAGCGTTTGCGCAGCAAACCTGGGGGCGCGGTACGCGCCGTCCCCGCATCGCCCAAAGGGCGATGGCCCCGCCGGCTGACCTCGGCGCCCGCGTCGATCGATACCGTTGCTGCCTTCCGGCCCTGGCGGGATTTTCGACCTAGCGTCGCGAGGGGCCGACGGGGCCACCATAGAGACGAAACCGCGCCATGGCGCGGTCTGGACGCGGCGGCGAACAGGTCCGGCGCTGCGTGCGCGCATTGTAGCGGCTAACCACATGCCAGGGCCAGCGTCACCGCAACCAGTGCGAGCGGGCGAGCGGCGGCAGGCGGCATCCGATGCGGCGCGGCATGCTGCGTGCATCGCCGCCCCGGAGCTGAGCCGCCGGGCAGAAAAGAGCCGCCTTCGGGGCGGCTTTTCTACCTTGTCTGGCGGAGAGAGGGGGATTGTCGGGTGCATCCGTGCACCCGACCTCTTCGCGCTTGGCGCTGCGAGGCCAGCCTTCGGCTGTCCGGATCTGCTCCTGCAGATCCGTCGAACCCCGGCGGGGGGGCTCATCCGCCGTCTCTCCGCCAGCCAAACAAAAAAGCCGCCCCTGCGGGCGGCTTTCTCGTTTATCTGGCGGAGAGAGGGGGATTGTCGGGTGCATCCGTGCACCCGACCTCTTCGCGCTTCGCGCTGCGAGGCCAGCCTTCGGCTGTCCGGATCTGCTCCTGCAGATCCGTCGAACCCCGGCGGGGGGGCTCATCCGCCGTCTCTCCGCCAGCCAAACAAGAAAGCCGCCCCTGCGGGCGGCTTTCTTGTTTGGCTGGCGGAGAGAGGGGGATTGTCGGGTGCATCCGTGCACCCGACCTCTTCGCGCTTCGCGCTGCGAGGCCAGCCTTCGGCTGTCCGGATCTGCTCCTGCAGATCCGTCGAACCCCGGCGGGGGTGCTCATCCGCCGTCTCTCCGCCAGCCAAACAAAAAAGCCGCCCCTGCGGGCGGCTTTCTCGTTTATCTGGCGGAGAGAGGGGGATTCGAACCCCCGAAGCGCGGTTTAGACGCTTACACACTTTCCAGGCGTGCTCCTTCAACCACTCGGACACCTCTCCGGATCCTGTGGCTGGATCTCCACAGGGGCGCAGATTCTAGCCGCCGGAAGCGCCGGCCACAAGCCGCCGCCCGTCGGCGGGGGCCGTGGTTGACGGCCATGGCACAATGTCGGTTCAGATCAAGACGGTCGCCCGATGTCCTATCTCGTACTCGCCCGCAAGTGGCGCCCCAAGCGTTTCGCCGAGCTGGTGGGGCAGGAACACGTGGTCCGCGCGCTCAGCAACGCGCTGGACAGCGGCCGCGTGCACCATGCCTTCCTGTTCACCGGCACCCGAGGCGTGGGCAAGACCACGATCGCGCGCATCTTCGCCAAGTCGCTGAACTGTGAACAGGGCACCAGCGCCGACCCGTGCGGCCAGTGCGCGGCCTGCCTGGACATCGACGCCGGCCGCTACATCGACCTGCTGGAGATCGACGCCGCCTCCAATACCGGCGTGGACGATGTCCGCGAGGTGATCGAGAACGCCCAGTACATGCCGTCGCGGGGCAAGTTCAAGGTCTACCTGATCGACGAGGTGCACATGCTCTCCAAGGCGGCGTTCAACGCGCTGCTGAAGACGCTTGAGGAGCCGCCGGAGCACGTGAAGTTCCTGCTCGCCACCACCGATCCGCAGAAGCTGCCGGTGACCGTGCTGTCGCGCTGCCTGCAGTTCAACCTCAAGCGGCTGGACGAGGACCAGATCCAGGGCCAGATGACGCGGATCCTGGCGGCCGAGCAGATCGAGGCCGACGGCAGCGCCATCGTGCAGCTGGCCAAGGCGGCCGACGGCAGCCTGCGCGATGGCCTGTCGCTGCTCGACCAGGCCATCGCCTACGCCGGTGGCGCGCTGCGCGAGGGCGTGGTGCGGACCATGCTGGGGACCGTCGACCGGACCCAGGTCGGCGCCATGCTCGAGGCACTGGCCGAGGGCGATGGCGCCAGGCTGATGCAGGTGATCGCCGCGCTGGCCGAGTTCTCGCCGGACTGGAGCGGCGTGCTGGAGGCGCTGGCCGAGGCGCTGCACCGGATCCAGGTGCGGCAGCTGGTGCCGGGCGCGAACGTTGCCGCCGACGGCGTGGATCCGGACGGTTTTGCCGGCCGCCTGCGCCCGGAAGTGGTCCAGCTCTGGTACCAGATGGCGCTCAATGGCCGTCGCGACCTGCACCTGGCGCCGAGTCCGCGCGCCGGCTTCGAGATGGCGGTGCTGCGCATGCTGGCATTCCGCCCGGCTGGTCCGGTCGCGCCGGGCACCGGCCAGGCCGGTGGCGCCGCGCAGCCAGGGCAGGGCACCGGTACCGGCGTCGCCTCGCCGGCCGGCAATGCCGCGGCGGCGACCGCGCCCGAGACGGCCGCGCCCGTCGCCGCCGCGCGCATGGCTCCGCCGATGGTGGCTGCTCCGCCAGCCATGCCGGCAACGCCTCGTGCCACGCATGACGATCCGCCACCGTGGGCGGTGGACGATGCCCCTGTGCGCGCGGCTCCGCCCGCCGCCGCGCCACCGGTGATGCCGGAAATGGCCATGGCGCCGCCGCCGGAACAGGCGCCCTCGTCGCCGGCCTCGCCCAAGCGGGTCGTCGAGCCGCTGGAAGACGGCCGCATCGCCGACGCCGAGCAGTGGCTCGACCTGATCGACCGCGCCCAGCTGACCGGCCCGTCGCGGCAGCTGGCCGCCAATGCCGCCTTCGTGTCCCATCGCGATGGCGTGCTGCGACTGTCGCTGGCCCCGGGCTTCGAATACCTGCAGTCCGAGCGCTCGCTTGCCGACCTGGCCAGGGCGCTCACGCCGGCGCTGGGCGCGGCGCCGAAGATCGTCATCGAGGCCGGCAACGCCGCCGCCGAGACCCTGCACGAACGCGCGCACCGCCAGAAGGGCGAGCGCCAGGACGCGGCCGAGGCTGCCTTCATGGCCGATCCCGGCGTGCAGCGGCTGATCCAGCAGCACGGCGCGCGCGTCGTGCCCGATTCCATCCGTCCTTACGAAGAGTAGAAAACCATGCGTGGCAATATCGCCCAACTGATGCAGCAGGCGCAGAAGATGCAGGAAAACCTGCAGCGCGCCCAGGAAGAACTGGCCCGGCTGGAGGTCACCGGCACCGCCGGCGGCGGTATGGTCAGCGTCACCCTCACCGGCACCAAGGAGTGCCGCAAGGTGCGCATCGACCCGAGCGTGCTGGCCGATCCGGAGATGACCGAGGATCTGGTCGCCGCCGCGTTCAACGACGCTTCCAACAAGATCGATGCCGAGTCCAAGACCCGCATGGGCTCGGCGACCGCCGGCATGCAGCTGCCCCCGGGCATGAAGCTGCCGTTCTGATCACGCCACCGGTGGCCTGGCCACCGGCCCGCGTCCGCGGTGGCCGTGCCTCCCGCCGGCCGCCGCTTCCGTTCCGCTGCCGCCGAGCGCCATGAGCCTGTCCCTGCTCGAACAACTGATAGACGCCCTGCGCGTGCTGCCCGGGGTCGGGCAGAAGAGTGCCCAGCGCATGGCCTACCATATGCTCGAGCGCGAGCGCGAGGGTGGGCGGCGATTGTCCGAGGTGCTGGGCGAGGCGATGCAGCGCATCGGCCACTGCGAACTGTGCCGGGATTTCAGCGAGCAGTCGCTGTGCGCCATCTGTGCCAGCGCCAGCCGCGACCGCCAGCAGCTGTGCGTGGTCGAGTCGCCGGCCGACCGCCTGGCGATCGAACACGCCACCGGCTACCGCGGCCTGTACTACGTGCTGCAGGGGCGGTTGTCGCCGTTGGACGGCATCGGCCCGCGCGAACTCGGGCTCGATCGCCTTGGCGAACGCCTGGGCCAGGGCGAGGTCGAGGAGATGATCATCGCCACCAATGCCACCGTCGAAGGCGAGGCCACCGCGCACTACCTGGCGCAGCTGGCCCGCGCGCACCGCGTGCGCCCGAGCCGGCTGACCCAGGGCATGCCGCTGGGTGGGGAACTCGAATACGTCGATCGCGGCACGCTGTCGTACGCCTTCGGCAGTCGCAGCGAGATGCCCGAGTAGGCGATCGCCGCGCTGCCTGCCAGGCGCGCAGCGGCTATGCTGGCCGCTCTCTTGAACGCCAGGTGCCGCCATGTCCGACACGATCTTCGGCAAGATCATCCGCCGCGAAATCCCCGCCACCATCGTCTACGAGGATGACGAAGTGCTGGGTTTCAAGGACATCGCCCCGCAGGCCCCGGTGCACGTGCTGTTCATTCCCAAGCATGCCGCGATCCCGACCCTGGACGACGTGACCGCCGAGCAGGGGCCGCTGATCGGCCAGCTTGCGCTGGCCGCCGCCGAGTACGCCCGCCGCGAGGGCCTGGCGCAGGATGGCTACCGCATCGTGATGAACTGCCGCGAGAACGCCGGCCAGACCGTCTTCCACATCCACCTGCACCTGCTCGCCGGCGCCCCGTTGGGCCACTTCGGCGCGCCTGGCCGATAAGCAAGGACTCCAAGAAAAAGCGCCGCCCGGAGGCGGCGTTTTTGTAAGCACCAGAGACCCAGCCGGAGCAAAGCCCCCTTTGTTAAGGGGGCGCGGCGAAGCCGCGGGGATAGGTAGCCAGAAGCAGGGGCCCGAAGTTTGCGCAGCAAACTTCGGGGGCGCAGCCCGCGCAGCGGGATCGCGCCTTCCCCTTACCACCAGCCCCAGCGCGGACCCCAACCCGGGCCCCAGCCCGGACCCCACGGGCCCGGTCCCCACGGACCCCAGGGGCCCCACGGGTCGACCACCCGCACCTCGCGCACCACCGGCCACAGGTAGACCACGTCGGCGTCGATCTTCGGCAGGCGGTAGTCGTACTCGCCGATCCTGGCGCTTTCGGCGCCGCTGATCTTGCCGATGAAGGTCACTTCGCGGCCCGGCTGGAACACCGCCGGATCGTAGAAGCCCTGGCGGCAGGCGATGAAGCGACCGGAGCTGTCGTCGGACGAATCGCCGCTGGCCGGGCGACCGCTGGCGTTGAGCGGGCGACCAAGCATCTGGAAACAGGTCTGGTCGGGACCGGGCGTGGTTTCGATGATGCTGCCGCCCCAGCGCACCAGCGCACCGGGCAACTGCACGTTCGCCGCCTGGTTCGGTGCGACCGGGTTGAACTGCCCTTGCAGGGGTTTGGGGGCGGTGGCGCATGCCGCCAGCGACAGCGCGGCTAGGAACGGGAATACCAGGCGGATGTTCATGGCGAAGCTCCGGGACGATGTTGGCGCAGGTCTTTGATCAGTTGCCACTGTACGCGCTGGGCGACGGCGGCAGCGTAGCGCGCTTCGGCGAAACGCTGGCTGAGTACGACCAGCGCCGGGTCGACAAGTTCCAGCTGGACCCGGGCGGCCCACGCCATCGCCGGCTCGTGCGGTTCGCGTCCCAGTCCCAGCCGCGCATAGCGACCGCCAAGCCGGCGCCAGGCGCGCAGCAGCGGGTCGCGCTCGCGTTCGCCGCGGGCGAGCAGCCAGGCCATCCAGCCCAGCGCGAACAGGGCGACGACGACGAACAGCGCCACCAGCTGCGAGGAATCCAGGCGTTGGATGCCGAACGGACGCAGCAGCCGCTGCTGGCGCTCGGCATCGAAGGACAGCACCAGGTCGTTCCAGCCACGGCGCAGCCAGTCGCCGACATTGCCGATCCAGCGCGCATCAACCCCGCCGCCGGCTTCGGCGCCCTGCTGCGCGAGCCGGTCCTCGAGCGTGTCGTAGATGCGTTCGGGGGCGACCGCGGCGGTCGGGTCCACCCGCACCCAGCCGCGTCCGTCGAGCCAGATCTCCGCCCAGGCATGCGCGTCCATGCGGCGCACCACGTAGTAGTCGCCGATCGGATTGCGCACGCCCCCGGCGTAACCGGTGACCACCCGCGCCGGAATCCCGGCCGCGCGCATCAGCACCACGAACGCCGAGCTGAAGTGTTCACAGAAGCCCTGCCTGTGCAGGAACAGGAATTCGTCGACGCCGTCGCGGCCGGGCAGCGGCGCATCGAGCGTGTAGGCGAAGTCGCGATGGATCCAGTCCATCGCCCGGCGCACGATGGCGGCGTCGTCGCGCCCGGCTTCGCGTCGCCACTGCCGGCCGAGCACCAGCGTGCGCGGGTTGTAGCCTTCCGGCAGGCGCAGCGCCCGGTTGCGCCGCGCCGGTGGCAGCGCGGCATCGAAGGTCAGCGGTGGCGCGGACTGCAGCCGCCAGCGCGAAACCCCGGTGAGGCTGCGTTCGCTGGTCAGCTCGTGTTCGCTGCCCAGCCGCGCGCCAGGCGGCGCCTGCAACGGCAGGTCCAGCGCCACCAGGTGGCGGTTGTCGGTGGCTTCGTAGTCGATTTCATAGTCCCAGCGGGCGGGACCCGGGGTGAACGGCCGCGGCACGCCATCGTCGCGGCGGTCCCCGGACCAGGTTCGCCCGTCGAAGTCGGTCAGTACCGGGCCGCGCCAGTAGCGCTGCTGCGCGGCCGGTACCGCGCCGAAGAAGCGCACGCGCAGGGCGGCGGTGTCGTCGGCCATCAGGTCGATCCATTCGCCCGGCGCCATGTGGTCCGACAGGCCCGGCCGGCCCATCACCCGGTCCGGAATGCCCCAGAGCGGCGAACCCAGCCGCGGGAACAACCAGAACCCCGCCAGTGCCAGCGGCAGGGCCAGCACGGTGAGGCGGCGCAGCAGGCGCCACTGGTCGCCCGCGCCGGCGGCCGGGGACTGGGACTCCTGGTCGGCGAGCTGGGCCATCGTCAGTACCGCGACCAGCAGCGCCGTCAGGGCCAGCACCGTGGTGGCCGGGCCCTGGTCGAGCAGGAAGGCGGAGAACGGGGCGAACAGGGCGAAGCCAAGCAGGCTGCGGGCATCGCGCAGGCTGCGCAGCTCCGAGGACTTGATCGCCAGCATCGCCGCCAGCAGCGCGCAGCCGGTGTCGCGTCCGAAGCGCGCGCCGGACTGCCAGTACACCGCCGCCAGCATCGCCAGCAGCAGCAACAACCGCAGCGGCGCGGGCAGGGCGCCGCGCCATGACAGCGCGATGGTCGCCAGCGCGGCGGCGGCGAAGGCCAGCGCGAGGACGACGGGCAGCTGCAGCAGCAGTGGCAGCAGGCACAGCAGCGTGCTGGCGGCAATCCAGCCGCGGCTGCGCGGCGTCAGTGCTGGCTCAGACATGTGGGAGCAGGGCGAGCGCGCGCAGGCATTCGTGGCGGTGCTGGGCACCGCGCGCCGGACCCAGCATCGGCTGGCCGGGCAGGTTCAGGCGATAGCGGCGGCCTTCGCGCTCGGCGTCGTCCACCCAGCGCGCCAGCCGCGCGATGCGGCGTTCGTAGGGCAATCCGGCGAGCGCGCGCCAGTCCAGCTGCACGTCGGCGCCGGTAGGTTGTTCGTACTCGCGCACCAGCAGGGTGTCGCGCCGCGCCGAGGGCTTCCAGGCGATCGCGTGGCGGCTGTCGCCGGCGCGGTAGGGGCGCAGCTGGTGCATTTCCTCGCCCTGCAGGTGCAGGCGGGTGCGGGTGGGATGGCCTTCGCCCAGCGGCAGCGCCGGCCCGTCGGACTCCGGTTGCGGATAGACCAGCAGCGGCACGTCGGGCCAGAACCACGACCACGCGCGCACCAGGCCCAGGGGCTGGGTGGTGGAAAGCTTCAGCCGGCCGATCTCCAGCCAGCCGCGCCGGGTGGTTGCCAGTTGCAGTTCGGGCACCTCGGCACCGGCACGACCGGGCGAGCACCACGCCTCGTCGTCCGGATGCGACAGGCGCAGCCCGCGCCGCGTGCGCGCGTCGCCGGCTTCCAGCAGCAGGCGCAGCCGCAGCGGCATGCCGGCGGGAACCGGCTCGGCGGCCAGGGCGTTCAACTGCAGGCCCGACAGCTGCAGGTGCGCCATGATCGCGCTGGCGATCGCGGTCGTGGCCAGCACCAGGGCCAGCAGCAGTGCCGGGTTGTTGTTGTAGTTCAGCGCGCCGAGCAGCATGGCCAGCAGCAGCAGGCCAACGAAGCTGCCGAAGCGCGTCGGCAGCACGTAGATGCGGCGGCGGTCCAGCCGCGCCGGCAGCGCTTCGGGTTGGCGCGGCCGGGCCAGCAGGAGCAGGCGTCGCAGGGTCTGGCCTGGGCCGGGCGCGCGCTGGCGCATCAGTCCACCGGCACGCTGTGCAGGATCTTCTTCGCCAGCGCCGGACCAGACAGGCTCTCGGCCTCGGCGACCAGCCGGTGGCCGGCGACCGCCTCGAACAGCGCCTGGATGTCCTCCGGCAGGACGTGGCCGCGCCCCAGCAGCAGGGCATGCGCCTTGGCCGCGCGCAGCAGGGCGATGCCGGCGCGCGGCGACAGGCCCACGCGCACGCCCGCGTACTGGCGGCTGCGGGCCAGCAGGGCCTGCACGTAGTGGACCAGCGCGTCGCTGGCATGGACCTGCTCGACCGCCTCGCGCAGGCGCAGCACGTCCTCGTCGGACAGGCAGGGCGTGGCCTGGGCGATCAGGTCGCGGCGATCGCCGCCGCTGAGCAGGGCGCGCTCGGATTCGGGATTGGGATAGCCCAGCGTGAGCCGCAGCAGGAACCGGTCCAGCTGCGAGTCCGGCAGCGGGAAGGTGCCCGACAGGTCGACCGGATTCTGCGTGGCGATCACGAAGAACGGCCGCGGCAGCGCGTGCGTGGTGCCGTCCAGCGTGACCTGGTGCTCGGCCATCGCCTCCAGCAGCGCGCTCTGCGTGCGCGGCGGCGCGCGGTTGATCTCGTCGGCCAGCAGCACCTGGGTGAACACCGGGCCGGGATGGAACTGGAACTGCCGCGTCGGCGCGTCGTAAACCGAGACGCCGAGCACATCGGCGGGCAGCAGGTCGGAGGTGAACTGCACGCGCTGGAAGGCCAGGCCGAGGCTGGATGCCAGGGCGTGGGCGAGCGTGGTCTTGCCCAGGCCTGGCAGGTCCTCGATCAGCAGGTGCCCGCCGGAGAGCAGCGCGACGAAGGCCAGCCGCACCTCCTGCGTCTTGCCCAGCAGCAGCGAATTGACCTGGTGCTGCGCCCGCCGCAACGCCTCACGCAGCGCATCGGTTAGCATTTCGGCAGGACGTGGCGGTATCGACATCTACATTCCCAGGGTCGGCAAAGGTCAGAGTGCAGAGGCAATGCAGGGAGAACAGCGCGCGCATCGCAACTTCGTGATCCTGTGGACACTGCTGACCGCCGTCAAGCTGGTCATCGCCGCGCGCCTGCCGCTGTTCGTGGACGAGGCGTTCTACTGGCAGGAAGGCCAGCACCTGGCGCCGGCCTATTCGGACCTGCCCGGCCTGACCGCCTGGCTGGCCAGGCTGGGCGTGGCCATTGGCGGCCAGCACGTGCTGGCGCTGCGCCTGCCGTTCCTGCTGATCGCCTCGCTGCTGCCGTGGCTGATCGCCCATACCGCGCGCCGCTGGTTCGGCGGTGCCTGTGGCTGGCAGGCCGGCAGCCTCGCCCTGCTGATGCCGCTGTCGGCGACGCTGGGCATCCTCGCCGTGCCCGACGTGCCGATGGCGCTGGCGGCGGTCCTGTGCCTGGATGCCGGCGCGCGCCTGCTGCGCGAGATCGAGGCCGGCAGCGCGCTGCAGCTGGCCTGCGGGCTGGTGATCGGCGCGCTCAGCCATTACCGCTTCATCGGCGTGATCGGCGTGGGTTTCATCGCCCTGGTCGCGCTGCCGCAGGGACGTGCCGTGCTGCGCGACCCGCGCATCTGGATCGCGCTCAGCGCCGGCCTGCTGGCCTGGTTGCCGCTTTTGCTGTGGAACCTGGACCACCAGGAGCAGGGGCTGCGCTTCCAGCTGGTCGACCGGCATCCGTGGACGTTCCAGTGGACGGGCATCTGGTTCCTGCTGGTCCAGACGCTGCTGGTGACCCCGCTGCTGGCGCTGGCAATGCTTCGCGTGGCTGCGGCCGGTACCCGTACCGGCGGTGGGTCGCGCGCGCAGTGGCGCTACTTCGGCCTGGTCGGCGCGATCTCGACGGTGGGGATCTTCCTGCTGGGCTTCTTCAGCGATGCCGAACGCATCAGCTTCCACTGGCCGCTGCCGGGCTACCTGGCCCTGCTGGTCGCCGTGCCGGTGATCCTGTCGCGCTGGCCGCGCGGCTGGCGCCGGGTCACCTGGGGCATGGCGCTGCTGGGCATGCTGCTGGCCTATGGCTACTACCTGGCCGCGTCGGTGCCGGCGTTGCGCGAGCGCGCCGCCGGCCAGAAGTACTACCCGCGCAACTTTGCCGGCTGGGAGGCATTGGCCGCGGCGGTGCGCGCGGAACTGGCGACGATGCCGCCGGGCAGCCGCGTGCTGGCCGGCAACTTCAAGGTCGGCGCCGAGCTCGGCTTCCAGCTCGACGATCCCGACATCGAGGTGCTGCCGGCGGCGCTCAACGCCAAGCACGGCCGGCGCGCGCAGCTGGCGCAGTGGGGCCTGCTCGGCGACGGCAGCCGCGATGGCGAGCGCCTGCTGGTGCTCTCGCCCAGCGACCAGCGCTACCGCGACCTGCTGGCGGACTACCACGAGGTCTGCGACCTGGTCGGGCCGCTGCCGCCGCCGCGCGAAGTGTCCACCGACCACGGCTACCAGCGCTTCCTGCTGATCCGCCTGCCCGCGCAGCGCCAGCCGGGGCCCTGCGTGACCCCGGCCATGGCCTGGATCGATGCCCCGCTGCCCGGCGCCGAGGCCGGCGCGACGATGCGCGTGCGTGGCTGGGCCTTCAAGGATGGCGTCGGCCTGCGCGCGGTGGAGATCCTGGTCGATGGCAGGCCTGTCGCCCAGGCGACCTACGGCGAGCCCAACGATGTGCGTGCGTACTGGAAGATCAGCACCGATCCGCAGCACCCGCGAGTCGGCTTCAGCGCCGATGTCGACCTGCGCGCGCTGGCGCCGGGCCGCCATTGGTTGGGCCTGCGCCTGCACGGCCACGACGGCAGCGTCGAACACTGGTGGGAGCAGCCGTTCGATATCGCGCCCGGCCAGCCCGAACAAGGACAAGGACAATGATGGACAACGATCTTCCCACCGGTCCCGGCCCGGCGCCGACCGCGGCCGGACTGCGCATCGCCGTACTCGTGCCGTGCCACGACGAGGCGACCACGATCGCCAAGGTGGTGGCGGACTTCTCGACGGTACTGCCCGGAGCCGCGGTTTTCGTGCTGGACAACAATTCCGGCGACGACACCGCCGCGCGTGCCCGCCAAGCCGGGGCGCAGGTGCTGGCGGTGGCATTGCAGGGCAAGGGCAACGTGGTCAGGCGGGCGTTCGCCGACGTCGACGCCGATGTCTACGTGCTGGTGGATGGCGACGATACCTATGACGCCTCGGCCGTGCCGGCGATGGTGGCGCGCCTGCTGTCCGAACGCCTGGACATGGTGGTCGGGGCCCGGCGTGACCAGGTGCAGGCGGCCTACCGTCCGGGCCACCGCCTCGGCAACCTGCTGCTGACCCGCTGCGTGGCGCTGATCTTCGGCCGCAGCTTCAATGACATGCTCTCTGGCTACCGGGTGTTCTCGCGCCGTTACGTGAAATCCTTCGCCGCCCACGCGCGCGGCTTCGAGACCGAGACCGAACTGGCCGTGCACGCCCTGCAGCTGCGCATGCCGGTGGCCGAGGTGGAAACCGCCTACGGCGCGCGGCCCAGTGGCTCGCAGAGCAAGCTCAGCACCTGGCGCGATGGCTGGCGGATCCTGATGACCATCGTGCGGCTGTTCAAGGCCGAGCGTCCGCTGCTGTTCTTTTCGATCGGCTTCCTGGCCTGCGTGCTGTCCTCGCTGGGCCTGGCCGTGCCCTTGTTCGAGACCTACCTGCAGACCGGGCTGGTGCCGCGCTTTCCCACCGCGATCCTGTGCGTGGCGATGATGCTGCTCGGCTTCCTGCTGCTGGCCTGCGGCCTGATCCTCGACACGGTCACGCTCGGACGCGTGGAGGCCAAGCACCTGGCCTACCTGGGCATAGCGCCGCCGGAGTCGCGCGCTTGACCGGCTGGTTCCGGCGCCTGCGCGCCAGGCTGGCTTTCGACAGTCGCGCGAACGTGGTGTTCTGCTGCGTGTCGGCCTGCGTGCTGGCCGGGCTGTGGTCGCTGCTGCGCGGGCAGGACGCCAACTGGGACCTGCGCAATTACCACTTCTACAACGGCTGGGCGGCCCTGCACGGGAGATTGGCCACCGACCTGGCGCCGGCGCAGCTGCAGACGTATTTCCATCCTTTGCTGGACATCCTCCATTACGCCCTGCTGGCCGGCCTGCCCGGGCCGCTGGCCGGCTTCCTGCTCGGGGCCTGGCATGGCCTGCTGTTCGCGCTGGTGGCCGCCGTTGCCTGGCGCGTGCTCGAGGATGATCCGCGCCGCGCCACCCGTGTGCCGCTGCTGGCGTTGGCCGGCCTGCTCACCGCGGCCTTCGTCTCCGAACTCGGCAACACCATGGCCGACAACACCACGGCGGTGCCGGTGCTGGCGGCGCTGGTGCTGGTCATGTCGGCACAGGCGCGGGCACGGATCGGACGCCCCGCCACCACGCGCTGGCTGCTTGCCGGCGCGCTGCTGGGCCTGGCGGTGGCCTGCAAGCTCACCAATGCGCAGTACGCGGTGGCCCTGGGCGTGGCGGCGCTGGTTGATGGCGCACGCATGCGCTCCCGCTTGGCGGGCGCGGCCTGGATGACGCTGGCCGCGGCGGCGTGTTTCGCGCTGCTCGGCCTACCGTGGTTCGTCGCGGTCTGGCAGCAGTTCGGCAATCCGCTGTTTCCGCAGTTCAACGCCTGGTTCCAGGCGCCGCTGGCCCTGCCGGTCTCCGTCGCCGATACCCGCTGGATGCCGCGTGGCGTCGGCGAATGGCTGTCCTGGCCGCTGGTCTTCTCGCTGCATCCGTCGCGGGTGGGCGACCTGCCGCTGCCGCAGTTCGGCTGGGCGGCGCTGTACCTGCTGGTGCTGGTCGGCGCGGCGTGGCGCCTGCTGCGTGGCGCGCCGGCGACGCGTGCACCGTCAACGCCGGCCGCGCGCGTGCTGGTGGTGTTCTTCGCCGTCGCCTACCTGCTCTGGCAGGGGGTGTTCAGCGTGCATCGCTACCTGGTGCCGATCGAGGTGCTGTTGCCGCTGCTCATCTGGTGGGCCTGGCCGCGGCTGCTGCCGGCGGCCACGCTGCGCGCGCGCGGGCCGCTGCTGGCCGTTCTGGCGCTGCACGTACTGGTGGCCGGGCGCGACTGGGGACATGCGTCCTGGCGGCAGCCTTCGCTGGCGGTGAGCTTGCCGCCAGCGTCACCGGCCGGCGGCGCGGTGGTGCTGGTCGGCAGCGAGCCGCAGGCCTGGCGGATTCCGCTGCTGCCGCCGCAGTCGGTCTACGTGTCGATCGGTTCCAACCTGCCCGCGTCGCCGGCGTACCTGGCCAGGGTGCGGCAGATCCTGCAGGAGCGGCCGGCTGCCCACGCGATGCTGCCGGCGAGTACGGATCGCGCCGCCGAGCGGGTGGTGCGGATCAATGGCTGGGCACGCCGGCTGGGCTGGGACAGGCAGCCCGGCTGCACCGCGCTGCGCTGGATTTCCCGGGACGGACGGCGCTTGCTTCTGGATGACGCTGTGCCGGGACGCTGCGTGCTCAGGCCGGTCGCGCCGGTGGACCTGGCCGCCGCCGACGCCGCCATCCGCGACACCGCGCAGGCGCAGCTGGCGCCGGTGGGCTGGGCACTGGCCCCGGGGTCCTGCCGGACCCTGCCGGCGCGGATCGGCGGCGACAGCTTCCCCTACCAGTGGTGCCGCCTGGTGCCACGGTCCTGACGGGGCTCAGGGCACCTGGAAGCCGGCCCGGCGGAGCAGGGCGGCGGTGGCGATCAGCGGCAGGCCGACCAGGGCGGTGGGGTCGCGGTTGTCGATCGCCTCGAACAGGCTGATCCCCAGCCCCTCGCACTTGAAGCTGCCGGCGCAGTCCAGCGGCGATTCGGCGCGCAGGTAGCGCTCGATCTCGCCGGCATCGAGATTGCGGAACTGCACCTCGGTCCGGTCGACGACGGCATGAACGCCACCCGGCCCGTCCAGGCAGACCGCGGTGTGGAAGCGCACCCGGCGCCCGGACATCGCCGATAATTGCCGGCGCGCGGTCTCGAAGTCGCCGGGCTTGCCCAGCGGCGCGCCATCCAGCTCGGCGACCTGGTCCGATCCGACCACCCAGGCATCCGGCGCCGCCAGCGCAGCCGCCTTGGCCCGTGCCAGCCGCTGCGCCAGGGCTTCCGGGGCTTCCCCCGCCAGCGGCGTCTCGTCGACCTCCGGCCGGGCCTGTTCGAAGGGCAGGCCGAGCCGGGCCAGCAGGTCGCGCCGGTAGGCGGAGGTGGAGGCGAGGATCAGGCGGGGCATTGGCAGGCTCCATTCAGGCGGGGCGGCAGTCTGCGGTCGCGCCGCGGCCGCCACAAGCCGGGCGGGGGGCGCGATTTGACAGCGGCAGGGGGTGTCTTTAACATTCTGCGGCTTATGTCCGCAAACGTGCCCGAACTGCTGGATGCTTGGCGGATGGTCGCGGCGCGCAGGTGCTTCGATGGCAGCCTGCCGCTGTCCTCCATGAACCGCCTGCGCGGCAGCCTGGTCGATACCGAAGGCGAAGTGCGTTACTCGCTGGAGTTCGGCCGGGACGATGTCCTGCAGGTGCCTTACGTCGAGTTGAGCGTGGATGCCGCGCTGCCGCTGGAATGCCAGCGCAGCCTGCAGCGGTTCCTGCTCCCGGTGCAGGTGCGGCAGCGGCTGGGGCTGGTGCGCGACGAGGCCGAGGAGGACGCGTTGCCGCCGGATTACGAGGCGCTGCTGGTGCCGGAGGATGGCATGCTGCGGGCCGCCGACCTGGTCGAGGACGAGCTGGTGCTCGCGGTGCCGGTGGTGCCGATGGCGCCGGGCAGCGAGTCGATCGAGTCCGACTGGCCGGCCACGAGCGAAGAATTGGACAAGGCGAGCCCGTTCGCGGCGCTGGCCAAGTTGAAGAAGCAATAACCGCCCGGCGAGGGCGGGTAACCAGAAAGTCGGTGCGGGCGCGCAGCCTGTGCGACGAAACGACGAAGTAAACGAACCGAGTTTGGAGCAATCCCATGGCTGTGCAGAAATCCCGTGTTACCCCGTCCCGTCGCGGCCAGCGTCGTTCGCACGACGCCCTGACCGCCAAGCAGCTGTCGACCGACCCGACCAGCGGCGAGATCCACCTGCGCCACCACGTGACCGCCGACGGTTACTACCGTGGCAAGAAGGTCATCGCGACCAAGACCTCCGCGGTCGAAGAAGATTGATCCGTGACGCCCGCCGGCTGAAGGCGGGCGGCGCTCGTTCTTCCGGGGCCGCGCGGTTCTGCGCGGCTCCCATGCAACAGGAAACGGTATGAGCAAGCGGATCTACTCCAGAATCGCGGGCACGGGCAGCTATTTGCCCGAGAAGGTGCTGACCAACGACGACCTGGCCAAGATCGTCGACACCAGCGACGAGTGGATCCGCAGCCGCACCGGCATCACCGAACGGCACATCGCCGCCGACGACCAGACCACCAGCGACCTGGCGTACCACGCCTCGATCCGTGCGATGGAAGCGGCAGGCGTCAGGGCCGACGAGATCGACATGATCATCGTCGGCACCACCACCCCGGACCTGATCTTCCCGTCGACCGCCTGCCTGCTGCAGGCGCGCATCGGCGCCAGCGGCTGCGGTGCGCTGGACGTCAACGCGGCCTGCTCGGGCTTCATCTACGCGCTGAGCGTGGCCGACAAGTTCATCCGCTGCGGCGACGCGCGCACCGTGCTGGTGGTCGGCGCAGAGACCCTGACCCGGATCGTCGACTGGACCGACCGCACCACCTGCGTGCTGTTCGGCGACGGCGCCGGCGCGGTCATCCTCAAGGCCGACGAGGACACCGGCATCCTCAGCACCCACCTGCATGCCGACGGCAGCAAGAAGGAGCTGCTGTGGGACCCGGTGGGCGTGTCGACCGGCTTCGGCGAGAACGGCCAGGGCGGCAAGATCCTGATGAAGGGCAACGACGTGTTCAAGTACGCCGTCAAGGCGCTGGACTCGGTCGTCGACGAGACCCTGCAGGCCAACGGCCTGGACAAGCACGACCTGGACTGGCTGATCCCGCACCAGGCCAACCTGCGCATCATCGAGGCCACCGCCAAGCGGCTGGACATGTCGATGGACCAGGTCGTGGTGACGGTCGACAAGCACGGCAATACTTCCTCCGGTTCGGTGCCGCTGGCGCTGGACGCTGCAGTGCGCTCGGGCCGCGTGCAGCGCGGCCAGCTGCTGCTGCTGGAAGCCTTCGGCGGCGGCTTCACCTGGGGCTCGGCGCTGCTGCGCTATTAAGGGATGGCGGACGTCGCGGCGTCCGCCTGCCCTTGGGAATTCCGGTTTTTCATGGCTGAACCCATCGTCATAGATGGCCAACGCGCCTGGCTGAAGCAATACGGCCAATCCAGCCGTGCGCTGGCCTTGGGCGTGCTCGGCTTCGTCACCCGCCGGCTCCACCTGGATGCCCTGCGTCCGCCTCCGCACCGGGGCGGCGTTGCCGCGCGCGACATCGAGGCACGGCGCATCGCCGAGCTACGGGCGCAGGCGGTCAACGTGCCGCAGGTGCTGGGTCGCGGCCGCGCGGCGTTGGTGCTCAGCGACAACGGGCGCTCGCTGGCAGCCTGCCTTCGCGAAACCGACGACGCTGGTCGCGACCAGCTGGTCGGCCTGGCGACGGCGGCCATCGCCCGTTCGCATGCGCAGGGGGCCTATTTCGGCCAGCCGCTGCCGCGCAACATGACCTTCGATGGCGAGTCGATCGGCTTCATCGACTTCGAGGAAGATCCGCTGGAAGTGATGGACCTGCCGCAGGCGCAGGCGCGCGACTGGCTGATGTTCGGCTACGGCGTGGCGAAGTACTACGAGGGCCGGCTGCCGGTGCTGCAGGACCTGCTGGCGCAGGCCATGGACGGCGAGGGCAGTGGCGTGCGCGAGCATGCGCACGCGGTGACCGCGCGCCTGCAGCCGGTGGCGCGCCTGCTTCGGGTTGGCCGCTCGGCGCGGGCGCTGGCCCACTCGATCCTGGTCATCCACGCCGCCACCACCTTCAGCGTGCTGCTGATGGTGACGCTGTTCGTGGACTGGTTCGCCGACGGGCACCTGGACCTGCTCGAACTGCTGACCTGAGCAGGCCCCGGTCCCCGGGAGCGCTTCCGGCGAGGGCGGGCCAGGGGACCATCCGGCCCCGCCGCCTCCGTACCATTGCATACGCGCCAGTACAGACGCTGGGGCGATTTCACCCGTATCATCGCCGCTCGTTTCAGCAGACCCCCCGAGCGCGTGACCGAAACTTCTCTCGCCTTCGTCTTCCCCGGCCAGGGCTCCCAGTCGCTGGGCATGCTCGCAGAGCTGGCCGAGCTGCACCCGCAGATCCGCGACACCTTCGCCGAAGCCTCCGAAGGCGCCGGCGTGGACCTGTGGGCGCTGTCGCAGGGCGGCCCGGAGGAAATTCTCAACCGTACCGAATACACCCAGCCGGCCCTGCTGGCCGCCGGCGTGGCCGTGTGGCGCCTGTGGCAGTCGCGCCACGGCGCCCGCCCGGCGCTGCTGGCCGGGCACAGCCTCGGCGAGTACACCGCGCTGGTCGCCGCCGGCGCGCTGAGCCTGCGTGAGGGCGCCCACCTGGTGCGCCTGCGCGGCCAGCTGATGCAGGACGCCGCCCCGGCGGGCGTCGGTGCGATGGCCGCCGTGCTCGGCGCCGACGACGCCGTGGTCGCCGACGTGTGCGCCGAAGCGGCGGGCAGCCAGGTCGTGGTGCCGGCCAATTTCAATTCCCCCGGCCAGGTCGTCATCGGCGGCGACGCCGCGGCGGTGGACCGGGCAATCGCCCTGCTGGCCGAACGCGGCGTGCGCAAGGCGGTCAAGCTGGCGGTGAGCGTGCCCTCGCACACCCCGCTGATGCGCGAAGCCGCCAACCGCCTGGCCGAAGCCATGGCCGGCCTGGACTGGCGGGCGCCGCAGATTCCGGTGGTGCAGAACGTCGATGCCCGCGTGCATGACGGCGTGGAGGCGATCCGCCAGGCGCTGGTCGAGCAGCTCTACCTGCCGGTGCAGTGGACCTCCTGCGTGCAGGCCCTGGCCGCGCAGGGCGTGACCCGCGTGGCCGAGTGCGGCCCGGGCAAGGTGCTGTCGGGCCTGGCCAAGCGCATCGACAAGGCGCTGGACGCCCGCGCCCTGGCCACCCCGTCCGATTTCGAGGCCGCACTGGCCGACTGGGCCTGATCACACCCGCGTGCACGCTGCGGCGTGCATGCCCGTGGCGGCATCGCGTCCGCCTTCCATCGAGGAAAGCAAGATGAGCAAGCCCCTGCAGGGAGAAATCGCGCTGGTCACCGGCGCCAGCCGCGGCATCGGCGCGGCGATCGCCGACGAACTGGCCGCCCAGGGCGCCATCGTCATCGGCACCGCCACCTCCGCTTCCGGCGCCCAGGCGATCGGCGAGCGGCTGGCTGCCGCCGGCGGCCACGGCCGTGAACTCAACGTCACCGACCCGGCTGCCATCGAGGCCCTGGTCGAGGCGATCGGCAAGGAATTCGGCGCCGTCTCGATCCTGGTCAACAACGCCGGCATCACCCGCGACAACCTGCTGATGCGGATGAAGGAAGAAGACTGGCAGGCCATCCTCGACACCAACCTGAGCAGCGTGTACCGCACCTCCAAGGCGGTGATGCGCGGGATGATGAAGGCGCGCAAGGGCCGCATCGTCAACATCGCCTCGGTGATCGGGGTGACCGGCAATGCCGGCCAGGCCAACTACGCCGCGGCCAAGGCCGGCATCATCGCGTTCTCCAAGTCGCTGGCCAAGGAAATCGGCTCGCGCGGGGTGACCGTCAACGTCGTGGCCCCGGGCTTCATCGACACCGACATGACCCGCGCCCTGCCCGAAGAGCAGCGCACCGCGCTGCTGGACCAGATCGCCCTCGGCCGCCTCGGCGAGCCGGCCGACATCGCCCGTGCGGTGGCGTTCCTGGCCGGTCCTTCGGCCAGCTACATCACCGGCGAGACCCTGCACGTCAACGGCGGCATGTACATGCCCTGAGGCGTGTGGCGCAGGGACGCGCTAAGTGATTGAATGGCCGGGGTTTGTATTGCGATGCAAGGCTCCGGCGGTTTCCACTACACTATCCAACGCGGCCATCGCACCCGATGGCGTTTTTTTGAACCACCACTACTCCATCTGGAGCGATATCCAATGAGCACCATCGAAGAACGCGTCAAGAAAATCGTCGTCGAACAGCTTGGCGTCAAGGAAGAGGAAGTCACCAACAGCGCATCGTTCGTCGATGACCTGGGTGCGGACTCGCTGGACACCGTCGAGCTGGTGATGGCCCTCGAGGAAGAGTTCGAGTGCGAGATTCCGGACGAAGAGGCCGAGAAGATCACCTCCGTCCAGCAGGCGATCGACTACGTCAAGGCTCACGTCAAGAGCTGACGCGTTGTTCCCTGGCCGCGGGCGGCGTGCAATGGCCACGCCCGCGAGCCGGAACCCACGGGGCCGCTGACGCGGCCCCTGTGTTTGCCGGGCATGGGCCGCGCCTGCGGCCCGTCCGTCCGGCTCCCGCGCCGCCAGTGCGGCCGGGGCGTTCACCGCATGGCGGCCATCTGGTTGGCGCCGTGCCGCAGGACGGTCGCCGCCGCGCGCCGCCGCCGGCCTGCAGTCATCGAAAGCGTCAATCCGCAAGGTATCGGGCAGGAGATCCGCAATGAGTCGTCGTGTTGTCGTGACCGGCATGGGCATGGTGTCGCCGCTGGGCAATGACCTGGCCAGCAGTTGGGACGGAATCGTCAACGGGCGTTCCGGCATCGGCCCCATCACCCACATCGATGCATCCCAGTTCACCACCCGGATCGCCGGCGAGATCCGCGATTTCGATCCCACCCTCTACGCGTCCGCCAAGGACGTGAAGAAGATGGACACCTTCATCCACTACGGCATCGGCGCCTCCTTCATGGCGATGGACGATGCCGGGCTGGAAGTCACCGAGGCCAACGCCGAACGCATCGGCGCGATCCTCGGTTCGGGCATCGGCGGCCTGTACGGCATCGAGGAACAGACCATCAAGTTCCACGAGGGCGGGGCGCGCAAGATCTCCCCGTTCTACGTGCCCAGCACCATCATCAACATGCTTCCCGGCCAGGTCAGCCTGATCAAGGGCATCAAGGGCCCGACCTTCTCGGCGGTCTCGGCCTGCGCCACCTCCAACCATTCCATCGGCACGGCGATGCGCATGATCCAGCACGGCGATGCCGACGTGATGCTGGCCGGCGGCGCCGAGCGCGGCTCCTCGCCGACCTCGATCGGCGGTTTCTGCTCGATGAAGGCGATGTCCACCCGCAACGACGACCCGGCCCGGGCCTCGCGGCCGTGGGACAAGGAGCGCGACGGCTTCGTGCTCGGCGACGGCGCCGGCGTGCTGGTACTGGAGGAGTACGAACACGCCAAGGCCCGCGGCGCGCGCATCTATGCCGAGCTGATCGGCTTCGGCGCCAGCTCCGACGCCTTCCACATGACCGCCCCGAGCGAGGACGGTGAAGGCGCCGCGCGCAGCATGCTGGCGGCGATCCGCGACGCGAAGATCAATCCGGAAGAGGTCGACTACCTCAACGCCCACGGCACCTCGACCCCGCTTGGCGACCTGGCCGAGACCCTGGCGATGAAGCGCGCCCTCGGCGACCACGCCTACAAGGCGATGGTCAGCTCGACCAAGTCGATGACCGGCCACCTGCTCGGCGCGGCCGGCGGCGTGGAGGCGATCTTCTCGGTGATGGCGATCCACACCGGCATCATCCCGCCGACCATCAACCTCGACGAGCCGGGCGAGGGCTGCGATCTCGACTACGTGCCGAACGTGGCGCGCGAGAAGAAGATCGACGTGGCGATGTCCAACGGCTTCGGCTTCGGCGGTACCAACGGCACCCTGCTGTTCCGCCGCGTCTGACGCCACCTGGCCGGCGCCCGCGACGGGCGCCGCCATCCCGTGCCGCCCGTCCATGCGGCGGCACGGCCTGATCCCGTCCCGAGTGCCGACGATGCCCACGCTGCCGCTGGCCGCCGAGATCGACCTGCTGGCCCTGCACCGGCTGGCGCCTGGGCGTTATCCCGCCCTGTTCGAATCCACCGCCCACGGCACCGTCCACGGACGCTGGGACCTGCTGCTGCTGGCCGACGGCGCGCAGCTGCGGCTGGGGACCGATGGCATCACCCGCGATGCCAGCGGACAGGCGTTGGACGGCGCCTTCCTCGACCTGCTCGACGCCGCCTGGGCGGCCGCGCGCCGCGCTGGTCGTGACGATGCCGGGCTGCCGTTCGAAGGCGGTTGGGCGCTGCTGCTGGATTACGAACTGGCCGGGCAGGTCGAGCCGGTGCTGGCGCTGCCCATGCGCGTCGACGCCAGGCCCATCGCGCTGGCACTGCGCTGCCCGGCGGCGATCCTGCGGGATCGCCGCGACGGCCGCTGCATCGCCGTCGCCGAGCCCGGCCATGAAGCGCTGCTGGAAGTGATCGCCGCCGACGTCCGGGCTGCCGCCGCGCTGGCGCCGCTGCCCGACTGGCAGGGGCCGGTCGCGCTGGCCGAGGACACGCCTGCACGCTTTACCGGCAGTGTCGAACGCGTGCTCGAGTACCTGCGTGCCGGCGACGTCTTCCAGGCCAACATCTCGCGTGCATGGGAGGCCCGCTTCGCCGCGCCGCTGCCGCCGGCGGCGCTGTTCGAGCGCCTGCGCCGCGCCAACCCGGCGCCGTTCGCCGGCCTGTTCGCGGCCGCCGGCCGCGCCGTGGTCAGCTCCTCGCCCGAGCGGCTGGTGTCGGTGCACGGCGAGCGCGTCGAGACCCGGCCGATCGCCGGGACCCGGCCGCGTTTCGCCGGCGACGACGATGCCGCGCGCATCCGCGAACTGGTCGGCCATCCCAAGGAGCGCGCCGAGCACGTGATGCTGATCGACCTGGAGCGCAACGACCTGGGGCGGATCTGCCGCCCCGGCACGGTCGAGGTCGACGAGCTGATGAGCGTGGAGAGCTATGCCCATGTCCACCACATCGTCAGCAACGTGCGCGGCCTGCTGCGCGCCGGAACGACGCCGGGCGAAGTGATCGCCGCGGTGTTCCCCGGCGGCACCATCACCGGCTGCCCGAAGGTGCGCTGCATGCAGATTATCGCCGAGCTCGAGGCCGAGGCCCGCGGGGCCTATACCGGCGCGTTCGGCTGGCTCGGCGGCGATGGCGACATGGACCTGAACATCCTCATCCGCACCGCCGAGGTGGACGGCGAGCGCGTGCGCTTCCGCACCGGCGCGGGCATCGTCGTCGATTCGGATCCGCAGCGCGAACTCGACGAAACCCGGGCCAAGGCCCGCGGCCTGCTGCGCGCCCTGGAAACTCCGTGAACCCGGCGTGCTACGGGAATGCGGCCGCGCGCGGTATCCTGCGCGACGCTGAAGAATGACCGAGGTGGCCGTGGCTGGAGCCAAACGTGGATGCGGGACTGTCCTGGCGGCATTGCTCGTGCTGGTCGTGCTGGCCGGCGCGGTGGCCGCGTGGCTGTGGCAGGACCACCAGCGTTTCGCCGACACCCCGCTCGCCACCGAGGCGCCGAGCGTGGTGGTGGCGCCGGGCGATTCGCTGCGCACGGTGCTGCGCAAGCTGCGCGAGGCCGGCGTGAGCTCCGGCCACGACGGCAACTGGCTGCTGCTGGCCCGGCAGGTCGGCGCCGCCGGTCATATCAAGGTCGGCGAATACGCGCTGCAGCCGCCGGTGAGCCCGCGTGAGCTGCTCGAGCGCATGCGCCAGGGCAAGGTGATCCAGTACCGCTTCACCATTGTCGAAGGCTGGAACATCCGCCAGCTGCGCGCCGCGCTCAACGCCGCTTCGCCGCTGGAACACCGCGCCGCCGACCTGGACGATGCCGCGCTGATGGCCAGGCTCGGTTTCCCCGGCCAGCATCCGGAAGGCCGCTTCCTGCCCGAAACCTATCTTTACCAGCGCGGCGACAGCGACCTGGACGTGCTCGCGCGCGCCCACAAGGCGATGGAAGCCGCGCTTGCCGAAGCCTGGGCCAGCCGGGCCGACGACCTGCCGCTGAAGGACGCCGACGAAGCGCTGGTGCTGGCCTCGATCATCGAGAAGGAAACCGCGCTGGCCGCCGAGCGACCGAAGATCGGCGGGGTGTTCGCGCGCCGGCTGAAGCTGGGCATGCGCCTGCAGACCGATCCCACCGTGATCTACGGCCTGGGCAGCGACTACGACGGCAACATCCGCAGGCGCGACCTGGAAACCGATACGCCGTACAACACCTATACCCGTGCCGGCCTGACCCCGACGCCGATCGCCATGCCCGGCCACGCCGCGCTCCAGGCCGCCGTGCATCCGGAACCGGGCCAGGCGCTGTATTTCGTCGCCGTCGGCGACGGCAGCGGCGCGCACGTCTTCTCCGACGACTACGCCGGCCATACCGAGGCGGTGTCGCGCTACCTGCAGCGCCGGCGCCAGCCGGCCGACGACGCGGTGTCCACGCCATGAGCCCGGCGCTGCTGCAGCATCCGCGCTTCATCAGCCTGGAAGGCGGCGAGGGCGCGGGCAAGAGCACCGCGATCGGCGCGATCCGCGACTGCCTGCAGGCCCACGGCCACGAGGTCGTGCTGACCCGCGAGCCGGGTGGCACGCCGCTGGCCGAGCGCATCCGCGAGATGCTGCTCAACCACACGCCGTCTTTGCCGGTCGACGAACCGCTCTCCGCCGAGGCCGAGCTGCTGCTGGTGTTCGCCGCGCGCGCCCAGCACGTGCGCGAGGTGATCCGGCCGTCGCTGCGCCGCGGCGCCTTCGTGGTCAGCGACCGCTTCACCGATTCCAGCTATGCCTACCAGGGCGAGGGGCGCGGACTGGATCCGGCCTGGATCGCCGACCTGGAGCGGCGCGCGGTCGGCCTGCAGCCCGGTTTGACCCTGCTGCTCGACCTGGATGTCGGGATCGGTCGCGCGCGTACCACCGGCCGCGACCTGTGGCCGGACCGCATCGAGAGCGAGCAGGACGACTTCTTCCAGCGCGTGCGCGCCGGTTTCCGCGCGCGCGCGCAGGCCGAGCCCGGCCGCATCAAGCTCATCGACGCACAGCAGCCACCGATGGTCGTTGCCGCCGAAGTGGCGCGCGCGGTGGCGGTATTCATCGGGGACACCGAGGCGTGAGCGGCGACTTCGCCCCCTGGCAGCAGCGCGCCTACGACCAGACCGTCGCGGCGCTGGACGCCGGCCGGCTCGGCCACGGCCTGCTGATCTGCGGTCCGGCCGGCCTGGGCAAGCGCGAACTGGCGCTGCGACTGGCCACCCACGTGCTGGGCAGCGGCGGCGATGCTGCCGCCCGCGCGCGCAGCGCGCAGCTGATCGCCGCCGGCACGCACCCGGACCTGCACCTGGTCTCCTTCATTCCCAACCGCACCGGCGACAAGCTGCGCACCGAGATCATCATCGAGCAGGTGCGCGAAGTGTCGCAGAAGCTGGCGCTCACCCCGCAGTACGGCGTGGCCCAGGTGGTCGTCATCGACCCGGCCGACGCGATCAACCGCTCGGCCTGCAACGCGCTGCTGAAAACGCTGGAAGAGCCGGCGCCCGGCCGCTACCTGTGGCTGGTCAGCGCCGAACCGGCGCGCCTGCCGGCCACCATTCGCAGCCGGTGCCAGCGGCTGGAACTGAAACTGCCGCCGCGACAGGAGTCGCTGGACTGGCTGCATTCGGAAGGCTTCGATGCCAGGGCCGCGGCCGAGGCGCTCGACGCCGCGCGTGGCCATCCTGGCCTGGCCGCGCGCTGGCTGCGCGAGGACGGCCTGGCCCTGCGCCGGCAGGTGGCCAGCGACCTGGAGCAGGTCGCCGGCGGTCGCAGCGGCGTGGTCGAAGTCGCCCAGCGCTGGACCGGCGACGAACATGCCGATGCGCGCCTGCGCCACGCGGCCGATGTGGTGCTGGCCCAGGCTTCGGCCGGCTTGACCGATCCGGCGCGATTGCACAAGCTGGCGACCTGGTTCGATGCCGCCAACCGTACCCGCGACCTGCTGCGGACCACGGTGCGCGCCGACCTGGCGGTGGCGGAACTGTTGCTCACCTGGCGGGAAGGGGACCGTCCGACGCGGACGCCAGGGCGATAAAGGGGAAAAAGAATGGGTGCGACAAATCCGCGGCAGGGCATCCTGTCATTGGCGGTCAAGGACAAGATGGCGCTGTACGGCGCCTACATGCCGTTCGTGAAGAACGGTGGCATCTTCGTGCCGACCCCGAAACGGTATTTCCTCGGCGACGAGGTTTTCCTGCTGCTGACCCTGCCCGAATCCAGCGAGCGCCTGCCGGTGGCCGGCAAGGTGATCTGGGCCACCCCGGCCGGCGCGCAGGGCAACCGCGCGGCGGGCATCGGCGTGCAGCTGGCCGACGGCCCGGAAGGCGAGGCGGTGCGCAACCGCATCGAGACCCTGCTGGCAGGCCTGCTGAATTCGGACAAGCCGACCCACACGATGTGAGCGATGGACGGGGCGATGTCTTGACGCCCCTGATCGCTGCCCTATAATGGGCGGCTCGCGACATCCGGGCGGTTAGCTCAGCGGTAGAGCATTGCCTTCACACGGCAAGGGTCGCAGGTTCGATCCCTGCACCGCCCACCATCGTCGCGAAAGAAGAGCCGGCCCGAGGGCCGGCTTTTTCGTGGCCGGGCGCCGGGAGGGGCGGTCGGTCGCGCAATGACCTCGTCGCAGTCCCGCAGTTGCACCCCACGCATCCGCAAGGACGATCCATGGCTGCCGCCACGTTGCTGACCCTGGCTTTCCCTCCGCTGGCCTTCGCGCTGGGCCTGCTGTTCATCCGCTTCTTCCCGCTGCGCCTGCGCGACGTCTCCGCCGCCAGCGGCGTGGCCTGCCTGCTGTTCGGCGCGGTCGGCGCCTGGGCGGTGATCGGCGATGTTTCCGCCGGGGTGGTGCAGCTGCGCACACGCAGTTTCGGCACGATCGAAGCCAGCGCCTCGCGCACGCCGTGGATGTTCTGGGACGAGATCCTGCTGCTGTACGCCTTGTCGCTGGCGCTGTGCGCCTTCGGCGTGGCGACGATCGCGCGCGCATGGCGGCGCGGGCGCTGACGATTCCTCAATCCTGAGCCGCCGCCGCCAGGTCCTGCAGCTGCGCCCGCAGGCCGGCGCGATCTTCCAGGCCCGGCAGGCGCCTGAGCAGGTTGGCCAGCACGTGCAGGTCCTGCTCGTAGCCCAGCGCGTCGCTGAGCTTGTGCAGCGACTTGGATTTCGGCGTGCTCGACGTGGACTTGGACCAGTCCGGTTTCAGCTTGGGCAGGGCGTCGACCTGCATGCGCAGCCGGCGCACCTTGCGGCGCCAGCAATGCAGGTGTTCGGCGTCGGGATGCTTGCCGGCGCGGCGCGCGGCGCGATCGACGCGCCGGCGTTGGCGGGCGAGGCCGGCGCGGATCTGGCTGGAGGTCAGCGTGTCCCACGGCAGCTGGTCGAGATAGTGCAGCGCGCCTTCAAGCGTGGCGCGTCGTCGCGCCAGCCCGGGATCGCGTTCGAGTTCGTAGGCCACCAGGCCGGCGGCGCGCTCGCGCAGCGCGTTCACCACCGGCCGCCAGCGCCTGGGCTCGGTCTGCGTGCCGACCAGTCGCGCGGTGTCGATCGAGGCATGCGCGTCGCGCAGCCGAGAGAGGCTGTCGCCCACCCGTTGGAGGATGCGGTCGGCCGGGCCGACGTCGAATGCCGCATCGCCGTCCTCGGCCAGCGCCAGCAGGGCGCGGGTGCGGCGGATCGCCTTGCGTGCTTCATGCACCCGCGTGTGGATCGCCTTGGGCGCGCCGAGCGCACGCATGGCGGCGCGGCACTCTTCGTGCACCAGGTGTCCCAGGGCCAGGCCGGCGGAGTGTCTGGGCATCGCGGACGATGGCGGCGGCGGAAGCTCCGATGCTACTCCAGATTGTGACAGTGCCCGGTGGAGGCTCGCGGACCCGGCCACGGCCGCGATCAGCGCGGCGTGGGTGCGCGCGACGCGGTTTCCAGGGCGGCCCCGCAGTGGCGGCAGCGATCGGGTGCGGCGGCGCTGTCCATCGGGAAATGGTTGCCGCCGCAACGGTCGCAGAAGCGCGCCCGGCGGATGCTGCGCACGGCGCCGACAACGGCCACGGCGGCCGTGATCGCGAGCAGGACCAGCGGCGCACCCGCCAGCACGGCGGCAGCCACGAAGGCCACATTGCCGGCGATCATCAGGACGATCCACAGTGCACGCTTGTGGCGGGCGTTGCGGCTGCGACGGAAGAACGCAATCGCCGCGACGCCAACCAGCGCCCAGGGCACGAAGATCCACGGCAACAGGGTGTCGAGCGGGATGGGCGTGAAGTGCGGCATGCAGGGCGTATCGGTCGAGGTCAGGCGTCGGCGCCGCCCGGCGGCAGGCCGGTGTAGCGGGCGCGCGGGCGGATCAGCGTGCCCAGCGCCTGCTGTTCCTGCGCGTGCGCCAGCCAGCCGGCCAGGCGCCCGGCGGCGAACAGCACCAGCGCCGGTGTGGCTGGCAGGCCATGGATGAAGCAGATCGTCGCCAGCATGCCGTCGATGTTCGGACGCTGGCCGCTGGCTTCCTCGGCGGCGGCGATCACCGCCTCGACCTGCCGCATCGCCGGCGCGTCGCCGCGCAGGTCGCGCAGCATGCGCAGCACTTCGGCGCCGCGCGGGTCGCCATGCGGGTACAGCACGTGGCCGAAGCCGGGCAGGTCCTCGCCGCGCTGCCAGCGCGCGGCGATGAACTGCGCCGGATCGCCGCTGTCCAGCGCATCGCGCAGCAGCGCGTAGGCGCGCATGGTGGCGCCGCCATGGCGTGGCCCGGACAGCGCCGCCAGGCCGGCGCAGACGGTGGCATGCAGGTGCGCGCCGGTGGAGGCGACCACGCGCGCGGCGAACGCGGAGACATTCAGCTCATGGTCGGCGCACAGCACCAGCGCGGCGCGCACCAGTTCGGCGAAGGCGGCATCGCCCGGGCACCAGCTGTCGGCGAGCAGCTGGTGTACCGGCCGCGCGTCAGGCGCGCGCGCCACCAGCAGCGCGGCGTTGTGGCGCAGCAGCGTGGCGGCGATCTCGCGACGCACCGCCAGCGAGGGATTGAAGGCCTGCCGCACGTCCAGCGCCAGCAGCGGGATGCAGGCCAGGGCGCGCTCGATCGGCGGCAGGCCGGCGTCGGCGGCGATAGCGGCCACCCGATCGGGCCAGGCGGTGGCGAACGGCGCGGCGAAGGGATCCTGCCCGCCGCAGTCCCACAGCAGGCGGGCGATGTCCTCCAGCGTGGCGCCGGCGCGCACCGCCTGCACCGCGGACTGGCCGCGGTAGTAGGGCGAATCCGGGCGGATCAGCGAGATCCGCGTTTCCAGCACCGGCAGGCCGCGGTCCAGGCTCTGCGCGGCACCGCGCGCCGCGCCGCGACCGACGCGCTTGCGCTGGGCCAGGCGCTCGACCTCGGCGCGCAGGTAGACCCGGCTGCGGTGGTCCGGGCCGGGGCGCGAGGTCAGCTGGCCGCGGCTGACGTAGGCGTACAGCGTCGCGGTGCTGATGCCGAGCAGGGCGCAGGCTTCGGCGGCGGTGACCAGTTCGTTGGCGGGCGTGCTCATGGGCATCGCGTGGTGGGCTGGGCTGACACGTTGATTTATTGAATCAAGATTGATCCCGGGTCCACAGAGTGCCAGATTGTGCGTCATCGCGGAATGGCCCATCGCCCCTCCGCCACCGCCCGTACAGGAGCCTTCCATGAGCGTTTCTTCTGCCGGCGCCGCTTTCCGCGCCGCCCTGGCCGCCGAGTCCCCGCTGCAGGTGATCGGTGCCCTCAATGCAAACCACGCGCTGCTGGCCAGGCGTGCGGGCTACCGGGCGATTTACCTGTCCGGCGGCGGCGTGGCTGCCGGCTCGCTGGGCCTGCCGGACCTGGGCATCAACACCCTGGAAGACGTGCTGATCGACGTGCGCCGCATCACCGATGTCTGCGACCTGCCGCTGCTGGTCGACATCGACACCGGCTTCGGCCCGAGCGCGTTCAACATCGAGCGCACCATCAAGTCGCTGATCAAGGCCGGCGCGGCCGCCTGCCACATCGAGGACCAGGTCGGCGCCAAGCGCTGCGGGCATCGTCCGGGCAAGGAGATCGTCTCCAAGGGCGAGATGGCCGACCGGGTCAAGGCCGCCGCCGACGCGAAGACCGATCCGGATTTCTTCCTGATCGCGCGCACCGACGCCATCCAGGCCGAGGGCGTGGACGTGGCGATCGAGCGCGCGATCGCCTGCGTGGAGGCCGGCGCCGACGGCATCTTCGCCGAGGCCGCCTATGACCTGGACACTTACCGTCGCTTCGTCGACGCGGTGAAGGTGCCGGTGCTGGCCAACATCACCGAGTTCGGCAAGACCCCGCTGTTCAGCCGAGACGAACTGGCCACCGCCGGGGTGGCGATCCAGCTGTTCCCGCTGTCGGCCTTCCGCGCCGCCAACAAGGCCGCCGAGAACGTCTACGAAGCCGTGCGCCGCGATGGCCACCAGCGCAACGTCATCGACACGATGCAGACGCGCGAGGAGCTGTACGAGCGCATCGGCTATCACGCCTTCGAGCAGCGCCTGGACGCGCTGTCCGCCGGCAAGGCCGGCTGATTGCCGCGCCTGCCGCGTCCTGATTCCTTTCGCAAGCACGCATTCCCCGGGAGTACCGACATGTCCGAGCAAGCCACCACCACCCCAGGTTTCAAGCCGAAGAAGTCCGTCGCCCTGTCGGGCACCGCCGCCGGCAATACCGCGCTGTGCACGGTCGGCCGCAGCGGCAACGACCTGCATTACCGCGGCTACGACATCCTCGACCTGGCCAACACCAGCGAGTTCGAGGAAATCGCCTACCTGCTGGTGCACGGCAAGCTGCCTAACCGTGCCGAGCTGGCCTTCTACAAGCGCAAGCTCAAGGCGCTGCGCGGCATCCCCGCCGCGGTACAGGACGCGCTGGAGACGCTGCCGCCTTCGGCGCACCCGATGGACGTGATGCGCACCGGCGTGTCCGTGCTCGGCTGCGTGCAGCCGGAGAAGGACGATCACAACCATCCCGGCGCGCGCGACATCGCCGACAAGCTGATGGCCTGCCTGGGCTCGATGCTGCTGTACTGGTACCACTTCAGCCATAACGGCGTGCGCATCGACGTGGAGACCGACGACGACTCGATCGGCGGCCACTTCCTGCACCTGCTGCACGGCGAGAAGCCGCGCGATTCGTGGGTGCAGGCGATGCACACCAGCCTGATCCTGTACGCCGAGCACGAGTTCAACGCCTCGACCTTCACCTGCCGCGTCATCGCCGGCACCGGCAGCGACATGTACAGCTGCATCGCCGGCGGCATCGGCGCGCTGCGCGGGCCCAAGCACGGCGGCGCCAACGAAGTCGCCTTCGAGGTGCAGAAGCGCTACGAGACGCCCGACGAGGCCGAGGAAGACATCAAGGCGCGGGTGGAGCGCAAGGAAGTGGTGATCGGCTTCGGCCACCCGGTCTACACCGTCTCCGATCCGCGCAACAAGGTGATCAAGGAAGTCGCCCGCCAGCTCTCGGCCGAAGAGAAGCACATGAAGATGTACGACATCGCCGAGCGCCTGGAGACGGTGATGTGGGACATCAAGAAGATGTTCCCGAACCTGGACTGGTTCAGCGCGGTGAGCTACCACATGATGGGCGTGCCGACCGCGATGTTCACCCCGCTGTTCGTGATCGCGCGCACCGCCGGCTGGAGCGCCCACGTCATCGAGCAGCGCATCGACGGCAAGATCATCCGTCCCTCGGCCAACTACACCGGCCCGGAAGACCGCGAATTCGTGCCGCTGGACCGGCGCGACTGATCGCTCCCCCGTTCCCGCGCACGCGGGAGCGGGGCCCCATTGCAACTTCGCCCGCTTGCGGGGGAAGGACATCGCCACGCCATTGCGCAGCCGACCATGAACATTGAATTCCGCAAGCCCCTGCCCGGCACCGGGCTCGACTACTTCGACGCCCGCGCTGCCGTGGACGCGATCTCCCCCGGGGCCTGGGACGGCCTGCCGTACACCTCGCGCGTGCTGGCCGAGAACCTGGTGCGGCGCTGCGAGCCCTCGCAGCTGCGCGCCAGCCTGGAGCAGCTGGTCGAGCGCCGGCGCGATCTGGATTTTCCGTGGTTTCCCGCCCGCGTGGTCTGCCATGACATCCTCGGCCAGACCGCGCTGGTCGACCTGGCCGGCCTGCGCGACGCCATCGCCGATGCCGGCGGTGATCCGGCCAAGGTCAACCCGGTGGTGCCGGTGCAGTTGATCGTCGACCATTCGCTGGCGGTGGAATGCGGCGGCTACCAGCCCGATGCTTTCGCGCGCAACCGCGCCATCGAGGACCGTCGCAACGAGGACCGCTTCCACTTCATCGACTGGACCAAGCGCGCCTTCGAGAACGTGGACGTGATCCCGCCGGGCAACGGCATCATGCACCAGATCAACCTGGAGAAGATGTCGCCGGTGATCTACACCCAGGATGGCGTCGCCTTCCCGGATACCTGCGTGGGCACCGACAGCCACACTCCGCACGTCGATGCGCTGGGCGTGATCGCGATCGGCGTCGGCGGCCTGGAAGCGGAGAACGTGATGCTCGGGCGCGCCTCGTGGATGCGCCTGCCCGACATCATCGGCGTGGAGCTGACCGGCCGCCCGCAGCCGGGCATCACCTGCACCGACATCGTGCTGGCGCTGACCGAGTTCCTGCGCAGGCAGAAGGTGGTCGGCGCCTGGCTGGAATTCTTCGGCGAGGGTGCCGCCGCGCTCACGATCGGTGACCGCGCCACGATTTCCAACATGTGCCCGGAATACGGCGCCACCGCGGCGATGTTCTTCATCGACGACCAGACCCTGGACTACCTGCGCCTGACCGGTCGCGACGAGGCGCAGGTCAAGCTGGTCGAGGCCTATGCCAGGACCGCCGGCCTGTGGGCCGACGCACTGAGGACCGCGCGCTACGAGCGCACGCTGCGGTTCGACCTGTCCAGCGTGGTGCGCAACATGGCCGGTCCGTCCAATCCGCATGCGCGGGTGGCGACCACCGAGCTGGCGCAGCGCGGCATCGCCACCGGCCTGGAGGCGGCGCGAGCGCAGGAAGCGCAGGGCCTGATGCCCGACGGCGCGGTGATCATCGCCGCGATCACCAGCTGCACCAATACCTCCAACCCGCGCAACGTGATCGCCGCCGGCCTGCTGGCGCGCAATGCCAATCGCCTGGGCCTCACCCGCAAGCCCTGGGTGAAGACCTCGCTGGCGCCGGGTTCGCGCGCCGTGGCGCTGTACCTGGAGGAGGCCGGCCTGACCGGCGAGCTGGAAAAGCTCGGCTTCGGCGTGGTCGGTTTCGCCTGCACCACCTGCAACGGCATGTCCGGCGCGCTGGAGCCGGCGATCCAGCAGGAGATCATCGATCGCGACCTGTACGCGACCGCCGTGCTCTCCGGCAACCGCAACTTCGACGGCCGCATCCATCCCTACGCCAAGCAGGCCTTCCTGGCTTCGCCGCCGCTGGTGGTGGCCTATGCGATCGCCGGCACCATCCGCTTCGACATCGAGAAGGACGTGCTTGCCGTGGTGGACGGGAAGGAGATCCGCCTGAAGGACCTGTGGCCCGGCGACGAGGAGATCGACGCGGTGGTGCGCGCTGCGGTCAAGCCCGAGCAGTTCCGCCAGGTCTACACGCCGATGTTCGCCCGCCATGGCGGTGCGCTCGGCAAGGTCGATCCGCTGTACGCCTGGCGCCCGCAGAGCACCTACATCCGCCGCCCGCCGTACTGGGAGGGCGCGCTGGCCGGCGAGCGCACGCTGCGCGGCATGCGCCCGCTGGCGCTGCTCGGCGACAACATCACCACCGACCATCTGTCACCTTCGAACGCGATCATGCTCGACAGCGCCGCCGGCGAATACCTGGCCAAGATGGGCGTGCCGGAGGAGGACTTCAATTCCTACGCCACCCATCGCGGCGATCACCTGACCGCGCAGCGCGCCACCTTCGCCAACCCGAAGCTGTTCAACGAGATGGTGCGCAACGCCGACGGCAGCGTGAAGCAGGGCTCGCTGGCGCGCGTGGAGCCGGAAGGGCAGGTGATGCGCATGTGGGAGGCGATCGAGACCTACATGGACCGCAAGCAGCCGCTGATCGTGATCGCCGGCGCCGATTACGGCCAGGGTTCCTCGCGAGACTGGGCCGCCAAGGGCGTGCGCCTGGCCGGCGTGGAGGCGATCGTCGCCGAGGGTTTCGAGCGCATCCACCGCACCAACCTGATCGGCATGGGCGTGCTGCCGCTGGAGTTCGTCCCCGGCACCAGCCGCAACACCCTGGGGCTGGACGGCACGGAAACCTTCGATGTCCTCGGCGAGCGTCGGCCGCGCGCCGAGCTGACCCTGGTCATCCACCGCCGCGACGGCAGCACCACCGAGGTCCCGGTGACCTGCCGCCTGGACAGCGACGAGGAAGTCTCGATCTACGAGGCCGGCGGCGTGCTGCAGCGCTTCGCGCAGGATTTCCTCGATGCGTCGAAAGCGGCCTGATCCGTTCGTCGGTGTCATGCGCGCGTGCCATGCTGCACGCGCCGTGACCCCATCGACAGGAGATCGACCATGAACCAGCCCAGCACCGGCACCGTCCGCCTGCACCGCGTCCTGCGCGCCCCCGCCGAGCGCATCTACCGCGCCTTCCTCGACCCCGACGCGATGGCCAAGTGGCTGCCGCCATTCGGCTTCGTCGGCAAGGTGCACGAGATGGACGCGCGCGTCGGCGGCGGCTACCGCATGTCATTCACCAACATGGGCACCGGTTCCAGCCACAGCTTCGGCGGCACCTACCTGGAACTGGTGCCCGGCGAACTGATCCGCCACACCGACAAGTTCGACGACCCGGCGATGCCCGGCGAGATGATCGTTACCGTGAAGCTGCGCAAGGTTGCCTGCGGCACCGAACTGGACATCGTCCAGGAAGGCATTCCGGCGCAGATCCCGACCGAGTTCTGCTACCTCGGCTGGCAGGAGTCGCTGCTCCTGCTGGCGCAGCTGGTCGAGCCTGAAATCCCCGATAACCCCTGAGCCCCGCTGCTCCAGTCACGCAGGAAAGCCCATGTCGTCCGTTCCCCAGATCCGCATCCCGGCCACCTACCTGCGTGGCGGCACCAGCAAGGGCGTGTTCTTCCGCCTCGAAGACCTGCCCGAGCGCGCGCGCACGCCCGGCAGGGCGCGCGATGCGCTGCTGCAGCGGGTGATCGGCAGTCCCGATCCTTACGCCAAGCAGATCGACGGCATGGGCGGGGCGACCTCGAGCACCAGCAAGACGGTGATCGTCTCGCGCAGCACGCGCGAGGGCCACGATGTGGATTACCTGTTCGGCCAGGTCGCCATCGACAGCGATTTCGTCGACTGGAGCGGCAACTGCGGCAACCTGTCGGCGGCGGTGGGTCCGTTCGCGATCGCCGCGGGGCTGGTCGATGCCGGCAAAGTGCCGCGCGATGGCCTGGCCACGGTGCGGATCTGGCAGGCCAACATCGGCAAGACCATCGTCGCCCACGTGCCGATGGTGGACGGCCAGGTGCAGGAGACCGGCGATTTCGAACTGGACGGGGTGACCTTTCCAGCGGCCGAGGTCCAGCTGGAGTTTCTCGACCCGGCCGACGACGGCGAGGAGGGCGGGGCGATGTTTCCGACCGGCCGCCTCGTCGACACGCTCGATGTGCCGGGCGTGGGCAGCTTCCAGGCCACGCTGATCAACGCAGGCATCCCCACCATCTTCCTGGACGCCGCCGCGCTGGGTTACAGCGGCAGCGAGCTGCAGGAAGCGATCAACGGCGATGCGGCCGCGCTGGCGCGCCTGGAAACGATCCGCGCGCATGGCGCGGTGAAGATGGGCCTGATCGCCACGCCCGAAGAGGCCGCCAGGCGCCAGCACACGCCGAAGCTGGCCTTTGTCGCGCCACCGGCCGGCTACGTCGCTTCCAGCGGCAAGCCGGTGGAAGCCGGTGACATCGACCTGCGCGTGCGCGCGATGTCGATGGGCAAGCTGCACCACGCGATGATGGGCACCGCTGCGGTGGCGATCGGCACCGCCGCGGCGATCCCCGGCACGTTGGTCAATCTCGCCGCCGGTGGCGGCGAGCGCGGCGCGGTGCGCTTCGGCCATCCCTCCGGCACGCTGCGCGTTGGCGCCGAGGCACGCCAGCTCGATGGCCAGTGGCAGGTCACCAAGGCAGTGATGAGCCGCAGCGCGCGCGTGCTGATGGAAGGCTGGGTCAGGGTGCCGGGCGACTGCTTCTGAGCGGGTCGCGCTTTTGAGGAGGGCTGCGGCGATGCTAGGGTGGCGCGGTTTTCCGGACCCGTGTGCATGAACCTGCCTCGCCTGTCGATCTGCGTATTGCTGCTGGCCCTGGCCGGCGCGGCGGTGGCTGCGCTGATGTCCGGCGCGCCGTGGCTGGAGCGCGCAGTGCCCGGAGGCCTGCCTGCCGGCAACGCGGTCGCCGCCCTGCTGCCGGTCTCGTTGGCGCTGCTGGGCTGGTGCATCGGCCGGCCGCGCAGCCTGCAGCGGCGCGCCGCGGCCACCGCGCTGGTGGCCGCACTGGCCTGGTTGCCGGTATCGATCGCCCTGGCCGGCAACCTGGCGCTGGATTTCTCCGGCGAACGCGGCACCGCCTGGCTCGGCTTCAGCGCGGTGGTGATGATCGCGGTGCTGGTCGCGCTGGGCTGGGGCGTGATCGACCGCCTGCTCGCGGCGTGGCGCCGCGGCCTGTAGTCACGCGCACCTGCCATTCCAGCCCACGCACTGGCCTCAGAGCAACGCCCGCCACCAGCGCTCGCCCTCGCGCGGTGCGCCCAGGTCCACGCGTTCGCCCATGACCGGCGTGGCCACCGCGATCCCGCGCTCGCCGGCCAGCGCCAGCACGCGTTCGAACGGTTCCCACCACGGATGCATCGCCAGGTCGAAGGTGCCGTTGTGGATCGGCAGCAGCCAGCGTCCGCCCAGATCCTGGAAGGCCTGCACGGTCTGCGCCGGATGCATGTGCACGTACGGCCAGTGCGCGTCGTAGGCACCGGTCTCCATCAGGCACAGGTCGAACGGCCCGAAGCGGCGGCCGATCTCGGCGAAGCCGTCGAAATAGCCGCTGTCGCCGCTGAAGAACACCCGCAGGTCGTCGTCCTCGATCACCCACGAGCACCACAGCGTGCGGTTGCCGTCGCGCAGGCCACGGCCGGAGAAGTGCTGCGACGGCGTGCTGGTCAGGCGCAGGCCATCGACCACGATCTGCTGCCACCAGTCGAACTGGCGCACCTTGGCCGACGGCACGCCCCAGCCCACCAGGCGGTCGCCGACGCCCAGCGGTGCGACGAACAGCTCGACCTTCGGCGCCAGCGCGCGGATGGCGTGGTGGTCGAGGTGGTCGTAATGATCGTGCGAGAGGATCACGCCGCGGATCGGCGGCAGGTCCGCCAGCGCGATCGGCGGGGCGTGGAAGCGCTTGGGGCCGAACCAGCGGAAGGGCGAGGCACGCTGCGAGAACACCGGGTCGGTCAGCCACCACTGTCCACGCAGCTTGAGCAGCACGGTGGAGTGGCCCAGCCGGTAGAGGCTGCGGTCGGGCGCGGCGTCGAGCGCGGCGCGGTCGAGCCGGCGCACCGGCACCGGCGCGCCCGGCACGGTGTTCTTCGGCTTGTTGAAGAAGAAGTCCCACATCACCCTGGCGCCGGGCTGCGGCACGTCGGCAGGTTTCGGGGTGGTGTTGCGGAAGCGGCCGGCGGCCGATTGCGGGGAATCGGCGTAGTCGCCGATGGCGGCCTGGCGGGGGAAGGAGGCTGGCAAGCGGGTGTCCCGGTGTGGCGGAGGGGGCGGCGCCGCGCGGGCGCCGCCTTGTTCTCTGGGGACGGCCTGATCGCCGCGCAAGGCGGAGGTCGAGCGCCGGTTCAGCCTGGCGGCCGGGACATCCGCGGCGCTCAGTCGGTGACGGCTGCGTACTGCGAATCCGAGACCTGCTCCAGCCAGGTCACCGGCGAGCCATCGATTGATTCGGCGATGGCCAGGTGGGACATCGCCACGTCACGGTGGGCGCCGTGCCAGTGCTTGACCCCCGGCGGGATCCAGGCGATGTCGCCGGGGCGCAGCGGCTGCGCCGGGCAGTCCCATTCCTGCAGCCAGCCGCGGCCGCTGGTGACGATCAGGGTCTGTCCCAGCGGATGGGTATGCCAGGCCGTGCGGGCGCCCGGCTCGAAGCTGACGCTGGCGCCGCCGACCCGCGCCGGGGCAGGCGCCTGGAACGGGGCGTCCAGGCGCACGCGGCCGGTGAAGTAGTCGGCCGGGCCGGGACGGGACGCCGCATCGCCGGCGCGGGTGACCTGGAGGCTGCCGTGGGTGGAGGGGGGCATCACACGCTCCTGGCTGGGGGAAAGCGCACACGATAGGGCGTCCGGGGAACGGCCGTGTGCAGGCGGTGGGCCAGCGCGACCGTGCCGCGCCCGGCTCGCCAATACCTATACTGGTGCCGGCTTTTCATGGAGCGAAAGCGATGGACGTCGGGGCGGGGAAGGGAAGGGATCACCAGCGGCGCACGGTCGCGCTGCTGTCGATGCTGCTGGTCATGCTGCTGCTGGCCCTGGCCGGCTGCAGGCGCAACGACAGCGGACAGCTGCCGGCGCCCAGCGGCGAAGCGATCCAGGGCCAGGCCGCGCCCGTGGAAGGCTTCGCGCTGGTGCGCGCCTGGCCCGACGACACCGGTGACGGACTTGCGCTGGCGCTGGAGTTCAGCCGTCCGCTGGTCGGCACGCAGGACTTCGACAAGCTCATCCGCTTCCAGGACGCCAAGGGCAAGGACGACAGCAGCTGGTCGCTGTCCGACGACGGCAAGATCCTGCGCTATCCGTACATCGAGGCAGGCAAGGACTACACGCTGATCGTCTCCGGCGACCTGCTCGCCGCCGACGGCAGCCGCCTCGGCAAGCCGGTCACCCAGGCGGTGTTCGCCGCCGATCTCAAGCCCGCCGCCGGCTTCGCCTCGCAGGGCAGCGTGCTGCCGGCGCGCGAAAGCCGCGGCCTGCCGGTGGTCTCGGTCAACGTGCCGGAAGTGGACGTGGAGTTCCTGCGCGTCAACGAAGCCTCGCTGCCGACCTTCTTCGCCCAGTTCCAGCGCGGTGGCCGCCGCAGCGGCTGGGAGCTGGACCGCAGCTACGACGACAACACGCCGATCGCCAGGCTGGCCGAGCCGGTCTACCTCAACCGCTTCGTGCTGACCGGCAAGCAGAACCAGCGCGCGCTGACCTACCTGCCGATCCAGGACATCAAGGAGCTGCAGGCGCCGGGCCTGTACTTCGCGGTGATGCGCCGGCCCGGCAATTTCACCGACAACTACGACACCGTCTTCTTCACCGTCAGCGACATCGGCCTGCACGTGCGTGCCTATCGTTCGCAGATCCTCGTGCACGCCGCCTCGCTGGCCAACGGCGCACCGCTGGGCAAGGTCGAGCTGCGCGTGCTCGACGCCAAGGGCGAGGCCGTGCTCAAGGGCAGCACCGATGCCAACGGCAACGCGCTGCTGGACTACAAGCTCGACGCCGGCCAGGTGCTGGTGGCGCGCAGCGGCAGCGACCTGTCGCTGCTGCCGTTCAACCAGCCGGCGCTGGACCTGAGCGAATTCGCCGTGGCCGGGCGCGAGAACGCCTGGTTCGACGTGTTCGCCTGGTCCGGCCGCGACCTGTACCGCCCCGGCGAAACCCTGCGCGTGTCGGCCCTGCTGCGCGACAACGACGGCCACCCGGTCAGGGCCGCTGGCAAGGCCGGCGTGCAGCCGCTGTTCCTGCGCCTGAAGCAGCCCGACGGCAAGACCTTCCGCGAGGCGCGCGTGCAGCCCGGCGAGCAGGGCTACCTCGAGTTCACCCAGCGCATTCCCGACGACGCACCGACCGGACGCTGGCAGATGGAGTTCCGCACCGATCCGGGCAGCGCCGAGGCCGTGCAGGGGCTGACCGTGCGGGTGGAGGAATTCCTGCCCGAACGCATGAAGCTCACCCTGGACAGTGCCTCGCCGCAGCTGCGTCCGGGCGAGCCGCTGAAGCTGCTTGCCGATGCGGCCTATCTGTATGGCGCGCCGGCGGCGGGCAACCGCTTCACCGCCAAGCTGGCGGTTGCGGTCGAGCAGCATCCGGTGGACGGCATGCCGGGCTGGTTCTTCGGCGACCCGACCGTCAACCTGCCGCGCGAGGCCAGCGACGTCATCGACAGCGAGTTCGATGCGCAGGGCCACCTGGCCCAGGACGTGCCGCTGCCGGCCGAGGCCAAGCCGGTCACGCCGATCGCAGCGCTGCTGTCGGGCAGCGTCTACGAAAGCGGCGGCCGCACCGTCAACCGCACGCTCAAGCGCGTGCTGTGGCCGAAGGACGCCCTGGTCGCAGTGCGCCCGCTGTTCGACGACAAGGACGGCGCCGACTCCAACGCCAATGCGCGCTTCGAACTTACGCGCGTGGGCGCGGATGGCAAGGTGCGCCCGGCCAAGGGGCTGCAGGTCACCCTGGTGCGCGAGCTGCGCGACTACCACTGGCAGTTCCAGGATGACCGCTGGGACTACGACTTCACCCGCCGCTTCGAGAACAAGCAGACGATCAAGCTCGATGTCGGCAACGAAACGACCAAGTTCGATTTCCCGGTCGAGTGGGGTGAGTACCGCATCGACGTGTTCGACCCGGCCACCGGCCTGACGATGCGCTATCCCTTCCGCGCCGGCTGGAGCTGGAACGACGACAACCGGGGGCTGGATGCGCGCCCGGACAAGGTCAAGCTGGCGCTGGACAGGACCGCCTATCGCGCCGGCGACACGCTCAAGGTCACGCTCACGCCACCGCATGCCGGTCGCGGCGTGCTGATCGTGGAGAGCGACAAGCCGCTGTACGTGCAGGACATCCAGGCCAAGGCCGGCAGCACGTTCGAGATTCCCGTCACCGCAGAATGGGAACGCCACGATGTCTACGTGACCGCGCTGGTATTCCGCGGCGGCAGCGCGGCCAGCAAGATCACCCCGGCCCGCGCGGTCGGCGTGGCGCATGTGCCGATGGACCGCAAGGCGCGGCGCGTGGCGGTGGGCCTGGTCGCACCGAAGCAGATGCGGCCCGAGCAGCCGCTGCCGGTCACGGTCAGCGCGCCCGAGCTGGCCGGGCGACTGGCCCACGTGACGGTCTCGGCGGTGGACGTGGGCATCCTCAACATCACCCGCTTCCCGGTGCCGGACGCCAACGCCCACTTCTTCGCCCAGCGCCGTTTCGGCGTGGACGCCTACGACGTCTACGGCAGGGTGATCGAGAGCTTCGACGGCAGTACCGGCCGGCTGCGCTTCGGCGGGGACATGGCCCTGGCGGCATTGCCGCAGGCACGGCGGCCGACTGCCCGGGTGCAGACGGTGGACCTGTTCTCCGGCCCGGTGCAGCTCGATGCCAAGGGCAATGCCCGCGTGCAGCTGCCGTTGCCGGACTTCAACGGCACGCTGCGGGTATCGGCGCTGGTCTATGCCGACGACCGCTACGGCAACCGCGACACCGAAACCCTGGTCCGCGCGCCGGTGCTGGCGGAAAGCTCGATGCCGCGCGTGATGGCGCCGGGTGACCGCAGCACGGTCACCGTGGACGTGCAGAACTTCAGCGGCAGGGCCGGTGCCTTCGACGTACGCGTGGACGGCGAGGGGCCGCTGGCGATCGAACAGGGGCGCCGTCGCATCACGCTGCCGCCGGAGGCCAGGCAGACCCTGAACTTCCCGCTGGCCGCGCTCGCCGGCCACGCCGTGGCCAAGGTGCGGGTGCGGGTGGACGGCAATGGCTACCAGGTCGACCGGCGCTACGACCTGCCGGTGCGCGCGGCGTGGCCCTCGGTGCTGCGCACGCGCACCCAGGTGCTCGACCCGCTGCAGCCGGTGGCGCTGGCCGCCGCCGATGCCGCCGGCCTGATGGACGATTCGGTCAACGCGCGGATCGTGGTCGGCGCATTGCCGCCGATCCCGTTCGCCGCCGCGCTGAAGGGCGCGCTCGAGTATCCGTATGGCTGCGCCGAGCAGACCACCAGCAAGGGCTACGCCGCGCTGATGCTCGACGAGGCCACCGCGGCGATGCTCGGCGCCGGCGGCCTGAGCCCGGCGCAGCGGCGCGAACGCATGGAGGGCGCGCTCGGCCGGCTGGCCTCGATGCAGGTGTCCAGCGGCCACTTCTCGATGTGGGGCAACGACGATTACGTCAATCCGTGGCTGACGCCGTACGTCAGCGAGTTCCTGCTCGATGCGAAAGAGGCCGGCTTCGCCGTGCCCGACAACGTGCTGCAGAAGGCGCTCAACCGCCTGAGCGAGGACCTGCTCGGTGGCGGCAATGCGTTCTACGGCCAGGACAACCGCGAAGGACTGCGCTTTGCCAACCAGGCCTGGTCCGGCTACGTGCTGGCGCGAGTGAACCGCGCGCCACTGGGCACGCTGCGCACGCTCTACGACAGCGACCGCGACAAGGCGCCCACCGGCCTGTCGCTGGTCCACCTGGGCGTGGCGCTGGCGCTGCAGGGCGACCGCAGGCGCGGCGAGGCGGCGATCGCCGCCGGCTTCGCAAGGGCCGATGCCGGCAGGCCGGCGTACTTCGGCGACTACGGCAGCGGGATCCGCGACGACGCGCTGATGATGGCGCTGCTGCACGAGCGCGGCCTGGCCAAGCCGGAGTACGACGCGCGCACCGTGCCGCTGGGACAGGCACTGGACGCACGACGCGCGGAAGGCAGGGGCGAGCTGTGGCTGAGCACGCAGGAACAGGTCGCGCTGGCGCGCCTGGGCAAGGCACTGGCAGCCGGCACCGAGCGCCGCGTATCCGGCACGCTGGCGGTCGGCGATCAGCGCGAGGCGATCGATCCGCGGCGGGTGTTCGGCCGTGCCTTCGACCACGACGCGATGGTCCGCGGCGTGCGCTTCATGCCCGAGGGCGAGCCGCCGATGTACGCCAGCATCGAGGTCGCCGGCATCCCGCTGCAGCCGCCGGAGCAGGACGCGCGGCAGATCCGCGTCGAGCGCAGCTGGTATGGCACCGACGGCAAGCCGTGGACGCCTGCTCCGCTCAGGGAGGGCGAGGCGCTGATCGTGCGGCTGGCGGTCACCGCCAGCACCGGCATGCCCGATGCCCTGCTCACCGACCTGCTGCCGGCCGGCATGGAGATCGAGAACTTCAACCTCGGCGATGCCAAGCAGTGGGCGGACGTTGTGGTCGACGGCATCCAGATCGCCAACCGCGGCGATGCGGCCGAGGTGCGCCACGAGGAATTCCGCGACGACCGCTACGTTGCCGCGCTGCAGCTGTCGGCCAACGAGACCGCGCACCTGTTCTACCTGGTGCGCGCGGTCACGCCCGGCACCTACCGGGTGCCGCCGCCGATGGTCGAGGACATGTACCGTCCGGCGCTGCGTGGCATCGGTCGCAGCACGCCGGACAGCATCACCGTCGTGCAGCCGTGAGATGGAGGCGGGCGCCGCCGCGGCGCCCGCCCAGCCCGATGCCAGCTCCCGACGACGCCCCAACGCCACCTCGCCGCCCGCCGGTCGCCACCGTGCTGCGCTGGAGCCTGGCCGGCCTGCTGGCGACCCTGCTGGTGCTGGACCGGGCCTTTCCGCTGCCGCTGCCAGCGGCGCACGATGCCGCCACGCTGGTGACCGCAGCCGACGGCACGCCGCTGCGGGCGTTTGCCGACCGCGATGGCGTATGGCGCTATCCGGCCGATGCCGGCAGCGTTTCGCCGCTGTACCTGCAGGCGCTGCTCGGCTACGAGGACCGCGCCTTCTACCGCCATCCGGGGGTCAACCCGTGGGCGCTGGTGCGCGCGGCCGGGCAGTGGCTGCGCAACGGCCGCGTGGTGTCCGGTGGCTCGACGCTGACGATGCAGGTGGCGCGCATCCTCGATCCGCATACGCGTACGCCCTGGGGCAAGCTCAAGCAGCTGCTGCGCGCGCTGCAGCTGGAGGCGCACCTGGACAAGGCGGCCATCCTGCGGCTGTATCTGGAGCGTGCGCCCTACGGCGGCACCATCGAGGGCGTGGAGGCGGCAAGCTGGGCCTACCTGGGCAAGCCGGCCGCGCGGCTGTCGCATGCCGAGGCCGCACTGCTGGCGGTGCTGCCGCAGTCGCCGAGCACGCTGCGCCCGGACCGCCACCCCGAACGCGCCCGCCGCGCCCGCGACAAGGTGCTCGACCGCATGGCCAGCCTCGGCACCTGGACGCCGGCGCAGGTCGCAGACGCGCGCATCGAGCCGGTGGTCGCCCGCGCGCTGCAGCCGCCGCTGCACGCCGCATTGCTGGCCGAGCGGCTGCGCGCCACCGATCCGGGCGCGGCGACCATCGCCAGCACGCTGGACGCGCAGCTGCAGCGCACGCTGGAGGAACGCGTCGCCAGTTACTTCTCGCAGCTGCCCGAACGCACCTCCGCCGCGCTGCTGGTGGTCGACAACCAGACCCTGGAGGCGCGCGCCTACGTCGGTTCGGTGGCCTTCAGCGATCCGCGCCGGCAGGGCTATGTCGACATGGTGCGCGCCTGGCGCTCGCCCGGGTCCACGCTCAAGCCGTTCCTCTACGCGATGGCGCTGGACGATGGCCTGATCCACTCCGAAAGCCTGCTGCTGGACGCGCCGCAGAGTTTCGGTGGCTACCGCCCCGGCAATTTCGATGCGGCGTTCAATGGTCCGGTCGGCGCGGCCAGCGCGCTGCGGCTGTCATTGAACGTGCCGGCGGTGGACCTGCTCGACCGGGTCGGCCCGGCTCGCTTCGCCGCGCGCCTGGCCAACGCCGGCATCGACCTGCGCTTCCCGCGCGGCAGCACGCCCAACCTGGCGCTGATCCTCGGCGGCACCGGCGCGCGCCTGGAAGACCTGGTCGGCGCGTTCGCGGCATTGAACCGCAGCGGCATTGCCGGGCGCGTGCGCTATCGCCCGGAGGATCCGCGGGTCGAGCGCCGGCTGGCCTCGCCCGGCGCGGCCTGGATCGTGCGCGAGATCCTGGAGAGCAATCCGCGCCCGGGCTACGGCGTGGGGATGTTCGATACCGGGGTGCGTCCGCGCGTGGCCTGGAAGACCGGCACCAGCTACGGCTATCGGGATGCCTGGGCGCTCGGTGGCACGCGGCGCTACACGGTCGGGGTATGGGTGGGGCGGCCCGATGGCACGCCGCTGCCCGGGCAGTACGGGGCGATCACCGCCTTGCCGCTGATGTTCGAGGTGATCGACGCGCTGCCGCGGCAACGCGCCGACGCCGCCCCCGCGGCGATGCCGGCCAGCGTCGAGCGCCTGGACATCTGCTGGCCCGGCGGCGAGGCCGCGGCGCAGACACCGCCGGCGCTGTGCGTGCGCCGCCGCGAGGCCTGGGCGCTGGACGGCGTGGTGCCGCCCACGCTGGCCGAGCGCGATGCACGCCTGTGGCGCGCCGGGCGCGAGCGCTATCAGGCCGATGCGCGCACCGGGCTGCGGCTGTCTTCGCAATGCGCACGGCCGCACGAGGCGGTGACGCGCGAGATCGCGCGCTGGCCGGCGCTGGCATCGCCCTGGCTCGGCCAGGACGAACGCGAGCGGGCGCGCCTGCCGGCGCTGGCGCCGGACTGCCCCGGCGATGGCATCGAGCCGGGCGGCGAGCTGCGCATCGACGGGCTGGCCGACGGTGCGGTGCTGGCGGCGGCGCCCGGTGGCCAACGCCGGGTCCGCCTGCAGCTGCGCGCACTCGGCACCGAGGCGGCGGTGGACTGGTTGCTCGATGGCCGCGCGGTCGGCCACAGCCAGGGTGGCGGAATGTTCAGCCACGACTTCAGCGAGGCCGGCGAGCACAGCCTCACCGCGCTGGCCGCCGACGGCGCCTGGACGCGCCTGCGCTTCCGCGTGCTGCCGTACTAGCGCATGCCTAGCCCGCTATGCGGGTCGCGCGCAGCTGTCGCGGCGTCATCCCGGTCATCGCGCGCAAGGTGCGGTTGAGGTGGGCCTGGTCGGCGAATCCGCACTGCTGGGCCAGAGCGGCGAGCGTGAGGCGGCCGGCGAGTCCCTGCAGCGCGCGGTGTCCACGCGCCTGCAGCCGGAACGCGCGCGGGCTCAGTTCGAAGACCTGCGCGAAGCCGCGGCTGACGCTGCCCGGATGCAGGCCATGGCGATCACTCCACTGGCCCAAGCATAGCGAGGGATCTTCGCGCAGGTCGCGCGCCAGCAATGCCGGCCAATCCAGTCGAGCCGACGCGGCCGGCTGCCAGGCCGCCGCCAATGCGCCCGCGGCGGCCGACGGGTCGCGCCCGGCCAGGCGCGCCAGCGCGTCGGGATCGGCAACCCGCCCTTGGGTGTCGTCGCAGCCGGTCGGCAGCGGCAGCACGAGCACCTGCGCGCCGCGGCGGTCGAACCGGTCCAGGTGCCGCTCCCAAGGGCGATGCAGCACCACGTCACCGGGCGCGACGCGATGCAGCCCGGTATCGCCGGCTTCCTCGTAGCCGCCGTCCAGCACCACCGTGGCGAAGCCCTCGCGGTGCAGGTGGCGCGGCAGGCGCTCGCCGGCCGCGTGGCGGAAGCGGCCGCTGGGGACCACGCGCAGGCAGTCGGGGCAGGAGTGAACTGCGTTCAAGTCAGGCTCCGCGGGCATCGGTACAAAGACACATCGACTACCGGACGACACGATGAAGAAAAGCATACTGCTGCTGGCCGCCCTCATGCCCTCGCTGGCCGCGGCCGCGCCGGGCGCGGAGGACGCGCGGATCGAGGCGGTGCTGGCCGCCTATCGCCAGGCCATGGGGCCGGCGCCGGCGGCCGCGGCCTGGACTGTCTCGTATGCGCTGGACAGCCAGGGGCTGCAGGGCGACGCCGTGCTTCGCTACGATGCCGCCAGCGGCCGCTTCAGCGAGGTCTGGACGCTGCCGCCCACCCGCGGCGGCAGCGGATTCGACGGCCATGCCGCGTGGCAGGCCGACGCCTCGGGCATCGCCTTTCCGCAGCAGGGCGGCGACCGGCCGGCACTGGCGGCCAACCAGGCCTACCGGCTGTCCAACGGCTGGTGGAAGCCTGGATACGGCGGCGCGCGCATCCAGTGGCGCGGCATCGATGCCGACGGCGCCCACCTGGCGCTGACACCGGTCGGCGGCACGCAGTTCGAGGTCTGGTTCGATCCCGCCACCCACCTGCCGAGCCGCCTGCGCGAGACGCGCGGCTTCGGCATCCATGAGGAGCGTTACGAGGACTATCGTCGCGAGCACGGGGTCATGTTCGCGCACCGGCAACGCATCGACGACCGCGGCGAGGCGCAGGTGCTGACCCTGCGCCAGGCCACGCCTTCGGCCGTGCGCGCGGAGGACTACGCCATGCCGGCATCGCGCCCGGCCGACAGCGCGATCGGCAATGCCAGCGGCAGCACGACGGTGCCGATGCGCCTGCTCAACAACCACGTGTTCGTCGATGTGCGGGTGAATGGACAGGGGCCGTTCCCCTTCCTGCTCGACACCGGTGGCCACGACATCCTCACGCCGCAGACCGCGCGCGCCCTGGGGCTGGAGGTGATCGGCCAGGCGACCACCGGCGGTGGCGGCGAGCAGACCCTGGCGTCGGGTTACGCCCACGTGGATTCGCTGCGCGTCGGCGAGGTGGGCATCGAACGGCAGACGCTGAGCGTGCTCGATTTCGCGCCGCGCGAGATCGAGGGCCTGCAGGTGGGCGGCATGCTCGGCCTGTCGACCCTTCTGCGCTTCGTGGTGCGCATCGACTACGGGGCCGGCACCGTGACCTTCACCGACCCGGCGCGCTTCGATCCGGCCACCGCCGGCACCGCCGTGCCGTTCGTCTTCTACGACCACATGCCATGGCTGCGGGGCGAGGTGGACGGCCTGCCCGCGCGGTTCACCATCGACACCGGGTCGCGCTCGGAGGTCACGCTGACCACGCCCTTCGTCAATGCCCGGCAGCTGCGCACGCGCTTCCCGGCCGGCGCCACGATGCTCTCCGGCTGGGGCGCAGGCGGGCCGGTCCATGCGTTCCGCGCGCGCGTACCCTCGCTCGTCCTCGGTGGCCAGCAGACCCGCGACGTGGTGGCCGACCTGGTGGACCAGCGCGCGGGCTTCTTCTCCGAACCGAACGTGGACGGCAACATCGGCAGCGGCTGGCTGAAGCGCTATGCGGTGACGTTCGACTACGCGCGGCAGGTGATGTACCTGGCGCCGCTGGCGCGGCCGGATGCCGACGTCGGCAGCGTGGACCGCTCGGGCATGTGGCTGAACCTGGGAGAGGGCGGCTACCGGGTCATGGCCGTGGTGGCCGGCGGACCGGCGGCCGAAGCCGGCCTGCGCGAGGGCGACGTGGTCACCGCGATCGACGGCCAGGGGCCGCCGGCACTGGACCTGTCAGCCGCGCGCCGGCAGCTGCGGGTGCTGCCGGCGGGTCGTCAGGTCAGGGTCGACTACCTGCGGCAGGGGCGCGCGGCGACCGCGACGGTCGCACTGCGCGACCTGCTGCCGGTGCACGCGCGCTGAGCGCGGCACCGGGCGTGGCTGCGGCGATGGCCTATTCGCCGATCCAGCCGTCGAGCAGGTCGGCGAATTCGTCGGCGTGCTCTTCTTCCTGGGCGAGGATCTCCTCCAGGATGCGCTTGGTGGTGGTGTCCTTGTCGCCGATGTAGTCGATCATCTCGCGGTAGCTGTCGATGGCGATGCGCTCGGCGACCAGGTTCTCGCGCACCATGTCGCGCAGGTCGGTGCCTTCCTTGTACTCGGCATGCGAGCGCGCGGTCAGCGTGTCCGGATTGAGGTCCGGCTCACCGCCCAGCTGCACGATGCGCTCGGCCAGCTTGCCGGCGTGTTCCTGCTCCTGCCTGGCATGCTCGAGGAATTCGGCCTTCACCGAATCGGCCAGCATGCCCTTGGCCATGAAGTAATGGCGGTAGTAGCGCAGCACGCAGACGTACTCGGTGGCGAGCGCGGCATTGAGCAGCCGGATCACGGTTTCGCGGTCGGCATGGTAGGTGCGGGTGATCGCACCATCCTCGACCTTCTGCCGCGCCTGCGCGCGCAGCGTGGCGGTATCGGTGAAACCGGCCGGCAGCGGGCTGTTGGCCGGCTGCGGGTTCTTGCCTGACTTGGCTGGCTGGTTGGACATGGCTTGCCGTTTCTCCTGCAAATGGTGGGGTTCAGCTGGGGAGGTGCTCGAGCACGTAGTCGGCGGCGGACACCTTGAATTCTCCGGGCGTTTCGACGAACAGCGCCTTGACGACGCCGTCCTCGGCATACAGGGCGAACCGCCTGGCGCGCATGCCCATGCCCGAACTGCTGGCATCCAGTTCCATGCCCAGCGCGCGGGTCAGGTCGCCGTTGCCGTCGGACAGCAGCTGCAGGCCATCGGGCGCGGACTGGCTGCGGCCCCAGGCGCGCATCACGAACGGGTCGTTGACGGCCATGCAGTAGACCTCGATGCCGCGCTGGCGGAACTGGTCGAAGTGCTCGATGTAGCCGGGCAGGTGCTTCTCCGAGCAGGTCGGGGTGAATGCGCCGGGGATGGCGAACAGCACCACCTTGCGGCCATCGAACAGCGCGGCGGTATCGACGCTTTCCATGCCCTCGCGCAGGCGCTTGAGGACGACTTCGGGGATGTGGTCACCAACCTGGATGGACATCGGCGGACTCCTGTGGATGAAGGAAGACTAAAAACCGTGGCGGGAAGGCGGCGTCAACGTCTTGAAAGCCCGCCTTGGGCGCCTATCTCCCGGAGCAGGGCGGGGCGCGGCGCAGGCCGCCGGTTCCGCCACCCCATTCCAGGAGAACATCATGAACGTCGTACGTTACCGCCGCTGGCCGCAGGCCAGCTTCGCCGCCGATGTCGCCCCGCTGTTCGGTCGTGCCGCCGCCGCCAATGGCGAGCAGTGGCTGCCGCGCGTGGACATCCGCGAGGAACCGGAAGCCTTCGTGCTGGTGGCCGACCTGCCGGGCATCGATCCGGCGCAGATCCAGCTGCAGATGGACCGCAACATCCTGTCGATCAAGGGCGAGCGCAAGGCGGCCGAACTGGCCGAAGGCCACAAGCGCGTGCTTGCCGAGCGCCGCGAGGGCAGCTTCGAGCGTCGCTTCGCGCTGCCGGAAACCGCCGATGCCGAGGGCATCACCGCCAGTGGCCGCCATGGCGTGCTGGAAGTGCGCATCCCGAAGAAGGCCGAGAGCGCGCCGCGGCGCATCGTGGTGGCGACTGGCGAGGCGGGCTGAACCGCTAGCCGGTTCGTCACGGCAACCCCGTAGAATGGGCGGCGGCGACACGGCCGCCGCCCAGCACAGACGGCCCGCGGTCGCGAGACGGCGGGCCGTGGTCATTTCCGAGGTGAGGAATGGAGTTCAAGGATTACTACGCGACCCTCGGGGTCGACCCCAGCGCCGGCGAGGCGGAGATCAAGACGGCCTACCGCCGGCTGGCGCGCAAGTACCACCCGGACGTCAGCAAGGAAGCCGGCGCCGAGGACAAGTTCAAGGCCGTCAACGAGGCCTACGAGGCGCTACGCGATCCGCAGAAGCGCGCCGCCTACGACCAACTGCGCGCGCAGGGCTACCGGCCGGGCGAGGAATTCCACGCACCGCCGAATTTCAACGGCGGGCAGGGCTTTGATTTCGAGGAGATCTTCGGCAACGGCGGTGCCGGTGGCGGGTTCTCCGATTTCTTCGAAAGCCTGTTCGCCGGCCAGCGCGCCGGTGCCCGTGGGCGCGGCGCCGGCCCGCAGCCGCGCGGCGATACCCGCGCCAAGCTCGCCGTGCCGCTGGAAGCGGTGTACGCCGGCGACAGCGTGCGCATCACCGTCAACGGCAAGCAGCTGGACGTGCGCGTGCCAAAGGGGATCGCGCCGGGCCAGGTGATCCGGCTGGGCGGGCAGGGCAGCAATGGCGGCAACCTGCTGCTGGAGATCGAGTACGCGGCGCATCCGCAGTTCGAGGTCGATGGCCGCAACATCCTGTATACGCTGCAGGTCATGCCCTGGCAGGCGGCGCTGGGGACCACGATCAGCGTGCCCACGCTGGGTGGCGAGGTGGAGCTGAAGGTGCCGATGGAGTCCGACGCCGGTCGCAAGCTGCGGCTGCGCGGACGCGGCCTGCCGGGCAACCCGGCCGGCGACCAGATCGTCGAGCTGGAGATCCTGGCGCCGGCGCCGGTGGACGAGGCGCAGAAGAAGGCCTACCGCAACCTGGCCAAGGCTTTTGGCGAGAGCGCCTGAGCGGTGTTGAAGGTGTGCGACCCCGGGGCGTCCGGCGGTCGCGGCTGAAGTCGCTCCCACATGGGGCGGACGGCTAGGCGGACGGGGCTGACGCCAGCGATGCCGCCCGCACCCGCAACGAAAAAGCGCCGCTTCCGCGGCGCTTTTCTTTTGTGGGCTCGATCAACCGATGAACGGTTCGTCGGCGCGGCTGAAGATGCGCTCGATCACCTCCGACAGCTCGTCCTCGGAGAACGGCTTGGTGATGTAGGCGCGGGCGCCCTGGCGCATGCCCCACATGCGGTCGGTGTCCTGGTCCTTGGTGGTGACCAGGATCACCGGGATGTTCTGCGTGCTCGGCTCGCGCTTGAGCGTGCGCGTGGCCTGGAAGCCGTTGAGGTTGGGCATCACCACGTCCATCAGCACCAGGTCCGGCAACGATGCCTTGGCGGCCTCGACGCCGGCCGCGCCGTCTGTGGCGGTAATGGTCTCGTGGCCGAGCTTCTCGACGATGCGTTGGATGCCGAGCAGCTGCGAAGGCGAGTCGTCGACGATCAGGATGCGCGCCATGTAATTCCCCGTGTGAGCCGGGCCAGTGTAGTGCGACTGCCGCGGCGCCGGATAGGGGTGCCGGAGTGACGCGCGTCGCTCAATCCAGCCGGACCACGGTGCGGCCGAAGGACTCCCCGGCCAGCATGGCGGCGAACACCGCCGGCAGTCCGTCCAGGCCGATTTCGCGGGTGCAGATCCGCTCCAGGTGGCGCGGCCGCCAGTCGCCGGCCAGCTGCGCCCAGACCTGCTCGCGGATGTCGCGCGCGCTGCCCGACGAACCGATCCCCAGCAGCGAGACGCCGCGCAGGATGAAGGGCATCACCGTCATGTCCAGCTCGCCGGAAGCGGCCAGGCCCGCCGAGGCCACGCTGCCGTAGGGCACGGTCTGCGCCAGCAGGCTGACCAGCATCGGCCCGCCGACGTTGTCCAGGCCGCCGCCGTAGCGGGCGGTCTCCAGCGGGCGGGTGGTCTGCAGGGCGTCGCGACCGAGCACCTGGCTGGCACCGATCGCGCGCAGGAAGTCGGCCCGGTCGGCCTTGCCGCTGACCGCATGGACCTCGAATCCGGCGCGGCTGAAGATGTCCAGCGCCAGCATGCCGACCCCGCCGGTGGCGCCGGTCACCAGCAGCGGGCCCATCGCCGGCACCTGGCGGTTGTCGCGCAGGCGCAGCAGGGCCAGGGCGGCGGTGTAGCCGGCGGTGCCGATCACCATCGCCTCGCGCAGGTCCAGGCTGGGCGGCAGCGGGATCACCGCCCGCGATTCCAGGCGGACGTAGCGCGCGTAGCCGCCGTCGCGCGATTCGCCCAGTCCGCAGCCGGTGGCCAGCACCGGGTCGCCCTCGCGGTATGCCGGATCCCGCGAGGCGGCCACGTGGCCGGCCACGTCGATCCCGCCCACCAGCGGGAAACGGCGCAGGATCCGGCCCTTGCCGGTGCCGGCCAGCGCGTCCTTGTAGTTGACCGAGGACCACGCGGCCCGGACCACGACCTCTCCGGGCGAAAGCTGGTCCAGCCGGACCTGCTCCAGGCCGGCGCGGTAGCCGGCCTCGTCGTCGTGGATGCGGAAGGCGGGAAATGGCTGGCTGGGCGACATGGGCGTACTCGCCGGTGAACGGGGGCAGCGCGCACGATAGCCCCTCCGGACGGCGGGCGCGCCCCTTCTTGTAGAATCGGGACACCGAACCCAAATCGGGGTTTGATGGTCGCCGTCGGCGTCCGACCCCTCAGATGGAGCGTGCATGGCCTGGAATACACCCGGCAGCAAGGGGCCTGATGGCCCGGAAGACAACCGCCGCGGCGAATGGAAGCCGCGTGGCGGCAATGGTGGGGGAAGCGGCTGGGGCGGTCTGCCCGGCCAGTTCCGCGACATGTTCGATGGCGGCCTGTGGCGCTGGGTGCTGCTGGCCATCGTCCTGCTGCTGCTGTTCTCCAGCTTCCAGCTGATCCGCGAGCAGGAGCGTGGCATCGTGCTGCGCTTCGGCCAGTACTCGCGGACCCTGCAGCCCGGCCCGAACTTCAAGCTGCCCTGGCCGATCGAATCGGTGACCAAGGTCGACGCCACCAAGATCCGTACCTTCAGCAACCAGGTGCCGGTCCTGACCCGCGACGAGAACATCGTCAACGTGCAGCTCAACGTGCAGTACCGCGTCGACGACCCGCGCCAGTACAAGTTCGGCACCCGCGATGCCGACCAGGTCCTGCAGCAGGCCGCGCAGAGCGCGGTGCGCGAGCAGGTCGGCCGCTCGGACCTCAACGCGGTGCTCAACAACCGCGGTCCGCTGGCCACCGCCGCGCGCGAGCGCCTGCAGGCCTCGCTGACCTCCTACAACACCGGCCTGGTGGTCACCGGCCTGACCCTGCCCGACGCGCGTCCGCCGGAAGAGGTCAAGCCGGCGTTCGACGAGGTCAACGGTGCCCAGCAGGTGCGCGAAAGGCTGATCAACGAAGCCCAGGCCTATGCCGCCAAGGTGGTGCCGGAGGCGCGCGGTCGCGCCGCCAGCACGCGCACCGTGGCCGAGGGCTACAAGGCGGCAACCGTTGCCCGCGCCGAGGGCGATGCCGAGCGCTTCACCCTGCTGCAGCAGCAGTATGCCGGTGCGCCGGAAGTCACCCGCAAGCGCCTGTGGCTGGAGACCGTGCAGCAGGTGGTCGCGCAGAACCGCAAGGTCATCGGCGGCGACGGCCGCCAGCTGATCTACGTGCCGATGTCCGAGCCGGGCGCCGCCCGGGCGACGTCGCAGCTGCCGCAGGTGGCGCTGCCCAGCGTGCTGTCGCAGGACGCGGCGACCACGCCGCTCAGCGCCGACAGCATCCGCAACCCGGAGCGCGGCCCGCGCCCGACCGGCCGCGAGGGGAATGAATGATGAAGCAGTCCATCTGGATCGCCGTGGCGGTCGTCGTCCTGCTCGGCCTGTTGAGCTCGGTGTTCGTGGTCCGCGAGGACCAGACCGGCATGGTGCTCAACCTCGGCCGCGTCGCGCGCGCCGACCTCAAGCCCGGCCTGCACTTCAAGCTGCCGCTGGTGGAAACGGCGCGGGTGTTCGACCGCCGCTTCCAGGTGCTCGACACCGCGCCGGCACGCTACTTCACCGCCGAGCAGAAGGACGTCAGCGTCGACTTCTTCGCCATCGGCTACATCTCCAACGTGCGCGACTTCTATCGCGCGACCGGCGGTGATGAGACCGTGGCCAATTCGCGCATGGCGCCGATCATCACCGATTCGCTGCGCAACCAGATCAACTCGCGCACGCTGCAGCAGCTGGTGTCCGGCGACCGCAGCGAGCTGATCGCCGGCCAGCTGGCCGGCATCAATGCCGCGGTGAAGGGCCTGGGCATGCAGATCACCGACCTGCGGATCAAGCAGATCGACCTGCCGACCGACAGCCAGGTGATCAGCGACGTGTACGAGCGCATGCGCGCGCAGCGCAAGCAGGAGGCCAGCAAGCTGCGTGCCGAGGGCGAGGAGCAGTCGCTGAGCATCCGCGCCCAGGCCGACCGCGACAGCACGGTGATCATCGCCGACGCCGAGCGCGACGCGCAGAAGCTGCGTGGCGAGGGCGACGCCGAGGCGGCGCGGATCTACGGCAAGGCCGGCTCGACCGACCCGTCGTTCTTCGCCTTCTACCGCAGCCTGGAGGCCTACCGGAACTCCATGACCGACGGCAACGGCGTGGTCGTGCTCGACAAGAACGACCCGTTCCTGCAGTACCTCAAGAGCGATCGCTGAGCGATCGCCCTGGCGGGAAGCAAAGACGCGGCCTTCGGGTCGCGTTTTTTTTGCTCTTCGTGATCTGCGGGGCGAAGGGAGGGGGGGTGTTGTTGCGGCCTGGCGGCCGCTTTGGTTTTGGTGCTTTGTCTTTTGTGGCTTGGCTGGCCTTCGATGTGGGTCGGCTGGTTGGGGCTGTGCGTGCGCGCCTTGGGAATACCGGCGGATCGGGACACGCCGTGAATCCATCCATGGAGGCTCGGTGGCGCCATCCGTGGCGCCCCACGGTCCCGATCCGCCGGCATCCCCAAGGCGCCGATGGGTTCCCGAGGGCGGTGGGGAAAAGCCAGGGCGAAAGCAAGAGCAAGAGCAAGAGCAAGAGCAAGAGCAAGAGCAAGAGCGAATGAAAGTGGGTGGTGGGGTGATGAAAAGCGGGGCGCCTGCTGCGCGGCTTCGGGGCCGGCAGCTGCGTGATGCGCTGGGACGATGGTTTCGAGATGCGTGGAGCCGCGCAGCGGGCGACCCGCTTTTCTCCCTCCACCCCATCTCATTCCACTCGCTTTTCGTTTCTGCTTTTCGCTTGCGCTTTTCCCGTCCGCGCTCCGTCCTCTGTCGGGTCGTTGGGCTACCGGCTGGTCGGGACCGTGGGGCGCCATGGATGGCGCCACCGAGCCCCCATGGACGGGTTTACGGCGTGTCCCGACCAGCCGGTAGCCCAAGGACCCCGCACAACCTAAGTGAGCCGACCTACATCGAAGGCCAACCCAGCCAAACAAGACAAAGAACCGAAACCAAAGCGGCCGCCAGGCCGCAACCCCCCCTCCCCACCTGAACAGGCAGGAAGGCAGGGGTGGCCCCGGCCACGGGAAACCCGGATAATGCACAAAAGCCGGCCGGGCGATCCTGGTCGGCTTTTTCCGTGTCTGGGCCGGTCTCGCCGGCATCGCCCCGATGGTGCTGTCATTGGGCGCGCCCGGTTTCCCGGCACGATCAACCCGTCAGCGGCCCCGATGGCCGCCAGCAAAGGAGTTACCCGTCATGGGTCAGTCAGTTGTCGTTCTCGGCGCCCAGTGGGGCGATGAAGGCAAGGGCAAGATCGTCGACCTGCTCACCGAGGAAATCGGTGCCGTCGTCCGCTTCCAGGGTGGCCACAACGCCGGCCACACCCTGGTAATCAATGGCAAGAAGACCGTCCTGCACCTGATCCCGTCGGGCATCCTGCGCGCCGATGCGCTGTGCCTGATCGGCAACGGCGTGGTGATCTCGCCGGCCGCGCTGCAGAAGGAAATCGCCGAGCTGGAAACCTCCGGCGTGGAAGTGCGTTCGCGCCTGAAGATCTCCCCGGCCGCGCCGCTGATCATGCCGTACCACATCGCCCTGGACCAGGCGCGCGAGAAGGCCGCCGGCGGCAAGGCCATCGGCACCACCGGCCGCGGCATCGGCCCGGCCTATGAAGACAAGGTGGCGCGTCGCGGCATCCGCATCGCCGACCTGCACTATCCCAAGCAGCTGGAAGAGCTGCTGCGCACCGCGCTGGACTACCACAACTTCGTGCTGACCCAGTACCTGGGCACCGAAGCGGTCGACTTCCAGAAGACCTTCGACGAGGCCCTGGCCTTCGGCGAATACGTGCAGCCGATGAAGTCCGACGTCGCCGGCATCCTCCATGACCTGCGCAAGCAGGGCAAGCGCGTGCTGTTCGAAGGCGCGCAGGGTGCGCTGCTGGACATCGACCACGGCACCTACCCGTACGTGACCAGCTCCAATACCACCGTCGGCGGCGCGCTGGCCGGCACCGGCGTGGGCGCGCAGTCGATCGACTACGTGCTGGGCATCGCCAAGGCCTACGCGACCCGCGTCGGCGGCGGCCCGTTCCCGACCGAGCTGGACGACGAGATCGGCCAGGGCATCCGCGACCGCGGCGCCGAGTACGGCGCTTCGACCGGCCGCCCGCGTCGCTGCGGCTGGATGGACATCGTCGCGCTCAAGCGCGCGGTGGCGATCAACGGCATCAGCGGCCTGTGCATCACCAAGCTCGACGTGCTCGACGGCATGGAGAAGCTGAAGGTCTGCATCGCCTACGAATACAACGGCAAGCGCACCGAATACGCGCCGCTGGACGCGCAGGGCTGGGAAGACTGCACGCCGGTGTACCTGGAGTTCCCGGGCTGGAGCGAGAACACCCACGGCATCACCGAGTGGGACAAGCTGCCGCCGGCGGCCCGCGCCTACCTGCGTGCGCTGGAGGAACTGGCCGGCTGCCCGATCTCGATCGTCAGCACCGGCCCGGACCGCGACCACACCATGGTCCTGCAGGATCCGTTCGCCTGAGCCAGCGACTCGCAGCATGGAAAAACCCCGCGCAAGCGGGGTTTTTTCTTTGCGGGCGCCGGGGCGGTTGGTCGCGACCGGCCGCCGGCTCAGAGCGGTGCGGCCATCCGCGCACCGGCCTTGCCGGCCATCGCCAGCGCGTTCCACAGCGCCGCGAGGTTCACCACCAGCGACAACTCGGCCGACTTGCTGTCGTCGCCATGCTGCCAGCGCAGCGCATCCTCATGGGCCTCGCGCGGCAGCAACGCCAGCAGGCTGGCATCGTCCAGGGCACGGGCGGCGCGCTGCAGGCGCAGGGCCAGGCGGATGTCGGCGAACAGACGCCAGGCCGCATGCAGCAGCGACCACGCGGCGGCGGCGAACAGCAGGTCGCGCAGTCCGGCGTTCCCGGACCACGCCGGAACCAGTTCCAGCGCCGCAGCCAGCGCCAGCACCACGGTGCGCCACAGCGGCCAGCGGTACTGCCGGCGGCGCGGCCAGTGGGTGAAGGCGCCGGTCAGGGCCACGGTGAAGGCCGCCAGGGCGATCAGGTCCTGCGAGCTGGCCGCCATCCACAGCAGCCCGGCGGCGACCACCGCCAGGGCCAGCCACAGCGGTGGCAGCAGGCGGCGGAAATAGTCCAGGCCGACCCGACCGACCAGGCTGGTCAGCGGGCGGCTTGCAGGGGGCTGCTGGGGCGGCTGGGAAGGCATGCGCTTCACGGACCTTCTTGAATTTGATTCATCCTGACCGTGGGGCTGTCGTAAAAAGGTGGGATCGGGTCCGGCGTCGCGGCGGGCGTTCAGCCCGGCGTCCCCGGGGCGCTGCCGTCTGATCATCCATCATCGTGCCGGGCGATGGCAGGGAAATGACGTCGGGGCGTGACGTGGTGCCGGACCGGCGGCTGGATCTATGATTGGCGCTCATCAGTCGCCAGGCGCACGCGCATGAGCCGCGGTCAGTACAACGATCTGCTTGCCTTCCTGGCGGTGGCGCGCGAGCGCAGCTTCACCCGTGCGGCGGCCCAGCTGGGGGTGTCGCAGTCCGCGCTCAGCCACGCGATCCGGGGTCTGGAATGCCGGCTCGGGGTGCGCCTGCTGACCCGGACCACCCGCAGCGTGTCGGCAACCGACGCGGGCGAGCGGCTGTACCAGTCGCTGCGCGGGCGTTTCGAGGAGATCGACGCCGAGCTGGCGGCACTGAGTACCGCCCGCGGCGTGCCCGCCGGCACCGTGCGCATCACCACCGGTGAGAACGCGCTGGCGACGATCCTGTGGCCGAAGCTGGCGCCGGTGCTGCGGCAGTACCCGCAGATCCACCTGGAGTTCGACGTCAGCTATGGGCTGAAGGACATCGTCGCCGAGCGCTTCGATGCCGGGGTGCGGGTGGGCGAGCAGATCCAGAAGGACATGATCGCCGTGCCGATCGGCCCGCCGACGCGGATGGCGGTGGCGGCGTCGCCGGCGTATTTCGCCCGCCACCCGCCGCCGGCCACGCCGCAGGCGCTGTCGGCGCACAACTGCATCAACCTGCGCCTGCCTACCCATGGCGGCCTGTACGCCTGGGAGTTCGAGCGCGACGGCAGCGCGCTGAACCTGCGCGTGGAGGGCCAGCTGGTGTTCAACAGCGCCAGCCAGATCGCCCAGGCGGCGGTCGCCGGCTTCGGCATCGCCGCCCTGCCCGAGGACATGCTGCTGGCCGACATCGCCGCCGGCCGCCTGGTGCGCGTACTCGAGGACTGGTGCCCGCTGTTCCCGGGCTACCACCTGTACTACCCCACGCGCCGCCAGCTGTCGCCGGCGTTCGCGCTGGTGCTGGAGGCGCTGCGGATCCGCTGAGCCCGGCTCAGCCGCCGAGGGCGACGATCGGCACGAATCCGCCGTAGACCAGGCGCTTGCCGTCGAACGGCATGGGGTTGTTCGCCGGGTCCATGCGCGGATCTTCCATCATCTTCTTCATGCCGGCGTCGCGGGTGGCCTTGTCGGGCCATTCGATCCAGGAAAACACCACGGTCTCGTCCTCGCCGGCCTGCACGGCGCGATGGAAGTCGGTCTGCTGCCCGTGCGGCACCTCGTCGCCCCAGCACTCGACCACGCGCAGGGCGCCGAACTCGATGAACAGGGCATCGCCCTGGCGGGCATGGGCGATGAATTTCTCCCGGTTGGCGGTGGGTACGGCGATCACGAAGCCATCGACATAACGCATGGGAATCTCCGGCAGGCGCGGGGAAGGGCGCCCTCGTCTGGTTCGACGTGCGCGGGCGTGCTGGATCGACAGGCCGGGCGGCCAGCTGCGGCCGCTGTTCAGCCGGCCCGGGCCGGGTTCAACAGGCGTGCGCGCGACCGCTCGCGTAGGCCAGGCCCTGTCGCAGCTGGTCGAGGAATTCGGCCTGGGCATAGATCTCGTTGCTGTGGCCCAGGCCGGTGTACCAGGCGCGGCCGCCGCCGAAACGGTGGCACCAGGTGATCGGATGGTCATCGCCCATGCTGCCGCCTTCGTACAGTTTCTCGTCCAGCGTGGCGACCACCGACACCTGCCCGCGCGGGTTGCTGCGGTAGTTGTACAGCTCGTCGTGGACCGGCCAGGCGGCGCCCACCGGCCGCCCCTCGTGCTCGGGCTGGACCCGACTGTGCTGCAGGCCGGGCGGGTGGTTGCGGAAACGCGCGCCGACCAGTTCGCCATACCACGGCCAGTCGTACTCGGTGTCGGCCGCCGCGTGCACGCCGACGAAGCCGCCGCCGTCCTGCATGAAGGCCTGCATTGCCGCCTTCTGCGGGTCATCGAGCACGGTGCCGGTGGTGCTGGCGAAGACCACGACACGGTAGCGGGCGAGGTTTTCCGGGGAGAACGCGGCGCCATCCTCGGTGTGGTCGGCCAGCATGCCGGCCTCGGCGGCCAGGCGTGCCAGGGTGGCCACCGCGACCGGAATCGACTCGTGGCGGAACCCGGCGGTCTTGCTGAAGATGAGCACGCGCTCGGGCGCGGCGGCATGGGCGGGCATCAGGGTCAGGCTCAGGACACACAGGAGGAGGCGGGCGAGCATGGGCCGATTGTGGCAGGCCCGCCCGCCGCACGCGCGCCGCAGCGCCGCAAAGACGCGCGCTTGTCGCTGGCCGCCGGCGTGGCCTACTCTGGCCGCGGCCCTGCCGCCCGCCGCGAGGACGCGCCCTTGTCCGCTGATGTCGATCCGCACTTCTACGACCGTGCCGATGCCCTGATCGAGCTCGCCAACGCCCAGCTGGCCGGTGCGCCGCGCGGGCAGGTCGGCGATTCAGGCCTGTACGCGATGGCGCGTTTCAATGCCTGGCTCAGTGCCAGCGGGCATGCCTCCGGCACGGCGATGGCGGCGGCCAGGGCGCAGATCCTGGATGACTCCGTGAGTCGTTACCGGCAGATGCTGGAGGCGAACCTGGACGACTACATCGCCCACTTCGAGCAGTACATGCACGGCCGTCGCGACTGAGCGGCGCCGCGCGGGGCCGGGAATCGTGCCCGAATCGTGTTGACCGCGGCGACCGCGCCCAAGAATCTGGGGGCCGGTCGAACGCAACCGCCCGCGCGCGGGTCCAGGGATGATGGAGAGCACGAAGCACGCCGCCGACGACGGCAACGGCCGTCGCCTGCCGGAAAAGGCCTGGCGGGAGCTGGAGGAGATCCAGGCGCAGCTGGAATTTCTGGCCGCCGTGTTCGAGGGTACGCGTCCGGCCTGCCAGGCTTTCCGCGAGCGGCTCGAGGATCCGCGCCTGCTGGCGTTGTGCCTGCGTGCCGTGGGCAGCCAGGTCGCGCGGGTGCGCCGGCACGGCCCGCCGCCCGGGCACTGAGTGAGGTGCCGGCCGGCGGGAGATCGCCCCGCCGGCCCGCGCGCGCTCAATGCGCAGACATCGAGGCAGACATCGAATACGGATGCTGCGACGGATCGCTTGCCCAGCCCTTGTCCGGCGTGGCCTGCATGCGGAAACGCAGCTCGCCGCCGGCCATGATCTCCTCGTGGCTGATCCAGGCGCGCGCCAGCGGCTTGCCGTTGAGGGTGGCTGCGCCGATGTAGGGATGGCGATCGTCCAGGTCCTCGGCCACCACCGTGAAGTGGCGCCCGTTGGGGAGGTTGAGCGTGGCCCTGGGCAGGAACGGCCGGCCGATCACGTACTGGTTGCTGCCCGGCGCAACCGGGTAGAAGCCCAGCGCGGTGAACACGTACCAGGCCGACATCTGTCCGAGGTCGTCGTTGCCGGCCAGGCCGTCGGGCGTTGGCTTGTACTGGCTGTCCATGATCTGCTTGAGCCGTGCCTGGGTGCGCCAGGGCTGGCCGGCATAGGCGTACAGGTAGGCCACGTGGTGGCTGGGTTCGTTGCCGTGCGCGTACCAGCCGATCAGCCCGGTGATGTCTTCCATGTGCTCGAAGGTCTTCGGGTCGACCTTGGCGTCGAATACGTCGTCCAGGCGCTTGAGGAGCGCATCGCTGCCACCATGCGCGGCGGCCAGGCCGGCCACGTCCTGCGGCACGTACCAGGAGTACTGCCAGGCGTTGCCCTCGGTGTAGTCGGTGCCGTATCCGCTGGCGCTGGGGTCGAAGGGTTCGCGGAAGCTGCCGTCGCGCTTGCGCGCGCGCATGAAGCCGGTGGCCGGATCGAAGGCATGCTTCCAGTTGCCGGCGCGCTGGCCGAATTCGGCGGCGACGTCGGCGCGGCCCATCTTTTCGGCCATGCGCGAGATCGTCCAGTCGTCGAAGGCGTACTCGAGGGTCTTGGAGGCTGCCTCGCCTTCCTCGTCGATCGGCACGTAGCCCAACTGGCGATAGGCGGCAATGCCGTCGTAGGGGCCGTAATCGGCGCTGGCGACCATCGCCTGCAGCGCCTCGTCGGCGTCGAAGCCACCGATGCCCTTCATGTAGGCGTCGGCGATCACCGGCACGGCGTGGTAGCCGATCATGCACCACGTCTCCAGGCCGTGGAACGCCCACACCGGCAGGATGCCGTAGGGGCTTTCGCGGCGCGAGGCAAGCAGCGAATTGACCACGTCCGACGTGCGGCCCGGTGGCTGCACCAGGGTCAGCAGCGGGTGCAGGGCGCGGTAGGTGTCCCACAGAGAGAAGGTCGAATAGTTCGTCCAGCCCCTGGCCTGGTGCACGGCGTTGTCCGGGCCGCGGTAGCGGCCGTCACTGTCCATGAACAGGGTCGGGCCGAGCAGGGTGTGATACAGCGCCGTATAGAACTGCGCGCGCTGCGTGGCGCTGCCCTGTGCATCGATCGCCGACAGGGCCTGGGTCCACTGCGCGCGCGCATCGGCGCGCACCTTGTCGAAGTCGAAGCCCGGCACTTCGGCGTCGAGGTTGGCGATGGCGTTTTCCTCGCTCACCGGCGAGATCGCCACCTTGACCACCAGAGGTGCGCCGCCGCCGTTGCCGAAGTCGAGCACGCCGACCAGCTGACGGCCCTCGATCTGCGCGCGCTGCCGGGGATCGTCCGCGCCCGGCGGCGGGAAGCCCTTGTAGGCGACGTTCTCCTCGGTGTCCTGCAGCGCGCTGCCGGCGAGCGGGCGCGAGAAGCGCATGGCGAAATACAACTGGCGACCCGGCGCCCAGCCGCGGGTTTCGCGGAAGCCGGTGACGGTGCCGTCAGGGCGCACGCGCAGGCGCGACCACAGCACCTTGCCGGGGTAGTCGTACAGGCTGGTGCGCAGGTCGACCAGCACGTGCGCCGGCTTGTCCTTCGGGAAGCTGTAGCGGTGCACGCCCACGCGCGCGCTGGCGGTGAGCTCGGCGCGCACGCCGTAGTCGTCCAGGGTGACCGCGTAGTAGCCCGGCTGGGCCTGTTCGGTCTGGTGGCGGAAGCGCGAGGTATAGCCGCTGCCCGGCCTGGCGACATCGCCGCGCTCGAGCTTGGGCTCGCCGCTGATCGGCATCAGCAGGATGTCGCCCAGGTCCGAATGGCCCGAGCCGGAAAAGTGGGTGTGCGAGAAGCCGACGATGGTGCTGTCGTCGTGCCGGTAGCCGGCGGCCCAGCCGTAGGCTTCCTTGCGCGGCCTGATCTGGGTGTCCGGACTGAGCTGGACCATGCCGAACGGCACCGTGGCGCCGGGGTAGGTATGGCCCTCGCCGCCGGTGCCGATGAACGGGTCGACCGCGGCGTAGGCGATGTCGCCCGGCGTGGCGGCCAGGGTGGGGTTCGTGGCCAGCAGCAGGGCGGCCAGCCAGGGCGCGAAGCGTCGCGCAGCGTTGTCGAGCATGTGGGTTCCTCCTCCCGGAGCGGGGACGGTAGCACGCGCGGCCGGGCCGGGAATGGGACGAAGGTCAGGGGTTTTTATCGATCTAATGCCGCGGCCGGGCATCGGCGCGAACGAGGCGGCAGACAGCTACCTGAAAGCCTGGCCCGGGCATCTGTCGCACAATGCGCGACGGGCGCGCCGCATCCTGCCGCGTCCTTCCCGAGGAGCGCAGCCCCGCATGAGCCGCCGTACCGGCAGCGCCGATCTTCCCCTGCACGGTGGGCGTGTCCCGGCCTGGCTGGGGCAGCGCATGACCCGCCTGGGCGCGGTGCTGTGCGAGGCCATCGTCCACCACTACGGTCGCGACGAAATGCTGCGCCGGCTGGCGCACCCGTTCTGGTTCCAGTCCTTCGGCGCGGTGATGGGCATGGACTGGCACTCCTCGGGCATCACCACCAGCGTTATCGGAGCGCTCAAGCGCGGGCTGGCACCGCTGTCGGGGGAACTGGGCATCCATGTCTGCGGCGGACGCGGCCGGCACTCGCGCGCCACCCCGGACGAACTGCTCGCCGTCGCCCAGCGCACCGGCCTGGATGGTGCCGTGCTGGCGCGCGCCAGCCGCCTGGTGGCCAAGGTCGACAGTGCGGCGGTGCAGGACGGCTTCGACCTTTATCTGCACGGCTTCATCGTCAGCGACGACGGCCAGTGGGTGGTGGTGCAGCAGGGGATGAACGGGGACCGGCGGCAGGCGCGGCGTTACCACTGGCTGTCCGAGGGCCTGCGCGATTTCGTCGATGCACCGCATGCGGCGATCGAAGGGCCGGGCCAGGGCCGCATCGTCAATCTGGCCGATCGCCGCGCGTCGGCCTCGCGCCAGGCCCAGGTCGATCTGCTGCAGGACCTGGGCCCGGCGGCGATCGCGCGCGAGTTCGCCCGCATCGATGGTCGCGCGTCCGTGCCCGCGCCGGTTGCCGCAACCGGCACCACCGGCGACCTGTTCGCGACCCCGCTACAGCCACACCTGTCGATGCCCGACCACCACGACGTGCGCGCCGGCGACGTCGTGGTGCGTCGCCTGCACGGCGCCCTCGCCGCGGCCGCCGAGAACGGGCCGCGCGACTTCACCGAGCTGCTTCAGGTGCCCGGCGTGGGCGCGCGTACCGTGCGCTCGCTGGCGATGGTGGCCGAAGTCCTGCACGGCACGCCGTGCCGTTTCAGCGACCCGGCGCGGTTCTCGCTCGCGCATGGCGGCAAGGACCGCCACCCGTTCCCGGTACCGACCCGCGTGCTCGACCACACCATCGGCGTGCTCAAGCACGCGATGCAGCAGGCAAAGCTCGGCAACGAGGAACGCCTGCAGGCAATCGCGCGCCTGGATGCGCAGGCGCGGCGGCTGGAGGCCACCGCGACCGGTCCCTCGGTCGAGGCCTATATCGCCCAGGAGCGTGCTGATTCGCATGGGTATGGCGGACGCAGCGTGTTCGGCTGGGAGCCGGCGCCGGGCGGGGAGGCCGATGTCGATGCGGCGTAGCGCGCCTCGGTGGATCGCCGCGGTGCTGCTGGCCGGCCTGGCGCCGGCGCAGCTGTTCGCGGCCATCGCCTTCGACGGGCGGATCCGAGTCGGTCATGCCACCGGCACCGCATTCGGGCTGGCGTTCGCGCTGGCGCTGGCGCAGGTCCTGGTGCTGGGCGTGCCGGTCACGGCCTGGCTGCGCCGGCGCGGACGGTTCACCGCCGTGCGGATGCTGGCGGCCGGATTCGTCGCCGGCGTGGCGCCGTGCGCGCTGCTGCTGCTGTGGCAGTCGCGCGGTGCGCCGGCAGCCCTGCTCGATCCGGCCCTCGCGGCGATCGTGCTGGTCGCCGGGGGCTTCGGGATGTTGTCGGCGCTGGTGATGTGGGGCGTGCTGCGCGGCGGCCTGCCCGCCCCGCATGCAAGGGGCGGCTAGCCTGCTTCCAGTGCCGCCAGGCGCGCGCGCAGCGCGGCGTTTTCGGTTTCCAGTTCGGCTATGCGCACGCGCAGTGCGGCCAGTGCATCGCCGCTGTCTACTGCTGGCTCGACTGCCGGCTCGGCCTTGGGCCGGCGACGCGACTCGCGTACGCGGCGCGCGGCTTCGCGCAGTTCCTCGCGTCCGGCCTGCGCGGCGGCCTGCTGTTCTTCCACCGGCAGGCTGGCGACCGCAGCGGCGGCGTTGATCGACAGCTCGCCGGCGCGCACCGCGGCAACCACTTCGGGCGCGGCCTGGGTATGGATCTTCTCGATCATGCCGATCTGGTTCTGGCTGACCCGCGCGGCGCGGGCCAGCTCGCTGCGGCTCTGTGCCGGCTTCGGCGGCGGCGCAGGCGCCGCGCCCGTTTCAGTCGGGGCATCGCCTTCGTGCCAGGGCACGGTGTCGTCCGATGCCGCCTGCGCCGGCGCCGGCGCTTCGGCCGGTTTGGCCGCTTCGGTCGCCGCCGCACGCGCCGCGAGGATCTCGCGCCGCCGCAGCGCCAGCACGCCGCGCTGGAAGTCCGACACGCTGCGCCGCCCCAGGTGCTGGTCGATCATCCACAGGTGAACGTCCTCCATGCTCTGGAAGCGTTCGTGCTGCACGGTACGGAACGGCAACCCGTGCTGGCGGCAGATGCCATAGCGGTTGTGGCCGTCGACCAGCACGTTGCCCCACAGCACCAGCGCATCGCGGCAGCCTTCGGCCAGCAGGCTCTGTTCGAGCGCGGCGTGTTCGTCCGGCGTCAGCGGATCGATGTAGGCCTTGAGCGAGGCGTCGACGACGATTTCGTTTTCCATGCGTGCGGGGGTGGCGGCGGGGCGCGCATTGTAGGCAGCGTGGCGCGCGACGTCGCGGCTTGACAGCGTGGGCGGGCGGTGAACATCCACGGCCCGCGCTTGTCGGTGCGCTAACGGCCGCCGGTGGAGGCTCGGCGCAGCCACCGGAGCACGCCATGAGACACGCCAGCCTGGATTTCAATGAACCCTTCAAGGTCCTGTTCGAGCTCCGCCAGGTGCAGGCCGCGGTGATGTGCGTGGCGGCCGGCGACAAGGAGGGCGGCCCGGACAACCGCCATCGCGGCGCCGACCAGTGGCTGTACGTGGTGGCGGGGCAGGGCGTGGCGCTGGTGGGCGGGATCGAGAAACCCCTGGCGCCCGGCGACCTGCTGGTGATCGAACAGGGCGAGAAGCACGAGATCCGCAACAAGTCCGGCGAGCCGCTGCAACTGCTCACCTGGTACCACCCGCCGGCCTATACGGCCAATGGCGAGCCGCTGCCGGCCGGCGAAAAATGAGCGCGGGTCAACGGCGGGTGGAGATCCGGCCCGATCGATGCACCGGATGTTTACCTTCGCGTTGCTAAACCCGCTGCGTCACCCCCTACCGGAGCATTCCGATGCCGGAGAAGAAAACCCGCCAGGCGGCGGCCAAGGACAAGCGCGAAGGCAAGTCCGCCAGTACCCAGGCTGGCGAATACGTGCACGAGGAGATCGAGCACATCAAGCACGGCAAGCATGGCGCCAAGAGCACCAAGCAGGCGATCGCGATCGGCCTGTCCAAGGCGCGCCGCGACGGCGTCAAGGCCAAGCCGGGCAAGACCGCCTCCAAGGCCACCAAGAAGAAGGCGGCCCAGGACAGCGCGGCGTCGAAGTCGAAGAAGGCACCCTCGAAGGCCCGCTCGACCGGCGCGAAGAAGGCGCTGAAGACCGCCAGCAAGAAGACCACGGCCAAGAAGGTCGTCGGCAAGAAGGCGTTGTCCACCCAGGCCAAGAAGGCGGCAAGCAAGCGCACGGCCAGCAGCCGCTCGGCGGCGGCGAAGAAGGCCGCGCAGACCAAGGGCGCGGCGGGGCGCAAGACCGCGGCCAAGAAGGCGGCGCGGACGCGGGCGAAGAAGTCGGCCTAGGAAGCGCGGCACGACGCCGGCCGGCGCCGTGCCGCGGTCGATCAGGTTGCCCGGCGTTCGAAATACTCGCGTCCGCCGCCGAATTCGTACCAGAAGATCACGCCAATGGCGATCTGGAGGCTTCCCGTTGGTCAGGTCGATCGTGGGATCACCCCGGGGATGGAATGGCCTGATGTGGCACCCGATGCAGCGGCACTGCCGCCGCGATCCCGCACGGATGACAGCGCCTGCATGGAGGCAAGGTGCGGGGAAACACCCTACGGAAATCCTGGCTCCTCAGAAGTTGCGCGCGACAATCGCGGCGGCGATCGCGGAAAAGGTGCCGGCGATAAACGCTATGCCCGCGTAGATGAAATAGGGACGAATCTTCATCGGATTACCTAAAAATGGAGTCGGCGACTGGCACCAGGGTAAGCACGCGCAGGACGATCATGTGTCGCGTACAGAGGGTCTAACAGTCGGCAACCGCGATGAAGCCTCAAATGCGCGGACGCAGCCTTTCCTGCGATTTTTCCCGCCGGTCCGGCCGCGCTTGTGAAGTACATCGCATCAGGGCGCGGGGTCATTCCGGGCGAACCCAAGGACATATGGCGCAGGTGAGCCCGCCCCGCTGTCGGACCCGGTGAGCCTGGCGGTACGCCAGCCGCCGGCCAGCACTGAAGCCCTCACTGGCCTGAATCGCGCCGTCTCGCACCGTGCGACGGAAAGGTGTACAAATGTACACCTATGAAAATTCCTATTCCCCGGCTGGCTGAATACGCCAGCGTCTCGATCCCCGCGGAGGCCGCATGGACGGCCTGAGCCCGCGTCGCGCGGCGATCCTGGCCTTCCTGCGCGAGCGCACCCGCGCCGGGCAGCCACCCAGCCTGGCCGAGATTGCCGAGGAGTTCGGCTTCGCCTCGCGCAATGCCGCGGCCAAGCATGTGCAAGCCCTGGCCGAGGCCGGGCTGATCGAACTGCGCGGCGGTGGCCTGGCCCGCGGCATCCGCCTGCCCGATGCCCCGCGCGATCCGCCGCTGGTGCTGCCGGTACTCGGCCGCGTCGCCGCCGGCCTGCCGATCAGCCTGGAGGGCGGGGCCACCGCCGAGCGCGAGCTGTGGCTGGACCGCACGCTGTTCTCGCTGCGTCCGGACTACCTGCTGCAGGTGCAGGGCGATTCGATGATCGACGACGGCATCCTCGACGGCGACCTGGTCGGCGTGCACCGCAGCCAGGACGCGCGAGATGGCCAGACCGTGGTCGCGCGGCTGGATGGCGAGCTCACCATCAAGCGGCTCGAACGCGGCCGCCACCAGCTGCGCCTGCTGCCGCGCAATCCGGCGCATGCGCCGATCGTGGTGCCGGCCGATGCCGATTTCGCGATCGAAGGCCTGTACTGCGGCCTGTTGCGGCAGGGCTGAGCATGGGCGAAGTGCTGGCCCTGGGTGACATGCTGGCCGCGCGCACGGTCTGGCGGGCGGGTCAGGGCGTGGCGCTGCGCCGCGACGGCGAGCCGAGCGGGCATGCCGCGCTCGATGCCGCGCTGCCGGATGGCGGCTGGCCGCGGCGCGCGCTGACCGAACTGCTGCTGCCAGCCGACGGCGTCGGCGAGATCGCCCTGCTGCTGCCCACGCTGGCGCGCATGACCGCGGCCGGCGAGCGCGTGGTGCTGGTCGCGCCGCCCTTCCTGCCCTATGCCCCGGCCTGGCAGGCCGGCGGCATCGACCTGGCCTGGCTGGAGGTGATCGATGCCGAGCCGAAACAGGCGTTGTGGGCGTTCGAACAATGCCTGCGCAGTGGCGCCTGCGCGGCCGTGCTGGGTTGGCCGCAGACCGCCGATGCGCGCGCCATGCGCCGCCTGCAGGTGGCCGCCGACAGCGGCGATGCCTGCGCCTTCGCCCTGCGCGACCGCCGCCATGCGGTGAACGCCTCGCCGGCGGCGCTGCGACTGGAATACCTGCCCGGCGAGCACGCCTGGCAGGTACGCAAGTGCCGCGGCGGCAACGTGCCCGCGCAACCGCTGCGACTGGCGCATTGAGGCGCGCATATGCTCTGGGCCTGCATTCTGCTGCCGCAGCTGGCGCTGGACGCCGTCCTCCGGCGCCAGCCCGACACCGACTCGCCGCTGGCGCTGGTCGAAGGGCCGGCGCAGCTGCGCAGCCTGCATTCGGTCAACGCCGCTGCCGCCGAGGCCGGCCTGCGCCCGGGCATGCGCCTGACCGCCGCGCATGCGTTGCTGTCGGGGTTGCGCACGGTCGAGCATGAAGCGCAGGCCGAGGCGCGCTGGCAGCGCTTCCTCGCTGCGTGGGCCTATCGCCACAGCTCGCTGGTGAGTGCGCAGTGGCCGCATGCGATCGTGCTCGAAGCGCAGGCCAGCTTCCGCCTGTTCGGACCATGGCCGCGCTTTGCCGCGCGCCTGCGCGCGGAACTGGACACGCTCGGCTTCCGCCACCGCATCGCGCTGGCGCCGACGCCGCGCGCGGCGCTGGTGCTGGCCGGCCTGCGCGATGGCCTGGCGGTACGCCAGCCCGGCGCGCTGCGCACGATGCTCGATGGCGTGCCGGTGCGTCGCGCCGCGCTGCCCGACGATGCCGGCGAGCGCCTGCAGCGCATGGGCCTGCGCGAACTCGGCCAGCTGCGCGCGCTGCCGCGCGACGGCCTGCGCCGGCGCTTCGGCCTGCCGCTGCTCGACCACCTCGACCGCCTCTACGGCGAGGCCGACGACCCGCTGCAGTGCTATGCGCCGCCGGATCATTTCGATTCGCGGATCGAAATGGGCTATGAGGTCGAGACCCATACCGCGCTGCTGTTCCCGCTGCGCCGCCTGCTCGGCGACCTGTGCACCTACCTGTCGATCCGCGATGGCGGCGTGCAGCGCTTCCTGCTGCGGCTGGAACACGAACAGGGCCATACCGACGTGGAGGTCGGCCTGCTCGCCGCCGAGCGCGAGCCGGGCATGCTGTTCGAGCTCTCCCGCAACCGGCTCGAGCGGGTCGCGCTGGAACAACCAGTGGTGGCCATGCGCCTGCTCGCGCGCGAGCTGCCGCCGTTCGTGCCGGCCGCGCGCGACCTGTTCGACCCGCGTCCGCAGCAGGCGCTGGACTGGCCGCAGCTGCGCGAGCGCCTGCGCGCACGCCTCGGCGACGAAGCGGTGTACCGGCTTGCGCCCGGCGATGATCCACGCCCGGAACGCGCCTGGCGCCGGGTGCTCGGCGAGGAGGGCGCGCGCCTGCCGCAGGCCCCGGCGCGCCCGCCACGGCCGGCCTGGCTGCTGCCGCAGCCGGTGCCGCTGCATGATGCGCGGTTGCGCGTGCTGTCCGGGCCCGAGCGGCTGGAAAGCGGCTGGTGGGATGGCGGGGAGGCGCGCCGCGACTACTACGTGGTCGAGACCGGACGTGGCCAGCGTGGCTGGGCCTTCGTGCCGCCGGGTGCGCGCGAAGGCTGGATGCTGCATGGGTGGTTCGCATGAGTCGCGACGACGAAGCGCCCGACGGCGTCGCCCCCGACACGCCCGGCGGACGCCCGCCGCGCGCCTGGACGGTGGGCGCGCGCCTGCGCGCGGCCAACGACGAGGTCAGCCCCGAGCGCGACGCGCGCCTGGCGGGCTACGCCGAGCTGCACTGCCTGTCCGATTTCTCGTTCCTGCGCGGCGCTTCCTCGGCCGAGGCGCTGTTCTCGCGCGCGCGCGAATGCGGCTACGAAGCGCTGGCGATCACCGACGAATGCTCGCTGGCCGGCATCGTGCGGGGCTGGGAGGCGGCGCGCGAAACCGGCGTGCCGCTGGTGGTCGGCAGCGAGATCGCCCTGGTCGACGGCCCACGCGTGGTGCTGCTGGTCGAGGACGCGGCCGGTTACGCGCAGCTGTGCGAGCTGATCACCCGTGGCCGGCGCGCCGCCGAGAAGGGCCGCTACCGGCTCACCCGCGCCGACATGCAGGCGGTGCTGCGCGACCGCGTCGACGGCCTGTTCGCCTTGTGGCTGCCGGCGGCCGAGCCGGATGCCGGCCAGGGCGAATGGCTGCGCGCGCTGTTCGGCGAGCGCGCCTACCTGGCGGTGGAACTGCACCGCGAACGCGACGATGCCGCGCGCCTGGCGCAGCTGCTGGCACTGGCGCGGCGACTGCGCATGGTGCCGTTGGCCAGCGGCGACGTGCACATGGCGCGGCGCCGCGACCGCATCGTGCAGGACACGTTGACCGCGATCGGCCACAACCTGCCACTGGCCGAATGCGGCGCGCATCTGTTCCGCAATGGCGAGCGCCACCTGCGCAGCCGCCGCGCGCTGGGCAACATCCATCCGGCCGAACTGCTGCAGGCCGCGGTCGCGCTGGCGCGGCGCTGCACCGGCTTCGACCTCAAGCGCGACCTGCATTACCGCTATCCGGCCGAACTGGTGCCACCCGGGCACACTCCGGCCAGCCACCTGCGCGCGCTGACCGAAGCCGGCATGCGCGAGCGCTGGCCGAAGGGCGTGCCGGACAAGGTGGCAGCCGACATCGAGGCCGAGCTGACGCTGATCGCCGAGCTGAAGTACGAGGCGTTCTTCCTCACCGTCGATGACATCGTGCGCTTCGCCCGTTCGCGCGGGATCCTGTGCCAGGGGCGTGGTTCCTCGGCCAATTCGGCGGTGTGCTACGCGCTGGGAATCACCGCGGTGAACCCGGCCGAGAACCGCCTGCTGATCTCGCGTTTCCTGTCCAAGGCGCGCGACGAGCCCCCGGACATCGACGTCGACTTCGAGCACGAACGCCGCGAGGAAGTGCTGCAGTACGTCTACGAAAAATACGGCCGCCACCGCGCCGCGCTGGCGGCGACGGTGATCTGCTATCGCGGCAAGAGCGCGGTGCGCGACGTGGCCAAGGCATTCGGCCTGCCGCCGGACCAGATCTCGCTGCTGGCCGACTGCTACGGCTGGGGAAACGGCGATACGCCGATGGCCCAGCGCCTGGAGGAGGCCGGCTTCGACCTGGACAACCCGCTGATCGCGCGCGTGCTGGCGGTGACCGAGCTGCTGCGCGACCATCCGCGCCACCTGTCCCAGCACGTCGGTGGCTTCGTGATCTCCGATGCGCCGCTGTCCACCGTGGTGCCGGTGGAGAACGCGGCGATGGCCGATCGCACCATCATCCAGTGGGACAAGGACGACCTGGAAACGCTGGGCCTGCTCAAGGTCGACTGCCTGGCGCTGGGCATGCTCACCTGCATCCGCAAGACCCTGGACCTGGTGCGACTGCACCGCGGCCGCGACTTCGACCTGGCCTCGATCCCGGCCGAGGACGAGGCCACCTACGACATGATCTGCCTGGCCGACACCATCGGCGTGTTCCAGATCGAATCGCGCGCGCAGATGGCGATGCTGCCGCGCCTGCAGCCGCGCCGGTTCTACGACCTGGTGATCGAGGTGGCGATCGTGCGCCCGGGGCCGATCCAGGGCGACATGGTGCACCCCTACCTGCGCCGGCGGCAGGGCAGGGAAATGATCAGCTATCCCTCGCCGGGCGTGCAGGAAATCCTCGGCCCGACCCTGGGCGTGCCGCTGTTCCAGGAGCAGGTAATGGAGCTGGTCATCCATGCCGGCTACAAGCCCGACGAGGCCGACGGCCTGCGCCGCTCGATGGCGGCCTGGCGCCGTGGCGGCGATATGGAGCCGCATCGCGTGCGCATCCGCAAGCTGATGGAAGACAAGGGTTATCCCTCGGCCTTCATCGACCAGATCTTCGAGCAGATCAAGGGTTTCGGTTCCTACGGTTTCCCGCAGAGCCACGCCGCCTCGTTCGCCAAGCTGGTCTACATCAGCTGCTGGCTGAAGCGCCACGAGCCTGCGGCGTTCGCCTGCGGCCTGCTCAACGCGCAGCCGATGGGTTTCTATTCACCGAGCCAGATCGTCCAGGATGCGCAGCGAGGCCGCGCCGCGCGCGAGGCGGTGGAGGTGCTGCCGGTGGACGTGCTGCACAGCGACTGGGACCAGCTGCTGGTCGGCGGCATGCCCTGGCGGCATGGCGAGGGCGCCGACGCGCAGCCGGCGATCCGGCTCGGCCTGCGCCAGGTACGCGGCCTGTCCGAAACGGTGGCCGGGGCGATCGTCGCCGCGCGTGCGCAGCGGCCGTTCGCCGATGTCGCCGACCTGTGCCTGCGTGCCAATCTCGATGCGAAGGCGCGCGAGGCCCTGGCCGAAGCCGGCGCGCTGGCGTCGCTGGCGGGCAACCGCAACAACGCGCGCTGGTCGGTGGCCGGCATCGAGCGGCGGCGCCCGCTGCTGCCCGGCAGCCCGGAGGAGGCCGCCCTCGACCTGCCGGCGCCGGGCCGCGGCGAGGACATCCTGTCCGACTACCGCACGCTCGGCCTGAGCCTGGGGCCGCATCCGATGGCGCTGCTGCGCCAGCAGATGCGCCAGCGCCGCATCCTCGACCAGCGCGAACTGCAGGCGCGCCGCCACGGCAGCGGCGTGCACGTGGCCGGCCTGGTGACCCAGCGCCAGCGGCCAGGCACGGCCAAGGGCACGATCTTCGTCACCCTGGAGGACGAGCACGGCATGATCAACGTCGTGGTTTGGCCGCACCTGGCGCAGCGTCGCCGCCGGGCGTTGCTGGAGTCGCGCCTGCTGGCGGTACGCGGGCGCTGGGAGCAGGTCGACGGCGTCACCCACGTGATCGCCGGCGACCTGCACGACCTCAGCCACCTGCTGGGCGAGCTGCCGGTGGCGTCGCGGGATTTCCACTGATGGCCGCACTGGGCGCCGACCTGTTCGACACCACGCCGTACCGCACGGTGATCGCCGATGCCGAGGGCGGCGTGCGCTACTGGCCACAGCTGGTCGGGCAGGCGCAGGCCGAGCGCTGGTTCGTGGCACTGCGTGACGGCATCGAGTGGCGCACGATGCAGCGGCCGATGTACGAGCGCATCGTCGACGTGCCGCGGATGCTGGCGCATTTCGAGCTGGCGTCGCTGCCGGCGGATTCGCCGCTGCTGGAAATGCTCGGCCTGGTCCGCGCGACGCTGCCGGGGGCCTATACGCACGTGGGGCTGAACCTGTATCGCGATGGCCGCGACAGCGTGGCCATGCACAACGACAAGCTGCCCACGCTGGTGCCGGGCGAGCCGATCGCGCTGGTCTCGCTCGGGGATACCCGGCGGATGAACCTCAAGGCCAAGGCCGGTGGGCGCGCCTGCGCGCTGGACCTGGCGCCGGGCAGCCTGCTGGCGATGAGCCACGCTTCGCAGCTGACGCATGAGCATGGCATCCCCAAGACCACGCGGCCGGTGGGGCCGCGGATGAGCGTGGTGTTCCGGGCGCGGACTTGAGGGTTTCCGGTGGTGTTTGGGTGGGAGGGAAGCGGAGCGCCCGCTTTCGCGGGCTGTATTGGGGGTTTATGAGGGCGCGCCTTGGGTTGCGGAGGCTTGGCCCTGACTTGCGTTTTGGTGCGCCGCCCCGACGGGCATGTGCGCGTCGCTTTCGGCAGACGTCCGTGGTCGTGACGAAAGCGAACGCAGCACATCCATGTGCTGCTCGCGCACATACCCGCCGAGGCGGCACCCGGCGCTTTTATTTCCCCATTCTTTCAGGGCGCGCCAGGAGGGTGGGAAGAGAAGAGCAGCTCCCCGACCCTGCGAGCGCGCCGACCTCGCGACTTCGCCACGCGACTGCATGATCTCTCTGTAGGAGCGGCTTCAGCCGCGACCTGCCTGAGCTTGCGGTCGCGGCTGAAGCCGCTCCTACAGTGCGATTGCAGGCGGAGTGGCGATCCTTCAGGTGCCGCGAAGGTCGAGACGTCGCTCTTGCTCTTCTCTCTCCCTCCACCGGCGCGCCCCTGAAGAATGGGAAGAATAAAAGCGCCAAGCGTCGTCCTGGCGGTGATGGGCGTCAGCGGCACATGGATGTGCCGCGGCCGTGAGTCAGACACGGACGTCTGCCGAGCGGTGACGCCCATCACCGTCAGGGCGGCGCACCAAAACGTAAGCCAGAGCCAACCCTCCGCACCCCCGAGGCGCGCCCTCATAAACCCCCAATACAGCCCGCGAACGCGGGCGCCCCGCTTCCCCCGCCCGCAGCCACGAACCGCATGCCACCCGCCCGCCGTCCCCTTATGATCTGCCCCCATGACGATGATCGACGCCACCGAGCTGGAAGCCCTGTTCGACGCAGTCCCGGACGTGCTGTTCTTCGTCAAGGACCGCCAGGGCCGTTACACCCACGTCAACCAGACCATGCTGCGGCGGCTCGGGCTGAAATCGCGCAAGGACCTGGTGGGCAAGCAGGTGGCCGAGGTCTATCCGGTCGGCCTCGGGGGCAATTACGCCAACCAGGACGAGCAGGTGCTCGCCGGCGCGGTCATCGACAACGTGCTGGAACTGCACCTGTTCGCCAACCGCGAAACCGGCTGGTGCCTGACCTGCAAGCGCCCGCTGGTGGTCGATGGCAAGGTCACCGGCATCATCGGCATCTCGCGCGACCTCGGGCCGCAGGAAGGCCGCGACGCCCAGCGCGATGAGCAGTACGAGAAGCTGCGCCTGGCGCTGGCCTACCTGCATGCGCACTACACCCAGCAAGTGCGCATGCAGACCCTGGTCGACCTGACCGGGTTCTCGATGTCCAAATTGCAGCGCTCGTTCCGGCGGGTGTTCCAGCTCACCCCGCAGCAGGTCCTGCTGCGGCTGCGGCTGCATCGGGCGATGCAGCTGCTGGGCGAGGGCAACCAGAGCCTGACCGAGATCGGCCATGCCTGCGGTTTCAGCGACCAGAGCGCCTTCACCCGGCAGTTCAAGGCCGCCACCGGCCTGACGCCGCGCGAGTATCGCGGCATGTCCGTGGCCCAGCGCGGACGCATCCAGGCCGAACTCCCCGCCGAGGGCTAGGCGCGCGGCTCAGTGGTGCGCGGACTTCTTCTTCCCGCCGCCATCTTGCTTGTTCACCGTGGCCCAGGCGATGCGCTCGGCACTCTTTTCGCTGCGGCCTTCCTTGCGCTCGCTCTCCTCGATGTGCCGGGCCTGACGCTTCTGCTTGTCGGTATAGCTCGATTTGTCTCCGCGTGACATGGTCGTCTCCTCGGGTCGGGTCAGGCCAGCAGGCGCAGTTTCTTCTCGCGGTCCCACTGGCGGGTGCGGGCGGCGGCGATGAAGCCCTTGCTGTCGCTGGCCTCGACGATGCCGGCGTCGCGGCCGACATTGCCCGCCTTCAACAGCGGCTGCGCGCCTTCGTCCCAGGCGATCGCCTTCAGGTGCGCCCAGGCGTCCGATACGAAATCGATGGCCGCCGAATCGCGCGCCAGCTGCTTGCCGGCCTCCGGCGAGAGAACCACCGCCACCGCATCGAAGACGATCGACGGCGTGCCGGCCAGCTGCCCGTCGGCGGGCAGCAGCTTGCCGTCGTCGAGCCGCGCGCCGCCGATTTTCGGGGCGACGATCTTCACCATCGCGCCATCGGCTTCGGCGGCCTTGCGCAAGGCCTTGACCAGCGCCGCATCGGAGCCGTCGTGGACCAGGATGCCGACGGCACGGCCGCGCAGCGTCGGCTTCATCTTGCCGATGATCTGCAGCGCGGGCGAAGGCGGCATGTCGATTGGCGCGATCCGCGCCGGGGGGAGGGGCGGCAGGGCGGCCAGTCCCAGGCCGTCGGCCACGCGCTGGGCAAGGGCGGCATCGATGTGGCGCAGGTGGCCGACGATCGCCTCGCGCACGTGGGGCGTCTCCACCTTGGACAGCTCGAACACCAGGGCCGAGGCGATGTGCGCCTGCTCCGGCACGGTCTGGCTGCGGTAGAACAGCCGTGCCTGGCTGTAATGGTCGGCGAAGCTTTCGGCGCGGATGCGGCCCTTGCTGCCGTCAGCCGCCGGCGTGGCATGGCTGCGGAATCCACGGTCGTCGGCGCGGGGCGAATCGCCCTGCAGCGAACTGGGCTCGTAGGCGACGCGGCCTTTCGGCCGCTGCATCTGCATATGGCCGTCGCGCTGGTGGTTGGCGAACGGGCACTGCGGCGCATTGATCGGCAGCTGGTTGAAGTTCGGACCGCCCAGGCGGATCAGCTGGGTGTCGAGATAGGAGAACAGGCGGCCCTGCAGCAGCGGGTCGTCGCTGAAGTCGATGCCCGGCACGATGTTCGCCGGGCAGAACGCCACCTGTTCGGTCTCGGCGAAGAAATTGTCGGGCCAGCGGTCCAGCACCATCCGGCCGATGATCTGCAGCGGGATCGTTTCCTCGGGGATGATCTTGGTCGGGTCGAGGTGGTCGAACGGGAAACCGTCCGCCTGCTCCTGGGTGAACAGCTGCACGCCAAGCTCCCATTCGGGAAAGGCACCGGCCTGGATCGACTCGAACAGGTCGCGGCGGTGGAAGTCCGGATCGGCGCCGGCCAGTTTCATCGCCTCGTCCCACACGGTGGACTGCAGGCCCAGCTTCGGCCGCCAGTGGAACTTGACGAAGGTGCTGTTGCCCTCGGCGTCGAGCAGCCGGAAGCTGTGGATGCCGAAGCCCTCGATCATCCGCAGCGAGCGCGGGATGGTCCGGTCGCTCATCGCCCACATGATCATGTGCATGGACTCCGGCGTGAGCGAGATGAAATCCCAGAACGTATCGTGCGCGGTGGCTGCCTGCGGGAAACCGCGGTCCGGTTCCATCTTCACCGCGTGGACCAGGTCGGGGAACTTCATCGCGTCCTGGATGAAGAACACCGGGATGTTGTTGCCTACCAGGTCGAAGTTGCCTTCGCGGGTATAGAACTTCACCGCGAAGCCGCGCACGTCGCGCGGCGTATCGATCGACCCGGCGCCGCCGGCGACGGTGGAGAACCGGGTGAACAGCGGGGTCTTCACCCCGACCTCGGTGAACAGCTTGGCGGTGGTGTAGCGGGCCAGCGATTTGGTCAGCTCGAAGTAGCCGTGCGCGGCACTGCCGCGCGCATGCACGATGCGCTCGGGAATGCGTTCGTGGTCGAAGTGGGTGATCTTCTCGCGGAGGATGAAGTCCTCCAGCAGGGTCGGGCCGCGCGGCGTGGCGCGCAGCGAGTTCTGGTTGTCCGTGATGACCACGCCCTGGTTGGTGGTCAACGGCGGGTGGCTGCCACCGGCGCGCTGCTGCAATTCGTCGCCGTTGCCTCGGGGGTCGCCGTTGCCAGGTGTGGACGGGTCGGTCGACGGGGCGGGCTTGGCGGTCGGCTTGCGGGCGGCCATCGGTTTCTCCAGGGGCGTATGGGGGAATGGATCCGGGCAGGCTCGTCGGCGGTCGGTTAAACCCGGGTGTCGGTGAGCTGTGCGGCGTCCACGCCGGCTTCACGCTTCGGCGTGAATGCGCTGTCCGTCGTGGCCCACGCATCGCGTTGAAACCCATGGGTGCTGGTTCGTCAGCGCCGCATCGGTTCCTACAGGAGGTAAGACCCATGTCCGCGCTGCCCTTGATCCTCGCCCTGCAGGGGGCCGTCGCCGCGCCGCCGCCATCGCCACTCCCGCCACCGCCGGCCGGCGCGGTGGAAGAGACCCGCTTCGGCGTGACCCTGCGCGATCCCTACCGCGGCCTGGAGAAGCTGGACGATCCCGCCGTCGCGGCATGGGTCCGTGCCCAAGCCACGCGTACGCGCGAAGTGCTCGATTCGATCCCGCAGCGTGCCGCCGTGCTGGCCGACCTCCAGCGCCTGGAACGTGCCACGCCGTCACGGCTGGAAGATGCGGTGCTGCTGCCGGGCGAGCGCATCCTGGTACAGCGCCAGGACGCCGGTGCCGAGACGGCCAGCCTGTTCCTGCGCGAAGCCGACGGCAGCGAGCGGCGGCTGCTCGACCCCCGGGCCGGGCGTTCCACCGATGCGCCGCAGCGGGCGATCAGCTACGCCGTTCCCTCGCCGGATGGCAGCCGGGTGGTGGTGGGAATCGCCGAGGGCGGTTCGGAACAGGCGAGCGCCCAGGTCATCGACAGCCGCGACGGCCACGCCATCGACGCGGTGATTCCGCGCGTGGAGTCGGTGTCCTGGCTGCCCGACGGCAGCGGCTTCGTCTACAGCCAGCTGCAGTCGCCCGCGCCCGGGCAGCAGCCCAGCGAGCGGCTGCTCAACAGCCAGGCCAGGCTGCACCGGCTGGGCCAGCCGCCGCAGCGCGACCGCGTGGTGTTCGGCAACCAGCTGGCTTCCTCCGGCGTGATCACCCCTGCGCAGACGCCGCTGGTGACGACCAGTTCCGACAGCGGCTGGCTGCTCGGCGAGCCGGCCACGGTCGACACCCGGCGCGAACTGCGCGTGGCGGCGGTGTCCGAGCTGCAGGGCGACGACCCCTCGCCCCGCTGGCGGCCACTGCTGTCGCCACGGGACGACGTGCGCGATTACGTGCTGCACGGCGACGAGCTCTACGTGCTGTCCAGCGCGCAGCCGACGCGCCGCATCGAGCGGCTATCGCTGGTCGATCCGGCCCATCGCCGCCAGGTCGTGGTGCCTGCCGGCGAGGGCGTCATCGACCGGATCCATTACGGCAATGACGCGCTCTACTACGTCGTACGCGATCCCGGCGGCGTCGGCATGAAGCTTTACGCGCTGCCATGGACCGGCGGCCCGCCGCGCGAAATCGTGCTGGACGGCATGCAGACGCTGCGGGTGCTGCCGGCGCTGCCCGGCTCGCGCGGCGTGCTGGTTGGTGGCGATGGCTGGACGCGCTTCTTCGATGTGCTGCGGGTCGATCCGCAGGGCGGCGTGTCCGCCTCGGGCCTGCAGGCGCAGCCCAGCGGCATCGGCAGCGAGGAACTGGTGGCGGAAATCGTCGAGGTACCCAGTACCGATGGTGCGATGGTGCCGTTGTCGATCATCTCGCGCCGCGGCACGCCCCGCGATGGCAGCGGCGCGGTATTCCTCCAGGGCTACGCGGCCTATGGCACCAGCAACGATCCAATGCTGGTTCCCGCGCTGCTGGCGGTCTACGGCCGCGGCATCACCCGCGCGTTCTGCCACGCGCGTGGTGGCGGCGAGAAGGGCGAGGCCTGGTATCGCGATGGCTTCCAGGCCAGCAAGCACCATAGCTGGGAAGACTTCAATGCCTGCGCCGAGTACCTGGTCAGCCACGGCTACGCGCGCTCCGAGCGGCTGGGTGCGTCGGCGAACAGTGCCGGCGGTGCCCTGGTCGGCAATGCGTTCCTCGTGCGACCGGACCTGTACCGCGCCGTGATCCCGGCGGTCGGCTTCCTCGATACCGTCGGTGCCTCGCTGCGCGATCCCAATGGCCCGTCCAACTGGCCCGAGTTCGGCGATCCGAACACCGAGCAGGGTTTCCGCTCGCTGCTGGCGATGAGCAGCTACGAGAAGGTGCGCGACGGCACGGCGTATCCCGCCGTGCTGCTGACCCATGGTTTCAACGACCCGCGCGTGGCGGTATGGAACTCGGCGAAGATGGCCGCGCGCCTGCAGGCCGCCAGCAGCAGTGGGCGGCCGGTACTGTTGGACATCGACTACGACGCCGGGCACGGCATCGGCTCGTCGCAGCGTTCGGTGGACAACCAGCGCGCCGACGTCATCACCTTCCTGCTATGGCAGTTCGGCGAGCCGGGCTACCAGCCATCGGCGCAGCTTTCGGCGGCCCAGGCCGGTCGTTGAGGGATCGGTTCCGCCGAGCCTCGCGCTGTGGGAGCGGCTTCGGCCGCGACGCGAGGTCCAGCAGGTCGCGGCTGAAGCCGCTCCTGCAATTCAATTGGAGGCAGAGCCCCCCTCTGTTGAGGGGGGCGGCGACAGCCGGGGGGAGAGGCCTCCCTCAGGCCTCGACGTCTTCCTTGTAGGCATCCACCGGGATGCACGCGCACATCACGTTCTTGTCGCCGTAGACGTTGTCCACGCGCGCCACCGGCGGCCAGTACTTCTGCAGCTTCAGCGACGGCAGCGGGAAGGCCGCCAGTTCGCGCGGGTAGGCGTGCGTCCACTCGCTGGCGCTGACCGCCGTCGCGGTGTGCGGGGCATTGCGCAGCGGGTTGTCCTCGCGGTCCAGCTTGCCTTCCTCGACCGCGCGGATCTCGTCGCGGATCTGGATCATCGCGTCGATGAAGCGGTCCAACTCGTGCAGCGACTCGCTTTCGGTCGGCTCGACCATCAGCGTGCCGGCGACCGGGAAGCTCAGCGTCGGCGCGTGGAAGCCGAAGTCGATCAGGCGCTTGGCCACGTCCTCGGCGCTGATGCCGGTGCTGTCCTTGAGCGGGCGCAGGTCGAGGATGCACTCGTGCGCCACCAGGCCGTTGCGGCCGGTGTAGAGCGTCTCGTAATGCGGTTCCAGCCGCTTGGCGATGTAGTTGGCGTTGAGCAGGGCGAGCTGGGTGGCGCGACGCAGGCCTTCGTTGCCCATCATCGTCACGTACATCCAGCTGATCGGCAGGATCGAGGCCGAACCGAAGCTCGCCGCCGAGACCATGCCCACGTCGCCCTCGCCACCGAAGGTCTTGGGCAGGAACGGCGCCAGGTGCGACTTCACCGCGCACGGGCCCACGCCCGGACCGCCGCCGCCGTGCGGGATGCAGAAGGTCTTGTGCAGGTTGAGGTGGGAGACGTCAGAACCCCACTTGCCCGGCTTGGCCAGGCCGACCAGCGCGTTCATGTTGGCGCCGTCGGTGTACACCTGGCCGCCATGCTGGTGGATGATCTCGCAGATCTCGACGACCTCCTCCTCGAACACGCCGTGCGTGGACGGGTAGGTCATCATGATCGCGGCCAGGCGGTCGCTGTACTTCTCCGCATTGCGGCGGATGTCCTCGACGTCGACGTTGCCGTTGGCATCGGTCTTGGTGACCACCACGGTCATGCCGCACATCTGCGCCGAGGCCGGGTTGGTGCCGTGCGCCGAGTCCGGGATCAGGCAGATGTCGCGATGGCCTTCGCCGCGGGCACGGTGGTAGGCGCGGATCGCCAGCAGGCCGGCGTACTCGCCCTGCGCGCCGGAGTTCGGCTGCAGGCTGACCGCGTCATAGCCGGTGCACTCGGCCAGCATGGCCTCCAGGCCGTCGATCAGTTCCTTGTAACCCTGTGCCTGGTCGGCCGGCGACAGCGGATGGATGTTGCCGAATTCCGGCCACGTCACCGGGATCATCTCGGAGGTGGCGTTGAGCTTCATGGTGCACGAGCCCAGCGGGATCATCGTGCGGTCCATCGCCAGGTCCTTGTCCGACAGCGAGCGCATGTAGCGCAGCAGCTCGTGCTCGCTGTGGTGGGTGTTGAACACCGGGTGGGTCAGGAACGCGGTGTCGCGCAGCAGGCCGGCCGGCAGCGCGTCGGCGGTGGTCGCGTCGAGCGCATCCACGTCGACCGCGGCGCCGAACAGCGCGGCGATCGCCACGATGTCGGCACGGGTGGTGGTCTCGTCCAGGCTGATGCCCAGGTGGCGCGAATCGATGCGGCGCAGGTTGATGCGCGCGGCGGCGGCCCTGGCGTGGATCGCTTCTGCGTCGACATCGACCACGTGCAGGGTGTCGAAGAAGTCCGGGCCGACGGTGACGCCGGCCTGGCGCAGCGCCGCGGCCAGGATCGCCGCCAGGCGGTGGGTGCGGCGGGCGATGCGGACCAGCCCTTCGGGGCCGTGGTAGACGGCGTACATCGAGGCCATCACCGCCAGCAGTACCTGCGCGGTGCAGATGTTGGAGGTCGCCTTCTCGCGGCGGATGTGCTGCTCGCGGGTCTGCAGCGCCAGGCGGTAGGCCGGCTTGCCCTCGGCGTCGATCGACACGCCGATCAACCGGCCCGGCATCGAGCGCTTGTAGGCGTCGCGGCAGGCCATGAAGGCAGCGTGCGGGCCGCCGAAGCCGAACGGCACGCCGAAGCGCTGGCTGTTGCCGACGACGATGTCCGCGCCCCAGCTGCCCGGGGCGGCGATCAGGGTCAGCGCGAGCAGGTCGCTGGCCACGGCGACCAGGCCGCCGCGCGCATGCACGGCATCGGCCAGCGCCTTGTAGTCGTGGATCTGGCCGAAGGTGTCCGGGTACTGCAGCAGCACGCCGAAGCTGTCCAGGCCCAGCGCCTCGGCGTCGTCGCCGACGTGCAGTTCGATGCCCATCGGCTCGGCGCGGGTGCGCAGCACTTCCAGGGTCTGCGGATGCACGCCGCGCGAGACGAAGAACACGTTGGACTTGGACTTGGTCGACCGCTTGGCCAGGGTCATCGCCTCGGCGGCGGCGGTGCCTTCGTCCAGCAGCGAGGCGTTGGCGATCTCCATGCCGGTCAGGTCGGCGCACAGGGTCTGGAAGTTGATCAGCGCTTCCATGCGGCCCTGCGAGATCTCGGCCTGGTACGGCGTGTAGGCCGTGTACCAGGCCGGGTTCTCGAGGATGTTGCGCAGGATGACGTTCGGCGTGTGGGTGCCGTAGTAGCCCTGGCCGATGAAGCTGCGGAACACCTGGTTCTTTTCCGCGATGGCGCGGATCTTGGCCAGCGCTTCCACTTCGCTGATCGCCGCCGGCAGGGCGAGCGGGGCGGTCGACTTGATGCTGGCCGGCACGATGGCGTCGGTCAGGGCCTCCAGCGAGTCGTGGCCGACCACGCGCAGCATCTGCGTGATCTCCGCGTCGTTGGGGCCGATGTGGCGCGCGATGAAGGCGTCGTGGTGCTCGAGCTCGCGCAGCGGGGAGGCGTTCTGGGACATGGCGGTGTTCCGGCAGGAGAAGGGGGCGGCGAAGTCCGCCCGCGGAACGCCGCCTCCGCGTGATACGGAAACGGCCAGCCACGAAGCATCCTTCGCGCCCCTCTGTCCTTTTGCCTGAGAGTTTGGAAGGCCGGATCGCTCCGTACTTCGTGCCCCTTCGGCGCCGGATCGAACCGGTCTCTCCAGAGTGTTGGGTGCGCCGTGCCGCGCGCACCTCGCAGGGGTGGTATGGGAGCCTGAGCGATTACGGGCGATTGCGCCTTCGGCAGCAGGCCGGCTGGCCCGCTTCTCCCACCACCTGCGGTGTGCGGCCATTATATGCGGGCAGCCGGCCCGACGCGGGTGCCTGGCCTGCGCCGGGATGAATGCGCTCCGCGGCCCGGGATGCCCGGCGCGGCGGCTTCCAGTAAGCTGGGCACCTTCCCGGAACGTCGTCGCGCCGCCCTGCCAGGGCCTGGCGCCGGTGGCGTTTCGGCCCATCGTCCGCATCCCGCGCCAGGCAACCGGTCCGGCCGCGGGCGGCGGTGGCCCGCATCGCCAAGGAACCCGCGTGAACGCCGCCCCCACCCAGACCGCCCCGTCCACCCGCCGCATGGCCCTGCTGCTGGCGGGCCTGGCCATGTTCGGCCCGTTCTCGATCGACACCATCTTCCCGGCGTTCCCGCAGCTGGCCCAGCGCCTGCACGCCGATCCGGTGGCGATCCAGCAGACGGTGAGCATCTACCTGCTGTTCTACGGCCTGATGAGCCTGGCCCATGGGCCGCTCTCCGATGCTTGGGGACGGCGCAGGGTGATCATCGGCGGGCTGGTGCTGTTCATCGGCGCCTCGATCGGCTGCGCGCTGTCGCGCGACCTGCCGACCCTGCTGGCGTTCCGCGCCCTGCAGGGCGTGTCGGCCGGCGTGGGCGTGATCGTCGGCCGGGCGGTGATCCGCGACCTGTTCCATGGCCACGACGCGCAGCGGCTGATGAGCCAGGTGTCGATGATCTTCGGCGTCGCCCCGGCGATCGCGCCGATCATCGGCGGCTGGCTGCTGGCCACCGGCGCCGGCTGGCCGCTGATCTTCTGGTTCCTGGTCGCCTTCGCCACGCTGCTGCTGGCCTGCACGGTCGCCGGCCTGCCCGAGACCCACCCGCCGGCCGCGCGCACGCCACTGCATGCCGGCCGGCTGCTGGCCGACTACCGCCGCATCGGCCTGTCGCCACGCTTCCTGCGCCTGGCCGGCGCCGGCGGATTCAGTTTCGGCGGCGTATTCCTGTACATCGCCTCGGCGCCGGTGATGGTGATGCATCACCTGGGGCTGGGCGAGGGCGACTTCGCCTGGCTGTTCATCCCCACCATCGGCGGCCTGACCCTGGGCGCCTACCTGTCCGGGCGAATGGCCGGCCGTACCGTGCCCAAGGTGCAGGTACGGCTCGGCTACTGGCTGATCCTGGCCTCGGCGGTCAGCAACCTGGCCTACAACCTGGCGGTGGCGCAGATTTCCGTGCCGTGGGCGGTGATCCCCATCTTCCTGGCCGGCATCGGCATGGGGCTGATCTTCCCGATCCTGGCGCTGTCGGTGATCGACCTGGCGCCGCAGCAGCGCGGCCTGGCCTCGTCGCTGCAGATGTTCGTGCAGCTGATGATCAACACGCTGGTCGCCGGCGTGGTCTCGCCGCTGCTCAGCGACTCGCCCTGGCACCTGGCACTGGGCGCGACGGGCTTTTTCCTCGTCGGGTGGCTATTGTGGCGCTGGGAGCGACGCGTCTACCGGCGCCAGTCGCGCTCGCCGGCTGCCGCCCCCGCCATGCCTTCTTCCGGAGCCTGAACCAATGTCGATCGATTCCAAACTGCGCCGCGACGCCCGCCGCCGCCAGGACGAGCGCGCGCGCAACCGCGCCGAGGCTGCGGCCAAGCCGGCCGCGCCGGTCGAGCCACACGCCGAGCTGCGCGATCCGGAGCGCAAGCTGCTGGCCGGCATCGTCCGCCGCGACGGGGAATGGGTGCTGGGCATGGACGGCAGGATCGCCGGCGAAAGCAGCAGCGCCGCCCATGTGCTGGCGATGATCATGCTCGCCGGCGAACTGCACGAACGCGAAGGCCGCCCGGTGCGGCTGGCGTATTCGGACGCACTGAAGGACGCCGCGCATGCCGAGGCGAAGGCTGAAGGGCTGGAGTTCGCGCAGTTCAAGGAGCGCCTGGCGGCGCGGATGGCGGGTCGGTCGGACTGAGGGTGCGGCTTGGTGCCTCGCCGGAGGGTCCGGTCACCGCTCCTACAGTGCAATCGCGAAAAAGGCCGCCAGCTTCAGATCGCGGCAAGGCCGGGCCACCGCTCCCGCAACCGCTCCAACGGTCGCCCGCGACCGAGTCACCCGCACGGATTTCCGCGGGATGGCTGTCCCGATCAGCGCTGCGCCGGCGCTGCCGCAGGCGCGCCGGCCGGGGCTTCCCAGCCGCACATGCGGCCCTGGTTCTGCTGCCTGAGCCACTCCTGCATCGGCGCGAAGTACTCCAGCATCGGGCCGGCGTCGACCTTGTCGCTGCCGGTCAGCTCCTTGAGCGTGGCCTGCCAGGGCTGGCTGGCGCCGCGCTGGAGCATCGCCCAGAACTTCTGCCCGGCCTCCCTGTTGCCGTAGAAGCTGCATTCGTACAGCGGGCCGGTGTGGCCGGCGGCTTCGCACAGGCCCTTGTAGAACTGGAACTGCAGCAGGTTGGCGAGGAAGTAGCGCGTGTACGGCGTATTGCCGGGCACGTGGTACTTGGCGCCCGGATCGAAGAACTGCTCGCCGCGCGCATTGACCGGCGCCACGCCCTGGTACTTCGCCTTGAGCTGCCACCAGGCCTGGTTGTAGTGGTCCGGGGTGATCGAGCCGTCGAACACGCCCCAGCGCCAGCGGTCGATCATCAGCCCGAAGGGCAGGAACGCGACCTTGGCCAGCGCCATGCGCATCTGCGTGTTGATCAGCGCCTCGCGGCTGGCCTGCGGCTCGCCGACCAGGTTGACCGAGTGCAGGTAGGCCGGGGTCATCGACAGCACCACGGTGTCGCCGATGGCCTCGTGGAAGCCGTCGTTGGCGCCCGCCTGGAACAGCGGCGGCAGCGGGTTGTAGGCCAGGTCGTAATAGAGGTGGCCGAGCTCGTGGTAGATGGTGGTGAAGTCTTCCTCGGTCGGCTTGATGCACATCTTGGTGCGCACGTCCGGCCCGGTCTTCTGTTCCGGGTCGCCGCCCATGTTGAGGTCCCAGGCGCTGGCGTGGCAGACGACATCGCGCTCCAGCGGTTTGATGAACTGCGAACGCTGCCAGTAGCCGTCCGGCAGCTTGGGCATGCCCAGCGAGGTGTAGAAGTCCTGCGCGCGTTCGGTCATCGCCTTGGCGGTGCGCAGCTGTGCCTGGCGGTCGGCCTTGAAGCGGGCCTCGACGCTGGCACCGGTTCCGCCGGGCAGGCGCGCCAGCGCGCCGCTCAGCTCGGTCTGGTACTGCTTCTCCAGCGCGGCGGTGATGTCCAGGTCGCCGTGGCCGGGGTAGGGCTGCAGCAGGTCCCAGAGGTTGCTCCAGTCCTGCTGCCACATGTTGCCCATCAGGTGCGCCGGCAGCAGCCCGCCGGGCAGCTCGCCCTTGTCGTTGCCGTAGTGCGCGTCGAGCTTGCCGCGGGCATAGCACTGCAGCTGCTCGTACAGCGGCTTGACCTGCGCCCAGAGGCGGTCGGTCTCGGCGACGAACTGCGCCGGGGGCATGTCGTAGCCGCTGCGCCACATCTGCCCGACGTCGGCGAAGCCGCTGTCGCGCGCGCCCTCGTTGGCGAGCTCGACGAAGCGCTGGTAGTCAACGCGCATCGGCGCGGCGACCGAATGCCAGCCTTCCCAGGCAGCCAGCTGTTCGTCGTAGTCGCGGCTGCTCGCCAGCACCTGCTCCAGCTCGCCGAGCTGGCGGCACTGGCGCTGGTCGCCCTCGCCGCTGCACCAGGTTCCGGCGCCATAGGCGCCTTCCATCCGGCTGGCGATGGTGGTCAGTTCGGCCAGGCGCGCCGGGTCGCGCGGCGCCGGCATGGCGCTCATCAGCCGCAGCAGCATCAGCGAACGCGCCGTGTCGGCCGACATCGGCTTGCCCTCGTACTGCCGCGCCTGGGCGATCCAGCCGTTGAGCTGGGTGAGCGCGCGCTCGTTGGCCCTGGCCGCGATCCGTTGCGAGTCCTCGTTGATGTAGGTCGCCGACAGCCACTGCGCCGAACTGAGTTCCGGATATCCGGCCCTGTACTCGGCGTTGACCCGGGCGATGAAGGCGTCGGCGCTTTCGGCAGGGGCGGAGGCGGCAGCCGGCGCGGGCGCGCCGGCTTCGGGCGGGCGCTGGCAGGCGGACAACAGGAGCGTGCCGGCGGTGGCGCAGGCCAGCAGGGCGAGGCGTGGAGTCACGGCGGATCCTGGCGGGAGCAGTCCGCGCAGGCTAGAGGCCGCGCCCGGCCCCCGCAAGGGCCGGGCGGCGGCAGCGGCCGGGGGCCTCGTTCAGGCCGCCTTCTCGCAGCCGGCGAACAGGTCGCGCGAGCGGTCGTAGACCGAGGTGCGGACCTGCATCAGGCCGAGCACCGAGGGGAACAGGTTGTCGTGGTCGGCAGGGTCGGCGGCGCGCTGGCGCAGGCAGCGCAGGTCCAGTCCGCGGTCGCTGGCGAACTGCGGCGAGAACCACATCACCATCGGCACGTGGGTCTGCTCCTGCGGGGCGATGGCGTAGGGCACGCCGTGCAGGTACAGGCCCTTCTCGCCGAGTGACTCGCCGTGGTCGGACAGGTAGATCATCGCGGTGTCGTAATCCTGCATCGAGCGCAGCGTGCCGATCGCGCGGCCGAGGAAATGGTCGGTGTACAGCACGGCATTGTCGTAGGCGTTGACGATCTCCTCGCGGCTGCACTGGCCAAGGTCGGAGTTGTGGCAGGCCGGGCCGAAGCGGGCGAACTGTTCCGGGTAGCGCTCGTAGTAGCTCGGACCGTGGTTGCCCAGCTGGTGCAGCACGACCACGCGGTCGCCCGGACGCGCCCGCACCTGGGCGGCGAGGTCGTCGAGCAGGACCTCGTCCATGCAGCGGCCGTCATGGCACAGGCCGGCGACCTTGGCGTCGTCCAGCTGCTGGATCGGCAGGCCATCGCACACGCCCTTGCAGCCGCTCTGGTTGTCTCGCCACAGGGTGCCGATGCCTGCGCGCTCGAGCACGTGCAGGAACGACTGGTGCCCGCGGATGCGGTCCTCGTTGTAGTCGTGGCGGCCCCACGGCGAGAACATGCACGGCACCGAGACCTCGGTGCTGGTTCCGCACGAATGCATGTCCGGGAAGTTGACCAGGTCGGCGACCTGGGCCAGCTCCGGGGTGGTCTGGCGGGCGTAGCCGTCGATGCCGAAGTTCTGCGCGCGCATGGTCTCGCCGAGCACGATCAGCAGCAGGCGCGGGCGCGCCTGTGGCGCGCGCGGGGTCGCCACCGCGTCCTCGCCGATCGGCAGCTTGGGCGCGTTCTTGCCGGGGCCGGCGGTCTTCAGGTTGGCGCGCAGTGCCGCCACGGTATTGACCGGCGTGGCCAGGTAGCGGATCTCGTGGTGGTTGCGCATCAGCGCCGACAGGTTCTGGAACGACAGCAGCGCGGCGATGGCCGCGGCCACCAGTACCGCGACCAGGAAGCCCAGCCGCACCAGCAGGCTGCGGCCCGGCGCACGGCGGCGCAGGTGCAGGCGCCACAGCACGATGGTCGGGATCACCGCATAGAACAGCAGCGGGAGGACCAGCGACGGCGCCAGCAGTTCGCGCGATTCCTTGCGGTCGGTCGCCAGCACGTTGCGCAGCATGTCCGCGTCGATGTAGACGTTGTAGCGGCTCATGTAATACGTGGTCAGCGCCGTGCTCACCAGCAGCACGGTCAGCAGCGGCTTGGCGTTCCAGCGCCAGACCAGCAGGCCGAGCAGCAGCGCGTGCACGGCCACCAGCACCACGGCCAACGACAGCGCCATGCCGATGCCGCCGCCGCTCCAGGCCATCGCGCTGCGCCAGAACAGGCCGTTGCAGGCCAGGGCGAAGAACAGGCTGGTGGCCAGGATCAGGCCCTCGGTGGACAGCGTCGGCCGCCAGCTCCAGTCGATGGCGCCCAGCCGCTCGCGCCACCACGGGCGGGAAATCGACAGACTCATGCATTCACCTCGGGGTTGTCGCCATGCGGCAACAGGTGGAACAGCAACAACGGAACGGTCCAGCAGATCAGCAGCGACCACAGGTCGTGCGACAGGAAATGCGCGCCGCGCAGCTGCTGGCTGAGGCCGAACGCCAGGCCGGCGCACAGGCCGATCGCCAGCGCCGGCCAGCGCCACGACGGACGCACGACCAGCGCGAAGAAGTACAGCGCCACCCAGGCGTAGCCGGCGCTGGCATGGCCGGCCGGAAAACAGCCCGACGCCGGAACGCCATGGCGGTCCTGGAACAGGCCGAAGTACAGATGGCTGCCGCCGTAGCGCGCCAGGTCCCACGGGCAGTCCATGTGGGTGAGGTGCTTGAGCAGCGACACCAGTCCGGTCGACAGCGCGATCGACAGGCCCAGCGAGGTCAACGGCCAGCGCCACGGGTGGCGGGTGGTCCAGGCGCGGACCGCGGCCAGCACGACCATCAGCGCGGCGAAGGTGCTCAGCCACTTGCCGACGCGGTGGCTGAGGAAGCTGGTCATCCAGGCGTTCTTCAGCGCCCAGTGGCCGCCTTCCAGGTGATAGAGCTGGTCGGCGAACCAGGTGTCGCCACCGCCGGCGGCCAGCCACGCATTGACGACCAGTACCAGCGCCAGCGGCAGGCACAGGTGCGTGGCCAGGGGCGCGGCAGGCATGCGTGCCGGGCGCGGGGCCTGCGGCAGGGTGGAAGCGGGTTGCAGGTTCATCGATGCGGTCATGCCGGGAATGCGGACATGATCGGAACCGGGTTGTCGGAAAGCGGTCGGACACGCGCCTGGCACCGACCGCTTCGTTCAGTCGTCGTTGTCCTCGGCGCCCTGCGCGGCCGGCGTCGTTGCGATTGCATCGCATTGCCGCTTCCACGCGGTGCCTGGCACGAGCAGCCAGTGGTTGCGGTTGGACTGGCCGATCTCGATCGCCTGGCCGGCATCCACGCAGGGACTGAGCGCCTCGCGCAGCACGAACAGCCAGCGCCGCTCCGGCGCCTGCGCCAGCCAGGGACCGGCCTTGGCCCACTGCGTGGACCAGTCGGCCTTGAAGCCGAATTCGGTGACCGGCCGGTCGGCCTGCAGCAGGTTCTGTTCGCGCCAGGCGACCATGCCCAGCTCGGCGTCGGGACCGATGCGCTCGCCCACCTTGCGCATCAGGCCTGCCGCCGAGCTGTAGGGGTCGAGCGCCGGCGCGAACACCAGCCCGTAGATGCTCCACAGCAGCGCGGTGGCGAGCACGACGCCGAGGCCGGCGCGCTGCCTGCGCGCCCATGCGGCCACCAGGAGCATGCCGATGCCGAGCGCCAGCAGGCCATGTCGAAGCGTGGCCACGGTGGCGGCGTCGAGTTCGCGCCGCGCTGCGTCATGCGCCAGCCAGGGGCCGAACGCCACTGCCAGGGCGGCCACGCCGAGCACCGCGACGTAGCCGCGCAGCACGCCGCGGATCACCCGGCGGCGCAGCAGGCCGTGCAGCAGCGGCGCGGCGGCGACGCAGGCCGCCGGCAGGACCGGCAGGATGTACAGCTCGCGCTTGCCCGGGCTGGCGCTGAAGAACAACAGCACCAGCAGGCTCCAGCCCAGCAGCAGCCAGTAGCGGGCGTCGGCGCGCTTGAGGCGCCGCCACCATGCCGGCATCAGCGCCGGCAGCAGCAGGCTGCCGGGCAGCCACAGGGTGGCGATCACCTGCAGGTAGTACCAGGCCGGCTGCACGTGGTGCCAGGCATTGGCGTAGCGGGTGGCGGTCTGGCGCAGCAGGATCTCGCGGGCGTAGGCCTCCAGTGCCGGGTCGTGGTTGCGCCACAGGGCCAGCGCCAGCGGCAGCAGCCACACAGCAGTGCCAGCGACGAACAGCGGCAGCGCCGCTGCCCAGCGCCAGCCATCGCCGGCGCGCGCCAGCGCACGCCGCCGCGGGTCCGGATGCAGGCGCGCGTGCACCAGCCATGGCAGCACGACCAGCAACGGCAGGAAGCCCACGCCCTTGGTCACCGTGCCAACGCCGGCGGCGAACGCGCCCAGCCACCAGCCACGCCAGTCCGGCCCGCGCAGCAGGTGGCGCAGCAGGCCCCACAGCGAGAGCGTGGTCATCGCCAGCAGCACCATGTCGATGTGCGCGCGCTTGGCCATCAGGCCGAACTGCAGGGTGCCGAACAGGGCCAGTGCCGCGATCTCGCCGGTACGGCGGTTCCACAGTCGGCGGCCGAGGTCGCGGACCAGCCACAGGGTCAGCAGCGCGGCGAGCAGCGAGGGCAGCAGGAAGGCGATGCGCCAGTCATGGACCAGGCCGTAGGCGGCGCCCTGCAGCCACATGAACACCGGCGGCTTCTCCGCGTAGAGCTCGCTGCCGCGGTGCGGCAGCAGCCACTGCCCGCTTTCGACCATGCTGCGCGCCGCCAGCACGAAGCGCGGCTCGTCGGCCGGATTGGGCTGCCGCATCCCCAGGCCCGCGAGCAGGCTGGCGACAATGGCCAGTACCACCAGGGCGCGGCGCCAGGTGGCTGGCGCGACAGAGCGGGCGGACCGGGACCGGGTAATCGCAGAAGTGACAGTCAAGTCGGAGCCGTAGGCGTAAAACGGCGCAGAATGGCCGATGGCAGGTGGGAAGTTTGTCGGAATGCCGCAGTTTCGACACCATTCCGACGTCCTTTGGCTAGGATGCGGTTCCTGCCTTACGGCGTCCCGCCCCCCACGGACCCTGCATGCGGCTCCTGGTCATAGAAGACAATCGCAACCTGGTCGCCAATCTCTTCGATTACTTCGAGGCCCGCGGCCACGTGCTCGATGCCGCCCCCGATGGCGTGACCGGCCTGCACCTGGCCACCACCCAGGCCTACGACGCCATCATCCTGGACTGGATGATGCCGCGCATGGACGGCCCGGAGGTGCTGCGCCGGCTGCGCGAGGAACACCAGTCCGAGGTGCCGGTGATCATGCTGACCGCGCGCGACGAACTCCCGGACAAGATCGCCGGCTTCCGCGCCGGCGCCGACGATTACCTCACCAAGCCCTTCGCCTTGCCGGAGCTGGAGGTGCGGCTGGACGCGCTGCGCCTGCGCGCGCAGGGCAGGGGGCGCAGCAAGGCCCTGCAGGTCGGCGACCTGCGCCTGGACCTGGGCACGCTGGAGGCCACCCGCGACGGCAAGGTGCTGCACCTGTACCCGGCCTGCCGCAAGCTGCTGGAAGTGCTGATGCAGGCCAGCCCGGCGGCGGTCACCCGCGAGCGCCTGGAGCATGCCCTGTGGGGCGACGAGCCGCCGGACGGCGACATGCTGCGCTCGCACATCTACGAACTGCGGCGCAGCGTGGACGGCCCTTTCTCCGAAAAGCTGATCCATACCCTGCCGCGGGTGGGCTACCGGCTCGCGCAGCAGCCGGCCGACATCGGGGTCGACGATGGTGCGTAAGCCCCGCGCGCTGCGCCGGCAGGTGACCTTGTGGCTGGTGGCATACGCGGCGCTGATCTCGCTGGCGGTGTTCGTCCACGGCTACATCGTCAACGAACAGGCCGAGCAGCTGACCTGGCATTCGCTGCTGCAGTCCGAACTGGATCACTTCGTGCAGCGTAGCGCCGAGGATCCGGACTACCACTGGACCGACAGCCAGACCGTGCAGCTGTTCGGCGACGACGACGCGTCGCCGCCGCCGGCCGAGTTCGCCCAGCTGCAGCCGGGGATCCATGACGGCATCGCCTACCACGGCCGCGACAAGGTGCTGATGGTGCAGGACGTCAATGGCCGCCGCCTGGTGCTGGCGCTGGACATCACCGAGCTGCAGCGGCACGAGAACACGCTGGGCCTGTGGATGGTGGCCTCGAACCTGCTGGCCATCGTCCTGCTCGGCCTGCTGGTGGGCTGGGGCATGGGACGGGTGGTGCGGCCACTGAGCGAGATGGCCGAGCGCATCCGCGGCCTGCGTCCGGACCGGCCCGGCCAGCGCGTCACGCTGGACCCGCGCGCCAGCAGCGAGCAGACGGTGATCACCGAGGCGCTCAATGACTACCTGGCCCGCAACGACCAGTTCGTCGAACGCGAGCGTGCCTTCATCAACAGCGCCAGCCACGAGCTGCGCACGCCGATCGCGGTGATCGACGGCGCCAGCGAGCTGGCCCTGGCCCAGCACGACGTGCCGGCAAGCGTGCGCCAGCAGCTGCTGCGCATCCGCCAGACCGCGGCCGGGGTGGAACAACTGCTGGCGCTGCTGCTGGTGCTGGCGAAGGATCCGGCGCGGCTGGCGCGCAGCAGCGACGACCTGCGCGTGGACCAGCTGCTGCCGGAAATCGTCGCCGACCACCAGCACCTGAGCGCCGACAAGGACCTGGTGCTGGCGCTGGATGCCGGCCTTCCGGTGCGCGTGTTCGCGCCGGTGGCGATCGTCCAGGCGGCGATCGGCAACCTGCTGCGCAACGCGATCGAGAACAGCGACCGCGGCACCATCCGCATCGCGCTGGTCGCGCCGGCCGTGGTGCGCATCGAAGACCCGGGGCACGGGATGTCGCCGGAGGAGATCAGCCGGATCTACGCACGCATGGCGCGCGGCGGCGAAGTCCGGCGCACGGACGGCATCGGCCTGGACCTGATCGCCCGCCTGTGCGAACACCTGGGCTGGAAGCTGACCTTCGAGTCGGTGGAGGGCAGCGGCACCGTGGCCTCCCTGGACCTGTCCAGCTCGCTGGCCGGGTGAACCCGCCAGCCGGCTTGTGGGAGGGGCTTCAGCCCCGACGAGGGCGCAGGATCGCTTGGATGGCGGTCGCGCCGACACCGCTTGCCGCGCGCACGCAGGCTCTTTTGTAGGAGCGGCTCTAGGTGGCCTCGGGCCATCAGCCGCGACCGCTGACCGCGCCGTCGCGGCTGAAGCCGCTCCTACAGGGCAACCGGCAGGCCGCGTTCGGCCAGCCAGGCCCTGGCATCCTCCGCATCCTGCTCGAACCACGCCCGCGTCGATCCCAGGCGGTAGGTATAGCCCCAGGCATCCATGTCGGCCATCAGCCGCGCGCTGCCGACGCCGGGCAGGGCGCCGGCGAGGACGATCTGCAGGTAGCAGGTGGCGTCCTCCTCGGCGACCGAATCGGTGGCGTCGGTATGCACCAGGGCGCGGCGCTCCGGCGGCAGGACGATCAGGTGGCAGGCCTCGTGCAGCATCGAATGCACGGGCGTGTCGCCGCGCACGTAGACATCGCAGCCGATGATGCCGGCCTCCGGTTCGCCCCAGTAGCTGCCCGGGATGGCAGCGCCGTCGGCGACCCGGTGCAGGCGCAGCCCATGTCCGGCCAGCAGCGCGGCGGCCGCGTCCAGGTCGATGTCGGCCACGCGGGTGACGACGGGCTCGGTTTCAGCGGTGGCGTCCAACGCGGTTCCTGCGGGCAATGCGGCGGGGCCGGCCGGGTGGCCGGCAACCCGGGTTCACTTCTCCGGGTCTTCCGGCAGCGCGACCGAGATGTCGAGCACGTCGTTGTGGCCGTCCTTGATCAGGTCGACCTTGACCGCGTCCGCGTCGATGTTGACGTACTTCTTGATCACTTCCAGCAGCTCGCGCTGCAGCAGCGGCAGGTAGTCCGGGCCGCCGCGCTGGCTGCGTTCCTGCGCGATGATGATCTGCAGGCGGTTCTTCGCGGTTTCGGCGGTGTTTTTCTTGCTCTTGAGAAAGTCGAGCAGTCCCATGCCTTAACCTCCGAACAGCTTGCTGAAGAAACCCTTCTTCTCCACCGAGGTGAAGCGCATCGGCCGTTCCTCGCCGAGGATGCGGGCGACCGCGTCCTCGTAGGCCTGGCCGGCCGGCGACTCGGCATCGAGGATCACCGGTTCGCCCTTGTTGGAGGCATTGAGCACGTCGCCGGACTCGGGGATGACGCCGATCGCCTTCAGGCCCAGCACCTCCTCCACGTCGTTGATCGACAGCATCTCGCCGGCTTCCACGCGCGAGGGGCTGTAGCGGGTCAGCAGCAGCGAGGCCGGCACGTTCTGGCCGGATTCGGCCTTGTGGGTCTTGGAGTCGAGCAGGCCGATGATGCGGTCCGAGTCGCGCACCGAGGACACTTCCGGGTTGACCACCACCACGGCGCGGTCGGCGAAGTACATCGCCAGGAACGCACCCTTCTCGATGCCGGCCGGGGAGTCGCACACGATATGGTCGAAGCCTTCGGCGGCCAGGTCCTTGAGCACCTTTTCCACGCCTTCCTTGGTCAGCGCGTCCTTGTCGCGGGTCTGCGAGGCCGCCAGCACGAACAGGTTCTCGAACCGCTTGTCCTTGATCAGCGCCTGCTTCAGCGTCGCCTCGCCGTGGACCACGTTGACGAAGTCGTACACCACGCGGCGCTCGCAGCCCATGATCAGGTCGAGGTTGCGCAGGCCGACGTCGAAGTCGATGACGGCGACCTTCTTGCCGCGCCGCGCCAGCCCGCAGGCCAGGCTCGCGCTGGTGGTGGTCTTGCCCACGCCGCCCTTGCCGGACGTGACTACGATGATTTCAGCCAAAGGAACTCTCCTGGATTTCTTGAAGTGGAGCTGCGTCAGTCAAGCGCAGCGATCTTGATCTGGTCCTGCTCCAGCCAGACCTGGACGGCCTTGCCACGCAGTTCCCTGGGGATATCGTCCAGCACCTTGTAATGGCCGGCAATGGCGACGAGTTCGGCGTTGAACTCGCGGCAGAAGATCCGCGCCTCGGCATTGCCCTGGGCGCCGGCGAGGGCACGCCCGCGCAGGTTGCCGTAGACGTGGATGCTGCCATCGGCGATCACCTCGGCGCCGGCGCCGACGGTGGACATCACCGTCAGGTCGGCGTTCTCGGCGTACAGCTGCTGGCCCGAGCGCACCGCGGTGCGCTGCATGCGACCGGGCCGCGGCGCCTGCGCGGCAGGGGCCGGCGGCGGGGGCGGCGGCGGTGCGGCCGGCGCCGGGGCGCTGGCGGCGCCGCCGTCGATGCGCTCGTACTGGGCGCGGAACTTGGCCAGCAGCGGCAGGCCGAGCGCCAGCGACAGCTGCTCGATCTCGCTGGTGCCGTAGGCCAGCGCGACCGGCAGCACGCCGGCCTCGCGCAGGCCTTCCAGCAGGGCGCGCGCGGTGTCCACGTCCGGCGCCTGGCTCAGGCCGCCGAAATCGAGGATGACCGCGGCATGGCCGAACAGCTTGGGCGCGCGCGCCACGCGTTCGCGCATTTCCTGGCTCAGGCGGGCCACGTCGAGGGTGCGGATGCGCAGATTGGCGATGCCCACCTGGCCGATCTTCAGCTCGCCGGCCTGTTCGAAATCAAGGTTCACCGACGACACGCTCAGGTCCCCGTCGGGCGCTGGGCGCTGCGGGACTGGCGCGGGTGGCCCACCCACGGCAGGTCCGGCAGCTGGTCGCCGTAGGTCTCGCGCACCCAGGCATGGCTGCACATGTCCTTGAGCAGCATGCTGGCGCGCACGTCGACGTCGGCCATGGTGTTCTGCCCGACCTCGCGGAAGCCGAAGCTGCCGTGGAACAGCAGCGCCGCGTCGGCGCCGTGCTCCAGGAAGACCTCGCAGGCCAGCTGCGGGTAGCGCAGCTCGGCATAGCTCTGCACGTCGGCGTAGAAGGCACGGCCGACGCCGCCGCCGCGCCGGCGGCTGGCCACGACGATGCGGTCGATATAGAAGAAATCCGGGTAGCGCTCGCGGAACCAGGCGAAATTGCTGCTGTCGTGCTTCGAGCCACTGCCGAAGCCGACCAGGAAGCCGGCCAGGTTGCCGTCGCGTTCGGCGACGCGGAAGTATTCGGCTTCCTCGTAGAAGCGGTGCAGCCTGACCGAATCCAGGGGCAGGATCGCCAGGCCGGCGTTGTTGTTCAGGGCCAGGACGGAGTCGAGCTCGTGCTCTCTCACGTCGCGGATCACGATCGACATTGGAACTCCGTGGGTGAAGCGGGTGGCGCGCAGCCACGCAGGATTGTCTCACGGTAGCGGCGGGGGAGGGTAGCTGGATGTCGCCGCCGCGCCCCCGGACTTCCGGCACGGTTGACTTCGCCCGGTGCAATGCCGAATTTATCTTTGCCGACGGGGGTTTACTGGTCGTCGCCGATCCGCCGGCGGCCACCGCGACGGTCGCACCGCGAGCCGGGCCGGTCCCGCCGCGGGGTGCTCCCAGTCTCCCGCCGTCGACGGAAACGCGCATGGCCGATGGTCCGGAAGTGAAGTACCTGGTCAAGAACGAATCGCTGCTGCGCTATGCCGGCCTGTTCACCTGGGCCGCGGTCGGCCTGTGGCTGGTGATCTTCTTCCTGGATCCGGAATCGCTGCCGCTGTACGAGCTGGAAGGCGCGCCGTTCGCGCGGATCGTCCGCTGGGTCGTGGTCTACCTGGCGTTCGGATTGATCTACTGGGGCGTCACCCGCGACCTGAACGGCGCGCGCCTGCGCCTGCTCGACCACCTGTCGCTGCTGGTGATGACCGCCTGCGCGATCGGGGTCAGCTTCTTCTCCGGTACCGCGCTGGGCAGCATCCTGCTGATGGTGCTGGCCGGCCTGTTCCCGTGGCTGCTGCCGGTGCGCATGGCGGTGTTCTGGCTGGTGCTGGGCAACCTGGCGGTGGTGCCGGTCTACGCCAACCTGATGGGCTTCCCCTGGGTGGTGGCGATCCTGCAGGCGATGGGCTACCTGGGCTTTTCCAGCTTCGTGTTCGTCACCGCGCTGATCGCCAAGCGCCAGGTGCAGGCCCGCGAGGAGCAGCGCCAGCTCAACGCCGAGCTGCGCGCCACCCGCGCCCTGCTGGCCGAGAGCGCGCGGGTCAACGAGCGCACGCGCATCTCCCGCGAGCTGCACGACCTGCTCGGCCACCACCTGACCGCGCTGAGCCTGAACCTGGAAGTCGCCGGCCACATCACCGAGGGCCAGGCGCAGGAACATGTCCGCCAGGCCCACACGCTGGCCAAGCTGCTGCTGACCGACGTGCGCGAGGCGGTCAGCCAGCTGCGCGAGGGCGGGGCGATCGACCTGGCCGCGGCGCTGCGGCCGCTGGTCACCCAGGTGCCGTCGCTGGACATCCGCCTGGACATGCAGCCGGCCATGATCATCGACGACCCCGAGCGCGCCCACGTGCTGCTGCGCTGCGTGCAGGAGATCGTCACCAATGCCGTGCGCCACGCCGGCGCCCGCCAGCTGTGGATCGACATCCGCCGCGAAGGCGACGAGGTGGTGGTCGAGGCGCGCGACGATGGTCGCGGCGCCGACGCCTACGTGGCCGGCAATGGCCTGCGCGGCATGCGCGAGCGGCTGGCCCAGTACGGCGGCACGCTGGACATCGAAACCCGGCGCGGGGCAGGCTTCCGCCTGCGCCTGGCCATCCCCGGCGGCGTCCTGCCCCTGGCCGCCGCCGTTCCCAAAGGAGTGCTGTGATGATCCGTGTCTGCCTGGTCGATGACCAAACCCTCGTGCGGCAGGGCATCCGCTCGCTGCTGGCGCTTGACGACGGCATCGAGGTGGTCGCCGAGGCGGCCGATGGGCGGCAGGCGGTCGAGCAGATCCCGCAGATCAAGCCCGACGTCGTGCTGATGGACATGCGCATGCCGGTGATGTCCGGGCTGGAGGCGCTGCAGACCCTGTCGCGCCTGGGCACGCTGCCGCCGACGATCATCCTGACCACCTTCGACGACGACCAGCTGGTGCTGGCCGGGCTCAAGGCCGGCGCCAAGGGCTACCTGCTCAAGGATGTCTCGCTGGAACAGCTGGTGGGGGCGATCCGCGCGGTCGCCGAGGGCGGCTCGCTGGTGCAGCCGGCGGTGACCCAGCGCCTGCTGTCGGGCCTGGAACACATGCGCAACGAGTTCGTCAGCCTGGACCGCCCGGACCCGCTGACCGACCGTGAGACGGAGATCCTGCGCCTGATGGCCAGCGGCTTCTCCAACAAGGAAATCGCCAATTCGCTGGGCGTGGCCGAGGGAACGATCAAGAACCACGTCTCCAACATTCTCAGCAAGCTCGGCGTGCGCGACCGCACCCGGGCGGTGCTCAAGGCGTTCGAGCTGCAGCTGGTCTGAGGGCAGGATGCCCGGTCCGCCGAAGCACGGCGGGCGTTCGCCGGGCCCACGAACAGGGGTTCGTGGCGGGGCGAAACTGAACGCCGGTTCCGTGACGTGGTGCCCGCCGAGAACTGTTTCACGGCCCCTGTTGTCTACCGCTGGCAATGTGCCGCAAACGCAGCCGCGGCGGGGCCTCTGGCCCCTGTGCGGTGCGGTATGGCGGCCCGCCAGGAACGGCAACTGAACATTGGCCGCGAAGCCTGCTAGGATGGGCGCTTCGCTTCAACCAACCCGGCCGTGGGATCGGCCCCGGAGACTCCTGAATGACCCGTATTATCGAGTTCCTGATCGCCTTGGGGATCGTGGCTGGCCTGTTCGTCGTGGTGGGGCTGGTGCTTCCCTCGGAACGGCATATGTCCGAGAGCATCGAGACCAACCGCAAGATGACCATCGTGTACGACACGGTGAACAGCCTCCGCCGTTTCAAGGACTGGAACCCGCTGGTGCTTCGCGACCCGAAGATCCAGCTGAAGCTTTCGGGCCCGGAGTCGGGCAAGGGCGCGCGCCTGGATTACAGCTCCACCGAGGGTTACATCGGTGACGGCAGCTGGACGATCACCGACAGCGCCAAGAACGAGCGCGTGGAGATCGCCATCGAGGATCCGACCAAGGGTACCGACAAGACCACGGTCTTCACCCTGGAGCCGACGGGCAAGAACAACCGCAACGTCAAGATCACCCAGGATTACAGCGTCAAGTACGGCTGGAACCTGTTTGGTCGCTACGCCGGCCTGTACGTCAGCCGCCATGTCGGCGACGACCTGAAGCTGGGCCTGTCGCGCATGGCCAACATGCTCGCGACCGTGCCGAACTTCGACTACCGCGCCGAGCTGGACGGCAAGCTGGCCCTGAACGACCTCAAGATCATCGACGTCCCGGCCGAGGACCTGCTGGTCGTCAACGCCGGCAACATCGACCGCGACAACGAGACGATCAAGAAGTCGATCAAGGACAACCAGGAGTGGATCAAGCGCGTCATGGACGCCAACAACCTGGAGCCGGCCGGCCCGGTCCGCATCGTCACCACCGACTTCGCGACCGAGAAGTACGCGTTCGACGTCGTGCAGCCGGTCCGCAAGCGTGCCGGTGGCGCGCCGAAGGCCGATGACGCCGCCAAGGACAAGGACAAGGCCGGTGCCGACGCCGCGCCGGTCGCTGCCGACGCGACCCCGGTGGCCGCTTCGGGCGAGCCGCTGAAGGTCAACATCACCGGCGGCGCCCCGGTCACCTACGTGCGCACCGAGCCGCACCGCGCCGCGTTCGCCACCTACACCGGCCACATGGCGGGCCTGGACGTGGTGCGCAACTCGCTGCGTGCCTGGGCCGTGACCCAGGGCCACGAAGTGACCGATCGTCCGTACGAAGCCTGGAAGGGCGGCGTGGACAAGTCGTTCACCCTCGACGGCACCTACGACGTGTTCTGGGCGATCAAGTAATCGCCCCGCCTTCGGTCACCGCAGCATCGAAAACGCGCCGCAGCAATGCGGCGCGTTTTTTTTGTGGCACATTCAGCGCCTGCGTTCGTCCCGTCCCGGTATCCCGATGCGCTCCTTCGACCGTCGTTCCCGCAAACCCTCGTTGCCCGCGTGCCTGGGCGCGCTGCTGGCCGGCGCCTCGATCGCGCTGGCGGCCTACGCAGCGCACGGCGTGGCCGATGCGCTGGCGCAGTCGCGGCTGCAGACCGCGGCGCTGTATGCCTTCGGCCATGGCGCGGTGCTTGCCGTGCTGGGCAGTCCGCTGGCCGAGCGCCGGCTGGGCACCAGCGCGCTGTGGATCCTGCTGCTGGGCACGCTGCTGTTCTCCGGCAGCCTGGCCGGCGCCGTGCTGGCCGGCTGGTCGACCACGCTGGCCCCGGTCGGCGGCAGCCTGCTGATGTTCGGCTGGCTGCTGCTGGCCGTGCAGTCGCTGAGGCGCTGAGCAATGCCGCGGCATCCGCGCGGGTTCGATGTCGAGCAGGCCTACGAGCACCTGGCCCGGCGCGACCGCAAGCTCGGCACCTGGATGAAGCGGATCGGCCCGATCGAGCCGCAGCCGGGCTGGCGCAAGCCGTTCGACCCGGTCGATGCGCTGGCGCGGGCGATCCTGTTCCAGCAGCTCAGCGGCAAGGCCGCGTCGACGATCGTCGGCCGGGTCGAGGCGGCGATCGGCAGCAAGCGCCTGCATGCCGATACGCTGGGCCGGATCGATGACGCCGCGCTGCGCGCCTGCGGCGTTTCCGGCAACAAGGCGCTGGCATTGCGCGACCTGGCGCGACGCGAGGCGGCCGGGGAGATTCCCTCGCTGCGACAGATGTCCACGCTGCACCATGACGCGATCGTCGAGGCGCTGGTGCCGATCCGCGGCATCGGCCGCTGGACGGTGGAGATGATGCTGATGTTCCGCCTCGGCCGGCCCGACGTGCTGCCGGTCGACGACCTCGGCGTGCGCAAGGGTGCGCAGAAGGTCGACAAGCTGGAGGCGATGCCGAGCGCGAAGGAACTGCTCGCACGCGGCGAGCGCTGGGGACCCTACCGGACCTATGCGGGGCTTTACCTGTGGCGGATCGCCGACTTCACGAGCGCGCCCAAGGTCGTGCCGACCCCGCGTTCGCAGGAGTAGCGCCTCAGGCGCCGCGGTAGCGCCAGTGCCAGGGCTCGTAGACGATGCCGTGCGGGTTGCCGCGCGGATAGCTCATGGCGAAGCCGAAATCCGCCGCGCGCCGTTGCAGCCAGGCGAACGCGGGCGTGTGCTCGAAGCTCTCCTCGGCTGGCGCCTCGCCCGGAGCGCCGATGTCGAGTGCGTCGCCGCCGTGGTGCTCGCTGTAGCCGGGCGCGGCGTTGACCTGCAGGATCTGCGCCAGCGTCTGACCGCGCGCGAACTTGCGTTCGAAGATGCCGAGTTGGTAGTCGTGGCTGCGGTAGCCGGAAATCGCGTCCATGGCCACGCCTTCGGCGGCCGCCGCCTGGCGCATCCGCAGCCACTGGCGCCCCGCGCCATCGGTCAGCCACAGCGGGCGGCGGTAGCGATCGAAGCCGGCCAGCTGCAGGCGCGCCGGTTCGGCAACCAGGGCCAGGCCGGTGCGTCCGGCATAGTCGTCGGCATCCAGGCCGAGCGCGGCCAGCCGTTCGTGCAGGCCGTGCAGGGGCAGCAGCGCGGAATCGGGCAGGCGGGGCAGGGTGTCGCGGTGTTCCAGCGCGGCCATGGCCGCATCGACGCCCGGCTCGTGCCAGAAACGGGTAACCAGCGGCATCCAGCCCTGCGCCAGGCGCGCCGCCAGGTAGCGGCCGTCGCGCTTGCGCCGCATCAGCCAGTCGCCGCGCGCGAGCAGGCGCGCGTCGTGGCTGCCGCGCGCGCGCAGCAGCGCGGCGGGCCACAGTTCGATGAGTTCGCTGTTGAGCAGCTGGCGCGGGACGACCTGCATGCCGGCGAGCTTAGCCCTTGCCACCGTGGGCGGCCAGCGCGGCACGCTCGCGCAGGGTAGCCAGCAGGCCGCGCGGATCGTCGACCTCCAGCAGCAGTCCCTGTCCCTGGCGGGCCGGCAGCCACAGCCGCCAGCGCCCGCTGGCGACAACGACGAAGGCGCGCTGGCCGTTGCGCAGGCTGAAGTGGCCGCTGCGGTAGACGCCCGGAATGCCGATGCCGTTGCGCTTGGTGCGCGGGGCCAGTTCCGGGTGTTCCTCGCGGTCGATCACCCGCGCCTGCGACAGGTCCAGTGCGGACAGTGGCAGCGTGCGCCGGTACAGCGCCGCGCGGACCGACAGGCCCGCATCGTCGAGCTCGATCCGGCGGTAGCGCGAGCCCAGCACGACCGCCAGCCAGGCCAGCACGCAGATGCCTGCGCTGATCGCCGTGGGGACGGCGATCGAGGCCGTCGGGGCACGGCCGAGCAGGCTGGTCGCCAAGGTCAGCCCGGGAATCAGCACGACCAGGAGCAGCAGCGAGATCGCGGCGGCACGCGGGCCGATCGCGGCGAGTTCGAAGCGGGGGGAGCCGGTGTTCTGCATGGGGAAGTCCGGTGGTCGATCAGCGCGGCGGCTGGCTGAGGATCCAGTGGGCGATGTCGTCGATCATCGCTGCATCGACATGGCCGGGCTGGAAATATTCGGCCACCGTGCCGGGGCCGCTGCCGGCGACGCCGAGGTGGTTGAGCGCGGGGTAGTGGCGCAGCGTGGCGTGCGGCTGGCCCGACAGCGCCTGCTGCCACAGCGCCCAGTCGGCCTGCGTGACCTGGATGTCGCGGCCGCCCTGGAGCAGCAGGAGCGGCAGGGGCAGGGCGAGGGCATCGGCACGCGCGTCCACCGCCTCGACCGAGCGCAGGTAGGCAGCCGGCGCGCCGAGCGGCGATTCGCTGGCCGGAACCTCGGCGCCAGGCTGGCGCACCCTGGCGATCTGCACGTCGAGCGCGGCCAGCTGTGCGTTGTCCTCGTCGGTCAGCGTGCCGTCGCGCTCGCGCAGCCGGGCTTCGGCCTGTTCGCGCAGCAGGGTCAGCAGCGGGCGCGCCGGTGCGGCCCACAACACCGCGCCGGCGACCTTCCCCGAACGCGTGGCGATGCGTGGCGCCAGCAATCCACCCTGGCTGTGGCCGAGCACGAACACGCGGTGGGCATCGATGCCGGGCGCATGCGCCAGCACGTCGATCGCGGCGACCGCGTCGTCGGTAGTTTCGTCATCGACATCGAACCGGCCGCCGGCGAATGCCAGCGGGTAGGCGCGCGTGCGCTTCTCGTAGCGCAGCACGGCGATGCCGTGCGCGGCCAGGCCGTGGGCGAGGTCGCGGAAGGGGCGGGTGCCGCCGAAGCTCTCGTCGCGGTCACCCGGCCCCGAGCCGTGCACCAGCACCAGCGCGGGGAACGGGCCGGCACCGCGCGGCAGCGTCAGCGTCGCCGGCAATGGGCCGGCCGGGGTGGGCACGGCGCTGTCGCGCTCGACGAACGCAGCATCGGCAGTAGATGCGGGCACGGTCGCCGCACCGGCCGCCTGGGCGGGGAGCAGGACCAGCAACAGCAGCAAGGCGAAGGACAGGCGCATCGCGCACTCCCTGTGGAAGGACCCTTCAGCGGGCCGGAGAATGCTTCAGAGCGGGCGCTTGAACGCCAGCAGCAGCGCGTAGCCTGCCGCCGGCGAGAACATGCTGACCAGTTCCCAGCCGTTGCGACCGGCCTTGTCGAGTTCCTCCTGCACCGATTCGCGGCGCAGGCCCATGAAACCCGGCTTGACCTCCACGGTCAGGTATTCCCAGCGCTTGTCCGTCACTTGTCGCTCTCCTTGTCTGTCCGGTCGGTCTCCGCGCGCGGCCGGGACAGCCGGCCGGCCCTGCGCAGGGCATCGCGCAGCACGTACTCGATCTGCGCGTTGAGGCTGCGCAGCTCGTCGTCCGCCCACCGTTGCGCGGCCGCCAGCACTTCGGCGTTGATGCGCAGCGGATAGGCCTTCTTCTCACTCATCAGTACAGCGAACCGGCGTTGACGATCGGCTGGGTGCCGCGGTCGGAGCACAGCACGGTCAGCAGGTTGCCGACCATCTGCGCCTTGCGTTCCTCGTCCAGCGTGACCACGCTGTTGCTCTCCAGCTCGGCCAGCGCCATCTGCACCATGCCCACGGCGCCGGCGACGATGCGCGTACGCGCCGCGATGACCGCGTTGGCCTGCTGGCGCTGCAGCATCGCCTGGGCGATCTCCGGCGCGTAGGCGAGGTGGCTGATACGCGCGTCGATCACCTGCACGCCGGCATCGGCCAGGCGTTCGGCCAGCTCGCCCTTCAGGTGCTGGGAGATCTCGCTGGCATGGCTGCGCAGCGCCAGCTGGCCTTCCTCGTGCTGGTCGTAGGGATAGCTGGTGGCCATCGCGCGCAGCGCCGACTCGGACTGGATGTGCACGAAGCTCTCGTAGTCGTCGACGTTGTAGACCGCCTCGGAGGCATCGACGACCTGCCAGACGATGACCGCGGCGATCTCGATCGGGCTGCCGTCCAGCTCGTTGACCTTGAGCCGGCCGCTCTCGAAATTGCGCACGCGCTGGCTGACCTTGCGCTTGGCGTAGAAGGGGTTGTTCCAGCGCAGGCCGTTGTCCCTGACGGTGCCCACGTACTTGCCGAACAGGCTCAGCACCGCGGCCTGGTTCGGTTGCACGGTATACAGGCCGCACAGCGCGAACAGGGCCAGGACGCCCACCAGCAGGCCGCCGAAGACGAAGACCAGGTTAGGCGCGCCGGCGCTGGCATTGGCTGCGAGCCCGAGCACCACCAGCGCTGCGGCGCCGCAGGCGACCAGCAGGGCGCCGGCGAGGGCGCCCAAACCGTTGAGGGAGGACAGCGGCTGCTCTTTCATGGCGGTACGTCCTTGAGGGTTCGGAATGAAGATATCAAATTGATATCAGTCTGCAAGTGCCGGCCGCCGGATCGGCCGACGGCTAGAATGGCGCCCCCGCCTTTGTCCCCCGGATTCCGCCATGACCACCCTCGGCACGCCGCTGTCCCCCTCCGCCACGCGCGTCCTGCTGCTGGGCTCGGGCGAACTGGGCAAGGAAGTGGCGATCGAACTGCAGCGCTTCGGGGTCGAGGTGATCGCCGCCGACCGCTATGCCGATGCGCCGGCGATGCAGGTCGCCCATCGTTCGCACGTGCTCGACATGCTCGACGCCATGGCCCTGCGCGAGCTGATCGCCCTGGAGCAGCCGCACCTGGTGGTGCCGGAGATCGAGGCGATCCACACCGAGACCCTGGTGCAGCTGGAGCAGGGTCAGGGCCTGCGGGTGGTCCCCACCGCGCGCGCGGCACGCCTGACCATGGACCGCGAGGGCATCCGCCGGCTTGCCGCCGAGACCCTGGGGCTGCCGACTTCGCCGTACCGCTTCGTCGACACCCACGAGGAATACCGCGCGGCCATCGAGGCGATCGGCCTGCCGTGCGTGGTCAAGCCGGTGATGTCCTCCTCGGGCAAGGGCCAGAGCACGCTGCGCCAGGCCAGCGACGTCGATGCCGCCTGGGAATACGCGCAGACCGGCGGCCGTGCCGGTGCCGGCCGCTGCATCGTGGAGGGCTTCATCGACTTCGAGTACGAGATCACCCTGCTGACCGTGCGCCACGCCGGCGGCACCTCGTTCTGCGATCCGATCGGCCACTGGCAGCAGGACGGCGATTACCGCGAGAGCTGGCAGCCGCAGCCGATGTCGGCACTGGCATTGCAGCGGGCGCAGGAGATCGCCCGGGCGATTACCGATGACCTCGGCGGCTGGGGCCTGTTCGGCGTCGAGCTGTTCGTGCGCGGCGACGAAGTGTGGTTCAGCGAGGTATCGCCGCGGCCGCACGATACCGGCCTGGTGACGCTGGCTTCGCAGGAACTGAGCGAGTTCGCGCTGCATGCGCGGGCGATCCTCGGGCTGCCGATCCCGACGATCCGCCAGCTCGGGCCGTCGGCTTCGTGCGCGCTGCTGGCGCACGGTGAGGGCGTGCCGCTGTTCGCGCATGTTGATGCTGCGCTGGCCGAACCGGGCACGGCGCTGCGCCTGTTCGGCAAGCCAAGCGTGCACGGCCACCGGCGGGTCGGCGTGACCCTGGCCCGCGCCGACAGCATCGACGCCGCACGCGCGCTGGCGCGTGAGGCGGCGGGGAAGCTGGAGATCACGCTGGAGGCGTGACAAGGTCCGCTGCGCGGGCCTTGCCGCAGGGTTTTGCGCAGCAACTTCTTGGGCCCCGACTCGGTGGCTTCCTATCCCCGCGGCTGTCGCCGCGCCCCCTTGGCAAAGGGAGCTCTCCTCCGGATGGTGCACTGCAGTCGCGGCTGATGGCCCGAGGCCACCCGGAGCCGCTCCCACAGTGCAATGACCCCCTTGCTGCAGCCGGTGACGCAGTCCGCCTCAGCGGATGCCGTCATCCACGTCGACCCACACCAGGTGATGGTCGCTGCCATCGGCGATCTTCGCGTGCGGATCGCTCGAGGCCGGCCAGAAGATGCCGCTGCCCATGTAGGTGAAGCCGGCCGAGGGCAGTACGTAGTCCAGCCGCATCGCGCCGGCCTTGGGGCCGAAATCGCCGGTGACGTGCTGCGGCGCGCCGCGGTGGGCGATGCCCTGCGCGGTGTAGGCGCGTGCGGTTTCCTCGCCGCCGGCGCTGGTCGGCGTCGGGTAGCGCAGCACGCGCGGGTGCTCGATCAGCTCGACGATCGCCTCGTGGCGGCCATCGCCATCGACCGGGTCGTTGTTGAGATCGCCCAGGATGACGAAGCGTGCATCGGCTGCCAGGCCGCCGCAGCGACCGGCGTCGTCGCACAGCCACGACGCATCGCCGGACAGGTAGTCGTGCCACAGGCGGATCTCGTCGTGGTTGCGCGCGGCGTTGCGCTTCTCCTTGCCGTCGAAGACCGGTGGGGTCGGGTGCGATACCAGCATGTGCACCACGCCATGCGGGGTCTGGACCGGCACGTCCCAATGCGACTTCGACGACAGCCGCAGCTGCGACCAGACCGCGTCCGGCCAGAACGGCTTGCCGGTGGCAGGCACCAGCGGACGGATCGCGCCGGGCATCGCACTCCATTTGAGCTGCTGGAAGCTGCGCACCGCCTTCTCGTCGATCGGATACTTCGACAGCACCAGCATGCCGTACTGGCCCGGGTGCAGGCCGTAGCCCCACGCGTCGTTGCCGCGGTTGCGACCGTTGCCGCCGACCTCGCCGTTGTTGTCCAGGTCCAGGCCGCTGGGCACGCCGGTGTTGACGCTGGCCAGATAGCGGTACGGGTAACGCAGCGGCTCGCCGCCGCCGGGCTGGGCGACTTCGAGATAACGATGCTGGAACAGGTCCGCGGCGCGATGCGCGTCGTCGTAGTCGAACTCGTTGAGCAGCACCAGGTCCGGGCGCACGTTCTGCAGCACGGCGGCGATCTTGCGCGCGTGCCCGCTGTCGCCTTCCAGTTCGGCGATCAGCCCGCCGGCCTCGTCGGAATACAGCGAGGTGTTGTAGGTGGCCAGCCGCAGCGGTGCGGTGCTGGAGGCGCTGGGGCTGGAGGCGGCGGACGGGGACTGGTAGGCGCAGGCGCCGCAGACCAGGGCGAGGGCAAGGAGCAGGGCAGGTCGGATCATGCGCGGGATTCTCGCATGCGTCCTGCGACAGCCGGATGTCCCGTTCGGGCGGTTGGCGCTGCGGGCAACCGGCTCAGCCGGCGGGTCCGCCAGCGTCGCAGGTCAGGCTGAAATCGCGCCACTGGCGGCCGTCATAGGCTTCAATTCCGCGGAAGCGGCGCTTGTAGTCCATCTTGGCGTGGCCGCGGATCCAGTAGCCCAGGTAGACGTGGGCCAGGCCATCGCGGCGGGCCCATTCGATCTGCTGCAGGATCGCCAGCGTGCCGAGGCCGCGCTGCGCGTACTCGGGGTCGTAGAACGTGTAGACGGCCGAGAGCGCGCGTTCGGTCATGTCGGTGACCGCCACCGCCAGCAGGCGGCCGCCGTGGCCCGGTGGGGCCGGCTCGCGGATCTCCAGGAAGCGGCCGTGCGACCACGCGCCGATCAGGAACTGGTCGAATTCGTGCACGCCGTGGTCGTCCATGCCGCCACCGCGATGGCGGCTGCGCAGGTAGCGCGTGTACAGCGCGAACTGCTCGTCGGTGCGCTGGGCGGCGACGATGCGGCAGCTCAGCGCCGCGTTGCGCGCCAGGCAGCGGCGCTGGCTGCGGTCGGGCTGGAACGCCGCCACCGGGATGCGCACAGGCACGCAGGCATTGCAGTGTTCGCAGTGCGGGCGGTAGACCAGGTCGCCGGAGCGGCGGAAACCCCAGGCCAGCGCCTGCGGGTAGATCGTGCCCAGGCGCGGATCATGCGGGTCCAGCACCAGGTCGCGCGCCAGCCGGTCCGGCCAGTAGCCGCACGCATGCTGCCCGGTCTGGAACAGGCGCAGGTCGTCGCGGTTGTCGGCATGGATGGCCATGGGACGAGCATACCGCCTGCAAGCGCGACTGGCGGCAGCAGGCGCGCGTGGCTGTCCGCTGGATGAATGCGGCCGGCGCCGCGTCAACCCGGCCCGCGATCACCCGTTGACGTCAGCGATGGCGCGATCGACACGCGCCTCGGATCGGCGGCAACCGCCGCCAGTCACCGGAATTCCCGGGATATCCCAAACGGAGCACGTTCATGATCAACCGCAAGCCCCTCATCGTCCTGGCCGTCCTGGCGGCCCTGAGCAGCGCCTCCGCTTTCGCCGTCGACACCCCGCCGGCGGACGGCGGCCAGCGCGGCCTGTCCCGGCTCGACGCCAATGGCGACGGCGTGATCGACCGCGCCGAAGCCGCCAAGTCGCCGCGCCTGGCGCAGGACTTCGACAAGCTCGACAAGAACAAGGACGGCAAGCTGTCCAGGGACGAGCTGCCGCAGCGCGGCGACTTCCGCCGCGGCGGGCACGACTTCATGGCCAAGCTGGACACCAACAAGGATGGCCGCATCAGCCGTGAGGAAGCCAAGGCTGATCCGAAGTTCGCCGCCCGCTTCGACCAGATGGACGTCAACAAGGACGGCTTCGTCGACAAGGCCGACTTCCAGGCCCGCATGAAGCAGCGCCAGGACGCGTGGTTTGCCGCCGCCGACACCGACAAGGACGGCAAGCTGAGCAAGGCCGAGTTCGACGCGGCCGCGGCCAAGCGTCCGTTCGGCGGACACGGCCCGCGCGGCGGCCACGGCCACGACGGTCATGGCGGCAAGCCGCAGCCGGCCGACAGCACCGCGAAGTAAGTCGCAACAGGGCGCCGACCGAAACTCCCCGCGCAGCGATGCGCGGGGAGTTTCTTCATATCGTGCCGGTCGAGTGCAGCGTCCACGCGGCCACCGCCAGCACGAACACGTTCGACCACAGCACCGCGGGACGTCCGAAGGTGCTCTGCCAGATCCAGGTGGGCCGGTTGCGACCGTGGCGCGCCGCGTCGCGGGCGAGCATCGGCGCCATGATCCGCTGCAGGCTGACCAGGTACTGGTAGTTGATCGCCGCGGTACCGGCAAGCAGGCTGGCGACGACCCACCACACGCCGGCGTGGGCCAGGCTCAGCCCGAGCGTGGCCAGGCAGGTGAGCGCGGCCACGCCCATCATCTGCCTGACCAGGCGGCGCAGCTGCTGGCGTTCGCGTTCGGTATCGGCGTAGCTCAACAGGTAGAAGCCGCTGGCGTAGGTGAGCGCGAAGCCGGCGAGCGCCGCGATGCCCATCGCCTGCCAGGCATGCGCGGGCAGGGCGCCGGCACGTGCCATGAACGTCGCCCACAGCGAGCCCAGCGCCGTGCCGCCGCCCAGCGCCGACAGGCCCAGGCCGCTGCCGAGCTTGCCGGCGCCGCCGGCCGCGCCGAGCCCGCTGCCCAGCACCACCGCGGCGCTGGCGCTGGTGGGAGCGGCGATCAGCAGCGAGGAAGCCAGCGTCACCGCGAAGGCGGTGCCAGGCGCGCTGCTGCGGGCAAACTCGCCGAATCGCGCCAGCATCTGCTCGCGCACGCAGGCGCGGGCACGCGACAGCCGTTTGCGCACGGCGGCGTCGCTGAGGCCGAGCAGCTGCGCGACCTGCTGCGAACTCTGGCCCTCGCGGTAATACAGCAGCAGGGTTTCGCGGCTGTCTTCGGGCAGCGCGGAAATCAGTTCATCGGCGGCGATTTCCTCCTCGGCCCGCTGCAGGCGTTCGGCGGGCGTGGGATCGGGATCGGCCGCCATGCCGATGGCCAGTTCGGCGGCCTCGCCGGACAGCGGGCGATGGCGGTTGGCGCGCAGCCAGTCGCGGGCGAGGTTGCGGGTTATCTGCCGCAGCCAGGGCAGGAAGCTGGCGTGGTTGTGCAGCTGGGCCAGCTGCTGCCAGGCGCGCAGGAAGGCTTCCTGGGCGATGTCTTCGCTGGCGGCGACGTCGCGGGTGATCGCCAGCGCGATCGCGGTGACGGTGTTCTGGCTGGCGCACACGATGCGGCCATAGGCCTGCTGGCAACCGGCGGCGGCGCTGGGCAGGTCGCGGTCGAGCAGCTGGTCGAGCGGTTCGGCGTTCATGGCGGGCTCCTTGCGGTCTCCCTGCCATGACGGATCCGGCGCGGCGATGTGACCGGCCGGGGCCGGATCAATGCGCCGGCTGGATGCGCACGCGCGAGGGGTCTTCCTGTTCGGGCTCTGCCGGGGGCGCCGGCGTCGCGGGCTGGGTCGGGGCTGCGTGTGGGGCGGCGGCGGGCGCTGGCGCCGGCGGCGGCAGCGAACGCCGGTGCAGCACGATGAACAGCGCGATCGCGCCGATCACCAGCAGCAGGGCGACGCGGATGCGCCAGCCCCAGTTGCGTGCCGGTCGCTCGCCATCGCTGGCGCTGTCGGCGAAGGTATACAGCGCGTTCGGCACGTCGCGCCGGGTGGTGTCGAGCAGGCGGGCATCACGCAGCAGTTCGCGCGCGCGCGGCTGGTCGTTGGCATGCACGATCCACACCGTGGGATGCATCTGCGCGTTGCCCTGCTCGAGGTAGCTGAACTGGCCGCTGCGCTTGCTGTGGTACGAGCGGCCGTTGCTGATGCGTACCTCGATGCCTGCCTCGCGCAGCAGCTTGGCCACGCCTTCGGCGGTTTCCACGCGCTGGCTGCTGAAGATCTTGCGCATGCTCAGTCCTTGGCCGGCACGGTGCCGGCGTCGCCGTGGACGACCCGGATCAGGCCTTCCTGCGAGGTGCTGGCGACCAGCACGCCATCGCGGGTGAAGAACTGGCCACGGGCGAGCCCGCGCGAACCCTGCGCGGTCGGGCTGTCCAGCGAATACAGCAGCCAGTCGTCGGTGCGGAAGGGGCGATGGAACCATAGCGCGTGGTCCAGCGATGCCATCTGCACCCCCGGCGTGTAGTAGCTGATCCCGTGCGGGAAGGTCGAGGTGCCCAGCAGCTGGAAGTCCGAGGCGTAGGCGAGCAGGGCGCGGTGCAGGCCCTGGTCGTCGCCCACCGGCTCGCTCAGCCGCAGCCACATCTGCTGGAACGGCGGGCGCTTGGGCGGATTGAGTTCGTCGCGCGGGTAGACATGGCGGAACTCGAACGGGCCGCCGCGCGAGAGCCAGCGCTGCACCTTCACCGGCAGCTTCTCCAGCACCTCCGGCGCCAGCGGCGGGGTCGGCGAGATGTCCTCCGGCTGCGGTACCTCGGGCATGCGCGACTGGTGTTCGGCGCCGGATTCCTGGTCCTGGAACGAGGCCGCGCAGAAGAAGATCACCTTGCCGTGCTGGATCGCGGTGACCCGGCGCACCGAGAAACTGCCGCCGTCGCGGGTGCGGTCCACGTCATAGACGATCGGGTGGTCGATGTTGCCGGCACGCAGGAAGTAGGCATGCAGCGAATGCGCCTGGCGGCCATTCTCGACCGTGGCCTGGGCGGCGGCCAGTGCCTGGCCCAGCACCTGGCCGCCGAACACGTACTTGGTCCCGATGTCGCGGCTCTGGCCGCGGAACAGGTTGTCTTCCAGCCGCTCCAGCGAGAGCAGGCTGATCAGTTCGGAAACGACGGGTTCGGCGGGTGCGGACAAGGGCGGGAGCCTGCGGGTGTACAGGCGCCGATTATAGCGGGGCCGGCCGTCCGGCCCCCGCCGGCTCAGTCCTTGCGCAGGCGGGCGGCCAGCGCCTGCAGCGCGGCCTGGGCGTCCTCGCCGTACCAGGCCTCGACGAAGCGCTCGATCTGGATCAGCTCCGGCGCCAGCGCCTCGCGCAGGTCGGCGCGGGCGACGTCGCGGGTGTGCAGCATCGGCTGGCGCGGCAGGCGCAGCAGGTCCTGCAGCCAGGCGATCGCGCGCGCCACGACGAGCTCGCCGTCGACCAGCTCGTCGACCAGGCCGAACTGCACGGCCTGCTCGGCCGGGACCATCTCGCCGGCCACCAGCAGGCGCTCGGCACGGTGCGCGCCGACCACCCGGCGCAGCAGGCGCTGGATGCCTTCCGGCGCGGCCAGCCCGACCTGCACCTCGTTCAGCCCGATGGCATAGGGCTTTGCCGGATCGACGCTGCGCGCCATCACCCGGTAGTCGCAGCACAGCGCCAGCACGCAGCCGCCGGCCGGGGAGTGCCCGGTGAGCGCGGCGACCACCGGGATGCGGCATTCGGCCAGGGTCTTGGCGGCGCCGAAGAAGGCCTGCCAGCTGTCGAGCAGCTTGTGGCGGTCCTCGCCGTGCGACATCAGGTACGGCACGTCCAAGCCGCCGGAGAATACGTGCGGCGCGCCGGACAGCACGATGGCATGCATGTCGTCGGCCTGGGCCTGGTTGATCGCGGCGATCAGGTCCCGGCACAGGGCGGTGTCGAGCGCGTTGACCGGCGGCCGGGCCAGGCGGATCTCGCGGATGCGGTCGTGGTCGGTGATGTTCAGGCTCATGCGCGGGCTCCTGGCGGCAGTGGCTATGATAGTCGGCATGAACACCCATCGCCTGCTGGTTGCCCTCGCCGCCGCGGCCTGCCTTGCCAGCGCCGCCGTCCATGCCGCACCCGCCAGCGACTGCGTCCCGCAGTGGCGCCAGGGCTGGGTGCGCCTGCCGCCCTCACCGGCGATGCCGATGGCGGCCGGTTTCGGCGAGTTCGGCAATGCCTGCGCCACGCCGGCGGTGGTGGTGTCGGCGAGCAGCCCGGCGTTCGGCGAGGTGTCGCTGCATGAAACCACGCAGGTCGCAGGGGTGAGCCGCATGCGCGAGGTCGAGCGACTGCCGCTGCCGGCCGGTGGCAAGGTCGCGCTGGCGCCGGGCGGCCTGCACCTGATGCTGATGCAGCCGAAGCAGGCGCTGGTGGAGGGCGCCAGCGTGCCAGTGGCGTTCCAGCTGCAAGATGGTCGCGTGATCGAGGCGACGCTGCAGGTGCGCAAGGTCGCGCCCTGAGGTAGGCGTTGGGTCTGTCGTTTTTCCCCGCTGAAAGCCGGACGCCCGCGTTCGCGGGCTGTATTGTGGTTTATTGTGGGCGCGCCTCGGGTGCGGAGGGTTGGCTCTGACTTACGTTGTGGAGCGCCGCCCCGACGGGCATGTGCGCGTCGGTTTCGGCAGACGTCCGTGTCGTGACGAAACCGAACGTTGCACATCCATGTGCAACTCGCGCACATACCCGCCGAGGCGGCACCCGGCGCTTCTATTTCCCCATTCTTCAGGGGCGCGCCGGGGAGGAAGAGAAGAGCAGGAGCGTGCACTCCTCATGGACATTGCCATCGGCCAGTTCACGACTTCGCTGGCGATTGCACTGTAGGAGCGGCTTCAGCCGCGACCGCGGGATCCACCAGGTCGCGGCTGAAGCCGCTCCTACAGTGCGATTGCAGGCCGATTGACGGTCCTTCAGGTCGCCGCGAAGGTCGAAAGCTCGCTCTTGCTCTTCTCTTCCCCCTCCCCCGGCGCGCCCCTGAAGAATGGTGAAAATGAAAGCGCCAAGCGTCGTCCTGGCGGTGATGGGCGTCAGCGGCACATGGATGTGCCGCGGCCGCGAGTCAGACACGGACGTCTGCCGAGCGGTGACGCCCATTGCCGGCAGGGCGGCGCACCAAACGTAAGTCGGAGCCAAGCCTCCGCACACCTAGGCGCGCCCTCAACAACCCCCAATACAGCCCGCGAAAGCGGGCGCCCCGCTTCCCGGCAAATTCAAAAGAAAAGGGCGGCCCGAAAGCCGCCCTCATCCCGAATAAAACGCTGCAGCGCCAGCTCAGCTGGAAGCGGCCCGGATCGCCTCCGGCAGCGGCGCGCTTTTCCCGGTCTGCGTGTCCATCCACACCACCACCACGTTGCCGTCCGAGTACAGCACCGCCTCGTCCTTCTGGCCGACGATGCGATGACCGATGGTCACGCTGCTGTTGCCCAGGCGCTCGACGAACAGCTCGACCAGCACGTCGTTCGGCCACACGATCGGCCGCTTGTAGTTGACGTTGGTGGCCGCCACCACCGGCGCGATGCGGTCGGTCATCGACACGCCGGGCACGCCCAGCATCCAGCGCACGCGCGCCTCCTCCAGGTAGGAGATGTACTTGGCGTTGTTGACGTGGCCCATGCTGTCCATGTCGCGCCAGCGCACGCTGATCGGCACGCGGGCGAGGATCTTGTGGGGAGTGTCGCTCATCAGTCCTTCTTCTTGCGGGTAGGGGTCTTGGCCGCCCTGGCCTTGGCGCTGGCGGCCTGCTTGCTCGCCTTGGCCGCCTTCGCCGCCGCCTCGCGCTCGCTCTTGCGCGGCGGCAGCGCCGAGGGCTTGTTCGCCATCGCGGCCGGCTTGCTTGGTCGCGACGCCACAGAAGGCAGCATCTTGGCCAGGAACTGGCCGGTGTAGGAACCCGGATGCGCAGCCACGTCTTCCGGCGTGCCGGTGACCAGGACGCTGCCGCCGCGATGGCCGCCTTCCGGGCCAAGATCGACGATCCAGTCGGCGGTCTTGATGACGTCCAGGTTGTGCTCGATCACCACCACCGTGTTGCCCTCGTCGCGCAGCTTGTGCAGCACCGCCAGCAGCGCCTCGATGTCATGGAAGTGCAGGCCGGTGGTCGGCTCGTCGAGGATGTACAGGGTCCGGCCGGTGTCGCGGCGCGAGAGTTCCTTGGACAGCTTGACGCGCTGCGCCTCGCCACCGGACAGCGTGGTCGCGCTCTGGCCCAGCTTGATGTAGCTCAGGCCGACGTCGACCAGCGTCTCCAGCTTGCGGGCGATCGCCGGCACCGGCTCGAACAGGTTCAGCGCATCCTCGACGGTCATTTCCAGCACGTCGTTGATGTTGTAGCCCTTGTAGAGGATCTCCAGCGTCTCGCGGTTGTAGCGCTTGCCGCCGCAGACATCGCAGGGCACGTACACGTCCGGCAGGAAGTGCATCTCGACCTTGATCAGGCCGTCGCCCTGGCAGGCCTCGCAGCGGCCGCCGCGCACGTTGAAGCTGAAGCGGCCCGGCGAGTAGCCGCGCGCGCGCGCCTCCGGGACCTGGGCGAACAGCTCGCGCAGCGGGGTGAACAGCCCGGTATAGGTCGCCGGGTTCGAACGCGGGGTGCGGCCGATCGGCGACTGGTCGATGTCCACGACCTTGTCGAACAGGTCCAGCCCGTCGATTTCGTCGTAGGGCGAGACCGGGTGCGAGGCCCCGTTGATCTCGTTGGCGGCCAGCGAGAACAGGGTGTCGTTGATCAGCGTCGACTTGCCCGAGCCGGACACGCCGGTCACGCAGGTCAGCAGGCCGGCCGGGATGTCCAGGTCGACGTTCTTGAGGTTGTTGCCACGGGCGCCGCGCAGGTGCAGCGTCATCTTCGGGTTCGGCTTGTGGCGCTGCTTCGGGATCTCGATCGAACGCTTGCCCGACAGATACTGGCCGGTCAGCGAACGCGGCGCCTTGAGGATGTCCTCCAGCGTGCCCTGGCCGACGATCTCACCGCCGTGCACGCCCGCGCCCGGGCCGATGTCCAGCACGTAGTCGGCCAGGCGGATCGCGTCCTCGTCGTGTTCGACCACGATCACCGTGTTGCCGAGGTCGCGCAGGCGGGTGAGGGTGCCGAGCAGGCGCTCGTTGTCGCGCTGGTGCAGGCCGATCGACGGCTCATCAAGCACGTACATCACGCCGACCAGGCCGGCGCCGATCTGGCTGGCCAGGCGGATGCGCTGGGCCTCGCCGCCGGAGAGCGTGTCGGCCTTGCGCTCCAGGGTGAGGTAGTCCAGGCCGACGTCGACCAAAAAGCCCAGCCGCTCGGCGATCTCCTTGACGATCTTGGCGGCGATCTCGCCGCGCCAGCCCGGCAGGTGCAGGTGCTTGAAGAACTTCAGCGCCTCGTCCACCGGCAGCACGACCAGGTCCGGCAGCGGACGGTCGGCGACGAAGACATTGCGCGCGGAGCGGTTCAGGCGCGCGCCCTTGCAGTCCGGGCAGGGCTGTTCGCTGATGTACTTGGACAGCTCCTCGCGCACCGCCGGCGATTCGGTTTCCTTGTAGCGCCGTTCCAGGTTCGGAAGGATGCCCTCGAAACGGTGCTTGCGCTGGGTGCGGCCGCCGGACTCGGTGAAGTAGGTGAAGGTGATCACTTCCTCGCCGCTGCCGTACAGCACGGCCTGGCGCACCTTCGCCGGCAGTGACTGCCAGGGCGCGTCGACATCGAACTTGTAGTGCTTGGCCAGCGAGGCGATCAGCTGGAAGTAGTAGGCGTTGCGGCGGTCCCAGCCGCGCACCGCGCCGGCCGACAGCGACAGCTCCGGGTGCACGACCACGCGGTCCGGGTCGAAGAACTCCGCCACGCCCAGGCCATCGCAGCTCGGGCAGGCGCCCATCGGCGCGTTGAACGAGAACAGCCGCGGTTCCAGCTCGGGCAGCGAGTAGTCGCAGACCGGGCAGCTGTACTTGGAGGAGAACAGCTGCGGCGCCGCGTCGGCGGCATCCAGCGACTGCACCGCGGCCATGCCGTCGCCCAGCTTGAGCGCGGTCTCGAACGACTCGGCCAGGCGCTGCTTGATGTCCTCGCGCGGGCGGAAGCGGTCGATCACCGCCTCGATGGTGTGCTTCTGGCGCAGCGCCAGCGGCGGCACCGCGTCGATCTCGTGCAGCTCGCCGTCCACGCGCACGCGCACGAAGCCCTGCGCGCGCAGCTGCTCGAACACCTGCGCATGCTCGCCCTTGCGGTCGCGGATCACCGGCGCCAGCAGCATGTAGCGCTGCTCCGGATCCAGTGCCAGCACCTGGTCGACCATCTGGCTGACCGTCTGCGCCTCCAGCGGGTAGCCGTGGTCCGGGCAGCGCGGCTGGCCGACGCGGGCGTACAGCAGGCGCAGGTAGTCGTAGATCTCGGTGATCGTGCCGACGGTCGAGCGCGGGTTGTGCGAGGTGGACTTCTGCTCGATCGAGATCGCCGGCGACAGGCCCTCGATGTGGTCCAGGTCGGGCTTTTCCATCACGCTGAGGAACTGCCGCGCATACGCCGACAGCGACTCGACGTAGCGGCGCTGGCCCTCGGCGTAGATCGTGTCGAACGCCAGCGACGACTTGCCGGAACCGGACAGGCCGGTGATGACGATCAGCTTGTCGCGCGGCAGGTCGAGATCGAGATTCTTGAGATTGTGCGTCCGCGCACCGCGGATGCGGATGTAGTCCAGCGCCATCGAGTGCCTTCGAGCGGGGGGAGGATGGCCCGGGCGGGCCAATAGGGAAGCGTATCGACTGGGGAAGGTGGGGGCAAATCGCCGGAAGGGAAGTGTCCGCGGCGGCGTCTCACCGGGTGAGACCGGCGCCCGCCGCCCGCCAGAAAAGGAAGGGCGCCCTTGCGGGCGCCCTGTAGGTCCTGCGCGATGGAGGCCGCTTACTTCAGCAAGGTGAAGGCCATGCGGCGGTTTGCCGCCCTGCCTTCCTCGGTGGCGTTGTCGGCCACCGGCTCGGCCTGCCCGTAGCCCTTGGCCACCAGCCGCTCCGGCGCCACGCCGAGCTGGGCCAGGCGCGCGGCAACCGCCTCGGCACGCTGCTGCGACAGTGCCAGGTTGGTCGCGGCATCGCCGGTATTGTCGGTGTGGCCGCCGACCTCGATGCGGGTGCCGGCCGGCGCGGCGGTGATCGCCTCGGCCACGGTGGCCAGGATGCCGTCGCTGTCGCGACTGATCGTCGCCGAGCCGGTGTCGAAGCGGATCGAGGACAGGTTCAGCGCCCGCACCAGGTCATCGGCGCTGAAGCCGGGCTTGAGCGCGCCCAGTGCCGCCAGGGCCTGGTCCCACAGGCCATCGATCTTCAGGCCGGCGAAGCTGTCGCGCAGCTTTGCCGACAGGCTGAAGCGCAGGTCTTCCGGCAGGGCCGAAGTGTCGATCTGCAGCCGGTCACCGTTCAGGGCCAGCTTCAGGCCATCGGCCTTGAGCTGGGGCAGCAGGGCGACCAGGCGGTCGATCCAGCCGGCCGGGGCGGTCCGGGTGTCCAGGCTGATCTCGACCTCGACGTTGTCGGCGCCATAGGTCTGCTGCAGGGCCTCGAGCAGGCGCTGCCTTTCCTCCGGGCTGGCGACCTGGCCGGTCGCCTCGGCGCGGCCATTGGCGGTCTGCAGCGAGAAGCGGGGCTCGACGCTGGCGTCGCCCTCGACGGCGGAGGCGACTTCCGGGGCCGCCGCGGCCGGCCCCGGGCGCTCGGCCTTGCAGGCACGCAGGAGCAGCAGGACGGCGATGGCCAGCGCGGCCACGATCAGCAACCCGCGCAGCAGGCCGGCCAGGCCGCCGCCGGCCTTGCGCGCGCCGCCGGCCAGGGCCGCGGCGCCCGCCGCAGCCGCGCCCCAGCCGGTATGGGCGAGATCGCCGAGCGTGCTGCCGGCTTCGCCGATCCAGCCCTTGAGGGTGGCCGGCAGCCCCGCCGGCGCCTGGCCGTCGGTGGACAGCTGGCCGACGATGCCGGGCAGCAGCTGGCCGATCGCGCCGGCGGTGGTGGCCTGGCTGGCGCCAATGCGCCGGGCCAGCGCGGCGACCATCGGCTGGCCGAGCGTCGCTTCCACCTGCGGGGCGCCGAGCGCGGCGTGCGGGCCCGGGCGCAGCCACGACTGCAGCAGCTCGCCCATGCCCTTGTCCTGCAGCAGGCGGGCGAAGCCGGCAAAGCCGCCGCGCTTGTCGTCGAAGATCAGTGCGACCAGGGTGCCCAGCAGCTGGCGGGCCTGGTCGCCGCGCAGGGCGAAGCGGTCACATGTTTCCTTGATGAGGGTGTCGAACATCGGGGGTGTTGGGTCCTTGGGCGGGGATCGCCCATTCAGGTCCGGCGGGGCCGGACCGGCGCGATTCTGGAAACCCGCCGGCACACCCGCCACGCCAACCCTGCATCGGTTTCGCCTCGGGGGCGTCATGGTTTCCCGCTGTTCAGCCAGCGGGCGCGGCACGGCGTTTCCGGGGCTGGGTCGGTTTGACCGGGGCGGGGCTGGCCGCTATGATTGCCGGTCTGTCCGTCCACCGGGCGGCAGGCATTCATAGAATAACTACAGAAGAGACAGCCACATGTACGCAGTACTGGTCACCGGCGGTAAGCAATACCGCGTCGCGCAGGGCGAAACGCTCCGCGTGGAAAAGCTCGAAGTCGAAGCCGGCAACGAGATCAAGTTCGACAACATCCTGCTGCTCGGCGACAGCGATGGCATCAAGGTCGGTGACGCGCTCAAGGGCGCTTCGGTCACCGCCAAGGTCGTGGCCCATGGCCGCGCCGACAAGGTGCGCATCATCAAGTTCCGCCGCCGCAAGCACCACATGAAGCGCCAGGGCCACCGCCAGCACTTCACCGAAATCGAAATCACCGGCATCGCCGGCTAAGCATAAGGAGAATCCGTCATGGCACATAAAAAGGGCGTAGGCTCCTCGCGCAACGGTCGCGACTCCAACCCGAAGTACCTCGGCGTCAAGATTTTCGGTGGCCAGGCCATCGACGCCGGCAACATCATCGTGCGTCAGCGCGGCACCCAGTTCCATCCGGGCGCCGGCGTCGGCCTGGGTCGTGACCACACGCTGTTCGCGCTGGTCGACGGCACCGTCGAGTTCTCGGTCAAGGGGCCGAAGAAGCGTCGCACCGTCAGCGTCGTCCAGGCCTGATCCAGGCCCCGGACGGAGCCTTCGGGCTCCGCTGACAACAAGCCCCGCTCCGGCGGGGCTTTTGTTTCCTGCGGACAGGGCGCCGGCCGACCGGGCCTGCAGCCGCTAGACTGGGCCGCGCCAGGCGCGCGCCCGCACTTTCCTCCTCATCGCAGCTGCTCCCATGAAACTCGTAGACGAAGCAGAAATCCAGGTGATCGCCGGCAACGGCGGCAATGGCTGCGTCGGCTTCCGGCGCGAGAAATTCATCCCGCTCGGCGGGCCGGACGGCGGCGACGGCGGCGGCGGCGGCAGCGTCTGGCTGCAGGCCGACGAAAACCTCAACACGCTGGTCGACTTCCGCCACGAGCGCATCTTCAAGGCGCAGCGCGGCGAGAACGGCATGGGCCGGCAGATGTACGGCAAGGCCGGCGAAGACAAGGTCATCACCGTGCCGGTGGGCACCGTGGTGATGAACGTCGATACCGACGAGGTCATCGGCGACATGACGCGCCACGGCGATCGCCTGCTGGTCGCCAAGGGCGGCAAGGGCGGCCTGGGCAACATGCATTTCAAGAGCTCGACCAACCGCGCGCCGCGCCAGGCGCTGCCGGGCGAGGAGGGCGAGCAGCGCCTGCTCAAGCTTGAGCTCAAGCTGCTGGCCGACGTCGGCCTGCTCGGCTTCCCGAATGCCGGCAAGAGCACCTTCATCCGCGCGGTCTCCGCGGCGACGCCGAAGGTGGCCGACTATCCGTTCACCACGCTCTACCCGAACCTGGGCGTGGTCAGCGTCGAAGCGCACCGCAGCTTCGTGATCGCCGACATCCCGGGCCTGATCGAGGGCGCGGCCGATGGCGCCGGCCTGGGTGCGCAGTTCCTGCGTCACCTGCAGCGCACCCGCCTGCTGCTGCACCTGGTGGATGTCTCGCCAATGGAGGGCGGCGTGGAGGGGGTGTCGCCGGTCGAACAGGTGCGCCTGCTCGAGCACGAACTCGGCAAGCACGACCCGGAGCTGCTCAACAAGCCGCGCTGGCTGGTGCTGAACAAGGCCGACCTGATGTTCGAGGACGAGGCCCGCGCCGCGGCCGAACAGGTCGTCGCCGAGCTGGGCTGGACCGGGCCGTGGTACCTGGTCTCGGCTCTGGGCCGCGAGGGCACCTGGCCGATCATGAAGGACGTGATGACCTTCTTCGACCGCCAGCGCGCCGAGGCCGCCGAGCAGGAAGCGGATGCATCCTGACCTGGCGGGCGCCGAGGCGCATTCCCGCGGCCGCGCCAGCGTGCGCGGCTGCCGGCGCAGTCCCTGCCGCGCTGGCGCGCGGGCAACAAAAAACCCGGCCAAGGCCGGGTTTTTGCATGTCGCCGAGGGCGTGGCCCCCGGCGTGATCGCCGGATCAGGCGGCCTTGAGGGCCTTGATGCGGGCGGTCAGGCGGCTCTTGTGACGGGCAGCCTTGTTCTTGTGGATCAGGCCGCGCGAGCTGAAGCGGTCGAGGATCGGCTGGGCGACGGCGAAGGCGGCTTCGGCGCCGGCGGCATCGTTGGCGTCAAGGGCCTTGATCACCTTCTTGACGGCGGTGCGCAGCATCGAACGCTGAGCCGTGTTGCGCGCGTTGCGCACGACGGTCTGCTTGGCGCGCTTCTTGGCGGACTTGATATTGGCCACTGTGGTGGTTTCCTGAAAAATCGATGTGATGGAAAAAGCAAGCGCGAAATTATGATGGCCCCAAACCTCTACGTCAAGTCAGTTGTCAAGGGGGGCTGCCGGTGAGCAAGCCCCGCATGTTGAAAGGCCTGCTGTCGTTCAGCAGCATGACCATGGTCTCCCGGGTGCTGGGCCTGGTCCGCGACCAGCTCATTTCCACCCACTTCGGCTCCAACGCCATGACGGACGCCTTCTTCGTGGCGTTCCGGGTGCCCAATTTCCTGCGCCGGTTGTTCGCCGAGGGTTCGTTCGCGACCGCCTTCGTGCCGGTATTCACCGAGGTGAAGGAAACCCGCTCGCATGCCGAGCTGCGCGAGCTGATGTCGCGGGTGTCCGGCACCCTGGGCGGGGTGCTGCTGGTGGTCACCGCGCTGGGCCTGCTGTTCGCGCCGCAGCTGGCCTGGATCTTCGGCAGTGGGGCCAGTACCGATCCAGTCAAGCAGGGCTTGCTGCTGGAACTGTTCCGGTTGACGTTCCCGTTCCTTCTGTTCGTATCGCTGACAGCCCTGGCCGGCGGCGCGCTCAACAGCTTCCAGCGCTTCGCCATGCCGGCGCTGACCCCGGTGATCCTCAACCTGTGCATGATCGCCGGCACCCTGTGGCTGGCGCCGCACCTGCAGCCACCGATCCTGGCGCTGGGCTGGGCGGTGCTGGCCGCCGGCGTGCTGCAGCTGCTGTTCCAGTTGCCGGCATTGCGCGGCATCAACCTGCTCACCCTGCCACGCTGGGGTTGGAACCATCCAGGCGTGCGCCGGATCCTGACGCTGATGGTACCGACCCTGTTCGGCTCTTCAGTGGCGCAGATCAACCTGCTGCTGGATACGGTGATCGCCGCCCGGCTGACCGACGGCTCGCAGACCTGGCTGTCGCTGGCCGATCGTTTCCTGGAGCTGCCGCTGGGGGTGTTCGGCGTGGCCCTGGGCACGGTGATCCTGCCGGCGCTGGCCCGGCACCACGTCAAGACCGACCGCGAGGGCTTTTCCGGCGCGCTCGACTGGGGCCTGCGCACGACCCTGCTGATCGCCGTGCCGGCGATGCTCGGCCTCGTGCTGCTGGCCGAGCCGCTGATCGCCACGCTGTTCCAGCACAAGCAGTTCACCGCCTTCGACACCCGCATGACCGCCCTGTCGGTCTACGGGCTGAGCTTCGGCCTGCCGGCCTTCGCGCTGCTGAAGATCGTGCTGCCGGCGTTCTACTCGCGCCAGGACACCCGCACCCCGGTGCGTGCCGGCGTCGCCGCGCTGGTGGTCAACATGCTGCTGAACTTCCTGTTCCTGGCGATCCTGTACCAGATCATGGTGCCGCCGGAGCTCAAGGCGCTGGGCGTGATGGAAGCGATCGGCCGCCAGCCCGGCCTGCACCTGGCCCTGGGCATCGCCAGCGCGCTGGCCAGCTACCTCAACCTCGGCCTGCTCTGGTACTGGCTGGGGCGCACCGGCGTCTACCAGCGCCGGCCGGGGTGGGGCGCCTACCTGCTGCGGCTGGCCGCGGCCTGCGCGGCGATGGTGGCCGTGCTCGGGGCGCTGCTGTGGTGGCTGCCTTCGTTCACGGTCATGGATCCCTGGCACCGGGCCGGCTGGCTGGCCTGCGCGGTCTGCGGCGGCGGCGCGGTGTACCTGGCCGTGCTGGTGGCGATGGGCTTCCGTCCGCGGGACCTGCGCGAGCATTGATCGCGCCGGGCCCGGCTATACTTCGTAATTCTCCAAAGAACTTATGGCGGCCCCACCGGGCCGGACCCACCGAACCGGAATGAGCAGGCTATTCAGAGACGTCGAGGGCGGGAACCTGTGCCCGCACGGAAGCGTGGTCTGCATCGGCGCCTTCGATGGCCTGCACCTGGGTCACCGCGCGCTGGTGCGCCATGCCGTCGAGCGCGCGCGCGCGCTGGGCGTGCCGGCGGTGGCGTTGACCTTCGAGCCGCTGCCGCGCGAGTTCTTCGCCCCGGCCTCGCCGCCGCCACGTCTGACCCTGGCGCGCAGCAAGTTCGAGGGGCTGCGTGACCTGGGCGCCGACGGGGTGGGCCTGGTCCGCTTCGATCGCAGGTTGAGTTCACTCAGTGCCGAGGACTTCGTTCGCCTGTGCCTGGTCGGGCGGCTGGCCGCGCGCGAGGTGTGGATCGGGCCGGAATTCCGCTTCGGCCACAAGCGCGGCGGCGACATCGCGCTGCTGCAGCGCATGGGCGCCGAGCACGGCTTTGCCGCCCACGAGATCGCCCCGGTGCACCTGCATGGCGAGCGCATCTCCAGCACGCGGATCCGCGAACTGCTGGTGGAAGGCAATTTCGACCACGCTGCCGACCTGCTCGGCCGCCCGTATGCGATCGATGGCCGGGTGGTGCGCGGCAAGCAGCTCGGCCGCACGCTGGGCTTCCCGACCGCCAACCTGCGCTTCCCGCACACCCCGGCGCTGTCGGGCATCTACGCGACCTGGGTGCATGGCGTGTTCGAGCAGCCGTGGCCCTCGGTGTCCAGCTTCGGCACCCGGCCGACCGTGGCCGGTGTCGAGCCGCTGCTCGAGGCCCATCTCTTCGATTACCACGGCGATCTCTACGGTCGCCACATCCAGGTCGAGTTCGTCGCCAAGCTGCGCGACGAAGAAAAATTCGACGGCCTGCCGGCGCTGACCGAGCAGATGCACCGCGACGCCGAACAGGCGCGTCGCATCCTTTCCGAACAACGACTGCGAGCCACCGCGTGAGCCAGGACTACAAAGCCACCCTCCACCTGCCGGCGACGGACTTCCCGATGCGCGGCGACCTGCCCAAGCGCGAGCCGGGGATCCTGGCTCGCTGGGAAGAAGAGGGGCTGTACGCGAAGCTGCGCGAGAACGCCGCCGGCCGCCCGCTGTTCGTCCTGCACGACGGCCCGCCCTACGCCAACGGCGCGATCCACCTGGGCCACGCGGTCAACAAGATCCTCAAGGACATCATCGTCAAATCGAAGTACCTGGCCGGCTTCGACGCGCCCTACATCCCGGGCTGGGACTGCCATGGCCTGCCGATCGAGATCGCGATCGAGAAGAAGTTCGGCAAGGTCGGGGTCAAGCTCGATGCCGAGCAGTTCCGGCAGAAGTGCCGCGAGTACGCGCGCGAGCAGATCGAGCTGCAGCGCCGCGACTTCAAGCGTCTGGGCGTGACCGGCGACTGGGACAACCCCTACAAGACGCTGGACTTCCGCTTCGAGGCCAACGAGATCCGCGCGCTGGCGAAGATCGTCGACAACGGCCACCTGAGCCGCGGCGTCAAGCCGGTGCACTGGTGCTTCGACTGCGGCTCGGCGCTGGCCGAGGCGGAGATCGAGTACGCCGACAAGGAATCGCCGGCGGTGGACGTGGCGTATTCCGCGCGCGACCCGCAGGCGGTTGCCGCCGCGTTCGGCGTGCAGCTGCCGGCCGGCGTGGAAGTGGCCGTGCCGATCTGGACCACCACGCCCTGGACGCTGCCGGCCTCGCTGGCGGTGAGCCTCGGCGCGGAGCTGGAATACGCGCTGGTCGAAGGCCCGGCCCACAACGGCCAGCCGCGCTGGCTGGTGCTGGCTGATGCCCTGGCCGGCAAGGCGCTGTCGCGCTACGGCGTGGCCGGCGAGCCGGTGGTGCATGGCCGCGCCCTGGGCCAGGCGCTGGAAGGCCAGCTGCTGGCGCATCCCTTCTATGCCGAGCGCGACATCCCGCTGCTGCTCGGTGCGCACGTGTCGGCCGAGGACGGTACCGGCGCGGTGCACACCGCGCCCGGCCACGGCCAGGAGGACTACCAGGTCTCCAAGCTTTACGGCCTGCTCGATCGCTACAGCGCCGCGCAGATCAACCCGGTCGATGGCCGCGGCGTGTACCTGGCCTCGACGCCGCCCTTCGGCGATATCGAACTGGCCGGCCTGCATATCTGGAAGGCCAACGACGTCATCGTCGAGGGCCTGCGCGGCAACGGCACGCTGCTGGCGATGTTCAAGCTCAACCACAGCTACCCGCACTGCTGGCGCCACAAGACGCCGATCGCGTTCCGTGCCACCCCGCAGTGGTTCATCTCGATGGAGCAGGCCGGCCTGCGCGAGGACGCCCTCAAGGCGATCGAGCAGGTGACCTGGTATCCGGAATGGGGCCAGGCCCGCATCGCCGGCATGGTCGAGGGGCGCCCGGACTGGACGATCTCGCGCCAGCGTACCTGGGGCGTGCCGATCGCGCTGTTCGTGCATCGCGAAACCGGCGAGCCGCACCCGCGCAGCACCGAGCTGATGCGCCAGGTCGCCGACCGCGTGGAGCAGGGTGGCGTGGACGTGTGGTACTCGCTGGATGCCGCCGAGCTGCTGGGCGGCGAGGCTGACCAGTACGACAAGATCACCGACATCCTCGACGTCTGGTTCGATTCGGGCGTCACCCACGAAGCGGTGCTGCCCGACCGCGGCCTGCCCAAGCCGGCCGACCTGTACCTGGAAGGCTCCGACCAGCACCGCGGCTGGTTCCAGTCCTCGCTGCTGACCGGCGTGGCGCTGGACAAGGCCGCGCCGTACCGGCAGTGCCTGACCCACGGCTTCACCGTGGACGAGCACGGCCGCAAGATGTCCAAGTCGCTGGGCAACGGCATCGAGCCGCAGGACATCATGAAGACCCTGGGCGCGGACATCCTGCGCCTGTGGATCGCCTCCAGCGACTACAGCAACGAGATGTCGCTGTCGCAGGAGATCCTCAAGCGCAACGCCGACGCCTACCGCCGCCTGCGCAACACCGCGCGCTTCCTGCTCGGCAACCTGCATGGTTTCGACCCGGCCGCGCACCTGGTCGCGCCGGCGGACATGGTCGCGCTGGATCGCTGGATCGTGCACCGCGCCTTTGAACTGCAGGAGAAGATCAAGGCTGCCTACGCGCGCTACGACTTCGCCGGCATCGTGCAGATGCTGCTGAACTTCTGCAGCGTGGACCTGGGCTCGCTGTACCTGGACGTGACCAAGGACCGCCTGTACACGATGGCCGAGGACTCGCGCGGTCGCCGTTCGGCGCAGACGGCGATGTTCCATGTCGCCGAGGCGTTCGTGCGCTGGATCGCGCCGGTGCTGACCTTCACCGCCGACGAACTGTGGGGTTACCTGCCGGGCGAGCATGCCGGCAACGTGCTGTTCGCCACCTGGTACGAGGGCCTGGCGCCGCTGCCGGCCGACGCCGAGCTCAACGCCGCCGATTTCGACAAGCTGCTGGCGCTGCGCGAGCAGGTCGCCAAGGTGCTCGAGCCGATGCGCGCCAATGGCGCGATCGGCGCGGCGCTGGAAGCGGAGATCACCGTCGCCGCCGATCCGGTCAGTGCCGCGCGCTGGCAGCCGCTGGCCGACGAGCTGCGTTTCCTGTTCATCAGCGGCGATGTCAGCGTGACCCCGGCCAGCACCGACGACATCTACGTCAGCGCGCAGCCGACCACCAAGGCCAAGTGCGTGCGCTGCTGGCACCACCGCGCTGACGTCGGTGCAGTGGCCGCGCATCCGGAACTGTGCGCGCGCTGCGCCAGCAACGTCGACGGCCCCGGCGAGGACCGCCGCTGGTTCTGATCGCGCCCTCCCGTGGGAGGGGATTCAGCCCCGACGCCCCGCCGGCCTCTGGCGGGGCGACAGATCCGCCAACCCTGGCTACCCGAGCAAACGAATGACCCCACGCCCCAAACCCAATGCGCTGGCCTGGCTGCTGCTGTCGGTGGCCATCATCGGCATCGACCAGCTGAGCAAGGCCTGGGTCCTCTCCAGCCTGCCGGACCTGGACCCGGTCAGCGGCCGCTGCATCCGCATCCCGGTCATCCCGGGCTTCTGGGACTGGTGCCGTACCTACAACACCGGCGCCGCGTTCAGCTTCCTCAGTGACGCCGGCGGCTGGCAGCTGTGGCTGTTCACCGGCCTGGCCCTGGCCATCAGCGGCCTGATGGCGTTCTGGCTCTCGCGCACCCCGCGGGCCGACTGGCGTGCCGCGCTGCCTTATGCGCTGGTGATCGGCGGGGCGATCGGCAACGTGATCGACCGCCAGATCCACGGCCACGTGGTCGATTTCATCCTCTGGTACGTCGGCGACCACGTCTGGCCGGCCTTCAACATCGCCGACACGGCGATCGTGGTCGGCGCGGTCGGCATCGCCGTGTTCGGGCTGTTCGACGCCAAGTCAGCCAGGAAGGCGGGATAATCGGCGCCATGGAAGTCCTGCTCGCCAATCCCCGTGGTTTCTGCGCCGGCGTCGACCGCGCCATCGAGATCGTCAAGCGCGCGATCGAGACGCTGGGCGCGCCGATCTACGTGCGCCATGAAGTCGTGCACAACCGCTTCGTCGTCGACGACCTCAAGCAGCGCGGCGCGATCTTCGTCGAGGAGCTCGACGAGGTGCCCGACGGCGCCACGGTGATCTTCAGCGCCCACGGCGTGTCGCAGGCGGTGCGCCGCGAAGCGGAGCATCGCGGCCTGAAGGTGTTCGATGCCACCTGCCCGCTGGTCACCAAGGTCCACCTGGAAGTGGCGCGCCACTGCCGCGCCGGGCGCGACGTGGTGCTGATCGGCCATGCCGGGCATCCGGAGGTCGAGGGCACGATGGGGCAGTGGAACCGCGAGGCCGGGCAGGGACGGATCTACCTGGTCGAGGAGATCGAGGACGTCGCCACGCTGGACATCGACCAGCCGGAGAACCTCGCCTACACCACCCAGACCACGCTGTCGGTGGACGACACGCGCGGGATCATCGAGGCCCTGCGCGCGCGCTATCCGGCGATGCAGGGGCCGAAGAACGACGACATCTGCTATGCCACCCAGAACCGCCAGGACGCCGTGCGCGACCTGGCCCGTGAGTGCGATCTGGTGCTGGTGGTCGGTTCGCCGAACAGCTCCAATTCCAATCGCCTCAGCGAGCTGGCGCGGCGCGATGGCGTGGAGTCCTACCTGATCGACAATGCCGGCGAGATCGACCCGAAGTGGGTGGCCGGCAAGCAGCGCATCGGCCTGACCGCCGGTGCCTCGGCGCCGCAGGTGCTGGTCGACGGGGTGATCGCGCGCCTGCGCGAACTCGGCGCCGACAACGTCTCCGAGCTCGCCGGCGAGCCGGAATCGATGGTCTTCGCGCTGCCCAAGGAACTGCGCCTGCAGCTGGTGGGCTGAACGGGCGGGCGCTCAGCCCCGCCGCGCCGCCTCGATCGCCGCCACGTCGATCCTGCGCATCTTCATCATCGCCTCGAAGGCGCGCCTGGCCGCCGCCCGGTCCGGACCGGTGAAGGCCTCGGTGAGCACGCGCGGGGTGATCTGCCAGTTCACGCCCCACTTGTCCTTGCACCAGCCGCAGTCGCTCTCGCGGCCGCCGTTGCCGACGATCGCGTCCCAGTAGCGGTCCGTCTCGGCCTGGTCGTCGGTGGCGACCTGGAAGGAGAACGCCTCGGTCTGCGGGAACATCGGCCCGCCGTTGAGGCCGATGCAGGGGATGCCCAGCACAGTGAAATCCACGGTCAGCACGTCGCCATCGTGGCCGCCGGGAAAGTCGCCCGGGGCGCGGTGCACGGCGTTGACGCTGCTGTCGGGGAAGGTCGCGGCGTAGAAGGTCGCCGCGTCCAGCGCGGTGCCGTCGAACCACAGGCAGATGGTGTTCTTGGCGATCATGGTCTGCTCCGTCTTCGGGTGGGGGCAAGCTCAGGCTACGCCCAGTCGGCCGCGCTCGCCGCTGCGCGGGGTGGCCAGCTCCTCGGGCGTGAGGTAGTCGGCCAGGTCCTCGACCTCGTAGAACGGGCGGATCTCGATCTCGCTGCGACAGGTGCCGGCGCCGGGCATGCGCCGGGCCCAGGCCATGGCCTCGTCGATGTCGCGGACCTGCCAGATAGAGAAGCCGGCGACCAGCTCGCGGGTTTCGGTGAACGGGCCGTCGGTGACGATGCGCCGGTCACCGTCCAGCAGCACGCGCCGGGCGAGGGCATCGTTCTTCAGGCCGGCGGCGGCCACCAGCACGCCGGCGGCAGCCAGCTCGTCGGTGAAGCGGTCCATCTCGGCGAAGGCCTCCGCGCTCGGTGGCGCGGCGGGGCCGCCGTCCACGCTGGCCTTGACGAAAACCATCACTCTCATCGCATTGCTCCGGGCTTGCCGCCGGAATGGCGGCTCATGCAGGCGACGGATGCGGGCGGCGAAATTCGACAGCCCGGCGCCGCCGATGGGCAGCGGGTCACGCCGGCGGGCCCGGACCAGTAAGTTTTCTGAGGCATCCCCAGTAAATGCACCGGCGCGCGGGCGGGCGACAGTTGCTGCAATAGGCAACGAAGCCGACCCCCGGTTGCCCAGGAGATGTCCATGCGTGCCCTTTCCCTGTCGTCCTCCCTCGCGCTCGTCCTCGTCGCGCTCGCCGCAACCGGTTGCCAGAGCACCGCGCCCAAGGAAGCGGCCGCGCCGGCGCCGGCGCCTTCCGGACCGTTCCAGGCGGCCTCGGCGCGGATCAACCTGCAGGGCGAGATCACCGCCCTGGACAAGGCCACCCGCGCGGTCACGGTGACCGGCACCGATGGCGGGATCGTGGACTTCATCGCCAGCCCGGAGGTGCGCAACTTCAACCAGCTCAAGGTCGGCGACAAGGTCAGCCTGGACTATGAAGCGGCCGTGGCGCTGGAACTGCAGCCGGCCGGCAGCGACCAGGTCGGGGTCAGCGCGGCGCAGGGCGGCACCGTCGCCCCGGCCGGCTCCCGCCCGGGCGGTTCGCGCTCCAACACGGTGAGCGTCGTCACCGAGGTGGTGGCGGTGGACCCGGTCGCCAATACCATCGCCCTCAAGGGGCCGCGCGGCTACACCCAGATCATCGCGGTGGAGCGGCCGGACCTGCAGGCCAAGCTGCCCCGGGTGAACAGGGGCGACCTGCTGCGGATCTCCTACACCGAGGCGGTGGCGCTGAGCATCACGCCGGCGGCGAAGTAGGCGGCCAGCCGGGCCTTCCGGATGCCGGGAGGCCCGCTGCCGATGGTCGCCCCGGTAGCGGGCGGGTTCCTTGCCCCACTGGCGCCGCGTTGGCCAGGGCTAGCTTTTCCTAGCCCGGCGCGCGCACGCCCGCGCTGGTCGCATTGCCTGGTGGCGTCTCGACGGTCACGGGCATGCCGGCCAGCCGTTCGTAGCGACGCGCATTGGCCAGGATCGGCCACCAGTCGTAGAGGAAGATCTCCATGGGGCGCCACAGCGCAACCCAGCCGCCGATGGCGACGGTTTCGCGCAGCAGGGCGATGGAGGGCTCGCGTGTCCACAGGCTGGCAACCAGCTCGCCCAGCGCGAGCGCCAGGGCCAGGAAGCCCAGCCCGATGAGCAGGCTGATGCGGCCGACCCGGAACAGCTGCTTGAGCTCGCGTCGCGCCACGCGGGCGCGCTGGTTGAAGTAGGCGCGGATCGAGTCGCCCAGCGCGATTCGCGCCGAAACCTGCATGCCGGTGTCGGGAAGTTCGATCACGAGCGCCAGCAGTGCCTTGGGCGGCAGTTCGCGGGCCCAGTCGTCGATGAAAGTCTGCACGCGCGGATCCAGGTCGCGTTGCAGGGAGGGCGCCGGGTCGATGGCATCGTAGAGCTGCGCCGCTTCGCGCAGGTGGATGCGCAGGGTTTCGGTCGCTCGGGCCTGGGGCATGTGGGCATGCTGCGCGGTTCGATAGAGTATCGTAACGTAGGGAACGAGGGCTTCCGGCGTGGCGGGCGGGTGGCCCGCCGCACCCGTGCGGACGCTGCAGGCTGCCAACTCCGATGCCACCCCGCCATCCCGCTCCAGGAGCTCCGTGATGTCCCTGGTTGGCCTCGTATTCATCGCCGCAACCGTCACCGCCACGCCACCGGCCGCCGCCGACCCCGCCAGCCTGGCTGCGATCCAGGCGACCTGTTTCGACTACCTCGACGGGCAGCTGGAAGGCGATCCCGACCGGGTCGCCCGCGCGCTCCACCCCGATCTCGCCAAGCGACGCGTACTGGGCGAGACGCCCGACGAGCGCCTTGGCCTGCGCCGCATGGGCAAGGAGGAACTGGTCGAGCTGACCCGACAGGGCGCGCTGAAGACGCCGAAAGAAAAATGGGACCGCTCGTGCATGGTGCTGGACGTGGCCGGCGACATCGCGGCCGTGCGCGCGGAAACGCCCTGGTTCGTGGACTTCTTCCACATGGGCAGGTTCGACGATCGCTGGGTCATCGTGAACGCGCTTTGGTATTCGAAACCGCGGTAGACGCGCCGTTCCGGCTCGGCGCGGGCAGGGTGCCGGGGCGATGGGGCTTCCAGGTCTTCGCGGTGATTGGGATTCCTTGGCTTCCTGGGATGCGCTGCAGGCCGCGCACCGAAAACTTACAGGTCAGTGATTGGGCAGTTCTTCATTGGAGACGTCATGAGCTACAAGCCGAAAGGATTGGCAACATTCATTGCGTGGGCCTCTGTCTTGGTTGGAGGCTTTTGCGTGGCCGCATCGATTTTTGGTTCTCTCTACCTCGTTCTGCACGGTGTCGGCACCAAAGCCGTTGCCTACCTGCCATCGATGTGCGTCGGCCTCGTCATTGCTTCGGCAGGCATCGCACTGCTGATGGGTTCGCGCTGGAGTTGCCTCTTGTACGTGGCGATAACCGTGATTTCGATTTTCCCAGTGGCCAGGTTCATTCCATCATTGCTTCTGTTGTTTGGCGGCGTCGGCGATCCGGCCGCGCATGCCTCTCTGCTCTTCATCGCAGCGTTGGCCCTCTCTTCTGCCAAATGGGTTGTCGCATCGCTGGTCGCGACATTCATTGTGTTTCGGCATTTCAGGAATCAGGACCCGTCTTCGGCCCTCACCCTGGGCGAGCTGGTCAAGAATCGTCGCAACGAGGCCTAGCAGCTTGCGTTTGGGACACTAATTCAGCGTGTCCGAGACGATTCGTGCAGCGTTGCGGGATCGAAAGCCCGCCGGGCACCCGGCCTTGCGTCAGGTGGTCACTTCAGCGGCCGGCAAGCCGGAAGCGGGTAACGGAATGCCTGAAGCTGGTCGTGCCTCCCCCCATAAAAAGGTCGGAGGCCTGGGATAGCTCAGCCATCGCGGATGAACTTCGGTCGTCCTCGGTGCCTTCGAGCGTCTGGCGATGGAGTCGCTTCGTAGGTTGGCTTTGCACCCCAGGCGGCTGGCCAGGCTCTCGCCGGTGCGGGATGGGGGCAAGGGGGAGGACGGGGGGCAGCCGTTCGGCCTGCTGGAGCCGTCGTGGCCTGGTAGAACCCCCCCCCCCGCAGACCGCGGTCCACCGGCGAATTGACCGCGACCGGCCGCCGAACCTACAATTCGCGGCTACGCCGGAATAGCTCAGTTGGTAGAGCGGCGCATTCGTAATGCGTAGGTCGCAGGTTCGACTCCTGTTTCCGGCACCAGTACCGCAAGGGCCCGCGCAAGCGGGCCTTTGTCGTCATGGGCGGATGGCGCATGAAGGTGAAGCCGTATCGCGGCTGGCATGATGCGCTTGGCCTGCGGCATGGAGCCGGCATGGAGCCGGCATGGAGCGCGCGATGGGAAGGGCAGGGAAGTGGGTGCTGGCGCCGGGATTGCTGCTGGTCGTGGTGCCGACCGGGGCGGGCTCGGTAATGGCACTGGACTGCGAAGGCGACGGCTGCCTGGGAATCCTGGTCTTGTGGGCCGGAGGGCTGCTGGCGGCCTTGCTGCTCGTGCTGGCGTTGACGGCCCATGCCTTGCTGCTGCGCTGGAAGACGGGGAGCTTCCCTCCCAGCGCATGGCGCTTGAGCGGCATCGTGCTTGCCGCCTGGGCAGCGCTGGTCGGGTTCGGTTTCGCATTCGCCAACTCCTTCTCCTAGGTCGCCTCCCGTCGACCGCCAAGATGCGCAAAGCCATTGCCATCCGCGCGCCTGCGACAGCGCGATGCGACAACGTGTCGCACGCGCGAATGCGGCCAATTGCGCTGGATCATGGCTGCTTGGCTTTCGTGAACACGTCGTTAGGCATAAAATTGCGGGGCTAACCTGCGTCTCCTGTTCAGGTCCGCCTCGCCGCCAGGCGCTGCGGACCCGGAATCATCACGGCAGGCCCCGGTTGGCGCCCCCTCGCAATTGGATCTACCGATGATTCCGTTGAAATCCCTCGGGCGCATGCTGCGGCCCGGTCTGGCGCTGTTGACGACGGCGCTGCTGGCGGGTTGCCAGTCGGCACTCCTCGCCCCCAAGGGCCAGGTCGGCCAGGATCAGAAGACGCTGCTGATCACCTCCGTGGTGCTGATGCTGCTGGTCGTGATCCCGGTGATCGTGATGACCTTCGCCTTCGCCTGGAAGTACCGCGCGTCCAACGCCAAGGCCCGCTACGAGCCCGAGTGGTCGCATTCGACCGCCATCGAGGTCGTGGTCTGGTCGATTCCCTGCCTGATCATCCTGGTCCTGGCCGTGCTGACCTGGCGCTCCTCGCATGCGCTGGACCCGTACCGCCCGCTGGAGTCGGAGGTCAAGCCGATCGAGATCGAAGCGATCTCGATGGACTGGAAGTGGCTGTTCATCTATCCGGAGGAGGGCATCGCCACGGTCAACGAGCTTGCCGTGCCGGTCGATACCCCGCTGAATTTCCGCATCACCTCCGACACGGTGATGAACTCGTTCTTCATCCCGCACCTGGGCACGCAGATCTACGCGATGGCCGGCATGCAGACCCGCGTCCACCTGATCGCCAACGAGCCCGGCGAGTTCTTCGGCATCTCGGCCAACTACAGCGGCCACGGCTTCTCGAAGATGGGCTTTGCGGTGCACGCCACCGACAACGCCGGCTACCAGGCCTGGCTGCAGAAGGTGAAGGCCTCGCCGAACCGGATGGACGATGCCGCCTACCAGGCGCTGGCAGCCAACCGCAATGACAGGGAGCAGTACCCGGTCACCTACTTCGCGTCGGTGCGGGACGGGCTGTTCCGCTCGCTGATCGACAGACACATGAACCATGGCCACGAGCAGCAGGGCCATGACCATGCGGCGACGGCCGCCGAGCCGGTCGCCATGTGCACCTCCGGAGACAACTGATGCTAGGCAAACTCACGCTCGAGGCGGTCCCGTACCACGAGCCGATCATCATGGGCGCCCTCGGTGGCGCCGCGCTGCTCGGCCTGGTGATCGTCGCCGCCCTCACCAAGTTCAAGCTCTGGGGTTACCTCTGGCGCGAATGGTTCACCTCGGTCGACCACAAGAAGATCGGCGTGATGTACATCATCGTGGCGCTGATCATGCTGCTGCGCGGCTTCGCCGACGCGGCGATGATGCGCACCCAGCAGGCGCTGGCCGCCGGCGGCGGCGAGGGCGTGCTGCCCCCGCACCACTACGACCAGATCTTCACCGCGCACGGCGTGATCATGATCTTCTTCATGGCCATGCCGTTCATGACCGGCCTGGTCAACCTGGTGGTGCCGCTGCAGATCGGCGCGCGCGACGTCGCGTTCCCGTTCCTCAACTCGCTCAGCTTCTGGCTGTTCGTGGCCGGCGTGGCGCTGATCAACATCTCGCTGGGCGTGGGTGAGTTCGCCCAGACCGGCTGGCTGGCGTATCCGCCGCTGTCGGGCCTGGAATACAGTCCGGGCGTCGGCGTGGACTACTACATCTGGGCGTTGCAGATATCCGGCCTGGGTACATTGCTGACAGGCATCAACTTCTTCGTGACGATCATGCGCATGCGCGCGCCGGGCATGACCCTGATGCGCATGCCGATCTTCACCTGGACCGCGCTGATCACCAACATCCTGATCATCGCCGCCTTCCCGATCCTGACCGTCGCCCTGGCGCTGCTGGGTGCGGACCGCTACCTCGGCACGCACTTCTTCACCAATGACGGTGGCGGCAACGCCATGATGTACGTCAACCTGATCTGGATCTGGGGCCACCCGGAGGTCTACATCCTGATCCTGCCGGCGTTCGGCATCTACTCCGAGCTGGTGGCCACCTACTGCCGCAAGAAGCTGTTCGGCTACACCTCGATGGTCTACGCGACCGCGTGCATCGGCGTGCTGTCGTTCATCGTGTGGCTGCACCACTTCTTCACCATGGGTTCGGGCGCCAACGTCAATGCCTTCTTCGGCATCACGACGATGATCATCTCGATCCCCACCGGCGTGAAGATCTTCAACTGGCTGTTCACCATGTTCCGCGGCCGCGTGCACTTCACCGCCCCGGTGCTGTGGATGCTGGGCTTCATCATCACCTTCGTGATCGGCGGCATGACCGGCGTGATGCTGGCCATCCCGGCGGTGGACTTCGTGCTGCACAACAGCCTGTTCCTGATCGCCCACTTCCACAACGTGATCATCGGCGGCGTCGTGTTCGGCTACCTGGCCGGCCTGACCTACTGGTTCCCCAAGGCGTTCGGCTTCAGGCTCAACGAAAAGCTGGGCAAGGCCTCGTTCTGGTGCTGGATCATCGGCTTCTTCGTGGCCTTCATGCCGCTGTACGTGCTGGGCTTCCTGGGCATGACCCGTCGCCTGAACACCTACAACCACCCCGAGTGGGGCCCGTGGCTGATCGTGGCCGCGGTCGGCGCGGCGATCATCGCCGCAGGCATCGGCCTGAACCTGCTGCAGCTCGTCTACAGCGTGTGGAAGCGCAAGGACAACATGGACCTGACCGGCGACCCGTGGGATGGCCGCACGCTGGAATGGGCCACCTCCTCGCCGCCGCCGTTCTACAACTTCGCCCACATCCCGCACGTGGACTCCCTGGACCAGTTCTGGGAAGACAAGCAGAAGGGCAAGGGCTGGGTGCGTCCGGCCAAGTACCACGACATCCACATGCCGCGTAACACGGCGGCGGGCTTCTGGATCGGTGCCTTCAGCATCGTCCTGGGCTTCGCCCTGACCTGGCACATCTGGTGGCTGGCGGTGGTGGGCCTGGTCGGCATGATCGGCAGCTTCATCGCGCGCACCTTCGACAACGACATCGACTACTACGTGCCGGCAGCGGAGGTGGAGCGCATCGAAAACGAGCGCTTTGCCCAGCTGGAGCGGGCGCAGGCAAGCAAGGCGGTCTGAGCATGTCCACGACTACTACCCTCGATACGCACGCCGCCCACCCGGGCGGCCACGACCACGATCACGGCCACGAGGAGCACCACGACGCCGGCGGCAACACCGTCCTCGGCTTCTGGGTGTACCTGATGAGCGACTGCCTCATCTTCGCCGGCCTGTTCGCCACCTTCGCCGTGCTGTCGAACTCGACGGCCGGCGGCCCGACCGCCAAGGAGCTGTTCGACCTGCGCTTCGTGCTGGTGGAAACCTTCCTGCTGCTGTTCAGTTCGCTGACCTTCGGCTTCGCGATGATCTCGGCGGCCAGGCACAAGATGGGCGGCCTGTATGGCTGGCTGGCGGTGACCGCGCTGTTCGGCCTGGGCTTCCTGGGCATGGAACTGTACGAGTTCAACCACCTGATCCATGAAGGCGCCGGTCCGGGCCGCAGTGCGTTCCTGTCGGCCTTCTTCACCCTGGTCGGCACGCACGGCCTGCACGTGACCTCGGGCCTGCTGTGGATGGCGGTGCTGGTGATCCAGATCCTCAGGAACGGCCTGACCGCGCGCAACACCACGCGCCTGGCATGCCTGAGCCTGTTCTGGCACTTCCTGGACATCATCTGGATCGGTGTCTTCACGATCGTCTACCTGATGGGAGCGCTGTAATGGCTGGCCATGACAAGCACCACTCCGACTCCCACGCCGGGCACGGCGGGGTGAAGTCCTACCTCATCGGCTTCGTGATGGCGGTCGTGCTGACCGTGATTCCGTTCGCCATCGTGATGAACCACACCTTCTCCACCGGCGTGACCGTGGCGATCATCTCGATCATGGCGGCGGTGCAGATGCTGGTGCACATCGTGTACTTCCTCCACATGGACCGTTCGCCGGAACAGCGCTCCAACGTGCAGGTCGGCCTGTTCTCGGTGCTGATCATCGGCATCGTGGTGGTCGGCTCGCTGTGGGTGATGCACAACATGAACATCAACATGATGCCGTAAGACCGGAACCCGCTTCCGATCCCGCAGAAGGCCGCCCCCGGGCGGCCTTCCGCGTTTCCGGACGCGCCCCGACAATCTTTCTGGCGCAGAGCCCCCTCTGTTGAGGGGGCGCGCCGAAGGCGGGGGGAGAGGCAAGGCGGAAGGCAGGGTCCAAGGTTTGCGCAGCGAACCTTGGAGGCATGGCCCGCGCAGCGGGGCGTGCCACGAGGGGGCGCGCCGGAGGCGGGGGGAGAGGCAAGGCAAGGAATGGGGCCCGCGGTCTGCGTAGCAGACCGTGGGGGCGTAGCCCGCAATGCGGGCTACGTCATGACCTATGGCATACGGGCCGCCCGCGCGCCGGGCGTAGCATCGCAGGCTTGCCTCGTCGTCGTCCGTCCCCAGGAGCCCCATGAAGATCCGCGCCGTGCTGTCGTTGCCGCTGTTGGCCGCGATGTCCCTTGCCACCCATCCGGCCCAGGCCCAGACCGCACCGCCGCAGGACGTGCCCTACGAGGGCGTGCTGCGCATCGACGTCGACGCCACCGACATCGATCGCCGCATCTTCCGCGTGCGCACCACCATGCCGGCCAAGCCGGGCCGCATGACGCTGCTGTATCCGCAGTGGCTGCCGGGCCACCACTCGCCCAGCGGCAGCATCGACAAGCTGGCCGGCCTGGTGGTCAAGGGCAGCGACGGCAAGGTGCTGCCGTGGGTGCGCGACAAGTACGACGTCTTCGCCTTCCAGGTCGACGTGCCCGAGGGCGTGAGCGAGATCAGCGCCGAATTCCAGTTCCTGTCCTCGCAGGGCGCCGGCCAGGGCCGCGTGGTCATGACCCCGGAGATGCTCAACCTGCAGTGGAACAGCAACTCGCTGTACCCGGCCGGCTATTACGCGCGCAACATCAAGACCCAGGCCAGCGTCACCCTGCCCAAGGGCTGGGAATATGCCACTGCGCTGGAAACCGAAAGCCGCGTCGGCGACAAGGTCACCTTCAAGCCGATCGATTACGACGACCTGGTCGACTCGCCGCTGTTCGCCGGCAAATACCACCAGCGCCTGGTGCTGGCCGACGGCAAGCAGCCGGTCGCGTTGAACGTGTTCGCCGACGATGCCAAGTCGCTCAAGGCGACCCCTGCCCAGGTCAAGATCCATCAGCAGCTGGTCCAGCAGATGGACAAGCTCTACGGCGCGCGCCACTTCGATCATTACGAGTTCCTGCTGGCGCTGACCGACAAGCTCGGCGGCATCGGCCTGGAGCACCACCGTTCCAGCGAGAACAGCGGCCCGGTCGGCTATTTCACCGAGTGGGACAAGAGCTGGTGGATGCGCGACCTGCTCTCGCACGAGTTCAACCATTCCTGGAACGGCAAGTACCGCCGCGGCGCCGACCTGGCCACGCCGAACTTCAACGTGCCGATGGGCGACAGCCTGCTGTGGCTGTACGAGGGCCAGACCCAGTTCTTCGGCCACGTGGTCGCCTCGCGTTCGGGCCTGTGGAGCCTGGACCAGGCGCGCGACATGCTCGCCGTCGTCGCCGGCACGTACGACCGCGGTCGCCCCGGCCTGGCCTGGCGCAACATCCAGGACACGACCAACGACCCGACCATCGCCGAGCGTCGCCCGCTGGCCTTCCGCAACTACCAGATGAGCGAGGACTACTACACCGCCGGCCAGCTGGTCTGGCTGGAAGTGGACGGCAAGCTGCGCGAGCTGACCCGCAACAAGCGTTCGATCGACGACTTCGCGCACGCCTTCTTCGGCATGAACAACGGCGACTGGAAGGTCAACCCGTATACCTTCGAGGACATCGTCGCCACGCTCGACGGCATCGCGCCGCATGACTGGGCAAGCTTCCTCAAGACCCGCATCGAGGGCCACGGGCCGCTGGTCGGGGGTCTGGAGGCGGCCGGCTGGAAGCTGGTCTACACCGACAAGCCGAACGAGGCGTTCAAGGCCCAGGAGGCCCGCGGCAAGGGTGCCAACCTGACCTATTCGCTGGGGCTGGCCACCAACGGCCAGGGCCTGCTGACCGACGTGCTGTGGGACGGCCCGGCGTTCAAGGCCGGCCTGGCACCGGGCATGACCATCGTGGCGGTGAACGGCCGCGAATACGGCAACGACACCCTCAAGGACGCAGTCAGCGACGCCAAGGGCACGCAGGCGCCGATCGAACTGCTGGTCAAGCAGTCCGACCGCTACCAGACAGTGCGCATCGACTATCACGGCGGCCTGCTGTACCCGAACCTGGAGCGCATTGCCGGCAAGCCGGACCGCCTGGCCGAACTGTACAAGGCGCGCTGATGGCGCGGCGGGCCGGCCATCGCCTCGAGGCCTGGCTGGCGCCGCTGCTGTTGCTGCTGGCCGCCGGTGCGATCGCCGGGGCCAGCTTCGAGGGACTGCGCTGGCTGCACTACCTGTGCAAGCCGGCGGCAACGCTGGCGATCATCGTCCGCGCCGCGCGGGGCCAGCATGGCCCCTATCGAACATGGATCCTTGCCGGACTGTGGCTCTCGCTGCTCGGCGACATCTTCCTGATGCTGCCGGTCGATGCCTTCGTCCCCGGCCTGGCCGCCTTCCTGCTCGCCCACCTGGCCTACATCGCGGCCCTGCGCCGCGGCGTCGGCATCGGCGCGCTGTGGTGGTCGGCACCGCTGCTGGCGGCTTACGCCGCCGCCAATCTGGTCGGCCTGTGGCCGCATCTGCCGGTGCCGCTGCGCGCGCCGGTGATCGCCTATACGGTCGTGCTCGCGAGCATGGCCGCCATCGCCCTGGCCCGCGCCGGGCGCCCGCCACGCGGGGCGCGGCAGGGCGCCAGCATCGCCGCGCTGGGCGCGCTGCTGTTCGTCGCCAGCGACTCGCTGCTGGCCTGGGACCGCTTCGCCGGTCCGCTGCCCTGGGCAATCATCGGCGTGCTGGCGAGCTATTACGCCGCGCAGTGGTGCATCGCCGGTTCGATCCCGGCTGGCCGTCGCGGCTGAAGCCGCTCCCACAGGGGAGGGGGCTCGCCGATTGGCAGTGGCTTCCGCCCCGCTGGGCGAAGCGGCAACGTCCGGCCGGTCGCGTCGGCTGAGACCGGGCACCGCTATCCTGTGCACCTACCAACGGGATGCGAACGATGGCCAAGGCGAAGATCGCCTATGTCTGCAACGAGTGCGGCGCCGAGTACAACAAATGGCAGGGGCAGTGCAGCGAGTGCAATGCCTGGAACTCGATCAGCGAGATCGTGCTGGAGAGCGCCACCGCCGCCAAGGCACCATCGAACGCGCGCCGCAGCGGCTGGGCCGGGGCGGTCGAGGCGCCGAAGATCACCGCGCTCAAGGACGTCCAGCACAGCGAGCACGCGCGTGTTTCCACCGGCATCGGCGAGTTCGACCGGGTGCTCGGCGGTGGTCTGGTCGAGGGTGCGGTGGTGCTGGTCGGTGGCGACCCGGGCATCGGCAAATCGACGCTGCTGCTGCAGGCGCTGGCGAAGATGGCCGCGCACCTGCCGGTGCTCTACGTCACCGGCGAGGAGTCGCTGGCCCAGGTCGCCGGCCGCGCGGTGCGGCTGGACCTGCCGCTGGAGGGGCTGAACGCCCTGGCCGAAACCGGCATCGAGCAGATCCTGCAGCACGCCAGCGTGGCGCGGCCGCGACTGATCGTCGCCGACTCGGTGCAGACCCTGTGGAGCGAATCGCTGACCGCCGCGCCCGGCTCGGTCAGCCAGGTGCGCGAAAGTGCCGCGCGCCTGGTGCGCTATGCCAAGGAGACCGGTACCGCGGTGTTCCTGGTCGGCCACGTCACCAAGGAAGGCGGCATCGCCGGTCCGCGCGTGCTCGAGCACATGGTCGACGCCGTGCTGTACTTCGAGGGCGACAGCGGCAGCCGCTTCCGCGTGCTGCGCGCCTTCAAGAACCGCTTCGGCGCGGTCAACGAGCTGGGCGTGTTCGCGATGGGCGAGAAGGGACTGAAGGAGGTCGCCAATCCGTCGGCGATCTTCCTGTCCGGCGGCAGCACGCACCAGCCCGGCAGCTGCGTGATGGTGACCCGCGAGGGCACGCGTCCGCTGCTGGTCGAGGTGCAGGCGCTGGTCGATTCCTCGCCGCTGTCCAACCCGCGCCGCGTCGCGGTGGGACTGGAGCAGAACCGCCTGGCGATGCTGCTGGCGGTGCTGCACCGGCATGGTGGCGTGCTGGTCGGCGACCAGGACGTATTCGTCAACGTCGTCGGCGGCATCCGCGTGCAGGAGACCGCGGCCGACCTGCCGGTGCTGCTGGCGGTGCTGTCCTCGCTGCGCGACCAGCCCTTGCCGGAGAAGACCATCGCTTTCGGCGAGGTCGGCCTGTCGGGCGAGATCCGCCCCGTGCCCAACGGCGAGGACCGACTGCGCGAAGCCGCCACGCATGGCTTCAGGCGCGCCATCGTGCCGCGCGCCAATGCGCCCAAGAGCGGCTCGGTCAAGGGCATGGAGATCATCGCGGTGGAGCGGCTGGCCGAGGCGATCGAAGCGGCCTGAGCCCGGCGCCCGGGTGGGCAGCCGGCGCGGCTTGTGACAAGATGCGCGCGCCGCGCGTGATGCGGCGGGACTTTCACCATCACAAGGATCAGGGGGAAACATGGAGTGGATGCTGTTGCCGATCAAGCGCTATGCCGATTTTTCGGGGCGTTCGCGGCGCAAGGAATACTGGATGTTCGTGCTGTTCACCGTGCTGCTGAGCATCGCCATCGGCGTGCTGGCCGGTATCGGTGCGGCGGTTGGCGCTAGCGAAGATGGCCCGGGCCCGGGCTTCTGGCTGGCGATCGTGCTCGCGGTGCTGGTCAGCCTGGCACTGCTGGTGCCGTCGATCGCCGTGCAGGTGCGTCGCTTCCACGACCAGGGGCGGTCGGGCTGGTTCTGGCTGTTCAACCTGATTCCGTACGTGGGCGGCCTTGTCGTGCTGGTCTTCATGTGCCTGGAAGGCGAGCAGGGCGACAACGCCTACGGTCCGGATCCGAAGCAGGCCTGATCACCTGCTATCGCCGGGAGAAAGGGCGGCCTTGGGGCCGCCCTTTTCGTTTCGCGCCTCAGGGATTGGGCGGGCGGTACTCGCGCAGCTTGGTCGTCGCCGTGCCCACTTCGCGCACGGCTGTTTTGAGCTGGTCCTGGCTCAGGCCGAGTTCGCGCGCCCACCAGCGCAGCTCCCATTCCTCGTTGATGTTGACGTTGGCCAGGTCGGCCGGCCGGCGTTCGGATTCGTTCGCGCTCATGCGGTTCTCCGTGCTCGAAAGGGGGGCGATCAGGGGCCCGAGGCCAGGGCATGGGCGCGCAGGTAGCGCCGAGCCAGTCGCTCGCGCGTGTTCGCCAGGTACTGGCGCGTGGCGGCGTCACGCACTGCCGGCAGCAGGGCGGCGTCCAGCATCGCCAGCGCATCGGCGTAATCGGCGGCAGCGGTGGCAAGGAAGGCCTGGCGATACGCCGCTGGTTGCTCCTCCAGTGCCACCGAGGCATTGGTCGCCTGGCCGCGCGCTTCCAGCGCCCGGGACTGCGCGCTGTCCTGGAGCCGGTGCTGTCGCAGGACGGCCAGCGCCTGCGCATGCTCGTGCTGCATGCCGCTGGCGAATGCCGCGGCGCGCCGCTCCAGCGGCCGTGACAGGGCCTGCGTCGCCAGCGCCAGCTCGTTTGCTTCCACCGCCAGCAGCAGGCCCAGCGCCTGGGCCTCGTTGGCCGCCGGCGCGACATCAGACGGCTCGGGAATCACGTGAATCGCATTCGCCGCCGCGCTTGCGGGCGGCGTCTCGTCGCAGCCCGCCAGCAGGCAGGCCAGGAGCATCGCTCCGGCCCGCGAGGCATGCGCGGGGCCGAGCGTCGGGCGCATCAGGCGGCCGCAGTCGCCAGCAGCGCGATCGCCGCGGGGTCGGTCGCGTTGGCTGCTTCGCGGCAGCGGCCCTGCATCTGGCGCGCGCGTTCGGCGATCAGGCGATGTTCGCTGGGCGGTGCCGAGGCGTACAGGCCGGCGATGTGGAAACCAAGGATTTCCTCGGCACGCTCGCCCTGGTCGCTGACCAGGTGCGGGACGAGGCGTTCGATGCGCGCCAGCTCCTGCTGGACTTGGTACGGGGTCTTCATGGGGTCTCCGGTCGATCAGGACGAGGCGCCGAGCCGGCTCCAGCAGTCGGCGGCCAGGCGTTCCAGGTCGGGCTGCGAGCCAGGTGGCAGGAAGTGGGTCTGCAGGCGGTCGCGGAACATGTCCATGCGTTGTGCCTGGCTGGAGCGTGGCGCCTGCAGGTAGATGTCGCAGGCCAGCTTCACCACGGGCGAGAGCACGCTGAACTTGCCGATGCCAAGGCGTTCGTGCGCGTGGCGCGCCTGCCAGTGCGCGATCTCGGCCTGGACGTCGATGACGGAAGGATCTCTGTTCATTCCATTCGTTCGCCGTTGCTGCGGAAGCCATGAGACTAGCGAGGCGCGTGTCAAGGGATGATCAGCGAAGCAGCGCAATTCCGCGAAAATTCCGTGTTTTCGCGTCAACGTGCAACGACGATGCTGAATTGCTCAGGCGGTGGCGTGAGGCGGTGTCGCCGTGATCGGCAGCGCGCTCGCTGCATTCATCCCGCCAAGGCCGGTGGGCCGGTTGCGTGGCGGACGGGACGCTGGGCTATGATCGCGCCATGCCCATGCGTCATTTTGTACAGGTGGTCGGCTTCCAGGTGCCCGTCGGGGCCGCGTTCGCACGCGAGGAGCTGGTCGTGATGCTCGATCGCGTGCCCAACGAGGAGTGGCGCGCGGTTTTCCAGCTTTGCGTGGAGGAACTGCCGCCGGAACTGCTGCGGGTACCGCCGCGCATCGTCGGTACCGAGCTGCATGTCTCGCTGGCGCAGCCACCGCGACGCAGCCTGACCACCGACATCCGCGCCTTCGTCGACCGGGTCAACCGCATGACCTTCCTGCGCGAAGGCGCTGCCGCGCGTCCGGGCGCGCCGCGCTGAGCCGGCTCAGGCCGGGCGGAAGCCGAGGATCAGCTCGAGCACGAACTTGCTGCCGAAGAACGCCAGCAGCAGCAGCGCCATCGCGGTCAGCGTCCAGTGCACGGCCTTGCCGCCGCGCCAGCCGTAGCGCCAGCGGCCCACCAGCAGGGCGCCGAACACCAGCCACGACAGTACGCTGAGCACGGTCTTGTGCAGCAGCTTCTGGGCGAGGAAGTCCTCGACGAACAGCAGCCCGGTCAGCAGGGTCAGGCTGAGCAGCACGAAGCCGACGGCGATCGTGCGGAACAGCAGCGTTTCCAGCTCGGTGAGCGGCGGCAGTGCGCGCAGCCAGCGGTGGAAGTCGCGCCGGCGCAGCGCGCGCTCCTGCAGCCAGAGCATGATCGCCAGCAGCGCGGCGATGGCCAGGGTGGCGTAGGCGAGCAGGGCCAGCCAGGCGTGCACTTCCAGGCGCCAGCCCAGCGCCGGGCTCGGCTCGTGGCCATGCGCGTGGTAGCCGAACAGCAGCAGCGCGGCCAGCGGGTAGACCACCACGCCCAGCGTCGCCATCCGCCCGTTGCCGCCGAACAGCGTGGTCAGCGCGGCCATGCCCAGCCCGACCAGCGACAGCGCGGCGAAGAAGTGCAGGTCCGGGCCGCCGGCGGTCTGCATCGCCACCAGCAGGTGGTAACCGCCGTGCAGGACGACCGCCGCGCCAGCGGGCGCCTGCCAGCCACGCGGCACGGCCTTGCCGTCCCGGGCGACATGGCCGACCAGCAGGGCGGACGCGACAAGGTAGAGGGCGACGGCGATGAGAACGGTTGTCGTCATCACGGCAGTTTCGCATACCGCGGGGCCGCGCCGCAGCGGGACGAGGCGCCAAGCGCGGCCGGGTCGATGCCCTCCCGGGCCGGGCGGGCGCTGCGGCTATAATCGCCGTTCCCGTTATCCCTGGCACAGCGCGCATGTTCGAGTCCCTCACCCAACGTCTTTCCGGCACGATCGAGCGCCTGCGCGGCCGCGGCCGCCTGACCGAGGAGAACATCCGCGAGGCTACCCGCGAGGTGCGCATCGCCCTGCTGGAAGCCGACGTCGCGCTGCCGGTGGTGCAGGCCCTGGTCGAGCGGATCAAGGTGCGTGCGGTCGGCCAGGAGGTGCTGAAGTCGCTGACCCCGGGCCAGGCGCTGATCAAGGTCGTGCGCGACGAGCTGACCGCGGTCATGGGCGCGGCCGCCTCGGATCTCAACCTCAACGTGCCCGCCCCGGCGGTCATCCTGATGGCCGGCCTGCAGGGCGCCGGCAAGACCACCACGGTCGCCAAGCTGGCCAAGCACCTGAAGGAAAAGCGCAAGAAGAAGGTGATGGTGGTCAGCGCCGACGTCTACCGCCCGGCCGCGATCGAGCAGCTCAAGACCCTGGCCGAGCAGGTCGGCGTGCTGTTCTTCCCGTCCAGCGCCGAGCAGAAGCCCGAGGCGATCGTCCGCGCCGCCATTGACGATGCGAAGAAGTCCTTCGTCGACGTGCTGCTGGTCGATACCGCCGGCCGCCTGGCCATCGACGAAGCGATGATGGCCGAGATCAAGGCCCTGCACGCGGCGGTGAACCCGGCCGAGACCCTGTTCGTGGTCGACAGCATGACCGGCCAGGACGCGGCCAACACCGCCAAGGCCTTCGGCGAGGCGCTGCCGCTCACCGGCGTGGTGCTGACCAAGACCGACGGCGACGCCCGCGGCGGTGCCGCGCTGAGCGTGCGCTACATCACCGGCAAGCCGATCAAGTTCGTCGGTACCGGCGAGAAGGTCGACGGCCTGGACGTGTTCCACCCCGACCGCGTCGCCAGCCGCATCCTGGACATGGGCGACGTGCTGTCGCTGGTGGAGCAGGTGCAGCAGACGGTGGACCAGGAGAAGGCGGCCAAGCTCGCCGCCAAGGTCGCCAAGGGCAAGAAGTTCGACCTCAACGACATGAAGGAACAGCTCGAGCAGATGCAGAACATGGGCGGCATCGGCGGCCTCATGGACAAGCTGCCGGGCCTGGGCCAGATCCCCGAGCACCTCAAGGCGCAGGTCAGCCAGGGCAAGGACGTGCCGCGGATGATCGCCATCATCAATTCGATGACCAAGAAGGAGCGCCGCAATCCGGCGCTGCTCAACGGCTCGCGCCGCGCGCGCATCGCCCGCGGCTCGGGCCTGACCCCGGCCGACGTCAACAAGCTGATGAAGCAGTACCAGCAGATGGAAAAAATGATGGGCAAGCTGGCCGGCGGCGGCATGAAGGGCCTGATGCGCAACATGAAGGGCATGATGGGCGCGATGGGCGGCCGCGGCGGGCTGCCGTTCCGCTGATGGCCACGCCGCGCCAGCGTGCCGAAGCGTTCGCCCGCCGGTTCGGGTTGTCCGCGCCGGTGCTGCTGGCACCGATGGCCGGGGCCTGCCCGGTGTCGCTGTCGGCGGCGCTGGCCAATGCCGGCAGCATGGGCGCGATGGGCGCGGTGCTGTCGCAGCCGGAGGATATCGGCGGCTGGATGGCGCGCTTCCGCGCGCTGAGCGACGGGCCGGCGCAGGTCAACCTGTGGATCCCCGATCCGCCACCGGCACGCGACCGCGAGGCCGAGGCTCGTGTGCGCGCCTTCCTCGAAACCTGGGGGCCAACGGTGCCGGAATCGGCCGCCGAGGCAACTCCGGCGCCCTTCGAAGCCCAGTTCGAGGCACTGATCGAGGCGCGGCCGGCGGTGGCGTCCACGATCATGGGCGTGCTGACGCCTGAAGAAGTACGGCGCCTGAAGACCGCCGGCATCGCCTGGTTCGCCTGCGCCACTACCCTGGACGAGGCGCGCCAGGCCCAGGACGCCGGCGCCGACGCCGTGGTCGCCCAGGGCTTCGAGGCCGGCGGCCATCGTGGCGCGTTCGACCCCGATGCCGCCGAACGCCGCCTGGTCGGCCTGTTTTCGCTGTTGCCCCGCCTGGCCGACCACCTGGAAATCCCCGTCATCGCCGCCGGCGGCATCGCCGATGGGCGCGGTATCGCCGCCGCGCTGCTGCTCGGCGCCAGCGCCGTGCAGATCGGCACGGGCTTTCTGCGTTGTCCCGAAGCCGGGCTGGTGCCGGCCTGGGCCGATGCGCTGGCCGCGGCCGAACCGGAGGACACCTGGCCGACCCGCGCCTTCAGCGGTCGCCTGGGGCGTGGCCTGGCCACCGCCTACGTGCGCGCGGCCGCCACTGCCGAGGCGCCGCCGCCGCGGCCGTATCCGGTCCAGCGCGGCTTGACCGCGCCGATGCGCGCGGCCGCCGCCCGCGAGGACCGGATCGAGGCGATGCAGGCCTGGGCCGGGCAATCGGCCTGGATGGCGCCGGCGCTCCCGGCGGCCGGACTGCTGGAGGCCTGGTGGGCACAGGCGCAGGCTCTGCTGCCGTGAGCCGGCTGTTCTGCAACGGCGAGCCGGTGGCCGATTCGGCGCTGGCGGCGCCGGCGCTGGTCAACTACGGCCACTTCACCTCGCTACGCTGCGTGGACGGCGCCGTGCGTGGGCTGGACCTGCATCTGCAGCGGCTGGAGGAAGGGACGCAGGTCCTGTTCGGAGCGGGCCTGGCACCAGCGCGGATCCGGGCCGGCCTGCGCCAGGCGTTCGAGGCCCTGGGACAGCGCGATGCCTGGCTGCGGGCGAGCGTGTTCGCCCGCGATTTCGATTTCGCCGCGCCGCTGCGACCGGTGGCGCCCGACCTGCTGGTCTCCGCCACGCCGGCCAGCGACTGGGCTGGCCCGCCGCTGCGGGTGCAGCCGGTGCGCTACCAGCGGCACCGGCCCGAACTCAAGCATGCCGGCACTTTCGCCCTGTTCGACCTGCGCCGCCAGGCGATGGCCGGCGGCTGGGACGATGCCCTGTTCATCGACGGATCCGGCCAGCTGGTGGAAGGCACGACCTGGAACCTGGGGCTGTGGAGCGGGGAGGGCGTGACCTGGCCCGCCGGCCCGGCCCTGCGTGGCACCCAGGAGCGCCTGCTGCAGCAGGGCCTGGCGGCGATCGGCGCACGCCAGCAGGTCCGGCCGGTGCAGGCCGGCGAGCTTGGTCGGTTCCAGGGCGCGTTCGCCTGCAATGCCCGCGGCATCAGGGCGATCGGGGCGATTGGCGGGCATGGGTTCGACGCCGGCGAGCCCTGGCGGGCGGTGCTGGCGCAGGCGCTGGAAAGCCAGCCCTGGCAGCCGCTGTAGGGACGGGCAGGCCAGGGCACGGGCCGCGGCTTGGATTCACGGCGCCGGGCCGCTATAATCGCCGGCTTACCTCGCCATCCTGGCGACTGGGCAACACAGGAAACTACTCAAATGGTCAAGATTCGCCTGACCCGTGGCGGCGCCAAGAAGCGTCCGTTCTACCACATCATCGTTTCGGACGTCCGCAGCGCGCGCGACGGCCGCAACATCGAGCGCGTGGGTTACTACAACCCGGTCGCCCAGGGCGCCGAGCAGCGCGTCGTGCTGGACCTGGCCCGCGTCGAGCATTGGGTCAAGAACGGCGCCCAGCTGACCGACAAGGTCCGCAACCTGGTCAAGGAAGCGACCAAGGCCCAGGCCGTCGCGGCCTGATCCTGGAGGGCCGCGTCCACGCGGCCCGCTCCAAAGCATGATGAAAGATTCCGGGCGCCGCATCCTGCTGGGCAGGATAGTCGGCGCTTTTGGCATTCGCGGCGAGGCCAAGCTCGAGTCCTGGACCGAGCCGCGACTGTCCATCTTCCGCTACCAGCCCTGGATCCTGCGTTCGCCCAACGGCGAGGAGCGGGAGCTGTCCGGTGCCCGTGGCCGCGAGTCGGGCAAGCACCTGACTGCCAGCCTGCCGGGGGTGACCGACCGCGACGTGGTCGAGGCCATGCGTGGCACCGAGATCTTCGTTCCGCGCAGCGCGCTGCCGCCTCCGAACGCCGACGAGTATTACTGGGTCGATCTCGAAGGCCTGGCGGTATCGACCGTCGAAGGTGTCGAGCTCGGCACGGTGTCGCACCTGTTCTCGACGGGCGCCAACGACGTGCTGGTGGTGCGTGGCGACCGCGAGCGGCTGGTTCCGTTCGTGCAGCCGGATTTCATCCAGTCGGTGGACTTCGAGGCCAACCGCATCGTCGTCGACTGGGATCCGGATTTCTGACCCCCGCCGGCGCGCGCCGGCATGTTCGCGGATCGACACCCTGCCATGCGCATCGACGTCATCAGCCTGTTTCCCGAATTCATCGACCAGTGCGCCGGTTTCGGCGTGGTCGGCCGCGCGCGCGAGCGCGGGCTGCTCCAGTTGCAGGGCTGGAATCCGCGTGATTACGCCACCGGCAACTACCGGCGCGTGGATGACCGTCCGTTCGGCGGCGGGCCCGGCATGGTCATGCTGATCGAACCGCTGCGCGACTGCCTGGCCGCCGCGCGTGCCGCCGACCCGCAGCCGGCGCCGGTGATCTACCTCAGCCCGCAGGGCAGGCCGCTGACCCAGGCCCGCGCCCGCGAACTGGCCGCGCTGCCGAGGATGATCCTGCTGTGCGGGCGCTACGAGGGCGTGGACGAGCGTTTCCTGGCGCACGAGGTGGACGAGGAGATCTCGATCGGCGACTACGTGCTGTCCGGCGGCGAACTCGGCGCGGCCGTGCTGGTCGATGTGGTCACCCGCCTGCAGGACGGCGCGCTGAATGACGCCGAATCGGCCGAGCAGGACAGTTTCGAGGGGCCGCAGGGGCTGTTGGACTGTCCGCACTACACTCACCCGTCGGCGCATGAATGGGGCGACGTGCCCGAGGTGCTGCGCTCGGGCAACCACGCCGCGATCGCGCGCTGGCGTCGCCAGCAGTCCCTCGGTCGCACCTGGCTGCGCCGGCCGGACCTGCTGGACGAGGCCGGCCTGGACAAGAAGGACCGCGCCCTGCTGGAAGACTTCCGCCGCCAGTGGCGCGAGGCCGGCGGGAGCGGGGAGGCCCCCTAGCGCGGGGCGACCGCCTCGGCTATCATGTCGCGTTCCCACGGGTCCGATCGGACCCAGCGGCGAGACCACATAAATAGAAACGTGCGGCGCAATCCGGCGACCGTATGAGTCCAAGCTGTCGAATCCGACACGCCCACCCCGAACAGAATCGGTGCAACCCATGAGCAAGCTGAACAAATCCATCGTCGCGGAATTCGAAGCCGCCCAGATCACCCGCGAACTGCCGCAGTTCAGCCAGGGCGACACCGTCGTGGTGAACGTGAAGGTGAAGGAAGGCAACCGCGAGCGCGTCCAGGCCTATGAAGGCGTGGTCATCGGTACCAAGAACGCCGGCCTGAACTCCTCGTTCACCGTCCGCAAGATCTCGCACGGCTACGGCGTCGAGCGCGTGTTCCAGACCCACAGCGCCACCATCGACTCGGTCGAAGTGAAGCGCCGCGGCAAGGTCCGCGCCGGCAAGCTGTACTACCTGCGTGGCCTGGAAGGCAAGGCTGCCCGCATCAAGGAAGACCTGGCCGCCGCCGCGCAGGCCAAGGCTGCCCGCCTGGCTGCCGCCAAGGCCGAGTAATCCCGACCGCGGGTTCGCCTGTCGCGTCGAACAGAAAGCCGCCGGAAGGCGGCTTTTTGTTTTTCGGCGGTTGTGGCTGCTTGGGCGTGTTTCCTGGTGCGTCGAGGGAAGCGGGGCGCCCGCGTTCGCGGGCTGTATTGGGTTTTTATGAGGGCGCGCCTCGGGGTTGCGGAGGCATGGCCCTGACTTACGTTGTGGAGCGCCGCCCCGGCGGGCATGTGCGCGTCGGTTTCGGCAGACGTCCATGTCGTGACGAAACCGAACGTGGCACATCCATGTGCCACTCGCGCACATACCCGCCGAGGCGTCACCCGGCGCTTTGATTTCCCCATTCTTCAGGGGCGCGCCGGGGAGGGGGGAAGAGAAGAGCAAGAGCAAGCAAGAGCGCGCGTGTCCCATTGGCAACGCCATCGGCGAGTTCGCGGCGTCGCTGGCAATCGCACTGTAGGAGCGGCTTCAGCCGCGACGCGGGGTCCGGCAGTCGCGGCTGAAGCCGCTCCCACAGTGCGATTGCAGGCGGGGTGGCGATCCTTGAGTTAACCGCGCAGGTCGGGACGTCGCTCCTGCTCTTCTCTTCCCCCTCCCCGGCGCGCCCCAAAAGAATGGGAGCACCAAAAGCGCCAAGCCCCGTCCCGTCGGGGGTGGGGTCGAGCAGCACATGGATGTGCTGCGCTCGGGGTGTCGGACAGGACGTCCGTTGCCCCGACGACCCCACCCCCGGCGGGACGGGGCCCCCAACGCAAGTCAGAGCCAAGCCTCCGCACCACCGAGGCGCGCCCTCAATAAACCCCAATACAGCCCGCGAAAGCGGGCGCCCCGCTTTCAAGCAGCAGAAGAGATAGCCACGAGCAACCGTCGGCGAGGATCACAATCGCCCCCACCCAAGCAATCGATCTAGGGCGCGCTGTCCGCCACCGGCGAAGGCGGCTGCGCCGGTACTTCCGCCGGTACCGCGACCTCTTCCGGATGCGGCTTGGGATGCGGCGCCAGCATATGCGCCTTGCGCCAGCCGCCCCAGCGGTAATACGCCACCGACATCAGCATCGCGCAGGTCGCGCTGATCGGAAAACTCCACCACACCGCATCGGCACCCCAGGCATCCATCAGCAGCCTGGCGAACGGCACCCGGATGCCCCACAGCGACACGCCCAGGATCACCAGCGGCGGGATCACCGCGCCGGTCGAGCGCACCACGCCGGAGATCACGAAGGTCACGCCGAACAGCAAGAACGACCAGATCGAGATGTGGTTGAGATGGCGGGCGATGTCCAGCGCCACGCCGTGGCCGGGCAGGAACAGCGACAGCGACCAGCGGTCGAGCAGGATCAGCGGCACGATCAGCAGGCCGGTCATCAGGAAGTTGATCGCCACGCCGTTGCGCGCGGTCGCATCGACCCGGTCCCAGCGCCGGGCGCCGACGTTCTGCGCCGCCATCGACGAGCACGCCGCGCCGATCGCCATCGCCGGCATCTGCACGTAGGTCCACAGCTGCATCGCCGCGCCGTAGGCCGCCGCGGTATCCGTGCCGTAGCTGTTGACCATCGTCATCATCGCGATCATCGCCAGCGAGATCAGCACCATCTGCAGGCCCATCGGCACGCCCTTGACGATGAGCGCGCGCAGGATGTCGCGGTCGATACGGAACATCGCCATGTCATGGCGGCCCAGCCACAGCACGTGGCGCTTGTGGCGCAGGTACAGCAGCAGGCCCGACAGCGCGATGGCCTGCGCGCAGAACGTCGCCCAGGCCGCGCCGGCGATGCCCAGTTCCGGCATCGGCCCCAGGCCGAAGATCAGCACCGGGTTGAGCACGATGTCCAGGGCGACGGCCAGCAACAGGAAACGGAACGGCGTGCGCGCATCGCCGGCACCGCGCAGCGCCGCCGAGAGAAAGGCGAACATGTACAGCAGCGGCATCGCCAGGAAGATCACCCGCAGGTAAGCCTCGGCCAGCGGCAGCGCATCGCCCGGCGTGCCCATCGCGCCCAGCATCCAGCCCGACAGCCACCACCCCGCCACCGCGATCAGCACCGACAGGCCGAAGAAGAATGTCGCGCTGGTGCCCATCACCTGGCGTGCCTGGCGCACGTCGCCGGCGCCCATGGCCTGGCCGATCAGGATGGTCGCCGCCATGCCGATGCCGAACACCGAGCCGATCAGGAAGAACATGATGTTGTTGGCGTTGGCCGCAGCGGTCAGCGCCGATTCGCCGAGGAAGCGCCCGATCCAGACCGCATTCACCGAACCGTTCAGCGACTGCGCCATGTTGCCGGCCAGGATCGGCAGCGCGAACAGCAGCAGGTTGCGGCCGATCGGCCCTTCGGTGAGGTTCGCGGGCTTCTGCATGGGCGGCGGGCAGGGGACGGGGAGCGCGCACACTACCACCGCCGGTGTCATGCCGGCAGGGTGACCGGCGGCATTTGTGGCACGGTCGGGACGGGCCTACTATCTCCAGGGAGCCGCCGGTGCGCGGCGACGGGACGCAAGGCCATGCGCATGACAGGGATGATGTGGATGTCGGCGGCGTTGCTGGTGCTGGCCGGCTGCGCCAGCGACGATGGCCTGCAGGCCAGTTCGATCGCCAACCGGCGCCCGGAGTGCCTGGTCGGCGGCGACCCGATCACCGCCGCACACGACAGCGGCATGTCCGCGCGCGAGCGCGACTGCGGCACCGACCGCAGCCTGCGCTGGTCCAGCGACGGCAACGGCAAGCAACCGATGAAGGTGGAGTTCGGCAAGACGCATGAGTGAACAGACGTTGGCGCAGGAACCGGTCAGGCTCGATGTCTGGCTGTGGGCCGCGCGCTTCTACAAGACCCGCAGCCTCGCCCGGCAGGCGGTGGAGACCGGCAAGGTCGAAGTCGATGGGCAGCGGCCCAAGCCCTCGCGAGGCGTGCGCCCGGGGCAGGCGCTGCGGGTGGTGCGTGGCGAGGAAGTCTTCGAGGTGCAGGTGCTGGGCCTGAGCGATCAGCGCGGGCCGGCGCCGGTCGCCCAGGGGCTGTACCAGGAGAGCGAGGATTCCCGGCAGCGGCGCGCCGAGGCGCGCGCGGCGATCATCGCCCGTCGCGATGGCTACCAGGCCCCCGAGCACCGGCCCGACAAGCGCGCACGCCGGCTGATCCGCGCGCTCGGCGACATCGACGCGATGTAACTCCCGGAAAACGAACGCCCCGGCCAGGCCGGGGCGTTCGCGCATCGACGGGACGGGACCTGCGGTCAGGCCAGGTCGAAGCGGTCCAGGTTCATCACCTTGGTCCAGGCGGCGACGAAATCGCGCACGAACTTCTCCTTCGCATCGCTGCTGGCGTAGACCTCGGCGATTGCCCGCAGTACCGAGTTGGAACCGAACACCAGGTCGACCCGGCTCGCCGTCCACTTCAGTTCGCCGCTGGCACGGTCGCGTCCCTCGAAGGACTCGCGGGTGCCGGTGGCGGCCTTCCATTCGGTGCCCATGTCGAGCAGGTTGACGAAGAAATCGTTGCCGAGGGTGCCGGGCTTGTCGGTGAACACGCCGTTCGGCGAGCCGTCGGCATTGGCGCCGAGCACGCGCAGGCCGCCGACCAGCACGGTCATCTCCGGCGCGGTCAGGGTCAGCAGCTGGGCGCGGTCGATCAGCAGGTGTTCGGCCGGCACCGCGAAGCGACCCTTGAGGTAGTTGCGGAAGCCCTCGGCCTGCGGCTCCAGCGGCGCGAACGAATCGACGTCGGTCTGTTCCTGGGTGGCGTCGACGCGGCCGGGCGAGAACGGCACGCTGACCTCGACCCCGGCCTGTCTGGCCGCCTGCTCCACGCCGACGTTGCCCGCCAGCACGATCAGATCGGCGAGCGAGACCTTGTCGCCGCCATTGAACCCGCCGCGGATCGACTCGAGCTTCTCGATCACCCTGGCCAGTTCGTCCGGCCGGTTGACCGCCCAGTCCTTCTGCGGCGCCAGCCGCACGCGCGCGCCGTTGGCACCGCCGCGCTTGTCCGAGCCGCGGAAAGTGGAAGCCGACGCCCAGGCGGTGGAAACCAGCTGCGCGGTCGACAGACCGGAGGCGGCGATCTGCGCCTTCAGCGCGGCGATGTCGGCATCGGCCAGCGGCGCGGCGGTGGCCTTGGGCAGCGGGTCCTGCCAGATCAGTTCCTCGGCCGGCACTTCCGGGCCGAGGTAGCGCGCACGCGGACCCATGTCGCGATGCGTGAGCTTGAACCAGGCGCGGGCGAAGGCATCGGCGAATTCGTCCGGGTTCTCCATGAAACGGCGCGCGATCTTCTCGTAGGCCGGGTCCATGCGCAGCGAGATGTCGGTGGTCAGCATCGACGGTGCGATGCGCTTGTCCTTGTCGTGCGCGTGGGGCACGGTGTTGGCGCCCATGCCGCCCTTGGGCGTCCACTGGTGCGCGCCGGCCGGGCTCCTGGTCAGTTCCCATTCGAAGCTGAAGAGGTTCCAGAAGAAGTTGTTGCTCCACCGCGTCGGCGTGGTGGTCCAGGTGACTTCCAGGCCGCTGGTGATGGTGTCGGCGCCCTTGCCGGTGCCGAAGCTGTTGCGCCAGCCCAGGCCCATCTCCTCCAGGTCGGCCGCCTCCGGTTCGCGGCCGACGTTGTCGGCCGGGCCGGCGCCGTGCGTCTTGCCGAAGGTGTGGCCGCCGGCGATCAGCGCCACGGTCTCCTCGTCGTTCATCGCCATGCGGCCGAACGTGGTGCGGATGTCATGCGCGGCGGCGACCGGGTCGGGGTTGCCGTCCGGGCCTTCCGGGTTGACGTAGATCAGGCCCATCTGCACGGCGGCCAGCGGGTTTTCCAGGTTGCGGCCCTGGTCGTCGGTGCGGTCGTGCTCGTGGCCGTGCAGGTCGGCGTCGGCCACCAGCTGGCCCTCGTCGTCGCCCGGTTCGCTCTTGGCGTAGCGCACGTCGCCGCCCAGCCAGGTCTTCTCGTTGCCCCAGTACACGTCCTGGTCCGGCTCCCAGGTGTCGGGGCGGCCGCCGCCGAAGCCGAAGGTCTTGAAGCCCATCGTTTCCAGCGCGACGTTGCCGGTGAGGATGATCAGGTCGGCCCAGGAAATGCGCTGGCCGTACTTCTGTTTGATCGGCCACAGCAGGCGGCGCGCCTTGTCGAGGCTGACGTTGTCCGGCCAGCTGTTCAGCGGCGCGAAGCGCTGCTGGCCGCGACCGCCACCGCCGCGGCCGTCGCCGATGCGGTAGGTGCCGGCGCTGTGCCAGGCCATGCGGATGAACAGCGGCCCGTAGTGGCCGAAGTCCGCCGGCCACCAGGGCTGCGAATCGGTCATCAGCGCCTTGAGGTCGTTCTTCAGCGCCTGGTAGTCGAGCTTGCCGAACTCCTCGGCGTAGTCAAAACCCTCACCGAGGGGGTTGGATTTGGCGGAGTGCTGGCTTAGCAGATCGACACGCAGCCGCCGCGGCCACCAGTCCTGGTTGGTGGTGCCGCCGCCGGCACTGTGCTTGAAGGGACACTTGGCTTCTACATTCATGGAGTTCACCTGGGGTCGGTTGCGGTTGCCGCCCGCGGAAGGCCGGGCGCCTGGGTTGGGTCACTCACTTCCATGGGGCACAGCGCGGACCGGAGCGGCGCAGGCGCCGCGGCGGCGTTGCGAAGACGATAAGTGGCGTGCGTTGCAAGGTGAATTCGAATGAAGCTAACGATCCGATAGTTTTCCTCGATGGGATTGGACGCGGTTGCTCAGCGCTGGCCGCCGAGCAGGCCGCTGCCGACCTTGAGCAGGTCGCCCAGGCCGAGCTGGCCGTCGCCGTCCTGGTCGAGGACGCTGCCCAGCAGGCCGGACAGCCCGGCATCGGCACGCGCCTGCTGGTGCTCCTGGCCCAGGGCCTGGCTGAGCTGGCCGGCATCGCCAGCGTTGCCGCCGCCGCCAAGGAAGCGCTGGGCGAGGAAGGACAACACGATCGGCGCGAGGATCTGCAGCAGCTGGCCGGCGCGACCGCTGTCCAGGCCGGTGGCCTGGCCCAGGCCACTGGCGGCCTGCGGCGTGGCGCCGCCGAAGATGTGGCCGAGGATGCCGGCGCCGTCGGTCTGCGCGCCGCCAGCGCCAGCGCCGGCGCCGGCGTCACCGCCGCCGAGCACGGCGCCCAGCAGTCCGCCCAGGTCCAGGCCGCCGGCGCTCGGGGCGTGGTCGCGCTGCAGGGCGCCGAGCAGGGCCTGGGCGCCTTCGGGTTGCTGGGCGTTGCGCCCGAGCGCGCCCATCAGCAGGGGCAGGGCGGTGGCCACGGCGCTCTGGGCCTGCGCGGGCGCCAGCCCCAGTTGCTGGGAAACCTGCTGCAGGGGCGCGCCCTGCAGCTGCGAGAGCAGCTGCTGGGTGAGGTTGGCCTGGTTCATGGCGGTGTACTCCGGTCCGGGGGAGTCCGATCGTAGTCCCACCGCGCCGGCTTTGTGTTTCGATTTCGTCGCGGCGTGCCGGCGGCGGCCGGTTTGGTCGCGTTGCGGTCTAGGGCACCAGTCCCAGCGCCCGGGCCACCCCGGCACCGTAGGCAGGATCGGCCTTGCTGCAGTTGGCAACGTGGCGACGCTTGACCGCTTCGGGCGCGCCGTCCATCGCCCGGGCGGTGTTCTCGAACAGGACCTGCTGCTGGGCCGGGCTCATCAGCCGGAACAGGTCGCCGGGCTGCTGGTAGTAATCGGCATCGTCCTGGCGGAAATCCCAGAAGTCGCCGTCGCCGTCGACCGCCAGCGGCGGTTCGCGGAATCCCGGCTGGTCGGCCCACAGGCCGTCGCTGTTGGGGGTGTAGTGCAGCGTGCCGCCATAGTTGCCGTCCATCCGCATGGCGCCGTCGCGATGGTTGCTGTGGACCGGGCAGCGGGCGGCGTTGACCGGGATCTGGTGGTGGTTCACCCCGAGCCGGTAACGCTGCGCGTCGGAGTAGGCGAACATGCGCGCCTGCAGCATCTTGTCCGGCGAGATGCCGATGCCGGGAACCAGGTTGTTGGGCGCCATCGCGCACTGTTCGACGTCGGCGAAGTAGTTGTCGGGCATGCGGTCCAGCACCAGTTCGCCCACTTCGATCAGCGGATAGTCGCGATGCGGCCAGACCTTGGTGAGGTCGAACGGATGGTAGGGCACCTTGCGCGCGTCGGCTTCGGGCATGACCTGCACGCACAGCGTCCAGCGCGGGAAGTCGCCGCGTTCGATCGCCTCGTACAGGTCGCGCTGGAAGCTCTCGCGGTCGCGGCCGATGATCGCGGCGGCCTCGGCATCGCTGAGGTTGCGGATGCCCTGCTGGCAACGCCAGTGGAACTTGACCCAGTGGCGCTGGTTGTCGGCGTTGATGAAGCTGTAGGTGTGCGAGCCGAAGCCATGCATGTGGCGATAGCCGGCGGGGATGCCGCGCTCGCTCATCACGATGGTGACCTGGTGCAGGGATTCTGGCAGCAGCGTCCAGAAGTCCCAGTTGTGGGCGGGGCTGCGCAGGTTGCTGCGCGGGTCGCGCTTGACCGCCTTGTTGAGGTCGGCGAACTTGCGCGGGTCGCGCACGAAGAACACCGGCGTATTGTTGCCGACCAGGTCCCAGTTGCCTTCCTCGGTATAGAACTTGACCGCGAAGCCGTGGATGTCGCGTTCGCCGTCGGCGGCGCCGCGTTCGCCGGCGACCGAGGAGAAGCGGGTGAATACCTCGGTCTGCTTGCCCACCTGCGCGAACAGCCGTGCGCGCGTGTAGCGGCTGATGTCGGCGGTGACGGTGAAGCGGCCGAATGCGCCGGAGCCCTTGGCGTGCATCCGGCGCTCGGGGATGACCTCGCGGTTGAGGTTGGCCAGCCGCTCGATCAGCCACAGGTCCTGCATCAGCAGCGGGCCGCGCGGGCCGGCGGTCAAGCTGTTGTCGTTGTCGACCACTGGCGCGCCGAAGGCGGTGGTCAGCGGGCAATGGTCGAGGGGTGGCTTCTGGCTGGGCTTGCTCATGCGGGCTCGTGCTCGGGGGATTGGACCCGGGCAGGCTAAGGCCGCCGCGACCGCATTAGAAATCGATTATCGGCACCGCTTCGATAGAAAAATCCGAAGAAATACGACGATTCCAATGTGCCAGCCGGTGTGCAGCCACGCTACAGCAATGCCTTGATCCGGTAGAGCGCTTCCAGGGCCTGGCGCGGTGTCAGTTCGTCCGGATCCAGCGCCGCCAGGGCTTCCTGCGCGGCGCTGGGGGCGGTGGCGAACAGGCCGAACTGCTGCGGCGCATCCAGTGCCTGCGGTGCCATCTGCGCGGCGTGGGTCTCGCCGCCACGCTGCTCCAGCTCGGCCAGCCGGCGCCGCGCCTGGGCAACGGTATCGCGCGGCAGGCCGGCCAGCGCGGCGACCTGCAGGCCGAAGCTGCGGTTGGCCGGGCCTTCCTTCACCGCATGCATGAACACCAGCGAGTCGCCGTGCTCGACCGCGTCGAGGTGGACGTTGGCGATGCCGCTCGGCCCGCCCTCGATGGTTTCGTCGGCCAGCGCGGTGAGTTCGAAGTAGTGGGTGGCGAACAGCGTGTAGCAGCGGTTGCGGTGGGCCAGGTGGCGGGCGACCGCGTCGGCCAGGGCCAGGCCGTCGTAGGTCGAGGTGCCGCGGCCGATCTCGTCCATCAGCACCAGCGACTGCGCGGTGGCGTGGTGGAGGATGTAGCTGGTCTCGGCCATCTCCACCATGAAGGTCGACTGGCCGCGGGCCAGGTCGTCGCCGGCGCCGATGCGGGTCAGGATGCGGTCGATGGGCCCGATCACCGCGCGGCTGGCCGGCACGTAGCTGCCGATGTGGGCGAGCAGCACGATCAGCGCGTTCTGCCGCATGTAGGTCGACTTGCCGCCCATGTTCGGGCCGGTGATCACCAGCATGCGGCGGTCCGGATGCAGGTCCAGGTCGTTGGGCTCGAACGGCTGCTCGCGCACCGCTTCCACCACCGGATGGCGGCCACGCTCGATGCGCAGGCAGGGCGCGGTGTCCAGTTCCGGGCGCGACCAGTCCAGCGCCTGCGCGCGCTCGGCGAAGCCGGCCAGCACGTCCAGTTCGCTCAATGCCGCCGCGCAGCGCTTGAGCGGTTCCAGGTGCGCGCCCAGTGAATCGAGCAGGCCTTCGTAGAGCAGCTTCTCGCGCGACAGCGAGCGCTCGCGCGCCGACAGCACCTTGTCCTCGAAGGATTTCAGCTCCTCGGTGATGTAGCGCTCGGCATTGGCCAAGGTCTGGCGGCGGCTGTAATGGATCGGCGCCTTGTCGGCCTGGCCCTTGCTGATCTCGATGTAATAGCCGTGGACGCGGTTGTAGCCGACCTTCAGGGTCGGGATGCCGCTGGTCTCGCGTTCGCGGAGCTCCAGGTCGATCAGGAACTGGTCGGCATTGGTGGAGAGCCGGCGCAGTTCGTCGAGTTCGGCGTCGTAGTCGCTGGCGATGACGCCGCCGTCGCTGAGCTTGAGCGGCGGTTGTGGTGCGACCGCGCTGGCCAGCAGGTGGGCGATGTCGGCGTGTTCGCCGAGCTCGGCGGCCAGTGCCTGCAGGCGCGGCGAATCCAGCGGGCCGATCAGCGCGGCGATGTCCGGCAGCATGGCCAGGCCGTCGCGCAGGGTGGACATGTCGCGCGGGCGCGCCGAACGCAGCGCCACGCGGGTGAGGATGCGTTCGAGGTCGCCGAGCGCGCGGAAGCGCTCGCGCAGGTCGGCATCGGTGCCGTGGTCGATCAGCGTGCCGACCGCATGGTGGCGCTGCGCCAGCACCTCGCGCAGGCGCAGCGGGCGATGCAGCCAGCGCCGCAGCAGGCGCCCGCCCATCGGGCTGACGGTGCTGTCGAGCACGCCGAGCAGGGTGTTGCGGGTGTCGCCGTCGACCCGGGTATCGAGTTCGAGGTGGCGGCGGGTGGCGGCGTTCATCGCGATGGCCTCGCCGGCGTTCTCCATCGCGATCGCGGTCAGGTGCGGCAACCGCTGCTTCTGGGTCTCCTCGACGTAGCCGAGCAGGGCGCCGGCGGCGGCGACCGCACGCGGGCGCTCCTCGATGCCGAAGCCGGTGAGGTCATGCAGCTTGAAGAACTGCAGCAGCTGGCGGCGGCCGCTGTCGGCATCGAACAGCCACGGCGCGCGGCGGCGCACGCCGCTGCGCTGGCGCAGGAAATCCGGCCAGTTGTCCTCGTCGGGCACCAGCAGCTCGGCCGGCTCCAGGCGCGCGAGTTCGGCCTCCAGTGCATCCTCGCTGTCGACTTCGTTGACCAGGAAGCGCCCGCCGGCCAGGTCCGCCCAGGCCAGGCCGTAGCCGGCCTTGTTGCGCGACAGCGCCATCAGCAGCGTGTCGCGGCGCTCGTCCAGCAGCGCCTCGTCGGTGACGGTGCCGGGGGTGACGATGCGCACCACCTTGCGTTCTACCAGGCCCTTGGCCAGTGCCGGGTCGCCGATCTGCTCGCAGATCGCCACCGATTCGCCCAGCGCCACCAGCCGGGCGAGGTAGCCCTCGTAGGCGTGCACGGGCACGCCGGCCATCGGGATCGGCGCACCGCCCGAACTGCCACGCTGGGTCAGGGTGATGTCGAGCAGCCGCGCCGCCTTGCGGGCGTCGTCGTAGAACAGCTCGTAGAAATCGCCCATGCGGAAGAACAGCAGCAGGTCGGGATGGTCGACCTTGGCGGCGAAGTACTGCTTCATCAGCGGGGTGTGTTCCGCCGTGCCCTTGGCGGCCTTGTTTCCGTTCGAATCAATGGCTTGCAAAAACTGACCCTCGTCGGTCTGCACGCGAACCGCGGCGGCGGCGCGTTCGGAATGGCGGGGCATTGTAGTGGCTGCGCGGAGTCGCCCGCAGGGCGGCGACCGGTGACGCCGGGTTCGGAGAAGTAGTGTCGTTCCGCAATTGAAATGTTATGACATAACATTAAACATGGCGGGCCAACCTGCCAACGGCCGCCCATGATGCGGTCGCCCGAGAGAATGAAGTTTCCGCTCCTCCTGCTCCTGCCTGTCATTACCTGTGCGCTGCCGCTGCGCGCGGAAAATCCTGCCACGCTCGATCCGGTGACGGTCCGGCAGACGGCCGACGGGCCCCTGGCCCCGGGGAACGCGCTGGCTTCGGTCGATGTCATGGGAGCAGAGCGGATCGGCGGCCAGAGCGTGATGCTGAGCTGGGAGCTGCTTGGCCAGATGTCCGGTGTGCAGCTCACGCGCACCCGGCAGGGCGCCGAGTCCGGCAAGCCGACGCTGCGCGCGTTCAACGGCGAGGGCTACATCAATGCGGTCAAGACCCTGATCGACGGCGTGCCCAGCAATGTCAACAGCGGCAACCAGCGCTTCATCGACATGATCTTCCCGCTGGAGATCAGCCACATCGAGGTGGTGCGCGGCACCAGCGACGCGCGCTACGGACTGCACAACATCGGCGGCAACATCGACTACGTGACCCGCCAGGGCGGCGACTACCTGGACGCAAGGCTGTCGGCCGGCAGCTTCGGGACGCGCGAGCTGCAGTTCGCGGCCGGCGCGGAAGACGCCGGGCTGGCGCAGAACTACTTCTTCGGCATCCAGTCCAGCGATGGGGCGCGGCAGCACGAGGACTCGCGTCGTTACACGCTGGGCGGGAAATGGTTTGCCACCAGCGCCGACGGTGCCTCCCGGCTCGGCCTGACCGCACGGGTCTATCGTCATCTCGCGCATGAGCCGGGCTTTCTCACCGCTGCCCAGCTGGCCGCCGACCGTCGCCAGTCACCGAGGGTCAACGCCAACGACGGCGACACGCGTGGCATGTGGCAGCTCGCCGCGCACGCTGGCGCGCAGCGCGGCGACTTCGAGCTGTCTGCGGTGCTGTACCGCAACGACTATCGCGACGATCGCCGGGTGACTTTCTCGGACCTGCCGGGCGGCGACGCGCCGCGGCAGCGGCGGCGCTGGGACGAGCGCCAGCTGGGGTGGCTCGGCACCCTGGCGTGGCAGCCCGATGAGCGGCTGCGGCTGGAGTTCGGGCTGAACGCCGAAGCACAGGACAACCGTTACCGGCGCCAGCGCCACGCGTTCTCCGTGCCGACCGATTTCAACGCCGCCCCGACGCGCATCCAGAACGACGATCGCCACACCCTGGACAATGTCGGCGGCTACTTGCAGGCGGTGCTGCGCCACGGACAATGGCGCTTCGTGCCGGCATTGCGGGTGGACCATTTCGGCGGACGCACCCACCTGCCCGATGGCTCGACTGCATCGTTGCAGCGCTACGGCTGGATCCACCAGCCGAAGTTCAGCCTGGGGCGTGCGCTGGGGCCCTCCCTCTCGCTGTACGCAAACTGGGGACGCACCTTCCAGGTGCTTACCGGTTCGACCGCGCCGGCGTATCGCCTGCCGGGGCAGCCGGGTTACCGGCCCTCGATCAATACCGGCAGCGAGCTCGGCCTGGCCTGGACGCCGCGTCCGGGCACCTCGGCGCGCCTGGCGCTGTGGCGCCAGCTGGCCACCGACGAAGTGGCCAACATGCCGGCCACCGGCACCACCGAGGGGCTGGGCCGCACCCGGCGACAGGGCGTGGACCTGCAGTTCGATGCCCGCCTGGGCGAGAACTGGAACGCGTGGTTCTCGCACGTGCTGCAGCGGGCGGAGGTGATCAGCGGCCAGTCCGCCGATGGCGTGTCGCTGGCCGGCAGGGACGTGTTCGGCACGCCGCGCTGGATCACCAGCGCCGGCCTGCAGTACCGCTGGCGGGATCGGCTGACGCTGGGGCTGCAGGGTCGCATGCAGGGGGGCTATTACATCGACACGCAGAACGCGCTCGGTCGTCATGGCGCCTACCGCGAACTCGACGCCAGCGCGCGCTGGGCCCTGAGCTCGCGACTGGGCATCGGCCTGAAGGCCAGCAACCTGACCGGCCGCGACAGCGAATACGTCTGGTACGACAGCTTCTTCCATGGCGGTGACGACCAGCCGATGTTCTCCGCCGGGCCGGGGCGCGCGCTGTCGCTGTCGATCGACCTGGCGCTGTAACCGATGGCCGCGGAACCCGCCGCCGCGGCGCCACGGCCGCGGCTGGTCGCGATCGACCTGCTGCGCGGCTGCGTCATGCTGCTGATGCTGCTGGACCACGTGCGCGAAACCTTCTACCTGCACCACCAGGTGGGCGACCCTATGGACCTGCAGGCGGTATCGCCGGCCCTGTTTCTGACCCGCCTGCTCAGCCATCCGTGCGCGCCGGTCTTCGTCTTCCTCGCCGGGCTTTCGGCCCGCCTGCAGTGCGTGCGCCACGCCGACGGGCGATGCGCGACCAGCCGCTACCTGCTGGTACGCGGCCTGCTGCTCGTGGTGCTGGAGCTGACCGTGGTCAACGCGGCATGGACGGGCAGCTTCGCGCCCGGCGTGGTCTACCTGCAGGTCATCTGGGCGATCGGGTTGAGCATGATCGCCCTGTCGGCGCTGCTGTGGTTGCCGCAGGGCCTGCTGCTCGCGCTTGCCGTCGTCCTGGTCGCCGGACATCACCTGCTCGATGGCATGGCACCGGAATCCGGGCCATGGCGTACCGCGTGGCTGGTCGCGCACGAACGCGGCTGGTTCGAACTGGCCGGCGTGCGCCTGCGTACCTCCTACCCGGTGCTGCCGTGGATCGGTGTCATCGCACTGGGTTACATCTTCGGCAGTGCCTATGCCGATCCTGCGCGGCGCCAGCGCTGGAGCGGCTGGGCATCGATCCTGCTGCTGTCCGCCTTCGTGCTGTTGCGCGGCCTCAACCGCTACGGCGACGCCGCATGGCACGCCGATGGCGGCGGCATCGCGACGACGATGGCCTGGTTCAACCTCACGAAATATCCGCCGTCAGTGCAGTTCGTGCTGTTCACGCTGGGACTGGGCACCGGCGCGCTCTGGCTGTTCGGGCACCGGCGGGTGGCCGGCGCGCTGGCGCCGCTGGCGCAATTCGGCGCCGCGCCGATGTTCTTCTACCTGCTGCACCTGTGGCTGCTGCGCCTGTTCTACACGCTCGCGCGCGCGGCATGGGGCGACAACCAGGGGGCGGTATTCGGCGTCGATGGCGTCGTCCAGGTCTGGACGATCGCGCTGGCGCTGGCCATGGCGCTGTGGTTGCCGACGCGCGCATTCGCCCGGTTCCGCGCGGCCCACCCGGATTGGCGCTGGCTTCGCTACCTGTAGGCCCGAACGATCGCAGTACGCGCGAAGGAGTGGCACCGCGTTGGCGATGTCCGGCGGCCGAGGGGGCAACCGTGAGGCGGTCGCTGGATCCAGGTCGCCCGGACGAGTCGGGCGGGATGGGCTGCAGTCATGTCATGCTGCACGCGTTCGCGCCGGGTCGTGCCGGATCCTGGCGGCGGAATGGCGAAGCGCGCGAAGCGAATGGGTCGGTATCGACGAGGATCACGATGCACGCAGTGGAGGCAGCACCTGTCGCGATTGCGCCGGACCACCGGGGCGGCGGCGCGTGATCGAGTACGCGCGCGCGCTGGAATTGATGCTGGCGTCGGCGGCGCCGCTGCCCGCTCGGCGAGTGCCGATCGAGGCCGGCGCGGACACGCTGCTGGCCGCGCCGGTGGCCAGCCCGCAGGACCTGCCGCCGTTCGACAATTCGGCGATGGACGGCTTCGCGCTGGCCTCCGGTGCCCGCGAGATCGCCGCCGGCAGCGAGTTCGATGTCCAGGGACGGCTGGCCGCCGGCGATGGCGGCGAGCAGCCGGCGTCCGGGGCATGGGAGATCATGACCGGCGCGCCGATGCCGCCCGGCCTGGACAGCGTGGTGCCGGTCGAACAGGTCGAGGTGATGCGGGGTGACGACGGCCTGCCGCGGCGGATCCGCCTGCGCCAGGCCCTGCGTCCGGGCCAGCACGTGCGCCTGCGCGGCCAGGACGTCGCGGTCGGCGCGGCGGTGCTGGCCGCCGGGACCCGGCTGGGGATCAACGAGTGCGCGGTCCTGCACGCGCTGGGCGTGGCGGAGGTCGCCGTGCGCGTCGCGCCACGCGTGGCGGTGCTGGCGACCGGGCGCGAGCTGCTCGCCGACGTCCGCGCGCCGCTGGCGCCGGGGATGATCCATGACAGCAACCGGCCCTACCTGGTCGAGCGCCTGCGCGCGGCCGGTGCAGAACTGGCCTGGCAGGGCGTGGTCGGCGACGCGCCCAGTGCCTTCGATGCCGCGATCGACCAGGCGCTGGGCGCCGGCGCCGACGTCGTGGTCAGCACCGGCGCGGTGTCGCAGGGAGCCCACGATTTCATTCCCGAGGCCCTGCGCGCGCGCGGCGCCGAGCAGGTCTTCCACAAGGTCGCCATCCGTCCGGGCAAGCCGGTGCTGTTCGCGCGCCTGCCGGGCGGGGCGCTGTATTTCGGCCTGCCCGGCAACCCGCTGTCGGCGGCCGCGGGGCAGCGTTTCTTCGTCGAACCGGTGCTGCGGCGCCTGCTCGGGCTGGCGGAGGAGGTTCCGCTGCGCCTGCCCCTGCACGCGGACGTGGACAAGCGCGCGGGCATGCGCCTGCATGCGCTGGCCGCAGTCGCGGTGGACCGGCAGCTCGGGCTCGGCGCGCGCGTGCTGCCCCGGCAGGAGTCGTTCCGGCTGACTGCGATGCTGCAGGCCAATGCCTGGATCGTCGCCGACGAGGCCGATGCGCGGGTCGCGGCCGGCACGCCGGTGCGCGTGTATGGCTGGGGCCACCTGGATCCGGTGCGACTGGACATCGCCGGGCAGGCCGCCGATGCCGGTTGAGCGCGCACCGATCGCCGGCATCGTCCTGGCCGGGGGACTGTCCTCCCGCATGGGGCGCGACAAGGCGCTGCTGCCCTGGCACGGCCAGCCGCTGCTGCTGCACATGCGCGACCTGCTGGTCGCCGCCGGTGCCGACCCGGTGCGCATCAGTGGCGACTATCCGGCGTACGGCGGCCTGGCCGATGCGGGGCCCCGCATCGGTCCGCTGGGCGGCTTGCACACGGCCGTTTCGCATCTGCAGGACGGGCCGGCCTGGGTCGTGCCGGTGGACATGCCGCGGCTGACCGTCGCACTGCTGCGGGGCCTGCGCGATGCCTCGCGCGGGGCCTGCACCATCTACGAAGACCAGCCGTTGCCGATGCACCTGCTGATCGACGATCGCTGCAGGCGGCTGCTTGCCGGACTGCTCGACGACCCCGCCGGGCCACGTTCGCTGAAGGCATTGCAGCAACGGCTGGGCACCCGCGCGGTGCCGCTGCCGACCGCGGCCGGACCGGCGCTGGCGAACTGCAACACGCCCGCGGAATGGAAGGAGATCACCGGATGAAGGTGCAACTGCAGGGGCAGTCGCTGCGCCTGCGCGTGGACGAGCGCGAACTGGCGCGACTGCTGGAAGGTGGCGAGGTCAGCAACCAGACCTGTTTCGGCGGCGATGACGGCTGGGCGCAGTCCTTGCGCCTGCACGACGGCGAGCTGGCTGCGCTCTGGTCCGGGCCCGGCGCGCTGCAGCTGGCGCTGCCGCGCGGCGAAGTGGCGGCACTGGCCGCGCGCCTGCCCAGTCGCGAGGGCCTGGCCTTCGCCTGGGGCGAGGGAGCGCGCCGGCTGGACATCCGCTTCGACGTGGACGTGCGCGACAGCGTGCGCGAACGCGGCACCGGCAGGTCGGCCCGGCCGCTCAGCTGACCCGGCTGCGACGCAGCGGCGGGAACGCGCGCTGCAGGCAGTCGTGGCGCTCGCAGGTCAGGCAGCCCGGGCCGATCGGCACCGCGTTGCCGCCGCCCAGGTCCAGGCCGCGCGAGTAGACCAGCCGCTCGGCATGGCGCAGGTCGCAGCCCAGGGTGACGGCGAAGGTCTTGCGCGGCTGGCCGAAACCCGGCGGACCGCTGCTGACCTGGCGTGCCATCCAGAAGTGCTGGCGGCCGTCGGGCATGCGCGCGACCTGGGTGAGGATGCGGCCGGGCTGGTTGAACGCCTCGTAGACGATCCACAGCGGGCAGGCGCCGCCGAGCTGGGAGAAGTGGAAGTCGGTGGAGGAGTGGCGCTTGGATACGTTGCCGGCGCGATCCACCCGCATGAAGAAGAACGGCAGCCCCGGCGCTCCGCGGCGCTGCATCGTGCTCAGGCGGTGGCAGACCGCCTCGAAGCCGACGCCGAAGCGCTGGGCCAGCCATTCGATGTCGTAGCCGCACTGCTCGGCGCTGTGCAGGAACGCGCCATACGGCATCACCAGCGCGCCGGCGTAATAGTTCGAAAAGCCGATGCGCGCCATGGCGATGCGCTCGGGATCCTCGAAGCCGGCGCGGGCGGTCAGCGCGTCGATCAGCCCGGCATGCTCCAGCAGGGCCCACTGCGCGGCCATCTGGAACGACTGCTGGCCCGGCTTGAGCCAGGCCGGCAGCCACAGCGTGCGCGTGTCCGGATCGTAGCGGCGCTTGTCGCTGCCGCCCTGCGCCAGCGGGCGCACGCGCAGGCCGTGGCGGTCGGCCAGCAGTTGGCGCAGGCGCGGGGCGAGGGTGTCCGGGCTGAGTTCGAGTTCGGCGTACAGGGCCTCGGCCAGGTCGTCCAGCTCGGGGATGTGGTTGTGCTCGCGGTTGAAGTAGTCGCGCACGTGGTCGCCCGGCGACAGCAGCGGCGCGGCGGCGTGCTCGGTGCCGATCTGCAGTTCCAGCGCGGCGGCGCGCTCGAGCAGGTGGCGGTGCTGCCGGTGCAGTTCGAGCAGGGCGTTGGCGACCTGCGGCAGGTTGCCGGCCAGGGCGCGCAGCTCGGTCGGCCCGACCCCGGCATGGCCCAGGGCGCGCATGGTCTCGGCCAGCGGCTCGACCAGGGCGGCCGGGTCGTCGCGGTCGAGCAGGTCATCCAGATCGCCCAGGGTGTCGCGCAGGCGCTGCTGCACCGCCAGCGTCAGCGGGCGCTGGTTGCGCTCGATCTGGTTGAGGTAGCTCGGGGAGAGCGCCAGCCGCCGGGCGAGCTCGGCCTGGGTCAGGCCGTGGCGTTCGCGCAGGCGGCGCAGGCGCAGGCCCAGCTGGCGTTGCGTGGTCATGTTCACAAACTTCGCAGAATTGTCGCCGCAGATTAGCGCGATTAAGCGCCGGAGGGGCTGAATTCGGCTGGACAGGTGCGAACAATGCGAAGAACCGTCCTCCCTTGCTGCCCTGGTGATGTCCCATGAGTGAGTCTGCCCCCCGCGTTTCCCTGCTGATCGATGGCCAATTCATCGAATCGGCGACCACCGAATGGAAGGACGTGGTCAATCCCGCCACCCAGGCCGTGCTGGCCAAGGTGCCGTTCGCGACCTCGGCCGAGGTCGATGCCGCCGTGGCGGCCGCCAGCGAGGCATTCAAGACCTGGCGCAAGACCCCGATCGGCACCCGCGCGCGGATCTTCCTCAAGTACCAGCAGCTGATCCGCGAGAACATGGCCGAGCTGGCCGCGCTGCTGACCGCCGAGCAGGGCAAGACCCTGCCCGACGCCGAGGGCGATGTGTTCCGTGGCCTGGAGGTGGTCGAGCACGCCGCGGCGATCGGCAACCTGCAGCTCGGCGAGCTGGCCAACAACGTCGCCACCGGCGTGGATACCTACACGCTGCTGCAGCCGCTGGGCGTGTGCGCCGGCATCACCCCGTTCAACTTCCCGGCGATGATCCCGCTGTGGATGTTCCCGATGGCGATCGCCACCGGCAACACCTTCGTGCTCAAGCCCTCCGAGCAGGACCCGATGGTCACCATGCGCCTGGTCGAGCTCGCGCTGGAAGCCGGCCTGCCCAAGGGTGTGCTCAACGTCGTGCACGGCGGCCCGGACGTGGTCAACGCGATCTGCGACCACCCGGACATCAAGGCGGTGTCGTTCGTCGGTTCGACCAAGGTCGGCACCCACGTCTACAACCGCGCCTCGCTGGCCGGCAAGCGCGTGCAGTGCATGATGGGCGCGAAGAACCACGCCGTAGTGCTGCCGGATGCCAACAAGGAGCAGACCCTCAACGCGATGGCCGGCGCGGCGTTCGGCGCCGCCGGCCAGCGCTGCATGGCGGCCTCGACGCTGGTGCTGGTCGGCGAGGCGCGCAGCTGGATCCCCGAGCTGGTCGCCAAGGCGAAGACGCTCAGGGTCAACGGCGGCACCGAGGCCGGTACCGATGTCGGCCCGCTGATTTCCTGCGCCGCGCGCGAGCGCGTCGAGGGCCTGATCGCCTCGGGCATCGAGCAGGGCGCCAGGCTCGAACTCGATGGCCGCAACCCGAGCGTGGCCGGCTACGAGAAGGGCAACTTCGTCGGCCCGACGATCTTCTCCGGGGTCAAGCCGGGCATGCGCATCTATGACGAGGAGATCTTCGGGCCGGTGCTGGTGATCCTGGAGGCCGAAACCCTCGACGAGGCCATCGCGCTGGTCAACGCCAACCCCAACGGCAACGGCACCGCGCTGTTCACCCAGTCCGGCGCAGCCGCGCGCCGCTTCCAGGAAGACATCGACGTCGGCCAGGTCGGCATCAACGTGCCGATCCCGGTGCCGGTGCCGCTGTTCTCCTTCTCCGGCTCGCGCGCCTCCAAGCTCGGCGACCTCGGCCCGTACGGCAAGCAGGTCGTGATGTTCTACACCCAGACCAAGACCGTGACCGCGCGCTGGTTCGACGACAGCACGCTCGGCCACGGCGTCAACACCACCATCAACCTGAAGTGACCGCCATGAATGCCGCGATGAACCTGCCGTTCGATACGGCCGACCTCAACGAGGAGCAGGAGGCGTTCCGCCAGGCTGCCTACGATTTCGCCCAGAAGGAACTGGCGCCGAATGCCGCGCGCTGGGACGAGGAGGGCCATTTTCCGCGCGAGGCTTTCGCCAAGGGTGGCGAACTCGGCTTCTGCGGCCTGTACACCGACGAGAACTACGGCGGGCTCGGGCTCAAGCGCCTGGATTCGGCGGTGGTGTTCGAGGAAATGGCGCGCGTCGATCCTTCGACCTCGGCGTTCTTCAGCATCCACAACATGGCGACCTGGCTGATCGCCAGCTTCGCCACCGAGCCGGTGCGCCGCCACTGGGGCCCGCTGCTGGCCAGCGGCGAGAAGCTGGCCTCGTACTGCCTGACCGAGCCGGGCGCCGGCTCCGACGCCGCCTCGCTGAAGACCCGGGCCGTGCGCGATGGCGACGACTACGTGCTCGACGGCAGCAAGGCCTTCATCTCCGGCGCCGGCTCGACCGACGTGCTGGTGGTCATGGCACGCACCGGGGAGGATGGCGCGCGCGGCATCAGTGCCTTCGTGGTGCCGGCCGATGCCAAGGGCATCAGCTACGGCCGCAAGGAAGAAAAGCTGGGCTGGAACAGCCAGCCCACCCGCGGCATCAGCTTCGAGGGCGTGCGCATTCCGGCCGGCAACCTGCTGGGCAGGGAAGGCGAGGGCTTCAAGCTGGCGATGAAGGCGCTCGACGGCGGCCGCATCAACATCGCCGCCTGTTCGCTCGGCGCGGCCCAGGGCGCGCTCGATGCCGCCCGCCGCTACATGGGCGAGCGCCGCCAGTTCGGCAAGAAGCTGGCCGACTTCCAGGCCCTGCAGTTCAAGCTGGCTGACATGGCGACCCAGCTGGTCGCCGCCCGGCAGATGGTGCATACCGCCGCGCGCAAGCTCGATGCCGGCGCCCGCGACGCCACCACCTGGTGCGCGATGGCCAAGCGCTTCGCCACCGACGCCGGTTTCCAGATCTGCGACGAAGCCCTGCAGATCCATGGCGGCTATGGTTACATCCGCGAATACCCGGTCGAGCGCCTGCTGCGCGACAGCCGCGTGCACCGCATCCTGGAGGGCACCAACGAGGTCATGCGCATGATCATCGCCCGCCACCTGCTCAACACCGACGAGGAACTGCGATGAGCGACTGGCTGCAGCGCGAACACACCGGCCTGAAGGTCGAACGCGACGGCCACGTCGCCGTCGTTACCCTGGACAACCCGCCCGCCAACACCTGGACCGTGCACAGCCTGGCGGCGTTGCGCGACCTGGTGAAGGCACTGGACGCCGATCGCGGGATCTATGCGCTGGTGGTCACCGGACAGGGCGAGAAGTTCTTCTCCGCCGGCGCGGACCTGAAGCAGTTTGCTTCCGGCGACAAGGCCGCCGCGCGTGAAGCGGCACGCCGCTTCGGCGAGGCCTTCGAGGCGCTGAGCGGGTTCCGCGGCGTGTCGATCGCCGCGATCAACGGCTACGCGATGGGTGGCGGCCTGGAATGCGCGCTGGCCTGTGACCTGCGCATCGCCGAGGAACAGGCGCAGATGGCGCTGCCCGAGGCCACCGTCGGCCTGCTGCCGTGCGCCGGTGGCACGCAGAACCTGCCGCGGCTGGTGGGCGAGGGCTGGGCCAAGCGCATGATCCTGCTGGGCGAGCGCGTCGACGCGGCCACGGCGCTGCGCATCGGCCTGGTGGAGGAGGTGGTGGGCAAGGGCGAGGCGCTGGCGCGCGCGCTCGAGTGGGCGCACAAGGCCGGCAAGCAGAGCCCGAGCAGCGTGGCCGCCTGCAAGGCACTGGTGCAGGCCACCCGTGCCGGCGGCCACGCCGCCGCGCTGGTAGCAGAGCGCGAGGCCTTCGTCGACCTGTTCGATACCGCCGACCAGGCCGAAGGCGTCAACGCCTTCCTCGACAAGCGCGCACCGCAGTGGAAGAACGCATGAACGTCGCCGAAGCCGAAGCGCCGGTCCTGTTCGAGTTGCGCCAGGGCGAGGGCGGCCACGCGATTGGCATCGCCACGCTCAACGCGCCCAGGACGCTCAATGGCCTGTCGCTGGAGATGACCCGGCTGCTGGACGCGCAGCTGCGACGCTGGGCGGCTGATCCGGCGGTGGCCTGCGTGGTGCTGCGCGGTGCCGGCGAGAAGGCGTTCTGCGCCGGCGGCGACCTGCACGGGTTGTACCGCAGCATGGTCGAGTATCGCCAATCCGGCGCCGGCGACGTGACCGCCAACCGCCATGCGGCGGCGTTCTTCGAGGAGGAATACCGCCTCGACTACTACATCCACACCTATCCCAAGCCGATCCTGTGCTGGGGCCACGGCATCGTGATGGGCGGCGGCATCGGCCTGATGTCCGGCGCCAGCCACCGCGTGGTCACCGAGCGCTCCAAGCTGGCGATGCCGGAGATCAGCGTCGGCCTGTTCCCGGATGTCGGCGGCAGCTGGCTGATGCAGCGCGTGCCCGGTGGCGCCGGGCTGTTCCTCGCGCTCACCGGCGCGCCGCTGGATGCCAGCGATGCGATCTACGCCGGCCTGGCCGACTTCAAGCTCGAACACGCGCAGTACGACGCAGTGGTCGACGCACTGCTGGCGCATGCCTGGAGCGGCGACGCTACGGCTGATCGCGACCGCCTGGGCGGATTCCTGCGGGGACTGGCGCAGCCGCTGGCGCCGGGCCCGCTGCAGATCCATGCCGAGCTGATCGAACGGATCGTCTCGGCCGGCCGGCTGGAGCAGGTGGTCGATGCGATCGCCGCGCTGGACAGCGAGGACGCCTGGCTGCAGGCCGCGCGCACCACGCTGGCGGCCGGCTCGCCGGGTTCGGCCCGGTTGGCTTGGGAACTGCAGCGCCACGATGGCACGCGCACGCTGGCCGACACCTTCCGCACCGAGTATGTCGTGGCGCTGCACGCCGCCGCGCACGGCGATTTCGCCGAGGGCATCCGTGCCCTGCTGATCGACAAGGACCGCCGGCCGCACTGGAATCCGGCGACCCAGGCCCAGGCCGATGCCGCCTGGGCTGCTTCCTTCTTCCAATCCCCCTGGCCAGCCGCGGCGCATCCGCTCGCGGACCTGGGCCACGCCTGACGGAGACTTCGCTAATGAGCCGGATCGCTTTCATCGGACTGGGCAACATGGGGGGGCCGATGGCCGCCAACCTGGTCAAGGCCGGGCACGCGCTGCGCGTGTTCGACCTGGTACCCGAGGCGCTTGCGCACGCCGTCGAGGCCGGCGCCACCGCCGCCACCTCGGCGGCCGACACGCTGGTCGATGCCGAGGTGGTGATCTCGATGCTGCCGGCGAGCCGGCATGTCGAGGGCCTGTACCTGGGCGAGGCCGACCTGTTGGCGAAGATTCCCGCCGGCGCGCTGGTCATCGACTGCAGCACGATCGCGCCGGCCAGCGCGCGCAAGGTTGCCGAGGCGGCCACCGCGCGCGGCCTGCAGATGCTCGACGCCCCGGTCTCCGGCGGTACCGCTGGGGCCGCGGCCGGCACGCTGACCTTCATCGTCGGCGGCCCTGCCGAGGTGCTCGAGCGCGCGCGGCCCTACCTGCAGGCGATGGGGAAGAACATCTTCCACGTCGGCGACAGCGGTGCCGGCCAGGTCGCAAAGCTGTGCAACAACATGGCGCTGGGCGTGATCATGGCGGTCACCGGCGAGGCGATCTCGCTGGGCGTCGCGCACGGGCTGGACGCGAAGGTGCTGTCGCAGATGATGGCGGTGAGCACCGGCCGCAGCTGGGCGACGGAGGTCTGCAACCCGTGGCCGGGCGTGCTGGAAAATGCACCGGCCTCGCGCGGCTACAGCGGCGGCTTCGGCAACGACCTCATGCTCAAGGACCTGGGCCTGGCGGTGGAGGCGGCGATGGGCACGGGCGCGTCGATCCCGCTGGGCGAACTGGCGCGCAACCTTTACGCGATGAACAGCCGCGCCGGCAACGGCAAGCTGGATTTCTCCAGCGTGGTGAAGCTGGTTTCGGATAACTGAGCTGCGCTGTCGGTGCGGGATGGCGATCGCCCGACGCTTCTTGGTGAGGTGTTGGTTCGATGTGGGAAGCGGGGCGCCCGCTTTCGCGGGCTGTATTGGGGGTTGTTGAGGGCGCGCCTCGGGTTGCGGAGGCTTGGCTCTGACTTGCGTTATGGTGCGCCGCCCCGACGGGTATGTGCGCGTCGGTTTCGGCAGACGTCCATGTCGTGACGAAACCGAACGTTGCACATCCATGTGCAACTCGCGCACATACCCGCCGGGACGTCACCCGGCGCTTTTATTCTTCCCATTCTTTCGGGGCGCGCCGGAGGGTGGGAAGAGAAGATCGGAAACGTGCATTCCCGATTGGCAAAGCCATCGGCGAGTCCGCGACTTCGCTGGCGATTGCACTGTAGGAGCGGCTTCAGCCGCGACTGCCGGATCTGCGGTCGCGGCTGAAGCCGCTCCTACAATGCGATTGCAGGCGTAGTGGGGACCCTCCAGGTCGCCGCGAAGGTCGCAACCTCGCTCTTGCCCTTCTCTTCCCCCCTCCCCCGGCGCGCCCCTGAAGAATGGGAAAAACAAAAGCGCCAAGCGTCGTCCTGGCGGTGATGGGCGTCAGCGGCACATGGATGTGCCGCGGCCGCGAGTCAGACACGGACGTCTGCCGAGCGGTGACGCCCATCGCCGCCAGGGCGAGGCCCGCAACGCAAGCCAGCGCAACTCTCCGCAATCCGAGGCGCGCCCTCAATAAACCCCAATACAGCCCGCGAACGCGGGCGCCCCGCTTTTCGTAACGACCCGCAAGGACCAGGAACAACCGCCGCGCAATACTCGCGCAGGACTGTAATAGTCTCCGCGCCGGTGCCGTCCTATCGTGGCCGCCTGTTTCCAGGAACCGCCCGATGGGACACGACCACAGCCACGCCCCCAGCGAGATCCGCCACGAGAAGCCCCTGTGGTGGGCGCTGGGCCTGACCGGCGGCTTCCTGCTGGCCGAGATCGCCGGTGCCTTCATCACCGGCAGCCTGGCGCTGCTGTCCGACGCGGCGCACATGGCCACCGACACGCTCGGCCTGATGATCGCGCTGCTGGCGGTGCGCCTGAGCCGGCGCCCGCCCGATGCCCGCCGCACCTATGGCTACGCGCGGCTGGAAGCGCTGGGGGCCATGGTCAACGGCGCGCTGCTGTTCGCGGTAGGCGCCTACATCCTCTACGAAGCGGCGGTGCGTTTCCGCACGCCGCGGCCGGTCGGCGAGACCGGCATGCTGGTGATCGCCACGCTGGGCCTGGTGGTCAACCTCATCGCGATGCGCCTGCTCAAGGCTGGCGCCGGCGAGAGCCTCAACGTCAAGGGCGCCTACCTGGAAGTTTGGAGCGACATGCTCGGCTCGGTGGCGGTCATCCTCGGCGCGCTGGCGATCGGCTGGACCGGCTGGCAGTGGATCGACCCGGTGCTGGCGGTGCTGATCGGCCTGTGGGTGCTGCCGCGTACCTGGCTGCTGCTGCGCGAGGCGCTGAACGTGCTGCTCGAAGGCGTGCCCAAGGGCGTGGACCTGGCGGTAGTGCGCGCGGCGCTGTGCGAGCGCGCCGGCGTGGCTGACGTGCACGACCTGCACGTCTGGGCGCTGGCCTCCAGTACGCCGGCACTGACCGCGCACGTGGTCGCCGCCGACGGCATCGATGCCGACCGCCTGCGCCGCGAGCTGGCCACGCTGCTGCACGATCGTTTCGGCATCGATCATGTGACCCTGCAGGTCGAAGCGGACCATTGCGGCGATGCCTGCGCGATGCAGGGCAAGCCCAGGGCGCACGGCCATGACCATGACCATGACCATGACCATGATGGCGCCGATGCCCAGGGCCATCACGGGCATCCGCATCCATGAGATGACGTTACGGGGAAGCGGGGCACCCGTAGTCGCGGGATGTATCGGGATCTGTTGGCTTTCTGCGGAGCGGCCAGACGCGGGATCCAGCAGTCGCGGCTGAAGCCGCTCCCACAAAAGCAATGCCTGCTGGAGGAGAGCCCCCTTTGTTAGGGGGCGGCGGCGAAGCCGCGGGGGATAGGCAAGGCAGAAGTCGGGGCCCGAAGTTTGCGCAGCAAACTTTGGGGGCACAGCCCGCGCAGCGGGATGTGTCACGAGGGATAGGCAAGGCAGAAGTCGGGGCCCGAAGTTTGCGAAGCAAACTTTGGGGGCACAGCCCGCGCAGCGGGATGCGTCACGCCCCCTTTGTTAAGGGGGCGGCGGCGATGCCGCGGGGGATAGGCAAGGCAGAAGTCGGGGCCCGAAGTTTGCGCAGCAAACTTTGGGGGCACAGCCCGCGCAGCGGGATGTGTCACGAGGGATAGGCAAGGCAGAAGTCAGGTTCCGCGGTTTGCGCAGCAAACCGTGGAGGCACGGCCCGCGTAGCGGGATGGGGCACGACAGCCCGCGAGGCGGGCTGTGCCACGACTCAGGCTACCGGCACCCGCAGCGCCGGCATGTCCCAGCCCGGGCGCGGCGCGAAGCGGTCGCCGTAGCGCGACTGCAGCGTCTTCAGGCGCTCGACCAGCACGTCGGCGCCGGTGGCGCGCACGTGCTGGATCGGGCCGCCGCGGAACGGCGCGAAGCCGGTGCCGAAGATCACCCCGGCGTCGAGCAGGTCGCCGTCGGCGACCACGCCATCATGCAGGCAGGCCACCGCCTCGTTGAGCAGCGGCAGGATCAGGCGGTCCTCCAGGTCGGCCGGCGCCTCGTAATCCTTCGGCACCTCCGGCTTGACCGCCTTGCCGTTCTCCCACTTGTACAGGCCCTGGCCGTCCTTCTTGCCGCGCTTGCCCGGCTCGACCGTCTTCAGCGCGGCCGGGATCGGCAGGCCGAGGAACGGCGCCAGTTCCTCGCCCACGCCGGCGGCCACGTCCAGGCCGACGGTATCGATCAGCTCGATCGGCCCCATCGGCATGCCGAACTTCACCGCCGCCTTGTCGATCACCGGGCCGGGGATGCCCTCGGCGTAGGCGGTCGCCGCCTCCAGCATGTAGGGGAACAGCACGCGGTTGACCAGGAATCCCGGGGTGCCGGCCACCGGCACCGGCAGCTTGTCCAGCGCCTTGCAGAAGGCGGCCAGCCGCTTGCGGGTTTCCTCGGCCATGGCATCGTGCTGCACGATCTCCACCAGCGGCATCATCGCCACCGGGTTGAAGTAATGCAGGCCGGCGAACTGCGCCGGGCGCTGGATGTGCTCGCGCAGCTCGGTCAGCGGGATCGAGGAGGTGTTGGTGGTCAGCAGGGCGTCGGCCTTGAGCCTGGGCTCGACCTGTTCGTACAGCTCGCGCTTGGCCTCTGGTTTCTCGATGATCGCCTCGATCACCAGGTCGGCATCGGCGATACCCTGGCCGGCCAGGTCGCTCCTCAGCCGCGCGGCCACGGCCGGGCGCTTGGTCGCGTCCTTGACCCGCTTGTTGAACAGCTCGTTGCCGCGCGCCAGGGCGCCGTCGATGAAGCGCTGCTCGCGGTCCTGCAGGGTGACCTCGAAGCCCTTGTAGGCCGACCAGGCAGCGATGTCGCCGCCCATCACGCCGGCGCCGACCACGTGCACGTGCTTGATGCCGTGATCCTTCCCGCCCAGGCCCTTCAGGCGCTCGGTCAGGAAGAAGATGCGGATCAGGTTGCGCGCGGTCGGCGTGCCGGCGAGCTTGACCACCGCCTTGCGCTCGGCGTCCAGGCGGGCCTGGATGCCGGCACCACCGGTGCGCTGCCAGACGTTGATCAGCGCATACGGCGCCGGGTAGTGCTCCTTGCGGGCCTTGCGCGCGACCTGCCTGGTCATCTGCGGCGCCAGCAGCCGGCGCGCCAGCCAGGTGTTGGTCGCCCAGGCGGTGAGACGTTGCTTGAACGGGCGCACGGTGCCGGCCAGGGCCAGCGCCGCGGCGGTATCCACCAGCACGGCCGGGGCGGCGACCTTGTCGACCAGGCCCATCGCCCGCGCGGCGCTCGCCGAGACGGTGCGGCCGGTCAGCATCAGGTCCATCGCCGCCGGGGCGCCGACCAGGTGCGGCAGGCGGGCGCTGCCGCCCCAGCCCGGGAAGATGCCCAGCTTGGTTTCCGGCAGGCCGATGCGGGTGGACGGATCGTCCGAGGCCACGCGGTAGCGGCAGGCCAGGGCGATCTCGGTGCCGCCGCCCATGCAGAAGCCGTGGATCGCCGCCACCGTGGGGCAGGGCAGTTCGGCCAGCTTCTGGAAAGTGGCCTGGCCGCGCCGGATGGCGTCGTTGACGGTGCCGCGGCGGTCGTACTCCTGGAATTCCTTCAGGTCGGCGCCAGCGATGAAGCCATTGGTCTTGGCCGAGCGGATCACCACGCCGCGCGGCGGGTCGATTGCGATGCGCTCGATCAGCTCGCCCAGTTCCAGCAGCACGTCCTGGGAAAAGGCGTTGACTGGCGCGCCCGCACGGTCGAGGCTGAGCACCACGACGCCGTCCTCGCGGATCTCGGTCTGCCAGTGACTGAATCGGAGCCCATCGAAGCCTGAGAGCATGGGTCGAACCATCCGCTTGTGTATGGAGTGGGCCGTTATCATCCAGAGGTTGTTTCCTTCACGTCAAATCCCCACAGGGGTGAAGGGGGGCGCGAACTCCGGGCGCGGCGTTCGCCAGCGTAGTCGATCGCCCGTTAACCTTGTGATGCGGGACCCTGGAGGGACCCGGTGAACTTTTTCCACCATCGCTGGTCATAAGCCCGGACATGACGGGCGACAGGAGTGCGGCCCGACATGGCCGAAGTCGATACACCACAGGATCTGGACCTGGAACTGGTCCGGCGCGTGCAGCGCGGCGAGAGCGCGGCGTTCGACGTGCTGGTGCGCAAGTACCAGCACCGGATCGTCGCCCTGATCGGGCGCTACATCAGCGACTGGAGCGAGTGCCAGGACGTGGCCCAGGAGACTTTCCTGCGCGCTTACCGCGCGCTGGGGAATTTCCGCGGCGACGCCCAGTTCTATACCTGGTTGCACCGCATTGCCGTGAATACCGCCAAGAACCACCTGGTCGCCCACAACCGCCGCCCGCCCACCGACGACATCGACGTTGCCGATGCCGAGCAGTTCGATGGCGCCACGCGGTTGCGCGACACCGATACCCCGGAGCGTGAACTGATGCGCCAGGAGCTGGAACAAACCGTGATGAAGGCGGTCCAAGCCTTGCCGGAAGAACTCCGGGCGGCCATCACCCTGCGCGAGGTGGAGGGCCTGAGCTACGAGGAAATCGCGCAGAAGATGGATTGCCCGATCGGAACGGTGCGCTCGCGCATCTTCCGGGCGCGCGAAGCCATCGATGCCGAGCTGCGGCCCCTGCTTGAGACCGACAGCGCCACCCGCGACCGCCAGCGTGACCGTCTATGAATTCACAGTCCCATACCTCCAGCGACAAGTTCGAAGTCCACTACCGCCAGCAGCTGTCGGCGCTGGTCGATGGCGAGTTGCCGTCCGACGAGGCGCGGTTCCTGCTGCGCCGCCTGCAGCATGACGACGAACTGGCCGCGTGCCAGGAGCGCTGGCAGCTGTGCGGCGACGTGCTGCGCGGCATGGCCACCGCGCCGGCGCCGGTCGATTTTGCCGCCCGCGTGCGCGCCGTCGTTGCCGCCGAACCCCTGCCGGCCGCGCAGCCGGCCCCCGCGCGCGGTCGCGCGTGGCGCTGGGGTGGTGGCGCGGTGGCTGCCTCGGTGGCCGCGCTGGCCTTGTTCATGAACCACCCGCCGGCCCCGGCCCCGGGTGCCGATGCACCGGCTCCCGTATTCGCCACCACCGCGCAGGTGCCCGCTACGCCGCGACCGGCCCCGGCCGACCCTGATGGCGACAATGCCTTCGGCACGATGGCCGCCGCCGCGCCGGCTGCCGCCCTGGCCGCGGCGCGCCGCGATGCCGGCACGCGCAACGTGGCTGCGGCCACCCGCGTGCAGCAGGCCGCACGCGCCAGCGCCTCGCGCCGCGAGGCCCCGCCGCAGGTGCAGGTGGCCAGCGCCGCCCCCGTGGCGCCGACGCCGCCGGTGGCCAATCCGTTCGCCCATCCGGACACGCTGCAGGCCCGGCCCTGGCCGCGCTCGGTGCTGGCCGGCAGCGACAGTTCGCTCAACGCCAGCTTCGGCAACCCGGCGCCGCAGGCCAATTTCTATCCGTTCGAACCAGCCGACGCGGTTCCCGCGGAGGACGCGCAGCTGCCGCCGCTGCCCCGGCACTGACGCTTCATCCCGCCTTTCGTAGTGTTGCTCCCACTGCCCGCGGCGCGGGCGGACGGGACTGCTTTGCCCGGGCCCCGTCCCATTCTTCCTTCCGCTGATCCAGGAGATCCCTTCCGATGAACCCCCGCATCCGCAAGCAGGTGATCGGCCTGCTGGCCCTGTCCCTACCGCTGGCCGCCTGCGCCCAGCAGGAAGCCGCCGCCCCGGCCGCTGCAAGCAGCACGCCGATCGCCACGCGCAGCGCTGGCCCCGCGCCGCAGCTGGTCGCCGGCCTGCCGGATTTCACCAACCTGGTCGAGCAGGTCGGCCCGGGCGTGGTCAACATCGACACCAAGGTCACCCGCGCGGACATGATGAAGCGCTCCGGCCGCGGCGGCCCGCAGCAGATGCCCGACGACGACCAGATGCCGGAGTTCTTCCGCCGCTTCTTCGACCTGCCCGGCATGCCGGGGCAGGGGCAGGGGCCGGGCCGCGGCCCGCGCGGCGGCAATGACGGCGACATCGTCGGCGCGGCGATGGGCTCGGGCTTCATCATCTCGCCGGACGGCTACGTGCTGACCAACCACCACGTGGTCGACGGCGCCAGCCAGGTGACGGTCAAGCTGTCCGATGGCCGCGAGCTCAAGGCCAAGGTGGTCGGCAGCGACGAGCAGTACGACGTCGCGCTGCTGAAGGTCGAGGCCAAGGGCCTGCCGACCGTGCGGATCGGCGATTCCAACACGCTCAAGCCGGGCCAGTGGGTGGTGGCGATCGGTTCGCCGCTGGGGCTGGATCATTCCGTGACCGCCGGCATCGTCAGCGCCGTGGGTCGCAGCACCGGGCCCGAGCAGCGCTATGTGCCGTTCATCCAGACCGACGTGGCGATCAACCAGGGCAATTCCGGCGGCCCGCTGCTGAACACCCGTGGCGAAGTGGTCGGCATCAACTCGCAGATCTTCTCCGCCTCCGGCGGCTACATGGGCATCAGCTTCGCGATCCCGATCGACCTGGCGGTCAGCGCCGCCGAGCAGATCAGGAAGACCGGCCACGTCAGCCGCGGCCAGCTCGGCGTGCAGGTCGGGCCGATCGATACGCTGAAGGCCGAAGGACTCAAGCTGCCCGACACCAAGGGTGCGCTGGTCAACGGCCTGGTCGCCGACAGCCCGGCCGGCAGGGCAGGGCTGGAAGTGGGCGACGTGATCCGCTCGGTCAACGGCACCGAGATCAAGGCCGCCACGGAGCTGCCGCCGATGATCGGCATGCTGCCGCCGGGCACCAAGGTGCGCCTGGGCATCCTGCGCGACGGCAAGCCGAAGGACGTCACCGTCACCCTGACCACGCTGGACACCGACGTGCGCCAGCCGGCGGCCGCCAATGACGACGAGGCCGCGCCGAGTGGCCCGGCCAGTGCCGCCCTGCTGGGCCTGCAGGTCACCGACCTGGCTGCCGCCGAGCGCGAGCGCCTGGGCCTGAAGGCCGGCGAGGGCGTCCGCATCGCCGCGGTCAACGGCAGTTCGGCCCGCGAGGCCCGGCTCAGCCCGGGCCTGGTGATCCTGCGCGTGGGCCGCAACCCGGTCGGCAGCGTGGCCGCGCTGAACCGCGAGCTGGCCGGCTACAAGAAGGGCGACGTGGTGATGCTGCTGGTCACCAGCGGCCAGGCCACCAGCTACGTGGCGGTCAAGGCCGGCGACTGAATGCGCGCACGGTCCGGCCCGGTTCCAGCCGCCCAAGGCGGCGGGCCGGGCCGGACCGTGCGATAATGGCCCGTTTTCCTGACGACGGTCCTGGCCGCCGCCCACCTCCATGTCCCCTGATCCGATGCGGAACATCCGCAATTTCTCCATCATCGCCCACGTCGACCACGGCAAGTCCACGCTGGCCGATCGCATCATCCAGCTCTGTGGTGGCCTCGAGGCCCGCGAGATGGAGGCGCAGGTGCTCGACTCGAACCCGATCGAGCGCGAGCGCGGCATCACCATCAAGGCCCAGTCGGTCTCGCTGCCCTACAAGGCGAAGGACGGGCAGGTCTACCACCTGAATTTCATCGACACCCCCGGCCACGTCGACTTCTCCTATGAAGTCAGCCGCTCGCTGGCCGCCTGCGAAGGCGCGCTGCTGGTGGTGGATGCCGCCCAGGGCGTGGAGGCGCAGTCGGTCGCCAACTGCTACACCGCGGTGGAGCAGGGCCTGGAAGTGGTGCCGGTGCTCAACAAGATCGACCTGCCGACCGCCGATACCGAGCGGGCGAAGGCCGAGATCGAGGCCGTCATCGGCATCGACGCCAGCGAGGCGGTCGCGGTCAGCGCCAAGACCGGCCTCAACGTGCAGGACGTGCTGGAGGCGATCGTCCAGCGCATTCCGCCGCCGGTGCCGCGCGATACCGACAAGCTGCAGGCGCTGATCATCGACTCCTGGTTCGACAACTACCTGGGCGTGGTGTCGCTGGTGCGCGTGATGCAGGGCGAGATCAAGCCCGGCGACAAGCTGCTGGTGATGTCCACCGGCCGCACCCACCAGGTCGACGCGGTCGGCGTGTTCACCCCCAAGCGCAAGCCGCTGGCCAAGCTGTCGGCCGGCGAGGTGGGCTGGGTGACCGCCTCGATCAAGGACGTCCACGGCGCCCCGGTCGGCGACACCCTGACCCTGGCCGCCGATCCGGCCGCCAAGCCGCTGCCCGGCTTCCAGGAAATGCAGCCGCGCGTGTTCGCCGGCCTGTTCCCGGTCGACGCCGAGGACTACCCGGACCTGCGCGAGGCGCTGGACAAGCTGCGCCTGAACGACGCGGCGCTGCGCTTCGAGCCGGAAAGCTCCGAGGCGATGGGCTTCGGCTTCCGCTGCGGCTTCCTCGGCATGCTGCACATGGAGATCGTGCAGGAGCGCCTGGAGCGCGAATACAACCTGGACCTGATCACCACCGCGCCGACGGTGATCTACGAGGTGCTCAAGACCGACGGTTCCATCATCATGATGGACAACCCGGCCAAGCTGCCGCCGGTGAACTACGTCGAGGAGATCCGCGAGCCGATCATCCGCGCCAACATCCTCACCCCCGAGGAATACATCGGCAACATCATCAAGCTGTGCGAGGAAAAGCGCGGCAGCCAGCTCGGCATCAACTACATGGGCAGCCAGGTGCAGATCAGCTACGAGCTGCCGATGGCCGAGGTGGTGCTGGACTTCTTCGACAAGCTCAAGTCGGTCAGCCGCGGCTACGCCTCGCTGGACTACAGCTTCGTGCGCTTCGAGGCCGGCCCGTTCGTGCGCGTGGACGTGCTGATCAACGGCGACAAGGTCGATGCCCTGTCGCTGATCGCCCACCGCAGCCATGCCGACCGGCGCGGCCGCGAGCTGTGCGACAAGATGAAGGACCTGATTCCCCGGCAGATGTTCGACGTGGCCATCCAGGCCGCGATCGGCTCGCAGATCATCGCCCGCACCACGGTCAAGGCGATGCGCAAGAACGTGCTGGCCAAGTGCTATGGTGGCGACGTCTCGCGCAAGAAGAAGCTGCTGGAGAAGCAGAAGGAAGGCAAGAAGCGCATGAAGCAGGTCGGCCGCGTGGAGATTCCCCAGGAAGCCTTCCTGGCGGTGCTGCAGATGGACAACAAGTAAGCCGGGGGCCGGGAGTCGCGGGACGGGACGGCGGTGCGGGGCACCGGCGGCCGGATCCTTCGGGTCCCGGGTTCCGAATCAAGACTCCTGTTGCAAAGGAACCCGCATGAAATGGTTTGAGATCGCGCTGGTCGTGTTGACGCTGGGTTCGGGCTTGGTCTGGCTGCTGGACAAGCTGTTCCTGGCCAAGCGCCGCGCCGCCCGTGCCGGCCTGCTCGATACCGAGCCGGCCATCATCGAGTACTCGCGCGCCTTCTTCCCGGTGCTGGCGGTGGTGCTGATCCTGCGCAGCTTCATCGCCGAGCCGTACAAGATCCCGTCCAGCTCGATGATGCCCAACCTGCTGATCGGCGACTTCATCCTGGTCAACAAGTTCTCCTACGGCCTGCGCCTGCCGGTCACCAACACCAAGTTCGTCCCCACCGGCGAGCCCAGGCGCGGCGACGTGGTGGTGTTCAAGCCGCCGCACGCGCCGGACGAGAACTGGATCAAGCGCATCATCGGCCTGCCGGGCGACCGCATCGGCTTCCATGGCGACACCCTGTACATCAACGGCGAGCCGATGAAGTACGAGGTGCTGGGCGAGTACGTAGGCAAGGGGCGCGGTGCCGAAGCCAACGGCGCGACCCTGCTGCGCGAGTTCCTGCCCGGTCGCACCCATACGGTGCTGGAGCAGATCGGCCGGTCCAACCCGGCCGGCCAGGGCGACTGGGTGGTGCCGGCGGGGCAGTATTTCGTGATGGGCGACAATCGCGATAATAGCGAGGACAGCCGGTTCTGGACCCAGACGCACTTCCTGCCGGAGGCCAACCTCCGCGGCAAGGCGTTCCTGATCTGGCTCAATTGCGAGGGGTGGTTCTGCAAGGGGAGTTTCGATCCGTCGCGGATCGGGACGAGCATCCAGTAATCGACAAGCATGGCTAGGGGAGTAGCGATGAAGCGCAATCAGAGCGGCATGACGTTGTTGTCTTTCGTCATGGTGTTGGCGGTGGTCGGCTTTGGCCTGTACATCGGCATGAAGCTGTTCCCGATGTACCAGGAGTATTACGCGGTGCGTTCGGCGATGAAGGGCTTGGCCAACGAGCCGGGCAGCGGCGACATGGACCCGGGCAAGGCCAGGGACCTGCTGTTCCGTCGCCTGGACCTGAACTACGTCGACAACGTCAAGCCGGACAACGTGACCTTCGAGCGCGCCGACCGCGGCTGGAAGATGAACGTGAAATACGAGGTGCGCAAGCCGCTGGTCGGCAACCTCGACGTGGTCGGCAACTTCGACGCAAGCCAGGACCTGACCCGCAGTGGTATCGGCGAGTAAGACACCGCAGCGCGGCGACCGGATCGGCCATGTGTTCGCCGATCCCTCGCTGCTGGCCCAGGCGCTGACCCACCGCAGCGCCGGGGCGCCGCACAACGAACGACTGGAATTCCTCGGCGACGGCGTGGTGAACCTGCTCATCGCCGAGGCGCTGTACCTGCGCTGGCCCAAGGCTGACGAGGGCGCATTGACCCGCGCCCGCGCCGAGCTGGTGCGCGAGGCCGCGCTGGCGGTGATCGGCCGCAGCCTGGAACTGGGCGAGCGGCTCACCCTGGGCCCGGGCGAGATGAAGTCCGGCGGGCACCGGCGCGATTCGATCCTGGCCGACGCGGTCGAGGCGGTGGTCGCGGCGATCTACCTGGACGCCGGCTTCGAGGCCTGCCGCGCCGTGGTCCTGCCCTGGTTCGAGCCCTCGCTGGCCGCCCTGCCGGTTGGCAAGCCGGAGAAGGACCCCAAGACCCGCCTGCAGGAATGGCTGCAGGCCCGGCAGCGGCCGCTGCCGCTGTATGAACTCGTTTCCGAAAGTGGCGACGACCACGCCAAGATTTTCCAGGTACGCTGCACCCTGACCGAGCCGGCCCTGAGCGCCGACGGCGAGGGTGGATCGCGGCGCCTGGCCGAACAGCAGGCCGCCACGGCGGTGCTGCGACAACTGGATTCCAGCAAGTGAGCCAAGCAACTCCCTATCGCAGCGGCAGCGTGGCCGTGATCGGCCGCCCCAACGTGGGCAAGTCGACCCTGACCAATGCCCTCGTCGGCGCCAAGGTCAGCATCGTCTCCAACCGGCCGCAGACCACCCGCCACCGGCTGCTGGGCATCGCCAGCTTCCCGCAGGGCCAGATCGTGCTGGTCGACACCCCCGGCCTGCACCGCGAGCAGGGCAAGTTCAAGGCCTCGGCGATGAGCCGGGTGATGAACCGTGCCGCGCGCGGTTCGCTGGAGGATGTCGACGCCGCGGTGCTGGTGATCGAGGCCGGTCGCTGGGACGAGGAAGACACGCTGGCCTACAACGTGCTCAGCGATGCCGGCATCCCGGTGGTGCTGATCGTCAACAAGGTGGACCGGCTGAAGGACAAGTCCGCGCTGCTGCCGTTCCTGGCCGAGGTCAGCCAGAACCGCAGCTTCGCCGCCGTGCACCCGGTCTCCGCGCTCAAGCGCAAGGGACTGGAATCGCTGGTCAAGGACCTGCTGGCGCTGCTGCCCGAACAGCCGCCGATGTTCGGCGAGGACGAGATCACCGACCGCAGCCAGCGCTTCCTGGCCGGCGAACTGGTCCGCGAGCAGCTGATGCGCCAGCTCGGCGAGGAACTGCCGTACGCCACCACGGTGGAGATCGAGCGCTTCGCCGAAGACGGCAACCTGCTGCGCATCGGTGCGGTGATCTGGGTCGAGCGCGAGGGCCAGAAGGCCATTGTGATCGGCAAGGGCGGCACCCGGCTCAAGGAGATCGGGGCCAAGGCCCGCCAGCAGATGGAGCGCCTGTTCGGCGCCAAGGTCTTCCTGGAGACCTGGGTGCGCGTGCGCGAAGGCTGGTCCGACGACGAAGCCGCGCTCAAGGCGTTCGGCTACGAGTGATCCCCGCCGCGGCGTGGCGCGATGGCGCCGCGCCCGCGGCCCTGTGGGTGGCCCTGGATGCGGATCGAGGACGAAACCGGGTTCGTACTGCATGCGCGCCACTGGCGCGAGACCAGCCTGCTGGTCGAAGTGCTGACCCGCAACCACGGCCGCCTGGGCCTGCTCGCGCGCGGCGTCCAGGGCGAACGCCGGCAGGCGCTGCGCGCGGCGCTGCAACCGCTGCAGTCGATCCGCTTCAGCGCCGTGCTGCACGGCGAACTGGCCCAGCTGCGCGGCGCCGAGGCCGAGGACGCCGCACCACGCCTGCAGGGCGAGGCGGCGCTGGCGGGTTTCTACGTCAACGAACTGGTGCTGCGGCTGGCGCCGCGCCACGACCCGGTGCCCGACCTGCATGCCGCCTATGCGCTGCTGCGCGAGCGCCTTCGCGCCGGCGGGACGCTGGCCTGGACGCTGCGCCGCTTCGAGCGCGACCTGCTGGACGCGCTGGGGGTGGGCTTCGACCTGGAGCACGATGTCGACGGGCTGCCGATCGACCCGGCCGCGCGCTACCGACTGGACCCGCTGCAGGGCGCCGAGCGCCTGCTCAGCGACCGCGGAGCGGGCGAGCGCAATGCCGCGGCGACCGGACGCGTCCTGCTGGCCCTGGCCCACGACCAGAACCCCGAACCGGGCGACCTGGCTGGACTGAGGCTGAGTCTGCGCGCGGTATTGCTGCATCACCTCGGCGGCCGCGGCCTCAAGGCCTGGGACATGCTGCGCGATCTCACGCCACGCTGAGAAGTGCGCCGGCCGCGCTTCAGTGGAGCAGGGCGGCGACGGCGTCGTGGAACTGGTGGCGGGCCGCCGGCGAGGCCGGGTCTCCGCGCAGCAGCTGGACCGCGCTGGCCAGCCGCGCCGCGCCGACGAAGCCGCAACTGGCCTGGAGCCGGTGCAGGTGGCCTCGCAGCGCCGAGGCGTCGTCCTTGCGCAGCGCGGTGTCGACCGCATCGCGCGTGCCGGGCAGCTCGGAAAGGAACAGCTCGCGCAGCGCATTCAGGTGATGCTGCTGCCCATTGAGGGCGGCCAGCGCGGCTGCTTCGTCCCAGTCACCGCCCGAAGCCGCCGGGGGCGCGGCGGCAGCGGCCATGCCGTGGCGCTGCAGGCCACGCCGGACCTGGCGCTGCAGGTCGAGCGCCGACAGCGGCTTGATCATCACGTCGGGGAAGCCTTCGGCGGTGAGGCGGGAGATCGCCCCGGCGTCGGCCGTGTGCGCGATGGCGGGGGTGTCCGGATGCAGTTCGCGGAGCCGGCCCAGCAACTCGCTGCCACAGCCGTCGGGCAGGTGGGCGTCGATCAGCCAGAGGTCGTATTTTCGCTGCCGGGCCAGGGCCAGGGCGGAGGCCACGCTGTCGGCACTGTCCAGCCGGACGGCGAGCGGTTCCAGGGCGGCCTGGAAGAAGCCCAGGCTGATGGGGTCGTCTTCCACCACCAGCAGGCGGGGACGGGGGGGCTCTCGCGAAGCCATCATTTGCTGCCTCCATGTCAGCACGCCGCAGCAACGTCCTGCGACCGGTTCAGTGTGCCTGCCTTTCAACCAAACGACAACGAAGGACCGGCGCCGGCCACGCCGGCCGGCATCTGCGACAATACGCGCCCTTTTTGCCTGCCGTTTGTCACCTCGTGGCCAGATCCCGGAACCGCTTCGACCGCACCCCCTTCCAGACCGACATCGTCGACCTCAGCCATGACGGTCGCGGCGTCGCCAAGCGCGACGGCGAGGGCGGCAAGGTCACGTTCGTCAGCGGCGCGCTGCCGGGCGAGACGGTGGTGGCCGAACCGACCGCGCGCAGCCGCCACTTCGACGAGGCGCGCACGATCGAGGTCCTGCAGGCCTCGCCGGACCGCGTGCAGCCGCGCTGCCCGCATTTCGGCGTGTGTGCCGGCTGCGTGCTGCAGCACCTGGACGAGGGGAAGCAGATCGTCGCCAAGCAGCGCGTGCTGATGGACAACCTGGAACGCATCGGCCACGTGACCCCCGAGGCCGTGCTGCCGGCGCTGGTCGGCGAGAACTGGGGCTACCGCCGCAAGGGGCGCTTCTCGGTGCGCCGGGTCGAGAAGAAGGACAAGACCCTGGTCGGCTTCCGCGAGCAGGATCCGCGCTTCGTCGCCGACCTGTCGGTCTGCTACACGGTGATCCCGCAGATCGGCGAGAAGGTCTCCGCGCTGGCCGCGCTGGTCGAGGGCCTGGACGGCAAGCGCGACATCCCGCAGATCGAATTCATCGCCGGCGACGACGCGATCGCGCTGACGGTGCGTCACCTGCAGCCGCTCAGCGAGCATGACCGGGACGCGCTGGCCGCGTTCGCGCGCGAGCACGGTTTTGCGATCTTCCTGCAGCCCGGTGGCGTGGAAAGCGTGCATCCGCTGTGGCCCGAGGCGGTGCCGCTGTCGTTCCGCCTGCCGCAATGGGACGTGGAACTGGCGTTCCGGCCGCTGGATTTCATCCAGGTCAATGCCAGCCTCAACCAGAAGATGATCGCCCATGCGCTCGGCTTGCTCGATGCGCGCCCGGAAGACCGCGTGCTCGACCTGTTCTGCGGGCTGGGCAACTTCACCCTGCCGTTGGCGCGCGGCGTGCGCGAGGTCGTCGGCGTGGAAGGCGATGCCGGCCTGGTCGCCCGCGCCAGGGAGAATGCCGAACGCAACGGCCTGGCCAACGCGCAGTTCTTCGCCGCCGACCTGACCCAGGACCAGCGCCAGGCGCCGTGGATGCGCCAGGGCTTCGACAAGCTGCTGCTCGACCCGCCGCGCTCCGGCGCGATCGACGTGCTGCGCCAGCTGCCGCTGAAGAAGTTCGAGCGCATCGTCTACGTCAGCTGCCATCCCGGTTCGCTGGCGCGCGATGCCGGCTACCTGGTCAACGAACAGGGCTTCAAGCTCAGGGCCGCGGGCGCGATGGACATGTTCCCGCACACCGCGCACGTGGAAAGCATCGCGCTGTTCGAGCGCTGAGGAACGACGATGGGCATCGAGATCGAACGCAAGTTCCTGGTCACCGGCGACGGCTGGCGCGCGGCCGCGCATGAGGTCGTGCCGATGGCGCAGGGTTACATCAACGACCAGGCCGCGATGGACAGCGGCGCGCAGAAGGCCTCGGTGCGCGTGCGCATCCAGGGCGATGCCGCCTATCTCAACCTGAAATCGCGCGAGCTCGGCCACACCCGCCAGGAGTTCGACTACCCGATCCCGGTTGCCGACGCGCGCGCGCTGCTGGCGCTGTGCGTGGGCGGGCTGATCGACAAGCGCCGGCACCTGGTGCGCCACGGCGGCCATCTCTGGGAGGTCGACGAATTCCTCGGCGACAACGCCGGGCTGGTCGTCGCCGAGATCGAGCTCGACGATGCCGGCGAGGCGTTCGAGCGGCCCGACTGGCTCGGCGAGGAAGTCACCGACGACGCGCGCTACTACAACCTGGCGCTGGCGTCCAAGCCCTACCGGCACTGGTAGCGCGGCACGGCGCCGCGACGCAGCGTTGCAGGCCGCGCACGCCATCGCGGCGCGGCGCGTGGCATGGTGACGGACCCTGACTCCGGAGCCTCCCCATGCGCATCGACATCTGGTCGGACATCGTCTGTCCCTGGTGCTGGATCGGCAAGCATCGTTTCCAGCGCGGCCTGGCGCTGCTGGGCGCCGACGCCCCCGAGGTGGACGTGCACTACCACGCCTTCCAGCTCGATCCCGACGCCGGCCCCGAGCCGGTGCCGCTGCGCGAGGCCTACCGCGAGAAGTTCGGCGGCGACCAGCGCACCAACGAGATCCTCTCGCATACCCAGCAGACCGGGCGCGCCGAAGGCCTGCCGTTCGACTTCGACGCCGGCCAGGTACGGGTGAATACGCTGCGGGCGCACCGCCTGGTGTGGCTGGCCAGCCGTGAGGGCGATCCGGACAAGGTCGGCGAGGCGCTTTACCACGCGCACTTCGCGCAGGGCCGCAACCTGGCCGATGCCGAGACCCTGGTCGCTGCCGGCGCGGCCGGCGGCCTGGCCGAAGCCCGGGTGCGGGCGATGCTTGATTCCGACGAGGGCGTGGCCGAGGTGAACGCGCAGCTGGGCCAGGCACAGGCGCTGGGCATCACCGCCGTGCCGAGCTTCGTCATCGACGGGCGCTACCTGGTCCAGGGCGCGCAGACGCCGGAAGCCTTCGCCCAAGCCCTGGCCCGGATCCAGGCCGAACGCGCGCCGCAGGCGGCCAGGGGCGAGGATTGCGGCCCGTCCGGCTGCGAAGTCTGAAGCCGGCGCGCGCATCTGCGACAATGCGGCGGTGCGCCATCCCGGCGCCGCGGCCGCGCCCCGGCGCCGGCCGCTTCCCGCAAGGCCGGAGGTTTCCCCCGCATGCTCCTGATCGGCGTCGCCGGTACCGAACTGACCGCCCGCGAGCGTGCCTGGCTGCAGCATGACGCGGTGGCCGGCGTGGTCCTGTTCAAGCGCAATTTCGCCTCGCGCGCGCAGGTTGCCGACCTGTCGGCGGCGATCCGCGCCGCCGCGCCACGGCCGCAGCTGATCTGCGTGGACCAGGAGGGCGGTCGCGTGCAGCGCTTCCGCGAGGGCTACAGCCCGCTGCCGCCGCTGGCCGGGTTCGGCGAACTGTACGAGCGCGATGCCGAAGCGGCCCTGGCGCTGGCCCGCGAGCACGCCTGGCTGATGGCCAGCGAGATCCGCGCCAGTGGCATCGACCTCAGCTTCGCCCCTGTGGTGGACCTGGGCCGCGGCAACCGCGCCATCGGCGACCGGGCCTTCAGCGCCGACCCGGAAGTGGTCGCCAGCTTCACCCGCACCTACGTCGCGGCGATGCACGAAGCCGGCATGGCGGCCACGCTCAAGCATTTCCCCGGCCACGGCACGGTGCTCGAGGACACCCATGTCGACATGGCGGTGGACCCGCGCCCGCTGGAAGCCCTGCGCGGCGAGGACCTGCTGCCGTTCGCGGCCGGCATCGACGCCGGTGCCGACGCGGTGATGATGGCCCACGTCGTCTACCCGCAAGTGGCGCCCGAACCGGCCGGCTATTCGCCGCGCTGGATCGGCGGCATCCTGCGCGGCGAGCTGGGCTTCCGCGGCGTGGTGTTCTCCGACGACATCGGCATGGCGGCGTCCTTCAGCGCCGGCGGCGTCAAGGCGCGCGTGGACGCACACCTGGATGCCGGCTGCGATGTCGTGCTGGTCTGCCACCCGGAGCTGGTCGACGAATCGCTAGACGCGGTGTCCCGGCGCACGCTCAACACCGCGCCGCTGCTCGGCCTGATCGGCCGCGGCGCGCTCGGCTGGGACGGCCTGCTGGCCGATGCCCGCCATGCCAATACCCAATCCCGTTTGCTGGAACAACTCGGAAAAACCGCCTGATGTCCAATCTCACCCTTGAACAGGCCGTGGCCCAGGCCGACCTGCTCGTCGACCGCCCGACCCTCGACGCCGCCATCGGCCGCATCGCCGACGCCATCGCCCGCGACTACCGCGGCGAAGTCCCGGTCTACCTCACCATCATGCACGGCGCGCTGCCGTTCTCCGGCCAGCTGGCGCTGGAGCTGGGCGCGCGCGGCCAGGACCTGCAGTTCGACTACCTGCACGCCACGCGCTACCGCGGCGCCACCGTCGGCGGCGAACTGGTCTGGAAGCACCGCCCGGCCACCGCGCTGTTCGGCCGCCGCGTGCTGCTGGTCGATGACATCCTAGACGAGGGCTATACGCTGCAGGGCGTGCGCCAGTGGTGCCTGGAACAAGGCGCCACCGACGTGCGCATCGCCGCGCTGGCGATCAAGCAGCACGACCGCTGCGTGGACGGCGTATGCGCCGACTATGCCGGCGTCGACGTGCCCGACCGCTACGTGTTCGGGTTCGGCATGGACGTCAACGAGCTGTACCGCGGCGCGCCGGCCATCTATGCGATGAAGGACTGAGCCGGTCCGCACGCCCATCCCCGCAATCCCGGAACTCCCCCGCGCATGAATCCGATTTCCCTCGCCGTCATCGGCGGCACCGGCGTCTACAAGCTGGCCCAGCTCGACGACGTGCAGACCCATGAGGTGCAGACCCGTTTCGGCAGTCCTTCCGGCCCGGTGCGGGTCGGCACGCTGCTCGGCCACCGGGTCGCCTTCCTTGCCCGCCATGGCGAAGGCCATTCGCTGCCGCCCCACAAGATCAACTACCGCGCCAACCTTGCTGCGCTGCAGCAGGTGGGCGCCCAGCGGGTGCTCGCGCTCAATACCGTCGGCGGCATTACCGACGCCTACGGTCCGCGCGTGCTGGCCTGCCCGGACCAGCTGATCGACTACACCTGGGGCCGGGTCTCGACGATCTGCGAGGAGGAGGGCAGCGAGGTCGTGCACGTGGACTTCGGCCATCCGTATTCGCCGCTGTTCCGCAGCAAGGTGCTGGCGGCGGCGCGGGTGACCGGGGCCAAGGTGGTCGATGGCGGCTGCTACGGCGCCACCCAGGGCCCGCGGCTGGAAACCATCGCCGAGATCGCCCGCCTGCGCCGGGACGGCTGCGACCTCGTCGGCATGACCGGCATGCCCGAGGCCGGGCTGGCCCGCGAAATGGGGCTGGACTATGCCTGTCTGGCGATCGTGGCGAACTGGGCGGCAGGCTGCGGCGACGCCCGGGAGATCACCCTGGCCGAGGTGCTGGCCAACGTCGATGCCGCCTCGGCCGGGCTGCCGGAACTGGTCGGCGAACTTGCGCGCGGGTGATTGTCATCGGGCCTTAAGCTTTGCATACTCGGCGCGTGCGTGAGCCGCACACCACCCATTCAATTTGCAAAGGTCTCGCATCACCATGCCGAACGGTACCGTCAAGTGGTTCAACGACGCCAAGGGATTTGGCTTCATTTCCCCGGAGGACGGCAGCGCTGACGTCTTCGCGCACTTCTCCGCGATCAACGCCAAGGGCTTCCGCAGCCTGCAGGAAGGCCAGCGCGTCTCGTACGACGTGACCCAGGGCCCGAAGGGCGCCCAGGCTTCGAACATCACGCCGGTCGGCTGATCCAGCCGGTCGTGCATTTGAACCCCGCCATCCGGCGGGGTTTTTTTTGCCCGGGAGAATGGCATGGCGTGGCGGCGGCGAAGGATCGCGGTAATCGGTTACGGCACGGCGGGGCAGGCGCTTGCGGTACTGCTGCAGCGCGACGGCCACCAGGTCGAAGTGTTCGAACAGGCCGCAGAGCCCGGTCCGGTCGGCGCCGGCTTCCTGCTGCAGCCGACCGGCCTGCAGGTACTGTGGCGGATGGGCCTGCTGCCGGCGGTGCTGGCGCACGGCGCGCCGGTGCACAGGCTGTTCGGGGACACGCCGGGCGGGCGGACGGTCATGGACATGCGGTATGCGGGGCTCGACCGGCGCCTGTTCGGGCTTGGCCTGCAGCGTGGCGCGTTGTTCCTGCTCCTGCGCCGGGCCTGGGAAGCGCCGACGCTGCATGCCGCGACCCGCATCATAGCCGTCGATGCCGAGCACGGCCGAGTGCAGTCGCAGGAGGGTCGCTGGCACGGTGGATACGACCTGGTGGTGGCGGCCGATGGCGCGGCCTCCTGCCTGCGCGCGCAGGTCGCCAAGCCGCGGCTGGACCGGCCCTATCCCTGGGGTGCGCTGTGGTGCCTGCTGCCGCGCGATGACTGGCCGCACGTCGACGAACTGCGGCAGCGCTACCTGGCCGCGCGCAAGATGATCGGACTGCTGCCGGTCGGTACGCGGCCGGATGATCCGATGCCGCGCATGAGTTTCTTCTGGAGCCTGCCAAGCGCGGATTTCGAAGGCTGGCGCATGCGCGGCATGGCCGCCTGGAAGGAAGAGGTGGCCGGGCTGTGGCCGCAGGTTGCCGCTTGCCTGGGCGGCCTGGAGCACGCCCGGCAGCTGTCCACCGCGGCGTATCGCGATGCGGTAGTCGCGCACTGGCACCGCGATCGCCTCGTCCTCGCCGGCGACGCGGCGCATGCGATGAGTCCGCAGCTGGGGCAGGGGGTCAACATGGCCCTGCTCGATGCCTGGGCGCTGAGCGGTGCGCTGCGCGATGAAGCCACGCTGCCGGCGGCGCTGGACCGCTACCAGCAGGAGCGTCGGCGCCATCTGTGGATCTACCATTTCTGGAGCCGATGGCTGACGCCGCTGTTCCAGTCCGGGCGCGCCTTGCCGGCGCATCTGCGCGACGTCGGCCTGCATCCCCTGGGGCGGATGCCCGGCGGGCGTGGACACATGCTGCGGGTGCTCAGCGGCACCCAGCACGGTGCGCTGGGCAAAGTGTCGCTGGATCGGCAATTCCTCGCCGCGCTCGATAGCGTGGCGAGCGCAGCGGCGACGCCTGGGGCCGGTTGAGCACGTTCAACTTGCAAGGGCGCGCAGTGCGTCCAGCGTGTCGGCCTCGGCGGCCGGCTTGTCGTGGCGCCAGCGCAGGATGCGCGGGAAGCGCACCGCCACGCCCGACTTGTGCCGGGTGCTGGCGTTGACGCCTTCGAAGCCGAGCTCGAACACATGCGCCGGCGTGACTGCGCGGACGGGGCCGAAGCGCTCGGTCGTATGCGCGCGGATCCACTGGTCGAGCGCGAGGATCTCCGGATCCGACAGCCCGGAGTACGCCTTGGCGACGGGCACCAGCGCGCCTTCGTGCCAGAGCGCGAACGTGTAGTCGGTAAACAGCGTGCTGCGCCGCCCGTGCCCGGCCTGGGCGTAGACCAGCACCGCGTCGATCGTCAGCGGGTCGATCTTCCACTTCCACCAGTCGCCGCGTGGGCGGCCACCGCGGTAGGGCGATGCCGCGCGCTTGAGCATCAGGCCTTCCACGCCCTGTTCGCGGGACTGCGCACGCTGCGCGCCGGCGTGGCTCCAGTCGCGCGCTTCCACACGCGGGGAGGCTGCCAGGTGCGGATCGTCGAGCGCGGCGAGCGTGGCTTCCAGCAGTGCGCGGCGCTCGTGCAGCGGCCGCGCGCGCAGGTCTTCGCCACCGAGCTCGAGCAGGTCGTAAGCCATCACGCGCGCGGGCGCCTGGGCCAGGATCGCCGCGCCCGGGCGACGCCGCTGGATCCGGGTCTGCAGCGCGGAGAACGGCAGGGGCCGGGGTTCGCCGATGCGCCAGGCCAGCAGTTCGCCGTCGATCACCGTGCCCGCCGGCAGGGCGGCGGCCGCGTGTTCGATCTCGGGGAAGCGCCCGTCCAGGCGTTCCTCGCCGCGCGACCACAACGCGACGGTCTCACCGCGGCGGATCAGCTGCAGGCGGATCCCGTCCCACTTCCATTCCAGCAGCCACTGCGCGATGTCGCCGAGCGTGCCTGGCTCGGCTTCCAGCGGCGAGGCGAGGAAGAACGGATAGGGCTGCTCGCGATCGCTGTCCAGTTCGGCGGGCGACAGCAGCCGGGCCATGAACGCCGGGCCCGGCTCCCACTCGCCGAGCATGCGCTGGGCGATGCGCGCGATGTCGATGCCCGACAGCTCGGCCAGCGCCTGCTGTGCCAGTCGCTGCGACACGCCCACGCGCAACGCGCCGGTCAGCAGCTTGTTGAACAGCAGGCGCTGCTCGAAATCGAGCGAACGCCAGGCCGCCTCGACCGTGGCGCGCCGCTGCGCCACCGGCGCGTTGGCCACCGGCAGCAGGCGCTGTTCGATCCATTCGGACAGCGGCACATCGTCCACCGGCCCGGGCGGATCGTCGACGAGCAGCGCCAGCGTCTCGGCGAGGTCGCCGACGTGCGCGTAGCTGTCCTCGACCAGCCAGGCCTCGATCCCGGCCAGCGTGGCGATCCACTCGCGCAGCTCGCCGCTGCCGGCAATGCGGCGGCGCGCGCCGGAGATCTTGCCGCCGCTGAGCAGGTACAGCGCCCAGGCCGCGTCGGCCGGCGGCGCGCTGCGGAAATATTCGACCAGGGCGCGACGCCTGTCGCCGGTGCCGGTGCTGCGGTCCAGCTCGCGGAACAGCGCGGCGAAGCGCTTCAAATCCGCTGGTCCTGCGGCCGCCGCAGGGCGAGCGCGCGGGTGGTGAAGGCATCCAGGCGCGGCCGTGCGACCGGCGCGCAGCGCAGGCTGAAGGCCAGGCTCGCGCGACGGAACACCTTGCCGCCGCCGAGCGGGCGGCAGCGTGGTGCACGCCAGGGGCGGCCGTCGCGGGTCATCAGGCCGCCTCCTCGTCGCCGTAGCGCGCCGGCATCGCGGCAGCCTGCAGTCCCTGCTCGCGCAGATGCCGCACGATGGCATCGGTATTGCCGTGGGTGGCGATGATCCGGCGCGCGCCGCTGTCGGCGATGGTGTCGAGCAGGGCGGGCCAGTCGGCGTGGTCGGACACCACGAAACCGCGGTCGAGGTTGCGTCGGCGCCGGTTGCCGCGGATGCGCATCCAGCCCGAGGCGAAGCCCTGCTGCAGGCGCGGGAAGCGCCGCAGCCATGGACTGCCGGCGGCGGAGGGCGGGGCCAGCACCAGCCGGCCGGCGACCGCGTCGCCGCGATGGTGTTCGGTCACCGGCTCGCTATCGGCCAGGTCGATGCCGGCGTCGCGATACACCGCCACGCCGGCGGCGATCGCGCCGTGCAGCAGCACCGGCGGTTCGCCGCGTCCACGCAGTTCGGCCAGCAGTCGCTGGGCCTTGCCGAGCGCGTAGCAGTACAGCACGGCGGCCTGTCCGCGCGAGGCGCACTCGCCGCGCCATGCCACGATGTCGTCGATCACCGAGGCGGTGGACGGCCAGCGGTAGACCGGCAGGGCGAAGGTGGCCTCGCTGATGAACACGTCGCAGGGCACCGGTTCGAACGCGGCGCAGGTCGGGTCGGGCTGGCGCTTGTAGTCGCCCGAGGCGACCCAGACCCGGCCATCGGCCTCGATGCGGACCTGGGCCGATCCAAGCACATGGCCGGCCGGGTGCAGCGAAACGCGCGCCCGGCCCAGCTCGAAAGCCTCGCCGGGCTGATGCGCGCGGTAGTCCTGTTCGCCCAGGCGCCAGCGCAGGATCGGCAGGCCGTCGGCCAGGCAGTGGTAGCAGCCCATGCCCGCGCGCGCGTGGTCGCCATGGCCGTGGGTGATCACCGCCCGCGCGACCGGCTGCCAGGGATCGATATGGAAATCGCCGGCCGGGCAGTACAGCCCTTCCGGTCGCATCACCACCAGGTCGTCCGCAGCGTCCATGGCGGTACTGTGCGCGCGGATCCGTGCAGGGGATGAGAATCCCCGCGCCGCGCGACACAATGACCGCACGAGCCCCGCGGGAGTTGCCCATGTCGTCGCAGGACCTGCCTCCGTTCGAAACCCACCGGGTGGAAAACCAGCCGCCACCCTTCGAGCCGCGCGACCTTTGGCACGACGATGTCGTCCTGCGCGAGGCCATCGCCGACGAGGGTGCCGCAGCGTTCGCCGCGGACCTGGCCGGCTACGGCGCGCTGGCCGGCGACGAGCTCTACCGGATCGGCTTCGATGCCAACCGAGACCGTCCGCGCCTGCGCAGCCACGACCGCTTCGGCCACCGCATCGACGTGGTCGAGTTCCATCCTGCTTACCATCGGCTGATGCAGGCGGCCAAGGCCCATGGCGTGGCCGGGCTGTCCTGGCACGCACCGGCGCCCGGCGCCCACGTCGCGCGCGCGGCACTGAGCTACCTGCACCACCAGGTCGAAGCCGGCACCAGCTGCCCGCTGACCATGACCCACGCCGGCGTTGCCGTCCTGCGCCCGCAGGCGGGCTTCGATGCGTGGGCGCGCAAGGCCGCCGCGCCCGTCTACGACGCCGCCGACGTGCCGGTCGCGGAGAAGGCCGGCATCACCCTGGGCATGGGCATGACCGAGAAGCAGGGCGGCTCGGACGTGCGCGCCAACGCGACCGTGGCCACCCCCTTGCCCGGTGGCGAGGAGTATTCGCTCGTCGGCCACAAGTGGTTCTTTTCCGCGCCGATGTCCGATGGCTTCCTGGTGCTGGCGCAGGCACCGGCCGGGCTGACCTGCCTGCTGATGCCGCGCCGGCTCGACGATGGCGCGCGCAACGCGTTCCGGCTGGTCCGGCTGAAGGACAAGCTGGGCGACTGGGCCAATGCCTCCAGCGAGGTGGAGTTCTGCGGCGCGCGTGCGTGGCGCATCGGCGAGGAAGGACGTGGCGTGGCCAGCATCATCCCGATGGTGATGATGACGCGACTGGACTGCATGCTCGGTGCCGCCGCGCAGATGCGCATGGCGATGGCGCAGGCGCTGCACCACGCGCGGCATCGCCGCAGCTTCGGCCGCCCGCTGGTCGAGCATCCGCTGATGGCCAACGTGCTGGCCGACCTGGCGCTGGAATCCGAGGCGGCAACCCGTTTCGCCCTGCGGGTGGCGCGCGCGGTGGATCGCGCCGCTATCGACCCGGGCGAAGCGGCCTTCGCCCGGGTCGCCACCGCGCTGGGCAAGTACTGGCTGTGCCGGCGCGCACCGGCGTTCGTCAACGAGGCCCAGGAATGCCTTGGCGGCGCCGGCTATGTGGAGGAATCGATCCTGCCGCGGCTGTACCGCCAGGCGCCGCTCAATTCGATCTGGGAGGGCAGCGGCAATATCCAGTGCCTGGACGTGATGCGCGCGCTGGAGCGCGAGCCCGAATGCGCGCAGGCGATGTTGCGCGAACTGGAGGACGTGCCCGTCGCGCCGGCCGCCTACGGCGCCGCGCTGGACGCCCTGCGCGAGGCCCTGGCGCGCCCGCTGGAGGCTTTCTCCGCGCGCCTGTTCGCCGAACGCTGCGCGCTGGCGTTGCAGGCGGCGGCACTGCTGCGAGCAACCTCGCCTGCTGCCCTGCCTTTCGTCGCCTCGCGCCTGGGGGGACAGCATGGGCTGGCGCTGGGCACCCTGGGCGATGCCGCGCCGGTGCCCGGACTGCTCGCGCGCGCGCTGCCGTAACCCCGGCAGCGCGCGACGAGCGGGGTCGATCAGTGCTGCTGCTCGGCCTCGCGGCGCTCGCGCTCGGCCTTGTCGGCCACTTCGCGGGCCTTGTCGGCGGTGGCATCGGCTGCATTGGCGGTGGCATCGGCGGCCCGGGCGGTGGCATCGCGCGTGGCGGCCCCGGCACGGTCAGCGGCGACGGCGGCTTCCTGCGCGGCGTCGTGGGCGTACTCACGCGCGTCCTGGGCCATGGCGCGGGACTTTTCCGCGGCGCGGTCGGCGGCCTGGTCGGTGGCGGCGGCGGCGTGCTCGGCGGCGGAGGCGGCATCGCGGCGGGCCTGCTCGGCGTCGGGACCGCGGCAGGCGCCGAGGGCCAGCATCAGGGCGGTGGCGGTGACAACGTGGTGGATGCGGATCATGGCGGCTTCCTCTGCATGATGGGGAGCCGAGCTTAGGACGCCGGCGGGCGATGTCCACGTGAATCCGGCGCGCCTGCATTCAGTTGGCGCATAGAAAAAGCCGCCGGTTTCCCGGCGGCTTCTTGGACTTGCCAGATACCAGAAGTGATTACTTCTTGGCTTCTTCGGCGGCGTCCTTGGCCTGGGCAGCGGTGTCTTCCGCAGCCTTGGCGGTGTCGGCAGCCTGGTCGGCAGCGGCGTCGGTGGTCGCGGCAGCAGCGGTCTGCGCGGCATCGGCGGCGGTGTCGGCGGCGGTCGCAGCCGTGTCAGCGGCGGCCTGGGCAGCGTCGGCGGTCTGGGCGCCGGCAGCGGCGGCCTGGTCGGCGGCAGCCTGGGCGTCGGTGGCGGCTTCGTTGGCCGAAGCAGCAGCGTCCTGGGCCTGTTCCGGCTTCGAGCACGCGGTCAGGGCCAGGCCCAGGGCCATCGCGATCAGCAGCTTGTTGATGCTCATTATGTCAATCCTCGTCGTTAGTTAGGCAACGCGCTATTGCGCGCCCCCAACATGATGACAAGCCAAAGACCCGTGTCAAGCGTACCCGCATTCATCTTTTACGGGTGCGCGTGAAGTCCAATCAAATCAATTCGATGGCGATAGCCGTTGCCTCGCCACCGCCGATGCAGAGCGTGGCGATGCCACGCTTGCCGCCGCGCTTGCGCAACGCATTCACCAAGGTCACCACCAGGCGCGCGCCGGAGGCACCGATCGGGTGGCCCAACGCGCAGGCACCGCCATTGACGTTGACCTTGGCGTGGTCGAGGCCGAGCTGCTTGATCGGTGCCATGGCGACCACGGCGAAGGCTTCGTTGATCTCGAACAGGTCCACCTCGGCCAGGTTCCAGCCGACCTGGGCGACCAGTTTCTCGATCGCGGCGATCGGCGCGGTGGTGAACCACTCCGGCGCCTGCGAGTAGGTCGCGTGGCCGGCGATGCGGGCCAGCGGCGCGAGGCCGCGGCGGGCGGCTTCATCGGCGCTGAGCAGCACGGTGGCGGCGGCGCCGTCGGAGATGCTGGAGGAACTGGCGGCGGTGATCGTGCCGTCCTTCTTGAAGGCTGGCTTCAGGGTCGGGATGCGGCTGGTATCGGACTTGCCCGGCTGTTCGTCCTGCGCGTATTCGACTTCGCCCTTGCGGCCGGCAACCTTGACCGGGACGATCTCCCCGTCGAACGCGCCGGTGGCCTGCGCGGCCTGCGCGCGACGCACCGATTCGATCGCATAGGCATCCTGCTCCTCGCGGGTGAAGCCGAACTTCTCCACCGCCTGCTCGCCGAACACGCCCATCGGCTGGCCGTCGTACGGGTTGGTCAGTCCATCCCATGCCATGTGGTCGACCGCCTGGAAGTTGCCGTAGCGGTTGCCGGTGCGCGAGTTCGGCAGCATGTGCGGCGCGTTGCTCATCGACTCCATGCCGCCGGCGACGACGATGCTGGCCGAGCCGGCCTTGATCAGGTCATGGCCCAGCATGATGGCCTTCATGCCCGAACCGCAGACCTTGTTGATGGTGGTCGCGCCGGCAGCGTCGGGAATGCCGGCCGCGCGCGCGGCCTGGCGCGCCGGCGCCTGGCCCAGGTTGGCCGGCAGCACGCAGCCCATGATCACTTCCGACACGTCCGCGGCCGGGATGCCGGACTGCTCCAGCGCCGCGGCGATGGCAGTGGCACCCAGGGTCTGCGAGGGCACGCCGTTGAACTGGCCCAGGAAGGACCCGATGGCGGTGCGTTTGGCGGCGGCAATGACGATCTCGGTCATGGGACGGATACCTTGGAATGTGGGGCGATTATCGGCCGCGGCGGCGGTTATCGCCAGTTGACGGGCGGGCTACAGACAATCCGCCGGCGATGACGTATAGAGCAGGCAGCGGGTCGATCCGGCCCACGCCTCGGGGGAGGACGTCGATGAACAGGACGATGATGGCCAGGACGTTGCTGGCATCGGCACTGGCGCTGGCCTTGTCGGCCTGCGGTGGCGGCGGGGGCGGTGGCAACACGCGGTCCGATGCGCCGCCGCCCAGTCCGCCTCCGGCCAGCCCGCCGCCGCCCCCGCCGCCGCCAGTGTCTCCACCCCCGCCGCCGCAGCCGGCGATCGACGCGCACCTGGCGCTGATCAACGCGCAGGGCCTTGCCGCGTCCGGGCATGACGGCAGCGGCGTGCGCATCGGCGTCGTCGACAGCGGCGTCAACCGCAACCAGCCGTCGCTGCAGGGGCGGGTCATCGCCAACTACAACTACCTCGATCCACGCGCGAACAATCTCGCGGTCGATGATGTGGTCGGGCACGGCACCACCGTGGCGCAGCTGGCCGCGGGCAAGCCGTTCGGCAACTGGCCTGGTGGCGTGGCGCAGAACGCGCTGATCGTCTCGGCGCGGATCATCGCCGACAAGGCGCCCACCGACGACGGTTCCGGGCAGGGCACCGAAGTACACGGCGCGCTCGGGCTGGCACCGATCCACGACGACCTGATCGCCGCCGGCGTGAAGATCATGAACAATTCCTGGGGCGGCCTGTACTGGAAGGACGCGAACGCGACCGCGCCGATCGCCGCCGAGTATCGCCCCTTCATCCAGTCCAACGGCGGACTGGTGGTGTTCGCCGCCGGCAACGAATCCGGCGCCAACCCGTCGAGCATGGCCGCCCTGCCGAGCCAGCCCGGCCCGGGCGGCACGCTGCCGGCCGCCGACCTGGAACGCGGCTGGATCACCGTGGCCGCACTGGATACCGCCCATCCGAGCCAGCTCGCCAGCTACTCCAACGCCTGCGGCGTGGCGATGCGCTACTGCCTGGTGGCGCCGGGCACCTCGATGTTCACCGGCACCAACGACACCGCCGGCAATCCCAGCTATTGGTATGGCAGCGGCACTTCCTTCGCCGCGCCGCTGGTGTCCGGTGCGGCCGCGGTGGTATGGCAGGCGTTCCCGTACTTCGACAACAACCTGGTGCGGCAGACCCTGCTCGGCACCGCCAGCGACCTGGGCGCGCCCGGCATCGATGCCACCTTCGGCAATGGCCTGCTGGACGTGGGCAGGGCATTGAAGGGGCCGGCAAGGCTGGACTGGGGCGACATCAGCGTCACCCTGCCCGCGGGCACGCAGAGCGAATGGTCGAACGGCCTGAGCGGCAGCGGCGGAGTCAGCGTCGGCGGTGCGGGCGTGCTGCGGCTTTCCGGCCAGAGCACCTCCACCGGTGCGCTGCAGGTGCGCGACAGCGCCCGCGTGGACCTGCGTGGCGCGTTCGCCGCGGACATGGCGGTGGTCGCTGGTGCAAGCGCCTCGCTGGCGCGCGTGGTGCTCGGCGGCAGCCTTGACAACCGGGGCTTGACCCAGCTCGGTGCCGACGAGGATCCCAGCGCGCCGCTGCGCATCGACGGCAATGTTCGAAACGCCGGCGAACTGCGCGTAGGCCGCGCGAGCTCCGTCGCGGTGAACGGCAATTACGTGCAGGACGCCGGCGGGCGCCTGTCATGGCAGATCAACGGGCCCAGCCTCAACGTCGGCGGCTCGGCGCAGCTGGCCGGCAGCCTGTACGTGTACGGCATCTACGGCACTTATGTCGGCGGCGCCACGCGCCAGTACGTGATCACGGCGGGCAGCGGGGGGCTGAGCGGCACGTTCTCCTCGTTCGGCTACGACAGCAGCAAGCTCCTGCTCGACGCGACGGTGGGCTACGACGCGAACAATGCCTGGCTCGACATCACGCGCGCCAATGTCGTTGCCGCGACGGCGACGGTGTTCGGCACCGCGACTCCGGCGATGCTGTCCAGCGCGACCCGCGTGGAAGGGGCGTTCGCCAGCATTGATGCACAGGTCCCGGGTCAGTCGGCCAGCGGCACGGTCGCCGATGGCGCGGCGAGGATCCAGCAGGTCGCCGGCGTGCAGGCGCTGCGCGCCACCCTCGACAGCCTGTCAGGCCGCCTGCACACGCTGGCCGGCGCGGCGAGCTTCGAGGCGATCGACCAGGATCGCCGCGCGCTGTCGCAACGCTTCGGCGAGGTCGCCGCCAATCCGCGCGCGGCCGGCGCGTGGATGCGCGACACGGGCGGGACCGGCAGCGGCGCGGCCTCGGGCCGGTACGCGCTGGCGGGCTGGCTGATCGGCCAGGACCTGCGCATCGGCAACGCGGGCATCGTCGGCTACGCCTTCGGCGAGGGCCACGCCTACGCCGGCATCGCCGAGCAGGGCGACCGCGCGCGCAACCGCCAGGCGCAGGTGCAGGTATACGGTGGCTGGAGCGATGGTGCGGCGTATGCGATGGCCCATGCCGGCAGCGGCCAGTACCAGCGCGAGCTGGACCGGCAACTGTTGCTGGGCGATGCCACGTTCGGCGTGGACAGCCGCTACGACGGCCGTTTCGACAGCGCCGGCGTCGAGGGTGGCTATCGCTTCGCCGTTGGTCCGGGTCTTGGCCTCACCGCGTATGCCGGGTTGCAGTACGCACGCGTGGACGTGCCGGCATTCGCCGAAGCTGGCGGGCTCGGTTTCGGCCTGCGCAGCGACGGCGGCACGTTGGCGCGCACGCAGGCGGTGGGCGGGCTGCGCGTCGGCCTGGCGCACGGCGGCTGGTCGTTCGACGCTTATGCGGAGTGGCTGCAGCCGCTGGTGCAGTCCGGCGGCACGCTGCAGGCCAGCTTCACCGGCATCGACGCGTGGTCGGCGCTGCCTTCGCTGCAGGATCGCGCCGCGGCGCTGCTCGGGGTGTCAGCACAGGCGTGGCTCTCGCCCAAGACCCGGCTGTCGCTGGGCCTGGACCAGCGCCTGGGCAGCGAGCCAGGCCATGCCTGGTCGCTGCGCTACGTCGCCGGCTTCTGATTCGCGCCGCCGCGCCTGCTGGCGCTGCAGTCGCCCGGCACTCAGCGCTCGTTGCGCAGCTTGTTGACGAAGCGCGGGGAAGTGCGGCCCAGCGGCAGCTTGAGCTTGCTGATCGCATCGATGCGCGCCTGCGCCATGCGGTCGGCGGCCAGCTGCGGGGCGATGTCGTCGCTGGCCGACAGGGCGAAGACCTTTTCCAGGTTGTGGTAGATGCTGCGGATCAGCCGCATCGCCCGTTCGCGGTTGTAGCCGTCGATCTCCAGCGATACGTTCATCACGCCGCCGGCGTTGACCACGTAGTCCGGCGCATAGAGGATGCCGCGGCGGTGCAGTTCGTCGCCGATCGCAGCATCGGCCAGCTGGTTGTTGGCGGTGCCGCAGATGATCCTGGTCTTCAGGCGCGGCAGGGTTTCGGCGTTGATCGCGCCTTCGAACGCGCACGGCGCGAACACGTCGGCGTTGACGTCGTAGATCTCGTCGGGCTTGACCGCCTCGGCGCCGTACTCGCTGACCGCGCGATCGACCAGCGCCGGGTCCAGGTCGGTGACGATCAGCTTGGCGCCGCGGTCCTTGAGCAGCTTCACCAGCTCCATGCCGATGTGGCCCAGACCCTGGACGGCGATGCTGGTCTTGCCCACTTCCTCATGGCCGAGCTTGCGGTTGAGCGAGGCCATCAGTGCCTGCAGCGCGCCGTAGGCGGTGAACGGCGCCGGGTCGCCCGAGCCGCCGTGGGCCTGGTGCACGCCGGTGACGTACTCGCTTTCCAGGTAGATCTGCTCCATGTCGTTGACGTCGGTGCCGACGTCCTCGGAGGTGATGTAGCGCCCGCCCAGCGATTCGACGAAGCGACCGAAGGCGCGGAACAGCACTTCGCTCTTGTCGGTCTTCGGATCGCCGATGATCACCGCCTTGCCGCCGCCGACGTTCAGCCCCGCCAGCGCGTTCTTGTAGGTCATCGTGCGGCTCAGCCGCAGCGCGTCGTTGATCGCCGCCTCGCTGTTGGGGTACGGGCGCATGCGCACGCCGCCCAGCGCCGGTCCGAGGATGGTGCTGTGCAGGGCGATGATCGCCCGCAGGCCGGCGTCCTTGTTGTGGCAGAAGACGACCTGTTCATGGCCGCTGGTGTCGAGCGTTTCGAAAAGCATGGGTGGGGCTCCGGGGGCGTGCGCGATGGCGTGCAGCGGCGGAAACTTGCCTGGTTCAGCAACGAAAACGAAAAAGCGACGATGGCGGATGGGATCCTCAACGTCGCTGCGGCGCATTCTAGACCACCCCGGCGCATTCATGCAGGCCGGCGGCAGGTGGGCTCAGACCTGGCGGTAGGCCCGTTCGCGGAACCACAGGGTGCCGAGCCACTTCTCGCCCCGCTGCACCGGCAGGCCCGCGTGCAGCGAGTCCGGGTCGGGCCGGCCCTGTGCATCAAGGTTGTCGAACACCACCACGCGGCCGGCACGGGGAGGCACGGTTACCGCGGCGATGGGGAATTCCGTCTCGCCGCCGGACTCGACGTCGTTCAGGTAGACGCACAGGGTCCGGAAGCGGTTGCCCGATGCGGGCTGGTCTGCCTGCAGGGCCGAAGGTGGGAGGTAGTCGCGATGCGGCCGGTACTGCTGCCCGGGGGCATAGTGCAGGATCGACATGGCCTCCGCCTGCAGCAGTGGCACGCCTGCCGCTTCGGCCAGGCGTTGCTGGATCCGGCGTGCGGCATGGTCCTCGATGACACGGTCCACGGTGGCGCTGCTGCTCGTACGCACGTCATTCACATGCTGGCCCTCCCTGTCCTCGGCCTGGACCTGCGAACGGCGCAGGTGCGGACGCATGAGCGCGATCAGCAACCGGCACTCATCGGCGCTGAGCACGCCGTCGGCGCAGGCGACCCGGGGGTGCTCATGCAGCACCCGCAACGCGGTGGGCGGCCCCGGGGAAACCGGGGGCAGCGGGGGCAGGCCATGCGCGGCGAGCTGCTGGTGCAGGTGGTTGGCCAGGCTGTGGTCGCGGACCATGCCTTCGCCAACGGCGGCGCGTGCCGCCAGCATCAGCGCCGAGACCGGGTCGCGGGCGGCGGCCCGGCGCAGCAGGTCGACCGAGGCGGCTTCCGCGCCTTCATCGTCCTGGCGCGCGCGCACCAGGGCCAGGGCGCGCTGCGCTACCGGCAACCCAGCGGCCGCTGCATGCTCAAGCCGAGCCTGCGCCTGCAGGTCATCGCCGGGAGGGTAGGTCGCCAGCAGGTACGAGGCGCCGGGGTGTCCCGAGGATTCGGCGGCCAGCCACTGGGCCTGGGCGCCGGCCAGGTCGATGGCACCGCCGATGCCCAGCACGAGCATGCGACCGAGCTCGACCCGGGCGCCTGCATCGACCTCCGCGGCCTTGGCATACCACGCTCGTGCCTGGACCGCGTCGCCGTCGGACAGGCACGCGGCGGCCCGGCGCAGGGCGTCGCCGGCATGCAGGGACGGGGCGCTGGGTGAGGGCAGGGTCATGCCGCATCGTACCCGCCCGCGCAGCGCCATGCAGCTGCGGGCAGGACGCCACACGTGCGTATTTCTACCTGCCGCGGATCGGTAAGGCTACGGTGGAGGCGGGCGTGACCGGGCGCCACAATCAATCCGTGCCGCCGGGTCGGCGGCGTCGTCACGGAGTCCGCAAATGCGCTTGTCCTTCATCCGGTTCTGCTGCCTGGGCCTGCTGTCCTGCCTGGTCTCCCTGCCCGCGCTGGCTGTCGAACCCGCGCCGGCAGGGACCGGAACCCTGAAGATCGACGTGCGCCCGTTCCCGCGGCAGTTCACCGTCGAGGGCACGCAGTTCAGCATCCACGAGCCGCAGTACGACAGCTGGAAGGACGACCAGCTCGCGGGGCGGTTCGTGATGGCGGTGAAGAACGGCACCCACGCCGGCCTCGATGGCAAGCCGCAGGACGTGCTGGACTACGGCGTGATCGCCTTCACCGCGCGTACCCAGATCGACAAGGATGCGCGCGCGGTGGTGCTGACCGACATCGTGTTCACCAGCGCCAGGTTTCCTTCCGCGGACGCGCAGCAGTCGCGTTACCTGCAGCTGGCGCGCTCGCTGATCCACGACAGGCGCACGCTCACCGTCTCGCTCGACCAGCTCGAGTCGGCGCTTGCCATCCATGCCGCCGCCGCGACGGCCAGGTCCCTGCCGGTGCGCAATGATCCGCCGGAAATCATCTTCAGCACCGATGCGGCCGTGCTGGTGCTGGTCGACGGCACGCCCAGCCTCAAGCCGACCGGTGCCGCCGGCGTGGAGCGGGTGATCACCACCCGTTCGCTGCTGCTGCGCAAGCAGGGTCGCTACTACACGCGGCTCGGCGGGCGCTGGGCCAGCGCGGCAGCGCTTGAGGGCCCCTGGGGCCTGGTGGCCGGCGTCGATCCGGCGCTGGAACAGGCGGCGCGGCAGCTGGTCGCCGAGCGCCAGGTGGACGCGCTGGACAACCCGCCCGAGGCGCTGAAGCAGGCCCTCGCAGCCGACCGGCTGCCGGCGATCCACGTGCGCACGCATCCGGCCGAACTGATCACCACCCAGGGCGAGCCGCAGTTCGCCGCCATTCCCGGCACTTCGCTGAGTTTCATCAGCAACACCGGCGCCGACGTGTTCATCGATTCGGCCCGGGACAACGCCTGGTACGTGCTGGTTTCCGGGCGCTGGTTCACCGCACCGGGCACGCAGGGACCGTGGCGCTACGTTGCCGCCGGCGCGCTGCCGGCGGAATTCGCGAAGATTCCGCCGGAAAGCCCCAAGAGTGGCGTGCTGGCCTCCATCCCCGGCACGCCGGAATCGAAGGAGGCGCTGATCGCCAACAGCATCCCGCAGACCGCCACGGTCGACCGCCGGCAGGCCAGGCTGGAGGTGCACTATGACGGCGCGCCGCAGTTCAGGCCGATCGAGGGCACCGCGCTGCAGTACGCCTGGAACACCCCGGTGCCGGTGATCCGGCTGGCGGCGGACAGTTACTTCGCGGTCGACAAGGGCGTGTGGTTCACCGCGCCGGCGGCGACCGGCCCGTGGACGGTCGCCAGCGAGGTGCCCGCGGCGATCTACACCATTCCGACCAGTTCCCCGCTGCATTACGTCACCTACGTGCGCGTGTACGGCAGCGACGGCGACCAGGTCCACGTCGGCTACACGCCGGGCTACTACGGCACCGTGGTGAGCGACAACGTGGTCGTGTACGGCACCGGCTACGCCTGCTCGCCGTGGATTGGCGCCTACTGGTACGGCTGTCCGGCGACCTACGGCATGGGCGTCTACTTCGGCTGGAATGCCTGGGTCGGCTGGACCTTCGGCTGGGGCTGGGGCTGGTACGACGGCTGGTACGGTCCCTACGCGCCCTGGTGGGGCCCGTGGTGGGGCCCCGCCTACCCGTGGGGCTACTGGGGCGGCGGCGCCGCTGCCTGGAACGTCTACGGCCACTGGGGCAATGCCGCGGTGCGCGGCACCGCCGCTGCCTGGGCCGACCCGTGGACCGGCAACGTCGGGCGCGGCGCGCGCGGCGGCTTCTACAACCCGTCCACCGGCGGGCGCGGGGTCGGCCGTGCCGGCGTCAATACCAACGTCTACACCGGCACGACAACCGCCGGCGCGCAGGGCATCCGCTACAACCCGCAGACCGGGCGCGTGGTGGCCGGCGGCCATGCCGCGGCGGTCAACCCGTACACCGGCCAGGCGGTCGCCGGTGGCAACCGCACCAGCGTCAACGCCGAAACCGGACGCGTCACCCGCAGCGCCGGGGCGGCGGGCGTGGGACCCAACGGCGCTGCCGGCGGCGGCGCCTTCAACAGCCAAGGCGGCAATGGCGATGCGCGCGGCGCCGGTGGATTCCACTACAACGCCGATACCGGCACCCTGCACCGCGGCGGCGTGGTCGACGTCAACGACAACGTCTATGCCGGCCACGACGGCAACGTCTACCACTACCAGGACGGCCAGTGGAGTCCGGTCAGCCGCCAGGGCGGCGAAGGGCGCGCCGCCAACTTCGACCACGCCGACCTGGACCGTGACCGCATGGCCCGCGAGCGCGGCGACCAGCGGATCTCGCCGCGGATGTCCGAACCGATGCGTCCGGCCGGTGGCTTCCAGCGTCCGGTCGGCGGCTTCCGCCCGGGACTGGGCGGCCGGCCGATGGGGGGCGGCTTCCGCGGTCGCCGCTGAACGCCGGGGCGCGCGCCCGGCCGTCAGTCGCGGTCGGGCGCGCCCAGCGGGAAGTAGTGCCGGAACGGTCGGCCTTCCTCCACCGCACGGGCAAACGAAGGACGCGCCAGCAGCCGCTGCCGGTAGCCGTGCACGCGTTCGAAGCGCGGCGCGATCGCATGCGTCCAGTCGGCATAGAACAGGAAGGGCGCGGCGGCGCAGTCGGCCAGGCTGAAGTGCCCGCCGACCGCCCATTCGCGTCCGTCCATGTGGCCTTCGAGCCATTCGTAGGCGGTGCCCAGCATCCGGCGCGCCTCGGCGACCCCGTGCACGTCGCGCAACTCCGGTGGGCGCAGGCTGTCGAAGACGATCTTCTGCTGCGGGGTGGCGATGTAGTTGTCGAAGAAGCGGTCGAGCAGGCGCACCTGCCAGGCCTGCTCCGGATCGCGCGGTACCAGCGGCCGCGGGCCGGGGTGATGCAGGTCCAGGTACTCGATGATGATCGACGCTTCCATGACCGTGCGCCCCTTGTCGCGCAGGAGCGGAAAACGCTGCAGCGGCCACAGCGCGGCCAGCGTGCCGCGCGCCTGCGGGTCCTCCAGGTTGCGGTAGGTGAAAGCGGTTCCATTCTCGTAAAGCGCCACCAGCGCCTTCTGGCAGTAGGACGAGAAGGGATGGGCGAACAACTCCGGCAGGTTCATGCGGGTTCCTCCGATCGATACCTGGCGACGTGCGGAAGCGGGCCGGTTCGACACTCACGCCGCCTGCGCGCCGCATTCACCGACCTGCCACGGCGGCGTCGATAGCGTGGCGTCGTGGCCGAGCCGGCCTCGATACACGTTCCTGGAGTGTAGTAATGATCAAGTGGGCCATCATCTTCGCCATCATCGGCATCATTGCCGGCGTCCTGGGTTTCGGCGGGCTCGCCGGTGCCTCGATGGGGATTGCGAAGTTCCTGTTCTGGGCCGGCATCATCATCGCGGTGATCCTGTTCCTGGTGGGTATGTCGATCGCCAAGAAGGTCTAGCGCCGTCACCAAGGCAACTGCGCCCGCCGGCACGCAGCCGGCGGGGGAGTGACGCGCCCTTCACGATCGCGGTCCTAGGCTTGCGCACCGATGGCGGAGGACGGCTGGTGAATGCAACCGCGGTACCGGACGGTCCCCTGGCCGGGGCCGATCTTGAGGACGAGACCCGCCAGCTGGTGTTGCTTGTCCGCAGCGTTAGCGACTATGCGATCTACATGCTGGATCCAGAGGGCGTGGTGCGGACCTGGAACCGCGGCGGCGAACGCATCAAGGGGTACAGCGAGGCCGAAGTCGTCGGCTCGCATTATTCACGCTTCTTCACCCCCGAGGACCTGCTGGAGCGCACCCCGTATCGCGCGCTGGATGCGGCGCGCGAAACCGGCAAGTACGAAGCCGAGGGCTGGCGCGTGCGCAAGGATGGTTCGCGGTTCTGGGCCAGCGTGGTGATCGACCCGATCTGGCGTGGCGGCGAGCTGATCGGCTTCGCCAAGGTCACCCGCGACATCACCGAGCGTTACCAGGCGCAGCAGCGCCTGCAGCAGGCGCAGGCGCAACTGGCCGAAGCGCAGAAGATGGAAGCCGTCGGCAAGATCACGCTGGGGCTCGCGCACGACTTCAACAACCTGCTGGCGGTGATCGTCAACTGCCTGGAACTGATCGAACTGCGCCCCGGCGCTGATGCGCGGACGCATGAATTGCTGGCGACCGCGCAGCGGGCCGTGGACCGTGGCACGCTGCTGACCCGCCAGATGCTGACTTTCAGCCATGGCCAGGCAATGGTGCCCGAGCGCCATCACGTTGACGCGCTGCTGGCGCGCTCGATGGCGCTGTACCGGCGCGCCTGCGGCGGGGTCGACGACTTCCGCGAGGAACTGGGCGTGACCGGCGAGATCAACGTCGACGCCGGGCAGCTGGAGGCGGCCGTGCTCAACCTGCTGGTCAATGCGCGCGATGCCTGCAGCGACGGAGGCTCGATCCGCCTGCGCAGTTCGCATTGGCTTGGCCGCTCGCCCTACCAGCCCGACCTGCCGGAGCAGCAATATGCGAGGATTGAGGTCGTCGATACCGGCACCGGCATGAGCGCGGAAGTCGCCGCGCATGCGTTCGAACCTTTCTTCACCACCAAGGGCGTGGGCCACGGCTGCGGCCTGGGCCTGAGCCAGGTGTTCGGCTTCGCCACCCAGAGCGGGGGCTTCCCGCTCATTTCCAGCGCTGCCGGGCAGGGCAGCCTGGTCGCCATCTGCCTGCCGCTAGTTCCCACGGAGTCCAGCCATGTCCATTGAGCCCACCGTCCTGTTGGTCGAAGACAACGAGAGCCTGCGCGAACTGATGCGCGACGCCCTGCCGGACTTCGGCTACCGGGTGGTGACGGTGGGCGACGGCTGCCAGGCGCTGAGCCTGCTGGAGAGCGGCGAGCGCTTCGATTTCATCTTCAGTGACGTGAGCATGCCCAACGGCGTGTCCGGCATCGACCTGGCCGGCCACAGCGCACGCCTGCAGCCCGAGGCGCGGGTAATCCTGGCCTCGGGCTATGCGCGGGCGCAGCTGCCGCCGTTGCCGGACAATGTCACCTTCCTGCCCAAGCCGTACCGGCTGCCGCAACTGCTCGGCGTGCTGGAGTGCGCCTACGCCCCGGCGCGCTGAAGAACCTACGCGCGCAGGCGCGCTGTCGCGGCGGATGGGCCGAGGCCACCCCAAGCCGCCCCCCACGGTGCAATCGCACCTGTGAATCCTGGAGGCCCGGCCCGCGCGGCGGGCTGGGCCACGCCACGAAGTTCACTCCCCGTGCAAGGCCAGGTTGAGCTGGTCGATGGTCTCGATCCAGTCGGCGTCGTCGATGCGTTCCTCGCGCAGCAGCGCGGCCTGGGAAGGCGTCCAGAACGGCGCTTCCTCCAGGCGCATCGCGCCCGGCAGCGGGGCGTGGTCGGCGATGAACTGGCGGATGCTGGCTTCGTCGGAAGGCAGGCCGAGCTGTGCGAACAGTTCGGAGAAGGGATGTACGGACTTTTCCATGGGAACCAGGGGGTATGCCGCCGATCGCGGCCCGGGATGAATGCTAGCCCGGATGCCCGTGACGCGGCAGTGGGCGACCCTTGTGCCAGGCAAGGCACGCTCCCACATTTGTTCTTTCATGACAGGCAGCGGAGGTGCGCCATGGCGACCGGATGGGCCGGTGACGGCGCGGTGCAGGACCAGATTGATGCGACCGTGGACGATGCGATCAAGCGCGCCCGCAGCCAGCTGGCCTCCGGACCAGGGCGCGAGCGCTGCGAGGAGTGCGACGCGGTGATTCCCGAGGCGCGGCGCAGGGCCGTGCCGGGCGTGCGCCTGTGCGTCGAATGCCAGGCCGCGCACGACGAGGAAGCGGCCGGCCACGCCGGTTACAACCGGCGCGGCAGCAAGGACAGCCAGCTGCGCTGAGGCCCGCAGGTTCAGCCGGCGTCGAAGCCGTCCGGGTCGCGGCGGCGGCGCGTGGTGCGCTGGAAGAACAGGCTGTTGGGGATCTGCAGCACGCTGCCCTCTTCGGCTTCCTGCAGCGTGGTGTAGATCAGGTTGATGTCGATGACCTTGCCCTTGAGCCCGGGCTTCTCGCCGTTCTCCAGCAGCTCGATGTGGTCGTGCAGCCGGAACGGCCGGGTGGTCACGATCAGGAACGTGCAGAAGATGTTCGACAGCACGCTCCAGGCGGCGAAGAACGCCACCGCGCCGACCGCGGCGAAGCCGGTGAAGGCGGTCCACAGCACCGCCGGTTCAACGCCAAGCACGTAGAGGATGGTCAGCAGCGTCGCCGAGCCGATCACGAAGCCGCTGGTGCGGCGCGCACCGATCGAGATTTCCGGCGGCAGTCCGTAGCGGCGGTCGAGCTGCCGGATCAGCCGCCGCACGATGTAGCGCGCCAGCAGCGCGACCAGCACGATCAGCACGATCTGCAGCAGCGCCTCGGCCAGGGCGATCAGGCGCGGGTCCAGGCGCGGGAACAGGCTGTGGATCATGGCGAACGGGCCGGGCGTGGGGGACATGGCGGCGAAGCGGTCAGGCGGGGCAGGGTGCTCATTCTAGCGGGGTCGCCGCGGCCAGCCGCTGCGCCATCTCCTCGCGCATCAGGTACTTCTGCACCTTGCCGGTGATCGTCATCGGGAAACCCTGCACGAATTCCACATGGCGCGGCACCTTGTAGTAGGCGATGCGGGCGCGGCAGTAGGCGCGGATCGCCTCCGCATCGCCCTCGGCGCCCTCGCGCAGGCGGATCCACGCGCAGACTTCCTCGCCGAACTTCGCATCCGGCACGCCGAACACCTGCACGTCGGCGATGTCCGGATGGGTGTAGAGGAATTCCTCGATCTCGCGCGGATAGATGTTCTCGCCACCGCGGATCAGCATGTCCTTGAGCCGGCCGACGATGCGGCAGTAGCCGGCCTCGTCCAGCGTGGCCAGGTCGCCGGTATGCATCCAGCCGTCGGCATCCAGCACCTCGGCGGTGCGGGCCGCATCACCCCAGTAGCCGCGCATGACCGAGTAGCCACGGGTCTGCAGTTCACCGGTTTCGCCGCGCGGCAGCACCTGGCCTTCCTCGTCGACGATGCGTACCTCCACATGCGGGTGCACGCGTCCGACCGAGTCGACCCGGCGTTCGAGCGGATCGTCGGGGCGGGTCTGGAAGCTGACCGGGCTGGTCTCGGTCATGCCGTAGGCGATGGTGACCTGGTCCATGTGCATGCGCGATACCACCTGGCGCATCACCTCGACCGGGCAGGGCGAGCCGGCCATGATCCCGGTGCGCAGGCTGGACAGGTCGAATTCCCCGAAGCGGGGATGTTCCAGCATGGCGATGAACATCGTCGGCACCCCGTGCAGGGCGGTGCAGCGCTCGGCCTGTACGGTCTGCAGCGTCGCCAGCGGGTCGAAGCCCTCGCCGGGCACCACCATGCAGCTGCCGTGGGTGACGCAGGCCAGGTTCCCCAGCACCATGCCGAAGCAGTGGTAGAACGGCACCGGGATGCACAGCCGGTCTTCCGGGCCCAGCCGCATGTGCTCGCCGATGAACAAGCCGTTGTTGACGATGTTGCGGTGGCTCAGCGTCGCGCCCTTGGGCGAGCCGGTGGTGCCGGAGGTGAACTGGATGTTGATCGCATCGTCCGGCGACAGCGTCGCCTGCAGTGCGTGCACGCGCGCCAGCGCCGCGGCGTCGCGGCACAGTGCCACGTCGTTGAAGCGCCACATGCCGGGCAGGGCGGCTTCGTCGCCGAGCAGCAGCACATGGCGCAGCGCCGGCAAGCGCGCGCTGCGCAGTTCGCCCGGCGGGCAGTGCGCCAGTTCCGGCGCCAGTTCGGCCAGGGTGGCGAGGTAGTCCGAGCTCTTGAAGGCGCGCGCCATCACCAGCGCGCGGCACTGCACGGTGGTCAGTGCGTATTCGAGTTCGTGGCTGCGGTAGGCCGGATTGATGTTGACCAGTACCAGCCCGGCGCGCGCGCTGGCGAACTGCATCAGCACCCACTCGGCGCGGTTCAGCGCCCAGATGCCGATCCGCTCGCCCGGTTCCAGGCCCAGGGCCAGCAGGCCGGCGGCCAGGCGGGTGACCGCGGCATCCAGCGTGGCGTAATCGATGCGTACGCCCTGTGCGGGCACGACGAGCGCGGGGCGGTCGGGCCAGCGGTCGGCGATGCGCTGCAGCAGGCCTCCGACGGTCTCCTTGAGCAGGGGCGTGTCGGTGGCGCCGGTGACGTGGCTGGGGGACGGGATCGAGGTCGATGCGGTCATGCGCGGGCAGCAGGAGGGCTCGCGGCCAACATAGAACGCCGCCGCGGTCGTGCCAACTCCGGCGCGCGCAGCCGGACCGGGGTTCAGGCTTTGCTGGCGGGATCCCCAGCGGGCGCGCGCGGCGTGGTGGTCGCGCGCAGCTGGCGCAGGGCCTGCTCGATGCGCTGGCGCGTGCGCGGCTGCCAGTCATCGGCGCAGAGCCGCCAGTCATCGCCGCGCAGGCACCACTGCCACTGCCCGGCAGCCGCCGCGCGCACCTCCAGCACGGCGCCGGGCAGCGGCAGCGTGCAGCTGCTCGGACAGACCAGCAGGAGCAGGCCGAGGACGGGGGCGGGCATGGTCGATCCTTCGGGCGGCGGGAGGCCGCGTCATGCGAGCTTGGATGCGCCAGGTGTCGGCAGGGTTTAAAGCGCGGGTCGATCCGCTTGCCGGTCGTCGGGCCGGCCGGCGTGGCCCGGCTTTAAACCTTTTCGCGGCGGCCGACATCCAACGGATATGCTCGACGCCACCGTGCCCACCGCCCATCCCGCCACCGCCGATCCCGGACCTGCCGACGAGGCCCTGGCCCGCGCTGCCGCCGCCGGCGATCGTTCGGCCTACGAATCGATCTACCGCCGGCATGCGCCACGGCTGTACGCGGTGGTCTGGCGCCTGTGCGGCGGCCAGGCCGCGCGGGCCGACGACGTGCTCCAGGAGGCCTTCATCCGCGCCTGGCGTGCGCTGCCGCAGTTCCGCTTCGAAAGCAGCCTGGGCACCTGGCTGCACCGGCTGGCGGTCAATGCCGCGCTGATGGACCTGCGCGGCCGGCCGGCCGAGGCCGACGGCGAAGGCGACGAATGCCTGGCCGAACTGCCCGGGCGCGAGTCGTGCCAGTCCAGCCGCATCGACCTGGAGCGCGCGCTGGAGACCCTGCCGCCGCGCGCGCGCGCCGTGCTGGTGCTGCACGACATCGAGGGCTGGAAGCATCATGAGATCGCCGAGGAGCTGTGCATGGCGGTCGGTAGTTCGAAGGCACAACTGCATCGCGCCCGCGGCCTGCTCCGCGCGCGCCTGGGAGAACCCGCATGAACCCGTCCCACGATGACGAAGATCTGCTCGCAGGCCTGCGCGCGCTGCCGGAGCGGCGCGAGCCGCCGGCCGCGGTATGGCAGCGAATCGAGGCCTCGCTGGACGCGGCGCAGCCCGCCAGCGCCGCCGCGCCCACGGTGATCCCGCTGGCCGGTCGCCGCCGCGCTCGTCGCTGGCGCCTGCCGGTCAGCCTGGCTGCCGCCGCGTCCCTGGCCGCGCTGGCGGCGATGCTGCTGCCGCAGCAGGTGCAGCAGCCGAACCCGCAGCAGGCCATGCAGCCGACGCTCTCGCCCTTGCAGCAGCAGGCCGAAGCGATGTCAGGCGAATACCGCCAGGCGATCGCCGCGCTGCCGGCGGCCCCGGTGCCGGCGGAACTGCGCCCGGCGCTGCACGAACTGGACGCCAGTGCCGTGCAGATCCGCGACGCGCTGCACCAGCGACCGGATGCCGGCTACCTGCTTGGCCAGCTGCGCCGCACCTACGACAAGCGCCTTGAACTGACCCGCATGGCGGCGCTGGGCAGCGCCGCCAGCCCCACCTGAATCCATCGAATCCATCGAACCCGGAGCCCGCGATGAAGCCCCTTCCGACTTTCGCCTTCCTGTTGCTGGCGGCCTGCTGCGCCAGCCAGGCGCAAGCGCAGAGCAGCGTCAATGAACACCACCCGCTGGCCCGTGGCGGTCGCGTCGAACTGGACAACGTCGCCGGCCAGGTGCGTGTGCGCGGCTGGGACCGCGACGAGGTCGCGCTGACCGGCCAGCTTGGCGCCGGCCAGCAGCTGGATGTGCAGAGCAGCGCCAACCGCGTGCAGCTGCGCGTGGTCTACCCGCACAGCTCGCGCTCGGACGGCGCGCGGCTGGAGCTGCGGGTGCCGCGTGGCGCGGTGCTGCAGGCGCAGACGGTCAGTGCCGACCTGGACCTGGCGGACGTGGACCTGTCGCGGCTGCAGGCGCAGACCGTGTCCGGCGACCTGAGCGCGCAGGGCCGGGCCCAGGAGTCGCAGCTGTCCACCGTCAGCGGCAGCCTGCAGTCGCGCCTGGAGACCCAGCGCCTGCGGGCCAACACGGTCAGTGGCCGGCTCAACGCCGCGCAGGGCGCGGCCGGCGACGTGGCGCTGGAATCAGTGTCCGGCAGCATCGGCCTGGACGGCGGCAAGCTGTCGCGGCTGCGTGCCGAAACGGTGTCCGGCTCGATGGACCTGGCCCTGGCCGGGCTGGCGCCGGGCGGCAGCGTGGAGCTGCAGGCGGTCAGCGGCAGCATCGGCCTGCGCCTGCCGAAGGACGTGTCGGCGCGCCTGAGGGTGGAAACCTTCAGCGGCGACATCGAATCCGATGCCGGTGAGGTGGAGAAGCCGCGCTATGGGCCGGGACGCCACCTCGACGTGCAGCTGGGCAGCGGTAACGGTGACGTCAGCATCGATTCGCACTCGGGTTCGGTGCGGGTACGGCGCGGCGGCTGACGCCGCCGGTGCGCCGTGGGGACGGCCTCAGTCGAGGTCGTGGTCGTTGGCCGGGCGGCCGGGGCGGAAGAAGGTCGGCAGCACCTCGATGCGCCCGCCGGCCTTGCGGAACGCGGCCAGGTCCGAGGCGATGCGCTCGCGGCTGAGCGGCTGCGACTTGCCGTCGGCGCGGGTGACGGTGGGTTGGACCTTCTGCTTGCTGGGACGTGCCATGGAACGGTTCTCCTGGTGGGGACAGGGAACGCCGGCCCGGGGGCCGGCGGCGGGGCGTCGATCGTCGCCAGGGGATGAGGCAGGCCCGCCGGCAGGAAGCCGGCAACGGGGCGGGACGGGATCGCGCAGAGGACGCCGGAGGCGTCGGCGGCAGGGAAGGCCGCTTGCAGGGAGTCTACGCCCCGCTCCCGTAGCGCTTCGTTAACCGGAGGTTCCTGAACGAGCTGCGTTTCCGTTCAGGTTGCCTGAGTGACCTCGCCAATCCGGCCCAGATAGTCCAGCTTCCCGATCGCCACGCCTTGGTGCCGCAGGATGGCGTAGGCGGTGGTGATGTGGAAGAAGAAGTTGGGCAGGGCGAATTCGGTGAGATAGCGCGCGCTGTCGAAGCGCGCCTGCATCGGCCCGAACTTCAGCACGATCTCCCGATCGGTCTCGAAGGTGTCTGCCGGCAACGACTCCAGCCAGGCGATGGTGGCCTCGATCCGCGCCTGCAGCTGGGCAAAGCTGGTTTCGTCGTCTTCCATCTTGGGCGCGGCGACCGCCGACAGGCGCTGCGCGGAAAGCTTGGCGGTATCGCTGGCGCGCTGGACCTGCGCCGACAGCGGGTACATGTCATCGGCCAGGCGGGCATTGACCAGGGTCGAAGGGTCGATTCCCTGGGCGTCGGCATGGGCCTGGCCCTTGTCGAGCAGGTGCGAGAGCTGGCGCAGCCCGTGCACGAGCACGGGGATCGAAGCCTGGTGGAGGGACAGCGGCATGGCGGGTCGTCCGTCGGGAAAGGCGCAGCATAGCGGCGCCCGGCGTCGCGTCGCATCACCCGTTGCGGACGCTGCGTTCCACGCTGTGGCTTGCCGCCAGCGCCAGGCCCTGGACCACGCCGAACGAAGGATCGCCGTGCACCAGCCGCGCCCCGGGGAAGCAGGCCATGACCCGGTCGCGGACGTAACCGGCGCGAGACATGCCGCCGGTCAGGAACACCACGCCAGGCACATGGCCGATCCCGGCGACCACCTCGCGCAGCAGCGTTTCCAGTTCGTCGAGGTAGCTGCCCGCGGCTGCCACCAGGGCATGGTCGGCGACCTCCACGCGCAGGTCCGGCTCGATGAAGTCCAGCTGCTCGGCATGGCTGGCCGCTTCGCTCAGCACGATCTTGCTGCGTTCCACCGCCCGGTACAGGCGCGCGGTGCCGCCGGCCTGCTGCAGCGCCCGCAGGCGGGTGTCGAATGGGGCGGGCACTTCGTCGTAGCGGTGCTGGCGGAAATCGCGCTGGCGCGGCAGGTCCTGCACCATCGCCGCCTCGACGTAGTGGTGGGCGGGCACGCGGGTGGCGCCGCGGCCGAACACCGGCATGTAGCCGGCCAGGCTCAGCGCCAGGTCGATGTCCGTGCCGCCGCGGGCCACGCCCCAGGCCTGGTGGACCTGCGGCGGCGCATCGCCGCCGACGCTGGCGTGTGCAACGTCGGTGGTGCCGCCGCCGATGTCGACGATCACCGCCTCGTGGCGCTGCGGGCTGCCGGCATGGTGGTGCATCGCCGCCGCCGACGGCTCCTCGAGGAACTCCACCGCGTCGAAACCGGCATCGCGCGCGGCGGCCTCGAGGATCTCCAGCGCCTGCGCGTTGCCGGCCTCGCCGATCGAACTGCGGAAGCGCACCGGACGGCCGACCAGCGCGTGGCGGATGTTGTGGTCCAGCTGGCGCGAGGCGGTCAGGCGGATGTGCTCGAGGATGTGGCTGGCGATGCCGGTGATGGTCTGGCGCGCGCGTGGATGCAGGCTGTAGCCGAGCATCGACTTCGGGCTCTGCACCAGGTTGCCTTCGTTCTCGAGGAAATAGGCTTCCAGTGCCTCGTCGCCGTAGACGGCGTTCTGCAGCAGGGCGGCGGAGCTGGCCGGCTCGCGCACCGCCTGCTCCATCCACTGCCGGCGTACCACGCGGATGGCATCGCGGCGCAACGCGGCTTCCTCGCGTGGGCGCCCGGCGGCCAGCGCGTCGCGGCGGCCGGCATCGACCAGGCGTTCGACCTCGTGCTCCATCGCCGGCGTCAGGGCGAAATCGTTGGGGTCGCGCATCACCTCGGGGAAATACACAGTGGTGCGGAACTGCAGCGCATCGCCGAAGCGGATCGGCACGACGTTGCCGTCGATCACCGCGGCGGCGGCGGAATTGCTGGTGCCGAAGTCGATGCCCAGGCGCATGGCGGTTTACCGGAAAGCTGCACGGCCATGCCGCGGGGCGCGCATTCTACCGGCCTGCCGCGCCCGCGGATGAACGGGTGCTCCCCGATCGCCGGATTCAGTCCGCGTCGGCCGCCCGCTCCATCGCGCGCCGGCGGGCCCGCCAGACTTCCGGGGTCTGCGGCTTGATGAACAACGCCGTGAGCTCTGGATGGTGCTGGCGCGCGGCCGCTTCGATCCGGCCCACGCAGGCCTCGATCTGCGGCGTGGTGCGCGCGTCCTCGAATTCGGCACTGAGCGCGGCGACGACCTGGTTGGGCCCCATCTGCATGGTGAGCACGCCGTTGGCCGCGCGCACGTCCGGATCGCGGCCGGCGATGGCCAGCAGCGACTCGGCGACGTGCGGGTGCGCCGGCTCGCCGATCAGCAGGCCCTTGGTTTCGCGCGCGAGCAGGAACGCGGTGAACGCCAGCACGGCGGCGATGCCGATCGAGGCGATGCCGTCCAGTTCGGGGCGGTCGAACCACTGCGCGCCCAGCAGGCCGAAGAAGGCGATCAGCAGGCCGAGCAGGGCGGCGCTGTCCTCCAGCAGCACGGTGAAGGTGCTCGGGTCCTTGCTCTGGCGGAAGGCGGCGAAGTAGCCGAGCCGACCCTTGCGCCGGCGGAATTCGCGCAGGGCCACCCACCACGAGGTGCCCTCGAAGGCGAACGACACCGCCAGCACCGCGTAGGCCAGGCCATGGTTGGCGGCCGGCTGCGGATCGCGCAGGTGGACGATGCCCTCGTAGAGCGAGATTCCCGCGCCCATCGCGAATACCAGCAGGGCGACGATGAAGCTCCAGAAGTACAGCTCCCGGCCATAGCCGAACGGGTGGGTCGGCGTGGGCGCGCGGCCGGCGCGGTGCAGGCCGTAGAGCAGCAGCAGTTCGTTGATGGTGTCCACCAGCGAGTGGACGCCCTCGCTGAGCATGGCCGAACTGCCGGATATCCCGGCGGCGACGAACTTGGCGACGGCGATGCCGAAATTGCCGGCCAGTGCCACGTAGACCACCCGCCGCGATGCCTGGGCCTCACCCACGATGCCGCTCCCTCCGCCTGCCGAGAACCGCGATGATCGGCACGCGCGCGTGCCTGCAGCGTGATCGCGCCAGCGCCCCGCCGCGCGGTCATGCCGTCCGCGAACCGGGGCCGGTGGGGCGGGGGAGTACAATGGCGGCCCCGTTTTCCCCGTGAATCCCATGTCCGCCGTTCCCGCCTGCCCGCAATGCACCCTTGAGAACACCTATGCCGACGGCGCCCTGTTCGTCTGCGCCGACTGCGGCCACGAGTGGGCTGCCGGCGATGAGGCACCGGCCGAGGCGGTGGTCGTGCGCGACTGCAACGGCAATGTCCTGACCGCCGGCGATACCGTCACCGTGATCAAGGACCTGAAGGTCAAGGGTGCTTCGATTCCGCTCAAGCAGGGCACGGTCATCCGCGGCATCCGCCTGATCGAGGACGACGCCGAGCACATCGAGGGGCACTCGGACAAGATCAAGGACCTGGTGCTGAAGACCATCTACCTGCGCAAGGCCTGAGCCGGCGCGACGCCGGCTGCGTCGCTCAGCGCGGCGCTTCCGGCGGATCGGAGTCGAGCACCTGCACCGGCGCGCCGGTGGTTTCCGGCAGGATCGGCTGGTCGGTGGCCACCAGCACCACGCCCGGCTGCAGCAGCGGCAGCACGTTGGCGAGGAAGCCCGGTGGCAGCTGCAGGCGGGCGACCGTGTCCGCATCCAGTGCCTGGCCGGCGCCGGTGGCCGCGCCGGGGATGCCGATGCGCATCCAGTTGGGCATGCGCTGGCCGGGCAGGCCGGGGATCTCGCCGGGCAGGAAGCCCTGGCCGACGATGAAGGCCTGGGTGCCGACCGGGGTGCCGCTGTCGCGCAGGGCGATGCGGGCGCGACCGATCTCCACGCCGTTGCGGAACACCAGCAGCTGCTGGTCCGCCGTGCTCACCACCATCGATACCGGACCCTGCGGCGCCAGCAGTGGCTGCCAGGTATAGGCGTCGCCGCCGCCCAGGGGCAGCAGCTGGCGGCCGGCGCCGGTAAGCGGATCGATCGGGCTCACCGCGCCCGGATGCACGACATCGTCCGGGCTGATGCCGGCCTCCGAGACCACCACCACCATGCCCATGTTCGAGTTGTCGAACAGCAGGCGGGCAAATTCGGTCGGCAGGTGCACGCAGCCGTGCGACTCGGGATAGCCGGGCAGGCCACCGGCATGCAGCGCAACACCGCCCCAGGTCAGCCGCTGCTGGTAGGGCATCGGCGCGCTGTTGTAGAGGTTGGAGCGGTGGTCCTTGTCCTTCTGCAGGATGGTGAACACCCCGGTCGGCGTTTCGTAGCCCTTCTTGCCGCTGCTGATCGTGGTCACGCCGATCAGGATGCCGTTGCGGTAGGCATAGGCGCGCTGTTCGGTCAGGCTGACGATCACCGCCATCGGTCCCCAGCCCTTGCTGACCCCGCCCCAGATCCACTCACCCGGCTTCAGTGCGGACGGCGGCGTATTGGCCGGGCTCGATTCGCGCGCCCCCCAGGTCGGTACCGCGCCGGCATCGGGCGCGGCGGTCAGGGCGAGGCAGAGCAGCAGCGCGGGCGCGAGCCGGGCGAGGCGGGGCATGGGGGCTCCTTACCGTGGGACGGGGCGATCGTAGCAAGCACGCCGGGCAGCGCGTTCACGCCGAGCGCGATGCGGGCGCGGCCGGCGCGCCCTGCCGTGCCCGGCGCCGGCGCGCTCAGCAGGCTGCCTGTGCCAGCGTCGGGTAGTCGGTGTAGCCCTTGGCGTCGCCGCCGTACAGCGTGGCGGCATCGACCTCGTTGAGCGGCGCGTCCTGGCGCAGGCGCTCGACCAGGTCCGGGTTGGCGATGTAGGCGCGACCGAACGCCACCGCGTCGGCGTAGCCGCTGGCGATGGCCTGTTCGGCCATGGCCTTGTCGTAGCCGTTGTTGGCGATCCACGGGCCGCGGAACTTCGCCCGCAGGGCGGCATAGTCGAACGGCGCGATGTCGCGCGGGCCGCCGGTGGCGCCTTCGATGACGTGCACGAAGGCCAGGCCTTCGATCGTGTCCAGCCGCTCGACCGCGCGCTCGAACAGCGGCTGCGGGTCGGAGTCGCTGGCGTCGTTGGCCGGGGTGACCGGCGACAGGCGCACGCCGGTGCGGGCAGCCCCGATCTCGTCGGCGATCGCGCGCGTGACCTCGTACAGCAGGCGGGTGCGGTTCTCGATGCTGCCGCCGTAGGCGTCGTCGCGGTGGTTGCTGCCGTCGCGCAGGAACTGGTCGATCAGGTAACCGTTGGCCGCGTGCACCTCGACCCCGTCGAAGCCGGCCTCGATCGCGTTGCGCGCGGCGCGGGCGTAGTCGGCGAGCAGGCCGGGGATCTCCCCGATCGCCAGCGCGCGCGGCTCGGAGACGTCCTCGAAGCCCCGCGCGGTGAACGTCTTGGCGTTCGCGCGCAGCGCGCTCGGCGCGACCGGCACTTCGCCGGGCGGAAGCAGGCTGACATGCGAGATGCGGCCCACGTGCCACAGCTGCACGACGATCCGCCCGCCGCGTGCGTGCACCGCGTCGGTCACCTGCTTCCAGCCTTCGACCTGCTCGGCGGTATGGATGCCCGGGGTATCGAGGTAGCCCTGGCCGAGCGCATTGATCTGGGTTCCCTCGGCGACGATCAAGCCGGCACTGGCGCGCTGGGCGTAGTACTCGATCGACAGCGGGTTCGGCACCTGCCCGGCGATCGCGCGGTTGCGGGTAAGCGGCGCCATCACGACGCGGTTGGCCAGCGCGATGTCGCCGAGCCGGGTGGGGGTGAACAGCAGGTCATTGTCGGCCATGGGGGGGCGGCTCGCGAATTGGGAGCGGCCATGATGCCGGGCGCCGCGTGCGCTGCGCATCACGGCGCCCGTTGCAGCGGCGGGAAACTGCTTTCCGTCGCCTCAGCGCCCGGCCCCGAGCGCGCCGCTGCGTTCGAGCCGTTGCAGGCTCTCCAGCTTGGCCTGGTAGCGCGTGCGGTCGGTCTCCGGGCCCAGCTCACGCGCCCGTCGCAGCTCACGCTCGGCAAGCCGACCGTGCCCGGCCAGGAAGTACGCGCGGGCCAGGCCGAAGTGGAACTGGTGCGCGGCCGGGTACAGCGAGATCGCGCGACGGTAGCGGGTGACCGCCTCGGCATAGTCTCCCCGGGTCTCGGCCTGGCGGCCGAGCATGAACTGGTGGAATGGATCGACCGAGTGGATCCGGTCCAGCTGCGCCAGCAGGGCGTTGGCGGCGGCGTTGTCGCCGCGCCTGCGGTAGAGGTTGATCGAATTGGACAGGCTGGCCACGTGCTCGGGGTTGAGCCGCAGCGCCTGCGCATAGTCGCGCGCGGCGTCGTCCAGGTGGCCTTCGCGCACTTCCAGCACGCCGAGGTTGTTCCAGACGTTCGGCAGACTGCGGTCCATCCGCAGCGCCTGCTCGAAATACTGCCGCGCGGCGGCGTTCTGCCCGGTCGCCATCAGCTCGCTGCCGCGGTTGTTGTAGTAGTGCGCGAACAGCCGCTCGTCGCTGATCACCTTCGGGCCGCGGCGGTCCATCAGCACGCTGCTGTCCAGGTCGACGGTGCCGGTGCGGCCGTCGACGCGGATCTGCGCGTTGACGTGGCCGAAGTTGTAGATCGTGCGCTGGTCCTGGTACCAGCTCAGGACCTGGCCGACTTCCTGCGCGTGCGAACCGATCCCGGCCTCGCGCGCGAGGGCGACGAAGAGCAGGGTGAAGGACAGGCAGTTGGCGCTGCGCAGCGCATAGGTCTCGGCGACGGTGTGGGTGGCGACGGTTTCGTAGCGCAGGCCCAGCGCATCCTCGTCGAAGATCAGGTGGACCAGCGCGCGCGTGCGGTCCTCCTCGTTGGCATGCGGGATGACCACCTTCTGGCGGACCAGGGCCCGCAGTTCGGGCGGGATGATCATCAACTGCGAAGGGGCCGGCGGCGGCAGCGGCGGCGGTTGCGGGGCAGCATCGACAGGGGTGTCGGCGGGGCTGTCGGCAGCGGCCGGCAGCGCGCTGGCGACAGGCGCGGCGGGCGGGACGGGATCTGGCGGCGGCGCGACGACAGCCGCGGCCACGAGCACGAGCGAGGCGAAACTGGCCATCTGCGTCTCCCGCGACGGCGCTGGCCGTCGCCACATTGGGCTGCAGCCAGTGTATGCCTGTTGGGCGGCAATGGAAGCGGGGCGTGCAGCGCTGGCAGGCCGGGTGACGGCGCCGCCGGCGGCGGGCTCTGCTAGTATCCGCCGCCCGTCATGGCAACCGGCGCCCACGCGTCCGCAGGATGAGCCGGCAGTTCCTCTATCTGTCCTCCGCGCAAGCGCAGATGTCCCTGGGTTTCGGCGACGCCCGTCCGACCGAACGGCTGTTCTTCGCCCTGCTGCCGCCGGCGGACATCGCCGCCGCGGCGCACGCGCTGGGGGCAGGCCTGTGCGCCGGGCGGCCGCAGGCGCGCTGCCTGGCCGCCGGACGCCTGCACGTGACCCTGCACTACCTGGGCGAGTACGCCGGTATGCCGCCATCGCTGCCGGCGCGCGCATCGCGGGCGGCCGAGTCGCTGGCCGTCGCACCGACGCGCGTTTGCTTCGACCGGATCGGCAGTTTCGGTGGCCAGCGCCGCGAGCGCCCCGGCGTGCTGCTGGGCCAGGGCGACGGCATCGCCGGGGTGGTCGCGCTGCAGCGCCGGCTCGGCGAGGCGCTGGTCCGCCAGGGCCTGCCGGCCGATGCACGGTTCACCCCGCACATGACCCTGCTGTACGACCACGACGCGCTGCCCGAGCAGGCGGTGGCGCCGCTGGCCTGGCAGGCGGTGGATGTCTGCCTGCTGCGCAGCGTGCGTGGCGAGGCTGCCTACCGCGAGGAAGGGCGCTGGCCGCTGCGGCCCTGACGCGCCGGCTGGCCCCGCCACTGGCGCGGCTTGGCGTTGCCGGGCGCGGCCGCTAGGCTGGCGCCATGGACACCGATCCGATCCAGGCGCTGGTGCCGCTGGCGCTGTCGCCGGCGCAGTGGGCCGAACTGCGCGCCGCCTACGCGGCACCGCCGCGCGCCTACCACCATTGGGGTCATGTCGCGGCGGTGATGCGCCACTACGCCGACGTGGCCGCCGGCCCCGGCTGGACCCAGCCGCGCGAGGTCGCGCTGGCGCTGCTGTTCCACGACGCCATCTACGAGCCGGGGCACGCCGACAACGAGGCGCGCTCGGCCGAGCTGGCGCGAGCCACGATCGCGCGCTGGTGGCCCGGCGCCGACATCGACCTTGAGCGGGTCGCGGCGCTGATCATGCTGACCGCCCGCCACGGCCAGCTGGCGCCGGCCGACGTCGATGCCGAAGCTGCGCTGATGCTCGACTGCGACATGGCGATCCTCGGCGCGCCGGCGGGGGTGTTCGAGGCCTACGACCAGGCGATCGCCGAGGAATACCGCGGCCATGTGCCGGGCTTCCTGTTCCGGATCAACCGCCGGCGCTTCCTGCGCGACCTGCTGGCGCGCCCGCGGATCTTCCTCAGCGACTACTTCCACCAGCAGCTCGACGCGGCCGCCCGCGCCAACCTGCGCCGCGCCACCGGCTGAACGCCCACGCCGCGTCGCGGCAAGATCCACGGCGCGGCCACGGGCAGTGGCTAGAATGCCTTCCTGATGCCATCGCGCCACCCCATGCCCGACACGCCGCCCGCCGACTTCGCCACCGACCCGCGCCCGCAACCGCCGGAAGAACCGGGTCCGAACGAGTGCTGCGGCAGCGGCTGCCCGCTGTGCGTGCTGGACCTGTATGCCGACGAGCTGGCCCGCTACCGCGAACGGCTGGCGCAGTGGCTTGCCCGCCATCCGGAGGCCGAATGACCCGCTTCCGCGTCACCGTACCCGCGCTTCCCTTCCGACTTCCACGCTGCCTACCGCCCATGTCCCTTCGTGCCCTGCGCCGTGTCCTGCCCGTTGCCGCCGCCCTGTTCGCCCCCGTCGCCCTGGCCGCGCCGCCGGACACCGTGTCGCATGGTCGCTTCGAGCAGATCCCGGTGCTGCGCCCGCAGGGCGAGCCGCAGCGCGTGGTGTTGTGGTTCGGCGGCGATGCCCGCCAGGCCGCCACGCGCGAACGCCAGGCCGGGGCATTGCGCGACGATGGCGCGCTGGTGGCGATGATCGATACCGCGCACCTGTACCGCGTGCTGGGCAAGGACACCGGCAAGTGCGTGTTCTCTTCCGGCGACGTGGAGAACTTCTCGCGCTACCTCCAGGCCTACCTGCACATCCCGACCTACCGGCTGCCGCTGCTGGTCGGCGACGGCGAGGGCGCGGCACTGGCCTATGCGGTTGCCGCGCAGGCGCCGGCCAACGTGCTGGCCGGCGTGCTCACCGATGGCCTGTGCCCGGCGGCGGTGCCGGTGCGGGCGATCTGCGGCGCAGGCGTCGGCGAGGGCGGCGCGCTGGCGCCCACGCACCTGCCGGTGCCGTGGCTGGCGGCCAATGCCGCGGCCGGCGCGCGCTGCGACAAGCCGGCCGCGGAAGGTTTCGTCGCCGGTGTCGCGCAGGCGCGCGTGCTCCAACGCGACGCCGCCGGCGACCTGCTGCCGGGCCTGCGCGCGGCGGTGCGCTCGCTGGGCAGCCAGAAGGGCGTCAGCCTGCCGCCGCCGCCGGCCGACCTGCAGGGCCTGCCGGTGGTCGAGGTGCCGGCCCAGGGCCAGGGCGATCGCTTCGCCATCTTCGTCTCCGGTGACGGCGGCTGGGCCGGCCTGGACAAGCAGGTGGCGGGCAAGCTCGCCGAAGCCGGCATCCCGGTGGTCGGCGTGGATTCGCTGCGGTATTTCTGGAGCGAGCGCACGCCGCAGGGCTTCGCCGCCGACCTGGACCGCATCGCGCGTTTCTATGCCCATCGCTGGCAGCGTCCGCGGGTCGTGCTGATCGGCTTCTCGCAGGGTGCCGACGTGCTGCCGGCGGCGATCCCGCACCTGCCCGCCGCCACCGCCGCCAGCCTCGACGCGACCGCCCTGCTGTCGGTCGGCAAGCTCGCCGACTACGAGTTCCACGTCAGCAACTGGCTGGGCGCCAACAACGATGGCCTGCCGATCGCGCCGGAGATGGCCAGGCTCGATCCGGCGCGCACGCTGTGCATCTACGGCGAGCAGGACCAGGACACGCTGTGCCCGCACCTGCCGGCCAATTCGGTGCGCCGCTTCGCATTGCCCGGCGACCACCACTTCAAGGGCGACTACGCCACCCTGGCGCAGCTGATCCTGCGCGAGCTGCAGGCCACGCCGGCGCGCTGACCGGCATCGCCTTCAGTCGCGCTCGCGCCGCCGCGGATCGAGCGAGATCAGGCGGGTGACGTCCAGCAATGCCGCCGGCAGGTGCATGCCGCCCGGCGCGGCCAGGTAGCGCGGGCGCCACTGCGGCGAGAACTTGGCCTTGAAGCGGCGCAGGCCGCTGAAGCCGTAGAAGCGTTCGCCATGCCGCGCGACCACGTTGGCGAAGCGGCTCCAGCGCCCGGCCAGGCGGTGCTCGGCCAGGCCCGACAGCGGCGCCATGCCGAGCGAGAAGCGCTGGTAGCCGTTGGCCGCGCCCCACAGGAACAGCTCGACGAACAGGTAGTCCATGGTGCCCTTCGGGGCCTCGGCCACGTGCCGCATCAGGTCCACCGAGAGTTCGCCCCCGGCCGGTGCGCACCACAGGTTGGCGAAGGCCACGATGCGGCCCTCGAACTCGACCAGCGCCACCGGGAAACGCACCAGGTAGTCGGGATCGAAGCTGCCCAGCGAGAAACCCTTCTCCTCACCGGCCTTTTCGTCCAGCCACTGCCGAGAAACCTCTTCGAGCTGCGGCAGGATCGTCGCCACGTCCGCCGGCGGCACCACGCGGAACGACAGCCCGCTGCGGCGGCCCTTGTTGAAGGCCTGGCGAAGTTCTGCGCGCTCGCGTCCCTCCAGTCCGAACCCGGCGATCGGCACGATCGCCTCCTCGCCCAGCTTGACCAGGGTCAGGCCCATGTCCAGGTAGCTCTGCCAGTACTGGTCGCCGACCTGGTAGAACACCGGGCGCAGGCCGAGCCGGTCGGCTTCCTCGCGGAATCGCCAGATCAGCCCGCGCACCACCTCCGGCGGCCCGACCGGGTCGCCCATGGAGATCAGCGAACCGCCGTAGCGCTGCATCATCACGAAACCCTGCCGGGCGTCGTCGCGCAGCAGCGCCTTGTCGCCGGTGAGCACCAGGCTGGCCTGGGTGTCGGCACAGCGCGCCAGGATCGGCGCCAGCGCATCCAGCGCCTCGGCGTCGGCCGGCCGCAGCGGGCGCCGTGCGCTGTGCAGCAGGCGCGCCAGGCCGAAGGCGATCACCGCCACCGCGACCAGCAGCAGGGCGCGCAGCGCCCGCGGCGCGCTGCCGGAAATGGCGAACTCCCACCACAGCTCGCGCTGGTATTCGACATGGCTGTAGACGAAGAACAGCAGCCACACCGTGGCCACCAGCACCAAGCCGAGGTTGCGCAGCCACGGCCACGACCAGGCCTCGTCGAGCAGCGCGCCCTCGCGGTAGAACTCGCGGCGCGACACCCACAGCGCCAGTGCCACCAGCAGCGCGCTGAGGGCGACGCTGACATGGCCGCCGCGCAGCCAGGCTGGCAGCGGCAGCGCGATGCAGATCGCCAGCGCCAGCGCCCAGGCGGCATGGCTGCGCCGCTGCAGGCCCTGGCCGATCAACAGCAGCGCCACGCCGCCGAGGCTGGCCAGCAGGTGCGAGGTTTCCACCACCGGCAGCGGGGCCACGCCTTCCCAGCGGTGCGGCATCGGCAGCGTGCCCTCGATCACCAGCGCCGCGCCGATCGCGAATACCGCCACGGCAATGATCTGCGGCAGCCAGGGCCGCAGCGTCACCCAGGCCGCGCGCGCGGCCACGGTGCCGGCGGAAACCGGGCGGCGCAGGCCCGAAGCGGCGGCCATCAGCGTGGCCAGCAGCATCGGGAACACGTAGTAGGTGACGCGGTAGACCAGCGCGGCGGCCAGCAACGCAGCCGGCGCCATGCCGGGCAGCAGCTTGAGCAGGCTCCACTCGAACACGCCCAGGCCGGCCGGGACGGTCGACAGCAGGCCGGCCACCACCGCCACCAGGTACAGGCCGACGAAGCCGACGTAACCGGTGCCCTCGACCGGTGGCAGCAGCACGTAGAGCGCGGCGCTGGCCAGGCCGAGTTCGATCACGCTCAGCACGGTGACGCCGAGCACGGTGCGCCGGTCGGGCAGCCACAGCGCGTGCGAGCCGAAGGTCAGCGTGCGTCCGTGGCGGCCGACCGCGACCAGCATGCCGGCGTAGCCGACCAGCAGGGCGATGCCGATCAGTTCGACCGCGCCGGCGCTCACCGGAAGCGCCAGCGCCGCGGCCGCCGGCTCCAGCATCAGCGCCAGGCCGAGCAGGACCCAGGCCCCGAACGCGAAGCCCAGCGTGCTCATCAGCACGACCTGGCCGATCTCGCCCAGGCTCAGTCCGACCCGGCCGTAGCCGCGCAGGCGCACCGCGCCACCGGTGAGCGCGGCGAAGCCCAGGGTCTGGCCGACGGTATGGGCGAGGAAGGCGGTGATGGCGATGCGCGCTGGATGCAGCTGGCGGCCGCTGCGGTGCAGGCCGATGGCGTCGAACAGCACCAGGCAGGCATAGCTGCTCAGGCCCAGCACCAGGGTGAGCAGGATCTGCGAGGCGCTGATGCCGTGGAACGCCTGGCGAATCGCCGCGTAGCCATGGGTGCTGAACTCCGCCGACAGTGCGCGCAGCGCCAGGGCCAGGATCAACAGGCTGATCGCCACGGGCAGGGCACGGCGCCAGCCGTGGTGCTTGGAGGCTGTGCCGGCAGCGGGGTCCGTCATTTTCGGGGAGTCTCGCGCGAAGGAAGTATCGCCGGCACCTGCCCGCACCCGTGGTCGCCCTCGCACATCGTGGATTCCTCGTTGAGGGTCGAAGCCATGTTGGTGGCGGGAGCGGCGAGTGGAGGTGAAGGCGGCGGCATTGGCCGCGGCGGCGACGGCGCGCATCATAAGGCCAAGTCCATGACCGCGGCGTGCCCCGCGCGGTTGCCCGGGGGAAATCCGTCATGTCGTTGAGCGTGGTGTCAGATTCGCGAGCGCAGCCGCGCTGGATCGCGCGAGCAGGTGGGGTGGCGGCGCTGGCCGGCATCGCCTTCCTGGGTTGGGTGTTGGTGCTGCAGTTCCTGCGCACCGACCTGTCGTGGAGCGGCGCGCAGCTGAGCCTGTACCTGCACGGCCCCTACGGACTCGCGTTGCGGGTCGCCTACTGCCTGCTGGCAATGGCAATGGTGCTGCTGGCCGCCGCGCTGCAGGCCAGCCAGCCCCCGCAGCTGCGCAGCGGCACGGTGTTCGGGCTGTTCTGCGCCTCGGCGCTGGGCCTGGCGACGGTGGCGATCGGCGACAGCTACCTGCCGGACCTTGCACCTGACATCGCCCTGCCGGTGCACCTGCTCGCCGCGCAGACCGCCTTCCTGTGCGTGATCGCGGCGATCGGGCTGCAGTCGCGCCGCTTCCGCGCCGATCCACGTTGGCATCGGCATGCGCCGGTCGCCGGCTGGCTGGGCCTGGTGGCCTTCGTGGTGCTGTTCGCGCATGCGGTGCTGCGCCTGGGTCCGCGTGGGCTCGGGCAGAAGTCGGCGATCACGCTGATCGTGGCCTGGCTGGTGCTGGTCGGGGTGATCCTGGCCCGCGGCCTGGACGCGGGGGCTGCGCCGGCCGCCGGATCGCGTGACAATGGGGGCGATTCCACCAACGGGGAAACCTGATGCAGCGATATGAAACCGGCCCGCGGATGTCGGAAATGACCGTCCACCACGGCGTGTGCTATCTCGCCGGGCAGATCGCCGAGGACGCCACGGCCGACATCAAGGGGCAGACCCGCCAGGTGCTGGCCGAGATCGACCGCCTGCTCGCGCTGGGCGCCACGGACAAGACCAAGATCCTGCGCGCGGAGATCTTCCTGGCCGACATCGCCGACTTCGCCGCGATGAACGAGGTCTGGGACGAATGGGTCGCCCCGGGCTTCACGCCCGCACGCGCGACCGTGCAGGCCAAGCTGGCCTGCACGGACTGGAAGATCGAGATCGTGGTGACGGCGGCGGTGTAACCGCCGCCGCGATGCGTGCCCGCTTTGCGGGCCGCATCTCGAAGTTCGCTGCGCGAACTCCGAAGGGCGAACTTGGCCTATCCCCGCGGCTGTCGCCGCGCCCCCTTAACAAAGGGGGCGTGACCCATCCCGCTGCGCGGGCTGTGCCCCCAAAGTTTGCTGCGCAAATTTCGGGCCCCAACTTCCACCTTGCCTATCCCCGCGGCTGTCGCCGCGCCCCCTTAACAAAGGGGGCTTTCCTCCCAGATGGATTGAGGGGGCGGTGGGACTGCTTTTGATCTTTCTCGCCGCTGGCGTGGACTGTCGGGCATGCGGGGGCGGGCCCTGTCCGGGACCGTGTGGCGCCATGGATGGCGCCACCGAGCCCCCAGGGATGGGTTCACGGCGTGTCCCGGACAGGGCCCGCCCCCGCATGCCGCGCGGGAAGCCCGGAGAGCCGACGCATACGAAAAAAGCCAGCCGCGCTGCTTCGAAAAGGGCGGTGCACCCGCTTGGGGCCGCTGAAAAGCGCGCGCCAGCGCGCAACCCTCACACCACCCGCAGCTCGATGCAGTCAACCGGGCAGGGCGGGATGCACAGCTCGCAGCCGGTGCACAGGTCGGCGAGCACGGTGTGCATGTGCTTGGCGCCGCCGACGATCGCATCGACCGGACAGGCCTGGATGCACTTGGTGCAGCCGATGCAGTCGGCTTCGACGATCCAGGCCACCTGCGGCGGCTTGTGCGCGCCGCGCGAACGGTCGTACGGCAACGCGGTCACGCCCAGCGCCGCAGCGAGCGCACGCGCCCCGGCGTCGCCGCCGGGCGGGCAGCGGTCGACCGCCGCCTCGCCGTGCGCCATCGCCTCGGCGTAGGGACGGCAGCCGTCGAAACCGCACTGGCCGCATTGCGTCTGCGGCAGCAGGCGGTCGAGGCGTTCGACCAGGTCGGGCGTGTCGGGGTTCATGCGGGGCGTCGGGCTGCGCTGTGGGTCAGGCGATGCGGCGGCCGCGGTACCAGCGCTCGTGCGCCAGGGCGAGCATCGGGCGATCCTCGCGGCTGTCGCCATAGGCATGGATGCGGTCGTAACGGGACAGATCGTAGCGCGCGCGGATGTCGGTCGCCTTGTGTCCGCCGCGGTCGCCACCGGCGTAGCGGCCGGTCAGGCGGCCGTCGCCGCTTTCCAGTCGGTTGCAGATCAGCGCCAGGCCGTGGCGCTCGCACCAGGGGCGCAGGTAGACATCGAGCGAGCCGGACACCAGCGCCACTTCATGCCCCTGCGTCTGATGCCAGGCGATGCGTTCCATCATCTCCGGACGCAGCAGGCCGGGCAGGGTGTTTTCGGCATAGGCGCTGCCCAGCGTGGTGATCTCGGCCTCGTGGCGGCCGCTGAAGGCCATCCGCGTGGCGCGCACGCGGATGCCGGTGGCACTGACCACGCCGGCTTTGTAGCCGAGGAACCAGGGGCCGAGCGTCCAGCGCGCCCGCGCGCGTTGCGCCGGCGTGGCCACCCGGCGCAGGAAGCGCGCATAGGTGTCGCACACCGTGACCGTGTGGTCGAAGTCGAACAGCGCCAGCTGCACGGGCTCAGCGCACCGGCATGCCCGGCTGCGCCGCGGCGTCGGCATCGAGCAGCGCCAGCGCGCCGCCGTCGAAGCCGGCCGACAGGATCATGCCCTCGCTCAGGCCGAAGCGCATCTTGCGCGGGGCGAGGTTGGCGATGAACACCACGTTGCGGCCGACCAGCTTCTCCGGCTCGCCGTAGCTGGCGCGGATGCCGGAGAAGATCTGCCGCTTGCCCAGCTCGCCGGCATCCAGTTCGAAGCGCAGCAGCTTGTCCGAGCCCTCGACGAATTCGCAGGCCAGCACCTTGCCGATGCGCAGGTCGAGCTTGGCGAAATCCTCGATACCGATAGTGGCGGTTGCCGCGGAGGATGCCGCGGGCGCTGCCGGTTTGGCGACTTCGGCTTTCGCGGCTGAAGCCGCTCCTACCGTCGCGGTGGCGGGCTGGGCAGCAGGGGCGAGGGTGTCCTTGGAGGCGTCGGTCATGGCGTCGATCAGTTTCGGGTCGATACGGGTGAAAAGGGCGGCATAAGGCTGGATGACGTGGCCGTCGTGCAGCGGGATGGCGAGATCCTCCCAGCTGGTCATCGGCGCCGACAGGAAGGCCTCGGCCTCGGCGCTGGTGCGCGGCAGGATCGGCTTGAGCGCGGCGACCAGCACGCGGAACAGGTTCAGGCCCTGGGTGCAGACCGCCTGCAGCTGCGCGTCGGCGCCATCCTGCTTGGCTATCACCCACGGCTTGGTCTCGTCGATGTACTTGTTGGCCTCGTCGGCCAGCGCCATCGCCTGGCGGATCGCGCTGGCCGGATCATTGCGCTCGTAGGCCTCGCGGATCGGCGCCAGCGCGGCGACGAAGCGGTCGTACTGCGCGCGATCGGGCAGCTCGGCGGCCAGGCGGCCGTCGAAGCGCTTGCTGATGAAGCCGGCGCAGCGGCTGGCGAGGTTGACGAACTTGCCGACCAGGTCCGCGTTCACCCGGGCGATGAAATCGCCCAGGTTGAGGTCCAGGTCGTCCACGCCGCCGGAAGACTTGGCGGCGAAGTAGTAGCGCAGCGCCTCCGGCTCCAGGCCCACGTCCAGGTAGGTGCGCGCCATCACGAAGGTGCCGCGCGACTTGGACATCTTGGCGCCATCCACGGTCAGGTAGCCGTTGACGTGCAGGCGCGTGGGCGCGCGCTGGCCGGTGCCGTGCAGCACCGCCGGCCAGAACAGGCCGTGGAAGTTGACGATGTCCTTGCCGATGAAGTGGTGCAGCTCGGTATCGGTGCCGGCGGCGAGGTGGCGCTCGAAGTCCTCGCCGGTGGCGGCGCACAGGTTCTTGAAGCTGCTCAGGTAGCCGATCGGCGCGTCCAGCCAGACGTAGAAGTACTTGCCCGGATGGCCGGGGATCTGGAAGCCGAAGTACGGCGCGTCGCGGGAGATGTCCCAGGCGCGCAGGCCGCCTTCGGCGTCCAGCCACTCCATCAGCTTGGCCTTCACGCCGGGCAGGGCGACGTCGCCGGCCAGCCACTGGCGCAGGAAGCCCTCGAAGCGGCCGACCTCGAAGAAGAAATGCTCCGAGTCGCGGATCTCGGGCGTGGCGCCGGAGATCACCGACTTCGGCTCCTTCAGGTCGGTCGGCGCGTAGGTGGCGCCGCATACCTCGCAGTTGTCGCCGTACTGGTCCGGCGAGCCGCAGTTCGGGCAGATGCCCTTGATGTAGCGGTCCGGCAGGAACATGCCCTTGGCCGGGTCGTAGAACTGCGCCACCGAGCGGCGGCTGATGTGGCCGTCGGCTTCCAGGCGGGTGTAGAAGGCTTCGGTCAGCTCGCGGTTGGTGGCCGAGTTGGTCGAGTCGTAGTGGTCGAAGGCCACGCCGAAGGCGGCGAAATCTCGCTCGTGGCTGGCCTGGATGCCGGCGATGAAGGCTTCCGGGGTGACCCCGGCCTTCTCGGCTGCCAGCATGATCGGCGTGCCGTGGGTGTCGTCGGCGCAGACGAACCAGGTCCTGTCGCCGCGCAGCCGCCGCGCGCGCACCCAGATGTCGGCCTGGATATAGCCGACCAGGTGGCCCAGGTGCAGCGGGCCATTGGCGTAGGGCAGGGCGGTGGTGACGAGGGCGGTGCGGGACATGGCGACCTGGCGTGGCGCGGGGGACCGCAGATTATCGCACGCCGGAAACGAACGACCCGGCCGTGGCCGGGTCGTGGAAGCGGTGGATAGCCCCGGGGCTTACTCGCGGATCCAGGTCTGCGCGCGGCAGATGAACAGGATGCAGCCGGACACGTCCAGCTTCTGGCCGCCGGGCTGCAGCGCCAGCTTGGACTTGTAGGTCTTGCCGTTGGCCGGGTCGAGGATGGTGCCGCCGGACCAGTGGCTGGCGTCGTCGGCCTTGAGGTTCCACAGGATGGTCATGCCCTTGATCGGCTTGTTGTGGCGCTCGCCCTCGCAGCCGTCGCAGACCGGGTTCGGGCCCTTGTCCGACTGCAGGATCTCCACCACCTTGCCGCTCAGCGTGCCGTTGGCAGCCTGGCCGATCTCCACGATCGACTTCACCTTGCCGGTCTTGTCGTCGATGGTCTTCCAGCGGCCGGTCGGGCCGTCGGCGGCGCTGGCGGCCAGGCTGAGGCCGAGCAGCGGCAGCGCGAGCAGCAGGGCGTGACGGAATGTGCGCATGAGTCCCCTCCCAGGGCATTCGAAGTGCCCGGCAACGGCGCCGGACGATCTCCGGACTTTATACCCATTCGGCCGGGTACGGAATCAGGGCCCGACGCGGTTAGACCTGCTCGTAAAGCTCCAGCGGCAGGTCGTCCGGGTCGGCGAAGAAGGTGTAGCGGCGGTCGGTGTACTCGTCGACGCGGACCGGCTCGCACTCGACGCCGGCGGCGTTGAGCCGCGCCACCGCGGCATCGACATCGGCGACGCGGAAGGCGAGGTGGCGCAGGCCCTGCGCCTCGGGCCGGCTCGGTCGCGGCGGCGGCGAGGGAAAGGAAAACAGTTCCAGCTGCCCGCCGTCGGGCAGGGCCAGGTCGAGCTTCCACGAGTCGCGGGCGTCGCGGTAAACCTCGTGCAGGATGGGCAGGCCGAGGATCTCGCTGTAGAAGCGCCGCGAGCGCGCGTAGTCCGAGGCGATGATGGCGACGTGGTGGATGCCCAGCAGCATGTCGGCGTCCGTGGGTGGGGAGCGCCGATGATCGCACGCGGGCGCGCCGCCGATGCCGCGCTAGGGTTCGCCGTACAGGTAGCGGTGGGCGATCTTCAGGGCCAGCGGATACGGCTCCGGGCCGTCGCGGTTGGTCAGCACGATGACGCTGAAGTGCCGCTGCGGGTAGCGGATGATGACGTTGCGGAAGCCGATGCTCTCGCCGCTGTGCCACAGCGTCTCGCCATTGATGCGCCAGCCGAAGCCGTAGAAAGGCACGTCCGGCTCCGGCGTGCGCGTGGCCGGGCTGAAGGCCTGCCGCAGCGATGCAGCCTTGAGCAGGCGTTCGTCGTACAGCGCCGCGTCCCAGCGCGCCAGGTCCTCCAGCGAGGAATAGATGCCGCCGTCGCCGAGCACGGCGCTGGTCATGCTCTGGTCGGTGCGTTGCCAGTGGCCGTCGATGCGGCTGTAGCCGTAGGCGCGATCGGGTACCTCATCGACGCCGTCCTGGTGGGCACAGGTGTGCTGCATGCCCAGCGGCAGGAAGATGCGCTCGCGCAGGAAGCTGGCGAAATCCTCGCCCGAGGCCTTGCCCACGATCAGGGCCAGCAGCGCGTAGCCGCCGTTGCTGTAGCGGTAATCCGTGCCGGGCGCGAAGTAGGTGCGGTCGCTGTTCTCCAGCAGGTGCAGCACGTCGATGTCGTGCAGCTGGGTGGCCTGGTCGGCCGGCATCAGGTCTTCGTAGTCGATCAGCCCGCCGGTGTGCGAAAGCAGCTGGCGGATCGTGATCGCGTCGGCGGCGGGCGGCAACGTCGGCAGCCAATGCCTGACCCTGTCATCCAGCGAGAGCTTCCCGTCCTCGGCCAGCAGCAGGACGGCCGCGGCGGTGAACTGCTTGCTGACCGAGGCCAGGCGGAAGTTGGTGGCTGGCGTCACCGGCGTGCGGTCCTCGACCACCGCCAGGCCATAGCCGCGGCTGAAGATCGGCTCCCCGTCGCGCAGCACCAGCACCGCCGCGCCGGGCTGCATGCCGTCGTAGTCGGCCATCAGCGCGTCGATGCCGGCATCGGCGGGGCGGATCACCGGGGCGCTCGCCGCCGGCCAGGCTGCAGCCTGCAGGAGGAGGGCCGGCAGGACAAGGGCAAGCAGTTGGCGGCGGCGCATGCGGGTTTTCCGGGGGTCAGGGCGTCGGCACGGCGCTCGTCGGCGCCGGGGCGACGGCCGGGGCGCCGCCCTGCTGCGCGGCGATCCAGCGCTCGATCTTCTGCTGCAGGATGTCCAGCGGCACCGAGCCGTCCTTGAGTACCTCGGCGTGGAAGGCGCGGATGTCGAAGCGGCTGCCCAGCGCGGCCTGTGCCTGCTGGCGCAGCTGCATGATCTTCAGCTCGCCGACCTTGTACGCCAGCGCCTGGCCGGGGATGGCCATGTAGCGCTCGGCCTCGGCCACCGCGTCGGTCTGGCTGGCGGCGGAGTTTGCCAGCATGTAGTCGATCACCTGCTGGCGGCTCCAGCCCTTGGCGTGCAGGCCGGTGTCGACCACCAGGCGGATCGCGCGCCACAGCTCGTTCTGCAGGTAGCCGAAGTAATTGTACGGATCCTGGTACAGGCCCAGGTCCTTGCCCAGCGATTCGGCGTACAGGCCCCAGCCCTCGATGAAGGCGGTCTCGCCGCCAAAGCGGCGGAAATCGGGTAGTTCGCCCAGTTCCTGCTGCAGGCCAAGCTGGAAGTGATGGCCCGGGATGGCCTCGTGCAGGTACAGGTCCTCGGCGTCCCAGGTCCTGCGCGAAGGCAGGTCGTAGGTGTTGACGTAGAAGATGCCGGGGCGCGAGCCGCCCGGACGCATGTATGAGCCGCCAGCGGCCGACTGCGCGCGGTACGGCTCGACCGGGCGGATCTCGAACCTCGCCTTCGGCGTGAGCGAGAACAGCTTCGGCACGTTGGCGTTGACCCGCGCTTCCAGCGAGCGGTACTCGCCCAGAAGGGCGTCCTCGCTGGGATAGGTGAAGCGCTTGTCGGTCTGCATGTACTTGAAGAACTTCTGCATCGAGCCGCGGAACTTCACCTGCTTCATCACCGCCTCGATCTGCGCATGGATGCGCGCGACCTCGTCCAGGCCGAGCTGGTGGATCTGCCCGGGCGTCAGGTCCGAGGTGGTGCTCTGGCGGACGTTGTTGGCGTACCAGGCCGCGCCGTCTGGCAGCGCGGACATGCCGTCGCTGGCGCGCGTGGCGGGCAGGTACTCGCTGGCGATGAAGCCGCGCAGGGCGCGGTAGGACGGCATGAGCCTGAGCTCGATCAGGCGCTTGTAATCGGCGCTGATGCGCTGCTTGTCGGCCTCGGAGAAGCCTGCCGGCAGGTTGCGCACCGGGGTCCAGAACAGGCTTTCCTCGGCGGTCGGCTTGATGATCGCATCCAGCTGCGGCAGCACCTTCTCCATCAGCGCGCGCGGCTGCACCACGCCGGCACGCATGCCTTCGCGCATGTTCGCGATGGCCTGGTCGAACACCACCGGCAGCTGCGCGGCGCGCCGCGCCCAGTTGTCGTAGTCCTGCACGGTATCGAACGGCTGCGCGCCGGTGCCCGAACCCAGCATCGCGGCGATCGCGGCGATGTTGTAGAACTGGTTGACCGGCAGCATCCACGAGGGGAAGCGCTCGGCGGCCAGCGCGCTGTGCGCGTCGCGCACGAAGATCTCGTAGCTGAGCAGGTCCTGGCCGGTCAGTCCGTCCGGACCGATCGCCTCGACCTTGCCCAGCCACTGGGTGGTGAAGTCGTGGCTCTGCTGGCGGAAGGCCGGCGAAAGATAATTGGGCAGCTGGTCGTCGTAGCGATGGTCACCCTGGAAGGTCGCCTGCAGCGGATTGAGCTTGAGCGAGGCCTGCCAGTAGTCGGCGTACAGGCGGTCGAGCTGCTGCGCCTTGGTCTGCGGTTTGGCCACGGCGGCTGCGCGCGGCCTGGCCGCGGCCTTGGAGCGGCCCTTGCCGGTCTTGCTGCTCTTGCTGGCGGTCTTGCCGGTTGCCTTGCCCTTGGCGGGCGCCTTGGCCTTGCCCTTCTGCGCCTGGCTGGTTGCTGTCTTATTCTTCGGCGTGGCCGCTTCGCCGTGCGGCACCACCGACAACGAGAAGGTGGCGGCCAGGAAGATCGCGAACAGTCGGGCGAGGCGGGACGGCATCAACAGGCTCCGGCAACGGCAGGCAGGGCAGATTGCCCGATCCGGCGGCTCAGGGCCAGCGTTGCGCCGATGCCGCGGTGCGGCATCGCAGCAGCGCTTCAGGCAGCGGCCTGCAGGCGCAGCTCCTCTGCGCGTTCAGCGCCCAGATAACGGGTAATGCCGCGGCGCATCAGGTACAGCATCGGGATCAGCGCGATCGCGAAGGCCATCTTGTAGATGTAGTTGACCGTGCTCACCGCCAGGAACAGCGACATCGGCCAGTGCTGCGGCCCGATCACGAAGGCCACGTAGATGACCACGAAGCTGTCGACCAGCTGCGAGACCGCGGTCGAGCCGGTGGCGCGCAGCCATACATGCTTTTCCCCGGTGGCACGACGGATGTGGTGGAACACCGCCACGTCGATCAGCTGGCCGACCAGGAAGGCGATCAGCGAGCCGCCGATCGTCCACAGCCCCTGGCCGAAGATCGCCGCGAACGCCGCCTGGTAGTCCGGCACGCCCTGCGACTGCGCGGCGGTAACCCACCAGCCCGCCGGCGCCAGCTCGATCGCCGCGAAAGCGAACACGAAGCCGTAGCCGATCAGTCCCACAGCAAGCCAGGAGATGAAGCGCACGCCGCGGCTGCCGAAGAACTCGTTGATGGTATCGGTCATGATGAACACGATCGGCCACAGCAGCGTGCCCGCGGTGAAGCTCAGCGAGCCGGTCTGCCCGAACAGGTTCCAGTTCAGCGGCGCGATGCCGAGCGTGTCTTCCAGCGCGAAGATCTTGACGCCGATGAATTCGGCCAGCGCCGCGTTGACGCAGAAGAACGCCGCCAGCGCGATGAACAGGCGCACCGCGCGGTCCTCGAGCAGGCGCAAGGCGCTCACGTGCGATCGGCGCTGCGCACGAACGGCACGCTGTCCGGTGACACCGCGCCGCCGGAGATGATGAAGCTCATCGCCTGGTCGACGGTCCAGTCGGTAGGAGTCAGCAGTTCCACCGGCACGATCTCCAGGTAGCCGGAGGTCGGGTTGGGCGTGGTCGGCACGTAGACGGCGGCCAGTTCGCGGTTGGTGCCCTGCTCGCGGATGACCCGGGTGACCAGGCCGACCGCCTTCATGTCGCGGTGCGGGAAGTCGATCAGCACCACGCGCTGGGTGCTGCCGGGCTGGGTCTGCAGGATGTCGAGCAGCTTGCGTGCGCTGTCGTAGACGATGCTGGCCAGCGGGATGCGCCGCATCACCGCCTCGAACCAGCGCAGCAAGCGCTGGCCGACGACGCGCCGGCTGAGCACGCCGACGAACAGGATCACCAGCAGCGTGGCGATCAGCGCGATGGTGTTCTGCACCCACAGGGCCTGGATCCAGTCCAGGTAGCCGGGGAAGGACGCCACGATGCGCTCGGACAGCGTCGTGACCCAGCCGGCGCTGATGCCGGAGAGCAGCGAGAAGACGAATTTGACGACCACCCAGGTCAACCACACCGGCAGCAGCGTCAGCAGGCCGGTCAGGAAAATGCGTTGGAGGGAGGGGCGGGAAGGATGAACAGGGGAGGGGGCAGACATAGTGGGCGCATTGTAGGGGGTGTGGCGCTGCCGATGCGCCTGTTCCCGCCTTCAGGTGCGTGCTCAACCAGAGCCTCCTCCCGCGTTCCCCTTCCTGTGTAGGAGCGGCTTCAGCCGCGACCATCGGGATTCCTGAGATCGCGGCTGAAGCCGCTCCCACAGTGGCATCGCGGCATCTGGAGGAGAGCCCCCTCTAGTAGAGGGGGCGCGGCGACAGCCGCGGGGAGTTGGCGAGCAAAGAAACCGGGGCCCAAAGTTTTCGCAACGCGAAAACTTTGGGGCGAACGCCGTGAAACGGCGTTCGCGTGACTAGTGGCACATCCGCTATAGCTAAGTTCGCAATAGCATGGCCTCCAACCTAGCGGGAGGCCGCCATGAGCGAGATCGATGCCCAGCTGCGCAAGTTCCAGAAGGAGCTCAGTGCCGGCACCGTGTCCCTGGCCCTGCTGGCGGTCCTGGCGCAGGCCCGCGAGCCGCTGTACGGCTACCTGATCGCCAAGCGCCTGGAGCGGATCGGCGACGGCGTGCTGGCCGGCAAGCAGAGCGCGCTTTACCCGGTGCTGCGCAACCTGGAAGGCGCCGGCCTGCTGGAAAGCGAGGTCGAGCCGTCGATGTCCGGGCCGCCGCGACGCTACTACCGCATCACCGCGACCGGGCGCGACTGCCTGGCGCAATGGTCCGCCGCCTGGCGGGCCACCCGCGATTGTGTCGATTCCGTGCTTGAGGGGAGTGCCGAATGAATACCCAGACCACCGCCCGGCCGTTGCCGGCGACGATTCCCGAATACCTGGCGCAGCTGCGCCAGGCCCTGGCCGGCGCCGATCCGGCGATGATCCAGGACGCCCTGTACGACGCCGAGGAATACCTGCGCGCGGAAATGGCCGAACAGGCCGGCCGCAGCGAGGCGGAGGTGATCGCCGACGTCGCCGGCAGCTACGGCGCGCCGGAGGAGGTCGCCGAGATCTACCGCGAGACCGAGGTGACGGTCAGCCGCGCGCTGCGCCCGCCGCTGCCGCCGAAGCGGCGTTCCTGGCTCGGCCGCTTCTTCGGCGTGGCCGCCGACCCGCGCACCTACGGCGCGCTTTTCTACCTGCTGCTGGCAGTGGCCACCGGCACGTTCTACTTCAGCTGGGTGGTCACCGGCACCGCGCTGTCGCTGGGCCTGCTGGTGCTGATCATCGGCGTGCCGCTGCTGGTGCTGTTCCTGGGCTCGGTGCGGGTGCTGTCGCTGGTGGAAGGCCGCATCGTCGAGGTGCTGCTGGGCGTGCGCATGCCGCGCCGCCCGACCTACGTCGGTCGTGGCCAGGGCTGGCTGGCGCGGATCGGCGCGATGTTCAGCGACGGCCGTACCTGGACCACGATGCTGTACTTCCTGCTGATGCTGCCGCTGGGCATCGCCTACTGCGTGATCTTCACCACGCTGCTGGGCCTGTCGCTGGGCTTCCTGCTGGCGCCGCTGGGCCTGTTCGTGCCCTACGCCTTCCAGTTCGATTTCGCCGGACTGGACCTCACCAGCCAGGCGCCATGGGTGCTGCCGATCCTGAGCCTGGTCGGCGTGGTGATGCTGTTCGCCACCCTGCACCTGGCCCGCGGCATCGGCCACCTGCATGGCCTGATCGCCAAGCACCTGCTGGTGCGGTCGGACTGATCCGGCCGTGACCTCGGCAAACCAAAAGGCCGCCCGGGAGGGCGGCCTTCTTTCTGCCCGCGCGGGCCTTACTTGCGCCGACGCAGCGCGGTGACGGTCGCAGGCTTGGTCTTGCGCACCGGCTCGGCGGCGTAGCGGGCGATGAAATCGCGCACCTGCGGATAGACCACGTCGCGCCAGCGGCGGCCGCTGAAGATGCCGTAGTGGCCCGCGCCCTCGACCACCAGGTGGCGGCGGTGCGCCGCATCGATGCCGCTGCACAGCGACTGCGCCGCTTCGGTCTGGCCGAGGCCGGCGATGTCGTCCAGTTCGCCCTCGATGCTCAGCAGTGCGGTCTGCCCGATCGCCGCCGGCTTCACCAGCTGCCCGCGCACCTTCCACTCGCCGCGCGGCAGCAGGAATTCCTGGAACACCACGCGGATGGTGTCCAGGTAGTACTTCGCCGGCATGTCGAGCACGGCGTTGTACTCGTCGTAGAAGCGGCGGTGCGCCTCGGCGTCCTGCAGGTCGCCCTTGACCAGGTTGGTGTAGAAGTCCCAGTGCGACATCACGTGCCGGCTGGGGTTCATCGACAGGAAGCCGGTGTGCTGCAGGAAGCCCGGATAGACCTGGCGGCCGTGGCCCGGATACGGGTAGGGCACGGTGTGGATGACGTTGTTCTCGAACCACGACATCGGGTTCTGCGTGGCCAGGTTGTTGACCGCGGTCGGGCTGGAACGCGCGTCGATCGGCCCGCCCATCATCACCAGCGAACGCGGGGTCTGCTCGCCGTCGTCGGCCATCAGCGAAACGGCGGCCAGCACCGGCACGGTCGGCTGGCAGACGCTGACCACATGCAGCTCCTCGGCGCCGATGTGGCGGATGAAGTCGCGGATGTAGTCGATGTAGTCGTCCAGGCCGAAGTCGCCCTCGGACACCGGCACCATGCGCGCGTCGACCCAGTCGGTCACGTAGACCTTGTGGTTGCGCAGCAGCGTGCGCACGGTGTCGCGCAGCAGCGTGGCGTGGTGGCCGGACAGCGGCGCCACGACCAGCACGGTGGGCTGCTGCTTCATGCTCGCCAGCAGTTCAGGGCGGTCACTGAAGCGCTTGAAGCGCAGCAGGCGGCAGAACGGCCTGGCCAGCACCTCGCGCTCGATGATCGGCAGCGAGTGGCCATCGACCTCGACGTCGTCCAGGTTCCAGGCCGGCTTCTCGTAGGCCTTGCCGAGGCGGTGGAAGAGTTCGTTGCTTGCCGCCAGGCGTTCGGCGCCGGGCAGCGAGGCCCAGAGCGAATCGGGATCGGAGAACATCCTGACGTTGGCGCGCGCCTGGTGGACCCACGGCGCCAGCAGATTGCGGGTCAGCTCATGCAGTTGATAAAGCATTATCGCCCTTGACAACGTGATGGTTGCTGCTGTGCAGCATAACCGAAATCGGGCAGCCGCACCTAAATGGGGGTATCTGCCCCCAAATGGGGCAAGGTCAGGGGGCGGGGCGCCGGCCGGCGAAGGCGAAGATGAGGCCGAACACCAGGTGCACCGGCAGGTTCAAGGCGATCGAACGGGCGGTAACCGGGTGCGCGAACGGTACGGCGGACAGGGGCAGCACCACGAAGGTCATCACCAGGTACAGGCAGAGCCCGTAGAGCAGGCCCGACCGCCAGGGGTGGCGCCGCATCCAGCCCGATCGCCGGCTGGCCAGCCAGTAGATGGCCGCCATGGCCAGGGCGATGAGCAGGTGCAGCAACAGGCCCAGCGCACCCGTGGCCCAGCCGCCCTGGAAAGCCGCGCGGCCCAGCAACCCGCTGGCCACCGATTGCCAGACCCGCACCGGCGCGACCGCCGGGGACGTGAACACGGCGGTGGCGTAACAGGCATCGAGCAGGCCTGCCAGCAGGCCGCTCCACAGCACCGGATGGATGCGACCGATCCCTGCCATCTCTGAGCTCCCCGGGGTGACCGCGCGCAGTCAGCCAGAAGGGCGGCGACGGCGCAAGGTCGCCCGCAACAGGGGCGGCGGCATGGCTGCCGGCGTTCAGGTCCGCTCGAGGGCCGAGGCATGGCCGGCAAGCTGCGGCGACAGCCAGCCGTGCGAACCGATGGGGGTGAAGCCCACGCCTTGCAGCTGCCGGCGATACCAGCGGGCGGGGCGGGCCTGGAAGTCTTCGTGGTCGCCCTCGAACTCGTCCTCGGCGGCGAAGGTTTCCAGGAACGCCATGCCGCCGCACAGCTCGGCCAGGCCGGGCAGGCCGGCGCGCAGCTCGCGGGTCGGGATGTAGTGCAGCACGTCGCTGCAGACCAGCAGGTCGACCGGCGCGCACGGGCGCAGCCAGGCGAAGTCGCCGAAGCGCGCCAGGTGGATGTTGCGGCTGCGGCCGTGGCGGCGCACGGCGTACTCGCTGCCATCGAAGCCCAGGTATTTCAGCCTGGGCCGCAGCTTCAGCAGCGGCGTGCGCCAGGCGCCCTCGCCGCAACCGATGTCGAGCACGCTGCGGATCGGGCGTTCCAGGTGGTGTTCGGCCAGTGCCACCGCCAGTGCGACCTTGCGTCGCAGCCGGGCGGGGTCGTGCAGGCCTTCCTGGCGATACCAGCGGCGGAAATACGCTTCGTCGTACTGTTTGCTCATGGCTGGCTCCTGGCGCGGCAACGGTGCGGTGCGGCTTGGGATCGGTGAGAATGCCGGCCATCCTACGCGAGCCGGCGGAGCCAGCCCATGCACCTGTACCTGTGGATCAAGACCTTCCACCTGCTGTTCGTGATCGCCTGGATGGCGAGCGTGTTCTACCTGCCGCGGATCCTGGTCAACATCGCCGAGGCGGGCAGCGAGATGGCGGTGCGCTCGCGGCTGGTGCTGATGGGGCGTCGGTTGTACAAGTTCGGCCACAACATGTTCGGCCTGGCGATCCTGCTTGGCGCGATCCTGTGGCAGGGTTACCGCTTCATCCCGGACTTCCCGACCATGGTCGGCGGCGGCGCCTGGCTGCACGCCAAGCTCGGGCTGGTCGTGCTGATCCTGGCGCATTACGTCATCGCCGGCCGCTGGCTCAAGGGTGTGGAGCAGGGGCGTGCCCTGCCTTCGTCGCGGGTACTGCGGATGTTCAACGAACTGCCGGTACTGCTGTTGCTGGTGGTGATCTGGCTGGTGCTCGCCAAGCCGTTCTGACCGCCCACATGCTCACCGCACCTGGCGCAGGATCCAGGTCAGGGCGGTGATCCAGCAGACGATGACCAGCCAGGCCAGCACCGCGTTGGAGGCCAGGCCGCGACGCTTGCGCACGAAGATGTTGACCAGCAGCGCGATCACCAGCGGCACCACGAACAGGGCCAGCGGCCCGACCCACTTCGGCAGATCCAGCATCTCGTTCAATCCCTTGTCCAAGCCGAGCCCATCCTAGCGCGGCCAAAGCCGGCCAGCGTCAAGGCGTGGCGGGGCCGGGCGATCCCCCTGTAGGAGCGGCTTCAGCCGCGAACCGTGTCCGCTCGCGGCATTGCCACCGGGGCCGATGATTTCCGTTCGCGGCTGATGGCCCTAGGCCACCCGGAGCCGCTCCCACAGTTGCAATCACCCGCATCGTGCCAACAGGAGGAGAGCCCCCCTCTGTTGAGGGGGGCGCGCCGAAGGCGCGGGGGAGAGGTGGGATCGGCGGGCGGCCGCAGGCCGGGCGCGGCGAAGCCGCCGGGATAGGCGGCCACGGAGTCGGGGCCCAAGGTTTGCGCAGCAAAACCTTGGGGGCGCAGCCCGCGCAGCGGGATGGGCTACGCCGCCTCGTAGGCCCCGTAACTGCGCAGGCGCTCGTAGCGCTGCTGCAGCAGGGTGTCGACCGGAATCTTCTCCAGCGCGTCGAGTTCGTTGAGCAGCACCGCCTTCAGGCGCTTGCCCATCTGGGTCGGGTTGCGGTGGGCGCCGCCGATCGGCTCGCGGATCACCTTGTCGACCAGGCCCAGCGCCTTCAGGCGCGGTGCGGTCAGGCCCAGCTGCTCGGCGGCGTCCTTGGCCTTGCCGGCGTCCTTCCACAGGATCGAGGCGCAGCCCTCCGGCGAGATCACCGAATAGGTCCCGTACTCCAGCATCAGGGTGCGGTCGCCGACGCCGATCGCCAGCGCGCCGCCCGAACCGCCTTCGCCGATCACCGTGCAGATCACCGGGATCTTCAGCTCGGCCATTTCCAGCAGGTTGCGCGCGATCGCCTCGGACTGGCCGCGCTCCTCGGCACCGATGCCCGGGTAGGCGCCGGGGGTGTCGATGAAGGTCAGCAGCGGCAGGCGGAAACGCTCGGCCAGCTTCATCAGGCGCAGCGCCTTGCGATAGCCCTCCGGGCGCGGCATGCCGAAATTGCGGGCGACCTTGCTCTTGGTATCGCGGCCCTTCTGGTGGCCGATGATGACCACCGGGCGGCCGTCGATGCGGGCCAGCCCGCCGACGATCGCCTTGTCGTCGGCGTAGGCGCGGTCGCCGGCCAGCTCCTGGAACTCGTCGCAGAAGATGCGGATGTAGTCCAGCGTGTACGGGCGCTGCGGATGGCGCGCCAGCTGCGAGACCTGCCAGGCGGACAGGTCGCGGAAGATCTGCGCGGTACGGATGCGCAGCTTGTCGCGCAGGGCGTGCACCTCGGCGTCGACATTGACGGCGGGGCCGGTGCTGGCGTTGCGCAGTTCCTGGATCTTGGCTTCCAGATCGGCGATGGGTTGCTCGAAGTCGAGGTAGTTCGGATTCATGGGAAGCCGGTCGGACGAAAGGGGGGAAGTGTAGCCGAAGGGGCGCATTCTCCCCGTACGCCTGCGTGCGGGGAGGGGCGGAGCCTTACTGCGCCCAGGGTGGGTTGTACTTGACCTTGACGGTGCGCACGGCCGGGTCGGCGCGCAGGCCGTCGAGCAGCTGCGGGGCGATGCGCACGCCCTGGCTGCCGTTGACGTCGACCATGCCGGCCACGGTGCCGTGCGGCGAGGCGACCAGCAGGTCCATGCGGATCGGCGTGCGGCCGGGACGGTGCGCGTCGAGCAGGCTGTCCACGCGCGCCAGCGCCTGGCGGTCGCGCAGGTCCAGCCGCAGCGCAAGGTGGCGGGCATGCTCGGCGCAGACCTGGTCGTAGTCCCAGACCTGGCGGATGCGCAGCGCGTAGCCGCCGTTGAACTCGTCCTCGCGCAGGCCACCCTTGACGATCAGGATGCGGTCGCGGGTGAGCAGGTGGCCGAACTCGGCCAGGCCATCGGAGAAAGCGCTGCATTCGACCCGGCCGACGCCGTCCTCGAGCTGCACGAACACCTGGCTGTCGCCCTTGCGGCGCACGCCGACCACCTGGCCGGCGAGGATCGCGCTGACTTCCGGGCGCCAGCGCTTCTCGCCGCCATCGCCGCCGCCGCGCGACTGCGAGGCCCAGATGCGGTCCATCGCGCCGAGGTCGCAGCCGACCAGCTCGCGCACTTCCTCACGATAGGGATCGAACGGATGCCCGCTGAGATAGAAGCCCAGCGTCTCGCGTTCGCCGGTGAGCAGCTGGCCCAGTGGCCATTCCTTGGATTCGGGCAGCTCCAGGTGCATGACCGGGGCGTGCGGGTCCGGGCCGCCGAACAGGGAGTTCTGCCCGGAGGCCTTCTCGCGCGCCATCTGGTCGGTGGCCTTGAGCACCTCCGGCAGCTGCAGCATCAGCGAGGCGCGGTTGCGCGCCAGGCCATCGAGCGCGCCGGCATTGATCATCGCCTCCAAAGTGCGGCGGTTGAGCTTGGAGGAGTCGACGCGGGTGCAGAAGTCCAGCAGCGATTCGTAGCGGCCATTACGCAGGCGCTCCTCGACGATCGCCTCGCAGGCGCCGCGGCCGACGCCCTTGATCGCGCCGATGCCGTACTGGATCGTGTCGGCGCTGGCAGCCTCGAACATGTACGCCGATTCGTTGACGTGCGGCGGCAGCACCGTCAGGCCGAGGTTGCGCACCTCGTCGAGGAAGCCGACCACCTTGTCGGTGTTGTCCATGTCCGAGGACAGGGTCGCGGCCATGAACTCGGCCGGGTAGTGGCGCTTGAGCCAGGCGGTCTGGTAGCTGACCAGCGCGTAGGCGGCGGCGTGCGACTTGTTGAAGCCGTAGCCGGCGAACTTCTCCATCAGGTCGAAGATCGCGTCGGCCTTGGCCTCGCCGACGCCGTCCTTGGCCGCGCCCTCGCGGAAGATCTCGCGGTGCTTGGCCATCTCGGCCGGCACCTTCTTGCCCATCGCGCGGCGCAGCAGGTCGGCGCCACCCAGCGAGTAGCCGCCGACGATCTGCGCCATCTGCATGACCTGCTCCTGGTACACCATGATGCCGTAGGTGTCCTTGAGGATGGTCTCGGTGCGCGGATCGGGATACTCGATCTCCTCGCGCCCATGCTTGCGGTCGACGAAGCTGGGGATCAGGTCCATCGGGCCGGGGCGGTACAGCGACACCAGCGCGATCAGGTCCTCGAAGCGGTCGGGCTTGGCGTCCTTGAGCAGGCGGCGCATGCCCGAGGATTCGAACTGGAACACCGCGCCGGTGTTGCCCGAGGCGAAGATGTCCTTGTAGGTCGGCGCGTCGTCCAGCGGCAGCGCGGCGATGTCGACCGGGTCGATGCCTGCGCGCGCATGCCGCGCGTTGATCGCCTTGACCGCCCAGTCGATGATGGTCAGCGTGCGCAGGCCGAGGAAGTCGAACTTCACCAGGCCGACTTCTTCGACGTCGTTCTTGTCGAACTGGGTGACCGGGTTCCTGCCGCGGCCGTCCTCGTCGTGTTCGGCGAACAGCGGGCAGAACTCGCTCAGCGGCTCGGGCGCGATCACCACGCCACCGGCGTGCTTGCCGGCGTTGCGGGTCAGGTCCTCGAGCTGGCGTGCCAGGTCCATCAGGTCGCGGACATCGTCCTCGGCCTGGTAGCGCTGGATCAGGTCCGGCGAGGCCATCTCCGAATCCTTGCCTTCGCCCATCGCGTCCTTGAGCGTGATGCCCAGGATGTTCGGGATCAGCTTGGCGACGCCGTCGACCAGGCCGTACGGGAAGCCGAGCACGCGGCCGGCATCGCGCACCACCGCCTTGGCCGCCATGGTGCCGTAGGTGATGATCTGGCTGACCCGCTCGCGGCCGTACTTGCGCGCGACGTAGTCGATCACCTCGTCGCGGCGGTCCATGCAGAAGTCGATGTCGAAGTCGGGCATCGACACGCGCTCGGGATTGAGGAAGCGCTCGAACAGCAGGTTGTACGGGATCGGGTCCAGGTCGGTGATGTTCAGCGCCCAGGCCACCAGCGAGCCGGCACCGGAACCGCGGCCCGGGCCGACCGGAATGCCGTTGTCCTTGCCCCACTGGATGAAGTCGGCCACGATCAGGAAGTAGCCGGGGAAGCCCATCTTGATGATGGTGTCCAGCTCGAATTCCAGGCGGTCGAAGTAATCCTGCCGGGTCTTGCCCTCGGCCAGCGGATTCTTCTCCAGGCGCGCTTCCAGGCCGCGCCGCGCGGTGCTGCGGATCCAGCTGTCGAGGGTCTCGTCCTCGGGCACCGGATAGGCGGGCAGGAAGTAGGTGCCCAGGCGCATCTCGATGTTGCAGCGCTGCGCCAGTGCCAGGGTGTTGTCGATCGCATCCGGGATGTCGGCGAACAGCGCGGCCATCTCCTCCTGCGACTTGAGGTACTGCTGGTCACTGTAGTCGCGCGGGCGGCGCGGATCGTCCAGCACGCGGCCGGAGGCGATACACACGCGCGCCTCGTGGGCGGGGAAGTCGCTGGCGTGCAGGAAGCGCACGTCGTTGCTGGCGATCACCGGCAGGCCGCGCTGGCCTGCGGCCTGCAGCGCGAACTGGTTGAAGGCTTCCTCGCCGTCGCGGCCGGTGCGGGTCAGCTCCAGGTGCAGGCCATCGCCGAACACGCGCTGCCAGTCGGCCAGCTGCTGTTCGGCCAGGTCATGGCGGTTTTCCGAGAACAGGCGGCCGGCGAGGCTGTCGCGGCCGGCCAGGGCGAAGAGATTATGGTGGCCCTCGGCCAGCCACTCCGGGCGGATCGCCACGCCGCCCTCGGGGCGGTGGCCTTCCATCCAGGCGCGCGTAAGCAGGCGCGACAGGCTCAGGTAGCCCTCGCGGTCGCGGCACAGCAGGGTCATCCGCCAGGGCGCCTGGTCGGGCGTGGCGATCATGACGTCGGCGCCGGCGATCGGCTTGATGCCGATGCCCTCGGCGGCCTTGTAGAACTTGACCAGCGCGAACAGGTTGTTCAGGTCGGTGACCGCCAGCGCGGGCAGCTGCAGCTCCACCGCGCGGCTGAGCAGGTTGGCGCGCTTGGCCTTGGCCGGATCGGCCTGTTCCGGCTTCTCGGGCACGCGGATGGTCGAATCCGCCAGCGAGAACTCGGTGTGGACGTGGAGATGGACGAAGCGGGAGGTGGTCATGCCGGATCACTACGGTGATCGGGCAGGTTATCCCCCGGGGGAGGGGGGGACAAGGCTTGACAGGGCATGGTCCCGCGGAGCGGGACCCTGCCCCCAAAGTTTGCTTGCGCAAATCTTGGGCCCCGTGTCCGGGCTTGCCTCTCCCCCGCGGCTGTCGCCGCGCCCCCCTCAACAGAGGGGGGCTCCCCAACAGGTGGCGGATGGGTTGTGATTGCACAGTAGGAGCGGCTTCAGCCGCGAAGCGCGGCCTTGGCCGCGCATGGTGGGGATGTCGATGGACCCCGAGGCGTCGCTGGGGGTCAGTGGACCCGGAAGCAGGCCGGGGCGGCGGGTGCGTAGCTGGTATCGCGGATGCGGCGGACCTGCTCGTGCAGGCGAGCCTCCAGTTCGCGGGCCTCGCGCCAGGCCTGGCGGTCGAAGGCCACGTCCTCGTAGCGGCAGCCGCGATGCTCGGCCTCCAGCGTGCGCAGGCGGCGGAAGTCCTGGTAGTTGTACAGCTCCGGACGCAGCAGCGGCCAGGCGGTGTCCAGTGCGATGGCCTCGTCCAGGTGGCCGGCCCGCGGCAGGTCGCCCGGCAGCAGGTGCCAGTCCGCCTGGAGGTAGGCGACGATCTCATGGGCCGCCGGCAGGGCGCGGGCGTCGACCTGCCAGTCCGGGTCGCCGAGCATGCAGGTCAGGCGCCGGACCTGCTGCAGGCGCAGGTCGATGCAGTCGGCCTGGCCGGCCTGCGCGTGGACCGGCAGCTCGCGGGCGGCCGAGGCCAGCTGGTCGCGGTCCAGCGGCGCGCGACGCCAGCCCAGCCGGGCGAGCAGGTCATTGAAGCGGGTCAGCGTATCCGGGTCGGGTTCGAAACTGTCGATGTGGCGGCGGCGGCCGGCGCGCGAGCGGGTGAACAGCGGCGACGGCAGCGGATGGATGTCGAGGGCGATGGCGGTGTTCATGAGGGCTTCTCCTGAAGGGGGGAGCGCCGGGGGATCCGGTGCAACGCCAGACTGCGCTTGCGAGTAAGATCAGTCGCGATGGCCGGCGGAGCCTTCAGGCAGTGATTGCACTGGTTGATGAGGTTTTCATGAGGGCAGGCCGATGGATCCCGCAGGCGATGCGGATCGTCCCATTCATCCTCCCGACCGCTATCGCTTCGATGGCATCGTGGTGGATGTCGCGGCACATACGCTGCGCCGCGATGGCGAACTGCATCCGGTCGAACCGAAGGCCTTCGCGGTCCTGTTGATCCTGCTGCGCCAGGCCGGCCAGCTGGTCGGCCGCGACCAGCTGCTGGACGCGGTCTGGGGCCATCGGCACGTCACGCCGGGCGTGCTCACGCGGGCGATCGCCCAGTTGCGCGCCGCGCTCGGCGACCATGCCCAGGAACCGCGCTACATCCAGACCCAGCATGCGCTCGGCTACCGCTTCATCGGCCAGCTGCGCGCCGAGAATGACGACGCCGACGGGGTCACGCTGCCCGCCGCGGCGAGGCGGGCGGTAGCCGCACCGGCGGTGGCCGAGGTCGTGGTCCTGCCATTTGAGGGGGGCGTCTCCGCGCCGGGCGGCTCGGCGCGGCGATGGCGGTCGGCTGCGTGGGCGGGCGCGGCGGTCATCCTGATGCTGCTGGGTGGGGTGTGGTGGTGGCAGTCCGCGCAGGTCGGCCGCCACGCCGCACCCGTCGCCGATGCCTCGATCGCGGTGCGGCCATTCACGGTGCCCGAGGGGCAGGCGGAGGAGCGCTACTTCGCCGATGGCTTGGCCTCGGAGGTGCGCAACGCGCTGGCAGGGGTGCCCAATCTCCGGGTCGCCGCCCAGCCGCAGAGCGACGATCCGGGCCTGGCGGCCTATGACGCCAGGCGCTGGGGACGCACCGTCGGGGTAGCCAGCGTGCTCGATGCCAGCGTCAGCCGTGCCAACGGGGTGCTGCGCGTGCGCGCGCGCCTGACCGATGCCGCCAACGGCGACACGTTGTGGACCGGCAGCTACGAACGCGATGCCGGCGACGTCGGTGCGCTGCAGAACGAGCTGGCCAGCGAGGTGGTGCACGAACTGCTGGGCCGGCTGCCGGAGGTCGACCGGCAGCTGGGTCGGCGCCTGACCCCGACCCATGACGCCGGCGCCTATGACGCCTACCTGCATGGCCTGGCCGAGCTGCAGCGCCCGCGCGGCGAGGGCAGCTACGAGCGCGCGCTGGATGCATTCCATCGTGCGCTGGCGCGCGACCCGCGCTTCGCCCGCGCCCAGGCCGGCATCTGCCGGGCCGAGATCGCCCGGCTGGAAACGGTGAGCGACGCCGCGGCCCTGCGGCGTGCCCGCGAGGCCTGCACGGCAGCGACGCGGATGGATCCCTCGATGGCCGAAGGCACGCTGGCGCTGGCCGACATCGCGCGGGTCGAGGGGCAGCCGGCGCGCGCGACCGCGCTGTATCGCAAGGCCATGGCCGATCCGGCGCTGCGCGCCGACGCCTACGCCGGCCTGGCGCGTACCGAGGGCGCGCAGGGTCACAACAGCCAGGCGCTGGACCTGTTCCGCCAGGCGCTGGCACTGCGACCGGGCGATGCGCAGATCTACAAGGCGTTGGGTTACCACCACTGGCTGCGTGGCGAACTGGGGCCGGCGATCGACGCCTATCTCGGCGCGACCCAGCTGCAGCCCGACGACAGCGCGCTGTGGAGCAGCCTGGGCGGGCTTTACCTGGCCAACGGTGACGCGGCGCAGGCCGGCCGCGCATTCGTCATGTCGCTGTCGATCGAACCCAATGCCGGCGCGCTGACCAACCTGGGCGTGATGCGCTTCGATGCGGCCGATTACGCGCAGGCGGCGGAAATGTTCCAGCGTGCCGCCACGCTGGAGCCGGACGACTACCTGCACTGGGGCAACCTGGCCGACGCGCTGGCGGCCTCGCCCGGCACCGCCGCGCGCGCGCTGACCCCGTACCGGCGCGCGGCCGAGCTGGCGCAGGCCTACGTCAAGGTGAAGGGCAGCGACGCCTACGCGCTGGCGGCGCTGGCGTGGTACCAGGCCAACCTCGGTGACCGGGAGCAGGCGCTTGCCGCGTTGTACGCTGCGCAGGCATCAGGCGACCAGCCGGGCGAGGTGGCGCTGTGGTGCGCGCAGGTGCTGTTCCTGCTGGGAGACGGTGGCGGTGCGAACCGCTGCGTGGCCAGTGCGCGCGAGCACGGCATCCCGGCCGGACGCATCGATTCGCAGCTCAAGGCGCGCGGTTTCGTCGCGGTGGCGGCACCGGCGGCTGCGCCTGGTTCCTGAGGTACCACCCCGTGGCGGCGGACCTACCGGAGACCCGAAATGCGTACGTGCCCGAGCTTGTCGATGATCGGCTGCCTGCTGCTGGTGGCCTGCACCAGTCCGGTTCCCTCCGCCGGTGCCGAAGCGCCGATCTGTACCGCCACCGTGCCGCCGGTGGGCGTGACCCGCGTGCGCGTCGTGGTCGCCAGCGATGGCAGCGCCCGGCCGCCGCAATGCACGGTGCGCAGCGGCACCGAGGTGGTGTGGGAACTGCGCGGGGCGCCCTTCATGCTGAAGTTCAAGGCGGTGCCGGGCCACGCCGCGCCGGACTGGGCGCGTGGCCAGCGGCGGGGTTTCTCCGTCGAGGACCCGAACCTGCAGTTTCCCTCCAGCCCGTTCGGTGCCAACGAGGAAGTGCGGCTGATCACCAAGGACGTCAGCGTCGAAGAGCAGATCGGCTACTGCGTGGCGCTGTCGACCACCTGCCCGGACCCGGGCATCAAGATCGTGCCTAGATGAGCAGCGCGGCCGCGACGTCTTCTTCGGCATCCAGCCCCAGCGACTGGCGCACCGGCGCGAAGCTGCGGCGATGTTCGGGGCAGGGGCCGTGCGTGCGCAGCGCGGCCAGGTGCATCGGGGTGCTGTAGCCCTTGTGCTGGTCGAAGCCGTACTCGGGGTGGCGCGCGTGCAGGTCGACCATGTAGCGGTCGCGGGTGACCTTGGCGATGATCGAGGCGGCCATGATCGCGCGGTCGATCGCGTCGCCGCCGATGATCGCCTCGGCGGTGCAGGGCAGGCCCTTGGGCAGGCGGTTGCCATCGATGCGCGCGTGCCCGGCGACATGGGCCACGCCTTCGACCGCCCGGCGCATGCCCAGCATCGTCGCCTGGAAGATGTTGAGGTGGTCGATCTCCGCCGAGGTGATCAGCACGACGTGCCAGGCCAGGGCGCGTTCGACGATGCGCGCGTACAGCACCTCGCGGCGCTCGGCCGCGAGCTGCTTGGAATCATCCAGTCCGTTGATGCGCGGGCGTGCCGGATCGAACACCACCGCGGCCACCGCGACCGGTCCGGCCAGCGGGCCACGCCCTGCTTCGTCGACGCCGGCGATGCGTGGCGAAGGTGCGGGCGTGGCGGTCGCGACGAACAGCGCCCCCGGATCGGCGCCCGGGCGGATCTTCTTCATGGCTTGCCTACCTGCGGGCGCCGCCCGATCAGGCCCGCCACCGCCTCGGCCGCGCGCGCGGAGGCATCCTGGCGCAGCTCGGCGTGCAGCTTGAGGTACTTCGGACGCAGCGCGGCGATCTTCTGCGGATGCTGGAACCAGTCCAGGACCGCGGCGGCCACCCGCTCGGGCGTGCACTGGTCCTGGATCAGCTCGGGCGCGAGGTCCTCGCCGGCGAGGATGTTCGGCAGGGCGAAGCGTTGCACCTTGATCAGCCCCAGCGCCTTGACGATGCGCGCGGTCAGCGGGGCAACCCTGTAGCCCACCACCATCGGCCGCTTGACCAGCATCGCCTCCAGCGTGGCGGTGCCGGAGGCCAGCAGGATGACGTCGGCGGCGATCATCGCCGTGCGCGCCTGGCCGTCGAGCAGGTGCGAGCGCAGCATCGGCAGCGCCGAGCGCGAGAGGTGCTCGGCCAGCACCGGACGGACCGCGGCATTGGCCGCCGGGACCAGCACCTGCAGGCCGGGAATCTTCTCGGAAACCTGCCAGGCGGCCTCGAAGAAGGTTTCCGCCAGCCGGTTGACCTCGCCCAGGCGGCTGCCGGGCAGCACCGCCAGCACCGGCGAGGAGGACGAGATGCCGAGCGCGGCGCGGGCAGCATCGCGGTCGACCTGGAAGTCGATGTCGTCGGCCATCGGGTGCCCGACGAAGCGCGCGTCCACGCCGTGGCGCGCGTAGATCGGTGGTTCCATCGGGAACAGGCACAGCACCAGGTCGGCGCTGGCGCCGATCTTCTCGGCGCGCTTCTCCTTCCACGCCCAGACAGACGGGCTGACATAGTGCACGGTGCGGATGCCGCGCTGCTTGAGCCACTTCTCCACGCCGAGGTTGAAGTCAGGCGCGTCGATGCCGATGAACACGTCCGGCTGCCATTCGAGCAGGCGCTCGCGCAGTTCGCGGCGCAGCTTGAGCAGGCGCGGCAGGTGGCGCAGGACTTCGACCAGGCCCATCAGCGACAGCTCGCTGGCGTCGAACCAGGTCTGGCAGCCGGCGTTGCGCATGTTGTCGCCGCCGATGCCGGCGAACTGCGCGTCGGGGAAGCGCTCGCGCAGTTGCTGGACCAGGCCGGCGCCGAGCAGGTCGCCGGAGGTTTCGCCGGCCACCAGCGCGATACGCAGTGGACGAGCAGCGGTCGTGCCCGACGGGGTCGGGCGCGTGGCGGCGGTCGGGTTGGCCGGTTGCGCGATGCTCATCGCAGCAGCGGGCGCTCCGCGTGCTCGATGAAGTCCAGCATGTCCTTCACGTCATCGCTGTGCTGCGCCTGCTCGGCCAGCTGCTGCTTGGCTTCGGCCAGCGGCAGGCCGGCGACGTACAGCGTGCGGTAGGCGCGCTTGATCGCCGCGATGCGCTCGGCGTCGAAGCCGCGGCGCTTGAGGCCTTCGCTGTTGATGCCGCGCGGGCGGCCCAGCGAATCGCTGCCGACCATGGTGAACGGCGGCACGTCACCATTGGTCAGCGCGCCCATGCCCAGGAACGCGTGGGCACCGATGCGACAGAACTGGTGCGCGCCGGCGAAGCCGCTGATGATCACGTAGTCGCCCACGGTGACGTGGCCGGCCAGGGTGGTGTTGTTGGAGAACACGCAGTTGTTGCCGACGTGGCAGTCATGCGCGACGTGGGTGTAGGCAAGCATCCAGTTGTCGTTGCCGATCGTGGTGACGCCACCGCCACCGCCAGTGCCGCGGTTGAGGGTGACGAACTCGCGGAACACGTTGCGGTCGCCGATCAGCAGTTCGGTGCGCTCGCCGGCGAACTTCTTGTCCTGCGGCTCGCCGCCCACGGCAACGTGGCCGATGAAGCGGTTCTCGCGGCCGATGCGGGTCGGGCCGTGGATGCTGCAGTGCGGCCCGACCTCGGTGCCTTCGCCGATCTCGACGTCCGGCCCGATGAAGGTGAACGCGCCAACGCGCACGCCGGTCGCCAGGCGGGCGGACGGGTCGATCACCGCGGTGGAGTGGATCATGGGGGCGCTGTCGCTCATCGTTCCTCCGCCTGCATCAACCCTTGGCCCCGGCGCACATCACCTCGGCGCTGGCGACCACTTCGCCGTTGACCTTGGCTTCGCCGTAGTACCAGCCCATGTTGCGGATCAGCCGCTTCATCTTGACGTCCAGGATCAGCACGTCGCCCGGCACGACCTGCTTGTTGAAGCGGGCGTTCTCGACCTTGACCATGTAGAACAGCTTGGACTGCGCGTCGCGGCCGAGGCTGAGCTGGGTCATGACGCCACCGGCCTGGGCCAGCGCCTCGATGATCAGCACGCCGGGCATGATCGGCCGGCCGGGGAAATGCCCCTGGAAGTACGGCTCGTTGATGCTGACGTTCTTCTGCGCCACGATGTGCTTGGCCTCGACGTCGAGCTCGAGCACCTTGTCCACCAGCAGGAACGGGTAGCGGTGCGGGATCAGCTCCTGGATCTGGGTGACGTCGATCGGCAGCTGCAGGGTGTCGTTCATTCGTTCTCCTTGCTCACAGCGGCGATGCGACGAGCCAGGGCATCGAGCTGCTTGAAGCGCGCGGCGTTCTTGCGCCACGTGCGGGTGTCGGTCAAAGGGGTGCCGGACGAGTACTCGCCCGGCTCGTGGATGGAATTGCGCACCACCGACCGCCCGGTGATCACGACCTTGTCGCAGATCTCCAGGTGGCCGACGACGCCGACGGCGCCGCCGAGCAGGCAGTAGCGGCCGATCTTCGCGCTGCCGGCGATGCCGGTGCTGCCGGCGATCGCGGTATGGGCGCCGATGTGCACGTTGTGGGCGATCTGCACCAGGTTGTCCAGGCGCACGTCTTCTTCCAGGACGGTGTCTTCCAGGGCGCCGCGATCGATGCAGGTATTGGCGCCGATCTCGCAGTCGTCGCCGACCACCACGCCGCCCAGCTGGGGCACCTTGATCCAGCGGCCGGCGTCCATCGCCAGGCCGAAGCCGTCGGCGCCGAGCACGGCCCCCGGATGGATGCGCACGCGCCGGCCAAGTCGCACGCGGGTGACCAGGGTGACCCGCGCGATCAGTTCGCAGCCGTCGCCGACCACGCAGTCCTCGCCGATGATCGAGCCGGCGCCGATGATGCAGCCTTCACCGACGACGCTGTTGGCGCCGATGCTGACGAACGGGCCGATATGGGCAGTCGGCGAGACCGTCGCCGTCGGGTCGATGACGGCCATCGGGTGGATGCCGGCATCACGGGCGGGCGCGACGTCGAACAGCGCGCCGATCTTGGCGAACGCGGTATACGGGTCGCGGGCCACCAGCGCGGTGCCGGGCGCCTCGGCGACATCGTCGGCGCGCAGCACCACGACCGAGGCGCGGCTCTCGGCCAGTTGCGGCCGGTAGCGCGGGTTGGCGAGGAAGCTGAGCTGGCCGTCACCGGCATGGGCGAGGGTGGCGACCCCGTGGATCACGGCATCGCCGTCCCCATGCAGTTCCAGGCCGAAGCGCTCGGCAAGCTGTTGGGCGGTATAGGTAGGCTTGTTCACGGGGCGAAGTTTAGCCGCTCGGCGCCAGCGGCGGGCGGATACGCCCGGTTGGGTGGTCCAATGAGGGGCATGGCTTCGAGGCCGCCATGTCGCGGCTGATGGCCCTAGGCCACCCAGAGCCTCTCCCACAGCAGCCAGCACGGCTTCTGGGGCAAAGCCCCCCTTTGTTAAGGGGGGCGCGGCGAGGCCGCGGGGGATAGGCAAGGCAGACGCGGGGGGCCCAGGCCCGCGCAGCGGGCTTGGGGTGGCAACCGCGCGATGCGCGGTTGCCCGCGGGCAGTTCGACTAGAACTGCCCGCCAAACGTGAACTGCAGCCGCTCGATCTCGTCGCCGTCTTCCTTCTTCAGCGGGATCGCGTAGCTGATCGAGATCGGGCCGACCGGCGCGCGCCACAGCAGCGCCACGCCGGTGGACACGCGCAGTTCGTTGGCCTTGAAGTTGCTGGTACCGTCGAACACGTTGCCGAAGTCGACGAAGGCCGACAGGCGCGCCGACGGGCTGTCGAACAGCTTCGGGAAGTAGGCTTCGACCGAACCGACCGTCTTCACCGAGCCACCGAGCGGCTGGCCCTTGTTGTAGTACTGGGTCGGTTCCGAACGCGGACCGAGCGTGTTGTCCTCGAAGCCGCGCACCGAGTTGGTGCCGCCGGCGTAGAAGTTCTCGTAGAACGGCAGGCCCGTGGCGGTGACCGAGCGCACCGTATTGCTGCCGGTGCAGGCTTCCGGCACCCAGAACTGGTAGCCGGCGCTGGTGGTCTCGTAATGGCCGCAGATGTCGCGGTGGGTGTCCTTGCCGTAGCTGTCACCGTAGCCCAGTTCCAGGCGGGTGTTGATCACCAGCGAGGGGATGATCGGCCAGTACTTGGAGATCTGGTAGTTGAGCTTGTAGTACTCGACGGTGGATCCCGGCAGCGTGGTTTCCAGGCCCACGCGCTGGTACGTGCCGCGGGTCGGCATGAAGTAGTCGTTGCGGGTGTCGCGGGCCCAGCCCAGCTCGGTGCGCCAGGCATGGAAGGTGCGCGTGCCGATGGCGTCGATGTAGTCGATGATCGACTGCGGGGTGCTGCCCTGGTAGGTGGTGATCTGGTTGCTGTCGATGCCGAACATCAGCGAGACGGTGTCGTTCTCGGTGATCGGCACGCCGAACACCACCTGCGCGGCACCGTTGGTGCTGTTGTACTGCGCGGTGTTGTAGTCGGAGTAGTCCAGTTCGCGCCAGGACAGGTTGTAGCCCAGCGAGACACCGTCGTCGGTGAAGAACGGATTGGTGTAGCTGAAGCCGTAGCGCTGCAGGTAGCTGCTGCGCGAGGCCTCGACCGACACGCGGTTGCCGCCGCCGAGGAAGTTGTTCTGCGACAGCTGCACCGAGGTGGTGATGCCGTAGCTCTGCGAGTAGCCCAGGCCGAAGACGAAGCTGCCGGAGGTGGTTTCCTTGACGTTGTAGACCACGTCGACCTGGTCGTTGCTGCCCGGCACGGCCGGTGTTTCGACGTCGACCGACTCGAAGTAGCCCAGGCGCTGCAGGCGGATCTTCGAACGGTCGATCGCCGCCTGCGAGTACCAGGTGTTCTCGAACTGGCGCATCTCGCGGCGCAGGACCTCGTCGGAGGTGCGGCTGTTGCCCTTGAACAGGATGCGGCGCACGGCCACGCGCGGGCCCGGCACGACCTGCAGGTTCACCGCGACGGTGCGGTCCTCGCGGTTCGGGGTCGGGATCGGGTTGACCTTGGCGAAGGCGTAGCCGATGTTGCTCAGCGTGTTGGTGATCGCGTCGGCGCTGAATTCAAGCAGGGCGCGCGAGAAGGTGTCGCCCGCCTTGGGGATGACGTACTTCTCGATCTGCTCCTGCGGCAGCACGGTGTCGCCGGTGACCTTGATCTCGGAGATCTTGTACTGCTCGCCCTCGGTCACGCCGGCAGTGATGAACATGTCGCGCTTGTCGGGGCTGATCGACACCTGGGTGGAGTCGATGCTGAAGTCCACGTAGCCGCGGTCCAGGTACCAGGAGTTGAGCTTCTCCAGGTCGCCGGACATCTTTTCCTTCGAGTACTGGTCGTCGCGGCGGTACCAGGAAGCCCAGTTGTGCTCCTTGGACTCCCAGCCGGCGAGGATGTCCTCGTTGTCGAACTTCTCGGTGCCGACCAGGTTGACGTGGCGGATCTTGGCGGCCTTGCCTTCCTTGATCGCGATGGTGACGTCGACGCGGTTGCGGTCCAGCGGGCTGACCGTCGGGGTGATCTCGACGTTGTACTTGCCGCGGTTGTTGTACTGGCGGGTCAGCTCCTGGGTCACGCGGTCCAGGCTGAGGCGGTCGAAGGTGCCGCCCTCGGTCAGGCCGATGTCCGACAGGCCCTTGAGCAGCTCCTCGGACTTGATGTCCTTGTTGCCGGTGACCGTCAGCTTGTTGATCGCCGGGCGTTCCTTGACCGTGATGACCAGGATGCTGCCCTGGCGGTCGAGCTGGACGTCCTCGAAGAAGCCGGTCTTGTACAGCGCACGGATGGCGTCGCCGACCTTGGCGTCGTCGACGGTGTCGCCGCGGTTGACCGGCAGGTAGGTGAACACCGTGCCCGAGGAGATGCGCTGCAGGCCGTCGACGCGGATGTCGCTGGCGACGAAGGGTTCCGCCGCCAGGGCGAGTGCCGGCACGCTGAGGCCGGCGGCAAGGGCAAGGGCGAGCAGGCGGCGAGTGGGAAATCTCGTCATGTCACATCCGGTTAGACGGGTTCGTTGTTGCAAAGGGGTGCCGGCGTAAGACGACGACAGCGCGAATAAGTTCATCGGGCAAGCGGGTTCATCGGGGCAGCTGGCCGAGGATGTCGTTGTAGAACGCCAATCCCATCAGCCCGGCCAGGACCGCCAGGCCCACGTATTGGCCGGCGATCATGGCGCGCTCGCTGAGCGGGCTGCCCTTGATCAACTCGATAAGGTAATACAGCAGGTGTCCGCCGTCCAAGATCGGAATGGGCAGGAAGTTTAGGATCGCCAGGCCCAGCGACAGGGTGGCCAGGAAGTACAGGAACCAGTCCAGGCCCCGTTTGGCCGAGGCATTGGCCACGCGGGCGATCCCGACCGGGCCGGTGACGTTCTTCAGCGAGGCGTTGCCGGTGACCAGGCGCTTGATCATGCCCAGGTTGTTGGCGGTCATCCGGCCACCCTCGCGGATCGCCACCGGCACGGCGGCCAGCGGGCCGTACTGCTCGCGCATGTCGTAGGCTGGGGCGGTGCCGCTGCCCAGGGCCACGCCGATCCGCCAGCCGCCGGGCACGCTGGCGTCCTGGCGCGGGGTCAGCTCCAGGGCCAGGCGCTCGCCGTCGCGCTCGACCTCGACCATGCCGGGCCCGCCGCGCCGGCCCAGCGCGGCAATCTGCGGCTCGACCTGGTCGGCCGACGCGACCGGCTGGCCGTCGATGGCGAGCAGGCGGTCGCCGGCCTGCAGGATCCCCTCCGCCGGCGAGCCGGGCGCGATGTCGGCGACCACTGCCGGGCGTTGGGCGAAGGCCCAGCTCAGGCCGGCCAGCGCGGGGACCTGCTGCTCGGCGAATCCGGCCGGCAGCTGCGACAGCCGCAGTGTGGCCTGGCGAGGGGTGTCGTCGGCCGAAAGCACCCGCACGCTGGCGTCGTGGCGGTCCAGGGCGGCCAGGGTCAGGGCGATGCTGGCCTCGGCCCAGCTGTTGACCGGGCTGTCATTGACCGCGGTCAGGCGGTCGCCGGCCTGCAGGCCGGCCTCGGCGGCCAGGCCCTGGACCGGGCCCAGCGTGGCCGAATAGTCCGCCCGGCCGACCAGGAACATTGCCCACAGCAGCGCCAGGCACAGGACCACGTTGGCGATCGGGCCGGCGGCGACGATCGCGATCCGCTGCCAGACGGTCTTGTGGTTGAAGGCCTGGGCCCGTTCGGCCGGGTGCACGTGGCCCTCGCGCTCGTCGAGCATGCGCACGTAGCCGCCCAGCGGCAGCAGGGCGATGACGAACTCGGTGCCGTGGCGGTCGCGCCAGGTCCACAGCGGGCGGCCGAAGCCGATCGAGAACCGCAGCACCTTGACCCCGCAGCGGCGGGCGACCCAGTAGTGGCCGAACTCGTGGAACGTCACCAGCAGGCCGAGGCTGACGACCATCCACCAGACGGAGCCGATGAAGTCACCCATGGGAGCGGCTCGGCGGGAAGCGGGAATCAGGCATTCAGGGCGTGGCGGGCAAGGGCGGTGTCGGTCACGCGGCGCGCCTGGGCGTCTGCCGCGAGCAGGGCCTCCAGCGTATCCGCATTCGTTGCCGGCAGTGTGGACAAAGCATGCTCGACCAGCGCAGGAATCGACAGGAAGCCGATCCGGCCCTGAAGAAACGCTGAAACCGCCACTTCGTTGGCCGCATTGAGGATGGCCGGGGCGGTGCCGCCGGCGCGCATCGCCGCCCACGCCAGCGCCAGGCAGGGGAAGGCCTCCAGGTCCGGGGCCTCGAAATCAAGCCGGCCCTGCTGGAGCAGGTCCAGGCCGGCGACCCCGGATTCGACCCGTTCAGGCCAGGCCAGGCCGACCGCCAGGGTGGTGCGCATGTCCGGCAGGCCCATCTGCGCCAGGGTGGAACCGTCGACGAACTCGACCAGCGAGTGGACCAGGCTCTGCGGGTGTACCCATACGCCGATGCGTTCGGCCGCCAGGCCGAACAGGTGGTGCGCCTCGATCACCTCCAGCCCCTTGTTCATCAGGGTGGCGGAGTCGACCGAGATCTTCGGGCCCATCGACCACTTCGGATGGGCGACCGCCTGCGCCGGGGTGACCGCGGCCAGTTCGGCGCGGCTGCGGCCGCGGAACGGCCCGCCCGAGGCGGTAAGGATCACCCGGCGCACGCCGCGGTCGGCCTCGCACGAGCGCAGGCACTGGAAGATCGCGCTGTGCTCGCTGTCGATCGGGATGATTTCCGCGCCGGCCGCGCGCGCGCTGCGGGTCAGCAGTTCGCCGGCCAGCACGAGTGATTCCTTGTTGGCCAGCAGCAGGCGCTTGCCGGCGCGGGCGGCGGCGAGCGTGGACGGCAGGCCGGCGGCGCCGACGATCGCGGCCACCACGGTGTCGCACGCCGGGTCGGCGGCGAAGGCTTCCAGCGCCGCCGCGCCGGCATGGGCGCGGGTTGGCAGCCCGGCCGCAAGCAGGCCCTCGCGCAGCGCGGCGAAACCGGCGTCGTCGGCGATCACCGCATCGTCGGGGCGGTGCCGCGCGCACAGCTCGACCAGCGCCTGGACATTGCTGCCGGCAGCCAGCACGGTCGCGCGCAGGCGCCCGGGATGGCGGGCGATGACGTCCAGCGCCGAAGCGCCGATGGAACCGGTGGCGCCGAAGACGGCGACCTGGCGGAGGGCGGGGGCGGGGGACATGTCAGCAGGGTCTGGCCAGGGTCACAGACCCAGGATTTCCTTGCCCAGGACGAACACCGGCAAGGCCGCCAGGACGCCGTCGATGCGGTCCAGCACGCCGCCATGGCCGGGGATCACGTTGCCCGAGTCCTTGGCGCCGGCCTGGCGCTTGAGCAGGCTTTCGAACAGATCGCCCAGCACCGAGGCCAGCACGGTGACCGCGGCCACGCCGAGCAGGGCCGGCAGCTGGGCCACGCTGGCGCCGGCGAACAGGCCCAGGGCGGCGGCCACGGCCAGGCCGGCGACCAGGCCGCCGGCCAGGCCCTCGAGGGTCTTGTTGGGGCTGATCCGCGGCGCCAGCTTGTGGCGGCCGAAGCGGCGCCCGGCGAAGTAGGCGCCCGAATCGGCGGCCCAGACGATCGCCAGCGCGGTCAGCAGCCAGCGGTGGCCGTTGCCCGGGTCGTGGTCCGGGGTGCCGGCGTGGATCAGCACCAGCGCCGCCCAGGCCGGGACGATGGCCAGGGTGCCGGCGGCAAGCTTGGCCGCGCGGGCCCCGTTGTCGGCGCCGAACTGGAAGAAGCGCAGCCAGACCAGCGCCAGCAGCCACCAGGCCACGCCGGCCAGGCTGGCCAGCTGGAACAGCACCAGCGAGGCACCCGAGGCCCAGACCAGCAGCACCATCAGCAGCAGGTTGAGCACCAGCAGCACGGTGCGCGGCAGGGTGTCGTCGATGCCGGAGAGCTTCAGCCACTCCCACAGGCCGGCGAGGAACACGAGCGCGGCCAGCGCGGCCAGCCATTGCGTCGGCAGCAGCAGGATCGCGCAGATGGCGGCCGGCGCCATGATCAGGGCGGCGATGACGCGGGTCTTGGTCATGCGGTGGTGGTCTCGGTCCTTGCGGCGACCTGGGCGCTGGTCAGGCCAAAGCGGCGTTCGCGCTGGGCGTAGGCGTCCAGTGCCTGTTGCAGGATGTCGGCGTCGAACTCCGGCCACAACGCCTCGGTGAACCAGAGCTCGGTGTAGGCCAGCTGCCAGAGCAGGAAGTTGCTGACGCGGGTGTCGCCGCCGGTGCGGATGAACAGGTCGGGCGGCGGCAGGTCCGACAGGGCGACGTGGCGGCCCAGCAGGTCCTCGGTGATGTCTTCCGGGGCCAGGCGGCCGGCGGCGACTTCGGCCGCCAGCGTGCGCGCGGCCTGGGCGATGTCCTGGCGGCCGCCGTAGCTGGCGGCGATGGCCAGCACCAGGCGGTCGTTGCCGGCGGTGGCCTGTTCGGCCGCGTCCATGCGCCGGGCTATCGTCGGCGCGAAGCGCGCGCGATCGCCGATGAAACGTACCTGCACGCCGCGCCGCTGCAGTTCCTCGACCTCACGGTCCAGTGCGTGCAGGAACAGCTTCATCAGCGCGTCGACTTCTTCCTGCGGGCGGCCCCAGTTCTCGCTGGAAAAGGCGAACAGGGTCAGCACGCCGATGCCCTTGTCCAGGCAGAAGTCGATGGTCCGGTTGACCGCGCGCGCGCCGGCGCGGTGGCCGATCATGCGCGGCCGGCGCCGCCGCTGGGCCCAACGGCCGTTGCCATCCATGATGATGGCCAGGTGGCGGGGCAGGGACATTGCTTCGGGATCCGGGCGCTGGGCCGTCGACGGCATGCGTCAGACGGCCATCAGTTCCTGTTCCTTGGCCTTGACCACCTCGTCGACATCCTTGATGGCCTTGTCGGTCAGCTTCTGGATGTCTTCTTCGGCGCGGCGCACGTCGTCCTCGGTCACCGCCTTGTCCTTGAGCAGGTCCTTGACCTGCTGGTTGGCGTCGCGGCGGATGTTGCGGATCGCGACCTTGCTGTCCTCGCCCTCGCCGTGCACGACCTTGGTCAGCTCCTTGCGGCGCTCCTCGGTCAGGGCAGGCAGGTTGAGGCGGATGGTGGTGCCGGCGGTATTCGGGGTCAGGCCCAGGTCCGAGGCCAGGATGGCCTTCTCGACCGCGCCGACCATCTGCTTCTCCCACGGGGTGATGACCAGCGAGCGGGCATCGGAGACCGACACGCTGGCGACCTGGCCCAGCGGCATGTCGGAACCGTAGTAGTTGACCTTCAGGTGCTCGACCAGCGCCGGCGTGGCGCGTCCGGTGCGGACCTTGACGAGGGTGTGGCGCAGGGCTTCGATGCTCTTGGCCATGCGGGTCTGTGCGTCTTGTTTGATCTCGTTGATCATCGCCGGGCGTCCTGGTCTTTCTGAATCGGCCGATTATATCGGAAGCGCCGCGGCCAGGCCGGCCCGGCGACGGAGGGGGTGCCGGCGCACGGGCGCCGGGAGGGGCGATCAGCCCCGGCCGCGCACCAGGGTGCCGATGTCCTCGCCGCGCAGGATGCGCAGCAGTTCGCCGGGCTGGCCCATGTCGAAGATGCGCAGCGGCAGGTCGCTGTCGCGCGCCAGGGCGAAGGCGGCGGTATCCATCACTTCCAGCCCGCGCGAGATCACCTCGTCGTAGGTCAGGCTGTCGTAGCGCACCGCATCGGCGTGCTTCTTCGGATCCTTGTCGTACACGCCGTCGACCTTGGTCGCCTTCAGCAGCAGGTCGGCCCCGATCTCGATCGCGCGCAGCGCGGCGCCGGAGTCGGTGGTGAAGAAAGGATTGCCGGTGCCGGCGGCGAAGATCGCGATGCGACCCTTCTCCAGGTGGCGGATGGCGCGGCGACGGATGAAATCCTCGCACACGTCGTTGATCTTGATCGCGCTCATCACCCGGACCTTGGCGCCGAGCTTTTCCAGCGCGTCCTGCATGGCCAACGCGTTGATGACCGTGGCGAGCATGCCCATCTGGTCGCCGGTGACCCGGTCCATGCCGCCTGCGGCCAGGCCGGCGCCGCGGAAGATGTTGCCGCCGCCGATCACCAGCGCCACTTCCGCGCCGGCCTGCTGGGCTTCGATGACCTCATGGGCGAGGCGGTTGATGACCTTCGGATCGATGCCGTAGTCCTCTCCCCCCATCAGCGCCTCCCCGGAAAGTTTCAGCAGGATGCGGCGATAGGCGAGCTCGGACATGGGGGTCTCCGTAGGTGTGGCGGCGGGCAAACGCCGGCGATTCTAGCGGAATCTCCGTAGTTTCGCGTCAGCGTTCATGACCGCGTAACACTTCCGTTAATTCCGCGGCGCGGCACTTTCAGGCCAGTGCCTGCTCGGCGTATACGGTGACCCGGTTGCGACCGCGGTGCTTGGAGCGGTACAGCACGTTGTCGGCGGCCTTGAGCAGGGCGTCGACGTTGTCGAAGCTGCGCCCGTCGCCCTGGGTCGCCAGGCCCGCGGAGAAGGTGATGTGCAGCGGCCCGGTTTCCAGCTGCGCCATCGGCACGCGGACGGTCTCGGCGAGCACGCGCTGCACGACCGCCAGCGCGGTATCGGCGCCGGTGTTGGGCAGGATGACCAGGAATTCCTCGCCGCCGAAGCGCGCGACGGTATCGCTGCTGCGCAGCAGGCGCTGCAGTGACTGGGCGAAGTTGCGCAGCACTTCGTCGCCGACCAGGTGGCCATGGCCGTCGTTGACGCGCTTGAAGTCGTCCAGGTCGATGAAGGCCACCGACAGCGGCCAGCCATGGCGCACCGCGATGTCGAACTCGTGCTCCAGCGTCGGCCCGAGCTGGTGGCGGTTGTAGACGCCGGTCAGGGCATCGCGGCTGGCCTGTTCGGCGAGATGGCGCGCGCGGTGCTCGGACTCATCGGCCTGGCGGCGGGCATCGGCCAGTTCCTGCAGCTCGCGCAGGTTGCGCAGGGTGGCCAGCTCGCGGGCCTGGTCGAGGATGGCGTCGATGATCTCCGGCTGCGGCACCCGGACTTCGAACAGGGCGCTGACTTCCGGCAGCATCTCGCCGATGCGCTCGAGCACCTTCTCGAAGCGCTCGCGGTCCAGCTGCAGCGCGGCCTGGACCTGCTGCTGGGCATGGTCGCGGGCGGCCTCGGGGTCCTCGCCCAGCCAGATGTCGGCCACGCAGTTGGACAGCGCCACGCAGGCTGCGAACGGCTCCAGCGTGGCCGCTTCGCCGTGGCTGCGGCCGATCGCCGCGCACAGGTACTCGGGCAGGTGCCACTGGCGGGCGATCCAGGCGCCGATCTCGGCATGGTCGCCGCCGAACTCGCTGCGTTCGGCCCCGGCCTGCGCGGCCGGGTCGTTGCCGACCTGCTCGAGCAGCTGCGGGTAGCGTTCCGGGGCGACCTGCAGCAGCGCCAGCATGCCGACGTCCTGCAGCAGCCCGGACAGCATCATTTCCTCCGGCTTGCGCAGGCCGCGGGCCTGGCCCAGCACGCGGCTGGCCAGCGAGGCGACCACGCTGCGGCGCCACAGCCGCTCGTGCAGCGGCGTGCAGCCGAAGGCGCGGCGCAGGCCCTGGATCATCGAAAAGCCCAGCGCCAGGCTCAAGGTGGCGTTGAGGCCGAGCATGGTCAGCGCCTGGCCGAGGTTTTCGATCCGCCGCCGGCTGGCATACAGCGGCGAGTTGGCGATGCGCAGCATGCGCGCGCTCAGGGCCATGTCCAGCGCGATCACGTCCGCGGCGGCGGCCATGTCCACTTCGGGATCCTGCGCCAGGTCGATCACGCGCAGGGCAATGCCCGGCGGCGACGGCAGGTTTCGGCAATGGGCCAGGGTGGCCTCGAGTTCGGGGCGCATGCTCGGGATTTTGCTGCTATTAAGGTAAAGAATACATGGCCATCACACTTTTGGGCGAGGGCAGTCGATTCCTTAGCGGCGCCATGTCGGAAAAACGTAGGAGGACTTCGATTGATTCTGTGAATGGGGCGGGTGCCGAGGTCGGGTAGGTCCCTGCAGGAGCGGCTCAGCCGCGACGCGCGATCCGGCAGTTCGCGGCTGATGGCCCGAGGCCACCCAGAGCCGCTCCTACACGCAATTGTGTCCATCGCTTTCTCCGGGGCAGAAAAAAAGCCGCGGGGGGTGCCCGCGGCTTCTTCGTCATGCATTGGAGCGATGGATCAGGCCAGGCCGGCCTGCTTCATCACTTCGGCGGCGTAGTCCTCGACGACCTTCTCGATGCCTTCGCCGACCACCAGGCGCTGGAAGCCGACCACGTCGGCGCCGGCGGCCTTGACCACCTGCTCGACCGACTTGTCGCTGTCCAGCACGTACGGCTGGCCGTACAGGGTGACCTCGTTGACGATCTTGTTGATCTTGCCGGAGATGATCTTCTCCAGGATCTCGGCCGGCTTGGCCTTGTCCTTCTCGGACATCTTGGCCAGCTCGATTTCCTTTTCCTTCGCCACGAAGTCGGCCGGCACGTCGGCGGCCTTGTTGTACGGCGGGTTCATCGCGGCGACATGCATCGCCAGGCCACGGGCCAGCTCGTCGTCGCCACCGGCGACCTCGACCAGCACGCCGATGCGGCCGCCGTGCACGTAGGCGGCAACATTGTTGGCGCTGTCGATGCGGGCCAGGCGACGGATCTGGATGTTCTCGCCGAGCTTGGCGATGGCGGCCGCGCGCGATTCCTCGACGGTCTCGCCGGTCGGCAGCTTGGCGCCCTTCAGCGCTTCCACGTCGGCAGCGCCGGACGCCAGGGCGGCCTGGGCGACGGCATCGGTGAAGGCCAGGAAGTTGGCATCCTTGGCGACGAAGTCGGTCTCGGAGTTGATCTCGACCAGCACGGCCTTGCCGCCGGCCTGCGCCGCGGCGACGCGACCTTCGGCGGTGACGCGGTCGGCCTTCTTGTCAGCCTTGGCCAGGCCGGACTTGCGCAGCCATTCCGCCGCGGTGTCGATGTTGCCGTCGTTCTCGGTGAGCGCCTTCTTGCACTCCATCATGCCGGCGCCGGTGCGCTCGCGCAGTTCCTTGACCAGGGAAGCAGTGATTTCCACGGGGTGACCTCGATGATTGCATGGGGCGGGCGCGCGGCCCGCCTTGGGAATGTGAAGGGGCGTTGTGCCCCTGGCGGCGACCGGGGCCGCCGCTGGCCGGTCGCCGCGCCAGCCTGGCGCGGCGACGTGGCAGGCCGATTACTCGGCGGCGGCTTCGTCAGCCTTCCGGGCGCCCTTCTTGGCCGGGGCGCGGCGGGCCGACTTGTCGTCGCCAGCGGCGGCTTCGGCGAACTCTTCCTCGCGGACCGAGGCCGAGTTCGGGGCGGCGGCCTTGCCTTCCAGCACGGCGTCGGCGGCGGCGCGGGCGTACAGCTGCACGGCGCGGATGGCGTCGTCGTTGCCCGGGATGGCGTAGTCGACCAGGGCCGGGTCGTAGTTGGTGTCGACGACCGCGATCACCGGGATGCCGAGCTTCTTGGCTTCCTTGATGGCGATGTCTTCATGGCCGATGTCGATGACGAACAGGGCGTCCGGCAGGCGGTTCATTTCCTTGATGCCGCCCAGCGAGGCTTCCAGCTTGTCGCGCTCGCGGCGCAGGCCCAGCACTTCGTGCTTGACCAGCTTGTCGAAGGTGCCGTCGGTTTCAGCCGATTCCAGCTCCTTCAGGCGCGCGACCGACTGCTTCACGGTACGGAAGTTGGTCAGCGTGCCGCCCAGCCAACGCTGGTTCATGTACGGCATGCCGCAACGCTCGGCTTCTTCCTTGATGGAATCGCGGGCGCTGCGCTTGGTGCCGAGGAACAGGATGGTGCCGCGCTTCTGGGCGATGCTCGAGAGGAAGTTCATCGCGTCGTTGAACAGCGGAACGGTCTTCTCGAGGTTGATGATGTGGATCTTGCCGCGCGCACCGAAGATGTACGGGGCCATCTTCGGGTTCCAGTAACGGGTCTGGTGGCCGAAGTGGACGCCGGCTTCGAGCATCTGGCGCATGGTGACCTGGGGCATTGCATGACTCCTGGTGGGGAACCCGGCCGCAGGGAAAAAGGCGCGGCCCGCCAAGGGGCGGAAGGTTCCGGGGTTGGGCTTCCCTGTCGCTCCGTGTCGAACCCCTCGCGGGGCACCCCGGCACGGATGGTGGCGGCAGGTGTGGATTCGGCGCTGACGTGCGTCGTGGACGGCCGTCCGGGCGGACGAACCGGCGAATTGTACCGGGATGGCGGGGCCACGGCAAACCGCCGGGTGCCGGGCGGGCGGGGCGGCCAAGTCGTTGAAAGATAAAGGCGGCGCCGGGGCGGTACCGCCGCCGGCCGGTCGCGCCCCACGCGTCGGCCCACGGTCGCGTTCAGATTCATGCCGGATCGGCGATAATCCGCGCCATGACCGTGAACCTCAAGACCCCGCAGGAAATCGAGCTGATGCGCGTGGCCGGCCGCCTGGCCGCCGAAGTGCTCGACATCATCACCCCCCACGTCAAGCCCGGCGTCACCACCGCCGAGCTGGACCGGATCTGCCACGACCACATCATCAACGTGCAGCACGCGATTCCGGCCAACGTCGGCTACCGCGGCTTCCCGAAGACCGTGTGCACCTCCGTCAACAACGTCATCTGCCATGGCATCCCGAACGAGGCCAAGGTCCTGAAGGACGGCGACATCGTCAACATCGACGTCACCGTGATCAAGGACGGCTGGCACGGCGACACCAGCCGCATGTATTACGTCGGCACGCCGTCGGTCATGGCCAAGCGCCTGGTCGAGGTGACCCGCGAGGCGATGTGGCGTGGCATCCGCGCCGTACGCCCGGGCGCGACCCTGGGCGATGTCGGCCACGCGATCCAGCAGTACGCCGAGTCCGAGCGCTTCAGCGTGGTGCGCGAGTACTGCGGCCACGGCATCGGCAAGGTCTACCACGACGAACCGCAGGTGCTGCACTACGGCCGCCCGGGCGACGGGCTGGTGCTCAAGCCCGGCATGACCTTCACCATCGAGCCGATGATCAACGAGGGCACGCGCTACACCAAGGTGCTGCCGGATGGCTGGACCGTGGTGACCAAGGACCGCAAGCTGTCCGCGCAGTGGGAGCACATGATCGCCGTCACCGAGGACGGCGTGGACGTGCTGACCCTGTCGCCGAACGATCCCGGCCAGGCGTGAGCCTGCAGCCTGCCGCCGCCGTCCCGGATCCCGGCACCGCCGGGGATGGCGACTGGGCGGCGCAGGCACGCCAGCTGCTGACCCAGGGCGATGCGCGCCTGGAACGCCGCTACGACCAGGGTGACGACATCGACCGCCTGCTGGCGCTGCGCGCGCGCGCGGTCGACCAGCTGATCCGCGAGGCCTGGCGCCGCTGCATTCCGGCCGGCAGCGGGTTGTCGCTGCATGCGGTGGGCGGCTACGGCCGTGGCGAGCTGTTCCCGCGATCGGACATCGACGTGCTGGTGCTCGGCGAGTCGCAGGCCCAGCAGGCGCAGGAGCGCGCGCTGGCGCGACTGTTCGCGCTGCTCTGGGATGCCGGCCTGCCGGTCAGCCATGCGGTGCGCTCGGCCGCCCAGTGCACCGCCGCGGCCGCCGACCAGACGGTGATGACCGCGCTGATCGAGTCCCGGCCGGTGGTTTCCGATGAGCACGCCAACAAGGCCCTGGCCGATGCCATCGCGCCGGCGAAGCTGTGGCCGCCGCGCGACTTCTTCCTCGCCAAGCGCGAGGAGCTGCAGGCCCGCCACCAGCGCTTCGGCGACACCGCCGACAACCTCGAGCCCGACCTGAAGGACGGCCCCGGCGGCCTGCGCGACCTGCATACCCTGGGCTGGATGGCGCTGCGCGCCTTCGGCGTGCGCGACCTGGAGGCACTGGTCGGCCTGGGCCACCTCGGCCCGGACGAGGCCGCCGCGCTGCGCCGCGAGCGCCGCGAGCTGGCGCGCCTGCGCTACGGCCTGCACCTGGTCGCCAACCGACCCGAGGAGCGCCTGCGCTTCGACTACCAGAAGACCCTGGCGCAGCGCCTGGGCTACTCGGATGACGCCGAGAGCCTGGGTGTGGAAAAGATGATGCAGCGCTTCTACCGCAGCGCCGGCGTCATCCGCCGCGTCAGCGACCGCCTGCTGCAGCGCTTCGAGGAACAGTTCGATGGCGAGGCCGCGCCCGAGCCGCTCGGCGACGGCTTCTCGCTGCGCCGCGGCTACCTGGCTGCCGACGACGCGGCCTGGCCGCATGGCGACGTGCAGCAGGTCTTCGCGCTGTTCGCCAGCTGGGCGGCGCACCGGCAGGTGCGTGGCCTGCATTCGCTCACCGCGCGCGCCCTGGCCGAATACCTGCCGAAACTGCCTGCCTACGAGCAGGCCAGCGCCGCCGCGCGCGAGCGTTTCATGGGCCTGCTGCGCGGGCCGCGCGCGGTCGAGACGCTGGGGCGCATGGCGCGCCTGGGGGTGCTGGGGCAGTGGATTCCCGCCTTCGCCCAGGTCTCCGGGCGGATGCAGTTCGACCTGTTCCACGTCTATACCGTCGACCAACACACGCTGATGGTGCTGCGGAACATCGCGCTGTTCGCCAGCGGTCGCGCCGACGAGCGCTTCTCGATCACCCATGAGGTCTGGCCGCGCCTGCGCAAGCCCGAGCTGCTGCTGCTGGCCGGCCTGTTCCACGACATCGCCAAGGGCCGCGGCGGCGATCATTCCGAACTCGGCGCGGTCGATGCGCGGCAGTTCTGCCAGGCGCACGCGCTCAGCGAGACCGATACCGACCTGGTTGCCTGGCTGGTCGAGCAGCACCTGCGCATGTCCGTCACCGCGCAGAAGCAGGACATCTCCGACCCGGAGGTGATCCACCGCTTCGCCTCGCTGGTCGGCAGCCGCGAGCGCCTGGACTACCTCTACCTGCTGACCTGCGCCGACATCGCCGGCACCAGTCCCAAGCTGTGGAATGCCTGGAAGGACCGCCTGCTGGCCGACCTGTACTTCGCCGCGCGCCGCGCGCTGCGCGAAGGACTGGAACACCCCGCGCCGCGCGAGGACCGCCTGCGCGAGGCGCGCGAATCCACCCGCGCGCTGCTGCACGTGCAGGGCCTGGACGATGCCGTCATCGACCGCCAGTTCGCCGGCATGCCGGACGAGAGCTTCCTGCGCTTCCGTCCCGAGCAGCTGGCCTGGCAGGCCGCCTCGCTGACCGAGGTCGAGATCGGCGACACCCTGGTCAAGGCGCGCCGCGCCGCGCCGGACAACGACGCGCTGGAGGTGTTCGTCTATTCGCCCGACCGCGACGGCCTGTTCGCCGCGATCGTGATGACCCTGGACCGCAAGGGCTACGGCATCCACCGCGCGCGCGTGCTCGACGCACCGAACGCGGCGATCTTCGACACCTTCGAGGTGCTGCCGGCCGACAGCTTCGCCGAGTGCGACCCCGAGCGGCTGGCGGCGGCGCTGCGCGAGGCGCTGGCCGGCGACCTGCAGCGCCTGCGGCCCTCGCGGCGGGTGGTGCCGCGCCAGCTGAAGCATTTCCGTTTTGCCCCGCGCATCGACTTCAGCGACAGCGCCGGCGGCCGCCGCACCCGCCTGAGCCTGGTCGCGCCCGATCGCCCCGGCCTGCTCGCCGATGTCGCCCAGGTGCTGCGCAGCCAGCACCTGCGCGTGCACGATGCGCGTATCGCCACCTTCGGCGAGCGTGCCGAAGACCAGTTCCAGATCACCGACGAGCACGACCAGCCGTTGCCCGATCCTTCCCGGCAGGCCCTGCGCGATGCGCTGGCCGCCTGCCTTGACCCCCAGTGAGTTCCGGAGAGCGACACCCGATGGCCAGCAAGCCCGCCACCAAGAAGACCGCCAGCAAGACCGCCGCCAAGACCGCGCCGGCGAAGAAGGGCGCCGCGAATAAGCCCCTCGTGGCCAAGCCGGTCGCCAAGGCCGCCGCGAAGGCGCCGGCCAAGTTGCCGGCCAGGCAGGTCGCGCCGGTGAAAAAGCCGGTGCTCAAGCCGGAGGTGCCGGGTCACGCGGAGCTGAAGTTCACCATCGAAAGCGCCTTCGAGCGCCGCGCCGCGCTGACCCCCGACGAGGTGGAGGGCTCGACCCGCCCGATCGTCAACCGCGTCATCGACGGCCTGGAGAGCGGCGAGTTCCGCGTCGCCGAGCCGGATGGCCATGGCGGCTGGAAGGTCAACGAGTGGCTGAAGAAGGCGGTGCTGCTGTACTTCCGCGTCAACGAGATGGCGGTGGTGGACGCGCGCCCGGCGCCGTTCTGGGACAAGGTCGAGTCGCGCTTCGCCGGCTACGACGAGGCGAAGTTCCGCAAGGCCGGCGTGCGTGTCGTGCCGGGCGCGATTGCCCGCCGCGGCAGCTATTTCGGCAAGGACGTGGTCCTGATGCCGAGCTTCACCAACATCGGCGCGCACGTGGGCGAGGGCACCATGGTCGACACCTGGGCGACGGTCGGCTCGTGCGCGCAGATCGGCAAGCACTGCCACCTGTCCGGCGGCGCCGGCATCGGCGGCGTGCTCGAGCCGCTGCAGGCCAGCCCGACCATCATCGAGGACCACTGCTTCATCGGCGCGCGCTCGGAGGTCGTCGAAGGCGTGGTCATCGGCCACCACAGCGTGATCGGCATGGGCGTGTTCATCGGCCAGAGCACGCGCATCTACAACCGCGCCACCGGCGAGATCAGCTACGGCTACGTGCCGCCGTACAGCGTGGTGGTGTCCGGCCAGCTGCCGTCCAAGGACGGCACGCACTCGCTGTACTGCGCGGTGATCGTCAAGCAGGTCGATGCCAAGACCCGCAGCAAGACCAGCGTCAACGACCTGCTGCGCGGCCTGGCCGAGTAAGCGCATGGCGACCACGCTCTACGGCCTGAAGAACTGCGACACCTGCAGGAAGGCGACGAAGTGGCTCGACCGCTTCGGCGTCGCCTACCAGTTCGTCGATTACCGCGACAACAAGCCCAGCCCGGAGACCCTGGTCGACTGGGCCGGGCAGGTCGGCGGTTTCGATGCGCTGGTCAACAAGTCGTCCACCACCTGGCGGCAGCTGCCGGACAACCGCAAGGCGCCCGGCAGCGAGGCCGAGTGGAAGCTGCTGCTGCGCGAGCATCCGCAACTGGTGCGCCGCCCGGTGGTGGTGACCGACGACGGCGTGGTCACGCAGGGCTTCAGCGACAACGGCTTCAAGAAGCGCTTCGGCATCGCCTGATCCTGTGGGAGGGGCTTCAGCCCCGACCGCATCCGAAGCCGCGATCGGTTCAACACGGAAACACCATGTCCGAAGTCCTCGACCTCACCTGCGACCTGATCGCCCGCCCGTCGGTCACCCCCGACGACGCCGGCTGCCAGGCGCTGATCGCCGGCCGTCTGGCCGCCGCCGGCTTTCATTGCGAGCACCTGCGCCTGGGCGAGGTCGACAACCTCTGGGCCACGCACGGGCAGGGTGCGCCGGTGCTGGTGCTGCTCGGCCATACCGATGTCGTGCCGCCCGGCCCGAGCGAAGCCTGGGCGAGCGATCCGTTCGTGCCGCAGGTCCGCGACGGCGTGCTGTACGGTCGCGGCACCGCCGACATGAAGGGCAGCGTGGCCGCCTTCGTGATCGCTGCCGAGCGTTTCGTTGCCGCGCATCCGGATCATCCCGGCACGCTGGCGGTGCTGCTCACCTCCGACGAGGAAGGCGATGCCATCGACGGCGTGCGCCATGTTGCGCGGCTGTTCCGCGAGCGCGGCCAGCGCATCGACTGGTGCATCACCGGCGAGCCGTCGTCCACCGCGAAGCTGGGCGACCTGCTGCGCGTCGGCCGACGCGGCAGCCTGTCCGGTACGTTGACGGTGAAGGGCGTGCAGGGCCATGTCGCCTATCCGCACAAGGCGCGCAATCCGATCCACCTGGCCGCGCCGGCGCTGGCCGAGCTGACCGCGCGGCACTGGGACGATGGCTACGAGAGCTTTCCGCCGACCAGCCTGCAGGTGTCCAACATCCACGCCGGCACTGGCGCCAACAACGTCATTCCCGGCGAACTGCAGGTCGCCTTCAACCTGCGCTACAACCCGCACTGGGATGCGTCGCGGCTGGAGGATGAAATCGACGCGCTGCTGCAACGGCATGGGTTGGAATTCGACCTGCGCTGGCACCGCAGCGGCGAGCCGTTCTACACCCCGGAAGGGCGGCTGCGCGAAGTCGCCCGGCAGGTGCTGGGCGAATTCGCCGGCGCCGCGCCGGAGGAAAGCACCGGAGGCGGCACCTCCGATGCCCGCTTCATCGCCCCGCTGGGCGCGCAGTGCATCGAGGTCGGGCCGGTCAATGCGAGCATCCACCAGGTCGACGAGCATGTGTCCGTCGCCGATCTGGAAGCGCTGCCGGACCTGTACCAGCGATTGATCGAGCGCCTGCTCCAGGGCGCCCCGCCCTGAGAAGGAGGGCGCGGGGGATCCCCCGCTGCTGCTGAATGCGTTGGTTGCCCCTGCAACGGTTGCGCCGCGCCCGCCGAGCGGTTAGCTTCGTCCCCATGCTTCGCCTGACCGCCACCGTCGCCAACAACAACAACCGCAATAACCTGCGCGCGAATAATCGTGCGCGGCCGATGCGGGTCTGCGACTAGGCGAAGCAATAGGAACGCCCAGTGACCAGAAAACCCGCATCGGCCGATGCGGGTTTTTTTGTGCCCGCAGCGTCCGATCCGGTTTGGCCGGTCGAGGGAACCCTTCGCGTTCAGACCTCAAACCAGGAGCTTTCACCCATGTGTTCGATCTTCGGCATCTTCGACCTCCAATCCAGCGATGACCTCGGCGCGCTGCGCCGGCAGGCGCTGGACCGTTCCCAGCGCCAGCGCCATCGCGGCCCGGACTGGAGCGGCGTGCACGTCGGCGACGGCGCGATCCTGGTGCACGAGCGCCTGGCGATCGTCGATCCGGCTGGCGGCTCGCAGCCGCTGCTGTCCGAAGACGGCCAACTCGCGCTGGCGGTCAACGGCGAGATCTACAACCACCGCGAACTCAAGGCCGAACTCACGCAGCCCTATGCCTTCCAGACCGGCTCTGACTGCGAGGTGATCAACGCGCTGTACCGCGAAAACACTCCGGCCTCGTTCCTCAACCGCCTCAACGGCATCTTCGCCTTCGCGCTGTGGGATCGCGAACGCGGTGCGGCGCTGATCGCCCGCGATCCGATCGGCGTATGCCCGCTGTACTGGGGTCATGACGGCGAAGGCCGCCTGCGCGTGGCCTCGGAGATGAAGGCGCTGGTCGACGACTGCGCTGACGTGGCGCAGTTTCCGCCGGGCCATTATTTCGATACCGCCAGCGGCGAGCTGGTGCGTTACTACGAGCGGCCGTGGCGCGATTACGCAGCGGTGGAGGGCGTCAGCGTCTCGCCGCAGGAACTGCGCGAGGCCTTCGAGCGCGCCGTGCATCGCCAGCTGATGACCGACGTGCCTTACGGCGTGCTGCTTTCCGGTGGCCTGGATTCCTCGCTGGTCGCCGCCGTGGCCGCGCGCTACGCCCGCCATCGCGTCGAGGAGAACGACAAGGTCGAGGCCTGGTGGCCGCGCCTGCACTCGTTCGCGATCGGCCTGAAGGGCTCGCCCGACCTGGCCGCCGCGGCGATCGCCGCCGAGTCGCTCGGCACCGTGCACCATGGCTTCGAATACACCTTCGAGGAAGGCCTGGACGCGCTGCCGGAAGTGATCCGCCACGTCGAGACCTACGACGTCACCACCATCCGTGCTTCCACGCCGATGTTCCTGCTGGCGCGCCGGATCAAGGCGATGGGCGTGAAGATGGTGCTCTCCGGCGAAGGCAGCGACGAAATCTTCGGCGGCTACCTGTACTTCCACAAGGCGCCGAACGCGCGCGAATTCCATGAGGAACTGGTGCGCAAGCTGGACGCGCTCTACAACTACGACTGCCTGCGCGCGAACAAGTCGATGATGGCCTGGGGCGTGGAGCCGCGCGTGCCGTTCCTGGACGTGGAGTTCCTGGAAGTGGCGATGAAGATGGACGCCGCGCACAAGATGGTCGGCACCCGCGCCGATGGCAGCCGCCGGATCGAGAAGGCGGTGTTGCGCGAGGCGTTCGAAGGCTATCTGCCCGATTCCATCCTGTGGCGGCAGAAGGAGCAGTTCTCCGACGGCGTCGGCTACGGCTGGATCGACGGCCTCAAGGCCCACGCCGAGGCGCAGATCAGCGACCGCGTGCTCGCCGCCGCCGAGCGCCGCTTCCCGCACAACCCGCCGCAGACCAAGGAGGCGTACTACTACCGCCACCTGTTCGAGCAGTTCTTCCCCAGCCACGCCGCGGCCGAGACCGTGCCCGGCGGCAAGTCGATCGCCTGCTCCTCGCCGGCGGCGATCGCCTGGGATGCGAGCTTCGCGAAGATGGCCGACCCGTCCGGGCGTGCGGTGGCGGGGGTGCACGAGCAGGCGTTGGCGGGGTGAGGTGGTGCTCCCCCTTGCTGATCGCAAGGGGGAGTGGAGGGCCGAACAACGCCAGCGTGCTGGCCGATCGGGCGTCAACTTTGCCGGCGCCACGGTCCCTTCCACGTACCGTGGGTGGTGTGACTTCTGTCACGCATTGAAATTCCGCGCCGGTAGATACTTTGCCGAGTCTGGCGCTTCCGATGATGATCCGGGGATGGATCTCGCCACGACTGGCAAGGGGACAACTTGAGCAATCGACTGGATTCGCTGCGCCACTTCGGCGCGGCTTGCGATGTCGTGGCGTCGCGCACGGAAGCAGGGGAGCGCCGGGGTTATCCCGGCCGCTGGCATGTTGCCCTCGTCATGGTCCTGATGGGCACGACAGCCCATGCAGAGATTCCCAGCTGGAATACCGAGTACGGCAACCGGCTGAAATACGCTGAGATGGTCAAGCCGATCGAAGGCGAGATCTTCGGTGAGCAGGTCAATCTCTACGACGGCTCCGTGTCGTTCGCGGCAACGGACATCTCCTTGCCGGGCAACAGCGAGATTCCGCTCAGCCTGGGGCGCACGCTGAACCCCACGGATCCCAAGTCCAACCTGCCATTCGGCAATTGGGAGCTGGACATCCCCTCCATCTCCGGTCTGTTCGGTGGCGACGCTGCGACCGTGGCCGCCGGCTACTGGGCACCGGCACAGCGTTGTTCGACGGTGGGACCGCCTCCGGCCGTCACCATCAAGAACAAGCTTGGCACCTATGACATGACGCTCAGTGACTTCGAGTACTGGGATGGTACGCGGCTCTCTCTCCCCGGGGGCGGCGGTGGAGAGCTGCTTGGGGCGCCCGGCGACGCGAAGCAGGTCCGGCCGAACGTCGGCGCGGCCACGCCCTGGAACACGAAGGATGGCTGGTTCTTCTCCTGTCTGCCGAACCTCAAGAGCGGGCAGGCGGGTGAGGGCTTCCTGGGGCATTCCCCGGATGGCACGAAGTACTACTTCGACTGGATGGTGGTGCGTGACTACCAGGCAGACGCCACCATCCAGCCTTACGATGCGGTGACCTACACGCGCTTGCCGCGCAACAAGGTGTTCCTGTACCCGAGCCAGATCATCGACCGGTTCGGCAACTGGGTGCGCTACGAGTGGGTCGGCAGCAAGCTCAACCGCATCTATGCCAGCGATGGCCGCAGCGTCAGCCTGACGTGGGACACGGGTGGCCGGATCTCCGCGATTACTGCCGGCACCCGTCAATGGACCTACCAGTACGGCACTTACAACGCGCTGGTTTCCGTCACCCAGCCGGACGGCCGGGTGTGGAGCTATGACATTCCGCCACCGTCAGTACTTTACAAGCGGCCGCTCACCGTTGACGAGCCGGAGACGAACTACAAGGACTACATGGGTCTCTGCGCCAAGATGGGCAAGATCATCGACAACGAGGCGACGTACAACATCATCCACCCCAGCGGGGCAATGGGGACCTTCCGGCTGCACCCGATTCGCCATGGGCGCTACGGCATCCGTTTCGATTGCGTGGAGAACGGTGTCGACGGCACCCTCGCGAATGGATGGAACCGGACGCCGATGTACCGGGATGCCTATACGCTGACGTCCAAGACCATCAGCGGTCCGGGAGTGACGACAGCGCAGTGGCTCTACGCGTACCAGAACCTGAGCGGCCGCTACAACGTCAACGTCAATTCCCCCAGCTGGGATCCGTACCCGGTCGGTTCGGCGGAGCACAAGTTCACGGTCGAAACCGGGCCGGACGGTACCGAGAAGACCTACGAATACGGCAAGGAAGCGGGTTACAACGACGGCCTGCTCCTTGGCGTGGTGACCCGCAAGGCAGGCGTTGTCGTCAGAAGCGAAGCCAATACCTATTACCCAGTGGAAAGCCTCGATACGGCTCCGTTTCCGCGTATGGCGGGGCAAAGCTTCGTATTTGGCACCGATGAGATTCTCACCTATCAGAATCGGCCGCTGCAGAAGACCGCGCTGAGCCAGGACGGTGTCCAGTTCTCGCAGGAGACGACTGCTTTTGACGCGTACGCCCGCGGCACGGCCAGCGTGGAGAGCAACTCGCTGGGAGAGTCACGTGGCAGCACGCAGGAGTTTTACGATGACCCGGCACTATGGCGGATCGGCCAGTCCAAGCGCAGCACCGTGGCCGGCATCGAAAACGCGCGCGTCGAATACGACACGGTGACCGCGCTGCCGTTGCGCTTCTATCAGTTTGGCCGCCTGAATCAGACGGTCGGCTACGCCAGCGACGGCACGGTGGCCAGCGTGGCCGATGGTCGCGGCAACATCAGCCAGCTGTCAGGCTGGAAGTTCGGGATTCCCCAGCAGCTGCGGTTCCCCGCTACGCCGGAAGCGCCCAGCGGCGCGGTGCGTTCCGTCGTGGTGGACGACAACGGCTGGATTACCTCGCTGACCGACGAGAATGGCTACACCAGCACCTATGGCTACGACGCGATGGGGCGACTGCTCTCCATGCAGTTCCCCGCGGGCGACAGCGTTGGCTGGAATGGCATTGCCTACAGCCTGGCGCCGCTTACCACCGCGGTAAAGGGCGTGCCGGTTGGCGGCTGGCTGCATACGCGGACCCAGGGCGCGCACGTCACCCAGACCTATATGGATGCCCTGTTCCGGCCGGTATTGGTCAACGAATTGGCGAACGCCCAGCCGGTCAGCGCGGTGGTCACCCGCTACGATGCGAGTGGGCACAAGGTCTTTGCTTCTTATCCAGTCCAGCAGGTCGCCAGCATCGACCAGGCACTGGCGGGCGTAGCGACGGAGTTCGACGCGCTGGATCGGCCGGTCAAGCTCACCCAGGACTCCGAGCTGGGCGCGCTCGTCACCACGACCGAGTACATCGGCAGCCTCAGTACGCGTGTGACCAATCCGCGCGGCCTGGCGACGATCACCCGGTTCCGCGCGTTCGGGCAACCGAAATACGAACAGGCCATTACCATCACCCAGCCGGAGAACGTCGTCACCGAGATCCAGCGCGACGCACTGGACAGTCCCACGGCGATCACCCGGCGCAGCACCGACAGCACCCAGCTGCTTACCCGTCGTTACGTCTACGATGCCAACCACCAGCTGTGCAAGACCATCGAACCCGAAACCGGGGCGACCGTGTCCGCATACGATGCTGCCGGCAACCTGGCCTGGTCCGCGGCCGGTACCGCGCTGACTGGCACCACGACCTGTGATACCGCGAGCGCGCAGTCTAGCGGACGAGCGGTTACCCGCACCTACGACGCGCGCAATCGACTGATCGCGTTGCGGTTCCCCGATGGTCGTGGCAACCAGGACTGGAGCTATACGCCGGACAGCCTGCCGGCCTCGGTGACCACGACGAACGACACCAGCGGCTTGCCGGTGGTCAATTCCTACCAGTACAACCGCAGGCGCCTGCTGACCCAGGAATCGCAGCAGCAGGCCGTGCTCGGTGCGCGGACCCTGGCCTATGCGTACGATGCCAATGGCGCACTCGGCAGCATCACGTATCCCAGTGGCCGCGCGGTTGCCTTCGCGCCGGATGCGCTCGGTCGGCCGACCCAGGCGGGCACGTACGCCACTGGCGTGACGTACTACCCGAACGGCGGCATGGCCCGCTTCGTCTACGGCAACGGCATCGTTCACACGATGGTGCAGAACGCGCGCGGTCTGCCGGACCGGAGCACGGATCTGTCCGGTACCACGCCGGTGCTTGACGACGGTTACGATTACGACGCCGTGGGCAATGTCATGGCGATCAGCGATGGCGTGCCTCCCGGGACCGGCAATCGCGACATGACCTACGATGGCCTGGATCGCCTCAAGACCGTGCAATCGGCCGCCTTCGGTGCCGCAGCCTATGCCTACGATGCCTTGGACAATCTGCGCAGCGCCAGGGTGGGCGCGCGTAACCGCAACCATGTGTTCGACGCGACCAACCGGCTGACCAATGTGATGGATGCCGGCACCGGGGCCACGGTCACCGGCCTGTCGTACGACGTACAGGGCAATCTCGCCAACCGCAACGGCACGTTGTTCGACTTCGACTTCGGCAACCGCCTGCGCTCGGTTACCGGAGCCGAGTCTTACCAGTACGACGCCCAGGGACGACGCGTCGCCTCGATCTCCGCGGGCTCCGGCACGATCTACTCGCTGTATGACAACGGCGGCGTCCTGCGCGCACAGCGCAACGAAAGAACCGGCAAGGAGGTCGAGTACATCCACCTCAACGGCAGCCTGGTCGCGAAAACCACCGAGAACCTGACGCCGGCGGTGCCGGTGCTGACCGCGCCTGCCTATCTGAACCAGAGTGCCTACACCGTGTCCTGGACCGCAGTAGGGTCAGCCACGCGCTACGAATTGCAGGAGGCAGCAGGCAGCGGTGCATACGCCGGCATCTACTCCGGTGCCGCGCTCAGTGCGCCCGTCAGCGGCAGGGGAACCGGCACCTACCAGTACCGCGTTCGCGCTTGCCGGGACAACTGCGGCAACTGGAGCAACGTGGCGGCAGTATCGATCGCGCTGCCGCCAACGCAGGCGCCGGCGCTGTCCGTGCCGCAGTACGGCGACAATGGCGTATACGGCGTCAGCTGGACCAGCGTCGCGGGTGCCGAGCGCTATGAGCTCGAGCAATCCAATGGCGGCGGCTGGGCGCAGGTCTACAGCGCGGCGGGGCTTTCATGGTCGATCAGCGGCCGTGCCGCGGGAAGCTACAGTTACCGCGTCCGTGCCTGCAACGCCATCGGATGCGCCGGCTATTCGGCGACCGGCACGGTGGTCGTGACCTATCCGCCCGGCGCGGCCCCGGCGCTCACGGCGCCAGCCAAGGCCACCCTCGCGGGCTGGACGGTCAACTGGACGACGCTTCCCGACGCGACGTACTACCGCCTGCAGGAGAGTGTCAACGGGGGTGGCAGCTGGACGGCGCTGTCGGACACTGCCGGCACCTCGGCCTCGTTCGGGGCCCGTCCGTCGGGCGATTACTACTACCGCGTGGCGGCCTGCAATCGTGCCGGTTGCAGTGGCCTCTGGTCGGCCACCGTGAAGGTTACCGCGGTCGCCCCCCCCACGCTGTCGCCGACGCTGAGCGCGCCCTCCCTCGTGAACACCACCAGCTACGCGGTCACATGGGCAATGCCGGCCAACGCCGAAACGGCGATCCTGGAGGAGAGCGCCAACGGCGGTGGCTGGACCCAGGTTTACGTGGGCGGTGGCACGTCCTTCGCAGGCAACAAGAACGACGGCAGCTACGCATACCGGGCACTGGCCTGCAACTTCGGCGGCTGCAGTTCCTCGTACTCGGGCGTGGTGACCGTGGTGGTGTCTCTGCCGCCGGCGACGCCGTCGATCCAGCTGGCCAACTGGCTGACCACCAGGACCGCGCCTTACCAGGTGTGGTGCGAAGTGGGTTGGAGCGCGGTGGCGAAGGCGACCGAGTACCAGGTCCAGAGCGGTGGCGGCGCCACCGTCTACACCGGCCCCAAGACCTATGTCGCAGCCAATGGCAATGCCTACTGCAAGGCGGACTACAAGGTGCGCGCCTGCAACAGCGGTGGCTGTTCGGCGTGGTCGACGCCGAACTATCCGGTCACGCAGGGAGTGCTGGAACAATGAGCCAGGTGCACATGAAGAGTGGCCGCACTGATTCCGCAGGGATGCGGTCGGGCTGGCGGGTGAGGCGGTGGATGGGGCGTGTGGCGGTCTGTCTGGCGCTGTTCGTCACAGCGGGACAGGTGAGTGCGCAGACGGTGGAGTACATCCACGCCGATGCGCTGGGTTCGCCGGTGGCGGTGACGAATGCCGCGGGCGCGGTGGTCGAGCGGCAGGTCTATGAGCCATATGGAGCCGGGCTCACGCGCGGGCCGAATGATGGGCCAGGGTTTACCGGGCATGTGGAGGATTTCGCCACCGGGCTCACATATATGCAACAAAGGTACTACGACGCTCTGGTCGGCAGGTTTCTATCAGCAGACCCAATTGCTTCGCGAGACTCGCTATCCGAAGGCTTCAACCGGTACTGGTACGCGAGTGCCAACCCCTACAAGAACATTGATCCGAATGGAGGGCAAGTGTTGGCGTTGTACTCCAATGAAAGCCGCGCCCTATTCGCTATGGACATAGTTACTCGGGCTGCTGTTTTTGCTTCTGCGGAGTCTGGTGGAAAGCCATGGGGTGACCCTATTCCGGCAGGCGAGTACTCCATTCTGACGAGGCGTGGGAGAGATGGTTTCTATCGCTTGGAGAGAAGGGACTCAAACTTTGGTGATGATGAGACGCCAGAGGGTAGGACGAATTTGCGACTACATGGTCCGGGTCGAACACTGGGGTGCGTCGAGGTGTGCGAGCCCGACAAGTTTGCCGCTGTCGATAATCTGATTAGGAAGACGGAGACGTCATCCACTCCAGTTAACGACAACTCAATCGTTGGTAGGATTGCCGGTCGCAAGGAGACTGTCGCGAACTTTGGCAGACTCACCGCACTTCCGTCTGGCGTTTCGCTGAATATGAATATGAAGAGTGGCGAGGTTTCTTTGAGCTGGAGGGTGACGGGGTCGAAGATCACGCAGTACAAAACTGTATGCAATCTCAAGGATGGGGCTTGCCAATGAGGCTAAGAAGAATTTTGGTCCAAGGTTTGGCGTTCGCTATGCTGCTTATTGCAGCCATCTCATTGGCTGCCGTATGTGAACGCGTCCTCGCAGCATGCTGGCAGGCTTACAAGTTTCTCGGCTATCCGGCTACTGGGGCCATCACTCTCAGTCTACGTAGTGGGATCTCTTTCATTGGGCTATCTGCAATCTTGTTCGCAGTGTCACTCTTCTTACGGAGGTATGCGAAGAGGGCTGGATTTCACGCTGGCGCACGGGCAGCCATGTTGTCTGCGTGGGTGGCCATAATTAGTGTTGTGATGTACGCCGCCTTGTCGCTTAGCCCCTTCAGTATTTGGACTTGAGGTGCGTGCTGATAAGCTGAATAAGGTGGGGCATTTGCCATCTGGAGATCTCCCATGCGCTGGGTGGTGCTGCGGTCGATGCTGGTGCCGGCAGAGTCACTAATTAGGGGCAACTTCATTTCTAGTGCTGATTTTTTCGTTGGAGGTGCGGCGAATGCGCGGCGGAGTTCGTGCGCTACTGGGCGTGGGTAAAGTGGACCGGCCAGCCTTTCGTAGACACCTAGGAGCCATAATTCATGGAAACGCTTCCGGGCACTGGCCCGCAACTTCGGCGGCTGCAGTTCCTCGTACTCGGGCGTGGTGACCGTGGTGGTGCCTCTGCCACCGGCGACGCCGTCGATCCAGCTGGCCAACTGGCTGACCACCAGGGCCGCGCCTTACCACGTGTGGTGCGAAGTGGGCTGGGAAGTAGGGAGCCGGATTAGGAGAGATCTAAAGTTGAGGCCGAGAGAATGACTGGGTTCGCGTGGTTTGATGCCGATCGTTATCCTCTCTTGCATGAATTCTCGGCAAGCCATGTGGGTTTTTCGGTTCTGCCCTGGTCCATGAGTATTATCGACTGCTATTTGGCATTTCAGGCGCTGACAAGTTCAGTCCCAGCTCCCGTGGTTCAGCATTCTGTGCGATGGGAAAACGGCGGTGAACGGAGCTCATTTGTGCTTCAAGAGGCCTACCAGATTTACGATGTTGACCGCAGTGCGGGCGACCAGGAGATGTCGCTGACGGATCTCGCAACAAGTTCTGGCTGCTACTGGGATAGCGATGAGAGATTCGTGCTTTTGGCGGGTGCCGAAGACTTCCTTTCGCAAGCCTGTCCTTATCCTGAGGACATTGAGCGGCATCGGTTCATAGAGGTTTCCTGGAAGCTGAATGGGATGAGCGACGAGGAATTGGATAGGTTCTACTGGGCGTTGAAGCGTGGAGATCTTCAAGTATCCGGCTGAGGATCGATTATTCATCTCCTCTCGTGAGCTCGGTGGCGCTGCCATCATCAGTAAGCGAGCATTGATTCCAGATGAGGCCCGGGGGGAGTTCTTCGCCAGAGATTCTCACGGTGACCTGAGCCAGGGGAGCACTTGGCCCGTGAGGTACTTGGGGGGCGAAGCCAGTGATCCGCTGCGTCAGGATGGCGACGCGCTGGCCAGCCGCTGGCGCGCGCTCACTGCGCAAATGGCTGCGTGCCACCGGCGACGCCGTCGATCCAGCTGGCCAACTGGCTGACCACCAGCACCGCGCCTTACCAGGTGTGGTGCGAAGTGGGTTGGAGCGCGCTGGCGAAGGCGACCGAGTACCAGGTCCAGAGCGGTGGCGGCGCCACCGTCTACACCGGCCCCAAGACCTATGTCGCAGCCAATGGCAATGCGTACTGCAAGGCGGACTACAAGGTGCGCGCCTGCAACAGCGGTGGCTGTTCGGCGTGGTCGACGCCGAACTATCCGGTCACGCAGGGAGTGCTGGAACAATGAGCCAGGTGCGCATGAAGAATGGCCGCACTGATTCCGCATGGATGCGGTTGGGCTGGCGGGTGAGGCGGTGGATGGGGCGTGTGGCGGTCTGTCTGGCGCTGTTCGTCACGGTGGGGCAGGTGAATGCCCAGACGGTGGAGTACATCCACACCGATGCGCTGGGTTCGCCGGTGGCGGTGACGAATGCCGCGGGCGCGGTGGTCGAGCGGCAGGTCTATGAACCGTATGGCGCCGGGGTCACGCGCGGGCCGAATGATGGGCCGGGGTTTACCGGGCATGTGGAAGATGCGGCTACTGGGCTGACATACATGCAGCAGCGCTACTATGGTGCTGATTGCGGATGCTTTCTAAGCGTCGATCCTGTGACTGCATATGGCGCCGGTGATGCCAGGTTTTTCAATCGCTACGTTTATGCGTTCAACAACCCCTACAAATTTTCTGACCTGGATGGTCGCGCTACGGTTTATACGTATCCTGATAGAACTGTAATCGTGCAAACTTTTAGTAACAATGGAACTCAGTTCACGGACGAGCAGATTTCTCAGCAGGGTGCAAATCTCAGTGGGCAGGCTTCTAGCGGAAGAATGATAGAGGTCAGGCTTGTGCCTGGAAATGATTCGGATTCCATGCAGATAAATCCAAATCCTGCACTCGATGATACAAGCGAGGACGGGGGGCGGCGATCTCATATAGATGAGATCGGAGGAAAGAAGATAGAAATTGCTCCAAATGCAAAGGGGGCGGAAGTTGTGGGGCATGAGATTGGACATGGGCTAAGAGCGGGTGATCAGTACAAAGACGGAATCGCCGTGAATGGAAAGAAGCTTGGAGCCGATGTGCCTGGTCCGGCGAATATAATGAAGACTGCAACAGGTCCCGCCAACACGCAGACGATAGACGAGATAGAAAGGGGGGCGAAACGTCGCGGAAACACTCAGGTGAACTGCACTGGAACGCGCATAAAGGGAGGGTGTGAGTGATTAGGTTTACTATATTTATTTTACTTTTGGTTTGTCCTTTCACGTTGTGTCGAGCTGAGGTGCTAAGCGGCGGTGCGCCTCAGATCAAGTGTGAGATCAGCATGGCAACGTGGTGCATCGCCTCTTTCGATGGTGCCATAAGCCTTGAAGACGAAGGCAACTTTCGTGTTTGGAGGCTGTCGGCCCGCGGCCAGCCGGTCGAAACTCCAATGATAATTAGGGAGAACAAAGGGTGTTCTGATTCGGCGGAGGAATCGATCGCCCTGATTTCAGTCGGCACGAATGTTAGAGTGAGTGGCGCGAATTACGAATCAACTTCATACCGCCTTAATGGCAACGGATGCGTCATTGAGTTTAGTATCCCGGTCGGAGCGGCCGGCGATGTCTATAGGCAGGTAATGCTCTATGCAATCCTCGTCGGTAATGATAGGAGTACGCAGCTCTATAGGTTTCATTGACATGAGGATTTCATTGTCGGGAGAGGATGATTGTCGGGCGCCGTCAGGGAGTGGATGCGGAACAGTGGACGTTAAGTAGTCCTTCTTGCGGCGTGCAGGTGTGTTAGATCCGCGCTCGCTGGGTCAAGTGATCAGTGATAGTGAGCGCGGTGGAGGCCGGGTTAGCGATTGGGCTCGTTGCCGGGATGAGTTTGGTGATCGAAGGTGAGGATCTTCTGTTAGTCATGTAGGACTCGAAAGATCGCATGGTCGGGCAGGGTGGTGTGATGCGAGCCTTGCCCCCGGAGTTTGAAGACTCTACTCAAAGCAGCAGTAAGGTGGCTATTCGACAGTTGCGCGTGATGCGTTGGCGCATTGTCGGGAGGGGGCAAATACAACACCTGCAAAGGGAATACACCCGGCCGATGCTTTGAGCGGTTCTCTAACCTCCCGGCACCCCGCCGCATGATGCGGCGGGGTGCTTCCCGACCAGGAGATCCCATGTTTACAGGCTTCTTTTCCCGCCGCGCGATGCCGCGTCGCCCGCGCCGTGCCCGGCAGCCGACGGGCTGCACGATGAATTCCTGCTTCTTCCTCGCACGCAACCGCAGCGTGCCGATGCTGCGCCTGCGTGGCCTGTGGCTGGAGGCGATCGGCCTGTCGATTGGCTGCCGGCTCAGCATCAGTGCCGAGCGGGGCAAGTTGGTGGTCACGCTGATCCCGCCAGCCCCGGTTCTGGCATCGCCACCGCCGCGCGAACGCAAGCGGCGAGCCTCGCCTACCTCAACGTAAGCACGTACCTCGCCAGCCCCGGCAGGAGCGGCGGCGGCACGTCCTTCGTGGCCTACAAGAACGACGGCAGCTACGCATACCGGGAACTGGCCTGCAACTTCGGCGGCTGCAGTTCCTCGTACTCGGGCGTGGTGACCGTGGTGGTGTCTCTGCCGCCGGCGACGCCGTCGATCCAGCTGGCCAACTGGCTGACCACCAGGACCGCGCCTTAC